>ERZ761602.5-NODE-5-length-793519-cov-10.803976_pt1 | contig 793519 bp, 583 predicted proteins | sample MGYA00512165_ERZ761602 | MGnify/ENA primary metagenome ERZ761602 (study PRJEB28899, sample SAMN02445085) | bioreactor sludge metagenome | biome: EBPR sludge; isolation source: Thorneside wastewater treatment plant | place: Australia: Brisbane, Thorneside Wastewater... | reverse complement strand
ATTTTATAAAATACTCAGTAAGACGAGCGGCGGATTGCTTGGGAGATCGGGTGTTGTGCCGTTTGGAGAGCGAAGGAACACAAAAAAGCCCATCACATTGGGATGGGCTCTTCGAATGGGGTGGTGACGCTCTGCGATATGCTACTCCTGTTCGTCGGAGTCAGACTTCGCGATATTCTCGCCAGGTGCTTTCGGGAGAGATTTCGTTTCTGCCCGGGCAATCATGACATCAAATTGCTTGAAGGTTCGTTTCGCGAAGAGAGAGCGCTCGGCGATCTCCATTTGACGTTCCGTTGAGAGGCCTTCCCAGACACCGGATTGTTCGGATTTTGCCTGAATTTCGTCAAATCGTTCGAGGCAAAATCCCACTTTGTTCCGATACTCTTTCAGCAGTTCGAGAGGGACGGGAGTTCCCTTGTCCATATACGGCGTGGCAGCCATGAGATAAAGATTCATCCCGGCAGCGGCGGCGGTGAGCCAGGGCTCGGGATCTTCGTTCTCTTTGAAAGCGGCGCTGATTGCAACATTGGCAATCCGCTTCGCCTGCTCATTTGCCTGGGGACTGCCTCCGAATTCCGAGATGGTAAGGAAGAGATGGTAGGAGTCGTAGGCACCGTAGTGGGTCGGATCCATCTTGAAGCTCCGCAGCAGCATCTTTTCGATATCACGATGAACGGTTGCGAGATGTCGCTCGTTCAGGGAGTTCGGGTTGGTGCGGGTATATTGAGCGACGACCCTTTCCTGTATCCACTTTTTGCCCCTGTCGATAGGGGAGGCGTTGACCTTCGGACTTGCTGACGGAACCGCGGTCGCCAAAGTGCTTTCCGGTTTTGCCTGCGTTGAAGTTTCCCCCTGCGGGTGAGAGTCGGTAAGCGGGTTTCTTCCAGTATTGGCGGTATCACCGGACATGTAGTGAGGGACAATCTGCTCTACCCCCAGATGCCAGACCCGATCAATCGTGGTTTCAGAGAGGCGTGCGAGCAGCTTCCCGTAGGCGGAACCCTGAATCGCAAAGGTGTCCCGACTGTGCAGCGGCGAATTGCCCGAGCGGAGACTGGAAAGTCCCGTTGCGGCGAGACCGATTCCGGAAAGAATGCACAACGCGGAGAAAAGCAATCCTTTCGACATGGCTACTTACCCTCCCGGTAAAGTTGATAGGAAATACCCACGGTAATTAGGGCGGTTCCTCCGAGGTAGGCAGTGATTCTTCCGAGTTCGTTCCATGGAACCGCACCCAGCTTGAAAACCAGTCTCGAAGTGAGATCTGAGAGATGGTAGTGGGGTGAGAAGATGTAGAGAAGATTCAGGAAGATGTTCTTGTTGTCCGCCAGGAAGACTTCGAGATACCCGATTCCGAAGAGACCGTAGAGCGCCAGACCGATCGTGATCGCGTAGGCGGCCGCCCCGTTGAAGCGGGTGCCCAGGCTGATCGCGAGAATGAGGAGAGGGGCGACAACAAGCAGGAAGAGGAGCAGATACTGGAAATTGGTGATCAGCCAGTGACGGGCTTCAACCGGGTCGGACGGCATCGCCGTGAACGTGCTGATCAAAAAGGTGATCAGGATCATACCCGCGAAGACGGTGAAACAACTCAGCCACATTTGCACCATTTGCTGACGACGGGAAAGCCCGAGGGTCTTGAAGTATTCGAGGATGCCGTGGGAGGACCAGCGATCACCGATCGTGGCGCCCTGGAAAAGCAGCCAGCCGATGGCGGTAGTCCATAGGAGCATCCACGCGGCCTGGGCCCGTGCCGGCTCCAGCAGGGTGGGCTTCGACTCCCAGGGGGTCATCAAGGGGAGCACAAAGGGCAGGGCAAGGAGCAGAATCGCAAAAATCGCGAAGGTCTTGCGGTTGAGAATGGAGACCAGAGTCAGTTTATAGAGTTCCATGAAGAATTTTTATTTCAGCTTTTCAGCTTTTTGGATTTCAATTTCTCAGTTCAGGGAAAGGCGGGTTTCCATCCAATCGAGGGTGCCGTTGACGACTTCGAGCTTTTCGAGGCGGCCTTCCCGGATCGTTACCGCGCTGTCAGCCTTTAATGTGGGTTCGTCAGGGTGGACGCAGACGAGGCGGACGATTCCCTCCTCGTTCTCGCTCCAGATCTGGTCGACTTTGTCGCGGGCCGAAAAGTCCAGTCCGGAGAAGGGTTCATCAAGAAGCAGGACCTGGGGACCGTTGTGAAAAGTCCTCGCCTCGGCGACGATCAGTCCGACTTTCTGGCGATTTCCCTTGGAGAGTTTTCCGTAGGCTTTATCCGCATCGAGCTCGATTCGTTCGGCCATTTCCATGGCAAACTGGCGCTGGCCGTTTTTGAAAAGCGCGGAAAAGATCTGCCTTGGTTTCAATTCAGAGTCAAAGCGGAGGTCCTCGTCGACGAACTGGACTGTGCCCTCGCAGCGAATGGCTCCCTTAAGCGAAGGGATGATTCCGGCAATGGTTTTCAGGAGGGTGGTTTTTCCACGGCCGTTTCGGGCGAGAAGCAGATGGCGGCCATCTCCGAGTTCGATCGGACTTTCGGCCGTGGCGAGAAGCGCGACGGGGTTCTTACGACGGAAACGGCTGCTGTAACCGATGCTGAGACCTTCCGGGATGTAGATGGAGGGATCGTTCTTACTCATGGAGTTCAAATGGAGAAATTACAAAATTATATCGAAATTATGATAAATAACGATCAGTTTACTAAACTATCAAGACTTAATTTAATAAGACTTAAGTAATTTCCGTGTCTTCACCGAGCCTCGAAAGCCAGGCGATTCCCGGGCGGGAGGATGAAACTGCCGCCTTTTTCCCGGTCGCGGTGACTGCGGTCAGTGAATTTCCTCGATCGTCACCAACCAGTTCATCATGTGAATGGGAGGGAGTTCGGCAGGGCTCCGCAGGGTGGTTAGATCGGCATTCAAGCTGCCGGCTGGAACCCGGGCATCAGAACCACTGAGGAGCTCAAGCGGATTGAAGGTGTCAGAACTTCCTGTCTTGAGGCTGCTGAGCTGTCCGGTCAACTCGATTGGGCTTTGAATGGAGAGGGATTCACCGAATCTTTTTTCAGGGGCAAAAATCGAGAGTGGCGGGTAGTAAGTGGTCCCGGAAGAAATTCCCGAGTTTGCAGGAGCAGGGACCTGAACATTGTTGAGCGAGTCAGCGATATAGACCCGATACCGCGAGACTAGGGAGAACCCGCTCGTGTAGGCCGTGAGACTGTTTCCGCCTCTCAACGAGACCGCCATATCCGAGGTTAGTGAGGGGATAGAGGGAATTTTAACCGAACTGCTGTCAGTCCTCGGGTAAATATAGAGCGAATTATTACGGCTCATGCCTCCCGTGCTACTCAGGCCGGCAATGAACGCCGGGAGACGATCCATGTGTACAATCAGGACCCGTTTTGCATTCTCTAGGGCAGCGGTCTGGAAGGGAAAGGTACTGCCACCGGTTTGAAGGTCGGTAGGCCAGTTGCTTCCCCGTGTATAGGTCGTGGTGACAAGTGCGTTGCTTGAGTTACGGTAGCTGAATCGGATCGAGGTCGGCATTTGATCAGACGAAGAGGTCACTGAACGCACCTCGAGCGTCATCTGGGCCTTTGGGGCCGCTCTGCTGTAGGCGTTCCAACCTGTCGGAGAGATGCGTTCGGAGGCGGCACCATCACTCGTGTTGATGAAGGTGTCCGTTCCCGGATTGATCTGAATAAAGGCCACTCTGCCGACGTTCCCACCGACAGAGGCATCGTAAAAATCACTGAGACTGTTGTTTGCGCCACTATTTGCGGAAGCGGCTCTCTCTTCCCGGGCCCCGATATTATCAAAACCTTCGGAAACAGTTCGTCCGGACACCGAGGTCTGGCCGGACACCGTCACATTCTTCTTCGCTGAAATGGCACCCGCACTCAGCGCGACGGTGCCTTCAGTCGTCAATTTGTCTGCGAAAATACTACCGTCGAGACTCACGTTCTCCCAGTTGGTGCCGTCCGCGAACTTGCCCACCTTCATCAAGGCGGCAGCTGAGAGGGGAATCTGCGATGGCACCTCGTAGATTGACAACACGTAGTCTTTGGTAACCGAAGGAATTCCGGTGCGCTCCTGGTTGTGTGATCCAAAGGTGAGCGAGAAGACCCACCAGTTTCGCTTGGCGACAAAGTATTCGCCCGGCCTCTTGTATCCAAACTTCACGTCGGGATACTGAATCAGATTGTAGAGGGGATAGGTATCTGCGGAAAGGCCCAGTCCCTTGGTATACCAGCTCACGTAGGTCTTATCGAAGGAGATGATGGGGTATTGTTTGTCGAGGAGGTAGGTGCTATGGGGAAGCTGGAGGGCCGCCGGTATCTTGGGCCCAACCCGCGCATCACCCAACATGATATACTCCCACCAATTGCCGCCATTCACCCGATTACTGCCTCCGGAGTAGGTGCCTGCCGGAGCATTGACGAACTGGGAAACGCTGGTGAACTCGGTATCGCCCGTATTGGCGGAGATCGCTGTGCCGAGATTCAGGGAGTTCAACAACTGTGGATTGACGGCCTGTTCCGCATTTGCCATGGCAAGAGCCTCTGAGAAAATGGTGTCCCAAGTATAGGCTGAAGGGTTGCTGGCCGATCCCTGACGCATTGCTCCCATCGCTTTGTTGGGAACGATATGGATCAGTGCACCAAGGATGGCGTCCTCCTTCTGGCTGTAATCCTGCTTTACCTGAGCCCGGGCCTGGTTGTCGAAACTCCGGATGCTTCCGATGAGCGTGTAAGCCATCAGGGAGACAATAAGAAGGGAGATCGAAGTGACCATCGTGATGGTCGCGTATCCGCGACTCCCCGGTCTTTGGCGGAACGATTGAGTTTTCATCAGTCAGGATTTCCCGCGTAGGTGATCTGTTCGCCGTTGGGCCCGGTCATTGCAATCAGGAGGATGCCCGAGGTATTGGAGAAATCCACGAGAGTGGGGCGGGAAGAGATCGTCCACGAGGGGGTGGTCGGCCACGAAGTTTGGCCCTGAGGTTGTAGGTAAAAATTCAGCCGATTCTTCCCGGCCTGATTTTCGAAGGAAATGATGGCGTTCGATACGGTTCCGTCCGGATTCCGAAAGCGAAGCCGGAGTGCTCGTCCATCTTCCTGCACGGCACCGCTTCCGGCCTTCGCGTTGCCAATGTTTCCGTAGATTCGGTAGCTGTCGGCCTTGTTGATGATTGTTGTCAGCAAAGAATCGATCATCGGTGCCTCGTCGCGGAGGAACTGAAATCGGGAGACCAGGCCGATAAAGGCTACCTGCTGCTGAAGGATGCCAACGATCGTGGACGCGATTCCGAGCGTCATCCCGAGAGCGATCGTCATCTCGATGAGGGTGAACCCCTTCGCTTTTCCGGACGTGGCGTGCTTTTTCATCAGCGGATTCGGAGGACCGTTCGTGATTTCACGTATTGTTTGTCAGTCACGGTGTAGACAAGGATCGATTGTAACTTCCAAGCTTCGGTTCCGCTTGGATTGGTGGCAGAAGTCCCCGTACCCCCGGCAGAGGAAAGGTTGTTCGCGTCGGGAATTCGGGTGCGGTGAAGTGTCCCGGTGACCGATTGCCCGCCGGGAAGTACTCCAATTGTCACACTGGAAGTGGTGACCCCGGGGCTAACAGCCCAGAGCGAATTACTCCCGGTTATATCGTCGAAAGGAACCCGCGTGGCGAGCGCCGTTTCCCGGGTGATGAAGGCATCGGACATCGTTTGTTTGACAGTCCAGGCCTGATTGGAGGTGGCGTTCAAGGAAGCCCGCAACGTTACCATTGCGACAAAAACGAGAGTGGCATAGCTGAGCGAGATTTCGATCAGGGCGGATCCGCTTACCAGCTTTCTCTTTGATTTTGCAATGCGCATCGCTTGTCAGGGCCCGGCAGAAATTAGTCCGCGCTGGTGACGCTGCCATTCACTTTGATGGCACGTTCCACGTTGAAGGATATGTAGCTCAGCCGGTCAATCCCGAACGGGGTCTGGGTAAGCACTTCGAGGGTCCAGATTCCATCGGTAGGAATGACACTGTCCCAGTTCCAGACATGAAACTGATCAGTTCGGGGGACGGTTCCGTTGACGATAATTGACGCACCGGGGACGATGGTGCCCTGAGTTCCGAGGACCGGACTTCCTTTATAGACCTGGGCATAGGTGACTGAGTCAGGGTATAAATCGGTCAAGGTGGCTGTCACCTTTGGGGCCGCGGCTTTGATGATCGCTCCATCAGCCATCCCGGAGAGAGCACAGCTCGAGATGGGCCAGATCTGGATGAACTTGGAAGCCAGCTGGGATTCAGGAGCCTGGTAATCGGCGAGTGAAAAGACGGAGAAGCGCTCTTCGCCTTTTATCTTCGTATAGTCGCCGCTCGGTGGAGGAAGGACAGTCTGCGTATAGCTGAGGACATGAGTCCCGTTGCTGTTGAGAGAGCCCTGGGAATAGATGGTGGCCAGGCTGCGATTGATGGTGCTGCCATCACTGGTTCCCGGGTAGCTTTGATTATGCCTGAGGAGCTTCACCGACTTTGCGGCCGCAGGTGCGGCGGGATCACTACTGAGTCCATTCACGGTGATCGAAACCTGAAAAGGACGGTCTGCCCGGGTTCTCGCAATCACCGAGTAGGGATCCTCGGAGGTGATGGCAACCGATGCGACCGGCACATACGAATTCACATAGGTCGTGTCGACGAGGTAGGATGTCAGCGGGGAGGATTTGATCGCCCAAAGTTCGAAGCGTGCCCCGTTCGGGTTAATGGCTAGTGCTGACTGTTGAGAGCCCTGCTGTGAGACAGAGAGATCCCATTGCAACTGGTCAGGCATCTGCACCTGGCGTATGAAAAAGGTGTAACCCTGAGCGTGAGAGACTACCGGGAGTAAAAGTAGTCCGAACAAAAGGCAGGAAAGAATTCGTTTCATACAAGGTGGCAGTTGAATAGAACTTTCTAGTTTCTGGCGACACCCGGTTTCGCTTTTTCAGCGGCCGCCGCCGCTTCCAGTTCTTCCGGAGTTTTCAGCGGCAACACAGAGATCGGCCCGTCCTTGAAGGTTGCGATGACAATGGAGGTACTGGTGGTGATGGCCTCGGTCACTGCTTCGGGAAGAGGTTCCGCTCCGAGCGCTTGTTCTCTTGACACTTCGAGGCAACGAATCCAACCGCGGTTGGCATTGCGAAAATCTCCCCAGGTTTGGACTTTTGCGTTCGCCTGCACCCCGACTCGTGACATCAGTGCATCCGGGACAAAAAGCACCGAACGTTTTGGTACGAGCGTGAGTGCCCCGCGAAAAGAGAGCACGGTCGATTCCTTGATGAAATCTCTCGAATGTTGGTCTTTCGCCGGATCCACATCCGTCTTCCCGATTGGTTCACCAAGGTCCTTGAGTGGATCCTTCATCGAGGCATTGCGGTGGGACTGTGCCATTTCAGCATTCGTCACCGCATCTCTCATCTGAACCCTGCCGCCTTCGGCGGGTCCGCCCTTTACCGGGGCAACCTGGAACAGCGAGGCGAGAAGGAGGAGGGAAATCGTGGGTTTCATCAATTGATTTCAGTGAAGGTGACGAGCAGAGCCAGATCCTGAAGATCCCAACCGCCATTGTTTTTGTCGGTGTGAGTCAGTTCCATCAGGTAGATAACATCGCGGGGGCCGAGTTTGATTTTTCCCTGGGTATCGAGGTAGGGAAGGATGAAGGATTGAATCGTCGGCTGCTGATACAGAGGGGTCGTCGTCGGGGGAGTGTTTCCATTGATCAGAGCGATCACCTGCTGATTGTTGTTCGTCGTCGTGTAGAGCGTCGACCAATCTCCGTTGAAGTAATATCGACCTCCAAAGTTGACGGTGTTTCCGGTGTTCAGCGTCTGTGTTTTTACAATCGTGTTAGGATTGATATCGTCGTGGGTGTCATAGAAGATCCGCGAGTAGGAACCACTGTTGAGCCGCATCTGGGCCTCGGTAGGAACGTAGTAACCACCGGTTACCTGACCTCTGGAGTTCGTCGTCGAGGCCCAAACCGAGGCTCCAAGGACACGGACGTCCATTCGGAGCTTCCGTTTTGCGGTGACCGTTCCGGGAGGTGTCACGGTGATAACATCCACCACGCTGGCCGGAATGGTAACGTTCCAGGTGAGCTGGGGGTGGGTGCCGGCCTGAACAATGGTCGGGAAGGCACTAAGGTCACCGACCGGGATCGTCGGGGAGTTTGTCTGGGCCGAAAGATTCGATCCGATCAGGGTTAGGCTCCAGACGAGGGCAATGATGGCGAATGATTTCTTCATGTCTGTTCAAGTAGAGATCCCGATTGATCGGCTGAAAAACGGAGCAAAGGGAGTTCGTTGGTGGTGTGTTTTGTGTCAGTCGGGCTGAATTCTCCGGGATCACTGGGGAGCCACCTGAGTCCTCAATCCTCTGATCAACATAAAACCTATAAGTAATTTCGGAAAAATCAATAAAAATCATAATTATTATAAGTTTAACGTCCCTACTGAGGGGAAGAAATCGGGCGAGGAGGGTGTACGGCGGCCTTTGCCCGCCCTTATGGCCGGGTGTCGCAACAACGATGCCCCGGGGATCGTTTAGCGCTGCTTGAGGAAGGCGATCAGGTCGGCCATTTCCTCTTTCGAGATCGCCGCTTCCAGGCCGACCGGCATCAGGGAGACGCCGGAAGAGGTGAGGGCCTTCACTTCAATCCGGGGAACCGTCAGGGTGACACCTCCGGGGACACGCAGCGAAAGGGCGGAGGCATCCTCGCCATGAATCAGGCCGCTCAGGATCCTCCCGTCGGTGGCCTCGACTGTCTGGGAGACCCACCGTTCCTCCACCGCGCGGTTGGGATCGAGAATATCGGTGAGGAGCGCTTCGGCCGGTTTGATCTTGACGTCATTGAGCGACGGGCCGACCTCGACTCCGATGCCTCCGACCTGATGACAGGTCACGCAGGCGGCCTTCTGGAAAACGAGGCGACCATTCTCCGGATTCCCGGGATGAGAGGAAAGGGTGCTACGGTACGATTCGATCACCGCAGCGCGATCCCCTTCAGCCTGACCGAAAAGCTCGAGGGCGAGCGCCTTGACCTCTTCGTTGGTGGAGCGGCCATAACTCCATCGAGTCATCGGCGGCATGATGCCCGGACTGATTTCCCCGGCCTTCATTTTCTTCATCAGGATCAGCCCAGTCGCGGGATTGGCGGTGATGAGGTCGAGTGCCTCCCGACGGGCCGTTGGAGTCAGCGCGGCCCAGCGTTCGAAAAAGAAATCGGCGACAACCTCGCGCTTGTCCCGCGAAAGCATGCGGCAGGCGGCTGCCTGAATCGCAGGAGGTTCGGCTAGACCGATGAGAGCCTCAACAATGGGCTTCTTTTCCTCCCAGGGACGCTGACCCACCAGTGTCAAGGCGGCAAGACGGGCCTCCTCGGTCGCTGACTTATCCAGGGCAATGCCGGAGGCGCGCTGAAGGAGTGCTTCAAGGTAGGTTGTCCCCTCACCGAGATCCGGGAGCTTTGCGGAGATGAGAGCGGCAAGGCTGCGCTGCTTCAGAGGGCTGCGCGGAAGGCCTTCAGAGATTCCCTGAACGATGGCAAAATGCCGCGGGGTGGGCTCGCCGGCGAGTAGGGCGAGGATCCGGTTCAGCTCACCGATATCGCCCCGGGCCGCCGTCATCCTCGCGAGGTCCGTCAGGACAGGGGCCGTCTCTGCCGAGGGGCGGGAGGTGAATGTCTTCGTATTGAGAAGGGTGACCAGAGTCTCCGTGACGAGGTCCGGAGCTGAGGAAAGGATCGCTTTCCTCAGCCAGGAGTCAGCGGGAGCCTCGGCGATCAGGAGGGCGAGTTGGTCCGGTGTGAGCGTGAGCCCGTCAACCAGAGCGATCGCGAGAAAGCGCATGCGGGGAGCGTCTTTGCTCATCTCTTTGCCGAGGGTCTCAAGCAACGAGGAACTCAGTCCGGACTGGTGAGCCGCGAGCAGCGCATTTTCAAGCAGGCCGGGATCGGTGGCGGATTCGAGAATGGGTTTCAACGTATCCACCTCAAGTGCGTCTAGGCCGGCGAGAGTCCACAGAGCATGGCAGGACGTTTTCGCTGAGGGCGAAGAATTGAGCAGTGCCTTCAGCAAAGGCACCGCCGATTGATCCTGCCGCTCCACCAGAATCCGCTGGGCCTCGGTGCGCTGCCATCCATTGTCGTGAGAAAGGAGAGCGACGAGTGAATCGATCTCCGTCGGGAGCGGCGCTACCGGTGAAACCTTGCTCCCCTTGGGAACGACTCGCCAGATGCGGCCCTGATCAAATCCGGCGCGCATGTAGTGCGACTTGGCGAAATCTTCGGGAAAAAAGCGGGCGTGATCAATAAAGCGCCGGTACATGTCACAAATATAGAGCGCTCCATCCGGACCGTTTCTCACCTGAACCGGGCGGGTCCACTCGTCGCCCGAGACCAGAAAATCGCGGCCCTTTCCCACCCGATCGGCGGTGAAACTCGCACCCTTCGCCACGAGATGGTTTCGTGTCACGAGCTGGGCGGTGGGATCGCAGACAAAGATGTCACCGGTCATCTCCGGCATGAGTCCGCCCCGATACACTCCGATGCCGCAGGCGGCGGTGTGAGTGCCGGCATGCGCCGCCGAGGTGGTGTGACTCAAGGCAAGCGGGTAGACCGGGGCTCCGGGTTCCTGGATGTCCTCCTGCCCGGTCGTGATCCCGGCGAGGGGATTGCGTTGCACGGCCGCGAGGGGCATCGCCGCAAAGATCACCGGGTTGCGATTTGAACAGAAGAAATGCCGTCCGAAATCATCGAGGGTTCCTCCGAACTGGCCCGCCCCGGACTCCGTCGTCATCTCTCCCGTTCTCGGGTTGTAACGCAGATTCAGTTTTGTGAAGTTGAGCTTTTGCTCGGGGTGCTCTTCGGGATAAATCTCTTTTCCGTCGAGTCCGTTGCTCAAGTAGACCAGATTGTTGAGACCGTAGCGCGGACTGGAGACCTGGAGCTGATTGTGATTCGGTTCATTGGTGGTAAAGAGTTTTTCCCGAAGGTCCGCGATATTGTCACCATCGGTATCCTTAAGAAAGAGGATCGCCGTTCGGGTGGTCGCGAGCAGTCCGCCCTTCATCGGCATGAGGCCCTGAACGTGATCGAGGCCGTCCGCCCAGGTGACGGCTTTGTCCATGATTCCATCGCCGTTTTCATCGGAGAGAAGACGAATCCGGGAGAGGTTCGAGCCGTCGCCGGGGGGCAGGGGATAATCACCCATTTCCGCGACGAACATGCGGCCCTGTTCGTCCCAGACCACATCGACGGGATCACAGGTGAGTGGTTCCGACGCCACTAACTGAACCTCAAAATCGCCGTCCACTTCCCAGAGTGCGGCGCTTTCCGCCGGGCTAAGGGGAAGGCGCCGGGGAGGAATGCTTTCACCTGACACCGAATATCCCATATCCGAGGAACGTTTCTCCACGGCCCACTTCTCGGTGAAAGCGCCGAGAGGATGGAGCTCAAAACGACGGATAAGGCAGGCGGCGTATTCGCTCTGAAGTCCGATGAATCCGGAGGAGGGGTGACAGTCGGTGACCTCGTTGACCAACTCGCCATTGATGAGAATGCGGATGGAGGATCCGGCGCAAATGACCTCCATGCGATTCCATTCTCCGAGGGGATTCTCGATGTCTTTTGCTCCGCGATAACCCTTCACATCAGCCCAATCGGGATCCCGGTCGCGCCAGTTCACCCGGGCCATCGTCTTGCCTTCGGCCGGGAAGCTCTCTTTGGCGGCCCCCTTGGTCCAGACGGGCTCGCCGTCGCGATCCCGTTTGCTCTCGGCGGTGACTTTGGTCGGGGCGATCGTTCCGTCGTCTGACTTTGCGGCAAGGACGAGGATATCTCCCGATCCGCCTTCAATGAGCTGACCCTCGATACAACTCATCCAGGTGTTGCCATAGGCGCCATCAGGACCGTAGGCGTGGAGCAGCAGGCCGCAGTCGCGAGCGCGGTCGGCCCGGTTCGCGAGGGTGCGCTCTCCCCACTGATAGTCGATGACAAGATGGTAATCGCGGTAGGCCTGCTTTGTCCGCAAATAGCCCATTCCTTCGCCGCTGACCCGCATGACCTTGTCTTCGCCAATGGCCCAGATCTTTTTCGGATCGGTCGAAAGAGAGGCGGTCGGGTTGAGATGGGCCGTAAAGTCCTTCAACTCCGGGTCCGCGAGAAGGTCAACAACCGCCGTCGGGCTGACCACTCCGGAGGAATCCTGTGTCCGCAGGACCTTGGGAGTCAATAGGATGGCGAAAAGAAGGAAGGGAACCGACCGGATCATGGTCAGAACTCTAGCGAGTGCCATTCACCCTGAAAAGCCCCCAACTCACCGCCATCGCGGGAGGGAACGAAGAACCAGGAACGAAGAACGAAGAACGAAGAACGAAGAACGAAGAACGAAGAACACGCCGCAAGGCGTCCTAATTCACATCCGTGAAAACTGCCTGCACATCTTCATCGTCCTCGAGCTTGTCGAGGAGCACTTCGATGTCGTTCATTTGCTCTTCGGTAAAATCCTTCGGGCTGTCAGGGATGCGCTGGAGACTGGCCTTTTTGATTTCGATGCCGAGTGCTTCGACGCCCGCGGTGAGAGTGCCGAAATCAGTAAATTCCCCGTAGGCGTAGGCGATCCCGTCCTCGACCTCGAGTTCGACGAGGCCCGAGTCGATCAGGCCGAGTTCGATTTCCTCGATGTCCATGTCCGGCTTCACCTCGAACTCAATCACCGCCTTGCGTTTGAAGAGGAAATCGAGAGCGCCGCTCGGGAGGATCTGGCCGCCGGACTTGTTGAAGTAGGTTTTGATGTTCGCGATGGAGCGGTTCGTGTTGTCCGTCGCGCACTCAACGAAGATCATGACGCCATGGGGGCCTTTGCCCTCGTAGTTGATCTCCTTGATGTCGGCGGCGTCCTTACCCGACGCCCGCTTGATCGCGGCGTCGACGTTATCCTTCGGCATGTTGGCCGCCTTGGCCGCCTGGATCGCGAGGCGCAGCTTGGAGTTGTTCACGGGATCGTTGCCGCCTTCCTTCGCCGCCATCGTGATGGCCTTGCCAATCTTTGGAAAGGTCTTGGACATCTTGTCCCACCTGGCTTCTTTCGAAGCGCGTCGATATTCGAATGCTCTACCCATAATGCGGAGATTCTTGTCCCAGAACAGGCCAATGCGCAAGGCGGATTGTCGATGGAAGAGGGTTGAGGGGTGGATTCAACCCTGTTTGAACACGAATGCCCGGTGGCGGCAAGCGGGGCGCTTGCCCTACAGTATGGAAGAACGGGACTGTAGGGCGGCCGCTCCGGCTGCCGGGTTTTCGATCACTCAGGGCTTCCCTAGTCTCGCCACTTCCTCCGCACTCAAGGCCCGGTCAAACACGGCGATCTCGTCGAGTCGGCCTTCGAAGTTGCCTTCCCCGGAACAACTACCGCCGAAGAAGAAGGTATCGGGGGCGATCCGGGTCGCAGCCTCTTCTCCCGAGGCTTCGATTGAGGCACCGTTGAGGGAGATCCTCACAGTAGCGCCGTCCCGGGAGAAAACGAGATGGTGCCATTTCCATCGTTCGATGAGAGCAGCGGAACCCATTTCAGCCGTGGCGCCTGTTCCTTCGTATATGAGAATTCGATCTCCCTTTTCATTCTCCCGAATTCCCACATGATCGCCGATTTTACGCGAACCGTGGTTCAGCCCGCGGGAGAGGATCCATTCGGTTCCGTCCATTACCCCTTTCGCAGTGCCGCTCCAGAACCAAAGGGAAACCGAATAGTTGCTTTCACTCACCTGAGGAATCCTCGCACTGAGCCGATCACCCGCCAGGTGTACGCAGCGATTGATCCCGCCCGCGGCAAAGGCCGCATCATTTGGTCCCGGCAAATAGAACAAGACACGGGGTTCGTAGAGTGCATCGATCCCGTTCGGCGAGGAATCGATCGCGCGGGGGCCCGAAAATTCGTCGAGTCGCCAGTAGGCTTTCGGTTTCAGCTCAAGGGTTTTCACAACGGCCGGTCCAGGCTCGGCGCGACGATCGGCGCGGGGCTTTCCGGTTACGGTTTCCAGCATCTGAATCGCAGCCTCGGCGATCTTCGGCTCGGCATTCACCTCCAGTCCGGCGGAGCGGGCCGCCCAGGTGTTGTAACCTCCGAGCAGGTGTTGCTCGGGAGGTGGAATGTAGCCGTCGCCTCCATTGGCCAACTCGATCACCATGGTGTGAGGCGCGGGACTGGCTGCTTTGACTTTCAGGCCGGTAATCGCATAGGTCTCATTTGGCGTCGTCGCGATGGTGATGTTTTCCCCGAGCCGCAATCCCTGAACGACAATCTCGGTCTTCTTTTTCGCATCAAGGAGGATCTGCTCGCGGGCGTAGACCTCGGGTTGGGTTTTAGGGAGTCGGTCACCGACTTCGGTCATGACCTTCTGCGCCCACTCGAGGCGTTGTTTGTCAGGGACACGATAGTCGAGGGTCATGCGGGTCTCGGCCATGGCGATGGAAGCGGGGGATTCATAGGAGACACCCTCGAGTGCCTTCAGGGCGAGATTGATCATTTCCTGTGAGTATTGCTCGAGGGATGGACCGTCCTTGCCGCGCTCGGAGGACTTTTCGTAGTCGTGTCTCCAAATATCGCCGCTGCAGCCGTGGGACATCATCGCGACGAAGCCCGTTTTGCCGGGATCGAGCTTTTCCTGAAGTCCGTTGGAGAAGAGTCCGAAGTAGTCCGCCCCGATATCCTTGTCGCCGAAGTAGTGCATCGAGAAGTTGGCCAGCAAACCGATAGGCTCGCCCGCTGTTGTCTGCACCGAGATCATCGAGAGCATGGGATCCTCGGGGCCGCTCGGTCCGGTGACATGGTCCCAGTTCGTCGCCGCATGCATGTTCGCCCGAACCGTGAGATTGCCGAAAGGGTCCTCCCTCATGTGTTTCGGATGAATCACCCAGCGTCGCAGGGCGGTGTAGTCGGCCGCATCGATCTCGCCCCAGCCGATCCTGGCGGGACGCATCTTTTGAAGTGGAGCGAGGACAGCCTCGACGAGTTTTTTGGTGAGAAAGATCTCGTAGGCCGGGTCGGCGTCGGTCCCTAGGCAGCCCATGCTCGCCGGGGCGGTGTGGGTATGGGTGGCGGAGATGAGAATGCGCTCTCGAGGGATGCCGGCCTTTTCCGCCGCCATCTCTTTGGCACGGTCGAGGAGATCGCGGGACATCATGCAACTGTCGACCACGACGATAACGAGTTTCTCCTTTCCGTCCGAAAAGGCGAGGGAGCGGGCACTCACCGGGGTGTTGATCTTGTCGACCGAACGGCTTGTCATGCCCCCGTTGACGAGGACGGGGAGTTGCCTGGGCGTCACATCAATGATCGCAGAACCGGCCGTGAACTCGGCTTGGAGAGTGGCCGTGAGAAAAAGGCAAAGAGCCGTGAGAAGAGAGGGGTTCCAACGCATGGCCCGAGGCTAGGGCAAAGGCAAGGTTGCCGGCAAGCCGTGGAAAAGCGCATTGGCGTGATGCGTGGACCGGTTTCCTAAACCACGGTCACACCAGCGCTTCGGCACATTTCATTCCGTCGAGGGCGGCGCTGACAATGCCTCCGGCGAATCCGGCACCTTCTCCGCAGGGAAAGAGCGAGCGAACTTCGGGATGTTGCAATGTCTCGGGATCGCGGGGGATGCGAACCGGCGAACTCGTCCGGGTTTCGAAGCCGATCAGGTTGGCCTCTTCGCCCATATAACCAGGCATCCGTTTGCCGAACATCTTGAGCGCCTCCCGCATGCGCGAGACGACAAAGAGAGGCATGATTTCATCGAGTCGGGCCGCTTTGATGCCGGGCTTGTAACTGGTCTCGGGAAGGTCAGTCGAATCGCGCCGGATGAAAAAGTCGAGGGCCCGCTGACCCGGGGCCACCTGCCCTCCGCCTCCGGCCACTTTGGCGGCCTGCTCAAGATGCTTTTGAAAAGCAACCCCGGCGAGGACTCCGTGCTCCTCTTCAAACTCTTTCGTGTCTTCCGGTTCGACGGTGACGACCATGCCGCTGTTGGCGAAAGGGGAGTCGCGCTTGGACAGGCTCATGCCATTAACGACAACCTCGTCGTTCTCCGTCGCGGCCGGCACGATGAAACCGCCCGGGCACATACAAAAGGAATGGACTCCTCGATCACGAACTTTCGTCGCCAGCACATAGCTTGCGGCGGGGAGCAGGTGAGGGCGCTCGACGCCACGCTCGTAGTGATACTGCAGGCTGTCGATGAGTGGCTGCGGGTGCTCGATGCGGACACCCACGGCGAAGGCTTTTTGCTCAAGCCGGATCTTCTTTTCCGCGAGAAGGCGATAGACATCGCGGGCGGAATGACCTGTTGCGAGAATGACAGCGTCGCCGGTGAGTTCTTCGGCCCCGTTGATGACCACTCCCCGAATGGCGCCGCCGTCGAGGAGGAAATCGGTGACCTTTGCCCCGAATCTCACTTCACCCCCGGCGCCGATGATGCTCTCACGCATGGCCTTGACCACATTCGGGAGCAGGTTGGATCCGATGTGCGGATGGGAATCGATGAGAATGCGCTCGGGGGCACCATGCGCGACGAGGATCTCATAGACTTTGCGCACCGGTCCGCGTTTTGTCGCCCGGGTGTAGAGTTTGCCGTCCGAGAAGGTGCCTGCACCTCCCTCTCCAAAGCAGTAGTTCGAATCTTCAATCACGGTGCCGTGGCGGAGAATGGGGGCGAGGTCGAAACGCCTGGCCGATGCGTCTTTGCCACGCTCAAGAACGATGGGCCGCCAACCCCGTTCGATTGCGGTGAGGGCGGCGAACATGCCGGCGGGTCCGCTTCCGACGATGATGACGGTTTTCGGTGCGGCGGAGACTGAGGGTAGATCCAGTTCAATCGGATCCTCTTTCGGAAGCGGGGTGTCGAGTCCGACCTCGAAGCGAAGCTGCACCTTGATCTCCTTTTTGCGGGAGTCGATGGAATGCTTGCGCAGCCTGAGGTCGCGGATTCGTCCGGGGTGAACGTTCAGCTTTCTCCCCACTGCTTTGCGCTGAGCAACCTCGTCTTCCGAGAGGTCGAGGGGGAGAATAATGTCAACGGAGAGGGGTTCCCGGGAAGCGGTGTCAGTCATGGGTGGGATTCGGTCTGAGGCCTCAGGCCTTGTCGCCGGAAAAAAGAAAGCCGGTCAGCGGGCTGCTGGCCGATGCGGCGGAAGACACTTCGGGAATCCCCCCCGATTCGTAGGCGATACGTCCGGCCTCGACCGCGAGGCGGAAGGCTCTGGCGATAGCGACCGGGTCACCGGCAATGGCGATGGCGGTATTGACGAGGACCGCGTCTGCACCCATCTCAAGGGCTTCCGCCGCATGGCTTGGCCGACCTAGGCCCGCATCGATGACGACAGGCACGGTGGCCTGGGCAATGATGATTTCGATCTGGCGGCGGGTTACGATTCCCTGATTCGATCCAATGGGAGCTCCGAGCGGCATCACCGTCGCGGTTCCGACATCCTGAAGACGCTTTGCAAGGACGGGGTCGGCGTTGATATAGGGAAGAACGGTGAAGCCCTCTTTGACGAGAATCTCGGCCGCTTTGAGCGTTTCGATGGGGTCGGGAAGAAGGTAGGTCGGGTCGGGATGGATCTCCAGCTTGACCCACATGGGCAGGCCGGCCGAAGCAGCGAGTCGAGCGAGGCGAACAGCCTCTTCCGCGTTCATGGCTCCTGACGTATTCGGGAGGAGGAGGTAGCGCTTCGGATCGATGAACTCGAGGATATTGGCGTAGGGATCCTTTTTACCGCTGAGATCGGCGCGACGAAGGGCAACCGTCACGATTTCAGTTCCCGAAGCCTCCAGCGCATCCCTCATCGATTCGTTGGAGGAAAACTTACCGGTCCCGAGCATGAGGCGGGATTGGAAGGTTCGGTCTGCAATAACTAGAGCTTGTGACACGGGAGGGGAGGGAATCAGGTTTTGGCCGGGGCGGAAGGTAAGTGATGCGCCGGAAAGCTCCACAAAAAAACCCCTCCGAAGAATCGGAGAGGTTTTTTATTTGCGTAAGTGCATAAGACACTCCCACAACAACAACCAAGCAATGAAACTCGGGGCAACAACTCCCCAATAACAACACTGCTAGGTTATTCAATCGAGCGGGCCTTGTCCACCCATTTTATCAAAAAATATAGGCAAAATTTTAATAATTCTCAGATTTGATCAAGGATTTTTGCTTTTCAGGAGGTCCCGGATCTCGGAAAGCAGCAAAATCTCCTCACTTGGACCTGCTTTTGCAGCCGGGGCATCGCTCTTTTTCAGAGCGGCCATAAATTTTTGAATCACGAGGAAGAGCACAAAGGCGAGAATGAGAAAGCTGACGAAAGAGGTGAGGAAGTTCCCATAGGTGAGCAGCACTACCTCGCCGGCTTCGGCAGCAGCCTTTGCGGTGGAGCCTTCCGGCAGAGTGCCGAGCACGAGAACCTTTTCACTGAAATCGACCCCTCCCGTGAGGTAGCCAATGACAGGCATGAAAATATCATCCACGAGGCTTTTCACGACGGTCCCGAAGGCCCCGCCAATGATGATGCCGACGGCCATATCAACCAGATTTCCCTTGAAGGCGAAGTCTTTGAAGTCTTTGACGATTCCTTTTAGCATAGTAAAGGCACGATGCTAAATCGTCCCAACGGGCGCAAGCGTATTCCGCCGGGCAATCATTTTTTAGGCAACGCCCAAGGTACGGCGCTTGCCTAAGCGCCGCGCCATGCAACCACAGGGGGCTTGGCAAGCCCCATTCCTTGATTTTGGGTGGATGTAGCTCAGACTTTGCTCTGATACTGTTCCACCGCCTTCAACACCGCAATGACAGCGAGGAAGACGATCGAAAGCACGCTGATCCAGAACCCGATGTCATAACTGATCGAGGGATGCAGCGAAACTGGAAGTCTTCGATACCGGAAATGCACCGCTCCGACAACGACAAGGAGCAGAATGGCCGCGGTGATCGCTCCTCCGGCGAGGACCATGAAAACCGGATCCTTGAAGAAGAAAAAGAGTGCCGCCCAGAGTGCCGGGAAAAAGAAGGAAAGGATGGCGATCATGCGCCCGCGGGAGACAGGGTCATGATAGTCGATCCAGCCAACTGAACTGAAGGCGTCTGAAAAGAGCCGGCTCCAACCGGCCAGTGCGGAGAAGAGAGTGGAGAACAACACAAAAAAGGCACCGATGAGGAAAGCCATCTCCGCCCAGTTCCCCAGAGAATCAGTATACATCCTCGAGAGCGTCTTCACCGTTTCGAATCCCTCGGGCTTCAAGCCCTGAGCATGGAGGATGGCCGCACCAAGCAGGTAAAAGGCGACCGTCATGAAGGTGTAGACCAGCATGGAAAGAAAGGCGTCCCAGTACATGACACGAATCCAGCCCTTTGCCCGGTGGTTCCATTCCGGGGTGTCCTCGCGCGGACCAGTGCGGGCCGCGTAGCCCTTTTCGAGCAACCAGTAATTGTAGGCCATCACCTCGTCGCCGCCGACTCCGGTGATTCCAAAGGCAGCGATGGCGACACCTACCACGCCAATGGGAATGCCATTCCAGAAGGAGAGACCCTCAACGATTTGAGCCCGGGTCATCGCGAACTCCGTGTATTGCACCCCGATGAGGCAGGCCAGGGTGAAGATCGCGAAGAGACCGATCATGAGGAGCGAGAGCCTCTCAATGAACTGGTATTTCCCCCGGAAAATCATCAGCGAAACCGTCGGTGCGGCCAGACAGACCCAGGCCCATACCGGAACAGAGGGGACCATGATATTGAGGATGAGTCCGACGCCCCCGATGATGCCACCGACCTGGAGTGGTTTGATCAGCATCATGACAAGCCAGAGCCACGTCGCCCAACTGCCCTTGCCGAATTTGGGACCGGGAAGCTGATTAAGCGCTTCGAAGGTGGTTTCGCCCGAATGAATGGCGTGTTTCCCGAACTCAAGCTGCACAAAGACCTTCACGAGGCAGCTCACGATGATGACCCACATTGCGACAAACCCCGCCTCCGCTCCAAGAGCCGTTGTCGCAATGAGTTCACCCGAACCAACGATGGAGGCCGAGAGAATGAATCCCGGGCCGAGATACCGCAGCATTCCTCCAAAAGCGTGGGGGGGCTCCTGAATGAGGGAGCGGTCGACAGCGTAGGGATCGGTGGACACGGTGATGAGGAGTTGTAGGGCGAGCGCACCGCCTGCCCTGATTTGGAAATGACTTCCGGCTATTGGGCTGGCTTGGGAGCAGTTGCTGCCGGTGCATTTGCCGGATCGGTCGTCAAAGGCCAGTCGTCGGTGCGAAAGGGGGCAACCGGCAGTCCGTTACGACCGCGCAAATTTGCCACCGGATTATCGGCCCAGGCATATCGAACTGCGACAGGAACGGCGACCTTGTCGCTTACCACTTCTACTTTGTCCGCGCCTACGATCGTTCCAGTGCCCCAATGCCAGACCTTGTCCTCTCCGGCGACAGCGAGGCCAACGGCCTGCTGGGTGTCGAAGGCGTAGAGACCTTCCTTGCCGACATTTTCGAAGGTCAGGATGGCCTTGTTCTCTTTCACTTCCATTGCCTTGTAAGAGGGGCTCTGGAACTCCATCGCCACGCCGTAGTCGCGGGCAAGGGCGATGCGGGCGAGACGTTTTGCCACGTTCTGCTTGTCGCGCGGGTGGATATCGCGGCCCTCACCGAGATCATAAATCACCGCCTGTCCGCTGTTGGGAACCGACAGGGTATTGCTCTGAGCCTCGCGCAATTCCGCCCATGAACTCTCCCCGGGGACATCCTTCTCGGCCATGAAATCGGCAAGCTGGACCCAGTAAAACGGGAAATCACCGATTCCCCAGGCCTTTCGCCATTCCGAGATCATGAGAGCAAACAGGTCGTCGTACTGATAGGCGCGTCCCGCGTTGGACTCACCCTGATACCAGATCGTACCCCGGATTCCGTAACCGATGGTCGGATGAAGCACTCCCGCCCAAATATTGCCGGGGCGCTGGTTTCCTGTGAGCAGATTTGAAGGTTGGCGAGGGGCGGGAGTGCCGGCCGCTTTGGCCTCGTCGGCTTTGATCTTCCAGGCGGCCATTGCCTTTTCGTGATCGTAAGTGGCTTCAGTCTGCTTCCATTGTGCGGCGACGGCGGCAAAACGGGGATCGGCATCGATCACCTCGCGGGAAACCCAGGCCTCGGCGGCAGAGCCGCCCCAGGCATTGTCGATCAGGCCGATCGGTACGTCGAGGGTCTGGTGAAGCTGGCGACCGAAGAAATAGCCGACTCCGGAGAACTGCCCGACGGTTTCGGGGGTGCAGACATCCCACTTGCCGACGAAGTCATCTTGTTTCTCCTGAGTGCCGACCTGCGGAACGGAGATGAAACGAATCTTCGGGAATTTTGCGGTGGCGGTTTCAAGATCAGGGTCATTCGACTGACTTACCTGCCATTGCATATTTGACTGGCCGGAGCAGATCCAGACTTCACCAACGAGGATGTTGTCGAGGACGATCTCTTCTGCTTTCGACTTGATCGTCATACTGGCAGGCTCGGAAGACACGGTCATGGGCGCCAGTTTGACCTTCCACTTTCCGGCCTCATCGGCTTTCGCCTGAAGCGTCTGTCCCGAGATGGCGACGGTGACGTCTGCTCCCGGATCGGCCCAGCCCCAGATTGGGTTCTCGAGATCACGTTGCAGGACCATATTCGGCCCGATGATGGCAGGAAGCTTCAGTCCAGCCTGGGCGAATGGTGACAGCAGCGTTGAGACAAGGATAGAGAGGAACAAGGGGGTTCGTTTCATGTTGCGGGTTGTAATGAAATCACCATGGCTTCGCAACCGGAAATCTTCACATTATCGCGGAAGATGGGGGACAGGGGCCCGCCTATTACCTCCATTTCAGCATATGTAAGGTCCCGTCACCCGGCGCGACTACCTGATATCATGAGTAATTTCCTTCTTCCGGCTGGAATCCTGCTAACTCTGGGACTGACGGTTTCATCACTCCAGTCTGCTGACGTCGAATCACCGAAAGCAAAAGGCCTGGCATTAAATCCGGATGTTGTCGCGCTACCCGAAACCGCACAAGTGGCCACCTTTGGCTCGGGGTGTTTCTGGTGCAGTGAGGAAGTCTTCCATCAAATTCCCGGAGTGCTTTCGGTAGTCTCCGGCTACATGGGGGGAAAGGCGGAAGATGCTGACTACGAATCGGTCAGCACCGGTCGGACTGGACACGCCGAGGTGGCGCAGATTCACTTCGATCCCGCCGTCGTCAATTTTGACACCCTGCTTGACCGCTTTTTTGCATCACACGACCCAACACAACTCAATGCCCAGGGACCCGATCATGGCCCCCAGTACCGGTCGGTGATTTTTTATCATGATCCCGCCCAGAGAAATGCCGCGGCGACGAAGATCAAAGAACTGAACTCCGCCAAGGCATTCTCAGGTGTCATTGTCACCGAGGTGAGCGAGGCGCAGCCTTTCTTCCCGGCAGAGGACTATCACCAGAATTTTGCCCGAAAGAACCCGGATCATGGCTATTTGGAGAGCCATCTCTATCCGAAAATGGAGAAGTTGAATCTGACGATTCCGGAGGGAGGGAAAAGCAAAAATCTCTTTCAGCGGCTTTTTCTCCCCTGACCTAGTCGTCGAGATGGATCACGGCCTTTCGCAGACGGGGATCAGTGATCGTCGCTGCGAAGCGCTGTGGGACTTCAGCAACATCCAGGCGATGGGTAATCCACGGACGGGTATCGACCGCGCCCGATTCCATCGCCGCAATGACCTGTGCGAACTCGGCGGAAGTGGCGTTGCGGCTCGACATCACGGTAAGCTCACGACGGTGGAAGTTCGGATCATTAAAAGTGACCTCACCCTGAAAGAGTCCGACAAAAATGATGCGACCTCCATGGGCCGCCAAATCGAAGGTCGAGAGCATTGAGGCCCGATTGCCGGTCGCGTCGAAAATAAGGTCGGGGAGCAGACCGCCGAAGGCATCGCGGACGGCGGCGGGCAGATCTGTCTCCGGACTCACCAGCAGGGTTCCGTCGACCCCGGGAATTCCCCGGCAGAAATCAAGACGGGCATCGCTAAGATCGGCGACGACGAGGTGTCCGCTGCGGCCCTTCAAAAAACTGATAACACTCAGTCCGATGGGGCCGGCTCCCAGAACGAGGGTTTTCTCTGCGGGCGAGACCTGGCTGCGATTGGCCGCGTGCTGACCGATACATAACATCTCGACGAGGGCAAGTTGGTCCATCGAGGCGGACGAGGCGCGATGGAGTTTGTGGACCGGAAGGTTTATCTCCGGTCGCATTCCGCCGTCGCAGTGCACCCCCAGAACGCGAAGCGACTCGCAGCAGTTGGATTTACCTTTTTGTGAGGCAGGGGATTCCGGATCGTTCAGATACGGTTCCACCGCAATCCAATCGCCGGGCTTGAGTTCGGAGCTCCCGTTAATCGAGACCACCTCCGCGGCAAGCTCATGACCGAGGATGCGGGGGTATTCAAAAAAGGGCTGCCTTCCGTGGAATGCATGGATGTCCGTGCCACACACTCCAATGCGGCGGATGCGTAAGCGGGCCTCTCCCGGCGCGGGATCGGACAGGGGAGCCTTCGAGACTTCGAACCGTCCCGGTTCCGCGAGGATGATTTCGTTTTGAATGATCATTCGGAATTTTTATCCGACTTGTGTTGAGTACACACGGAAACATCCATCCGTGTCATCTGTGAGAGCGACCATCATCTGCGGTCATCAGTGTTGCACCTCTTTGAATCTTTCAATACAGATGGACACAGATTTCCACGGACGATTCTGAAAATGGGAAAGAAGGCCGGCGAGAGATGATAGATAGATAGATAGACACGACCAGTTCACGCGACCGGACACTGATTGATTGCCTTGAAAAAATCATTCCCCTTGTCGTCGACGAGGATAAAGGCCGGGAACTTTTCGACCTCGATTTTCCAGACCGCTTCCATACCAAGTTCAGCGAAGTCCAACACCTCCACCTTGCGAATGTGATTCTGCGCCAGAATTGCGGCGGGACCGCCGATGGATCCGAGATAGAACCCCCCGTGTTTTTTGCAGGAGTCGGTCACCTGCTGACTGCGGTTGCCTTTGGCTATCATCACCATGGAGGCTCCGTGAGACTGGAATAATTCAACGTAGGGATCCATGCGCCCTGCCGTGGTCGGTCCGAAGGAACCGCTCGGCATGCCCTCGGGTGTTTTGGCAGGACCCGCGTAGTAGACGGGGAACTCTTTGAAATATGCCGGGAGCTCTTCGCCCCGTTCCATCATCTCGCGCAGTTTAGCGTGGGCAATGTCTCTGGCCACGATGATGGTTCCGCTGAGCTCCAGTGCGGTGGTCACCGGATACTTTGAAAGTGTTTTCAAGGTTTCGGCCATCCCCGCATTGAGATCGAGGGGCACGCCGTGGAACTGGTGATCCCGCCATTTTTCGGGGATATACTGACCTGGATTGGTCTCGAGTTTTTCGAGGAAGACTCCTTCTTTCGTGATCTTCGCCTTCACCTGGCGGTCGGCCGAGCAACTCACCCCGAGACCGACAGGACAACTTGCCCCGTGTCGGGGGAGGCGGATGACCCGCACATCAAGCGCGAAGTATTTGCCGCCGAATTGCGCTCCGATTCCGATGGCGCGTGCCTTTTCAAGGAGGACTTTCTCCATCTCGATATCGCGGAAGGCCTGGGCCTTTTCTCCTCCCTCGGTCGGGAGCGCATCATAGTAGCGGGTCGAGGCGAGCTTGACCGTTTTCAGGGTCGCTTCGGCACTGGTGCCGCCAACCACAAACGCCATATGATAGGGCGGACAGGCCGAGGTGCCGAGGGAGCGCATTTTCTCGATCGCCCAGGAGACAAAACGCTCGGGTGAGAGAAGGGCTTTGGTTTCCTGATAGAGAAAAGTCTTGTTGGCCGAACCACCGCCCTTGGTGATGAAAAGAAACTCATACTCGGCCCCGTCCGTCGCAAAGAGATCGATCTGTGCGGGAAGATTGGTGCGGGTGTTTTTTTCGTCAAAAAGGGTGAGCGGAGTGAGCTGGGAATAACGCAGGTTTTCCTCCTGATAGGTCTTCCAGATCCCGGTGGCGAGAGACTCCTCATCATGTCCGCCCGTCCAGACCTGCTGTCCCTTTTTCCCCATGACGATGGCGGTTCCGGTATCCTGACACATCGGCAGGATGCCCCGCGCTGCGATCTCGGCGTTGCGAAGAAGGGTGAGGGCCACGAGTCGGTCATTGTCGGTCGCTTCCGGATCGTCGAGGATGGCGGCCACCTGCTTCAGATGGGAGGGGCGCAGCATGAAGGAGATATCCTTGATCGCCTCGTTGGCCAGCCGCGTGAGGGCCTCCGGTGCGACCTTCAGAATCTCCTGTCCCTCGAACTGCGTCATTTCGACCCCTTCGGTTGTGACGAGTCGGTATTCGGTGGTGTCGGGGCCGAGGGGAAATGGTTTGTGGTAGGCAAAATCAGTCATGGTGGCGAAAGGGGCGGAACCTTCCCACCTTCCGGATCGGTTTGCAAATCTCCGGGAGGTAGCGAAGGTCGTGAGACCTTCGGAGAACTGAGGCTTCGCCCGAAAAACTCACGTTTTTCGCTACGTCATTACAATCAAGCCCTCGGCTCCCGCGGCGTTTCCGGATCCGAAATATGTACCCAGGTATGAACGTGGGGAGCTCCCCGGAAATACCAGACCATGTGGGGACCTTCGAGTCTCCAGTTGTCCCAGACGCCATCGTTCCCGATATCGCCTTCCTTGTAAAATGTGAGATGGAGATCGTCGAATCCGGCCTTTTCGACCAGCTTCATCGACTCTGTCCTGTCCACTTCACGGAAAGGCATCAGAAGGTCGTTGAGCACTCCGCGCACGGCAGTTTTCTGATCGGCGGTCATATCGGCGACGGCAAGTCCGGGGAGGTCGCCGGCCTGGCGCTTCAATTGGATGGTTGAGGCATTGTCGGGAGCTTCCTTCTCAACAAGGGCGGATTCACGCTGCTTGCCGTCGAGCATCTCGAAAACCTTGTTCGCGCTCTGCGCCTGATACCAGTAGGCGTTGCCCTTGTGTTCGGCGCTCTCATTGAAGCCTTCCGCCGCGTGGCCGTAAAAAATGGGTCCGCCGAAGGCTTTCCCCGCAACCGAGTCTCCATCGATCCGGCGGGTGCAGTGGCGACCGGTGATGACAAACTGAAATTTACCGGTTCCCGGCTCACCGAAGATCGCGATGGAGGAGTCACCAAACCCCTTCTGCCCGCTGTCATGGGTCACCTGGCCGATCACCTTGTCGGCGTATTCCTCGCTGTGCGCCTTGAGGAAGATTTCCTTCACCATCTCGTTCTGGTCAGCGGTCAAAAAGCTGCCAATGCGCTGTTCGGTGATATGCCAGTTATTCGAGATCTTTGTGCGCAGCGGATCATCGAAGGCAAAGACGAGTGAGGTGCGTTGTGCTTCGGTCAGGGAATCGTAAAGCGTTTTTACGATTGTCTCTGAGGTGGCGGATGCGGCAGCATTGTCCGCACCGATAACGGGGAGGCCGGTAAGGGCGACGCTGGAGAGGGCGGAACGGCGGAGGAATTCACGACGATTGATCATGGCGGGGCAGGGTAGGGGGTTACACGAAGAGTGCCTCAATCGGTGAGGCTGTCGAGGAAAGTGGTGAGGTGGATGAGGTCGGAAACCTTGAGCAGATCGACAAACTCCGGCATGGGCGAGTTCTCGGCCTTGAAATTGTCGCCGACCCGCATCATCGCGACACGATAGTCCTCAGCGACGACGTGGTTTGGATTCATAATCGCTTTCGCAAAGTCATCTCTAGTCCAGGCAGCGTGGAGGTCACCGGCCAGTTCGATCACAAGCCTCGGGGCAAGGTCCACTTCGGGGAGTTTGGTGGCTCCGGCGCTGTGACACTGGTAGCAGCCTTTCTCAACAAAAAGGGTGAGGCCGCGCTCCTCTTTTCCCGGAGGAACGATCACTCCCTTCTCCGCGGCATCGTCAGCCGAAGCAAAGCGGCCGATTCCCCCGGCGATGAGGAGCGAGACGGCGAGGGTGGGCAGGAGGGTCTTCATCAAGCTTAGCCTATCGGATTTACGAAGGGCCGTAAATGCAGAAGTCCGCGCATTTCTTGCGCGATGGCGCGGGGGAGCCGCCGGCTCTTCCTCTCAGCCGACGGGGGCTCAGACGGAGGCCGAGGTCTCGCGTATCGCCTTTACCCACCACGGAGCAAGGTCCTTGTTCGGCCGCAGCCAGGCCTGTCGGTGAAGCCAGAGCATGTTATCGATGTCGGAAAGGACAGAGATCATTTCAGCAGTTTCGAGGGCCTTGGGCCCCTCACGAAGAAGTCGCTCAGCGAGGAGGCGGCGAGCACGGGATTCGCCCGAGGTCGGAACGACGGAGGAAATGCTGGTGCCGTAAACCTTTTGCCCGCTCATGAGGCGGCGGCGATTGCGTCGGAGCAGAGAGACGTGCACCGCGTTGAGAAAGGGGTCGAGCACTGCGGAAGTGATGCCCCGGAAACGCCGGTTGTCCGGCTCCCCGGGAGGGTTGGTGGCCTCGACGACCTCGCGGGGAGGTGATGTCTCCTCCGGGGTGAGAAAAAGTTTTTCCCGTTTTGCGGCGAGCCCGATGGAAAGCTGGCTGGTCCACACGGAGACGGGGATGCTAAACCAGAGACCGGCAAGAACCGGCGCCAGCCAGAAGAAAAGTGTCGGGTTGGTCAGGGCGGTGAAGATACCGATTCCGACACCCATCAGAGTCTGGACACCGTGGACGGAAATAGCCTCATCCCATGAGGTTCCCTGCGCTCCCCTTCGTTGAGCCGACCATCCCACCGTCTTTCCGATGATGTTCCAGATCACGAATCGGGTGTGAAAGACCATCATGACGGGGGCGATGAGGGCGGAGAAGAAGGTCTCGACGATGGCTCCGGTGACCGCATTGAGGAAGCCCCCGAATCCCCGGAGACGCTCGCGATCAAAGACGAGGTCGATGAGACAAAGAATTTTCGGCGAAAAGAGGAGTACCATCGTGAGCACAAGGACGGCTATTCCCTGCGGACCACTGCCCTCGACCACATAGGTTCCCAGTCCCTCAACGTAGGCCCGCCAGAAGGCGATGGTCATAAAGATAAGCCAGAGCGGAGAACTCACATAACCGAGGATGCCGTTGGCGAGATGGACTCGCGTTTTTCCCCGGAGTTCACGGGCAAAAAGGAGCATCCCGTGCTGCAGGTTTCCCTGGCACCAGCGGCGGTCGCGTTGGGCTGATTCAATGATCCCCTGGGGGCCCTCCTCGTAGCTGCCGTCGAGGTCATGGGCGAGCCAGACCTCCCATCCGGCGCGGCGGAGGAGTCCCGCCTCGACGAAGTCATGGGAAAGGATGTGGCCGCCGAAGGGCTTGCGTCCCGGTAGTTCGGGCAGGTCGCAGTGCTCCATGAAAGGGCGGAGACGGATGATGGCGTTATGCCCCCAGAAGTTGCCCCCGTTCTGCTGCCAGAAGGCGAGGCCTTCCATGAAGACGGGGCCGTAGAGGCGGTTCGCAAACTGCTGCATGCGACCGAAGAGGGATTCCCCGTTGACCAGACCCGGTGCGGTCTGAATGAGGGCGACACGCGGATTCGACTCCATCCGCTGATAGAGCTCGACGAGGGTTTCACCGGTCATGATGCTATCGGCATCGAGCACGATCATGTAACGGTAGTGATCTCCCCAGGTCCGGCAGAAGTCGGCGACGTTGCCGCTCTTTTTTGCGATATTGTCAGGGCGGCGGCGATAGAAGACACGGTCCTGGGCATTCGGATCGCGGAGCAGGTTGAGCCAGGCGGCTTCCTCAATCACCCACTGTTCCGGCTGGTTCGAGTCGGAGAGAATAAAAAAGTCGAAGGCATCCCCCTGCGAGGTGCGCATGACCGAGTCGAAAATTGCGCGGATTCCCGCGAAGACCCGGTCAACGGGTTCGTTGTAGACGGGAATGATGATGGCGACCCGGGGAGTGACGTCGAAGTCCTCGATCGTTGAGGCCTCCTCATCGACCATGGGCATTCGGGCAAAGGGGAGGTGAAAGCGCCGCAGGATAAAACCGAAGAAAGCATGGCTGAAGCCGAAGGCGAGGTACCCGAAGAGGATCACAAAGAGAATCCAGAGGAGCGTTGCGGAATGGTTCCACCCCAGTTCCCACAGGTAGTCGGCCATAAGAAAGGCCCCGACTCCGGTAATCACGAGAGTGAGCGAGAAAAAGAGAAACGCTTCCCAGAAAGTGGATCGTTCCGTGCGGTGACCTTTTTGGCCGGAGACTTCGTGCATCATCGGGTGAAATAGAAGACTGCGGCGAGGACGAGACCGAAGCCAATCCAGAGGAGCCACTGCACCGCCGTTTTCCAGATGCCCATGCTCTCGAAGGTTCGATTGGCCACGGCGACGATGCCGAGGTCGATGGGGCGGGGGCGCATTTCAACGAAGCGGAAGTCCGGGTCGGCTCGAAGATAGGCCGTCTTGATCGCTGCGACGACGGATTCGGGGACGGGCTCGTCGTTGAGGAAGAGCTGCTGCCAGGGAACATCGCTCTGCACCATAAGAAGGGCGAGTCTTCCCCGGGCGGAGAGGCGGTCGACAGGCTCGACCTCGGAACCATCGAGAACCCGGCGGAACCACTGCACAAGGAGCCGGTCGGTTTCCTCGGCGGCCAGCTCGACGGGTAGGCGATCCGGTTCGGAGCCGGCGCGCTCACTCACCTTTCCGAGAATCTTGAAAACAAGCGAACTGAGGAGCAGCTTGTTGTCCACCCGGAGCGCGGAAAAGTAGGCTTCAACGCGGCGATAGGCCTCGTTCCACTGCTCCAGTGATTCAGCGCAATCACTCCAGGTCCCGTTCTGGGAGGGAAAAACGAGGGGTTCGACAGAGAGTTCCATTAAAAATAGTTCAATTACCCGCCTAGAGGTGATTTCGTTTCACAAGTTTCGGTCCGCCATGCTGCCGCGAGCGCTGCTTCCATTTCTGTCATCTCAGGCAGGAGTGGAAAAGCAACATTCGATGCATCCGGCGGCGAATTCTTTTTGATACTCCCGGGAAATCCGGACCATTGGTCCAGTCTTCAGCGGGCTAAACGTATCCTTTGAAGGAGTCACACAGGCTGGATGGTGAGATCATTCCATGTCGCGGAACATTTTCCACGACAAAGTTGAACGGGCTTCAAAAGTTCCTGTGGCGGTTTTGGAATCGTATCAGTCCGGGAAACCTGGAATAGCCGCGCCAAAAGAGGCCGGACAGCAGGTGGATCGATGCAATAGTGCAATCTTTACATTCTTCGACATGGCTGAGTCTCGATCAGATACCCCTCCCGGGACCGTTCCGGCAACCCCGTCGAAAGCCGATGATCCAGTGTCGCGGCTGAGCAATCGGGAACTCGCCGGAAAAGTGTTTTCGCGCCTTCGGCCCTACCGGACCAGGCTCATCTTTTCGCTCCTGCTGCTTGTTTTCTCGGTTCCCTTCATGAATTTCCATCCCCTCGTCTGGGGATATGTCGCGGACGGACTGGTCGACAAAACGCTCACCCCCGCAGTGCTTGGGACCTGGCTTGCGGTGATGTTCGGCACCTATCTGGTGGGAGTGTCAGCGAATGCCGTGCATTCCTTTCTCATGGAAAAAACGGGTCAGGCCGTCGTTCGTGACATCCGTCGTGAGCTTTTCGGGAAGTTCGAATCCCAGTCACTCGCCTATCACCGCGATACCAGCACCGGCGAACTGGTCACCCGGATCACGAGCGATGTGGACGCCATGGAGCAATCCGTCCTTCAGGGGCTCACCAGTCTCCTTGAGGAGATCGTGACCTTCGTTGCTGTGGCCGGCATGGTTCTCTGGATCAGTCCGCTCGTGGGAGCCGCCTCGATCCTTCCACTGGCATTTGCGTTTATTTTCATCCGGAAATACAACCTGCGCGTGAAATCGATCTACGAGGGAGTCCGGCAAAAGCTCGGACGAATCGGTTCGTTTGTGCAGGATCGGCTTGCCGGGGTTCAAGTGACGCAGAGCTTTGCCCGGGAGGACGCGGAGAAGGAAACATTCAATGAGCGGGCGGATCTTTTCTATGAGGCAAGTATCAAGGCGAGCCGGCTACGGAACACCTATTTTCCCGTCGTTTCGGTTTTCGGATTCATCAACAACCTCATTATGCTCGGTCTGGGTGCCTGGCTCATCATGCGGGGCAGCGAGATGTTTACGCTCGGGGCGCTGCTCGCCTATCGCGGATTCTGGTGGCGGCTCCAAAGCCCGATCCGGACCATTGCCCAGACCAGCGACATCCTTCAGCGCGCCCGGGCGGCCGCGCAGCGGGTTCTCGAGCTTCTTGAGGCACCGGTCGCGGTGACTGAGATCGGGGAGCCTTCAACCTGGATCGATCCAAAAGGACGAATCGAGTTTTCCAAGGCCGTCTTTCATTACCTTCCCGCGAAGACCATTCTCAGGGGAGTCGATTTTACGGTCGAGGCCGGGGAGTTCGTCGCGATCGCGGGCGGAAGCGGTTCGGGCAAAAGCACGATCCTGAATCTGATTCCACGCTTTTACGATGTCGTGTCAGGATCTGTCTTAATCGATGGAATCGACGTTCGTTCGATGCGTTTTTCAGAGCTGCGCGGGCGTATCGGGTATGTGGGACAGGACAACTATCTCTTCGATGGAACGGTGAGGGAGAATCTGCGCTACGGAAAACCCGGCGCCTCCGATGCGGAGATCGTGACGGCCGCCCGATCCGCCAACGCCCATGACTTCATCCTCGATCTCCCCGAGGGCTACGAAACCCGGGTCGGTCAGAATGGAGTGAAGCTTTCCGGTGGCCAGCGTCAGCGCCTCAGTCTCGCCCGGGCATTCCTCACGGAACCAAAAATACTCCTCCTCGACGAACCGACCGCAAGCGTCGAGCCGGAAAGTGAGTCTCTTATCCACGATTCAATTCTGAAACGGACCCGGGAGGGTGATGGCACGACTATCCTCGTCACCCATCGCATCGATCTCTTGCGCCAGGCCCCGAGGATCTTGTTTCTTGAAGAGGGACAACTGACCGGTGACGGCACGCATGACGAACTTGTCGCGAGTTGCCCCGGCTATGTAGAGGCGTATCACCGCTGGGAGGTGGAGGATCGCCTTATTCACTCCCCATAACATACGAGCCGTTCGCTCCTTTTCTCCCCCTCATAAAAAGCCACGCGCAAAAAGATCTCTTTCCCGCAAATCCCTGGCGTCGCATAGACCTCATCGCCGACCTTGTTCTTTGCCACGATTTGCAGTCCTGCCGGGTCCGCCTTGAAGACAAAGTAGTCGCCCTCCTCGTTCACTGCGTGGATCTGATCGCCGACGAGGACGGGTGAGGCGCTGAAATTTCCACCGAGCCGGCCTTTCCATTTTTCTGCGCCGGTCGCGGCGTCGAGGCAGAGAGCGACACCGCTGTCCATTGTGGCGTAGAGCATTCCGTCCTTCACCAGCATGGAAGGCACATAGACGCGATCATTCGTCTCCCAGGCAATTTGGCCCGATCCGTCGGCGACGATCGCGGCGACGTGGTTTTTTGGATAGCCTCCGGAAGAATAGATATGCTTTCCGTCGGTCGGGGTCGAGGTGACGCACTCCGTCGTGGCGCCGTCTATCTCCCAGTCCACCTTGCCGGTGGAAGGGTCGAGGCTGGTGACTTTGTCCGTACCGCTCAGGAAGAGCTGTGTTTTACCGGCGACATCGAGAATGACAGGGGAGGGGTAGTTCGGCAGGGCGGCGCGGGCGTGTCGCCAAACGACGGTCCCGCTTTTGCGGTCAAGTCCGCAGACAGCTCCACCCGTCGCCCCTTTGTTGTCGGCTGAGACGATGACAAGATCTCCGTGAATGGCCGGCGAGGAGCCGTAGCCCTGATGCTCAAGGTAGTCGGTGACTTTGGTCTGCCATAGTTGTTTGCCATCAAGATCGAGGGCGGTAGTGAAGACCGCGTCGCCACTCAGGAAATTGATGAAAACACGTTCACCGTCGCAGGCAGGTGTAACTGAAGCCCACGAGGCCTTTTTGTTAATCTTCTGGGTGTGTCCCTGCTCGTGAATGGTGGTACTCCAGAGTACCTTCCCGGTCGCACGGTCGATACCGTGCATGGCCTGAATCTGCTTCTCCTCATCGGCGGTGGCGATGAAAACGCGGTCCCCGACAACGCAGGCGGAACCGTGACCGCGGCCGGGGATCTCGACCGACCACTTGATACCCTTGTCTTCACCGAAGTCCGTCGGAGGTGCAGAATCAGCAGCTGCGATGCCGTTGTTCGTCGGACCGCGCCACCAGGGCCAGTCGGCGGCCGTCGAGTCATTGCGGAGAGAGAATGAAATGATCGCGATAAAGATGAGGCGCAGGGACGACATGGAATCAGGGTAGTTCAAGAAGTCCGGGAATCATCAGAATTTGGAACAGCGAAGATGGCTTGTATCCGTTGGGGGAAGACATCGTTGTGAGGCAGCCGCCCTACCGATTCATAATGCGCCGTTCATGGGATCCTGTAGGGCAAGCGCCCCGCTTGCTGCTTTGCGGGGGCTAGATCAGAACGAAATCATGATACCGACGCCACCGTGAAAGAAGTCCCTCAACAAAGCATCCCCGGCAAACGCTGCGGAATCCGAGTTGATCTCAATGCTTTTCCCCACGTGAGCCTGAATCGTGAAACGATCATTGACCCGGAAATTCGTCTCAAGAGCGAAGCGGACGTGGTCAGTCCCGGGGTGACCGTCGGAGACATACCCCTCATTTCGTCCGACGAAAATGGACGGGATGAGTTGGAGTTGATCCGTGAGATGGAACTCCCTGGTTAATCCGGCATCCAGGTAGGACCCGCCCGCATCGGCCGAGTAGTACCAGTTGATCTCCGGGACGAGACCCAATGGAAGTTCCGGACCGCTCAAGCCTGCGCCGAGTTCGTTGTCGGACTCATTATCTTCACCCGGAAACTGCAGGAACTTGTAGCCGAAATAACCTTCCAGACCTCGCCATTCGAAATCGCGTTCAATGTAAAAATTCCGCTCTTCATAGTCCGCTCCCGTACCTTCAGCGAACCAGGAACCCAGGCGCCAGCCACTGAGATCCATTTCAAGAAGGATCGAAGCGAGGCCGTCACCGTCAAGACTGTCACGTCCTTCCGCCCCGTAATGGCTGTCCCAGGCGACCAGGGTCTGAAACTGAAATGACTCGGTTGGAAACTCGATCACCGCCTTCTCCGTGGGGGGCACTCCTCTATCTCCCGCGAGCGCACCCGTTTCGGCGAGGATTCCGGAAAGGGCGATAGCAAAACAGGCGACCTTCATGACGGCATATTGAACTCTGTTGAACCCTGGACCTGACCCTCCTGAATCGGTGGAGCTTCCTCGATTGGAGAGTTCTTCTTCCACTTCGTAATCAGTCCCTCGGTGGGACTGAAAATCCAGGCTACGGTGAAGATGACACCTGAGGCGAGGGCGATCATGCCGGAAGTGGTCGTGCTTTCAAATCCAAACCAACCGGGTACGACGAGCGCGCCGAGATGTCCCGTGATCGAAGCGAGGACTGCGGCGGCGGTGGCGATGAGGAGCATTCTGAACAGATCGTTCGTCAACAGCAAAGCCGTCGCGGGCGGGACAATCAGCATGGCGATGACGATGATACTGCCAACCGATTCAAAGGCGGCGACAGTCGTCACGGCCACCATGGTCATGAGAAGATAATGAAGAAACTGGGAGGAATATCCCAGCGTGTCCGCTAGATCCGGATCGAAAGAACTCAGTTTCAATTCCTTATAAAGCAGAGAGACGAGCAGGACATTCACAAGCAGAATGACTCCGTTCACGATTGCGGCGCGGGGCACTTGAAAACCCCCCGCGGATATCGTGTCGAGCGGCGTTAATTCGATAGCGCCATAGAGCACACATCCCGGATCCAGATCGACATGATCCGCCGCCCGGCCGATGAGGAGGAGACCGATCGCGAATAGGGTGGTGAAGACGATGCCCATCGCGGCTCCCCGGTCGACGTTTCCGAATTTGCTGATCCACTGCGTGAAAAGCGCGGTGAGCACTCCGGCGATGGCGGCACCGATAAACATGGAGACACTGGCCCGGGTTCCGGTGACGAGGAAGGCAATGGCGAGCCCGGGAAGGACGGCATGGCTGATCGCATCACCCATCATGCTCATCTTGCGCAGCACAAGAAAACATCCGGGCACGGCGCAAGCAGCGGCGCAGAGAGAGCCGATGACCACGATCCAGGTGTCAAATCCGGTCCAGTTCATGAGGTTTTGGCGGGTGTGAGGGCATGAGGACTCGGTGGAACGGGGAGGGCGAGATCATGACTGCTGAGGTAGTCCTCCAATTCCCTGACCAGCTTTGCGCCGAGAATGTGTTCGACCATGTCGGCGTCCCGATCGACATGGCTTGGGGCGATGTCGGCGTACTGAATGAGATACGTTTCCCAAAGCCGGTGGTTCCTTGTCGCGCGAGAGGCTTCACCGAATCCCGATTCAGAGAGTCGGATCATGCCCGGGGTAGCCGGTTCCAGATGATCCTCACGCTTCGCGATCTTCAGGATGCGACGAAGTTGCAGTGGCGTCCACGACCGCTTTTCAAGGAGGGCCGCAAGCGGGAAGGGCACATTGACGACCGCCTTGCCACCGGCTTGAACTTCCAGTATCTCGTAGGCGGCCCGCAGGAGGTGCTGGCGGTCCACCTTTCGGCGAAGCTGCGAGTGACGGAGCATCCGGGGAATCACCCCGCGGACCGGTGCGAAAAGCATGCTGATGAGGAAGAGCATCGCGGCCACGATAACGATCACTGCGCCGGCCGGAAGTTGCGGCGTCAGAGCACTAAGCGATGCGCCAATCCATCCGCTGACTCCGCCGATGAAAGCGGAGATCAGAAGCATCGGCATCAGATCCTGAGTCCAGAATCGAGCAGCGGTTGGCGGGGTGATAAGGAAAGCAATGACGAGGATCAACCCGACCGATTGCAGCCCGATCACGGTGACCGCGGTGACAAGGGTTAAGAGCAGGACGTCGAGGAACAAGGTCGGCCAGCCCTGAGAAGCGGCGAAACCATCATCGAAACAGAGGAGGAGAAACTCTTTGAGAAACAAAATACTGATCAGTGAGGAGATCGCCGCGACGATGGCGATAATCACAAAGTCGGTGTGAACCATCGAGGCGGTTTTTCCATAGATAAAGGACTCAAGCCCGGCCGAACTTGCCCCCGGCATATTCTGGACCATGCGGAGACTCGCCACCCCGACGCCGAAGAAGACACTGAGAACGAAACCCATCGCCACATCATCCCGCAGCCGGGTGGTGTGGCGGATCAGGAGCATGGTTGCAATCCCGGCAATCCCGGACAGTGTGGCCCCGAGGAGTAGACCGGGAAGAGATTTTCCGGTGCCGCCGAAAGAGACCATTACGGCAAAGGCAATCGCCACTCCCGGAAGCGTGGCATGTGAAAGCGCATCTCCCATGAGAGATCGTTTCCGGAGAAGAAGGAAGGAGCCGACCAGGCCCGCCGCAATGCCCAGCAGGGTCGTGCTGAGAACAACGAGACGCGTGTTGTAGTTTTGCAACAACAGCACCTCGAGGATGTCGTTCCACTCCGGCATTTCAGTGGGGGCTTGAGCGCAGCGCTTCGGCGGCTTTTTCGAGGAGACTCAATTTTCCTCCGTAGGTCTTCTGGAGGTTGTCCCGGGTGAAGGTCTCATTGACGGGACCCGCCGCAACCACCCGCATGTTGATGAGGACGATCCAGTCAAAGTAGGTGGTTACCGTCGCCAGATCGTGGTGCACCACCAGACAGGTTTTCCCCTGATCGCTGAGACGGCGGAGGAGGGCGACAATGGCCTCCTCGGTCGCGGCATCGACGGCGGCAAATGGTTCATCCATCAGGTAAAGGTCCGCATCCTGCATGAGGGCGCGGGCAAGGAAAACGCGCTGCTGCTGGCCACCGGAGAGTTGGCTGATCTGGCGCTTGGCGAGGTGCGCGATACCCACCTGCTCCAGGGCAGCCATGGCCCGGGCGGTTTCCGCTTTGTTGACCCGTCTGAACCAGCCGAGGCGCCGGTAGGCCCCCATCGCGACGACGTCGAGAGCATTGACGGGAAAATCCCAATCAACACTCTCCCGTTGAGGGACATAGGCAACACGCTGGCGGTTCTTCCGGTAGGGTTTTCCGTAGATGTGCGCCCAGCCTGAAGTGCGCGGGACCAGATCAAGGCAGGCCTTGAGTAGAGTGCTTTTACCTGCTCCGTTGGGACCGACGATGCCGACCAGTTTCCCCTCCGGAATATTCAATTCGATATCCCAGAGCACCGGTTTGCGGTGATAAGCAACGGTGAGGTCATGGATCGCGAGAGGCACTTCGGGCGGATGCTCCGGTCTCGGCTCGCTGTTCCGCGTGGGGAACGTTGACTGGGATTCTAAAGTTTCTGTGAGCATCAGGAGTCAGGGGTGCGTGCTTGAGAGCTTTTCCTGGAATCCCTTTTCGGGGGCGGTTCCGCCGAGGGCACGGGAGATCGTGGTGACGTTGTGGTCAATCATTCCGATGTAGGTTCCTTCGTAGGTCCCGGCGGGCCCCATCGCGTCGGAGTAAAGTTCACCACCGATCACGACCTGGTGGCCTTTTGCCGCAGCGCCTTCAAGAAGGGCACGGACATTCTTGTCGGAAACGGAGGACTCCACAAAGACTGCGGGAATTTGCCGACTCACGAGGAAGTCAACGAGTGATTCGATGTCCTTCACTCCGGCCTCCGACTCCGTGCTCATCCCCTGGATGCCGCGGACTTCTATCCCGTATGCCCGTCCCAGATAGTTGAAGGCGTCATGGGCGGTCACGAGGACTCGTTTGGATTCCGGAATTGAGGAAATCGAAGAAACCGCATAGGTGTTCAGTTTTCCGAGTTGATCGAGATAGGCGGCGGCGTTCTTGTGGTAGGTTTCCGCCTGGGATGGGTCGTATTCCGAAAGAACTTTCTCCACCACTTTGACGGCCTCCATCCAGCCTCTTACGTCCATCCAGACGTGGGGGTCGTAGTGCTCGGCCTCATCCGTGATGACATAGTCTGACTGATTGAGAATGGCTTCAGTGACGGCAGAAACACGCTTGCCGGATCCGGCGAGTCGGACGAGGACATCCCCCATTTTCCCCTCCAGCATCAGACCATTGTAAAAGATCAGGTCAGCCGCCTGAAGGGCTTTCACATCGTTGCTGGTAGGTTTGTAGAGGTGAGGATCAACTCCCTCACCGATGATGCCTTCAACGATTGCATTCGGTCCGGCAACCGCTCGAACGATATCGGCAATCATGCCCACGGTTGCGGCGACGCGGTAGCCACTTTCGGTTGGTTCATTCTGATTAGAACAGCCCGATAGAGCAGCTGCGATCAAGAGGGGAACGGTTTTGAAGAGGTGATTCATCGAATGGGTTCTGGAGATTACACGAAAACATCTCACGATTATCTTGATTGGTCAAGATAATTAAGTTGATGCATTAAGAAGATGTGGTAGCTTCCGGGGAGATGTCTTCCAGCACCGTAGAAAATTACCTCAAGACGATCCTTCGCCTTCAAAGCGGAGGGGACGGAAATACGACGGTCGGTGATATTGCCAGAGAGCTTGGAGTCACTCCCGGAACCGTCTCAATGATGATGCGCCATTTGAAGGAGCGCGGGTTGGTCAGTTATGTTCCGAGGCGGGGCCTCTCGCTTCGACCGGAAGGTGAGGCGGAAGCGCTTAAGGTCGTTCGTCGGCATCGGCTGATTGAGCTGTTTCTCGTCGAGGTCTTGAAACTGGACTGGTCAGAGGTTCACGAAGAGGCGGAGATCCTTGAGCATGTCATCTCCGACCGCCTTCTCGACCGGATCGATACCATGCTGGGATCGCCCACCCGTGATCCCCATGGCGATCCCATTCCCGACCGGAATGGGGCCATTGTGCGGGACTCTGCCGTTCCCCTCGTCGAAGTCGATGCGGGTGACTATCGGGTCGTCAGGGTATCTGACGAGGACTCCGCTCTGTTGGGGTGGCTTGATGAGAAGGGGCTGACGATAGGGGAGGAATTCCATCTGACCCATTCCGATCGGACTGCGGGAATACTGGAGCTGTCGAAGACAAGCGGCAAACGGGTCCAACTGGGGATTCAGGTGGCCGGTCAGGTTTTTGTTGAGGCCGTGTGAGTGAAGTCCGGCAGCCGGTGCGGCCGCCCTACAGATCATCACCTCCGTCCAACCCGGTAGGGTAAGCGCACCGCTTACCCCGGGGAACTCTTTTTTCTTGCGAAAGCACGAGATGCCAGCATCTTAGCGACCCGCAGGATTTCAACTATGGACAGATGTCTGAGCGGTTTAAGGAGCACGCTTGGAAAGCGTGTGTAGGGCAACCTACCGTGGGTTCGAATCCCACTCTGTCCGCCATTAAAAGACCACTGCCCCAGCGAAGCGGGGCAGTGGTCTTTTAATTTACCGGGCCGGGTTCGAACTGCAGTTCGACTCAAAGCGAGCCCGAGCGAGCGTGAGCGAGCGTGAGAGATAGAGCGAAGCGAAAGCAGTCTCAGTCCGTCCGTCAGTTGCGAACTCGCCGTAGTCACTGCGCGACACCCGCAAAGTCAGTTAAAACGACACTTCTTCACCTTATCTAAAGGTATCATGAATCATGGTGGTCGCGAACCCGGACCTCCATGCCACCTTTTGCCTTTGCTCATTCCCTCCGTCCCGGCCACTGCATGGCTTTGTTGACTTTGCCATTCGTGCTTTGTGCTTGCGGCAGTTTCAAAACGAGAACCAACCCGGCGGAAGGCAATCCTGCAACACCAGCAAAATGGAAAGCGGCCGGTTCGACGACGGAACTCGACAGGGTTTCGCTAGCCCAGTGGTGGACAAGGTTGAATGATCCGGTTTTGAATCAGTTGATCACCGGAGCGCTGGTGAGCAGCCCGGATGTGCGGACGGCCTTGTCACGGATCGATGAAGGACGGGCGCGTCGAGGCCTTGAGAGCGCGGCGCTTTTTCCTTCACTGTATATAGGTGGCTCAGCTCAGACCCGGAATAGCAGGAATCACGAAACGAAGGTATCCAGCAGCAGCGAGTTTTACAGCACCGCTCTGGATGCGAGTTGGCAGGTTGATCTCTTCGGCAAGCAAAAGCAAACCCTCAGAGCGGCTTCCGCCGACCTTGCACAGACCGAAGAGACTTACTACTCGGCCCAGGTTTCTCTCGCCGCGGAACTCGCCCAGACTTATGTGGGCTTGCGGCAAGCGCAGGCACAGCTGGCGCTCAAAGAACGGACGATTGCGACACGCAGTGAGACGGCTCAAATCGCCCATTGGCGCGAGCAGGCCGGAGTTTCCACAGGTCTGGACAGCTTGCAGGCGGACAGCACGCTGGAGCAGGATCGCGCTTCTCTGCCCACCTTGAAGCAAACCATCGCTCAAACCCAGAATGAAATTGCCCTGCTTTGCGGATTGGCCCCGGGCACTCTGGACATGCAGCTCAAGGCCGCGCGTGCTATCCCTCAGACATCATCTCGTCTAGCCATCGGTATCCCGGCGCAGACTTTGCAACAACGGCCCGATGTGCGTGCCGCGATGCGCGGGGTGGAGGCTGCCGCAGCCCGGACCAAGGCGGCTGAACGCGAGCGGCTGCCATCACTGGATCTTAGTGGTTCACTGAGTTTGGAAGCACTCAGGGCCGGCAGTCTTTTTTCACCGGAGACGGTGGCTGCGAACCTCATTGGCAGCTTGTCCGCACCGATCTTCGACGCGGGTCGCATCAGTCAAAACATCGCGATTCAGGACGCGCAGACGAAGCAAGCGCTCATCAGCTATGAGTTAACCGTGCTCACCGCTCTCAAAGAAGTGGAGAATGCCTTGATCGCCATCCGCCGCTTATCGGAGCTATCGGAAACGCTGGGACGGGCCGTAAAGGCCGCGCAGCAAGCCTCCCGCCTGGCCACCCAACAATATCAGGCCGGACAGGTGAGCCTGGTCGAGGTGCTTGAAGCCCAGCGCACGCTTTTCTCCGTGCAGGAGCAACAAGTGAACGCCACCGCCGACCAGACAACCGCGTACATTCAGCTTTACAAAGCCCTCGGAGGCGGCTGGCCGGTCAACTGAGATTTCTTTTCTCTTTACCCTTTACCCTTTTTTCACCATGAAAAACGCCACGGATAATTCTCCCACCCTGACCGCCTCCGGCGAGGGGCTTGCCCGTCTCATTCAGGAAGCGGGCAAACCCCGCCGAAGCCGTAAATGGCTTGTCCTGATTTTACTCATCGTTTTCAGCGGTTCGGGATGGCTATGGCTTGGGAAAGAGGTTCAGGACGGGCAGCAAGGGACCTCCTTCGTCACTGAACCTCTGAAGCGCGGCGACCTCAGCCTGGATATCACGGTCACCGGGAATCTGGAACCGACCAATGAAGTCACCGTGGGGAGCGAGCTTTCAGGCATCGTGCTGGAAGTTTATAAGGACACGAACGACCACGTCACTCTCGGCGAGCCGCTGGTTAAGCTGGACACGAGCAAGCTGGAGGCTCAGACCGAGAGCAGCCGCGCGACGCTGAATTCCGCAAAGGCCAAAGTCACCCTGGCCAGGGCCACCCTGAAGGAAAGTCAGGCTTCCCTTGCCCGGTTGCAAAACCTCGAAGAGATCAGCCTAGGCAAGGCGGTCTCGCCAGCCGACCTCGACACTGCTATCGCTTCCGCTGAACGTGCTCAGGCGGATGTGCTCAGTGCCGAGGCTAGTGTTGGCGAAGCGGAAGCCCAACTTCGCATCAATGAGCGAGATCTGGAAAAAGCCGTCATCAAATCTCCCATCGACGGCATCGTGCTGACCCGAAATATCGAACCCGGGCAAACCGTGGCCGCCAGTTTCACCGCGCCGGAGCTTTTCGTCATTGCGGAGAAACTGGAGCATATGAAGCTGATTGTCGCCGTGGCAGAGGCGGATATCGGCCATGTCAGCTCCGGGCAGAACGCCTCCTTCACCGTGGATGCCTGGCCGGATCGAGTCTATCACGCCAAAGTCACCAAAGTATTCTACGGCTCCAGCGTTACCGACAACGTCGTCACATATCAGGCCGAGCTGGAAGTGGGCAATGACGATCTAACCTTGCGCCCGGGCATGACGGCCACGGCCGATATCAAGGCAGCTGAGGCAAAGGGTCAGTTCATCGTCCAGAATGAGGCCCTCCGCTTTAATCCCGCCGAAGCGCTCTCAAACCCTGGCAAGGGCGCAAAGTCGGAGCGCTCTTTTGTGCAGTCTCTCATGCCCGGGCCGCCTCGCAATACGGCAAAGTCAAAGGGAAACACCTCGACGCCTTCTGCGGCGGCAAAGGCAGGAAACTACCGCGTTTGGGTCCTGGACGCCGGAACGCCGCGGCCCGTCTCCGTCAAGCTCGGCATCACTGATGAACGGAGAACCGTCATCAGTGGCGAAGGTTTGAGCGAAAATTTAGCCATCATCCTTCGCACGGAAACCGCCGTCCCCCGCTGACAGCTTCATGAACACGACTGAGAAACCGCTCATCGAGCTGCGCCAACTAACCAAGACCTATGGCCACGGCGACGCCAGTTTCCAGGCCTTGCGTGGAGTGGATTTGACGATTGATCGCGGTGATTTCGTCGCCATCATGGGCCCGTCCGGGTCCGGAAAATCCACGCTAATGAACACGCTGGGGTGCCTCGACACACCCACCGCCGGACATTATTGGTATGACGGCATTGCCGTGGAGACGCTGAACACGGATCAACGTTCCCTGCTCAGGCGACATGCCCTGGGCTTTGTCTTCCAGGGCTTCAACCTGCTTTCCCGGACTAGCGCTCTGGAGAATGTGGAACTACCCATGCTGTATCGCGGTATCCCGCGCCGCGAGCGGCATGAGCGCGCCAGCGCCGCGCTGGCTTCCGTAGGCTTACCGGACAAACTGCGCAATACTCCCGCCGAACTGTCGGGTGGCCAGCAACAGCGGGTCGCCATCGCCCGCGCCATCGTCACAGAACCGAGTACTCTGTTTGCCGATGAACCGACGGGTAACCTCGACTCCAAAACCACGGGTGAAATCATGGAACTGCTGGTGCGGCTGAACGAGGATCACGGTATCACCGTATTGATGGTCACCCATGAAGACAGCGTAGCCAACTATGCCAAGCGCGTGGTGCGCGTGATGGATGGTCTCATCGAAAGCGACCAACGCACGCTCAACTAATTCTTTCTGATACCTTTCCAAACATGCTCGCCAACGCCTTCCTCCTCGCCCTGCGAGAGATCCGCCGAAACCTCACGCGGGCTTTCCTCACCGTCCTCGGCATTATCATTGGCGTCAGTGCCGTCATCACCATGGTAACGCTTGGCAGGGGCACCACCAAGGCGGTGCAAAGCCAGATCTCCAGCCTGGGTTCAAACCTTCTCATGCTGCGTCCCGGAGCGGGTTTCGGACCCCGCGCCTCCAGTGCGGGCGTGCCGCTCTTCGGTCAGGAAGATGTAGAGGCCATCGCCAATCAAATCCACGGACTGGCCGGTGCGGTGCCAACCCGGAATTCCTCGCTCAGCACCATTTATCGGCAGAACGCACGCAGCACCGGCATCGTCGGCACCTGGCCGGGTTATTTCAAAATCAACAACTGGACCCTAGCCAAGGGCCAACTTTTTTCCGAGGCTGATCTGCGCGTCGGCAAAGCGGTTTGCGTCATCGGCGAAACGGTTCGCAGGGAAATGTTCGGCACGGACGAGGCGATTGGGGAAAAACTACGCATTGGCAGATCCACCGTCGAAGTCATCGGCATCCTCGCAGCGAAAGGGCAATCCGGGATGGGTGACTCGGACGACACCATTGTCGTTCCACTGACCACACTCGAACGCCGTCTCGTCGGCCGCACTTCTTCCAATACCGTGAACAGCATTGCCATATCCGCTGCCGATGGCGTGGACACGACGGAGCTCATCACGGACATTACCTCGCTCATGCGTCAGCGACGCAACCTACAGCCGAACCAAGACAACAATTTTAACATCTTCGATACCCGCCAACTCGCGGAGACGCTTAGTTCATCAACCAGAATGATGACCTCGCTGCTCGCTGCAGTTGCCGGTGTGAGCCTGCTTGTGGGAGGCATCGGTATCATGAACATTATGCTGGTTAGTGTGACGGAGCGCACACGGGAGATAGGCATCCGTCTTGCCATCGGTGCACGCGCGAAAGAGGTGTTGCTGCAGTTCCTCGTCGAAGCAGTTACACTCTCCTGCATTGGTGGGCTTATCGGCATCCTTCTGGCACTCGCCTTGTGCAATATCATTGCGCCTCTTATTCAGGTGCCGACGCAGTTTTATCCGAACATCAACTTGATAGCGTTCGCCTTTTCCGCCGCAGTAGGCATCCTATTTGGATACGCCCCGGCCCGCAGGGCGGCCTCCCTGAATCCGATTGATGCACTGCGACATGAATGAACCCCCGCCCGTTTCATGAAACTCCTCCTCATCGAAGACGATCCTTTGCTCCAGCATTCCCTCGCTACCACCTTTCGTGAGGAGAATTACGCGGTGGACACTGCCAGCGATGGACTGGAAGGGCTGGAGAAAGCGCAGGACCACGAATACGACGCCATCATCCTGGATATCATGCTTCCCCGGCTTGACGGATGGCAGGTGCTTGCACGATTGCGTCCGGCCTGTCGTACACCCGTTCTCATGCTCACTGCACGAGACGCCTTGCCGGACCGGGTTAAGGGTCTTGACCAGGGCGCGGACGACTATCTGACGAAACCCTTCGATCTCGAGGAACTGCTCGCCCGGCTGCGTGCCCTCATCCGTCGGGCCGCAGGGCAGACTCATCCGGTTGTCGAACTCGGCCCGCTGCGCATTGATACCGCCGCGCAAACCCTCGCCGATGCAGAAGGCAACATGATTCCGCTCACCGCTCGGGAATACGCCTTGCTTGAATATCTGGCGCTGCATCGCGGCACCGTGGTCAGCCGCGTCACCCTCTACGAGCATTTGTTTGATGCGGATGAAGATTCGCTCTCGAATCTACTCGACGTGCATGTTTCCAACCTCCGGAAAAAAATGGGCTCCGATATCATCGCGACGCGACGCGGCCTCGGCTATTTGATCCCGTGATATGAACAATCTCCTCCATTCCATTCGCTGGCGCGTGCAAGTCTGGCACGCGCTCATCCTCCTGTTGGCCGTGGTCGCGTTCTGCCTCACGGCCTATCGGCTCGCGTGGAACAATCAGCTTCGGCAGATTGACAGGACGCTGGTCATTTCGGAACGCAATCTTATCCACGGATTGATGAAATCGCTTGTCGCCAAAGAGCCGGGGACGGCTGCTGAAGCGAGCATCAGGAACCAGGCTGATCAGTCGCCGCCGAATTTCACCGTGTTTCTGGCACACCTTCATCAAGCCATCCTGCCCGCGGATATCGCATCTCAATTCACGGGCCATGAGCCGGGCCACCGTTATTTCAGCCTGCGCAATCGAAAGAACGAACTCCTGCAGCAATCCAGCAATGCGCCATCAGACCTAGCCTTCCTGCCGACGCCGGGTAATGACGTCCTGGAAGAAATGCGCACGGTTGGCAACCGCCGCGAATTTGCCCGCAGCTCGGCACTCGGCCTTCAGGGCGTGGTGGGCCAGGATATTTCACCTGAACTCCGTGAGAGCGCCCACTTGGCCTGGTCGCTCACGGCCCTCGGAGGGGGCATCTGGCTGCTTGGCCTCGTCGGCGGCTGGTGGCTCGCCGGACGCGCCATTCGTCCCATTGAAGCGATTAGCAGAACGGCCAGTCGTATCGCCGACGGCAATCTTCAGGAGCGCATTAACATCGACGGAACCGAGAGTGAACTCGACCAGCTCAGCGGTGTGCTCAATCAGACCTTCGACCGTCTCAATCTCGCCCTCGAACAGCAAAAGCAATTCACCGCCGACGCCTCCCACGAACTTCGAACGCCTCTGACCATCCTGCTCAACGAAACCCAGCGCACGCTCAAACGCGCCGATCGCAGCTCTGACGAATACCGCGCCGCTTTGCAAACCTGTCAGGTTGCGGCTCAACGCATGCGTCAGCTCACCGAGTCACTCATCCTTCTAGCACGTCAGGATGCCTTTACCGCTAGCCCTGTGACGGAAACAGTCGTCCTCGACGATCTTCTCCGGCAGACCATCGCCCAACTTCAACCTCTCGCCGATAGCAAACAGCTCCATCTACACTCCGAACTTCAACCGGTCACCTGCATGGGTGACATTGATGCCTTGCGCATCCTCGCAGCTAACCTCATCTCCAACGCCATTCAGCACCACAACCGCGACGGCGGCAATGTCACCATTTCCTGCTCCTCTGCTACCGACGGTCAACTGGCCCTCATCAAAGTCGCCGATGATGGCCCAGGCATTCCACCCGGAGAACTACCCCGAATCTTTGACCGCTTCTATCGCGTCGATAAAGCCCGGACTGGCTTTAGTGGACACTGCGGTTTTGGTCTGGCCATTGTCAAAGGAATTGCAGATCGCCATGATGCCGAGGTGAGCGTGTCGAGCTCGCTGGATGAAGGAACCGAATTTAGCGTCCTGTTACCAGGTCTTTGTCAGGACTCGGACGAATAGGATAATTGATATCGCCAAAGAAATCCCAAAATCAGTTTGTCTCAAAGGTAGTCCGCAAACCGTGCGAGTTTGCCGTACCGGAGAAATGCAACCTGAGTTCAGTTAATCAGAACTCAGTATCTCATCGTCACCCCGAAGTGGGCCCGGCCATCGGCGAGTTCATCGTCAATGATTCCGTTGGTATCAACCACCCAGCCATAGGACGCCCTGAGGAAGGCCGATTTACTGATCCGGCAGGTCACACCGATACCGGCGCTCTGGAGATCCATATTGAGCTCGGTAGGGAGCGGGTTTGAAATATCGAGGTGGGCGGCGTCGTAGAAGCCGAAAACATTCCATTGATCCTTCAGTTCAGGGGCCGAACTGCCCAAAAGGTTGAAAGAGGGAGAAATAAGTTCCGTGCTGATGATGCCGCCTGAATCACCCCGGACATAGTTTTCGTCGAAACCCCTTACCGTCAGGTATCCGCCTGCTAGAAGCTGCTCGGATGAGTTGAGACGTTCGTTGGTGAGCTGACCCGTTCCACGAAACATAAATTGAAACCCAGCCGGAAGTTTGACGGCCCGCTCCAGCTCACCGTATCCATAGACATAGTCGGCACTGGCCCCTTCGCGAAGCTGATCAAATCGTAAATCGTCATTGCCGTGAACGACATTTCCCGGGGCAATCGAGGCACCGGCGGACCAGCGGGTGTATCCGAAGGCGTCGGGCCACTCCGCTTCATACTGGGCACGAAACTGGAACACAACCAGACTCGAGTCCAACGCATTGAGACCGCCAAAGAGGAGGTCGGTGTTGGTGGTCTTGTAGTCGATTCCAGTGACGATAGAATGCTTCAACCCTTTGATTTTCTGAACCCGGGGCAGGGGTATGCGATACTCAAGGGTGAACTGGCTGCTCTCGCCGAACAACTCGGAGGGAAAGGCGGGATCATCCTGAAAAACGTTTGTATTTACAGAGGTGGCAAGGAGCCGCAACTCATGACGCCAGGGAAGAAAGTTACGATAGAATAGGGAATGCGCCTGGAGGGTCTCAAATTCCGCATCGGTCGCAAAATGGTATCCGATTGATTGTTCCGTCCGGAAAGGGTTTGCCCAGTTGAATCCGGCTGACCATTCGTTTTCGCCGGTCAGCGGGATACCGGTATTTCCGAAACCGAGGTACGAGGTAAAGGGTTCCTCTTCAATGGCCTGAAGAATGATGTCTGAGGTGCCGTCCTCATCCCCGCGATCATAGATGAGGTTCACCTGCCGAATCGGGTTCTCGTTGAGCCAGTCAAGATCGGCCTCAAGGATATGGCGATTGATCCGATCGCCCGCATCGAGACGCACGTTCTTTTCAAGATATTCCGGTTTGGAATACTTTGCTCCTTCGACCTCAACTTTTCCGAAGACGGCCTCGCGGGCCACAATCTGAACTTTACCGCCAGTGATGTTTTGCTCGGGATAATAGACATCCACGATGGGATAATCATTCTCTCTCCAGGCCACGATGATCTCCTTGGCAAGCTTGGCGAGGAGGGCCATGGATACCGGTTGACCGAGGTAGGGTTCGAGGACTGCGGTTAAATTCTCCGGAGCTGATATCTCCGGATCGATTTCGATGGGTTCCGCTCCCACTGCCGGGCTCTGGTCTGCCTTGTCCTGGTGCGGAATAATCCGAATGGAAGCGATGTCGACTCCGAGCGGAGTCGAGTCGGCCTCAGGCTCCTCCTTCTCTTCTTCGGTGGCGATTTCGTTTCGGGGGGCTTCGGGATCCGGTGACTCGGGAACGACCTGAGCCCTCTGTGCCTTGGCCTTATCGAGAAGCCGGCTTTGCGCCACCACGTCGCCCGCCGTCAGCGCGGCCAGCATCGCCAGCAAAAGGATTCGTTGGTAGATCCGGAAGAGAGTCATTAATTCAAAATCAGTTGCCTCCGGCAATCGCGGCGTTCAGTTCATTAAAGGCGGCATCACTCAACTGGTCGGCAAGAAGCACAAGGACCGGTTGCCCCGGGGCGTTTCCGTCAAAACTGATCGCCACAGCGCCGTCGGCATCGATAATGGTGAACAGGAAAGGTAATTCGAGGGCGGCAAACAATTCCATGGCCGCCGGGGTACTCAGGTTTGCCTGAAGCAGACGAAGGACTGCCGGGTCGACCACCGCGCCGCTCAAATCGATACAGTAAGCCCCGTCGCGCATGAAAAGGAGGACGATTCCGGTGTAGCCGATTGCTCCGGCCAACTCAACATTGGCATCAACGCTCAGGTTGGCGGAGAGGGCGGCTGCGGCGGCGTCCGAGGGATTGAGGCCGGAGCCATCAAGCGAGATGGCACGAAAGATAAGATAGGAGTTTCCTTCCACTGCGATGATCACACCCTGACCGATCACCGTAGTAGCGCCGAAGCCTCCCTGATTGCCCATGAGTTGCTGCATCATCTGATCCGGGCTTCCGTTATTGAAGCGGTTCTGGGCAATGAACTCCGCCGGAGGAGGGGGTGTGTTCCCGTTGCCCGGATTTGATTGTAGGGTCCGGGGAGCCGCGAAGCGCAAATGGGAGACGTTCTGGATCTGGGTGGTTCCGTCCAGATTGGTGACCCCCGGCAGGTTCAAAGTATTGAAGCCGAGGCCTGAATCGAGCGACTGGCTGAAGGGGAAGAACCCACTGTTGATCGTGTCATCGCCCTCGCCTGCAAGCAGGTCGAGATGCTCGATATTGATGAAATTGTAGACCGGATTGCGAGTGATGCTGGTACTCGTGATCGTGTAGGTGTGATCACCGGTGAGGTTTGAGTCATCAAGGAAAAGGGTGTCAAAATTTGCCCCTCCGTTGACGAGAGAGACCGTTGCCTGATTGAGAAAATTGAAGAAGTCGTTTCCTGAACCCCCGTCCAGAATCTCGAAGGAGGCGAAGGAATTCGTCCCATTGACGGTCCCGGAGTTGTTGGAGGTGATGTTTACGACGTCACTCCCGGTGGTCCCGCGCAGGGTGTCGGTTGACGCGGAACCGACAAAGTCTGTTACGTTTGAGAATCCGCCCAAGCCGGTTGCTGTTCCTAAGCCGATATTCACTGTCACGGCAGCTCCGTAGGATGAGTAATCGAGAGTGTTTCCTCCGCTCCCGCCATCGAGCGTGCCTGAGAGGCTGGATCCTGCTCCGAATGAGAACGTGTCATTGTTCACACCACCGGTGAGGTTCGCAAAGTCGGTCACGGTGATCAAACCGAAGGAGAAGTCGTTCGCGCCCGAGATACTGTAGGCCGTGGCTGCGGCCAAACCGGTGAACGTGCCATTCGCTCCATTGCCGTCGAAGTCATCAATGCCGCTGAAGGTGCCGCCAATTCCGGTTGCGGTGGTGTTCTCAAAGTTGACTCCGATTGAGCCGGTGTAGGCACTCAGGTCGAGTCGATTCGCCGCTCCGCCGCCAACCAGGTTTCCGCCGAGAGAGGCGGCGTTAGCAAAGATAAAAGTGTCGTCGTTCGTGCCGCCGGTAAGATTGGCGAAGTCAGTCACAGAGACAGAGCCAAACGTGAAATCGTTGGCGCCAGTGACGTTGTAGGTCGTGGCAGCGGTTAAACCGGTAAAGGTGGAACTGGAGCCATTGCCGTCGAAGTCGTCGATACCACTGAAGGTGCCGCCGATGCCGGTGGAGGTCGAGGTCTGGAAATTCACTCCGACGGCGGTGGCGTAGGCACTGAGGTCAATTCGATTCGCCGACCCTCCGCCAACAAGGTTGCCCCCGAGCGTGGCGGCGTCCGCGAAAATGAAGGTATCGTCGCCCGATCCGCCGGTGAGATTGGCGAAGGCGGTGACGTTGACCGAATCGAACGTGAAGTCGTTCGTGCCGGAAATGTTGTAGGTCTTTGCGAGGGTCAGACCGGTGAAGGTGGCATTCGTCCCATTGCCGACAATGTCATCGATGCCACTGAAAGTGCCGCCGATACCCGTGGCCGTTCCTGTCTGGAAATTGACAGCGACAGCAGAGGCATAGGAGCTGAGGTCTAGTTGGTTTTCAGTGCCTCCTCCGACGAGTGACCCGGTGAGCGAAGCGCCGTCTTCAAACGCGAAGTTATCTACACCCGTTCCCCCCGTGAGATTGGCAAAATCGGTCACGGTAAAAGTGTCGGGATAAACATCAAACTCGAAATCATCCTCTCCGGTAACAGTGTAATCAGCTGCCGTGTTTTGACCGATGAACGTGTAGCCCTCTCCTTGACCGATGAAATGGGCGATATTGCTGAAGGTACCCCCTCCGGAGAACCCGCTGCCGTTTTTGGTCTCGAAATTGATTGAGGCGGGAAAGCCGAAATTCTCGGTCGCAAAGTCAATCGTGTTGGAATCTCCGCCCCCGTCGAGCGTGCCGGTGAAGGCGCCCGCCGTCTTGAAGTTGAAGCTGTCGGCTCCATCACCGCCGGTCAGGTTCGCGAAGTCGGTGACGGTGACCTTGTCGGGAACCGTCCCAAACTCAAAATCGTTCGCTCCGGTGACCGTGTAGGTGGTAGCTGCATTCTGTCCGGTGAAGGTGGCGTTGGCCCCGTTGCCCACGAAGTGATTGATTTCCGTAAAGCCACCGCCAAGGAAAGAGGCGGTCAGGTTTTCGAAGTCGATTCCGACGGCGGAGGTGAAAGCGCTGAAACGAAGTTGGTTGGATGGACCTCCCCCGCTGAGGGTTCCGGTGAGTCCGGTGCCGTCCTCAAAAATGAACGTGTCTTCGCCTGCCCCGGCGGTCACGTTTTCAAAGGCGGAGACGGCGACTCCGGTGACCGAAAAACTGTCGGTGCCGGTAAAGGTATACTCAGATCCGAGCGCAGGTCCGAAGAGTTCATCACCCGCGTCGCCTGATCCGATGAGAAACTCAATCGCGGAAAGATCATCGAGCGAAAACAGGGTTGGTCCGGTGAAGCCCGCGTAGGTGACTGTGTCTTCCGTCCCGTTTCCACCATTGAATTCCAAGCCGCCATCGTGGTTGAGATTCGCATTGACTGTGATGATCCCGCCAGCGGAGGGGCCCAGATCATTGAGGTTGAAAATCAGTAGACCATTGGTCGAATTCACCGGGGCATCGACCGTGATGTTGTCGGCGGTGAAGGTGAGATTCGCATCTCCGGTTAGTTCGCCAATCACGTTGATATTCCCGCCCCCGATGATTTGGAGGGGGTCGAGGAACGCACTTTCTTCGATCTCAATATTCCCGGAGGTGGAACTTCCAATTGTGATGGAAGTGAAGCCGTTCTGAAGGTAGCTGATCTTGGTGTTGTTCAGGTAAAGATCGCCATCGGCACCGGAGCCGATTGCAATGGTGGTTCCGCTGGTTCGCGGGGCGATACTTAGAGTTCCCGGACCACTCACGACTCCGCCGAGAATGATGTCGTCAGTCAGGAACTCGATGTTGCCTTGTGAGGTGACCGCTTTGACATCCGCACTACCTCCGTTGAGAGTGATATCGTTAATCAGATTGTTGTACCCTACCGAACCTCCGATTACAATCGCTCCGGCACTGCCCGCGGTGATGGTGAAATCAAGCGGGGAGGGTCCGGATCCGCCGACTGAGAAATTGATCGTCACATTGGCACCACTTGAAAACAAACCGCCGCCGGTTGTGTCCAGGGTCGCGTCAGCCCCGAGAATCACGCTGTCGATAATATTGATTGATTCGCCTTCGGTAACGACGTTTGCGTTGAGGTAAGTCGTGGCACTGGCGGCGGTTTCGAGCGTGATGGAGGAGCCGGTGCCTTTCCCGGTGAGTTGGCCGTTGATGTTGATAGTGGTCGCTCCAAAAATTGAGAGCTCATCCTCGAAAGTGACTGCCCTGACATCAATGTCGTTCGCGGAGTAATCCCCGATCGTGATCAGACTGAAGCCTTCCTGCAGTCGACCGATTTCCGTGTCGTCAAGTTGGAGGGTTCCCGTGGCTCCCGTCCCGATGCCGATTGTGGCGAAAGTGCGGGGTGCGATTTTGAGTGTTCCCGAACCGCTCACGTTTCCGCCGAGATTCAGTGTATCTGCAATCAACTCGATGTTCCCCTGCGAGGTCAAGTCAAAGACATCAATATCGCCGCCGCTCAGGTTGATATTGCCGATCAAGCCGTCTTCACCGATGGCGCTGTCTATCAAAATGGTACCCAAGGTTCCGGATGTAATGGAGAGATTCCGGGCGGATCCCGAACCTGAAACGGTGCCTGAGATACTGACATTGGCCCCGGCGGAGCTGGGGGTGCCGTTGGTGGTATCGATCAAGACGTTCGCGCCCAGAACGACATCGTCGATGATTGAGACGACATTCCCTTCGGTAACGATATTGGCGTTCAGATAGGTTGTCTCCGTGCTCTCCGTCTCAAAGGCAACGGAAGCATTGCCTGCACCGGTGAGTTGTCCGGTCACGTAAATGTTGTTCGCTCCGATGAACTGCAGCGGATCACGGAAAGTGGAAGCTCCGATCCTTATATCACCGGAGTCATTCTTGCCGATGGTGATCGAACTGAATCCGTTGGCCAGGTTTGCCAGTTCAGTCGCGTTCAGGTTGAGGGTTCCGGTTTCACCTCCCAACCCGATTGAAACGCCGGATCCCGATGGTCTGATTCGGAGTTCTCCCGCGTTGGCAAGAGTGAGAAAAGCCAGGTCGACTGTGTCAGCGTTGATCGTGATTCCACCGGTTCCGGTGGCTGATCCAATGGTACTGATATAGGTCGAGGGTAGTCCCTGAGAGAAAAAATCATCAAGGGTCGCCGTGGGGGAACCGATTGCCGTGATCGAAATGGCACCGCTGCCACTTGCGGCAATGTTAGTAGTCGTTCCCGTGGTTCCCGTCCGGATGCCGACGTTGTTTCCCAGATAGCTTCTTCCCGTGAGTGTGATATCACCGTCGCTGCTGGTGATCGAACCACCGGGAAGGCCGATGCCGTCGCTGAAGTCTCCGGCCTGAGAGTTGTTTCCGTAACCCGTCAGACTGATGTCGGCGGCGTTGGCCCCCGTTCCTGTTGAAGTGATCGACCCACTGCCGAACAAGTGGATCCCCTTGTTGTTGTTCCCGACCGAGGAACCGCCGGTTCCGGTGAGTGAGATGTCTCCGTCGATGCTGGAGATCGCTCCCAGTACCGCAATGCCCTGTTCGTTCAAGGAACCGGAACCCGCAAGGCCGGTGAGGGTAATCGTCGCGGCCCCGGAGCCTGTGCCCGTTGATTCGATCAACCCGGTTGATTCCAGACGGATCCCATTGTGCCTCTCACCCGTCGTTCCACCGCCACCCGTGCCTGAGACTTCAATGGCTCCCCTGGCCGAACGAATCTCGCCTGCAATTTCGACTCCACGAAGGTCATTTCCGGTGGGTGCGACACCGCCTTTTCCCGTGAGGCTGATGCCACCCGTTCCGAGCGACCTGATGAGCGCGCCTTCACCTACCGTGATGCCGGAAAAAGCGCCGGTTTCGGTTCCGGCGGCGTTCGCGGAGAGAGTCAGGTCCCCGTGCTCGACGATGATAGTTGAATCGGTCGAGAGATTAATGTTCCGGGTTGTAGTGAGGGATATCTCTCCGGTTCCGAAGGTCGAAAGGTCCGCGTTTACATCGGAAAAATCGATCAGTCCGCTTGCAGTGGCCACGAAGCTCTTGTCTGTCGCCATGTTGATGGATTGGCTGACGTTGATTCCTTCGGTGCTCTCGAAGGTGGTATCTCCCCCGAGTGCAAGAAACTGGGCCACCGTAATTCCTGCCGCCGTGACATTGAAAGTTCCATCCACACTCGAGAAATTCAGGGTCAGTGCATTGAGGTCTGTCAACGCCACGTCATTTCCGGTAACAATGGAGACGCTGGAGAAATTGTTTAAAGCGTTTGTCAGGGTAATATTGTTTGCCGCGCCCGCGCTCAGCGTCGTCGTTCCCCCGGAGGTGATGGCACCGCTCTGAGTGATGTTTCCATTGGTGGTGAGGGTGAGGTCACCGCCGAGACTGACGGTTCCAAGGACCAGGGAATCCGCGTCCCGGATCTGAACGGCGTTTGTTCCGCTGTTGGCAAGAGAGACGGTGCCCCCGAAGTTGTTTGCAACATTGTTTACGGTCATGCCGAAGGTACCCGAATTGAAAGAAGTCGTTCCCGGAACGGTGATGACGCCGGAGAAACCGATCAACCCATTGGCGGTTACGGAAAAGTTTTTACTCGCGGTTAGCATCACATCTCCTGAGCCGGAGACTCCAGCTCCCGAGGTGAGGGAAAGGTGGCTACCGATGGAAATCGCGCTGCTCAGGGCGATCGGTCCGCTGTTCGAGTTGCCGATCTGGAGAGTGCCGGCGGTAATGCGGTCGAGTTCTGCGTCGGTCAGACCGAGGACGGCTCCGGCGACGTCGGCCCCGCCAATGAGTATAAAATGATTGTTATTCAGCTGCCGAATAGTCGTGGTACCGGAACCGCTGTCGATGGTCGAGGTGCTGCCGATGCTGACTCCGTCCGCGATCAGGGTCAAATCGGCATCTCCCGAAGTGGAAACTTCAGAGGTGGAGCTAATCGCGATGCCGAACTCGGAAGCGCCTGCTCCGCCTACTCCTGTAATCTGGAGGGTTCCGCCTGAAGTTATGGACGACCCGGCTCCGGTCAGAAGCAGGCCCTCGTTCGATGCGTTCCCGGCTCCCGTTCCTCCCCCCGTGGCGAGAATAGTTAGCGTTCCTCCGGATGAAATTGTATTGCCGTCTCCATTAAATCTAATCCCCTGATTGTTCGCGTTGGTTCCGTCCCCGCCTCCCTGAGCTTCAATCGAGATATCTCCAGAAACGGTGCTTATGGAAACAGCACCGCCGGTCGCGTTGAGGAAGATGCCTTCGTTGGATCCTCCGGTTGAACCGCCCACCGCCGTAATATCAAGATCCCCATTTCCGAGCGCGGAAATCGATCCGCCACTCCCGAGAAACAATCCTCGGGAGTTTTGCGTCGCGCCTTCCCCATTCAGAGTAATGTTTGCGCCCAACGAATCAATCTTCGAGGTGAGCCCGTTGATGGAAATTCCATTTCCGCTCACTGTTGACACGCCTTTGCCGGTGACCAAAAGTTCTCCTGAAGTGCCTCCCGAGACCTTGCCGCCATTTTGGATAAAAATACCTGTGGAAGATCCCGTGCTGCCTCCCTTGCCTAAAAGGGTGACGTTTCCGCTTCCTGTCGAACCTACGGTCGCACCATCGACATTAATTCCGTGAAACGTTCCGGTTGTCGCGGTGGTCTGTTGGTTGGCCGAGAGAAGGAGATCCCCGTTTGTCGACATGATTGATGCTCCGGATCCTATTATGATAGAACGCGCCGCGACAAAGGTGAGGTCACTACCGTTAGACCATGAGATGTTGGCGTTGTTGGCGAAGGTGATATCTCCGCTCCCGGCACCCGTTGTTGTCTCGATGGTCAGATTTCCGGTGTTGGTGAGGAAATGGGATATCGATCCGTCCGTGATTGTCGTCCCGGCCACCACGTCGTTGTTGGCTCCGACGGTCACTGATATGTCTATTGGATCGATCAGCAGGGTGCCAGCTATGCCTGACGACATTCCAAGATCAATTTGCTCGCTTAAATTCCTTATGTAAATCTCCCGTCTCCCGGAGAGTTCGATGAATCCGCCCGCGGCACCGGCCGAACCGGCCACTGAGGCAATTCCATCAAAACGCAGCGTGTTCTCGGCAAGAATGACCACGGTTCCGCCGCCGCCCAGGCTCGTAGAATTGGCGCTGAAACGCGCATCGCCGCCGATGGTAACATTCTCCGCGTTCATAAACTCCGGATCATCGCTGAGGAGACTGCGACCCACAAAAGTATTCCCGCCGCCCGTCTCACCGTCATTCAAAATCAGTGATCCCTCAAAGACCTCGATCTCACGTCCGAGAATGACGATCTCTCCGCCTTTGCCGGAGTCGCCGCTCGCATCAATCTTCCCGCCAATCTCCGTCCTGGCGTCCGCCCCGGAATCAACCTTCACGCTTCCGCCTGATCCGTCCGACTTCCGTGCTTTCAGGGAGCCGGTGGAGCGCACCTTGCCGCCTCTGGCGCTAAGAAAAATCTGTCCACCCTGGCGCGTCACTCCGGTCGCAGCGACGCGGCCTTCGTTCTTCACGGCCATGCCGTAAATGTTGCCGCCGTAAGATTTCAGTTCGGCGATATTCGCCTCGATGGCGCCGGAGTTGTTCACCCCGACCGCTTTGTTCCCGCCGCTTGCACCCCTGACAAAAACGCGCTCGGACCCTGACTCGGCCAGAAGAACGTCGTTTCCGGCCGCGAGAGCGGCAGTCCCGTTCGGAGCCTTGATCGTGCCCTCGTTGCTGACGGAGGTGGCAATGAGGATGACATCGCCGTCAAGCGCACTGATGGAACCAAGATTGACAATCGCCGCCTGTGAGGCACCGGCAAAGTTAAGGTTGCCGCCGTTGCGGAATTCCTCATCGCTCACATCGAGAGTGGATCCGGCGAAACCACCGACGTCGATGCTTCCGTTAGGTCCGATGAGGATTCCGTTAGGGTTGAGCAGATAGACCTTTCCGTTGGCGCGCAGCATGCCCTCGATTTGCGAGGCTGAAGTGCCCCGAACGCGATTCAGTGCGGCGGAACTGGAATTCGGCTGCACGAACTCGGTGAGCTGTCCGGCATCAATGGAGAAAGATTCCCAGTCGATAATGGCCCGGTCTGAAGCCTGGAGGACACGGAGTTGTCCGGCGCTCCGGTCAAACTGGACATCGCCATGCATCACGACCTCTCCCGCAGGATTGGCCTGAAGCAGGGGGGAGGGGACCAGAGACAGCACCACCAGAAATGCCGTCAAGCATCGGTGGAGTGGTTGTTCTGGCGTCAGGCGCTTCATGCAGGATCGATCGTTGCCGGGCGCTAAGGGGAGCGCGCTATCGACTCCGACCGATTAGTTGGGCTTGGGTGCTTCAGCCGCAGGCACCGCCTGAGCAGGGACAATCTCCACTTTGCCCTCTTTAACCTGAGCGAATCCTTTCCCGTTCTCCACGACCACCGCGTAGTAGGTTCCCCGGGCTGCGGCAATGCCACTCGGTGTCTTAATCTTGAAATCCATGATGGCTCCGGTGCCGGGCTTCAGTAGTGCACCAAGGCTGCCGTTTTTTACATCAACAGTCACCTTGGGCGGATTGGCGGTTTCGAGCACCTCCTCAATAAGGACCTCTGAGTTTTCTCCGATGCGTATCGCTGAACGGGGGGTCATGACGATCACGGCACGGGCTCCGGCTCCCGTTTTTACGGTGCTTCCAGTCGCAACCGTGTCACCGGCAACAAGAGGGGCCTCGGCTCCTCCTGGAGGTGTTACTTTGACCTCTCCCACGGCTACGGTAACATTGCCGCTAGCGGGTGCCGCTACAAGAGTGAGGGAAGACAGGGTGATAAAACCCATTAGAAAAAAAACAAAGGCGACTAGCACAGATCGATTAATGGTTGTCATGGCAGTGGAATCGGTAGACATGATTCAGGGGTAATAGATATATCGAAAATAAACCCCAAATCCGGTTCAGTGTAGGTAGGACAAGGCTTCTTGACTAGTGATTTTTTGGGTTCCCTTAAGATTGTTAAGACTTATTGATTATTAGACTTTTGAAATAATGGGCAAGCATTCTAGATGGCGGGCTTTGCTGACTTTAATTATAGCTCCTATAGTAATATTTGGAATTTTACTCGCGGTATCCCAGGTTAATTTGTCGCAGCAGATGGAAAACGTGACGGTGGACTGGCGTTTCCAATCAAGAGAGGCATCCGATCCACCGGCGGATTCCCGGATTCTTCTGGTCGGGATCGGCGAATACTCCCTCAAAACACTGGGACGGTGGGAGGATTGGAACCGGTCTTATCATGCGGGCTTTCTGGAGCGTCTTTCTTTTAGACCCCCGGCGGTGGTTGCTTATGATTTCTTTTTTTCCGAGTCCAGCGGAGATCCGGCCCATGACGAGGCGTTTGGTGGATGGTTGGAGCTTTTTCCCGGGGCAATAACCGGCGCGGTTGCAGACGTCACGGAACCGACCGCGACTCCCTACGACAAACCCGCCATTGGAAAAACGCAGCCCGTTTCCCGATTCACCGGGAACTATTTCAACCTGGTTCAGGCACCCAACGGGGCGGTTCCTATTGATCGGTTTGCTCAGGCTTCCTGGACTGGATTCGTCAATTCACCGCCTTCCCGGATCGACGGAATTCGACGCAGGGTTCCCCTGGTTGTTGGGTTCGGAGGACGGGTGTATCCCTCCCTGGTTCTTCAGATTTTAATCCAGTTCGAGGGGGCTCGAATTGAGGATGTTGAAGTGGTGCTTGGCGATACGGTTACCATTGCCGGCAGTGAAGGGACGGTCCGGCGAATCCCGATCGACGAAGGCGGATTCATGACCCTGAATTATCGCGGGAAAAAGGCGTTTAAGCCGGAGGACTATGTCGTGTTGATGGAAAGGCTCCAGCGCTTCGGCGAGACCGGAAGCTGGCCCGAGAATCAACCCGAGGTGGAGAATAAAATCGTGCTTGTCGGGCAAATGGCGGAGGGTCTCTCTGATTTCGGGCCCACTCCCTTTTCTCCGCTCGAACCCCTTGTCCACGTTCAGGCGGTTGCGCTGAACAATATCCTTCAGGGGGATTACCTTCGTGTCATCCCTCTTTGGCAGGTTCTCCTGGGATGGCTGCCCCTGGCCTGGGGCACCCTCTGGCTTCTACGGAAATCATCGGTAACGCTGGCCGCAGTTATGCCGGTCCTGCTTGTCGGGGTCTACATTGCGGTGGCTTTCAGCCTGTTTCGTTCCCGTAGCTTCCAACTCCCCGTTTTCCTCCCCGTGCTCGGGTTTCTCCTCGTGAACGGTGGTGCTCTCGTCGACCGTCTTGTTCTCGAGGTCCGGGCAAAAGGCCGGATCAAAAACCTTTTCGGAACCTACGTGTCACCGGAGGTTGTGGATCGCATGATCTCTTCGGGAGAAGATCCGAAACTGGGCGGTCAATCGGCCGAAATCACCGCCTTTTTCTCGGATGTTCAGGGCTTCTCCACTTTCTCCGAGAAGCTCGGCGCGGAGCGTCTCGTCACCCTGATGATCGACTACCTCTCGGCCATGACCGACATTCTTGTCTATCGTGGTGGTACCTTGGACAAGTACATCGGAGATGCCATTGTCGGTATGTTCGGGGCTCCGCTCCCCATTCCTGATCACGCCCATCGGGCCTGCAGCGCCACCATCGAAATGCAGCGGCGTCAGGCTGAACTGAGGGAGAAATGGAGGATTGAGGGCGGCTGGCCGGAGATTGTCTATCAAATGCAGACTCGCATCGGCCTTAACACCGGTCTGGCCGTTATTGGAAACATGGGTTCTCCTCGCCGCTTCAATTATACGATGATGGGCGACACGGTGAACCTGGCGGCCCGATGCGAAAGCGGGGCGAAGAGCTATGGAGTCTACACGATGATTACCGGTGAAACCCGTCTCGCCGCCGTCGCCGAAAAGGATGACATCGCATTCCGATATCTCGATAAGATTGTGGTGAAGGGGCGCACCCAGCCGGTCGAAATGCATGAGGTGATGGGATTCATTGCCGACCTTTCTCCCGAAGAAACTGCTTGTATAGAAATCTACACTTCGGGGATCAGTAAATACCTTGGTCGCGACTGGGACGGAGCAAAGAGCGCCTTTGAAAAATCGGCTGAACTTGAGCCCTTCCGCCCCGGGAAGATTCCGGGTGTTTACACCAATCCTTCACTTGTCATGATCGAGCGGTGCGCTGCGCTTAAGTTGCAACCGCCGGAGGATGATTGGGATGGGAGATGGGTCATGGAAACGAAGTGAGGCGTCACGGCTAGAATGACCGGCCACGGGGTTTTGAGGCGCCTGGCTCCATGGGTGGTTTTGGCATGTATATTGCTCACAATGAACGGGAAGCTTCCATGGTGTGAAGTCGGAGTGTGATTCCCGGGATAGGGTGAGCGTTCGGACCCCTGGAGCCGGATCGACACTCCTATGAAATCCCCCATTATCGATTTTCTCAAGCAGTTGCATCACGAGCTTTCGGGCCTCTCCGAGGGCGAAGTGGCGACCTATATCCCCGAGCTTGCCAAAGCGAACCCCGAGTGGTTCGGCATTTGTGTGGTAACCGCCAGCGGACACGTCTACGAGGTGGGGGATACGGACATCCCGTTTACGATTCAGTCGATCTCAAAACCCTTTGTTTATGGCCTCGCGCTTGAGGACAACGGGCTGAATGATGTCATCGCCAAGGTGGGGGTGGAGCCGTCCGGTGATGCATTCAATTCCATCAGCCTTGAGCCCGACACCGGGCGTCCGCTCAACCCGATGATCAATGCCGGGGCCATCGCCACCGCCGGTCTTATCCAGGGCGGCATTGCGAGCGCAAGAAAGCGGCGGATCCTTTCCGGTTTCTCCACATTTGCCGGCCGGGAGCTCTCAATCGATGAAACGGTCTATCAGAGTGAAAGCGAGACGGGTCATCGGAATCGGGCGATTGGCCATATGTTGAGGAATTTTGACATTCTCACCTCGGATCCCGATCCGACCGTGGAACTCTATTTTCAGCAGTGTTCGATTTCCGTCACCTGCCGCGACCTCGGAGTGATGGCGGCTACTTTGGCGAATCGGGGAGCGAATCCTATCACGGGTAAACAGGCCGTTCGCGGCGAATACGTGGCGAATATGCTGAGTGTGATGAGTTCCTGCGGCATGTACGACTGGGCCGGAGAATGGATTTACAAGGTGGGAATGCCCGCGAAGAGCGGGGTTGCCGGCGGAGTCATCGCGGTATTGCCGGGGCAGTTGGGTATCGGAGTGTTTTCCCCCAGGCTCGATTCGCATGGAAACAGCGTCCGCGGCATCAGGGTATGCGAGGCGCTCTCGCAGCGCCTCGATCTCCACCTCTTCAATCGGCGCGGCACCCGCGACGGGGCCGTGCGGTTAATTTTTAACGGAGGTAAAGTGAGCTCACGCAGGGTTCGTTCTCTTGAGGAGGTGGCTCTGCTGAAGGAACATGGATCGCGAATCGTGGTCGTGCAGTTGCAGGGGAATCTGACCTTTGCCACGACCGAGACTGCCGTTCATGCGGTCACCGAGGAGTTTGAAACGCTTGACTACCTCGTCGTCGATTTCGGGCATGTGCTGAGTATCAACGACACGGCGGCGCGGCTTCTTTTTGAGCTTACCCTGTCACTTGAAGCGGAAGGAAAGACCGTTGTCTTTTCACACCCGGATCGGGTTCCGCTGATGGGAAGGGTCTTTCGCGCCAAGTTGGGTGAAAAGGCCACCGATGTCTACCGGACCTTTGAGGACAATGATCCTGCGCTGGAGTATTGCGAGGACTTGCTCCTCGTGAAAAAGGGATTCACCCCGCCGGTTGAGCACACTTTCGGGTTGGCGGAGTTTGAGTTGCTAGACGGATTCTCGAAGGTCGAGCTCGAAATCTTTTCCGGGTCGCTTGTGGAGATGACCTACGGCAAGGGGGAGGCAATTATTCGAGCCGGTGACGAGGCCAGTGAGCTGTTTATGCTTTCAAAAGGAAGGGTGAGCGTTTTTGTCGGGTCGGACGCATCGACACGCCGCCGTCTTGCCACCTTTTCTCCCGGTATGATTTTCGGTGAAATGTCGCTCATTGACCGTTCACCCCGCTCAGCCACCATTGAGGCGGATTCCGCAGTACAATGCCGCATTTTAACTCTCGCCTCGTTTGATCAACTCGGTGACAAACACCCTGCGATCAAAATCAAGCTGCTTGAAAATTTAAGCCGCGGACTTAGCCGGAAACTTCGCAAAGCCAATCTGGAATTGAGTGTCTTCGAGTGAGGTATTGGAATTGTCCGGATTTGAAATTCCGTATCTTCATGATTGAAGGCGGACGCCGGTGCATTGATGATGGCGGGATGGAGACGAAGGGATCCCATCGGCCATTAATTGTTCTGGTTCTCTCTCTCTTTCTACGTGAGGACTCCGCGCTGGGACAAGCCATCGAGTCTCCCTGGCATGCGAGGTGCGGGCAGATAGTCGCGGTCATCGCAAAGACATGGGAGAGCCCGGCGGGTGGAATGATTTGTCTCCACAGGGGGCAGCGTGGATGGGAGGTTCATCAGGAATGGACCCCGGTCACGGTCGGAAGGGCGGGGCTCGGTCTGGGGGTCGGACTGCATGCCGCAACCTTGAAGGGACCGGAGAAGAGGGAAGGGGATAAGAGAGCTCCGGCAGGGATCTTCCCGCTGGAGTTTGCTTTCGGGACGAAAGATTTTTCGCCCGCTACGTTTCTCTATCGACGTACGACGAGAGATGATTTTTGGGTCGATGATGTCCGTTCGAATTTTTACAATCAGTGGGTCCGGATCAACGATCCCGGAATCAAGCCCGACTGGAGCTCCGCCGAAACTCTGAGGAGAGCGGACGGCATCTACGACTACGCCATCGTTGTCGGGCACAATCGGCTTCGTGTCATACCCGGTCGTGGTAGCGCCATCTTCATGCATGCGTGGTATGGCCCGGGGGTCCCGACAATAGGCTGCACGGCGATGGAAAAAAGCAGGGTCAAATCGCTGATCGAGTGGCTCGAGCTTGATCGCCATCCGGTTTTGATTCAGGGGCCGGAGGAACTGATTCCTGTGCTTGAGCTTCCCGAGGAGGTGCGCACCATCCTGAGAGGCGGATAGTCGTGTCCCGCGCTGAATTCCACCTCCCTGTTCGCGGCGCTTTTTTTGTGTTCAGAGGGATCGCGTTTTTGGCATCCTTTGAAATCATGACATTGAATAATTTTACGGCCGGGATGATCGCGGTGTGCCTGATAACCGGTGGAATCCTCCCGGCACAGGATGGAAAAGACGGGAGCGCAGGAGTGGCGGGATCAGATCAGGCTGCTGAGGTGATCAAGACCTTTGGCGGTCGCGGTGCCCTTGCCGACGGATCGAAGCCGACGCCTCCGGAAGAAGCTCTGGGAAAGTTCACCCTGAGAGACGGGTTTGAACTCAAACTCATCGTTTCCGAGCCTGAGGTTGAGCAGCCTCTTTCGCTTGCCTGGGATGCCAGGGGGCGCCTCTGGGTGGTGCAATACCGGCAGTATCAGTTCCCGGCGGGATTGAAGATCGTGGAGTACGACAACCATCTTCGGGCGCGATTCGACAAGATTCCGCTCCCTCCTCCGGCCGGGGAAAAGGGAGCCGATGTCATCAGTGTCTTCGAAGACACCGATAAGGACGGGGTTTTTGATTCGAAGAAGGACGTGATCACCGGGCTTAACATTGCCACCTCCGTCGCGATCGGAGCGGGAGGAATCTGGGTGGCGAATCCTCCCTATCTCCTCTTCTACCCGGATGCTGACGGCGATGATGTTCCCGATACTGATCCGGTGGTGAAGCTTTCCGGTTTCGGAATCGAGGATACCCACTCGGTCATGAACAGTCTGACCTGGGGCCCCGATGGTTGGCTCTATGGTGTCAACGGCAGTACCACGACCGGAAAAGTGATCAATCCCGCGACGGGAAAAGCAGTGGCCTGGCAGGGGCAGATGGTCTGGCGTTTCCATCCGCCGACCGAGCGTTTTGAGATCTATGCCGAAGGAGGAGGAAACACCTTCAGCCTCGATATTGATGCAGTCGGGCACGTCTTCTCCGGGACAAACAATGGCAATACCCGGGGGATGTTCTATCCGCAGGGAAGCTACGGGAGCAAGTCCTGGGGAAAACACGGCCCCCTGACAAACCCCTATGCCTTCGGATACTTCGAACACATGGAGCACAAGGGCGACGATCGCCGTTTTCCGCAGGCCTTCACGATCTACGAGGGCGGTTTGTTTGGAGAAAATTTGGCCGGTCGTATCGTGGCACCGAATTCACTTCACAACCTCGTCTGGGCGAGCCGGCTTGAACGGAATGGATCGACCTACCGCACCGTTGATGAAGCGAATCTGGTCGAGACCGGTGACCGGTGGTTCCGTCCGGTTTATGCCGGACTTGCCCCGGACGGAGCGGTTTACATGGCCGACTGGTATGACAGTCGTCTCAGTCACGTGCGTCCGGTTGATGACTGGCATAAAACAAGCGGCAGAGTTTACCGTCTCCAGCCGAAAGAAGTCACTCCGGTCTATGAAGAAGGAGATCTGAGTAAGCGGCCTGCCGAGGAGCTGATCTCACTTTTCAGCCATCCCAATCGCATGATACGCCGTCGTTCGGTTCTCGAGTTGGGTTGGAGGGGGGACGCTTCGGTCAGGGATCAGTTGATCACCATGATTGATGATGCGGAAGGAGTGCAAACTCTTGAGGCGCTCTGGGCGATCAATCTCCTGGGTGGCCTCACCGAGGAATTGAAGGTGCGATGGCTGACAAATCCTGACACACATGTCAGGAGATGGGTGGTGAGACTTATCGGAGACGAGGGCAATGCCTCCGGCGCTGTCGCCACGGCACTCAGTGATCTCGCCCTGAGTGAAAGCGATGTGCAGGTCAGGGTGCAACTGGCGTCCTCGGCGAAACGGCTGCCTTCGGCAACCGCGATGGGAATTATTGAAGGGCTCGTCCAGCAACAGGACGACCTGAAAGACCCGCACCAGCCGCTCATGATCTGGTGGGCGCTGGAAGCACACGCGGAGTCCGGACGGGCCGAAATCGCCGCCTGGCTTTCACGAGTCGAGCCGTGGAGAAATCCAATCGTGCAGGAGTGGCTCCTCACCCGATTGATGAAGCGATATGCTATTGCAGGCGGTGACGCCAATTTTCAGAGCTGTGCCATGCTTCTGGAAAAAGCTCCGGACGAGAGCAGCAAAACGCAACTGCTTGAGGCATTGCAGTCCTCCTTTGAAGGGGTTCCCATGCCTGTCCTGCCGGACTCACTGACGGAGGCGTTGAAGAAATTCTCAGAGCAGTTGGGTGACAGTGGTCTGGTTCTCCGTCTCAAAAGTGGCGAGGCGGGTGCTCTCGTTGAGGCGCAGCGAGCTGTCCTCGATCCAAAGCTTCCCACCGGAGTCCGGGCCGGGCTGATTCGTCAGTTGGGAGCGAGTGGTGACAAGTCGGTCATTGGAACGATGATCAAGATTCTCTCGCTGGATCAGGAGAGCGCTCTGAAGCGGGTTGCTCTGCAGACGATGGCGCGCTTCGATGACGAGGCGGTCGCCAACGGCATCATCGGCCGATATGGTTCGACCCTGCCTGCCGAGCACGGGGTTCGGTCCACCGCCGAGCGGGTTCTGGCAGGCCGGCCTCACTGGGCCATACAAATGATGGATGAGGTCGACAAGGCGGTCATCAAGTCCCGCGACCTGGGTGCTGACGTGGTGCAGTTGATGCTCGAGCATAAAGATCCTGCCTTGAATGAGCGCATCCAAAAATACTGGCCGGGCATCGCTGCGGGATCGGGGGGAATTGATCTAACGGCAGAGAGCGCGCGAATCAAAACGGTGCTTTCCGGCGGGGCGGGGGACGAGACGGCGGGAAAGGTTCATTTCACCACCCGCTGTGCGACCTGCCATCAACTCTTCGGCGAAGGAATGAAAATCGGACCGGATCTCACCGGATACGAAAGGCAGAATCTTGATTTCTGGATCCCCTCCATCGTGAATCCCAGTCTCGAACTGCGCGAAGGGTATCTCAACTACGTGGCATCAATGAAGGACGGCCGGAAAGTCATTGGCCTGATGCAGGAACAGACACCAAGAACCGTGACCCTGCGGGACCTTGCCGGCCAGGTTTCCCTGCTTGACCGGACGGAGATGGAAACCCTGGAAGCTTCTCCGATTTCACTGATGCCTCCCGCGCTTCTCACGGGGATGAGCGACGAGGACCTGAGGGACTTGTTTGCTTACCTAATGAGAAAATAGGTCCTATCGGGCTTCGTGAACCAGCGCTGCACCGGGTGCGTCGTTTTCCGCATTGATCGCATCAATGCCTGATTGAACTGCGGATTCCATTTCCCTGGTCAGCGGAGCAACGGCGGCGCGCAGTGACCCGGCGCCTTCGAGGTAGTCGCGGACGTTGAGCGGAGTATGAAAGCGGGCGATGGCCCGGCGAGGGCCGGTTCTGGGCATGGCATGGGAATAGAAATCCTCGGCAACCCTTTCGACGGTTTCATCGTAGCGGTCGATGGTCGGGTATTCTGTCAGGTAGGGAGTCAGATACCCGTTTACGCGAAACGCGAGAATCGCCTTGCCGGCGAGGCCGTCGATTTCGGGATGGGCGTTGCCTGATCCGTCGGTCCTCATTTGATGGATCTTCGAGCGGATTCTTCGAATCCGGTCAACAACCCCGCTTTCAGTCTGAGGAGCCAACTGGAGCGATTCCTCCAGCTCAGAAGTGAGGCTTCTCGCGAACTCGTCGAGGGTGGCATACAACGTGTTGCCGGGGCTCGTTGTTTCCCTCAGGAATCCGTGGGCTCGCAGATAGCGGCCCAGGATATGCTGTCCGAGACCAAGCATCGAGCCCAGGGGATCGGCGGTGGAACCAGGAGGAAACTGATAGTCGCTGTCGGCACCGAGTTTCAAGAGCCGTTCGGTCACTGCCTCCCTCGGTGTCGTCAGGTGCGTGAACTTGAGACTGACCGGTACGATCCTGACGCATTTGTCTTCGAGGGCCTGCTGTGCCTTCAGGGCAATAAACGCGGTTCCGTCGAGGAAGGGGGTGACCCGGTCATTGGTGAGATACACATTTCCCTCCGGAAAAATATTGAGCGCAAACTCCCCGGTCGTCAGGGTGTTGATGGCCGCTGTCATCGCCTTCCTGTCTCCTGACTCGCGGTCGATCGAAAAGTTACCGAGCTTTTGCATGCTCCACGCGGTGAAGCGGCTCCTTAAGAAAACATCGTAGGCCGCCATAAAGCACGAGGGCAGGCCCAGGTTTCGATGGAGTTCCGTGATGACCTGCGGATCGCTGTGAGTCGGATGGTTCATTACAAAGAGAAGCCTTTCTCCCCGCGCCTGTGCGTCGCGGACGGCTTCTGTTTCTCCCTCAAGGCGAATTTCCTTCACAAGATGCCCGGCACCGGGGAGAACGAAATGCCGGTTCATCGCCCTTCCCAATGCGATCAGAATTCGCGAGGGCTCGGCGGGAAAGAACCGGTAACTGGCGTCGGAGAACTCAAGCATGAGAGAAAGAGTGCGGGAAAATTTCAGGGATGCAATCACTCACTCCTCTCCCCGGTATTCAACCCTGTCGGGTATCCGACCCAACCCTGTCAGGCACGATCAGGGGATGGCTGAAACAGCGAGGGTTCGGGATGAAGGCTTGTCATGGACGGAAAAATGTGAACACTGACAATGGCTTCGGGATTCCGGGTTGCCTCCGGCGTTGTCATGGATCTGGAACCAAGCGACGGAGTTGAGAATGATTTGAACGCCGTTCTGGCGGACCGGCACATCCGTGACCGCATCATTGAGTTTCTCGGGGGCCACGATCCCGCCTCAGCCACTTGCTCATTTCTTTCACGCTGCGATTCAGGGGATCCTTCGCGGGTCGAACGATGGCCGGTCGCGGCACTAGACCAACTCCTTCAGGACGGAGCGGCCATTGCTCGATCCCTTTTTGACACCCGGTCTATTCTCGTTCATCTCGACATCGAATATGTCAATCACGATGCCCCGGCGGCTGCCTTTACCGATCCCTGGAGGGCCTTCCGTCTTCAAGCCCCGGTCGTGGCAAAAATCGAGGAGTTGCTCTCGGATTGGGGGATTCGTCCCCTCCATCTGATCACCGGTCAGGGCCACCATTTTGTGTGGCGTTTCCCCCGCGGTTCCGAACTCGACCGTAAAATAGGGAACCTTGTCCCGACTGCCTACCGGGACGGGAGCGAGCAGACCTTTGCGAATCTCGCACTCGTGATGGAGTATTTCGCTCATCGGATCAAGGCGGTCTCTGAAAAGGAAACGGAGGTTCCCGTCGAGATTACCGCCACTCAGGTTCTTCCCTCAGCGTCGGGTCAGCGCGAACTCATCTCGATCGATATTTCCGAGTACGGTGATCCCCTCGACTCCCGCATGATACGGATTCCGTTCACCCGCTATCTGAAACCGTGGAGCAGCGGAATCGCAAGGCGTCTCGGGGTGGAGGATGAAATCGGCCCCTGCATTTGTATTCCGCTTCACGAGATCGACGTGCTTCAAGCCTTGAAGTATCGACAGGATACGGCGGATGTTGTGACTCTGGCGAAACAGTGCTGCATGCTCATACCTGATGAGAGCGACGGAACGGTGCAGCTGTTGGAGGAGTATTTGCGGTCACCTCTCCGCGAGTTTCATGCTCTCTTCTACGAAGCGGAGCATGATCCGAAAGAGCGATGGCCGATGACCTATGCCGCCACCCCGCTTCTGGACTTGCCGGGTTGCGTCCGACATGTTCTCCTGAATCCGAACGACCTGCTCCTGAAGCCTTCCGGAATGCGGCTCGTCACCCGCTGCCTCCTCGCTAAAGGATGGCATCCCCGTCATATCGCCGGGTTGGTTCGATCCAAGTTCGAAGACCCGGTGCACGGATGGGGAAACCGATGGCAGGGGTATTCACCCGCTTTCAGGGCTGATTTTTATGTCCGGCTTTTTGCCGGCCAAATCGTCTGTGGACTTGATCCCCTTGCTGATTTCCGTTGTGACGGACTAAAGGCGGAGGGATTTTGTTGGCCTGGAGAATTACCCTGTGATGTCAGACCTTTTCACGATAGGCTGGTCTCGGAGCACGTGGTCGGACCATCAGCCTGATGCCAGCACACCTCTCTCAATACGATATCTTCACAAATGAGTGATTGGCCCACAGGTATCTCAACAGGTTGTTTCTACCGGACTCCAATTCTGGAGGCGCTGCCCATGGTTCGCGACGGAGGGTTCACCCTGGTGGAGATTTGTTCCTTTCCTGCGCATCTGAACTACCACGACACGGGCCTGGTGGAGGCAACTTCCGCCATGTTGAGGGACCTCGGAATCGAGGCCAACTCCATGCACGCGCCCTATGCGGAACGGATCGACATCTCAAGTCATGATCCCGGGCAAAGGGAGGATTCGGTCAACGAGCTTTTTGCCGCGGCGTCGGCGGCGGCGGTTCTGGGTTGCCGCTATCTGGTGCTCCATCCCGGACCCGAGCAGGAGGGGCGGCCTTCGCCCGAGGATTGGTATTGGAGGATCCATCACGCCGCTGAATCGCTCAACCGGGTCGCAACCCGTTGCCGTGAACTCGGGCTCGTTCTGCTCCTGGAAAATATGCTGCCTCATCTCCTTTTCGGTCAGACCAGTGACATGCTCTGGCTGCTTGGTGCCATTCGTGAAACCAATGTCGGGACCTGTCTCGATACCGGCCACGCCTCTCTTTCGGGAGATCTTCCGACGGTGGTTCACAAATTGTCAGGGCATCTGAGGATGCTTCATGCCAATGATAACGGCGGAGATCGCGACGATCACCTTCCTCCCGGAGACGGTCGCATTGACTGGGGATCACTTGTCTGCCAACTCATCAAATGGCGTTTTCAGGGGCCGCTCATACTTGAACTGGCCGGGCACGGAACACCCGGAGAGATCATGGAGCGGGCGAGGAGGGCGCGGGAGTTTTTAGGGGAGCAATGCCGGAAGGCGGAGTGTTGATCCACCGGGTCGCAGTCTCTCGCGAGGGAGGATTGAAGCAGTTGCGGTGCGGTGCTGTCCGTGTATCCTCAAACGCATGCGTTTGGGCATTGTGAGACATCGCATTCCCTGATCACCCTCACCCCGCAAAAACCAGATGGCCAAAGGAAGAGAGGGACATGAAGCGAAACTGGCCCATCTGAACTCGTTCGGACGGGAGCTGGCACGCCGTTCCAAATCAAAGTGCGAGCTCTGCGAAGCGGGCGGCGAAAAACTTGTGATCTTTGTCGTTCCCCCGGAACCGAAACTACCTGATATCGACCGTTGCCTCCTCCTTTGCGAGTCATGTCGGGATCAGGCCGCGGAAGTGAAGCGGTTTAAAGCAGGGGAACAATGGCGCGTTCTTGCAAGAACGGCATGGAGTCCCGTTCTCATGGCACAAGTTCTGGCCGTGCGACTGCTCCGAAGGCAGGCCGCCTCACAGGCATGGGCGAGAGAGGCTCTTGATTTGCTCTATCTTGATGACGAGATCGAAGCGTTGGTAACGGAAGAGGTTTGAAGTGATATTCTTGCTGGATGAAGTGTCGATTCGTTATTGCCTTTTTCATGATAGCTACCGCGGGAGCGGAAGCCGAAGTTGTTGACTACGTCAGTGACGTGCTCCCAATCATGAAAACTCATTGCTGGGATTGCCACAGCAACGAAAAATCGGTGAAGGGCAGTCTGGCTCTCGATGACGTTGACGAGGTGAGGGACTATCAGATCGGGAAATTCAACATCATCCGTCCTGGAAACCCGGCTGAAAGCGGATTTCTTGAGCGACTTAAACTTGAATCAAATCACACGGATTTTATGCCAAGGAAGGGGGATCCTCTTCCGAAAGATGAACTGGCGACGATTGAAAAATGGATTGAGCACGGAGCTGTGATCGATGCAACGAAACCCACCGAAGAGGAGGCAAAACGTCTCGAGGAAGTAAAACCGGCTGCCGCCATGAATCCGGCCGGAGGGGCGAAGGACGGCTTTCACCAGTGGAAGAACAAGGCTGGGAAGGTGATCGAGGCGAAGATGCTTTCCCTCGACGGGGAATCGGTAAAGCTGATCCTCAAGACCGGGGTGAGTTATGATGTCCGCCTCGATGACCTGAGTCCCGAAAGCGTGACTCTAGCGCGCAGCCTCGGTGGCAAGGAGTGACTCTCCTTTGTCCTCTTTTTCCTTTCGCCCCGCCGGACGAAACGAAAAACGCCCCTTCCGAGGGAAACGGAAGGGGCGTTAGTCGAAACGAAAACAGGGTCTCAAAAAAAGAATAAAATCTGCTGAGGTGACTATCACTTTTGATAAGTGATTTGCAAATCCTTATTTTAAAGGCGCGTAGAAATTGAAGTTTGTGTCCGATATTCGGATGTTTCTGTTGAAATACCGGGTGATAAATGGATCTGGAAAATACAACGGTCCAATTATTTATGGTAATTTTCGAAAGGTATGGTAAATATTGTTCTTTGCCATGGCGCTTTTGAACTCGATTTTGCCCCATTTGATGATCCAACCGATCCGCCCGGTTGGTCTGACCGAGTTCACGTGGAAGTTGATGCAGGCGGAGGACAGACGATTCACCCTTCGAAACGTGAAGCTCATCGCGGCTATGGCTGCGGCGATGATCTCGGTCTTTGCGGTTCTGGATCACTTTGCTTATCCCGAGTATGTGACGCTCTTTGCCGCATTGAGATGGACTTGCGCTTCCTTGACGATGGTAATTCTCCTGATGATCAAATCGAGGATAGGGAAGCGGTTCTTCAGATTCTTCACCATCCTGCTTCCCCTGATTCCAGCCTATTTCATCTCGGCGACCATCTTTCTGACGAAAGATCCGGCTTCTGATTATTATGCCGGCCTGTCTCTTTGTGTCGCCTCGACGGCGTTTCTTTTTCATTGGACGTATCGCGAGGCTTTTGTGGTATCAGGTTCAGTTCTCATATTGTACTTGATCGCCTGTGCGCCGGCCATTGCCGCCGGGATGGATGGGCGTTTTACAGCAGGGTTGTTCAGCAACCTGATCTTTCTGATTGCCACTGGCGTGGTCGTGGTCATTGGCAGTCTCGCCCGTGATCATATCCGGGCCGAGGAATTCAAAGGCCGGGAGCGACTCCGTCAGAAGAAAATTGCCCTTCGTGCCAACGCGAAGGAGCTCGAATCAACCTTGGGCGAACTTCGGGAAACGGAACAGCAGCTGATTCAATCAGGAAAAATGTCGTCCCTTGGGCAGTTGAGTGCCGGCATGATTCACGAGATCGGCAATCCGCTGAACCACTCCAACCAGGCCCTCTTCCTCATCAAACGCAAACTGAAGGATCATCCCGAGGATGCTGCCATCAATGAGGCGGTCAATGATATTCAGGACAGCATTGATCGAATGAAGGACCTCGTGAAGGAGTTGAGGGAATTCTCCCACAAACGGGCCGAAGTGTTGATTGAATTTCCTATACGCGAGGCCGTTGAGGTGGCGGTTCGAATGCTTCGTAAGGAACTGAATGATACCGGAACCTCAGTGGATCTGAGAATAGATCGCGGCGTTCGCATCGAAGGGGTGAAGAATCAGATGGCCCAGGTTTTTGTGAACCTCATTCACAATGCGGTTCAGGCGATGAGTGAAGCCCGCACCGGGCGTTTGAATGTGATTGTGGTTTCCGCTTCTTCCGAAAATGGACGGGTCGTTATATCCGTCCGGGACAACGGTCCCGGAATCCCTGAGACTTTTCAGTCGCAGATTTTCGACCCCTTCTTCACGACAAAAGAAGTCGGTGAGGGAACCGGTCTCGGCTTGAGTATCTGTTTCCGGATCATTGAAGCACACCGGGGGAAGATTCAGGTGGTTTCCGATGGGAAGGCCTATACCGAATTTTTTGTCTCCCTCCCATGTCCTGGAGATCCAGCCGTAAGTTCCGGCTCTGCCAGGGACTCGCACCATACCTTTCACCCTCCTCTTGCACGCCATGAATACGCCCTTCACTGATTACGGAATTCTCTATATCGACGACGAGTTAAAGTCGTTGAAATATTTCGAAGCGATCTTCGGAGATTTAGCGCCAATCTACATCGCAAGCAGCCCTGAGGAAGGTTTCGCCATCTTTCAGGAGAATCACGATAAGATAGGCATGGTGTTGAGTGACAAAAAGATGCCGAACGAATCCGGACTCGATTTGCTCAAGCGCATTCGTGCGGTTGACCCGAAGCCTCTTCGGTTTCTTGTGACGGCATTCTCTGATCTTGATGTCGCGGTGGACGCCTTGAATGACGGACTCCTTTACGCTTACCTGACGAAGCCCTGGGATCCTGATGAACTGGAGCACCGCCTCGTCAAAGCAATGAGCCATTTCTCACTTGCCCGTGAGAGGGATCGTCTTCTCCAGGAGAAATCGGAGACCATCGAACATCTCATCATGGCGGACAAGGCGGCGAGTATCGGGATTCTCTCCACCGGCCTCAATCACCATATGCGAAATGCACTCACGGTGATGCGAACCTTTTATGACATGCTTCCCTATCAATTGGAGGAGGAACTTGAGGGTGAACCGAAAGACGCGGTTTTCTGGAAGGAATACTACGATGAGGTAGGCAGCCAGATTGATCGAATGACCTCCATGTTAAGCAATCTGGCCGAGGGAACCAGGTTGAGACGAGCGACGGCGAATGACCGCATCGATTTGGCCGGAGTGATGGAAGAGGCGGGTTCTGTCGTCCTGGAGGGACATCCGGAGATACGTTTCTCACTGACCGTGGAAGGTGAGCCCCCCGTTATTACCGGTGACGCGAAACGGATTGCCCAGATGAGCCGCTTCCTGTTCGAAGACTCGAGATCCACCCTGAAAAACGGAGGAGAGATTGAGATACGAATCTCGTCTCTAAGGGATGGGGGTATGGTTGAAACGAGTTTCATCGACAATGGCGAACTGCTTCCGATGGATGATCTGGCCCGTGTCTTTGATCCCTTTTTTGTGCGATCAAACAAACCCGAGGAGTTGGGCACTCACCTGATGGCCTGTTACCTGACGGTCTTCCAACACGGGGGATGGATTCGCGCTGAGAGGACAGAAGACGGCCGCAACGCCGTCATATTCTCCCTTCCCAAGGAGACGCCGAAACGGAGGAAGGTAGAGGGCTCCCGCCCATACATGAACCGGATGGCCGAGTCATCGGGTCACAACCTCCGGTCTGCCAGCGCCGAACTTCCCGCCTGACGCGTGTTGCAAAACAAAACGCCCCTTCCGATACGGGATCGGAAAGGGCGGCTTGATTGGTTTGTGCGGGCTGGGACGGGTTCTCTGGAAGTTATTTACCGGCCTCGGCCTTGAGCGTTTCGAAGAGGTCGAAGGCTTCCTGTGGTTTGAGTCCGTCATGGACGACGCCTGCAACCGCTTTGATCATGGCAAGAGGAGCCTCGGACTGGAACACATTGCGGCCCATATCGACTCCGGATGCACCGCACTGGATCGCATTGTAGGCAAGTTCAAGCGCTTCGAGTTCCGGAAGTTTTTTGCCGCCAGCGATGACCACAGGGACCGGGCAGGCCGCGACGACTTTTTCAAATCCTTCGGTGTAGTAGGTTTTCACGATGCTGGCACCGTTCTCGGCGCAGACGCGCGAGGCGAGTCCGAAGTAGCGGGCGTCGCGTGCCATGTCTTTTCCGACAGCGGTTACGCCCATGACCGGGATGCTGTATTTGTATCCGATATCGACGAGACGGCTGAAATTAGCCACCGTGGAAGCTTCGGTGGCGGCGTCTCCGATAGCGAGCATCGCGGCCATGGCAGAGGCGTTCATCGAGATCGCATCCGCTTCGGCGATGAGCACGTTGTGGTTCATTTCCGTAAGGATCGTGGTCCCGGTGTCAGTGCGGAGACAGATCGGCCTGGTGTTATCAGCCGGGATGCTGGAACGGATCATTCCGCGGGTTCCCATGAGGCAGTCGGCGTGCTCTGCAAGGGGCGCAATGTTCAAGTCGATACGCTCAAGTCCCGAAGTCGGGCCCATAAGGAAGCCATGGTCGAAAGCCAGCATCACGGTGCGACCGGACTTCCGGTTGAAAATGCGCGCCATGCGGTTCTTGATGCCCCAATCAGTGTTGTTCAGGCCTTTGAGGTAAAAGGAACTGGTGTCTGCGGGAGTGGTGAGACCAAAATTGTCTCCGTCTCTGATGTCGTCTAGATCTGCCATAAAGTATCCGGGTTTTGTAGAAGGCAAGCTTGCTGGCGATGAGGGGTAGGGTCAATATCCAATTGCGCAGGGCTTGAGTCGATTTGGTTTCGAAACCTCGCGTTTTTCCTCAGGTATTCGCTTTGGCCCGCGCCGCCTTCGCCACGGCGGCGGCGACCGGATTGATTGCGGGCCGGGCCGGGGCCGGACTCCGTTCGAGCTTTCGGGTCAGTGAACCGGGAGGCACCGGTTCTTTCGCTGCTTTGTCGCAGATTTGAATGACACGGACGTAGCGGGCCTTCACGGTGTGCCCGAAGACGAGAATGTCCCCTTCATGGAGTTCCCGCGGCTCAGCTCCGACGGATTCGCCGTTGAGGCGGGTTCCATTTGTGGAGCCAAGGTCGGCGATTTCAAATCCGCTCTCCGTCCGCCTGAGTTCGCCGTGGCGGCTCGAGACGGTGTCCTCTTCGAGGATGATCCCGTTCTTGTCGCCGCGTCCAATTTTGATGATTCCCGCACCCAGCTGGTAGTATCGGACGGGGGCGCCGGGGAGCTCCACCACAAGATTGAAAATCGCTTTAGACATCCGGTTAGCTTAGGGACGCGGAGGAGGGAATGTCAATCCGAAGGGAGATTTGACACGATCGCGGATTAGACCGGATGTTGGTTTTTCCGTGGCCTTCTTTACTGACATGCCGCGGATGACCCCTCCATCTGAGGTCGATCCGTCGCGAGGCCTTGACCCGGGAGGCACTTTTCGACAGGTTGCCTTATGCTTACCCCTGGAGTTCTCAGAATTGTCCTGGTGCTGACTACCATTTTGCTGGGCGCTTGCTCGGAAGAGCGGGGATCAATTCCTGTCGGCAGCCACATTGCGGTGGCGGTAACTCCCGGTGGTTTGACCCGCGGCGGGCAAACTTACGTGGTTCAGGGAGTAGGAGGCGACGAAAACCTTGCCCGACTCGCCTCCCGGGGCGGCAATTCCATCCGCACGTGGACGACCAATGGCCTCGACAAGATTCTCGATGAAGCGCATTCGCTAAAGCTAACCGTAAGCGCCGGTATTTGGTTGGAGCAGGAGTGCAGTTGGTTCTCCTACAAGAACCCCGGGCATTGCGCCCGGCAAGCTGATCGCGTGCGCAAGGAAGTGACCACCTATCGAGATCATCCCGCGTTGCTCGCCTGGGGTATTGGTAACGAAGTGGAAGGCGACGGCTCCAACATTGCCTTTTGGCAGCAGCTTGAGCGCCTTGCAACGCTGGTGGGAGAACTTGATCCGCATCACCCGTCTTTTACCGCCGTCGCCGGTCTAAATCCAGCCAAGGCGGCCGCCCTGAACGAACATACCCCGAGTCTCGACTACATCGGAATCAACACTTATGGAGCTGTTTTCGGTCTGCGAAAGCAATTGGAGAAAGTCGGCTGGAGACGCCCGTGGATGCTCACCGAGTGGGGGCCTCGTGGTTTCTGGGAAAGCAAGCAATCCGCGTCGGGCACGCCTGTCGAACAAACCAGTAGCGAAAAAGCCCGTATGATTCGTGATGCTTATCAAAAAGTATTGACCCCGGGTGGCGGCTACCTTGGAAACTACGCATTCGTCTGGGGGTGGAAATTCGAATCCACAGCCACCTGGTTCGGACTCCTGACTCATGAGGGCGACACCATCGCTTCCGTCGATGTGCTCGAAGAAATGTGGACTGGTCGAACACCTGCAAACCAGGCCCCCGGAATTGAACCGATCACCGGCGTTCCGACTGAGGCCATTGCTCCCGGATCCATCCTTCAGGCGTCTGTGAATGCCACAGATCCTGATCAGGACGAGCTGACCTGGCATTGGGCGGTGATGCGCGACCTGCAAGGGCACAAACACAATACAGACAAAAAAATTCCGGAGTCGATCCCGGATACAATCACCGGCAACGGGAAACCGTCGATCTCCGTCACTGCACCAAAAGCCCCTGAAATCTATCGACTCTATGTCTGGGTCAAAGACGGTAAAGGCCATGCCGCCACAGCCAACCAGCCATTCGAGGTGCGCTAGAAGAACTTAAAATGAAATCACCGCTTGCCTGATGCAACCCGAATCAGGCTTCGGCTGCCGCCACCCGAATCGCCTCAAGCTCCTCCCAACGGGTATAGAGCATCGTCACTTCAGTCTTCTTTCGCTCCAATTCAGCGATGAGGGCAGGTGCTTCGACAGAGTTCTCGATGTAGAAGGCAGGGTCGCCGAGCTTCGCTTCAAGTTCCGCAACTTTGGCTTCGGCTTCGTGGATGGTTTCCTCCATCGTTTCCAGTTCGCGCTCTTCTTTCCACTTCAGCTTGCGAGGTTTTTCTTTGTCCTTTGGCGGGCCGGTGGGGGCGGATGCTTTGGCGGGTTTCGCTTTCGCGGCGGCGGCGAGAGAGGCCTCACGGGCGCGGCGTTTTTCGAGGTAGTAGGAATAGTTCCCCTCATTCACCGTAACCCGTCCGTTGCCTTCGAAAACGACAACGCGGTCACAGACCCGGTCGAGGAACCAGCGGTCGTGACTCACGACGAGGGCGGATCCGCCGAAATTGATGAGCGCCTCCTCGAGAACACGGAGTGTCTGAAGATCGAGGTCGTTGGTCGGTTCGTCGAGGACGAGGAAGTTGCCACCGCGTCGCAGGATCTTTGCGAGGAGGACCCGGTTCTTTTCACCGCCCGAAAGGCTGCCGACGCGGTCATTGATGCGGTCATTGGCGAAGAGAAACCGCTGCAGGTAAGCACGCACCGATATCGTTTCATCACCAAAGCGGACCGAATCGAGCCCTTGTGATACCTCCTCAAGAACGCTCTTGTCCTCGTCGAGTTCGAGCCGGGTTTGGTCGACGTAGTTGAATTCGGTTCGTTTGCCGATGCGGACGGTTCCCGTGCTCGGTTCGAGTTCACCCAGAATAAGCCGCAGCAGCGTCGTCTTGCCGAAGCCGTTGGGACCGACGACTCCGACACATTCACCGGCCTTGAACTCCAGATCGAGGCCAAGGAAGAGCGGATCACGGTCATAAAAATGCCCGACCACCTTGAGTTCGACGACAAGATTGGCGAGTTTGGGGGGAGTGGGAATGACAAGCTCCATGTCGAGCTCTTTGTCAGGGGCCTTCTGCGCTTTCACCGCGTAGAAGTTGTCGATGCGGCTTCGCTGTTTGGTCCCCCGTGCCTTTACTCCGGCGCGCACCCACTCGATTTCACGGCTGAGAAAACGCTGGCGTTTGTGCTCTGCATTCTGATCACGCTCCTGACGTTCCTCTTTCGCGATGAGATAGTCACTGTAGTTCCCGTCGTGGGAGAAAAAGCGACCGTCGGCGAGCTCGACGATGCGTGTTGCGATACGATCGAGGAAATAGCGGTCGTGGGTCACGAAAAGGCAGGCGCTGGAAGACTCCGCGAGGTAGCCCTCAAGCCAGGCGATGGCCTCGGCATCGAGATGGTTCGTCGGCTCGTCGAGTATGAGCAGATCGGGTTGGGAAAGGAGTGCACGGCAAAGCCCGACGCGGCGTTTTTCTCCTCCGGAGAGTTCCCCGACGAGGCGGGTGGCGGGAGGTGCGGACAGTTCGCGCATCAGCGTTTCAATTCGTCCTTCGATATTCCATCCGTCGGCGTGTTCGATTGCTGCGAGGAGACGATCGGTTTCAGAGTGACTCAGGTTGTCTTCTGTCTCGTAGCGCTCGATCATGGCGATGAGTTCCGCCGCCCCGGCGCGGATGTTCGCCTCGACGGTGGCCTCGTCGTCGAGCTGGAACTCCTGGGGCAGGTAACCAACGACGAGTCCCTGTTTTCTGGAAACAATGCCGCCGTCGGGAGCCTCCTCACCGGCGACAATGCGCAGGAAGCTTGACTTGCCGCAGCCGTTGCGACCCACCAGACCTACCTTCTCCCCGGCGTAGACGGCAAGAGTCGCGGAATCGAGCACCGCTTGATTTCCGAAGGAAAGCTGAAGCTCGGAAGCGGAGAGCACCGCATCGGTTTGAACAGAGGGATTGGCCATAGGGGAGGGAGAGCGTCGCGAATGTAGCGGCGCTCGGGCACAACTCAACCGGCTTAAATGGCCAATTGGTCCCAGCCCGTTATGGTCCCGGATCTGATCAAACGAGGACTAGATCCCCACCGCCTCACGCCAGACCTTTGCCATGAGGGCATGCCCGGCCTGACTCGGGTGGACACCGTCTCCGGCCCAGTAGGCGGGTTCGGTCCCGGCTTTGACGGCCTCGTCGAACTTCTCCTGGAAAGGAACCCAGATCGCTCCGGCGGCTTTCGCGACGTCAGCGGCAAAGGATCGGCGGGTTTCAAATTCGGGAAACCAGGTGTCATTGACTGCGCCGCAGCGCAGGACAAAGGGCTCACAGATCACGAGGGTGACGTCCGGTAGCGCCTCCTTTGTCCGTTTGATCAGTGCGGAAAATCCATCTCGGTAGATCTCGGGCGTACCATCATATTTTCCGCTCAACTTGTGCCAGATATCATTCACTCCGATAAGAATGCTGAGCAGGGCGGGTTTCAAGCCGAGACAGTCCTGCTGCCAGCGGGCATCAAGGTCGGGGACTTTGTTTCCCGAGATGCCCCGATTGAAAATGTTGAGTCCGAGGGAGGCGTGATCGGCGAGAAGTTGTCCGGCGAGGTGAAAGGGGTAACCCCGGCCAAGCATCGCCGGATTGTTTGCGCTGCCTTCGGTTTTCCGGTCACGACTGGCGTCGGTGATGGAGTCGCCCTGAAAGAGGATCGTCGATCCCTTCTCAAGTTTCACGTCAGGGACCGCAAGGGCCGAACGCGGAAGTAAGGTGGCGGCGGAACCGGCAGCGGTAAGGGAGAGAAGGTGACGGCGATTCATTTCGAAGGGTTTAAGGGATTGAGGATTTCAGGGTTTGAGGCTGGAATTCTTGGCGGCGTTGACGTAGGCGGACATGGCCATGAAGTGCTTTACGAAAAGATCAGCAGCGATTTCGTCGTTGTCTATCCAGATGCCATCTTCATTCTGAGTGTCGAGAGCCGTTTTAACTTTGCCCTTCAAATTTCGGGCAACCTTGGCCCAGCGTTCCGTGGAATCCGGATCTTTGCGGGAAGCGAGTATCTCTTCGCGGGGTTTGGCGAGAGCCTCACGCATCCGTTCGATTTTGCCCATCAAGCCGCTTTCAATTTTAAAGCCGTAGTGATCCGGGGTGTTGGAATCGTCGTAAGTGAGTTCGTAGGTTTCGGCGACACAGTAGAGAGGTTTGTTAGTGTGAAGTTCGTAAAACCGCGCCCATTCTCCGTCGGGAAGTCGACTTTTTTCGAGCCAGTCGAGGGCGACGGGGATCGTGGTCCGATACTTCTCGTCGCCAGTGGCGACCCAGATTTCAAAAAGTGTCATGCAGGCCCCGAATGATTCAGTCGAGGTCAGTGCGGGTGGCTCAAACTTGCGAGCCCAAACCGGGATCATCTCCTGGTTATACTGCTGGGCCCAGGCCGGCTGATCCCCTTCGAACTGGGCCAGCAGCAAAAAATCGCCGCAGCGCTTCGCCGCCTCAAGGTAGCGAGCCTCTCCCGTGATCTCATGAGCTCTTAGCATTAACATAACGAGCCGTTCGAGATTGCCGTCATTGAGGGTGTGGAAGCTGGTGTACTTCTCTTTGGGGAACTCCCGCGGCCATTCCGCGGGGATTGCCGCCTTCTTAACGATCCCGTCAGCAGGGGCGGCCTCACTGAACTGCTGTGGCCACGATCCGATCTTTGTCTGCGCGGCGAGGATATGGTCAAAGGCATAGGTCACGGCAGCCTGCAGGCCCTTGTCTTCGCCGGCCCCTTCAGTATGGGCGAGTTCGAGGAGGAAAAGCAGGGCTGACTGAGTCTTGTTGTCGTCGAGGGTGGAGTCGTTGCGGCGTTTACCTTTTTCGGTGTCACCGGCGAGGAGGTGAGTTCTCAGGAACCATTTTTGAGGATCTTCCCCGTCGAAATCGAAATCAGCAGGCCAGCCGCCGGACTCGAGTTGACAATTCATGAGCGCTTTGGCCGCTCCCTTCGCCCCTTCAAGAAAGGTTGTGTCACCCGTCGCCTCGTAGGCGCGCAGCATGGCGAGGCCAATGGTGCCCGTACCGGGCGGCTGGATCGAAATGATCGTTTTGCTCTCCTTACCCTCGACCATGGCGAGACTCAGGTCCGGTTTCCAGGCAGAGGCATAACCGCCATGAGACGCGAGCTTTGACGTATAAAAATCGTTCGCCTTTCGCATAGCCGCCGTCACCGCAGTGGCATCGGGAAGGTCATCCGCGTCGAGCGACGGGGTGAATGTCAGGAACAGCAGCGTCGCTGTGAGGAGGAACCTGTTCATGGGGCAGGGGCTGGAGTGAGTTTTTGCGCAAAGATCCATTCGTGAAGTTCCGGTTTGGCATACACCACTGAGGTAATGAGATGGCCCTCTCCCTCGAGAATGGAGAATTCGACCCTGGTCCCGCCAGCCGCCTTGATGGCATCGACCATGGATTTGGAGCGCTCGAGTGGCACATCTTCGTCCTTATCGCCGTGAAAGGCCCACAGCGGAGTTTCTTTCAGCGATCCGGCCTTGGATGGGTCTCCTCCTCCGCAGAGAGGGACGATGGCGGCAAAGACTCCGGGATTCTCGGTCCCCAGATACCATGCACCCGATCCACCCATCGAGGAGCCGGTGAGATAGATTCTGGTTTCATCTATGGGCAGGGCATCGCAGAGGGATCGGATCAGGGTGAGAAGATTGGCAGCGACTTCATTCTTGAATCCAATGGCCCGATCCGGACATTGCGGGGCGAGGACAAAGCAGGGCCGTGCCTCCTGATTGGCCTCTTCGGTGAAGGGTTTTGTCGCTCCGCCCATCTGGGCCTCGTTGTCCGATCCGCTTTGACCGGCTCCGTGAAGCCAGATGAGAAGCGGGTAACGTTCTTCGCCCTTCCACTTCGGATTGCCGAAAAGCTGATAGTTGAGCCCCTCGGGCGAGGTGTTTTTGACAAAGGTGCCGGTGACCAGTTTTGCGAGAGGACCGTCCTTCAGCCCCACGTCGCGGACCTGCTCGCGGAGGAGGCCTTTCACATAGACCTGGTCCGTCTCCGATAGTTTCTCCAACGGCACCTTGAAGGTCTGAAAATCGGCCGAGCGTTTGATGCGAACCTCACTCTCGTTGAATTCCATCAGCTCGCCTTCAAAAGTCGATTTGCCGTCTGACGAAGTCCACGCGCGTTTTTGGGCATGGGCCGGAAGGGCGAAAAGCGTTAGAAGAAACAGAGTCAACGAAGCACGAGGGAACATGCGCGGATCGTAATGAGGACAACCTGCAATGGCAAGTGCGTTCTGTGGGGGGGGGCAGGGCTAATCAAAAAGGTAGAACGGGCCTCACCCCAACCGCCGTCTATACTCTTCATACCCGAACTCCCGCACGTTCGCAATTCCCCCATCCTCGCCAAGAAGGGCGATAGAGGGCAGGGGCACACCGTTGAAGGTGGTCGTCTTCACCATCGTGTAGTGCGACATATCGTGGAAGACAATCCGGTCTCCGATGTGCAGCGGCGCGTCAAAACTATAGTCGCCGATGACATCTCCGGCGAGACAGGTAGGGCCGCCGAGGCGGTAGGTAAACGCCTTTTCCCCTGCATCACCCGCGCCCTCGACCACCGGTCGATAGGGCATCTCGAGGACATCGGGCATGTGGGTTGTCGCGGAGAGATCGAGGATGGCGATGGGCATGCTGTTCTCCACCAGGTCGATCACAGTTCCTAACAAAACACCTGTTCCAACGGCGATGGCCTCACCGGGCTCCAGGTAGATCTGGAGATGGGGATAACGAGCCTGCACTTCTTTGATGAGTGAAATGAGCAGCTCGACATCATATCCGGGCGAGGTGATGAGGTGGCCTCCACCGAAGTTGAGCCATTTCATGTTCTGCAACCGGGTGTCGAATTTTTCCATCACGGCGCGGAGGGTGCCGCCGAGAGCGGAGGCTCCCTGTTCGCAGAGAGTGTGGAAGTGGAGTCCCTCGAGTCCGGCGAGATCGGCGCCTTCGAGGAGGCGGGCGAGGACCCCAAAGCGGGAACCGGGAGCGCATGGATCGTAGATCTCGGCGACGGCTTCGGAGTATTCGGGATTGATACGGAGACCGGCAGAGACACGGGGTCCTGCCGCGAGCACTTCGTCCCGGTAGCGATGCCACTGGCTCAGCGAATTGAAGACGAGGTGATCGGCGATCTTGAGAACCTCGGTCATTTCGGCGGGCTTGTAAGCCGGGGAAAAGACATGGACTTCACCGCCGAATTCCTCGTGTCCGAGCCGGGCTTCATGCAGTCCGCTGGCAGCAGTGCCGACAAGGTAGTCACGCAGAAGAGGGTATAGTCCGAAGCAGGCGAAGGCCTTCTGCGCGAGGAGGATTCTGGCACCGGTTTCGTCCTGGACCCGTTTCAGGATTTCGCCATTGCGACGAAAGAGGGTCTCGTCGAGGACATAAGAGGGTGTGTCGAGCCCGGTGCGCTCAAAGGCGGCAAGGAGGGCAGGGACATTGCCGCGGTAGAGGCCGGTTTCGGGGTGGTCGGACATCAAAGAGGTATTGAGGGGTTGAGGTATTTAGGGATTGAGGGGGGCAGAGGGAAAAAGGTCAGATCGTGGATTCCCCGGTTCGAGCTTGCATCCTCAACCCCTGAAAGCCTCACTACCTCAACACCTCTCAAGGCACCTGAAGCGGCTCGGCGTCGATGACCTCCCAGGGGAGACCCCACGCATTGAGGTCGGCCATGTAGGGATCGGGATCGAGTTGCTCGACATTCCAGACCCCCGGCTTGAGCCAGGCACCTGAGAGGAGCTGACGGCCTCCTATCATAGCGGGCACGCCGGCGGTGTAGCTGATGGCCTGGCTCTTGACCTCGGCGTAGCACTCCTGATGATCGCAGACGTTGTAGATAAACTTCGTCCCGGTTTCACCGGTGCTCTTGAGTTTTCCGGTGATGAGGCAACCAATGCAGGTTTTGCCTTTTGTCAGGGGGCCAAGCGAAGCGGGATCGGGGAGGATGGCTTTGAGGAATTGGATCGGAATGATCTGTTTGCCCTCGTAGTCGATCGGCTCGATCGAGGTCATGCCGATGTTCTTCAGCACGGTGAGGTGCTTGATGTAGTTGTCGGAGAATGTCATCCAGAAGCGGATCCGCTTCAGTCCGGGCAGGTTCTGCGCGAGGCTCTCGAGTTCCTCATGATAGAGGAGGTAGATCTTTTTGGTGCCGACGTGGTCGTCGGGAAAGGGGTAATCGAGACCGATCTCAAGGGGTTTGGTTTCCTTCCATTCGCCGTTTTCCCAGTAACGGCCGTTCGCGGTGATCTCGCGCAGGTTGATCTCGGGATTGAAGTTGGTGGCAAAGGGAAGTCCGTGATCACCGGCGTTGGCGTCGAGGATGTCGACAGTCTCGATCTCGTCGAAGTAGTGTTTCAGCGCGTAGGCGCAGTAGGCATTGGTCACGCCCGGGTCGAAGCCGGATCCGAGGATGGCGGTGAGACCGGCGGCCTTGAATTTTTCCTGATAGGCCCACTGCCATTTGTATTCGAACTTCGCGGTATCCTGCGGCTCGTAGTTGGCGGTGTCGAGGTAGTGGACTCCGGCCTCAAGACAGGCGTCCATGAGAGTGAGATCCTGGTAGGGCAGAGCGATGTTGAGAAGGATTTTGGGTTTCACCTCCTTGAGAAAGGCAACAGTTTCGGCGACGTTGTCGGCATCCAGTTTCCGCGTCCGTATGGTCACGCCGGTGGCCGCTTTGATGTCCGCAGCGATGGCATCACACTTATCGAGGCTGCGGCTGGCGAGCCAGATTTCACCAAACGTTTCGGCATCCTGCGCACATTTGTGCGCGACGACGTTCCCGACTCCCCCTGCTCCGATAATGACCGTTTTGTGCATGAATATTGAAACGGTACGCTCCGATTGGCGGGGGGAATGTCAAAGAAATTTCTTGTCGCAGAAAGATCACTAGACAGCCCCGTACGCTCGCATCGCCTCGGCGACCTTGCGGAATCCACCAAGGTTCGAGCCTTTGATGTAATCGACTCTGGAACCCCCGCCGGAGCCATCCGCAACACAACGGGCATGGATGTCGGACATGATTTTTTGGAGGCGGCGATCGACTTCCTCGCGATCCCAGCTCAGTCTCATGGCGTTCTGGCTTTGCTCCAGTCCGCTCACCGCGACACCGCCGGCATTGGAGGCCTTTCCGGGGGCGTGAAGGACATCGCGGGCCCGAAAGAGCTCAGCCGCCTCATGTGTGACCGGCATATTTGCCCCTTCGCAGACGGCGAGGACACCGTTTTCAATCAGTCTCTTCGCATCCTCCGGGCCGAGTTCGTTCTGGGTGGCGCAGGGCATCGCAATCTCACAAGGGACACCCCAGGGATTAGCGTCGGCGTGGTAGGTGCCGCCGCCCCGATAATCGGAGAGTCTGCCGCGCTGATGCTCTTTCAGTTCACGGAGGTCGGTCCAGTGCTCCGGGGGGAGGCCCTCAGGGAAATGAAGGAACCCTCCCGAATCGCTCAGGGTGACCACTTTCGCCCCTTTTTCGATCAGTTTCTGCGCGGCATAGAGGGCGACGTTTCCACTCCCGCTCACCGCAACGCGTTTGCCTTCGATTGATTCGTTGTGATAGCGGAGCATTTCCTCACAAAAGTAGACACAACCCCAGCCGGTTGCCTCCGTGCGGACGGCACTTCCCCCAAAGGAAAGCCCTTTACCGGTGAGTACGCCGCTCCAGCGATTCTCAAGACGCATGTACTGGCCGAAGAGATAACTCACCTCACGTCCGCCGACCCCGATGTCTCCGGCAGGAACGTCGATGTCCTCTCCGATATGGCGGGAGAGTTCGATCATCATCGAGTGGCAGAAACGCATCACCTCCCGATCACTTTTATCTTTGGGATTGAAGTTCGAGCCGCCTTTTGCGCCGCCCATGGGAAGTCCGGTCAGACTGTTTTTGAAGATCTGCTCGAAGCCGAGAAACTTGAGGATGCTCTGATTGACCGAGGGATGAAAGCGCAGTCCGCCCTTGTAAGGTCCAAGCGCATGATTGAACTGCACCCGCCAGGCGCGGTTCGCCCGGATCTCGCCCGAGTCCGTCTCCCAGGTGACGCGGAAGCTGATGATGCGGTCGGGTTCGGTAATACGCTCCAGGATCTGGGCACGGTGGTATTCCTCGTGTTGCAGATACCAGGGCATCACCGCGCCGGCGAATTCGGCGACAGCCTGATGGAATTCCGTCTCGTGGGGATTTCGTCGTTTGAGCCCCCGCATGAAGGCCCGGTATTCTTTTTCTTCGGCTTCGGTCATAGACTGCTGCGAGAAGGTATCCCCGTTTTCCTTTCCGGCCTCCAACGTATCCACGGGACCAGGAGAAGGGCAAAAATGCCGGTTCCGACCAGTGCCATCCAAAGCAGGCGGATGGGGTAGGGCCCCAGAAAGTCGAGAATGGTGGTCTGATCCGGGACAGAGGGCCCGACAAACCCATAGTTCCAGCCCGTGAAGTAGTCGAGCACGGTCAGTATCGCCATGTAGATCAGTGTCAGGATGAGCGACCGGCCGCAGTCCCGCCAGCCCGGACGAAAGCGATCCGCCACCAGGATCCAGATCACGGAAATGAGGATGAAGACATGATAGAGCCAGAAGAGCCAGAACCAGGGGTCGAGGGGACCGACATAAAGCGAAGGCGTCAGAAAGGCCCAGAGACAGAGGCCGAAGGTCCAGAAATACATCAACGACTGGGCGGTTCGAAATCGATATCGCACTGCCACGGCACCGATCAGGTTGGCGAGATTGCAAAAATGGAGAGGTAATGACTGATCCCAGCTGAATTTTCCCGGGAGGATCCCGTAGCCATTGCTGAGGCACCAGGAGAGGACACAGCCCGCCGCAATTCCATCGCGAATCACGGAGTTGGCCCGCCCTTCCCGTAGATCACGTCGGGCGAGAGTGGCGGCCACCGTGGTCAGGATCAGGCAGACCACGAGACAGAAAAGGTGGAGGACCGATCCCTGGGTGAAGGTGGTGAGGTCAGCCATGCTTTCGACGATTTATGCTTCTGAACCGGGGCAACGGAGCATCAGTAGAGCTGCCCCTTGCGATAGGCGGCGGGCGAGATGCCGCGGTGTTGTTTTAACATACGACTGAAATAGTAGCGATTGGGAAATCCACAGTTCTCAGCCACCTGTTCGATGGACTGGTCGGTGTGCCGCAGAAGGTGGCAGGCTCGATCGAGGCGATAGGTGAGGAGCACGTTCATCGGAGCCATGCGCACCTGCGAGCGGAAAAGGTGATTCAGATTGCGGACACTCACGCCCGCCGAGCGGGCAGCGTCAGCGGCATTGATTCGCCTCGCTAGATTCGCCTGGAGAAATTCCATTGCCTTGCTGACGCGGTTGTCCAGCTTCTGGTCCGTCCACGCCCGCGACGGCAGCTTGCCGAGCGAGTGAACCACGAGAGCAGCGGATTCCCAATTGTAGGGCTCACCCCGGGCGCTGGCAAGAGAGGCGAGAAACCCTTCCGCCGTGTCGTCGACCGGATAGGAATAAACCCCCGGGACGGAGAGCAGATCGGACCTTCCAAGAATGAAATGGACATACCATTTCGTGAACGGCTCCTGAATGGAGGAACTGAACGCCGTTCGTGGCGGAATGAGATAGATCTTTCCGGGCGCGAGAGTGGTTTCGACCTTATCGATCGTGATGACTGCTTTGCCTTCGACGGGGCAATAGAGCCGCCAGTAGGGGTCGATGAGCTGGTGAAGATTCCACCGCTGCAGACGGATCTTCCGGGTGGCAAGAATCTCAAGGGACATGCCGGGCAGCATGACCTCGCGTTCGCCCTCGACCTCATGGGGAGATCCGTCGGGAACCAGGCTGAAGAATGTCTCCTTTTTTGTGCTCATTCCGGCATTTGGCGAAAAGTGACACAAAACAGAGGTGACTGCGATCCTTATTTTGCGGGGTAAATCAGGATTCTTCTATCCATCAGACACAGGAGGGAAATTCCGATCGTTAGCGCTGCCCCCCGCCGAAGAGGAAGCGTCCGATCTTGCTTAAGGCCCTCCCGACACCTCCTTCCTCCGCCGGTGGCGGAGGCATCCCGGGCCCGGAAACCTCCTCTCCCGGGATGGGGAAGGCCTGCGGCATCCTATTGTTACCGGTGAATAATCCGAAGCCGTGCCCGCGACAGGTCGAGTTTGGTCTGAGGTCCGCCGGCAGGTCCATCTGGTAGGGGTATTTGCTGCGATCCGAGGCGACCAACCCGCACTCGCGGCAGAGCACGATGGCCTGAGTCCCGGCGGGAGCGGGGATTTTTGCTGCGGCGAGATCTCCGTTTTCGGCGGCTTTCATGACCTCGGTCCAGATAGGAAGGGCAAGAGTGCCTCCGTAGCCCCGTGGCATAATCGTCTTCGGTTGATCGAGTCCCACCCAAACCCCTGTGGTGACCTTGTCCGTGTAACCGAGAAACCAGGCGTCGACATAGTCATTGGTTGTTCCGGTTTTTCCGTAGGCAGGGGCCTTGTAGCCGGCTTCGCGCGTTCCACTTCCGGTGCCTTCGTCCATCACCTTGCCGAGAATGTCGGTTGTGATCCAGGCGACCGAATCCGGGAAAATTTTCACTCCCTTCCGGGGCTCGCGGTAGAGGAGACGTCCGTCCTGGTGTTCAATTCTTTCGATGAGAAAGGGGACAAAGTTGAACCCGTTAGCGGCAAAGGTCGAATAGGCGCTGGTGAGATTAAACGGAGTGGTTTCAAAGGCGCCAAGAGTGACGACGGGTGAGTCAGGGATTTCACCGAATTTGAGAGCCCGGGCGAGGCTGCGGATGTTGCCTAGTCCCGCCACCTGGCCGACCCGGACGGACATGGTGTTTCGTGACTTGATCAGTCCGACGGCGGCGGGCTGAAGTCCGGTGAAGGTTCCATCACTGTTTTTGGGAGCCCAGAGTTTTCCTTCATTGGTCGTCAGTTGCACAGCGTCATCACTGATGAAGGCACCGGGAAGCAGTCCGCCGCGATCAAACGCGATCGCATACACGAATGGCTTGAAGGTAGAACCTACCTGCCTTCTTGCCTGTCGAGCCCGGTCGAAGGAGCTTTCCCCGAAATCGCGGCCGCCCACGAGAGCGAGGACCCCTCCGCTGCGGTTGTCGAGGCTCACGACCGCTCCCTGCAGATATTTGGTGGGACCTCCTTCGCGATGGGAACTGCGGGGAGAATGTGCAAATCCCGACCGCTTCTCGATCGTGGTGAGGTGGCGATCAAGGGCGCTCTCTGCCTCCTTCTGAAGGGCCGAATCGATTGTGGTATAGACCTCGAGGCCACCGGTTTCGATTAGGTGGGGTTCGAGATAGTCTTCCAGGAGGTCGAAGACAGCCTGGAGCGGGTAGCTGCCGGTGGCGATGCGCTGATCCGGGGGGCGCAGGGTGATGGGCTGCTGTTGCGCCGCCTGCGAGTCGGCGGCGGTAATCCTTTCGTCGGCGACGAGGCGGTCGAGGACTTCCTTTTGAATACCCTTGGCGCTTTCGAGACTCCGAAAGGGATTGAGCAGGCTGGGCCCGCGGATGACCCCGGCAAGCATCGCGCTCTCGCCAAGAGTCAGCTGCGAGGCCGGTTTCATAAAGTAACCCTGGGCTGCTCTCTCGATCCCGTAGAGGCCGGATCCGAAATAGACCCGATTCATATAGAACCCGAGAATCTCGTCTTTGCTGAAGGTTTCCTCGATTCGGAGAGCGAGGGCCACCTCCATCAACTTCCGATGGAGGGTCATCTCCTTCATGCCGAAGGTATTGCGGGCCAACTGCATGGTAATGGTTGAGGCGCCCTGTTCCATGCCTCCGGCCTTGAAGTTTCCGATGACGGCGCGGAGCACGCCCAGGTAATCGATTCCGTGGTGCGAGTAAAACCGGACATCCTCACGGGCGAGGAGTGCGTCCACAAAATGTTTCGAGACCTCCGAAGCCGGGACTGCGACCCGGTTTTCGCCATGACCGGAGACATGGCCGAGGAGGGCACCGCTTCGATCGTAGACGAGGGTGCGCTGCGGAGCCTCACGGACTTCATTCATGTCGAAGGTGAAGGCCCTCCCGCCAAAGTAGACGGCCCCGGCGACCGCCCCGATGAGGCTGATAAACGCGGTCAGCCAGAGGAGGCGGCGCAGGAAGCGAAATCGCGGCGCGCGCCCCTTCGCATTCCTCGACCGGGATTTACCGCCGGGCAGAGAAGCAAAAGGCCCCGGTCGGTTCCCTCTGCTTGATGATGATTTCGATTTTCTCCGGCCCATAATGAATTAGTTAACTTTAGTTCAATATTTCGAAGCTTCCACTTCGGGCTTTGCAGGGAAATTCGCTTCTCAGAAAAGAATTCGCCTGATAGCCTGATGGGTATGATTCGCCCTGTTCTTTTCCTGACAATCGTGATCGGGGCTTTCGTCGCGGGTCCATTCTTCGGCGTTCATTCCGTTCTCGGTATCGAGCCGTTCCGGATTGAGATCGTTGATGAAGAGACCGGTTGGCCGGTTCCCCTGGTCGAATTGGAAACGACCCATTCGGTCCGACTGGTGTCGGACAATGCCGGGCTCATTGCCTTTGATCTGCCCGAATTGATGGGCACGGAATCCTGGATGTCGGTGAAAGGGCACGGATATGAGGTGGATGCGGACGGATTCGGATTTCGCGGAGTGAGAGTGGTTCCTGAAGCGGGAGGAGGAATGACGATTTTAGTGAAGCGCAGGCTACCCGCGAAACGCATCGGTCGCCTGACTGGTGCGGGACTCCTCGCCGAAAGTCAGAAACTTGGCCTGGAGCCCGGGTGGAAAGAGTCAGGACTGCTCGGTTGCGACAGCGTGCAGACCGCCCTTCACGGAGGTAAGATTTACTGGGGATGGGGCGATACGATTCTCGCTCACTACCCGCTCGGTCTGTTCCACATGCTCGGCGCGACGACCGGGCTTCGTCCTTTTGCCTCATTCGAACCGCCCCTCCGTCCGGAGTTTGATTATTTCCGGGACAAAAACGGGAGAGTGCGCAATGTCGGCGAGATGCCAGGAACCGGACCGACCTGGATCAATGGTTATGTCAGTGTTGAGGACAAAGAGGGCAAAAGTCGATTGGCGGGTGTTTATGTCAAAATCAAGCCACCTCTGACCGCTTATGAAAGCGGACTTTGCGTCTGGAACGAGGAGAAAGAGCAATTTGATCTCCTTCAAGTGATCTGGAATCAGGAACGAGACGGTGGAAAGTGCCCGAACACCCCCGACGGGCATGCAAATCGATGGACGGACCCGGACGGGAAAAGCTGGCTGCTCTTCGGGGATCCTTTTCCGGATCTCAAGTGCGAAGCCACCTTTGAAGCGTGGTCGGATCCGGAGAGCTGGGAGACGCTGAAGCCGCAGTCAGAGATTCCGGTTCGCGGCGATGGCGATGGAATAGAGCCTCACCGGGGTTCCATTGCCTGGAATGAATTTCGTCAGCGTTGGGTGACGATTTTTACGCAGATGAAGGGGAAGAGCTCCACCATCGGGGAAATCTGGTACGCCGAGGCAGAGTCTCCACTCGGGCCCTGGAAAGATGCATTTCAGGTGGTGACACACGATAATTACTCTTTTTACAATCCGAAGATCCACGGGGAGTTCACCGATCCCGGTTCACCGGTCCTCCTTTTTGAGGGAACGTATACAAAGACCTTTGCGAAAAATCCGCCAGCCACACCGCGACACGATTACAATCAGATTCTCTACCGGCTTGATCTCGACGATCCCGCCTTGTTTGCTGCGGAACCGGGCCGGTGAACCCGTATTGCCCGATTCAGAACCATTTCATTCGACTTCGCCCGGTTTCCCTTCTGGAAATTCGATTCAGGTTATGGTAGCGGATGCCCTGTCGGCAAAAGCGGTCGATTTATCTCTAATTGAAAGAAGCACATGTTTCAGAATGGACAGCGAGTGGTCTGCGTCGATGACCAGTTTGATCCCTGGGTTTACGATTTGTATACGCAACTCCCGAAGCGGAATCAGATTTATACCGTCCGTGCCATGGGGGTGGGGCGTTCGAATCCTCAGTTTTCGTTGTCGGATGATGCCAAACTGACCATCAGCGGGGCGGATTTCGACATCCTCCTGCTTCTTTCGGAGCTCAACAATCCCGACGATCCGCATTCGAGTATCAAACAGGAACTCGGCTTCCGCGCCGAACGTTTCGCTCCCCTGCAGGAGGACCTTGAGGAGGAGGAAGCGGTCGAGCTTGTCGGATTCGGGAAGGAATCAAAGGACTGGAACACGATCGACTAGCAAACTCCCGATCTCGGGTAATTCGAGCACCGCTCCAATTCGAGCGGCGTCTTGCGGGTTTCCCGCTCTCAGGCGTGAGCTTTCTTCTCCGCGTTTGTCTTCATCCGCACATTGAGCATTTCAACGAAAACGGAGAAGGCCATCGCAAAGTAAACGAAGGCTTTCTGGAAATGCACGTGGAAACCCTCGGCGATGAGTGTTGTTCCAATCAGAAGGAGGAAGGAAAGGGCGAGCACCTTCACGGTCGGGTGCCGGCTGATGAAGTCGTTCACCGCTCCGGCGAAGATCATCATGAATCCCACCGCAACCATGACCGCAATGATCATGATGGAGATCTGATCAACCATCCCGACCGCGGTGATGACCGAGTCGAGCGAAAAGACGATGTCAAGAATGGCGATTTGAACGAGGATGGCCCCGAGGGCGGCGCGCGCTTTAGCGGCGTTGGGTGCAGCCTCGGCATGACCCTCGATTTTGTGGTGGAGTTCTTTTGTACTTTTCCAGATCAGGAAGAGGCCGCCCAGGATGAGGATGAGATCCTTGCCCGAGAGTTCATGGGTGAGAATCGTGAAGAGCGGGTCTTTCAATTGCATCACCCAGGTGATGCAGAGAAGGAGGAGGATGCGGGTCACCATCGCAAAGGCGAGCCCAAGAAAACGGGCGCGCGGGCGCTGGTCTGCGGGGAGTTTGTCGACAAGGATGGAAATGAAAACGATGTTGTCGATCCCGAGAACAATTTCCATCACCGTCAAGGTGAGCAGGGCGATCCAGGCTTCCGTGCTGGTGAGCCAGGAAAAATCGAAGGGGTTGGCGGCGAGAAGAGGAGCAAAATCGATCATGACACGCCCGAGGATAGCGCGAAGACGCCTTCACGCAACCCTGATGGCTACGCCACTCCCGCAATGAGTGCTGAAAAGTCAGGAAATTTTAAAAAAACAGCTTTAATGAATGATTAGAGTGAAATAATTTGTGACAGCAGACCGGAAGTTTGTTATAATTACCATAACGAAACCGCAGGGGGTGGCAACACCTTCGAAACACAGACACTACCGAGAGAGAATGGTAAGAAGCTTATACAGCTTCGGCGGCATCATGCTGACCGTTGGCGTGGCTTTGCTTATCGGCTTGCAAAAGTCGGGCAAGGTCGACGTTCTTGGCTTCCTGATTCCCCATCAGGAGGTCGACGAAGCGTTCCAGCGTGGGTTTCAGTCGGACGCGATGATAAGAATCAATCAATTGCGGGTTCCGGCCGAGGTCGGTGAGGTTCAGGAGGACGAGTTGTTACAGAACTATCTTAAGGAGTTTGTTTCCCGACATCCGAAACCCCAGGATATTGAGCTGGACGAAGTCTTTGACTCGCTGCAAACCGAATTTCCCGGTGCCCAGTATCTGGCGGCAAATCTGATCACCTCGACGAGCCGGGAGGATCTGCTGGATAAACTCTCCGGATGGACGGCCGTGGCGAATCCGGATTTCAACTCGATTATCACCACGGTATTCCGGGCCGGTTCACAGATGGGGGTTCTCGGGGTCATGTCGAGACGCATTCCGGAGTTCTCTCTGCAGGCGGCGAACACGGAAGGCGGGCGATTTCATAACCGGTGTCCGCATTGCAAGGTCATCCATGCATTGGAACTGGATCGTGACTCCCGCACTTTGATTCTGTCCTGTCCTCACTGTGATCTTCCCTTCGATGTCCTCGCGGTGGGTAGTTCAGGGGAGATCAAGCGGGCGACGGAGTTTTTGGAGGGCTTCCAGCTTCTGGACGAGGTTGCCACGAAGCGTTCCGCCAGCGGAGAGGAGCGTGTCCTTGCCCTGTGGGGACAGGTCGCCGACCACTGTGAATATCAACTGGATCAGGACAGGCTCGGGAGTTCGTCAGATGATCACTTGCGTGAGGTCTGGAAAGCCTCGGGGGAGACCTGGCATGAAGCGGCCGGTGACTGTGAAGACACTTCCATCCTTCTCGCCGATGTCCTCATCAGCGCGGGATTCGAGGCCCGTGTCGCCATCGGGTGGAACGGAAACATCGGACAGCACGCCTGGGTGGTGGTCAAAGTCGGTAGCCGGCAGTATATTCTGGAGTCGACTTTGCAGAAGAAGATCGAGAGCAGCGATCTCGTTGACGTGGAAAGCGGGGCCGCATTCTATCAGCCGGAGCAGCTCATCGACCGCGATCGCATCTACTACTCGACGGCACGACCGGATCGATTCCGTCTCGACTATTTCTCAAGCGCTCTGTGGAAGGCGATTCCCAAACCGGAGTCATCTGCGGGAGAACTTTCCCAGCGTTAGACACGACAGGGGCCGGTCCGCTCCTTGAGGGAGACGTGAATAAGTCACCGAAGTCGGGTTCAGTTGATTGACGTACTGCTCCGCTTCGCTAGGGTCCGACCCATGAAATTGCTCCGCTTTGGCCTCCCGGGTTCTGAGAAACCCGGTTTACAACTCGAAGACGGCTCGCGCATTGATGCGTCGGGATTCGGGATGGACTGGAATCACGACTTTTTCGCCGACCCCTCGAACCTGAAACGGCTTGGCGACTGGGCGGGAAAGAATGCGGACTCGGCCCCGAAAATCAGCGAAGGCACACGCCTCGGTCCGGCCGTGGCACGTCCCGGGAAACTGATCTGCATCGGACTGAACTTCTCTGATCATGCGGCGGAGGCGGGAATGGATATTCCCAAAGAACCGATTGTTTTCTTCAAGGCGACCAGTGCGATCGTTGGCCCGAATGACGATGTCATGATTCCCCGCGGAAGCGAGAAAACCGACTGGGAGGTCGAACTTGCCTTCGTTGTGGGTAAAAAGGCGAGCTATGTCTCCCGGGAAGAGGCCCTCGACTACGTTGCGGGATATGTGCTCCACAATGATTACAGCGAGCGGGCGTATCAGCTTGAGCGCGGGGGCCAGTGGGTGAAAGGCAAGAGCTGCGATACCTTCGCGCCGATCGGTCCCTTTGTCGCCACGACCGACGAGATTCCCGATCCGGAGAATCTTAAAATGTGGCTCAAGGTGAACGGCGAGACGAAGCAGAACGGCAACTCGAACAAACTCATCTTCGGGATCGCCTTTCTCGTCAGTTATCTCAGTGAGTTCATGACTCTTGAACCGGGGGATGTGGTTTCGACCGGAACACCTCCCGGAGTGGGAATGGGGAGCAAGCCACCCCAGTTCATGAAGCCCGGCGACGTAGTTGAACTAGGGATCGAAGGACTCGGCAGCTCGACGCAGACCGCAGTTGCGTGGACGAGGTGAGTTTAGACCCCTTGCCAAAAATCTTTGCCGAAAAAAGTCTTTTTTGGAGTTGGGGATTTGCTCGCTTCGCTCGGATCTCGAATCAAGATCGGCCAAAATTGCCCGTGCCTGCGTTGTTCCTCGGTCACGCAGCCCGCTGCGCTCCCTCGGTCACGCCTTGCCCCGGAAAATTTTGACTCGATCTTTTCGGCAAATCTTTTTGGCAAAGTGTCTAGCCGGGAAGAGGAGACTTCGTTTTCCCGATCAGGCGGATCTCCCCGATCTCCATCGTGGTGTCGATGGCCTTGCACATGTCGTAAATCGTCAATGCCGCGACACTGACCGCGGTGAGGGCTTCCATTTCGACTCCGGTTTTGGCATCGGTTAGGACAGTGCACTGAATCCGGACACCCGTGTCTTCGACCAGAAAGTCCACCGCCACCTTCGACAGGGGTAGTTGATGGCAAAGGGGGATCAGGTCGGCGGTTTTTTTCGCAGCCTGGATCGCGGCGACACGAGCGACGGCAAAGACATCTCCTTTCGGCACTTTTCCGTCGGTGATCGCGGCAAGAGTGGTGGACTGCAGGCGGACGAAGCCCCCGGCACCCGCCTCCCGCCGGACGACCGGTTTTTCAGACACGTCGACCATGGCTGCGGTGCCGTCGGGGCGTAGATGGGTCAGTGAAGGGCCGTTTTCCATAGCGCATCATTGGTCATTGAACGAAAAGGTGCAACGGACAAGTGAATGAAGGAGAAGGGGATTGACGCTACTGCCGTGATTGTGTTTTCTGATCGGATGAAGGTCCTCATCGCCGCCCTTTTGATTCCGCTGCTTTTGAGTCATCCTGTGTCGGCGGGGCTGAGATGTGTTGAGGCCAATTCGGTCATTGAAGTCTATCACGACACGAATCTTGTCCTCCGCTACAATAAGGTCCCCACGAAGGACGCGGCCGGGAATGATCCTGCCTACACCCGGACCGGCTACATCCATCCGCTCTGCACTCCCTCCGGCAAGGTCATTACCGGTGATTACGCCCCCGACCATCCCCACCAGCATGGTCTCTTTTTTGCCTGGACGAAGACATCGTTCGAAGGACGCGCGCCCGAATTCTGGAACCAGAAGCAGGGGAGTGGGCGAGTGTCCTACGTGAAGACACTTGCGATAATATCCGAGGCAAATGAATGCGGGTTCGATGCGGAGCACCTTTTCGAAGACCTGACCGAAGAGGGTGGACCAAAGGCGGTAATGAAGGAAGTCTGGCAGGTGCGGGTCAGCGTGGTGAACGGGCGGTATCAGGTCGATCTCACGTCGAAGCAGCAGTGTGCGGCGAACAGTCCCCTTACGATTGAGAAATACCACTACGGCGGCATGGCTATCCGCGGAAATTCGGAGTGGCTTGGTGAAGAGTCCGATCGCATCGTCACCAGCGAGGGCAGGGACCGGGTCGCCGGCAACCACACCCGTCCCGCCTGGGTGAAGATGACGGGCCGGCTCGATGGAGCCGCCTGCGGTGTGGTTGCGATTCCCCATCCCGGGAATTTCCGAGCCCCGCAATGGGTTCGCCTGCATCCCTCGAAGCCCTACTTTGTCTTTTCCCCCATGGTTGAGGAAGCCTTTACGATCAAGCCGGGAGAGGAATATGAATCAAAATTCCGCTTTCTCGTCTTCGACGGTGAGATGGAGGAAGGGGAGATTCGCCAAATTGCCGGGGAATTCCCGGGCGCAGGGGACTAGGAGCAAGCCGGCGGGGAATCAACTCTCCGAGTCTCTGCCCTCTCACCCTCCGATCGCAATCATGCGTCTGCCGGGCTGATAGTTTTCCCTGAATTCGTGCATCTCAGGTTTTCGTTCGACGACGTGAAGGAAAAAGCGGGCGATGTCGGAATCGGTCATGGCTTCGTTGCGAAGCACTTCCCGCATGTCAAACTCAAGGTGGCTGCCGAGACAGGGGCGCAGTTTCCCCTCACAGGTGAGGCGTAGTTTATTGCAGCTTTCGCAGAAGTGGAGATTCGTCATTGCTCCGATGAAGCCGATCATCTGACCGGTGTTCGGAATCTCGAAGTAACTCGAGGGGCCGTTGGTGCGCATGTCAGGACGGGGGGTGAGTTCACCGAGTCTGAATTCGATGAGTTTTTTCGCCTCGCCGGCCGAAAGGAAATTGTCGCTCGTGAGAACCTCGGTCGTGCTTACCGGCATCAATTCAATGAAACGAAGGAGCAGGTTGCGTTCTCGTGAAAACTCGATGAGATCCCAGAGTTCATGCTCGTTGCGGTGACGCATGAGCACCGTGTTCAGCTTGATGCTTTCGAATTCCGCCTCTCTCGCCGCGTCGATTCCCGCCATGACCTCATTGAACAGGTTGCGCCCCGTCGTCTTTTCGTAGGCCTTTGCATCAAGTGTATCGAGCGAGATGTTCACCGTGCGAACTCCGGCGTTTTTCAGGGACTGTGCGGTCGTCACTCCGTTTTCATCGCGGCGGCCGAGGAGGGTGCCGTTGGTGGAGATTCCTATATCAGAGATCCCTTCGATGGTTTTTAATTGCTGGAAAAACCAAAGGACATTTCGACGGGTGAGCGGTTCCCCGCCGGTGATGCGGACTTTGGAGATACCAAGTGAGGCCCCGACCCGGATCACCCGGAGAATTTCCTCATAGCTGAGCACATCCTCACGCGGCAGCCAATCCTGCTCCTCGTGGGGCATGCAGTATTCGCAACGTTCATTGCAGCGATCCGTGATGGAAACGCGCAGATAGCTGATATGATGGCCGAAGCGGTCCTCCATGGGCGGGATTTATCGGTGAGACTCAGCATTGACATTCCGGCCATTCGTGAGTACGTCGGGGAGAACCGGGAGGTGGACGCCGTAAGAGGGTTTGGCAAAGGCGCAGAACATCCTGAAAGTTTCTCGCGGACCCGTCACCACGCAAGTGATTCCCTTAAGGTGCTATCGATGACCTGCCGAAATGTCCCCGGCGCACGCGGAGCTGTCAATCGCGGCTGTCCTCGTCATCGAATTGTCGTTTCCGCTTCTTCTTTTCCTTGGGGCTCAGGAGGACGGCAAGGTATTCCTCTGTGACATCAATGACCATTTCATCGAGAAAACGATGCAGAATGGTCGAGATAAAGAGATTCGCCGCCATGCCGTTGTCTGGGTGAAGGTCTTCGAAGGCCCGCTGGTGGTAGATGAGGATGGAGCGCAGATGTTTGAGTTCCCGCATGACCTCGGACAATTCGTAACCCTGCCTCCAGCGTATGGCCCCGTGCTCCCGCGCATCGAGCAGGGCCTGTTCAGAAAAAGCCCGGGACTGTTGTCGCCGCAGGGTCCCGCAAAGGGATTCAAAGATCTGTGGAAGATGATTGGTGAGAGCCGCCGGGTTCAAGGACTTGGAAGGCAGGATGGCTGCGTCGGAGCGCACCCGCTTTCGCCACTCACTCATTACCTCCTCTTTTCGCTTCTCGAGGTAGTCTGCGAGGTCGCCGTTTACGCTACCGGGGCGGCCTTTGGTGTCGGAGGACATGGAGAACGGAAAGGATCGGTTGAATGAGAGTATCAGGAGCGCTTGAATCCTGAAAGTGCCGGGGGCCGCTCTGAGGGCACAGGATGAACCTCATCTTTAATCAACGATGAGAAGGTGTGACGTCGAGTAACTGAGGCCGTTGGCCGGTCCTGGGCCGAGCTAGACCACGGGGGGACACAGGGGAGGGGGGAAGAGGGAGTGGTGGCTTCCTCCTCGCCAATGGGGGCCAAATGGCTAGTCGGGTTCGACTGCTCGTGGGGATTTTCGGCCTGACTCCGGCCCGGAAGAATCCTTGAAACAAGGTCCCGGATCATAAGGAGATGCCTCCATCTCTTTTTCGATCAAACGGGGAGGGATCCACATGAGAATTGTTCGTCATGGAAGCGACGATATGTCTGCTGAAATAGGGTGGCCATAGGGTGAAACCCTACCCTTAGCTCCGGTCGCGATAAGTTCCGGGGTGAGGTGGGCTGTGTCATTCACGGAAAACGTTGCTTTCCGCCGGTAGACTGATTTTATCGGGGCACATGCTCGGGTAAATCCCGATTAGCGGTGGGCAATTTTCATCGCATTTCGTTTAAGAAGACCTTACGATTATCGGAATGGAACTTCTTGAGGTCGAGCAATTGACTCTAGTGCGCCAGCGGACACGCCGGGGCCTCTATCAGCATGGAAAGGAGAATGAAACGGTCGTGGACGATCTCTCTTTTTCACTGAATTCCGGAAGCAGCCTCGGTCTTGTCGGCTCTGAAAACAGCGGCACGCTGGCCTTGACCCTCGCGCTTCTCAAGCTCCATGCAGTGCATTCAGGGACGGTCCGCTTTGGCGGTATCGATCTCACCGCGCTCTCCGATGCTCGATTTCGCCCCGTCAGACGCAGGATTCAGGCGGTATTTCCCGAGAGTTTCGGGCAACTGGCACCGGATCTGACGATCAATCAGGCCTTTCGCGAAGTCCTGGGTGTATGGTATCGCGGATCCGGAAGGGCTGACTGGCACCACCGGATCGAGGCGGTCATGATCGCGTGCGGGCTCCCCGAGGCGGTAAGGGATCTTTATCCGGTCGAGCTTGATGCGGTGGAGAGGCAGCAGGCTGCCCTCGCCCGGGCACTGCTGCCGGGGCCGGAGTTGCTCATCTGCCATAGCTATACCGACGGTCTGGATGCGGTCCAGCAGGCCGAGCTGATCAATCTGATCCGGCAAGTTCGCGAAGATTTTGCGATCTCCCTCCTCGTTGTCACTGACGATCTTGCGGTGGCGCATCATTTGGGCGATGATATCGGCGTGATTCATCAGGGCCGTCTTCTGGAATATGGGAGCGCTGAGGCCGTGGTGAACCGACCGGAACACGATTATACGAGGCGTCTCGTGAGTTGTTCCGTCTGACGGAGTAAAAGTATGACCCCTTTGTTTCGTAAATTCCTTGGCCTGAACTGGCTGCTCTTCGCCAACATCATCGTCCTGATGATTTTCGGGGTATTTGCCGTCTACAGTGCCTGCTGGATGCGGGAGCAGCCGGAACTGGTCAATAAATGGCGTGACCAGGTCTACTGGATGCTGCTTGGCCTGGTCTTCTTCTTCGCCGCCAGCCTGATTGACTATAAGTGGATCCGCTATCTGGGGATTCCTTTCTATCTTGCCGCGACCGCCACGCTGATTTATACCACCTTTTTTGGAGACGAGATCAACGGCACGCGCGCCTGGCTGGACCTTGGTCCCGTGTTGCTGCAGCCTTCGCAGATGGCCATTGCAGGGGGGGTGATTGCCCTTGCTCTGACCCTTTGCACCCTTCACAAAATTCACCCGATTTTCCGAAGCCCTTTCGTGAGGCTTTTCGTGACGGGAATCATTGCCGGGATTCCGTTTATCTTCGTTTTGATTCAGGGGGACTTCGGGTCTGCTCTCGTGTGGGTGCCGGTCTATGGCGCCATGGTCCTGATCGGGAACATACCGATTCGCTATCTGGTTGTGATCGTTTTAACGGTCACGATGTTTCTTCCCTTCGCCTTCTTTTTCGGACTGAAGGATTACCAGAAGAAGCGGATCACGACCCAGATCGAGATGCTTCAGGGCAAGAAGGTGAATGTCCTTGCCGAGGCCTACAGCGCCTACAACAACCTGCTCGCGATCGGGAGCGGGGGTTGGGGCGGGAAAGGATTTAAGAATCCTGAGACGGTCAACAACAAGGGCTTCATTTCGCCGGATACCGCGATCAACGACTTTATTTTTCCCGTTCTGGCCGAAGAGCACGGTTTCAGGGGTAGTCTTCTCATGTTGGGGGGATTCATGCTGCTGCTGCTGCAGTGCATCTACGTGGCCTTCTACAGTCGGGATTTGATGGGAAGACTCATGGTCGTCGGAGTCGTTGGACTGCTCTTTGCCCACATCTATCAGAATGTGGGAATGAACCTCCTGATCATGCCGATCACCGGTATTCCGCTTCCTCTTATCAGCTACGGCGGAACGTTTACGATCGTGATTCTCTTTCTCCTCGGCATCGTGCAGAGTGTCTGGGTGCATCGCATCGACCCGGAGGCACTGAAGGCCAAGCCCCAGCTCCAGATCGAGCATCTGGACTAACCGGACAGAATGCGTTTCTGATTTGCATGGTTGCTTGAGAGGCTCCGGCCATGTATTCATAACCCCCGTCAATGATCGAAGCCCGAAATCTCACGAAGCGCTACAGCGGCAGAACTGCCGTCGATTCGATTTCGTTTGAAGTCGGGAAAGGGGAGATCGTCGGGTTTCTCGGACCGAACGGGGCGGGAAAAAGCACCACCTTGCGGATGCTGACCTGCTTCCTCTCCGCCTCGGAGGGTACTGCCACCGTGGCCGGCTTTGACATTTACGAGGATTCGCTCGAGGTGCGCCGACGGGTCGGATACATGCCTGAAAACGTTCCGCTCTACCCTGACATGAGGGTTAACGAGTATCTGCGCTTCCGGGCCCGCCTCAAAGGGCTCGGCCACCGTGAATCCCGCTTTGCCGTGGGTGAGGCGATGGAGACCTGCAGTCTCACCGGCGTTGAGGGGAAGATGATCGCGACCCTCTCAAAGGGCTACAAGCAGCGGGTCGGGCTTGCCGATGCCCTCGTCAACAAACCGGATCTTCTCATCCTCGACGAGCCGACCAACGGTCTCGACCCGAATCAGATCCGCCAATCGCGCGAATTGATCAAGACGCTCGGAGAGAGGCACACCATTCTGATTTCCACCCACATTCTTTCGGAGGTGGAGATGACCTGCGGACGGGTCATCATCATCGACCGGGGACAGATTCGTGCGTCCGACTCACCTCAGAATCTCATCAGGCGACTTCGTAAGCCCGGGTCAGTCCTTCTAGAAATGAGCGGTGATGCGGCCGCTGCGAAAACGGGCATTGAGGCGATCAAGGGAGTCACTGAGGTAAAGTTGATCGAAGAACGCGGTGACTGGGCCGTCTTTTCCATCACCACGGATCCGCTTTTTGATGTCCGGGACGAAGTCTTTGAATTGATCCAGAGCCGGAACTGGAGGATTCGGGAACTGGCGAGCCGGACCGCCTCGCTCGAAGACGCCTTTGTCGATATCCTTCAACAGGAGTCACCAGCCGACGTGAAAGTATCGAACCCTCTTGCCACGGTGACCTGACCCTGTCCGGGCTCCGCCCTGATTGACTGAATGCGTGCATTTTACATATTGTTAACCAAGGAGTTGAGGTCCTTTTTTCTCTCTCCGCTGGCCTATGTCCTTGTGGCGCTGTTCACCTTTCTGAACGGTTGGCTTTTTATCAGCATGCTCAAGTCCATGCAGATGCGGGTGAGTACCCGCAGCCTTGTCCATAATCTCTTTTCCTCGGGATGGTTCTGGATGGGTTTCTTCATCCTTTTTCCCCTCATCACGATGCGGTTGTTTGCTGAAGAGCGGAAAATGGGCACGATCGAGGGCCTTCTTACCGCACCAGTCAGGACGGCAGAGGTCGTCCTCTCGAAATACTGCGCGACGATGGTGGTCTACCTCGTGATCATTCTCCCGCTTTTTCTATTCTTCCCTCTCTTCCATCTGGTGACCGGGGAAGATGCCGCCTTTCATTCCGGAGCGTTCTGGGGCAGCGCTCTCGGTCTGTTTCTCGTCGGCCTTTTCAACGTGGCGATCGGGACCCTGGCTTCATCCTTAACCACGAACCAGCTCATTGCGGCGATGGTGACTTTCGTCTTTGTGATGCTTCACTACTTTCTGGGATTCCTGCAGTATTTCGGAATGGTTCCCGGCTCGATCTGGACCGAGGGGATCACCTATTTTTCCACGACCGAGCATATGAACTCTCTCACCGAGGGGCTGATCGACAGCCGTCCGGTCGTTTATTACCTGAGTTTCAGTGCGGTGCTCCTGGCTCTGACCCATCACGTCCTGGAATCGAGAAAGTGGCGCGTCTGAGGGGAATAGTTTGTTTAATTTGGAAATGGCGAAGAAAGAAACAGAATCCCCCGGGACATCCAACACGGCTGAAGCCGGGTCGGGGATACTGAAGGCGGGCAGAAGGATTGAGCGATACCGGACTGCTGCCCTGGTGGTCGTGCAGATTGCCCTGATTCTGGTGGTGTTCGCCCAGTTGAACTATCTCAGCTGCCGCCGCCACAGCACCTGGGATCTGACTCAGAATCGTCGATTCACGATCTCGGATACCACGAGGACCTATCTGGAAAGCCTTGGATCGGAGGTAAATATCGTGATGGCCTTTCTCGGGACTTCGGACCTGCATTCGGAGGTAAAGGGGCTCGTTGCGGAGTATGACCGGGTTGGTGGTGACCGGGTTTCGGCCGAGTTCCTCGACCTGAGTCGGAGCCGGGCGCGGCTGGCCGAGTTGAAGGACAAATATCAGCTCCAGTTTGGCGGCGATCAGATCGTGATCTTCGGTGAGTCCGGGAGAATCAAAACCATCAGCGCTGAGGAACTGGTGAGCCGCGATTCCAACAGCGGGCGTGTCGTCGAATTCAAGGGTGAGGAAGTCCTGACGAGTGCGCTCCTTGAAGTAACCGAGCAGCGTCAGCGTAAAATCTATCTGATCACCGGGGATCGCCGGGCCGAGGAACTTGTCCAGATCGCGTCGCAACTGCAACCGCTCGCCAACTCGCAAAACGCCCGTCTCGAAGGCCTTGCTCTGGAAGGACGCGAAGAGATTCCGGACGATGCCGATGCGCTTTTCTTTCCGGGTAACTCCGAGGATCTGACGGAAAGGGAGCTGGGCCTCGTGCGCAATTTCTGGAACGAAATGCGAGGTGGTCTCGTCATTTTCCTGGATCCGAATGCGGAGACTCCGAATCTGAATTCTCTCCTGCGTGAGCACGGGGTGGCACCGAGGGGTGATCGTGTCCTCAGCGTCGTCAGTATTCCCGGTGTGGCCGCCCGTCGAACCTATGACATCCCGGTTTCCTTCCTCCCGGGCGTGGGGCCGACCCGTGATTTGTCCGCGCTTGCCGTTCGCCTTGCGGGACAAACCCAGTCGATTGAAGTGCTTTTCGAGGACGACCTGCTCCTTGCCGAGAACATTCGTCCACTTCCCCTGATGGTTGCGTCAGCCGGGTTCTGGGGAGAAACCGAGTTTCAGGCGGAAGAGGTCTCGTTTAATCCCGACATTGACCATGGCCAGCCGGAACCCGTCTTTACGGCCGGTTCGGTTCAAAAGGGAACACCCGGCGATCCTGATTTCCTCAAAGGCTCTTCGCGGCTTGTCGTCGTGGGTAATCCCAACCTCATTTCACCTGACGGAAACACTGCAAAAGTCTCCGCCGATTTTACGATGGCGGCCATCAACTGGGTGATGAATCGTGAAGAGTTGATGGGCATTTCTCCGCGAAAGCCCACTTTCTTTACGCTCAATATCAGTCCGGACAAAGTCGCGCTCCTCCAGACGCTGGTGATTCTGGTCCTGCCAGGGGCAGCCATGATTCTGGGAGGATTCGTCTGGATGCGACGCCGGGTATAGTTGCCACCGAATTGACATGAGACTCACCACGACTGCCCTTCTCGGATTGACCGTCATCGTTCTCGCGATCGTGACGGCTGTCCTGGAGCGTCAGCCTGAGACCGGCCGGAAAGCGGCGGCGCTGGCCAACGTTCTCATTCGGCTTGATCCGGAGAGTGTTGAACGGATCGAAGTCGAAAAGGGAACGACAAAAACGGTGCTGATCCGAAGGGAGGGATTCTGGTTCTTCTCGGAACCCGAGGAGGACAGGGTCGATGCGGGGCTTGTCCTTGGCATTCTCGACAAAATCAATCATCTCAATGTGGTCGATACACTGGTTCCCGGCGATGGGGAATTGAGTCCTGAGAAAGTGGGCGTGAGTGGCGAAGAGGCGATCAAGGTCACGCTTTCCGGATCCGGGAAAGGCGAAGGGAAGGTTAACTTCAGCGAGACGGTGGTCTTTGGTCTGGAGGCTCCCCGGGCCGAGTCAGTCTATGCCAGGCGCGAAGGCGGGAAGAGCGACATTTTTGTTGTCGACGGTAATCCCCGCCCCTGGCTCGAGAGTCCGCTCGAGGCGCTTCGGGATCGCCGCATTCTCGGGGCTCCGGTCGAGACGGTCGTTCAACTCGTGATCCGTCAGGCGAAGGGGGAAATGGCGTTGCAGCGACGGATTACTCCTCCGGAACAGGACTGGGCGCTTGTGCAGCCCTTGAATACCTGGGCTAATCGGGAGGCGCTCGACCGGTTGCTCACCGCGATCGGAGGTCTTCGCATTGAGGAAGTGGTGATCGATGCGAAGGCAAATGAAGCGATCCCGAATCCACTGCCTGAGAAATCGGCGGTGCTGCAACTGCAGGTTTACGGAGTCGAGAAGCCCCTGAATATCTACCTCAAGGAGGTTCCGGGAGGGGAGGGAGGACTGCCGCTTGTGGAGGCGAGGGTATCTGATCGCCCTGCTGTTTTCCGGCTCCGCTCTGACATTCTGTCGAAGCTTCCCGGAAGCGCGAACGACTTGCGCGATCGAGTGCTCGCCCGCATTCCATTGGAATATCTCGATACAATCACGGTCCAGAGCCGGATAGATCCGCTTGTCTACCTGAAGGCGGACCGGAGCTCCGAGACTCCGTTCTGGGAGGTGAAACTGAACAACAAACTCGTCCCGGCAAATTTTTCCGGAGTTTCTTCACTCGTTGATGCGGTTAATGACGCGGCGATTCTGAATTTTGTCTCGGACACGGCGGAGAACCTGGCGGAGTTTGGATTGAATCCTCCCGCCCGGAGGGTCGGGTTCAAGCTTGTTTTTCCGGGACAGCCGCTTCCGGATGGAAGTCCGGGTCAGGTGCAGGAGCTGACGCGGGTTCTGAACCTCGGATGGAAGGGCAACGATGAAAAACGACTCTTCGCGAACTTTGAGGGCGAACCCTATGTCTACGAGCTTGATCCAACCTTTATCAATGTCATCCCGACCCATCCGATCAAGTGGCGGTCTCTGAATGTCCTCTCGTTTAATCCGATTCACCTTCGATCAATCACCAGGGATCTACCCGACAAGGAGAATTTGAAGCTGGATTACGATTATCGCCGCGATGGATGGAAGGCCTGGAGAAGCGGGGATGATGTCACACAAACACTCGACGTCGCGGCAGCGCGGCGGCTGCGGGACAGGCTCGGCTCGCTCACCGCAAGCGGATGGTATCTGTCGCTTGGTCCTGCCTACGAAGCACTGCAGAATCCCAGTGCCCAGTTCAACATTGTGACCAGTGAACTCGATCCGGCGATCAACGAAGCAAAGGAGGTGACCTATCTCGTGAAGTTCGCTCCCTCGGCTGCGAATCTCTATTTTGGCCAGATTGAAGGGTCGCCGGATGTCTTCTTTCTGGATGAAAAGGCATACAATGACCTGATCCGTCCTGTCACCACGGCTCGGGCGTCCAACCCGTGAAGCCTGATGATCCCGCCCGTTGTGCGATTCCTCTTATATCTCCCGTTCATCGCCCTTTTGGTGTCGTGTGGCGAAGATGATCTGGCCGCGCTACCGAGCGGACCGCCGGTTGGAACCGGGGTCTACGGTCAGGTTTGTGCCGCCTGCCACGGGGTAAACGGGGAGGGAAAGGAGGAACTCTTCAGCCCCTCGATCACCGGACTACCGGTATGGTATGTCGAGGAGCAATTAGGGAAGTTCCGTTCCGGTAAGCGCGGGAGCCATCCCGAAGATATCCCCGGGCAGCAGATGCGGGCGATTTCCCTCTCCCTAAGCGACGCCCAGATCAAAGAAGCCGCGGCGACAGTGGCGGAAATGCCGATCATCCTGACAGAGCCTCCGCTGGCTGGAGTCGATCTTGAGACTGCCCGCTTTCGCTTTGCCAACGAGTGTATGGAATGCCATCGCTACAATGGGAAAGGGGAAGTCGTGTTTCACAGTGCCCAGTTAATTTCCCTGAACCGGAGCTATCTCATCAGGCAGTTGAAGAATTACCGGGATGGAAAGCGCGGTGCGAGTGAGGGTGACCTCTACGGAGTGAAGATGGTCGAGATGACCTCCCGTCTTACGGACGAAGAGATCGAAATGTTCGTCAACTATATCGGCGCCCTCGCGCACGGGGATGATCCCCGCAGCGCACGGGAGCGGTAGCTCCCGGCCGCCCGGAGTGGTGCCCCGAGGGGGCGTATCCGGGGCCGGATGTGCGGGTATTTGGGAATTGAAGTCAACGGCAGTTCGTCTATATTTTGCAGCCCTAAGAGCAACCCCAAACCTGAATATGCGAAAAAATACTCTGATTGCCGCTTTTGTCGGCCTCGTTCTCCCGGTTCTGAGCACTTCCGCCCAGGACAAGGTTGATTTTCAAAAACAAGTTTATCCGCTCATCAAAGCGAGTTGTGTGCAATGCCACCGCCCCGAGCATGAAAGCCCCGACCGTCCCGGCCGGAAGGTGAAACCCAAGGGAGGTTATGTTTTTACCAATGCCGAATCGCTCTCCGCTGCGGAAGGTGAAGAGGGTGTAAAGTTCATCGTTCCCGGAAAACCCGCCGACAGCCGCATTATTCAGGTTGTTAATCTTCCTCTCGATGACGAATACCACTACCCGCCGGAAGGCAAGGCTCCCCAGTGGACTAAGGCGGAGATCGCCCTTGTCACCAAGTGGATCGAAGAAGGTGCCGATTTCGGTGGCTGGAAGGAAGATGATAAACCGCTCGAGTACCCCGAGTGGGACGGCAAAGAGAAAGAGTAGTTGATCGTTGGGATGCCGGTCGTTGTGGACCGGACCTTCCCTTCAATTTTGCGCAAAAGCCGGAGCTGCCGCTCCGGCTTTTTTGTCGGGTAACGGTGCGGCCGACCCTTGCGGGTTGCCGGCCTCCGCCGGGTTCATCTTAGCCGGCGAGTTTTCCGGCGAAGGAGACATAAGCCTCCGTGAGATTTTTGATTTTTGCTGACCATTGGGCGTCGGTGAGGTTGTCGTCCGCTCCAATGACCTGATGGGCGGACCGAACTGACAGCATTTCCGGGTAAACCGTGACCTGAATGTTCTGGAGCAGGATTCGGAGGCTGTAGAGTCCCCGCAAACCTCCGAGGGCTCCCGGTGAAGCACTGAGAAGCAGGGCGCATTTGCCGGCGTAGGCGGCGAGTGGAGCTTCGTCATCGGACTCGGCCCGGCTGCACCAGTCTATCGTATTCTTCAACAGCGGGCTAAAGGCGCTGTTGTATTCCGGGCTCGCCAGGATAAAGCCATCCGCGCGCCGGAACCTTGCTTTGAGCTGTCGTGCGGCCTCGGGGAGGCCGCCTCCGGCTTCAATATCCTGATTAAAAAGGGGAAGTTCAAAGTCCCGAAGATCCAGTAGATCAACCTCCGCTCCGGCTTCCGAGGCAGCGTTGACGGCTGCCTTTAGAATGGCGGTATTGTAGGATCCTTGTCGGGTGCTGCCGGAGAAGGCAACAAGCTTGGGCTGGGTCATGGGCGCGGATTGGTCTGAGTGAAATCTACTTCACGGGAGAATAGTCAGTCGGGTTGAGGAGTGTGGATACCACGCCTTTGTCGATGAGGAGTTTTCCATCCTTTTCGGAAGCATCGCGAGCGGCGATCCACTCCGGGTCGCTCCGAAAAGCGTCGAAACTCGCGGCTTGAGACCCGGCCGAATCGTGGGCGAGGAAGTAAAGCAGGGTTGTTCCGGCTCCTTCCTGGCCTTCGTCGAGGTGGAAGTAAGTAAGGTTGGTCATTCCGTGTTTGGCGAAGAGCGCGACGGTGTGATCCCGGAAGCGGTTGTCGAGTGCGGGCAACTTCCCGGGAAGGGTGGTATACCGACGCATTTCAAAGAGACGGGGGCCTTCCCGGGAAAGCTCGACCTTCTTCGGCGAGTAATCGGTCGGCGTGAGAAAGAGACTTTCGACCTTAGCGACGAGTTTACCGTCCTTCTCCGAGTCCGCTTTTACCGACTGCCATTCGGGATCTTCGAGGAATGTTTTCCAGGAGGTCTCCCTGGCCGCCTTGTCCGGATAACCGAGGAGGTAAATGAGGCGGTTGTCCGGGTTTTCGAGCGGAACCCAATAGAAAAAATTGGTCATTCCGTGCTTCTCAAACAGACTGACCGTGTGATCACGGAAGCGGGAGTGAAGCGCTTCCAGTTTCCCTTCCGCCGCGAAATAGGTCCGCAGTTCATAACAACCGGGTTCCTGGGATTGCGAGGCGGCAGGGAGGGCGAGAAAGAGCAGGGTTAGGAAAATTCTCATTTCGTATAAGTGAGGGATTTATAGAACACAAGATATTAAGATGCGTTTCGATGAAAAATCCAGCGTGCCCATCCCACCAGGAAGGAGACCCCTCCCAGCGGCGTGATGGCTCCCAGTTTTGTTACATCCGTGAGGGCAAGAGCATAAAGACTGCCCGAGAATAGAATGATTCCCGCGAGGAACCAGAAGTAACCGAGGGGGCGGCCGGGAAGCAGAGCGATCACGAAGAGAGCAAGACCGTGGATCAGATGATAGAGCGTGGCCGTTTCCCAGTTGTCGAGGCGTCCGGTTGCCTCGAGGCGGTCAGCCAGACCGTGAGCTCCGAAGGCTCCAAGAGAGATCCCGAGGAAGACCATGAGAGCAGCGAGACGGATTCGTGAGGAGGGTGTCATAAGTGGATAATAGATTCGCCGAATCCAGAAGGAAGGGGAGGTGAAATGATTGGGCTGTCGTGGAAAAGAGAGATTACGGAAGAATTGTAATCTCGACGCGGCGGTTCGCCTGACCCTTGAGTGGCTCGGTGTTTCCCAATCCTTTGACAAGAATCCTTTCTTCGGGAATTCCGTTGATGACAAAATAAGCCGCCAGAAATTTCGCGCGATTGTTGCTGACATCCTCATTGGTCTCCGCGTAGCTCGAGTCGTCGGCGTGGCCGATGATCTCGACTTTGGCTTTAGGAGATTTTTTGAGTGCTTCAGCAACCTCTTTAAGGGCCCGGTCCCGTTCCGGGTAATTTACGGCACTGGCAAGATCATAGGAAATCGGTTCGATGACCGGAGTTTTGGAGGAGGCGGGGGTCTTTTTCGGGACTTCCGCCTTCGAGGCCATCGCCTTTGAGGGCTGCTTTGCCTTTGCGGAATCCTTCGCCGCGGCGATTGCGGTAGTTGCCTTTTTCTCGAGTGCTTTTATTTCCGCCTGAAGCTCAGCCACCTTTTTACGTCCGGCTTCCAGCTGGCGCTCCTGTTTTGCAAGGGTATCAGCGGCCGGGCCGGATTTCTTCAATTCTTCGCGGGCTTTTTCCAACTGTGCAGTGACCGAAGAAAGCTTCGCCTCAAGCGTGGAAATGGTTTCGGCTTTTGAGCCGAGTTCCTTGTGCGCCTCGTGCAGGCTTTCCCGGGTCCGTTCAAGTTCCGCGCGGGACTTCTCAAGCGACTCGCGAAGTTCCTGGAGAGCTTTGTTTTCCTGACGGGATTCACCTTTGACTCGCCGCGAGGGCTTGGCGGCTTCCTCGTTCTTTTCTGTTTTCTTTTTCGGGGAATCAGAGGCACCCTGCCCGTCCCGGTTGGGAGAGAGGATGAAAAGGCAGGAAGCGACGATGAGGACCAGCGAGGGGATGGGGATTGCTTTCACGAGGGGCAGGATGCGAAAAATTCAACCGCTTCGCCAGTGGATTTTGTGGAATTAAACAAATTATTCCACCGTCCGTGCCACCCTTTCCGGGTTTTCCCGGTTCACTTGACTTTACGGGGAGCGGGACGAGGAATATTCCGCTTGTGATTGAGGTTTCCGTAATTTTTGCGCTTCTGGTTCTCAACGGGGTTTTCGCTATGGCGGAAATTGCGTTGATCACGGCTCGGCGCACCCGTCTCAAAAGGCTCGCTGATGCAGGGAGCAAGGGGGCGCGCCTCGCCTTGAAACTGGGTGAAAATCCCGAACGCTTTCTTAGCACGGTTCAGGTGGGAATTACTCTTGTGGGGGTGCTCGCGGGTGCCTATGGGGGAGCCAGTCTTGCCCCTTACGTTTCACCGGTGATTGAGAAGATCCCGGCGCTTGTGCCTTACGCCGAGCGGATTGCCTTTGTTTTCGTCGTGGCAATCATCACCTACGTTTCCCTGGTCGTGGGTGAACTTGTCCCGAAAGGCCTCGCGATGAGATTTCCGGAGGCGATTGCTTCGGGGATGGCACGGCCCATGGATCTGTTGTCGAGTGCGGCGAAGCCTCTTGTCTCATTTCTGGAACTGAGCACCCGGCTTGTGCTGCGGCTTTTCGGGAAACGTCCTGCGGGTGAGGCCGATGCCTCGGTCGACGATGTCGAGGTGATTCTGCGGGAGGGGATTGTCACGGGAATGGTCCGTCGCGAGGAATCCGAGATGGTGGAGGGAGTCTTTGACCTTCGTGATGTCCTCGCGGAAGAGGTCATGAGACCCAGGCCTCTCGTTGTCTTCCTTCCTCACGACGCCCCTGTTGAATCCTATTGGCCTCTGGTAGTCGATACTGATCAGACTGTTTTTCCTGTCTATGAGGAGAATCGGGATGCAGTTCTCGGTCTGGTGTCTCTCAGAAGCTTGTTTGCCAATCTTGCCGGTCCGCTTCCGAAACTGCCGGGTGAGATATGTCACGAGCCGCTTTTTGTGTCCGAAAACCAGACCGCACTTTCCCTGATGGATACCCTCAGGCATTCGCCAATGGGGGCGGCGCTGGTCGCGGACGAGTTCGGTACGGTTCGGGGATTGATTACCCTGGAGGATATCGTGGAGGAAGTGGTGGGAGAACTTCGCCCGGGCGCCCTGCACTCGGATCGTCCCGGCATGCGGGAGACGGCGGAGAATGCCTGGTTGGTTGACGGTTTGATCGAGATCGATGTGGTCGAAGAGGCCATCCCCGGGTTTTCTGAATTGACCGAGGCCGAGAAAGAACCGTTCCAAACTCTTGCCGGTTACATTGTCCACCGCCTTGATCGCCTGCCGGATGAGGGAGAGTCGTTTTCTGCGGGAGAGTTCGAATTCGAGATCGTCGACATGGACCGGCAACGCATCGACAAAGTCGCGATTCGCAGGAGGATCGAAGAAGGGGATGGAATGGAGTCCGCGGACGCTGATTAGTTTTCGTGGTCACCCGGTTCCCCGATTGGAATCACGTCTCTTGACCGGGGGTAGTCATCGGTCCTAGTATTCCGCCAAAATGAAAACCCCCATCTTTGCTTGCGCCCTTGCTATTGTCCTCTGCCTTCCATCGTGCGACACGGGAGGCGGAGGGAGCGCCTCATCCAACTCATCGGTTTCCCTTTTCGACGGCAAAAGCTTTGCCGGTTGGACCGGTCTCGACGGAAAGACACCCGGGGCGGGATGGAGCATTAAAGACGGCGTCCTGCAATTGGATGGCGAGGGAGGAAATCTGATCTCGGAGAAGGAATACACCGATTTTGATTTCGAGTGGGAATGGAAGCTGGCCGAAGGCGGAAACAATGGAGTGAAGTACTGGGTCACCCAGGTGGGAGGAAAGGAGTGGCTTGGAATCGAGTATCAAATGCTCGACGATAACAAGCATCCTGACGCAAAGAACGGGGCCAAACGCCTCACTGCCTCCTTTTACGACATTCAGGCACCGGCAGTGAAAACGCCCGTCAAATCTCCGGGGGAGTGGAATCAGAGCCGCATTGTCGCCAAAGGGGGGAAACTCCAGCACTGGCTCAACGGCGTTCTTGTCGGCGAGGCTGATACCGCATCCGATGATTGGAAAGCCAAACTGGCCGAAAGTAAGTTCAAAGAGAAGGCGGGTTTTGCTCCGGGCAAGGGCAGGATCATGATCACGGATCACAAAGACAAAACCTGGTATCGCAACCTGCGGATCACCGAGCTGTGACCGGGGAATATCAGATGGTGAAATCCTGCCTCAGGGTCTGACCGGGGTAGGGGAGGCGTATTTCATGATGAGAGGCGGACTCTCGACGGTGAATCGCTCTCCGTCGAGAACCAGCCGATCACCGGCCGGGAAAGAGCGGAGTTTGCCCTCTGCGGTTTGGAAAACTTTCACTCCGGTGAGTGTGATTTTCCCAGAGATCGGATCAAAGCTCAGATTTTCAGCCATCACAAAACGACCGGGAGACTGCTGGGTGACTTTCACTTGTTCGGCGAGAAGAGGTTGTGAGCCGGCTGGCTTGGATTCCCCGCGGACGTAAACGGAAACGCGACTCGCCTCGATACGGAAGAGCGGATGTTCAACCACCACGTTGCCTTCATAGGCGAGGCGGTCGTCAGAAATGTGGGAACGGTCGGCGGTAATGCGGAAACTCTCCTGTCGAATCCAACTCCTGTCGGTAGGTGGTAATTCAAAAGAAGAGTCAGGTGCCGTGATCAATTCAAAGTTCCCCCAGAGTCGGGAGGGATCTATGTCGCCTCCCGCAGCAGGCGCAACGAGAGCCAGCGGGACACGATAGGGTTCAGCCTCCCGGATCGGAGCTGGTGAGTCGATCGACCTTTCCTTGCTTTCCGGGTTTGTGCCGGATCTGACTAGAAACCTGAATTCATCGGATTGTCTTTCGTTCCGATCCATTTTGAAGGTGGAGAGAGCCACCAGGATAAGTCCGACGAGCGCTGCCGCCACGGCGCCCCCCGTCATCCACATCCGCCAATCCCGGGTTGCCTGTTTGGTATCGCGGTGGCTCGTTTGGTTGCGATTGACGGTGGCAAGCAATATCCGGTGGACGAGTTCGTCGTCAAACTCGTCCGGTCCGAGCCGGGCGTGCTCAGTGAGCGCGGCGTCGATGAACCGCTCTGCTGCGGGAAGAGGATCGTCGAGAGATGTATTCATGATGGTGAAGGTTGGGTCGTGTCGGCAAGCTTTCGATCGAGGCATTGCTTCAGAAGGCTGCGGGCCCGCTGAAGTCTCTTTCGAATTGCGGCCGGAGCGACATGAAGGACGTCGGCGACTTCATCCCCGTTTCGGCCCTCGTAGTAATAGGCATTAACGGTTTCCCGCAGATTCGCCGGGAGAAGCTCAAGGCACTGCTCCAGAGAGTCAAAAAGGCTGTTTTCGTCATTTCTTCTGACGGCCTGCCAGGCTGCGACATCAAGATCAATCCGGGCAAGTTCGTTATCGCTCAGATCGTAGCGGCGATTCTTGCGCAGCCATTCACGCCACTTGTTTCGAACGATACCTCGCATCCAGGTGGAAAAATCGCGGGTTACGTCAAAGACCTCCCGCTTTTCGTAGGCAACGATAAAGGCCTCTTGAACAATATCCCGGGCAGTGGCGGTGTCGCGGGTGAGGGAAACCGCATAGACGAGCAGATCACGGTGATGCGTGTGTACCAGGCTGGTAAAATCCTCCGTTCGAGGATCGCCGGTCACTTTGCCGGATGCTTCAGTCTCAGGATTCACGAGATGCATCGTTTAAGAGGTTGGCGGCTACTGCCGGAGATTGTGACATAAATCGCAGAGGCGGGCGAGAAGGATCATGATCTATTAGCAATTTTAATGATTGGGGAAATTTTTAACAGAAAAGATGCCATTGGGAGGGATTTGGTGGTGCGCCTGATAAGGGCAGCTAATTTACGCGATTAATGCACAAATACCTTTTGCACCTCTTGGACCTTTCTTTACTTTCAACTCAGTCTGGAACCGTCCGGAATTCCCCCGTTATGAAACCCTTCTTCAGTGTCTGTCTTGCGCTTTTTGTCTACTCCTCGTTTCTCTCAGCTCAGGAGGGAGATATCCATCAGGGAAACTGGGTTAATTGGCGCGGTCCGCTCCAGACCGGGGTAAGCCTGGAGAGCTACGAGGGCTATGAATTCAATGAAGTGCCTGTCTGGACCGATGCCATTGCCGGTCGCGGCACGCCGGTGATTTTCAAGGGGCGGATTTATTCTTGGGGTTACCGGGGAACAGGAGCCGAGGTGATGGAAGTGCTCCAGGCTCGCGATGAAAAAACCGGTAAGGTCATCTGGGAGCGCGAAACGCAGGACTTCATGTCCGACACGGCCTACAGCCGCTACACGGTGGGCTCACCCACGGTAGATCCGGCTTCCGGCAATATCTTCCTCATGAACACCTATGGGGAAGTTTACTGCTTCAATCCCGACGGGGAAACGGTCTGGTATCATTCCCTCGTCGAGCGCTTCGGCCGCCTCACCTTTCCCAACGGTCGTGCCGGTGCGGTGGTGATCGATGGCGACATCGCGATCGTTCGCGGAGTGACGAGCTACTGGGGTGCCGATGGTCCGGCCCGCGACCGCTTCTTTGGAATGGACAAGAACACGGGTGAGCTGCTCTGGTCCTCGACTCCCGGAGTAGGACCTCCGTATCTCAAGGACAGCTCCTTCAGCACTCCGGTTCTTGCGACGGTTGACGGGCGCAGGGTTTTCTACGCCGGAACCGGCTGTGGAAACATCGTCTGCGTGAATGTGGGAGACGGCACTCCGCTGTGGCGCTTTCAGGTCTCCAAGGGCGGGATCAATTCCAGTCCCGTGGTTTATCAGGACAAAGTGATCTGCATTCACGGAGCCGAAAACATGGATACGACCGAGACGGGCCGCCTTTATGCGATCCGATTCCCCACGGAGCTGGATGGAAAGCTCGGTGAAGTGGAGGAAGGTCAGGGCGGTGCTCCGAAGCTGGCGGCCGAAGCCGAAGCCTGGCGCTACACTTTTGAGCAATTCAACTGCTCGCCTCTCGTCCACGATGGCAAGGTCTATCAGATGGACAAAACGGGTCTGATGATCTGTGTCGATGCGAATGACGGCAAGGTCCTGTGGGAACTCAAACTCGCCAACGAACAGCTCTTCGCGTCGCCTGTCTATGCCGATGGAAAGCTCTACGTGACGACTTCGCCCGGCGATCTCAACATCATCGACGTGACGGGGGCGGAGCCCAAGGTGCTCCATAAGGTGAAACTGGAAGGCAATTGCTACGGCTCGGCCATGATCTGCAGCGGCCGGGTCTATGTCCACACCTCCGAAAAGCTCTATGTCTTCGAGATCAAGAACACCGGAATCAAGTGGGCCAAGGCCCCCGAGGAGGCCCGTCCGACGCCAGGTGCACCAGCCAAATTGCTGCCCGTGCCTTCGGACATCCTCATCTTCCCGGGCGTTTCCCAGTCGATCAAACTTCTCTCTCTCGATGCCGCCGGCAACCACGTCGGCACCGTCGACAAGGCGGAGTGGGCCACTTTTATCCCGCCGACCGCACGCGTGAAGTCGACGATGGATGCGACCTTCGAAGGGAACACGATCTCGGCTGCCGAGGGCGCGAAAGAATCGGCCGGTGCCTGGAAGGCCACCTCCGGGGAACTCAGCGGAATTCTCCGCGGACGGGTCGCCAAGACGCTGCCCTATTCGCAGAACTTCGACAGTTTCGAGCTCCCCGAAGAGCATCCGCTCGACAAGGTGAAGTTCGGCCATCCTCCGCTCCCGTGGATCGGTGCCCGCCTCAAGTGGGACATCCGTGAGAAGGACGGCAACAAGGTCCTCGCCAAAACGCTCGACTCCGTGCTTTTCCAGCGTGGTCTCACCTTCATCGGTGACCCGAACCTGAAGAACTACACCGTGCAGGCCGATGTCATGACCGACGGAAACCGCCGCATCAAGTCGGTCGTGGGTCTCATCAACCAGCGCTACATCATCGCTCTTGTCGGCAACTCAAACGTGCTGGAAGTCAGCTCGAACCACGAGCACTTCAGTAAGAACGCTCCGTTCCCGATCTCGGCGAACCAGTGGTACACACTTAAGACGCGGGTCGATGTCGCTCCGGACGGGTCGGGTGTGGTGCGCGCGAAGGCCTGGAAGAAAGGCGAGCCCGAGCCCGAGGCATGGACCCTGGAAGCCGAGCACAAGCATGCCTACCCGATGGGTGCGCCCGGAGTCTACGGATTCTCGCCCCAGGCTCAGAAGAGTGTTTTTATCGACAACCTCACCGTGACGCCGAACGAATAATTTTTGATTCAAGGACTCCGCCAACCGAACCCCTGCATCTGATCCAATCCATGAAATCCATCGACAAGTTAATCGCTATGACGGCGGCAGCAGCCCTTTTTGCGGTCTCCTGCGAGCGCGCCACCAAGACGACTCCTGAGGCACCGGCCACACCGGAGGCTCCTGCAGCGCCCGCTACCGCACCGGCGAAGGAAGGGGCGTCCGTAGCGCCGCAGAATGCCAAGGTCGACGTCAAGGTCCTCGCCGCCGAAGATGACCCGAGCGGAGGTGAATGGTTGCAGTGGGGGCGCAACGGGTCGAAGAACATGATTTCTCCCGCCAAAGGCGTCTCCATCGACATCACCTCGGGCGAGGTCGACGACAAGGGCGAGATCGCCGGTGCAAAGGGAGCCAAGTGGGTTGCCAAACTCGGTTCGCAGGCCTACGGAACTCCGACGATCTATCAGGGCCAGGTCTTTGTTGGTACCAATAACGAGGAGCCCCGCATCGAAGCGGTGAAAGGCGACTACGGCATCGTCATGGCCTTCGACGAGAAGACCGGCGGACTCAACTGGCAGTTCAGCGTGCCGAAGCTCGAGGCAGGCAAGGTCTCCGATTGGGAGTATCTCGGTATCTGTTCCTCCATTCTTCTCGACGGTAAGTTCGGCTACGTCGTCACGAATCGCGGAGAGATTATTTGTCTCGATACCTACGGAATGAGCGACGGTAACGACGGTCCATTTCAGGAAGAGCAGAAATACTGGGTTGGAGGTCTGGAAAAACTTGAAACCGCCGAGCCCGTCGACAAGGGCGAAAAAGGTGCCGATATCGTCTGGGGTTACGACATCCGCTCGGAGCTGGGGGTTTTCCCGCACAATATCACCTCCAGTTCCGTCGTTCTCGCTGGAGACAAGATCTTCGCGAGCACCTCGAATGGTGTGGACTGGTCGCACATCAACATCCCCGCGCCGACTGCGCCGACCCTGATTGCCCTGGATAAAGAAACCGGGAAGCTTGTGGCTGAAGAGGCAAGCGGCATCAGTGAGAGGATCATGCATTGCAACTGGGCTTCTCCCGCCTATGCGGAGATCAACGGGGTCCCAACCGTCATTTTTGGTGCCGGTGATGGCTATACTTACGGTTTCCACGCGAACGAATTCGACGTCGAGAAGGACGGTGATGAGGAATTTCACCTGATGAAGGAACTCTGGAAGGTCAATTGCTGCCCGAATGAATACCGCTTCGATGACAAGGGTGAGCCAATCAAGTATGCGACTTATCCCGGGCCTTCCGAGATCATTTCCTCGCCCGCCGTTTACAATAACAAGGTCTACACTGTGATCGGACAGGATCCGGAGCACGGTGAGGGTGTCGGAGCAATCACCTGTATCGATCCTTCGAAAGGCACCGGTGACGACGCCGTCGTCTGGCAATTCAAAGAGCTTGGTCGCTCCATTTCGACCCCGTCGATCGCTGACGGGCTGGTTTATATCGCGGACTACTCCGGTCGCCTTTTCTGTCTCGATGCCGAGACCGGCGAGAAGTACTGGGAGCACGATACGCTTTCACACATCTGGAGTTCGACTCTCGTTGTTGACGGCAAGGTTCTCCTCGGAAACGAAGACGGCGAACTCGTTGTTCTCAAGGCCGGAAAGGAATACGAGGAACTCTCCACGATCAGCTATCCCGCTCCGATCTACTCAACCTGCGTCGTGGCCAATGGCACACTCTACGTGATGACGCAGACCCACCTCTACGCCTACGGGAAACCCTGAATTCGCGTGACGGAAGGGGTGTCTCTCGCGGCACCCCTTCGACCTTCCTGATGAGTGCGAAAGTGGCGATTGTAGTCTTCGTTATTCTGGTGCTTTTACATCACGACACCTGGAACTGGGACAATAAGAGCCTATGGCTGGGATTCATTCCCGCCGGACTTGGTTATCACGCCCTCTACTCTATCGCTTGCGCCGTATTCTGGGCTCTGGTGAACCGCTTCGCCTGGCCGCACCGGACCGAGTCCTGGGCGGAGGAGGGCGAGGGGAGGTGAAAGGTGCTTTCGGTATTTGTCAGGGAGAAACGACATGACCACTTTTTATATTCTCGTTGGCTATCTCACCCTGCTCATCGGCCTGGGGATTCTGAGTAATCGCGTTTTCAAAGGCACCAGCGCCGACTTTTTTGTCGTGAGCCGGTCCGTCGGCTCATTTCTCCTCCTCATGTCGATCTTCGGAACGACGATGACAGGATTTGCCATCGTCGGGTCAACGGCGAAGGCCTATTCAAACGGTATTGGTGTCTACGGCCTGATGGCCTCATGGTCCGGTTTGATGCACTCAGCGGTCTTTTTTGCGGTCGGAATCAAACTCTGGGCGATCGGAAAACGAAACGGCTACGTGACCCAGTGCGAATTTTTCCGCGATCGGTTCGAGTCCCCCGGGCTCGGCTACCTTCTCTTTCCCATCCTTGTGCTTCTCGTCATTCCCTACCTCCTCGTGGGAGTGATCGCCGCCGGCAAATTCATCCAGCCGACCACGGCGGGGCTCTTTCCCGATGCCTTTCCGATGCCGCCTCTGCCGAATGGAAATCCTCATCCGCTGAGCGGTGGAATTCCGCCCTGGCTCGGGAGCGGGGTCATTTGTCTCATCGTGCTCTTCTACGTTTTCTTCGGCGGTCTTCGCGGGGCGGTGTGGGCGAACACCTTTCAGACCATCGTCTTCATGGTCACCGGAGTAATCGCCTTTTACATGATCTCAAAGAGCCTTGGAGGTCTCAGGGAAGCGACCGAGAGTGTTGCCGCGAGTGATTTTTCCTCTCCACGACTTTCCCGCGAAGGCATGATGGGCAAACTTGAGTTTCTGAGCTATGCCTTCGTACCGCTCTCGGTTGGAATGTTTCCGCATCTTTTCCAGCATTGGCTGACCGCCAAAAGCGCACAAAGTTTCAAGCTCACCGTCGTTGCTCATCCGATCTTTATCATGATCGTGTGGCTGCCGTGTATTCTGATCGGGATCTGGGCGGCGGCCTACCTGGGGCCGCTTGGCGAGGGACAATCTCCGAACTCAGTCCTCGGGCGCATGGTCGGACAGCTCGTCCATTCGCATGTCCTTACTGGACTCGTCGGTGCGGGAGTACTGGCGGCGATCATGTCGTCGCTCGACTCCCAATTCATGTGCCTCGGTACGATGTTCACGAACGATGTTGTCGTGCGTAAATTCGGCGCGGACCGGTTCTCTGACACGCAGAAGATCTGGATTGCGCGGGGATTTATCCTCGCCGTGGTCGCTTGCACCTATCTGCTCGCGCTCGCCCTGATGAACAGCGCCCAGGTTTTCGATCTGGGGGTCTGGTGCTTCAGCGGCTTTGCCGGACTCTTCCCGCTCATCGTTGCCGCCCTCTACTGGAAGCGCACCACGGCAGCCGGTGCCTTCGCCTGCGTGATTTCGACGGTGCTGGTATGGAGTATCCTCTTTTATCGTGACATCATCGCTGCAAAACCGGCGGGTGCGGCAAGCGACGAGACTCTCATCTTCGGTTTAATGCCTGTGGCTCTTATCATCGCCGTCTCCGCTCTTTCACTCGTGCTGGTTTCTCTCATGACGAAGAAACCGGGAGACGACACGATACGTAAGTTTTTCGTGTGATTTTCACCCCGACCCTGTCAGGTCTTCTATCCAACCCTCCCAGCTTTTACAACGCTAAACCGCCAAACAGCTACCCGCTAAACTGCTATCCCATGACCTCAGACGAAGCCAAAGCACAACTCGACGAACGTGTCCGCGATATGATGACGTGGCACTTCAGTGATGAAACCGGATGCCCTTTCTGGCTTGATTGGAAGAAGAGCGTTGGCTGGGATCCTCGCGAGGAAGTGAAGAGTTACGAGGACATCGTGAAGTTCCCCCACTTTCAGGACGAGTGGCTTCGCGATGAGAAGAATGAGCGTTTTGTCCCAAATGCCTTCAAGGGACGGCCCTTTAATGTCTTTGAGACAGGCGGGACAACAGGTCTTCCGAAACAGCGTGTCGGGTGGGATGACTACAAGCATGACTATGAGCAGTTCTCCCATCAGTTGAGTGATGAGTTTTTCCCCAAAGGCGGCAACTGGATCATGGTCGGGCCGACCGGGCCGCGTCGTCTTCGTCTTGCCGTGGAGCACCTTGCCAACTATCGCGGAGGAAGTTGTTATCACGTCGATTGTGATCCCCGCTGGGTCAAAAAGGTGATCGCCCGCAAAGCCTATGAGGAAGCTGAGCGTTACCAGGCGCACGTCATGGAGCAGGCAGTAGAGATCATCAAGCACCGCGACATCCAGTGTATCTTCACAACACCGCGCCTTCTCGCCTCTATCGGTGAGCGGATCTCCATCTCAAGCCATGGCATCAAGGGCTGCTTCTGCGGAGGCACCTCGATGACTCCCGAGTATGTCCGCTTCCTTCAGGAGGAAGTTCTCGAGGACAAGGCCCAGTTCGTGCCGACCTATGGCAACACGCTCATGGGCCTCGCTGTTTCGGTTCCCGAAGAATTGAAAGCTAACAACTACAGTGTGACGTACTACGCGCCCCAGCCGCGCGCGGTGCTCCGCATCGTTGATCCCGAGAAGACCGAGATCACGAAAGGTTATGGCGAATACGGTCGTGTTGAACTCACCACGCTGACTCACGAGTTCTTTATGCCACGCTTTCTGGAGCGCGACGAGGCGATCCGCCGTCATCCGCATGCGAAACATCCCTGGGATGGAGTCGGAGATGTGCGTCCATTTGGCGCGTTGACCGGTAAGGTGATCGAAGGCGTTTATTAATTCCCATTCAAAGGCAAGCATGAGCGCTCCCCACATTCCCATCCTCCGTCAGGGCCGGGTCCACAAATCTCTGGACGTGCAAACCGTGCCAAAGCTGGGCACGGACGAAGCGGCCGCCGAGATCAGTTTCGCCTGCGCGGACATGATCAAATACGATCTCCACAAAATGGGGACGGCACGTGCGGCCTTGAAGAAGTTCTCCTGTCAGGAACTCGTCGAGATCACCAAAAAGGCTGGAGAGATTTTCCTGAATGATGCCCTCCCTGTGGGCACCGAGGGCGCGATGCAGACCCCGGAGGATTATGTGCTTTCCCTCGCCTCGACGAGCGGCCTCCCTCATGCGCTCATCCGCATGAACATGAAGCGCCTCGGCGGCATTTTTGCGGACATCGACACCATTTTCCGCGGCCTCACCCGCGGCCTCGATTGGGCGGTGCTCGACAAGGGTTATGGAGAACAGGGGGGAGCTCCCGTAAGTTTTTCGGCGACGACCAACGAGCTCGCCGTGATTCTTCCCAGTAACTCGCCCGCGGTCAACGCTCTTTGGATCCCTTCCATTGCAATGAAGGTTCCTGTGCTCCTGAAGCCGGGCCGGGAGGAGCCGTGGACTCCCTGGCGCATCATTCAGGCTTTCATCAAGGCGGGTGCTCCGGCCGAGGCCTTCAGCCTTTACCCCACCCAGCATGAGGGATCGGGCATCATTATCCGCCGCGCCGGACGGGTCATGCTTTTTGGTGATGACTCGACGGTGAAGCAATACGAGAACGACGAGCGCATCGAGGTTCACGGCACCGGATATTCGAAATTCCTCATCGGCGAAGACGAGATCGACAACTGGGAGAAATACATCGACACCATCGTGGAGTCCGTCTCGGCCAACTCGGGCCGCAGTTGTATTTGCACATCGACCATCGTTGTTCCGCGTCACGGCGACGCGATCGCTCATGCGGTGGCAAAGCGTCTCGCCGAGATCAAGCCTCTCGCACAGGACGATCCGAACGCCAAACTTTCCGGCTTTGCGAATCCCATGTTCGCCGAGTGGATCAACGAGGCCGTCGAGAAGGGTCTCCGCGCCGGCGGGGCGACTGATGTGACGGCCGAATTTCGCGAAGGTGAGCGTTTCCACCAGCGGGACGGCATGAACTATCTCCAGCCGACCCTGATCCGTGTTGATTCCTTCGATCAGGAGCTGGCGATCCGTGAGTTCCTGTTCCCTTTCGCCAGCGTCGTGGAATGCCCCCAGGCGGAGATGCTCGGAAAAATCGGGTTTTCTCTCGTCGTCACGGCGGTGACGAAAGACGTGGCCTGGATCAATCAGCTTTTCGACTGCCCGCACATTGACCGTCTCAATATCGGCAATGTGCCGACGAATCGAATCAAGTGGGATCAACCGCACGAAGGCAACTTGTTTGAGTTCCTGTATACGCGCCGTTCATTCCAGATTGCGGACATCGCGTGAGAAGCTACGGTCCTCCCGATGCCGACAGCCCTCCTCACGATTGAGTCTCTTTGTGCCGGACTTGGGATTCCGGACCGGGTGCTGAATTTCGAAGATGTCGCCGGAGGCCGGGTCGTTTTTGGTCCCGGCACGCTTTCCGTGATCGGCGTCGAGGCGGCCACATTAGGGGGGAAAAAGGTTCTCATTGTTACTGATCCCGGGATTGCCAGGACGGGAGCGGTCGGTCGGGCGGTTTCATCCCTCAAGGCGGAAGGGATCTCCGTGGCGGTGTACGACCAGGTGAGAGAGAATCCGACCACTGAAGATGTGGATCGGTGTGTCATGGCAGCTCGCGAATCCGGTGCGGATCTGATTGTCGGTCTCGGTGGTGGTTCCAGTCTCGACACAGCCAAGGGCTGCAACTTCATTCTGACGAATGGCGGAAGGATGCACGATTACTGGGGGGTTGGAAAGGCGACGCAGCCCATGCTTCCCTTCATTGCTGTCCCGACGACTTCGGGAACGGGGAGCGAATGCCAGAGTTTTGCCCTCATCGCCGACGCCGAAACGCATGCCAAAATGGCCTGTGGTGATCCGAAGGCGGCGGCTGCGCTCGCGATTCTCGATCCGGAACTGACGGTCACGATGCCGGCTGCAGTGACGGCCCACACCGGAATCGATGCGATTGCCCACGCTCTTGAAACGGCGGTCTGCAACAAACGTTCTGAAATTTCCTCGGGCTATTCCGAAGCCGCATGGAAATTGCTCGACCGCGGTCTTGAGGAAGTGCTGAAGAATCCGGGCGATATTGTAGCCCGGGCCCGCATGCAGCTGGGCGCAGCCTTCGCGGGGACGGCGATTGAAAATTCGATGCTGGGAATTGCCCACTCCTGCGCCAATCCGCTCACGGCTCATTTTGGAATCGTTCACGGTCAGGCAGTCGGGACGATGCTGCCCTATGTCATTGAGTTTAACGAAAGCGATCCCGGGACAGCGGCGATTTACGCCTCACTGGCGGGAGGGGGACGGCTTTCGGATCGTGTCAGGGCTCACCTGGAACGCTCCTCGATGGGCGCCACGCTGAGTGAACTTGGTGCGAATGAGGCAATGATCCCGCAATTGGCGGGGGAAGCTGCTGCTCAATGGACGGCCCGGTTTAATCCCGTTCCGGTGACTTCCGCTCTTCTTGAGGAAGTTTACCGTGCGGCATTCTGATTTGCCTGCTACGGTCGGGCCGCAAGGTGCCATTTTTGAAAGGTCGCCTTTAGATGGCGGGGTGGTAAATGTTTGGCATTCAAATTGCTATGAGTGGACCGGTGAAAGAGCAGTTCGAGAATTATGCGGTGGAGGGCTTCTTCGACGAGGCATTCTCGCGCGAGGAGAGCAAGTGCCGGACAATGTATTCCGAGGCGGTGAATTTTTTCTCCGGTCTTTCGGATGAGAGGATGAAGTCCAGTCTACGGTCGCTTGAGCGGACCTTCCTGAAACAGGGCGTGACATTCACGGTGTATTCGGACGGACAGGGGACCGAGAGAATTTTTCCTTTCGACCCTTTTCCGCGGATCATTCCGGCCGATGAATGGAGCATGATCGAGCGCGGTCTCCGTCAGCGGATCAAGGCGCTCAATCTGTTCCTTAAGGACATCTACTCGGATCGTCGGATTCTGAAAGAGAAGATCATGCCGGAGGAGTTGGTGAAAACCTCCAAGCACAACCGGGCCGAGTTTGCCGGGGTCAAGCTTCCGCACGACACTTACATCCACATTTGCGGCACCGACCTGATCCGCGATAACGATGGTCGCTACTGCGTTCTCGAGGATAACGGTCGCTGTCCCTCCGGTGTCTCCTACATGCTGGAAAACCGACTGGCGATGAAGAGGACGTTTCCTGAACTCTACCGGTCTTTGAATGTCGAGAGGGTGGACGACTACCCCAGAGAATTGCTCAAGATGCTCCGTTCTGTCTCGCCTCGGCAGCAGGATACCCCGGTTTGTGTTTTGCTTACGCCCGGGCAGTACAACAGCGCTTACTTTGAGCACACCTTCCTCGCCCAGCAAATGGGCATCGAGATTGTGGAAGGTCGAGACCTGATTGTCGACAATGATCGTGTCTACATGCACACGACCCGGGGTCTCGTTCAGGTCGACGTGATCTATCGCCGGATTGATGACGATTTCCTCGATCCTCACTTTTTCCGTCGCGATTCCACGCTGGGGGTCCCCGATCTGATGAAGGCCTACCGTGCGGGGAATGTGACTCTGGTGAATGCCATCGGGACCGGGGTGGCGGACGACAAGGCGACCTATGCCTATGTGCCGGATATGATCCGCTTTTATCTTTCGGAAGAGCCCATCCTTCCTAACATTGAGACCTTTCTCGGGAGCCGTCCCGAGGAGCTCACCTACATGCTGGAAAAGATGGAGAACCTCGTCATCAAGGCGGTCGATGAAGCCGGGGGATACGGCATGCTTATTGGTCCTGCGGCGACGAAGGAGGAGGTTGCCGAGTTTCGTGAGAAGGTGAAGGCCAACCCCCGCGGATACATCGCCCAGCCGGTGATCTCTCTCTCCCGTCACCCCACCTTCTGCGATGGTGAGCTTGAGGGGCGTCACATCGATTTGCGGCCTTTTGTCCTCACCGGCGAGGAAACGGTGGTCATCCCGGGTGGATTGACCCGGGTTGCGCTGCGCAAGGGGTCGCTGGTGGTGAACTCCTCGCAGGGCGGGGGGAGCAAGGATACCTGGGTGCTGAGAGACACCGCTGCCCCGGCTGAAGTGTAATTATTTGACCGAAAGAGATCATGCTTTCCCGTGTTGCTGAAAACCTTTACTGGATGAGCCGTTCCATCGAACGCGCCGACAATCTCGCGCGCCTCGTCGTGGCGCATCAGAGTGAGCTCCTCGATGCCACCTCCGAATTGCGGGGTGAGCATGCCTGGCATCCTCTCCTCGAAGTCACCTCCATGGGGGATGAGAATTCGAACGAGGATGTGGTTACCTACATGGTGAGTTCGAAGGGTAATCCGGACAGCATCATCAACTGTGTCTATCTTGCGAGAGAGAACGCCCGCGCCGTTCGGGACCAGATTTCAGAGGAGATGTGGCTCGAACTGAATGCCCTCTGGCTTGATCTGAAGAATATTCCGGTGACCGATCGGGACCGTCACAGCAAGATCTGCGAAATGACGATTCGTTCGGCCCTCCAGTTCCGGGGAATCGAAAACTCCTCCCTGCCGCGAACCGACGTGTGGGCCTTTGTCCAGCTCGGCGAATACCTTGAGCGCGCCGACAAGACCAGCCGCATCGTCGATCTTCCGCACTTCCTCCCGTCGCATGAGGTGGCTGCCGCGTGGAACACAATGCTGCGTGCCTGCAGCGCCACGGCGGAACACCGGCATCGTTACGGGGGGGAAGTGGATGCTTCGAGTGCCTCAACTCTGCTTCTCTTTTCCACGACCTTCCCTCGATCGGTTCGCTTCTGTGTCAGGATGATTGATGAACTGCTTCATCAGATCTCCGGAACCAGCGCCGGCGAATATCTCAATGAAGCGGAGCGCGCGACCGGAGCACTTCTGGCTCGTCTCAACTTTTCAGGGGTGGAGGACATTGGAGCGATGGGCCTGCACGACTACGTCGATTCCATTCAAACCGACCTGAACCGGATCGGTTTTGAAATCATGCAGCGGTATTTTCTTCTGCGCCGGGATGCTCCGCCCGCCAGTGCGGAGGCTTACGTCAACAGCCGGATGCAGGCACAGGCAAGCATGCAGCAACAACAACAGCAGTGAGCCTCCCCGGGATAACGGGTCAAATTACACATGTCAATTCACGCGGCTCTCTACCATCGCACCACCTACACCTTTGATAAGGAGGTCACGATCCATCCTCATATTGTCCGTTTGAGGCCGGCACCGCACTCGAGGACTCCCATTCTCTCCTACTCGCTGAGAATTGAACCGGCGGGCCATTTCATCAACTGGCAGCAGGATCCCTTCGGCAACTACCTCGCCCGACTTGTTTTCCCGGAGAAGGCCGACAAGCTGGAGATTGTGGTGGATCTGGTCGCCGATTTGACGTCCGTCAACCCCTTCGACTTTTTCCTCGAAGAGCATGCCGAGCATTACCCCTTTTCCTATGATGAGGGCCTCACGAATGATCTGGCTGCCTATTTTGTCAGAAGTGACTCCGCCCTGGGTCTCGATGAACTAGCCCGCGAGTTGATGCCGGAGAAACCGATCCGGACGATCGACTTTCTTGTTTCGGTGAATCAGAAGATTCAGCAGTTGATCGACTACAAGCTTCGTCTTGAAGTCGGGGTGCAGACCTGCGAGGAATCCCTGACTCTGCGCTCGGGTTCGTGCCGCGACTCGGCCTTTCTTCTCATGCAGCTTTTCCGGGCGATGGGAGTGGCTTCGCGGTTCGTTTCGGGATATCTCGTTCAGGTCGTGCCGGACGAAAAGCCGCTCGAAGGTCCCGCCGGTCCGACCGAGGACTTTACCGATCTGCACGCCTGGACCGAAGTCTATCTTCCCGGAGCGGGTTGGGTGGGGCTCGATCCGACCTCGGGCCTGTTCGCCGGGGAGGGCCATATCCCGCTTGCCTGCACACCCGAGCCCTCCAGCGCTGCGCCGGTATCCGGGGCGGTCGAACTTTGCGAGACAGAATTCGATTTTGAGAATGTAGTGACCCGCCTCCATGAGGAGACCCGCGTCACGAAGCCCTATCTGGAGGAGGAATGGAGCGCCATCAACGCCCTCGGCCACGCCGTCGATCAGCGGCTCGTGGCGGGTGATGTGAGGTTGACGATGGGTGGAGAACCCACCTTTGTCTCGATCGATGACATGGACGGGGACGAGTGGAACACCACGGCTGACGGCGCGGCCAAACGCGACCGCGCCATTGAGCTGACGAGACGTCTCCGCGATGCCTTTGGACCGGGGGGCCTGATCTGGTTCGGGGAAGGGAAGTGGTATCCGGGGGAGCCGGTTCCGCGTTGGGCCTACGGAGTATTCTGGCGAAAGGATGGCTACCCGATGTGGCGGACCGCGACCTCTCTTGCCGATCCCTCAAAGCCGGGGCCATACACCTTCAAAGAGCCCGAGATTCTCGCGAAGGCGATTGCGGAGATCCTCCGGATACCCGAATCGTGTCTTCAACCGGCGCTGGAGGATGTTGATTACTACCGCTGGAGGGCCGGGACCTTACCTCACTTCGAGAATGTTGAGGAGGCCGCCGAAGATGATTCGCTCGAACGGAGGACGCTGGCCATGCTCGAAAAGCGGGGGCTCGATGTGCCGAGCGGTTTTGTTCTCCCCATGTTTCACGACAAGGTGAAAAAGCGGTGGATCGGTTCATCCTGGACCTTGAAACGCGGAAAACTTTATCTCATTCCCGGATCTTCCGCGATGGGATTCCGACTCCCCCTTGATTCAATCCGCAAGGCGGGCAAGGAGGATATTCTCGACGAGCTTTCCCCGATCGAGGCCGAGTTTCCTCCTCTCAGCCCCGATCCCCTCAGTCCCTACGATGGGGGAATGGGAGAAGTCGGAATCGATGACGGATGGGTCCCCCGCACTGCTTTGACGATCGAGACGAGGGAGGGCCGTATCCATGTCTTTTTCCCCCCAACGGCCCGCCTCGAAGCCTATCTGGAATTGCTCGCGGCGGTGGAACTTGCGGCGACTCGCACGAACTTGCAGGTCATCATCGAGGGATACGAAGCCCCGTTTGATCCACGGATCGAGCGTTTGAAGGTGACTCCTGACCCCGGTGTGATCGAGGTCAATATCCACCCCTCGTCCAGCTGGAAGGAATTGGTGGAGAGAACGACGATCCTGGCCGAGGAGGCGCGCCTTTCCCGATTGGGGACAGAGAAGTTCATGCTCGACGGCAGACATTCCGGCACCGGGGGCGGGAACCATGTCGTCATCGGGGGCCGGACCCCGGCCGATAGTCCCTTTCTCCGCCGCCCTGATCTCCTCGCCAGCCTTGTGGCCTACTGGCAAAATCACCCCGGCTTATCCTATCTTTTCTCAGGTCTCTTTATCGGACCGACCAGTCAGGCTCCGCGGGTCGACGAATCGCGGGACGATCGCCTTTTCGAACTCGACATCGCTCTCGCCACTCTGCGGAAAGGGGTCTCGAGTCCGTGGATGATTGACCGTATCATGCGGCATCTTCTCACGGATCTGACGGGAAACACCCATCGTGCCGAGTTCTGCATTGATAAGCTGGCTTCACCTGATTCGGCGACCGGCCAGCTTGGTTTGTTGGAACTTCGGGCCTTTGAGATGCCTCCGCATCTGAGGATGTCGCTGGTGCAAAGTCTCCTCGTGCGTTCATTGGTCCTTCTATTTTGGGAGAAGCCTTTCCGCCACAATTCGGTGCGCTGGGGCACCGGCCTGCATGACCGGTTCATGCTGCCTCACTACGTGTGGGCGGACATCGTTGAAGTGTGTGAGGATCTCCAGGCCGGAGGTATTCCTTTCCCCAGTGAGTGGTTGAGACCCTTCCTTGAATTCCGTTTTCCAAAGTTCGGATCAGTCCATCACAGTGGGATCGATTTGGAACTGCGCACCGCTCTTGAGCCCTGGCATGTTCTCGGTGAGGAATCGACCAGTCAGGGAACCGCCCGTTATGTCGACTCGTCATTGGAGCGGCTTCAGCTCCGGATCAATGGGATCACGGAGGGCCGTCATATCATTCTCTGCAATGGCCACCGCATTCCCCTGAAACCGACCGGGGTCAATGGAGAATGGGTGGGGGGAGTCCGCTTCAAAGCCTGGGACCCGCCTTCGGCGCTGCATCCGATGATTGCCGCCCAGTCGCCTCTCGTTTTTGACATTGTTGATGTTCGCAACCGGCGCTCTCTGGGCGGTTGTGTCTATCATGTCAGCCACCCTGGAGGAAGGAGTTACGAGACCTTTCCCGTCAATGCCCGCGAAGCCGAGTCGAGGCGTGTCGCGCGCTTCTGGAACGAGGGGCATACCGCCGGGGTTATTGAGACGGGGGCAGTCGGCGGTGGTGCCCCGACGGTGCTTTTTGAAGAATATAGAGGGCTTGGTGAAGTCCTCGTGGTGCCACCCGAAACGATCAGCTACGAGTTTCCGAAAACTTTGGATTTGCGGATGCCTTCCAGTTTGCAAGCCGGTGAAATGGACTAGGTTGGCAGATGAATGGGATCTCGCAGACCCTGACTGGAGTCGTCAGCGGACTGATCCCCCCGGAGCTCTATCGTCCGGGGCCGGGAACCCGTGACGAATCGGTCAATTCAGACGGGACGGCGGTACCCGCATGGGCGGAGATTTTCGAGTCCTATCGCCGACACGGCGTCGGGGTGCTCAAAGACTGGCGCGAAGCCGCTCTCCGCATTTCCCGCGACCGCGGACTCGCCTATCGGCCGGATTTGGGTGGCGGGGCCAGTTGGACCCTCGACCCGATTCCGTGGGTTTTCTCTCCGGAGGAGTGGCAACAGATTGAGACGGGAATCTCCCAGAAGCTGCGGCTTTCGGCAGCCATTCTGGCGGATATCTATGGGGAGCAGTCGTTGATAGAAAGAAGGCTCATTCCTGCCTCTATCATATTGAGTCATCGTGGGTTTTTACGCGCTCTTCATAATTATCCCCCGGGAGGAAAAGCCATTGGACTCGGGATGACGGCGTTTGACCTTGCCCGCGGGCCTGGAGGACGTGCCTACATCCTGAATGACCGCTTTGACTGCCCCTACGGACTCGGGGTGGCCTTGGAAAACCGGACCGTCGTGAACCGGGTCCTTCCGAATCTCTTTAGACGATGTCAGGTCCGGAGGATCGGATATTTTTTCAATGACTGGTTTAATTATCTCGCCGAGCAGGCTCCGGCGCACTCGGACAACCCGCGCATTGTTATTCTCGATTCGAATAACGGAGGGGAAAGCTCCGAAATCAGCTTCCTTTCGAACTACTGCGGGATCACCCGGGTCGTGCCTTCTGATCTCACCGTGCGAAGTGCCAAAGTCTGGCTCAAATCGCTCAGCGGACTGAAGCCTGTCGATGTGATTTGGAAAACGACCTACGGACGCGACCTCGACCCGCTCGAAGCGAATCGTCGCAATCGTGCCGAGGGTATCACCGGTATCTTCGAAGCGCTTCGCGAATCGAATGTTGCGGTGGCCGGCCATCCGGGAGCTGAAGTTCTCCAGAGCCCCGGACTTTTTCCCTTCCTCGCGCCGATCTGCCGCGAAATTCTTGGAGAAGAGTTGATCCTTCCTCCTGCCGCGACCTGGTGGTGTGGAGAGAAGAAGGCGAGGCAGTATGTGATCGAGAATCTTTCCAAGATGGTCGTCAAATCGGTGGGGCATCATAGCGATTTCCATACCCGCTATGGTCAGCGGCTTTCGCAGACGGAACTGGCCGAGTTGAGAACGCAGATCGAGGCCGAGCCCGAGCGATATGTGGGGCAGGAGGAATTGAATATCTCCACCGTTCCGACTTCGACCGAAGCCGGTCTCGTCCCCCGGAGTGCGGTGGTTCGCAGCTTTTCGTTTCTGGACGGGAAAGGGGAACCCCACGTCATGCCGGGTGGTCTCGGGAGAGTCAGTACGGCCGAAGGGGTGATCATTTCCACGAGGGAGTCCGGAGAATCGAAGGACATCTGGGTTCGCTCGCATCAACAGGATGCCCCCATCAGCATCGCCCGGCGCCTTGAACAGTCCCGTGTCATCAGCCCGGAAGTCGTTCCCAGCCGCCGTGGCGAGAATCTTTACTGGGCGGGACGTTACGGTGAGCGGACGGATTCCATTTCTCGCTTTGCCAATCGACTCGTCGTCGGTCGGAGTTCGGGGTTTTCCTACGGGAGGGACCTTGAGGCGAGGCATGAGAAGACGCTGCTCGAAGCTCTTTTCCGCATCTTTGAAGCGGAGCTCTGGATTGAGAAAGTGAAGGATCCCGAAGCGCGCCTGAATCTCATTCTGAACGACGAGAACTGTCCGGTCGGGGTCGGTCCGAATCTCAACAACTTTCATCGCGCGTGCATGGCGGCGAGGGAGGAATGGTCGGTGACCTCCATCCTCGCGATCGAGTCAGCCCGCGACAAATGGTTCGAGGGAACAAAGGATTTTGAGTCTCCCTATCGCTATGAAGCCCAACTGGAAAATCTTGCGCTCAACCTCGCCGCGTTTCACGGATTGAATCTGGACAGTATGACCCGGGACGAGGCCTGGGGGCTTCTCGATGCAGGCTGCCGGATTGAACGGATGTCGATTCTTGCCGGACTGCTAATTTATGTGTTGGAAGTCGACGAGCCGGAACCCATGGCCACTCTGCTGAACGAGTCGGTGCTCTTTGTCTCGGACAGTCTCGGAACCTATCAGAGCAAATTTCTCACCGTGCCAAAGACCGGCCTGACTCTCAAACTCCTGCTTGGAGAGGAAGACTATCCCCGATCCGTTCGCTATCTCCTGGAGAGGCTTGAAATCGTGCTGAAGAAACTCAAGGCTCCGGCGAAGAACCCGCACCCGATCGAGCGTATCAGTCCGATGAAGGATGAGCTTTTGCTTTTCCTTTCGAGCATCAGCCATGAGACCGGATCTCTCGCGGGGTCGCAGCAGGCCGCGCTGAGCTACCTCGTTTCCTTTCGACTTCAGTTGAAGGAACTGCACGACTACATCACCACTTCCTACTTCAGCCACGCGGGCTATCAGGGATGAGCATGGTCCGCTATTTTATCCGTCATCGTACGGCCTATCGTTACTCGGGGCGCATTGACCTTTGTCACAGCCTTGCTCACCTCCGGCCCCGCGAGGATGAGGGGCAGGAGCTTTCGTCTCACCGGATCGAGGTGACGCCCGAGCCGAGGTTTCAGAGGGAGAGGACCGACTTTTTTGGAAATCGCACCAATTACCTTGCGATCCAGCAGTCTCATGACTTCCTCGAAGTCCTCGCCACCACGACGGTGATCAAACCGGATTTCGCGCCGGTGCTCCGCAAGGCGGGTGTGGCATGGAATAAATGGAGCGTGCTGCCGAGCGAAAAGGATCCTTCCGGGGTTCGCCTCGGAAACTATACCCTTCCGACGCAGGCCTCACCGGCACTCGGTGCTGTAACCGAGTTCATCAAACCTTCGCTCGTCCCGGACACGGATGTCATGGATCTCGTCAATGAACTGATGGGACGTGTCTTTCGTGAATTCGCCTACGTCCCCGGTGCCACCGATACGACCACGCCTCTCGAGAAGGTGATGAAACAACGACAGGGGGTTTGTCAGGATTTCGCCCATGTCATGATCGCCGCGCTCCGTTCGATCGGGATTCCGGTTCGGTATGTGAGTGGTTATCTTGAGACTCTGCCGCCGCCCGGCCAGAAAAAGCTTCAGGGAGCCGACGCCACCCACGCGTGGATCGAAGTCTTTTCCCCTTCCACCGGGTGGGTCGGATTCGATCCGACAAACAACCAGCTTCCCGGTTCCCAGCATATCAAGATCTGTCATGGGCGCGACTATTTCGACGTGCAACCGCTCAAGGGGATTTTCCTCGGCACGGGGACACAGGAGCTGATTGTGCAGGTGGATGTGGAGAGGATGTGAACCCTCTGACGGAATTGCGCCGGGCGGGATGCTTGCCGAATACGGTCGGATTTCTAAGGATGAGCGCGGATGAATGTTTCGCGAGCTGCCCTTCTAAGCCTTCTTTGGATCTCCGCAACCTCGCTTCAGCAGGGGGGCGAACCTCTCGCGCATTGGAAGTCCGTCGCCGCTCCGCGTGTAGTTCCGGCCGCCGACTCGCCCGGATTAGGCAAAGGGGATTTCACCCTCGCGCTGTGGCTGAAGGCGGACGAGGGGCCGGGTGGGGATCTCCTGAGCCAGTATGATGTCGCGACACGTCGGGGCTTTCACCTCACCCTCAAGAGCAATCCGGGTGTGGTTTCGAATCAGCCGAACTGGCGTCATCTCCAGTTCGGGATAGATGACAATCGCGATGCCGAATGGATCGATTGCGGGCGTCCCGGCAAGGCGCTGTTTGCTTTCTCCCTCGCCGTTCACGAGGGCGTCCTCTACGCGGGCACCTGTGAACCGGGGACGGGCGAACGGGGGCGCGTTTACCGATACGAGGGTGGAGATCGCTGGATTGATTGCGGTGCACCCGATGGATCGAATAGCGTCACGGCCCTGGCTGTCTTCGACGGAGGCCTTTATGCCGGGACCGGCAAATACCGGGTCGCGGGATCTTCGCTGCCCGAGTCCGGGAACCTGACCCTTGGAGGAAAGATCTTCCGCTACGGGGGAGGGGGTCAATGGATAGACTGCGGGCAACTTCCGGAAACGGAAGCCGTCGGGGGGCTTGTCGTGCACGAGGGAAAACTGCACGCCAGCTCGCTTTATAAACCTGCCGGGTTTTTCCAGTACGAGGGGGGATCGGAATGGAAGAATCTGCCCGCGCCGGACGGGCCTGACAATACCACCCAAGAAATCGTGTCGAAACGTGTCGTGCCACTCACGGTTCACGGGGGGCAGCTCTACGCGGGCAGCTATGACGGAGGGCAGGTCTACCGTTTTGACGGATCGGGCTGGACGAACTGCGGGCGGCTCGGGGACAATACCCAGACCTATTCCTTTGCCTCCTTCGGCGGTGCCCTCACCGTGGGGACCTGGCCGAGCGGACGGGTCTTCCGCTTTGACGGGATCGAACGCTGGACCGACCTCGGTCGTCTCGGTGAGGAACTTGAGGTGATGGGAATGCTGGTTCATAACGGCCGGTTTCTCGCCGGTACCCTGCCCCTCGCGGAAGTCTACCAATACGAAGGTGGCACGGAGTGGAAACGCCTAGCCCGCCTCGATCAGACTCCGGAGGTGAAATATCGCCGCGCCTGGACCATGGCCGAGCATGAGGGGCGTGTCTACGTCAGCGCACTGCCCTCCGGACACATTCATTCCTTCGGGGCCGGGACCCAGTTACAGTGGGGACATTCCCTGCCGGCCGGCTGGCATCATGTTGCGGCGGTGAGAACACACGAGGCACTGGCACTTTACCTCAACGGGAAGGAGGTGGCACGGACCGCAGGGAAAGAGCTCTCCGGGTACGATCTCACGAGCGACGCCCCGCTTCGGCTCGGGGACGGGGTGAATGAGCCTTTTGCCGGCGAAATCGCTGACCTTCGCGTCTACGGGAAAATACTTTCCGACAAAGAAATTTCCGATTTAGCCGACCAAAAACCCACTCCATGAAAAGAATTGTTCCTCTCTTCCTTTTACTCTTCGCACTCTGCCCGCTCCGCGCCGCCGAGCCCGACAAACCTGTCTTTCGCGCCGGTGCTGCGACAAGCGATGTTACACCGCCACTGGGGACTTCGATGAACGGTGGTTTTCAGGATAGAGAGGCCACCTACGTCCACGATCCGCAAACCGCCCGCTGTCTTGCCCTCGACGACGGGAAAACACAGGTCGTCCTCGTCGTGGTCGACAGCTGTGTGATCGGACGCGACGTGTTTGACGAGGCAAAGTCGATGGTGGAAAAGGCGACCGGACTGCCGAAGGCGCAGATGCTGATGTCAGCGACCCATTCACACTCCTGCGGCACGGTGCAGGCGGTGGGTCAAAGTGAACCCGATCCGCTCTACCAGCGCTTTGTGGCGCGGCGCATCGCCGACGGGGTGCGCTGTGCGATTCAGAATCTCGAACCCGCGCAGATCGCGTGGGGTGTCGGTTCGGTGCCTCAGCACGTCTTCAACCGGCGCTACGAGATGAAAGAAGGGGGCATTCCGGTGACGCCGCTTGGTGTCACGACCGACCAGGTTCGCACCAATCCGGGAGTCGGAAATCCTCTTGTGGTGAAACCCGCCGGTCCGACCGATCCCGAGGTCCCTTTTCTCTCAGTGCGGAGCGTGGCGGGTCGTCCGATCGCTCTTTACGCCAATTACGCCCTCCACTACGTCGGTGGGACCGGGCCGGGGCATATCTCGGCGGACTATTTTGGTGCTTTTGCCAGGCTTGTCCGGCACGACCTCACAGCGGAGGATGTCGGGCCGCCTTTCGTTGGCATGATGTCGAATGCGGCGAGTGGCGACATCAATAACGTCGACGTCCTTGGAAAGCCGGAAAAACAGCCGCCTTATGCCCAGATCGAGCTCGTTGCCGGAGATGTCGCGAAGGAGGTGAAGCGCGTCTACGACACACTAAGCTGGCACGACGGGGTTCCGCTAACAGTCGTCCAGCGCGAGTTGTCTCTCGGCGTGCGACTGCCCACGGCCGACGAGGTGACGAAAGCGGGCGAGGTGATGAAGGGCTCGAAGCTTGCTCCCCGGATGGAGACGATGGAACAGGTCTATGCGAGAGAGACGGTTCTGCTTTCGGAGTTTCCGAAGGAGGTTCCGGCTCTGCTCCAGGTCGTGAAAATCGGGGAATTCCAACTCGCCGCGATCCCCGCCGAGGTGTTTGTCGAGATCGGATTGGAATTGAAAAAGAAACATCCGGGAACGACCGTCGTTTCCCTGGCCAACGCCTATCACGGCTACCTGCCCACGCCCGAACATCATGCTCTCGGCGGTTATGAAACCTGGCGCGCCCGATCAAGCTACCTGGAGGCCGATGCCTCGACAAAGATTGTGAAGTGTCTGGAAGAAATGATGACGGAGATGAAGTGAGGGGTTAGGACGTAAGGATGCGCAATGCGGTCGAGCGGGCCGCTCGACCCTACCCGCGCCACCGCGCGAAGAGAAAGGTAGTCCCGACCGGCCCGGTCGGGGATTGAGCGTCCTTCGATCCAGGCACTTCCACGTCATCCTTCATTCCGTCATCGCGCCCTCGCTTCAGGGCTTCACCTGGCGCTATCCTGAGTGCGCTACACCGGTTATGTCATCCCCCCTCCGCATCGGCCTCATCGGCATGGACACCTCGCATGTGCCTGCCTTCACCAGGCTCTTCAACGATCCCGAGGCCACTGGCGACCTCGCCGGGTTCCGTGTCGTTGCCGGATTCCCTGACGGTAGCGACACCCCCATGAGCCGTGACCGCATTGCCGGTTTCACCGACGAGGCACGCGAGCTCGGCGTCGAGATCGTCGATTCGGTCGAGGCCCTGATCGAACGCAGTGATCGACTCATGATCCTGAGTGTCGATGGTCGTATTCATCTGCGGCAGGCGAGGGCACTCTTTGCGGCGGGCAAACCCGTCTTCGTCGACAAGCCGGTTGCCGGGAGCCTTGCCGAGTGCATCGCCCTTTATGATATGGCCCGGGCAGCGGGTGTTCCTTGTTTCTCAGCCTCGTCGACCCGCTTTGGTCCGAAGATTTTTGATCAGGCATGGCGGGCCGGTGTGGGTCATGTTCACGGTGTCACGAGTTGGGGGCCGCTGGCCTATCAGGCCGGTTTGCCTGAGTTGTTCTTTTACGGTATTCACGGCATCGAGGCCCTCTTCACGGCGATGGGTCCGGGCTGCGAATCCGTCACCCGGGTGAAGACGCCTCTTCACGATGTTGTCACTGGAGTATGGAGCGGCGGGCGCGTCGGGATCTATCGCGGAATGCTTCAAGGCCACAAGTCCTATGGACTCACCATCCACGGGAGTGACAAGATTCTCGACCTAACCGAGGAACCCTCCTACGAAGCACTCTGCCATCAGATCGGACGTTTTTTCCGGACGGGTTTTCCTCCTGTGAACTCGGATGAAACCATTGAGATTTATGCCTTTATGGAGGCGGCAGATGAATGCCTGAGAAGGGGTGGCGCTGCGGTGACCATTGCGGAGGTGATGGATCGGGCAAACGGGACAGCAGGGTGCTAGGGGCGAACAGGTACGCGATTGCTTAGATGGCAATGCTTCCCTCCCGACGAACTTCGGCTACAGTGGAAGCGATGAAATACCTATCTGTATTCCTTTTAAGCGTCGCAGGGATTGCCTCATCCACCCTCTTCGCCAGCAACTGGCCGCAATGGCGTGGACCGGATGGAACGAGCCTTGCCCTGCCGGGAAACTACCCGACAGTTTTTTCTCCCACCGAAAACGTCGTCTGGAAAGTGAAGCTCCCCGGTATCGGAAGCAGCACACCCGCCGTGTGGGGGGATCGAATTTTTGTCACCTCCGGGATCGAAGGCCAGGACGGCATTATCGCTTACGATTGGAACGGAGCCGAAATCTGGCGCGAGATGCTCGGGCCGGAGCGTCCGGGAAAACACAAGAACGGGAGCGGATCAAACCCTTCGCCCATCACCGACGGCAAAAACCTCATCGTCTACTACAAGAGCGGAACGGTTGCTTCACTCACGCACGAGGGGAAGGTGAATTGGAAAACGAATCTTCAGCAGCAGTTCGGTGAGGATACTCTCTGGTGGGATCTCGGCACCTCGCCCGTCTTCGCCGGAGGTCACATCGTCGTTGCGGTGATGCAGGAGGGCGAGTCCTACGTCGTTGCCTTGAATCCCGTTGACGGCAAAGTCGTCTGGAAGGTCGACCGGACTTTTCCCGTGCAGAAGGAAACGGGGCAATCCTACACGACACCGTATCTCACCACCATCGACGGACAGGAGACGCTCGTGATCTGGGGGGCGGATCGTCTCACCGGGCACGATCCGAAGGATGGAAAAACGATCTGGACCTGCGGCGGCTTTAATCCGGAGGACAAGGCGATGTGGCGGGTCATTGCTTCGCCCGGCATCGTCGACGGCATTGCCGTGGTGCCCTACGGACGCACCAAATACACCGCCGCCGTCAAGCTCGGCGGCAGCGGTGATATCACGGCGACGGCGCGTCTGTGGGAGCGGAACGATCTCGGGGCCGATTGTCCGACGCCGGTGGGTCGGGATGGAAAAGTCTATGTGCTCTCGGATCGGGGTGAGATTCACTGCCTCGACGTGAAGTCAGGCAAGGATCTCTGGAAGGGGGCGATTCCCCGAGCCTCGGCGAATTTCTACTCATCACCCATTCTCGCCGGAGACCTCCTCTACTGTGCGCGTGAAGACGGTGCTGTGGCGGTCGTGAAGATCGGAGCGACGGGTATGGAAGTGCTTTCGGTCAACGAGATGGGTGAGCGCCTGGCGGCGGCTCCGGTGCCGGTGCGCGATCGGGTGCTCCTGCGGGGAGTGGACCACCTCTTTTGCCTCGGGACGAAATAGAGCGGGCATGGCGCGACTCCGTCGCAGCGGAGACTCGACCTCAACGGGGGCGGCGTTAGGATGAGGGCATGAAACCCCACTCACTGATCGCGGGCATCGCCGCCCTTTTCGCTGTTTCGTTCTCAGTCACCCGTGCCGCCGATCCGGAACCGCCGAAGGGATTTCGGGCGATCTTCAATGGCAAAGATCTCAGCGGATGGTATGGATGGAATCCTCACACCACCGCCAAACTCGAGGGCGATAAGCTCGCGGCCAGCCTGAAAGATCAGCGGGCCGACTTCGCCAATCACTGGACCGTCGAGAACGGAGAACTCGTCAACAGCGGCACCGGTCCCTACGCGACAACGGAGGAGGCCTTCGGTGATTTCGAACTACACATCGAATACAAGACGGTCGCCGGCGCTGACAGCGGGATCTACCTGCGTGGCATGCCGCAAGTGCAGATTTGGGACAGCAATCAGGTCTTCGATCCCGCGAAACCGGACCGTCGTCCCCACCTCGGATCCGGCGGGCTTTTCAACAATACACCGAAGACGCTCGGGCGTGATCCAATCATGAAGGTCGATAAGCCCTTCGGACAATGGAACAGTTTCAAAATCAAACAAATCGGGGCACGGACCTGGGTGACTCTGAACACCCGCCTCGTTGTCGATGGAGCGGTCTTCGAGAGTTACCCTGACAAAGCGGCACCTTTCCCACCAACAGGACCGCTCATGCTTCAAACTCACGGAGGTGAGATCCGCTGGCGGAACATTTTTGTCCACGAGATCGGAGAGGCGGAGGCAAAGACCTTCCTCGCGGCGAATCCTCTCCTGCCGAATCCTACCCAGTACGATGCCGCCTACGGACCTCATCCGAAGCAGGTGATGCATTTCTGGCAGGCTGAGTCTGACAAACCTACTCCGGTTCTTTTCTACATCCATGGCGGGGGATGGTCCGGCGGTGGCCGGCTCAGCGGAGTGCCGCCCCTGCTTCCGGCTTTGCTCAAGGAGGGAATTTCGGTTGCTTCGATTGAATACCGCTTCATCAACGAAGCCACCGCCGACGGCGTGACGCCGCCGGTCAAGGGTCCGCTTCACGACGCCGCGCGCGCTCTCCAGTTCCTCCGCAGCAAGGCGGCTGAATGGAACATCGACAAAACGCGCATCGGCGCGAGCGGAGGTTCGGCGGGTGCCTGCTCCTCACTTTGGCTTGCCTTCCACGATGATCTTGCCGACCCAAAAAGCGAAGACCCCATTGCCCGTGAGTCGACCCGGCTCTTGTTTGCGGCCGTCTCCGGTGCCCAGACGACCCTGGATCCCGCACAAATGAAGGAGTGGACTCCGAATAGTCGTTACGGAGGACATGCCTTCGGTTTCACGGGCGATCCGGAGAAGAAGATTTCCCAGTTCGATGAATTTCTCGCCAAGCGGGACACGATCCTTCCGTGGATCGCGGAGTATTCGCCCTACGCGCTTGTCACGAAAGATGATCCTCCGGTTTATCTCTACTACTCAGGCCCTCCGGCTCTCGGGAAAGAGGAGAAAGATCCCACTCATACCTCCAATTTTGGCGTCAAGTTGCAGGAGAACTGCAAGGAGAAGGGAGTGATCTGCGAACTTTTCTATCCAGGTGCTGAGGGAGTGAAACACGCGACGATTCTGGAATATCTCCTCGCCCATTTGAAGGCACCGGCGGTGGCTGCCAATTAGGGTGGGGGATGAAGTCATCGTCGCGATGAAGGAGGAGGGTGCGCCGATATCCCTCCGGACTTCATCTCATGGTTCGTCGTGGCGATGGCGCGACTGCGTCAGGCCCCTATGGCGCGAATCTGCGCGTTGGCCTAAGGAAAAAGACCCTTATGGTCCTAATAGCCGCCTTTGTCAGCTGACCGCATGACTTCAACACTTCATGACCTTCATCGACTTTGCCTTTCTGCGGGCATGCTTGTTTTCATCGCCTCGCGAGGTTTTGCGGCGGACGCTCCAACAACCCCGCTGAACTTCGTCAACGACATTGTGCCCATCCTGACCAAGGCCGATTGCAACACGGGCGGCTGTCACGCCAAGGCTATCACGGGCCAGCGGGGTTTCCGGCTTTCTCTTCTGGGATTTGAACCTCAGGAGGACTATGAGCACATTGTGAAAGAGGGACGGGGACGCCGTGTGTTTCCGGCAGCGCCTGACCAAAGCCTGCTGCTCCTCAAGGCGGCAAACATTGTTCCCCACGGGGGAGGGAAAAAGCTCGATCCTTCGTCGGAGGGATACCAGACCCTGGTTCGCTGGATTAGCGAGGGCATGCCCTATGGAGAGGAGTCGGCGCCGAAGCTGACAGGACTCGAGGTCGAACCGGGCCGCATCACGATGAAGGTCAATTCGAGCCAGCAGCTTAAGGTCATGGCCCGCTATTCCGACGGCAGCGCGCGCGACGTCACGGGGATGGCGCTCTATGAGGCAAACGATCGCAGCATGGCTGAGGCTGATCATCACGGCCTTGTAAAGACGCTCGATCTTCCCGGCAACGTTGCGGTCATGGTCAGGTATTCGGGAAAGGTGGCCGTCTCCGGCATTTCCATCCCGCTCGGGGCTCCGGTCGATGCCGTGCCGCCCTCGAAGAATTTTATCGACGACCTCGTTTTTTCGAACCTGAAAGTGATTGGCGTGCCGCCATCGCCGGTCATTGATGATGCGACTTTCCTTCGACGTGTCTCCCTCGACATTGCGGGTCGTCTTCCGACGACGGAAGAGACCAAAGCCTTCCTTGCCAATACCGATCCGAAGAAGCGGGACGTCGCCATCGACGCGTTGCTGAGCACACCTGACTACGCCGACTATTTCGCGAACAAGTGGACCGCCCTGCTTAAAAATGCCCGCGAGGATGCCGCCGACATCACGGCGAACTTCGCGTTCCATGCCTGGATGCGTGACAGTCTTCTCGCGAACATTCCCTACGATGAGCTTGTCCGGCAGGTTCTCGGTGCCACCGGCACGATCGTTTCCAATCCTCCCGTCGCCTGGTACAAACGGGTCAAGGAACCGAACCAGCAACTCGAGGACGTCGCCCAGCTTTTCCTCGGTGTGCGGATGAATTGCGCGCAGTGTCACCACCATCCCTTCGAGCGATGGAGCCAGAATGACTACTACGCCCTTTCCGCCTTCTTCAGTCAGGTTGGCCGCAAACCCACGGCGATCGCGGGTGAGGACCTCATCTTCCACAAGCGCGGACTTGCCCAGGTCGAGAACAAGAAGACTCAGGCAAAGGTGAAACCCGCCGCCCTCGGTCAGACTCCGCCGGAGATTCTACCCGACGAGGATCCCCGTCTTGTGCTCGCCGACTGGATGGGTGAAAAGGAAAATCCATTCTTCGCCAAGGCGCTCGTAAACCGCTATTGGAAGCACTTCTTCAAGCGCGGGCTCGTTGAACCGGAGGATGATCTCCGCGATACAAACCCGGCCACGAATCCGGAGCTACTTGACGCCCTCGCCAAACACTTTATTGAGAGCGGCTTTGACCTCAAGTCCGTTGTGCGTGTCATCACGCAGAGCCAGACCTACCAGCTCAGCGAGATCCCGAACGAGCACAATGCGGTCGACCGCCAGAATTTCTCGCATTTCTATCCGAAGCGCCTCCAGGCGGAGGTCCTCCTCGACGCGATCGACGGGCTTACCGGAGCAAAGACCGACTTCGCCGATCTGCCTCCCGGGACCCGGGCCATCGCCCTGCCGGACAACAGTTATAATCGTGCCGCTCCCTTCCTCAAGGTGTTCGGTCGTCCGGAGAGTGCCAGTGTGTGCGAGTGTGAGCGGATTCAGTCATCGAGTCTGGCCCAGAGTCTGCACCTGATGAACTCCGCCGAGGTGAAAGGCAAACTTGCCGTGGCGGGCGGGCGGGCCGAGCGCCTCTCCAAGCCGGAGGTGCCTGTCACCGATGGGATTCGTGAAATTTACCTCACCGCCTTCAGTCGCGAACCCGACGGTGAGGAGTTGAGTATTGCCGAAGACTTTATCAACAAGCCGCGCACCGACGCGCAGGACAAACCGATCGACCCGGCTCGCGCGAAGCGCATGGCCTACGAGGACCTGCTTTGGGCGATCATGAGCACGAAAGAGTTCCTCTACAACCATTGAGACTATGCGCCGTATTTCCCTCATTCTGTCACTGTTAGGAATCGCCTCTCTTTTGCCGGTAGCACCCGTGATGGCCCAGCTCGTCGTCCTGCCGGCGCCGCGGCTTCTGACGACCCTTCCCATGGGAGGAAAGGCTGGGAGCACGGTTGAAGTCACTATCACGGGGGAGAACATCGAGGATGTCACCGCCCTTCTGTTTTCCACTCCGAAGATCACGGCCAAACCCGCGACCGGTGCGGATGGAAAGCCGGTTGAAAACAAGTTCGTGGTTTCGATCGCCCCGGATGCGCCCGTTGGGGTTCACGACGCCCGCGTCCTCTCACGGCTCGGCCTCTCTTCCGCCCGCGCCTTTTCCGTGAGTGCTCTGAATGAAGTCACCCGCACGGCGGCGAACAATACAGTTGAGACCGCGCTTAAGCTTCCGGCGAACACCATCTGCAATGCAACGATGACGAAGCGCGCCGTTGATTTCTATTCCTTTGAGGGCAAAAAGGGGCAGCGCATCGCGGTCGACTGCGCGGCGGCGGGAATCGATTCGCGGCTGACTCCGGTGGTCATTATCGCCGACGCCAAGGGTGCCGATTTGCTCGTCAACCGTACCGGCGGCATCATCAATTTCACTCCGCCTGCCGACGGTAGCTATCTGATCAAGGTGAACGACCTCACCTATCAGGGCGGCGAACGCCACTTTTACCGCCTTGCCCTGCGCGAAGTCAGCGGTGACGCTCCGGCACCTCAGCAGCCTTCGACCGCGAGCGTTGGTGCTGTCTCCTGGCCCCCGCAAGGGCTCGCGCCGAATGCAGCAGCGACGGAGATCGAGCCTAACAATGCACCCAAAGAGGCGCAAAAAGTGACTCTGCCGTTCGATGTGGCCGGCAGCTTCGCTCCCGCCGCGGATGTCGATACCTTCGATTTTGAGGCGAAGAAGGGTGAGGTGTGGTGGGTCGAAGTCGCCTCCGCACGACTTGGGCGTCAGACGGATCCCTTTGTGCTGGTGCAGCGTGTCGTTAAGGAAGGGGAGAAGGAAACCCTCACCGACGTGGCCGAGCTCTACGACATCGCCAGTCCCGTAAAAGTTTCGACAAACGGCTACTCCTATGATGGACCGCCCTACGATGTCGGCTCGCCCGATGTCCTCGGGAAGGTAGAGATCAAGGAGGACGGTCTTCATCGTCTCCAGGTTCGCGATCTCTTTGGTGGCACGCGCAATGATCCCCAGAATGTCTATCGCCTCCTCGTGCGCAAGGCCCAGCCGGACTTTGCGCTCGCGACCTGGGCCGTGCACATGACCCTGCGTAACGGTGACCGCGCCGCCTTCTCCAAACCAATTGCCCTCCGTGCGGGCGGAGCGATGGTCTTTGAAGTCATGGCGATTCGTCGGGATGGATTCGACGGCGACATTGAAATGGTAATGGAGGGCCTTCCCGCCGGAGTCAGTGCCAGCGGATTGAAGATCCCCGCTGGCAAGTCAGTCGGTCATGTCGTCATCACCGCAGATTCGAAGGCAAAACGTGCTCATGCCCTCGCGAACCTGACGGGCCGTGCCACAATTGACGGCAAAGCCGTGACCCGCCCGTGTCGACTCGCTTCGATGGCCTGGCCGGTGAAGGATGCGAAAGGGGAAATCCCCAGCCCGCGACTCTATGCCGACATTCCGGTGTCCGTAAGTGATGCCGAGCCATCACCCATCACCATCACCGGTGCCGAAAACAAAGTGTGGGAGGCTAAAGTTGGCGAGACCTTGAAGATTCCACTGAAAGCCGAATGGCGCGGTGAGTTTTCCGGCACGGCGATGAAGCTGAAGGCCTACGGGGCCGGCTTCGAAGGAGTGAAGGAGTTTGATCTTCCCGTGAAGGCGACGAGCACTGAGGCGGTCATCGATCTCGCCGCGCTGAAGACTGCGCCGGGCGACTACACCATTGCCTTCTATGGCAGCGCCGTGGCGAAGTATTCCTACAATCCACAGGCGGTTAAGGCTGCCGAAGAGGTGAAGAAGAAAGCCGAGGCCGAAGCAGCGAAGATGGCGACCGAGGCCAAAAAAATTGCAGGAGACGCCGCCAATGCTCCGACCGAGAAGAAGTCTGAGATGGCCAACGCTGCCAAGGTCGCGGCTGAGAAGCAGAAGGAAGCCGAAGCGATGATGGCCAAGGCCACCGCAAAGGTGAAGGCGGTGACCGACGCTGCGGCACCGAAGGAGATCGTCGACATCTACGTCTCCGCTCCGATCCGCATCTCCGTGAAAGCCCCTCCTGCGCCCGCACCTGCGCCTGCGGCGGCGCCCGCCACGCCGGCGGTAACCACTGCCAAAAAATGAGTTCCCGGGATAACAACGCCAGTCGAGTGGTTTGGAAGTGCGGGATCGCCCTGGTTTTTTTTGCCGGGCTTCCTGTCGCGGCGGTGGATAATCCCGACTTCTACCGTGACGTCTATCCTTCGCTCAAGGCGAACTGCATTTCCTGCCACAACAAGACCACGACCAAGGCCGGGCTCAACATGGAGACGCCCGAGTTGATGATCAAAGGGGGGGATTCCGGTCCCTCCATCGTTCCCGGCAAGAGTGCCGAGAGTCTCCTCGTCGAGGCTTCGGTCCATACCGCGGAGATTGAGATGCCTCCGCCGAACAACAAGTCAGGCGCCGTGAAGCTGTCCCCGGCCGAGATCGCCGTGCTTAAGACATGGATCGATCAAGGCGCGAAAGCGTCGGTGCAGGAGGAACGCCAGGTCACCTGGAAGCCACTCGCCCCGGGGGTTGACCCCATCTACAGCCTCGCTCTGACCCGCGATGGACGGTATGCCATTTGCGGGCGCTCGAATCGACTCTTTCTCTACGATCTCGCAACGCGTGAGTTTGTCGCCGAGGTCTCGGATCCGGCTGAGAAGACAGGCGCAGCACATCGTGCGATGATCCAGTCGATCGCCTTCAGTCCTGACGGAACCAGGCTCGCGAGCGGGAGTTTCCGCGAGGTGAAGATCTGGAAGCTCGAACCTGGAAAGCCGGGCGAAGTCGCCGCGGCCCCGGTTCCGAAGCCGGCCGACGAGGCTCTCCTCAAGAAGATCGCCGGGACCGGCAAGGTCGCGATCGTGAACCACTTTCTCTCTCCCGATGGCAAGACGATTGTAACCGGTTGTTCGGATGGCTCAGTCCGGGTTTGGGAAACGGCCACGGCTAAATCACTCGCCGAGTTGCGCGGCAGCGTCGCGACTTCGAAGCAGATGGCGGAGAAGGATTTGACGATCGCACGACAGGCGCTCGAGCAGGCCTTCCAGAAGACCGAGGTGGCCCGTATCGAAGCGCAGAACAAGGCTCTCGACGAACTGTTGAAGAAAGCGAACGAGGCCATCGTTGCGATGAAAAAGGTTCTTCCTGAAAAGGAGAAGCTCGTGAAACCCGCTCAGGATGCGAAGGCCGTTGGCCAAAAGGCCATCGACGAAGTGCTTGCCAAAATCAAGGCCGCGCCCGAAGGCAAGGCTGATGCGGCTTTGGAAAAAGCGCTTAAGGATTCGCAGGAAAAACTCGCGCCGCTCACCATGGCCGAAACGTCCGCCCTTGCCGGGGTCTCGGCGACGAAGAGCAACATCGTCGACTCTGAGGCCGAGGTAAAACGTATCACCGACGCCAGGACAAAAAACACGCAGGAGTTGGCCGCTGCCAACGCGGCGATCGATGCTGCAAAGAAACTTCAGGACAAAACCACCGCTGAACTCGCCGCCTTAAAGGGGACCCTGACAAAACCCTCATCCAAACCCGTGGCGGTAGCCCTTTCCCCCGACGGAAAGAAAGCCGCCGCCGTTTTTGACGATGGGCAGCTCACTGTTTGGGCGGTGGTAACCGGAACTCCGGTCGAGGATCAGGCCGGGACGGCGGCTCCCACCTCCGTGCTCGCGGCGGGATCGGGCGGTAATTTTTCGGCGACGGCTCCCGATGGAAAGGTCCGTGTCACCGGAGCGCCGGTCCGCTGGGTTCTCGAGCGCACCCTCGGCGGAGACAAGGATACTTCGTTTTTTGCCGACCGGGTCAACGCGGTGAAGTTCAGTCCGGACGGCAAGCTCCTCGCTGCCGGCGGAGGTGAACCCTCTCGTACGGGAGACATCACCCTCTTTGATCCCGCCACCGGAAAGGTGACCGCGACGTGGAAGGATCGCCATGACGACATCGTCATGAGCCTCGATTTTTCCCCCGATGGGAAACGCCTTGCCTCGGGGGCGGCCGACAAGATCGTTCGTGTCACTGAGATCGCCTCGGGCAAACAGGTGAATTTGCTGGAGGGTCACACCCACTATGTCATGGGGGTCGCCTTCCGCGCCGACGGACGGGTCCTTGCCTCGGCTGGCGCCGACAGTGTAGTCCTGTCGTGGAATATGATCCTCGGTGAACGGAAGAAAAAGATCGAGGGCTGGACCAAGGAGGTCACCTCGGTTCAGTTCATCGGTGCAACGAACCAGATTTTGACCTCCGCCGGTGACAACCGCGTCCGCATCGTCAATGACGACGGGGGAGAAATTCGCTCCATTGCCGGGCTTCCCGATTTTATGCAGGCTGCCGCCAGCACCTCGAACGGTGCCACCCTCGTCGGCGGCGGAGAGGACAGCACTCTCCGGGTTTGGAACGGCACCGACGGCAAGGAACTCGTCGCGTTTGCCGCAAAATAGATCCGATTTCAGCCTTTCAAGTTTTCAGCTTTTCAAAATTTCACCTATGACCACCTCACCCTTCCATTGTTCCGGTCCGCTCGACCGCCGCAGTTTCATGCAGGTCGGACTGACCGGGATGGCCACTTTGTCCTGGCCGGCTCTGCTCAAGCTGCGCGCCGAAAACGCGGTGAAGCCGACCAGCGAGAAGAAGGCCATCATCATGGTCTGGCTTCCGGGCGGTCAATCGCACATCGACACCTACGATCCCAAGCCGGAGATCGGCAGCGAATACCGCGGGCCATTCAAGACGATCTCGACCAAGGTGCCGGGCATGCAGTTTACCGAGTTGCTTCCCATGAATGCAAAGATCGCTGACAAGTTCACGATCCTGCGTTCCATGAACCAGAAAGCGGGCGGCCATCCTGCCGGCTCGATGCAGATGCTCTCGGGCGATAGCGATGAGCGCGATAAACCCAAACCACGTCTGCCTGACTGGATGTCGGTGGCTCATTACCTTCGGGCGAAGGATGGCAAGCGGACCAACCCGCTCCCGAATTACATCGGGGTGAATCCACCGCTCGAATACAACGGCCCCGCCTATCTGGGTGATGCCTTTGCGCCCTTCTCCGTGAGTGACGACCCGAACCGGCCCAATTTTGCGGTGCCGAATATCGGCCTCTCCGACGCCGCCGAGACGCGCCGTCTCAGTGACCGTATCCTCCTGCGCAAGAATCTCGACAAACTCGAGCGTGCTTTCGACAAGGAGGGTGAGCTTGGTGCCCTCGATGAGTTCGAGGCCCAGGCCATGACTCTGCTGACGAATCCGCAGACGAGGGACGCGTTCGACCTGAGCAAGGAGGAGGCCGCCACCCGCGACCGTTATGGGCGCAACCGTTGGGGCCAGCAGCTTCTCCTTGCCCGCCGCCTCGTCGAGTCCGGTGTTGAGATCGTCACGAGCAGCCTGAGCGGTCCTCTCTGTGGTCGCGTTGGCAACTGGGATGACCATGCCGTGAACCAGCATCAGTTCGAGGCCCTGCGATTCCGCATGCCGAACTATGACCGCGCCGTTTCCGCTCTGATTGAGGACATCTACGCCCGCGGGCTCGACAAACGTGTCCTCGTCGTCGTGACCGGCGAGTTCGGGCGCACTCCTAAAATCAGTTTTGACCGCAGCACCGGGGCAGGGGATGCGAGTGCTCCGGCGGGGACTCTTCAACCCGGACGCGACCACTGGCCGCGAGCCTTCACCAATGTGTGGGCCGGAGGCGGCATCCAGACGGGTGGCATCATCGGCGCAACCGACAAGCGCGGAGAGGATGTGACCGAGCGCCCCTGCGGCCCCGGCGATTTCCTCGCGACGATCTATCATCATCTCGGGATCGATTCCTCAAAGATCACGATTGAGGATTTCAACGGAAGGCCGACGCCTATTGTGGATCACGGGAAGCCGATTCCGGAGTTGGTGGTTTAACCCGATGTCGTTGAAAGGATATGCGGCCGCTATAGCCGCAAAAATTGAGGCTGGCGTTTGGGCTTTCTGAGTCATTTTTCTGTGAGTCTCATGCGTTCTCCTGGGTAGCGTCAGCTTCGGCCTTTCTAACGCATGACGTGATATCTACGAAGGTGATCACTCCTGTTTTGCGCTGTCCCGAACGTCCGGATAAACACACCTTCTTCGGTAATTCCCTTGTCAGGACGGGGATTTTTCCGCAATCTGGGTTGGGATCTGCGGGTGGATATCACCTGGCGAGGTCATACGAATAAATACTGTTCGCTTTGAAAAATATTCACTCGTGAAAGCGTCCCCTGTTAGAGCATTTGTGATTCTCAATCTAGCTGTCATCGCTGGATGGGCCGCCTTCTCCGCGTTCACAGTCGGGACCTTGGCGTGGATCGGAAAGAATCCACCCGTATTCGATTTGCTTTCCGAAATGGGCATCCCGGTCTTTCCAAAGTTTTCGAGTGATAGTCCGCTTATATATGTTCTTGTTTGCACGGTGGTCGTAGCTGCCTCTTTCGGTGCAGCGTTCATCTTGCGCAGAAATCGAAGCAGCGAACATGACGTGGGACTCAAGGGCTTACAGCCCTGAGTCCACATCGACGTTGGCGGCATCCGTCGTACGCTCGCGTTGAAAATCCGAGTAGGGATCGCGCCGAATCCCCGACCGAGCCGGTCGGGGCTACCCCGGGAGCTTGTTCGGGAGCGAGGGGACGATGCGATGTCTCCAGCAGGGAATGCCCGGGAAAGACTTGCTGAATCAAACTTGAGGCCACTTTTAGCGGCACAAACCTCACTCCGCCCCAACCTAATCCCCCATGGCGCGCTTGGTGGCGATGGTGCGTTTGATGTCCTCGGCACTCCAGTCGATCTCGACATCGCCGGCGAGGAGATCGCTGCGTTCGCGGTAGTTCAAGGTGAACCCGAGTGGCTTCCAGAGTTTGTGGACTGCCAGTTCCAGCTCCGCGTAGCTTCGTCCCCGCATGAGGTGAATTTCGCGGGCTTCCGGCTCGGGGACACCGCTGAGGACGCTCTCAAGGTAGCGACGGAAGTGGACGCCGTCGGGGTGATCGTGATGGATGAAGTAGTCGATGAGGAGGAGGGCCTCATTGTATTGAAGAAAGCCCGCGACATCACCGGCCTCGATAAAGCGATTCCACTCGACGATATCCCGACTCATGAGTTTTTCGAGATGGGAGACATTCATGCGCCTGTCCTTCACGATGCGGTCTCCGACGAGGTGTTTGTTGATGTGGTGGCGGACCGATACGTGGGTGTTGGTGAATTCGAAATAGGCCGGGGCAAACTGCGTTGCGGCGAGATACTCGGCCATGCCCTCGGAGACCCAGGCGGGCATTCTTAGATACATCAAGGCCGCCGTCGACTGGTGGGTCACCTCATGGACAATGACGTCGTACTTCTGGACCTTTTCAGGCTTGTCGAATTCAAAGACGACGAGTTGAAGGTCGCGTTCGATGAGGGCGTCAGCATTGATGTGCACGATGCCGGTTTGAGCGTCCCAGAAACCGGCCGTCATTCCCATCTCGGCAAATTTCCTGCCGCTTTCGATGATGATCTTTCTCCGCTCGGATGGATCTCGTCCCCAATTCAAGGGAAGCGGCAGAGGCAAGGCACTGAGAGCCCCGTCGACCGACTCACAAATCAGCGTGATTGACTTGAGGGACTCCTGATTGACCCCGGCCTCATTCGTAATGTCGAAGTGCTCGCTTTTCCATTGATTGGAATCCGCAATCCGGGTCAGCGGCACTTTGTCAACGTTCACCCGCCACTTGTCGGGCCACCGGTGGGTCTTGAGGGGGAGGGGATATCCGGCGACTCCGTTTCGGCCCTCGGCCCTGACCCACTCGTGGATTCCAAGCCTGTCCTTTTCGGAGAGGAGCTTGAGGGAGAGTTGTCCGACGCCGTGCGATTCCGGAACGCGGAACTGGGCGGTTTTCGAGTCCGCAGCCAGAAGAATGGCGTTCATCCGGGTGCCATCGGAAAAGGTCCAGATTCGTGCTCCATTCCCGGATTCGGAAAGCCCGCCCGCATCCGGCAGAAGGGAGTCCAACTTATCGAGGGCGAGCCCCCGGGCTCCCTTCACTTGTTTCAGAACCGAAGCGACATCGGGAATTTGATCCTTAAGGAGATGAATCTCGTGACGACCCAGGTAGACGGTGGTGCCGACCAGAGCAAAAAGGGCGAAAAGGAGAAATCGCTTCATGGGTCCGTTCAATATTCATGTTATCATAAGTATGGCAATTATAAAATAGTGAACTTTTTCGGTTCGATCCGATACCTTCAGTTGGGCCTCGACGGGCAAAGTCTATCGGATAGGAGGTATCGAATGACCCATCGGCAAAAACCGGTTCATTTTCGTTTCCGCGCATCGGGCCACTCCGGCGTCGGGCTTGCCGGGCTCGTTTTATCCCAAGGGAGGGAAGATCCCTTTTCCTCCTTGCCTCACCCCCGATTTCAGTGAAAGGGAGAGCATCGTGATTTCGCTCACTGAAACTGGCAATGCCTCTGACTCACTGGTCGACTTTACTTCCGGGTTCTTCGGAAAAAAGGGGGCTTTGTCGTCGTTAAAGGACTTCGAATTCCGGCCCGAACAGCAGCAGATGGCGGTGGCGGTGGCGAGGGCCCTGGAGGAGGAGCGTCCTCTCGTGATCGAGGCGGGCACGGGGGTGGGAAAGTCACTGGCCTACCTGGCTCCGGCAGTAAGAAAGGCGCTGGATGAGGGGCGCAAGGCCATCATTTCGACCCACACGATCAATCTCCAGGAGCAGCTCATCAACAAGGATATTCCCCTGCTGCAATCCGTTCTCGGTGAGCCGTTTCGCGCGCTGCTCCTGAAGGGACGACGGAATTACCTTTGTCCCCAGCGCCTTCAGATCGCGATGTCGGGCGGAGGGGAGTTGTTCACGAGTTCGGAGTTGGAGGAACTGAAGCTGATCTGGGAATGGGCCGAAACGACGAAGGACGGGACCCTGAGCGATCTGGATTTTGCGCCCTCGCCCCGACTCTGGTCCCAGATCTGCAGTGAAACCCATGCCTGCACCCCGAAGCGATGTGGTCCCTCCGGGAAATGTTTCTATCAGGAGGTCCGCAAGCAGATCGCCGATGCCCATGTCCTGGTGGTGAATCACACCCTATTTTTCACCCTGCTCAACAGCCAGAGTGAATTCAATGAATCAGGCGAGGGATTTCTCTTCGCGAAAGACTTTCTGATCTTCGACGAGGCCCATACCCTCGAGCAGGTGGCGGCCCGGCAGTTGGGTATCTCACTCTCGCAGACAGGGATGAAGTTCGATCTTCACCGCCTGTTCAACCCCAAGAACAAAAAGGGTCTTTTTCAACTTACCGGAGACATGGAGGGGCGCCGTCTTACGATGAAGCTGCTCGATGAAATCGACGACTTTTTTGTCGGAATCGAGGAGACCTGTCGTTGGGGGGAATACGGACGGGAATTCCGGATCCGGGGTCCGGAGTTTGTGGAGGACACGCTCGGTGCCGGCCTGATCGAGGTGAGCCGCCGCGCCCGGACCATTGCCGATCTTGCGGAGGATACAATGAAGAGCGAACTGGCCGAATTGGCCCGTCGTTTGGCCGACTGCCGCGCCGCTCTCGCCACTTTTCTTGACCAGCGGGACGACGGGCTGGTCTACTGGGTCGAAAAGAGTGATCGCGAGTCATTGAGTCTGAATGCCGCTCCGGTAAATGTGGCGGAACTCCTCCGTCCGGTTTTCTTCGAGCGGAACCGGCCCTGCATTTTCACCAGTGCGACCCTGGGAATCGGAGAGCGCGACCTCAGCTATTTCCGGGGACGGGTTGGAGCAGGGGACGTGGAAGCGATCCGGATCGGAAGCCCCTTTGATTACAGCCGGCAGATGACGATTCACCTCGTCCGGAAGATGCCCGAACCCTCGGAGAGCGGATATGAGGCCGCGCTGGCAGGCTGGATCCAGCATTTTGTGCGAAAGTCCGGGGGCCGGGCCTTTGTCCTTTTCACGAGCTACAAATTGCTTCAACGCATGGTCTCTCTTTTGGGGGATTTCTTTCGAACCGAGAAAATTCGCCTGTTGGCGCAGGGCACGGGAAATTCCCGGAACCAGTTGATTGAGGACTTCAAGGAGGACGAAACCAGCGTCCTCTTCGGCACGGACAGTTTCTGGACGGGAGTGGACGTGCCGGGGCGGGCCCTCGCCAATGTCATTATCACGCGGCTGCCCTTCGCGGTGCCGGATCACCCGCTCACCCAGGCAAGGCTTGAGTTTATTGAGGAGCGGGGAGGAAACTCCTTCATGGATTATAGCGTTCCCGAGGCCATTCTGAAGCTCCGGCAGGGCGTGGGGCGTCTCATCCGCAATAGCGAGGACAAGGGCATGGTGGTGATCCTCGACAATCGAATTCTCACGAAGCGTTACGGAAAGATTTTTCTCGATGCGATGCCGGATGCTCCGGTAAAGATTGAGGAATGATTCCGCACCCTGGCGGATTAAAACTCCAATGGCCTTTTTTGACCTGCAGATAAACGGCTACGCCGGAACCGATTTTTGTTCGAAGGATGTGACGCTGGAGGAATTCCGACATGCCTGCGACACCCTCAAGGCGGATGGAATCGAAGGGATCCTTGCCACCCTGATCACCGACTCGGTGGAATCGCTCGCGGCCAAGCTGAAGAAGATGGTTCGCTTTCGCGAGGAAGACGCCGTCATCCGGGAAATGGTCAAGGGTTTCCATGTCGAGGGGCCCTTTATCAGTCCGGTGGAGGGTTATGTGGGTGCCCATCCCGCCGCCTGGGTGAGGCCGGCCGAAGTGGATTCCGCCGCCCGTATTCTGGAAGCGGGTGACGGTCTGGTGCGCCTGATGACGCTGGCTCCTGAATATGATCAGGGAGCGGCAACGACACGTTACCTGGTCGATCAGGGAGTCGTTGTCTCAGCGGGGCACTGCGATCCTGATTTTGAGACCTTGAAGGGGGCCATTGACGCGGGACTCTCGATGGTGACCCACCTCGGCAACGGATGCCCCGTGGTGCTGCCTCGTCATGATAATTTCATCCAGCGGGCTCTTTCATTCTCCGACCGTCTCTGGCTGTGCTTTATCCCGGACGGTGCCCACGTGCCATTTTTTGCCCTGCGAAATTATATCAAACTGGCCGGACTTGATCGAACCATCGTCACCTCTGATGCGATCATGGCAGCCGGACTGGGGCCGGGTGTTTATGAATTGTCCGGCGAACCGGTGGAAATCGATGTAAACGGAGTCGCCCGCCGCCCCGGATCTCCGAATCTGGCCGGTTCAACGATTCGAGGGCATCAGATTCCGGTCAATTTGAAGGAACATCTTCATTTGGGGGAGCTTGAGATTGATCGTCTTTACCGGGCGAATCCGCTCAAGGCATTGGGTCTGGATTGACGCCGGAATCCGTTTTGCTGAGTCCTTGAGCGGGAATCAAAGACGCGGAAACGGCGGGTGGATCAGGCATGGATCCTGCGTTTCAAAACGCCTGGCGAGAGGTCAATCTTCTTGCGCCGTAATTTGCCGATTTTCGGGTGGTTTTACCAACGAAGTCCGGTAACTTCCCGCAGAATGGGCAATGTCCGGTATCCAACACAGCATGAATCGTAGACTGGCGGGGGTATTGATCCCGATTTTTTCCATCAGGGGGGAGAATGACCTCGGAATCGGCGACGTTAAAAGCCTTCACGATTTTGTGGGATTTGCCTCGGAGACGGGATTTGGATTCATCCAATTGCTCCCCATCAATGAGACGGGGCCCGACAACAGTCCCTACAACTCCATCAGTTCGGTCGCGATCGAACCGATGACCCTCGATTGTTCTCCGGCCGGGCTCACTGACCTGACCCAGGATGACTTCCAAGAGGTGATCAGCGGGGTCGATCTGGAGCATTTAAATGCCGGTCCGGTTCAGTATGCCGCCGTTCGACAACTCAAACACACCCTGCTCAGAAGGGCCTACACGAAATTTTGCAGCACGGTCTTGAACCACGTCGATACGAGGTCGGCCTCGTTCGAGACATTTTGTCAGGCGGAAGCGGCCTGGCTCAATGACTATTGCCTGTTCCGTTTCCTGATGGATCGCGAGGGCGGCAGTCAGGTCTGGCAGCACTGGCGCGAGGAGTATCAGGATCGTGGCCGGGCGCTCGCCTCAATTATTGAGGAAGCAAAGTCCCGCCCTGACGAGATCGACCGGGAGTTGCGGTATTATGCCTACGTTCAATGGATTGCCTTTGAACAATGGAAGACGGTGGCGGCGTATGCTTCCTCGAAAGGGGTTTCACTCATGGGGGATATCCCTTTTGGCGTCAGTCTCTACAGTGTGGATGTCTGGGCGGATCTGTCGATTTTTGATCTCGACTGGTACGGTGGAGCGCCTCCCGAGCAACTGTTCAAGGATGACGAGTTTGTCCAGAAGTGGGGGCAGAACTGGGGAATCCCCCTTTACCGGTGGGATGAACTTGAGAAGAGGGACTTCAGTTGGTGGAAACAGCGTATTTCCAAAACGACGGAGATTTTCAGCATGTTCCGGGTCGATCATGCCCTCGGATTTTACCGGATCTATTCATTCCCGTGGAATCCGGTGCGCAATGCCGAGTTTCTTCCCTTAACCCACGACGAAGCCGCCGCACGCTGCGGAGGGAGACTTCCCGGATTCCGCCCGCGTCCGGATCACTCGGAGGAATTCAAGGCGGCAAACCGGGAGGAAGGTGAGAAGTATTTCCGGATGATCCTGGATGCCGCCGCCGGGGCTGAGGTCATCGCCGAGGATCTGGGCACCGTTCCGGACTATGTCAGGCCTTCTCTGGAGAGCCTCGGGATCGCGGGCATGAAGGTTCCGCAGTGGGAATTCAGTGAGGGGAGAGTAAGTTCGGGGCTCCACTACCCCGCCCTTTCCTTTGCGACCTATGCCTCACATGACCACGCACCAATGCGGGCGCAATGGGAGCAGCAGCTCGGTCAGATGCGGCAGGCCGAGGCTGACAGCCACGAGTATTGGGAAGCCCGAAATTTTCTCACCACCCTCTGCTCGTTCGCCGGAATCGAACTGCCCTGGAACGATCCTCCGGAATACAGTTCCGAAGTATGGGAGAAGCTCCTGCGGGAACTCTGCCTTTCGCAATCGGACCGCGTTGCGGTGATGATCAACGATCTGATCCTGGAAACGGAACGAATCAATGTCCCCGGGGTCATGGACGGGACAAACTGGAGCTACCGCATCCCCATGACAGCCAGAGGGCTAACCGTTGACAAAGAGTTCTGGCCGTTACGGGAGTCACTAAAAAAGCTCTTGAACGAGACCGGTCGTTCGAGAAGGGTGCTTGGCCTTTAGATTGCAGAATCTTTGCATAATCCGGCTCGAAAAACTTGAATGCCTCGTTCAAATTCAAGCGGATATCACATTTTAATATACCATGACTAATCCAATACGTGTTGCAGTGACCGGCGCCGCCGGTCAGATCGGATATTCGCTTCTTTTCCGCATTGCGAGCGGAGCCATGTTCGGCCCGGACCAGAAGGTGGCCCTGAATCTGATCGAGATCGAACCGGGCATGAAAGCGCTTGAGGGAGTGGTCATGGAGCTGGATGATTGTGCTTTCCCGCTGCTCACGGACATTCGTTCCACCTCGGATCTGGATGCGGGTTTCACTGACGTGAACTGGGCCCTCCTCGTCGGCAGTGTCCCGAGGAAGCAGGGGATGGAGCGAAAGGATCTCCTCAGCATCAACGGCAAGATCTTCACCGGCCAGGGCCGCGCCATCGCGGCGAATGCGGCGTCTGATGTCCGGACTCTGGTCGTGGGCAACCCTTGTAACACCAACTGCCTCATCGCCATGAACAGCGGAGGTGAGATCCCCAAGGACCGCTGGTTTGCGATGACCCGTCTGGATGAAAACCGGGCAAAGTCCCAGCTCGCCGCGAAAGCCGGGGTGCATGTGAGTGAAGTCTCGAGAACAACGATCTGGGGAAACCATTCGGCGACCCAGTATCCTGATTTTTACAGCGCCCTCATCGGAGGGGCGCCGGCGACTGAAGTGATCAAGGATGAAGTCTGGCTTCAGGGCAGTTTTATCGAAACCGTTCAGAAGAGGGGTGCGGCGATCATTGAGGCGAGAGGATCCTCTTCCGCCGCGTCGGCAGCAAACGCCGTCGTTGATACGGTGAGAAGTCTGACCACTCCGACTCCATCAGGTGACTGGAACAGTGTTTGTGTCTGCTCGGACGGTTCCTATGGGATCGACAAGGGGCTCATTGCCTCGTTTCCTATCCGCTCGACCGGAAAGACCTGGGAAATCGTTCAGGATGTTCCGGTGAATGAGTTTAGCCGGGGAAAAATCGAGGCTTCGGTACAGGAGTTGCGTGAGGAGCGGGAGGCCGTGGCCGATCTGCTTCCCTGACCCAGACGGGGTTTGCGGTCGGTGAGCCTCCAGGGTGGGGGTGTATACCCTATTGACTGAGGGCTTCAAAACGTTTATGACATGCAATCTCGCTCCCGACGATTTTCCCGATTTCCGTAATTTCAGCCTATTCCTCTAAAGTTTTATCTATCAAGCGTTTACGTCCTAAGATTAAGCCTGTAAACCCGCTCTTCGGCAGGTTTCGGGCTTACTCGTTTTCATTTTCCACTGCCAAATATTGATATGTCCGATCAAAAGCCAGCGACCCACGAGCCTTTAGCCATTGTAGGAATCGGGTGCCGACTGCCCGGCGGGGTGAATGGTCCCGAGTCGTTCTGGCAAATGATGGTCGAGGAACGCTCGGGAATTATCCCGGTGCCGACTGATCGCTGGAACCGGGAACGCTGGTATCACGAGAACGTGGAGATTCCGGGGAAGATGATCACCAAATGGGGTGGCTTTATCCACGATTTTGATAAATTTGATGCCCAGTTTTTCGGAATTTCCCCCCGGGAGGCCCTGCGGATGGACCCGCAGCAGCGATGGATGCTGGAAGCGGCCTGGGAATCTCTTGAAGATGCGGGAATGGCGCCTGACAGCCTTCGTGGCAGCCAAACCGCCGTTTATGTGGGGATTGCCTCGAACGATTATGCGAACGTCGCGCAAAGCGATCCCCGCAACGTCGACGTGCACACCAATTCGGGCAGCACACTCTCGATCGCTTCGAACCGGATTTCCTACCTTTTTGACCTCAAGGGGCCTTCGGTCTCGGTGGATACGGCTTGTTCCTCCGCCCTGGTGGCAATCAATCTTGCCTGTGAGAGTGTCTGGTCCGGCGAAGCGACGATGGCGCTTGCCGGGGGAGTCAATGCGCTCCTGACTCCTGATGCGTCGATCGGCTTCTCAAAGGCGACTATGCTTTCGCCCTCGGGCCAGTGTTTTGCCTTTGATGACCGGGCCAACGGCTACGTTCGCGGCGAAGGGGCCGGAATGTTTGTCATCAAAAAACTCGCCGACGCTCAGCGCGACGGTGACCGGGTTTATTGCACGATCCGCGCGGCGGTGATTAATCAGGACGGACATACTTCGTCGATGACGGTTCCCGGTGTGGAGACCCAGGCAAAGATGCTTGAAGACGCGTTCGCCAAAGCCGGCATCGAACCAAAGCAGGTTCGCTACATGGAGGCTCATGGAACCGGTACGCCTGTCGGGGATCCCATTGAGACGAGAGCCCTCGGTCAGGTGCTTTCGAGAGGAAGGGATGAGGGTGACTACTGTCTGATTGGTTCGGTGAAAACGAACGTCGGACACCTCGAGTCCGGGTCAGGGGTAGCCGGGGTGGCCAAGGCGGCTCTGGTTCTTTATCACAACATGGTTCCGGCAAGTTTGAACTTCAAACGGCCGAACCCGAACATTCCCTTTGAAGAGTTCAAGCTCAAGGTGGCTTCAGAACTCCAGCCGCTTCCGCATCTCGGTGACCTTCCCCCTGTCGTCGGGGTAAACAGCTTTGGTTTCGGCGGGACAAACTCCCATATTGTGCTTGGCGCGGCGCCGGCTCCCGCCAAGGCGGAAAAATCAGGATTGCCTCTTACCTTGAGTAAGGGTGCGCCTGAAGCTGAGGTAATCAGGCCCGTGCTTCTTCCACTGTCAGGTCGAGGCGAGGATGCCTTGAGAGACAATGTGATCAAGTGGAGGCGTTTCCTCCGCGCGACCGACGATGACCTTCGCGAAATCGCCTCTGCCGCAGGGTGCAAGCGCGAGCATCACGATAACCGCCTCGCTTTTGTTGCCAGCGACAAGGACAGTCTCATCCACAGCATGACCGAGTGGCTCGCGACCGGAGACGGTGGCGACTCGGTGAGCGGAAAATGTGCGGGTGAGGCCCATCCGCTGGTGTTTGTTTTCACCGGTCAGGGAGCTCAGTGGTGGGCGATGGGGCAGGAGTTGATCAAGCGTGAGCCCGTCTTCCGGGGAGTTCTTGAGGAGATCGACACCCATTTGAAGCCTCTCGCCGGATGGTCTCTCGTGGAAGAGATGACTCGCGATGAGGCCTCTTCGCAGATCAACCGCACAAACATCGCCCAACCTGCTATCTTCGGCCTGCAAGTGGCCCTCGCCGAGCTATGGAAATCGTGGGGCATCGTGCCTTCGAAAGTGGTCGGACACTCGGTGGGTGAAGTGGCGGCGGCGTATGTCGCCGGTGCTTACACGATGAAGGATGCTGTCACGATCATCTATCATCGTTCCCGCCTTCAGGATATGACCGGAGGCAAGGGTCGCATGGTGGCGGTCGGGCTTTCCCAGGCCGAAGCCAAAAAAGTGATCGCCGGAAATGAAGACAAGGTCAAAGTGGCCGTCATCAACAGTCCCGGCATGGTAACTTTGGCCGGTGATACTGAACCGCTGGAGGCGCTTGTCGCCACTCTTGAAGAGAGCGGAAAATTTGTTCGATGGCTGAGAATTGACTACGCGTTCCACACCCACCAGATGGAACCGATCAAGGATGAGCTTCTTGAGACACTGGCAGGCATCAAACCGCGCGCTACTACGATTCCGTATATCTCCACCGTCACCGGAGGTGTCTGTGAGGGAACACGCCTTAATGCCGACTACTGGTGGCAGAATGTTCGGGAGGCCGTTCTCTTTGCTCCGGCCATCGCCGGTCTGATCCGCTCCGGTGAGGACTCTTTCCTGGAGGTCGGGCCTCACCCGGCGCTGCAGAACCCCATCATGGAATGTCTCTCCGAGCAGGGGAGGAAGGGGCATTATTATTCCAGCCTTCGCCGCAAATCAGACGAGTCGGTTGAAATGCTGACGAATCTGGCCACGCTGCATATTCACGGTTACAAAGTGGACTGGAGATCGGTGAACCGTGCGGAAGGACGGGATGTCCGTCTTCCCACCTACGCCTGGCAGAAGGAGCGTTTCTGGCTCGAATCGGCCGAGGGTCGTTACCAGCGCTGCGCGCCGCTCGAGCATCCGCTCCTCGGTCTTGCCAAAGTGGCCTCTCATCCGACCTGGCAGTTTGATCTGGATCCCCGCTACTTCACCTGGCTCGACGATCACCGCTTCTGGGACAGTGTTGTTTTTCCCGCATCGGGCTATGGCGAGATCGGTCTGGCAATCGCCCGCAAGATGTTTCCGGGGGAGAATTATGTGGTCGAGGACCTCGAGATGAAGAAAGCGCTCTTCGTCTCCGAGGAAAAAGTTCCCGTCGTCGAAGTTGTCTTCGATCCCGCCACCCGTATTTTTCAAGTTTTCAGTTCTAGCGGGGAGCGGAGAGATTGGGACCTGAACTCTCAGGGAGTGCTTCGCAAATTGCCGCTTCCGGTGGAGTCCTCAGTTGACCTTGAGGCGATCAAATCCCGGTTGCCCAGGCATTTCTCGCACGAAGAATACTACGAGGATTACGAAGAGGCCGGGTACCAGTTCCGACCCTTGTTCCAGCATCTCGTTAACGTGTGGAGACGCGACGGCGAGGCACTTGCGGAGATCGTCGCTCCCGAGGGACTGCGTGATACGATCCCGGACCACCACTTCCATCCGGCGGTGCTTGACGCCTGTTTTCACACCGTCAAAGGCGGACAGGTGATTCCGGACGGTGCGCTGGCAACCGACTATTTCTACCTCCCGGCCTCGATTCGCAGTATCCGTCTATATGTCGACAAACCGCCCTTGCGTCTTTGGGGGCATGCGAAAGTGAATTCGGACAATGACCGCGAGTATATCATCGCCGACATCAAGGTTTATGACGACGGAGGAAATCTGGTCGGGGAAATCTTCGGCTTCCGCGCTGACCGGGTCGAGCAGTCGACACTGGATGAACTCGAAAAGTGTATCTACGAGGCAAAATGGAAGCCTCTGAGGCTTAAGGATACCCGCATCGAGGGTGACGCCGGGCTGCCGGATCCCGAAGAGTTGGTAAAGGCGGCGATGGATGGTCTCGACACGCTTTACGCTGCCAGAGGTCTTGCCAATCATTACGGGAAGTTTCTTCCGGCGATGGAGGAACTCTCACGTCAGTTCATCATCAACGCCTACCTTGAACTCGGATGGAAGCCGCAGTTGGGCGATCGGATCACGGTGGAGAAGCATATGCGGGATCTGGCGATCGCCGATCAACACCGGAAGCTCGTTTTCGGTCAACTCACCGCTTTGACCACCGGTGGGGTGTTAAAGACGATTGGCGAAAGTGAGTGGGAAGTCATTGAGGTTCCGATGCACGAGGAAGCCCTCAAGTGGATCGACCGGCTTGCCAAACAGATGCCCGAGTTCGCTTCCGAGGCGGAACTGCAACGACTTGCCGGCCCGAATCTTGCCGGCGTCCTCTGCGGAGAGATGGATCCGTTGGAAGTCCTGTTCCCGGGAGGATCGTCCCGGGTGATGGAGCGCTTCTATCGCGAGGGAGCGGACTTCCCGGTGATCAATGAGCAGATCAAAAAAGCGCTCGTGAAGGCAGTGGAGAATCTGCCGCAACGACGGGCGGTCCGGGTTCTCGAAGTGGGAGCCGGGACCGGTTCTCTTACCAGCCAGATCCTTCCGGCATTTCCTTCAGATCGAACGGAATATTTCTTCACGGACAACGGACCCACCTTCCTTCAGGCGGCCCAGGAACGGTTCGAGGGGGACTACCCCTTTGTAGAATACAAAATGTTCGACTGCGAGAAGGCACCGGAACTTCAAGGCTTCGAGCCGCACTACTTTGATATCGTTCTCGCCTCGAACGTCATTCACGCAACGAGTGACCTCAAGGTGACGCTGAATAACTTGCGCCGCTGTCTGGCTCCGAATGGAATTCTCATGTTCCTTGAGGTGACCTGGAGCAGGGCCTCTCTTGATAACGTCTTCGGACTGCTTCCGGGATGGTGGAGGTTTTCCGACACCGACCTCCGGAAACGCACCGCCCTTCTCACTCGAAACCAGTGGGAGAAACTTCTCTCCGATCTGGAGTTCAGAGACGTCACCAGTTTTATCAGTTCTCCAAAGCTTGAAGAAGATCAGCAGGCTTGTCTGGTGGCGAGAGCTCCCGAGCCGGTTTTCATGACCGGCGGGGATCTGCCGGCAGAAGATGAAGGGGCTGCCCCGACTTTCGGGAGCACCCAGCCGGAAGTGGTTCTCGTCACTGCCAATGCATCCCGAATTGCATTGCGTCTCAAGGACAGGCTGAAAACTGACAATCTCGAGGTCGTGGAAGTGCCGGGGACAATACCGGCGCTGGAAGCGGCGCTTGACCGGATGACCGAGGAGGGGCGTCCGGTGCGGGCGATTCTGCATACGCTTTCACTCGACCACCCGCGGGCGACCGAACTCGATCTGGATTCTCTGAATCTGGCCCAGGATTCCGGGGTGCGCTTTGCCCGGCAACTCGTCAAAAGTCTTGCCGCGCGTGAGTGGCCGAAGAAGCCGAGGATCCTATTCCTGACACGGGGTACGATGCCGGTGATCCCGGGAGAAGCACTGCCGGGTTTGGCCTCGGCTCCGCTTACCGGATTGCTGCGTGTGGCGAACAACGAGCAACCCGATTTTATCTGGGCTCAGGTCGACCTTGACCCTAACGAAAATCCCTTCGAGATCGATGATCTTGCCGATGAGATTTGCGAAGTGACGCGTGAGCACGAAATCGGTTTCCGCGGGAACGGACGTTATGTTCGCAGGATCCAACGGATCAAACCGGACGAACTGGTTTCAAGAACCCGCAATGCGGTGCAGAAGGACGGCAGTGTCCTGCCTTACCGATTGCAGATCGATAAGCCCGGTATTCTGACCAATCTCTCCCTGAACGAGACGTTCCGGCGAGAGCCCGATGCCGAGGAGATCGAGGTGGTCGTGAAGGCAGGGGGAATCAATTTCCGTGATGTCATGAAGGCCCTCGGAATCTATCCGGGTCAACCTGTCGATCTGAAATGGTTCGGAGATGATTTTTCAGGCACCGTGGTACGAGTGGGCAGTGCCGTCAAAGACATCAAAGCCGGCGATCATGTCGTCGGGATGGCTCCCTACTGCTTCCGCAGTTATGTGACCGTTCACCGGAATATGGTTTTCCGTAAACCGGACACGATGAGCTTTGTTGAAGCGGCAACTTTGCCGACTGTCTTCCTTACCTCCCACTATGCGATTTGTGAACTCGCACGGATGGAGAAGGGGGAAAGCATCCTGATTCATGCCGGAACAGGCGGGGTCGGGCAGGCTGCCATCCAGATTGCCCTCCATCTGGGTCTGACGATTTTCTCGACGGCCGGGTCGCCGGAGAAGCGTCAACTGCTTAAGGACATGGGGGTCCACCATGTCCTCGATTCGAGAACTCTGAAGTTCGCCGATGAGATCATGGAGATCACCGGGGGAGAAGGAGTCGACGCGGTTCTTAACTCGCTCGCGGGTGACTTCATTCCGAAGAACTTCAGTGTCCTCAAGACCTTTGGTCGATACATGGAGATCGGTAAGGTAGACGTCTACGGGAACTCGAAGATCGGTCTTGAGCCGCTGCGCAACAACGTCAGCTTTTTTGTGATCGACCTTGCCCAGCACCTTCAAAGCAAGCCGGCCTACATTGCAAGGATGTTCTGTGATCTGGAGGCGAAGTTTTATGACGGCAGCTACGTGCCTCTTCCGCTCAAATCCTTCCCGATTACCGGGGTGGTCGATGCCTTCCGCTACATGGCTGCCGGTAAACATGTCGGGAAAAACGTGCTCGATTTTGACCTTCCGGAAATTCCCATCGGTCAGCCGACCGAGGAAGGTCATCGATTCCGTCCGGATGGAACCTACCTGATCACCGGCGGAGCCGGCGGTTTCGGTCTTGAATTGACCGAGTGGATGAGCCGGAATGGAGCCCGCCATTTCGCCTTGATGAGCCGTTCCGGTCCGAATGAGGAGTCGCTTCTCAAGATCGAAGCTCTCAGGAGTTCAGGAGTTCAGATCATTGATGCCCGCGGGGATGTCACGTCCCGGAGCGACGTTGAACGAGTCGTCGGTGAAATTCAGAAGTCGAAGGCACCGCTGATCGGGGTCATCCATGGAGCGATGGTGCTCGATGATGAGTTTATTCTGGAACTCGATGACGAAAGATTCGACCGGGTTCTTCTCCCCAAAATGCTCGGGGCATGGAACCTGCATGCCGCCACCTTGAACATTCCGCTGGAGCATTTCATCTCCTTTTCGTCTTTCTCAGCGGTGATTGGGGCGGTAAAGCAGTCCAATTACAACGCCGGGAACGTCTTTCTCGATCAACTTTCACACCACCGCCGCTCGCTGGGACTACCCGCGCTCACCTTCAACTGGGGAGCGATCGAGGGAACTGGTTTTGTCGCCAGAAACGAGAAGACGCAGCAGTATCTGGAGAAGGTTGGTCTCGGAGCCACCAACGTTGAGGAAACGCTATATCTTTTCAGTCTGGGTGTTCCCTCGGATGCCTCGCAGTTGGGAACCGCTCGTTGCGACTGGCAGGCGCTTGCCCGTTTTAGTCCTTCCGTATCGGGGTCAAACATGTTTGTTCCGGTCGTGCCACGTTCAAACTCCAGCGGTGGTGATTCCATGGCTGCCAGAATTCTTGAAGCACCGGCCGAGAAGCGTCTTGGTCTGGTGGAGGATTTGATTGCCGCCCAGGTGGGTGCGGTCCTTGGAACGGATGCGGCGCGTCTCGACAAGGATACTCCTCTCACCAATCTTGGTCTCGATTCGCTCATGGCGATCGAACTGGTCAACCGCATTGAGGAGAAACTCGGGATGTCCATGCCGATGGGCTCCGTTCTCAATGGACCGAACATCCGGGATCTTTCTATTCCCGTGCTTGAAAAACTGATTGAGGCAGGTGGATCGTTCGCCGGTTCGGGCAGCGGCATTGATGCCTCGTCGCTCGTTCCATTCACGGCGACGGGAGAGATGCCCGAGGCGTTTCCGCTGAGTGAGGGCCAGAAGGCGCTCTGGTTCCTGAATCGTCTTGCTCCGGATTCCTCCGCGTACAATCTCGTCTTCTCGGGCAAGTTCCGACCGCTTCTCGACATCAATGCGATGAAGAAGGCTTTCGGACTTCTCTTTGAGCGTCACCCGTTGATTGACGTGACTTTCTCAACGAGAGGCGGAGAGCCGGTTCAGGTGGTTCAAAAAGGGCGGACGATTGATTTCCGCGAGCATGACTGCACTGCCCTCAATGATGAGCAGCTCAAAGAGTTGATCAGTGATCATGCCGACAGGCCCTTCAATCTGGAGAGAGGCCCGGTCGTTCGACTTGAACTTTTCCGCACTGCTGACAAAGCCCACGTGGCCCTTCTCAGCATGCATCACATCGTCTCGGATGCATGGTCGATCGCGACGATGATTCAGGATTTGATCGAGTACTACTTCTCGACCAAGGCCGGCCGGACTCCTCAGGTCGAACCGATTGCGGCGACGTATTACGACTTCGTGAACTGGGAAAAGGCCCACCTCGCCAGCGAATCCGGTGAGCGGATGTTTGAATACTGGAGAGATCACCTTGCCGGCGCTCCGGCAGCCATCGATCTGCCGACCGACCGACCCAGGGCGGCCATTCAGACCTTCAACGGTGCGACCTACGGATTCCAGTTCGACGAGGCCCTCACGGAATCCGTCGATGCGCTTTCGAAGGATAACAACGTGACCCTCTTCACGACGCTTCTGTCCGCCTACAATATTCTGATGCACCGTTATTGTCAGCAGGACGATATCGTTGTCGGGGTGCCTCTGGCAGGACGGACTCAGTCTGAGCTCAGGAACAGCGTCGGTTACTTCATCAATCCCGTGCCGGTGAGAAGTGTGATCGAAGCCGACCCGTCGGTTGAGGATTACCTCGCTTCGAACAGCCGCTGCGTCAGTGGGGCGCTGGAGAATCAGCAGTATCCGCTCGCCCGTATGGTTGATCGCCTGAAGGTGGCCCGGGATCCGGGAAGGTCCCCCTTGTTCCAGGTGAGTTTCTCAATGGAGAAGGTTCCGGGAATCGATGATGAAGGCATTGCCGTATTCCTCATCGGTCAGGGAGGACATACCTTCCACGTCGGAGATCTTTCGATGGAGACAATTGATCTCACGACGCGTCACGCTCAGTTTGAGATCACCCTGACGGTCGAAGAGGCCGGAGGGCAGTTGTTCGGCTGCTGGCATTACAACCGTGACCTGTTTGACCGGGAAACCATCGCTGAACTCAGCAGTCTCTATGAGAAGGTGCTCCGGGCAATCACAGCGAATCCGGACTCGAAAATATCGGCTATTCGTCTGCTTGGAGAAGCGGATGAGAAGAAGGTTCTCGTTGATCTCAATGCAACGACCTCGGTTTACGAGAAGGAAGCCTTGCTTCATGACCTCATCTCCGCAGTCGCCCTTAAAAATGATGAGGAAACGGCGGTCATCTTTGGTGATAGCCATGTTTCCTATGGAGAGCTGAACCGGCTTTCCAACGGTGTCGCCCGAAGTCTCGTCGATGCAAAGGTAGGCCCCGGAGATACCGTAGGAGTGCTCGTGGACCGCTCTCCCGCAATGATTGCGGCTCTTCTTGGTGTCCTTAAAACCGGTGCCGCTTACATCCCTCTTGATCCCGAGTTTCCGGAAAGGCGTCTTGAGATGATGCTTGAGGATGCGTCGCCCAAAGCCTTGATCTCATCGGGTCGTCTTTCGGGGGCACTACCCAAGGGTAGCTGGACTCACCTGAATCTCGACCGCATTGAACCGACATCAAAGGCCCCCGAAGTGAAGGGGCTTTCCTCGGAGTCTCTTGCTTACATTATTTACACTTCGGGTTCGACCGGCAAACCGAAGGGTGTGGAGATCCCTCATCGCGCCGCGGTGAACTTCCTTCTTTCCATGCAGAAGGAGCCTGGAATGAAATCGGGGGACCGGCTCCTTGCGGTCACCACGCTCTCGTTCGACATATCCGTTCTGGAAATGTTCCTCCCCCTCCTTTCCGGTGCCACCGTGGTGGTTGCCTCGGCAGAGGACGTCAAAGATGGCCGCCGACTCGCCAATCTAATCAACGAGGAGGACATCACGGTGATGCAAGCGACTCCGGCCACCTGGCAAATGCTGCTCGACAGTGGCTGGGAGGGGAGCAGCGGACTTCGCATATTCTGTGGAGGGGAAGCGCTGGGACGCTCACTGGCAAACGTCCTCGTCAACTCGTCTGCGGAAGTTTGGAATCTCTACGGACCTACCGAAACAACCGTCTGGTCGACTGTCAGTAAAGTTGAGGAGGGCGAGGCGTCCGTGAAGATTGGACATCCGATTGCGAACACGCAGGTTTATCTTCTTGATGCCAATCAACTTCCGGTGCCTTCGGGATTCACCGGGGAACTTTGGATTGGCGGAGACGGACTCGCCCGTGGTTATCGAAATCAGAGGGAGTTGACCGAAGCGGCCTTCCGCGAAGTGACCTTGCCTCTCGTCGGGAAACGCCGCCTCTATCGTACTGGAGACCTGGCTCGATGGGATCGCGATGGCACTCTCGAGTGTCTTGGCCGGGTTGATTTCCAGGTGAAACTCCGCGGGGTCAGGATGGAACTCGGGGACATCGAGGCCCAGATGGAGGCCATCGAAGGGATTCGTCAGGCCGTCGTTATCAAACGCGAGGATCTCCCCTCAGGAGAGGCTCTTGTTGGTTATTACCTGACCAACGGGACCGGGCCGGATAGCGCTGATATTCGACAGTATCTCTCGGGCGTTCTCCCGGCGAGCTACATTCCGGCGTTCTTCCGGAAACTCGACGAATTTCCGTTGACGCCCAACTTGAAGATCGACCGTAAGGCGCTTCCGATGCCTTCCATGGGTGCTTCAAACTCACAGGGCAACGTGGCTCCGCGCAATCCGGTGGAACAGAAGATCTGGGATATTTTCAGCCGGAACTTCAACTCCACGCAGTTCGGGGTGAGCGATAATTTCTTCGAAATGGGAGGGGACTCACTCCTCGCACTTCGCATTATCGTTGAAGTGTCGGACGCCTTTGAACGCAATCTTCCGGTGAGCGACTTCCTTACCCATCCAACGATCGAGCAACTCGCCCGACACCTCAGGAATGAATCGGCGCCTCTTGAGACCGATCACAAGGGAGGAGAGGACACCCTTGCGCTGGACCTGGATGATCTTGACCACATTACGATTGCCGAGGCGGGAGACCCGCTGCCGGAACTCGATGCGGTCGCACTGACCTATATCCCGGAGAGCCTCGTCAACATTTCGGGCCTTAGCCGGGATGAAATCTCCGAGCGGCTTTTCGCCGGGAAACCCCTTTTCACCAACATCTATGAGCTGGAGCAGGGGAAAATCGGCGTTATCATGCTGCCCTGTTACGAGACCGATTTCTACAAAGATACAGCCTCGGTCAAAGGGCCTCTTCTTGAGGCCTTGAGGATGGCAGGCAAGGCTGGCGCGGCCACGGTGTCTCTGACAGGAGTGATCCCGTCGGCGACAGATCATGGACGTCAGATTGCCAATTGGATGGCCGGGGAGAAGGGGCTTCCTGCGATCACCACCGGAGACGCGACCCGGTCCGCCACCATCGTGAAGTCGGTGCAGGGAATCCTTGCTGCCGCAAAACGGGACATCGCAGATGAGGTGCTCTCGGTTGTTGGCCTCGGGTCTATCGGATTCGGAACGCTCAGGTTGATGCTCGACGTGATGGATCATCCGAGACACTTGATTCTTTGCGATCCCTATCAGACCGACGACCAGATGAGCCGTCTACGTGACCAGATTCGCGATGCGGGCTTCAAGGGGCAGGTGGACATCGTTAAGAACGGTGGAGCGCTTCCTCCGGAGGTTTACGACGGATCGTTGATTGTGGCATCGTCGAATCTTCCGGGAGTTCTAAGTGTGAAAGCACTTCAGCCGGGAACTCTTGTGGTTGACTACAGTTTCCCGCCGGTGTTCCGCGTTACCGATGCCATCAAACGATTCACGGAACGTCGCGACATTCTCTTCACGACAGGAGGCGAGTTGAGGATGCCGGAGGTGGTTCGAGAGACGCTTTACCTGCCTTCAGATATGGACTGGCTGGATGAGAAAGCTCAGGGTGGATTTGTTCGTTTCCTCGCAAGCCGGGACAAGAACGAGATCACCGGTTGTGTTCTGGTGAGTCTGCTTACCGGAATGAAGGAGGAGATTCTTCCGACTCTGGGGCCGTTGGAGAACCAGGATGCTCTCGCGCATTTTAAATATCTCAACGAATTCGGGGCGGAGCCGGCCAGGCTGCAGATGGAAGGATTTTTCCTTCCGGATGACGGAATCGGAGCCTTTCGTGACACGCGACGGGACACCTCAGCTACCTCCTCCTGAGCGCCTGAGGTAAAAGAGCCCTGAAAATCAGGGTTCTTTTACTAAGGAACTCTCCTGATTTTGCGTTTATCCTCCGACAGGAAGGAAACATGAGAAATTTCGCCGCATTGATACTGCCAGGGCTGCTCCTGGTGCTTGCCGCTTCGGATCTCGGCGCCTACCCTTTGAGCCTTGAGCAGCGCGAGCGGCTAAAGAAGTTCACGCCGCGGAGTTTCCTCAAGCTGGAGGCCCGCGAACCGGTTCATGCCGTGATTCTGGGAGATGATGTGATGGGAGGATTCACGCCGCTGCCGTCTGCGTGGGAGAACAACAACCCGCTCTACTCCTATGCGGGAGTGTTTCTCGGGCAGTTGGCTCGCGAGTTTTTCTATCCCGGCAGCATTCGACTTCTCAATCCGCCTGATGGAGGGACGGCCAAGCTCACCGAATACCTCGGTGACGAAATCACCTTCGAGAACCTCACCCGGGTCGACGGGACCGCTCTTGACGGGCTTCGCCATGCGACCACGGATGCTTTTCTCCATGATCCGGATCTCGTTCTCGTTCAGTTTGGCATTTACGACGCATTCGGTTTCCTTTCGATTGACACCTATAAGCAGGCTCTTCAGGGAATCATTGATGCTGCGGTGAAGGCGAAGTCCGATATCATTGTTTTCGGGCCGGGGCTGGTCAATTACGGGGGCGGTGCGATGGAATGGGGCGTTGATCGACCTTATGCCACTGCGGCCCGCGAAATTTGTTCCGCCAACGGGGTTCTCTTCATCGATCTGGGACTCCACATCTCCCGCTTTGGAGGGGGTGTTGATCCGGCGACGCACCCGGCGGCGGCCATGGAGATCGTCGGCGACCGCTTGAGTAGAATCTTTAATTTCGGCCCGCAACTGACGACTCGTGAGCGGGTCCATCCCTCCTTGAAGACCCACCAGTTTCTGGGGGAGAGTGCCTTCAACGACCTGATGAACGGACCTCCCGCTTCGGACTTCAGTTACACGGCAGTGGCGAACTATGAGTCGTCAGGGATTGTCGTAGTCTCAATGGTTTTGAGGAATCAAACGGATGAGACCAAGAACGGCAGCATCGGGGCTCTCGCCGTGGGCGCCTCCATGCTTCCGACAGAGTCAGCCCAGCGCTTCACGATTTCGCCACGCGGGGCGACTCAGGTATCCTTTCGCTATCAACGTCATGTCGTCGGAAAGGGGAGGGACGGGGCGGACTTGTTTTTCCCGATGGAGCCGGGCGATGAATTCGGCCGGTTCAGTTTCTTTCTCGAGGATTCGATCGGGTCTCAGGTGGTCGATGTTCCGGTCAGATTGGGGCCGGTTTCGGCAATCTGGAATTCACGTCAGTTTGTGAATGTCAGTGACAAAATGCGGATCGAATGGGATCTGGTCAACGGGAGTGACAAATCAATTTCGGGAAATTTCCAGGTGGGAATGGCGGATCGGATTGGTGAACCGACCACGTTTTCAATTTCTCCGCTGGGAACCAAAACGGTATTCTCGTTATTTGATTTCAAAGCCCCGGATGGAGTGTCTCTGTTTCAGCAGGATCTTTGGATACAGCTTGATGTGGACGGAACGGTGGTGCGGTTCTCCCGTGAGATGGAGGCGTCCCGCGATTTGATCCTCGGTGAGGAGACAGTGATGAAATCCTGGGGAGACTATGCGAACGAAGCTCCGGCGATTGAGGGGGTGGCGAAGAAGCGTTCCAGCCAGGCGGCGAAGGTTCGCTTTGATGCGGATGCCGATGCCTTGTATGTCGTAGCAACTCTTGAGGGTATAACGCTTCCCAATCTCGGAGATCGTGCGGCTTTGCAGGCACGTTTGTTTCTTGATGCCCGTCCCGCAGGAGAAGTAAGGACATTCGGAGTCGTTGAACCCGTCGAGATTTATACGAAGGGTTCGGACGGTCCCGGGTACACTCCCGAGGTCAGGCTGGGAAGTTTTGGTAACGGGTATGATATGATTTTGAGCCCCGGGGGGATTACCTCAGTTTTGAAGACCGATCCTGCAGGGGCGCGTGTCCTGGAGATTCGGGTGCCGAGATCATTCCTGCACCGCCATGAATGGGCTCTGGACTCATCAGACTCCATTCTCGGGGTGAGACTTGAAGTGACGCCGGCTGATCCTTCACCCAACGCGCCGGTTCCATTTCCCACCGTCAACCGATTCGAGACCAACAGCCCCACCTTCGCCTATGAGGGAAGAATGGTTCAGGGCTTTCATGAGAACGATGCCCGATCCCTTACCACTCTCCGCCTCTCCCGCCAGCCGGTGAACAGCTGGTCGGTGCGGGTGTATTAGTCGGCTCAGCGAATTCGATTCTATCGAGGCGAATCTACCTCGGATTCGTCGAGGCGGCCTCAATCTCGCGATGGTTGAGAATGTGGTATTCTCCGGTAGAGAGTGCCGGCATGGTAAGTTGGCCGATCCTGACTCGCTCGAGGCTTTTCACTTTGTAGCCGAGTTTTGAAAACATGCGGCGAATCTGCCGGTTGTATCCCTGGGTCAGGACCATGCTAAGCCGTCGCTTGGTTTCAAACTTGACCGATTCGGCCTTGGCAAGACCCTCGGCGAGATGGATTCCCTCAAGGAGTTTTGGTGTTAACTCGGGATCAAAGGGGTGATCAAGGTGAACCGCGTATTCCTTTTCAACGTGGAATCGGGGATGGGTCAACTTTTCGATCAAGTCACCCGAGCTGGTCATCAGAATGAGGCCGGAACTCTCGTAGTCGAGCCTTCCCACATAGTTGAGGGTCGAGAACTTTTTCGGCAGCAATTCAAAAATCGTTTCCCGGCCCTGCGGATCGTCTTTCGTGCAAATAAACTTCCTCGGTTTGTTGAGGACGAGGGTGAGAGGGCTTTGTTCGCGGATGATCTTGCCGTCAAACTTCACATGATCTCCGGGAAGGACCCGGGAACTGAGATCGGTGATGATTTTCCCGTTGATCTCGACATGTCCTTCACGGATCAAATCGTCACAGGCACGACGCGAAGAAACCCCGCACGAGGCGAGGTATCGATTCAGGCGAACGCCCTTGTCCGCCGGAGTGGTCATGGATTAACCTGGATGATTTCGGCGGGAGAACACCGGAAATCGGGATGAAGCCGAACAAATCAAGCCTCGGGAGTGACTTTGGGAAGACCAATGGGAGTGCGGCCCTGAACCCACTCACCCCGCTTTTGGAGCAACTTGACGCGCTCGAAACGCTTGAGGACGCTTCGCTTGGTACCTACGTTGCTGGATTTCTTGAGGCTGGCGTGCTGGGACATGGCTGAATAAGTGGCTTTTTCGGTGGAGTGCGGATATTAGGGCAATATTAAGGGTTCCGCAAGTGGGTAAATCGACTCTCCATGCGTGGTTTTCCGGAGAACATTGGCGAGGCCGGGTTTGACTTCGACCCATTTCGGGGATTAGAAACAGACATATGCAAGCTTCCGGACCTTTTTCCTCCTCCCGCCGTCGGTTTATTGGCAATACGCTTGGGGCTGCCGCCTCATTGAACCTTCTTTCGAATTTTGTCAAAGGGCAGGGGAGCACTGCAAATGGGAAGCTTAACATTGCCTTCATCGGTGCCGGCGGAAGGGCTTCCGCCAACATCGACGGCTGTGCGCAGGCGGGGCAGAACATCTATGCCCTGTGCGATGTCGACAGGGTCCGTGCTGCCGGAGCCATCCAGAAGTTTCCTGAAGCGAAGGTTTATACCGACTGGCGGGAGATGCTGAGTGCGGAAGGCGATAAAATTGACGCGGTGGTTGTCTCAACTCCGGACCATCTGCACGCAGTCGCAACGATGGCGGCCCTGAAGATGGGCAAACACGTTTATGTGGAGAAACCTCTCACGCTGACCATTTCAGAAGCGCGGGCGCTTCATGCCGAGGCGCGTAAGGCCGGTGTCTGCACCCAGATGGGAAATACCGGGCACGCCAGCGAGGGCTCGCGGTTGATCAATGAATATTATCAATCGGGTGCGATCGGATCGGTGGAGCAGGTCTACTGCCGCACGAATCGTCCGATTTGGCCACAGGACCTCGTTCGCCCCGCGGCGGAACCCATCCCTGATTCGCTGAACTGGGAGCTATGGCTGGGACCTGCACCCGCGAAGGGCTACAGCAGTCAGATTGCTCCCTTCAAGTGGCGTGGCTTCATTGACTATGGAACTGGCGCTCTCGGAGACATGGGCGCTCATATTATTGACCACCCCATGTGGGCGCTCGACCTCGGATTGCCGACACGGGTTACGGTTGAGAAGGCGGACCGGAGCGTTCCCGGTTCAGAGAAGGATTCCCATCCTTCCTCCTGCATTATCAACTACGAGTTCGCCGCCAAGGGTGATCGAGGACCGGTGAAGCTCCAATGGCTCGACGGCCTGTATGAAATTCCCCGACCGGCCGGGATGCGCGCGGATCAGGAAGTTCCGGGAAATGGTTGTGTTTATCTGGGGAGTGAGCACACCATGATGCACAGCAGCCACGGAGGTAATCCGGTCATCGTCGACTCCAATTTCGAAAAATTTGTCGCTCCTGAAAAGACGATGGAGCGGTCTCCGGGGCACTATCTGGAGTGGATCGAAGCAATCAAATCGGGCGATCCTTCGAAGGCAAAATCAAACTTTGACGTGGCGGTTCCGCTGACGGAAACCCTCCTTCTTGGTGTGATCGGCTCTCTGCTCGGAGCGGGAACCGAACTGACCTGGAATCAGGAAACTCTCACCACCGGAAACGTGGAGGCGGACAAACTCGTCAGCCATTCCTATCGTGAGGGGTGGGTCCTTTAAAATCACACGGAGTCATTGGTTTTCATCTCCGGATGACCGGTAAGGACGGTCTGTGTTTTCGGCGCGAGGTCAGTCCTCTCCGCTGTCGGCAAGGACATCGAGAGTAAATCCACCGATGTGGGAGCCGTTGCGATCCGGGTAGATCCAGTCGTTGAGGCGGTCCAGTTTGAAACTGACTGAAGCACCGCGGTGGTAATCGAAAAGTTCATGCGGGTCGTTCATGAGAATTCCCGAAACGGATTCCGGGGTGATTTCACCTACCGCCACCCACATGTACTCGGACTTCTTTCCTTCGCGGAATTCGGCCTTAACGATAAATCGCTCCCTCACCTCATTCGAAGCACTCCGGAATGCTGAGACGAACTCCGGCCAACGGGTGACCGCTTCCTTGACCGCAGCCGCCATCTTCGGATTGTTCTCCGAGATCTCGATCACCGGTTCGAAAGTCGGCTCATTAAAGAGGCTGATCGGGTCATCTCCCGCCAGTGACTCGAGAAGTCCCGGGTCGAATTCGTTGCATCGTTGAATCTCCGGACAGTAGATCGCGAGACAGTCAGGGCCTCCCATGGAAGCGAGAATGCGTCCGATAACGCGATAGGCATCGCGAATCCGGTCAGGGTCCGAAGTGTCGTCCATCAGGTCGACCGAGATCCAGGCAAGGTGTTTTTCAACGGCATTCCGGAGCCGTTTGTCGCGGATCGAACCTCTCGCAAAGCTCTTTGGATCCTCAATATAGGGACGATCCGAGACCAGCACGGAAAAAAGGCCTTCAGGGATTCGTACCATGAAGTGGCGGACACTGCCTTCTGCGTCACGGTGGCCTCCGGGCGGGGAAAAGGGGATGACAAAGTGCTCCGAGTCCGGATCGTTCACATCAAAGCTGACACCAAGCGCATGAGAAATGCACTTTCGGATGCTCGATTCGTCGGCTTCGCGAGGCTCGGAGAGAAAGAAGACGAGGGAAATGAGGTTCTCCTGCGGCGGGGCGGGGTTTGGGATTGGCGCTGCTTCCTTCCTCGACCAGCGGGAGTGAAAGGGATGAAGCCACCTTACAAATTCAATTCCAAACCAGACGACGGCCAATACCATCGCAACGACGCCAATCCAGCTGAGACCGCTCATCATCAGGCGGGCAACCAGTGCGGCCAGGATAATCGCGGGGAAAAATGGAAAACTTTTAAGTTTCAGCGGCATGAATAAAGAGGAGAAGGAGGGCGGGGGGACCGGAATAGTTGTCCGTAACGAATCATGGAGTTCGGGCGACCCCCTGGTGAACGGGAAGTTGTCGGGTTCCCGATTTCAGGTCGGTCCTGTGAGCGTCCCCGGCAGCATTCAGATATCCTCTCCAAACTTCACCCACTTTCAATGTCTCCGAGTTCTCTGACGGGACCACTTCTTTGAGGATGAGCAATTCAGGAGTGAAGGGCTCAAGAACCCTTTTCGGAGGTCCATCTCTGAGGAATCCCAGCGTTGATCGGGTTTGGGTGGGGACAAGTGTGATCCTCTTTGCTTTGATAACAATACCGCCATTCACGATCTCCTCTACCGTCGCCTCGACGGGAACCCATTCGTCCCTCGCCAGCCGGATCAGATCGCTTTCCCTCCTCGCTCTTTCAAGTTCGGCTTCCCGCTTCCGGCTTTCCAGTATGAGCGTCTTCTGACGTTCCTGTTCCCCGGCTGATTGCGTCAAATCCGCTTTCATCGCCGTAACGGGATCGAAATGATATTTCGCCTGGAGGGCGGGGCTTAGATCAAACAGTGACACTCTTGCGATTCCGCCCTTGTGCCGAATGACGAGAGCGCTCGACTCGACGCGTTTCACAAAGACATTCACAAATACTTCTCCAATTTCTGTTTTCAATTCCTCAAAATCCGCACCAACGGTATCCGTGACCGCTGGTTGACCCGCACGCAGGGTCATCATTCCCATGAAGGTAATAATAATCACGGAAGTCTCGGGAATTTTCCACATTGTACGGGAAAAGGGTGCCAGTATTCATATTACCATGCAACTTTTCTTGAGAGGAACGGTTGATTCCCTTAAGAATCAATGATCAGAGCAATGAATCCCCATATCCCCAAGTTCCTTGCCAGGGCGTTTCTTGCAGCCCTGTTCTTTTTCCCCGACTTTACGGTCGCGCAAGGACCTGATGTTTCGGGAAGTAAGGGAGGGGGTAAGGACGAAAAGGCGAGGATTGATGCCTGGGAGTCGCTCACGCCTGAGCAGAGGGAGAAATTGAAGGAGACGCTCCGGGACGTTTGGGCGGATCCCGCTGTGATTGCCGCCCGAGCCGAGGTGAAGCAGGCAAGTGATGCCTATCAGGCTGCGTTGAAGGCTGCAGTTAGCCGCGCCGATCCCTCCATTGCTGATGCGCTTGCCAAAATCCAGCAGGCCAACAGCGGTATCGCGCATGAACATATCTCAGGGCGCCCGCTGCTTGGGATGGGGCCGAAGCGGGGATTTGAAGAGGAATTTAAGCCCCCGGGCTTTCTCGATTCCCTACCCCCGGAGGTCAGGGAAAAGTTCCGCCTTGCCGAGGCGGAGGCGATGAAGGCACCCAGTGTCAAGGAAGCACGGGCGGAACTTGAGGAAATCAGGCAGGAAGACGAAGCCGTGCGTTCCAAGCGTCTGGAGGCTTATCGAAAGCTTCGCAAGGCGGTGATGGACGAAATGGTGCGAATCGATCCTTCCATCGCCGGGCTTCAGAAGCACCTTTCCGGAGGAGAACGCAACGGGCTCCCTCCGATGTGGAAAAAGGAGAACGGGAACAAAGGGACTGGAGCGGACCAGGGTCCCAAGAAGCCGGAATAGCCTTTCTTCCTCCGTCCTTGGATATATTGGGTTGTTTCCGCCTGATTGTCCCGGAGGCTAATTCCAGTGGCTTGCTCAGGACAGGGTAGTGCGGATCTGACCGTCTGATCCGGGCCGGCGGACGGATCCTTTTGTCTGCAAGATTGCACTACGCGCTCCCGTATCGTCCGCGTCACTGCCTACTGCCAGGCCTCTGGCCCACACTCTGGAAAATCTTAGGTAGGGGCACGGTCATCGGCTTTAAATGAACAGGCGGCACTCCGGGGGGCAGAACAGTCACTCAGTGGCAGTTGATAACTTAAGAAATCTTAATAATTAGGCTTGCCTAATGACAGTTCGAGATAATATAGTGTGGCGTCGATAATTTTTCTATTTGTGAAAATTATAACGCGATTTCCGGAAATCACTTGAATTTCAATACTATCAATATTTTTGAAGCTCTTTCAGACGATGATCATTCCCATCAAGCCCTGGCTGGATCTGGCGAACGGAAAGACGTTTCCCGGAGAGGGGAGTCGAGTTTCGGCAGTACGTTCAGGGCTGGTGTTGTCCCGGGACATGGACTTGGACGAGCTTATCGCTGAACGGGTTTTGTCAGGCGATCTCTTTGGATTCGAAAGCAACGATCGTATGGAATTTTACCATGAACCCATTCTGGCGCAGGAGATCCTGGAGGCGATGCAGCCGGTTGCCGGAAAGCAGATCTTTGACGGAACGCTGGGAGGGGGCGGGCATGCTGAGTTGCTGCTTCAGAATGGCGCCCATGTGATCGGCTGTGATCAGGATCGGGATGCAATCGATCATGCTCAACTCCGTCTCGCGGCCTACGAAGATGCCTTTCTTCCGGTGCGGGGGAATTTCCGGGATATGGATCGCATTCTGGCGGATCTCGGAATCGGGACGGTTGATGGTATCCTGCTCGACCTCGGGGTATCTTCAAGGCAGCTCGACAATCCCGAACGCGGGTTCTCGTTTCGTGAGGATGGTCCCCTCGACATGCGAATGGACGATAGGGCGGGTCTGACTGCCGCAGAATTGGTGAATACCTGGGAAGAGAAGGAGTTGATTCGCATCTTCCGCGAATATGGGGAGGAGCCTCGTGCTGCGCGGGTTGCCAGGGAGATCGTGAAGTCCAGGGAAGTGAAATCCATTCAGACTACTTTTGAGCTTTCGGAAATCGTCGGAAGGGTGATTCCCAAAGTGTCCGCGAAAAATCCGGCCACGAAGGTGTTTCAGGCGATTCGGATTGCGGTGAATGCTGAGTTGGAAGTGCTTGAAGTGGCGCTCGAAAAAGCCGTCTCGCTGCTCGCGCCAAAAGGGGTTCTTGCGGTGATTACTTTCCATTCGCTGGAAGACCGGATCGTGAAGCGGTTCATGCACCGGCGGAGCAGTCCTTACGTGGATCGTCCCGAGTGGTCGGCACCCCGGGCAAATCCCGAGTTTTGTTTTCATTTGCCTTCACGAAAGGCGCTCGCGCCCGACGAGGCCGAGACCAAGAGAAATTCTCGCTCACGCAGCGCCAAGTTGCGTGTCGCCATCAAAGCCTGAGTCATGGAAAAAAAGAATCGATACAAAAATCGCGTGAGTTTGTTCATGATTGTCCGCCTCGCTTTGGGGGGTGGGCTTTTGCTCGGAACCGGGGGTGGGTTTGTACTGGTGCGGAATCAGCACGTCATCAGCGGTAACGAGATCGGATTCCTGGAGAACGAGATCACTGCTTGCGAGCAGGAGATCGAACTATGGGAGCTCCGGATTGCCGCGGTGCGCGATCGGCATGAGCTCTCCCGTCGCCTCCGTTGGGTGCAAAGCGATCTCGCGGAGATAGATCTTTCGCGGGTTATTGAAATTGAACCGGGGGGCCGTGCGGATGGTCCCGTTGCAAGTGCCTACTGATATCAGTCGTGGATAGGGAACTAAAGACAAGGCTTGTGGCGGGGTGTTTTGTCCTCGTCTTCGTGCTCTCGTTGCTGAGTGTCAGGCTCTTTCATATCGAAGTTTTCAACGGAGAGAAACTCAGTGCCGAGGCAAGGTCTCACTACGAATACAAAGAGGTCATGCCGGCGAGGAGGGGGCGCATCTTTGATCGCACGGGTGAACTGCTTGCACGAAGCCAGACGGTATTTTCCCTTGTCGTTGACTGCCATCATCTGCGGGATCAGATGCTCGCCTGTATCGGGCTTGCCGCCCGTGAGAAGGTGTCTCCCCAGGCGATCAAGAAACGGTATCTGCCTGAGGAGGTGTTGAGTAACTACCGTGAATACGTGGCCGAGTGTCTTTCGGAAACCTTGAAGCAGCCGAAGCACGAGATTGCCCGATTGTTGAAGGAGAAGACGGTCGGAGAAATAGTCCTCGCAAAGGATATTGAAGATGACTTTGCGAAGCAGATTTCGGAGATGCTTGAATCGAAGGATCTCGGCGGGCTCTACTTGAGAAGAGGTGAGCGTCGCTATTATCCAAGCCCGCTCTCGCTGACTCAAGTGGTTGGTTATGTCGATGAAGACGGAAAGGGGTTATCAGGAATCGAAAAGGTTTTTGATGCTGAGATGCAGGGGCGGGACGGATACCGCTATTGCGAGCGCGACCGCCGTCGCCTTGAGATTCATGCCTATCGGGGTTTGCAGGTTGATCCGGTGTCGGGCAAGGATGTTTATCTCTCGATTGATATGGGGGTCCAGTCCATTGTTGAGCGCGAGCTTGATGCGGTCCTCGACAAGTTTCGTCCAGAGAAGGTGACGATCATCTTTATCGATCCCTCGACCTCCGAGGTGATCGCCATGGCGAGCCGTCCGCACTTTGATCTCAATACCCGCAAGGGCATTCGCGGGGCTGAACCTGTTCGGAGAAATCCGGCGGTATCAGATCTGTATCAACCGGGCTCGACCTTCAAAATCGTGGGTTACGGTGGCGCTTTTGATCGGGGAGTGGCCACTCCCTCCATGGAAGTGGATTGCCATATGGGGAGCTACAATCTCGACGGGTTTCCTCTCAAGGATCACCACGAGTATGGAATGCTGACCGCGAGAATGGCCTTCGCAAAATCATCGAACATTGGCGCCTATCTGGTGACGCGGCCGCTCAACCGGGATCTCTTTCATCACTATGTTCAACAGTTTGGTTTCGGAACCAGAACCGGAATTGAGTTGAACGCGGAGAACTCCGGACGCGTCATTCCGGTGGATCAATGGTCCAAGACTTCCTTTTCCAGTCAGGTGATGGGCTACGAGGTTGCCGTTACGCCAATGCAAATGGCGGTGGCCTGCAACGTCATTGCGAGCGACGGGATCTACCGGGCGCCAACCATCGTCAAGGGAGTTAAGGAAGATGAGAAGACGGGCAAACTTTTGGAGGGACCTGAACGGCCGGGTCGACGGGTCCTCGGAGAAAAGGCTGCCCAGCAGGTGTTGTTGTGCATGCTCGATGCGATGGGGGAGCATGGCACCGGATCGAAAGGGGATCTGAAGGGTTACTCAGTCGCCGGCAAAACCGGCACGGCCAGAAAGCATGTTGAGGGTGTTGGATATGTCGATGGCCGGTATATCGCTTCATTCATGGGCTTCCTTCCGGCGGAGAATCCCCGCCTTCTCGGGCTTGTGGTGATCGATGATCCAAAGGCGGACGGTGCGGAAGTCTACGGAGGCGCGGTCGCAGCGCCTGTGTTCAAGGCAATTGCCGAGGACGCGGTGAAAATTCTCGGTATTGAGCCGGACCTTAAGGAGGAACTGGATGCCGCAGCAGGGAATACTCTGGCGGCGACGGAAAACGGGGAGGGAGACGAATAGACTTATGAATCTCGGGGATGTAATTGATTCGATTTATGTGAAAACCCTCTCGGGTTCGCTCGACGCTGAGGTGACCGGCGTGTATTACGACTCTCGTCAGGTGAAGCCGGGCGGAGTGTTCTGCGCGCTCAAGGGTGGGGGATCCGACGGACACCATTTTCTTGATTCGGCAATCGAAAACGGCGCAATCGCCGTCATCTCGGAACTTCCCAATCCTCTCACCCATGCGGTGGCATGGGTTCAAGTGGATGATGCCCGCGCCGCCATGGCTGTTGCCGCCTCGAATCTTGAAGGTTGGCCAAGCCGGTCGTTTCCTGTGGTCGGAGTGACGGGAACGAATGGCAAAACGACAACTGCCTATCTGATCCACCACCTCTTCCAGTCAATTCTTCACCGTGCCGGATTGATCGGGACGATTCAGTACTCGACCGGAGATAAGGTGTTCGATGCACCGCACACCACGCCTGAGGCGCCCGACCTGCAGCGCTTGTTTCGTGAGATGGTGGAGTCCGACTGCCGGGCGGTGGTCATGGAGGTTTCCTCCCACGGGCTGGCGCAGAAGCGTGTTGCCGGTGTGAGTTTCAACGCGGCCATTTTCACCAATTTGACTCAGGATCATCTCGACTTCCATCACACGATGGAGTCGTACTTCGCCTCGAAACGGATCCTCTTCGAGCAGATGGATACCGACGGGGGGAAAGAGGGGGTTGCGATCATCAACGTCGATGACGTTTTCGGTGATCGTCTCAACAAGACCACTTTCCGGAAGTTGAAGAAACTGACTTACGGCCGTTCCGTTGGTGCCGATTTTCAGGCCGGGGACATCCGTTCCGATTTCAACGGAACCCAGTTCAAACTCAATTTCAAAGACCGCCAGTTTCTGGTCCGGATTCCCCTGATCGGATCATTCAATGTTTACAATGCTGTCGCAGCGATAGCCGCCGGGTATGCTGTCGGTCTCAATCTCCGTGAGGTCATCTCAAAGATGGCGGATGCTCCCCAGGTTCCGGGGCGCCTCGAGGCGGTCGGTGGGCGCCAGATCAACTACCGTGTTTTTGTGGACTACGCCCACACCCCCGATGCCCTCATCAATGTGCTGTCCACTCTCCGTGCGCTTGATCCGGCGAGGATTATCACCGTCTTCGGCTGCGGTGGGGATCGGGATGTCACCAAGCGCGCGCCCATGGCGGCCGCGGCCGAGTCAGGCAGTGATCTTTGCATTCTAACGTCGGATAATCCGCGGACCGAAGATCCCCGACAGATTCTTCAGGATGCCGCCAAAGGGTTCCTGGGTTCAGGGTTCGAGGTGGTGGAAGACAGGCGTGTCGCCATCAAAAGGGCAATCAGTCTCGCCGGTGAGCGGGATATTGTTTTGATCGCAGGAAAGGGTCACGAAACCTACCAGGAGATCAATCGGGTGAGACATGATTTCGACGACCGCCGCATCGCCGCCGGGTTTATTAACGAAAGGGCGGAAGGGGGATTCCAGTGAGAACGGTTTCGCTCGCGACGGTGGCTGAGTGGACCGGAGGTGCCCTGCTCCAGGGTGTCCCGTCCATGCAAGTCACGTCGATGACGACAGACTCCCGCGCGGTAAAGCCGGGCGACCTTTTTGTGGCTTTGAAAGGGGAGCGCCTTGATGCCCATCGGTTTCTCTCCGAGGTGGCGGCTGCCGGAGCTGCCGCGGTCGTGGTCAGTTCCCTGCCGGCTGGAACGGAAGCCTTCGAGTGCGGAGTCATTCGCGTTCGGGACACCCTGAAGGCGCTCCAGGATCTTGCCTACCGGCACCGTAAGGTCTCCGATGATCTTTTTGTCGTCGGGATCACCGGGAGCAATGGCAAAACTTCGACGAAAGATTTTCTCAGTGCGGTGCTCTCAGCGGGCGGGCAGGTAAACCGGACGGCCGGCAATCTGAATAACCATATCGGACTCCCCCTCACGATCCTCTCAGGCTCCGAAGGGGATCGTTTCGGCGTTTGGGAGATGGGGATGAACCATCCCGGTGAGATCGAAGTGCTCGCTGAGATCGCCCGGCCTGATGCGGCGGTGATCACAAACATCGGTCGGGCCCACATCGAATACATGGGCACACGCGAGGCGATCGCCGCCGAAAAGAGTCAGCTACCGGCTTCGGTTCCCGCTTCCGGATACTGCGTCATGCCGGCTGCCGACGAGTTTTATGATTTTGTCGCGAATTCGGTGCGATGCGAAATGATTCCCGTGGGGATTGAAAGCGGCATCGTTCGGGCGGAATCACTTCGTGCCGGAGCTGATGGACGGATGCTGTTCAACCTCGTTTCAGAGTATGGAGAGGCCTCGTCCGTGGCACTTCCGGTTCGCGGTGAGCACATGGTCGTCAATGCGCTGCTAGCTGCCGCCGTGGGACTTCGTCAGGGTATCGCGTCGACTGCGGTCGCTGCGGCGCTTTCGGGTGTTCAATTGACACTTGGCCGCCTTCAAGAGCGAAACGTGAATGGCATCGCCTTTCTTGACGATAGTTACAACGCCAATCCGGATTCGATGTTTGCCGCCCTGCGCACGCTTCGCGCCGCGGAAGTTACGGGACGGCGCGTAGCCGTGCTCGGATTCATGGGGGAACTCGGGGCTCACGAGGAAGCGGAGCACCTGCTTCTCGGAGAGCGCGTGGCCGAGCAGGGAGTGGATGCGTTGATCACCGTCGGGGAACGCGCTGCTAAAATCAACGGGACGGCAGCCGCTCTAACCGAAAACCATAATTTCGACACCCACGAGGCCGCGGCGGCCTTTCTCCGCCGCTATCTCGCTCCCGGGGACCTTGTCCTCGTTAAAGGAAGTCGCTCCGCCGGAATGGAGCGTGTCATTACCTCTCTCAGTTGACCACCTGCCATGTTGTATTATCTCCATCTCCTCAAGGACCATTCAGATTTCTTCGAGATTCTGAACATCTTCCAGTATCAGACCTTCCGCGCGGCGGGGGCAGCCCTGACGGCTTTTCTTGTTTCCGTTCTTCTGGGAAACAAGGTTATTCTCAAGCTCACCTCGCTCAAGGTAGGGCAGCCGATCAGGACCAAAGAGGAAGTGCACCGTCTTGCTGAACTTCACGGAATCAAGACGGGCACACCAACGATGGGAGGCATCCTCATTGTCGGGACGGTTCTCTTCTCCGTGCTTCTCTGGGCAAGGATTTCGAATCCCTTTATTCAGACGCTTATCTTCGTCACGATCACGATGGGGTTGCTCGGTTTTGTGGATGATTACCGCAAGGTGATGAAGAAAAATTCGGTCGGTGTGCGGGGAAAAGCGAAGCTGCTGGTTCAATTCGCCGTTGCCCTCATTGCCATCGGCTATCTTTATCTCCTTCCCGAGACCTCGGCCTACATCCGCCAGCTTTTTATCCCTTCGGTCAAATTTCCCATCTTTGCCGACATGGGGGTCTTGACCCTGGTGCTTCTTCCTCTTGTCATTGTGGGAGCCTCGAACGCGGTAAACCTGACCGATGGTCTCGATGGACTTGCTTCAGGCTGCACGGTGACGACCGGTCTTGCCTATGCGGCGCTCACTTACGTCGCGGGACATCAGGTGATTGCGAAAGAGTATCTTTTCGTTCCCTTTCACCCCTCTGCCGGGGAAGTGTCCATCTTTTGCGCCGCTCTCGTCGGTTCGGCGCTCGGCTTCCTCTGGTTCAACTGCCATCCCGCGAGAGTTTTCATGGGGGACACCGGTTCGCTCTCAATCGGGGGCATGCTCGGCATGATCGCGATCTGTTGTAAACAGGAACTCCTCCTCATTGTCGTCGGCTTCGTCTTCGTGATGGAGGCGATGTCGGTGATCCTCCAGGTGGCGAGTTTCAAACTTACTGGACGACGGATCTTCAAGATGTCGCCGATTCATCATCACTTTGAGCTCCTCGGATGGGAGGAAAGCAAAGTCATCAACCGCTTTTGGATCATCTCCATCATCTCCGCCATGCTCGGGTTGATGACCTTGAAAATTCGCTAGAATGGAACTGCAGGGCAAACACGTGGCGATTCTGGGTGCGGGCGGGAGCGGTTACGCCGCCGCCGCGCTTGCCTTGTCACGTGGTGCGTCGGTCAAGGTGTTCGACAGCGGGGCACCCGCGAAGCTGTCCGCCGCCGTCGCACGGTTTTCCGATCTGGGCGCACCGCTGACCTGCGGAGAGGAGGCACTCATCCCTCCTCATCACTTTGATCTGACCGTGATCAGTCCCGGTATCGACACGGTATGGCCGATCGCAGTCGCGTTTGCGGCGGAGTCTGATGAACTCGTTGGAGAGATTGAGTTCGCCTACCGTCTGGGTAAGGCACCTGTCATCGCCATTACCGGAACCAACGGAAAGACCACTACCACGTCTCTCGTCACCGCAATGCTCAATGGTTGCGGGCTGCGTGCCGTCGCCGCCGGCAATATCGGACTGGCCTACAGCGAAGTCGTTCTCTCCGGTCGCGAGTATGACTGGATTGTGTTGGAGGTGAGTTCCTTTCAACTGGAAACCGTCTCAAGCTTTTCTCCGGAGGTAGCCGTCTGGATGAACTTCGCTCCGGATCACATGGACCGCTATCGCTCTGTGGATGACTACTTTGCGGCCAAGTTCCGGATTTTCGAAAACCTCTCTCCCGATGCACTTTCGATCTGCAAATTTGAGTGTGAATTAGATCTTCCGGGACCATCGGTGACTTTTTCCGCATTCAATCAGGGTGCCGATCTCGGTTACGCGGACGGGGTAATCCGGCACTGGAAGTCGGATCGCCAGTTTCCATTTTCAACTGGTTCACTTCAGGGCAAACACAATGCCGAAAACGTCATGGTGGCGCTCGCAGTTGCCGATCGCCTTGGGCTCGCCTGGGAGCAGGTGACGGATTCGATCCTTTCCTTCGAGGCGCCCCCGCATCGTTGTGAAAAAGTGGCGACGGTAGACGGGGTGACCTACCTGAATGATTCGAAGTCGACCAACCTCCATTCACTTGAGAGTGCACTTTCCGGTCAGGATGAACCTGTCATTCTTATTGCCGGCGGGAAGAACAAGGGGCTGGATTTCCTCGAGTTGCGTGAGGTCGCCGGAAGGATGGCGCGGGAGGTTGTCTGCATCGGGGAGATCGCCCGTGACATCGCCTCAGCGTGGGAGGGCGTCACCACCTGCCACTTTGCCTCCGACGTTAACGAGTCCGTGCAAATCGCGAGTCGGTTGGCCCGGCCCGGCGAAAAGGTCCTTTTTTCACCCGGGACCTCGAGCTTCGACATGTTCACCGGATATGAAGCCCGTGGTGAAGCTTTCCGGAGCGCGGTGAGGGCGCTGTGACGCCGTGATGAAATGATTTTCCGACAACAACCAACGACAACTATGAGCAACAAAAGAAGAAATCGCAGAACAGCAAAGGGCATCAGGCATGGTGTGATGGGCAAGGCGCGCGCTCAGATGAAGCTCGCAGCCAACCTGACCGAAGAACAGGACTGGTATCTCGATACTCCGGACGTGAGGCTGACCCGGATTTTTACCGTCGTGTTGCTCCTTCACCTCGTGGCGGTCGGCGGAATTCTTGCTTTCAAGATGGTGGACAAGGCATCTGAGACAAGCGCCATCAAGATCAGTTCCGCCCATCGTGCTCCTGAAACGGCGGTGCAGGACTCGAAAGTGACTGCGACTGAAGTGAAGGCGGTTGCTCCACCGGTGTCCCCACAGACCGAGGCCCCTGCGATCCATGCTCCGGCTGCTCCTTTGCGCCCGGACCCGGCAAAGGGTGATCAGTATAAAGTTCAGGCAGGAGACAACCTCACGGACATCGCCAGTAATCTTGGCGTCTCTGCCGCCGCACTCCGCCAGAAAAACTCCATTATCTCGGACAACGAGCTCTACCCCGGTCGCTGGTTGACCATCCCCGGGAAAAATGAAGTGCAGGCTGCTCCTGCTCCGACCGCGCCGGCTCCGGTAGTGGCAAAAGAGAAGGCTGCGGTTTCTGCACCGGCTCCGGCCGCCCAGGCTTCCGCACCGACGGTAGGAAGCCAGTATGAAGTGAAGCCTGGAGATACCGCATGGGCGATCTCGAGGAAGTTCAATGTTTCCTACAATCAGTTGATGAAAGTGAACGGCATCGCCAATGCAGCGACGCTTCAAATCGGTCAGAAACTGCGCATTCCAAAATCCAACTAAGATTCGGGAGCGCTACGATTCCTTCTTTCGACACCTCTTCAGCAATGCACCGCAAAAGCCTCATCCTGCTCCTCTCTTCAGTCTCCTTCCTTATCATTGTGGGACTGGTGATGTTGATCAGTACCTCGATCTTCAGTGCCCATGCGTCAGCCAGTGACGGCTATCGCGAGGTGAAGCGACAGGGTATCTCGATTCTGCTCGGAGTGGGTGTTTGCTGGGGCGCTGCTGCAATGGATTACCGCTTCTGGAAACGGATGGTGTGGCCGATTTTCACGGTCACCTGTATTCTACTGCTGCTCTGCTATCTGCCGGGTATCGGAAAAGAGATCAATGGTGAACGCCGGTGGATTGGTGCCGGGTTTCTTCAGATTCAGCCGTCCGAATTGGCGAAGATTTCAGTTGTTGTCTTTCTGGCCTACTGGTTTTCCCGACACCCGGATTGTGGATCGAACTTCCTCCGTGGATTTACTTATCCGGTCGGGATCGTTGCACTTCCGCTCGGTTTGATTCTGTTCGAGGTCGATATCGGCACCACTGTTGTTTTGTCGGTGACGACTTTTCTTTTGCTCTATATCGCGGGGACAGATTGGAAATACCTCACGGGAATGACCCTGACCGGATTTGCCGGTTTCCTTGGGATGTTGAGCTACGCCCCTGACCGGATGACCCGGGTCATGGCCTTCCTCGATCCGGAGAAGTACCGTTTGGGCGCCGGGTTTCAGCAGTGGATCTCGCTCATGGCGATCGGTTCGGGTGGAATGACCGGAAGGGGAGTGGGAGAGGGACGCCTCAAAATGCTCTACATGCCCTTTGCTCATACCGATTTCATCTTCTCGATGATCGGTGAGGAAATGGGCCTGATCACCACGATCCTGGTGGTCCTCGCCTTTATCACCATCGCCGTTTCCGGATTTTATATCGCGTTTCACGCGCCTGATCGTTTCGGCACTCTCATGGCTGTCGGCCTGGTCGGATTCATTTGTTTTCAGGCCTTTGTCAACATCGCGGTGACCACTTCCATTCTGCCAAACAAAGGGATAACACTTCCCTTTGTCAGCTATGGCGGCTCATCGCTTGTGATGGGGCTTCTAGCGGTCGGGATCCTGATTAATATCTTCAGGCAGGGACGGGGAGAAGAAGGAGAGGCCCGCGAGTGGTTCAAACGGAAACGGGTCACTCCGAGACTCTAGCGGATTTCCGGATCCGGGGGATGCGGATCACGCAATTCCGACGACTTCCCGATTTACGCCGCTACGGCGAGCGGTCAAAGTCGGGTATGAAGATTTTTGTTCTGCTCCTCTCCGCGTTCTTCTCTCCGGTGCTGTCAATCAAGGCCGGGGAGTCGCTCGTCTATTTCGGCACCTACACTCGTGGTGCCGAGTCGAAGGGCATCTATGTCTCAAATTTCAATGATGAAACGGGCGGGCTCCCGGACCCGGTATTGGCGGTCGCGGCGGATAATCCCTCCTTCCTGACCCTTGCGCCTTCCGGGCAGACCCTTTACGCGGTTTCTGAGATTTCAGGTGAAGGGGGAGCGGGATTGGTGAGTGCCTATCGAGTCCTGGACGGGGGTAAACTTGAGTTGATCAATCAACAGTCTTCGGGTGGCGCCGGTCCCTGTTACGTTAGTGTCAGTCCGGATGGAAAGGTGCTGGCTCTGGCAAATTACGGTGGTGGCAGTGTCGCGAGTTACCGGATCACTGACACGGGCGCCTTGTCGGAGACGGCCAGTTTCATTCAGCACACCGGAAGCAGCGTGAACGCAAAGCGTCAGGCGGGACCCCATGCCCATTCCATCAATTTTTCATCTGACAGCCGTTTTGCCTACGCGGCTGATCTGGGTGTCGACCGGGTCTTCATTTATTCGGTCGATCCTTCGACGGGTAAACTGGCTTTGGCCGGCGAAACGAAGGTCGACCCGGGCTCAGGTCCCCGGCACTTCTCGTTCCGGCCGGACGGGAAGTTTGCCTACCTGATCAATGAAATGACCCTCAAAATGACGGTCTTCGCGGTGGATCGCGATTCGGGAGCGTTGACGGCGATTCAATCACTCAGCACCCTTCCTGAGGGGGCCGAAGCGGAAGGATCCACCGCTGAAGTGGTATGTCATCCCTCGGGAAAATTTCTTTACGGTTCGAATCGGGGACATGACTCCATCGTGGTGTATGCGATCGATGCGGAGACGGGAAAGCTGGAATATCTCGAAAACGAATCGATTCGGGGGAAAACGCCGCGAAACTTTGTCGTTTCGCCCTGCGGAAAATGGCTTCTGGCGGCGGGTCAGCAGTCGGGGAATGTCACCGTGTTTGAGGTTGATCAGGAGACGGGGGAACTCACCTTCAGTGGAACGGAGATCAAAGTGGCGGCACCTGTATGCATCCGATTCCGTGTAGAAAAATGACACAACGTATTGATAGGGAATAAGTAATGGGTCGTTTCCGCGTCGGAATTATCGGGCTTCTTCAGGAGTCGAATACCTTCATCGCCCGCCAAACGCGGCGGGCTGACTTCGAGGCGGATCTGCTGCTAAAAGGCGAAGCGATCCGATCCAGAATGGAGTCTGCTCCGCATGAGGTGGGTGGCTTTTTTGCCGGATTGGCCGAGGCCGGGATCGAGGCGGTTCCGATTTTTCTCGCACGCGCCCTTCCCTATGGGGTGATCGGGAGAGAGGATTTTGAAGGGTTGGTCCGAGAGATGTTGGATGCCCTGTCCGAAGCGGGTGAACTCGACGGGGTGCTGGCCGCTCCCCACGGAGCGACGGTCGCGGAGGGGTACCCGGATGCCGATGGATACTGGCTCTCTCAGGTTCGCCAGCGGGTTGGATCAGGTGTTCCTGTCATCGCCACGCTCGATCCGCATGCCAATTTAAGCGAGGCGATGGTCGATGCCACGGACGCGCTCATTGCCTACTCGACCAACCCCCATCTTGATCAGCGGGAGACGGGAATGAAGGCGGCGGACATGATGCGCCGGATCCTCGTCGGGGAAATTCGACCGGCGCAGGCGGCTGCTTTTCCGCCGATGGCGATCAATATTCAATGCCAGAACACTTCGGAGGATCCGTTGAAGAGCCTTTGCAACGCGATGGCGCCGGTTTTTGCCGCCCCGGGCATTCTCGGTGGGTCGCTGATTCTGGGTTTCCCCTATGCCGATGTGGTCGAGATGGGCTCGGCGGTGGTGGTGATTGCTGACGATGACCTTATGAAGGCGCAGGAGGCAGCCGATGAGATGGGTCGACTCATGTGGGATCGGAGAGCCGATTTTGACCCGAAATTCCTCAGTGTTGAGGAGGCTGTTTCCCGTGCTGCTACGCGATTAGAGCGTCCCGTCGTGCTGCTGGATATGGGGGACAACGTCGGTGGCGGATCTCCAGCCGACAGCACCGCAATCGTTCAGGAGTGGTTGAAACGAGGCCGGTCGGAGGAGCGGGCCTTTGCCTGCCTCTTTGATCCCCGGGTGGCCGGGAGAGCCTGCGAGTTGGGAGTGGGAGCTGTCTTCGAAGGAGTTGTCGGTGATCCCGCTGACCCGGTCACCGGTAGGTTCTCCATTGAGTCTCTCCATGAGGGGAAATTTGTCGAAACGATGGCTCGTCATGGCGGGTTCTCTGAGTTTGATCAGGGGAAGACCGTCGTTCTACGGCATCAGGGCAGCGGACTGACTCTCATGGTGACGGAGCGACGGATGGCCCCGTTCAGCCTTTCGCAGTTAACGAGTTTCGGAATTGATCCCGAGAGCTTTGATCTGATCGTCGCGAAGGGAGTTATCGCCCCCATGGCAGCCTATGCCCCCGTTGCGAAAGGAGGATTTCTCCATGTCGATTCTCCCGGCGTGACCCGTGCTGATATGACACGGTTGAGTTACCGGAATCGGCGGATACCGCTTTTTCCCTTCGAGAAAGACTAAATCAAAGGATTCCGTGTTTCCGGAAAACCTCACCGACCGGAACCCCGGCGGCAAGTTCGGCTCTCACCGTGTTCTCTCCGGAGACCTTCGTTTTTGCGGCAGCCACCGCTTCCGCGGCAACCGCTTGGGGGATGACGACGACGCCATCACAATCGCCGAGGATGTAGTCACCCTGACAGATGGAAACGCCATCGATGACAATCGGTTCGGTGATACTGATGACGTCGAGTCGCCCTTTGCTGTCCGCTGGTGAGCAGCCGATCCCGAAGACAGGGAAGGGGAGCTGGTTGAGGGCCCAGAGATCGCGCGAACAGCCGGTCATGACGATTCCGTTGACTCCCTTGGCGAGACAGGCGGTGCTGAGCAGTTCTCCCCAAAAGGCGCAACTCCGGTCGTAGTCCGCATCGACCACGAGGACATCCCCGTTTTTGGCCGCGTCAATCGCCGCCATCTCAAGTTGATAGGGGTGCTCAGGCACCGCGTGGACGACTTCGGCCTTCATTGTAAAGACGCGTCCCGCGACCCGGTCCGCCGGGGTGAGCGCGCGGACCTCGGGAGAGAACACCTGATTCGGATAACCGAGAGAATCAAGGACGTCGGCCAGAACGGCAGAATAAAGGGACTGGAGATCGTCAATCAGGGGTTCGCTCATGGTCAGAAAGACTGGCACCGGGAAACGGTTTGTCGAGAAGGGTTTGGGACGAATCTGCGTAAGATCGCGCCCTTTCCATCAGTCCCTTCAAAGGTTCATCCACCGATCCAGATTTTCGGCGATGAAGGTGGTATCCTGCCATTCAGGATAGGCTTGGATGACTCGCTCAAGCTCTGCCTCCTGCCCTGGGGAGAGGTCTTCGTGAGGATCGAGGCAACGTCGGGAAGGCATTAGTCCATCGCGCCGGAGCATCTCGTTGATCCCGGGAATACAGCCTTTGAATTCATTCGCGGGATCGAAAATCGCGCTGTTAAAATCGGTGAGACTGGCATTGAGGGCAGCCCATTCCGCGGCGCTTTTATCGCTCTTCTTCACTTCCTCCAGCAAGGCCACCGCCTTTCGAGTCCCGACTGCCCATTGTCCGAGCAGCCCTCCGACGATGCGCCTTGGCGGGTTTCCCCAGGGGAAGGGAGTAATCAGGTCGTGGATGATATTATCGTCGTTGCCCGTATAAAGGGCGATGTCTTCGCGACCACTGTCCGCAACGGCACGAACCACCTCAAGGGTCGCGTAGCGATTGAATGGCGCGATTTTGATCGCAAGGACTCCATCGATCTCCGCAAACTCGCGCCAGAATCGGTAACCGTAGGTCCGCCCGCCGATGCCCGGCTGCAGGTAGAACCCGATCGCCGGAATGAGGGAGGCCACTTCACGACAGTGATCGACCAACTGCCGGTCGCTGGCCTGGCCAAGAGCACTGAGGCTGAGCAGTCCGGCATGGTAGCCGTGCTTTCGCGCTAATGCCGCTTCACCGACGGCTTGTTCCGTGTTGCCGCAAATCCCGGAAATCATGGCAAAAGATTTACCGGGATTTACCCGACTTCTGACTTCCGTGGCGCAGCATTCAAGGACTGCTTCGAAAAGACCATGCTTCGGGTCGCGGATCTCAAACTGGGTCGTGTGAACTCCCACGGCAACTCCGCCCGCACCGGCATCCGCATAGTAGCGGAGCAGAGCGCGTTGATGGTAAGGCGACCACGAGCGATCCTCGTTTAATGCCAGCGGCATCGCGGGTATGACCTGACCTTCGGAGAGGTGGCGACGCAGAGTCCCTGAATCCAGCGAAATCATAAAGGGATTCCTTTTTCGGGTTTGGAAAAAGGAAATGGAAAGACTGGGACTCGAACCCAGGACCAATTGGTTAAAAGCCAACTGCTCTACCAACTGAGCTACCTTTCCGTTGAGAGCTTGTCACCGGCACAAGACCGGGACGGGCGCGAAATTTAGTCAGGCTTCGGGATCACGCAAGCGAAAGTTCGTCTAATATCTCTAAAAGACTTCGCTGACCTTTCCCGACACGGAAGTGGTGGAATCCGGCTGCTTCAGCTCCTTCCCAGTCGCAGACGGGATCGTCTCCGACATGCATGATTTCCGCCGGAGCAAGGTTCAAGGCTCGACAGGCCTCCTCGAAAATGCGCGGATCCGGCTTGGATGCCCGCAATTCACAGGAGAGAAAGATCTCCTCAAAGTGATCGATCAACCCGAGATCCGAAAGAATCCGGCGGAGTCGACTGTCAAAATTGGAGACGACAACACAAGGAAACCGGGAAGAGATCGTTTCGAGGACGCGGACCGCATTCTCGTCTGCGACCCAGGTACCCGGTTCTTCGAAATGGAGGTAGAGGGCTTCGAAGAACGCGTCAAACTCCTCTTTACCCGGAAGCTGAGTCCCGGATTCGGAGAAGACGGCATGAACGAGTCGGTGCCACCAGTGTTTCTCGGAGGGATCACTCTCCGCGGGGCCTTCCGAGAAGGGTAGGGGGGTATTTTTCCAGACGCTTCTGAAGGCCGCTGCAAGCTTCACGGGGTCGGAAGGGATTCCGAACCGGGCCGCCACCGTTGCATAGGAGCTTCCGACGTCTTCCGTCAGATGGATGAGTGTGCCCGCCGCGTCGAAACTGACTGCTTTGATCTCTGAGGGCTGAATCATTTCAATTTTCGAGCAATCCCTGCTTGATTTGCGGGGAATTACGTGTTGCCTAAGGAAAGGTGAGCGGATATGTTCGCGACCCTGCAATCTTGAGATTCCGGACCAGTGGTGGCCGGGTTGATTAAGTGGGCTTGTCCCGCTTTTTTTTGTCTCATCATCAAAGGACCAGTTGGAGAAAATGACAAACGAACTGTTAGCACTTTTCGAATATTACGAGAAAGAGAAGGGGATCAAGCGCGATACGATGATCGACGCGCTTGAGACCGCCCTGCTCTCTGCTTCCCGTAAAAGTATCGGACCCGCGCGTGAGATGCGCATTCACATCGATCCGGAGAAGGGGGACATCCGTGCCTTCGCGACCCTGATCGTTCGTGATCGCGTGACCAATCCCTACGACGAGGTCGACATCTTCACGGCCCGCCGCCTTAAGCCCGGCATCGACGTGGGTGCGGACCTCGAGGTGGACATCACTCCCTCCAATTTTGGTCGTATCGCCGCGCAGACCGCTAAGCAGACCATGATGCAGCGTCTCCGCCAGGCCGAGAAGGAGATGATCTATGACGAGTTCAAAGATCGTGCCGGAGATATCGTGAGTGGCACTGTCAGAAGATTTGAGCGCGGGGACGTATACATCGACCTCGGCAAGTTTGAGGGGGTCATGCATCAGCGTGAGCGCGTCGCGACCGAGGAATATAACGTCGGTGATCGCGTCAGAGCCTATGTGGTTGCCGTGGAGAACGGTGCGCGCGGTCCTGAAATCATCCTTTCGAGGAGCCATCCGAATTTCGTTCGTCGTCTTTTTGAGTCAGAGGTGAGTGAAATCGCCGACCGGACGGTCGAGATTCGTTCTCTGGCCCGTGAGGCCGGCTACCGCACCAAGGTGGCTGTTTACAGCGCCGATGAAAAGGTGGACCCGGTGGGTGCCTGCGTCGGTCTCCGGGGTGCCCGGGTCAAGAACATCGTTCGTGAGCTGAACAACGAGAAAGTCGACATCATTCGCTGGAGTGATGATATGCGCGCTTTTGTGCAGGAGGCCCTCAAGCCCGCCGAAATCAAGTCCATCACCATCGACGAGGCGAAGAAATCTATTCTCGTCAAGGTGGACGAAGAGGAGCTTTCCAAAGCGATCGGACGACGCGGCCAGAATGCCCGTCTCACTGCCCGCCTGATTGGTTGGGACGTCCAGGTGCAGAAGGATGAATCGGCTCACGAGGCGTTTGAGGCGCAGGTCGCTGGAGCTGCCAACGCCATTACTGTCGCCGGTATCGAGACAGAAATGGCTCAGGCCCTTGTGCGCGGAGGTCTGACCTCGCTTGAGATGCTGGCCAATGATGTGGACGATGTTGATATCGCCGGAGTTCTTGGTATTCCCGTGGAGGAGGCTCGTGCCGTCCGTGAGAAGGCCATCATCGCGACCGGCGGGACGATTTCTGCCGGCGATACCTCCACAGTGGAGGAGACCGCGGCGCCTGAGGCAGTTGCTGAAGAGGAGCCGGTCGAAGGCTAGGGAGGGGGGAGTGGTGACTCCTGCCCTTCTCAATTTGACAACGCATTTCATTTATCCAGAGTATTTTCCCCTTTCCGGGCCCCCTTGGGGCTCCTTCACTACCCCCTGATTCCCTTATGCCCCGCAAAAAAACCCCTGCCAAAGAGAGCGTGGATTCCCCGGATTCCGAGTCTAAATCTGTGGACGAGCAGAAGGCGGAAGCTCTCAATCTCTTCGAGAAAGGGGAGAATAAAGTGGCGCGCAAGGGCAAGGTGACGGCACCTCTCTCAGGCCAGGGATCGGTCTACGGGCATCTTGGCAAGGAGAATCCGGTCGATGCTATCAGCGGAATGAAGGTGGCCAGTGATCGCGCTGCCTCCTCGCGCGAGGCGGTGGCGCTTGCGGCAGCTGAAGCGAAGCTCGAGGCAAAAGCGGCCGTCGTCGAGGAATCGGAGAATTCCGTCGAAGTGATCGGCGATAAGAAGATCATTCACATCAAACCTCCGATCATCGTCAAGGAATTGGCGGCGATGATGGAATTGAAGCCCTTCCTGCTCATCCAGGATCTCATGGAGATGGATGTGTTCGCCAGCCTCGCCCAGGCGATCGAGCCTGAAGTGGCCTCACGGATTTGCGAAAAGCACGGCTTCATTTTTGAAAAGGAGAAGCGGGAAAAAGGAGCCGGTGTCCACAAGGTGGAGGAGGTCATTGAGGTTCCCGAGGTTCAGGATATCAAGGAGGTTGAAGAGGACAAACTCTTCATCCGTCCTCCGGTGGTGACCTTCATGGGTCACGTCGATCACGGCAAGACCTCGCTTCTGGATGCGTTTCGCGGATCGCGTGTGGTCTCCGGGGAAGCCGGCGGGATCACCCAGCACATCGGTGCCTATCAGGTCTTCCGCGACGGGAAATCCGTCACCTTTATCGATACTCCCGGTCACGCCGCTTTCTCGGAGATGCGTGCTCGCGGAGCCAACGTGACTGACATTGTCGTGCTCGTTGTAGCCGCCGACGATGGACTGATGCCGACGACTTTTGAAGCGATCGACCACTGCAAGGCGGCCGGTGTGACCATTATCGTGGCGATCAACAAGGTCGATCTGGCGAGAGCTGATGTGAACCGGGTCAAGGGGCAACTCCAGGAGAACGGGCTTACACCCGAAGACTGGGGCGGTTCCACGATTTGTGTTGAAGTGTCCGCCAAGGCGGGCACCGGACTCGATACCCTGTTTGAGATGATTCATCTCCAGTCTGAAGTGCTCGAACTGAAGGCGAATCCTGAAGGTCCCGCTCGAGGCATCGTGATCGAAGCCCGCACCGAAGCCGGCAAAGGCCCCACGGGCACTGTTCTGATTCAGAGCGGCACCCTGAATGTCGGTGATGCCTTTATCTGCGGTGTCACCTACGGCAAGGTCAAAGCGCTGCTTGATGACAAGCGCAAGCGCGTCGACTCAGCCGGACCCTCGACCCCCATTGAGATTGTTGGATATTCGGCGGTTCCCAATGTGGGAGACGAACTCGTCGAACTGGAAAACGAGCGCAAGGCGAAGAAGCTGAGCGAGGAGCGGCACGAGCAGAAGCGCCAGGCCAAACTTGCTCCGATTCAGCGGTCCGCGCTGGAGACTCTTTTCGATAACATCGAACAGGGCAAAAAGGCGACCCTCCGTCTCATCATCAAGGCCGATGCGCAGGGTTCCCTGCAGGCCATCGAGAAGTCGCTCACCGAGATCGATTCCGACAAAATCTCCGCTGAGATTCTGAGACAGAGTGCCGGCCCCATCACCGAGGCTGACGTGCTCCTCGCGAGTGCCTCGGATGCCATTCTCATCGGCTTCAACACGAAAGTGGAAGCCAATGCCCAGCCGCTCGTTAAGCGCGAGGGAGTTCAGGTGAAGCTTTTCTCCATCATCTACGAACTGATCGATCAGGTGAAGGAGGCCATGCTCGGCATGCTTGATCCTGAGACTCGCGAGAAGGTGATCGGCCACGCCAGGGTTCTCGAAGTCTTCAAACTTTCCTCCGGCAAGGTCGGCGGTTGTATGGTCCTCGATGGTCGTGTCGCCCGCCGTGCCCGTGCCCGGGTTCTGCGTGACGGAGTTCCGATCTATGACGGCGGATTTTCCACCCTTCGTCGTTTCAAGGATGATGTGAAGGAAGTCAAAGTGGGACTTGAGTGCGGTATCAAGCTCGGCAAGTTCAATGACTACCAGAAGGACGATGTGATTGAATGTTACGAGTTGGAAAAACTCGAACAGACCCTCTAAGTGACGTGCCGGAAAAAGACGGGTGTTCCGGCCCCGTTCCCTTCAAATCATGAGCCAGCGCATCGCCCGTATCAACGAACTGCTCAAGCGCGAGATCAGCGGTTGCATTGAGAAGAATTTCGAGTTTCCCGACATCCTCGTGACCATTCACGATGTCGAGACGGCGATCGATCTTAAGACCGCTTTGGTCTACATCGGGGTAATTGGCTCTGAGGACCAAACCCGGGACGTGCTAAGGCGTCTCAATGCGAAACGCGGCATGATTCAGAGCATGGTGATGAAGCGGGTCGTTCTTCGGAGCACTCCGGTCCTGACCTTCAAAATCGACGAGTCCATCGAAAGGGGCGTCCGGATTCTGAATATTCTTGACGAGATCGGTGAGATCGACCTTCCCGACGAGCCGGGTGACGTCAAGCCGGAGCGCTGAGCTCCCTTTTTGGTTTCCCTTCGGAGCACAGGATACTACCCTTTTGGTCCGGACATCCAACCCTCTTAGCTTTTGCCTGCGACCCTGTCAGATCTCAAGGAGCGAATCGAAGCGGCGGCTTCCATCATGGTCGTGAGCCACGACCGACCTGACGGAGATGCCATCGGGTCGGCCGTGGGAATGGGCCTGCTCTTGAAGAAGCTGGGGAAGACGGTGGAGATCGTGAATGCTGATCCGGTCCCCGAGAGTCTGGCCTTTCTTCCCGGGAGTGAACTGATCCAAGCTCCCTCGGGACAGTCGGACGCGGACCTCCTCATCGTCCTCGACTCGGCCGGTAAGGACAGAATCAGCGCAGCTGTCTGGGAAATGGCTGCCCGGGTGCAAACAGTGATCAACATCGACCATCACGTCAGTAACACGGGTTTCGGAGACTTGGTCTATGTCGACAGTGTTTCTCCGGCGACCGGTCAGATCGTCTTCGAGATCGCGAGTTTCTCATCCTGGCCCATGGATGCGGCCATCGCTGAGAACCTCATGGCCGCCATTTCGACGGATACAGGCAGCTTTCGCTATCCGGCGACGACTCCCAAAACCTTTCACATTGCGGGGGAACTCGCCGCGTTGGGGGTCGATTTGGGGAGGCTCAACCGCATGCTCTACGAGAATTACCCGGAGAGACGGGTCATGGCGCTGAAGCTGCTCCTGCAGAATCTCCGGATCGACTTCGAAGGACGATGTGCCAGTGTCAGCCTGCCACTCACCCTGTCCCGGGAACTCGGTCTTCAGACAGGGGACACGGAAGGGGTCATCGACGTGATCCGCGCGATCGACTCGGTGATGGTGGCCGTCTTTTTTGAGGAATTGGCCGATGGAAAAATACGGGTCAGTTCACGGTCGAAGAACGCTCGATACGGTGTCGGCGAGATCTGTGCCCGTTTCGGGGGCGGAGGCCACATCCTCGCGGCGGGAGCGAGGCTCGCAGGGCCTCTTGAGATAGCAGTGACCCGATTTCTCGCCGCGGTAGAGGAGTCCCTTGATCGACCGATCTGACCGGAGCGCGGGATTCGAAGTTTGAACGTCGGTCCCCCGGTGGATGTCCATCCTCGTCAATCCCGGGGGGAGTCTATCGCGTCACTTTAATTGCGGTGGACGAATTCTGCCGATCTTTCTATTTTAGACTTATGATTTGTTTTTCACGATTGGCGATGCTTCCGGCAATGTGCGGTGGACTTGCGCTTCCTCTTCTGGCCAATACAAGCACCGGATCGAACGAGGCAAATCCCTCGTGGGAGGGGAAAGTCGTCGTGGTTACCCTATCCTCAGAGGTTCTCAGCGAGGGGCGCAGCGGCCGCGACCTCGAAAGACTTCTCTCCGCAGCGGACGAAGCGAAGGCATCGGCCCTTGTTTTTGAGATCGGAATATCGGATCCGGCTGAGTTAAGTGTTCAAACCCGATTGCTCGATCTGGTGTCGGGGGTGAAGATTCCCACGGTCGCCTACATTCCCTCAATGGCGACGGGTCCCGGGGCACTCATCGCGCTGGCGACGAAGTCGATTTACCTCGGGCCAAACGGGATCATCGGGGGCGCTGCCCTGCCTCGGGAGAAAACGGAGGAGGGTGAGGTCGATGCCAACTTTGTCCGCGATCAATCCATCCTGAAAGCCCGCGCCCGCAGCCTCGCGGGAACGCACGGGCATCTGCCCGAGATCGCCGAGGCCTTTATCGATCCGGAGGTTGAGGTGAAGCGTGGCGAGCTTGTGATCTCGAAAAAGGGGGAGCTATTGACGCTCACGGCGGAGGAGGCGGTGAAGCGTTACGAGGACCAGCCCCTCCTTGCCAGGGGAATTGCCGCGTCGATTGAGGAAGTGCTGAAGGCCGAGAACCTGCCTTTAGACTACGTTCGTTTTTCACCTCGTGCCTACGGTGAGATGGCCAGCCGCACGAAGTTGTCGAGGGAGAAACAGGGGGAAGAGTCCACGGAGACGGCAAGCGGAGAGGCAAAGGCTGAGGGCGCGGCAACCGCAAACGATGAACCGCTCTTCGGTAGACGGGAAGGGGGGAGTTATCGCGGCAAGGTGATCGTTTTAAAGGTCGGTCAGGATACCCTCGCCACCGGTGAGGCGAGTTTCGATTTCATGGATCGAACCTTAAAAAAGGCGGAGCTCGACGGGGCCGAGGCGGTCATCTTTGACATGGACACTCCCGGTGGAATTGCCTGGTACACTGACGGGCTGGTTTTAAACAGCCTCCAGAATGTCACCTATCCGACCTACACCTTCGTGAACTCGCGGGCGGAGTCGGCCGGAGCGATCATCGCCGTGGGAACCGATCACATCTACATGCGGCCCGCTGCCACGATCGGATCAGCCCTGGTCGTCAGCGGAACGGGCCAGGATCTCGCCGAAGCGATGGAGGACAAGGTCACGCAGATGATCATCGGGTCAGTTCGTAACGTGGCGGAATTGAACGGTCACAACCCCGATATCGCCGAGGCCTTTGTCTCGCGCGAGAAGGAAGTCAGGGTCGACGGTGTGCTCGTTCACGAGGCGGGCAATGTCCTCAATCTGAACACGATTCGGGCGACCGAGGAAGTCGGGGGGCGTCCGCTGCTGGCAAAGGGGGTGGCCCGTGATCTTGAGGATCTGATCGCCCAGGAGGGTTTGAAGGGAGAGCTTCTCGAAGCGACACCGACGGGTCTGGAGGCCGTTGCCCACTGGGTCCAGAAGCTCGCCTTTCTCCTCATCATTGTGGGTCTGGCAGGGGCCTATCTCGAAATGAACACCCCGGGCTTCGGGTTTCCGGGCCTGGTCAGCGTTGCGGCCTTCAGTCTCTTCTTTTTCGGGAACTACCTGGCCGGAAATCTGGTGGGATACGAACTCGCCGTGCTCCTCGCGATCGGGTTGCTCCTCATCGCGGTGGAAGTGTTTCTCTTTCCCGGGGCCATCCTTCCCGGATTCGCCGGGGCTGCGCTGGTGATCGCGTCTCTGGGGCTCGCGATGGTGGATCGGGTTGATCTTGAGTGGAAGTGGAGCGGGCTTCCCGGCACGGGGACCTGGGTCGGGATTTTTGAGGGCTCACTTGTCTCTCTGGCCGCCGGAATGGCAGGGGCTCTTATCGTGATCCTCGTCGGGATGCGCTTCCTCCCGGGGACCCGGGTCGGAAACCGCCTCGTCCTGGCTGGCGCCGTTCCCCAGGGAGCCTCAATTCCCGCTAGCGGGAGCGTGGAGAAGTCTGAGAGTTTTGTCGGCTGGACCGGAGAGGCGACAACCGATCTGAGACCTTCCGGCAAAGGGCTCTTTCAGGGGCGCCTGCTTGATATCATCTCCGAGGGCGAATTCGTGGCTCGCGGTGAGTCTTTGCGTGTTACCCGACACGAGGGCAGTCGTATCGTGGTGGCAAGGGCCTGATCAGATGCCCCGGAATGTGGCCCGGATGGTGAGGTGAGGAACTTGGAAGTTGCAAATTCCCGAGCCTACGCGTAAAGGGATGACCATGAAAATGCTGTGCCTCTTTGTCGTTTCTGCGGGGATTTTGAGCCTCGCCATGATCGGTTGTGAACGTCACGAATTCGCCGAAACGAAAGGGCTGCATCAGGAGCACGGCAAACATCACGAGGAGCATCACGAAGAGGGGCATGACGCCCATGCGACGGATGCCCACGCCAAGGACGCGGCTCATGCGAAAGAGGCGCATCCCGCCGCCACAGAGAAGAAGGAAGCCGCTCCGGCTCCGGAAAAGAAGACCGAAGCGCCTCGCGCGACCGGGCTCTGATTTCTTCGGTCGTTTTGCGGAAGGACGGGCTGGTTACAAAAAAGACGGACTCGGTTGAGTCCGTCTTTAAAGATCATTTTGGCTTGAAGCGCTTCCTACTCGTGCGCGTCGAGCTTTAGCTCACGAACCCAGATATTGCGGAAGCGGGTCGGGTTGCCGTGGTCCTGGAGCTTGAGCGGTCCGGTTTCCTGCACCTTGTTGTAATTGCCGACACTCTTGTGGCCGGTTGCCCCGAGGTAGGGCTGGCGGTTGTGCGTCACGACACCATTGTGGAAGACGGTGATGTAGGCCTTCTTCAGCAGGTTTCCATCGGCGTCCCATTTCGGGGCCTCAAACACGATGTCGTAGGTCTGCCACTCGCCGGGCTTGCGGACGGCGTTCACCAGTGGCGGCTTGTATCCATAGAGTGCCGAAGCCTGGCCGTCGGCATAGGACTTGTTCTCGTAGGAATCGAGGATCTGAAGCTCGTGACTGCCGAGGAAGAAAACGCCGCTGTTTCCGCGTCCCTGGGAATTGCCTTCAACCTTCTCGGGAGTGGCGAATTCGATATGGAGCTGGATGTCGCCGAACTCGCGTTTCGTTTTGATGTAGCCGCCCACGCCTTTTCCCTTCGGAGGAACTTCCATAAAACCGTCTTTTACGATCCAATCGGCAGGAGCGTTGTCCTTGTCCATGATCCACTCGTCGAGGTTCTTTCCGTCGAAGAGGACGATGGCATCGGAGGGAGCCTCAGAGGCGGTTTTGCCCGGAGTGACCACTTCAGGTCGGGGACGGGCATCATCATGGACCCGCCATTTGCCGCCGGGCAGGAAAGGGGTGTCGGTATAGCCGGTCGGGGCGGCTTCAGGAGCCTTCTTGTCCTCGGCGAGGGAGGAACCGGCGGCCAGGCAAAGGGCGAATGCGTAAAACGGGAATTTAGAGAATCTCATACGTGGGGGAGACTGCCACGCTACGGTCCGTCTGACAATGGCTGAATGACGCCGGGGGGAGGCAACAGTGGTGAGGTTCGCGTCCTGTCAACTTTTCGAAAGTTCCGCGAGGATACCTCGAATGGACAGGTCCTCGTCGAGCAAAGGCCAGTGCAAACCGAACGGCGAGAGTTCAATGCGGGATAGTTCCTCAGGCGACCCGGCTTTGAGACGGGCACTGTATTGAACCGGAAAGCGAATGATGCCTCCGCTCGCCATCTCGATTACGATGACACCATTTTCATGATGTGCGGTCCTAGGAGTATCAATCAAAGTGCTCATGCCACTTTTCGACAATAAGCGATTTGTGTTCTTCTGCCAAGTCTTCCGCCATGCGTAAATCTCTCATTTTCATTCCGACAGATTCCCGCAGGGCGATTTCCCCACTGATTTCGAAAACAGCCTCTCCGTCGCCTTTCCGAACATGCACATGAATGGGAGTATGATCGTTACTGTAAAAGAAAAATCGGAAACCATTCTTGGTGAAGACAGTTGGCATCGCAAGGGTGGTAAAGCAGATGGGTAAGTGACAACCAGAGTGCAACAAAGACTTCAAGACGCCTCCGTATATTTCGAAAAACCAAGTGCTGGTTGGGGCGCAGAGGCGCTATCAACCGATCTTCCCATACTTTAGCTCGTAGCTTTGGCGAACATGAGGGAGAATGGCCTGTAGATCAGAATCGCTGTATATCTTGGCACGACTGTAAGATGGAATACCCTTAGTCAAGATGTCAGGGCGATTCTCATGTCGGTGAGGCCCGCCATAAAAGCTGACGCCAATGCCAGCCTTTCCCCCGCGTGACATTAGATATTCGATAAAAACAAAATTAGGTTCGATTCGAATGCCGCGCGAACTTTGAACTGCTCGAATTTGAGATCCCTTAACGGGCGGAAGCTTGAGAGCTTCATCCAAAAATGTTTGTGCAAACCGAATGGAGTCGCTCGGGAAACCCTTGAAGTGTTCTGCGACATCAAAGGCTTGCGTCGTTGGAGTCGGGCATGAAGAAGGCGGAACGGGAGTCCCCGCTGGGGAAGATGTTGTTTTTAATGAGACCGCTGGCAGAAAGTTTGCCGCTGGGATTTCGAAATTAGTTAAAAGAAGGTCGGCCAGAATCCCTGAGCAAAAGCTGGAAAGCTCGATCCCTTTTCGTTTTGCCTCGGATGTAGCATGGTTAAAGGCAATGTCCGGCAGGCAAATAGTGAGTGATTTCATAGTGATTTATTCACTGGCAGTGATTCACTGTCAACGGGAATTTCCAATTTGAACTTCCGATTCACCATGGAAAGCAAAGCTCGGGCGTAGCCGGTAGGTGACTTAGGGGTCAAAAAAAATCCCGAACCGCGTTTCCACGGTTCGGGACAAATTCATCAGGGAGCTTCACAGCTCTCTGTTAATCGGCCTTCTCAGGCCTTGGCTCCGATCGACTTTCCAGTCGAGAGCAAATCATCACAGGCCACGGCGATACGCTCGGCCATGCCGGTTTCGGCTGCCTTGAGATAGGCGCGCGGGTCGTAGGCTTTCTTATTGCCGATCTCGCCGTCGATCTTGAGAACGCCGTCGTAGTTCTTGAACATGAAGTCGGCGATGGGGCGGGTAAAGGCGTATTGGGTATCCGTGTCGACGTTCATTTTCACGACGCCGTAACCGAGGGTCTCGCGAATCTCTTCGAGACTGGATCCTGAACCACCGTGGAAGACGAGGTCAAACTCAGCCGCCGCGCCGTATTTGGCGGTGACGGCATCCTGACCCTGCTTCAGGATACCCGGCTTCAGTTTTACGGCACCGGGCTTGTAGTGACCGTGCACGTTGCCGAAGGTCGCGGCGAAGGTGAATCGTCCCAGCGGATGAAGTGCTTCGTAGACGGCGAGCATGTCTTCAGGGGTCGTGTAGAGGTCTTCGTCAGGAGTGTCCTCGGTCCCCGCAGCTCCGTCTTCTTCTCCACCGACGACGCCGGCTTCCACTTCGAGAATGATTTCGTTGGCGGCACAGAGGGCAAGATACTCCTTGGAGATGGCCATGTTCTCCGCAAGAGGAAGCTCCGACGCATCGAGCATGTGGTTCTGGAAAAGGTTGTTTAGTCCTTTCGCGCGGCGGCGGGCGGTTTCCTCGATGAGTGGTTTGAGGAAGGTCTCAGCAGCCTGGGGACGGCAGTGGTCCGTGTTCAGAGCGACGAGGACGTCATACTGCTCGGCGAGGCGGTGGGTGAGTTCAGCGAGGGCGATGACGCCGTGGACCATGTTCTTGTGGTTCAGGCCCGAGGCGAATTGCCCGGCTCCTGTGGAGAACTGGATGATCCCGTCCGACTTCTGGTCGGCGAATGCTTTCAGCGCCGCGTTGATCGTGACAAGGTTGCTGCAGTTGATGGCAGGGTAGGCATAACCACCCTTTTGGGCGGCATCCAACATGGCTTCGAATTGTTTGGGTGTGGCTACTGGCATAGTGAGGCTCATTAAGGCCTGCAGGGCCGGTTTTCAAGCGGCGATTGCGTTGTTTTCGCCGCCCTTGTTTTTGCGATCGGGCTTTTTTTGGTTTGTCAAAAATCGGGGCCGGTTCTAACCTCCTCACCGTAAAAGGATGTCCGAATCGATATTCACCAGAGAGGGTTACATCCGGCCGGCGGTGCTCATCGCCGCCTACCGCGGAGGAATGTTTCCGATGGCGATGGACAACCGGGGGGAGATAGGCTGGTTCTCTCCCGACCCGCGCGGGGTGCTTCCTCTCGACGAGTTTCACATTCCCCACGGGCTGAAGCGGACCCTGAAGAATAATCCCTTCGAGATCCGGATCGACACCGCCTTTCCCGAGGTGATGGCGGGTTGTGCGGATCGCAAGACCACCTGGATCAGCCGCGAAATCGTGAACAGTTACGAGAAGTTATTCGAGCTCGGGTATGCCCACTCCGTGGAAACGTGGCGCGACGGCAAACTGCAGGGAGGGCTCTACGGGATCTCCATTGGCGGTGCCTTTTTTGGTGAGTCGATGTTCAGCCGGGAAACGGACGCCTCCAAGGTCGCCCTTGTGGCCCTCGTCGAGCGTCTCAAGGCCCGGAATTTTCAGCTCCTCGACACGCAGTGGACGACGGATCATCTCAGCCGCTTCGGGTGCCGCGAGATACCGCGTTATGACTACCTGCGGCAGTTGAACCGGGCGCTGCTGGTGACGACGAGCTTTAACTGAGGCTTTGGCGCAAAGTGCAGGAAAATGGAAGCCGGGCCTCCTCCGGATTCTCTTTCTCCATCTGTTCCAATCTGTGGGAGCGAAGCGAATCTGTAGTCATCTGTGTTCCAATGACTCAACACGGATGGCACAGATTTACACGGATTAGCACAGATGAGAAGAATCCAGAGTCTTCTACCCGCCGGCTACCATGCGGATCAGTTCGATCCTGTCCCCATCGTGAATCAGGGTCTCACTGAACTCACGGGCAAGAAGGGCCGCGCCGTTGAGCTCCACGAGGACGGGCTGCTGGCCGAGGCCGAGGAGTTCAATCATCGCAGGAAGAGCAAGGCTCTCCTCTTCAAACTCCCGGGCTTGACCGTTCAGGGTGACTTTCATGGCGGATATGGCTCGTGTTTCGTTTCTCAATCCAGATGACCGGCCAGCTCCGGCTGCGGCGAGAGAATGGTGGCGTCCCAATCTTTCCAGACCGGTTCGAGGCCGAGGGATCGAAGATAGCGTGCCACCTCCTCAGGTGAACGGGTATCGGCGATGTCGAACTGTCCTGTCGCGCTGGTTTCGCCCTCCGGTTGGCAGCGGGCGCGGGCGGCATCGGCGGATTCGAGTTCGACCCGCCGGCCTCTCACCGTCAGGTGGACATCATCGGCCCCTTCGCCGGTGTATCCGCCCGGTTCTGTGTGACTGCCGGCGCTGATGGAGGTGATTCCGAGGGGGAAGAGAGCGTTGCGCAATGGCTCGGCCTCGCGCGTGCTCAGGACGATGCCGACCTGGGGAAAGCAGAGGCGGAAGGCGCACAAGGTCTGCACAAACTCGGCATCGCTCATTTCGTGTTTCGGCCGAAATCCGCCCGCGGCAGGACGCAGCCTCGGCAGGCTGATCGTGAGACTGGCTTTCCAGCAGTGCCGGTAAAGGTAATCAAGATGGGCCGCGAGCCGGAGGACATCGTAGCGCCAGTCGGTCAAGCCGACGAGGGCACCGATCCCGATGCGGCGGAAACCAGCCTCATAGCCTCGCTCGGGGCAATCGAGGCGCCAGTCGAAATCCTTTTTCGGGCCGGCTGTGTGATATTCTCCGTAGGCCGCGCGATCATAGGTCTCCTGATAGACCACAAGCCCCTCGCATCCGGCTTTGACGAGTGGCTTATACTCAGGTGCCTCCATGGGGCCGACCTCGATGGCGAGAGTGGGGACAAAATCCCGAAGCGCGGCGATGCAGTCCTCCAGGTAACCTTCGGAGACAAAGCGGGGATGTTCTCCGGCCACGAGGAGGATGTGCCGGAAGCCGAGCCCGGTGAGGTGGCGGGCCTCCTTGACGACCTGCGGCACCGTCAGAGTGGTGCGGAGGATGGGATTGTCCCGTGAGAAGCCGCAGTAGGCGCAATTATTGACACACTCGTTGGAGAGGTAAATCGGGGCAAAGAGCCGCATCGTGCGCCCGAAATTCCGACGGGTGGTCGCGACCGATTCCGCGGCGAGGGCCTCGAGTCCGGCGGGAGTGACGGGTTTAAGCAGGCTCTTGAAACGGGAGAGGACGGGAGAGAGCTCTTCGCCTCCATCAAGAGCATTCAGTTGATCTACAAAAGACATTCTCCGGCACCATAAACGGAGGCGATGCGTCGGCAATGCTTCTTGTTCAGGAAATCCTCGAGCAGGAGGAAAGGGAAGGGGGCTCAGGCAACTCCGTTGACGACGTTCTCAAGCGGTTCCCCCCGAACCGCCGCGAGGGCAATTCTTGCCGAGGTGGAACGCATTTCGATCTTGGACTCGACGCTGCAAAAGGCGGCGTGGCAGGTCACGATGAGGTTTGGCGTGGCCGCTTCCTCCGTGGAGCGGAGGGGTTCGTCCTCCACCACATCAAGCGCGGCCCCGGCGATAGCACCGCCGCGCAAGGCCGCTAGAATGGCATCCTTTTTGATGATGCCTCCCCGGGCGGTGTTGACGACAAAGGCCGAGGGATTGAGCAGGGCCAGCTCACGCTCACCAATCAAGTGCCTGGTTTCCGCGTTGAGCGGGCAGTGCAGGGAGAGTATGTCGCAGCGGGTAAGCAGTTCCGCGAGCGTCCGGGTCCGCTCCACGCCGATGGCTTTGTCCGCTCCGTTGGCTAGATAGGGATCGTGAAAAATAACCTTAAATCCCAGAGCCTTAGCGCGTAAGGCCGTTGCGGTTCCGATGCGGCCGAGCCCGACGATTCCGAAGGTAAGAAGTCGGAGGCGGCGCAGCTTTGGCTCGACCTTGATTTCCCACCCGAGGCGTTTCGCTTCCTCGTTGAGCGGGAAAAGTTGACGGCAGAGCGCGAGGGTCAGGGCGATGGCGTGGTCGGCGACCTCCTCGGTTCCGTAGTCCGGCACGTTGCAGACGGCGATGCCTCTCTCTTTCGCGGCGGTGATGTCGACCGAATCGAAGCCGACTCCATTTCGAATGAGAGCGTGGCAGTGTCTGAGGCGCTCGATCCCGGCCGCTCCGATGGGCGTGTTGTGCCAGACGATGAGGGCTTTTGCCTCGCAGATTTCGTCGGTGAAGTCTGCATCCGATTCGCAGAGGAAGCGTTTGACCTCTGCGGCGTCGCCGATGACAGCGCGCTCGATGGCCGACTCGGGGTCCCCGAGGGGGGATTTTGCCCAGTCAATGATGCCGATGAGGGGTTTGTTGGCAGACATATTCGGAATCGGATGAAGCGTAAAAGGCCGAGAGTAGGCATCCCGCCGAGGATGTCAATCGGGGAGAATGAGACAGGCAGCAGGCCCCGGGAAAAAGAAAAACCGGTCTTGCGGAGCTTGTCAGACGGGCAGGGAGGGGTTAAACCTCGCCCATGAAACAAACGATCTTATTACTGGGTGCGATTTTTGGACTTATCGGCTGTTCTCAGGCCGACAAGGAGGTCTCCGTCAGCCCGAACACACTCACCGAAGCCGAAAAGGCCGAGGGCTGGAGTCTTCTCTTTGACGGGAAGGATCTCTCAAGCTGGCGCAACTACCAGAAAGAGGGCGTCGATGGAAAATGGAAGGTCGCGGATGGCGTATTCACTCTCACGGAGAAGGGCGGGGGTGACATCATCACGACCGCACAGTACGGGGCTTTCGAATTGAAACTCGATTACAACATCTCCAAGGGCGGCAACAGCGGGCTGATGTTCCATGTTACCGAAGGCGAAAAAACTCCCTGGATGACCGGACCGGAAATCCAGATTCAGGACAACGTCGACGGTCATGATCCCCAGAAGGCCGGTTGGCTCTATCAGCTCTACGCTCCCGAGGTCGACGCGACGAAGCCCGCCGGCGAGTGGAACACCCTTCACATCGTCATTACTCCCGAAAAGTGTGTCCACACCATGAACGGCACCAAGTATGTCGAATACGTCAAGGGCTCCGCCGACTGGGATGCCAAAGTGGCGGCGAGCAAGTTTTCCAAGTTTCCGAATTTCGGCAAGCCGACCAAAGGACACATCTGCCTTCAGGACCACGGCAATCTCGTCTCCTTCCGCAACGTGAAGATCAAGGTGCTCGACTGAGGTTCGCCCGGGGTATCTCTAGATCAGCTCCCGGATGATGCGTCCCTCGCTGACTGCGATGGGGCGCCCGATCGGAGTCATGAATTCGTAGTCGGTATCGATCCCGAGGCGGTGAAAGATGGTCGTGTGGATATCCTCCACCGTCACTTTGCCCGCCGGTTCCTTGCTTTCCCCGGTCGGGTCCGTTTCCCCGATGGCGAGACCGTGGCGAAATCCGCCGCCACCTAACAGGACACTAAACCCGTGCGGCCAGTGGTCGCGGCCCTCGGTGACATTCTGCTTCGGGGTGCGGCCGAATTCAGTGGCGACCATCAGGATGGTTTCATCGTAAAGGTCCCGCTCCTTGAGCAGACGGATGAGCGCGGAAAGGGCGGGGTCGAGGATGGCGAGTTGGGTGGCCTGGCCTTCCTGATTGTTGATGTGGGTATCCCATCCTTTGAGGGTGACCTCGACACATCGGACGCCGACCTCGACGAGACGGATCGCGGCGAGGCAGCTGCGACCGAAAGCGGTATCGCCAAAAGGCTTCCGTTCCGACTCCGGGGCGGCGCTGACATCGAAGGCGGCCAATTGATCGGACGACATCATTTTGCGGGCTCTTTCAATCGAAGTGCGATGGAGGGTGCGCTCCGATTCGAGGGTGGCGAGGCGACCGCTCGCGAAAGAGCGTTCCAACAGGTCGAGCGATTCAAAGCGGCGCTGCTCCCGGTCATCGTCCGTTCTTGATTTCACATCCGGAACCGGCGTCACGGGGTCATAGGCTTGAAACGCATCAAACTGCGCTCCGAGGTATCCTCCCCGGGCCGGGAACTGGCCGGGTAGGATGGAAATATGGGCCGGTATATCAATGGCCGCCTCGGTTCCCGCGGCTCCGGGCATCTCATGACAAATGACCGATCCGATGGCGGGATGAACGAGGCCGGGGAAGGGACGGTAGCCGGTCTTCACGTTGTAGGTGGCACGGGAGTGGTCGCCTTCCTTGCTCGTGACCGCGCGCAGTATGGAAAACTCATTGGCCAGTTCCGCTGTCAGAGGCAGTCCCTCGCCAAACTGAATTCCCTTCACCGAGGTTGGTATTGCTTTGCCTCCGTAGGCAATCGCGGTTCCGGGATGGGGGTCAAAGGTTTCCAATTGGCTCGCCCCGCCCTCCATCCAGAGAATGATGACCGACTTCGGTCTTTTGCCCGAGCTTTCCGCACCCCGGGCGAGTTGCCGGGCGAGCGGGGTGAGCCAACTCAGTCCGGCCACGGCGGAGCCCTTTAGGAGGGTTCTTCGGGTGAGATGATCCGGTCGGCCACAGGGTCCGTAGGGGGAAAAGGAAGAGAAGTTCATCGGTTCCAGGAGAATTCGGTGGAGTTGATCAAAGCCCAGTAAAGATCGGCGAGGGCGAGTTCACGGTTCTTCTTTTTCGTGCCGGACAAGAGGTCGGCGAAATGAGCCTTTTCCTCCTCGTTCGGGTAGCGCGTCAGCACCGCCAGAAAGGCCGACTCAACCGCGCTACCGTCAGATGGAGCGTAGTCCGCAATGCGGGTGGAACTGTTCATGACCGGGTTCGGATCGGTTCTCTCTTTCACCAGGTTTCCATTCATCAGGAGAAGCCGCTGCGGGATCGTTCCTGATTCCTCGGCAAAGGTATCTTCTCCGGGATCACCATATCGTTTCACGAACTGCTGTGTTTCGCCGAAGCGCCGCAGCTTCTGTAGAATGTGGGTGGTGCTGTCGAGCGCCTGCAGCGATCCGGCCTGGATGATGCTGCCCGCGACCTGCCCGGGTCGCAGGGGAGTGATCGGAAAGGCGGCCCAGGCGGACTCCTGCTCCGCCGTCACCGGATGATCCGGATCCGCGGACCTGCTCTCTCTCCGAAATGGATCCGAGGCCGCCATGACCCGGATGAGGTGCTGGAGGTCGTAGTCGTTCTGCGTGAAAATCCCGGCGAGCTCCTCGAGGCCGGCCGGGTAGGGGCCGGTCAGCGGGATGTCGTCGACCGGATCGACGAGCGGCCTTCCGAAGAGGATCGCCCAGACCCGATTAACGGTGGCACGGGCGAAGGCCTCGTTGCCGGGGTGGGTCACCCAGCGGGCCAGTTGCTGACGGCGGGAACCTCCTCCCTGTGCGAATTCATTCGAGAAAGGAACCTGTGGCTCAACCTTGGTAGCTTCGGTATGGCCGAGAAATCGGGTCTCGTACTCCTTGTCTTTCTTTTCACGAACTCCCGTGATGGTTGTGTCTGCCTGGGCGAAATAGGCGGCGAGCTGGTGGAAATCTGCCTGCTTCCAGCGGTCGCCGAACTTGTCATCATGACATTGCACACAGTCGAGACTGATTCCGAGAAAGGCCCGCGAGGTTCGTGCGGCCAGTTTGACTTCGTCGGGACCGCCTCCTCCCTGAACGACGGAGACGGTGATGAAGTTGGTTTCGGGGCGGCTCGTCCAAAGCCCTTCCGAGGCGATGAGGTCGTTCACGAGATGATCGTAGCGACGGTTCATCGCAAGCTGATCCCCCAGCCAGGTGACGAGACGCCGGCGCCGGTAGACAAGGAAGGGGCCCGTTTCCACCCCGACAAAGACGCGGGCGAATCGCTCCGCCATCTGATCGGCGTAGCGGCGATCGGAAAAGAGATGATCGAGCCAGGCCTGCACCGGATCAGCCCCTTTCGTGAGCCCCTCAAGGCGACGGATCTCCTCCAGTGAGGGAGGGGCACCCGTGAGGGACAGGGAGAGTCGGCGAACCAGGGTGTAGGGATCCGCTTCGGGAGTCAGGGAGACACCGGCAGTCAGGCGGGCTTTCTCAAATGAGGCATTCACCGTCGCCAGATCAGTTGCGATTTGTTCCGATGCCCTCGACGGGGCCAAAGCTTCGACCTGGGGTTTCTCGAAATAACGCAGAAGGAGGACGACGGCTCCGGCCATTACGACAACCAGACAAAACAGTCGGGGAAGGATTCGGGTGAATAAGGCCTTCATCAGGTCGGGTCCGTGGTTGAAAAGCAGACAATACCACGTTCACTGGGACGAGACGTAGCCCCATCGTGAGCGGTTACAGAATCACGAAGAAGAAATGGGCAAGGAGCGACTGGATCAGGTGATGTTTCGCCGCGGACTCTGCGACTCGAGAGAGACGGCGAAGCGCCTTATCCTCGCGGGCGAGGTTCGGGTCGAGGGTCACGAGGGTCTCCTCAAGCCTGGGCAGAAAGTGGACGACGAGGCTCTCATCGAGGTCAAGAACCGTCCGAAATTTGTGAGCCGGGGCGGTTTTAAGATTGAGAAGGCCCTCGATGAGTTCGGGATATCTGTGGACGGCAGGGTTGTCTTCGACGCGGGGGCCTCGACCGGCGGATTTACCGACTGTGTGCTCCAGCGCGGTGCCCTGAAGGTCTACGCCTATGATGTCGGGACCAATCAGCTCGCCTGGAAACTGCGGAGCGACGAACGGGTCATCTCGCGCGAGGGGGTGAACCTGCGATACCTTCAAGCGGGCGACATTCCCGAACAGGTGGACCTCGTCGTAATCGATGTCTCTTTTATTTCCCTGACCCTGGTCCTCGGACCGCTCTTCGATGTGCTGAAACCCGATGGCGACCTCGTCTGCCTGATCAAACCGCAGTTCGAGCTGAAAAAAGAGCAGATTGGAAAAGGCGGTATTGTCAGGGATGCCGCCCTGCATGAGGAGGCGGTTGAGAGGATACGCTCCCACGTCGCCGGAACCCTCGGAAAAAGCTGGCATGGTGTGACGCAGTCGCCTATCAGTGGGACCGACGGCAATATCGAATTTCTCGCATGGCTGAAACACCACGAATAGGGGTCATCGCAAACCCCGAGAAACCGGGAGCGGGTGAGCTCCTCCTCGATCTCGTGGCGCGCTTTCGTGAAGAGGGCGTTTCTGTGTTGCTTGAGGAGAGGACCGCGGCGCTGGCGAATCTCTCCGGCGGGATTTCGCTCGATGCGCTCAGTGAGAAGATTGACCTGCTTGTTGTCCTCGGGGGCGACGGGACCATCCTCTGGGTGCTCCGGCAGATGAAGGAGCGCATCGTGCCCATCGCCGCGATCAACACCGGCACCCTCGGGTTTCTCACCTGCGCCACGGCGGAGGAGAGCGGGCAGCTCGTGAAGGCCTTGACCTCCGGAAACTTCAGCACGTCCGAAAGGCTGGTCATCGCCGGCGATCTTGAGCGCAAGGGGAGTATCGAATCCTCCTTTGTCGCGCTCAATGAGGTGACGCTTTGCCGCGCCGTGGCCTCCCGGGTGATCCATGTCGAGGCCTGTATCAATGACAAACTCGCGAACCGCTACACCGGAGACGGACTCATTCTCTCGACCCCGACCGGTTCGACGGCCTACTCGCTTTCCGCAGGCGGTCCGCTCGTGCAACCCGATGCCGAGGTTTTTGTGGTGACTCCGATCTGCCCTCACTCGCTGGCGAACCGTCCCCTTGTCGTGGGTGCCTCAAACCGCATCATTTTTGAAGCCCCGAAGCAAAGGGATGATCTGACCCTGCTCGTCGACGGCCAACTCGTTGCCGTGATTAAGGAAACCGCGAGGATACACCTGCGCCGGGCGGAATTCAGTCTGCCTCTCGTGTCGATGACCAATCAGGACTTCTACGACGTCCTCCATCAGAAAATGGGCTGGACCGGCACGGCGATCTGCGGGGAATAGGCAGTCACTATTGATCAACACGGTCAATCCCTCGACCTAACCCTCTTTCCTGAGCGCCTCGCCCGCGACCAGGACCGGGAAGCCCTCCCGGATTGGATAGGCATGGGAGCCATCCAGGGTGATGAGTGCGCCTTCAAAGGGTTCCGCTGCGGTCCAGCCGATTAATTCCTCCTTTGTTGCCAGGTGAAGGGCCTGGCCGGTCACCGGGCAGACTAACAGAGCCAGAATTTCAGGTGAGACGGAGAGGTACATCAGTAAAGCGGAACGGTGGGATCGATCTCCTGTGACCAGGCGTTGATGCCGCCCTGAACGTGGCGGGCGTCCTTGAAGCCCGCATCGAGAAGGAGGCGCAGTGCTTTGGCGCTGCGTCCGCCCGCCTTGCAGTGAATGATGGTTTCCGCCCCGGGATCAAGTTCGCCGAGCCGGTCCGGCAGTTCGCCGAGAGGAATCACGGTAGACCCGGGAAGACGGGCGATCTCGATCTCGAAGGGCTCGCGAACATCGAGGAGAACGAAGGGCTTGCCTTGCTCCATTCTGGCCTTGAGTTGATGCACATCGATCTCGGGCAGGGCGGGGGACGGGTTCATTTCGCAGGCAAACGTGATCTCGTGGAGGGCGGTGATGGTGGGCGATTCGCCGCAGACGGCGCATTGGGGATCGCGACGCAGTTTGATCTCGCGAAAGCGAAAAGCAAGGGCGTCGAAGTGGACGAGACGACCGATCAGTGGCTCACCGATGCCGAGGATGAGTTTGATGGCCTCATTTGCCTGAAGTGCCCCGATGATCCCGGGGAGCACGCCGAGGACTCCACCCTCGGCACAACTCGGAACCTGTCCGGGTTCGGGAGGGGTGGGAAAGAGGCAGCGATAACAGGGGCCACCGAGGTGGGGGGCAAACACCGAGACCTGGCCTTCGAAGCGGAAGATCGACCCGTAGACATTGGGTTTCCGGGTGAGCACGGCAAGATCGTTCGAGAGGTAGCGTGTTTGAAAATTGTCGGTTCCGTCGATGATCACATCATAAGGAGCGGCAATTTCCTCCGCATTTTCGGCGGAAAGGCGGGTTTCAAAGCGGTTGAGCTTTACTTCGGGATTGATTGCGGTGAGCCGTTCGATCGCGGAGTCGACCTTGAGTTTTCCCACGTCGGCCGTGTCATGGAGGAGTTGGCGCTGGAGGTTCGAATAATCGACCCGGTCAAAATCAACGATGCCGATTTCACCGATCCCGGCGGCGGCGAGATACATGGTCACGGGTGATCCGAGGCCCCCGGCCCCGATACAGAGGACCCGGGACGCTTTCAAACGGCGCTGGCCCCCGACCCCGACATCGGGAATTGAGAGGTGCCGGGCGTAGCGCTGCCGCTCGAGGGCGGAGAGTTCCATCCCGTCATAACGCAGGCCTGAGATCAGTGAATCCATTCTGAAGAGGAGGAGGATGAGAAATTTAGACAGACAAATACGGATGCATCGCTCTACTTAGCAAATGACAAACCGACAAATGCTTCTTGTGGAGCGTAACTCTGTTGGTCTACAACAACCTGATACCTGCAAATGAAACAACCCTCCTTTTCCCTTTTTCCTACCCTGGCGCTCTCCGGGCTCCTCGTCATGGGGCTCAACTCCGTCCGCGCGGACGAGATGAAATTCGCCGACCTGCAAAAGAAGCTCATGGTCGACAAGACGCCCGTCACCCCTGAGGGCGGCGTGGTCACGAGTTATGCCCCCGCCCTCAAAAAGGCGATGCCGGCGATCGTGACTATCTTCGCGTCGAAAAAAATCACCCAGACCCGCAACACCCAGCAGGAGGAACTTTTCCGCCGGATGTTCCCCGATGTTCCCGAGAACTTTTTTGAAGAGCAGGGCAGAGGAGCTGAGCGGAAAGAGGAAGGCCTCGGCTCGGGCACGATCATTTCTCCGGACGGTTACATCCTGACCAACAACCACGTGGTCGGGGACGCCGACGAGATCAAGGTCTCACTTAATTCCGATAGAAAGGAATACAAGGCCGAGTTGATCGGGGCTGACCCGCAGACGGATGTGGCCCTGATTAAGATCGATGCCAAGGATCTCCCTTCCATCACGATCGGGGACAGCTCGACTCTCCAGGTCGGTGACATCGCCATGGCGGTGGGAAATCCGCTGGGTCTCAAGCAGACCGCGACCCTGGGAATTATCAGCGCGGTGGGACGGAGCGACCTGAACATCGTAGAGAACGGCTACGAGAATTTCATCCAGACCGACGCGGCCATCAACCGGGGTAATTCCGGCGGAGCCCTCGTCGATGCAAATGGACGCCTCATCGGCATTCCCACGGCGATTCAGTCGGGCCTTTCCGGCGGAAACATCGGGATCGGATTCGCGATTCCCTCGAACATGGCGCTGAACATTGTGGAGCGTCTCCTTGATGGCGGCGGTGTCGTCAAACGCGGTTTCCTCGGAGTCTTTCTCCGCGAAATCGATCCCAACATGGCAAAAGCCCTTGGACGTGAGGACAGCAACGGCGTTCTCGTCGCCGAGGTGGGTGACAAAACCCCGGCGGAAGCGGCCGGCATGAAACCCGGTGACCTCATCATCGGCTACAACGGCAAGCCGGTTGAGAGCATGCAGCAACTGCGCCTCGACATCAGCAACACCGCACCGGGAACGGATGCCGAATTCCAGGTGGTCCGCCGCGGCGAGGAAACCAAGCTCAAAGTGAAGCTGGGCGACCTCGACGACAATGAACTGGCCGCCACCTCGACTTCGAAGAGCCCCGGAGTGGCCAAGGAGGAAGATCTGATCGAGGGCGTTATCGTCGCCGATCTCGATGAGGAAACCCGCACCAGCCTCCAGCTCGATGAAACCGTGCAGGGCATCGTCGTGAAGAGTGTCAAAGACAACGTGCCTGCCGCCGAGGCGGGGCTTCGTCCCGGAATGGTAATCACCCAGGTCGACCAGACCGACGTGAATACTGCGGCGGAAGCTCACGCCATCGTCGAGAAGTTTGAGGCGGATGTTCTCCTGCTTCAAGTCTATGCGGCCGGTCGCCGGGACATCCTCGCGGTGCCTTTGAAATAATCACAGCAACCGGATCGAGCCGTGAGTGGTGAGGGTAACCTTCCTGGAATCACCCGGCTCGATCAGCCGGAGGTCAGCACTCACGGCTGGCAGGTCAGACTGCAGCGAAAAGGCGTCCGTTTCGGGCGCTTTTTTTCGGACTCGGCCTGGGGTGGCCGGGAGGCGGCGTTGGAACGGGCGATTCAGTTCCGCGACAAGCTCATTGCCCGTCTCGAGCGTCAGGGAGCTGACCAGCTGGCCTCTCCGGGCTCCCACAAGCTGCCCGCCTCAAGGAACCAGTCCGGAGCCGTCGGTGTGGCCCGGATCGTCCAGAGGAGCGCCAAGGGCGTTGAGTATCTTTTCTGGCAGGCCAGCTGGACGACACCGGAGGGTAAGCGGGTCACCGTCCGTTATTCGGTGCTTCGTTATGGGGAGCAAGAGGCGCTCTTTCTCGCGTGCGAAGCGCGGCGCAACGCGACCAGTTGACGCTCCGACCAATCTTTTGTTCCTCCGCACGGAGAGGCCTCCACGCTCAAAGCGGGGAGGTCGCAGCAGCTGGCGGGTATTGGTTAAGATCCCTCACCGATTTTCCACGACGATTTCAATCCGGTCGAGAGGAACGGAGGATTCGACTTCACCGACGATGCGGGAGGGGGCGGAGTCGGAGACCTGCTCCGGATCCATCACTGTGAAAGCCGTCTGCGGCAGCCCGCCAAAAGTTTTCATCCACTCAACGAGACTGACTGAGCGCTGCCAGGCGAGTTTCTCGATCTGAAGGTCGGGCGTAAAATGGTAAGTGACGGCAATGCCCTTGCGGTCAGAAAGGCGGATGAATTCGGCGAGGAGTTGGAGTTGCCGCGTCGCCACGGTTGTGATTAATGCTGAGTCCTTTTCGTAGAGATTCTGGGTGGAGAATGCAATTTTTGCACCCGTACTCGATTCGGCGATGCCCAGCTCCCGAACCAACTCTGCCTTACGCTTTGCAGTGGCGACATCCATTGCAGGAACGGCCGAAGTGACGGCGCCTGCTTCGGCGGAAACTGATGCATCCGGTGATTTGACGGGGACAAGCACGGTAGCGCGAGACTTAGCGTCAGGTTGAATCACCGCGGTCTCCGGGGTTTCGGGTTCGACGGGAATCTGCGCCTCCTTGCTGAAGGGTATGGGCACTCCTCCGGGCACCACAGGTTCAGGCCTGCCATCCTGATCGGACCTCTGGATCGGGCCGGGACCGCCCTCAATGACCACTTGAGCATACACCCCGGGGAGACTGATGATCAGTCCCGCGGCAGCAAGCATAGCGAGTTGGAATGGGGCGCAGATCGAGGTAGTGAGAGTTCGTGTCTTCATAGGTTGGTTAGTGGGTTGATAGCGTTCTTCGGGGGTGGTTCATTCGGTGAGGCGGAAGACCATGACGCGGCGGTCGAGGCCGCGTTGATCTTCGGGTGAATTTTCTGCGTAACGCGCTTCGGTTTCGCCATATCCGACAGGGACGAGGCGTTCGGGAGCCACTCCCATCGAAACGAGGTCACGGGCGATGCGTTCGGCCCGACTCTGGGAGAGGGCGAGGTTGGCGTTGTAGTTCCCCTCAGCCGATGCGTGGCCTTCCACAACGAATCGTTCGACCGCAACGTCAGAGGCGTTCATCGCCTCGGCAAGGTCGACCACCAGGTCGTAGGAATAAGCATCAGCGAAATTGGTGGAACCCTGGGCGAAGAGGATGTCGTCAAGGACCACGGCGGAGTCCGGGTCAACGGCGTAGGAGACAGCGTAGGCACCCTCCTGTCGGTAGGCCTCAGGAAGATTCCGGTCATAGTCGGGCGCGGCCGGGGTTACGCGGTAGGGGCTCTCCGATACTGTCGTTACCTGCAGAGAATGGAGGTGATGTGAAGCGAGAAGAACGGGCGGGATACTCTGGTAGGAGTGGTAATAAACGACGCGGCGATTCCCCCCGAAATAATAGGGATCCCGATGGGTTTGGCGATGTTCGTGGCGCCACGAGGGGGGAGCTTCGTTCCATTCCGCGCGACCGCGAAAGCGACGGGAAAGAAAGTCGACGGAGAGTTTTCGGTCGCGGGGATCTCGTCCGACCTGTTCAGGAGAGAGGCGAGGGTAGGGCCCGGCTCCATCCCGGCGTTCGCGTGGCTCCAGGCCACCGCCGATGGTTCCTCCAAGGACGGAGAGGATCACGTCCCGTGCATCGTTTTCGTTCTCGATTTTACGGGGCCGGGCGTCCCCGCGGTCAGATTCACGGCGACCGCGGTCTTGAAGGAGACGAGTGGTTTCCGGATTGGCGCGCGTGCTCGCTTCAATTCGGGCGCGATTGACACGCTCGGATTCCGCAAGTTCCTTCTTCATGTCCTCGGGCAGGACTTCGGCGGCCCGGGGGACGGTGGGAATCTGTTCAGTCATTTCCGGTTTACCGGGCGAAGTGATACCGGGGGTCGACGGAACCGGGATGACCGGCGCTATCTTCTCTTTCGTTGGGATTCGGGTCTCCGGCGTAATGTTGGGGGTCGGTCGGGGGCGCTTTACTTCAAGAGGCAGAACTGATAAAGGACGGTCCAATTTGGGCCGCGGGGCGGCGGGAACCTCCGGGCGTCTCGATGGCTCGGGCGACTTAAGAACAGGTCTGGTCACTTCCGGGATGCCAGGAAGTGGTGGTCCGGGACGCATCTCAGGTTTTACTGGCAAAGGCGGTGTCACGGGTATCGGATTGGCCGGGACGGGAGGCTGAACTTCGCGAGGCATGACTGCTTGCGGGGCAGGTACTTCGACGGGTACCTCGGGGCGCTTCGCGGTAGGGTCGCCTACAGGCAAAGGGGGGAGCGGTTTTATCCGGGGAACACCATCTTCCAATAACGGTGGGAGGAGTTTTCTTCCGCGGTTTTCGCCCTCCTGCGCGGATGAGGGACTGAGGGAGAGGACGATAGCAAGTGCGACTAGGGGGATTCCGGGGATTCCTTTCATGGTGTTGGCAGAGGCTGATGGTTCAACTCCGAGAGAGTGCAATTTCCCCGCCAATCGGGATGGAGAATTTTATAACCTATTGAAGGTGAGTGTGTTAAAAGATATTTTTTGTTGGCTACGGCATTCTGAGAAGGCGAGTTTCCTTGCAGGTTGCATCTACCTGCCTCGACTATCTCGTGCAGAGTGCACAGGCTGACCCTGCAGTTTTCCAGTCGGCGTTCCGTGAAATGCGAAACCCCGCCGAAGCGGGGTTTCGAGTCGGGCAGCAGCCCGGATCGGAGGTTGAGGTCTAGCGCCCTAATTCCCGCGTCCACGAAGGATTGTGCCGAGCGCAAAACCGACAACTAGACCAAAGGAGACAGACGCAAGGGGATTCTGGCGGGCGAAATCGAGAGCGCGATCATACTCATTTCCGACCACACTGCGGCTGCGCTCTATGGCTTCGGTCGCGGTTTCTCTCATGGTATCGGTGAGACCGTTAACTCTCTGCCGGGCGTATCTGCGGGCGTCTTCGGCAAGTTCGGCGACATCGTCTTTGAGGGTCTCGACATCGTGTCGGAGGGTATCGCCGGTGACTCCGTTGTTTTTGGATTTGGTTCGGTTCATATTAGGTGGGTGTTGGTGTTTGGGTGATTTGTCGTTTAGACGGTTTAGACAACAGGGAATGGTAAATTGTTCAAGCGACGCTTCGTGAATGGCGTCGTCCGAGTTCAGCCAGTTCGACCGTGATAAATTCGAGAGAAGCCCGGATCCGGTCGTTGAAAGCTCGCAGTTCGAACCCTTCGAATTCTCCTGAAGCGGATTCCGTGTTCATCAGATTGATGAGGACGCAGCTTTGCATGTAGACGGAGAGGAGGAAGTGGAAGTCCCGGTCTTTCTGAAGCAGGTCGAGGCCGTCGGAAATCATTGAGAGAAGTAAGGCCCGGCTGACGAGGCGTTTTCCCGCCGGAACCGGGTTCTGAAGATCGGCAAGGGCTTCAAAAAGAACCCGGCCAATCCGGTCCCACGGCCACCAGTCAGGCGTTCCGGGGATGGTGCGGGCGCACTGAATGCCGACATACAGCGAAAGGCAGGTGTTGGCAGAGATCAAGGTCTCACGGAGATCCTCGGCCGCGCTGGCCTCAGCGGAAGAATAGGTGCCGGAATCCCTGCCAGAGGGAGTGACGGCGTCGCGATTGGCAATTGATTCGCTCAAATCCGGAGAGGAATACGGAGGTGTCGTGCTCATGCATTGAGATGGTTGAACTTGGATTCATCGGGAAGGAGATAGAGGCAGGAGTCCGGGGCGCTGAATTGACCGGAGCTACGAAGAGAGATCATGGACTCTCCGGGGCCGGTCTAATCTCAGGTGCCCCATATCAACCGTGAAAAGAGTTCCCTCCCGGAGTAACCACAGTTGGTTTGTTCGCTTTCACCGCAGGTCCGCGCGATGAGGATAAGGTTCAGAAAGCCAACTGCGGTCATATCTCCGGGAGGGACGGAATTCCAGGATGAAACGCGAATCAGTTCACCGCGTCTTTCACGGTGTCAGTTGCGTCCTCGACTGCGTCCTTTACTCCTTCTGCGGGGCGGCTGTCGGTGGCATCGTCTATCGCCTCACCGATCTCTTCAGCGGGCCCCTGGCGTTTCTCACAGGAAGGAAGGGTGCACACGAGGAAGGCGGCGAAGGGAAGGGCGAGCAGGGTAAGGATGTGTTTTTTCATAGATCTGTGTAGTGGTTACTTGACCGAACCCTCTCTTGCAGATCCTGGGCCAACATCATAACTCGTTCAAAATGAACGAAACCAACCAATCTTGGGGACTCGGGAAGATTGAATTGCGTGCAAAACGCAAGGCCGTTCGTGCAGATAGCCAGTCACCGGAGACCGCCTCTTCCGCGCAGGTGAATCAACTCGCGGCTTCGTCGTTGATGCCGGGGCTGAACCAACTGCCGATCGCAAGCCTGGTCAGGCGGGAGTCAGTCGCAATGGACGTTTGGAGAAGTCCCCTTAGAAGGCTATCCACCTCTCCGAGCTTGAGGCAGCGCGCGAAAGCGGCAGCCGTCCCATAACCTGCGATCTCGTAGTGGATGACACGCTGCGAATTCGCGATAATGGCAGCGTCACGGGTGGCGGATTCATCCCACTCATACGCGCTTCCCTTGCATTCGCGCACCAGTCCCTTCATCGCTTCGCAAACAACACCCTCGGGAGGAATTCCAAGAAGGGTGCAGACCTGTTCGAGGGTGGAGACACTTTCGGAGAATTGCAGATGCATTTCTTCGACGAGTCGGACGAGATCCGGCGAAACCGCGGCAAGACGCAGTTCCTCCAATTCGATTCGGAATCGCAGGGCCGCATCGTGGAGATCGCGCACTTGTTCACTGAGGAGGTCGCGCAGACCGAAACTCTTCGCTGCCTCCGGCAAATCGTTCGACATCATCGATGGAAAAAACGGGTTCTAAACGAAGCTAGGCGGGCGATCAGTCGACTCGCAAGCTTTTTTGCAGGGGGCTGATCGCAAAAAGGCAGTCACATCCTGCCGCTTCGGGGAAATAAGAAGTGTGCCGGCGTCGGGTTTTTCGATAGGCTGTCGGAAGCGGATCCTATGAGAGAAAGTCGCCTCACCTACAAGCCGATGCTCGTGGTCTTTACCGGTCTGATGGCCGTGACCGCCATGGTTCTGAATGGAGCGACCTGGTCGAGAACTAAGGTCAGCATAGATGAACTCGTTGAGGCTCAGAAGGTCCGTGATCTCTGGGTAAGTCTGCTATCGACCCTCACGGACGCTGAGACGGGCCAGCGGGGCTTTATCATCACGGGTGACCCCGCCTATCTCGCTCCGTTCATGTCGGCCAATCATCGAATTGGCCAGGACCTATCCGCGCTAAAGGATAGTGTCCGGAAATCGCCTGCCGATCTTGCCGAGATAGAGGCGATTGAGGTGACGGTGGTAAGCCGCTTCGACTCGCTGAAGAGAGTGCAGGTGGTACGGGAGCGCGAGGGCTTTGAGGCGGCTCGTGCCATTGTCGCCACCGGCGAAGGGAAAAGGCTGATGGACGACCTGCGTACGGCAGTCGGCGCCCAGATTCAACGCAGACAAACCGTTTTACTGGAGAAGTCAGCCCGCATGACCCGGGATCTTCGCTGGGGCTACATCTGTGCAGTCGGAGCCGGTCTTGTCGCCCTCGGTTCAGGCATGGTTGCTTTCCTCCTTCTGCGCGACGCCCTCAAACATGCCCGCCGTGAGCAGCGTCTCGCCGAGGAGAAACGCCGGGCCGAGAGTGCGGATCGCGAGAAAAGCGCGTTCCTCGCCACCATGAGCCACGAAATTCGGACCCCGATGAATGCGATCCTGGGCTTCGCTGAACTCCTCCGGGATCGGGTCACTGAAGAGCGCGAGCGGAAGTATATCGATTCCATCCTCGCGGGTGGACGTTCTCTCCTCCAACTCATCAATGACATTCTCGATCTCTCGAAAATCGAGGCCGGCATGCTGCAGTTAAATCCCGAGCCGACCGATCTTCGCGCGACGGCGCAATTCGTCGGTCAGTTGTTTCACCAGCTCGCCGCTGAACGCGGGATTGAGTTTCGCACCGAGATCGATGACGTGATTCCCCGGTCCCTCTTTTTTGACCATCTCCGGCTCCGGCAGATCCTCATCAACGTGGTTGGAAATTCCTTCAAGTTCACCGGACAGGGCCATGTCACCCTTCGTATCCGGGGCGAGCCCGAAAAGGGAGATCTCAGTCGCATCCACATCATTGTCGAGGTTGAAGATACCGGACGAGGCATACCGGCGGACCGGCTCGATTCTGTTTTCCGGCCCTTCGTTCAGGTCGAAGGGAGCGGAAAAGCTGCCGGTGTTCCCGGAACGGGGCTGGGACTATCCATCGTTCAACGTCTCACCCGCCTTATGGAGGGAACCGTTACGGTACAAAGTGAGGAGGGGCGCGGTTCCCTCTTTCGTTTCGATTTCCCCGGAGTCGAGGTGTCGTCGCGATTGGCGGAGTCAATTACCGGAGACGAGGATGAGGCGAGTGACTTCAATGATTTCCGCGCCTCCACCATCCTTGTGGCCGACGACAATGCAATGAACCTTGAACTGCTCTCGGGCATATTCGAGGGCACTCATCATCGTATTCTTTTCGCCCCGGACGGAGAATCGGCGGTCGAGACGGTCATGCGGGAATCGCCCGACCTCGTTCTCATGGATGTGCGCATGCCGAAGAAGGACGGCCTTGAAGCTCTCGCAGAGATCCGGGGGGATGCCCGTTTCCGCCTGCTCCCGGTGATCGCGGCAACCGCCTCAAGCCTTGGGAGCGAGGACGCCCAGGCTCGCCGGAAGTTCGACGGCTACCTCCGCAAACCGTTTTCGCGTTCACAACTTTATGCCCAGATAGCGCAATTCATTCCTCTTGCAAAGGAGGAGGAGGGGGAGGGAGGCGCGAACCCCGACGACCTTCCTGCCTCATCGGGGCAGGCGGAGCAATGGCATCGGCTTTCCGGGGTTCTCGGCGAGGCGGTTACGGACGATCTCCCTGAATTGCTGCGATCGATGTCGGTGGCCGAAATTGAACGATTTGCGCGACGACTGCGGTCTCTTGCCCGGGAATCCTCGTGCGAACCTCTTGCCCGCTACGCGGAATCGCTCGAGTCAGATGCCGCTTCTTTTTCTCCTGATCAGATGGAAAACTCTCTCATGCGATTCCCCGGGGTTGTTGAGGCGATCCGCTCTGCATCCGCTCCCTGATCCGTACCGCCCCATATGAACTCCAAATCCATCCAGACCGTCCTCATTGTCGATGACCAGGACCAGAACCTCCAGGTTGTAGGTACTTTGCTCTCTGCGATGGGCTACGCCGTCGTCCCCGCGAACAGTGGCGATCAGGCTTTTGAGCGGATGGCGACGCGATTGCCCGATCTCATCCTCCTCGACGTGGTTATGCCTGGGAAAGATGGTCTTCAGGTGTGCCGTGAGATACTCGCCAATCCGGAGTGGCGCGAGATTCCCGTCATCTTCCTTTCAGCGGCCGACGACAAGGATCTCGTCGTGCAGGCACTCGAAACCGGCGGGGTGGATTATGTGACAAAACCCTTCAACAAGGCCGAACTCCTTTCACGGGTGCGCACTCACCTTGCCTTGAAGGAGGCCCGGGATCGCCTTCATGAACTCGCCGAGGACAAAGATGAACTCCTCGGCATTCTCACCCATGATCTCAATAACCACCTCGCAGGAATGCGCATCAGTGCCGGACTACTCTCCGAGCGCTACGAAGAACTGGGGGATCGCTCCGCCACACTGATTGCGAACATTCTCCGGTCGACTGACCGCATGCTCGCCTTCGTGAGGGAGTTCCTCGCCAACCAGAGCGCGGAACACCTCCAGGTTTCACCGAGCGCATTCTCCCTAGCCGACGAAATTCACGCCGCAGTCGGACGGAATCGCGATGCCGCCACCGCAAAGGACATCAGACTCGTTGCCGACCTTGCGGCGACCCCCGTCGTCCTCGCAGACACCCATGGACTTTCACAGGTTCTCGACAACCTGATCGGAAACGCGGTGAAGTTTTCCCCGCCATCCTCCACCGTGACAGTGACGCTGTCCGACCCTGCGTTCACTTACGCCTCCTTTGTTGTCACCGATGAGGGCCCCGGCTTCACCCCCGATGACAGGGAGAAGCTCTTTCGCCGTTATGGCCGTCTCTCGGCCCGGCCGACAGGAGGGGAGCCCTCGACCGGCCTGGGTCTCTCCATCGTCAAGCGCCTCATCGACGCGATGGAGGGTCGAATCGAACTGGAGGAAAAAAACGGGACCGGGGCCAGCTTTCGTGTTCGCCTGCCCCTCGCACCCTTGGAATCCGACTGACCCGGCCTCTGCCATGGACCTTCTCATCGTCGACGACGAAAAAATCATCCGTGACGCGACTCTTCAACTCGTCGAGGACGCGGGACATTATGCCGAAGTCGCCATTGACCGGCTTTCTGCCCTCGAGGCGGTCCGTGACGGCGAATTCGATGCGGTCCTCCTCGATCTCAACCTGGGGCCGGACAAGGGGCTCGACGTGCTCGCCGAGCTGCAGAAAAAACGTCCTGCTCTTCCTGTGGTCGTTTTCACTGCTGCTGCAACCATCTCTGCCGCCGTCGAGGCGATGAGGCTGGGGGCACTCGATTTCCTTGAAAAGCCTTTCACCGTTGAGCAATTCCACATCGTTCTGGCGCGGGTGCAGAAACACCGGTCTCTCGCCGTCAAAGTGGCCGAGCTCCAGACAGAGGTGGCCACCCACTCGCCCGAGCCGGTCTTCGAATCGAACGATCCCGGCATGGTCGAGGCTCTCGATATTCTCTTCCGCGCTGCCCCTACTCCCGCTTCCGTCCTGATTCTGGGAGAGAGCGGCACCGGCAAAAGTGTCGTCGCCCGCGCCGTTCATCAGCGCAGCCAGCGCGCCGCGAAACCCTTCGTCACGGTGAATTGCCCCGGCCTTTCCAAAGACCTCCTCGAGAGCGAATTGTTCGGTCACGTCAAGGGCTCCTTCACCGGGGCAATCCGTGACCACTGGGGGAAGGTGAAGGCGGCCGAGGGCGGCACCCTTTTTCTGGATGAGATAGGGGAGCTTCCTCTCGAGATTCAGCCGAAATTGCTCCGGCTCCTTCAGGACCGTGACTACGAACGGGTTGGTGAAAATATGACCCGCGCCAGTGACCTCCGTATCGTCGCCGCGACGAACCGTGATCTCGCGGCCTGTGTCGCTGAGGGGAGCTTTCGTGAAGATCTCTACTACCGGCTCAACGTCATCTCCGTTCGTATGCCTTCCCTGCGTGAGCGACCGGGCGATCTGGAAGCGATGGCCGACGCCTACCTGAAATTCTTTGCGGATCAATGCGGCAGGAAGATCTCAGGATTCCACGCCGGGGCCAAACAGTTGATCCACTCCTATTCCTGGCCGGGGAATCTCCGTGAGCTGCGCAATGCGATCGAGCGGGCCGTCATCCTCAGCCGCGATGGAACTCTCCAGGTCAGCGACTTTCCCGCGAGCATGAGTGGCAGGGATGACCTCCCGAGGTCAAAGCCGGGAGCATCCGGTGAGCCCGGAGGTGTCGGCGACCCGATCTCTCTTGAGGCGCTCGAACGAGCCCACATTCTGAGCGTTATCGCACGTTCGCCCAGCCTTTCCGCTGCGGCAGAGATTTTGGGAATAGACCAGGCGACACTCTACCGCAAACGGAAGAAGTACGAAACCGGCGGGGACTAAAAAGCTTCCCGTCGTCGGGACGGGAAGATCCGCGTCAGACGATTGGTCGGCGCCCGGTGACTAGAGAGATCACAAAGAGCGCGAGGAAGATCACGAAACATACTTTGGCAATCGTGGCGGCGAGCCCCGCGAGTCCGCCGAATCCGAGAACAAGGGCGATGACAGCGATGATGAGGAAGGTGATGGTCCAGGTGAGCATGATATTGAGTCCTTTAGATGGGCATGGGTTGAATTGATCGCGACCAAGGTGGTCACAACGACAGACTCCATTTTCGCAGGGGATATGCCACTCCGTGTAAACATCGCATAATTCGCTGGTAATAAACGAAATACGTGACTGTGAACTGAATCGCCGGACGGGGTTTGGCCGCAAAACCCTTGCGATTTGCAAGGGGCACTTCGTGCAGTTTCCCCCTTCTAAAGTCGGCATAGGGTCATGCCGAAAGCTTAACCCTGATTGCTCGTCGGTTCCTTCGGAGTGTGTTGTCGACGGTCAATCCAGCGAGTCACTTCGGATTCGATTAATTCGGTCAAAGTGGGAAGCGACAGAGTTAAAAGCCGGTTTCCGAGGAATCCGAAGGCACCAAGAATCATCGGCCTCCATCTGGCGATCCCGCCCTCTCTTCCGTTCCGGCGGAACAGCGATGAAGCGGTCACACCCAGGGCGAGAGCCCCGGCTATCCAGGCGGCGGGATGAAGCTGAAATGAACTGCGCAAGCGACCCGGCAAGTCGAGGGCGCTTCCGAGACCGGAGAGGTCCTCGACGAGAATGGCCCGTGTCCCGGCAACCCGGGCAAGAATGGCGGCTTTGTCAGGAGTCGGCTTCATCTCGGGGTGCCTGATCGGGTCGCTTCTGAACGCCGGCGGAGTGCTTCGCGGTCGCGTCGAAGTTCAGCCAGTGAATCGGGAAAAACGGGACTCTCGCCGCGCCGTTTTCGAGCGAGGACGAGAAGGATCGCCCCGATGAGAAGATGGCCCAACGCGACGTAGGCGGCCACGGTCGGCCAGGGCAGGGAACGACTTTGTGCAAGCCAGCCCACCAGCGCGGCGACGCCGACGGCATAGGCGGCAAGAAGCATCGCCGCGCCCGCAACGAGAAAGAGGAGGCGCCCGATGAGACGGGATTTCGCTTCGCGAGCCTCCCATCGCAGGAGATCGGCGCGGGCCTCGAGATGATCAAGAAGGGCGGCGAGGGTGCCGGCGGAGAGGGAGCCGATGCCATCGGATTGGGGAGCACGCTGACCTTCGGAACCGGATTCGGAGGAGTGTGGATCAGTCATGCTTGCGGATTCAGCGTCTCAGGCGACCGATGAGGTAACCCGCTCCAACCGCGAGAGCGACGGCAAGGAGAGGATTTTCCCGGATAAAGCGTTCTCCCGCCGCGCGAAGATCACCGAGGGTAGCGTCCGCTTCGATTTCCGCGACGCGCTCGGGTTCGGCCTCGACCACGGGAGCGCGACGGGCGCGAGCTTTCCGTTTTGGAACCGGTTCTGAGGCAAAGAGTTCAGGAATGTCGTTCTCGTCCATGGTGGAATGACCGGGTGAAGTACCTTGCCATATTCAGACCCGGGAGGCAAGGAGGGGCTTTGCCCTGGCGAGGCGAGGGGACCGGGGTGGATTGCGTCGGAACCCTCGCTCGTTCCAATGTCGAACGACTTGGTCAACGCGTCACCGTCACGTCCGGGCGGGCCTTTTGGAAGGCTTCGATGGCGGCGGGGGTGATTTGGGTACAGCCGACAATCCCCAGTGTTTTCAGGTTCTTAAATTCCGTCATCATAGTCAACGCCGCAGGGGTGATGCTGTCAGCATTGTCGAGACTGAATTTGTTGAGGAGTTTCAGTCGGAGGAGGTGACCGATGCCAGCATCTGTTAGATTGGGCATCCCACCCCCTGCGCTGCGAATAGTCAGTGAGCTGAGATTCTCGATGCGGGAGATCCCCTCGAACGACGCATCATTGCAAAACGGACTCGCGAACGACACATCGTAAAGATTGGGAAAAGCGGCGAGCGAGGCAGTCACATTGGCTGTTGATTGACCGTCATCGATGTTGACCTCCGCTTGTCTCACCGAGGGAAACAACTTGGCAAGCTCCTCGCACCAGGCTTCTCCCCCTTCGGCAGGGATGGAGAACCCAAGGTTGACGAACGGTTGTCCCTTGAATTGGCGCCATCCCGCGACGGTGACATTGGTATTCGTGAGTGCAAGTCCCGTGAGCTTTTTGAGAAATCTAAGCGGGGCCAGATCCCCGTCACCGATCTGAGTGCTTGAAATCCGCAAGTAATCCAATTGCTCGAGTTCACCGATCTCTTTGATACCCTCGGCAGTGATTGCGGTGCCGCCGAAGCTTAGATAGCTGAGTTTACTTAAGCCCTTAAGGCGGGCAAGCCCCTTCCCTGTGAAGGACCTAGTGTTGGAGATGGTAAGTTGGCGCAATTCAGGAAGCGATCCCAAAACGTCGACGTCCGCATCAGTGACCGCCCGCTTATTTGTGCCCAAAATTTCCAGCTTGCGCAATCCGGCGATCACGCTCAGATCCTTGTACGTAGTTGCCGCGTTTCCCGCCGTCTCGGCGTTGATGTCAATCCGCTGTATGGCAAATGATCCCTTCGGCAAATCCTCCATCTTATCGACACGCAGCGGCGCACCTCCCGAAAGAATCGTGATATTTCCCCCCAAATCCAAAGCCCACTCCGCCGCCTTCCGATCATCGCCGGGTGGGTACTTCGTGGCAGGAGCGCGGGCACTCTTGCCCGCATCGTCGCCCGCAGTGCCGCCGTTCGCCTCATTGGGGGCAGGAGTGCCCGCGCTCCCTTGTTCGAGTCGTTCGCGATACCCGCGCACGAACTTGGCGTCGTCGATGCGGTTCTTTTGAGTGAGGGAGGATTCGAGCTGTTTGAGTCGGACGCCGAGGGGATCAGTGAGCGTCTTGAGATTGGTCGTGCGCTGGGTTTCGAGTTTGGCAAAGGAGTCGCGGTAGATCTGGCGCAGCTCCTTGAGGGCCTCGGGGGTGGACTCTTCGTCGGCCGGGATCGGACAAAGAGGGGGGCTTGCCAAGCCCCCGGCATCGGGTCGGGACTTGGCAAGTCCCGCTCCCTGGACAAGCTTCTTCTCCGCTTCCAGAGCAAGCACTCCGTCGAGGTGGCCGTCGCGCTTTTCCTCGGCGATGGTGCGGTCGAGCCCGCCGAGGTAGCCGGTGTTCAGTGTCGCGAGATCGGCATGGAAGATGGCCTCGACCCGCTCGGCCCGGAGTTTCTCGAACTGGGCGTGGAGTTCCTTCAACTCGGGGATCGCGGCAATGGCGGAGGCCTCCTGCTCGGCCGCGGTTCTTGCCTCGGCCTCCTTCGCGTCGAGGGCGCGGAGGTCCTTGCCCTGTTCGTCCACACCGAGGAGGCGCAGGGCCTCGGCCTCGGGAAGGCCGTCGAGATTGATGATTTCGAAGTCACGGATGGAACCAACAAAGTTGGTAAGAGCAGGATCCCCTGCGTCAAATTCACTATCGACGACAGGCCCAATCAGATCGGTTCCGCATCGCGCGAAAATACGATTTCCAACGGTGCAGATCTCCCAAACTATTCCTTGAGTTTCTGAAGTGTTACTCGATCCCAATGCCAGATTGGTATGCAAAAGTCCCTTCTCTCCTTTCATGTCGAATGACGCTTTGATCAGCGTTTGGATTTCTTTCAACGCGTAGAATCGAGACCCTCGAACATCACTGCGTAATCTAAGTTCGAATTTGGTGCCGTGGGAGGTCGTCAGACGGACACCGCCATTCTTCATGCCAAGGTTACCTAGACGAAACGATACCTGTCGATCTGCCTTTAGCTCCCCATCATCCCACGTCACCCCGCTATCCGGCTTGCGCAGTTCCGCCGGCAAATCTTCGAACTCCGTAAAAACCTTCACCCACTGCCCGGGAGGGAACTGGGCGGAAGAGGGGGGGTGCGGGGGCGAGGGTGGGGCGTTTGGTCCTCCAAGCGCCGTCTTGGGAGATCCGGCAGTCTTGCCCCCATTCATCATCGCCGGGGCACTTGCGGCGGATGAGGGACCATCCGCCCTACCTGTGTCCTGTGTGATGGCGGGCTGGAGCAGGTCATTGCCCTTCTCATCCACCCCGAGCAGCTTCAGGGCCTCGGCCTCGGAGAGGCCGTCGAGGTTCATGACTTCGATGTCGCGGATCCGCCCGACAACGTGAGCGTAAACACTTCCTCCGGATGATGTGGAATCATCAGCATTACAGATCACACTCCCGTCGAATCGTAGGATTAAGCGATCCTCAATCGCAGCGAACTCAACAACGCTTACTTCGCTCAAGTTGGACTTGCCTCGAGCAATTGCGGTTTCACTGACAGCGGAGTTTGGGTCATTCCAAAACTGTCTCGTAATCGCCGCATTAACCGTTCCCTCCTCGTATACTATCGCGGAGCGGTAAGCTGCCTTCGTTGTTCCTGAATATCGAATAAGTAAGGACGAGGTATCCTTGTTCTTGAATCGACCGCGCACCGCGATATTGCGGTAGTTCCCGGCTGCGATTGGCAATCGTTTGTTTGAAGCTCTGGTCATTTCGATCCACCCATCTTCAAACTTCACCCCGCTGTCCGCTTTACGCAGGTCCTCCGGCAAGTCTTCAAATTTCGTAAACACCTTCACCCATTTCCCGGGCGGGAACGCTTCAGAAGAAGACGCGGAGACCGGGGGAGTGGGAGCGGAGGAGATAGGGACAGGGGGGGGCGTGGAGACCGGGGGAGCGGGAGAAGTTGTCACCGGTGCCGTCTTTGGCGGCGTCACGGGCAAAGTCGCGACCGGAGCCGGGGTCGTTACCTCCTTATCACCACCGCGTTTCCCCATCATCAAAAACCCGCCCACTCCGAGCACCACCGCCGCCGCGATCCCGATGATCCAGGGCAGCTTCGAGGCCGACTCGGGCGAGACGGCCTTCACTGCGACCGCCGTTGCCGCCTTCTTCGCCGGAGCCCGTCTCGTCTGGCTCGCGAGCAGAACCTGCTTCGGAATGGCGACACTGCTTTCCCCGCGTTCCTGCACCATGGGGGTGGTCAGGATCACGTCGAGATCGCGCCTTAACTCCTCGGCACTCTGATACCGATCCGTCGGATCGGTTTGCATAGCCCGGTCGATGATGTCGTCGAAACGGCGGTCGAGACCGGGCACCACGACGCAGGCGTCTTTCCACGCGCCGCGCGGGACGACTCCGGTGAGCATCTGGTAAAGCATCACCCCGACGGCGTAGAGGTCGGCGCGTCCGTCGACATCGGCCCCGAGGACGAGGACCTCGGGGGCGACGTAGTCGGGGGTGCCCATGGCGAGTCCGGTCCGGGTGAGACCGGCACCCTCGGCATCAGCGGCCTTGGCGAGGCCAAAGTCGGCGACCTTGACCTGCCCCTCCATGTTGATGAGGACATTGGCCGGCTTGATGTCGCGATGGACGACCCCGCGGGCATGGGCATAGGCGAGGGCGTCACAGACATGGGCGGTCACGGCGAGGGCGTGCTCGGCGGGGAGACGTCCCTGTTCAGAGATCATGCGGGCGACGTCGGTTCCGTCGATGAAGGCCATCACGAAGTAGAGCTGGCCCGCGCTCATCACGCCGAAATCAAAAACCGCGACGATGGCCGGGTGATCCATTTTCGCCATCAGGCGGGCCTCGTTCTTGAAGCGCTCGGCAAAGCTGCCGTCCGCGTCATCGAGGTCCGGCGGCAGGATCTTGATCGCCACGGGCCGGTCGAGGGCCTTCTGGAGGCCCTTGTAGACGGCCCCCATGCCACCGCGGCCGAGGAGGCATTCGATCTCATACCCGGGGAGGAGGAGGGCAAGCTCCTCGGGCGTAGGTGGCTGCCACCGGATGCCACCGCTCGGGTTACGCTGAAAGCCGGTCGGCGTGGCTCCGGGTGGCGGTGTTTCGGGCATAGGCGGCGGAGTGACAACTAAGCGCTCCCGATCCGCACCAAAAGGGCGTCAGAAGACGCAATTGATGTAGCAAGGAAGGCGATCCCCGGCAAGGGGAAAAGCTGAACTGGAGCGTAGGTGAGAGGAACAGTCCAAAGCAGAGTCAAAAAGTAGTGGCCCCGGGCGGAGCTTGGAGTGCGTCGAATTCAAACCATTACAACCCGGCCGGGTGTTTCAAAAACGTTGACGGGTGCCAGAATTTTTTGCACGCTTCGTTGTGACGTGTCGGCTGTTCTCCTTCTTTGTTCATTGCTTTTTGCATCCTTTACTCACTGCCGGAGCATAAACGGGATGGACGTGCTGAGTTGTTCTGTAATCCCCGCCATTATGAGACCGCTTATTGTTCCTACCGCATTTCTACTGTCGTTGTTGCTCGCATCTGCTGGATTCTCTGAGCCCGCTGCAGGTGAAGCTCTTCACACTCTTACCAGTGTGAACGGAGAGCAGATGAAGGCCTTCTATGTGCGTCGTGATGGCCCTAATGTAATTCTTCGATCCGAAACAGGTCAGGAGAAGGCGTTTGCTCTTTCCGTCTTCTCAGGGAAGAGCAAACGATTGCTGATTGATCGGGCGCTTAAGGATAGGAAGGTTTCGGAAGAAGCGCTGGAGCTCCAGAAAAAACTGATCGGTGTTTGGAATACAACAGATAACTCGGGATTTCTGGTCGCTTTCGATATCGATTGGCGAATCCCTCTTTTCGGGGTGCAATTCCCGGATGGGGCGGCGCTGGTGGATTCCAGTGGATTTACGGTATATGAAATTGTCATTGGTCAGGGAGAGCCGGTGATTCGCTCTTTCAGATGGGAAGACCAAGGTGACACTCCGACTGATGAGTGGACCATTAAAACAATCGACGGCGAACAACTGGTGTTGATGGGGGTGCAGCGTCAGGTGAAGGGGGCCACGTCGCTTTCACCTACCGATTCTAAGACTGTTCCCGCGCCTTTCACTCGCTCGAATCCCACCCCCCCGCTTCCAGACGTGAAAGAGTGATGAAGAGAGAATTTTTGGCAGAAGGTCCCGATTCCTCGAAGATCCGACCGTCGTTATAGTTGCACTTTCTATCCTCCCGTCTTTGGATTCTCCGCGAGAATGGACCCGATGAAGGGGAAGAGCTGCTTTTTGCGGCTGACCACTCCTTTGAGGACAAAGAGGTGGGAATCCTTACGCGGGTAACCGATTTTCTGCCGGATCTCGACGGGGGCTTCGATGAGTAGAAGGCTGTCGTTCAGGGTGATGTCCGTGATCATCAGACAGGCCAGATCGAGATTCTGTTCCTTGATCAGGGTTCGCAGTTCCTCCTGAAGGGCCTCGCGGGCGGGCCAGAAGTAATCAAATCCGATCTCCTCGACCTGGGAGATGCTGACCCGGTAGCCGCTTTCCTCAAACTCCTTACGGTCCGACCCGACCGCCTCAGCGATGTTGCTGCTTCGCAGTACGGAACCGGCCGAGAAGAAGTCTTCCTTGAATTTGTCCACATCGATCCCGGCGATCATGCTGGCCCACTCGAGCACGGACCGGTCCTCATCGGTTGTGGTCGGGGAGGTGAGGTTGAGCGTGTCCGAGATGATCCCCGCACAGATGCAGATCGCGATGCTGCGCGAGGGCACGATGCTGTGGCCGCGGAAGGCGCTGCCCACGATGGTGCAGGTGGAGCCGACGGTCTTGTTGATGAATTGGACGGGCTCCTTGGTGACGAGGTTGCCGCTGAGGCGATGGTGATCGAGGACTTCGACGATTTCGGCTTCATCCGCCCCCGACACCGCCTGGGAGAACTCGTTGTGATCGACGAGAATCAGTCGTGGCCGTTCCGGGTTGACGAGATCGGCCCGGGAAAAGACACCCACCAGCCGGTTCGACTCGGGGTCACACACCGGGAAAAGAACCTGGTCCCGGTTCGACTTCAGCTTTTCCTTGATGGCCTGCAGTTTTGCCTCGGAAGAAAAGGACATGAACTCGGTCGAGACCGCGCTGTGAATTGAGCGCGCCCCCCGGATCAGCTGGGTCGTCGAGGCGGTGTCCCGGTTCGTCACGAGGATGGAGGTCCCGTTCTTCGAAGCGGAGTGAATGATGGCCTCAGAGGGGCGGAAGCCGCTGGTGATGACGAGGCATCGAACTCCGGCCTCGACGGCATGGAGTTGAACGCCGACGCGGTCCCCGGTGATGATGAGCAATTTCTCTTTCGGGAGACGGCCTATCCTCTCCTGCATGACAGGTTCGGACGAGCCGGCCACCATCATGAGGAAATCCTGCTCCTGGGAGCTGCTGTCGGTGAGGTGAACCACGTCCGCCTCGAGGACGCGGGCGACGTTGTCGGTGGAGGTGGTGACCTGTCGGGCAAAATCACCCTGATCGCTCTCGGGAATGAGGAGGGCGAGGAGATCCTGCAGAGCCAGCATGCCAAGGAGGATGCCCTCTCCGTTGACGACCGGGAGACTCCGGTAGCTGTGGGCCGCCATTTCGCGGTAGGCCTCGATGACCGAATCGGTCGGCCGGGCGGTCGAGACTTCGCGGCGGCAGATGTCGCCGGCGCGCAGGTTAACATCGCTCAGGAGCCGGGGACGGCTCACTCCGGACATTTGCAGAACCCACTCGGTACGGGCGTTCGGCGGTCCACAACAGGCGGCCACGGCCGTCGGAACCCGTGTCTGGCTCAGCAGATCGGCATAGGCGAGGGCGGAACAGATCGCGTCGGTATCCGGGTTCTTGTGGCCCATCACCCAGGTGGGGCGGGCTCCTTTAGGGAAGAGGGGGCTTGTCTCAGGCACCCGCATACTGTCCCTCATCCTGAGGGAGAATCGACTGAAAATTTTGCCACTCGTTTACCCGGAATCCCGAGCGGCCGGAAAAGGTTTCACGTTCGGCCGGAAACTTACCCGAAATAGGACGGCTCGGAGCCGGGTTTCCATTTGATGCTGCAACCGGTGCTGGGATACCACGGTGTTGGCATCGGCGTCGCGGCGAGGAGATGGGCAACGGCCGTCTTCAGATCCTCTCCGGTGGGCGCTCCCCCTCGTCCGGGCCGGGTGCTGTCGAACTGGCCGGCGTAGGTCAGGTGCAGGGCGGCGTCGAACAGGTAAAAATCGGGGGTACAGGCGGCCGCATAGACCTTCGCGATGGACTGGTCCTCATCGTAGAGGTAGGGAAAATGCCATCCGTTCCGGGTCGAAAAATCCTTCATGAGTGCCGGAGAATCAGCGGGATAGCGGCTCACGTCGTTTGCATTGATCGCCACCGTGGCGATTCCCTGTTCGGCCGCCGAGTCCGCAAAGCGCCCGAGTTCCGCGGCGAGGTGCACGACGAAGGGGCAATGATTGCAGACAAAGGCGATCAGGAGTCCCTTTTGTCCGCGAATCAGATCCCGCAGGGAGTGAATAGTGCCGTCGGGATCGGGCAGGGAAAAATCAGGAGCGGACTCACCGGGCTTCAATGCAAAGGTGGAAGGGACTTCGGCCATAATTCGGTAAGGGGAGGGGAGTAGCTACTTAAGAAGTGTAAAACTTCGGTCTGCGGGTTGACAAGGTATCGAATCGCACCTATCTGTCCCGCTCTTTTTTCAATTCCCGAATCCGCGCTCACCATGGCAACTGTAGAAGTCATTTTAAAACAAAAAGTCAACGGACTCGGCGCCGAAGCCGACGTCGTCAAAGTGAAGCGTGGCTTCGCCCGCAACTTTCTCCTTCCCCAGGGCCAGGCGTATGAGGCGACCAAAGCGAATCTCCGTCATGTGAGTCATCTCAAGGAATTGCGTTCCAAGCGCGAGGCTGAGGAAGTGGCTGATGCGGAAAACGCAGCTGGCAAGCTCAAGAAGCTCCGTCTTTCCATCGTTCTTTCTCTCGGTCAGGGCGGCAAGGCCTTCGGTTCGGTGACCACGGCTGACATCGCCGCTCTCATCAACGAGAAGAGCAAGCTCAACATCGACCGTCACCAGCTGGTGCTCGATCACCCCATCAAGACTCTCGGCAGCTACGAGATCCCCGTGAAACTGCATCCCTCCGTGGAGGCTTCCGTCACGGTTCGGGTTCTTGCCGCTGACGGCACCGCAGGCGATGCGGGTTCTGACGAGGATTGAGAGTGCATCGAAAATAGCGATTTTTAACGAATCGCTTTGCGAAATACGGGCGGGTTGCTTAGATAGCAGGCCGCCCTTTTTCTTTTTCCGCAGGGCGGCGCGCCATCCTCTGTCACCCTTACGTTCCCGTCTCTATGCCTGATTACAGTTCTTCCGGAAGTGGTGGCTCGTCTTATCAAAAGGGCGGCGATTCGCTCAAGACCGGTCCCAAAGGCCAGAAGGGCGAAAACGGAAAGCCCTTTCAGAAGACCTCGAGCGCCGAGGATTCGCTGCGCTCGATGCCGCTCAACGCCGATGCCGAGCGGGCCGCCCTCTCCTGTATGCTGCTGGACCCGGTCACGATCATCCCCAAGGCGATCGAAAAGCTGGCTCCCGGCTATTTTTACATCCCGGCTCACCGCATCATTTTTGAAACGCTCCTCCACCTCTACAAGACCCGTCCGGAAGGGAAGCTCGATCTCATCGTGCTCAATACCGAGCTCTCCAAGCAGGGTAAACTCGATGCGGTGGGCGGACCGAAGACGCTGGCCGACCTTCTCGACGATGTTCCCACGACGGCCCTGTTTGACGACTACTCCGAGTTTCTCAAAGAGAAGTTCGTCCTGCGGCGGGTCATTCAGGATTGCACCGAGTGTGTGACCCAGGCCTACGACGGGCCGGAAAGCTCAGCCAACTTCCTCGACTCGGTCGAAAAGAAGGTCCTTCAGATCCGGAACGAGACCTCGCAGGAAAAGGGAATCGAGGAGATGCGGGTCCACGTCCTCAAGGTGATCCAGTCGATTGATGACATGTACAACTCCGACGGGAACTCCGGCGGATTGATGACCGGCTTCACCGATCTCGATGAGATGACGAACGGTTTCCACGGCGGGGAAATGATCGTCGTCGCGGCCCGTCCCTCGATGGGCAAGACCTCCTTCGTCATGAACATCGTCGAGAACATCTCGATCCGGAAGGACAATCCCATTCCGGTGGCGGTCTTCAGTCTGGAAATGACCTCGGAGTCGCTCGTGCAGCGTCTCCTTTGTTCCCGCGCCCGGGTGCAGATGCAGAAGTTGCGGGGCGGCTTTCTCTCGAAAGCGGATTTCCCCAAACTGATGCAGGTGGCGGGCCAGCTCGCCGAGGCACCGATCTGGATCGATGACACCCCCGGTCTCACCATCAACGAACTTCAGGCCAAGGCGCGTCGCCTCAAGCAGCAGCACGGGATCCGCCTGATCGCGATCGACTACCTTCAGCTACTCAAGGCTCCGGATGTGGGGAGAAAGGACGGCCGTGAGAAAGAGATTGCCGAGATTTCAGGAGGGATCAAAGGCATTGCCAAAGAGCTCGATATCCCCGTCATCGTTCTAGCCCAGCTTAACCGGAACCCGGACTCGCGCGGTGGCAAACCGCGGATGAGCGATCTTCGTGAGTCGGGATCGATCGAGCAGGACGCCGACCTCGTCGGGCTCTTGATGCGTCCCGAGGTCTATGCCGACGACGAGGAAAAGGAGAGCATGTACGGCGAGGCGGAGTTCATCATCGCCAAACAGCGGAACGGTCCGACCGGCGAGGTTCCCCTGACCTTCCACAAGGAGTTTATGCGCTTTGAGAACCGGGCGAAAGGTGCGGAGGAGTGATGAGGGTGGGGATTGAGCGGGTTTTTTGGGGGGGAGGAATGCCTGACATCGGCCACGGCGATTCATCGAATATCCGTGTGTCCCCAACTGCCGGGTAGACACACGTTGTCCGAGGATTTCCTTGTCAGATCGTGGATTTCTTCACATGCTTGCTTCGAGCATCTTGAGGAATATCACTATCGGAGATCATACGAATAAATTCTGTTATGCCTAAAAAATGAGCACCGAGTTTCGCCCTCTTCTCCGAACTGGTAAACTCTATCAACTAGATGCGGCGGATCTGGCGTTGAGGGACGCAGGCTTACCGCACTATCTGCAGGAGGAGTCAGTTTCTGGAATGCGGACCGCAATGCCGGTCGACCCGTCGCCTGCGCCGGGGACTTGGTGGACGATCTTGATTCCTGCTGATCGTTTCGACGAAGCGAGCAGGGTGATCTCTGATCTGCCATTTAGCTTCACAACTGAGCCGGACGTTTGGGATTGTTCGCCCTCTCCCTGTGGGAGGAGGATCATCACGATAGCGGCCTGGGTAGCACTGGCTTTGATTCTTTTGGCAATCATCGGCGCCCTGATACGGGCATAACTAGTCGGCGATGGACAAGCCCGATCCCGTTGTGAGTTCATTGACTTCCCTGATTCGAATCACTACACTGCAATCGAAGCCGCGCTCCCGGATCGGGCTGCCATGCCTCGACGTTCGGTTTCATCATGATGCGTATCCCACATTGGCGTTTCCTGCTATTATTGCTGCTGTTCTTTCTCGGCGGCTTCGCCGCATCGGTTCCACCATTGTGGTCAGTATTGGAGAAGAGGTGGATTCGCCCTGCGACTGACGTCGACCGCTCTAGTTTTCCCATTCTCGTCCGAGATCAAGAAGCGGTGTTTGCCGCAGCTATTCTGAATCAAGTGCCGTCGGATAGCGTTGCCGTAACGAGCGGGTTCGATGAGACCGCAATCAACAAAGACCTCAACACCCAAATCGAAAACAAGGGTGACTTCAAATTCTTTCGGGTACTCGAACGCACGTCGGATGTGACTCGTGTGACATTGATTTTTCCTACAACAGCCGATGCGAGAATTCAGGGCTGGTATGATATCCGAGGTGGAGAAATTATTCCGCGGAAGATCATGAGCTACGGTCCTGGGTTTGCGTTCGTCGTTATTCCTCCGTCCGTGTTGTGCGGTGTCGCGATGGCTGGCGTATTTGCAATATTTGCCCGGCCGAAAAAGATTCGTATTGGAGCGCGAAAAACCTAACGAAATAGCCCAGCCAATCCTCAACCTGTTCTGAGTTAATCATGAACCCGCCATTGATTACGATTTCTCCGCCATCGATCTCACCCCATCGGCTGGGATCGGCTGGCATTTGGCGTTGAGCAAGAAATGATGGATATCTGCCCCAGCACGATTCGTCGTGAATTTCCATTCGGATTCATCGCAGTGGCCTTCGCTATCCTTCTACTGGGACTGTGTGTCTTTCTCCCATTTGAAATCCAGATCGGTGGCGCTGTATCGTACATCTCGCCAACTGGAATCGCATTGATTGCAGGCTGCGCTCTCCTTGGCATTTTTGCCTCGGTCCGTGCGCTTTTGCATCCAGACCCCTACCAGAATCTACTCGGTATCGCCGCAGCTGTTTTCTCAGCTTTGATTTTAACTGTCTCCGTGACGCGCGTTTTGAAACATTTTCCGAGCCGATGCGATCCCAAGCTCGAGTACAGCAAGCCGGCGATGGCAAGCCCGTCCCACCGCGAGTTGATTGACTTCCCTGATTCGACTCCTTATCCTCCAATCGAGGCGGCGCTCCCGGGTCTGGCTCGCCATGCCTCAAACGTTGTGCAGAAAAAATGACATCTCGGGGCATTTCATTTATTGCTGTATGTTGCATCCTTTCTGGCTGCAGGAATCAACCTTTAGAACCCGTAACGCAGTGTCGTTTTCTTATGCCGAAGGAAATTAAGCTTCCAATTACGAATGAGGAGCAACAGAGGGCATATGAAGCATTTCAGAAGAAATCTTATTTGAGAGAGATAATTCCTCCTACTGAGAGCATATTAGTTGAGTGGGATAAGGAAGCGGGCGCGAAAAATCCTAGTTTTGCCGTTATAACATGCTTGGAATTTGGTGATCCTGCAGTTATTCGTCTTGCGAAAGAACAAAGGAAAATCATAATAGATAGAGATGTGTTTCGGGATCTAGATAACTTCTCAGGGTTTCGGAGCGGTACGGTTATGGTGGATTTTTGCCAGCTATATATAATACGTGAGAGGTCATCTAGTTCACTAGACGCCGAGTTGGATGGTGTTCGGTTTAAGCTAGATATTGTAATATCGAATCGGGCACAACAAGTCGCGACAGGAAAGGTATTACAGCCCTCCGCTGCTCCCTGACGTTAGCCGTCATAACCCGCAGATAAACCGAAAGCAATGGAACTCACCCCGAGAGCCAAGTGCGAAACGGGTGTCATGCGACAATTCTTGACAGAGCTGTGCTGCCGTCGCCCACTTTGTAAAGAAGTATCGAATGACCCAATGCCAGCGACCTGAAGTTGGCTCAATAAAATGAAGTCTCTCGCAGATAGCATCGATGCTCTCTACCTCGCTTTCGGAGACGTTCCGAAGCCACGAACCATCGAAGGGTGCCCGTGCTGTATCGAGAAGAAGAACATCGGCACTCTTTTGTCGAAGCCTCTCCGCGAACTGAGTCCGGGTGACCTGTCCTCCTACGCGTCATCCGCATTTCTAACTGTCGGGGAGGTGGCGGACTACCTCTATTTTCTCCCGCGGATCATCGAGATATCTTGCACGGAATCCGGGTGGTGGCCCGATGTCCCGGTAACGGGGAGCGCGGTTTCGGAGACTCATCCGGCGGATTGGCCATCACTCCGGCGGGATGCGCTCTGTGACGTGCTTCATGCCGTGGTTCAGGAAACAGCCCGGATTTCCGACGCGGGATGGATCATCGACGACTGGATCTGTGCCATCGCGAAGATGGGATTGCCGGTCGGACCGTTCCTTGGTCAGATGGAGTCACATCCTGCTCTCGTTCTTTCTTTCTACGAGCGGAACTCGCAGTCCATGATGAAACAACGGCTCAGCAACTCATTCTGGGATCGGACCGATCCGGGATACGATGAGGTTCTGGCATGGTTCGAGAGTCCAAAGGTCTCGCAGATCATTATGGAAGCCTACGGACTGAATCAGAACAGCCAATGAAAGCGGCCCGATCGCATCATTCAAACCTCCCGAAGAACCAGATCGTCTCGATGGAGTTCGCGAGGGGCGTAGCCGTGTGAGATGAGCTCTGTTATCACGGGATGGAGGACGCGCTCGACCTCGGCCAGGGAGGACTCCGTTCTCTCGATCTCCCGCATGCCGGACTCGTAGCTTCCGCGATGCTCCCGGCAGACTTTTCGAAGGGGATCGAAGAACGCGACGAAATCACGGTAGAAGGCCGCCGTTTGCTCGCCGACGGCGTCTCGCTGCGCCCTGGCGATTTGTTTCCGGTGACGATTGAGAATGGACTGGTAGACCTCCCGCGCCTGCTTCGCCAACGGGATCCCGACTGCTGCGGCGACGATGAGGAAGACCAGAGCCGAGGCCAGAGCCAACGCATTCCAGGGGCCCTGTTCCAGCATCGTGAAGACGACGCCGGCCGCCAGTTCGACAAGCAGATCGACCGCGTTGCCGGGAAGACCGCGATGCATCACCGTGAGGGTGATGCCCGCCAGTCCCAGGAGGATCGCAGTAACGACGCACCCCCAAATCAGCCGCGTGCGCTGCCGGAAGAGGGCCCTGAGTTCGTCGACAAGTTTCATCTCGCTCAGGGCAAGAGAGGTAGCCTGCTCGACGGATTCCGAGAGACGTCGCCTCGGCTCCTCCCAGTTCGGCCGGCCTGACCCGCTCGTGCTCAGTTCGAGATCGAAGCGTTCCTTCAGCTCATGGGCGACGCTGTCCCAGAGCTTGTCGACGTCCTCCGTGACGGCGCTTGCTCCGGATCCGATGCCACCTCGCACCGCCTCCAGGGTGAGGGCGGAGATCCGGTCATCGATCAAGCCGATGCGGTGCTGCCGGGGCCGCAGGATCGAGGCGAAGCGGAACACCTCGTCGAGGAGGGGTTCGGCCTGAAGGCCCGCCGAGACGAAGCTTTGGTCGAAGCCGTCGAGGAGAGCCTCTTGATTTTTCCGGGTCAGCTCCATCTGCGTCGCGGCAGAGGCTTCCAATGTGCTGAGAATCTCGTCGTCGGCGCGGATGATCTCCGAGACCTCGCCGTGCCGCTCTTTGATTTCTTCCATTACCTCACGGGCTGCGCGGCACGCGTGGGTCAGCGCCACGAGGCGGGGCACGGACGACTCCACCATGCCGGAGAGATGGAGCTGCAGCGACTCGATTCCGCTGTGTTGGTGAAGCGCGGCCGTATCGTGGCCGGGAGTCCTGGCGAGGAGGGCCGTCCTGGCCGAGACCGAAAAAACGGGGAAATTCCGCCTGAAGCGGAGGAGTGCGGTCTTCCGGGTGTGCTCGCGGATGGCCAACACCTCTTCCCCGGTGCGCAGGTCGCTTTGCTGGAGCACGATCACGATTTTCCTGCCCCACTGGCGGTGGATACGGCCGAGGAGTTCCCAGGTCGCTTCGCTCCACGGGTTCTTCACCGAGAACACGAAGAGAACGAGGTCCGCCTCGGGCAGAAACCTTTCCGCGACATCGTCGTAGGCGGATCCGATCGCCCTTGCCGACGGCAAGTTGAGAAAGGTGAAGTCCTTGAGGGTGTTGATCGGTCGAAAAACTTCGACGATGTCTTCGGAGAAGTCGGACTCCCGCGCTTCGGTTCCGTATTGAAGCAGGGCGATGCGTCCGGAGGCGGGCGCGAACCCTGCTTTCAGGAATTCCCCGCCGAAGAGGGCGTCGAGCAGGGTCGACTTGCCGGGGTCGGCGTCTCCGACGACGACGAGGAGAAAGGGATTCTCCAGATCGGCGGCCTTGCTCGTGAGTCCGCCGAGACGATCCTCCGCGAGGCCGGTTTCGGCACCCAGACTGCCCAGCGCCTCGATGACATTCTTCAGCCGCTCACGGGTTTGGAAGTATCGTTCTCCGAGGGGGGCTATCGATTCTTGGGCCAAGGCAGGTTGAGCGGTGCGGGTAAGAATCTCAAGGCGGTGGCGCGGGAGAGAAGCGCGTCAAGAAGACGATAGTCGACGACTGAGTCAAGTGAAAACGCGGCCCATGTCGAGATATCACCCATGCCTTCGCCCGGCCCCGGCCGGGAAGGGGAGTGGCCGGGGATGACCCATTTGATGTTGTCTTGCTAGACCCTCAGGGCTGCGTCGCTGTGGTCAACCTTGTTGGCCGGATTGACCTTGCTTCGTGCCGACTACCAAAGACGAGCAGAAGAGGGGCGGTTCCGGAGCAGAGGAGGGTCAGTTCGAGAATCTGGAATTTGATTCTATACCTATATAGAAGCGTAAAGCCGTGTGCCGCTCGACCGTGAAGTGCACCGATTCACCGGAATCCACTAAGACGGCCCGGCGTCATCCGTTTACCGATATACGGCATTGAATGATTCCGTCATTTGCCGTTAAATCGGGCTTTCTCGCCTGGTTCCCGGGCGTGCCGACACCTTGTTTTAGCAATTTATGGAAAAACCAACCTCACGTAGAAACTTCGTCAAAGGCGTCGCTGCCACCGCAGCGGCCTTCAACTTCCAGGTCGTGCCAAGCCGCGTTTTCGGGGCCAATGACAGGATCACCCTCGCCGGCATCGGGATTTCCGGAAAGGGCGCGAGCGACATCTCGGGCTCCATCGGGGCCGGCTTCCAGGTGACCCACCTCTGCGACGTCGTCAATTCTGACAAATACCCCAACGTGGGCGGCAACTGGGTCAAAACCCGTCAGGATTCCCCTGACGCCAAATTTTTCGAAGACTGGCGCGAGATGCTTGAGACCGAGGGCGACAAGATCGACGCCGTCACCGTCTCGACCCCCGATCACGTTCACGCCTTCGCCGCCTCCGCGGCGATGAATAAGGGTTGTGCCGTGTATTGCCAGAAGCCGCTCACCCACGGGATCTGGGAGGCCCGGTATCTCACCGAACTGGCCGAGAAAACCAAGGTCGTTACCCAGATGGGCAATCAGGCACAGGCCAATGACCACATGCGCCGCGTCGTTGAACTCGTCAAAGCCGGACTCATCGGTGACATCGTCGAGGTGCACGCCTGGACCAACCGTCCGATCTGGCCCCAGGGCATCCCCGCCTGGCCGGAGAAAGAGGCTGTTCCTTCCCATGTGAACTGGGATCTCTGGATCGGACCCGCACCGTTCCGTGAATACAGCTCGCAGATCGCTCCCTTCAAATGGCGCGGCTACTGGGACTTCGGCACCGGCGCCCTCGGCGACATGGCCTGCCACATCATGAACATGAGCCATTGGGCGATGGATTTCGCCGCGCCCGTGAGCGTCTCGGCCGTCAGTGCCGACGGACGGGGAGCGCAGAGCGATATTTCTCCTCCGACCTGGGCGACGATCGAGTATCAATTCCCGGGCAAGGACGGCAAGTCGATCAAGTACACCTGGTACGACGGCTACAAGGACGCGGTCTTCAACCCTGAGAAGTGGGCGCTCGAAAGCAACATCGACGGAGGCAAGATCCGCAATCCCAACGTGCCGCCGATCGAAATCACCGAAGGACTCGACACCACCGAAGCGAAAGGCTACGGCAGTCTCATCATCGGTACCGAAGGCAAACTCTGGTTCAACCGCAGCAAGGACACCTGGGTCGTGAAGCCCGGCAAACTCATGGACGGGTTCAACTACCCCGAGCCGTCCCTCCCACGTGCCCGCGACCAGAACCCGCACAACGAGTTCTACGATGCGGTCAAAGCCAACGATCCGGCGCTGCCCCAGTCGAAGTTCGCCCAGAGCGGACCGTTCACCGAAATGGTTCTCCTTGGCAATCTCGCCGTTCGCCTCAACAAGAAGGTGGAGTGGGACAGCAAGACCCTCTCCTCGCCGAATTGCCCCGAAGCGGCCAAACTCGTCAAACGCGATTACCGCGACGGGTGGAAGCTGGAGGCCTGATCCGGTCCCGCAGATCCGTTTTTGTTCCGAGACGGGAGTCCTTTACGGGCTCCCGTTTTTCGTTCACCTTCCGGCGATGAAATGGCTCTCACTCCTCGCACTCTGTCTTTTTCTGGGTTCCTGTGCCGATGCTCAGGAAGGTGACCTCGCTCCCGAGGTGGCGAAGGAGGTCATGGACGCGTTTCAGGCGGGGGACTACGACAAGGTCATTGCTGACACGGCCGCCGTCACTGCGGAGAGCCGTTGGATGCGGGTGCGTCTCACCGCGCTGCAGCGACGAGGGGAACAACACTTTTTCGACGCCAAAATCGCCGAGTCGATTGCCGACTTCGATGCCTTCATTGCCCTCGTTCCAGAGCAGGATCCTCATCATTGGCAACGGGGTCTGTCGTATTATTATGCGGAAGAGTATGAAAAAGGGAAGGCGCAGTTTGAGCGTCACCAGACGGTCAATTCGCAGGATGTTGAAAACGCCGTCTGGCATTTTCTCTGTGCCGTTCGCGCCCCGGGCGGAAGTGTGGCCGAGGCGCAAAAGGCCCTAATCCTCATTGAGGGTGACTCCCGCATCCCGATGAAGGAGGTCCACGACCTCTTTGCCGGCCGGGGAACGGTTGAGGCGGTTCTCGAGGCGGCGAAGGCCGATGGAGACGGTCTCATCTCTGACAATGAGCGGAATAACCTCTGTTATGCCCACCTCTACCTGGGTCTCTATTTTGAAGCCCTCGGGGAGACTGAAAAATCGGCCGAACATATCCGCCTCGCCGCGTTCGATTATTCAATGGATCACTACATGGGCAAAACTGCCCAGGTCCACGCGAAGCTTCGGGGGATCACGAAGGCGGAGTGAGCGGGCTTCCCGGCTGCGGTCGCGCCTCCGAAGTTCTCACGAACTTCGCTACCACCAGCTTCTCATGACGTAGCGAAACTCGTGAGAGTTTCGAGGTTTGGTCCATGAGAAGCTGCGGGGAATCGTTAAGGCGGAGTGAGCGGGCTTCTCATTTTTGGTCGCCCCTCCGAAGTTCTCACGAACTTCGCTACCAGCGGCTTTTCATGACGTCGCGAAACTCGTGAGAGTTTCGATTCAGGTCCACGCGAAGGTGCGGGGAATCGTTAAGGCGGAGTAAGCGAACTTCTCATTTTCGGTCGCGCCTTCGAAGTTCTCACGAACTTCGCTACCACCAGCTTTTCGTGACGTAGCGAAACTCGTGAGAGTTTCGAGGTTTGCTCCCCGGACAAATCCCACGCAATCACGCCGATTGTCTTTATGTTCCAAATTGGTAAGGTGGTCTTACCAATGGAACTCACTGCCCTCCGAAAACACAGTCTCGTCGAGGAAGTCTCTGATCGTCTCGCCGGTGCCATCCGGGGCGGGCAGTTGGCGATGGACGGGCTACTTCCCTCCGAGCGTCATCTGGCTGAGCAATTCGGGGTGAGCCGGCCTGTCGTGCGCGAGGCGACAAAACGGCTCGAACTTCAGGGACTGGTCGAGGTGCGCCAGGGGGTGGGGATCCGGGTCGTCGACCGCCTTCATACCCCGGTCAGTGCGGCCGCCCGCTTTTTGCTTCCGGATGAAAGCGAGCGTCTCCGACAGTCGCTCGAAGTTCGCGCTGCGCTCGAACCCGAAATCGCCCGGCGTGTCGCGGAGCGGGCGAGTGACGGAGAGATCGCTGGCCTGGCGGCGATACACGCCCGGCTCGAAACGGCTCCGGATCTGTTTTCGGCGATGGAGAGCGATCTCGCCTTTCATCGCGAACTGGCGCGTTTGTCAGGGAATGAGCTCTTCGGTCTCATGCTCGATTCCATCGCCGACCTCGGACGCGAGAGTCGCCGGGCGACCATGTCCGAGGCGGGCGTGGGGAGGGCGGTCAAGCAGCATGGCGCCATCCTGAAGGCCATCAGTTCCCGCGATGCCAAAGCAGCGGAAAAGGCAATGCGGGTCCACATCGAGACGGCGGTTGCGGATCTGGTTGCACACCTTGGGAGGAAGGGGGAATGAAAACGCAAGGTCTCACCATCGGCAGCCGGAGCGGCCGCCCTACAGATTCCCGGGATGCCGTTGATCCTGACCCTGTAGGGCAAGCGCTCCGCTTGCCGCTCGGCCGGAGCAGCCGCCCTACAGATTCCCGGGACGTCGTTGTTCGTACCCCTGTAGGGCAAGCGCCCCGCTTGCCGTTCCGCCGGAGCGGCCGCCCTACAGATTTCCAGGATGTCGTTGTTCCTGACCCTGTAGGGCAAGCGCCCCGCTTGCCGCTCGGCCGGATCGTACCCTCTCTACTCACGGGACTAACCCTCTTGAGTCCCTCTTTCGCGACGGCGGTCGACTTTGCCCGGGAGGTGCGCCCCCTTCTCGAGGCTCGCTGTTTCGATTGCCATGGACCGGAGAAACAGAAATCGGGCTTCCGGCTCGACGTGCGTACACCGGCCATGAAAGGCGGCAGCAGTGGTCCGGCCATTGTTGCGGGAAAAAGCAGCGAGAGTCCTCTCATCGAGCACATCATCGCTCCGGCCGACGACGAGAAACGAATGCCGCCCGAGGGGGATCCGCTCAGTGCCGCCGAGGTGGATCTCCTTAAGCGGTGGATCGATGCGGGCGCTCCCTGGCCGGATTCCCTCGCCGGTGAAGATGAGCGACTCTCCCACTGGGCCTGGCAGGCGCTCTCGAAAACGGGAGAGGAGCTTTTGTCAGGATCAAAGGGCCACCCCGTGGATGTCTTTATCCGGGAAAAACTCTCCTCAGCCGGACTTCAGCTCTCGGCCCCGGCCGACCGTCGCACCCTGATCCGCCGTCTTTCCTTTGATCTCCACGGGCTTCCTCCCGCACCTGAGGTGGTCGAGGCCTATGTCGCCGATCCCGATCCGGCGGCCTATGAAAAACTCGTCGACACCCTGCTCGCCTCACCCCATTTCGGCGAGCGCTTTGCCCGGCATTGGCTCGACCTCGCCCACTATGCCGATACCCATGGCTTCGAGCGGGATAAGCGCCGTGACACTGCCTGGCGCTATCGGGACTATGTCATCGAAGCCTTCAACGAGGACAAGCCCTTCCCTCAATTTTTGAAGGAGCAGATCGCCGGAGATGTCCTGTGGCCTGATCAACCCGAGGCGGTCATCGCGACCGGATTCCTCGCGGCGGGACCGTGGGATTTTGTCGGGCAGGTCGAGACGAGGAGCGATGAACTGCGCCGCGCCGCCCGGGGACTCGATCTCGACGACATGGCCACCCAGGTGATGACGGCGTCCATGGGCATGACGGTGAACTGCGCCCGCTGCCACGATCACAAGCTCGATCCGATCAGTCAGGATGAATACTACCAGCTCTGGTCCGTCTTCGCCGGAGTGAAGCGTGACGAGCGGGCCGTGAACGATGCCGGGATGAAGGAATACGAAAACACGAAAGCCACCCTGACAAAACAGCGTGACGAGTTCGATCTTGAAATCCGCCGGCTCGAGGGCGAGGGGCTTGACCTCGCGGACATCGTCGGTGGAGGCAACGGCACGGGCAGCGGCACGACGCGTCAGGGTCTCGATCCGCGCGATGCGAGTGTGCAGACAAAGGACCTCGGCAGGCTCGACAAAGTGAAGACAAATCAGTTCGCGGCGGCGAAGAGCGAGTTCATTGACGGCGTTTTCGTCCCCGACGGCCTCGGTGGCAAGGGGGTCATCCCGATCAGCTCGACCGGCCTCACCGTGACCGGCGTCCCGAAGACCTCGGGGGAGGCCTGGGATCTGATTCGGAACGGTCCGGTCGCGAGCCAGCATTCGCCGGTTGCGGGCGGGATCGATTTCACCAAAGACGGTCATTCGCTGCTGGGGCTGCACGCCAATGCCGGCATCACCTTCGACCTCGCCGCGATTCGGAAGTCGGTCGGGGCGGGTGTCATGCGTTTCACCGCGAAGCTCGCCTACTTCGGGCAGGAGGGAGCCAACTACGCCGATGCCCGCCTCTACCTCGATGGGAAAAAGGAGCTCGAGTTTCTTCGGATCGGGAGAAAAGACGGACTCAAGGACATCGATCTCATTCTACCCGAAACGGCGCGATTTCTGACTCTGATTTCCACCGACGGAAGCGATGGAATCGGGCATGATCAGATCGGTTTCGGTGATCCGCTGATCCAGCCGCATCCTCCGCGAAATGTGTCGGGTGCCGAGCGGGAGCGTCTTACCCGCTTGCAACAGGAGCGTGACGGGATCGCGAAGAAGCTCGCTGCCCTCGTCGCTCCGCCCAAAGTCTACGCGGTCGTCCCCGAGGCAAAGATCCCCGAGGTGCGGCTCTTGCGACGCGGTGAACCCGGGCAGCCGACGGGAGACCCGCTCGAGCCGGGGGCCTTCGCTGCCCTCGCCATGCTCGATCCCGATCTTGGTGATCATGGAACGGGGCAGGGGGATAGGCGCGTCGCCCTGGCGGAGTGGATCACTCATCCGGAAAATCCGCTGACACGGCGGGTTATCGTGAACCGGCTCTGGCAATGGGTCTTCGGTCAGGGGATCGTTGCGACGTCGAGCGACTTCGGTCTAGGCGGCGACCTGCCTTCGCATCCCGAATTGCTCGACTGGCTCGCCGGAGAGTTTGAACGACAGGATGGATCGATCAAGGCCATGCTGCGGTTGATACTCACCAGCGAAACCTATCGTCAGGACTCACGATATCCCGATGAGGCGAAAGGAGTCTCTGTCGATGCCGGGAACCGGCTCCTCTGGCGGCAGAATCCCAAGCGGATTGAGGCAGAGGCAGTGCGTGATGCGGTGCTCTTTGTGAGCGGAAAACTAAATCCCGCGAGCGGTGGGCCGGGCTTCGAGGATTTCACCTACGAGGAAGCGTACGCGCCCATCTACCGCTATGTCACCGCCGATGAGCCGAAGCTGTGGCGACGGAGCATTTATCGTTACCTTGTCAGGACGACGCCGAGCCGTTTCATGACGACCCTCGATTGTCCCGACCCCGCGAACCTGACGCCGAAGCGTAATGTGACGACGACCCCGCTCCAGTCGCTCGCTCTTTATAACAACGACTTCATGTTGCGCCAGGCGGGGTATTTTGCGGAGCGAGTGGAGAAGGAGGGCGGCGACCGCATCGCGGGCGCCTACGCCCTGGCATTCGCGCGGGAGCCGTCTGCACACGAAGCGAAGATGGCGGAGGAGTTTATCAAGGCTGAGGGGCTCTTTGCGTTTTGCCGTGCGCTGTTGAATTCAAATGAGTTTGTCTATGTCGACTAATCAACCGACCGGAAATCAAGGCAGCCGGAGCGGCCGCCCTACAGGGAATGCACGAACCGGATCGTCTGTAGGGCAAGCGCTCCGCTTGCCGTCCCGGTTCAGTCGCCGACACTTCCTCCACACTGCAGGAGCCGGCTTCGGTGGCTTGGCGCTCTCCTCGCTTCTGGCGCGGGAGTCCCGGGGGGCTGCTCCTCAATTTCCACCCAGGGCAAAACGCGTCATCCAGATCTTCTGCCCGGGCGGGTGGAGCCAGGTGGATACCTTTGACTACAAACCGGAACTCGAGCGGCGTGCCGGTCAGCCCTTTGATCCCGGAGGCGAGCTTCAGTTCTTTGCCTCAAAACCGGGCAACTGTCTCCCGAGCCGTTGGACCTTTCGCCAGCACGGGGAATCGGGCCGGTGGGTGAGTGACCTCTTTCCCCGTCTCGCAAAGTGCGTCGATGACATGGCCTTCATCTATTCGATGAAGAGCACGACGGCGCTTCATGGTCCGGGCTGCTTCATGATGAACACGGGCCATACCCTGCCGGGCTTCCCGAGCATGGGGGCGTGGGTGACCTACGGGCTTGGTAGTGAGTGTGAAAATCTTCCCGCCTTTGTGGTCCTGCCAGATCCGCGGGGGCTTCCCCCCGGCGGCATCATCAACTGGGGGGCCGGTTTCCTTCCCGCCGTGCACCAGGCCACGACCCTGGATGCGAACAATGTGAAGCAGCCCATCGCCGATCTTTTTCCTCCGGCCGGTTTCGAGAAAGTGAATCCCGCCTCGGACGCGGCGGGGCTCAAGTTTCTCGATCAAATCAATGGCCTCCATCGTGAAAGCCGGTCCGGAAACTCCGAACTCGAGGCCCGCATCGCCGCCTACGAGATGGCGGCCCGCCTTCAGCTAAGCGCTCCCGAGGTCACTGATCTTGCGGGTGAGAGCGAGTTGACGAAGAAGCTCTATGCGATCGACCATCCCGAGACGGGGCCCTTTGGCAGGCAGTGTCTTCTCGCCCGCCGTCTCGCCGAAAGGGGCGTGCGTTTCGTTCAGATCTACTGCGGGGCGGAAAACACCACCGCAAAGAAGATCCGTCCGAACTGGGACAGTCATGAGGACATCGTCAGGGACCACGGCTACTGGGGTGAGGTGCTCGACACCGGGGCTTCGGCACTTCTCCTTGATCTCAAAGCGCGCGGTCTGCTCGAGGACACGCTTGTGATCTGCACCTCGGAATTCGGCCGGCAACCGGCGGCCCAGGGCTCAGGCAAGGGGCGTGACCACAATGCCGGGGCCTTCACCAGCTGGATGGCGGGCGGAGGAGTGAAGCCGGGGATCGGCTACGGAGCAACCGACGAACTCGGGTTCGAGTCAGTCGAGAAGGTGGTGCACAGTTGGGAACTCCACTCGACCGCTCTTGAACTCCTCGGGATCGATCACGAAGCCCTGACCTGGTATCACAACGGGCTCGAGCAACGCCTCACCGGATTCGAGGGCAGGGGAGTGATTCGTGAACTGATCGGGTGAACGAGGGCTAACGGGACGCCGATGCGGTTTGACAAGGTTCCTTAACCGGACGTGCGTTGTCCTACCTCTTCTGCCATTAAACGAAATTATGAGCCGTCTTACTCACTCGGAGATTCACATGGTTCAGCGGATCGGCTGGCTGCGCGCTGCCGTCCTCGGCGCAAATGACGGTATCGTCTCGACCGCCAGTCTTGTCGTCGGAGTTGCGGCGGCAGGTTCGGGGCGTCCCGAGATTCTTGTCGCAGGACTGGCCGGGCTGATGGCCGGGGCGATGTCGATGGCGGCGGGGGAGTATGTCTCGGTCAGCTCCCAGACCGATGCGGAGGCCGCCGACAAGGCGCGGGAAATTCGCGAGCTGAACGAGGATCCGGAAGGAGAACTTGCAGAACTCACCGGGATTTATCTTTCCCGCGGCCTAGACCGGGATCTGGCTGAAAAGGTCGCCCGGCAGTTGACGGAAAAGGATGCGATCGGCGCTCATCTGCGCGATGAACTGGGCATTTCGGATACGGTCACGGCCCGCCCCGTGCAGGCAGCACTCGTTTCGGCACTGACCTTTGCCGTGGGGGCGGCGTTGCCTCTTCTCGTCGCCGGGTTTGCTCCCGCAACCAACCTCAGTCTGTGGGTCGCCGGGGCCACCTTTGTCTCCCTTGGTCTGCTTGGGGCGGTGGGCGCGGCGGCGGGCGGCGCCGGTCGGATTCGCGGTGCGCTTCGTGTTGCTTTCTGGGGGGCTCTTGCCATGGGAGCCACCGCCGCTGTGGGTTCGCTCTTTGGTGTGGTGGTAGGGTAATCTTCCGTCTCGTTGGAGGCGGCTCCGGAAGAATGGAATTCGGGCGGCGGGTTAGTTTCTCTTTAACCACTCCGCCACCGCCGCGAGTTGATGCGGCTGTGCACCCATTCTGACACCGGTGCCATCCGAGGACTTCTCCACGAGGCTGGCAGCGACCCGATCAATCGCCGGCTTGAGTCCATCCAGTTCGGGGAAGTGTTTTTCCAGGACCATCAATTCAGGAAGGCATTCGACGGTGATGCCCATCGCGTTGAACTCTGTCAGGATCGCTCCAAGCGCCGGTTCGGCCGCCGCTTTGACCCGGGTGATGGCTTCGGCCCGGTCTTCGGGAACCGCCTCGAGAAGATCTCCAAGCGCCCGGAGGATGATGACATGGTAAACGGTTCGGGCATTGTGCGCATCGATCCAGCGTCCGTTGGTGCTTTGACCCGGGGCGACCCCCAGTTCGAACTTAGTGAGGGCGGAGTCGAGGTAGGTTTGATTCCCCGACGCCTGCGAGGCATTGGCGAGGAGCGAAACGGAGAAGGCGTTGTAATTGAAGTTCGTCACGAGGCGCTGTTTCTCCGCCCAGTCGGCGGCCCGCAAACCGGCGGCAGTCCAGGTTGGCTCATTGAAGACTTTGCCGGCGGTGAGCAGGGCAACGCCACAGACACCGGTGTCGAACTGGGTGCCTCCCTCCGGGTCCGCGGTGGTGACCCAGCCGTCCTTCACTTCGACGGTTCCGGCAGCGAGCTGCTTTTCGATCATCTCACCGAAGCGGATGTTTTTGCCTCTCAGATCGGGGAAGGGGAAATGGCCATCGGGCTGCTGCAGCGCGAGGAGGACTGTCGCGACACCCCGGGCGAGTTCATCGAGCATGCCAAGTTCGTTTGGCGTATGGACCTGGGCGTACGGATGGATCGCGCTCAATCCATCGAGAACGTAGCCATAAAAGCGAACCATCTGATTCGGAAGGGGCTGCCCTTTCGTCAATTCACGAACGGCGCGGCCTTCGCTCTTGAGTGCCCCAACAAAAAGCCGGGTGGCGGCCGCCTCGTCGAGGGTGAGCGGTCCGGGGTGGTCGCCCGGGCGACGTCCGTCAGGCAAACCGGCCTGGTCTCCGAGAACCGCCCGCCATTCGGTGATCACGGCGGTGATTTCCGGAAGTGATCCGGAGAGGAGGGCGGCATCGAGTTTTTTTCGAATGAGCGGGGAGCCCTCAAGTATCCCCGGTGAGGGACGGAAGAGCGGCTGGCCCGCCATGGACCAGCCACCCGGATCGATCCCGACGGCCGATTCGACCTCGCGGAGAAGAGCCTCGATCTCTGACGCTGTCGTCATCGTCTGTAGGGTCGCGGCAGCCTGTTTGACCCGATCGACACGCGACTCGTCGTTGTGTTCGCGGGCAATCTGGAGAGCCATCTTGAGCCGGGCCTCCGTTTCGAAGTCGAGACTCGGGGCGGGAAGCATCGTCGCAAAAAGTCCGGAAATGAGGAGCAATGTCGTCTTTTTCATGGGCAATTTTCTCTGTGGCTGGCCTCTCTGAGGCCGGGTTGGACGATCATGAATCGTGCGCACCGAACGCGGGGGCACAGACCCCGCCTACATCAGAGGAGCAGGCTTCGTCACAAGGCGAGCTTCTTTTCCGCCCAGGTCAGAATCCGGCCGACCTGCGTGGCATCTTCGTTTTGCTTGGCCAGTTCCAGCGCGTCCCTGCCTTTCACGAGCTGACGCAGCAATGGCAGCGAGATCACTTTGCCGGCGGCTTCGGTCACCGTTTCATACCGCTGTTTGAGGACCTCAAGATCAATGTCTCCGGGGTCCTCCGTGCTGAAGTCAATCGGCTCCGTGTCGGCAGCCTCATCGATTCCGGTCTCTGCAATCAGAGCATCGAGCGCTTGATCGGCTTCGGTAAGTTCAAAACGGCGAAGCATCTCTGTGATTTCAGTGCCTCTCATTGCCAGAGTGACGGGAGGAGTGAGGTCGAGTTCCTCGAATGCCGTTTTGAGCCGGTCGGCTTTGGCTTCGATCCGGGCCTCGAGGGCGGCGGTCTCCTCCCGGTTTTGACCGGCAAGTTTAATCGCTTTGGCGAGTTGTTCCGGAGTCAGGGCTGAGCGCAGGGTGACCAGCGTTTTTAGCTGAAGCCGTTTGAGTTTCGCCTCGGCATCGAGGAGATCCTGCAACTGGGCGTCGGCGGCCTCAGGGGAGAGCGAGTCGGTTTTGAGGAGGTCCTTGAGTTCCTCTTCTTCGCTGTGAATGGCGGCTTCCAGAGATTCTGCCTCCGCTTTGGCGGACTCGTATACCTGGCTCAGTTGGGACTCCTGATCAGCCGTGAGATCGAGCGCGGCGCGGTGGGCGGCAATGCTATCGGGGGTGACGAGGCCCTCGAAATCGAGCCCGGAAACGCCTGTGAGAGGAAGGGTAAAAAAGGTAAGTAAGAATCTAAAATTCATGGTGATAAGTAGTTACAGACTGATGCGGAGATGGAGAGGGAGAAGTTTATCGGAGAGATAGCGGTGCGCCTCGCCCCGCACCTCCATTCCGGCGAAGAGGGGGGCTCGTTCAGGGTCGGGTTCGAGGAGCACGGGAAGACTTGAGCTGAGAGATTGCGGTTCAGGCTCCCGATTCAATAGGAGGAAGCTGGCGAAGAGGAAGAAGAGCGCCGCAGCCGACAGCGGAACCAGAACCTGGGCGATCCGGGGCCCATGAGGCGGAGTGGATTGGCAGCGGGCCATCGTCATGATCCGGTCGAACGAGGGGGCGAGGGCTGCCTCCTGTTTCCGCAGGCCTTGAAACTTCTCACGCAGTTGATGATCGGATGAATGGTTCTCTGTCATGATTCAAGCGGGGCAAATTGAAGGAGTTCGCGGAGCCGTGTTTTGGCCCGGGCATAGTGGGTACGGGCCGAGCCGAGAGAGACGCCCATGACTCCGGCGGCCTCCGAGAGGGAGAGATCCTGATAAAAAACGAGATGCAGCACCTCCGCCTGCCTCGCGGGCAGTTGCTCGAGACAGAGGCGAAGGTTCCGGGCCGACTCGTCGAGATCGAGCGGGTATGCCACGGCGGAGTCTCCTCCCGTGCTTTCGTAGGAAGGGAAACGCAGCAATTTTCCGGCAAGAGATTCCCGGAAGCGTCGTCTTCGAGACTCCTCCTTCGCGGTGAAGCGGATCACGCCGAACCACCAGGTCTTGAGAGAGGATAGATCCCGACAGATCGCTTTTCCCTGGATCACTTTGAGGTAGGCATTCTGAAGAACGTCGCCCGCTTCGGCAGCCGCTCCCTCGCAGCAATGGAGCGCCCAGCCATAGGCGTCGCGGTGCAGCGGTTCGAGCGAACTGATCAGGTCGTCTTTCATTCATTTCCCCATGAGTGACACGGGGAGGAGGAATGTATGACACGCGTCCCGATTTTTTTCGCCGAAAGAATCGACAGGGTCAGGCCGGCCTCAGAGGAGAGTTCGTTCGACGACCCACCAGATCCCGGCAAGGGCGACGAGGAGCGATCCGGGAATGACGACGAACTTCCGATACTTCTCCTCGTTGACGATCCAGAAGGTGGCGGCAAAGGCGATCGCGATGACGGCTATCTGTCCGAGTTCCACGCCGATGTTGATCCCGAGCAGGCCAAGAATGAGCGAACCGGTGGAGTCGAGCCGTGTTGCCATGACTCCGGCAAATCCGAGGCCGTGAATGAGGCCGAAGATAAAAACAATGAGAAGTCGCCAGTGGCTGTAGTGACGCCTCACGAGATTCTCCAGGGCAACCGCGACGATGCTGGCGGCGATGATGGGTTCCACCACACTCGGGGGCAGAGTCACGATGCCGGCGGAGGCAAGCCAGAGGGTGATCGTATGAGCCAGAGTGAAAGTGGTGACCTGGAAGAGGAGCGGTTTCCATTTCCGCGACATCAGGAAAAGCCCGAGGACAAAAAGGACGTGGTCGAGACCAAGGGGAAGGACATGGAGGAATCCACGTTTAACCTCCGAGGTGAACACCGCAGCGAGGTCGGCACTGTCGGCGGACTGGCCGACAGAATCGGGCGAGGCGGCCGGCATGGGCGCGGCCAGGGCGGTGAGATCGAGAAGGAAGCTGGTTTCCCCGGGGAAGAGAACGGCGTAGCGCTCGACCTGCTTTCCATCGAGGAAATTGAGGAAGTTCACGTTCATCGGAATGGCCGCGGGATCGGTCAGTTTCAGGGATTCAACCCGATAACCCGAGAGTCCTTTGGGCAGGGTCGTTTTCCAGGAACCCACAAGAACAGAGGAGTCGTCCGGATTTTCGAGCGCTCCCTTGTCCCCGAGTTTCTGGAAGGACCAGGTGAATTCCGGCTTCACCTCGCCGAGGGGCTCGAAGTGGAATTTGAGTCGGGCCGCCACAAAGGCATTAGCCTTTACCCCGAGAGCCGAGAGTTCCTCGGAGGAGATGGCGTCGGTGGCGGTTTTGGTCAGGTAATCGTGTTCCTCGGGATTGACCTCGAAAGAGCGGGGATCGACCTCGACGCGGATTTCAGAATGACCGTCAGCATTAAAATGAGAGCGGACCGGGACGTCCGGGACGGGGTGGGCGAGGGCAGACCCGGTCGCCAGCAGAAGGGAAAGAAAGACGAGGTCACGGAGGGTAGCAGGCATGTTAAAGGGGAAAGAATGCACGTGTTCGAGAGAGAATGTGAAGAATATTCTTGCCGGATTGGTGTAATTTTGATCAAATTCAACCTAACTCGTATTAACGACGTAACCAAAAGACTACCATGAAAAAACTCCTCGCTATTCTCTCTATCGTCGCCCTTTCCGGTTCCATCTACGCCGGTTGTGGCGTCAAGGTGGCCGTTGCCGGTGAACTCTCTGGCTACGACAAAGAAAAGAAAGAACTCACCGTTGGCACTGAAAAGGTCACCCTTGATGCCTCCGCCAAGATCGTCGACGCCGACGGTAAGGAAGTGAAAATCGAAGACCTCGTTGGCAAGAAGGTCACTGTCTCCACCGACAAACACACCAAAAAAGGTGAAGAAGTGAAGGCCGACAAAGCCTGATCATTCTTTTTTTGATTTTCGAAAACCCGGTTCTCCTGAGAAGGCGGCCGGGTTTTTTCGTGTCTGCTTCCCATGCCCCATTATCCGGAGGATATGGACCACGAATGGGCACGAATCAGAGTAAATTATCAATTGAGGTATTCGTGTGAATTCATGCTCATTCGTGGTCCAAAACTCCATCAGTCATTCCCTGTCTTCTTTAACCCGGACTTGCCAAGCGCAGTCTCAGGACCCATTCTCGCCGCAGATGAAATTCCGTCTCTTTCTCCTCGTCGCATTCCTTGCGACTCCCATTCTCCACGCAGAATTGCGCCTCCCTTCCTTCTTCAGTGATCACATGGTCTTCCAGCGTGACGCGCCCATTCCGGTGTGGGGTTGGGCGGATCCGGGGAGAACGATTCAGGTTTCCCTGGGCGAAGGGCCGGTCTCGACGACCGCTGGGGAAGATGGGCGCTGGAAGATTGAACTGCCGGCGATGGCGGCAAACGCCGCGGGACTGACCCTCAAGGTTTGGACCGAGGATAAAAATCCGATTCCGTTTATCGAATTGAAAGACGTCCTCGTCGGCGAAGTCTGGCTCTGCTCGGGCCAGTCGAACATGGAGTGGTCCGTCGCGGCCAGTCTTAATTCCGCTGAAGAAATCGCAGCGGCGAATTTCCCCGCAATCCGTCAGATGAAGATCGACCACCTCACTGCGGCGACCCCGCAAGCGGATGTGAAATCCGTCTGGCAGGTTTGCTCGCCGGAAACGGCGGGTAGCTTCACGGCGGCGGGTTATTTCATGGCCCGTGAGCTCCACCGGGAACTCGGCGTGCCCATCGGCCTGCTCAACAGCTCGTGGGGCGGCACCCGCATCGAACCGTGGACACCGCTTGAGGGGATTGCTTCGGTGCCGGCTCTGGCTGCTATCCGCGACCAGGTCGAAAAGACTCTCCCGGACAATGAACAGTATCGCACGACTCTGAAATCCCATCGCGACGAGGTCGCAAAATGGCTCACAGAAACCGATGCGGCCCTCGAGAAAAAGACCTCTGCTTCCGCCACACCTGTCTTTCCTCCGGCGCTCGTTCCTCTCACCGCCCACACCGCGCCGACCACCCTCTACAACGCGATGATCCATCCGCTCGTCGGTTACGGAATGCGCGGAGCGATCTGGTATCAGGGTGAGTCGAATCACACCGAGACGCTTTATCCCGAGAAGAAGCAGGCTCTTGTCTCCGGCTGGCGGGAGAAGTGGGGCATTGGCGAGTTTCCCTTCTACTTTGTCCAGATCGCTCCCTGGCAATACGGCGGCGAGGATCCGTCCATCCTGCCGCGCTTCTGGGAGGCCCAGGCGGCCTGCCTTTCGATTCCGAAAACGGGCATGGTCGTGACGAACGATATCGGCGATGTGAATGACATTCACCCGAAGAACAAACAGGAGGTCGGACGCCGTCTCGCGCTGCTTGCTCTGAAAAACGATTACGGGAAGAGTGATCTTGTTGCCACCGGCCCCGTCTTTAAATCACTCACGGTGGAGCCCGGAAAGCTCCGTCTTACCTTCGACAATGTTGCAGGAGGTCTCAAGTCGCGCGACGGCAAGCCGCTGAGCCACTTCGAAGTGATCGGCGAATCCGCCGAATTTGTCCCAGCCACGGCTGTGATCGAAGGGACAGACACCGTCGTCCTCTCCGCGGCCGGTGTGAAGGAACCGGTCGCAATGCGTTTCGCCTGGCACAGGCTCGCCGAGCCGAATCTCGCGAACGGAGCGGGACTGCCGAGTTCGGCCTTTCGCGCCGGGGAGGTTCCGGTCTATGATTTTTTCACCCTGAAGGTGTCCGATGCCGCTGATTACGAGCTCGTTTATGATCTTAATCTGAAGACCCTCGCCGCCGAGATCACCTACACGGCTGACCGAAGTAAGGAAGTCGCGAAGGGCTTTGATCGTGTCGGTTATTTCATGGAAACTACCGGAGGCGGTGGCGGCCTGCGATGGGTCTGGACTGCGATGGATCCCTTCACCGACGATCCGGCAAAACTCGGCGTGCCTACAGCAAAGTCCGGAATCGTCTTCCAGACGGGAGTGACAAACCTCACCGTGCTCAGCAATGTTGCCGGAGTCACGAATGGAGAGGCACTCGCGGGCAACATCGAATTCTGGCCCTACAATTATGGGCCGATGAACACGGCCAAGGTCCCCGGCGCTTCCGAGGAACTGTGGGACTTCGGCGACGCGCCGCTTCCGCCTGTGGAGGGCTACGGATCGATGCAGGTTCACCAGACCGCCGCGAAAGAGACCGTCTTTGCGGTCAATCAGTGGAACGGAGGACCGGGCGCAAATCTGGGTATCGGGAACAGCAGTGTGGATCCGAGGACAAAAGACTGGACCTTCGTCGGGAACGCCGGTTCGTTCGAAACGGCTCGATTGAGGGTTTTTGTCAGGAAGAAGAAATGAGAAAGAGTTGGGACCACGAATGGGCACGAATGAACACGAATATGAAGTGTTCAGAAGCTCCTCCATTCGTGTTCATTCGTGAAGATTAGTGGTCAAAATAATCCCCCCATGCTCGACCTTCGACATTCCCTTGCCTGTCTCATCATTACTCTCTGCTGTCTCACTTCCTTCGCCGCCGAAGTCCGCGTCTCCGATCCCGAGTCCGCCCGCAAAGCTGTTCTCGCTGCGAAGCCGGGCGATGTCATCGTGCTCTCCGCGGGTGAGTGGAAGGATGCCGATCTCCGTCTCGATGGCACGGGGGCAAAGGATGCGCCCATCACGATCCGGGCGGAGAAGCCGGGGGAGACGATCTTCACCGGTGCCTCGCGCATTCGCCTCGGCGGGGAGCATTTGGTCGTGAGCGGTCTGTGGTTGAAAAACCTCTCCGGTGCCAAAGCCGACTGGTTTGAATTTCGCATCGACTCGAAACGGAGGGCGAATCATTGCCGGGTGACGGATTGCGCTTTTACCGAGTCTGCGGATTTCACCCCGGAGGAAAAGGAAAGCCGCTGGGTCGGGATCTATGGAGCCGGCAATCAGCTCGACCGTTGTTTCCTTGAGGGCAAAAAGAACAAAGGGACCACTGTGGTGGTGTGGCTCGGAGAGCAGGACACGGGCGGTCACCGTCTCCTCGCCAACCTCTTCGGGGAGCGTCCGCGCCTGGGTCAGAATGGAGGGGAGGCGCTGCGCGTTGGTGACAGCAAGAGCTCGATGATGAAGGCCTCATGCCTCATCGAAGGGAACTGGTTCAATCGGTGCGACGGCGAGACGGAATGCATCTCCAACAAATCCTGCGGCAACACCTACAGAGGAAATTGGTTCTTCGAGACTCAGGGTACCCTGACGCTGCGCCACGGGAACGACTGCCTCGTCGAGGGGAATTATTTCATCGGGCAGGGCAGGGCGCAGACCGGCGGCATCCGTGTGATCGGGGAGCGGCATCGTGTCGTCGGGAATTTCCTGAGTGGGCTGGAGGGTGACGACTTCCGCAGCGCGATCTGTCTCGTCAATGGGATCCCAGGCAGTCCCGAGAACGGCTACCTACAGGTGATTGATGCGAAGATCGAAGGCAATACCATCGTCGATTGCAAGGACGCCATTCTCCTCGGCCACAACGACGAGAACGAAGCGACCCTGGCTCCGAAGGGGACTGTTTTCGAGGGGAATCTCGTCCTCGCGCGCGAAGGGCGCTCCGCCGTCCGCGTCGAGCGGGCCGGGGAGGGGACTGTGTGGAAGGGTAACCGCATTCAGGGGCCGCTTGAGGGAATGGATGAGGTCGAGGGCGTACGTGGAGGGGGCGTCGCACCGGTGGAACTTCCTAAGGTGATCGATGCCAAGTCCTTCGGCACCACGTGGATGAAAAAACCATAGTATCCGCCCGGCAGCCGGAGCGGCCGCCCTACAATCGACCTCCTGAAAAATCCTGTAGGGCGAGCGCCCCGCTTGCCTGTCGAATCCTACCGAATCGCGCACTGGAAATTTCCTCATCCTCCGCTACATCTCATCCAATGACTCCCCAAGAAAAAGCCACCGCCCTCGGAATCGACCTTTCGCCGCTCACCCCCGGATACCTGAACCTCTGCATCCGCAGCGGAAACCATCTCATCACTTCGGGTCATGTCAGTGATCTGAAAGGAGTCCTCGGCAAAAGCCTCGTCGTCGAGGATGGCTACGCCGCCGCGAAGAACTGCATGGAGAAGATCCTCCGTTCCGTTCACCACACCCACGGCACCCTCAATGGACTGCGCTGCCTCAAGCTGCTCGGTTGTGTCTACTCGACCGGTGATTTCACGGATCAACATCTCGTCATCAACGGGGCCTCGGATCTGGTCCACGAACTTTACGGTAAGGACGGCGACGGCTATCACGCGCGCAGTGCCCTCGGCTTTGCGGCGCTTCCCACTGGAGCGGCAGTGGAGGTTGAGGCGATTTTTGAGATTTTGTGAACGGGGGCCGTTTGTCAGCGCTCCTGGCTACGTGAACCCGTTCTTGAATCCCAACCTTCGATTCATGTAGTGTTTTCCAGGGTTGAGCGTTGGACTCAACCCCCGTTCAATACTCATGAATCTGATTCGGCTGGCATTGCTATCTGTGGCGTTTCTCCCGCTGGCTACCCCAGCTGCGCAGGCGGACGAAAAGCTGTCGTTCAACCGCGACATCCGCCCGGTCTTCTCCAACGCTTGTTTTGCCTGTCACGGCTTTGATGCGAAGGAACGAAAAGCCGACCTCCGTCTCGATCTTCCTGAGGGGGCATTTGCGGATCTCGGAGGTTACCAGGCGATCAAGCCCGGCGACCTGATGGCGAGTGAGGCCTGGCAGCGTATCCTCTCCGACGACAAGGATGAGGTGATGCCGCCTCCGGACTTTCACAAGGCGCTCACCGCCGATGAAAAGGAACTGATCCGCCGCTGGATCGAGCAGGGTGCGGAGTATCAGCAGCACTGGTCCTTTGTTGCGCCGGAGAGGGCAACTCCTCCTGCCGTAGCGGGGACGACAAATCCGATCGATGCGTTTTTGCAGGAGAAGCTCAAGAAGGAGGGCCTGAGCCCGGCGGCGGAAGCAAACCGGGAAACACTGATCCGTCGTGTCACGCTCGATCTCACGGGGCTTCCCCCGACCCCGGCCGAGGTTGCGGCTTTTCTCGCCGATTCCTCACCCGAGGCCTACGGGAAACTCGTCGATGGACTCCTCACGCGAGTGACCTACGGCGAACATATGGCCCGTTACTGGCTCGATCTGGCGCGCTACGCGGACACTCACGGATTGCATCTCGATAACGAACGATCGATGTGGCCCTACCGTGACTGGGTCGTGAGGGCCTTTAATGAAAACATTCCCTTCGATGACTTTACCCGATGGCAGTTGGCGGGAGATCTTTTGCCTGAACCGACGCGGGAACAACTCATCGCCTCGGGATTTAATCGCTGCAATGTCACCACGAGCGAGGGCGGAAGTATCGCAGAGGAGTGGGTCTATCGCTATGCGGTCGATCGCACGACCACGGCGGTGGAGGTCTGGATGGGACTGACGGCTGGATGCGCCGTCTGTCATGACCACAAGTTTGATCCGATCTCGGCGAAGGATTATTACTCGATGTATTCCTTTTTCCACAGCGCCGCCGATCCGGCGATGGACGGAAACAAGATCGATACGCCGCCGATTCTAAAACTGACCACGCCAGGGGACGAGAAACGGCTCACGGAATTGGAGTCGAAGATCAAGGGCGTCGACGCCCGAATCGCTGCGGTAGTCGCCGGTTTGAACTATACCGATCCGGCCACGCTCAACCAGACTCCGTCGGGGACAAAGACCGAGACGATCTGGTTTGAGGATGATTTTCCGAAGGGCACCACTCCCGGAGTCGCGGGCGACGCGATACGGTGGACGACGCGGGGCGGGGGCGAAGTGTTCAGTGGAAACCGGGCCTTGATCCGGACCGCGGTGAATACAGTGGCGCAGGACTACTGGAGCGGCGGTGCCACCTTCACGGTTCCGGCGAACGGAACGATTTTTGTCTATACCTACCTCGATCCGGCCAACCTGCCCGGAGCGATCATGGTGCAGTTCCATGTCGGTGGTTGGAAACATCGGGCGATCTGGGGAGCGGAGGACAAGATCGGCTTCGGCACGGCGGGAACGTTCGAGAAGGTTGCGATGGGGCCGCTTCCGAAAGCAGGCGAATGGGTCCGCCTCGAGATTCCCGCTTCCAAACTCGGCTTGAAGGCGGGCGCCAAAGTCGATGGTTATGCCTTCACCCAGTATGGAGGCACGGTGAGCTGGGACCGGCTCGGAATCGCGGCGGAGACCAACCCGGCGAAGGACCCGGCCTGGTCCTGGAAGATCTGGCTCGAGCAGAATCAGGGAAAACGCAATGACCTCCTTCCGGATGCCCTGCGTGATCTCGTCCGCGGCAAGAAGCCTGCGGAGTGGTCCGAAGCCGAGGGAAAAAAGATCAAGGATTTCTGGCTCGCCAATCTCTACGCCGGAGCCCGGGACAAGATTACTCCGCTCGATGGTGAAAAGGCACCCTTCGTAGCGGAGAAGGATAAGATTGAAAAGGACACTCCGATCACTTTCGTGATGGCTGACCTGCCGGAGGCCCGGGAAAGTTTTGTGATGGAGCGGGGGCAGTATGACAAACCCGGTGAGAAAGTGGGTCGCGGGGTTCCTTCGTTCCTGCCTCCTCTTCCCGCCAAGCCGACTGATCGCGACTACAACCGTCTCGACCTCGCCAACTGGCTTGTGAGCGGGACTCATCCGCTGACGGCGCGGGTCACGGTGAACCGTTTCTGGCAGCAGTTTTTCGGAGTCGGCCTCGTGAAGACGAGCATGGACTTCGGTTCCCAGGGAGAACCTCCGAGCCATCCGGAATTGCTCGACTGGCTTGCCGTTACTTTTGTGGAGGATGGCTGGGATATGAAGAAACTCGCGAAACGAATCGTGACCAGTCATGCCTATCGCCAGAATTCCGGAGCCGAACCCGCGTTGAGACAAAAAGATCCCGAGAACCGCCTCCTCGCGAGAGGTCCGCGCTTCCGCCTTGATGCCGAGGTCCTGCGCGACCAGGCGCTCTATGTGAGCGGTCTGCTCGTGCCGACGATTGGCGGAAAAGGGGTGAAACCCTATCAGCCGGAGAACATCTGGGAGCCGGTCGGATTCGGAAACAGCAACACCCGCTACTACACGCAGGACAAAGGTGAGGCGCTTTATCGCCGCAGCCTCTACACCTTTCTCAAACGTACCGCGCCGCCGCCGTTCATGTCGAGCTTCGACGCACCGAACCGTGAACAGAGTTGCACCGTCCGTGGACGCAGCAACACGCCCCTGCAGGCCCTCCAGTTGATGAATGACATCCAGCACGTCGAGGCGGCGAGGAAGTTCGCGGAGCGAATCATCAAGGAAGGTGGAGCCACTCCCGACGAGCGGGTCCGCTGGGGCTGGCAGGTCGTCACGGCGCGTTCGCCTGAAAAGGAAGAGGCAGAGGTGGTTCTCAATGCACTGACGATGCATCGCGACCGCTATGACTCCGACAAGGCTGCCGCTGCTACCCTGATCGCTTATGGTGAGAGCAAGGCTGACGCCGCCCTCGATCCGGCGGAGTTGGCGGCCTACACGCTGGTGGCGAATTTGTTATTAAACCTGGATGAGTCGGTGACGAAAAACTGAGCTATGAACCCCGCCATCGAATATCACGAGTACCTTACCCGCCGCCGATTCTTCGAAGGAGCCGGCCTCAAAGTGGGCGGGGTAGCGCTTGCGTCGCTGATGGGTCGCGACGCCCTCGGTTCGACCGCATCCGTGCCCTCGAATTCCGGCGCGGTTCATCCGGCCTTGCCCGGGTTTCCGAACTTTGCTCCGAAAGCAAAACGGCTGATCTATTTGCACATGAACGGGGCGCCGTCTCAGCTCGACCTCTTCGATTACAAGCCCGGTCTTCAAAAGCTCTTCGACGCCGATCTCCCTGAGTCCATTCGCAAGGGCCAGCGCATCACCACGATGACGAGCGGTCAGGCACGGCTCCCGGTTGCCCCAAGCAAGTTTGCCTTCAAACAATGCGGCCAGAGCGGCATGTGGATGAGTGAACTCGTTCCGCACATGCAGGGAATCGCCGATGATATCACCATGATCAAAACGGTGCACACCGCGGCGATCAATCATGATCCGGCCTGCACCTTCGTCATGACAGGATCCGAGGTCCCCGGGAAACCGAGCCTCGGTTCATGGATCAGTTATGGCCTCGGCAGCGAGAGCAACGATCTGCCTTCCTTTGTCGTTTTCACTCCGACCTTTCCGAAAGACAGCCAGGCTCAGGCGCTCTTTACCCGGATGTGGAGCAGCGGATTTCTTCCGACAAAATACGATGGCGTCGCGCTGCGTGGCGCCGGCGATCCGGTGCTCTATGTGAAAAATCCTCCCGGCGTGAATTCGGATGACAGGCGGACGATGCTCGATGCGCTGAGCCGACTCAATCAGCGTCACTTTGATCGACTCGGTGATCCCGAGACGCAGACACGAATCTCCCAGTATGAAATGGCCTTCCGCATGCAGGCAAGCGTGCCCGAGCTGACCGACCTCAGCGGCGAGAGCGAAGCGACCCTCGCGATGTACGGGCCCGATGTGAAAACCCCGGGGTCTTTCGCCCACAGCGCCATCATGGCCCGCCGCCTTGCCGAGCGGGGAGTCCGCACCGTGCAGATTCTTCATCGCGGCTGGGACCAGCACGGCAACCTGCCCAAGCTCATCGCCGGACAATGCCGTGACGTCGACCAGCCGACGGCCGCGTTGATCCGCGATCTCAAGCTGCGCGGATTGCTCGAGGATACCCTCGTGGTTTTCGGGGGTGAGTTCGGGCGCACCGTTTACTCGCAGGGCACACTGACAAAGGACAATTACGGACGCGATCACCACCCGAAGAACTTCTGTATGTGGATGGCCGGGGGAGGGGTGAAGAGTGGCCTGACCTATGGCGAGACCGATGACTTCAGCTACAACCCGGTCGAGAATCCCGTGCACCTGAATGATCTCAATGCGACCATCCTGCATTGTATGGGCATCAACGACCGGCGTTTCACCTATCCCTTCCAGGGGCTAGAGCAGCGCCTCACCGGGGTGGAACACGCCCATGTTGTGAGTGATATTCTCGCCTAGTCCCAGCGAATCGCGGAGTTCACTGTCGGGAAGGATTTCCGCGCAGACTGATTTCGAGGATTTGATTCGGAGATCGAAGTGCGGTAATCAGACGCCTTCCCTTTGCTGAAGCAAGGGGAGCCAGGCACGTATCATTCATGAGTTTTCAAGTTTCGGGGCGCATCTCTGATTCCGGTTTCCCCGCAGGGGCAACCGGGGGGCAGGCCTTGCCCCCGGGGACTGAGGTCGAGGGCTATGAGATCGACAGCGTTCTCGGCAGCAGCCGATTCAACATCACCTATCTCGTCCAGGACCTCCGTCACGGGAGTCATTTTGTCCTTAAGGAGAATTTCCCCGTCTATTTCACCTCCCGCCATCCTGTGTCTCTGAAGGCCGGGCCGCTCGACATCGACGGGGGGGATGCCGAGAGCTTCGTCTGGTCGGTCGAAAATTTTGAGGAGGAGGCGGGGCAACTCGCGACGATTTTTCATCCGGGGGTTGTTCGAGTGCTGAAGACCTTCCGGGCCTTCGGAACCGCCTTCTATGTAATGCCTTTGGTTGAGGGTTCCTCGCTCCACGAGCAGATCGGGCACCGGACTGCCTGCGGATTGGATTTTTCGGAAGACGAGATCACCGGTCTGCTCTGGCGGATGCTGAATGCTCTGGAATGTCTGCATGATCAGGGCATCTACCATCTCGACATCCACCCGGAGAATATTCTCATCACCGATCAGGGCATTCCCTGTCTGAAAAATTTCGGTGCGGCGAGGCAGCACCTTTGTGAACGTTTTCTCACGGTGGTCGAGTCGTCGACCTACACTCCTCCCGAGCAGTTGACGACAGGAGGAAATGTCGGCCCTTGGAGCGACCTCTTTGCCCTGGCCGCCTGCCTGCGCGCCGCCATCACGGGAGAGGATCCATCGACGGATTCAGACACATCGGGGAATCAATCATCAAACCCTCTTTCGGGCCGCAAGGAACTCATCGGACGTTATTCTTCCGAATTGCTGGCGTCGATCGACCGGGCTTTGGATCCGTTGGTGGAGGCCCGGTTTCACGGTGTGGCGGATTGGCGTGCCGCTCTCTGGGGCGGCGGCAGCGCGGAGCCGGCGGAGGGCGGGGAACCGGTGATCGATGCGGAACCGGTCGAGGTAGCGCCGGAGAATGTGCCACTCCCTTCCATCACTATGGAGAAGGAAGCCGCCGTCAGTGTGGCGCTTGCACCGGAGGAAAAAGTAAGCCCTCCTGACTCCGGAGAGAAAGAAGTGCCCGGCAGCTCCTTTGAGAAGGAAGATACCATCGTTGCCTCTCTTCCCGAGGTCGACTTTTCGGAGTTGATCCCGGCGGAGGCAAAACTCAGGCCCGCTATTTCGTTCGGCAGAATTTTCGGCGCCGTGCTGGTGATTGGCGCTCTGACGACGCTGCTGATTTGGAGATTTCCACCCACTCAGATAGGCACCACGGTCCAAGTTCCAAACACCACCGAACTGGCCAGTCAGACCGTGTCGGCGAGAATCGTTTCGGAAGAGGATCAATCGCCCCCGGCCACCGCGGTCACGATTCCTGCACCAGTTTCCGTGGTTGAGATCGAACCCGAGCCGGTGCCGGTCGCTCCAGTCGTAATTCCCGAGCCGGTGTTTGATGGCAGCGAGGCAGGGGAGGAGCGGGTTTTTGCCGGCATCGCGATGAGCTGGTGTCCTCCCGGTCAGTTTCAAATGGGGAGTCCGTGGAATGAGAAAGGTCGCTTTCAGGATGAGTCACCCCATCAGGTGCACTTGACCCGGGGCTTCTGGATCGCCAAAACCGAGCTGACCCAGAGGCAATGGAAGCAGATCATGGGAAATAACCCCAGCGTCATTCAGAGAGACACGCTGCCGGTCGATCAGGTGGAGTGGACAGACGTGCAAGCCTGGATGGAAAAAATGAATCAGGCGCATCCCCCGGCTCCGGGGTGGAAGTGGGCCATGCCGACCGAGGCGCAGTGGGAGTATGCCTGTCGGGCCGGGACAACGACGGCGATCTACAGCGGACCCCTGGAGATTCTCGGTGAACGGAATGCCCCGGCTCTTGATCCCATCGCCTGGTACGGAGGGAACAGCAGCGTGGGCTTTTCCGGTGACGGCTTTGATACCTCCATCTGGCCGGAAAAGCAGTACCCCGGTGGCAAGGCCGGCGTCCGTGATGTGGGCGGGAAACTTCCGAATGCCTGGGGGCTTCACGATATGCTGGGAAATGTCTGGGAGTGGTGCTCGGACTGGTACGACGCCTATCCTCTCGGCTCCGTGACCGATCCGGCCGGACCTCATACCGGCACGACGCGGGTGATGCGCGGCGGCAGCTGGGGCAACGGTGCCGTGGTCTGCCGCTCTGCCGTGCGCGGCGAGGACAGTCCGGAGAACAAGGGCGAAGGACTCGGATTTCGTTGTGTCATTGTTCCGGTGAATGACTGAAACGATCGTATCGCCGTTCTTTTTCAGGAACGGAAACGCGAACACGTCTTACGCTAACCCGTCCCCTCAGACGGGTTGAAGATGAGGACTCTACGGAGTTTAGTTTTCTTTGAAACCATGACGCTTCGAACCGCCTACCTCGCGTCCGTATGTTCCCTTGTCCTTCCGGCATCGGTCTTCGGACTTGAGACCCCTCTCTTCGAGAAAGACGTGCGCCCGATTCTCAAGGCGCATTGCTTTCATTGTCATGGTGAAGAGGGGGAAACGAAGGGAGGGCTCGACGTGCGCCTGAAGCGATTTCTCCTCAAGGGGGGAGAGTCGGGGGCGGCGATCATCGCAGGTAAACCCGCCGAGAGTCATCTCCTCGAACTGCTCAAGAGCGGTGAGATGCCGAAGGAAAAATCGAAGCTCTCTGATAAAGAAATCGCGACGATCGAGCAGTGGATTCTCGCCGGGGCCCGCACCGCCCGCCCCGAACCGGAGACGCTCGGCCCCGAACATCAGTTTACCGAGGAGGAAAGGAGCTGGTGGTCGCTCCAACCGATTCAACAGCCCGCCGTTCCGGCAAAGATCGACAAAAGGGAACGCAATCCCATCGACGCCTTTGTCCAGAGCGGCTTCGTGAAGAACGGGCTCACCTTTTCCGATGAAGCTGATGCGGCGACCTTGATCCGTCGGATGAGTTTTGACCTCACCGGACTTCCCCCGACCCCGGAGGCGGTCGATGCCTTTGTGGCCCGCTCGTCGGTGGATCGTGAAGCCGCCTATCTTGAACTCGTCGAGACTCTCCTCAGTTCGACGGCCTACGGCGAGCGATGGGGGAGGCACTGGCTCGATGTCGCGGGTTACGCCGACTCCGATGGATTTGTCGAACAGGACACCGAGCGCAAACATGCCTGGAAATATCGTGACTACGTCATCGCCGCGCTGAATGCCGACAAACCCTTTGATGAGTTTGTCAGGGAGCAGCTCGCCGGGGACGAGATCGCCGCGAAGCTGGGGCTGAACGCCGATTCGCCGACCGACGCTGAGAAAAAACGTTACGCCGAGTTACTCATCGCGACCGGCTTTCTCCGCATGGCCCCGGACGGAACGGCGACGCAGAACGATCTTGTTGCCCGCAACACCTCCATCACCGACACGATGAAGATCGTCAGCAACGCCTTTTACGGCATGACGATTCAGTGCGCCGAATGTCACGATCATCGTTACGATCCCATCACCCAGGCCGACTTCTACGAATTGCGGGCCGTTTTTGAACCGGGCTTCAATCCGAAGGTATGGCGGACTCCGGCGGGCCGTCTCGTTTCCCTCCAGACGAAGGATGACAAGGCCAAAGCCGATGCGATCGAGGCCGAAGCGAAGAAGATCGACGACGCCCGCCTCGCGAAACAGGCGGTGTTCATCGAGGAGGTTCTCGGGAAGGAACTCGAGAAACGTGAGGCTCCCATCCGGGCGGATCTTCGCAAGGCCTTCGAGACCGTCGTGAAAGATCGCACCCCGGCGCAGGTTGCCCTGTTGAAGCAACACCCCAGCATTGAGAAGCTCAACGCCGGATCGCTTTACCTCTACGATTCGACTTACAAAACGAAACACGCCGACACCCTCAAGAAAATGACGGACGAGGCGGCCACGGTCCGGGCGACGAAGCCGAAGCAGGAGTTTGCACAAGCCTTCACTGAGCTTCCTTTCAAACCCGAGGCGATCCCGGCGACTCATCTCTTTTTCCGCGGCAATCCCGAGTCACCAAAGGAGGTCGTGAAACCCTCCGATCTCAGTGTTTTGTCAGGATGGCGCAAAACGGAGCTGCCGGAGAAGGTCGCGACACTGCCTACAACCGGACGTCGTCTCGCTCTCGCCGAGACCCTCACCGATGGCGAGCACCCGCTCCTCGCCCGGGTCATGGTGAACCGGGTCTGGATGCATCATTTCGGATCAGGACTGGTCAAAACCGTCGCCGATTTCGGTCACCTCGGGGAAAAGCCGAGCCATCCGGAGTTGCTCGACTGGCTCGCGGCCAACTTTATGAAAGAGGGCTGGAGCCTCAAGGATCTCCACCGGCTCATCCTCACGAGTCACACCTGGCGGCAGCAGTCCTTGCGCGATGCGACGCGTGATGTGATCGATCCTGACAATCGCCTCCTCAGTCGCCAGAATAAACGCCGCCTCGAGGCCGAGACCCTGCGTGATTCGATTCTGGCCGTGTCAGGAAAACTCAATCCCAAAGTCGCGGGCGAACCCGTCCCTGTCATGCTGACCGAGGAAGGGCAGGTCGTCATCGGAATCGACACGATGGATACCGCTGGACGCCAGACCGGAAAGTTCATCGCGTTGAACGGAGAAGAATTCCGCCGCAGCATCTACGTGCAGATCCGTCGTTCACGGCCGCTCGAAATGTTCGCCACCTTTGACGCGCCTGACATGACCACCGCGAACTGCGAACTTCGTCCCGTCACCACGGTGAGCCCGCAGAGTCTCCTCCTCATGAACAATCTCGGCATGCGTGAGTTTGCCCAGTATTTCGGAGAGCGCCTCGCCAAAGAGGGCACCGATTCCGGCGCACAGATTGACCGCGCCTGGAAGCTCGCTTACGGACGCGCCCCGCGCCCCGAAGAGCGTGAGGCGGCAATCCAATTTGTAACTCTTCAGACCGCCCATTACACCGTGAATCCCGCGAAACTGGAAAAGGCCGCCGGACCCGCTGAGACCGGCGATGCCCCGCCGCGACTTCTCGGTCTCGCCGCTCTCGGACATGCTCTCATGAGCGCGAACGAATTTCTCTACCTCGACTGATCATGCACTCCCGCCGCGATTTTCTGGAAAAGAGTTACGGGATCGGCGCCATCGCGCTGGCGACTCTGATGAAAGAGCAGGGTCTGCTCGCGAATCCCGCGATCTCCGGCTCGGGACCGCAGCACTTTGACATGTTGCCGAAACCTCCGGGCTCCTTCGGTCAGGCAAAGGCGATGATCTCGATGTTCATGCAGGGAGGACCGAGCCACATCGACCTCTTTGATCCCAAACCCGAACTGAACCGGCTCGACGGCAAGGATTTCCCCGGCGAGGTCAAATACGATGACGCCGCCGGCGCGAGCCGCGAGGTCATGGGTTGCCCCTGGAAGTTTTCGAAACACGGTCAGTCCGGCATGGACTTCAGCGAACTCGTCCCGAACATGGCCGGCATCGCCGATGAGATGACGATGATCCGCTCCATGCACACCGGAGTGAATAATCACGGCCAGTCCATCAACGCGCTCATCAACGGATCCATCCTCACCGGACGACCCACCCTGGGGAGCTGGCTGACCTACGGGCTCGGATCGGAGAATCAGAATCTACCCGCCTTCGTCGCGCTCACTGATCCACGAGGGCTGCCCGTGCTCGGCGTCGATAATTTCACGAACGGATGGCTGCCCTCGCTTTACCAGGGCACCGTGATCCGTCCGAAGGAGCCGCGCATCCTTAATTTAGATCCACCCATGTCGCTGAAAGGTGATGCCCAGAAACGTTACCTCGATTTTGTCGAAGGGCTGAACCAGGGTCACCTCGAGACTCGTCCCGGCGAAACGGAACTCGAGGCCCGCATCCAGAGTTTTGAACTCGCCGCCCGCATGCAGATCGCGGCGAAGGAGGCTCTCGACATCAGTCAGGAGTCCGAGGCTACCCGGAAGATGTACGGCATCGATGTCAAGGAAACCGAGGACTTCGGGACCCGTTGTCTCATCGCACGCCGACTGGTGGAGAGGGGCGTCCGTTTTGTCTCCGTCTTCACCGGCAACCAGACCTGGGACAATCACGCCAGCATCACGACGGGATTGCCTGCCGCCTGCCGTTATGTCGACAAACCCGCCGCCGCTCTCGTCGTGGATCTGAAGCAGCGCGGACTGCTCGACAGCACCGTCGTCCACTGGGGCGGGGAAATGGGACGCCTCCCCGTCATTCAAAACCGTGCCGGAGCTCCCAGGGGAGACCGCAAGTCCGTCGGCCGCGACCACAACACCTACGGCTTCAGCATGTGGGTCGCCGGAGGCGGATTCAAAGGAGGCTACACCCACGGCGCCACCGACGAGTTCGGGCATCATGCCGTGGAGGATGTCGTGAATCATTACGACTATCACGCGACGCTATTGCACCTCTTTGGCCTTGATCCAAAGACGCTGACCTATAAGCGGAATGGGACACCCCAGTCGCTGATTCAGAATGATCAGGCGAGGATTGTGAAGGAGTTGCTGGCCTAGGGTTACTCCACGGCAGCCGGAGCGGCCGCCCTACAATACGCTGGACTCTGTAGGGCGGGCGCCCCGCCTGCCTCCTGCCCAACCCCGTCATTCCCGATCGCCTCGGTCGGACAACTGTCGCGCGCCTCTTCGCAGATCGCGATTTCGTCCTCGTTCACCGGTTGTCGTCTCACATAGGAATGTCCGCCCTCGTCGTTGCGCACGAAGATATCGGGCATCCGCTCGCGGCAGAGATCGCAGTCGATGCACTGGTCATCGACGTAGTAGAGTCCGGGGACATTGTCAGGGTATCGGTCGGGGTGATTTGCCATGGGGCAGGATACGGCCCGCGATGAAAAATCTTTCAGTCACTCCCGTAGCGTTGTCGCCACCCCCCTCGCCGCCCCTTCCCATTCCTCCACCGCACTCTCCCCAAACGCCGTCACCATCCGCCACGTCCCCTCAAATCCGGCCGGAACGGTGAGATTATCAAAGTTCTTCAAATAATACTTCCGGTAGGTCCCCGGCACATTCCAGATCATCGAGACGGGAGCCGCGCCGACAGGGAATTCGAGCAAACGTGAGACAGCGAACTGGCGGCTTCCGGGCTCGTAGACCGACATCCAGTCGACCGGTTGCTTGATATAGAAGAGGCGGGCAAAGTCCTCTCCGTCGGTGAGGGGACCACGGATCAATTTGTCCGGTTCAGCATCGTTTGCTGCGAGGTAGGCGGAGACGGTCGGGGTCCAGGCGTGCATGAAGTGGTAGACGAGTTTCAGCGGGGTTTCCTCTTCGGTGGAAACGGTGGTGGTCTCGTAGAGGCGGTTGTCCTTGATCTCGAACGTACACTTGAGGGTGAAGTTTCGTATCCTCGACTCGCGGTGAAAGCGGAAATGTTCCCCGCTCAGCGTTTCGCCGGGTGTTGCGATCGTTTTCCCGTCGAATTCGAAGGAAAGCGAGGTCAGTTCCTCGGGTTCGTTTTCGTGGTGGGCGGTGCCGATGAAGCCGACCTCGGGAAAGTTAAAAACGGTCCCGTAAGCGCTCTTTTCCGTGGTCATGGGAACGCCGCGGTAGTCAATACGTCCGGGTGTCCATTGCGACTGCTGACGCAGCAGGAGCGTGACTTCTCCGCAGGTGACGGTGATCTGCGGCAGATCAGGCCCGAGATTGGGGCGGTAGGGTTCGGCTGCATGAAGGAGGGGGCCGCAGGGACAAGAAAGAGCGAAAGCGAGAAGGGCGGTGCGCGGGATCATGGAAGCACCATGGCGGCGATCGCTGCGCTGTCAGGTGACGGGATCAGGTGAGAGTCTCGCCCGGAACAAATCCCGGGATCAGTCGTGTCGCCCGCAGGGGCAGTGATCCGGTCTCGGCGAGTTGCCTCGCCGCCCGCGAAAGCCTCCGCGCAAAGCGCGTTGGCGCGAGACTGTAGTGGGCCACGGTCGGGGTTAGATGACGGAGAAAGGACTCGTCGTCCCGCGAGATCACCGCCATCTCGCCGGGGATCTGAAGGCCACGGCGCTGAAGATGGGTGATGACGGTGAGGACGTGAACGGCCCGGGCGACGAGGACGGCGGTGGGAGGATGGTCCGAAGCGACAGCCTGATCGAGAAGGGCGCAGAGATTGGCGGCCGTGCCATCGTGACGAATCACGCTGACGCTTGCGGCAGGGTTTGTCGAGACCGCCTCGCGGAGGCCGGATTCGCTGTCTGCTTCGCCGCCGGTCGCTCCCTCGGGCAGACAGAGGGCAATACGTCGATGGCCTTTTCCCAGAAGGAGGCCTCCGGCATGACGGCAGGTCGCGCGGTAGTCGATGTCGAGGGAAGGCAGGGCGATACCCGGCGCACAGGATCCGGCGACGAGGCAGGGGAGTTGCCGACGGAGAAACCATTGCTGCATCGGCTCCCGTGATCCGAAGGCAATCCAGGCGGCGGAGGGGATGCGCGCGACGAGAGAGTCGAGAGTGCGTTCGGGGTGTTCGGAAAAAGCGGCCGGGTTCACGACGAGCTCCAGTTCGAATCCGGCGCGGGCCAGGTCGATGCGTAACTCGTCCACCATCACAACGGCGGAGGGCGGCATCTCCAGAAGCGGGCGCGGGGAGATGACGGCGATGAGTCGTTGCGTCGCCTTCGCGGCGTCCGATCGGGTCGCGGCAATGACACGTCGCCTCCTCGGTTGCGGGGCTTCAAGCGTGCCGTCGCGCTGCAACTCGTTGAGGGCAGCGCGGAGGGTGGGGCGACTGACCTGAAGCCGGTCGCACAGTTCCCGTTCCCCCGGGAGTTGGTCACTCCAGATCCCGAGCCGGATGTTTTCCCGCAGGGCCCGGGCCGTGTCAGAGACGAGCGAGCGCCGTTGGGGAAGTTCGGGACGGAAGGCAGGCATCTGGTCAGGTAAACTAACCAGAACGCTGCCCTTGTCTGACAAAGGCGGCAAGGTACAAAATGACGACTTTTATGAGTGCCCCTGATCCCGCCGTCCGTCACCTTCCCCCCGGAGTCTTGCATCAACTGAAGCGTTGGAACACCCCGACGATCTACAACGGATGGGAGCAGATCACGAAACGAAATCCCGCCCGCGAGGGGATCAATCTGGAGGAGACGAAGGACTTCATGCCGCAGATGGGGCCCATGGTCGGTTACGCGGTGACGCTGGTGATCGAACCCTCGAACGAATCTCACCGGGCGGCCAATCCGAATGCGGGAGAGGAATATCGCCGCTACCTCGCCAGTCTCCCCGGACCGAAGATTGTTGTCGTGCAGGATCTCGACAAGCCGAATGTCGTCGGCTCTCATTGGGGTGAGGTCAATGCGACGATGCACCGCAGTCTCGGCTGTGTCGGCACCATCACCGACGGAGCGGTGCGCGACATCGACGAGATGACGGACGCGGGTTTCAAAGCGCTCGCGCGTCGTCTCTGTGTCGGGCACGCCTTTGTCCACCCGGTGCGCTGGGGCTGCGAGGTCGAGGTCTTCGGGACGAAGGTAAAACCCGGTGATCTCATCCATGCGGACAAACACGGCTTTCTTGTCATTGCGCCCGAGGATCAGGAGCGTCTTCTCGATGCCGCGACGTTCATGGATGGGAACGAATGTGCGACCGTCATCCCGGCCGCCCGGGATGTCGAGGACTGCAGCATGGAGGAGAATCTCGCCCGCATGGAGGCGGCCATCGCGGTCTTTCGCCAGAACCTGAAGGCCAAATTTTCATCGAAGGGTGAATGGTGATGGAAGCGCTCAACGGTGGGACGATTTTACGGGACTACGAGCGCGACGGGGTTGCGCTCGTGCGCGGATTTCTTTCGCCGGATGAGGTCGGGGCGATCCGTGCCGAGTTGGACCGCTACATTCGCGAGGATCTCCCTGACAAACCCCTTGATGCCCGAACCCTCGAGGCCGACGAGAAGACGGTGCGCAATCTCTGGCGGCTGGAGCAACACAACGAGTTCTTCCGCGAGTTGGCGGAGCGGGCCGATTTGCGGGTGCTCATTGCTCCGCTCGTGAAGGGTGAACCTGTCCTCGCCGGAGTTGAGACCTTCAACAAACCCGCGCTGATCGGGTCGGGCGTGCCGCCGCATCAGGATAACGCCTACTTTTGCCAGACCCCGCCCGACATGCTCACGGTGTGGATTGCGATCGATGCGGTTACGGAGGCGAACGGGCCAGTCACCTACGTGAAAGGATCGCATCGTCTCGGTCCGCTCCCGACGCGGCCCTCAGGAGTGCGGGGCAACAGCATCGGCCTCGCCGAGATGCCGGAGGTCGGGGAAGGGGAGTTGCTCGTCGGACTGCTCGCTCCTGGCGATGCGACGATTCATCACTGTGATACGATTCACTACTCGGCGCCGAACACGACGGAACATCCGCGCCTGGGTTTTCTACTCGTCTTTCGCGGCAGTCATACGACGACCGATCCGGAGTTGAAGGCCACCTATTCCGCCGCGGCCACGGCGACACCACCTGCATGAAGGAGTTTTACCAATACTTCCCCGGCAGGCGGAGCGCCCGCCCTACAGCTTTGTATTCCCTGCCCTTCACTGTAGGGCGGGCGCTCCGCCTGCCATTGCTCGTAGGGGTATTTGTCATCGCAAACGAAGTGTCCGCCCGCGACCTCCACGTCGGCATCGACCCGGAGGTCCCCACGATTCACCACGCCATCAAGCTCGCCGCACCCGGCGACACCATCCACCTCGAGCCCGGTAAGGTCTATCGTGACTACGCGGGCTTTTACGGCAAAAAGGGTGAGCCCGGCAAACCCATCACCCTCGACGGGCACGGGGCCATCCTCGACGGTTCCGATCCGCTCGATCCCGCGAAATGGAAGGAAGTATCTCCCGGACTTTTCTCCTGCGACGATCTGCTTCCCCGTCTCGATGACGCGATTCTCGGTCGCTGGTTTTTCCTCTGGAACGGGACGGTCAACCGTATGGGCATCAACTCGAAGGCGAAGAGCGCTCCGTTGAAAGCGCCCGAAGATCTCGTCCCCGGAGAATGGACTTTTGTCAGGGATGTTTCCCGCGATTTGCCCGATGCCAAACAGTTTTTCGGCACTTTCTACCTCAAACTCGCCCCCGGACGAACCCTGACCGATGAGGAAATTTTTGTCCCCGTCCGCAGTGCCGGGGTTCAGTTCTCCGGAGACAATGCACATCTCGTCATTCGTGACCTCACTGCCCGATATCCCTACAACGACGGCTTCAACATCCATGGCGACTGTCGTGAGGTCGTCTTTGAAGAAATCCGGGCGATCGGCTGCGGAGATGACGGGATCAGCGCTCATGAATCGGCGCAGTATCGCGTCACCGATTTCATCAGCATCGGAAACAGCACCGGTATCTGCGACACCGGCACGGCGACAACGAGCTATGAGAATGTCTTCATCGCCGATTGCAGCAGCGTCGATCTCTACTTCCTCGACGAAGGGCGCTATTCACTGAAGAACGTGATCGTTTTCTCCTCGGCGATCAACCCTCTCACTATCACGGGCCGGGTGACGGGTGATTGCCGCATGACGATGGAGAATGTGTTCTTCCGCCGTCTTGTCGAACCCCGTCTCGGCCAGATTGCGGCAAAGGCCGTGCTCGAGGCGAGGCACTGCACCTTCGAGGGAATCGATCTTCGTGTCCTTGGCTCCGCGACTTACGATAGCTGCCTCGTCAACGGCAAGCCCTCCGCCGAGGGCGCAATCGGGGCCGATGTTGAAGGACTCTCCCACCTCATTCCCGAAAGCCACCGCCCATGAAAATCTCCATCCTGTTTGTCCTCTCACTCGCCATTGCTTCCCGGGCCTCAGAGCCCGAGCCTCCCGGGATCCAGCATCACGTCGCGGTGAAGGACGTCTGTGCCTGGCCGGCCCTGACCTTGCTTCCCGACGGATCGATCAATGCAACGCTCTTCAGCAAACCCAGTCACGGGCAGGTTGCCGGAGCAATCGAAGTGTGGAACAGCGCCGACGGGGAAGCGTGGACAAAGCGGGGTGATCCTGCTCCCAATGATCCCGACACGAACCGCATGAACCACGCCGCGGGCCTCGCGGTCAACGGTGACCTGCTCGTCCTTTGCTCGGGATGGACAAATGTGAAACAGCCGCAGCGTCCAAAGCAGGGTGACTTCCGCGACGACATCCTTTCGACCTGGGTCTGCCGGAGCTCTGATGGCGGCAAGACCTGGACGCAGCTGAAGGACTTCCCCGCCCCCGACCCGGGCTGGTCGCACTACATCCCTTTCGGTGACATCAAGCAGGGCGACGACGGGGCGCTCCACGTGTCGTGTTACGGCGGTGAATTCACCGATCCTGCCCAAAGTACCAAAACGAAAGGCTATCGTTCCTGGCATTTCCTCAGCGATGACGATGGCAAGACCTGGACACGGACTTCGGTGATCCATCCGACCGGCAACGAAACGACCGTCTTGCATCTCGGGGGCAAACGCTGGCTCGCCGCCTCGCGGGAGCGGGCCATGGATCTTTTCTGGTCGGAGGACGACGGGGTCACCTGGGGCGAACCGCTTCGCGTCACCGCGCCGAATGAGATCAACGGACACCTCGTTCGGCTAAAGGACGGACGCCTCGTCCTCAGCCACGGCTGCCGGGTGAAGGACCGTTTCGGCGTGCTCGCCAAGATCAGCAGTGACGAGGGCAGAACCTGGTCCGAGCCCTTTCGGATTGCGACTTCGCGGGAGGGCGACTGCGGCTACCCGAGCACGGTGCAGCGCGCCGATGGCAAGCTGGTAACGGCCTGGTATGCGAAGGCGTCGCCACTTTACGAATCCTATCAGATGGGCGTTTCGATCTGGGAGGCCCCGAAGCCATAACGGTTCTCCGACATCAATCAGCACCCCGTAATCTCGTTAGTCTATGAAACGATCAATCCTTCCACTCGTCCTCAGTTTCGCCACCCTCGTTGCCCAGGCCGCTGAGCCCATCAATTTAGGCGGACGTCGTGAACTTTTTGCGGACCAGTTCCTCATCGACCAACTCAATGGCGTTCGCCTCCAACTCCACGCCCCGCGCGACGAGGGCATCGCCTTTGCCTTCGACCAACCCTGGGAAGGGCTTTTCAGCGGCTATGCCACCATCGTCACGCTGGAAGACGGCAGCCTGCGAGCCTACTACCGTGGCAAGGCGGTCGCGAACCGCGACGGCAGTGAGGAAGAGGTCACCTGCGTTGCCGAATCGAAGGACGGCCGAACCTGGACGAAACCCGAGCTCGGCCTTTTCGAAGCCAACGGCACCAAGGCGAACAACCTCGTCCTGATGAGCGCCAAGACCTCACCGCACAATTTCAGCCCTTTCCGTGACACGCATCCCGGCGTGCCCGAGGGCGAGCGCTTCAAGGCCTTTGGCGGCACGATGGAGGGGGGAGGGCTCGTTGCGTGGAAATCGGCCGACGGTTATCGCTGGGAAAAGATGGCCGAGGCGCCCGTCATCACGAAGGAGATGGTGCCTTACAAATACATGTTCGATTCGCAGAACGTGCCCTTCTGGTCGGAGGCCGAGGGGAAATACGTCGCCTACTACCGCGTCTTCGAGGACGGCATTCGCCGCATCGTGCGGAGCGAGAGCAGCGACTTTCTCACTTGGACACCGCCGATTCTGCTTGGCTATCGGAATCCGGAAGGAGAAGCCCCCATCGAGCATCTCTACACAAATCAGACGAGCCCCTATTTCCGGGCGCCGCATCTCTACGTCGCCATCGCGGCTCGCTTCATGCCGGGTCGTCAGGTCCTCAATGATGAGCAGGCCAAGGCGATCAACGTGAACCCCGGCTACTTCAAGGACACCTCCGACGCCATCTTCATGACGACACGCCCGGCCGAAGGCGCGGATCATCTCGCCGTCTACGACCGCACCTTTCTGGAGGGTTTCATCCGTGGCGGCATCGGTGCGCAGAACTGGGTTTCGCGGACGAACTATCCGGCGCTCAATGTCGTGCCCACCGGCCCGGCCGAGATGTCCGTCTATGTGAACCAGGACTACGCCCAGCCCACCGCCCACCTGCGCCGTTATTCGCTGCGGATCGATGGATTCGCTTCGCTGCACTGTGGTTATGCGGGCGGACATGCTATCACCAAGCCGCTCATTTTCACGGGGCGTGCGCTCTCGTTGAATTTCTCCACCTCGGCCGCCGGAGGCGTGAAGGTGGGCATCGAAGAGGCCGACGGCAAACCGATGCCCGGCTTTACCGTCGAGGATTGCCAGATGCAGATCGGCAACGAGATCGATCGCAAGGTCACCTGGAAATCCGGAACCGACGTCAGTGCCCTCGCCGGCAAACCGGTGCGGCTGCGCTTCTCGATGAAAGACGCGGATGTCTTTTCCTTCCAATTCACCGAATGATGAGATCCGCCTGCCTCTCACTGCTGCTCGTGGTCGTCGCGTCACCCTGGCTTGCGGCCGGGGATGACCCGGTCGTCGGCGGCATCTGGATGATGGGGCAGTCGCTCGGAGACGGCTCGGAGTCGCTCCCGCTCGTGACGCCGGACGACACGGGGTGGGGGAATCTCGCTTTCCGCCGCGGTGTCCGCACTTGGCTGCCCGGGCCCGACGCGGCCAATCCCGAACAGCGTCCGGCGGATCAGTTCGAGTTTGTCCCCCTGCGTGCCGAAGCGAACGGCGGGCTCGGTGAGACGGTGGCGAATGGACTGGCCGATCATCTCAAGTCGGCGCTAGTCGTGAGGGAGAGGCCTCCTGACAAAACAACAACGCCGCAATATCTCGTCGCCTTTGCCGGACAAGGCGGACGGCAAATTCAGGAGCTCTCGCCCTCCGACTTGTCCACCGATCCCCGCACGCCCGAGTCGCGGCGTCATGGCGGTGGCTACTACCGAACCAGTATCGACGACGCGCGGCGGGCCGTCGCGGTGGCGGCAAAACTGGGAAAGAAGTTCCGGATCGAAGCGCTCTACTGGATGCAGGGCGAAGGAAACGGTGGCCCCACCGGCGGCATCGTGCCGACGCGTTGGGATGCGGAAATCCCGCGTCCTGCCGGACTCGAATGGTATCGCGATCAACTCATCTCCTACCGGAAGCAGTGGTCCGCCGATCTCGCCGCCATCACCGGTCAGCAGGGAGAAATCCCGATGTTCACGTATCAAACCCTGGGTCCGGCGGGCGAAGCACAGCTCATGGCGGCGGATACTGATGAGGCGATCCATCTCGTCGGCCCCCACTACGCCGTGCCCAGCGCGCTGAACAGCCGCACCCCGGGCGGACGTCATGGTGATGCCATCCACCTCTCCGCCGATGGCGAGCGCTGGTGGGGCGAGCAGGTGGGGAAGGTGATGCATCGCGTCCTGCATCTCGGTGAGAAATGGGAGCCTCTGCGTCCCCTCGCGGCCCGACTTGAAGACACCCGCGAGAGTCTCCTCATCGACTTCTCCGTGCCGCGACCGCCCCTGGTGATCGAGACAGAGTTTCTGCCCCGCCAGGAAATCGCCGCGACGGGTGGTTATCAGTCGCTCGCGGGTTTCCGGGCACGTGGTGCCTCCGGCGGGCTTTTGCTTCTCAGCGGAGTTGAGGTCGCCGGACCGACCCAGGTGCGATTGCGATTCGCGAAGACCCTGCCGGTGGGAGAGGTATGTTCGATCAGCTACGGGCATCCGGCGACGGTGGCTCTGGGTGCGATCACCGGCTTGCGCGATGGACCGATGACTGATGGCCAGGCGACACAGGAACTCGTGCTGGCGAAAGATTTTAGCCCCTCGCTCGCGCCCCTCGTTGCCGAAGGCGCGTTCTTTATAAGCTGCGATGAGGGTGGTGCGGCCCGACGCGCGCCGGTCCGTTGGGTCGGCGAAGAGAACGGAGCTACTCTGCTGCGCTTCGAACCCCGGGAATTGCGCGACGGGCGTCCCTTTGAGGTGGGGCAATCGATCACCGCCTCCCGTGCCTTTAGCTACGGCAATCTGCGCGACTCCGATCCCGAGACCTCGGTGTATCACTTTGCCGACTCGGCCTACGGTCAACGCGCCGGAACGCCCTATCCACTGTGGAACTGGTGCGTGCTCTTTTCCGATCTGAAGGCCCTGTGATGCAAACACCTCAATCCGTGTGACTTCATGAAACAGCTACTTCCCGTTTTTTTCGCGATTTGCCTGACAAACGTCCACGCCGCCGAGCAGGTCTTCTTCTCCTTCGACGACCATGCTATCCCGTTCCGGGACAATGTCGCGGTGACGCCGATCACGGCGGAGAAACATCCCGCCAATCCGGTGCTGAGGCGAGGTCCCGCGGGATCACCGGATCATGGTCATGCCATTCTCTACGGGACCGTGCTGAAGCTCGATGGGAAATTCCGGATGTGGTATCTCGGCATGTTCGAGACCGAGATCAAGTCGGGGCAGGCCCCCGGATGGTGGCGGCCAATGTGCTATGCCGAGAGCGAGGACGGCGTGACCTGGACCAAACCCGAGCTCGGTCTCGTCGACTTCAACGGCAACAAGAAGAACAATATCTGCCTCATCGAGTCGGAGGTACCCTCGCTCGCGAAGGTGAACGACTTCCTCTCCATCCTCCATGAGCCCGATGAACCGGATCCCTCGCGCCGCTTCAAATGCGTCTATATCGCCCATCCGCCCTTCGAGGATGTCCGTGGCGGACGCAGCGGGATCGGTCCGAATGAAAAGCGCTGGGGCGCCTTCATCGCCGCGACAAGCGCGGATGGTCTGACCTGGAAGGTGGTCGGAGACCGTCCCATGAACGCGGGGAACGAGCGCTTCGAAGTCTCGGGACTCTATCGCTTCGGGAACTTCTACTATGCGCCCGGCCAGTTGCTCTCGCCCTGGGCCTGGCGGATGGATGGCAGCGATGTGGGGCGGGTCACGCTGAGCTATCGATCGCCGGATTTTGTGACCTGGTCCCGGGCGAAAGCCTTTGCCTTCGCGCGTCCTGGTCAGCTCACTTCGGAGCCCATCAAAGGACAGCAGGGCCACATGGGCGCGGGGATGTGGAATCGCGGTAATGTCATCATCGGACTCAATGGCCTGTGGCAGGATGCTGCCGAAAAGCCCGCTGATCCGAAGCAGTGGAATCTCGGGGTCGCGGTTGATCTCGGCCTGATCGTGAGTAATGACGGGATCCATTTCCGCGAACCAATCCCGGACCACAAAGTCATCCCGCGCGGTAAGCCGGGTGAATGGGACGACGTCGCGATTCTGCAGGGCCACGCCTTCGTCAATGAGGGCGACAAGACGATGATCTGGTATTCGCATTGGGATACGGGATCGACTTTAAAGAACATGGAGATCGGTCTCGCGACCCTGCGGCGTGACGGCTTTGCCTATCTCTCGCGGAAAGTGGCGGACTCTCCTGCCCACGTCGTGACCACGACTTTCGAGGCCGGGGAAGGGGAGCGTGTGTTTGTGAATGTGGAGGGCGTGACGGGATCGGCACCCCTGAAGGTCGAGTTGCTCGACGATTTTGATCGGCCCGTGCCGGAGTTTTCCGGGGAGGATGCGGGCACAGTGGCTTTGTCAGGAACGCGGGTAGCGGTCGATTTCCCCAAAGGCACCATTCCCTCAGGACGCCAACTCGCGATGAAGGTCACCCTGCCCGAAGGGGCCGATGCGAAGCTTTACGCGCTTTATATCGGAACGGAGTGAACTCATGAGCGACGCACCCATCAACCCCTACGTCTGGGCCGAAATCACCGACTACGATCTCGAGCTCTGGCATCGCCATCTCGCCGACTTCGTGCCGTCCGATTCCTTCGATGCGCACGCCCATCTCTGGAGAACGCAGGATCTCGGCTCGCCGACACCGGCCCTCGCCGCAGCCGGTCCCGCGGTCGTGACGCGTGCGACCTACGACGAGCGCCTTTCCCTCTGGATGCCGGACCGCTGTCCGACGGGCGGACTTTTCTTTCCCTTTCCAACCCGCGTCCTCGACGTCGAGGGGGCAAACCGCCACCTTGCCGTTGAAATGCGGAAGGATCCGCGCTCGCGAGGACTCATGATCGCGACGCCGCGTCAGGATCCGGCGGCGGTGGAGCGCCAACTCGACGAGGATGGTTTCGTCGGCTTCAAGGTCTACCACCTTTTCGCCGAGCGTCCCGACACCCTCTTCGCGCCGACGGGCGAATTCATCCCCGAATGGGCCTGGGATCTCGCCGATCAGCGCGGCCTTTTCATCATGCTTCATATGGTCCTGCCCCGGGCCGTGGCCGAGGAGGAAAACCAGCGCTACATACGCGAGCATTGCATTCGTTATCCCAAGGCCAAGCTCATCCTCGCCCATGCCGCTCGTGGCTTCTGCGGACGACACACGGTCGAGGGCATCGCGTCGCTCCGGGGACTCGACAACGTCTTCTTCGACACCTCGGCGGTGTGCGAGGCTTCGGCCTTCGAGGCGATCCTCGAGGTCTTCGGTCCGACCCGTCTCTGGCACGGGGCCGATTTCTGCGTGACCGAGATGCGGAGCCGATGCGTCAATCTCGCCGACGGATTCCTCTGGCTCGATGAAATCCGGGCCGACTTTTCGAAATCGCGCTTCGCCAGGCCGACCCTGCTCGGACTGGAATCGCTCCTCGCCCTGAAAGAAGCCTGTCTCAACCAACACCTAGACGCGACCGACGTGGAGGAGATCTTCTGTCTCGGGGCCCGGCGTGAATTGGGGCTTCCGCTGCCGCGTCCCGTGCCCGATGTCCAGGCTGCCTATCGAGTTGCGAAGATTCTCATTCCCGGTGGCACTCAACTGCTCAGCAAACGTCCCGAGATGTTTGCACCGGAGCAGTGGCCCGCCTACTACCGCGAAGCGCGGGGGTGTGAAGTGATCGACCTGGAAGGGCGCAAGTTCCTCGATTTCAGCCTGGGAGGGATTCTTTCGACGATCCTCGGTGCCGCCGATCCTGACGTGAACGCTGCGGTGATCCGGCGGGTTTCCCTCGGATCGATGTCCACCTTGCAGACCCATGACGAGGTCGAACTCGCGCTGGAGCTTATTGGGATCCACTCCTGGGCCGAGCAGGTACGCTTCACCCGGAGCGGTGGCGAAACCATGGCCGTGGCTGTGCGCGTCGCCCGCGCCGCGACTGGCCGGGACAAGGTCGCCCTCTGCGGTTATCACGGCTGGCACGACTGGTATCTCGCGGCCAATCTCGGAGGGGAAAACCTCGGGGGGCATCTCCTGCCCGGTCTCGATCCCGCGGGCGTGCCGGCGGCGCTGGCGGGACACACTCTGACCTTCCATTACAACCGCCTCGACGAACTCGACGCGATCCTTACCAACCACTCCCACGAACTCGCCGCCATCGTGATGGAACCAACCCGTTACGCCGATCCCGAACCCGGATTCCTCGAAGGTGTGCGCGAACGTTGTGATCGTCACGGAATCCGTCTGATCTTTGATGAAATCTCGGTCGGTTGGAGACTTTGTCTTGGTGGCGCCCATTTGAAGTATGGCGTTACACCCGACCTCGCGGTCTTCGCCAAGGCGCTCGGCAATGGATTTGCCATCGGTGCGGCGATGGGGAAAGCCGAGGCGATGGAGGCGGCGCAACGCTCCTTCATCTCGAGCACCTTCTGGACCGAAGGTGTCGGTCCGGCCGCTGCTCTAGCATGCGTGCGAAAGATGCGCCGAATCGATGTGCCTGCGCATCTTGCGAAGATCGGGAGTCTCGTCCGGTCAGGCTGGCAGTCTCTGGGCGAAAAACATGGCTTGCCGATCAAAGTCGGCGGTCGTCCCGAGATGGCGCTGCTTGCTTTCGATCATCCTGAATCGGCGGCCATGCTCACCCTGATGACCGCACGGATGCTGAAACGCGGCTTCCTCGCCGGGGGGGGCTTCAATCCCATGCTCGCCCATGAGCCTCATCACGTCGCGCTCTTCCTTGCTGCCCTCGACGAGGTCTTTGCGGAACTGGCAGAGGCGATGTCGGAGGGCGACATTGCGGGACGCATTGGAGGACCGGTGAAGCATACGGGATTTGCGAGATTGACCTGACAGGATCCAGGGAATGGATTTACCCTCTTGACTCCGTCGGGTGCGTTCATTGAGAATGCGTCACATGAGCCCCTGTCTTTTTTCCATCAGCTATGCCGGTCTCTGGGGGCAGGCATCAATGGGGCTTCCTGATTTTATCCGGCATGGGGGGAAGCTCGGTTATGCCTCGGTCATGATTGCCGGGAAGCGGCCTCATCTGTCTCCGTTGGACGCAACGCCGGAGGTGATTACCTCGATCCGCGAGGCCTTGGGCGAGGCGGAAGTTCGCTGCGAGGTTATGGCGGCCTACACCAATCTTTCGCAACTTTCTTCAGTCGGTGGTGAGGTTCCCTTGATCGAGTTCCAGATTGCCTATGTCGAGTCCCTCGCCCGCATCGCGGCACAACTCGGCGCAGGGATTGTTCGCATCTTCACCTCCTATGCCGTGGAGGGTCAGGATCTTCAACTACAATGGCGGCGCTGCGTTTCTGCGATTCGTGAAATGTCGGATCGGGTGGCGGAACACGGGATCTCCCTCGCCATTCAGAATCATCACGACCTCGCCCTGCACACGGAGGCGCTGCTGGAGTTGCTGTGTGATATTGACCGGCCCAATTGCAAACTCGGATATGATGCCTGGTCGCCCGCGCTTCGGGGAGAGTCACTCTACGAATCGGCCAAACTGGCTGCACCTCACACCATCCTAACGACCAATGCGGATTACCTGAAAGTTCCCCGCTATTCCTACAAACCCGAACTCGTGAACTACGAGAGGCAATCACCCGACTGGGTTCGCGCCGTTCCCTTTGGCACCGGGTTCATTGACTATGCCGCATTTTTCCAGGGTCTGCACGACGGGGGCTTTGATGGCGTGGCCACCTTTGAAATGTGTTCCCCTCTGCGCGGTGGAGGAGAGTTGGAGAATCTTGATTCCTGCGCGAAAACCTATCTTCAGTGGATGGAATCGCGGAACCTAGTCAGGAACCCGGAACCCTGAATCTCTCCGGCAATTTTCTAAACCGGCAGAGTGATTTCGAGGTAGATGAGCTTGACCCGAATGCCCTCTTTGAGCGTCACTTCAATACGGTTGGTCCCGACGAGAGCGGCGGAAACCGGGCATTCGAAACACCGGGTGTCTTCGGCTGTCCCGAGGTAGGCGTCGTAGGGATGAGGCAGGGGTCGTTCGATAAAAGGCGTTTGTGTTAGAGTGATGTCATTCAAACGAACCTCGATTTTCCGATCCGCAATGGCTTCATCCGACCGGATCCGGAGTAGTCCATCGCGGTGATGACCGGGTAAGGGTGCCATTTCGATAGAAAAGGTCTGCGGCGCCTTTCGTTGCAGCAGGGCAGGCAGGGGCAGGCCGGGGAGAACCGGATCTTTCCTCGCCGCCGTAAGGAAATAGGAATGCGCCTGCCGGGCGACGAAGGCGGGATCTTTCAGATTCGGAATGACGTGGAAGGGAGGCTCACTGAAAGGCCCGATCGCCGGGGTGGTGTGCTCGCGGTAGTAGGGGAAGTTGAAGAGGCTCACTCCGGCCGCGCCCTGTGTGTAGGCAAGATGGGCTGTGGTGTAGAATTGTTCATCAGTAGTTCGCAGATAGGGTTGCGTGCCGCTCCCGGCGAGGGCCCGTCCGGTGAGAGTGGTGTGGGTCATCTCGGCATACACCGGGGTGTCGGGGATGAGCGTTTTGGCTCTCCGGATGCTGTCATCCTGAAAGGTGAAATAGGACCAAGACAGAGTCACGAGATCGACTCCGGCGTCCACGAGCGAGGGCAGGTGGATGCCCTGCTCATCGAGGATGTCGAGTTCCGCCGGAACGCGGACGCAGAGCGTCCGGCGGGGACCATCGCCGGACGCCCGATCGAGGGATTCACGGATTCGCTTTACAAATCCGGTCGTGACAGCCCTGCGCTCGTCGGTGGTGGTTCCCGCCGAAGGGAAGCGGCTCCAATGTCGAAGAAAGTCCAGTTCCAGGCCGTCCAGAGGATAGTTTTCACACAATTCGTTGATCAGAGCATATTTGTGTTCCACGACTTCGGGAATAGCCCAGTTGAAAACACCCTGTCCCCAGTCTGCGGCGTCGGGACCGATTCGATACTTCCCGTAGTTTTCCCAGAAAAAACGGGACATGTCATGAGCGGGCTTTTTCTCCTCGAGGGCTTTGACGAGACCACGAACGTGATGGCCGTCATTGAGACGGTAGGAGACAAAGGCTTTTACCCCCAGAGTCCGGCATTGATCAATAAAGGTCCGGACGAGGTCGCCGCCCGCGAGGAGGTGACGGGCATAGGGGTTCTGTTTGGTGATTCCGAACTCACCGAGAAAGGTTTCGTAGTGATCGGCCGGCGAGTAGATCTTCGATTGCCACCAGGGGATCCAGCCGAGGCCGGGTTGGAGCAGGTGGACATCGGTATCTCCTGCTTCCGTGATTGAGGCCCGGAGGTGGGCGTCGGTGAAACCGTCCTTCGGATCCCGCCAGGGACTCTTGCACGACGTGATGTGGGTGGTGTCGTTGCTGTAGAGGACTCGGGGTTGACCCTCACTGCTGTCGGCCCGTACCATCTCCGAACTGAAAGCGAAGGGAGCGAGTGAGGCCGTCTTGAGAAAGATCCTCCTTTGTATCGCAATCTGACGCATCACTCGGTGGTGGGTTTGAGGAGATAATTTTTGAAAACACCCTGAGCGTTCTTTCCTTCTCCCGGGAAACCGGAGTGCTGCACCATCCAGATCAGAGCGAGATTTTTGTCAGGATGTATCTCCACGTTCGTGGCATGGGCTCCGCCGTGGCCGAACCAGTCGGGACCCACGGCAAAACCGAGACCATAGGCATTGTTGACGGAATCGGGGGTTTGGCGCTTCGTGAGTTCAGCGACGGAGGCTTCGGAGAGGTAACGACGTCCGTCCAGTTCGCCTCGATTCAACAGCATACGGCAGAATCGGGCCGTATCGGCAGCGGTCGAGAAAAGACCTCCGGCCGGCATGGGAAAGCGGCGGGTGCGATCGGATAGCGGGTAGAGGAGTTGGGTGATATCAAAGGTTTCGAGTCCGGTTTTCTCCTTGTCGGGGCGATAGGATTTCGCGAGTCGGGCGGTCTGAGTTTCGTCCGGCCAGAAGGTGGTGTCTTTCATTCCGAGGGGATCGAAGAGCCGCTCCTGCATGAAGGCCTCGTAGGACATCCCGCTGACGACTTCGAGGACGCGGGCGGCCGTATTGATTCCTGCGTTGGAGTATTGATAGGCCGTTCCCGGTTCGGTCTGAAGAGGAGTCATGGCATAGGTCTTCACCGCTGCGGCGAGAGGCAGCCCGTCGAGGGTTGGTTCCTCGGCGGCGGACTTGAAGGGCATGCCGCTCATGTGGCTGAGACAGTCCCGTATCGTGACAGGGCGTGAGGGTTTTGTCAGGACCATGCGTTCGTCTGACTTCTCCGAGACGACCATTTGTGTCGAGAATTCGGGAAGGTATTTTGAAACCGGATCATCCAGCCCTAGTTTGCCCTCCTCCACCAGCATCATGACTGCAAGGGCGGTCATCGGCTTGGTCTGGGAAGCGATCCAGAAAAGGCTGTCAGGGGTCATCGCTTTCCCGGCTTCCCGATCGGCGTGGCCGATGGTAGTGACGGAGACGACTCCCTCGCGGTTTGCGACGAGGGCAACTACTCCGGCAAGTTCGCCCTTGTCGACGAAGGGTTGGAGTTTTCCTGCCAGTGGGGTGGTTTCACCAAGGAGGAAAGCAGGGGCACAGATCAATGCCAGGGTGAGGAAGGCTGCGGGGTGGGGTGATCCTGTTTTCATGACCGGGGATTTTGACCGTGAGGCGGAAAAAGTGCAATAGATGCGGCTGACGGATCTGCGGAAGAGACAACTGTTCAAGGATTTGCCAGAATTTCCGCGTGATGAACCAAGTTTGCAGGACTGCCGTCTTCCTCTTCCTGTCTGTTGGGGGGATTTCCGGACAGGATCATCTTGTCCGTGAGACGGAGGCGCTTGATCCGGAGATTGAACTGGCCGCGCTTTCGGTTCCCGAAGGGTTCGCGATCGGATTGTTCGCCTCCGAACCGATGATCAATAAACCGATCAATCTCGCGGTCGATGTCCGCGGAAGGGTCTGGGTTTCCTCGACGGTTGAATATCCCTACGCCGCGGAGAAGGATCGATGGTCGGACGAACGTGGCTCCCATGTCAGCGGAAGCCGTGACGCGATCAAGATCCTCGAGGACACCGATGGTGACGGGCAGGCCGACAAAGTGACCGATTTTGCCGATGGGCTAAATATTCCAACCGGAATTCTGCCCTGGCATCGACCGGAACACTCGGACGGCTGCATCGCCTGGAGCATCCCGAACATCTGGTATTTTGCCGACACCGATGGAGATGGAAGGGCCGACCATCGTGAGGTTCTCTTTGGTCCACTCGGATACGAAAAGGACACCCACGGGATGTGTTCCAGCTTCCGCCTCGGTTCTGACGGATGGGTCTACGCAACTCACGGCTTCAATAATACCAGTCACCTCAAGGCCAAAGACGGGAGCGAACTCGAACTTCATTCCGGCAATGTGTTTCGCTTTCGCCCCGACGGTTCGCGCGTCGAGGTCTGGTCTCGCGGACAGGTCAATCCTTTCGGCCTCGCCTTTGACCGGCGTGGAAATCTCTACAGCGCTGACTGCCACAGCGCTCCCGTCTACCAGCTCATCCGTGGAGCGGTTTATCCGAGTTTCGGCAAGCCGCACGACGGACTCGGCTTTGGCCCCGCGATGATAGAGCACACTCACGGATCCACCGGGATCGCAGGCATCGTTTATCTGGATCGCGGGGTCTGGGGAGAGCAATGGAACGACCATGTCCTCATCGGAAATCCGGTGACCTCGCGGGTGAATCTGGACCGCGTCGTTTTCACCGGGACGACGCCGCGAGCCGATGAGAAGGCCGACTTCATCGTCAGTAAGGATCCCTGGTTCCGCCCCGTCGATCTGACCCTCGGACCTGAAGGAGCGCTTTATATCGCCGACTTCTACAACCGCATCATCGGCCACTACGAGGTGCCGCTTGAGCATCCGGGGCGGGATCGGGAAAGGGGACGGATCTGGCGTGTCGTAAAAGCGGGGAAAAGGCCGGTTGCCGAGCCCTTCACTCCGCCCGCGGTTCCACCGAATCCCTTGGCCGCGCTTCAAGACAACTCGCCATGGGAACGTCGCTCAGCAGCCGCAGCCCTGCAGGAAAAGCCATCGATTGAGGCAATCGAATCGCTTCGTAGCGCCTTGAATGATACGCCCGACGGGGACTCTCACCTCAGTCATGCTCTCCGCCTTGCACTGCGGGAGTGTCTGTCACTTCCGGGTGCCTACTCCGGGCTCTCGAAAGAGGGAGGCCTGTCTGACGTCGCCTCGATCTCACTCGCGGTGAACACCCCCGGGTCAGCGGCCTGGCTTCTCGGTTATCCGGGGTCGGAAACCCTCCCTGCGGACTTTCCCGATCAACGTCTTCGTCACATCGCCCGGTATGGAGATGAGCGGACACTGGGAATCCTTCTCGAACAGGAGGAGGGAGAATTCGGAAAACGCGATCCGCTGGACCTTGCTTCTGCGATTCTTGAAATCAGTGAAGCACTCGAAGAACAACACGGAATTGCCCGTGATCCGCGCCTCATTTCCGTGGCAACCCGACTGGCTCTTATTCTACTGGAAGATCGGAAGGGCGAACAAGAGCAACCCTGGCGTGTCAGGGCGGGAGGAACGAATTCACTCGATCGTTCCGTCTGGGAAGTGCAGGTGAGAATGCGGGCGGATGGAAAGGAGATCCCGGTGCTGTCCAGTCTGGTGCGGGGTGCGAAGAAGGCCGAGCAATCCACCAGTGTTCTCGAATCCCGGCCATTTCCTTTTTCAGGAAGGTTGAGTTTTTACCTCTGTGGTCACCGCGGGGCGCCGGGAAAGGAGGCGCATGATCTCAGTTTCGTGCGCCTCGTCGAGCAGGATTCCGGAGCCGAGCTTGCCCGCGCCTATCCACCCCGAAGTGACCTTGCCGGGCTTGTCGAATGGTCGCTTCCGGAAGCGGGAGGAAAGAACGTCTGCATCGAGATTGTGGATGGCGATGCCGGTTCCTCCTACGCCTGGCTTGGAGTCGGTGAGGTAGACGGAGTGAATCTTCCCGTCGAGGGATTCGCGCGCGCTGATCGTGAAGCGGCCACTCTACGCCGCCTCGCGCGACTTCTCGTGACCTCTGCACCGGTCGATTTGCGAGATAGGCTTCGACCCTTTCTGCCGGTGTCGCCACCCGGTCCTCCCGTCTCGATTTCGCCAGAGGAGCAGACACGCCTTGACCGACTGATTGCCGAACGGGTCGCCATCGCCGGAACGAACTCCCCGGATCTCGACCGTGGGGAAGGGCTCTTTGCGACCCATTGCGCCGCCTGCCATCGTCTCGCCGGAGAGGGAGGTCTCATCGGGCCGCAACTCGACGGAGTCGGGTCCCGCGGCCTTGCCCGTCTCGCCGAGGACATTCTTGATCCGAACCGCAATGTCGATGCCCACTTCCGGCTCACCGCCCTGACAAAAAAGGACGGAAGTGTCATCGGTGGATTTGTCGCGAGCGAAAGTGGAGAAGTGATTCACCTCCTTGATGCGGCGGGACAGAGTCATCGCGTGCTCAAGAGTGAGGTGACGTCGACCGGGGTTTCGTCGCATTCGCTGATGCCGGCGAATTTCGGGGAGATCTTGAAACCGGAGGAGTTCCGCGATCTGGCGGGGTGGTTGTCAGGGAAGTGAGGCCCACACAATCGAAGCGAAGCGAAGATAGATGCCAGAGGCATCAACGGCACGAAGCCACTAAGGAGAGGAGGGGATTTCTAATTCCTCAAGTCCGCCAGGGTCCGAACGAGATCGGCGTTGGTCACCGAATCCGAAACAAAAGCATCGCCGATCGCTTTCAGGAGAACAAAACGAATCTGTCCGGCCTCGAACTTTTTGTCGCGTCCCATCGCGGCGAGAATGGCGTCGTCCGGAACGTCATCCGCGAGCTCAGTGGGCAGGCCGTAGGTCTCAAGGGCGGCAATGATGCGGTCTCCGTCGGCGAGGGACAATCCCGCCTTTTCGACTGAGAGGCGGGTCGCGGCAACGAGGCCGAGACTGATGGCCTCACCGTGGAGGAAACGTCCGTATCCTCCAGCGGCTTCGATCCCGTGGCCGAGAGTATGGCCGAAATTCAGGAGGGCACGAGTCCCGGTGGTTTCGCGCTCATCCTCCTCGACGACGGCCGCCTTGATCGCCACGTTGCGCGCGACGAGTTCGACGAGGTGTTCGCGAATGGTGTCCTTTGCCTCGACAAGATCGAAGAGTGACGCGTCACGAATCGCGGCGTGTTTGATGATCTCGGCAAATCCCTCGTTGAATTCGCGTTCGGGCAGGCTCGCCAGGGTATGGGTGTCGGCGAGAACCAGCTGTGGTTGATGGAAGGCTCCCAGCAGATTTTTGCCTTCAGGAGTATTGACTCCGGTCTTGCCACCGACCGAACTGTCGACCTGGCTCACGATGGTCGTTGGAATCTGCACGCAGGGGATTCCCCGCTGGAAGATCGCTGCGGCAAATCCGGCCAGATCTCCGACAACGCCTCCCCCGAGGGCGACGAGGAAGGACTTGCGATCAAGACCCGCCCTGAGCATGGCCCGACAGACCTCGGTGACCTGCTCCATGCTCTTCGAGGCTTCTCCCGCGGGCACGGTGATGAGGACGGTTTTGATGCCGGCATCTTCAAGCGAGGCGGCAACGGTGGCGGCGTAGAGAGGCCCGACGTTCGAGTCAGTGACGATGGCAGCGGTGCGGCTGCGAATCCCGGAGTAATCGGAAATGAGTTTAGCCGTATCTCCGATCAAACCGGAGCCGACCAGTACAGTGTAATCATCATTCGCCAGGCTGAGCGAAATGCGGACGGGGTTTCCTTCGGTGACAGTGGGCATGGAGGGGTGAGTTTCAACTCGATGGGGACAACTTTCAACGGGAAGGTCGTCGGACGAGACGCTTTCGGAACGGGACGGAGACCCGTTCTACGGGAGAAAATCACTGTCGATCTCTTATTTCCGGAAACAGTTCGAGGATACGCGCGGCCGTCGTGTTTGCCTCCTCATCCCTGCCCACGGGAATCTTCCGGAATCCGGGTTCCCGCTTGAACCAGGTTTCCTGTCGTTTGGAGTATCGTCGCGTCTCCTGTTGAATGGTGGCGAGACAGGATTCGATATCCATCTCCCCGGCCAGGTGGGCCTGAATCTCCCGCAGTCCGATTGCTTTCCCGGCAGTAGGCGAGAGAGGGCCGAGGCCGGAGACCTCGGCGATGATACCGGCTTCAAACATCTGCCGGGTCCGGCGATTGATTCGGTCATACACATCCTCGCGCTCACGTTGAAGATAAACAGCATGAATGTCAGGATGACTCGTTTCCCATTCGCTTTTGACGACGGACGCGGGCTGTCCCGTGACGAGACAGATCTCAAGGTTCCGTGTCACGTAGCGACGGTTTTTCAGATTTGTTTTTTCGGCACCCTGAGGATCGAGTTCCCGGTATTGGGCGATCAGTTCATCGAGTGTCCTCGCTTCGAGTTGTTCGCGGAGTTTCGGGTCGGCCTTCGGGGTGGGGGTGAGTCCGTGGGTAATCGCTTTGAGATATAGACCGCTGCCTCCCACGACCAGCGGCAAAGCCCTAGTCGCCACCTCGGCGATTTTCGCTTTCGCGAGGGCGGCGAAGGTGGCCGCATCGCAGGTGAAGGTGGGATTAAATCCGGAATAGAGATGATGGGGGCATTGCACCAGCTCGGAGGAGGTGGGCGCCGCCGTGAGGGTCTCCATGCCCCGATAGATCTGGAAGGCGTCGGCGTTGATGATCTCGACCGGAGAGAGGAGTCGGGCTAGTTCGAGAGCGACCGCGGTTTTCCCGCTGCCGGTCTGACCGGCGAGAAAAAGAGGGGCTGCGGGAGGATTCATTCAAAAAAGACGCCGGAACGATTGAAAACCGTTCCGGCGTAAAAGCGTTTTGTCCTGTGTCAGGCCGGGATTATCTGTCCGGAGAAGTTTCCGCCAGGGCCGCCTCTTCTCTCGGTTCATCGTGCGGGCCTTCACTGCGGGCACCGCTAACGATGAGTTTGCGTCCCATGAAATCCTGATCGTCGAGCACCTTGACGGCGCGCTTCGCTTCCTCGATGGAGCCCATCTCAACAAAGGCAAAACCTTTCGATTGCTGGGTTCTCGGATTGGTGACGACTTCGGCGCTGAGGACATTGCCGACGCCGCGGAAGAGATCTTCAAGCTCTGACTCACCGGTCGCGTAGTCGAGATTGCCGACATAAAGACGACCGGAGGTCACTTCGTTCCGGTTCCGCTTGGGGCGGTCTCCGTCACGGGCGGGTTTGCGGGCGGCGTCACCTTTGGGAGCCGGTTTTACTGAATCCGTCCGCACTGCCTTCTTCTGGGCAGGCTTGGACCCTGACTTCCCGAGCAGGCCGAAAGTGAGGACGGAGAGGACTCGCTGGAGGAAGGTCGGGCGAGAGGACTTGCCTGTTCTGGATCCTCCACGGTTCCGGTTTCGGTTGCGACTCCGGTTACGATTACCTCCGCTATTGCCGGATTGATTCTGATTTCCCTGGCGGTTGCGTCCGCCGGAACGATTGCCGCGGTGGCGGCGATGTTGATTGTCTTGTGATTTGTTTTCCATCTGTGGTGGAAGATAGTGGTTCGGGACCTAAACGAAGTTCGGTCCATGGGTTAAGGGCGGGGATCTCTTCGGCCCGGCTCGTCGGACAGGAATCAGTGACCGGTGAACCGGTGGACCTGAAATCCGTGACGAGTGGTTGAGTCCGATAGGGGAGGGATGTTTCCGCATCGTAGCGGATCCTCGATACTAATGAAGTTGCCTCATAGGAGTTCGGACGCAGGGCAATTGCCGAAGGCGAATCGCCCGCTAGAACGTCTCTGGGGTCAAAGAGATTGCTCCGCAGTGAAGAAATGATCCTTCTTCCCAACATCCTGAGCCTGAACCTACCGTTCCCATGAGGGAAGGGTGAGTCTGCTTGAGCGAAAACGCCCAAAACCGGCTGAATGGTTGACATTTTGGAGTGGAAAAGAGGATCAGACTCAACTTAAGGGCGGGAAGCCCGCCCGCAAGTCAAGAATTCCGGCGCCACCCCGCCAATCCGGCTCCGGCTTAGAGCGAAACTCCGCGCTTCCAGGGCTGAAAATCGGCCTGTCCCAACGTTTGCGCCTTCGTTTCAGCGCGGCCGGAGGCGACTTCGAGGGTGAAATCGAGGAGTCGGGTCCCAAGTTCCTCAATCGTAGCCTCGCCCCGGATGATGGCCCCGGTATCAAAGTCGATGAGATCGGGCAGGCGTTCCGCCAGTTCGGTGTTGGTGCTCACCTTGATGACCTGAGAGACGGGGTTTCCCATCGGAGTGCCCAGGCCGGTGGTGAAAATGATGATCTGGGCATGGGCTCCGGCCATCGCGGTGGTGGATTCGGCATCTCCCCCGGGAGTGCAGAGAAGATTGAGGCCGGGTTTTCTCACGATTTCCGGGTAGTCGAGAGCCTCGACCACCGGGGAAGTTCCCCCTTTTTTGGCGGCTCCGGCCGACTTGATGGCATCCGTGATGAGTCCGTCTCGGATGTTCCCGGGGCTGGGATTCTGAGAGAAGTCGCTGCCCACCGCTTTTGCCCGCGCGGCATAGGCGGAGGTGAGTTCGGTGAATCGCGCGGCCACTTCGTCTGAGACACAACGATCGACCAGCTCCTGTTCCACCCCGCAGAGCTCGGGAAACTCGGAAAGGATGATTTTTCCTTCGAGGGTGACGAGCAGGTCGGAAAGAGAACCCAGAGCCGGGTTTGCCGAAATACCGGAGAATCCATCACTGCCGCCACACTCGACTCCGATGCAGAGTTTGTTGAGCGGTGCCGGGCTCCGGGTCGCTTTGTTCGCCTCGATCAATCCGAGGAAGGTCTCTTTAATCGCGGTTTCGAGGAGGGTCTTCTCATCGGAGTAACTCTGTTGCCTGAAAGTGAGGAGTGGCTTGTCGAAGTTTGGCGAACGATCCCGAATCGCCTGTTCAAGGATTTCCAGCTGGGCATTCTCGCAACCCAGGCTCAGGACCGTGGCCCCTGCGACATTGGGGTGGGTGATGTAGCCGGCGAGCAGTCCGCAGAGGGCATTGGCATCGTCGCGCGTACCGCCGCAACCGAGGGTATGAGTGAGAAACTGGATACCGTCGACATTGGGGAAAATGCGTGATCTGAGTTTATCGGTCGGCTCATGACATGAAATCTGAGCGAGCGCTTCTTTATCGGCGCCGGAAAGGTAACCGTCCACCAGGCGGGAAGCGAGGTCCTGGTAATGGGTCGTCTTTTCATATCCGAGCGCCCTTTCGAACGCGGTTCGAATCGCGTTGACGTTTCGGGTCTCGCAAAAAACCATCGGGATGACGACCCAGTGGTTGGCCGTTCCGACCGATCCGTCGCTGCGGTGATAGCCGTCAAAGGTGCGGGTTTTCCAGGGGGTCACATCGGGCGGGGACCATTTGTGTTCTCTCTGCCGGGTGCGAGTGAAGCCGTCGGCATCGTGTTTGAGATTCCTGGTGGAGACGAGTCCGCCGGACGGGATGGCTTCGGTCGCGACTCCGACGGTAACCCCATACATGCGGGCCCGGTCCCCGGGGTTCAAGGCGGTGAGAGTAAACTTTTGTTTCGGGGGAATCGCTGCGGTGATGGCGATGGACTGATTTCCGAGGGTGACTGTCTCACCCGGCGAGAGCGCGCGCAGGGCAACACCAAGATTGTCGGTCGGATCGATGAGCAGGGCTTCTTTCATAGAGGGGTGATCGAGGGGCGGAGAAATATCAGAGGGCTGCCTGATGAGGGTTTGTGATACTTGCGGAAACGGTGTCGCGGTGCATCGTCCATCATGCAATGTGATTTGTTTAATCTCAAGGGGCGGAGTGCGCTAGTCACCGGAGGAAGCAGGGGCCTCGGAAAAGCGATGGCCCGCGGATTTGCCGAGTGCGGAGCCAGGGTAATGATCTGCAGTCGCAAAGAGGAGGAACTCAAGCAGGCTGCCCTCGAGATCGCCGAAGGCCTCGATGCCGAAGTTCACTATGTGGTCACCGATATGTCGGTGAGGGAGGAGGTCGATGCGTTGGCCGCCAAAGCACTCGAAGTCTTCGGCACCGTCGATATTCTTGTCAACAACGCGGGGGTGAACGGGCCCCAGCCCATCGACCAGATCACCGACGAGGTCTGGGACAGGATCATTGAGATCAACCTCACCTCCATCATGCGATTGACTCGTTGTCTTGTTCCTGCCATGAAGGCTCAGCGGTGGGGGAGGGTGATTCACATTTCCTCTGTTCTCGGAGTCGGATCGAAGCCGGGGAGAAATGCCTACTCCGCGTCGAAGGCCGCCCTGATGGGACTTGCCAAGGCGAGTGCCCTCGATCTTGGGCCCTTCGGTGTCACTGTGAATTGCATCGGGCCCGGACCTTTTCTCACCGATATGCCGATGAGTCTGCTCAGTGAGGCCGAAAAGAATGAGTTTGCCGAGATCACCGCATTGAAACGATGGGGGGAACCCCGCGAACTCGCCGGCCCCGCACTGCTCCTCGCAAGCGAGGCGGGGAGTTATATCACCGGAGAGATGCTGCTCGTCGACGGCGGAGCCTTTGCGAGAGCTCTCTAAAGAATTTGGTTTTCAAATCGTCGTTCAAAGCCTATAATACTTAAGTTTTCTAAAATAATTCGATCATGAATCGACCACTGTTCCTTGCTTCTCTCCTTCTCACGATAACAGGCTCTTTCGCCCTGGGTCAGGAGGCTCCCGCTAAAATCAATCTGCAGGATCCCGATCTGGTGATGGTGGAGTCATCAGTGATTCCTATTCCCCTTGAGATCTTTGCCTCGCTCGACAAACTCGGTGCTCAGGACTGGGCCGGGCAGGTGGAGAGCCGGGAGATTTTACTCGATACCAACCGATCGAGAACCGCGCTTCTCTTTGGACTGGTGGTGTCAGAGGGATTTATTGCCGTGCAGGCCCAGGACAAGGAAGCGGTGCGTCGCATTGGTCGTGAGGTTTTACGGCTGGCCTCCTCACTTGGAGTGGCCGGTTCGGTTGAGGGTCATGCCAATGCCATCGTCAACGCGGCTGGAACTGCGGAGTGGTCTATCGTGCGAAGCGAACTGGACAAGACGCGGCAGACCGTGTTGACCAAGATGACCGAGTTGCGCGATGACCAGCTCGTTGACCTCGTCAGCATCGGCGGCTGGCTTGGGGGAACCCAGGCTCTCGCCTCAGTTTTGCAGAGAAATTATTCCATCGAGGGATCTGATCTGCTGAATCAGCCCGATTTGGTGAAGCAGCTAAAGAAATCCTTTGATGTCCTGCCGGACCGGGCCAAACGCGGGAAGCTTTTTTCCCAGGTCGGGAAGACCCTGGAGCATCTTGAATCGCTCATGAAATCGGATGAGACCGGAGCGATCAGTGAAGGGAAAGTGATCGAGATCTCACTCTCGACGAAAAATCTCGTTGAGGCGATCTATGACATTTAGGGTTCTTTCGCTCGGGATACTTGCTCTTTCGTTCGGGTGGGGTTCCGCCAGTGTCGTCGTAGCGCAGGACGTCAAACCCGCTCCGGAAAAAGCGGCGGAGGTACCTGTTCTGGATGATATCAAGCTGACTGCACAGCACGCGGCGCTGCCGTTTCTGAGTGGTGAAAACCCTTTCGTCCTTCGGGAGTCTTCATGGAGCGGTTCGCTGGATCCTGGAAAGGCGAGGCTCATTCAGGTGCAGCTTTTCCTCCGGAATGAGTACCATTTCTGGTTTGCGGTGCCGGATCGGAAGGCTGGTTTGAATCTGAATGTTTACAATGGCGCAGGCGAGATGGTGAAGACGGAGAACCTCACCTATGACGGCACCAATGTGGTAAGCCTCATTGTTCGTCCGGAAGAGACCGGTATTTACTATCTCAGGATTTCACTGCAGACCTCGATCGAGACGCCGCAAAAGTGGTCCGTTATTTACGCCTACCGATAAGCTTCCGCTGCTCTTCACCGGGCGGAGGTTGGGCGAATTTTCGTTTGGCTCGAATCCCGTACGAAGGGGGCATCTCTTGAGTTCTCCCTGGCCTCCTCACTAGCCTGAGGTGTTGGCACGGAGATTGCGAATACGTAAACGTGTAGATCGGGAGTCTATACGGGCTTTATCCCCCGGTGCCATTCCCGCGAAGCAAGCAATCATGATCTGATAGAACGGCCCCGCAATGCGGGGCCGTTTTTCGTTGTCAGGGACTTAGAGCAAATGGGTAGTGGCACTTCGGCCTCTGAGGAGCTATATTTACCGCGATTATGCTAGGTCTCAGAGAAATCATCGGAGGGTTCGGTGGGGGAAAGATGCGTCTTCTCCTTGCCGCCGGTGCTGTTGCCGGATCCGGCGTGGTTTGGAACGGCGGGGACTTGGCTCCGGATACGGGAATGGTCCGTCCGACCGCAGCGGTTGACCCTCTTCGCACGGATCAAGGTGAGGGGGGGCAGAACATCGGCGAATCTGCGGGGAACATGGGGCATACCGCCGTCAGTTTGGGCATCAGTTTTATCGTGGCGATGGTGGTCGGGTCTCTCCTGAGAGTGGCTCTGAAAACCATGGTCACCACCCTGGTTGCCGGAGGGGTGATTCTCTGGATCCTGCAGACCCAGGGGATCATTGAGCCGGTCTGGGACGATTATTACGGAACGGTGAGTGAGAGCCGGAACTGGTTGGTTTCGCGTGCGACGACCTTGGGCGCTCTCCTCAACGAACATCTTCCATCGGCAGGAGCGGCACTGGTGGGCTTTGGTTTCGGTCTTCGGAAATAGGTGGTGAGATGGAGGCATCGGGTTTCTATCCAATGGCACTGCGCGTTTCTACGGTCGAATTCTCTCAGGTCGTCAAGGTGGTCTCCGACGACCCGGATCATCCCGTCGAATGAATTGATAAGAGGATGGTTTCGGGATTATGCGAGGCTGCTCTGATGGGCCTTGAGTCCTGGATCGAGTCTTTCAGAATGCTTTTAGAAGGGGAGGTGGATTTGTACGCCGATCCGGCCGGGTTTTCGGAATGGATCGAGCAGGTTCGTTTCAGCGAGACGGAGCGCTTCCAACTCAGGCGCCTCCTTTTGCAATGGCAGGCGCTTGATCAGGGGCCGGCGCTGCTTCCCGTATCCTTTCCGCCCGGGATCACGGGTTCACGCTCCTGGTTATCAGCGATTCGGTTGAAAGTTCGGGAAGCCTCGCCGCGTATCTTTTAAGGAGATTGACTTGGCTTTTGACGTGAAAAGAGTAATGACGAAAGAGAGAATGGGGCGATCGTTGCCTCGACCCGAACACGAACCCGAACCGCCGGAGAAATGACAGAAACGGAATCCCGCCCGGCGGAGCCAAAGACTGAGTTGGAGGAGCAGGTTCGTCTCATTTCGCTCGGCTACTACGTGGTGGCCGGTCTGACGGGCCTGTTTTCGTTGATTCCCGGAATTCATATCACCATTGGGATGCTCGCTTTGCTGGGTAAACTTGAGCCCGATCCGTCCAGCGGCGACTTTCCCTCCGAGCTCTTCGGGGGGATTTTTGTTGGCGTGGGTTCCCTCCTCATGTTGATGGGATTTACCTTGACCGCTCTGGTGGCGATTGCGGGTCGAAAACTAAAACAATTTAAAAGTCGCACATATTGTCTGGTGATTGCTGCGGTTCTTTGCGCTATATTCCCTCTGGGAACCGTGCTCGGTGTCTTCACTATCCTCATCCTCTCCAAGCCCGAAGCGAAAACGCTTTTCAGTTCCTGAATGTCCCTCCATCGTCCAATCTCTCTCTGGTTAAAACGTTGCGGAGGACTCGTTCCGGCATTCGCCCTTGTTTTCACCTCGTGCGTGATGCTACCGGCGAATACCCACTGGGACCAGCGCCGGTCCCTCGCCAAATATGATTCACTCGGGATCGATGCTCCGGTGACGCTTCCGGAATTGAAGAACCGGACCGATCAGGGGTTTTCTGCGGCTGACTTTCTGACTCTCCATTCAGGATTGATCGTCAGCGGGAAGTATCTCGATCAGGATTTTAAATCCAAACTCGCCACCAGCCGCGATGCTCACGAAGGGGTCCTCGAACTTGGCTTTTCGGTCCCCATTGCCAAGGGTGGATCCGGCTTTGGAAGTTGCTCCCCGGTGACTGCCGACGGTTACTTTCTCACGGCGGCCCACGTGCTGGCGCACAACGATTCCTTTGTCCTCTACGCCACCTCAAACAGCAAGAAGACTTACATCGATTACGCGCCGGTCCGGGTAGTCTACAAGAATGAGGCCGCCGACTTCGCCATTGTGAAAGCGGGGATCTCCACTCCCCGTTATTTGAAGTATCGCCGCGCGCCCTTGAAGGAAGACAGCACCCTTTTTGCAGGCGGGTGGATGCACGAGAAAGCGGGCGGGCTTTTCCTCGAGCATCAGGAGGTGGACGGGGATGGGACCGGCCATTTCAAAAAGGTCGTGACGACCCTGCCGATGATCAAAGGCGACAGCGGATCTCCGCTCATTGATCAGAACGGTGAACTTTGCGGGGTTCTCAGCACGATGCGTCTGGGAGTCGTGATCAAGATGAAGCCGAAGTCGACGGCTGTCATGATGGATGCCGACCAGATTGAGGCCCTTATCCGCAAGGACCGCTCCCGCTAGTATCCGGGCACTCCTCGCGCAGTCGAGAGAGGCTATTTCGCGTCTTTGCGCTCTTGTTCCCATACGGGGAGAGGTGGTATTGGTACCTATATGAGATGGAAGGAGGCATTGCTTCAGATTTTGGGCGGTTCCCTTGCCGCGTGCTCACTTGCAGTCGAGGGCGGGGGGCCTGACTTTGTCCGCGAAGTGCAGCCGGTGCTTTCAAATCACTGCTATGCCTGCCACGGGCCTGATGAGAAGGCGCGTGAGGCTGATCTCCGCCTGGACACGAGAGAGGGGGCTCTGACTGTCCTGACCCCGGGTAAGGCCGACAAAAGCGAGCTCATGGCCCGCATTACGACCCATGATTCCGATGAGGTGATGCCCCCGCCCGGGAAAAAGGAACCACTTTCAGAAAAGGATATCGATATCCTGCGGCGTTGGATTTCGGCGGGTGCAGTCTGGGGCAGGCACTGGGCCTTTGATCCGGTGGAACGTCCGGAGGTTCCGGCAGCGGAAGAGACGAAAGGAGCGCCTTTGGACGCCTTTGTTTTTGACGAGTTGCAGCGGAACGGTCTCGGCTTCGCCCCGGAAGCGGCGCGCGAGACCCTCCTGCGACGGGTGTCTCTCGATTTGACGGGACTTCCCCCGCGAACTGAGGATCTCGCGGCGTTTCTTGATGACGATTCCCCGCAGGCCTTTGAAAGTGCGGTCGATAAACTGCTGGCTTCGCCCCATTACGGCGAACGCTGGGCCCGCTGGTGGATGGACGCGGCGCGTTACGCCGATTCAAACGGCTACGAGAAGGATTCGGCCCGCTATGTCTGGCCGTATCGGGACTGGCTCATTGACGCATTCAACGGGAATCTTCCCTACGACCAGTTTGTGATCAAGCAGGTGGCCGGTGACCTCATCCCGGGGGCATCGCTATCGGACCGTGTCGCGACCGGATTTTTGCGGAACTCGATGGTCAACGAGGAAGGTGCCGTCAACGCCGAGCAGTTTCGCATCGAGGGCATCTTTGATCGCGTTGATGCGATCGGAAAGTCCGTCCTCGGGCTCACCATGCAATGTGCCCAGTGTCACACCCATAAGTACGATCCGATTACACACGACGAATACTACGGAATTTTCGCCTACCTCAACAATGCACACGAGGCAACGTTACCGTTCCACACGGCGGAAGCGGGCAAAACAATAGCCGGGGTGGAAAAGAATCTCGCAGAGATCCGGGCCGGAGTGAAAAGGGAGGACTCCGAGTGGAACGGGAAGTTCCAAGAGTGGCTGGCGGCATCGCGATCCGCGATAAAATCAGACATCGAGTGGACCACGGTGACTCCAACCCACCTCGGCGACGGGGGGCAGAAGTTCTATGCGCAGGAGGATGGATCACTTCTGACCCAGGGATACTCACCGGCCCGCAGCACCGAACTTTTTGCCGGAGAGACGGATTTAAAGGAGATCGGGGCGCTTCGTCTTGAACTGCTCATGGACCCGTATCTCACCTATGGCGGGCCGGGGCGATCCAACGAAGGGACCGCCGCCCTCAGTGAATTGAAGCTTCTTGCGGGTAATTCTCCCGACGATTTGAAGCCGGTAACCTTCGAACCGGCGCTATCCGATTTGAATCCTCCGGCGAGGCCGATTGATTCAAAAAAATACCCGGAGAAAGGAGGCAAAGCAGACCCTCGCACCGAGGGGCCTGCTTCTTTTGCCAATGACGGGGATCAGAAAACAGCCTGGGCAACGGATCAGGGGTGGCCCCGTTCCAATCAGCCTCGCGTTCTGGTCATGAACCTGAAGGAGAAAGTCAGCTCCGTTGAGGGGAAACCGATTTTTTTCAAAGTGGAAGTCGGGTGTCACCACGGGGGTTGGAACTCTGACGACAATCATCACCGAAACCTCGGACGATTCCGGTTTTCCTTTTCAACCGGGAGGTTCAATCAACCGGCGCCGCTCAGTCCGAAGTTGATCACTCTACTCGCGAAGGCGGAAGGCGCATGGACCGCTGATGAATCGGATTACCTCTTTGATTCCTGGATGAAAGCCGAACCCGCGCTCGCCGCCCAGGTTGAAAAGATGGATGCGGCCTTTTCACGGATCCCGTCCCCTGTTCCCCAACTGGTCATGCAGGAGAGGGAAGGGGTCTCCCGGCAGACCCGTCTTTACGATCGCGGTGAACAGACCCACCCGAAGCATGAAGTAAAGCCCCACGTTCCCGCCGCCTTTCATCCTCTTCCGGATGGTGGCAATCCCGCTTCCCGGCTGGCCCTGGCCCGCTGGCTCGTGGATCGGAAATCACCCACCGCAGCACGGGCGATTGTGAATCGAACCTGGCAGGCTTTCTTTGGAACAGGGATCGTGGAATCCCTCGAGGATCTCGGACATCAGTCCACTCCTCCCAGCCACCCCGAACTGCTCGACTGGCTCGCAGCGGACTTGATGGAGAGCGGTTGGGACATGCGTCGACTGCACCGCACGATTGTCATGAGCCGGACCTACCGGCAGGACTCGGCGATGCGGGGGAATCTGGCGGAACTTGACCCACAAAACCGGCTTCTCGCGCGAGGTTCCCGTTTCCGTCCCGAGGCGGAGGTCGTTCGTGATATCCAGCTCGCCGCCAGTGGATTACTCGACCGCACCGTGGGCGGAGACAGTGTTCGTCCGCCGATTCCGCGCTTTCTCTTTGATCCGCCGGCCAGTTATGGCCCGAAGGAGTGGATTGAGGACACCGAGCCGTCCCGGCGCTATCGGAGGGCGCTTTACACCTTCCGGTTTCGAACGGTTCCTCCTCCGTTCCTTGCGGCGTTCGATGCTCCTTCCGGAGAAATTTCCTGTGTGCGTCGTCCCCGCTCGACGACCCCAATGCAGGCGCTCGCCCTCTTGAATGAACCTCTCTCGGTCGAGGCGGCCGGGGCTCTTTCAAGCGTAATGGCCAAATCCACGGGCACGCTTTCCGAAACGATCAGCGATGCCTTTCGTCAATGCACCAGCCGATTGCCGCAACCGGATGAACTGAACGTACTCATCGGATTGTTCGAAAAGGAGAAAGGAGCCGGAGCGGACCCATTCCTGGCGGTCGCGCGAGTGCTGCTAAATCTCGATGAGACCATCACGCGTTCCTGAGCGCCTCTGTTACCAATTTTCGTCTTCGTAGACCTTCCATGAAAACCTCCCCCTTTATTCCGGTTCAGGGCCGCAGTCTGGACCAGTTCCGTCTTTCCATGAGTCGGCGATGGTTTCTGCGGGACTGTGGAGTCGGATTGGGAGGGATTGCCCTAAACGATCTTTTTTCGAGGGATGCCCTCGCAACCCAAAACACCCTGACTCCGCGAGCATCGGCCCATAGGGCCAGGGCAAAGCGTGTCATCTTTCTGTTTATGGGAGGGGCACCGAGTCATATCGACCTCTTCGAAAATAAGCCCATCCTGACCCGGTTGAATGGAACCGCCCCGCCTCCGGAACTACTCGAGGGATACCGTTCCGCCTTCATCAAGCCGGATAACAAGTTGCTCGGTCCGAAATTTCCCTTCAAACGATACGGTGAATGCGGGATGGAGATGGCCGAGTTGCTTCCTCACCTCGGGAGTGTCGCCGACGAGATCACCATGATCCGTTCCATGAAGACCGATGCCTTCAACCATGCGCCTGCTCAGGTCCTCATGAGCACCGGCTCGCAGCAGTTTGGCCGGCCTTCCCTCGGGTCCTGGGTGACCTATGCTCTCGGGTGCGAAACCCAGAATCTTCCTTCCTTCGTGGTACTGTCCTCCGGCAAAAAGGGGCCCAGTGGCGGCTCCGCCAATTTCGGGGCGGGTTTCCTTCCTTCCATCTTCCAGGGGGTTCCCTTCAACTCGGTCGGAGATCCTGTCCTCTATCTTTCGAATCCCGAGGGCATTTCAGGAGGTTCTCAGCGCGCCGCGATTGATGCGATCAATCTCCTTAACCAAAAGAGGTTTGATTCGGTCGCCGACCCGGAAATACAAACGAGGATCAGCTCATACGAAATGGCTTACCGGATGCAGGATGTCGCACCAGAGGTCACCGATATCAGCCTCGAATCAGAAGAGACTCTCGCGCTCTATGGGGCGAAGCCGGGAACTCTTTCATTCGCGAATAATTGCCTTCTCGCCCGTCGACTTATCGAGCGTGGCGTTCGATTTGTAGAGCTTTTTCACGAGTCATGGGACCAGCACGGAAATCTCACCAAAGATCTCGCGGCGAACTGCCGTGATACCGATCAGGCCTGCGCGGCGCTGGTCAAGGATCTGAAACAACGTGGCCTTCTGGAGGACACACTCATTGTCTGGGGCGGGGAGTTCGGGCGCACCCCGATGGTTCAGGGTGGCAGCGACGGTCGGGATCATCATTCAAACGCCTTCACGATGTGGCTCGCCGGAGGCGGGGTAAAAGGCGGCCATGTCCACGGTACAACCGACGATCTCGGTTTCAACGCGGCGGAGAATCCCGTCCACGTTCATGACCTGAATGCGACGATTCTCCACCTCCTCGGATTTGATCACGAGAGGCTGACCTTCCGAAGTCAGGGCCGCGATTTCCGGCTTACCGATGTGCACGGCAAGGTGGTGAAAGAGATCCTTGCCTGACAAGGGTGGTGAAATTACGCCGGAAGCCGCTCAATCTCCGCTCCGAGATTGATCAGTTTTTCATCGATGTGCTCGTAGCCGCGGTCGATGTGGTAGACCCGCGAGATCTCGGTGTTTCCTTTCGCGGTCAAAGCTGAAAGGACGAGCGCGGCTGAGGCGCGAAGATCACTCGCCATGACCGGCGCAGCGCTGAGCCGGTCAACCCCGTGAATGATGGCGGTGCCGTCATCGACGGAGATGTCAGCGCCCATGCGCTTCATCTCCGAAGCATGCATGAAACGCTGGGGGAAGATGGTATCCCGCACGACACTCGTGCCCGGAGTCGTGGCGAAGAGTGAGCACATCTGTGCCTGCATATCGGTGGGGAATCCGGGATAAGGCTCGGTGGTAATGTTAGCGCCCACCGGATTCTTCGCCTTGTGGACGGTGACGGTGGTCTTCGTTGTCTCCACCTTGCAGCCGCATCGGCGAAGCACTTCGGTGACGCAGGCAAGGTGCTCTGGAACGACCCGCCGCAGGGTGATGCTTTCTTTGGCCGCCATCGCACCGGCGACCATGAAGGTGCCTGCCTCAATTCGGTCGGGAATGACGGTGTGCTCGACGCCACCGAGCTCGCTCACTCCCTCAATTTCAATACGGGGAGTTCCTGCTCCGGAGATCTTTGCGCCCATCGCATTGAGGAAATCCGCGAGATCGACGACTTCGGGCTCACAGGCGGCACCGGTGATGATGGTGGTCCCCTTGGCAAGAACGGCGGCCATCATGACATTGTCGGTTCCCAGCACCGTGGCGCCATGTTTGCCGCTCATGTCGATCACCTTTCCGGTCAACCCATAGCGGGCTTCGAGGTGGACGTTTCCTCCTTCGACAGTGGCCTCCGCTCCGAGGCCCTCAAGGCCCCGAAGGTGAAGGTCGATGGGACGGTCTCCGATGACGCAGCCTCCCGGGAGGGAGACGCTGGCCCGGTTGTGGCGGGCGAGGAGAGGCCCCATGACACAGACGGAAGCCCGCATCTTGCGGACCAGGTCGTAGGGGGCCTCGTGGCTTCTCAGTTTCTCGCATTTGATGACAACGTTGCCGCTAGCCCGCTCGACTTCGGCCCCGAGATTCTGGAGAATCTGCAGCATATAGTTTGTATCCGAGACATCGGGAACTCTCCGAATGACACACTGTTCGCGGGTCAAAAGCGTCGCCGCAAGAATAGGCAGGGAGGCGTTCTTGGATCCGCTGATGTTGACGCTTCCCTCAAGCGAGCTTCCTCCATGAACGATAAACTTTTCCATGTCTTATTCTTGAAAATATGATGTGTCTGACGGCAATGAACAGGGCGGGGACCTTAGCAGCATTAAGCTGATTTGGTAGCGAAAAGAAAGCGCTCAATTCCGGAAAGATCGGCCTGAATCTCCACCGGATGAAATCCCTGATCCTCGGCGAGGAGCCTTAATTCCTCCGCTTGGCCAATCCCGAACTCCATCGCGATCAAGCCGCCCGAATTGAGATAGGCAGGGGATTCCCTGAGGAAGCGATCCATAATCTCCGTCCCCTTGTCTCCTCCGTAAAGGGCGAGAGCCGGATCGCGACGCACCTCGCGGCTTAGTTCGGTCTCACTGGCGGCAGGGATGTAGGGAAGATTGGCGGTGATCAGGTCGAATTTCCCTGTGATGGCGGAAAAGAGGTCGCTCTCGACGAGTTCGATCGAGCTACCCGGGTTGAGGAGGGCATCCGCATTCTCCTTTGCCAGCGAAAGCGCATCGGGTGAGATATCCGAGAGGGTGACGCGGGCCCCGCGGTCCGCAAGGCGGGCAGCGAGCGAGATGCCGATCACTCCCGATCCACATCCAACGTCAAGAATGGCGGGACTGTCGGGCCATTGGCGGGTCAGCAATTTATGGGTGAGCTCTTCAGTTTCCGGTCTGGGAATCAGGGCCCTGGGATCGGTCTTAAAGGCAAGATCACAAAACTCCGTGGTTCCGAGCAGATGCTGGAGAGGTTCACCGCGTCCGCGCTGTTTGGTCAACTCCCGCAGGATGGCAAGCTGGTTCTCGGGAATCGGCCGATCGAAATCCATGTAGAGCTGCATCCGCTCGAGCTTCAGGACATGAGAGAGGAGGAGCTCCATATTGAGGCGGGCGTCCTCGACCTCGTGTTTCTGAAGGTAGTCAGCTCCCTTTTTGAGGGTATCGAGGATTGTCGCCATAGTTGCCCTGTGGTCCTCGTCCTCAGAAGCCGAATCGACTCGAAGGGAGCGGCCGTGCCTTGAAGATGTAGAACGGCGGGGCAGTGATATCCTTGCCGCTGTTGAAGAAGGGAGTCCGGTGGAGCTGGCTGCTGAAGAAATGCAGGTTTCCATCGGGGCCGATGGCAAGGCCTCCGGGCCAGGTGATTCTCGGGTCAAGGATGAGGAGCCGGAGATTCAGATAGTTTTCGTCGGGTGAGACGTAGTCGATTGATCCGCGCGAGATATCACCAAAGTAAATGCGCCCTTTTGAGTCGATCGTCATGCTATCGCAGATCGGTTTGGGCGAGACCCCGGTGACCTGGCTCGCCAGCACGTGGGGGGCGATTGCGGGGTCAGTGAGGAGCTGGGTTTTGATTTTGTAGAGGGAAGCTCCATTCCTCGGGCCGTAGTAGAGCCATTCGCCCTTCCGGTCGAGTGCGATGGGATTGACTCCGGTCAAAGGGCTGGCGATGGCCCCGTCGGGTCGACGCACTTCCACGACGCGTCCCTCAAGGGCGAGCGAAACCGCCTGATCCTGCTGGACGGAACGATCCCCCTCGAGCACCCGTCGGGTGAGACCGGTCTGGGTATCCACGATAATGATGGCGGAACTGAACCCGTCCGCCGGGTCGGCGATATAAATAAACGGTCCCACCGGATCCAGGGCGATGTTGGTGAGAAACGAGTAAGGCGAAAGGGCCAGGGCATCAATGACAATGACTTTGTGATGCTGATTGCGCTTGGTGTCCCAGGCGACCAGTTTGGGCGGAGTGCCGGACCGTCTCCCGTTGTCGAGCATCCAGACAATGCCGCGGGCATCGGAAGCAATCCCGAGAACGGAGTCGAGCAGCATCGGATTGCCGGAACCGGGGGTGTTCATCTCGGCGTTAGGGAATGGCTCCCAGCTCTTCTCCCGGTCCAGTCTCATTACCCGGAAGGGAGGGTTAAAAAACTGGTGGAAAGCGACCACGTAGTCTCCGGACGGGAGAATACACATCCCTCCGGGTCCGGCCGGGGCCTGCGCCGTCTCCTGCAACTCGTCGTCACCTTTTTTGAAAAAATTCGGCAGCGTGGGGAGTTTTAGATCGGGTGCGGGTGACGATACCACAAACAGGGTGAGCGCCGAAAAGATCATCCAAACGGAGGAAAGTGAACCCGGAAGGATTCCATTTCCACCCGTCAGGGTGAGCTGTCTGGAGTGCTTTAGCATCGTTCGTGAAAAAGAGGGGGGAGGGGGAAGAACAATCTCTGCCAAAATCAGGAAGCGTCAATATTTAGGGGGGACGGAACTCTAAAGAATCAGTTCAGGATAAAATTTTTCCGCCATTTCCAGGCTCTGTTTCCGAACGCTGGTGGAGGTGCCGCAGTCCCGCAATTTATCAGTCATTTTGCGGCAGGTGGCGGAGTCGAGGCGGGAGATGGCCAGTCGAGCTTTCAAGAGCTGGGACGCTCCGACTGATAGCTCGTCGACGCCAAGACCGACCCAGATCGGCGCCATCAAAATATCGCTCGCCGCCTCTCCACAGATACCGCACCAGATCCCGTTGCGGTGGGCGGCATCCACCGTTTCGCGAATCATCCCGATCACGGAAGGGTGAAACGGCTGATAGAGGTGCGCGACGCGATCATTGACCCGGTCGACGGCGGTCGTGTACTGGATCAGATCATTGGTTCCGATGCTGAAAAAATCGACCTCTTTGGCCAGATGGTCGGCAATCATGACGGCACTGGGGATCTCGATCATTGCCCCGACTTCGATTTTTTCGTCGAATGGTATCCCGCTGCTTCTCAGCTCCTCTTTCGCCAATTCAAGCTGGCTTCGAGCCCCTTGCAGTTCCTCAAGAGTTGAAATGAAGGGAAACATGAGTCGTACCTTTCCATGGGCACTGGCTCTAAGAATGGCGCGGAGTTGGATGCGGAAATCCTCCGGTTGATCAAGGCTGAGCCGTATACCCCGCCACCCGAGGAATGGATTTGGCTCGGGATTCTCGAATAGTTCGGGGCACAGTTTATCACCTCCAATGTCGAGAGTGCGGATAATGACTCCGTGGGGCCGGGTGGCTTCGGCGACTTTCCGGTAGTTCAGGGCCTGATTGGTTTCACTTCTCAGTTCCTTGCGACTAAGGTAGAAAAACTCGGTCCGATAGAGCCCGACTCCTTCCGCTCCCTGCTCAGCCACTCCGGCCAGTTCTTCAATAAATTCAATATTGGCGGAAAGGACGATTTTTTTCCGGTCAGACGTCAGGGTCTCCTGATGCTTGAGGGGTTCAAGCTCATGCAGGATGGACTTTTCCCGCTCGATGATGGTCTCGTACCCGGCCAGGGTCGAGGGAGTGGGGTTGAGGATGACCAATCCGTGGTATCCGTCGATCAGAACGATGTCGCCGGAGGAGAACGCCTCCGAAATCTCATGAAGCGCCACGACCGCCGGGATGTTGAGCGATCTCGCCATGATCGCTGTATGCGATGTGGGGCTGCCGATCTCGGTGGCAAACCCGTGAACCTTGGTGCGGTCAAGGCTTACCGTATCCGAGGGGGTGAGGTCGTGGGCGAGAATAATCCGTGTCCCCGGCTGAAGAACGCGACCGTCCTCGCCGTTTGTTCCCGAGTAGCGCAGATTCTTTAGAACGCGTTTGGCAACATCCTCAATATCGACGGCTCTTTCGCGGAGATAGGGATCTGCAATCTTCCGAAGTGAGTCGATGTACCGCTTTACAACCGAGTAGTAGGCCCACTCAATCGACCGGAGTTGTGTTTCGGTGATGCGAAGAACCTCATTGAGGACGCTCGAGTCCTCCAGAATGAGGAGGTGGGCATCAAAAATGGCCGAATGGCTCTCACCTTCACTCGAACTGATTTCCTGCTGGAGTTCCAGAATCTGTTCCCGCGTTGCAACCAGTGCGAGGGAAAGGCGCGCCTTTTCAGATTCGATTCGGGAACGGTCGATGGTGAGATGTTCCGGCTCCTCCAGAGTGCGGCCAAGACGTTCTGCCGGGCCTATGGCAATGCCCGGAGAGACACCGATTCCCTGAAGGCGGGTTTCGGTTTTGGATTCGGACAATATCATGCGGCAACTGGTTCCTAAACGGTTCGGAAGCCGAAATATTATGGGCCCGGAGCCGAAAGTGGGCCAAACTCGCAGAAAACGCCCGAAGATCAACAATCCGCTTCAAATCCGCTGTTCACGAGCTTACTCAGCTGCTCCAGCGCGGCGTCCGCACCATCCCCCTCTGCGGTCACCTTGATGACGGTTCCCTGCGAGGCGGCAAGCATCATGAGGCCCATGATGCTTTTGCCATTGATCTCCTCATCGTCCTTTTCAACCCACACCTCGCACGAATAGCGACTGGCAATCTTGACGAACTTCGCGGCCGGCCTGGCATGCAGTCCGTCCTCATTCGGAATGGTAAGCTCGCAAACTGGCATCAATGCAAAGGCGGTTCAGGAGAATTTGGAGCAAGGGCGCTTAGAACATTGATTTACGTTCGTCATGCATCCTTTTCAAGAGTTTCTTATTGAATTCGACGGCGGTATCATGGCCAAGCGCTTTCAATTTCTGGTCAAGCGCGGCGACTTCGATCAATTGTGCCATATCGCGTCCGGCCGCCACGGGGAGCTGAACATGAGGGATCTCAAGACCAAGAATCTCAGTCGTCTTCCTATCAACTCCCACCCGTTCCATCTCATTCATTGATTCCTCCTTCTTCAGGGAGATTACCAGGTCGAGCCTCTTTTCGGTGCGAAAGGTGCCCACACCGAAGAGAGCGGCGACATTGATGATCCCGAGGCCCCGAACCTCCATATACGTGCGGCCCAGTTCAGGCGAAGTTCCGATCAGTTCCCTATCCTCAATATTTCTGATTCTGACGAGGTCATCGGAGACAAGACTGGCACCCCTGCGCAGGAGACCGAGAACAGTCTCGCTTTTTCCCGTGCCGCTATCGCCCTGGATGAGAATACCGATTCCCATGACGTCGACCATACAACCGTGCACCGAGGTTGTGGGAGCGAACTCCCAGTCCAGTCGGACGGTCGCGGCGTTGATGTAGTTCATGGTGACCATCGACGTCTGGAACACCGAGATCCCGGCATCGTTGGCAATTTCAAGGAGAGAGTCGGGCAGGTGCTGGCCACGGCTGACGACGATACAGGGGATCTGCTGCCGGCAGAGATCGGAGAAGCGCTTTTCGGCGTTCGCCTCGCTCAGGTGGCGCAGGTAGGATCGTTCGGCCTGTCCGATTACCTGGATGCGGTGCAGGGCAAAATACTTGTAGAATCCCGAGAGCGCCAGACCCGGACGATTGATCGTGGGTTCGAGAATCTCGCGGCTGAAACCCTTGTCGGTTCCGACAAGTTCCATCGCGAGATCTTCGTGGTGGCGCTTGAAGAAGTCACCGACCTTGATCGAGACGGGCTTGGAGATCGTGGGGTTGCGGGGCATGGCTGCTATTCAGGCAACTATTCTACAGGCGCGTCGCCGAAGCGAACAAAAAAAAGGCGGGACCGAAGTCCCGCCTTTTAAACCAAGGGATCCCCGCCAAGAAGCGGGAAAAATTAACAGAACTTAAAAGGATGTGCGGACGGCAAACATCCACGAACCAGTCTCCACATCGACACCTTCACCGAAGGTTTCGCCGGTCGCATACTCGTAACCACCCATCAGTTTCAAGTTGTGCTTGCAGATGTAGTAGTTAAGGCCTGCGTAGAATGTGTGGTAATCCTGAACAACATCACGCTGGTCGAAACGCTGCGTGCGCTGCTCACGACCCTCATCCATGTAAGCGTAGCGGGTAACGAGCTGAAGCTTCTCGGTGATGTCGTAGTAAGGCATGATCACCAAACCAAAGGTATCGAACCCGGCAGGGATGTCAGTGTTACTGTTAGGACCATCGTTCTGCTGGAGGCCATTTGCGCCATAGATGAAATCAGTGATCAAGCCAAGGCGGCCAAACTCCGACTCGGTTCCAACGGCGAAAACGTGTTCAAACTGCGAGCCCAGGTTTGTGTCACTGAGAAGCTGGGGACTGACCAGACCACCGTTGTTGTTGGTGTACTGATAGTCGAAAAACGCTGTCGTTGATTCAGTGATGCCGTAGCTGGTACGATAGGTAAGGCTTTCGTTTGAATCGAAGTCAGCCCAGTTCCAGCGCTCTCCTGTCGAATCCAGGTTGGCACCAGCAACATAGGCGCCGACTTCATGGTTAAGACCAAGAGCCTTAAATCCAACGGCAACTCCCCATGGCTTATCTGAGATCACCGAGTTGGTGATCGCCGAACGCTCAATCGTAAGGATGCTGTTGGAGGAGGTGGTGTTTTCCCGAGTGATCTTCTGCTTCTGTTTTCCGAGGATAACATAAAGGTCGTCGTTGGGCTCCCAGGCGAGGTTGAACTCATCCCAGTCGTCGATGAATCCGCGGTTTACCAGGCTGTGGTTTCCAATGCCTCCTGAGCCATCGGAAATGTTGCTCAGGACGTTAAGGGTAAGGTCATGAGCCATCTCAATTTCCAATCCCAGGCGAAAACGGCGATGATCGAACTCGTGATACCCGTTGTCGAGGGTATTGTTCACATCCTCCTGCTGTGAAATGTACTGACCATGGTAACGGCCTTTGAGTTTCACTTTCTTGATGAAACCGTCACCTTCATAGAGGGTGTTTTTCTTGAAGATGTCGCAGAACGAGGATTCGATCGGCATCTTGTCGTTGATCACGGTCTTTCCGGGATCACCGGCAGTGAGGGAACCGGCCAGAACGGCTGCGGCACCTGCACCAGTCATCAGTTTTCTGAGGCTATTGGATTGTGTCATTGAGTTGGATTTGAATTAAACAGTGCGATTCTCTAAAGTTTGATCAAGGTTTGTTCCACCCTCGGAACGTGACAGTTACGACACGGCTTCAGCGGGTGGAAGAATCATTGACTGCCCGATAATGCTTCCTGAATCCTCTCGGGCAAGAGAAGTTGTGTGACAATTGACACGGATTTGTGACGGATCTGTCACCGTAGTCGTGAGCGGCGGGGTGTCTAAAGGCACAGGAAGATATTAAGCGCGAACGAGTTAGGTATTGTTTTCCGCATCTTATTCTTCAGTTTGCTGTCGTGGAAAATTTCCCGAAACATCCCTAAGGAAGGAAGGTTTTAGCCGTTTCCGGCCTCTTTTCCAATTGCGGTTGCGTCAGTTGAATCCACACCTGCTCGCTTCGTGCAGGTGCCTTGATGGGGAAGATTCAGAAAAATTCCAGTTTTGCGACTCGCATGATGGTTTGTTCTGGACAGTTTTCAGCAGGGGAGAGAAGCTTCGCTCCCTGATAACGGCCAAAAAAGACCCCGATTATGCCACACGTAGAAACGAACGGAATTAAGATGTATTACGAGGAGAAAGGGTCAGGCGACCCGGTCATCCTTATTATGGGAATCACCGCCACCGGAGATGTCTGGGAGGCCCATGCAGCCGACTGGAGTCAGTCATTCCGATGTATCATGCCTGACAACCGTGGCGTCGGGCAGACCGACAAACCGGTCGGGAACTACACCAGCGCGATGATGGCCGACGACTATGCCGGTCTCATGGATGCTCTTGGGATCAAGCAGGCTCGTATCGTCGGTGTCTCGATGGGCTCAATAATCGCCCAACAGCTTTGCCTGCGCCATCCGAAGAAGGTGCGCAGTGCGGTCCTGATGTGCCCGTGGGCGAGGGTCGACCGCTATGCGACCTCGGTATTCGAGCACATGAAGGCCTGCAAGGCTCATCTCGACAATCAGCAGTTCATGGAGTGGATCCAGTTGCTCATCTTTACGAAACCCTTTTGGGACAACGACGATGCCTACAAGGGGTTGGTGACGGGGCGTCAGGATTTTGATGTCAATCCAAACCCTCAGCCGCTTCACGGCTTGCGGGGCCAGGCCGCGGCTTGCATCAGCCACAACACCAGTGGAAAATTGGGCAAAATCAAGGCTCCCTGCCTTGTGATTGGCGGCAAGGACGACATTTTTACTCCCCTCTGGATGGGGAAAGAAGTGGCGGCTGCGATCCCGAACTGCGATAGCCATTTTTACAACGGTGCCGGACATGCCTTCCACTGGGAAGTGATGGATGACTTCAATCCGCGGATCAGGAAGTGGCTTCTCAAGCATTGAGCTTTGTCCGCGTGTTTCCTCCCAAAATTTAATCAATCAAAAACCATGTCTAACATCAAATTCGGATCCCAGGTCTACACCTGGTTCATGCAGGGCACCGGCAAGGGCTACGACAACAAATTGGACCACATGATGAAGGTGGCGGCCAAGGCCGGGTTCACTGGAATTGAGCCGATGGTTCTCGAAATTTCCAAGAGCGCGTTGGGTTGCTCGAAATACTGGCTGGGTCCGCAGATTGACCCCGTCAAGATGAAGGAGTCCCTCGCGAAGCACAAGATCAAGCTCGCCGGTCTTGCTCTGGTCTGTGCCTGGGATGGTGAGAAGGAAACTCCGGCTGAGAAAGCCGCCGCTGATTTCACGATCAATTTCCTCAAACACTTCCCCGGGGCCATGCTCGGCACGGTTACGCTTCCAAGCGGGCGAACCAGTGATTTGCAGCGCAGGAGGCTGAATGTCGCCCGTAATGTCAACGCCGTCTCGAAACGCGCTACGGACGCCGGGCTTGTCTGTTCCTATCACCCGAACAGCCCTCCGGCTTCTCTCGTGCGGACGCAGGAGGATTACGATGTGGTCCTGAGCTCACTGGACCCCTCCGTCACGGGTTGGACCCCCGACGTCGGGCATATTATCCGCGGTGGCATGGATGTTATCGCCACCTTGAACAAGTGGCAGCATCTGGTCAATCACATCCACTACAAGGACTATTCCGGTAATGGCCCGGAACCCTGGGCCCAGATGGGAACGGGAAAATTGGATTTCCACCGCATTACCGAATGGCTGGTGCAGCGGGACTATTCCGGCTGGATCATCTGCGAGGATGAGGCCCATGTCGCCGTCGATGATCCGGACGGGGTCACGCTCCAGAACGGAGTCTGGTGTAAGGAGAACCTGCATCCGATTGTGGGTCTTTGATTCTTTGGTCGCGCCCGGTTTCATCAAGGTGAGACCGGGCGAAGAGTCCCTGTCGTCTTTCCCGGCGGATTGAACTAATTCGCTTTTCGATAGGGTGTATTCGGGATATTCCCCGGGTGCGATTCGTGCGGTGGGCGATTTCAACTCTGTCTCGATAATTTTGCAAAGAACGGCTCGCAATCCGTCGCGCGCTTGTTAGGTTTTGCCTATCATGGAAGCGGAGTTCCGAAGCAAAGAAACCAGCTGGCTGTCGTTTAATGCGCGTGTCCTGCAGGAAGCGGCAGATCCAAGTGTCCCTCTCTTTGAACGGATCAAGTTTCTCGGGATTTACAGCTCGAACCTGGACGAGTTTTTCCGGGTTCGCGTGGCGACCCTGAAGAGGCTCGCCTCTCTCGGTGAAGAGTGGAAAAATCTCGATATACCGGACCCTAAGATCACGTTGAAGCAGGTCAGACTTCTGGTTTCAAAGCAGGGAAGGGATTTCAATGAGGCCTATGGCAAGGTCAAGGCCGACCTGGAGAAAAACGGAATCAAACTCATCTCTGAGAACGACGTTCCTGCAACGCTCAGGCACTATTTGGCGGAATATTTCCGGAGACAGGTCAGTCCTCATATCTTCCCTACCATTCTCAAGGCGACGGCGAAGCTTCCTAAACTCAAGGACCTTCCCATGTACCTGGCGGTCAAGGCGACGAAGTCAGACGGGTCCGGACGTCCCATGCATGCGTTGATTGAGATCCCGCAGGATCTGCCGCGATTCATTCAGCTTCCGTCGGTCGGAGATACCCGGCTGGTCATGTATTTGGACGATATCATCCGATTCGGGTTGCCCGAAATATTCTCAACCTTTCCCTATGACCATTTTGAGTCATTCGCCATCAAGTTCACCCGGGATTCGGAACTCGCGTTTGACGATGATTTCACGGAAAGCTTTTACGAGAAACTGGCGGACAGTCTGAAGGCAAGGGAGGAGGGACTCCCGGTCAGGGCGAACTTCGACGAGAATTTTCCGAAACCGTTTCTTAACCTTATCCTTCGGAAACTTAATCTGGCCCGTTCCGATTCTCTTTATCCCGGAGCGAGATACCATAACCGGCGTGATTTGCTGAGTTTCCCGGATTTTGGGAACAAGGAATTGAAGTACGAGAAATCAGTCCCGGTCCCGGTCAAGGCCCTGATGGGGAAACCGGGCGGTTATTTCGCGGCCATTCGGAAGCGGGATATCCTTATCAATGTCCCGTATCAGCCGTTCCGCCATCTGATCACCCTTCTGCAGGAGGCCTCGATCGACCCCCTCGTTCAGAGCATCGCGATGACGCAGTACCGGCTGGCAAAAGGTTCCTGCATCGCGCGGGCGCTTCAGGCGGCTGCACGAAACGGCAAGAGTGTTTTTGTCATGGTGGAGCCCCAGGCAAGATTTGACGAAGAGGCGAACATCAAGTGGGCAGGCCGCTACCGGGATGCCGGTGTTCAAGTTCAACTCGGGGTTCAAGGCCTGAAGGTGCACAGCAAGCTCATTCACATTGTGCGGAAAGAGTCCGGGCATGACCGCAGCTATACCGTTCTCGGAACGGGTAATTTCAACGAGGACACCGCTGAGATTTTTGCAGACCATCTCCTCATGACCTACAATCAGGAGATTGGAGAGGATGCTGCGGAGATTTTCCGGTTTTTCCGGCAGTCGTATCTAAAACCGCGTCTGCACCATCTGAACATCGCGCCGTTCGATCTTCGCGCATTCCTTCGCACCCGCATTGAGCGGGAGATTGAAAACCACCTTTCAGGAAAACCGTCCGGGATCTCAATCAAGGTGAACAATTTCTCAGACACGGAAACCAACGAGTTGATCCACCGCGCGGCGAATTCAGGGGTTCCTGTCAGGATGATCGTCAGAAGTATGTTCTCTCTGGTCATTGAGGGTGACTGCCCTATCGAAGCAATCAGTATCGTGGACAAGTACCTCGAGCACTCGAGAATGATCGTCTTTGCGAACGGGGGAGAGCCGGAGGTTTATCTTTCGTCGGCAGACTTCATGCCGCGTAACTTCGATACCCGGGTTGAAACGATTTTCCCGGTCTACGAAAAGAAACTGAAAGACCAGCTCATCGACTATTTCGATATCCAGTGGAGCGACAACGCCAAGGCCCGTGTTCTCGACCGGAACCTTTCCAACGGATATCGGAGAGCGAAGAAAGCCAAGCCCGTTAGGGCCCAGTTTGATATCGAGACCTATCTTAGAGAGCGCAATTGATGTGCGGGGCTACGGAGATTCTCCGCCCGCTAGCGCCAGATCGACTCAAGTGAATCAGTGGTAAGCTCAACTCGCCGAATCGACTTGTTTCCCGGGGTCATCACTTCGAGGTGAAAGGTCGTCCCGGCCGCTTCTTTGCGGATCAGGGAAAGGAACTGGTGAATCCTGCGGACAGGAGTGCTATTGCAGCTCAGAATGATGTCGAAGGGCTTCACTCCTGCACGGTCGAGCGGCCGGTCTTTGAATACCGGGTTAACCCAGATCCCCTCGATTCCCGCGGGAAGCGTCTCGAGGTAGGAGCGTTCCGCAGTGCGCACTTCCCACAAGAATCCGCCAATCCCGGGAGTGCTTGCAAGCCGGTTGTTCTTTATCAGTGCGGACACGGCTGAGGGAGGGGAGACCATACTAAGTCCTGAGGACGGAGATCCTTCGTCTCCTTTGAGACGACCGTGCTGCACCCCGACGATTTCGCCGTCGCGGTTGACCCATGGCCCTCCTGAAGAAAAGACGGGGTTGATTCCGGAGACAAAGTAATGGGCGAGATAGTCCTGCGAGGAGGAAAAGTCAGTGTAGGAAACACCGGCATGGGCAACTGAACCGGGGATCACCAGCGATTGCCGGCTCAGAGCGGGACTAAAATTAAAAACCGGCATTGTCTCACCCGGGCTTACGGAAGCGATTTCCAGAACTCCATATTCTTTCAAGGCCGGGTCCACCTCGATGAGGGCAAGATCGTGTCCGAGATCATAGGCGCTGAGGGACGCTAGATGTGAACGCTCGTCCTCAGTGACGACGACGCAGGTATCGCCCGGACGATGGAAAAGGTGCGCCGCAGTGAGGACATAGATCTTTCCGGCGGGGTTGGCAACAATGGCCCCGCCTCCCCGCAGCTGGCCTTTGATCAGAATTTCCACCGAAGCCCGGCGGACCTTTGAGACGAGGCGCTGGGAGAGTTCCTGGGCCCCTGCCGGGCTCAACGAAAAGGCGAGAACCAGAAGAAGTGCGGGCAGTGGTAGAGGGAACTTGGCAGGGGGAAACATCGTACGTTTCTGCGGGGAATCGGACTGGTCAGACAATTCTGGCGGGTGGGGCGGGCCGTGAAAAGCTTTTTGCGACGCTGATTCTTGCGTTGAAGAGAGATCCCGCCAGGGTTTCAGTCAGCAGGATTGACCCTCCTGCAATTCTTCCCTTCTCATCCAGGACCGGGGAGTCAACGTTCCGGTCGTGAGAATCCGCTCTCACCATCTCAAGCTTGAGTCCGTGACCGGGTGAGATTTTACGCCTTAGTTCATGAGCTATCCTCCCCATAGTGTAGCGAGGGTTCACCTCACAGATCGGCCTCAGACTGAGTTTGCCCGAAGGGCTGCGGTAGACGTAGGCATCGATACCGAGGGGGCCTTCGTAGCCCCGGCTAGAAGCCCATTTTCCAAGATCCTGATTTAAGGGTGATCCATCTTCGTAGTGGGGCAGGGCATCGCTCATGAGAAACTGTGCCAGCCCGGAGTCGAGATCTTTGCAGAATTTGATTTGGCAGATGCTGCCTCGATAAGCACCCTTCGGCGAAATAATCTGTTCGACCAGGCCGATCCGGCGAGCTACCCCGGATTCGATCTGGTACTGGACGGAAAAATCAAAAACCCGTTGGTGAGCGGGTTCGACAAGGAGGCCTCCTTCCGAGGAAACTCGATCAGAGAGGGGTAAAGGGGAGAGCCCGTCAGAATCTTCCGTATTGACGCGAATCATTCCGGATCCTGCCGTTGAAAATGCCCGCTTAAGAATTGCCCCGGAGAATCCCAGATCTCTGATTTTCCCAAGAGCGGAATTTATCTCGTCGGTTGACTCGCATGGAAAGGAAATCCCCATCCACTGCCCGAGAGATCGCACCTGCTCGACCTTTGAAAACAGGCTTCTTGAATCTGTCGTCCACGTCTTTCTTGCCGGATCTCCTGAGGATGCCTGTCCAAGTGGTTCAAAAAGCGCTCCGAGATCGGGCGCGATTGACCAGGGGTGCAGACGGTTGATCTTCCGCTGACGGATCAAATTTGCCGAACTGAGACGCCCGGTATCATCGAGGCTCTCAATTTCCGGGACAGTGAGTCCGCATCGCTTCAGCTTGGCAAGATGGGCATCAGTTGGCATCCGCCTCAACAGCAACACATCATCCTTCTTTGCGAGGAAGGCGCAGAGCAACTCGAGGTCGCGGGTGATGGAAACCTGGCTCTGATTCGGATGAAAGGGCCGCGGCCACGAAGCAATGCGGTGTTCCGCATCAGGATTAAAATAGAAAACATTGGGAGTACGTCCCTTTGACCGCTCGAAAAGACCGAGGCGTTCGATATAGTCCTCGTCGAAACCGGCCGCCCGTCTTCCTTCCTCGTTAAAGCCCGTTCTATTTCCTTTTGCGCGGCTAGGAGAGAGGGGGAAGGAAAGTCGCTTTTTCAGCGCACTCCAATCAGACTCACCTTCTTCCTTCCAGCGCCGGAACCACTTCAGCCCATAGCCGACATGAGCGATCTCATCGCGATAAATTCGGTGAAGAATGGCGGAACTCTCGGGATCTCCGGCCTCGGCGAGCACTTTGCCGAAATGCAGGGAGTAGTCCAGATTGGCCTGTTCGAAGGTGAGGCTAAGACGGGACACATAGTCCAGGGGGCACTCCATTCCGGAGACTGCGTCCCAGAAATAACGACTCACCGGATACTGGCCGAACTCGACTCCGCAGTCCCTCATGCGATCGACATACCATCGCGTGTGCATCTGCTCCTCTCGGAGAGTCTTTGCCAACCCCTGACGGAAGGCGGGTGGGGCATCGGGGAACTTCAGGAGGGCGAGCGCCATCAGTTCCGCCGCGAGGAGTTCATGATTGGCGAAAAAGTGCAGGAGGACACCCCGGCTTTCATCATTTACCAACCCGGGGAGTCCGGGAAGTGACGGGCGCGACCTTGAGTCACGTGCAAAATTCAAGTTCTCAGGCCGCGCAGGAGTAAAACCTCCTCCAAATCGCGTCTCGCTGGCCGGGGTTTCAATTGGACCGTTGTCCCGGGCTCGAAGGGGCTGCAATCGCAATTTCTCGTCCAGTGAACCGCTGAAAAGAACCCGGTGGGCAAGTTCCCCGATCAATTCGGAGGATGGAGTTTCCGCTTCCGGGGCAGGAGTCGGGAGATTCGAGGAATTAAAGCTGGCTCTTGACCGTTCCATCGAATACAGCAAAGTTCATTTCGTTCAGGGGGGCAAACATTCAGGATCGCCAACAGATCTGCCGCCCGGGACTATGCTCCATGATCGATTTCCTGACAAGGAACCCTCTTGCCCGATTTCTCCAGCGCCTCGCGAAGTCGCTGAAAGACGCCGCGTCGCGCCTCTACGATCGGGGCCGGGGAACCGGAGTGCTGCTCCGGGTGTTCATGGGTGCGCTTGTCGCCGTTTTATTCAGCCTCTTTATTTCGACAATTCTCGACTATCGGGACCGGATTGAAGGCATGCAACAATCAACAGGTTCCCAGAAGCTGGAGGACCTTCCTTCGATTGTCCCAATCATCTGCGAAGGAGTGGGCGTTTTTCTGGCATTGGTTGGGTTTTTTGTCAGCTTTTGGGTCCGGAAATCTTCGGAAGCGACTAGAAATCAGGGCTTTACTGTGATTGTTCTTTCGATTGCCGCGATGGCCAGTCTTGCCGTTTGGCTTCCCACAGACATCATGGACACGCAGGCGGCTCTGTCCGGTAAGGCGCTTGCCGGGGAGACCCCCTCGATTCCGGCCTATCTTTTCAAGCTGGTTCTCATCTCGCTCATCATCTTAAGCATTCCGGTTGTTGCCTTGATCTACTTTCGTCTTGGCCTGATGGACCGATACATCATCCGGAGTTTCGTCGGACCATTTGCCTTCACTCTGTTTGCGTTCATGGCAATTTGGGTGATCGGCGACCAGACGGAAAACGGAGCGCACCTCGCGGTTCTTCCCGCGGGGGAGATATTGAGGTTTTACGTTGTCCAGGTACCTTACATCATTCTCTTTGTGATGCCGGTAGCGGTGCTGATGTCGGGCCTTTCCTCGCTCAGCAAGATGTCGAAATCGAATGAGTTGATCAGCATGATTGGTGTGGGCCGGAGTGTGCCGCGGATTCTCTTACCTCTTTTTGTTATCAGCGCCTACATCGCCTTGATCGGGCTTGCGTTTAAGTACGAGTGGGCACCAACCTCGACCGGATACCGGGAGGCGGTGGTACAGAAGGCGAGACGTATTTTCGCGGCCGCCGCACTTGGAGCCGAAGTGAAGACTGATATCTGGTCGAATCGGGGAGGGTGGATGCATGTGAATGGGGTTGATCGCAGAACCTGGTTTGTCGGGAGGGTTCCCCTCAAACTGAGTGACGAAATGGCTGATGTCGTCGTAATGGAGCTCGATGAAAACGAGCAACCAATTCAGATGCGGGTTGCCAAGCGAGCGAAGTGGCTTTGGTCGACAGATCCACCCAGGTGGGTTTTTTCTGACGTGCGAATTTACACTTACGACTCTGATCACATTCCAACGGTCGTCAGGAAGGATAAGGAGGAAATGACGAAATGGTCGGAGACTCCGTGGAAAGTGCTGAGTTCGTCCCAGGATCCCGAGTTTCTCGGTATTCCCGGGCTCACCATGTACTTGAACGCCAATAGCAAGGAGGACGACCGGAAACTGGCCGCCTTCCGGACAAACTGGTGGTATGTCCTTGCGGAGCCGGCCGCCTGTATTGTCCTGATGCTTGTTTCCGCGCCACTCGGGATCGTCTATTCGCGCCGTGGCGGAATGGGTGGAGTGACCAGCGCGATCGCCGTGTTTGCCCTGATGTTTGTGATGCGCGGGACCTTTCTCGCCATGGGACACAGTAGCCGGATGCCTCCGTTCTTTGCCGCCTGGACAACAAACATTGTCATTGGAACGGTCGGATTCGCGATGTTATGGATTAAGGCTCAGAATCGCGAAGTTCCGAAGATAAGGACACTTATCCGGTCATTATTTCACCGCCGAAGGCAGGAGAGTCTCCCCGGTTAACCTCCATCCTTTCTATCATGGCCATCATTCAGGATTGGAGAATACGTTCGACGAACGCCCGCTGCGAAGTCTCGGGTGAGCCATTCGCCGATGGGGAGGATTTCTACACCTGTATTTTTGAAGATCAGGAATCCGATGGATTTGTCCGTCGAGACTACTCCCTTGATTCCTGGAGGGAGATGCGGAGGAAAATGAAGCCGGCACCCTTCTCGTTCTGGAAGTCAACCTACAAGGCTCCGGCCAGGACGTCGTCGGAGGAAAGAGAGGCCGACACCTCCATCGAGGGAATGCTGCGGCGTTTCATCGACGAGGATGATCCGCGGACTGAGAATGCCCGCTACATTCTCGCCCTGATGCTGGAGCGGAAAAAGACCCTGATTCCAAGCGACACCAAGGAGACGGATAATCGGACCCTGCTGTTTTACGAGCACGCCGACAACGGTGATGTTTTTATCGTTGCCGACCCCGGTTTGCGCCTCGATGAAATTGAGTCGATTCAGCGTGAAGTGGTTGATCTTCTTGCTGAAGAGGACAGGCGCGCTGCCAGTCAGTCAGAGGAAGTCACTGAAGCGCCGGAGAATCATGCCGAGTCCAACGAAGATCAGTCCGAGGAGAGCGGTGATAAATCCGCCGAGTCCGAAGAGGAGACGGTTGGAATGCCCGGTGAGGAACTTCCGGACGGAGTCGGATTTGATTCCCCGGTAGATCCCGGGAACGAGTTCGCCGACGCCGTAGACAACGAGTTTCAGGACTCCGAGGGCGGCGAGGAGCCACCCCCCGGTGATCACGAGTCTCAAGGCTAAGGTCGGGTCGATAAACTTCATCTTGGCGTGTCAGGTGAGCAGGCGTTTCAGGTTTGCTTCGTAGAGCGCTTTGTCGGTGACCGTCTCACTGACCTCAAGGGGACGCCCGACTAGAATGCCGGCATGAGAACTGAATTCATTCAGGTAGCCGGAGATTGATTTGTCGATGACCACCTTTTTGTAGTTCCGTGAAGCGTGCATAAACCGAAGGACTCCGTCTTCAGTCCGCACGGCAAGGCCGACATGGGAGCAGAATGCCCCATGGTGCCTCGTGGCGATGCCGATGACATCGCCGGTTTGAAGCTGCGGCTCGATGGCGGCGACTTTGGCCTTTGGTATGTGAAAAACCGGCAGTTTGGCGACCCGGTCCTCGGTCTCCTTCATTGGGCCGAGCAAATCCGGGTTGTTGCGGAGATAGCGATAGCTCTTCCAGAGAGTGGTCATCTCACTGACTTTGCGCCCGGTGATACGCTCGGCACCGGGGAGCGACGGGGTGAGGTGCCGACACGTCCCTCTGGCATCGTTTTCAAAAAACCATTCCGCAAGGTAGTGAATCCTCTCAAGGTAGTCTCCCGTGCAGACCCCGCCCCGGTAGCGGGTAAACTCAATCTGACGAAGCAGGTCATCCGGAGTGTAGCTCGCTTTTTTCAACCCGATCATGCGAGCCATCCCTAGGCTCTGCTCGAAGAATGTCCAGCAATCCAGGGCATTAAGATTAACTGATGGAGACTCGATGTGGTCATCAATCTCAAGGGTAAAGTTCTCATAGGGGAGCCCGTGGAGTTCCCGACCGATTCTGATTGTCCTTTCCCCGATGGGAAGGTCGGCCCATCCTTCCTTTTCCGCTTTGGCGACGATGGTCTTGAATCGACTTTCGCCTTTGAAAATGGTCGCCTTGGGAAGTGATCTCTCTTTGGCGGGGGATTCAGCCTTCTCTTTTGCCCTTAGCCGGTCGACACCGAACGAAGGAACTAACCCTGATGCTGCCAGGACAAGGCAGGAGCGGCGCGTGAGTGGCTTCATTGGAAGGATGATACCCAATCCACGGCAGGGTTTCCAACATTAGTTTGGAAATCTTAGGTAATCGTGTCCGCCGAAATTCGCTGAAATCCAGCGTAAGACGTGGCTTCAGGACAGAATTCCCTTCGCCACCTGTCCGTGGACATCGGTCAGCCTGAAATCGCGTCCGGCGTACCGGTAGGTCAGCTTTTCGTGATTGAGGCCCAGGAGATGCAGGATCGTGGCGTGCCAGTCGTGAATATGCATTTTGTCCTCGACTGCCTGATATCCATAGTCATCGGTCGATCCGTAGCGAAGCCCTCCCCGCACTCCGCCTCCCGCCATCCACATGGAGTAGCCCTTGTTGTTGTGGTCCCGTCCGTTTCCGGTTTGACCGTGCGGTGTCCGGCCGAATTCTCCGGCCCACATCACCAGGGTATCCTTCAACATATCGCGCTGCTTGAGATCTTCGAGGAGGGCGGCGATGGGTTGATCAATCTCATTACAATTCTGTTCCAGTCCGTCCTTGAGATTGCGATGGTGATCCCAGTTGCCATGATTGACCTGGATAAACCGGACACCGGCTTCGGCGAGGCGACGGGCGCTGAGGCATTGGCGGGCGAACCCACCCGTCGCGTTGTTGTTAATGCCGTAGAGGTTGAGAATGGATTCTGGTTCGCCTGAAATATCGAGGACATCGGGCACTTCGTCCTGCATCCGGAAGGCAAGCTCAAAGGACTCAATAATCCCTTCAACCTCGGGATGATACTGGTCTCGGTTGAGCTTCTCCTGATTGAGGCCTTTGATGAAATCGAGCTGAACGCGTTGCAGTTCAGGGCTTAACTTCGGATTGGCGATGTTGCTGATAGGACCTTCCGTAGTTCCTGCGGCGAAGCGGTTGCGGGCCTGGCGTCCGATGGGGGTCCCCTGATAGATTGCCGGCAGGAAGGCGCTGCCGTAGCTTTGCGCTCCGTTCGGCGGAGACAGGGTGATAAAGCCCGGCAGGCTGTCATTCTCCGTTCCGAGGCCATAGAGGGTCCATGCACCGAGTGAGGGCCGGACAAACTGGAAGTTGCCCGTGTGCATCTGTGTGGTTGCCTGCGGGTGGTTCGGCAGATCGGTGTGCATGCTGTTGATCAGGCAAAGATCATCAGCGTGTTTGGCGAGGTTCGGGAAGAGCGAAGAAATGGGAAGCCCGCTTTCGCCATGGGGTTTGAACTCAAAGGGGGATCCCAGGAGATTGGCAAAACCCTTCGAGGCTTTGCCATTGTCCCGGGTGAGAAGCGGCTTGTAGTCAAAGGTGTCAACATGGGAGGGCCCGCCCTGCATCGCAAGAAAGATGACCCGTTTCGCAGTCGGGGTGAAATGTGGCTGCACCGGTGCGAGCCGGTTTGCGGCCTTTTCTGCAGCAAGGGTGCTCAGTGCGGAGAAGGCAAGGTAACCGAAGCCGCTTGAGGCGGTTTGAAGGACTTGTCGGCGGGTCAGGGAAATGGGATTCATGGGTTGGGAAAGTGGGAGTTTGAATCAGTTCAGGTAGCGGAATTCGGCGCTTGAGATAAGGGCCTGACAAAATGTAGTGAGCGCGAGAAGTCGTGTCTTCTCCTCGGTCAATCCGTCTCCCTTGGCCGTTTCGAGGAAACGCTCGATGTAGTTCTGTGTCTCAAGAAATTCCGCTTCGGTCGGAGGGCGGGAATAGCAGCGGTAAAAGGCTTCGCGGGCGAGTTCTTTGCCTCGCAGCCCGAGATCGTTGACGAGATGTGCCGCCATGCGCTCGGATGATTCGATGACAAACTCCGAGTTCATCAGGTAGAGTGCCTGCGAGGGGACTGTCGTGATTTCGCGTTTGCCTGCTGTCAGGCTGGGGTCCGCAAAATCGAAGAGAGCGAGAGCCTCGGGAACCACCCCCCGGACAATGGGAAGATAAACGGACCGGTAATCTGCCGGGGTCTCAATCTGATTTTCCGGAATCGTCCGCCCGATAAAACCGACACCGGCCCTGGCGATTTCGGAACCGACCGGTCGGGTCAAATCAAGCCGGTTGCTGACGGCAAGCGTGGCATCGCGCAATGACTCAGCATCGAGACGGCGCTTGTTGGCCCGCCAGAGAAGCCGGTTCTCCGGGTCCTTTTCGAAATGTTCAGGATGAAAATCAGAACTCATCCGGTAGGCCCGGCTGCTAACGATCTCCCGGACTAAATCTTTGACCGACCAGTCAAGCTCGACGAGTCGAATCGCTAGATAATCAAGCAGTTCCGGATGGCTGGGAAGCTCCCCGGTCGTGCCGAAATTGTCCACCGAGGAGACGAGCCCTTCGCCAAAGAGCCACAGCCAGACGCGGTTTGCGTAGACCCGTGCGGTGAGTGGATTCTCCGGAGACGTGATCCACTCAGCCAGCTGAAGCCGGCCGCTCTGATCTGACGGGATGGAAGATACCTCCTCGACCTTGACGACCTGAATGAATCCGCGCGGGACTCTTTCCTCGGTCGGGTTATCTTCTTCGCCTCGAATCAGAATCTGCGAATCGAATGGTTCCTCGCGGTCGCGGACACCCATGGCGAGACGGAGGGCGCTGCCGTCATCTCCGTAGGCCTTCAACTTGCCCTCAATTACTCCCAGCTGGTTCCTTGTCGCGAGGATGCGGAGGACGGCATTCTGCGCCGCATCCGCGTTCCCCTGATCCCGGCGTTGTTCCCTTTGTTCGACAAGGAGTTCCTCTATCCTTTCCTCCAGGACATTCTTCTGAAGTTCGAGATCGAGCAGATCGGCGAGGGGGACGCCCTCGAGTTGAGGTGCCACTGAAGGAAGCTCGATCAGATCGGTGGCCCGGCGGCTTTGCAGACCGTTGGGTGTCCCATACAGGGTATCGCTGCTCAGGAAGATCCCGGCCATGGCATAGTAGTCCGACATGGGAATAGGATCGAATTTGTGATCGTGACAACGAGCGCAGGAGACCGTGGTCGCGAGCAGCGCCTGGGTTGTGGTATCGATTTGTTCATCGACGAGATCAAATCGGAACTGGCGTGAGTTCTGTTCGTTGAGCCCCTTGGTTCCAATGGCAAGGAACCCCGTGGCAACAAGCTGGTCGGCCTTTTCCTTCTCATTCGAGGCGGGGAGAAGATCTCCGGCGATTTGCTCTGTAATGAACCGGTCGAGCGGCTTGTCCTTATTAAATGAGTCGATGACATAATCCCGATAACGCCACGCATCGGGAAATGTGGCATTCACTTCCTTTCCGGACGATTCAGCGTAGCGGGCCACATCAAGCCAGTGGCGTCCCCAACGTTCTCCGAATCGCTCCGATCCCAGAAACCCGGAGACGGCTTCCGTAATCGCCGAGTCGGGATTGATGGCAAAGGCGGTGACAAAGGCTTCGACTTCTGTGGACTCGGGAGGTAGACCGGTAAGGTCGAAGGAGAGTCTCCGAAGGAGCGTTCGGGGATCCGCATCGGGAGCCGGGCTGAGATCTTTGGCCTCGAGTGAGGAAACAATAAACGCATCGATGGGATTGCGCCCCCAATCGGCATTTTTCGGGGAGGGAATGGCCGGGGAGACCGGTTTGCGATAAGCCCAATGCTCGCGACCTTTTTCAATATCGATGGTGTTCGTGTAATGCAGGGGCGCTTTTGCATCGGTCACCGTCTCCCGCGGATCGGGGGCCCCCATTTCAAGCCAAGTCTTGAAGTCCGCGATAATTGAGTCCTCGAGTTTGTATTTCGGGGGCATCTCGAGCGAGGAATCTCCGTAACTGATCGCTGCGAAAAGAAGGCTCTCCTTTACATCAAACGGAACCACGGCCGGTCCGGAGTCGCCGCCCAGGCGGGATGCCTCGCGGGTGTCGAGAAGCAGGCCACCCTTGATTTTGTCACCCTCTTTTGAATGGCACTCGTAGCAATGTTTGACAAGGGCGGGGCGAATCTTCTTTTCGAAGAATTCTATCTGCTCTGCGGATGGCCCGGCTGTGCTGCTCATTTCCTGCGAGTAGGCATAGGGAATCACAAAAGCGCCGATCAGGAGGAGCAGGAATGGCGGGGCGGGGTAGGGCTTCATATCCGTTGCGATGATTGATTCAACCCGTGCCCCTGAAAAAGGTTTCAGGTTTCTCCCGGGAAACTTCAGCGGAGGGATGTAAACAAAGGGGGGCGCCGAAAGAGTCTGCTTACGACAGCGATCGATCCGCCCCGGCCTACTGAGGCTTCGCCCGGGAACAAACCCCGGCCATTTTTACGACATGCGGAAAGAGACGGCTTGGCATCGGGCCGCGTAACCGTTACGATTCGAAGCGAAGTCCCTCGTTCCCACCCATGAGCCGAGCTGCCATTTTCCAAACGGTCCTTCTTTGCTGCTCGATTATCCAGCTGGAGGTAAGGGGGCAGAATCCGGAGCCGGAGTTCGATCCCTTCTCTGATGAGGCGGCCGAGGCACTGGCCCGTCTTTCCCAACCCGAACCTGATTCTTCACGCGATTTCCTCGAGCCCGGGCAGGTGCGGGCACTTACTGAATTAGCAAAGCCCTCACTCGTGACGGTAAGGCAGATGGGAAGGGACGGCGAAAAAAGCGGAACGGGGTCCGGTTTTATTGTCTCCGAGGACGGGCTTGTTGTAACCAACTTTCATGTCATCGGAGAGGGACGTTCCATCGAGGTCGAGCTTTCCAATGGCAAGGTATGTGAGGTCACGGAGGTATATGCTTCCGACCGCAATTATGATCTCGCCGTCGTCCGGATCAATACCGGTGGGGAATTGTTGAAAGCACTTAAAGTGGGTGACTCCGATGCAATTCAACAGGGCGACCTCATTGTGGGTTTTGGGGCCCCCCAGGGGCTTGCGTTCAGCGTGGTCCCGGGAGCCATCTCCGCGATTCGGAAACTGGAGCCGGGATTTGCCGGAGAAGGGGAAACGCCGGAGTTCCCGATGCTGCAGTTGGCGATGCCGATTGAACAGGGCAATAGCGGTGGTCCGGTCATCAATCTGGAGGGTGAGGTCCTCGGAATTGTGACTCTTCGGCACCGCGTCACAGAGAACCTTGGATTTGCTGTTCCGGGTAACGACCTGAAATCGCTCCTCGCCAAACCGAATCCGGTTCCGATCTCGCGTTGGAGGACCATTGGAACTCTCGATCCACGGCAGTGGACCCCGGTGATGGGGGCCGACTGGAGCCAGCGGGCCGGTGTGATCACCTCCCGCCGAATGGGCGAGGGTTTTGGCGGCAGAGCCTTATGTCTCTCTTCCTTGAAAGTTCCGGAAACCCCCTACGAGGTCGCTGTTTCCGTGAAACTGGACGACGAAGCTGGTGCGGCCGGGCTTGTCTTTTCCGCAGATGGAAAGGATTCCCATTACGGTTTTTACCCCAGTGACGGGAAAATGCGCCTTACCCGCTTTGAAGGGCCGGATGTCTACAGCTGGTCCATTCTTGAGCAAGTGGAAGCGCCATCCTACAAGCAGGGCGACTGGAACCGGCTCAGGGTGAGAGTCGAGGCCAGCAAAATTATCGCGTGGGTAAACGAAGAGAAGGTTTTTGAACTTGAAGACGATGTCCTTCGCGGAGGTGCGGCGGGGATCTGCAAATTCCGCCAAACCGAGGCGGAGTTTCGCGGGTTCAAGGTGGGGCCTGATCTTTCTGAAAAGGAAATGTCGACGCAGGACCGTGAGGTTCTCTCCGGGGTCCTCGATCGTTTTTCCACAGAAGGAACCTCTTCGGAGCTGCTTCTGGACCTCGGGCGCGACAGTGCCGGAAGTCAGCGCATGATCAAGGACCGGATTGGAGAACTTGAGAACATGGTGGCGGGATTGAAGAACCTCGAGACGGATCTTTACCTCACCACCATCTCACGCGAGCTTCTCATGGCTCTGGACCGGCCTGAGACGGAGGTGGACCTCTTCGAAGTGGGGCTTCAGATCGCCCGGCTTGATGATCCTGAGCTGGACCTCGATCACTATCGCGCCGTCTTTTCCCAACTGGCGCGGGACGCAGAAGCCTTTGTTACCAAGGCGGCGCTCGAGGGGGACGCAAAGGAAAGGGCGGAGGCTCTCCGGGATTTCATGTTCAAGGAGAACGGATTTCACGGCAGTCGCAGCGATTATTATCACCATGCCAACAGCTACGTGAATCATGTCGTCGATGACAGGGAAGGGCTTCCCATCACCCTAAGCGTGGTCTTTATCGAGTTGGCCCGGCGACTTGGCATTAATGATGTCTTTGGGGCGGCACTTCCCGGGAAATTCATGGTCGGCTTGTCCTATGCGGTTGGAGACAAGGAGGAGAAGGTGTTTTTTGACGTGTTTGATGAAGGTAAAACCCTTTCCCGCGACGATGCGATCAAGGCAACTCTTGAACTCACCGGTGCGTCGCCGGAAGACGAGGCCTTTGAACCGTCGGGGGCCCGGGATATTGCCGTCAGGATGCTGCGCAATTTGGTTGATATCGAGATCAACCGGAAGCGCACTCCCGAGCAGGCGGAAAACTACCTTGAACTCCTCCTCGCCATTCAGCCGGACTCAGCCTATGAACGGTTTCAACGTGCTATCCTGAGGGTTCAGGCGTCCCAACTCGACGGAGCAAGGGAGGATCTTGACTGGCTCCTCGAGAATCGGCCCCCCGGACTTGATTATTCCCGCCTTCAGCAATTTCGCGAATCGCTCCCTGAAGAGTAGCTGGGGGGGAAATGAAAAAGCCGCCCCCGGAGAGGGAGCGGCTTTCTCAGAAGTTTGTCGAACGGCGAGACGGGGTGTCTCAGGCTTCCGCAGAAGCATCCGTTTTGACGAGGGCATCGACCCACTCGATCATGGCCATTGGCGCAGAGTCCGAGCGGCGTTGACCGAGTTTGATGATGCGGCAATAACCTCCCTGGCGGGTGGCACTTGCGGGGGCGATTTCCTCGAAGAGGGTTTTCATGCTGCGCTGGGCCAGTTGGTTGCTACCAAGCAGAGTGATGGCGCGGCGACGACTGTGGAGGTCGTTCCTTTTGCCAAGGGTTACCAGAGACTCAGCGAACGGACGCAGGGCCTTGGCCTTCGCGAGGGTCGTTGTGATCTGGCGATGCTCGATCAGGCTGGACGCGAGGTTGCGCATGAGCGAGTCGCGGTGCGACTTGTCGCGCTGGAGTTTGACGGTTTTACTTCTATGTCTCATCGGAAATCAGAGGTTGGAGAGGGGATCAGTCGTGGATATTCTGGGCGATCAGAGCGGCAAGGCCCGGACCTTCGTGCGAGCGATCACCACCAAGGAGAGAGGAGGTGAAGGACTGCTCGAGGAGGCTCGGATCGATCGACATTCCGAGTGAAAGACCGAGTTCGTGAAGCTTGTCCTTGATCTCGTTGAGAGACTTCTTGCCGAAGTTGCGATACTTGAGCATCTCCGCCTCGCTCTTCATGGCGAGTTGGCCGACGGTGGTGATGTTCGCGTTGTTGAGACAGTTGGCGGCACGGACGGAGAGCTCGATCTCGTTGACGCTCATGTTGAGCAGCTTTTTGAGCTCGGCGTTTTCCTCGCTCTGGGTCTCCGGACGATCTTCGATGAGGATCGCGTTGTCGTCGTAGTTAACGAACACATCAAGGTGGTGACGGAGAATCGCAGATGCCTGAAGAAGGGCGTCGTGCGGCTCGATCCTGCCATCGGTCCAGATTTCGATGATCAGTTTGTCGTAATCGGTGCGCTGACCGACACGGGTGTTTTCGACAGCATACTTGACGCGTCGCACCGGGGAGAAGATCGAGTCGATCGGGATCACGCCGATGGGCATGTCCTGGTGTTTGTTGTCCTCGGAGGTATTGAAACCGCGGCCGACGCGCACTTCCATCTCGAGGTTGAATTTGGTGGAACGGTCAAGGGTGCAGATGTGCAGATCCTTGTTCACGATCTCGTACTGGGAGATTTCCTGAATGTCGCCGGCAGTGACTGCTCCGGCTTTGTCGACCGTGAGGGAAAGAGTGGCCGGGTCGCGATCATCAAAATGCTTGAAGCGGATTTGCTTCAGGTTCAGGATGATTTCGGTGACATCTTCCACGACTCCGGGAAGAGAAGCGAACTCATGCTGAGCACCGGCGATGCGGACCGAAGTGATTGAGGCTCCCTCGAGTGAGGAAAGGAGAACCCGGCGGAGGCTGTTGCCGATGGTGTGACCGAAGCCCGCCTCGAAAGGCTCTGCCGTGAACTTGGCGTAGGTTTCGGTAGCGGTGGCTTCGTCTTTGATAAGACGATCAGGGATTTCGAACGGTGCGAGTGCTTTAGACATATATGGTGTAGGTAGCCGGGTTTCCCAGAGGTAGAGCGATGACTTTTCACCAAACGTTGGCGAAATACCAAGGACCGACGGCAATTAACGTGACGCCCAGGGCGCGGAATATGGTCGAATATGCCGGAAAGTAAACCGGATTTTTGAGTGGAATCCCCGTAACCAGGGCAAAAGAGCGTTCCCGGGATGGAGTAAAACCAAAAACCCCCGCAGGGGTCTGCGGGGGTTTCGGTAACCCGGACTCTTCGGCGGTCTCGAACTGGTGTCAGGAGAGGAAGAGGGCTACTTCTCGGTCTGTCTGTCGGAAAAATCCTATTTTGCGGTGGTCCCCGTCTGCTTGCCTTTCTCACCCTTCACGGCAGGGGCCGCCGGCACCGTTTTCGCCTCGCTGGATGATGCAGGGGCTTGCGGGGCCTGAACCCGCCAGAATGAACTCGCGCTTCCGGGTTCCCATGCGTTGGCATCCCAGGGGCTGGTCATGGGGATCACTCCGGGAGAGGGATCCTGATCATTTGCCTTGAGTGATCCGGATGAAGCCAGAGGCAAAAGGAGCGCAGAGAGTAGGAATCTGATCATAATTCATCGGCGAAGAATCGTGTATCTTCGACAAATCAAAATTATCAAAATTATGGTAATTGTCAATTCTATAAATCTGACTACGGCACTTTTCCCAAGAAAGTGCTCCTAATTATACGCGGAAAAGCGCCCCCAACTTTTTTCCAAGAATAAGTCCTGCTCCGGTTATCGTGATGGCGAGGAAGACCATTGCCCAGACACCAAGCGCCGAAGCGAGATTCGGGCCAGTGCCGAGGGAGGAGATAAGAGCGTACATGGCCTTGGTAATGGGAAAATGCTGCTGCTGTTCCGCTAGAATGAGAGAATCGGAGACCTCCAGCATGGCGAAGGAGAAGGCGAGCAGGCCGCCGGCGATGAGGTTCGCGGTGATGAGAGGTAGCGTGATCTTGCAAAGCGCGCGCAGGGGAGTGCTTCCCAGATTCTGGGCCGCTTCTTCGAGGCTGACGCTGGTCTGTTGGAATCCGGCTGCAGCCGAACGCACCACGTAAGGAAGACGACGGACGGCATAGGCGATGACGAGAATGAGGATGGGATCCTCCCCGAGAATGAGAAAATCAAAAGGTTTGCCCTCCCGGGTCATCGCGAGATAACCGAACGCAAGGACAAGTCCGGGTACGGCGAGCGGCAGCATTGCCATTGCATCGAGCAACTGTCGTCCCGGAAGCCGGGTGCGGACGACGACATAGGCGATTCCGATGCCGAGGAGAATGTCGAGACCGGTCGCAAGCGACGCGTACTTCAGAGAATTCGCGATCGAGTGGATGGTGAGCGGGTGCCCCAGGGCATCTTCGTAGTGCTGGCCGGTAAGGGCGGTCGGCAGAAGTGTGCCATACCAGTCATGGGAAAGGGACAGGAGAATTACCCCCAGGTGCGGCAGAATCGCGATGGCAGTGACGAGGCTGAAGGTGCCCGCGCAAAATGCTGAAGTCAGGGGTGAAGCGGGCCGGAGGGTTTTCCCGGTGGAGGCCCGCCCTGAACCCGAAAAATTATCCCGGCCGAAAAACCATTTCCCGGTGAGGTAGAAGAGCACCGTCGCGACCAGCATCACGACGACGAGGGCGTAGGGAAAAGGATTACCGCTGAGGTCCTTGAGCCCTTCGAAGATCTGAACCGAGGTGACCCGGTCAAAATCAAACACAAGAGGGACGCCCAGTTCGGTGAACGCCCAGATGAATATGATCGTCGCTCCCGCGAAGAGGCCCGGCATGATGAGCGGAAAGGTCACCCGGAAGAGTCGCCGGATTCCGGTGCACCCGAGATTTTCAGCCGCCTCCTCCATTGCCGGGTCGAGATTCGCCAGAGCAGCCGAAATGTTAAGATAGGCGATCGGGTAGAGATGAAGGGCGTTCATCAGGACGATGCCCGCGAGGCGTCCCTCCCCGAGCCAGTCGAAGGGGGCGGCGGCTTCCATCAGGCCCAGATCAATCAGAAACGTATTCAGGACGCCCGATTGCCCGAGAAATTGCCTCACTCCGAGGGCCCCGACAAAGGGGGGTAGGATGAGCGGGACGAGGATGAGCGAGTTCAGGATCTCCTTTCCCCGAAATTGCCAGGTATTACTGATGAGGGCGAGGGGCAGGGCAATGAGCAGGGCGAGGACCGTGGTGAAAAGTCCCATGTAAAAGGAATTCACGAGTCCTTCCACGTAGATGGGATTGCGGAAGAGCTCGGCAAAATAGGCGAAGGTGACCGTCCCTTCGCTCGTGACAAAGGCCTCCTGCACGGTGTGCCAGATCGGGAAAACGAAGAAAAGCGCAAAGAACACCGCCGTGAATCCATAAATGGAGATGGAGAGTGATTTGTTCATCCCAAGTGATTGAAAATCAGTGTTTTGATCTCCATTTATCCGTAATTTGGCTATAGTGGGAACGGAAAGTTTCCGCCAGTTCCCGGGCCATTGTCACCTGTTTGACTTTGTCGGCATTCTTCAGGCCGGGTGCGATTTCATTGACCACTCGCTCATAGGAGATCGCACTGATGTCTTCAAACTGCGCCACGCCCTCCTCCGGCAAACCTGCGGCAATCAGGGCCTCCCATGCCTCCAATTGCTCCTCATGCGGGTCCATGCAGGCTCCCCGGATCACAAATCGCAATGCTCCGAAGAGCGGTCCGGTCCATTCGGGATGGTAGGTGAACCCTGCGGAGAGTTCATACGGATTGACTTCCGGATCAGTCATCGAGGGAAGGTTCGATTCGACATAGAAGTCCTTTCGAATGGGCGGGCGGCGTAAGGCAAAACGACGGGGACCGCCCTCGCTTCCGGGACGGTAATTCCAGAGTTTCTGCCCTTCGGGAGACAGGACAAACTCAATAAAACGGTGGGCGAGCTCCGGTTGCGGCGCTCCCCGGAGCATCCCGACAGGGTCAGCCCCGATCGATGTGCCTCCGCGGGGCATGACAAAGTGGATTCTAGACTCTCCTGTGTCAGGTGATCGGTAGAGTTCATTGAAGGTTCGCCCGTAAAAGTCGATGCACATGCCCGCTGCCGCATCGCCCATTGCGACATCACGGGGCACCTTGGCGGCTGAATCGGTGAAATAGCGGCTGTTGGCGCTGATTCGAAGGATGAGACGCATCGCATCGTCCCAGCCCGCCTTCAATGCATCACTCTCGGACAACTCCTTCTCGCGTTGGAAGGTCTGAATGCGCTCCTGAACGAGCATTTCGAACGCTTTTGTGGTCGAGCCGGACTTCGTGGGATCGGCGAGGGCAATCTGCCCGAAGAGACGGGGATCTTCGAGCGCCGACCAGGTTTCGGGAATTTCGGTGATTCCAAGGCGGGCAAGGACATCGCTGTTATAGCATATGCCAAAGGCGGAGAGGACCGTCCCGACCCAACGGAACTCCTTATCGCGAAAAGGCTCGCCGCTGACGGACTCTGGCATTACGGCTTCGCTGAACCACTCCGGTTTTTCTGCGGCAAGAGCGGCAGGACCAAAGTTCCCGCTAGGGTCCTTTGCCACAAGAAAGCCCGAAGAAGCCTGCCGCTCAAAATCAAAGGCTCCGCCTCCGAAGAAAAGATCGATTCCCACACCGAGATTCGACCCGAGGAAGAGGGCACGTGCAGTCGCCGCCTGCCCCTCCGGGGTTTCGGGGTTTAAGGGAGTTGACTCTGAGATCTGACCCTCTTGAGTGGCGGGCGGATCTAGCCTGGAATTGGTAAAAGCATCGCGAATGGCGTAGGAGAACGGGAGGCCGGTTTTGGTTCTCCAGAGCGATTCGAACCGGGTCGAATACTCGGAACGGAGAAAACGGGCAATTTCGGTGGTCCCGCCGGGCTGGCGCCAGTCGACGAAAATCTCGCGCCCGTGCTCTTTCTTCATGTGAGCGGAAAAGGCGCGCCCGAATTCCGATTGAATGGACTCGTTGTGGGGCGTGATGATGACGATGCGGCCGGACTTGCTGCCATGGAGCTTTGGTTTCACTCCTTCGGGACGAAAAGCGAAGGGCGCCACGAGGATCGCGGCGAGGAGGAGTAGAACAATGGAGATGCGGAGAGCCACGGATGGGAGTGGGAAAAGGTTCAGGATCCGGGCAGGATGATAATATCCTCGGGCTTCGCCGACGCATAGAATCCTGCCCCCGTATCACGAATGACCCGGCGCGGATTCAGTTCAGAGATGTGCAGCGGGAGTTCGCGCCCTTCACAGAGAAGAGAATACTGGGCGGTCTCCCCGAGGTAGATGGACTCGGTGAGATTTCCCGCGATGGCATTCTGAACCGGTGGCGAGGAGTCCAATGAGAGGCACTCCGGGCGAATAGAGAGAGTGACCGGTTGACCCGGGGCCGGGCTCCATCCGGGCGAAACAATTCGTCCGGCGAGTTCGCCGACGGCGGTGCGGACGTAGTGATTAACGCCTGAGACAAAAGCAAGAGTCCCGGGGATCAGATTGGTTTCCCCGACAAATCCTGCGACAAAGGCTGAATTCGGGGTCCGATATAGTTCTTCCGGCGTGCCGATTTGGGCGATGTTTCCGGCATCAAGAACGGCCATTCGATCCGCCATGGAAAGTGCCTCCTTCTGATCATGCGTCACATAGATGGCGGTGAGTCCGAATTCCTTGCAGATGCGCCGGATCTCACTTCGCATTTCAACCCGTAGCTTTGCATCCAGATTGGAAAGCGGTTCATCAAGGAGGAGACACCTTGGGCAGACCACGAGGGCCCGGGCAAGAGCAACGCGCTGCTGCTGGCCGCCGGAGAGCTGGTTGATTTTGCGGGTGCCGAGGCCCTCCATTCTGACCATGGCGAGAGCCTCCTCGACACGGGATTTGATTTCAGTTTTTGAGACACGCCTCTCCTCGAGGCCGAAGGCGATATTCCGGAAGACATTCAAGTGCGGCCAGAGGGCGTAACTTTGGAACATCATGCCGGTCTCGCGCTTGTGCGGGGGCAGGCGGGTGACATCGTCCTGATCGAAATGGATCGTTCCTTCGTCCGGGAGGTTAAACCCGGCGATCGCCCTTAGGAGAGTCGTCTTCCCGCATCCCGACGGTCCAAGGAGGAAAAACAATTCCCCCTTTTCAATATCGAGATCGAGACGGTTCAGGGCGACGAGATCGCCGAAGCGTTTGAGAAGACCGCGAATATGAAGGGAAACCATGGTTCAGGATAACCACGGGTGTAGCTGATTCCAGACCAATGAACAAGCAAATATGGTTTGCCGAAAACTCCCCGCTTAAACGGGCTCGGCCCGGCCCGATGATTAGGCCATTTCCCGTGAGAATTACTTTCAGCGTAGGCCGAACTTCTGGAACATCGTCGCATCGTGCCCGTAGATGTCCTTGTCGAAGCGGACGCGACGATCACCCATGATGGTACAAGTCCAGTAATTGAGGTAGACCGACATCGTTTTGGCGAGTTTTTCGCGGCGGTCGCTGAGAGAAGGGTCGTCCATTGTGGCTCGAATCGACTGAAGGGTCCATCCGGGGTTGTGGCGGAGGAGGATCATGGCGAGCTCCTCCGGACGGGCGACACGGACGCAACCGGAGCTGTAATCGCGATCCGCACGACCGAAGAGTTCAGGGTGGTTGGTGTCATGGAGATAAACCGCCGAGTCATTGGGGAAGATGAACTTGATCAGCCCAAGGGAGTTATCCGGGCCGCTTCCCTGACGCATGAGAAGACCTCCGGAGGCCACTTTGTTCAGGTTGTCGACCGTGTTGGGCAGAACCGTGGACGAGCCATAGGCCGAGACGATCTGATAGTTGTGAGCCCGCATGTATCCTTCCGGGCCTTCAGGAGCAGAGAGAGCAGAGGGAATGAGTTTCCGTTTGGCGATTGAGGTGGGTACGTTCCAGGTAGGGCGGAAATAGATGTCCTGGACTTTTCCATGGAAGACCGGGGTTTCACTGATTCCCTTCACCCCGACAATGACTGGCATGACGGAGATCTCACGCTGGTTTTCGTAAACCCGGAGGGCGTTTTCGGCGATGTTAACCTCGATGTGCTCCGGGTCCTCCCAACTGCGCGGCATCCAGCGAAGCCGGTCGATGTTGATGATGATCTGATTCACCCGATAGGAGGTGTCCGTGTTGAGCTCATCCAGCGTTTCGGTCCCGATAAATCCGTCCGGTTCAATCCCGTGGCGGAACTGGAATGACTTGATCGCTTCTCCGGTGCGCTGATCGATCATTCCTTTTTTGCTGCGCGCGGTTCCTCCGGGAAGGTCACCTTCGGCCTGGAGCCGCGAGGTGAGCAGGGTGAGTTCGGGGTATTTTGTCCCCGGTCCGGCCGGTTGAGCGGTGGCGGGCAGGTCGCGCCATCCGCCAAGGGCGCTGATTTCGCGATAGCGTTTCAGGGTTTTCACCAATTCGGCATAGCGGGAGTCTTGAGGTGGGGCCACTTCAAGCAGAAAGCTGGCGAATTGTGATGCGGGTCGTTGCAGTGCCTGGTCAAGAAACTGGTAGGAGGTGACTTGCCGTGGCATGTTGGACCACTTCGGGTGCACCTGAGCGGGATCAACAAAGCCATAAGCGACCGATTGGATTGCATAGAGGGCGAGCTGGGTGGTGCCGACTTCGACGGCGGCCCTGGCTGCCGGATCCGGGTTCGGAGACCTCCACTGGGCGTCCCAGGCGCTGAGTTGAAACAATTCGGCGGACAGGCCGTGGTTGTTCAATGCCTGAATAAACTGCGATAGTGCGCCTAGGTATTCACCACTCCAGACCGGCGCGTTGTTTCTGGCCGCGTACCAACCTGCAATCCCGCTGCCTGACTTTGCAGCCTGCGCGCGGATTGAGTTGGCATCCTGCGCGACTCCATTGCCTGAATGAGAGACAAGGAAAAAGAGGAATAGGGAAGCAAAAAGATGACGCCGTGAAGACATGAATCGAGTATTAATACTTCTTAAGTTTCCCCATAATTGGGTTTTGTTCAAATAATCAATGGATATTCGTTCCCATGAGACGGGAAGGGCATCGGGACCTGTCTTTCCATCAGACGAACCGACAAACCGGCTCATGACGTGTTTTCTTAAAAGACGGGATAGACAGAGCGGGCGGTTCGGGCAATTCTCCTTGATGCGGCCGCTGGTGGTTTCTCCGGCAAGCTCCTTGTCGGGGATCATTGTTCCGGCAAGGTCCAAGTGTGACGAGGTATTGCGAAAAAGCTGATGAGAGCGGGCCAGGACGATCTTTACGCTGAACTTGAGAGAGCGCCGGAGGACTGGTCCGTTCGGATCCGGCTGATCGAGGCGGCGGCAGCAGCAGGGGACCTGACTGAAGCGAAACGTCTCGTGCGAAGCTCCCCGGACGATGGGAGATATCTGCCGGCGGAGTTGCAGGATAGAATTCACAGTCTCATCCTTCAGGCCATGCAGAGTGGAAATCCCTTTTCCAATCTTCCGCAGGCGGAGCAGTAACCGTTGGCTTTGGGCGCGGAGTCGGACTTCGAGACCTCTCTTGTATTTCGCCGGGATGGCGCTTTGATGCCGCATGATTCTTTTCCCACCTCCGCTTTTTCGGCGGGTTTCAAGCCTTGGTCCCTCGAAATGAACGGCGCTCTCAAACCTGATCACACGGGAGAGCCCCAATTAAGGTGCTTCGCCGCCGCCCTGCTTGTCATACTGCTGATGCTGACTAGCTGTGCGCAAGTCACTCGGAATGATTCGCTTGCGAAGGCTGCCCCTCCAGGAGGCCTGCTTGGCGAGGTTCGGGAGATAACCCGCAATGAAGGTCTTACCGCCGCACGGGAACATCTTGTCGCCGGTTTGGAGAGACTGGATGCTTCCGGAGGAGAACTGGAGAAGCGGGTCGTGCGCACGACGCGTGATCCCGATCTGGTCTTGTCCGACGCCCTCGCGGCAATGCCGCTTTCCGCCCGGCGGCGAACCGCCATCGCCATTGTTCCCGGTACGAGAGCTGGATCCAAAGCCAAAGGGGATCGCACGGTTGAATGCCTGAAAGGGGCCGCCGAGATGAGCCGCGAGATGGGTTTTTCGACTTACTTTCTCGATACCGAAGCCCGGGGGACCGTTGAGGAAAACGCGGATCGCGTCGCTCTTCAGCTGAGTGAAGTTTTTGAAAAGTCAGACCGGGTCATTCTCCTGATGCTTTCGAAAGGGGCGCATGATGTGATTCGGTATCTACAAGAGGGGGGCTCTTCACTCCCGGCCGCCCACAGGGAAAAGCTAGCCGTGGTTCTCTCGCTTGCCGGCACTGTTCAGGGATCGGTCGTGGCGGAATGGATGGCCTATTCTTCGCGGCCTCTTGCCGTTACGACACGGGGGTTCCTTCGCCTTTCAGGGCAGGACGAGGCCATTGCCATGTTACGGTCAGTCGGCACGAATCCGTGGCATCCCGAGGATATGGCGGAGATGCCGGATCGATATCCCAATCTCACCTGGATCAGCATCGCGATGGTGCCGGATGGTCCGGATGGCCGCATCACTGAAAAGCTGTGGGCTCCCTATATTCGAAAGAGGATTGAAAAGACCGCTCCCATTTACAGCCCCAATGACGGCCTCGTCGAAACCGCGGCATCGGTCTTGCCGGAGTCGGTCGCCCTTCGACAGTGGGTCGTGCCCGGACTGGGGTCTCATGCGATGCCCAATGGAACCTACCGGAACGGTGTCAGAATTGCGCCCCGGACGACAGAGATCGGAGAGGAGGACCTGAAGCCGGAGACGGGCGGCGAGGTCATTAGTGCCTATCTTCGCGCCATGCCGCGGACATTGATTGATTGAGTCGGGGCCGCCACACAACCTATTCTTGCAGACTCGGGACCGGCCGGGAAGGGAAGGGTTCAAAGTCCGAAGGAACCCCGGGAAAGTTTTCTTCGCGGAATTTGTCCCACACCTTCCGGGTATGCTCTGAGAGAATCTCCTGCATTGCCTCCATGCAATCGATACACATGAGGGCGCTGTCCATCATCCGGTCTCCCTGACAAACTCCCACAATTCCGAATTCATCATCCCGGACTTCGCCTCTTGTCCGTACGCAAAGGGCGCACTCTTCAAATCCTGACACATTGCGGAAGTGTTTTGTCTGGAACTCCGCTAGCCGTTGTTTTGATTCCTCCGACGCCTCGTCGAGCATTCTAGTCAGGCAGGGCATACACAGGGCATACTCCATGACGACCTCTCCGCGTTTGAAGTTTTTCGAGATCCTGTAGCCTTCGGTAAAGTCAGCAAGAGACTCCCCGCAGCGGGTGCACGAGACGAAGGGTCTTTCTTCGTAGAAAGAATAAAGGACGTCGGGGATGGGGTCCCCTCCGGGAGCAGAGGGGTCTGGTCCGGGATTGCTCATGTTGAACTTGCCCAAATTATCTGAAATCAGGACGGTTTCGTCCAGCCTTCATTCCAGATAATATGGGTGCCGCTCTTCCCGGGAACGGCGATATCGGGGAAGCCATTGCCGTCGAGATCGTTGACGCGGATCTGGAGACCAATGCCCGGACCCTCGCCCGTGGGAGTGTCGCTGATCAGCTCTTTGGTCCAGGAGAGTGTCTCCTTGTTCCAATCGTAATATTGCACCGTGATGGGGTCGTTCGCCCCGGGATCCTTGCCGGAGTGTGCATAGTAGCGTTTACCGGTGATCAACTCGGGTTGTCCGTCGCCGTCAATGTCCTCCCAGGCAAGGGCGTGCGCCTGCGAGAACTTGTCGTCGATGAGATGCTGGCGCCAGGTGGTGCTTCCATCGGATTGGGGTTCCAGCTGCTGCATCCAGTAGAGGCCGTAGTTGTGCCCATTGCCGTAGATGATGTCATTGCGTCCATCGCCATTGAGATCGAGGATGAGGGCGGGGCAGCTTGCATGCGGGAGGACGAAGTCGGCATGCAGTGTCCATGGGCCCGAGTAGGGGCCTTCTTTCGGGCATTCATACCAGCCGTTACCGAAGAGGATATCCGTCTTTCCGTCGCCGTTGATGTCACCAAAGCCCATGCCGTGGCCGTTGCCGCTCGCGGCGACAATGTGCTTCTCGGCTTTTACCTTCTTATCTTCACCCCGGACCAGGCGGAAGATTGCCATCTCGTTCGTCGCCACCCAGGAGTTGGTGATCCATTCCGGTGTTCCGTCTCCGTCGATGTCATGCATGAAAGCGGCCTCGTTCGCCTTGATGGTGGTGTCGACGAGAACATGGTCTTTCCATCCATCGGGCCCGTAATTGCCAGCCCCGGGATTTTCATACCACATCAGGTTCGGCTCGGTAAACGCGATCGTGACGACATCAAGATCGCCGTCTCCGTCCATGTCATGCAGGTGCTCGGAGCTGTTTTGCATGTAATCGACTCCAAAAGGCGAAATCTTACGAAGCGGCTGCGGTTTGAAGTCGGGCGCGGCATACCAGAACTCGCCCGAGGTGATGTCGACTTTGCTGTCGCCATTGATGTCTCCTGTGGCGAGGCCTTCGTTGTTGTCCTTGTGCAACTGTTGCACCCGCCATTTCAATTTAGGGCCGTCCTTTTTCTGCCCCTTTTGCTGGGCCGTTAAAGAGATGGCTGCGGCGGTCAGGACAAGGACGGGGAGGAGTCGGGGGAGTTTCATAGAATGGGTAAAGTAAGTAGAGGAACTGTAGGGCAAGCGGAAGGCCGCCCCGCGCCCCGCTTGCCGCAGGCACAAAGGGTAGGCAGTGGATAGTAAATCAGAAATCCTTCACTGTGAGAAGGGCCGCTTTCGCGGCGTCATCGAGGACTTCAACCTTTACCAGGTCCAGACCGAATCCCTTGAGGCCGGCGAGAGTGAGGAGCTGCTTTCCGGGCTCCTTCACTTCGAAGGTCACCTCAGCAGCGGAACCCTCGTCCGGCAGGGGGATTTCCTGATCGCCGTGGAAGAACTCGATGTCGGCGAGTTTGCCGGTGATCTTGAGCCTCACGGGGCCGGTTGCTTTGACCTCAAGGAAGGTGCGGAAAACCCCGAGACGGTTTTTACCGCGTCCTTCGACCTCAGGAAGTTCTCCGATGGGGACACCGCCGGAGACCGTCGCATAGGCGGGAATCCAGACGTAGTCCGAGACCGCCTCGGTGAAGATCTTGGAACCGTAGTGGCCAATGCGGTCGCGTGTTGAAGGGTGCGGCATCAGCGCCTGCCAGTGACGGACAAAGCGATTGGAGGGAGTTTTGAAGGCTCCGTCCTTTCCGAGTTCGGAGAGAAAGCGCACAAGGTGGATGAATTCATCCTCGCGCAGTTGCGCGGTGAGACCGGGAGGCATCAGAGAGACCGGGCTGATGTTATTGCTCGCGATATCCGTTTTAGGAATGCGGTTCTCCTTGCCGACGGCATCCCGGATGACCAACTCGTTCGTGTCCTCGCGGGCGATCGCTCCGGCAAAAGAGTCTCCATTCTTCAGCGTCACCAGGGTCGTGTGATACCCTTCCTTGATCTTCTTGCTTGGCTCAAGCAGTGACTCGATGAGGTAGTCGACCGGAGCACTTGCCCCGATGCTAACCATGTCCGGACCGATAACCCCGCCGGCTCCGCCGATGGCATGACAAACGGTGCACTGGAGGGCGGCGCGACGATAGATCGTCTCACCTGCCAGCGGGTCACCCTGGGTGGCGACCTGCTTCATCATTGCTTCCATTTCCTCGGCGGTCAGGGCCATTTTCATTGGCTTGAGATTGCCCGCTTTTTGAAGGGCGGCGACAAGTGCCTCAGGTTTGGTGGCGGCGCTGCTCGCCTTTTGAACTCCTGCGAGAGCGATACTCTGGGGAAGGGTGGATTCGTTCAGCGCGGTTGCCAGCGCGACAGGTCCCTGCTTGTTAGCGAGGAAGGCGTCGTAGATGCCGTGAAGATCCTTCCCATCGGGGGCGTCGGTTAGGACCGCCACGGCGAGTTTGGCGCCTTCGTTCGGATTCATCTTTGTGCGTCCGATCACGGCGAGGGAGCGGAGCAGGAAGGCTGCGTCCGCCTTTCGGGCGAGTTCATCGAAAAGAGTCGCAGTCGCGGGGCCTCCCAGTGAAACGAGACCGTCGAGGGCGGCGCGGCCTTTGGCTTCGTTGGCCGGTGAGTCCAGGAAGGCCACTTTGAGACCATCGCGGGCCGATTCCAGTTTCCACAATCCGGCGAGAGAGGCCGCGCTCGTAAAGGTTGCGAGATCTCCCGACTCAAGGAAACGGGATAGGCGGGCCGTATCGCCTGAGGGTTGCAGTTTTCGGAGGGTCCCGGAACTGGCGAGGGCCTGGAGGATCGTGGTCTGATGGGCGGGTTTTGCCCCTTCCGCCAGTGCGAACTCGAGGAGGGTATTGAGATTTTCCGCCGAGCCGACTTTGGAGATCCAGTCAGCGACTCCCGCGACCTGGGCATCACCGGAGAGCTCCCCGGATCCGAGTGCACTCAGAATCTGCGGCACGGCGACGGCTTCATTCAAAGCCCGGACGGCAAACAAAAGTTGCGTCGTATTGGCAAAGGGATTTCCTTTTTCAGTCTCCGGTGTCCATCGGCTCGCGTGCTCGCGACAAATCGACCAGAGCGCGAAGTCGAGGAAGTCGTCCATTTCGACTCCTTCGAGAGCGCGAAGGGCGATCTTCACCGTATCCGGTGAGGAGAGTTGGGCAAGAACACTGACTGCCCAGAGGCGAACCTGGGGGTGCGGGTCGGAGATTGCCTTTTCAGCAATGGCGAGGGCGTCCGGGTTGGTGGCGGCGCTGTAGTAGATCGCCCGCAGGGCACCGGCGCGGGCCTTGGGATTGGGGGAATCGAGGAGCGCCTTTGCTCCGGCGGCATCGAACTGGTTCATCGCCTGGGTCGCCCACACTTTGCGCAGGGCAAAGAGATCAGCGTCGACTCCTGCGGGTGCGGTCGCTCCTTTGATTGCCGTCATGACTGCCTCCGGTTGCCGTGAACGAAGTTCGACCATCGCAGCCTGACGGGTCCAGCCTTCGGGGGCATTGCTGTGCTCGATCAGCTCCGCTTCGCTCGCCTTTACGAGATCCGGAGGAGTGACAAGGTCTTTGCCTTCAAAAGTGATACGCCAGATGCGACCATGAGCGTGGTCCCGCCGGGGATCACGGAAATCGACTTCGCCATGCTGAATGATGGGATTGTACCAGTCGGCCACGTAAACGGCACCGTCGGGTCCCATCTTGATATCGATAGGGCGAAAGGCACCATGAGTCGACGAGACGAGGTCATCGATCTGAGTTGAAGTGTAAGCACTGCCCTTGTCGCTCAGTTTGAATAGATTGATCCGGTTTCCACGGAAATCAGGGGCACCGAGAACTCCCTGAAGATGATCGGGGATATGACGACCGGTCAACGCCTCGACCCCGCAATGTTTCGGCTGGCCCGGATTGAGACCGGAGAGGATTCGCGAAGCTCCAGGAGAGGTGAGAAAGACGCTGCGCGGAAAAACAAAATTGATCCCCTGGCCACCGGCACCATCAGTCATGAAGCTCTGGCCCCAGTCATCAAAGACATGCCCCCAGGGATTGACGAGCCCTTTCATGAACACCTCGGCACTCCGTGTCTCGGGACGGTAATGCCACATGCCGCCGCCGAGGAGACGGCGCACTCCGTAGGGAGTCTCGAGGTGAGTGTGGATGTAGATGGACTGATTCATCCAGATCATGCCTTCGGGCCCCCAGCGGAAGGTGTGAAGCAGGTGGTGGGTGTCCTCGGTTCCGAAACCGGAGAGGACGACCTTGCGTTCGTCGGCGACATTGTCACCGTCCGTGTCCCGGAGAAAGAGAACTTCGACCGAGTTCGCCACGTAGACCCCACCGTCTCCGGGCAGCACTGCCGTCGGGATGTGGAGATTGGTCGCAAAGTCGGTGTGCTTGTCCGCGACCCCGTCCCCGTCGGTGTCTTCGAGGATGACAAGTTTGTCCTGCTCCTCCTGCCCCGGTTGGATGTGGGGATAAAGCGGACTGCTCACCACCCAGAGACGACCCTGCTGATCCCAGTTCATGTGGGTGGGGCTGGGCACCGCCGGCTCGTTCGCAAAGAGGTTGATCTTAGCTCCCTTAATCAGTTTGAAGGCCTTGAGTTGCGCCTCAACCGCCGTGTCCGGAATATCGCGCAGACCATTCTGCGCAGCGAGAGGCAAAAGACCGCCCAGAACAAGGGCGAAGATAATGAGGGGAAGTTTCAGAGTCATGAAAGAAATGAGTGGGCGACAGTAAACAAAGAACGAAGCACGAAGAACCAGGAACGAAGAACAAAACCTCAGTTTTTTGGCAGGCCCGCAAGAACCCGTCCTCGCGCGTCCTCGACCTTCTTTTCCTGTGCGGAGATGAGCGGGTCGAACATGGGGATCTCTTTGGCGTTTTGTCCCTGTTCGTGTTTGCGGAAAAGGAAGAGGTAAGTCTCATTCGCGGGACGCCAGCGATGAAAAAAGAGCCGGTCTTTTTCAATGATGGCCGCCCGCAGTTCGGCGAAGGCGGGATTGTTCTGATCGACCAGCGCTCCTTCGGAATAGCCGAGCCCCTTGGCCAGTTCACGGGCCACCACGGCATGACCGGCCTCGCTGTAGTTGACTCCATCGTTCGTCAGGGGTGGATTGGCGGGTTCGCCCTTGAAGTTGTCACCACCGAGCGCGGCAAAGAGATCGACAAAACGCAGGCGGTTCGTTTTTGCCAGATCACGAATGCCGTCTCGGAAGCTCGCGAGATTTCGGTTGTTGGCAGTTTGGTCAGGGAGGGGGGCTCCGAGGTTCTCCAGCGGTGGAGGGGAGATCAGGACAATCTCGCGCAGTCCTTCGCCCGAGGCCGAGCGAACCCGATCGATGAGTCCCTGATAGCCGTCGAGGAAGACTTTCCGGCTTGCCTCCAGTCCGGCAGCGGAGGTCGCTGCGTGGGCCGCTTCATTCGTCCATCCCTGATCCACCGACATGGCGGCTTCAGATCCGTAGCAAAGGAGCGCCGCCGTGGGTTTCACTTCCGTTAGGTTGCGGGTGAGACGGTCGCGACCTTCGGCGGGTGGGCCGAAATAGGAGCGGGCGTCGCCGAAGACCGTGTCACCGCTCCAGCCGAGATTGCGAAGCGTGACTCCTGAGACACCGGAACCCGCAGCGATCTGCAGGGTCGTTTCGAGATGACCGTAGAGCCGCGCCCGTTCAAAGAGCGTGGTGCCGACCAGGGCGATGCGGTCGCCAGATTTCAGGAGCGGTCCGCTTTCCTGGGCGAAAAGGGAACCGGGGATGAGGAGCGATCCGGCAAGAAGTCCGGAGAGGAGAGGGGATTTCATAGGGGCAAAGGCGGGCAACCGACAGGGAAATGGACACGGTTTCCAGCACAGGGGCCAGTCCCCGTACACGCTAATCGTGTGTCACGCGGGGTCGTATCTGTACCGTTTTTGAAAGGGGCAATCCAGTAAAATGAGAGGAAAATAATGCCCTGACAGGGTTGATCGGAGGTCTCGACCCTGTCTGGTCTGGCGTCTATTCTCGATTATTGCCCGTCGTCAGAAAGGCTCACCTTCTGGGCACCCCATCTGACCGAGACGGATTCCCGACGCATCTCCAGGCGCAACTGAAAGGAGGCATTCTTTGCGATTCCATCAACCAGGAGGTTGATCTCGTCTTCCGGACCATCTGAAGGATCCTCGCCATTCAGGGCGATCGGCAAGGTGGCGGACACCTTCAAGTCCGTCGCCTGTTCACTGAGGATGGCAAGCGCCTCCAGGAAGTTCCGGTGTCCATCCTCGTAGTTCTTCGTGATAACCTCGAATCCGTGAGACACCAGAATTCCCTGATGAAAGTTGAACTCTCCTTTCGCGTCGAGTCCGAATAACTTCGTTTTGACCAGGATCTCTGTGTTGTCATCACCGGCGTCAGCGGTGGGCGGCGGGCAGTCGGGTATGAGCCTCTTCAGATCGCCGGGTGACTCGACAAACTGGAGGCTGGAGAGAAGGCCAAGGTATTTGGATTCTTCGCTGAGATCCTCTGAGATTGCATGGGTCGCGCAGCAGGAAAGCCACAGTATGGTGATGATCAGGGGTTTCATATTGAACTATTTCAACTAGTAAAATCTCCTATCGTCCCGCTCGCGGCTCACCAGTCCGGACTGGCCGATTCGGAAAAATGGGAGCGGGGAATCCCGGTGGACGAAGGTCGATTTTAGCGAGAGCGGAAAAGGGCCGCCAACCCGAATATGGTTCGATTCGTAGCACAAGTGCACTTGCAAAGCCACCGATAAGGACGGGGGGCCAGATCAAAAAATCTGAACGACTTCGTGTCTTTGTGGCTTCGTGTGCCATCCCATACGATCGAGAATCCACCCCTATCAAAACAACTCCATCTGAGCCGGTGGTTCTTTCGGTTTCACCAGCGGATTGGCCGACTCCTCGACCTGAATGTTCTCCGGGAGCGGAGCAAAGGTCTCGATCTCTCCGGCGAAGTAAGGAGTAATCTGATCCTCCTGCAGGATCGCCGGCATCCGATTATGAATGGGAGCCATCACGCTGTTCGCACGGGTGGTAATCATGGAAAAGCAGGGCCCAAATTCGGGGGACAGCTCCCAGAGTCCGGCGATCCAGAACCAGCCCTGATCGGTTCGGGTAAAGCAATGGGTCTGTTTTCGGCCTTTGGGTCCGGACCATTCATAGAAGGCGCTCACGGGGATAACACAGCGACGCTCGCGAAAGGGGGTGGACCACATTGGGCCTGAAAGTTTGTCCTCACGGGCATTGTTGATCGTGCCGAGCCGGGGGCGCTCGAATCCCCACCGCATCGACACCTGTTCGAAGGCGGCGGTGATGATGGGCGCGGCATCGGTGCGGCGAATAAGACGGGGGGCCGAACCGCTGACAAGAGGCCCGGTGATCACCTGAAGACTGTCTTCCGGCAATCGCTTCACCTGGCGACCGATGTCATAGGCGTTGCACATCGGAAGAGGATAAGGGTTTGGGAGCAAAGGGCAAGGGGCTCATGCCTGGCCGGGCGGAGAGGGTGACCGTCTGTGTCAACGTGAGCAAGGCTCACACAAAGTGCTGTGCACCCCAACAGCAAAGTCACGATGAAGGTTGGGAAATAGAGAAAAAAGCTGAATGGATTTGTGTCTTCGTGTGCCACCTTAAAGCCCCTTCATTCGGAATGCGGTTGACCGCGAATGGACACGATTCCTGACGGTGATTCGGGGACTCCGCAGATTCATCCCCGACCGCACGACAGAAGTGTCGTGCCTCCTTTTCGCAGGCGGGGCATCCTCGAACTTGACCGGTCTCACCTCAGTGCCATTCCTGTTTCAGGGTTGCGGTTGGAATCGGATTCCCGCTCGCGGCTTGTGTCACTGCTCTTACGCGGCTAGGATAACGCTCTGAGCCGCCTTGATTCTCTCCGATCAAACTCACTCCTCCCTCCACCAAATCCTCCCCATGACCGCCTTCGACTTCCTTCTTCTTCTTTTCATCGCCGGGATCTGCGGATCGCTGGGGCAGGCTCTTGGCGGGTTCAGCCGCGGAGGCTGTCTAGTTTCAATTGCTCTCGGGTTCATCGGAGCCCTTCTGGGGATGTGGCTCGCGGAAAAATTGGGACTGCCGGAGGTTTTTGTGGTGAACATCGGCGGCAAAAACTTCCCCATCATCTGGTCCATCGTCGGGGCGACCCTCTTTGTGGCGGTTCTCGGTCTCATTACGAGGGCGGGACGGGGAAGGAGGTAGGTCCCCACTTGCGGCTTGGCTGGCTCTGGATTAGTGGGAGAATTTTCCTGGTATGAAATCTCTCGAACTTAGATGGGGCCTCATTATCGGCCTGGCGAATATGGGCTGGCTCTACGCCTCCTACTTTTTCGGGATGCACAACAGCGGCATCGGGCTGATGCAGGTGATGGTGGCGATGAGCTTTTTTATCTCCCTGGCGGGCTACGCGCTCGCTTTGCGTGCGATCACCCGGGCGGAGCCGGAAACCAACTTCCTCGAGGGGATGCGCTCCGGAGTGATCATTGCCGGGATCGCCGCTGCTCTCGCGATGATCAGTCAGCTCATCTATTTCCACTGGATCAATCCGGGATGGACGGCCTACATGGTCGCCGAAACCCGCAGGCATTTCAGTGCGATGGGGCTGGAGGCCCCACAGATCGAAGAAATGGCGATTCAGGCCGAAAAGAGCTTCGGTCTAACTTCGTACGTGTTTCAGGCGGGCCTCGGTGCGCTGATCAGCGGAATCATATTCAGCGCTCTAGCGATGGGCGTGATCCGCTTGCGGGCGAGGTGATGCCTATTCCCGGTTGCGATGAAATCAATACCGATGCATTGATCGATATCGATTTCGATGATGCCGGGAAAACAAGGTTTCAGTAGGGCAGCTCGCGGATGTAGAGGTTTTTGAAGAAGAGCTCGCTGCCGTGGTGTTGGAGTTCGATCTGATCCGCCCGGACGAGGGGGACAAGCCCGGTCTTGTCCCAATAGTTCTCAAGCTCGGTGCGGTCGACGACGAGTTTTCCGTTCAGCCAGATCGTAACCTTTTTCCCGACCATGCGGATGAGGAAGCTGTTCCATTCACCAGCAGGTTTGTCAGCAAGGACGAGGGGGGCATTCCGGGCGCGTTTGTTGTTCCAAAGCCCGCCCGAACCGAGGTTGACCCCGGTCTTGTAAAGTTCGACCCATTCCTGAGGGGTGGAGGGAGTGGTTTCCTCCTTTTTCTGGGGCTTCCAGGGGTCCCAAATCTGGATTTGGGGAGTGCCGCGCAGGTAGATTCCGCTGTCGGCTCCGGCAGGGATCTTCCAGTCGCAGTAGAATTCGAAGTCTCCGTAGTCCTTCGCAGTGCAAAGGCTGTCCCCCAGACCGTCATAGGTGAGAACCCCATCCTGGGCGCGCCAGTGGGCGTTCATGGATTCGTCGGCCTTGGTTTGGGCTTCTTTGAGGGCGTCGCCGGCAAGAGCACGGCGCTCGACCGCGTTCTTGTGGGCGAGACCTTTCCAACCAGTGAGATCCTTGCCGGTGAACAGGGCGTCAAATCCGGCGGGAGGGGTGTTGTCAGTGCCTCCTTCGATAAGTGCGGGCGAGGGGGTAAATTCGGCCACTTTGAGATTACGGAACTCCACGTAATCGCTGTGGCCTGAGAGAGTAATGTGCCCGCTGCGGCGGTCCTTTCCACTGAAGGCTTCCTCCATCGGCGTGAGGTCGTCGAGGAAGGCATCGACGATGACGGCTCCATTCAGGATAACCATGATGTGGTCCTCGATGGCGACGATGGTCTGGGTATTCCACTCGCCGACCGGCTTTAGGTAGCCCTTCTTCGCAGGGTAGATTCCGTAAATGGAACCGTGGACCTGCCATGGCTTCAGCCAGGAGAGCATACGGGGTTTGCCATCGATCTGTGCCTCAGCGGAGTATTTCGCTCCATCGTGGTCGAGGATCTGGATTTCCATTCCGTCGTGGGCGGCGTGGCCTCCTTTGGGAACGCGGATACCGATGCCGTGATTGCCGCTCGCTTCGAGTTTGAAATCAAAAGTGAACGCGAAATCAGAGTATTCTTTCTCGGTTTCAAGGTTTTTGGCGCCCTTTTGGCATACAAGAATTCCATCCTTCACGATGTAGCCAGTGGTATCGCCCTGCCATCCGGTGAGGTCCTTGCCATCAAAGAGATCCTTCCATGAGGCGGACTCAAGAATCGAGAGAGGTCGTTTGGCCGCTTCGAGGTTCGGATCGGGCTTGGCTACTTTCTCCTGGGCGGAAAGGGATGAGCAGGTGAGGGTTAGGGCAAAGCCGAAGGCCTGTGCCGCTCTGATACAAGTGCGGTTCGTCATGGGCGTATCAGACCATGCGGCACGTGTCGCGACAATGACGTGGTTGCGGTGAATTCCTGATTTCAACCGAGGGGATCGGTGTGCTCTTCGAGGATCTCATCACTGCGCTGGATGTGCGCTTCGGCATCTTGAGGATCCGGCGTGGTTGCTATATGGAAAAGAGCATCTCCCTCGTCGGCATGGCCTTCTCTGGTGATTCCGATTATGATGCCTTCGTATTCGCTATGGATGACGGTCTCGTGGCGACCGAAAGGGTCGGCGATTATCCCGAGTTTTGTTCCCGGGACGATGGCCTTGCCCAAATCGATGAGCGGTATCATCAACCCTCCCTGCGGAGCGCGTACCCAGGTTGTTGACTTGGCAAAGACCGTGCGGGTGGCGGGTTCGATGACTTTTCTTTGTTTTGGCAGCATCCCGAGGTGCCGCATCACCGAGAAGACTCCCCGGAGACCGTAGCGAACTGAGTCGGACGTGATGCGCAGGGCTTCACCACCCTCGAAAAGAATCGCGGGGATGTCCCGATTGCGGAGTTGGTGGCGCAATGAACCCTCACGGAGCCCGGTCTGGATAACGACAGGAGGTTTGAAGGCCATCGCCATCGCGGCAGCCTCCGCGTCGTTGGGAGAAATGCGAATCTGGGGAAGATTCGGTCTTCCAATCGCGCCGCCGTGAAAGTCAATTGAGTGAGTACATCGAGCGACAACTTCCTGCAGGAAGGTATGGGCCAGTCGGGATCCTAGCGAGCCGTCGGGATGCCCCGGGAAGAGCCGGTTCAAATCCCGCCGGTCCGGGAGATAACGATTCCGGTTCAGAAAGGCCGGCATGCACACCACGGGAACAATGATGAGATCACCTCTGAGATTCTGAAAACCTCTTGATTGAAGAATCCGGCGAAGAATCTCCACTCCGATCAATTCATCTCCGTGGATCCCTGCAGTGAGAAGTAACACGGGGCCGGGTCTTTTCCCTCGCCGAATGTGAATGTTGATGGTAACCGGCTGATAGCCAGTGAGGGAACCGATCGGCAATTCGACGACCCCCATTTCACCCGAGTGAAAGGCTGCGGTTCCGATGATCAGCGGTTTCGGCTCGTTCATGGTTCCGGTTGAGGGGGATTGGCGGAAATGAACAGGGCAACCGTAGGGCGCATTTTGCCTAACCCTTCCCTTTAGTGCGGGTGCCCTTCTTCTCTTTGCCCGATTTTTCGATGAATTCGATGATCATTTTGGCGATGTCTTTCCCGGTGGCCGTTTCGATGCCTTCCAGTCCGGGGGAGGAATTCACCTCCATGACGACAGGGCCGTGATTTGATCGCAGGAGATCCACACCGGCCACGTTCAATCCAAGGATATTGGCCGCCCGGGTCGCGGTGGACCGTTCCTCGGGAGTGATTTTGACCACGGATGCCGTTCCTCCGCGATGCAAATTGGAGCGAAATTCACCTTCCTTGCTCTGGCGTTTCATCGCAGCGACGACCTTGCCGCCGACGACGAGGCAGCGAATGTCCGCCCCTCCCGCTTCCTTGATGTATTCCTGGGCGAGGATGTTTGCATTCAGCCCGCGGAACGCTTCGATTACCGATTCCGCCGCCTGTCGGGTTTCGGCGAGGACAACGCCAACACCCTGGGTTCCTTCAAGGAGCTTGATCACAAGCGGGGCGCCGCCGACCTGATCGATGAGGGCATCCGTGGTGCGGGGATCATGGGCAAAACCGGTCACGGGAAGTCCAATGCCCTTTCTCGCGAGCAGTTGCAGGCTGCGCAGTTTGTCGCGTGAACGCGAAATGGCCACCGACTCGTTGACACTGGAGACACCCATCATCTCGAACTGTCGCACCACGGCGCAGCCGAAATGAGTGTAGGTTGCGCCAATCCTGGGGATCACCGCATCAAAGCCGTCAAGTTTCTCACTGCCAAGATAGATGGAGGGACGCATCGAGGTGATCTCCATGTGGCAGCGCACATAGTCGATCACACGCATGTCGTGCCCGCGTTTGAGGCCTGCCTCGTAGAGGGCGTTGGTGGAGTAAAGCTTCTTATTACGCGACAAAATGGCTATCTTCATGATTCAAGAAAAGGGGATTTGTGACACCGGCGCGGGTCACAGTTGAGGGTTCCGGACGCGGCGAATGGGCTTGCCGAGCTGGTAGGAAAGACCCGGGTTTACGAAGAAGCGATCCTTCATCGCGGTTCTGCCTAAAAGCATGCGAAATTTCATGTTGTCTCGATTCGTCAGGCTGAACTCCACCTTCCATGAATACGGGCCGAGGGTCACGGGAACAAGAATAAACGGGCGAATCTCCTCATGTCCACCCGAGTCCTTTACCTGACGCTGATTGACGAGTGGGCAGTCGCACTCCACCGAGTAATCTGGCTTTCGCTGGAGGGGGTGAACCGTAAAACGGACCCGCTCCCTGCCGGAATTGTCCTCGTAAATCTCAAGGCCGCAGGTATGTAGGCACGAGGTGCGGGCGCCCGTATCAATTTTGGCTTTGATCCGGGGAATGCCGAGTTCGGGAATGGAAAGCCACTCGCGCCATCCGATGGTGTCGAGTGAATTACTGGTCGGGTTCACACCGTCATGATACTTCCACCTGCGACGATCCCAAACGGATTATCGGCAAAATGGCAGTTTTGGCACGGAAGGGTCGCGTGTGGTAGAGTGCGCCGCGTTGGACTCCTGCGCGGACCGGTGTGCTTAATCCAAACCGTACTTTGCTTTCCAGCTATCCGGAATGGCCAGTTTAAGGCCGTAGAGATACCGGATCAACTGGCCGTGGTGAGCGGCTTCATGTTCCAGAAGATCGATGATGAGACGATTCTGGACATCAGTATAGGAGTCGAGGGATGTCAAAACTTCCGAAACGGAATCAGCGGAGCGACGAAGCGCCTCACTCACCGGCGCGATGATTGAGGCAGTTTCAAGCGAACAGGAGAAACCCGACCATTGATTGGCTTTGATTGCCCGGCTGAAGCTCTCCCTGGCCCCGACGACACACCAGAGCTGAAGGCCCGGGGTGTTCGAGGGGAGTTGAGGCAGCTTCGAATTTAGAGTTGCCTCGTCGAGAGAATCAATGAGGTCGGAATACAATTTGAAGGACCGCTCAAAGCTCTCTTCAATGATGTTTCCCAGGGACATAATCTAGTTAGTGTTTCATTCGAAGGGGCGATGACCGGAGAGGGTTGTCCACCCCATTCGACACTATCGACTCCGGATTTAACCAGGAGGCCACCCGAGATCGCGACCGGAAAGGAGATGCACATGGAGATGCGGCACCGCCTCTCCGCCCATACGGCCGTTGTTAATGATCAACCGAAAGCCTTTCCCGGTTTCATTGAAACCCATGTCGGTAGCGATCCTGCCGGCCACGATGAGAAGGTGACCGAGCAAAGACGCATCCTCTTCCTGCGCTTCGCCAACCCGCGGAATCGGCTTTCGGGGGATGATGAGAATGTGGGTCGGTGCCTGTGGCGAAATGTCGTGAAAAGCGACCGCCAATTCATCCTGATAAACGAATTGCGCAGGAATCTCACCGGCAATGATTTTCTCAAAGAGCGTCATCGGGGGAGGTTGGATCACGAGGCGATCATGAGAGTCAACTCAGGTCTGGCCCGCGTCACTTCATTCCGCACTCGATCGACAAACTCGGTGATTTCGCCCTTGAGAAGTTCGCAGCGTCCGGTCCATTTTTTGGTGGAAACGAGACGGCGCACTCCGTTACGCAGGCCATGGCACTCGACCATGGTGGCTCCCCCGAAGGCGGCGGACTTGAGTTGCTCTTCGAGGAGGCGGAAGAAGGCCAGTTCGTAGCCGCTTCCGGCGCGTCGGGCGAGTTCGCTCAAGGAGATCCTCACCGGAGGGAGGGTCTTGTCGATTTTGGCTGCGACATGATTGAGGCCCAGCGAGGCGAGAGTTTTCTCGATGCGGGCGAAGAGATCCTCGGAATCAATGACCGTGCCTTTGTAGTGTTTGATCAGGAAACTCTCCACGCCGCGGGAGATATCCTGTGCCATCCAAACGGGGACGTCGGTCCCGCGCGCCGCATTGGTCAGAGTTTCGGTCAACCAGTCTGACTCACAGAGAGCGAGGCTGGCAGAGCCAATGCGGATGTAGGGCAGGGAATGGGGCAGAGCGATCATGGTTAACAATCGGTAGGTGGAACGGGTGGCTGCTGTTTGTGTGTGTTGGTGCGGGTGAATCTCTTTGAATTCCGCTAAGTGCGGGATTCAAAAAGATCCGGTTGGAGAAGATGGTCGATCGGGGCGCTCTCGAGAGATTCAATCACCTCGCTGAATTCGCCCACATCCTGAAACTGGCGATAGACCGACGCGTATCGGACAAAGGCGACGGGGTCGATCTGCTGCAAATGAGCCATCACCTTCGGTCCGATGATGCGGGTGGGCACTTCCCGGAGATTGTCGGCGGCAAGTTCGTTAACGATCTCTTCCACGGCATTCTCAAGCTCGTCGAGGGAGACTCGCCGCTTTTCGCAGGCTTTGATAAGTCCACCGAGGAGCTTTTCGCGTTTGAAGGGTTCCCGGGTGCCGTCGCGCTTTACGACAAGAATGTCACGCCTCTCAACCTGCTCATAGGTCGTGAAGCGATGGGCGCAATTTAAACATTCCCGGCGACGACGAATGGAAAACCCATCCTTCGAGATACGGGAGTCGATGACTTTGTCATCAAGACTGTTACATTTGACGCAGCGCATAGGTGGGAGCGGTCCGGAAAGAAGCTACAATTGCGACTCTTTTATCAGAGTTGCAACAAGATGTTGTGGTGTCAATTCGAAAACGACCACAAGATGTGGTTATTTCCATTTTAGCCCTTCAAATTGAGGCAGACTCAGTCCGGGTGGAGAAATTCTGATAAGTCTGGAAAATGTGAACCCACAGAGAGTGGCGACGTGGATGCCTGGTTTTGTCGATCAGAGACCCGCTGGACACGCCTGCTTAGGCCGGATTCCTTCGAAATGACCGTGCCGCAAGCATCGCGGCCATCACGGCCAATCCTGAACTGAAGAAAAATGCAGCCCCCGGGATAATGAGAGGTGCTTTCGCACTGATAAAATAGCCGAAGATTCCCGTCGCAAACAAAGGCCCGATCGCTCCGGCGACACTTTGAAGGCTCGTTAGTGATCCTTGAATGCCGCCCTGCTCGTTGTCACCCACGGTGCGGGATATCATTCCCTGGATCGCGGGAACGGCGATTCCTGAAAGTGAGCCGAAAACAATAATCCCATAGATCATCCACCCTTGCGGGGCGAGTCCGTAGCCCGTCAAAGCAATCGCCATGATGATGAGTCCACCTACCGCCGCCCGCCGCTCCCCGATTTTTGGAATGATCTTGCGGGTCAATCCGCCCTGAACGATGGCAGCCATTAACCCGACCAGAGCGAGGGAGAGTCCGGTCTGCTTGGTTCCCCAGCCGTAGCGATAGCTCGTGTATAGCACCCAGATGCTCGGGTAAACCTGATGGGCGATGCTGCTGATAAAATAACTGATGGAGAGACCAAGCACGAGCCGCTGCTTCTTCAATTCGAGGAGCGCCCCGATGGGATTGGAGCGTCTCAGGCTGAAGGCACGCCTGTTTTCCGGTTTGAGAGACTCGGGAAGGATCAGGTAACCGTAGAGCCAGTTGATTAATGTCAGGGTGCCGGCGGCGTAGAACGGAACCCGTAACCCGAAATGGCCGAGCCAGCCTCCCATGGCCGGACCGAAGATGAATCCAAGACCGAACGCTGCGCCAATAATCCCGAAGCTGGCTGCGCGTTTCTCCGGCGGGCTCACGTCGGCGATGTAGGCAGCGGCGGCGGAGTAGTTGGCCCCGCTGATCCCGGAAATGAGGCGACCGAGAAAAAACCAGGGCAGGGTGGGGGCCCAGGCGAGGAGGAAATAATCCAGTCCGGAGCCGAAGAGGGAGAGCAGGATCACCGGGCGCCGCCCGAAACGGTCGGAGAGACTTCCGATGACCGGGGCAAAGAGAAACTGCATCAGAGCATAGAGACCGACCATCCAGCCGAAGATGAAGGAGGCGGAGTCAACTCCTCCGCCGGATAGCTTCTCAACGAGCTTGGGAAGAATGGGGACGACCAGCCCGATTCCCAGCACGTCCAGAAATAGCGTGATGAAAACGAAAACCAGCGCCGGTTTGCGGGGAGTCATGCTGAGGCGGGCGGAAAACGGGAGAATGGTCGAGGATCACCTGCTTCGCGCCCCCGTAAACGCGTCCTGACCACCTCGGGTTATTCGCCTTCGAGCGGATGAAGCCGGTTCACGAGAGGGAAGTAGGCCCGTTTCAAGGTCGCTCCGGCCTGCCAGACTCCGTGGATCATCTCCAGCGATTTCATGGATCGGTGCCCCGAACTTTTCGGTTCCCTGTCCTCCTCAATAGCGGCGAGCCAGTCCTTAACAATAAGCCGGTTCGACGCAGCGGTGCCGGTGAGTCCTTCAACAGGGGTGTGGTAGGGGTCCGCTTTTACCGGCCAGCGTTCCCAGTGGGCGGTGCGTTGAGGTGAGGCAGGGTCGTCTTCGATAAGCAGGGAAAGGCTTGGTGGCATCCCGGCGAAAAGACGGGCCTTGCCCCGGGTTCCTATAAACTCAATCCCCCAGGGACCGTGGAGGAGATGGAGGCGCCTGTCGGAGACATAGGAAACGTGGACCCCTGACTCCATCGCAAATTCCGCATGGATTGAGTCTCCGAGAAGTGGACCGAGGTTTTCCTTGGCTGACTGATGGGCGTCTTCAGCAATCACCGGCTCTCCGTCTTTGGAGATCTGGGCGGTGCAGTAACTTGCCTCCCCGGCAAACCAGCGGACAAGATCAAAGAGATGCGTCCCAAGAACGAGGAGGTCCTCACCACCCGCCCGATCATCCATCATGCCGAAGACCTTCATTTCGAGAAGGTCGCCGATCAATTCCGCGCGTTTCTCATGAAAAAGTTCGACGTGCGGGTCGCAGCGCATTTGGTGCACGACCGCGATCTTCAGGTTTTTTTCCGCCGCCAGAGCGAGCAACTCATCCGCCTCCTTGAGCGTACGGGTGAGGGGACGTTCGCAGCAGACGTGGGCTCCGGCCTCGAGGGCTGCTTTCACCATCTCGTAATGTTGGTCCGTCCATCGGGGGCCGACGCTGACGAGGTGCGGCTTTTCAGCCGTGAGCATCTCCCGGTAATTATCGTAGGCCCTTAGGGCTCCGCTGCGTTTCCATGTGGCTTCAAGCGCGTCGCCATTGGCGTCGGCAACGGCGACCATTTGCACGCCGGCCAGCTCCTGGAAAATGAGATCAAGTCCGTGCCCGAAATTGCCTGCTCCGGTGTGGCCGATCGCGACGGCGCGCAGTCCATCATAGGCGGCAGGAGGGGTCGCCGGTTTCGGGGGCAAAGCGGGCACCTCCTCAGTGGAGGGGCCTTTCGACTTCTCCGGAAGAGTCGTCGGTGCAGTCTTCGCGCTCTTGGCTTTGGCCTTGCCTCGACGGATCATGCCGGCAGCGGCCATACCGGCGCTCCCGTAGATCGCGTGCTCTTTTTTTGAATCGTCTTCGGCCATGGTGGGCGCGAGAGTAAACCTTGCGGAACTTTCAGGCAATGCACAAATTTAAGGATCTCAGACTCGAAAATTTCCCCGGAAGCTCCCGCAATCCGGTAACTTTAGGGCTTTTCAGCACCATTGCCTCAGGCTAATCATATCGCCATGTGGTGCCCTCACTCGATACGTTCCCTATTCATTGTCCTCTCCGGAGTCGTGGCGGCGGGCCAGTTTGCCGTGGGAGAAGAGGGCCATTATACGGCAAAAGAACCCTCCCGCGATGGCACCGGGAAAGTCTATATGGGACGGGAGATTTCGCAGGTTGTCGGTTCACACGCCATCACCTGGCTGGAACGGCGCGACCGCGAGGGCGAAGAAAAGCCGTCTCTGGTGATGGAGAATCTCGAACTTAAGCCAACCGATGTCGTGGCCGACATCGGGGCAGGGTCAGGCTATTTCTCATTCCTTCTCGCCCCGCTTGTGCCTCAGGGCAAGGTGCTCGCCGTCGATATTCAGCAGGAGATGCTCGACTTTGTCGAGGGGCAGAAAAAGCTTAAAAAGATTGCGAATGTGGAGACGCTCCTCGGAACGATTGAGGATACCCGACTTCCGGAGTCCGGTGTTGATCTGGTCATCATGGTCGATGCCTATCACGAATTTTCGCATCCTCGCGAGATGATGGAGTCCATCGTCAAAGGTCTCGTGCCGGGCGGCCGGGTCGTCTTTCTTGAATACCGGGGGGAGGATCCTAACGTTCCCATTAAACCGCTTCACAAGATGACCGTGAAGCAGGTTACCCGGGAGATGGAGGCGGTTGGTCTTGAATTCGTCGAACTCAGGGATTTTCTTCCGATTCAGCATTTTATCGTTTTCAGAAAACCCGATAACATCGCAACAACCCAATGATGGCCCGTCTCTCCATACCGCTCTTCTCTCTCATCCTCGTTTCCGCACAAGCGGCGGATGAAAACTGGACTCAGTTCAGGGGGCCAACGGTTCGTGGCCATCTCGATAGGGCGGAGCTCCCGACCGCGTGGAGCGAAACGTCGATCAAATGGAAGGTCTCTCTAAAGGGAACCGGGCAGTCATCGCCGGTCAACTGGGGCGACAAACTGTTCCTCACAAGCGCGTCGGCTGACGGGCGCGAGCGTTATGTGACCTGTCTTTCCGCCGCGGATGGTTCCCTCGTTTGGGAGGATACCATCCCATGTGAGAAGCCCGAGGAGATTCACGCGATGAACAGCCATGCAACCCCGAGCTGCGCGACGGATGGAAAATTCGTCGTTGCCTTCTTCGGCCCGGCTGGCCTTCATGCCTATGACCTTGCGGGAAAGAAACAGTGGTCGCTCGATCTCGGCGATTTTCCCGGCACCTGGGGTATTGCCGCGTCGCCCATCATCATGGATGGTAAAGTGATTCAGAACTGCGATACCGAAGGTCCCTCCCGTCTCGTTGCCGTTGATCTTGCCACCGGGAAGATCGCATGGGAGACCGCCCGGGAAACAAAGCCGAAAGGCGGATGGAGTACTCCCACCCTGATCGAAGTCGACGGCCGGCGGGAACTCGTCCTGAATGGCGAGTTCGGAGTCCAGGGCTACGATCCCGAGACGGGCAAGGAACTGTGGTTCTGTGAGGCCTTCACCGGACGTGGCGAACCCGTTCCTGAATTTGCCCATGGCAAACTCTATGTCGTTAATGGCAAGCCGGGCGATGCCTATTGTGTGAAACCGGGAGGAAGTGGCAATGTTACCGCTACCAACCGGCTTTGGAACGCCCCCCGCAAGGGTGGCCGGGATCTTCCTTCGCCTGCCGTCGTCGGAGATTTTCTCGTCATTTCCAGTATGAGCGGGATCCTTACCTCCTACGATGCCGGGACAGGGGCGGTCCATTTTACCGAGCGACTCGGTGAGTCCATGGAGATTGCGGCGGCGCCGCTGGTGGCAAACGGGTTGATTTATTTCCAGACGGTAAAGGGTGGGGATGTCGTCGTCGTTCGTCCGGGAAAAACGCTGGATATAGTCTCGGTCAATTCGCTCGGCGAGGCGGCAAAGGATGAGAATTTTCGTTCCGTCCCCGTGCCCTATGCCGACCGTATTCTTCTGAGGTCGGGAAGCACGCTGTATTGTGTGGGCAAGTGAGGGGATTGTTCTCCGGCTCGTCCGCTTCATTGTCCGGGCTTTCGGTTACGTGAGGACCGAAAAAGTCTGGACTTTGCCTCATAGTCTGTTCTAGGGTCTCACTCCGAATTAAAGAGATCCTGCAGAAATGAAAAAGCCGATTATCACCTTCCTCGCCACGTGCCTGTTCGTCTATCCCGCAGTCGCGCAAAAGGGTGGCGTAGCCATTCTCGACATCGATGCGGTCGCGAAACAACTCGGAGTGGAGGAAAAGGTCCGCGTGGACCTGTTGAACATTCAAAACAATCTTAACGCCGAGCTGCAAAAGGCCCAGACCACCATGCAGACTCAGATGAACGGCGTGGAGAAGGCCGCCGGGGAGAAACCGACGGACGAGCAACGCAAACAAATCGTCGCCACAAATCAGCAGCTAAATGACGAGTTCAATCGGATGAAGTCGCAGGCGCAGCAGAATCTGGCCCAGGAGCGCGTCCGCATGATCAGCGAATTTCGCACCCGTCTTGAGCCCATCGCACTGAAAGCGGCGAAGGCGATTGGTCTTGAGGTGGTGGTGATGAAGAATGCTCCAGTCTTTGCCTTTGATGCGAGCGTTGACATCACTCAGGAAACCACCCGCCTTGCCCTGGAAGCGGGAATGCAGGTGCAACCCTCTGCTGTGACCCCTACGGTCCCGACGCCGGCGAATCCGGAGAACGATACGACCGGAACCGCCAAACCGAAGGAGTAGTGTTTCGAAAGGGGGACGCGTTAATCGAGGAAGAATTATGGCTACAAAAATTGGAGTGATCGGAGCAGGCGGAATGGCCCGCTACCATATTGACGGATTCAGGAAAGCCGGGGCCGAAGTGGTCGCAATGGCGGATGTGAATGTGGAGGCAGCCAGGGCATCGGCGGAAGCCAACGGAATCGCCAAAGTCTATGCCGATGTCGCTGAGATGCTGGCGAGTGACATTGACGCGGTCTCCATCATCGTCCCGAACAAATTTCACGGACCTCTTGCCATCCAGGCGCTCGAAGCCGGCAAACACGTCTTCTGTGAGAAACCTCCCGCAATGAATGCCGCCGAGGTCAGGGATATGATCGTTGCCCGCGACAAGGCCGGCAAACATCTCATGTTCAACTTCAACAACCGCGCGCGTCCCGAGTCGCGTGAGATGAAGAAGCTCATCGACGGAGGCACGGTCGGTCGCATCAATTCAGCGCAGGCCAAGTGGATTCGCCGCGCCGGTATTCCCGGGTTTGGCGGCTGGTTCACGACCAAGGCCCTCTCCGGCGGCGGTCCCGTCATCGATTTGCTCCACATGCTCGATCTTGCGATGTATTTCATGGGCAATCCCAAGCCGACCTATGTCACGGGACAAATTTTCGACGACCATATCAACAACAAGGATTTCAAGGGTCCCTGGGGTATCCCAGACCGAGAGGGCGGCGTCACCGATGTGGAGTCCGCTGCCCACGGATTCGTAACTTTCGAGACCGGTCAGGTCCTCAGCTTTCAGATGTCCTGGGCCGAGATGATCAAACGCGAAGAGGTTTCCGTTGTTTTCCAGGGTGTCAAAGCAGGAGGTAAAGTCGAGCGCCTTTTCGGCACCGACGGTATGGACGATACCGCGATCGACACGTGCGAACTCTATACTCAGGAGGCAGGAAAGCGCATCGATCAGACCATCGAGGTGGAGGAGTGCCAGGACATGGGGCGCATCAATTCCGCCGCAAACTTCGTTGAAGCGATCGAGGGCAAGGCCGCCCCGCTGAACAATGCCGAGCAGGGCCTGCAATTGATGCAGATCATTGATGCAGTCTATGCCTCGGCGGCGAGCGGGAAACCGGTGGCGATCTGAGGGCGGATCTAACTGATTTTAGGGAAGGGCGGGGGAGTAGTCCTTCGCCCTTTTTCTTGAATCGTCCGGCCCCTTCTTGAGCGTGATAGAGTTCCCGGGTGTGGTGAGATTGAACCCCGATTCAAGAGTAAATTGATCATGTGCAGCAGGTTCCCCGCGGACGGAGCGGGTTTAGCCTGATGGTATAGGGCAAAAATAGCGTGATTCCTCCATGTCACTTATCAAAATCCAGATATAGTAAGCGCCTTTCGCTTTCAGATTCATGGCCCTTCTTTTCACCTACGTTCTCATTGCTCTCTTTATTTCGTTTGTCTGTTCGCTTCTGGAGGCATGTCTTCTCACGATCACTCCATCTGCAATCAACAGTGGCGAGCAACGGGGTGCCCGATGGGCCGCTCGAATGAAAGCTTACAAGGCGGACATTGACCGCCCGCTTTCCGCGATTTTGACTCTTAACACGGTAGCTCACACCATGGGTGCCGCAGGGGCGGGTGCCCAGTATGCCAGAATATTCGGGACAACCGGTGAAGCCATCTTCGCAGGCGGCCTCACCCTGGCAATTCTTGTGCTAACTGAAATTATTCCGAAGACACTTGGCTCCCGCTACGCGGTCGCCCTTGCCGGTGTCGCCTCCACGATTCTGCCTCTGATGATCACCGGGCTTGCCCCGCTGGTGTGGTTCTCGCGCCAGATCACGAAGTTGATCACCCCGCGTGGCCATGTCGTGCCCGAGATGCATCGTGAGGAATTGCTCGCCATGACACGTCTCGGGGCCGAGTCGGGCCAGATCGATGATCAGGAGAGCCAGTTTGTACAGAACCTGATCCAGCTCCACTCGATGAAGACCTGGGACATCATGACCCCGCGTCCGGTCATCTTTGCCCTGCCCGAAACGATGCCGCTGACCGATTTCGTCAAAGCGGTCGAGGACAAGCCATTCAGCCGGATTCCAATCTACAAATCTAATCGCGATGAGATTTCGGGTTTTGTCCTGCGCGGTGATGTGCTCGTCGCCCACCTCAAGGACGACGAGGACAAGCTCACCCTCTCGGAGGTGGCCCGGCCCATCGCGGTTGCGGCGGACATCACGCCGGTGGACGCCCTCTTCCGTCGTTTCATCTCCGAGCGTCACCAGATCATGCTGATCGTCGATGAGTTTGGCTCCACCGTCGGACTCGTTACCTTCGAGGATGTCATCGAGACAATCTTCGGGTTTGAAATTGTTGATGAGAAGGACAAGGTCGCCGATCTTCAGCTCCATGCCCGCAATCTCTGGAAAGAGAGGGCCCGCCGGATGGGAATTGAACTGGACGAGGACGGGCAACTCCCGCCGCCCTCGATGCAGCCATGAGCCAGGGCCTGCGCTGGTAGGGTTGCAATTTTCATCGTCTTTGCTACCCTCGAAGACCCGTATATCCGGCAACCTCAAAACCCACCTTTTATGAATCGAAAACTACGCATGGGAATGGTCGGCGGCGGCCGTGGAGCATTCATCGGACAGGTCCACCGCATGGCGGCAAATCTGGACGGAAAGATCGAACTGGTCGCGGGATGTTTCTCATCAGACCCGGAGAAGTCCAGGCTTTCCGGCCAGGATTTTTTCCTCGATCCCGAGCGGGTTTACTCGACCTACAAGGAGATGGCGGAGAAGGAAGCGGCCCGTCCGGACAAGATCGATTTTGTTTCCATCGTGGTGCAAAACCATCTCCACTTTGAAGTCGCGAAAACGTTTATCGAGGCAGGCTTTAATGTCATCTGTGACAAGCCGATGACCCACTGCTATGAACAGGCTCTCGAACTTCGTGAGATCGTAAGGAAGAGTGATCGGGTCTTCGCCCTGACTCACAACTACACCGGTTACCCCATGGTGAAGGAAGCGCGCCGCATGGTCCGCGATGGTGAACTCGGACGTATCCTCAAGATTGTCGCTGAATACCCTCAGGGATATGCCGTCGGTGATGTCGAGGGTGACGGACAGGGCAAGATCAACAACTGGCGCTCCGATCCAAAGATCGCCGGCATTTCGAACTGCATGGGCGACATCGGAACCCACGCGCACAACCTGATCCGCTACATCACTGGGCTGGAGATCACCGAGATCTGTTCCGAGCTGACTGCGTTTATCCCCGGTCGCACTCTCGATGACGATGGGAATAACCTCGTTCGTTTTGAAGGGGGAGCGAAGGGTATCATTCACGCCTCGCAAATCTCGAATGGAGATGAGAATGCGCTCAACATTCGTGTCTACGGCACCAAGGCCTCGATCGAGTGGCATCAGGAGGATCCGAATGAACTTATCGTGAAGTACGCCAACGCCCCGCGAAAAATTTATCGTCGCGGAAATGATTACATCAGCGAGGCGGCCTCCGGTCACGGGTATACCCGAACCCCCTTTGCGCATCCCGAGGGATTTATCGAAGCATTTGCCAACATCTATCTCGCGGCCGCAAGGGCGATCGCGGATCAGATTGACGGCAACCCTGCGCCCGAGGGCGGATATGATTTTCCCACGGTCGATGACGGAGTTGCCGGCGTCGCTTTCATCAAGGCGACGGTCGAGAGCTCCGCATCGGATCAGAAGTGGATCAAATTCCCGGCGGTGTGAGTTCCGGGGGAGGGCCGCCCCCAGCGGGCGTTCGTCCCGGACTTGTGTGGACGGTTTGCCAAACCGTCCCTAACCTTAATCATGGCCAAATCCCCTCCGCGCTATGTGACCAAAGCGGGTGACTCACCCCTGTGGGCCTCGGAACCCTTTCGCGTCTTTTTTCCGCTTGGAATCGCCGCGGCCTTGTTCGGTCTTCTGCTCTGGCCATTGCACTACGCGGGCTGGTGGGAACTGTATCCGGCGCTGCAGCATCCCCGTATCCTCATTTTTGGATTCGGTGCGGCTTTCGTATTCGGATTCCTCGGAACGGCCTGGCCCCGCTTCCTGGAAGCGGAGGCCCTGCGTGTTTGGGAGGTCGGAACTCTGATCGCCGGATGGATCGTCGCTCAACTCGCCTATGCCCGGGGTTCCATTGCCGTCGGTGATTTGCTTGGAGGCATTACCTGTCTCGTCTTTCTCTTCGTTCTCGGCCGGCGTCTTTTCGGTGAGAAGCGCGAAATCCCTCCTCCGGGTTTTGCGTTGGCGTTTTTTTCCGTCGCTCTCGCCTCCGCGACTTTGTTTGCGTGGTCAGCGGGTTTGGGGGAATACTCGGTCCAGGTCAGCCTTCTTCTTCGTCTTTTCGCTTATCAGGGCTTTCTGCTTCTTCCTATTCTCGGGGTGGGCTCGTATCTCTTTGCCCGGTTTTTCCAGGTGGCGGGTGCGCCTCCCGCGTTCGGGAAAGGGCGCCATCGGGGCCTGTTCGTGTGGGGCGCTGCCGGACTCATTCTTGTGTCGTTTTTTATTGAAGCCTATATCTCAGCCCGATGGGGCAATATGACTCGCTTCGGGGCGATGGTGCTCTGGGCGTGGGGCGCTCTTCCGGGAATCTGGGCCGTGAAGGCTCCGGGGACGCGGGCATGGGCATTGAGATTCGGATTGATCCTGCTTGCCCTCGCCTTCCTCTGTCGCGTGATCTGGCCTTCGCCTCTCTTTGCCTTTCAGCATCTCCTTTTTCTGGGAGGGTTTTGTCAGGTCATCCTGCTGACAGCCGATCGGGTCATTCTGGGACATTGTGATGATCTTGCGGGAGTACTGCCAAAGAGCCGAGCGTGGCAGTGGATGGTCTGGCTCATGGTGCTGACCGCGGCAACCCGTGCAACGGCGGATCTGGTTCCTTCGACTCGGGTTTCGCATCACATCTATGCGGCTCTCATGCTGGTCACGATTTTGATGATCTGGATGGGACTTCATCTAAAGCGGCTACGCCGAATCCCGCCCGGCGAATGAGTTCCGCATCCGGCATTCTCAGTTATCTCGCGGAATGTTACCGTGAGAACGGAAGTCGAGTCGGGATCACCAGTCTTGGGAACGCCCGGGTGAGGGAGTCGCTAATCGTCGAGGGCGAAGATGTGGTAGTCTCGAAGTCATACTTTGATGGGATCCTCTATCTCCCCGGGAAAAAAGCAGCGACGCTCGCGACCCGGACGAGGCTTTACGAAAAGGAGTGTGAACTGTTTTACGGATCGGTCTTCCTCTGCGGAAATCTGGAGACCGGGGAGACGCTTAAGCGGCCCGCTCTCGCCCCGCTCATATTGTATTCCGCAACGGTGGAGCAGATCAGCAACGATTCCGGCGCGGAATTTTTAATTAACACAAATCGCCGTCTCCTTAACTATGCGCTCCTCGAGAATTTCGGTGACGACCGTTTCATCGCCCGATTCGAGCAATGTATCGACGAGTCGTCCCATACCGAGGGCTGTGTGGGAGAGATCAGGAGCTTGTTTGAGGAATTGTTTCCCGATTCAGATACCAGCAGGCTCCTTAGCTACCCCCACCTTATCAGTGCAGGGGAGCTGGGGGACGCCGCCCTGACACCTTCCTCACCGGAAAACGCGGCAGGGAGGTCGATCCGTCTGCTTCCGGCCGCAGCCCTTTTTCTCGCGGATCGTTCCACCGAAATGCGCGGAGTCCTCAACGACTTGAAGGGAATGGCCGACGTCCCCCACGAGCTTTCCGATCCCGTTCGGGTCCTCATGGGTGAGCCTCCGATCGGGACCCCGGGGCTCAATCAGCGGCGTGGAGAAATTCCCGCTATCCTTAGCGCCGCTCAGGAAATGATCGCCGCCTCGGCCCGAACTCATTTTCTCACACTCGCTGTCGGACCGCCTGGCACAGGGAAGTCCTTCACTATTGCCGCCCTGGCGATGGAGGCAATGAGCCGCGGTGAGTCCGTTCTTATCGCTTCGAAGATGGATCATGCCGTGGATGTCGTGGCCGACAAGATCGAACTAGCGCTGGGACTCCCCGGCATCTGCGTCCGGGCAGGGCGAAAGAGTTACCTAAAGGATTTGAAAAAATTTCTCGAAGATCTTCTCGCGGGGTTACTCACCAACGACCTTGTTACCTGCGCCACGGTCAAGCTCGCAAGAAAACATCTCAGTCAGGGAAGGCGAGCGATTGAGCGGGCCGGGTGGATTTTTGAAAGGAAGGGGCGGAGGGAGGAAAAACGCGGCGTTCTCCTCAATCGGGTAAACCCCGGGCTTATCGCCCGCTGGCGAATCTCGAGGCTTAAGCGAGCCGCCTCCGAACAGGGCAATCTCAATCGTTTCGCCGGAGAACTCTCGAATCAATTGAATCGTCAGATCACGGAAACAGTCGGATTCCTGAAACTGAACCGCCGCTTTCTTCTTCAGAAGGCCCTGCGCCGTCACCGGACGACCTTCCAGGCTTTCTCAAAGGGGGTGCGCGCCCGTACCTCTCAGCGTCAGGAAACTTATTTCGAAGACGTGCGGTGGGATGCGTTGCTCGAAGCGCTTCCGGTCTGGCTCGTTAATCTGAGCGATCTTCACCGCATTATCCCGCTTGAAAGGGGGCTTTTCGACCTCGTCATCATCGACGAAGCGTCCCAGTGTGACATTGCCTCGGCGATGCCGGCGCTGCAGCGGGGAAAACGGGCGGTGATCACCGGTGATCCAAAGCAGTTACGCCATCTCTCCTTTCTTCAGGCCGCACGGCAGGAGGAGTTTGCCTCTCGTTTCGGGATGAGCGATGAGGAGAGCGAGAGATTTCATTTTCGTAATGTCAGTCTCGTAGATCTCGTTTCCGGGGCGATTCAAAGTCAGGAATCAGTCATCTTTCTGAACGAACACTTCCGCAGTCGTCCCTCCATCATCGAGTTCAGCAACCGGGAATTTTATGCGGGGAAACTCGCGATCATGACAGGTCACCGGGAGGCTGATCATCGGAGCGAAGCTCCGCTCTCGTTGATAAGCACCCGGGGCAAGCGAGCGGAGAACGGAGTAAACGCGAGTGAACTCGACGGGGTCATGACCCATTTGAAGACCCTGACTTCTCCGGGAGCACCACCGCTGAGTATCGGGATACTTTCCCCATTCCGGGCTCAGGTTGACGCGATTTTGAAAGCAGTGGAGAAGATGCCGGACCTGACCGGTATTCTCAACCGTCACGATCTCCTCGTGGGAACCGCACATTCGTTTCAAGGAGAAGAGCGTGACATTGTGCTCTTGTCCCTCGCTCTGGACGATGACAGTCCCGCGGCTAGTTTTCGATTTCTGGAGAAGGAGGACCTTTTTAATGTCTCCATTACCCGAGCCCGGCTCGAGTACCGGATTTTTGTCTCCTTCGATCCCATGCGAGCACCACTGAGTCTAGCCGGGCGTTACCTCGACTACGTGAGCCAACCGGATAAAGTGAATCAGGCTGGCCCGATCGGGGAATCCCTGTTCACCGAACCCTTTAGGGTTGATGTAAGGACTGCGCTGGTGGAACGCGGGATGGAGGTGATAGAGCATTTTGTGCTTGGAGGTTACAGTGTTGATCTCCTCTGTTGTGGAAAGGGTAGAAGTCTCGGAATTGATCTGATAGGTTTTCCAGGGCCCCACTCTGAGGCGATGAGTATCGAACGTCATCTCCTGATGCAACGGGCTGGAATACGATTGTTTCCCATTTGCCTCCTTGAGTGGCAGAGCAAACGCGATCTTGTTCTGCAGGATCTGGAGGAGTGGCTCGCGCGCCCCTCATAGAAGTGGTCTCCACGCGACACGCCCGTGAACGCGGACCTTCCCGTTCGCGGGTTGATCCGGAAAGATAATGAGATGATTCCGCGTCTCCTCATGGTTCTGCTCCTCTTGTCTATGACGGCAGGCAATTCTCGCGCCGATGATCCGGCTGCCCGTCCGAATATCATTTTCATCCTCGCCGACGACCTTGGCTGGGCGGACGTTGGATACCATGGATCGGAAATCAAAACCCCGAATCTCGACCGGCTCGCGGCAGAAGGGACTCGGCTGAATCAGCAATACGCCTACCCGACCTGCTCACCAACCCGGGTAGCTTTGCTCTCCGGACGTTACCCCAGCCGCTTCGGGGTTTTTGCGCCGCTTGGGGAAACCACAAAAATGACTGGAACGGATTCCCGTCTGCCTCACGAACTGAAGCGTCTCGGTTATCGCACTCATTTGTCGGGTAAGTGGCATATCGGTGAAACGCCCGAACACAGGCCCCGTAATTACGGATTCGACACCACCTACGGCTATCTGCGCGGGCAGATTGATCCTTACACCCACCGCTACAAGACCGGCGATCATGTCACCTGGCATCGCAATGATGAGTTTTTCGAGGAGGAGGGACATGTCACTGATCTTATCACCAACGAGGCGATTCGGGTCGTGAAGGAGTCAGGTGATGATCCTTTTTTCCTCTATGTTGCCCACCATTCACCGCACTATCCCCTGAATGAACCGCCGAAATGGATTGCTCCCTACGAGAAGACAATCTCCGACCCGGCGAGACGCCACTTTGCGGCGGCGGTCAGCCATCTCGACGACGGGATAGGAAGACTGATCACAGCGCTGGATGAGTCGGGGAAAGGTGAGAACACCCTGGTCATTTTCTCATCCGACAATGGCGGGCAGCAAAACGCCCTTGAGTCCGGGAAGGTCTACGACGGCCGTTATGCGCCGCTTCCTCATCTCGGCAAGAACCACCCCTTGCGCGGTTGGAAAGGGGATCTTTACGAAGGTGGCATTCGGGTCCCTGCCTTTGTCCGCTGGACCGGAGTCATCGAATCAGGGGGAGTAATCGAATCGCCAACTCACATTTGTGACTGGGTGCCCACCTTGATCGGACTCGCCGGAGGTGCGACTGATTCAGCCTGGAAACTCGACGGTCTGAGTATTCTCTCACTTCTGAAAGGCGAGGGGGTGGAAACTGGAGCGCGAACGCTCTACTGGCGAACCAATCAGGGAGTTGCGATTCGCGAGGGGGATTGGAAGCTGATCGTCAGCGGAAAGGGAGGAGCGATGGAGTTGTTCGATCTGGCCTCCGACCCCAATGAGACCAATGACCTTGCGACTTCCCGGTCGCAGAAAGTCGCGCTGCTTCGTGGGAAACTCGACTCTATCAGGGCAGGAGATTAGCCTGAATAGCGGGGATAGTTCCACCCGGGATGAGGTCTCAAAGCATCGCTCCAAAACCCGTCAGTCGCTTCACTACCTCCTCTTTCCCTAACAGGACCAGAACGGGGGCCAGATCAGCTCCGGTCGTGCTGCCCATGACGGCGACGCGGCAGGGAAGCATGAGAGCTCCCATCTTGAGCCCGATTTTTCCGGCAGCTTCGTTAATTGCTGACTTGATGCCGTCGACGGTCCAGTCACTCGTTCCCGCGATACCATCAGCGAGAGCGGAGATTACCTGGGGGAGTTCCGCCTTTTCGCGCACCTTGGCGATGGAAGCGTCGTCGTAAGTCACCGTGTCGGAAAAGATCGTGGCAATGACGCCGGGGATCTCACTGAGGAGCTGGGCACGGTCACGGGCCAGTTCGAGCGCGGCCGGGACCCGGGCATCGGTCGGATCAATACCCGCGCGGCTGAGAAAAGGGGCCGCGTTTGTGAGCAGGTCAGCCGCGGAGAGATGCTTGAGATGCTCGCTGTTGACCCAGCGGCATTTGTCGTAGTCGAATTTCGAATTCGAACTGTTTACCCCGGGAAGATCAAAGCGGGCTTTGAGTTCCTCGATGGAGAAGATCTCCTGATCATCTTTTGCCGACCATCCTAGAAGGGCCATATAGTTGTTCACCGCAGCGGGCAGGAATCCGTTTTCCTGATACTCGTGAATGAGCGCTCCCTGGTCGCGTTTGCTCATCTTCGTGCCGCTCGGGTTGAGGTTGAGCGGAATGTGGGCAAAGACCGGAGGCGTCGCGCCGAAGGCTTCAAACAGGGCAAGGTGCTTCGGTGTGTTGGAGAGGTGATCCTCCCCGCGAATGACGTGGGTGATCGCCATCTCAATGTCATCGACCACATTCACAAAGTGAAAAATGTAGCCGCCGTTCGGACGTTTAATGACGATGTCGGGATTCGCCTCGACTTCCTGTTTCGTTTCCGCGTCGTAGCGCCGCGATCCCTGCTCTTTGAGGTTGGTCGAGACTTCTCCGCAGATGGCGTCTGACACAGTGATCAGTTTGTCCGGAACGCGGAAGCGGATCGCGCCGTCGTCTTCGTAGACGTGACCGGAGGCTTCGAGCCTGGCGAGGTAGCGATCATAAACATCATTGCGTTCGCTTTGAAAGTAAGGGCCGTATTCTCCGCCGACGCCCGGACCCTCGTCCCACTCGAGTCCCAGCCACTTGAGGCCGTCGAGGATAATCTGCATGGACTCCGTTGTGCTGCGGTCGGCGTCGGTGTCCTCGACCCGCAGGATGAAGGTGCCGCCGTGGTGACGGGCGTAGAGCCAGTTATAGAGCGCAGTGCGGGCACCTCCGATGTGGAGGAAGCCGGTAGGTGAGGGGGCAAAACGGGTGCGGACGGTCATCGCGGTGAAGGTGCCGCAATGTGAGCGATGGTCAAGGTTGGATGGGTTGAGGGGAGTTCTTCGTTCTTCGTTCACAGCTTTTGTTCTGGCTACTCCTTCCCCTCGGGCTTCCGAATCTGCAGCTGCTTCTCGGGCCATTCCATCTTCTTCGCAAACTCAGCCAGATAACTCCATTTTTCGGCATCTCCGGTGTAGAGCCTAAGCTGGCTCCTTTCCCCGGCGATCGCGGCGATTTGAGGAAGGTCGGTGAAGCGCAGCACGTTCAGAATCTCCGGCCCCTCCTGATGGGTGAGGGGCAGGTCGTGAAGGTCGAGCCGATGAATGTCCTTTTCATAGAGTGAGGCGTAGAGCGCGTTGCCCGCCATGACTCCGTTGGCCTGGATCCAGAGTTTAGGCTGATCGGCTCCCTCAATGCTGCGCAACGCCTGGATTCCCCGACGAATGTCCCAGATTCGCATCGTGTCCAGCGTCTGCCCAAGCAAGGCGAACCGTCGGCGGATGTGGATGCGCTCCTTCTCGTCTGACGTCCACGCGGTCGGCCCCACCCCACGAACGGGCAGGTAGAGCATTCCCCACTTCTGCGAGGCATGGAGACCCTTCTCAGCCTCATAGGCTTCGGCGTTCGTTTCGGGAAGGGTAAGACCGGGGAAGGCGGCGGAGAATCCTGCTCCGAAAGTGCTGAGGAATTCCAACCAGCCTTTCTCATCGAGTGCATTGACGACGCAGAGATCTAGCGCTCCGGTCTCGCTTCCCGCGGGCTGGACCAGGTAAAAGGGGAGACGGACGCCCGCCTGGCTGTCAAAACTCCAACGGCTGAAGGTCATCCCGTCCTTTTCCCCGCGGAAGTCTTCGGAGAGGTTGAGGTCTTCACCGGCTGCGGGCCAGCCGCGGAAACAACGATTTTGAAGGCGATTCAGAGTGAGTGCCTTCTCTGCCGCCCAATCTGACGGAGACTCAGGCACGGAGAGATCTTCGGGGACCCGCTTAGTGAAATATTCGTCGATAAAGGTGTTCCTTTCGTTCTCCGGAAGTTTGGTGAAGACCTTGAGTTCGGTCGGTTCAAAAATCTTCGGAGCCGAGGCATCCGTCAGTTCATCCCCGATTTCCCTGCCCTTGAGATGGCGTTCGAACCAGTGAAAGGCGGAAACTCGCAGGGGCTGGGTGTCCTTGTGGGGACCTTCATAGAAGGCTAGGCCGATCTTATCAACCGCGTTCATGGCTTCGTAAACTTTCCGTGTCTTCTGATAGACATCGACGACCCCGTCGAGCGGAAAAATAGTGTCCTTATCCGTATTCAGGATCATCAGCGGACGCGGGGCGATTAATGCTGTTAATAGCGGAAAATCCCAGCGGTAAGTGTTGACCATGAACATGCAATCGCAATGCCCTTCAATGCAGCCGTCCACGACATGGTTCTGCATCGAGGTGATACCCGCGACAGGTGCGGCGACTTTGATGCGATCATCGAGCGCGGCGATCCAGAGTGTGTAGGCTCCGCCTCCGGAGCGACCCGTGACACCGAATTTCTCCTTATCGACCTCGGGACGGGTCTCGAGATAGTCCAAAGCCCGGATCGAGTTCCAGGCCTCTACTCCGGCCGGGGTGTAACCGCGCGAGTTCCACCACCATCGCCCGAGGTTGTGAGTGCCGTGGTGTTTGCCCTCGATCTCCCCGAGTTGGAGGGTATCGATGGTCAGGCAGGTGTATCCGTTTTTAGCGAACCAGGTGCCATGATGCTGATACGAGGTCTTGTTGCCGTAGCTGACTCCGTCAATACTCACCTTACCGTGACCGCAGACGTAGAGGATGGTCGGAAGCGGACCGTCCTGTTTCGCGGGTCGGTAGAAGTTCGCCGTCACGTAGAGACCGGGCCGCGACTGGAAGGTCAGATTCTCGACGATCACTCCGTCCCGTTCTGTTGTCCCTGTGATCGTGGCCTTCAGATCTGACCTCGCCGGCAGGGGCTGGAGCCCGAGCATTTCAAAGAGCTGACGTCTCAGGTCGGCCTGGGCGGCGGGCCAATCGGTGTTGTTTTCGATGAAGGCGGCATTGCGGGCGGTGAGACGCCGAGTCTCCTTCTCAAAATAGGCGGCGAGCATAGCATCACCTTCCGTGGGATCAGTCGGGATGTCGCGATAGTCGGCGGAATGCAGTGCCGAAGCGGCGCAGAGAGCGAGGGAGAGCCAGGTCAGTCGGGGGATCATGGCAAGAGAATACCGGAACATCGGACCCTGTCACAAGTTGAAAACCTCCCGTCATTCCGGAATGAGGCGGCCCTTAACGGGTTTTGGGGAATGAAACGCGGGCACTTCTGCTCGATGACTGGCGCTGGACGAAAAAAGCGGGCAGGAGTGCCCGCGCTCGTTTCAATAAAAAATGCTTCCGACTTACCTCCTGCGCCCGGCATTATGACAAACTGCGCTCTCGACTAGGGAGGTCTCCATATGCAGGATAGTCCTGCTCAGTCGCCCCACTATGAAAGCCCTCGTCAAACGTCATGATGCTCCCGGACTCTGGCTCGAAGACGTCCCCGAGCCGACCATCGGAATCAATGATGTTTTGATCAAGGTCGACCGCACTGGAATCTGCGGAACGGATGTCCATATCCACAACTGGGATGCCTGGGCACGCAAGACGGTGCCGGTGCCCATGGTGGTGGGGCACGAATTTGTCGGAGAGATCGTCGAGGTGGGTTCGAATGTCTCTGACTTCCGCCCCGGCGAGGTCGTGAGCGGCGAGGGACATGTCGTCTGTGGTCGATGCCGCAACTGCATGGCGGGGCGCCGTCATCTCTGCAAGGACACCAAGGGCATCGGAGTGAATCGTCCCGGTGCCTTCGCTGAGTATATTTCCCTGCCCATGGCCAACGTCTGGCACCATGCCGATAACATCGACCGTGATCTCGCTTCGATTTTTGATCCCTTCGGCAATGCGGTCCACACCGCCCTGACCTTCGAGATCCTCGGCGAAGATGTCCTGATCACCGGAGCGGGTCCCATCGGATGTATGGCCGCCGCAATCTGCCAGTATGCCGGGGCCCGCTACGTTGTTGTGACCGATGTGAATCCCTGGCGCCTCGATCTCGCGAAGAAAATGGGGGCGACACGCGTCGTGGATGTGCGGACGGAACGCATCGCCGATGTGCAAAAAGAACTCGGCATGACCGAGGGCTTTGATGTCGGTCTCGAGATGTCAGGCAATGCGAACGCTTTTCGCGAGATGATCGACAACATGTGTCACGGGGGGAAGATCGCCATGCTCGGAATCCCGTCGGAGGACATCGCGATTGACTGGAACAAGGTCGTCTTCAACATGCTCACCATCTCCGGCATCTACGGGCGCCGTATGTATGAGACCTGGTACAAGATGACCGTCATGCTTCAGGGTGGACTCGACATCAGCCCGGTGATCACTCATCATTTTGATTACACGGAGTTTGAACAGGGCTTCGAGGTCATGAAGAGCGGCCAGTCCGGAAAAGTGATCTTAAACTGGTGAACCCTTAGCATGAATTCCCCCTTCCATTCTTACCTCGACGAAACTCTCACTTCCCTGAAGTCTGCCGGACTCTATAAATCCGAGAGGGTCATCACGACGCCGCAGTCTCATCAGATTGAGGTAAATGGCGGCCCCGCCGGGAGCGCCGGTGCGAAGCTCATCAATCTCTGCGCCAACAACTACCTCGGTCTTTCCAGTCATCCGGAGATCAAAGTCGCCGCTATCGAGGCAATTGAGCGCTGGGGTTTCGGACTTTCCTCGGTGCGTTTCATTTGCGGGACCCAAAGCATCCACAAGGAGCTCGAGGCCCGGCTGAGTGAGTTTCTCGGGACCGACGACACGATCCTTTATTCCTCCTGCTTCGATGCGAACGGAGGACTCTTTGAAACACTTCTCGGGGCGGAAGATGCCATCATCTCCGACTCGCTCAACCATGCCTCCATCATCGACGGCGTTCGTCTCTGCAAGGCACAGCGTTTTCGTTATCAGAACGGTGACATGGACGAGCTCGAGACGCGGCTGCAGGAGTCACAGTCCGCCCGTTTTCGTCTCATCGCGACCGACGGGGTCTTTTCCATGGACGGCTCCATCGCCGATCTCAAGACGATCTGCGATGTAGCGGAGAAGTACGATGCCCTCGTCATGGTGGATGATTCACATGGCGTCGGTGTCATTGGCGAGACGGGGCGGGGGACCCACGAATATCATGATGTCATGGGCCGTGTCGACATCATCACCGGCACTCTGGGTAAAGCCCTCGGTGGAGCCAGTGGCGGATACACGAGCGGGCGGCAGCCCATCATCGACCTGCTGCGCCAGCGGTCGCGGCCCTACCTCTTTTCGAACTCACTCGCCCCGGCCATTGCCGCCGCGTCGATCAAAGCGCTCGACTTGCTCACGGAGTCCGATGTCCTGCTCCACCGGCTTCGCTCCAATACTGTGTTTTTCCGGGCGGAAATGGCCAAGACAGGTCTGGTGCTCCTCCCCGGAGTGCATCCTATCGTCCCGGTAATGCTGGGAGATGCTGCTCTCGCCGCGACGATGGCGGAACGGCTTCTCGAACGGGGCATTTACGTGATCGGCTTTTTCTTTCCCGTTGTTCCCGAGGGCAAAGCAAGGATACGAACTCAGGTCTCGGCCGCTCATACTCACGGGGATCTTTCGAGTGCGGCTGCGGCGTTCGGGGAAGTGTGGGCGGAGGTAAGGAAAGGGTAGGGGTGACCTCCAGGTCGCCCACTATCGGGAATGTAAGAAGCACGGCGAATCCGGGGTCACAGACCCAATTACATTCATTCCCTGTAGACAAGCTGGCCTCTGTTAGGCCGGGTTCGACGGGCAAAGTCTCCGCGATCAAAGGATGCCGTCTCCGACCCTTCAGGATCTCTCACCCAACAGGGTATAATGTACCACTTGACCCTCTTGGGTGCGAGCGAAGCGAGGGAGTTCTTGGCGGGCGAAGACTCGTGAGGGGACCGAGTTCGAGCTTTTCAAAAGGAATGATGCTTGACGCATTTTGCGGGCGGTCGGTAGAATCGTCTCCAATCCACCTGAAAACCCGCACCCACGTTGCACTAAACCGGTCAAGCCGGTCTTTAAACAGCGGGCGGGAGGATAGGAAAGTGGGCGTGTGACGTTCGCTTAAAAAATGACTGAGCACTCGACACCGCAACCCGGCGACAAGGTTGTCGCGCTATCTAGCCTGGAACGCTCCGTCGGTATAGCGTGCAGCCGGATTGAATTGAACAAGCGCATCCGTTCCGTGGTCGTCTGCTCCCAGTCAGGCCGCATTTGGAAGTGGATGGGCGCGTTCGTATTTGCCAGTCTCGCCGCCCTCAGTCTTTCGAGCGTGCCCGCCCGGGCGCAAACACCGCCGCCAAGCCCCGCGGTATCGGCGGCCCCTGCCCAATTGCCTGCATCTCCCAGACCATCTGCACCCAAGACCACCTCCCTCGATGTTCTCGTGGTGGACAATGAAAACCAGCCTGTGCCCCATTCCAAAGTGTTCATTCAGTCAGCCGAGCACAACCCCGAGCATGTGCGCTTTGCCAAGACAGGCGAGGACGGTAAGGTTCTCATCAAGGAACTTCCGCCCGACGTGACCGTCTATGTCTATGCGAACGAGGGCGAACGATCCAGCGCGGAATCTCCCCGGATCACCCTCGGCAAGGTGACCAGCGTCACCGTGAAACTCGGCAGCGCATATACCATTATGGTGCACGCGTTCGCCAGCGGCAACAAGGAGGCGGTGCCTAAGCCTTCCATTTTCATGGGAACTTCCCATCCGCAGGGCATGCTTCGATGGAACCGGGCAGGGACTTCCAAGGAACTGGGTGACGGGAGGATTGAGGTCACTGTTTCAGCGCTCTACTTCAAAAACAGCACCCCGCGCCTTCGTGTTGACTCAAAAGGATATGCCCAGTGGATCAGCGAACCGCTCGTTCCCGTCGATGGCCGCGCCACGGTGGAGGCCGCGCTCGAACCTGAGGCGGGTTTGAAGGGCATTGTGATTGATGCGAGCGGCGCGCCTGTCTCCGGCGCTCTGGTTTGGGTAGAGGACAGCACCACTCGGGCGCCGGAAAAGGTCACTTCCCAGTGGATTGAGGAAATCGTGCAGGGAGAGTCAGCGAGGAATGCTGTTCCGGAAAACCATGCCGTCAGCGACGCGGATGGTGTTTTCGTACTCAAACAGGTCCATCCGCTGCTCAGCCGGTCGACCGGCCTCTATGCCTTGCATCCGGGTGGGCTTTCCCGCACCCGAATCTCGGACTTCAAAGGCGGCGACAAACTCACCCTTTCACGCCTGTGCACGGTGCGGGGCAAATTCACCCGAGATGGCAAACCCGTTGCGGAACAGAAGCTGACCCTCAGCGTCACTTGCGGTGTCCACACGGAGGTGAACTTTTTCACCACCCTGTGCCAGTATCTGGAAGTGACGACGGATAAAGATGGCCGCTTTGAGTTTCGCGATGTCTTCCCCGAGTCCGAGGTGGAGGTGCGCATCGATGGTGTGACCCCGGCGCTGAAGAAATTCGACCTCGGCTCTGGTTTGACGATGCAGCAGGATATTGATTTAAAACCGGATGCTGCCGCGCAGAAAATACCCCGCACCCTTGTCGGTGCAGTCAAACTTCCCAACGGCGTCACGGCGGACCTGAGAAAAATCTTTGTGCGGGTCGAGCCGTTTGGCGCTGACCGGGGCACGACCGACGACGCCGAAGTCGCAGCCGATGGCAGCTTTGTTGTGTCCAATCTCACGCCGGGCTTTTACTCTGTTTCCGCCTTTCTGCACCTGCCCAATCCCAACTCCAGCTCCGGCGGCAAGATATACTACGACGGCTCCATTGATCTTCAGTTGAAAGAGGATGCCGGCAATGATTTCAATCTGGGCACGCTTGTTCTGGGGGAAGTAGGGGCTTCTTCTCCGGATGCGGTGGCTCCGCCAGCTTCCCCCAACCCGAAGGTCCAAGTCAAGGCGCTGGATGAGGCCGGCAAGCCTGTCGCCGGCGCTACCGTGCAGGCGAGCATCCTGCGTTTCGCCTCCGCGCCCGCCCGCGGCATTCCGCTCACTCGTGTCCTCGACTATGGCATCAGCCCCACGCCGGTGCCGGATGTGCTCACGGATGGTAATGGTTTCGCCACCGTTTCTTTCCCGCGCGAGGTGCCCTATCATCCGCCCATCGGCTTGATTGGCGTCCGCGTCAGCAAGCCGGGCTTCGTCTCGAAAACGATCGACTATCTCGAGGAAAACGTCGAGCCGACGGTAATCTTGAAGCGTTCCACCGCTCTGCGGATTCGCGCCACACACAACGGCAAGGTTGTCCCGCCGGAGAAACTCACAGCCAACGCTGCCTTTGATGTCACCCTGCCGATGAAAGCGGAAGGCGAGTGGCTGGTGGGCGAGGACTTGCCGGACTACGAACGCACCGTGCTGGTGACTGCGCGCATGGCCGATGACGATTGGCTCTTCTCCGATCAACTTGACCTCAAACTCGAACCCGGCAAGACCAGCGAGATCACCTGCGAACTCAAGCCCGCGGTGAAACTCCATGGACTCATCCAACAAGCGGGTGGCAAGGCCGTTGGCGAAGGCTGGGTCATTGCCTATGTCGATGTGTGGCTGCCATTCGTCGACAACCTCCGTCGCAAAAGCGTAGTGAACTGGACGGCCTGGACGCAGGTGAAGCCTGATGGCACCTATTCATTTGCCGGACTTCCTCCGGGCCATCTCAAACTCGTCGCCAACGGTCCTGATTGGATCAGCTTTCAGTCTGGCAATGGCGGCTTGATTCGTGAGGCTTGGATTGGCCGCAAGCAGCCTGATCAGCAATGGGATCTTTTGGCAGTTCCCACCCGGCAGCAAAAAATTCGCATTGTTGCTGATGATGGATCGCCGGTGGTAGGCGCGCGGGTGATCGCGAGTGGAATGGGCCGTCCGTCATGCTGGTTCCTGTGGGATCGCAAGGAGGAGGATCGTCACGTGCGCGATTCAGAACGTGCCATTTGGCAGCAGCACATTGCGAAGCCGCTGCCCGGTCTCGAAGCCAGCACCAATGCCGAAGGCGACGCCGAGCTCTCGAACCTTCCTGCCGGCGAAGCCGAGTTGATCATCGAATGGAGCCACCCCGCGACCGGGACACGCCACTCCCGGGTGCAGCGCATCACGGTCGATCCGATACATAACGCTCCAGTCGAAATCCACCTTCCTGCGGAAACGGCTTCGCCGTCGTCTGGCCTCTAAGGTCACTCATCGTTCTCCCGACACCACCCTCCCCCTTACCAGACCGTTCCCACATTCCACTCCTCCATCAGATGCGTAGGAATCTCATCGAGAAACCGTGAGGGACGCTGCAACACCTCACCACTGAAGGACCCGTACCAGAGGAGGGGATAGGTGAGGTAAAGTTCGTCTTTGGCCCGGGTCACGGCGACGTAGAAAAGGCGCCTTTCCTCTTCGAGACCGCTCTGGTCTTCGTTATCCTCATCAATCACCCGATTGTTCGGAAACATGCCGTCGGCGAGCCAGACACAGAAGACGACTTTCCACTCAAGGCCCTTGGCCTGATGCACGGAACTGAGACAGACGGACTCCTTGTCGGATTCGGCTTCGGTTGCGGCGACGGAATCCTGTCCGGCGAGGAGGCTGAGCTGGCTGAGGAACTCTTGGAGATCCTCGAACTTCTCGGCGTACTTTTCGAGCTGGAGGAGATCCTGTTTGCGGTTCTCGAAGTTGGTGAACTTGCTTCGCATGTATTCCTCGTAGACCCCGCCGAGGATGGAGGGCATCATGGGAGCGGGAGGCTTTGGTTTGCCTCCGGCGTCGACGAGTTCATCGAGGGTGTAAGCGAGTTGCTCCCAGCCGGTTTTTGCTTTGGCTCCGACCTTGAATTTGAGGAGATAGGTCGAAAAAGAGGTCACGGTACTGAGAGCGGAGCCTTCGCAGTGGGTCCATTCACCCCAGAGGTTGTCGGCCCCTTTGTCGCCGATCCCGGGCAGCATTTTGACGAGACGTTTAAAGGCCACCTCGTCGCGCCGGTTACAGACGAACTTCATGAAGGCGGCGGCGTCCTTGATGTGAGCCTGCTCGAAGAAGCGGAGACCGCTCGTGATGACAAAGGGAATGCCCCGATTGGTCAGCTCGAGCTGGATTTCCATCGCGTGAAAGTGGGCCCGGTAGAGGACGGCGATTTCGTTCAGTTCGACTCCCTCGTCCCGCAGTTCGAGAATACGCTGGGCGACGAAGGCGGCTTGAGTATTGGGGTCCTGCAACTGGGCGAGAGCGGGGAGGGTCTCGCGATCCGGTCGCCAGGGAGTCAGGTCTTTGCGGAATTGCTTGGTGTTCGGAGCAATCGCGGCATTGGCAAGACTGAGGATCTCGGGGACGGAGCGGTAATTCGTCTCGATGACATACTTGGCGGCACCGGGATATTTTTCGGGAAAGTCGAGGATGTTGCGGAAATCGGCCCCACGCCACGAGTAGATGGACTGCGCGTCGTCGCCGACGACCATGAGATTGTTCTGGGGCGCGGCGAGCAGATCGATGAATCCGGCCTGGAGGGTGTTGGTGTCCTGATACTCGTCGACGAGGATCCATTCGAATTGGCGCTGATACTGCTCGCGGATCGCGGGATAATCGAGGAGAAGCCGGAGCGGTTTCTCGAGAAGATCGTCGAAGTCCATTGAGTTGGTGGCCTTCTTTTTCGCTTCGTAACGCTCCTTCAATTCCTCGATCGAGTCGGCGAGGTGGTTGAAATAGGGATAACGGCGGTGAAGCAGGTCGGGAATGCCGACGCTGGTGTTGGTTGCGAGGCTGAAGATATCGGCGAGCACTTCGGGTTTGGGGAAGCGCATCGCCTTGGTATCGATCTGACTCTCGCCGATGACCGCGTTCATGATCTCCTTTTGATCTTCCCGGTCCATGATGGAAAAGCTGCGGTCCCATCCCAGCAACTCCGCATGGCGGCGGAGGATGCGATTGCCGACCGAATGGAAGGTGCCGCCCCAAAGGTCACGGGTGTCGTAGGGAACGAGTTCCTCAACCCGGTTCAGCATTTCCTTCGCCGCCTTGTTGGTGAAGGTGAGCAGGAGAATGCTGCCCGCCTTGATGCCATTATCCAGAAGGTAGGCGACCCGGTAGGTGAGGGTGCGGGTTTTGCCGCTTCCGGCCCCGGCGATAACAAGGGACGGTCCCGGAGGAGCGGTCACGGCGGCGAACTGCTTTTCGTTCAGTTCAGCGGCGTAATCGATCTGCGACTTCGCGTTTTTCGGGACACGCTTGACGGTATACTCACGGGCCATCTTCGCCGGAGTTTAGCCCGCGAACACCGCTTTTGCGCAAATAAAACGCCGAGCTTCCGTCCGATTTACATTTTCCTCGCGGCAGCTTCCGCCAACTGACTGCGCTCGCCGCGTTCCAGGGTAACGTGCGAACTGCAGGACTCGTCGCGGAGACGGTCGCGAGTGTAAACAAGACCATTACTAAGTCTATCCACATAAGGATTGTCGATTTGGGCGGGGTCGCCCACGAGGACCAACTTGGACCCCTTTGCCATCCGTGTCACGATGGTTTTTGCCTCAAGCGGGGTAAGTTGCTGGGCCTCATCAAGAATAAAGAAGCGGTTGGGGATGGATCGCCCGCGGATGTAGCAAAGCGCTTCGATCTCGATCAGTCCCGATTCTAAAAAGGGATCGTAGCTGCGTTTGCCTCCCGATGAGGGGAAGTTATCGCCGGATCCTTTGCGCGGACGGACCTGCTGCTTGCGCTTTGCTGCCGTTCCCTGTTCCGGCGTCAGGAGGAACTCAAGAGCGTCGTAGACCGGTTTCAGCCAGGGATCGAGCTTCTCCTCGAGAGAACCGGGAAGGAATCCAAGGGTGTCGCCCATCGGGATGACAGGGCGGCTCACGGTGACTCCGTTGTATTCTCCGTTGAAAGTGAGATGAAGGGCGGAAGCGACGGCGAGGAGGGTCTTACCGGTACCGGCCTGACCGTAGCAGGTGACGAGGGTAACCTCGGGATTGAGCAGGGCATCAAGGAAGCACTGCTGTCCGAGATTGAGCGGTCGCAACGGGGCTCCGCGCTGGATTCGGATCTGATCAGGGATCTGCAGTTTGTGGAAAGCCCCATCGGTTCCCATACGGGCGGGCATGGTGCGCTTTTCACCCGCCTTGAGCAGGACGTATTCGTTCGGGCTCACCCGTCGGACGTGACTGGGCAGATCGAGGGAACCGGCGCTGGCAAAGCGCTGGAGATCGTTGGGCTTCAAATCGACCACCAACTGTCCGGCCCCGACCTGGGCACTGTCGACCTTGTCGTTCTGATAATCCTCACACGGGATTCCGATGGCGTGTGCCTTGAGCTGAAGATTGAGATCCTTGGTGACGAGAATCGTCGGAGAGCTGTTCTTTTCAGCGATCAGTTGGGAACAAATGAGGATGCGGTTGTCATTCGACTCCTGCCCCCGGAAGACGGCGAGAAGTTCTTCGACCACCACGCTGCGGCCTCCTGCCTCGGGCTGTGCGGGTACGAGACGGACGGAGCCTCCCTCGCGGTTGGGAATACCGGTCGTGGCATTCTGAGGATGTTTTGAAAACAGGGCGGCGAGTTTACGATGGACGGACCTGGCGCTGGCACCGCGCTCGGTCTGCTCGTTCTTGAACTTATCGAGTTCACACAATACTTCGAGAGGGATACAAACGTGATTGTCCCCGAAACGATCAAGGCAGTCGGGATCGTGCAGCAGCACATTGGTATCGAGGACGAAATTTTTCCCGATGGAGGAGGGGGCCTTGAGACCATTTCCGTAGACTGGCCGCTTCTTGATCTTCTCCTCCTTTCCCCGTTTGACCGTTCCGCTAATTCCGAACATCTCGGCCTGGAGGGTTCCGTTTAGAGTTCCGCCGGCACCCGCATCAGATTGTAAGTCAGTCATAGAGTCAGATTGAATCGGTCCAGAAGAACCATGACAAATGAGGATAGCGAGATTCTGGCCAATTTGTTTAGGAATGTCAAAATATATAGAGGGTTAAAATTCTACCGCGAGATTTTTTGAGGCCCTGAGGGCATGTCCCGAAAGCAGATGCTGAATGAGCGTTTCCACCTCGGCTTCAATGATGGGGAGGACGTGGCAGGGGGAGTCCCGGTCGATATCATGGATGTTCCAGTATCGAATCCGGTCGGCCCAGCGGGGAAACTGCTCCTGCATCATGGGGCGGTGCTCCTCTTCGAGCATGGCGATCACGAGCGAGGCTTCAATCAGATCCATTTCCTCAAGCCTGGCCGGGAAGCGGCTCGTCAGGTCTGCCGGGACGGAGCAAGCGGACAGGCGTCCTAAAGCGTGGTGGGAGAGCGTTTCCGTCGCGAGGTGAGGGCGAAATCCTCGTGATTCCGCCCGCCAGCCCAGACCGGAGCGCGGGGAGTGAAAGTTGAACCAGGCTTCCGCGTAGCGGCTCCGGTAGAAATTCCCGGTGCAGAGGAAAAGGACAGTTTGAAGTTCTTTCACAACGCGATCAGTGGACTGAAAAACCCCACGAAACCACTTCGGAAATGTTAATTGTTCGACACGAAAGCGAGATTTCAGTGTCCGATAAGATTCATTCCATGGGAACAATCTCCTCCAGAACACGGAGGAGAAGCGAGAGGTTAACCGGTTTGGGAAGTACCAACTGATTGCCTGCCTGAGCCACGGCTCCTTCAGACAGCTCCGTCGAATCAACCAAAGCCGTCAACATCACGACGGGAATTTTTGCGAGTGAGGGAATGGTCTGTAGCTGGGCCTGAACATCGCCACCGTCCATTCCGGGCATGACCACGTCCAGGACGATCGCATCGGGCATAAAAGAACGGGCCGCCGCGACGGCCTGCATCGAATCATTTTCGATTTTCACCTCGTAACCGCCGGACTTCTCCAGGTTCATTTTGAGCAGTTGCGTAAAGCCTGCTTCGTCATCAACCAGTAGGATTTTTCGAGCCATGGATTTTTCCGGGTTTCGCGTTGGAGTGGCCTCAGGATGAGAGATTACCCTATCGATTGTCAGGCTCACGGAGCCTCATGGTTTAAGATTCCAACACAGTTCAGGGTGACAGTTTTTCCTTCGGAATGTCAATTTCTTTCGAGGAATTTATGGGGGGAGTCACCTTCCCGGTCTCGAGTTTTGTCGGGAGGATTAGTCGAGCGATCGCACCCCGGTTCAAACTGCGATTCCTGAGGGTAAGTTCGCCGCCATGGAGTTCAACAATGCGTCGTGCGACCGAAAGCCCCAGTCCTGTTCCGAGGCCGGTGGCTTTCGTTGTGAAAAAAGGATCAAAGAGCCGCCCCGCGTCACCCGCGGCGATCCCGCATCCGTTGTCGATGATTTCAAGAATAACCACCTGATCGCCGGTTCGGAAGACTTCGCGCTTGCGCGCTCCCTCGTTTTTGATCACCTCGTCGAGAGATTCGGAGCGCGCCTTGATCTTGATGCGGCGGTTCTCAACCTTGGACATGGCATGAACCGCATTGATGATGAGGTTGATGAGGACCTGTTCGAATTTCGACATGTCGAGATAGACGAAAGGCAGATCCTTTTCAATTTCGACAGTGACCTGGGTGTTGGATCGGGTGAGTTCATGCTTCACAAGGAGGAGCACCTCCTCAATGATCAGGCTGAGCCGGGTCGCTTCGCGTGAGAGAGAACGCTGCGACGAGAAATCGACCAGTCCTCTCACGATCCGGTCGGCGCGATCAACCGCATCGCGCATCTGTTTCAAGATGGTCGCGATATTGGGGTCATCGGGATCAATGCCCTCGGAGAGGTAATCCACGCCAAGAAGAAGAAGGGCGAGGGGATTTTTCACCTCGTGGGCCACACCCGCGGCGAGACGACCGATGGACTCCAGCTTTTCCGCCTGAATCAGCTGCATCTGGGTCTCCTGCAACTCCTTATTGGTGGCGACCAGATGACGATTCAAGCGTTCCAGTTGCTCGAGGGATTTTACCTGTTCAGTGATGTCCTCGCTGATCCCAACGACCAGGAGGCGACCGGTTTCCTTGTCGTGAACGGGAATCTTGACGGTCCGGAGATGAACTTCGCGACCGTTCTTGGTCTCGATGATCTCCTCGGGAACCTTCATCAACTTCCCCCGTTTGATGACCGCTTCGTCGACACTGCGGAAGTAGTCGGCCGAATCCTGGGAAAACAGGTCGTGGTCGGCTTTTCCGAGCGCCTTTGAGGCACGTATTGTCGTTACTTCCTCCTGCTTTTTGTTCCACAAAATGAACCGGAACCCGTCGGTGGCATCCTTGGCGAAAACCGCCACGGGCAGGTTATCGAGAACCGATTCGACGATGCTGTGCTCCTCCATAACTCGCAGAGGAAGCTATAAGTATCAGGTTACGGACCGATTGAGAAGAAAAACGATGAGTGAATCTTCTTTAGGAGAGGGGCGCAGGCGAACAATTCAGCGCACCCAATCGCGATACTGGCTCCGCATGGACTCAGTCTGATCGACTGCTGAACCGGATTGCGGTGCCTGGTATCCATCGGACAGCGCAGCCCCGGTCGAAGCACCGCTCGGGGTGCAGCCCGTGCTGAAGAGGGCGGAAGTAGACCCAATGATCAGGAGGATAAGAAAGCGAAGAGCCTTGCACATGGGCAGACTATGTGCAAAAACCGGGAAATGTTCAAACTCAAAGTCGCTCTGGAATCCGGCAGCAGCAGGGTAAAGAACAAAAAAGAACGCTAAAAAAAGCGTTGCCAAACTTCTTAACCACCGGTAATAAACCAAACATTCCAAATTATTCCCCACCTTCCAAATGGCTGACGCATCTATCGAAGAAAAAGTAAAAAACATCATCGTTGAACAACTGGGTGTGAGCGAAGATCAGGTAAAGCCAGAGGCCAAGTTTATCGAAGATCTGGGTGCAGACTCCCTCGATACGGTCGAACTCGTGATGGCTTTCGAAGAAGAATTCGATATCACCGTGCCCGATGAGGCCGCTGAGAAGCTTACCAGTGTGGGTGAAGTCTTCGCTTACATTGAAGAGCAGCAGTCCAAGTAAGGTCGGCCTTCGTTCAAGACAATTTCTAGGATGCGCCTCCCTTGGGGGCGCATTTTTTGTTTCCGGGACAGTCCCGCATCCCGCTCTGCCCGGGAGAGAATCGTTTATGCGTTGGATTTCCCGCCGATCATCAGCTAGCTTGGCTGACAGGAGACGTAATGGCTTCCCTATCATTTGATGACATAGCGTATGCGATGGAGAACACGGTCGTCGTGCACGAGCCGGATCGACTCATTGATACCTTCGGAACCACGAATTTTGAGTTTCACCTGCTGACTGAACCCATGGACTCTGTCGGCAGGGTCCGGGTGAGGGAGGGACGGATGGAGGCTGAACGGCCGAGAATTCTCCGGCCTGAGGGGTATTCCGATTTACTCTTCGAGGGATTCGGCGAGCAGGCTGCGGTTTTCGCCGACTGGTTCAAGCAGAATGGAAATCTGAACTTCTTCAAATACGGATTCAATTTCGCCAAACGCAGTTTTACCGAGGAGATCGTGAACGAATCCCCTGAGGCAGTGAGGGATCGGATCATGGAGGATATCCGCTCCAGCGGAAGCCCCTCAAGAGCTCTCATTTGCGGTGTCGATGACTCCTGGGAGGTATCCCTGATCAAATTCACGATGGAGATGGTCGGACGATCGCTCCAACTTAACGCGTTCGATTTCAAGCGCCGCGGACTACTCTGACCTGCCGCCCCTTTCCCGCGATGGCTCGATTCAAGTTCCTCCTGGCCTTTTTTGCGATGTTGATCTGCGCAGGCGGGGTCGCCGGTGCCTATTTTTACTGGAAAAAGTTTGCCCAGCCGGAGATTATTGTGACCCGACATATCCAGGGGAAAGACGGGGCCTCGCTCGGACGACCGGATCTGGGAAAGCGTCATTTCGATGCGGCGATGGGCCTCCTCAAGGAAGGTGAACTGGTCTCTGCCCGGGACCGGCTCCTTTACCTCATGAAGTACTTCCCGGAATCAGCCACCTACGGGGACGCCAGGCGAATCGTAGGGGAGTTGAATATGGATCTTCTTGTCTCCAAAATCCCGCTTCCGGGGAAAGCCGAGCATACCGTGGCACGCGGCGAGGCGCTCGTCACGATTGCCCGGAGGAACGATACGACGATTGATTACATCATGCGGGCCAATGGAAAGGCGTCGGAATTCATTTTTCCGAATGAGGTGATCACGGTCTATCCCCTGAATTTTCGGGTTGAGATCAATCTTAAGGAGAAGCGGGTGACCGTTCTCGACGGTGATATCCTCTTCAAGGAGTATTCCATTTTGGACACTCACCTGCCTGCGGACCTCAAAGCACCGGTCTCGACCACGGTGAGTGAGAAAGTGGCGTGGTATGACAATCAGCCCATTAATTTTACCGACCTGAATTACATGAACTGCAGCAAGTGGATTCGGACAGGAAAAATCGGGCTGTTTATCCGGCAACTCGAATCCGGCGGATCTGGCGGCTCCGAATCGCGTCCCTACGGGGTCATGCTCGAAAACGGGGACGTCGAAGAGCTTTTCACAATTCTACGAATTGGATCAAAAGTTGACCTCACGAAGTAGCATTGCAGCCAAAAAGCGTTACCATTTGCCCCTATGATGATGATCACGGAACCCCTCGAATTTGAGAAGCCCATCGTGAACCTTGAGCGCCAGCTTGCCGAACTGCGCGACCGCGCGGCCGACAGCGATATCGACATGTCGAGCGAGATGAAGCGGATCGAGGACAAGCTGACCAAGACGAAAACCGAGATTTACCGGAATCTTTCGCCATGGCAGCGCGTCATGATCGCCCGGCATACCCAGCGGCCGTTCATGCTTGACTATATCGAGCACTCCTTTGATGACTTTGTTGAGCTCCACGGTGACCGGCACATCGGGGAAGACGAGGCCATGCCCGGCGGATTTGCCCGTATCGAGGGTCGTCGTGTGGTGGTAATCGGGCACCAGAAGGGCCGTGACACCAAGGAAAACCTGCGCCGCAACTTCGGAAGCGCCAATCCCGAGGGATACCGCAAGGCTCTTCGCCTCATGAAAATGGCGGAAAAGTTCCGAATCCCGGTCGTGACTTTGATCGACACTCCCGGAGCCTACCCGGGGATTGGTTCCGAAGAGCGTAATATTGCCGAGGCGATCGCCTTCAATCTTCGGGAGATGATGACTCTGTCGGTTCCAATTGTGGCGGTTGTGATCGGGGAAGGTGGATCAGGGGGAGCACTCGGGATCGGAGTCGCAGACCGTGTTTTGATGATGGAAAACGCCTATTATTCGGTGATCAGCCCGGAGGGTTGTGCCGCCATCCTCTGGAAAGATCGCAAATATGCCACTGAGGCGGCCCAGGCGCTCAAGCTCAGCGCGGCGGACCTGATGGACCTCGGGATTATTGATGAGGTGATTCCGGAACCCATGGGGGGAGCCCACCACGATCATGTCGGATCGGCCAACAATCTCAAAAAACATGTTAACCGGCACCTTTCCGAGCTCGATGCCATTGATCGTGATACCCTGCTTGAGCAGCGGTATCAGAAGTTCAGGAGCTTCGGCGAGTATCGTGAACGCGGACGCAAAGTCTGACCCTCGCCCTTCCTGCAGCGACCACATTCAACTTGATTCCACGTTAACCTGAATCATTCTTTACCAATGAACTCTCTCTCCCACGGCTTTCTCTTCATTATCGGTCTCACCTGGCTTCTTTGCGAAGTCTGTCTGAGTGCAAGTGGTGGGGATTGGACCCCTCTCTGGATCTATCTGGCCGGATTTGTTGTCATGTTCGCAGTCCTCGGTTGTCTCCCTCTTTCAACGCGCGCCATCGAAGCTGCCGGTCCCATTTTTGCTTTGATCATTGGAGCCGGGCTCCTGATCTACGGATTTAATGCCTTTGGCGCGAGCATGGTGGGCGGTATCCTCCGCACGATCGGCGGACTTGCCATGGTTGCCCTCGGCGGTCTCAGCTTCATCGGCCGCAAGTCTTCAGCGGCGCATTGAGGAAAGCGGCCCGCGACAGGCGGCGCTTTCCACTTTACAGCTAGGCCCACGCCTTCCGCACCACGCGCAAAAAGTTGCCGTGGAAGATCGCGGTGATGTCATCTTCATCGTAACCGCGGCCCTTTAAGATCCCCTCGATGCTTTGCAGATCGGCAATGGTATCCAGGTCGATCGGGCTTTGCTCCCTCCCGAAACCTCCGTCCAGATCACTGCCGATACCCACGTGCCACGTGTTCCCGGAGAGTTGGCAGATATGATCAATATGATCTGCGATATGGGCGATCGTTACTCCGGTTGATTCCGGGGTCGAAGTGCCACGAATCCACCCCGGAACCATCATCCAGGCGTCAAAGACGGCTCCGAGGACGGCGTCCCGCTCAATCAGGAGCTTGATCTGTTCGTCACTGAACTGCCGGGGGTCGTTTACGAGGGCTCGACAATTGGAGTGACTGGCCCAAACCGATCCTGAGAAGAGATCCAACGCTTCAAAAAAGCAGGCGTCGCTGAGATGGGTGACGTCGAGGATCATACCGAGTTCATCCATTTTTCGGATCAAGGCCTCGCCTCCCTGCGGCAGTCCACCGACCTGATCATGTCCAAGGGCGTATCGACCTTTTCCGTAGTGGGCCGGCCCCATGGCCCGAAGTCCATAGGCGTAGGCCGTTTCCAGATAGTCGATCGTAATGATGGAGTCCGCACCTTCCAGGCTCAAGACATAGCCGATGGGGGCCTTGGCGGCGGCAGCGGCGACCGGGTCTGACCACAACGCGAGATGGGCGTCGAGTTGAGCGAGATTGGTAATCAGACTCATCTCACCGAGATCGCAAAGGGCTTCGTAGTAGGCTCGCTGCCCCTGGGTCATGCCCCAGGCCTGACTGGGGGATTCCCAGCAGGCGACCGGTCCTCTCGGCTTCATGCAGCCGCCGATCTGGGTGGCGACGCACAGGCCAATGCCGCCTCGCCGCATTTCATCCAGACAGACTGTGTTCAGGCCGCGGCCTTTCATATCGGTCCTGCCCGATTCAATGGCACGAATTTCACTGATCGGGAGGGTCAGATCACGGTTCCATTCGATCGCATTCAGGCTAAGATCCAGGTGGACATCGAAAATCAAGTTCATAGCTGTAGGCTGGAAATCAGGGTGAAACGGGATCAGAATCTTGGTGAAAGGGAAAACTAAAATGGAAAGAAAACTTCTTCTATCATTGCAACTATCACTTTTTCTCACGCTTGGCAACGCACAGGAAGACGCCCTCCCCGTGTCCACGGTCTATGCTACTCAGGGAAATGTGGCGAGGAGACAATCGCTGGAAGAGGCGGAAATGCAGGCCGCGGTTCTGGCGGCAAGGCAGGACAAGGCGTTAAAGGCTGCAATGGCGACCTATTCACAGCCGCAGCAGGTGATCACCACTCCGGCGCAGTTTCTCGCGGCGAATCCTCCCCGGGTTCCTGTTGCTGCCGGCGGGGAGGGAGATTTGTCAGGATTTATCGTCAAGAAAAACGACGAGGTGCCCGAGTTCGACCCGGTTTCCGGTGCAAATGATACGGCAGTCCCCCCTCTGCAGAACCCTCCAGTTCAGAACGGAGCGCCCGCCAAAGTTGGCTTTTTTGAAAAATTCAAGGCCATGAATCGCCGGAAGGTTACCGGTAATCCTGAGAATCCTTATGCCGCGGAACAGCCCGCTCCGCCGGAATCGGTCGCAAACATGGGGGAAGCGGTGGCAGGAAACCCGGTAAAGAAGGAGGCTTTCGGGGGGCTTTTCAAGCGCGGAAAGAGTAGGCCCTCCACTGCCCATTCTGTCGAGGAGGTGGGGGCGCCCCCCGTCACACCGGTTCCGGACGGATTATTGGTCGGTACGGGCACTACGGTGAGTGGTCCGGCCAATGTGACGGCCCCCTCCGTTCCGAATGCTCAGACAATGCCTCAGCCGGAAACCTCAATTTTTATTCCCCGGCAAACGGGGACTCTTTCGGGCGAGTTGGCGTCGCTAAAATCCACCACCGACGCCGATGTTGGTGGAGTGTTGGTCTCGATCAGGGAGGGAACGCAGGTGGGGATTCTGAGCGAGCGTGGTGGGATCGCGACGATCCAACTACCGGATCAACGAATCGGAACGATCAAGTCCAACTTACTTGCCCGTTGAGGCAAGGCAGGTCGAGCAGATAGCACTTCAAGGGCGATTCAGATCGAAATGCGGCGATCACGGGCAGCGATGGCCCAGCTTTCTCCAGTGATGGAGCGCTTGCTGACCAATCGAGCCTCCTGATGAAGGGCGACGGTGGGACAAACATGAATCGGGAGGCCCACAAGCGGGGCGCCCACCGGCCAGTTCACCGGGTCCTTAATCCGGAGGACGAGATGCTCTTCACTCTGGGATACAAAGATCGCGTCTGGTAGGTCGGGAAAGAAGACCCGCCGGGCAATCAAATTCTCGGCTGCCACCGCCTTATGGCCGAGGTCCACACAAATCAGTCCTTCACCGTTATTCTCCTCTTCAGGAGCATCCGCCGCAGGATGGCTCACCACGCGGGTAAGCAGGAGAGCAGCGCGTTCGAAAGGAAGGTCGGCATAGTTTCCTCCATAGCCGGCGTCCCAAAGTACCGTGGTGCCGGGGGAACACTGCCAGGGGCGCTGAGAGGCAGCGGAGTGCTCCGCATGCAATCCAAAGGTGGGAGAACCTCCTGAAACGATCAGAGGAACCGGGGCGACCTGCGTTTCAACTTGAGCGGCAAAATTCTCAACAAGTGAAACGACAGCAGCGAATCTTTCCCTCCGGATTTCCAGCAGGGAATCGTGGATATGTCCGTCGTAGGCATGGAGACCGGCAAAACGGAAGTCAGAGTTCGTCACAAGGGTCCGAACAAGATTGAGCGCTGCCTCACCCGGGTTGATTCCGGTCCGGTGCATTCCGCAATCAAGATCCACAAATAGCGAAACAGGACCCCGGCCCGAACCGGCAAAAGCGGAAAGAGCACTTTCGCAATCAACGAGGGTAGAGAAGCTCGTCTCCGGATAGGCGTCGATCAGCTGAAAAAATCTCGACACATTCGGTCCGACGAGGGGATAGGAAATAAGCACATCGGGAACTCCGGCAATGGCGGAGAGCTCCGCCTCGGCAATCGTGGCGCATTTGACCTGCCGGATGCCCAACTCCAGTTGGAGAGAGAGGATCTCGCGACATTTGTGCGTCTTAATGTGAGGACGCAGGCGTGAAGGATCTCCTCCGACGATCTTCAGCATCAAGGCGAGGTTGCGGTGGATCGCGTCCCTGTCAAAAAGAAGGGCGGGGGAGGGCACCGTCTCGAGCATGGAAATTGAGTTCATTCCTGTTCAGCTCTTTACTTCGACGATAATCTCGATTTCCACCGGGATATTCCCCGGAAGGGTGTTGGCAGCGAGGGCACTGCGGGCACCCACCCCGGCATCGGGCCCGAATACCTCGGCGAAAAGTTCGGAGAAGCCGTTGATGACTTCGGGTTGCCGGGTGAAATCGTCGGTGCAGTTGACTAGAGCCAGCGTCTTGATGACACGGACGACCTGATCAAGCGATCCCAGCTCCTGTTTGAGGGTCGCCAGAAGGTTAAGTCCCACCTGCCTGGCTGAAGCCCGGCCTTCCTCAAGACTTAAGTCAGCTCCGACCCGTCCGGTTTGATAGCTGACACCATCCTTGGACGGACCATGCCCGGAGAGGTAGGCGAGATTCCCGATTCGGACGAGAGGTTTATAGACCCCTCCCGGTTTGGGGGCCGGGGGGAGGGTGATACCAAGTTCGGTCAGACGTGCTTCAGCGCTCATTTTGATTCGGGCGGGAAAGCCCGGATCGGTGAGTTAAACCAGTACGAGCCCTTCGGTCAATTGCGGTTTGTGAGGGAGTGCATCCCAGGCGTGGCGGAATCGCGCCGCTGTATCGGCAAAAAGAGGCGAAATCTCGAAGGCAAAGGGAGGTAAGCCGCTTTCATCGCTCTGGATTTCAATTCCCGCGGCCCTGGCCCAGCGGACAAACTGACGCAATTGGTCGTCCCGGCAGGTCTGAGCGGAATCGATCCCCTCCGCATTCTTGACCGGGGAGAAATCATCCTCCCTCGCGGTTTCGATGATCACCGGGTTCCTCGCGAAAGGAAGTGCATCAAAAACAAACATCTCAAACTTATATCCGTTGGGCGATCCGGGCTCGTGGCGGACGCCGGCCTCATCGATAAACGGAACCTTTTTGTGGGCAAGGTGAAAGGGGAGTCCTGCTCCTTCCTCATTACCGCTCCCCAGTCTCGAAACGAGTTCGCGATTGAAGACATGAATGGCAATACTACCGGATCGGAAGCGGAGTTCCCCTGCCTCGTCTCTTTCGGTCGAGAGGCTTTCGGGAAGGTCGCTGTACTCAACCACAAGTGCCTTTCCATCCTGTTGGCAGAAAACGCCGACTTTTTCCTCCGGATAGGCCTTGGGAACCATTTTGCTGGATAGGTCTGACTGATTCATCAGATGAAATCCGATAAAGGTCGGGTCAATACAGCGCACAAGCGGGTTATCGACCTGGAAATAGCTGATGGTATCGATTCCGTCCGCTTCCATTTGCCTGATGGATCCCGATCGAACAAGTGCTCGAAGCGCTCCCCCGTGCCCGTCAGGGCTTAGCGCGATCTGATCACGGTCGGCCATGAGGATTTTCCCGTCCGCATCGACCGCGGGCATCAGACCCTGGGTGAAAAAGTGCACCCTGTCGCGCGAGAGACCGAAGAAATCATTGGATTCAAAAAATGCCACGGTGTCCTCGTGGTTCAATATTGAGGTCATGATGTACCACGGCACGGGGCGGCCGTAGATTCGAGTCGCCGCGAGGATTTTTTCAGCAAAAACCTGAAAAAGCGATTTTTTGAGAACCGGGGTAACTCCATAGGTACCTTTGGGTCCATCAAAACCCAGCCGGGTTCCCTGGCCGCCGGCAACGGTGAATGCTGCGACCCGACCGGTGCGAAGCGCCGCTTCGCCCCGTTTCGTGGCCTCCTTCCAGAGTCCGGGATCGGCCGTTTCACAATGACCCGGCATGGGAATGTAGTCTGCCGGAGCCAGTTCGCCAGTGAGGGAAGAATGGGCGGTTCCTGATGCCCGGATCAAAGTGGAGACGAGGGCGCTGATCTCATCCAGATCAATCTGCGCTGCCTGCCCTTCCAGTTCCTTCTTCTGGTGATCTGTCAGGTGATGATAATGAGCGAAGACATGCCCCTGTCCGCGCTCTTCGTAGTATTTTCTGATATCGGTCATTTCAAGGTCAATTAACGACAGGTCTTGTCCGGCAAAAGTGAAAATTCCGGCATTGTCACGGGTGATTTTACGAGGCCCCCAGCTCCCTGGATCGGTCTGCGGCTGCCGCCACCGCCAGTTCCACAATCGATTCGAATCCGTTTGAGCGAAAGGACTGTAGCGCCGCGAAAGTCGTGCCATTCGGGCTCGTTACATTCTCACGAAGTTGAGCGGGCGCTTCACCGGTGGCAAGAACCAGTTCAGCGGCTCCAGCCGCCGTATGCACCGCGAGATCACGTGCAATTTCCGGTGAGAGCCCCTGTTTGACTCCCGAGGCGATGAGGGCTTCAATCATCAGGAAAAAGTAAGCGGGACCGCTCCCGCTGAGCGCGGTCACTGCGTCGAGGTCATCTTCACTGACTCTGCAAACGTAACCTACGGCTCCGAGGAGGGATTCAGTGAGTTCGGCGTCTCCCTCCGTTGCGGCGGCCCCGAGAGCAAAGGCGGAGGCGCCCCGGCCGATCAGAGCGGGCGTGTTCGGCATCACCCTGACAACCCGGTGCCGATGATCGGAGCCGGCTTCGATCGCGGAGAGGCGGATACCGGCGGCAATGGAGATGAGCAACTTGTCACGGCTCTCTCCGAGACCCGCCAGCATTTCAATAAATCCCTGAGGCTTCACACAGAGAAGAACAACATCCGATCTGGTCACCAGCTCCGCATTGCCGGTGGCAACCGTGACACCCAGTTCAGTCGCCATTGCCTGGGCGGAGGAGGCATAGGTATCGTAGACCGTTACTTCGTCCGCCCGGCAGATACCCGCCCCGATGATTCCCCCGACGAGGGCCTTGCCCATTTTTCCGCAACCGATGACTCCCAGATTCATTGTGGGATCTTTAGTCCAGAATTTGCGGGGTGACACAAGGAAAAATTTCGTTGCGGGGGTGGCGGGGCCGCGGCTACGATGCCAGAGTCGCGCTCATGTCTGCCAGAGATACTCAAATAACCGGTTCCGGCGCTATAACGGCGAAGGAATTTGTCAGAGCCTATGAAGGGATGTTTCAGGCGCGTACCTTTGAGGAGAAGATCTCGGCTCTCTATCGGAGCGGGAAAATTGTAGGCGGAGTCTATGTGGGGCGGGGGCAGGAGGCCTTCAGTTATGCCCTGGGAGGGCAACTCGACCGCGGGCGCGGTGATGTTTTTGCTCCCCTGATTCGCGATCAAGCCGGCAGAGCTGCCTTTGGTGAGCCTCTCCTCGATGGAGCACGAACCTATCTCGGATCTGTAGAGGGCCCGATGCGGGGGCGCGACGGGAATATTCATCGTGGCCGCCCCCGGGAGGGGATGCCGGCCATGATCAGCCATTTGGGATCATCCATTTCGGTCATCAACGGAATGTTGATGGCCCATCGTTACCGGGGAATGTCCGGGGTTGTGGGCGGGGCTACCGTGGGTGATGGCGCTACCTCAACAGGTGCCTTTCATGAAGGGTTGAATCAGGCGGCAATCGAGCACCTGCCTTTGGTTCTGGGGGTGGCCGACAACCAATTTGCCTATTCGACCCCGACTTCCCGCCAGTTTGCCTGCGAGGACCTTGTCGATAGGGCGAAAGGGTATGGCGTGACCGGATACTCGATCGATGGCACGGATCTTATGGAGTGCCTTGAGACCTTCCGCCGCGCCATTTCACGGGCGCGTGCCGGAGAAGGCCCCCAGATGGTTGTCGGGAAAATGTTGCGTCTTTCCGGACACGGAGAGCACGACGATGCCAGCTATGTTCCCGATGCAGTGAAGGCCGGCAAATGGGGGCGCGACTGTCTAGCTGTCGCCCGTGCGAGGATTATTGCAGAGGGGTTTGAATCCATCGAAGTGCTCGAGCAGTTGGAGTCCAGGATACAGGAACATGTGGAGGAAACCGTGGCCAAGGCCCAGTCCGAGTCACCACCTGATCCGGCAAAGGAGAACTGGAGTGTGCTCTCAACAGAGAGGCTGGCGGAAGGGCATGCCTCGTAAGCTGGATTTATCCGGTTCTTGAAATCACCCGATTAAAAAGGGGACGGCTCAAATCTTTTGACGAATGGCCGGGCCCCGCGACAATGGCCCGTGCCGTCCTACTTCCTGCTACCCCTCGCTGGCGCGATCATCTATGCGCTTGGTTCGATCATCGTAAAGCGGGGTCTTAAGGAGGGTGTCACGATGGACCAATCGTTTCATCTGACGAATCTCGTGCTCGGGGGAATGTTTCTACCGCTTCTCTTTTTTGAACGATCCCAGGTCGATTGGACCCTCATTTGGAAACCGCTGGTCATGGGGGCAACCTTTTTTGCGGGGAATTGGCTCACCTTTCTTGGGATCAAACGGGGTGATGTTTCTCTGGTGACCCCATTGATGGGAACCAAGGTCGTTTTCGTTGCACTCGGGGTGGTGCTTCTGACCGGACAAAGCCCAAGCGTGCCGCTCTGGGTGGCGGCGGCCATGACGACGCTGGGTATTTTTGTCATGGGACTGGCGGATCTGAAGGGAGGATCCCATCTGGCCTTCACCGTTCTGGTCACACTTTCGAGCGCGATGATATTCGGAATCTGTGATGTGCTGGTTAGCTGGTGGTCGGCTGACTTTGGAGCTCCGACATTTCTTGCCGTTGGCACTTCTTCCGTTGCGTTCTACACCTTGATATTGTGGCTGCTTCAGGGCCGACCCGGAATCTTTCCCCGGAAAGGTTTGCGAAAGTGGGCCGTTGGAGGTGCCGTAATGATAGGGTTGCAGGCCATTGTCATGGGCGTGGCACTGAGCATTTTCCACAACGCTACCGGGATCAATGTCGTCTATGCTTCGCGGGGCTTGTGGGTGATCATCCTTGTGGTAGTTTTCGGCAGTTTCCTCGGCAACAGTGAGCATCGGGACAGTGGACGCTACTTTCTCTGGCGGGTCGCGGGAACCGTCATCCTGACCGTGGCGGTCATTATTGCCGTCATGGACCGCGCTCCCGCAGCGACCGTCTAATCAATTTGATCATGAGCGAACTGGAAATCCCTTCAATTGTCGGCATGATCGCCGGAAACGGCCTTTATCCCGGCACCTTTGCAAGAGCCGCGAGGAAGTCTGGTGTTGCAACGATCGTCGTCGCGGCATTCGTCAACGAAACCGATCCGGCATTGTCGGACCTGGTCGATCATATCGAGTGGATGCGGGTGGGGCAACTTTCTAAAATGATCAAGCATTTCAAGGCCCATGGAGTGAGTCGTGCGGTGATGGTCGGCCAGATCGCGCCGCGAAATCTTTTTGATCTGCGCCCCGATCTGCGAACACTGAAAATGCTCAGCCGGGTGAAGGAGCGGAACGCTGAGTCGTTATTTTCCGCGATTGCCGTCGAGATGGAATCCGACGGAATCTCGCTGATGCCGGCGACCACTTTTCTGGAGGACCTGCTTCCCGGCCCCGGGCATGTCTGCGGTCCCGCGCTGAGTGACAGGCAGGAGGATGACGCCGCCTTCGGATTCCGCATCGCCAAGGAAATGAGCCGGCTCGACATCGGTCAGACCGTCGTGGTGAAAAAGGGAACCGTTCTGGCAGTGGAGGCATTTGAAGGAACCAATGAAGCCATTAAACGCGGTGGCATCCTTGGAAAAGGGGAAGCAATGATGGTCAAAGTCTCCAAACCCGATCAGGACCTCCGTTTTGATGTTCCTGTGGTCGGTCCCGCGACGATCGAAGCAGCGGCGGAGGCGGGCGTCAACGCCATCGTAATTGAAGCGGGAGGAACTCTTCTGCTCGGGAAAGAGGAAATTTTCCGCCTTTGTCATGAGAAAAAGGTCAGTCTGGTCGCCAGAAACCAGTAGAGCAAGGTCCCGAAAATGCTACTCCCGGCCGATCCGGAGTTGCCGTCCGCCTCAGTTGCTGGCATAGCAGACAAGCTTATGAATGTAAAAGTAGGAGTCGTCGGAGTTGGAGCGATCGGACGAAATCATGCCCGTATCTATGCGGGGCTGGAATCGGCGGATCTCGTCGCGATTTATGATGCGAATCAGGACCATGCCCGCCAACTTGCCGAAGAATTCGGCACGGTTGCCGTAAGCAGCGTCGATGAACTGGTCGCTCTCGTCGATGCGGCCTCTGTCGCCACTCCCACCGTGACCCATCGAGAAATCGCGACCCTGCTCCTTTCAGCCGGGAAGCATGTTCTTGTCGAAAAACCGATCTCTGATTCAGAGGATGACGCGAGGGCGATGATCGATCTGGCGGCCGCCAATGGATGTATCCTGCAGGTGGGGCACATCGAACGATTCAATCCGGTGATGAGCCAGTTGGAAGCCAGGCTGAACTCCCCGAAGTTTATCGAGTGTCACCGCCTTTCCCCGTTCCCGCAACGGAGCATGGATATTGGAGTCGTCCTTGACCTCATGATTCACGATCTTGAGATCGTCTTGCACCTCGTGAACTCACCCATTGCCCACATTGATGCGGTCGGCATCCCGGTCCTGACGCGCCGTGAGGATATTGCGAACGCGAGGATTCGATTCGAGAATGGTTGTGTGGCAAACATCACTGCCAGCCGGATCAGCCCCGAGCGTTTGCGTAAGATCCGGGTATTTCAGAGTGATGCCTACCTGTCCCTCGATTATCAGGATCAAAGCGGATGGATCTACCGCAAAGACGGGATGCAAATCGCGAAAGAGGAAGTCCAGGTCGAGCGGGACGAACCCTTGAAGTGTGAACTTGCCGCCTTTGTTGATTGCGCTGCCCTGGGCCACCAACCGAAGGTGAGCGGTTCGCATGGCGCCGCCGCTCTCAGCGTGGCGCTGGAAATCACCCGACTGATCGAAGCGGCCGGGTGAAAATTGAGTTCACTTTGAAGTGCCTGTCGGGCCTCAATTTTTTGATGGATTACTAATTTTTAATAATTTTCTCAAATTTAAGATAAATAATTAATAAAATCGAATTATTCAGTTGTTTTTAATAAAATTTAGCCCTAAATTTTTAAAACAATCTGAATCATGATTAAATCAATCCGACTTTACTTGCTCAACCTTCTCCTGATCTCTTCCTGCCTTGTGACCCTGGGGCACGCAGATCCTTCGGAGCAAAACACCCGCGAATATCGTCCGTTGATGGCGAAAAAGGTGAAAGTGGTGGTGGCGGCCAGTGCGGAAGCAACCGGACTGAATAGCTCGGCGGAACTGACTCGCGAAGGCTGGTCTCTGTTTGACGCGAGGAACTGGAAGGCAGCCGCCGATAAATTTCTTTCAGCCCTTGAGGTTTCCCCGCGGGATCAATCGGCTGCCGAAGGCCTTACCATGAGTCTCTATCGCTCAGGTGACTATGCGTCCGCCGTCAGTCTGAGTGCCAAATTGGAACCTATTATGCCGCAGTTGAAGGGCATGGTGGCTCAGACGGCGCTCGCTGACGTTCGATTTATGGTGAACAAATCGGAGATGGAGGCCGCCCGCGAGTTTATGGCTCACTTCCCAACTGACGATGCAACCTACGCGGAGGCTCATGCGGTTCTCGGCAATGCTTCTGCCATCGAAACAGCCCTCGGTCCGGACGGAAAAGGGACAGATACCGACTCTTCGCTGGCCCGGAGATAGCCGATCGGGATTCTTCTTGCCGGTCCCGGAGGGGGATTTGAGGATTATTCCCCGGCCGAATCTTCAGGGCTGTTGAGGAAATCGCTCGCAAGAGCAACAAGGTCTTCTCCGCTGCTCAAATAACGCTCCCGGTATTCGCTCACGGCATTGTCGTGACTCGAGAGGAAGTCAGAAAGACCGCCCCCCGATCCGTTTTCACTTCTTGCCCATTGGAGGAACTCGGCGACGCAACGGTGGCTGGATCCTGCGCCGATTGCGTTCAATGAGTCACGGAAGCGGGTTGCATTATCCCAATCGAGTTCAGAAAGGAGGAACTCCACACCGACCTCGCGAATCGCGGAATCGATCTCCTGAAGTTCCTCAATCTTGATATCCCTTGGATTGTAGGGAGCGCACGCGACAAGCTCTTCGATCAAGTCTTCTCGCGTCATGGCTTGTTTCAGTCGCTTCCTGGGCAGAAATGCCTCTACTTCGGCGCCTTGATCGAGAAGAAAATTGATGATTCCCCGGTTGCGATTGACGATGGCAAGAAAGAGGGGGGCTCCGGAACGAAAATTCACGTCTGCTCCTTCCTCCATAGCCTCGATGGCATCATCGAGAGATCCGACAGTGCAGGCAAGTTCCAAAGTTCGATTCGCGATTGGGTCACTCATGAGTAATAAGAAACAGGAGAATATACAGAAATTACAATAAACTGCTAGAATTCTATCTCAAGTGGTTTTGCTGGTTTTCACAAAGGAAATGGCCGGTCCCGGGAGCGGGGGTAGGGGTGGCTTATCCCGCCGGTGTCCGATACCGGAGGATTCCCTGAACGATTTCTTCGGCCAGAATCTGCCGGAACCACTCCGAGCCGCACCGTTGACTTTCCCATCGGTTCGAAATGAAACCGCACTCGATTAGCACGGAGGTTGCCTGGGTTAGTTCGAGAATCTTAAGTCGTTCCGGGCGGAATCCCCGGTTGCGGGTGACCAGTCGTCTCCCCAGTTCACTCTGGATATAGCTGGCCAGTTCCCGACCGCTTTCACTCCCCGGCCAGTAGAGCGTCTCCGTTCCGCTGATGCTTCGATCTGCATGAGCATTGAAATGGAGGCTGACCAGGATCGTTTTTGATGAGAGGCTGGCCACTTTGGATCGCGTCTCGAAGTCCACATACTCATCGGTCCGCCGGGTCAAGTCGACGGAGATCCCTTTGCCGACTAGAATTTTCTCGATTCGTTTGGCGAGATCGAGGGTTAAGTTCTTTTCCACGAGACCGAACCCAAGCGATCCGGGGTCTTTTCCCCCGTGCCCCGGATCCAGTACGACCTTGTTGAAAGGTTCCAACGCATTGAGCGGTCCGGCAGTGAATCCGGACAGGACTACGGCAGCGTTAATGAGAAATGCCAGGCGCATCGGGTCAGAGAGTAGCCAAGATTTTTGAACCTGTCGAGAAACTGATTAACTTTTCTTAAATAAATTCATTAGACCTTGATCTCGCGCAATCTTATCCAGCGAATCAGGACGGTCGCGACGCATCCGATCACGATCACCCATAGAGCGACTTCCGGAATTGGTGTCGAAAGTCTCTCGTTTGATATCCCGAAAATCATGAGAAGCGAGGTAACGGACAGAATAACAAGGCGGTTCACCCGGTTCATCGGGCCGGAAAACGCGGTTTTTCGACCGGCCCCCCGCGAATAGGCGATCGAGCTGATGTAGGCGGAGAAAATGGCGGCGAGCGCGGCCGCCAGTCCCAGCCATGGGTTTGAATCTACGGCGAAACCAAAGCCAATCAATGTCATGGCATCAGAAACCCGTTCCGGAAGCTCGCTGAAGAAGACCTCGTCGTGATATTGGGAGGCCGCCAGAGGACGGAAATGATGATCGAGTCTGATACAGACAATGCGAAGCACACTCATAATCAGCGCTGCCGACCAGAAAACATCGGGCCTGGACGCTTCTCCGGTACCCATAAAGGCAGCACCGGCGAGGATGCCGAGTGCCATCCCTGTGACCGCCACGATCTCGCCCGAGATTCCAATTCTCATGAGAAACAGGGTCAGGCGACGCAGTGGTTGGCGGCGTCGGCGGGGCCTGGATTTCAATGCTTCGGTCATGCTGGCTGGGGAAATTTCGGTTGATCGGTCAGATGAAACATTAGCGGCTTGATGGGGTTGAGTTTACCTGTTATTGCAGGCTTTCACTTAGGAATTTAGGAAAAATCCCCCAGTATGACGCAATTCGACCCGACGCCCCCACTCAGCGATGACGCGGGGGAAGGTCTGGAGTCGAATGCACAAGATGTGGAGTTGATGAACCGGGTGCGTGACGGGGACATCGGGGCCTTCGAGCGGCTGGTGGAAATTCATCAGCGTGCTGTCATCGGAACCGTCGCCAAGATGCTGGGGAACCCGTCCGAAGCCGAAGACATTGCACAACAGGTTTTCATCCGGATCTGGAAGTCGGCAAGCCGCTACGAGCCGCAGGCGAAATTCACGACCTGGCTCTTCACGATCACCCGGAACCTGGTCTTCAATGAGGTCCGGAGACGCCAGAGGAAGCCGACCGTTTCAGTCGATGAGCGCGAAGAGTCCACGCACCGGACAGTCGAGGATTTCCAGGCTGTTTCTCCAGACAACGAAATGCTGCATTCCGAACTCGAGGCAGCCGTTGACAGGGCTATTCAAAGCCTTCCGGAAAAGCAGCGTCTCGCCGTCATCCTGCGGAGGTATGAGGAAATGCCCTACGAGGAGATCGCCGTCGTGCTTGCTATGTCGGTTCCTGCCGTGAAGAGCCTTCTCTTCCGGGCGAGGACCCAGTTGAAGGAGTCACTCCAAAAGTATCTCGATGCTTGAGGGCTCCGGGGTTTATTTTCCAATGCGGATGAGGTGATTCTCGGTGCGCACAAGAAAACCGTCCGACACCACCGCAAAGGAGGATAGTCCGAATTCACCCAGCTGATTCTCAGCGACCTTCGTGAAGGTCTTCCCGGGCTTCACTACCGTGGTGATCCCGTTCCCGTTGTGAAAATAGAGATGCCCTCCGGCATAAACCGGCGAGGCGGAATAACCGCCCTGACCGTCGAGACGTTCACGATAGACCTCTGTCCCGGTGGCGGCATCCAGACAACTAAGGATACCTTTGTCGTCATTGAAATAAATCTGATCTCCGACCAGAATTGGAGAGCTCTCCTTCGGGACGGTTTTGTCGTCCTGCCAGAGGAGATGGGTGTCGGTCACATCGCCGCTGCCGTCGGTCTTCACCGCGAAAATAACGGCTCGATTGAATCCGGAACAGACGTAGAGAACTCCGTTGCGATGGATAGGGCGCGGAACCACCGAATAACCCTCACCGTAGCGGAATCGCCAGAGCTCCTGCCCGTTCGAAGGCTCATAGGCAACCACTGCACCGGAGCCCGGAATCACCACCTGAGGCTTACCCTTTACCTCGATAAGAAGGGGGGTGGAGAAAGAGAAGGTGCGTTCCACGGTGATTCCACGAGGGGTTTTCCAGGCAATTTTTCCGTCCGCACAGTTCAAGGCGACCACGAAGGGATCCTTCTCGCCGTCACATGAGAAAATCAGTTTATCCTCGTAAAGCAGCGGCGAACCGCCATTCCCGTGCACGGGCGAATAGGTCAGGCTTGTTTGGGTCCAGAGGATGCTGCCATTGGTCGCGTCGAGGCATGCGGTCCCGTCGTGACCGAAGTGGACGTAGAGTTTTCCCTTGGAATGAACGGGAGTAGGGGAAGCATGACTGTTCTTATTGTGGATGGCTCCCTCGGGCTTCTTGAAGACCTCCTGATCCCAGGCAGGGCTTCCATCCGCGAGATTGAAACAGGCCGCACGCAAAGAGACTTGACCAGCCTCCGAAACCGCGGTCGTGACATATACCTTGTCATCTGCCACGACGGGCGAAGACCAGGCCTTCCCTTTTACCGGCGCTTTCCAGCGGATCTGATTCGTCGCCGACCAGACGGTAGGCACCTTTGCCTCCGGTGCATGACCGTCGGCTGTCGACCCGCGAAATTCCGCCCAGGATTCGGCACCACGGAGGGGTGAAAATAGGGAAACGAAGGCAAGAACAAGTCGTATACGGCGGGACATGATCGGGATCTTAACGATTTCCCGGGCACAGGCAAGAAGTCGCATGGGCGGGGTTGCGGGGGGGCGCCTCCCATTGGATTCCTCTGACCCGGCCGGCGAAAGAACCGGGTTATGTCCGCCATTGAACCCTGTCAGCATTGAGCTGGAGGTGGAAGATGGTCGTGGTGAGAAGCGCTTGGCACTTTTGCGGCGAAGTGGCGGATTGACCTTGATGGCATCAAGTGGAGAATCGGAAGATGCGTCATCTCGTTCCTGTTTCGATCTGCTTCCATGTTCTTCTATGCGGGGCCATGGCCCAGCAAAGTGGTCCTTTGCCGGTCAACCCCGCCGATGCGAAAAACCAATCCACCGGCGCGGATGCTCCTGTTCTGGATCCATCCCTTCGCCAATACGGCATCTTCGCAGACTCGGCACCCTTCCCGGTGAAGGGTGAGGCAGTCGTCACCACGCTGCCGCTCAAACTGGAGAAGGGCGACCGCATCGCCTTTGTCGGAAATGGACTGCTTGAGCAGGCTGGACGGCACGGGATACTCGAAGCATTGATTTACCAGGCCCATCCCGAACTCGATCTCGTCATCCGGAACTTCGCCTGGTCGGGTGATGAGGTGGATCTCCAGCCTCGTCCCGACAATTTTGCGACCGTCGCGCAGCATCTCGCCCGCGAGAAGGTCGACGTGGTTTTTGCCGCTTTCGGGTTTAATGAGAGCTTCGGGGGACTTGAAGAACTGGACGCGTTCAAGGAACGGATGGCGTCTTATCTCCGGGATTTGAAAACCTCCGCATTCAACGGGAAATCAGGACCGCGCATCGTTCTGCTTTCGCCGGTAGCGATGGAGGGGGTTACTGAATACGGGGATTGGGGGCCGAATCTGCCGGTTTATGTTGAAGCCATGGCCGGGGTTGCCGCGGCAGAGCAGGTGGCATTCGTCGATCTTTTTCGCCCGACCCTTGCCGCGATGATGACGGGCGAAGCGGACCTTTCTGACAACGGCGTCCATCTCAACGAGGCCGGCTACCGGCTCTTTGCCCGGGAAGTCTTTCAATCGGTATTCGAGGAATCGCCGCCCGATGTAAACGACGACCTCCGCTCGGTCGTTGTGGACATGAACCGTCAGTATTTCCGGCGTTATCGTCCCCTCAATACCTTTTACTACACGGGTGATCGCAACAAGGACTACGGCTACCTCGACTTTCTCCCCGCGATGCGGAACTTCGAGATGATGGCATCGAACCGCGAGGCGCGGATCCACCGGCTCGCGCGCGGCGAAAAGGTCGAAGGCCCCATCGACGACTCGAACCTTCCTCCTCTCGAATCCGTAGCCGAGGGCAGGGGAGCAAACGAATGGCTCTCTCCCGCCAACGAACTTGCTGCCTTCAAGGTGGATCCACGCTTTGACGTGAATCTCTTTGCCTCTGAGGAGCAGTATCCCGAGATCGCGAATCCCATTCAAATGCGCTTCGATTCGCGCGGTCGGCTCTGGGTGAGTTGTTCGACGACCTATCCGCACGTCTACCCCGGCGAGGAACCGCGCGACAAGATTGTCATTCTCGAAGACACGAACAAGGACGGGCGGGCTGACAAAAGCACCGTTTTTGCCGACGATCTCCACATTCCGCTGTCCTTCGAATTGGCGAAAAATGGAGTCTATGTCTCTGAACAGCCGAATCTTACTCTGATTGAAGATCTCGATGATGATGATAGGGCGGACCGACGCACCGTCCTCCTCACCGGGTTTGGTACCGAAGACAGTCACCACTCTATTCACGACTTTATCTGGACACCCGACGGTGATCTGTTAATGCGCGAATCGATTTTCCACCATTCGCAGGTCGAGACGATCCATGGTCCGGTGCGGACGAAAAACTCGGCCTGGTTCCGCTATACTCCCCGAACGAACAGGCTCGTCGCTTTCGGCAGCTACCCGAACACCAACCCCTGGGGCGTTGCCTTCGACGATTGGGGTAACCACGTCGCGAGTCATCCCATCTTTGCGAATGCCTTCCACGCGACCAATCCTCCCTATCCCGAGCAGCATCCGCCGGCGACAGGCTTGCCCGCCTATTCGGGCACCTGTGGTCACGATTTTGTCGATTTTCCCTTTTGGCCCGAGGAGATGCAGGGCGGCTTCATCAAGGCGCGCTACAAGCCGACCAACAAGATCGAATTCCATCGCTGGGTGCGGAAGGATGACCATTACGCCGAGGAGTTTGTCTTCGATCTCATCTTCTCAACCAACCTCAGCTTCATTCCTGTTGATGTGGGTTTTGGTCCGGGGGGCGACTTTTATATCTGTGACTGGTACAATCCGGTGAAGGGGCACGCCCAGTATTCGCTGCGCGATCCCCGCCGAGACCGCACCTCGGGCCGGATTTGGCGGGTTGTACCGAAGGGGGCAACCCTGCAGGATCCACCGAAGATTGCGGAGGCCACGATTTCCGAGCTGCTCGAAAACCTCAAGCGCCCCGAGTCGAAAATCCGGGCGTGGACGAGGCGCGAGCTCTCGTGGCGGGATCCGGCGGAAGTGGTGAAGGCGCTCGATTCCTGGCTCACGGTGCTCGATCCGAAGGAGACGCGATTTCGGCATCACCAGGTCGAGGCGATGTGGGTGTATCAAGGGTTGGGGAAAGACAATCTCGAATTGCTGGACGAATTGCTGCTTTGTGAGGTGCCCGACGCGAGAGCGGCAGCGGTCAGACAGTTGCGGTTTCGGCCGGGACATTCCGATGAAAAATCCCAAGTGGATTCTCTCTACCGGGCTTCCGGGGACGACGACGCGCAGGTCAGGCTCGAGGCGGTCGTCGCGGCAAGCTACGATGGGAGCGACGCATTCCGATCTATCCTGCCCGTCTTCGACAAACCCATGGGCGATCACCTCCGCTACGCTCTCCGTTGCGCCCTGAATTCAGAGGCCCTCCAGCCCGCGGTGGAAGCCAACCGAGATCATCCCGCTCTCGCTGCCTTCCTCAAAAGCTGGGACACAAAAAAAGACAAACCGCTCATCCCCAAACTCAACGCCAAAGACGCCGCCTTTGACGCGCAGCCGCATCTTCTAACCGTCCGCATCGGGTGCCTGCCCGAGCGCATGCTCTACGATACAACCGCCTTCACCGTTTCTCCCGGTCAGCCCGTAAAGCTGACTCTCTCCAATCCCGATGTCACCCAGCACAACCTGATTATTGGCTCCCCGGGCTCGCTTGAGGAGCTCGGCATGGCAGGGAACGAGATGGCGAAGGATCCGGGCGGACTGGCGAAGGGGTTTATACCTGAGTCAGAGAAGATCCTCCATCATACAAAGCTGCTGGAACAGGGAACCAGCGAAACGCTGCGCTTCACCGCGCCGGAAACCCCCGGGATCTACCCGTTCCTTTGCACCTTCCCGGGACACTGGATCCTGATGAAGGGTGAAATGACCGTGAAATGATTCTCAGTCGTCCCCGTAACTCGCCTCGTTCGTGATTTCGTCGGCGTAGATGTTGATCTTCGCGATGACCTCGTAGACATCCTGTTCGTCGACTCCCTCTTCTTTCAGAGTGGTGATGAGGTGTTCGGTGAAACGCTGGAACTCCCGTCGGCTGATTGCGAGATGATGGTGCACATGGGAGAGGGGTCTCCCGCTGTAGTTTACCGGACCGCCGGTGGCCATGGCGAAGAACTCACGCTGCATGATCTTGAGTTTATCAATCGGAACATGGGTGAAATAATGGCCGATTTCAGCATCGTGGGTAACACGGTGATAGAATCGGTCGATGAGTCTCTCCAGTGCTTTCTCGCCCCCGATGCGGTCGAAGAGGCTCTTGGTATGGTCCTGGGATTCCATGGAATATGTGCTTCAAAAATGCTGACGGCCGCCGATCTCAGAGTTCGCCGAGTTTAATATTTCGATAATCAATCGCCATGTCACGATCCCCGTGGAGCTGGATTCCGATCGGGCCTTTTGCTTTTCCGGTATCGCTGGTGTAGGTCATGATCTTCTTACCGTTCAACCAACAAGCATATTCCATGCCGCGCGCCTCGATGCGCATGTGGTTCCAGTCTTTCAGTTTGAGCAACTCCTTCACCCCTTCGGCTTCGATGGGATATCCTTTGCCGGGAATGTAGGGGGAACCGGTCATGTCGCGTTTGAGAGACCCGGAGATCCCGATTTGAATCTGATCTTCACTGCGAAGGTGAACTCCGGAATCGACCGTGCCGTCTCCGAACTTAAATTCGAGTTCAATGGCAAAATCGCCGTAATCCTTTTCCGTCCAGAGGACATATCCCTTCTTATCCGGAGCGCTTCGGACTTGAAGGATTCCGTCCTGAACGAGCCATGAGACATTCTTTTCGGGTGCTTTCCATCCGGAGAGATCTTTTCCGTTGAAGATGGGTTCCAGCTTTTCCTCCGCCGCGAGGGGCGAGTTATACGCGCAGAGGGAAAAGAGAACCAGAACGAGAGTGGGGAGGGATTTCATAACAAGTGGTAGAGGATGATGAAGTGCTGTCAGGAACTAGGCAAGCCCCGATGCGCGCAAGGGAGGCGGAATTCAGCCGGCGTCTCCGCTCGCTTCATAGGCGTGGGCGGCGCGGATGAGATCAATTTCTCCCATCGGTTTCCCGAGTAACTGGAGTCCAACCGGGAGCGCTTTCCCATCGACCGAAACCGTTCCGCAGGGGACAGAAATCCCGCAAATACCGGCGAGATTGGCGGAGATCGTGTAAATGTCCGCGAGGTACATCGCGAGAGGATCACTGTGATGTTCTCCGAGCTTGAATGCGGGAGTAGGGGACACGGGGGAGACGATCAGATCAACCTTTTGGAAGGCTTCCTCGAAATCGCGACGGATCAGGGTGCGGACTTTCTGTGCCCGAAGGTAATAGGCGTCGTAGTAACCCGAACTTAGCACATAGGTTCCGAGAATGATGCGTCGTTTGACTTCCTCGCCGAAACCTTCCGCTCTCGATTTCTTGTAAAGGTCGATCAGGTCATCGGCCTCGGCACGATGACCATACCGGACGCCATCGAAGCGGGCGAGATTGGCGGAGGCTTCGGCGGTGGCGATGATGTAGTAAGTGGCAACGGCGTGCTCCGTGTTAGGCAGGGAAACCGGAACGATTTCAGCGCCGAGCGACTCAAGTGTTTTGATCGCCGCTTCAATGCGGTCCTTTACCGCAGGGTCGAGACCCTTGGCGAAATACTCGGCGGGCAGCCCGATGCGGAGCCCCTTGATATCCTTACCAACCGCTCCTGTGTAAGAGGGAACATCCTCATTCAGGCAGGTGGAGTCCCGGTCGCAGCGTCCGGAAATGACTTCAAGCAGTAGTGCGGCATCGGCGACCGTCTTGGTCATGGGGCCGCATTGATCGAGCGAGGAGGCGAATGCGACCAGACCGTAGCGTGAGACCCGTCCGTAGGTTGGCTTTAGCCCGACAACACCGCAATGGGAGGCCGGTTGGCGGATCGATCCCCCGGTGTCTGTCCCCAGAGCGGCGATGGCGGTATTGCCAGCCACGACAGCGGCAGAACCACCCGACGATCCTCCGGGAGTCCGGGTCGTGTCGTGTGGATTCCGGCAGATCTGGATGCCGGAGTTCTCGGTGGATGAACCCATCGCAAATTCATCCATGTTGGTCCGTCCGAAGGGGATCGCTCCCGCCTCGCGCAGTTTCCTGATCACTGTGGCGTCGTAGGGGGAGGTGTACTTCCCGTGCAGCATCTTCGAGGCACAGGAGCAGGGGTGGCCTTCGACATTGATGAGATCCTTTATCGCAATGGGAATACCACCGAGGGGAAGGGAAAGATCAATGTTCGCGGCATCCGCGAGGGCGCGATCTAGATCGAACGAAAGATACCCCCCGATCGCATTATCCTTTTGATCAATTTCGACCGCGATGGAAGACAGTGCTTCGGAGGGCGATAGATCTCCCGAGAGATAAGACCGCCGAAGTTCGGCGATGGTCAGTGAGGCGACGTTCACAATGAAAGAGGGGAAAAGCGTTCGAACTACTCGACTACCTTGGGCATGCGGAACTGTTCATGGGATACGGCCGGAGCGTTGCTCAGGGCGGCTTCCTGGCTCAGGCTGTTACCCGTGACCAGGTCCTGTCTCACGACATCAAAGACGGCACCCGCGTGGGCGGTGGGTTCAATCCCATCCACGTTGATAAGATTGAGTTGCTCAACGTATTTGAGGATCTGATCCACCTGTTCCTGATAGCGCGACGCCTCCTCATCAGAGAGGGCGATGCGGGCGAGATGGGCGACAGTTCGAATGTTCATCAGATCCGGAAACGGGAGTGAGAGGACGCTCTTTTATCAGAGGACCTGACCGGAGTCTTTCCACTTCTCATGGAACTCGCGATAGACCTTCGGGGAGATCTCTGACGGCTTGATTTCACTGCGACCGCCCCAGAAGACGTTCGTGTAGAGAAGCGGAATTCCCACCTCGGCGAGATGGGCATCAATGGCAGCCTTATGCTCGAGAACACGTTCCTTCTCGGTTCCATGCACAACCCCCATGATATTTACGCCGCCGAAACGAGGGCCTCCCTCGCGCCAGTAGCAATGAGTCATGATCATGTGTCGACCTACCTCTGAACCGGCCCGGGGTTGCATCCCCTCGGGCACTTTCCAGTGAAAGAGGGCATTGAAACGGGTCACCCGTTGACCGGTCTGACTCGGTTTGACGTGCTCAAGGAAGGTGGAAAAACGACCAATAACCTTCTTTTGATCAAGGGTTTCCGCAATTTCAAAAAAGCGATCTTTGTCGAACCCGATGGCGAGAGCCCGGGGGCCCCAGGGATCCTCGCAAATTTCTTCAGGGCTGAGTTCCTCCTTCAAGGCAAGAAGCACTTCCCACTCGTCAGGGCTGAGTTCGACCGTCGTGGTCGTTGTCATTTCCGCCGGTTCGTCGGAACGTGCCCCGGGTTCCATCGTTTTGCGACGGGTGTGACCGACCCCAAGGGCAAAGATCCCGTTTGCCGGCATCAGAACAAACTCATGGGCACCGGTGATTCGACGAAGGACCTCGGCGTGGGCTTCGAGGGACTCTCCTTGCGGCACTTTCAGGGTGGTCCAGAGCTTATAATCGCTCCCGGAGATTTCGCGGTCGGTCGAGCGGGTCACGACATGGCCGCTGAAAGGATCCTCCCGGAACATAAAATCGAAGGTGGCGTCCAGCTTGTCGTTGTCCACTTTCCAGGCGCAAAGGGCTCCATGGGCCAGTTTAGTGGCAAGGAGCGTCTGCCGAACCCGTCGAATCACCCCCGCCTCGACCATGGCGCGAATTCGAGCGATCACGGTCTCAAGATCAATCCCCGATTTGTCCGCGATGTGCTGGAACGGATTGCGCTGGAAACCGCTCACGAGATCCTCGGAGACCTCGAGAATTTTGGTATTAACCGGATCGTTGTGGTCGGTGGGGACGGAGGAGAGGGTTTCGACACTCATGGGCGCGCAATCTAGGCATGACAGGGGAATCCGGCAAGTTTGAGTTGGCCAAAGAACAGGAATCAGTCAAGTTGTCGCAATTGGTGCGTTTTATGGAGATTTGTCCGATCGATTTACAGTTTCAGGGGAAATCATCGGTGATCGCGTCATTTCTCGTGAGAACCGGGGAAGGCGCTTTTTTGATCGAGACCGGACCGGAATCAACTCGCGAGCACCTCGTTGCCTCCCTGGCTGAAGCGGGGCTTGAACCCGGGGACCTGCTGGGAATTTTTGTCACCCATATCCATCTGGATCATGCGGGGGCGGCAGGATGGTTTGCAAGGGAAGGGGTTCCCGTTTACGTCCATCCCAAAGGTGCCCCCCATCTGGTTGATCCCACCCGTCTTGTCGAAAGCGCCCGCGGAGTTTACGGCGGTAAGTTTGATTCCCTCTGGGGCGGAATGATCCCGGCACCGGTTTCCCGGGTGATCCCTCTGGTCGACGGCGAATCGGTCTCGATCGCGGGAGTGAAGGTCATCGCGCTTGAAACCCCCGGGCATGCCTATCACCATCATGCTTTCTCAGTCGAGGGAAATCTCTTTGCCGGAGATGCGGCCGGCGCGCGATTGCCCGGAGATGACTACACCTCCGTCACGGCCGCTCCACCGCAATTTCACCTGGAACATACGCTGACGAGCATCGGGAAACTTGCGGCAGCAGGGGCGGAGCATCTTTTTCTTACCCATTTCGCCGGGGTTCCGGATGTCCAGGCTCATCTTGAGGCCTATCGGAATACCGTCGAGTTGAATGCGGAATTCGTTCGGCAGCGGCTCCTTGAGGGATTTGACGCCGAATCGCTGGCCGTCGCCTACGAGGCATTTCAGTTGGAACAGGCTTTTCGACATGGGCTTCCTCCTGCGTCGTGGGAGAAGTATCAACTCGTCAACGGAACCTCCATGTGTGCCGACGGGATGCGCCTTTTCTGGCAGAAGAGATTCGCGGAGGAGAGTTGAGTTGCTATTCCGGTCGGCCTTCGTTAGATTTCCGGAGTCTCACCTTATGATCCGTCCACGCGCTTTCATCCTTGTGTCGATCGTTTCCGCCCTTGTCGGGGCAGCAGTGGGACAGGAATCCCCCGCATCGGGAGAAGCTGTTCCGGAGACACTTTCGGGCCGGAGTCTCTCAGACAATGATCTGGCCCGGCTGCCTTACGCCCAACTTTTGCGCATTGCCCAAAGCGACGCGAGGGCAAAGGCGGATGCGAAAAGCTACAAGCTGCGCATTCAGAGTCGGGTCACGAATGTGACACCGAAGGACATCGAGCTTTATCTCGACCTTCCCAATGCTCCCATCGTCCTGCTCGTCGACAACGATGGATTTGTCGAAGTGCCCCACACGGCGGAGTTGATCAAGGCGAATCCCGATCTCGTCGCGAATCAGCCGAGGGGATCACTTAATATCTTTGTCGATCTCGAGGTGCCGAGAGTTTCCCCACCGAATATCAAGGACGGCAAGGTCGACTATCAGGAGCTGTTCCGTCCGCTCGTCGAGATCCAGTCCGAGATGCGCAAGGTTGATCCGACCTTCGGTCTTACCGGTCAGCAGCAGTTTGTCCTTGAGGTCGAGACGGGCAAAGAACCGATCAAGATCTCCCGTGCCTTTGGCTCGCGAACCTACCGGCCGAATGATAAGGGCAAAGTCTACATGATCATGGAATCCTATCTCTATGAGGAGAATCCGCAGGTGGAGATTCCGGATAAGGCAAAGATGAACGTTCTCCCGGCGTCTCCCGAGGAGATCGAGGAAATTCGCTCCCGCTAAGGGGCGGAGTCGGGAAAAAGTGTGACCCCCAATTTGACCTCCCTATTTCGTGGGGCGGCGCCGTCTCCCGATTTTGGCAGTGTTGCCTCCGCTGCGGGATCCTGCCTTTTTCCGCTGGGTCACTCCTTTGGTCACCGGGGATTTCCTGCCATCCTTCGCTTCAGAGATGCGGGACCTGACCCGGAAGACAAAGGGAAGGCCCTCCATCGGGAACTCTTTGCGGATCTGATTCTCAAGAAACCGCTCGTAGGTTCTTGTCATCAGTTCCGCGTGATTCACAAACAGAAGATACTCGGGCACTGGAACTGTTTGCGGATCGTCTTCACGCTTCTGCGTGGCGTAAAGGAGCTTGAGACGCTTGCTGTTTCGCACGGGCGGCTGATTTCGTTCAATCGAGTTTTGAAGGAGCCGGTTGAGCACGCCGGTCGGGATCGGATTCGATGAGGATTCAAGCACGACATTGATCGCCTCGAAAATTTTACCGAGATGATCCCGGTTTTTCGCCGAGATCGCGACTTTGGGTGCGTAGGGCAGAAAAAAGAGATCATCGCCCAGCTCCTCCTTGAACTGATCGATGCGATCCTGAAACCTCGCGTCGGGGTGATAGAGGTCAAATTTGTTGAGGATCACGATACAGGGCTTGTTTTCGTCGATCACCATTTTGGCAATGCGGCGGTCCTGGGTCGTGACCCCGGAAGAGGCATCGATCACGAGCAGACAGATGTCCGCACGCCGGATGGAACGCTCGGAACGCATTACCGAAAATACTTCAACGGAGGTGTCACGGCGCGTCTTCTTCCGTATTCCGGCCGTGTCGATCAGGAGGAAGGCCCGGTCGTCCCGCTCGTAGGGAACATCAACCGCGTCCCGTGTCGTGCCCGCGATATCCGAGACGATGCTGCGGGTGTCGTTCAGGATGGCATTAATCAGGGATGATTTTCCCACGTTGGGTCGGCCGACGATGGCGATTTTAACCGGAGTTTCCTCTTCTTCGGAATCTTCGTCCTTCACTTCAAAATGAAGGGCGGAAAGCTGCTCAAAAATGGTTTCCTCCAGTTCACCGAAGTTCCGGCCATGAGCCGCTGAGACATCGAGCTGCAGTTCAAACCCAAGAATGACAAATTCCGCGGCATCATTGTCGGTCTTTTCGGTATCCACTTTGTTGGCGAGAAGAATGACAGGGGTGCCACTCGAACGGAGGACTTTCGCCAGATCCCGGTCGATGGGGTGAACTCCTTCGCGGGCGTCGACGACAAAAAGAATCAGATCGGCGGCCTCGATCGCAATATTGGCCTCCACCCGAACCTGGTCGGCAAATCCATCGTCCAATAATGCTCCGATTCCTCCCGTATCAGTGAGCTCGTAGGGAATGCGGGCACGATGGCATTCGGTCGCAAGCCTGTCTCTCGTCACTCCGGGCTCGTCGTGGACGATGGCGATACGGCGTCCGGCGAGACGGTTGAAAATGGCTGACTTGCCCACGTTGGGGCGGCCGACAATGGCGACTTGGGGTTTACGTTTTCGGGACATCGGAATCGGGAGTGGTGTGGCCGGACTCTCTCAGCTGGTGGATACCATCCTTCAGGTAGAGGTAACCGGTGAGCGCAGTAAAGGCAGCCGCCAGGTAGATCAGTATATCAAGGGGCAAAGGCCGGGAGTTGACGCTCCAAAAGTCGAGCATAACCCAGCAGACGCAACTCAACTGTAGAAAGGTGCAGATTTTACCGCTGATTCGCGCCCGGACGGTCGCGGTGCCGTGAGTGAGGTAAATGATGAGCATTCCCACGGAAATGACAACGTCCCGCGCGATGACAAGAACCGCGAACCAGATCGGCAGGCCCGTGTGCCAGTTGGTCACGCTGAGGGTAACCACCCCGCAGAGAAGGAGTAATTTGTCTGCAATCGGGTCGAGAACCCGACCCAGCGGGGTGCTTTGGTTAAAATTGCGGGCGATATAGCCGTCCACCGCATCGCTGAGCGACGCGGTTGCGTAGACCGCGAGAGCGATGATTCTGAAAAGGCGCTCTTCATGTCCCGAGGAGATACTCTCGCTGTAGTAGGCAGCAAAAACAACGAACACCGGGATCAGGAGCAGGCGCAGAATCGTGATTTTATTGGCCAGGGTCATGATTCAGATACCCTACACGGCATTTGACACACCGGAAGTGTAATGATTCGACAAATATCCCGCCATTGCTAAACTGAGCGCGAAATGACGGGTCAAATAGAGGAAGGTGCCAATGCTGCGCTCCAGGAGGCGCTGAAGAACCGGCAGATGCGTTTCTTTCGCGCCAGCAGGGGATCCGCCAAAGGGAGAACCGGGTCGGCAGACACGGCCCGCTTTGCGGACAATTTGATGATCCTGCAGGAGTGTGCGCTCCTTCTTGGCGAAAAACTCCAGATGTCGGCCGTCGCCCATGCCATTTTTTATGAAGGCGACGAGACTTCAGGATTTTGTTTTGATCCGAACTCCAATTCGCAGAACCCCGATGTGGCCGGCGCCATCGTCAATCAGCGTATGCCGATGAAGGAGTTCATCAGTTCTATTCGCGATTTCATCAACTCATGAGTCCTCAGATCGTCTCAAGCTCTCTGGGGGCTCTTCGCAATGCCGGATCTGTATTTGGTCTGATTCTGGCCCACGGACAGGAAATCATCTATCAGGATGCTCCGTTCCCCGCGCAAACCCTTGAGGAACTCTCCTCAACCGTTGATGATATTGCCTACTATTTCGAGCAGGAGGGGAGGTATCCTGATCAGCTCTCCTTCGGTTTTGACGGTGGCAGCATTCTCATTATCATTCAGGGTCGACACCGGATGCTGGTTTTCCACCACCATGCGGACGAGGTGGATTTTGTTGGAAAGGCGGCAAAGGCGTTTTTCAAGGACTACGAGATGAATCTCCTCACCGAGGAATGGGTAGTCGGACAACAAGCTGAACCGGGTGAGGCGGGGTCTCAATCCTCTTCGGGTTCGGGGCACCGACAATCGACTCAGCGGGTTGCTGTTAGGGCGAATCAGGAGGGTTAAGCTTCCTGATGAGTGGCGGCGGTTGGGCGTTTCGGGATCACGACCGAGACAGCCACCCGACAAAAAAAGGCCGCCTGTATGGGGCGGCCTCTCATTCCTGAAATCCGGTAAAACCTGAATCTTAATCTTCGTCTGACGAGGAAGACTGGGAATTGTTGTTCCGAAGAGTGAAACGAAACTTGTTCTTGTTTCGCTTCGCGTTTGAACGTGCCTTGCGCTTGGTTTTTTGGGCGGGCGTTTCGAATGCCCGGAGACGGCGCATTTCGTCCATGATACCCTCGGTTTCCATTTTGCTCTTGAGCCGCTTGAGGGCGCGGTCAATGGGTTCACCTTTTTTAATGTCGACTTCTGGCATGGTCAAAGAAATGAGGGATTCAGGAATGTTTCCCCCCTGTAGAGGGCGGGAAAGCGGGGAATCTAGAAGGTAAAGGTAAGTTCGTCAAGTGAGAGTATGGACCGGTTTCAGTCCTCTTTTTGAAGGCTCGCCACCACATTAAAATCTTCAAGGGTGGAGGTGTCGCCTTTCACTTCGCCGCCGGAAACAATCTCCTTGAGGAGTCGGCGCATAATCTTACCACTTCGTGTTTTAGGAAGTGATTGAGTGAAGCGGATGTCATCGGGTTTGGCGATGGCTCCAATTTCATGGCCGACGTGATTCTTCAATTCTTTCGCCAACTCTTCACCGGGGGTTATACCCTCCTTCAGCGAGACAAAGGCAACCACGGCCTGCCCCTTGATTTCGTGGGGTCTTCCCACCACCGCAGCCTCGGCAACGGCAGGGTGGGAAACGAGGGCGCTCTCGACTTCGGCGGTGCCGAGGCGATGTCCCGAGACGTTGAGAACATCGTCGAGACGTCCCACAATCCAGAAATACCCGTGTTCATCAGTCCTCGCTCCGTCGCCGGCAAGGTAGATGCCCTCATATTCACTCCAGTAGGTTTCCTTGTATCGCTCGGGATCTTTATAGATCGTGCGCAACATGCTGGGCCACGGTTTGCGGATGACCAGTTTTCCCCCCTCATTCGGGCCGCACTCATTGCCCGACTCGTCGAGGATGGCGGCGTCCACTCCGAAAAAGGGACGGGTTGCGGTTCCGGGAGTAGTGGGTGTGGCGCCGGGAAGGGGAGAGATCATGATCGCGCCGGTTTCCGTCTGCCACCAGGTATCGACGATGGGACAGCGCCCGCCTCCGATTTTGGTATGATACCACATCCATGCTTCGGGATTGATCGGCTCTCCCACCGTGCCAAGAAGCCGGAGCGAGGAAAGGTCGTGGTTTTCGACAAAGTGGTCACCTGCTTTGATAAAGGCGCGGATCGCGGTCGGTGCGGTGTAGAAAATCGTGACCTTATAATCGGCGATAATTTTCCAGAAGCGTCCCCAGTCTGGAAAGTTGGGAGCCCCTTCATACATGACCTGGGTTGCTCCATTCGCCATCGGTCCATACACGATATAGCTATGGCCGGTGATCCAGCCGACATCGGCCGTGCACCAATAGACGTCATCCGCCTGGTGGTCGAAGATGTATTTGAAGGTGGTGGCTGTTCCGGTGAGATATCCCCCCGTCGTGTGGAGAATTCCCTTCGGTTTTCCGGTGGAGCCGGAGGTGTAAAGGATGAAGAGCGGGTGTTCCGCGTCGAATCCCTCTGCCGGGCACTCGGCGGATTGCCCGGCTGTCTCGTCATGCCACCAGGTATCGCGTCCTGCCTCCATTGAGACCTCGTTTCCGCAACGCTTCACAACAATGACGGTTTCCACCTTGTCGTATGAGCGCAGCGCGTCATCGACGTTCGCCTTCAGGGGAACAACGGTTCCCCGTCGCCATCCGCCGTCTGCGGTGATAACCGCCGTCGCTTCCGAATCCTCGAGCCTATCTTTGATGGAAGTGGCCGAAAAGCCGCCGAAAACAACTGAGTGGACCGCGCCGATCCTGGCGCAAGCGAGCATGGCGACCGCAGCCTCCGGCACCATCGGCATGTAAATCAGTACCCGGTCACCCGGCTTGATTCCCCTGGCTTTGAGAGCATTGGCAAAGCGGCAGGTTTCTTCGAGCAGATCAGAGTAGGTAAGATCGCGGACCTCGCCCGGTTCACCCACCCAATGAATTGCCACTTTGTCGCCCAATCCATCTCTGACATGACGGTCCAGGCAATTCTCGGAGGCATTGAGTTTTCCGCCCACAAACCACTGGGCAAAAGGCGCTTCCGACCAATCCAAAACCTGATCCCAGGGCTTTTGCCAACTGAGATTGGCCGCCTGCTCACCCCACCAGCCCTCGGGATCATCAATCGATCGCTTGTGTTCCTTTTCATACTCCGCCATCGACTTGATGTGGGACCTGGCTGAGAAAGCAGCGGGCGGGGCAAAGATCCGGTCTTCTTTCTGGTGCGATTCGATGTTGTTGCTCATAAGGGCGATTTTGGAGAAACGGACCCTAGCAAGGCCGTCCGAAAATGAAAATGTAAAATTTGGCGCGATTATTCATCTTGAGTCATGAATTTTGACGACAGGTGACCCGGAGAGTCAATTTTGGCCCGCTCCTCGCATGGCAAGGCGCGACCATTTCAATTGAAGATTGGCGGTTATCGCGGAATGTGGCCCTCCTCCTTAAAATGCCTAAGCTTCCCTCAGTATCCCGAAGAAAACTTCTCTCCCTCACGGGAGCAATCGCCGCTTCAGCGGGAGCGGATCGTGTTTTCGGGCAGAATGCAGTTTCGCCGACGAATCCGGTTCCGGCCTCGAACAGTGATGCGCCCCAATCGACCGGAGTTCTTTATAATGCCCCTGCTGGTCCTTGGGGGAGTCTGCAGTATTATTACTTCTATCTGGAGGCCCCGCCGTATCTAATCGAGGCATTCCCCCTTCCAAACCCCCGCACTCGTTGGGCAGTTCCGCTCAGTGAAGAACAAGCCTTCAAGGCCCTTCTGGACGACATTTTTATGTCCGCAGAAGCAAGAACGGCGCTTGCCGATCCTGCAAATATCGGGATTGCTGACGGTCTTTACGCGGTGTTTCCACCTGCTTCGGTCATAGTCGGGCTTGATCCGTCCTCTCGCGCCAGCCTCTACCAATATCTGGCCAGGTTCGATGCGAATCCGGAGATTAGGGATCCCATTCGTATCTTTTCCGGTTCGATTGATGAATGGGCAAGGGGAACCGGAATTCGACCGGAGCTCATCGCTCTAATGGAGTCGATGACGTTTTTTCGCAACGGCCTGATGAATTTTGCCGACATTCCTTTCCTGATTTCCCAGGCAAAATCACAGGAAGAGGCAAGGACATTGCAACTTCATTCCTCCCGGGTGCGAACCATGGTGGTTCGACTTGACCTGAAAAACCTCGGGGACATTCGGTCCCTAATGGAATATTGGAGTACCGGGCTCGGACTTCGACGTAAGCAGATTGAGCCGCTGATCGAATCGGGAGTCGAAACCCCGGGGGTTGCCGGCCTCGATCTCGTCCACCTTCTGCCGCCGCTTGCGCGCAAACTCCTCTACACCTATCCCGATCTCAGTATGGTAGTGGAAGGCAAGCTCCCTGACTGCCACTGGACGGCGTTGAATTTCTTCAATTACAACCCGCAGACGCTCTACCTTGAAGAGCTTTTTGCCGCCTCCGGGCTCCTCACGGATTTCGACATGATCGAACCGGAATACAAATTTGGAGACCTCCTTGTCTTTGTAACGACGGAGATGAATGCTTTTCATTCCTGCGTTTATCTGGCGGCGGACATTGTTTATACCAAAAACGGCCGTAGCCTTTTCGCTCCCTGGATCGCACTTCATTTGAGTGATGTCAGGAAGCTGTATTCGGAATCTGACGGCAAACCTCTCCGGGTCCAGGGATTCCGCAAAAAAAAGCCCGAGGCACAATCGGTTTGAAGTTTCCTTCTTAAGTTTTCCCTCAAAGCCTCCGACTTCTCACATAGGGAGCGAGGAGTTTGCTGCTGAGTTGTTGAATACACTGCCATGGCAAACGTCGGGAAAGCGGAAGATGGCGGTCATAGAGTCCAAGATACTCCATGACCGGTTCCCCTCCCCGCAGTGACTTGTAGCGGCCGACGCCCGCGCTTAGATTTAGTGGCAGCCCCAGACGCCGGGCTTCGAGGATGGGCATCACAGCAAGGCGACGGTATAACCCGAGCTGATGTGGTAGAGTCAGGTCATAGCCGACCAACGGTGATGTCACAATTCCATGAGAGACAAAGCAACCCTCGACTCCGGCAAATTCTCGGTTTGATTTCCTAAGGGCGGTAAATCGAATCAGGTTTTCGCGGTGCAGATGAGCGAGCCATTGCCCGGTGAATTGGGGGTTGTGTCTGGAATACTTTTCAAGATAAAGCTGATTATAGAGCTTTGTTAGTGCCGGAAAGTCGGAGGTTTGAATCGATTCATTCGGGACAATTTCGAGATCCCCTCGGTTCAGCAGAGAGATGTCTTTCCGGACATCCCGGGATCGGGCAACCGCATTTGAATTCGCCTCATACCACCAGACTTGTCGACTCGGGATCAGGCTGGCACGGACTCTCGTCAGTTCCTCCATGAGAGGAGTGCTCTCCTTCGGATTAAGTGAGCGGAAGACGATGGCGTGGTCGGGCCAACGATCCACGAGAGCCGCGATGACTTCCCGCAATTCCCCTGCCTCCCATGCCGGCCAGGAATTGGTCGAAAGAAGCCAGTTGTTGACCATGACGACACGGTTGAGTTCAGCCCGCCGGAACCAGGCTCCGATCCCTCGCAACACTTCAGAGGCAATGCGGGAGGTGACCTTGCCGGTGGCACGATCAATCTCTTCGGCGGCATAGGTGATGTAGTGATTCCACGGGGAGCAGATCCAGGAGTTGTCCCATTCCGCCGCATTCACGCTCAGGGGAAACTCGACCCGGGGCGTTCGCAGAAAAGCAGGGGTGGTTTGAAGATTGGAAGCGCAAAAACTTGATCCGTGCTCGATGAGAGGCCTGAACCACTTTTGCAGAGTCGAATCCTCCGGAAAGTCCGAAATAGTCACCTCAGTCGCCATTGTATTCGATGTCCCGTGTGGAGGCAGACTTCAGAGATTGAAAGTAGCGTATCGCGTTCCAACTCAGCTCGGCAAACGCACCAAACTGTCCCCGTGACGGGCCGCGATCATCGTCCCGGGAAATGACGTCGGGGGAGGTTCCGAGGGCTAAAGGATTCGAGAACATCGTTGGAACTCTGAGTTGTGCAGGAACCATAGGGGGAGGGATGACTCCACGTTGATCAAGAAGTTCAGACAGCCGGACCGATTCCTCCAGGACATGCAGCCCGCTCGTTAGACGGGGATTGCATTCGATGACTTTGAAGTGTCCGTCGGGCGAGCGGATGAAATCAAAGGCAATTGAGCCGGTGAACTTTCGTGCAGCGGCAAAATTCTCGACGAACAGCGCGGCCGACTCGTCCCAGAGAGGCTCAAAGGCGCACCCAGCCCCCCGGCCGGCGCGGGCGGGGCAGTCGTAGAATGTCAGCGTTCTAACCTCACCATCAATGCAAAGTGCCCACGACGAGAACTCCTCACCTTTAACAAATGCCTGCGCCATCCACCCTGCTGTCGAGGGTGGCGGTGAGCCTATTCGGGTGCGGACCGAAAAACGCGAGTAACACGGTTTCCAGATCAGTTCCCGATCCGACGGGGCGTCTTCCGGGGCCCATGATTCAGGAGCATATAGCCCGGCGAGCCGGGCAAACTTGAGTTTGTGATGCAGCGGTTCCAGTTGAGAAAGCGGAACACATAGGATCCTGACATAATCCGAAAGTTCCTCGTGCGCCGCGGCAATGTGGAAGACCTCCTCACAAGTCGGCCAGAGCAGGGTAACCCCTTCATCAGTGACGATGCGGATGATTGCTTCAACAAACGCGTCGCGCTCAAACCTCGGAGAAGGCAGACGGTAATGAGCAGATAACGCGTTCGAAAAGCTTCCCAACGGGAACCGCATCGAATCAGCGCCAATCACCCGATGGCCTTCCTTATGGAGTCGTCTCGCGAGATCCAAAGTGGCCGGGGCGCGGGTTCCAGTCAGAAGGATAGTCATGATGCGGGGAAGGTCCGGCGAATTCGCCGCCGTTTTGAACCGGGGTGCGGTGGAGACCAGGGAGCAAAATTCAAGCTTGGGGGTCTAACTCGGAGATCGACGCAAAGACCTTCGATTTCCCTGGCAATGGCTCCTTGAAAGTCGTCGTTATCGGTCTCCACGGTCCATGCATCGAGTGCGGTTTGAACGACGGTGTATTCAACTCCCGGCGGCAGCGCGAGAATAAGGGCGCGCCTCACGAAGTCGGGAAAAATCATCACGTTTTCCCCGCGATGAATTGATGGCAGATAGAAGACATCATCCTGACGCCCTTCTATTTTTTCCAGTCGGGCAAAGATTGATCCGCAGGGGCAGCGCTCTTCACCCGCGTCCACAATGACATCATCCAGACGGAATCGAATCACCGGTTGCGTCGTCCGTCTAAAATCGGTGATGATGGGCCGATACCGGGTCCGCTCCGGATCGATCCATTCTTTCTGGATGGCGATGGCGTCCTCATTCCAGTGCAGGTTGCCCTCCGGACAGGTGGCGGCAAGAAACCCCTCTGTGGCTTGATAAAGTTGTCCCGCTTTGCACCCGAAGCCCGCTTCGATGATGGCCCGGTCAGCATCATCGAGAACGTCGGCCACACTCAGAAGGATCCCGGGCGCGGTGAGGAGATCCGCTGCACCGGGATAGGCGGCCAACCGAACTAGTGCCGAAGGCGGTGCGGCAAGCAGGGTGGGCCGCAATTCTTTGAGCCTGGGCCAGTGTGCCTCAAATGGCGTAAAAAGATCAAAAAAAGAGAACAAAAAGCGTTTTGAGCCGACAGTCTGATAGAGCGGACTGTCGGCGCGGAGAAACATAGCGGCGCGATGGGGGCGCCCCAGTGTTCCCCGGAGGACACGGGCGAGAATCGTCCCTGCCCAGCGATGGCGTTCCTCTGGAGAAACCAGAAAAACACCGCGACTTCCTGTGGTGCCCGAGGACAACCCGACGGCACATCCTTGAATCGTTGCGGAAAAATCACGACTTCTCTCCGCTTCCTCGGCGACAGACCCGGCTTCAGCGAGTGTTATCCCCAGCGTGTTCCAGTCGTCAAAGGAGGCCATCAGCGGAGCCTTCGTCGAGATGGGGAAATCCCGCCAGTTTTCCAGCGACAGTCCTTCAAAATGATCGCGATAGTAGCGTGACTTCCGGAGGATTTGCCGGAGATGCCTTCTCGTCTGGCTATCCTGCCATGCCTCAAGAGCTTCCCGCGTCTTCCAACGCGTAAAGTTTCGGCGTGCCTGAACGTAGTGGCACAGAATGGAGAGGCTCGCCATCATCCCAAATAGTGAGCGGTCTCCGGACAGTGGGTTGGCAGAATCAGTAGATCCGGATCTTCACGATGCAAGCGGTGGAGACGGCGCAGGGTCGTTTGGTAGGGCTTCCACTCATTGAGTAGTCGTGTCACTGGATGCGGCATCCGGTTTTCGCGAAAGGCGTCGCTCGTCCAGCAGGCATCCGCAGCGAGGAGAATTGATCGTCCCGTCGTATCGGCGAAACGAATTCCAATCTGTCCCGTAGCATGACCGGGAAGGTCCATGACATGAATCGCCCCGTCATCAAAGAGATCGCTTCCCTCCTCAACAAAGTGCAGGCGGCCCTCCAGATCCGATGGCAAAAGGCCTGGAAGAAAGGCATGCCCCACGGCGGCGAAGCCTCTGAGTTTCCTGACAGATTGCCAGGCCCGTTGCGAACAATAGACCCGCGCGTTCGGGAAATCACGCAGTCCGCCGATATGATCCGCGTGAAAATGGGTGATGACAAGATGCCTGACATCTCCCGGCGACATTCCGAGCCTGCGAATTTGCCCCGCGATGCCCTCGGGGTCGGTCAATGTGACCGGTGTGATGGCACTATAGAGACTACCCGGGAAAAAGCGTGTTTCTGCGAAAAAGCGGGCTGAATAGCCGGTGTCAATCAACACCGGTCCAGCTGCGGGATGCACTAACAAAAACGCCACGGCGTGAAAGCGGAGCTTTTCGTTCCAGGAGCTCCCCGGAAGCACCGCGGCCTTCGGTGCCTCGGTCCAACCGTCGCTGAGTGCTGTCCAATCGAGTGCGATCATGCCGGGTTGAGATTTTGTTTTCCCCAGTGATGTCCGCATTCCTGAAGCGCTTCGCGTATATCCTTCCGGGGAAGGTAACCCAGGTCGCGACGGGCTGCCGAAATATCAAGCGTCTGGGGGAAGGCGAGCGAACCGACGGAATACCGTGTCAACGGCGGTTCCCAATGCCCGGCGGTGGCAATTCGCGAGGACCATTCGAACAAACTCGCGATCCTCAACGCTGCCTCCGCAGATACGGGAACCAGTCTTACTTCGAGGCCACAAGCCTCAAAGAGCAATGCAAAGGCCTCAGCGGCCGGAATGGGTTGTCCGCTGGTGATGTGATAGACTTGACCGCAGCGGGAATCGGGTGCCTCCAGAGCGAGGCGAATCGCCTCAGTAGCGTCGTCAATCCAGGTAAGATCAAGGAGCGGTTCATCCCGGGTGAAAAGGGGAAAGTAGCCCCGTCGGGCGGCCCGCATCACACGCGGGAGCACGGACGTGTCGCCCGGACCGATGATTGCCTTTGGCCTCAGGATGATGGACTGAACCTTCTCGTGCTGTTTCACAAGGTTCTCAGCTTCACGCTTGGTCGCGATATAGTGATTGGCAGGAGGCATCGGCCACGCAGCGTCTTCGCGTTGATCCTGATTCCGGGTAAACCCGAAGCTCACGCTGGGGGTGGAAAGATGAACGAGACGAGCCCCTCCGGAACGACAAGCTTCAAGCACATTTCGAGTAGCCCTGACATTTGCCTCATCGAAGGCGCGCTTCGGTCCCCAGGGAGAAGAAAGTGCAGCACAATGGACAATGGCATCACAATTCCGTGCCAGTAGGTGGAGTTTCGAACCGCAGCCGGCTAGATCCAAAGGTTCAAATCGAAATCCCTCGAGCGCCAATGCTTCTCCGGCCCTGACATTCCTGCCAGTGGTGCAGACATCCCATCCAGCGTGACGCAGGCTTCGCGCTGCAGCGCCGCCGAGAAACCCGGTTGCCCCGGTGATGAGAACCCGCTTCGCCATCCTAAAAACGCAGCAATGCTCCCCCGAGCGAGAATCCGGCAGAGGTTCCGAGGAGCAGGGTGGTTTGACCGCGGCGCAGACGCCCCTGTTGGATGGCTTCGTGCAGGGCCGCGGGGAGGGAAGCGGCGATCATGTTACCGTGGTCGTGGGCGATCTCGATGAGTTTCTCCGTTGGAATCCCTATCCTCTGTCTCAGATGGCGCATTGCAAGGAGGCTGCCCTGGTGGGGGATGACGAGGTCAACGCCTTCCCAGCGATCCGGTGCATCACCGATAAGCCCCGCGACAAAAGCCTCGATTCGTTCCGCCGCGAGACGGAAAACTCCGGGACCGTCCATGTGGAAGAGAAAGTCAGCCTCGTTTTCTCCGGCGAGGTAACGGGTTGCAGGGAGCGCGGTTCCTCCGCCGCGAATCTCTGTGAGGGAGGCACCTTCCGGCCAGGTCTCAAGACCCGAGGCAAGAAGGGCAGGGGTAGGGTGGAGGTCGTCCTGATTTGCCGCCGTCACGACTACGGCCGCAGCGCCATCGCCCATCAGACCAGCGGCCTCGGGTTGTGCCCAGTTCAGGCCCTTGGAGGCGATCTCGGAGCAGACGATGGCAATGCGTTCATACTTCCCGGCGGCCATAAACGAAGCAGCGATTTCCAGGGCGGGGATGAACCCGAGGCAGGTTGCATTCACATCAAAGCAGGGCAGCCCAAACCAGCCCATCTCCCGGGCGATCAATGAAGCCGTGCACGGGATCGGTTGATGCGGAGTGCCGCCTGCGGATATCAGGAGATCAGGGCGACGGTTTGATGCCTGGCCGAGGGCATCCTGAAGCGCTGCGGCCCCCATAAAGGCCGATGTCTCGCCGGTGACGAAGCGACGTTCCAGGACGCCGGTATGGCGAAGGGTCCAGCCGCCCGGACGATTGGCAAGAATATCGACCTCGTCCGCCGTCACCACCCGGGCCGGAAGAAATTTGCCTGTCTGTTCAATGCGGAGCGGGAGTTCCGGCCGAAGACTGGCCGGGTGAATGGAAACGGGTTGCGGCATGGTGCTTTGAGCCAATAGTGACTGCATCCCCCGCGCTTCGCAACCTTCTCTCTTTGTCAGGGGCACTGATCCTCCTCATGAGCCATCCCGTCCGCACGATCCTTTGTTTCGGCGATTCCAACACCTGGGGTTTTGATCCTTCGTCCATCACCGAGCCTTACCCGCGCCGGCACCCGTTGGAGGTACGCTGGACGGGTCTCCTTGCCTCAGCACTGGGCTCCGGGTGGCGGGTCATTGAGGAGGGCCAGAACGGGCGCACCACCGTGCACCGTGACCCCTTCAACCCCGGCCGCAGCGGGATGGACTACCTTCCGGCCTGCCTCGAGAGCCATAAGCCCATCGATCTGGTTGTCATGATGCTTGGCAGCAATGATCTGAAGGCCGTTTTCAACGTCCCGGCGACTGAGGTTTCCTCCGGTGCTGCCGTTCTGGCTCGCTTCATTCTGAGCAGCAACGCCGGTCCGGACAATCGACCTCCAAAGTTGCTGCTGGTTTGCCCGCCACCTATTGGTGATCTCTCCCATCTCCCCGATCTCGCTGCAAGGATCACGAACGGGGACACCCGGAGCAGGGAACTGCCCCGTCATTTTAAAGGACTCGCCTCGATCCTTGGCTGCGCCTATCTCAACAGCCAGGAGATCGTCAATCCGAGCATCACTGATGGCATTCATCTTGAGCCATCCGATCACCGCAAGCTCGCCGCAGCGATCGAGGCAAAAGTGAGGGAGATGGACCTGGCCTGACCCTGTCAGGTCGTTGAAGTCACCCTCTTTGCTTCGGCGGGCGACTCCGGCCTCGACTACCTGGTCTGAATGCGCTCCAGCAGCTCCTGGATCGCCTTATCCCGTTCCTCAGAAACCGAGGTGTTGAATCGCAGGAAAAAGTCCCGATGCTCAAAATCGAAAGGCTCTTCCGATTTTCCGTGCAGGTGGAAAAGCATCGCAGCGAAATGAACGGCGACCTCGCCTTCCCGTTCCCTCAATCCCTCAAACAGGGCCTCGATGATGGAGGGCGGATGAAAGTCGGCGACTTCATCGAGAGCCCCTGACAATGCACCAAACAGCGGGGCGTTGCGAAGGATGGCCACGAGAGCCTCAGCCCGCTCGTCAGTTGCCGCAAGATCCGGTGCATATCGACTGATCATGAAACGGATCTCATCACCTCCGGATTCAAAAGCGCGCTTGAGAATGTCTCTGCTTCGCTCAGTATCAAGCGAAGCGAGCGCTTCCGCGTCCCTCCAGTCCGAAACACCGCGAGAGATCAGGATGGTCTCGATCGCTGCAAGCTCGGCGGGAGTGGCTTCGTCAAAGAGGGAAATGTCGTAGCCGATCCCGTCGTGCCATTTCTCATGGTTCATTACCATGCTGGCGCGGAAGCAGGTGAGGAGATCGGAGGGCTCGGAGTTCATCGGGACACCGGCAGTCAGTTTTCGGAACCAGACCACTCCTTAAGATGATGTCGGGCGACACGACAGACGTCATTTTGCAAAACTAGGCTCTCGGTAACGGGCTCGGCGAGTTCGAGAATCGCTTTGAGTTCAGGTATGCAGTTTCCGCGGTTCCTTTTACGAAGTGCCTCGGCAGCGTCAATCCATCCGAAGAATCGGATAGAAAAGTTGGCCACTTCCTGAAAGGTGGGATCGCTCCCCGGCGGAGAGGGAATGGCGGATCGCAGTCTGCCGGCAAGGTCTTTCCCGGCATCAGAAACGAGATGGTTCCAGGCAGGAGTCGGAGCCGAATGAGCCGCCATCATCCGGAATGCCGCCAGGGCAAGGTAGTCATCCTCTCCGGATATGATCTGCTTCGCTTCCTCCAGAAAATCGGGTCGGTGAGAAACGGCGCTGATCACGGCGTTCATCGTGTCCTCCGGGGCGCCGTAGCTGATGACCGCCAACCAGGCGGAGAGTGGAGCGTCCGCCGCAGGGAGGGCGAACCTATCCTCCACGATCACTTCGGCGGGCGCAGCCGGCTTTTCTTTTTCAAACGCAAGCGGGTCGGCGAAGAGACGGCAGACTCCGGCGATGAGTAGGGCTGTCACTCCGACAGAGATCGTCGCCCGGAGCAGCCCGGTGCCAAAAGTCGGATCACTCCACCGTGCGGCAACGAGGCCAATCACCGAGGCGACAAGTGCGCCAACAATCGCCATTCCAACCACCGCATAACCCGAAGCCCCCTCAAAGCTGGTAATGCGAAACCATTTAACGCAGGCGATTCCGATCAGACCGCCGAAAACGAGCCCCAGAAGTCCTGAGAGAAGAGAGACAAGAAGGGATTGAGGCAAGTTCATTGAAGGGGGCAGAGTCGGCGTAACGTTCTTCTTAATGGGAAGGATTTTGTTTGGAAAAGAAAGCATAAAAACCGGCCCCTCTGCTCCTTGATCTCCGCCGATTCTGAGAGATTCTAAATTTATCATGAGATTTCTGATCTTGTTTCTCCTCGCGTTCATCCTCCCCGGTTCAGAGACGATTCTCGCCGGGGAGAAGTCAGGTTCCACCGATCCCGCTGACGCGGCGAGAATCTTCTACAGCGAACTCCGCCGCTTCGAGGTCACTGGACTACCCACCGGTGAGAGCTGGCCCGTCCTCGCTCCTATGATGTCCGATGAACTCGTCGCTGCGTTGGAGCGTGCCCGGGCCGAGCAGGCTGATTTCATCAAGAAGTTTCCGGATGAGAAGCCCCCGTGGATCGAAGGCGACCTATTCAGCACTCTTTTCGAAGGTCCCAAAACCTTTACCGTTCAGGCGGCGAAGGTGACCGGTGATCGTGCCGAGGTTCCCGTGCAGTGTGTCCGCACCGAAGGGGGCGATACCGCGAAGTGGTCGGATACCCTGGTGCTGATCAAAGGCGAAAAGGGCTGGGTGATTGATGATGTCCGCTACGATGGCGAATGGGACTTTGCGAACACCGGCACCTTGAAGGAAGCCCTCGCGGCCGAGGAATAGGCAGGCGGAGCGGCAGCCCTGCAATAAGAATGATCGCTCGCCAACTTTCCCTTTCCCGGCAGGGCAAGGGATCCCCTTGCCAGGGTGTGGGCCAGACTTACTTCGAGACGCTCGATACGAAGTCTTCAAGAGCCTCCGTTGCCGGATCCTCGGGCAGGCCGAGGTCGTTGTTGAGTTTCACGTGGTCGGTGTTTTTGCCTGCGAAGAGAGTGACAGGAACTCCGGCTCCCTTGAGCACTGTTCCGAATCGTACGGCCTGAGCCGAGTTGTCGGGGTGAGCGGAGTTGTAAAGAATGAGAAAAGGAGGAATCCCCTTGTTCGCCGACACATGGGTCACCGCGGAAAAATCGAGGTGTTTGGCAGGGTCGTTGCCGAACTTCTGCCGATGTCCGAAGTCGGCCTGGGGTTGATGATGAACCCGTCGACGGGTTTCCGCGACTTCAATGATGGCGGGTATGTCATAGGTGTCGCCATCGACAGGCACACAACCGACGAGGCAGTCAAAGCTCACTCCTTCGTTTTGCAAATAGCGGTGATCAGTGCACAGGAGCGCAGCCAGTTGGGCGCCGGAGGAATGCCCGCCGACCAGCACGCGCGACCGGTCCCCGCCAAAGGTTGAGATGTTCTTCTCCATCCAGAGAAAGGCCTTCGCAACATCACCGATGAGTTCCTCCATTACTACATCAGGAAGAAAGCGGTGATTGATCGAAACAAAAACGAAGCCCTTTTCCATAAACCAGGCGGGTTTTGCTTCGACATTCTTTTTGTCCCCGTTCTGCCAGCCACCCCCGTGAATCCAGAAAACAACGGGGAGATTTTCCGCGTCCTTGGGAGCATAAACGTCGAGGACCTGACGCTCGTGTCCGCCCTCGACGTAGGGAATGTCTGATTTCATGGTTTGTGCCATGGCGGGGGAGATGAAAAATAGAGACGCCAGCAGGGATGATCGAAAATTCATGAGCATGTAGAATCAGAGAGGCCAAAACAAAAACGGCCACCCTGAATCATCAAGGCGGCCGTCTCAAAAAAGCTAAACAGCTACCAGCTAAACTGCTGTCGAATCAAACCGCTTCCTTCACCTCAATCATCGTCTTGAGGATCGTATTCCAGGTCGATGGGGTCTCAAGGACGGAGTTCGGGAACATACAGCCATCCCAGCAGATGTGTTCAATGCCGCGGGCGGCATAGTCTTTCAACCAATACTGGGAGCATTTCACGATATCGAGTTTCCCGTTCGGGTCGTCTGCCTGGCAGTGTTTGCCCGTTTTATCGTGACTTCCGGCACCGTGGACGGTTCCGTCGTTCTGTGCCACGTGGAAATCGATCGTCCAGGGGCGCAGTTTGTCGGTCATTTCCTCATAGGCGGCGTAAAACTCATCGACCGTGTAACCATCCTTGAGGAGCGCATACTCAGGAGCGTTGTAACCTAGAAGATACAAATAGGTGTGGGCGAGGTCGGCCTGGAAGCCAAGCGTCTCCGGCATTCCGACTTCTTCGAGCAGGTCGAGCATGTCCTTCCAGCTGTGCATCCCCGCCCAGCAGATCTCACCTTCAGCGGCGAGACGTTCACCGTGATCGGCAGCGATCTTGGCCGCCTCGCGGAAGGTGGCGGCAATGCGTTTGGTGTTCGTCTCGGAATTGGCCCGCCATTTTTCCACCCCGAACTCGGCCGAGTCGATGCGAATGACGCCGCGCTTGCGGACGCCGTGCTGGTTGAAGACTCCGGCGATGCGGCAACCGACTTTGACAGCCTCAAGGAATTTCGCCTGAGCGACATCGTCTCCCATGGCGGAATCGCCGACCGTGCCCGGCCAGACCGGCGCCACGAGGGAGCCCACGTCGAAACCCTTGCCGGCGATCATATCGGCAATGGCGCGTAGTTCATCGTCACTCGCGGCAGGGTCCGTGTGGGGAAGAAAAAGGAAGTAATCAATCCCGTCAAATTTCTGTCCGTTCACCTCAGCCGCGGCAGTGAGGTCGAGCATGTGCTCGAGAGAAATCGGGGGCTCCTGACCGTCGCCATCGCCTTTTCCGACGAGACCGGGCCACATGGCATTGTGCAGTTTGAGAGAGGACATAGTCGCTGAAATACGGGGTTAAATGATAGGGGCGTAAGGATACATAAACGCAGGGGGAGGGCAAGAGTGAAAGGCGGGAGCGATCCCCCTGTTTGATTTACCCTTGATTCTGCGCCTTGGCCCATGAATCCCTGAGTCCGACGGTCCGATTGAAGACCGGACGCTCCTGTGAACCGTCCTTATCGGCACAAAAATAGCCAAGTCGCTCGAACTGAACGGTTTCCCCGGAAACAACCGAGGCGAGATTTGGTTCCAGCCTGGCACCGCTCAGCACGGTGAGTGAGTCGGGATTGAGGTGATCGAGAAAAGATCCTTCGCCGCGATCAGGCGCCTCCGAGGCGAAAAGTCGGTCATATAACCTGACTTCGGCTTCCACCGCATGCGCGGCGCTGACCCAGTGAATCGTCGCCTTGACCTTGCGTCCGTCAGGCGGGTTTTCTCCACCCCTTGTCTCAGGATCATAGGAGCCTCTGAGTTCGACAATGTTTCCTGCGGCATCTTTGATCACTTCGTCGCAACGAAGGAAATAGGCGGAACGAAGACGGACCTCCGCACCGGGGGAAAGCCGGAAGAACTTCTTCGGAGGGTCTTCCATAAAGTCGTCCCGTTCGATGAAGATCTCACGTGAGAAGGGAACGAGGCGGGTTCCTGCCTCGGGTTTCTCCGGATTGTTCACCGCCTCCATTTCCTCCACCTGGCCCTCCGGATAGTTCGTGATGACGACCCGGATGGGATCCAGCACGGCCATGAATCTCGGAGCCTCCTGATTCAGAACCTCCCGAACGGCGTTTTCGAGCAGGGCAAAATCGTTGGTGCTCTCGAACTTGGTGATTCCGATCGTCTTGCAAAAGTTCCGGATCGCGGCAGCCGGGTATCCGCGGCGACGGATCCCGGAGAGAGTGGGCATGCGAGGATCATCCCAGCCGCTCACGTGCTTTTCAGTCACGAGTTGGAGCAGCTTGCGCTTGCTCATAACCGTGTAGTTCAGATTCAGTCGGGAGAACTCGATCTGGCGGGGGCGCGAAGGAACCGGGATGTTGTCGAGGAACCAGTCGTAGAGCGCGCGGTGGTTTTCGAACTCGAGGGTACAGAGGGAGTGGGTGATGTGCTCAATCGCGTCGCTCTGACCGTGGGTATAGTCATACATCGGATAGATGCACCACTTGTCCCCGGTGCGGTGATGTTCGGCATGAACAATGCGGTAGAGGACCGGGTCACGCAGGTTCAGGTTGGCGTGGGCCATGTCGACTTTGGCCCGGAGAACCATGACGCCGTCCCCGAACTCACCGGCCTTCATCCGCTGAAAGAGATCGAGGCTCTCCTCGACCGGTCGATCGCGGTAGGGGCTGTTGATTCCCGGAGTTTGAAGATCACCCCGCCCGGATTTGATCTCTGCCGCGGTTTGCTGGTCGACGTAGGCCTTTCCCTCTTTGATCAGGTAAACCGCCCAGTCATAGAGTTTCTCGAAATAGTCGGAGGCAAAATACAAATGCTCGCCCCAGTCAAAGCCGAGCCACTTGATGTCCTCTTTGATGGAGTCGACGTATTCGACGTCTTCCTTGGTCGGATTGGTGTCGTCAAAGCGCAAATGACAGCGACCGCCATATTCCTGAGCGATTCCGAAATTCAGGCAGATCGATTTGGCATGGCCGAGATGCAGGTAACCGTTCGGCTCGGGTGGGAAACGGGTCACAGTGCCGTCGTGCTTACCGGAGGCGAGATCCTCGTCGATGATCTCTCGGATGAAGTCTTTCGAAGTGGGGGCGGGCTCGTCGCTCATCGTAAAAAGTCAAAGCGTGACACTAATCTGTTTTCACAAAATCCAAATCGAAATCGGAGTCCAAATCGAAAGCGGTTTGGAGTTCGAAAGCGATTCCGATCCTGACCTCGAACCTCTACTTCAGGTCATCGAGGACCCCCCAGACATTCGGACCATCGCTCTCAGGCGGATCGATTTCGTCCACCTCATCGGGATCGGCGACAAAGTGAGCTTTCGGGCAAACCCGACCGGCATCATAATCATCGCAGCGTGGATTCGGTGGCAGTCCGAGGAGGAAATCCTCCCGGATGATGTCCCTCAAATTGATGATCTTCTGCCCGGGCTCGAGGTCAACCTCCGAGGACCAGTCTGGAAAGTCCGCGTCAAAATCGAAGAATTCGAGGCAGGTGGCACATTGGAGCTGGAAGGGGCCGCGTAGCCAGCCATTCAACACGATGACTTCGTCAAAGGCATAAATATCAGCGCTATACCTGACCGGCCCCATGGGACGGATCAGGTCATCGGGTGGCAGATCAAAGATTGCTGCGGGAAATTCTCCCTCCAGGTGCAGCCCCTCATCCGGTATGTCGGAGATGAAAATTTCCATGTGACTCTCTCAACTGAACGTGAGAGCGGCACGGCTTGCAACCGGTTCTATTCCCTGACGGAAAATATACCCCATGCCGGAGGAATCGGCAGTTGAAAGGCTCTCCTCCTTCCCCTATACCCTAGCACATGAGTCGTTACGCTATTGGTCTGGACTACGGAACCAACTCCTGCCGCTCCCTTCTTGTGGACCTGGACACGGGGCAGGAATTGGGATCGGTCGTGTTTCCCTATCCTTCCGGCAAACTGGGCATTCTCACCGACCCCTCCGACCCGAATGTGGCGCGTCAGAATCCACAGGACTATCTCGATGGAATGGTCGCGATCATCACCGGGGCACTCGAGCAGGCGAGAACATCCAGGCCGGACTTCGACGCGGCGGATGTGATCGGGCTCGGGGTTGATACGACCGGGAGCACGCCCATCCCGGTGGATGCGAACGGAACCCCTCTCGCTCTAAAACCCGAGTTTTCAGGCAACCTCAATGCCTATGTCTGGCTCTGGAAGGACCACACGGCGTCGGACGAGGCTGCCCGAATCACTGCTCTTGCCGCTGAGATCCGCCCCCAATATCTTGCCAGGTGCGGCGGGATCTACTCCAGCGAATGGTGGTGGAGCAAGCTCTGGCGATGCCGGAACGTCGACGAAGCGGTTTTTAACGCCGCTTATTCCTGGGTCGAACACTGTGATTGGATTCCTGCCGTCCTCACAGGGAATGAAAAGCCCGAATCGATCCGGCGCAGCATCTGTGCGGCCGGACACAAAGCGATGTTCGCGAACGAGTGGGGCGGTCTTCCTGATACTGAGTTTCTGGATAAACTTGATCCAGCTCTAGCCGGGATTAGATCCCGGCTTTACTCAAGTGCATGGGCGTCGGACACCCGTGCAGGGAATTTAACCGCAGAATGGGCCGACAAACTGGGTTTGAAGGCCGGAATCCCGGTGGCCGTCGGGGCGTTTGATGCCCATATGGGAGCCGTTGGGTCCGGAGTAGAGGCGGGCACGCTGGTGAAAATTCTCGGAACAAGCACCTGTGATATTACGGTGCTACCTAACAACGTGTCGTTGGGCGACGTGCCCGGCGTCTGCGGGGTGGTTGATGGGTCGGTCCTGCCGGGGCATTTCGGGATCGAGGCGGGCCAGTCAGCGGTAGGGGACATCTTCCTCTGGTTTGTGAACCATCTCGTGCCTGACTCCTACGGAGCCACGGTGAACGAGAAGTTCATCGAGATGGAGCGCCGCCTCGCTAAACTTAAACCCGGCGAGACCGGTCTTCTGGCGCTCGACTGGAACAATGGGAATCGCACCATTCTGGTCGATGTGCGTCTCACCGGACTCATTCTCGGGCAGACCCTCCACACCGAGGCGCACGAAATCTATCGGGCGCTCATTGAAGCGACCGCTTTCGGCGCCCTGACCATCATCAACCGGATGGAGGAACACGGCATTCACATTGATCAGGTGGTCAATACCGGCGGGCTTGCCGTGAAGAACGCCACCCTCATGCAGATCTATGCGGATATCCTGGGGCGGCCACTCAAGGTCGCCGCCAGCGAACAAACCTGTGCTCTCGGCGCCGCACTTTTCGGCGCGGTATCCGGGGAAACTCTGGAACTGGGTGAACTCCAGAACCGGTGCTGCCGGATGCGGGAAGTTGTGTATTCGCCTATCCCTGAGAATCAACAGGTCTATGCCGAAATTTACTCCCTTTATAAAACGATGCACGACGCCTTTGGATTGCCCGGCGTGAAAAGCGATCTGTCAGGAGTGATGAAAGACCTCATTGCCATCCGCCAGAGGCAGCGGGGCTAAAGAGCTCACATCCCCGGTCAACCGTTTCGACCACTTCGGGTTCCGTGTTGCTGCCGTTTTCAAATGCCGGCATTTAAGTGGGCACGGTCGTCCCGATGGGTTTTTCCGTCGGCGTCGTTCGTCTTGTTCGGAAAGATAATTAGAACCCGGTGATCAACCATTTACCTTCCACCAGAACGAGGTTCACCTTTTCCATCTCGAGGACACCCTTCTTGTTAATGAAGTTTACCGGCACACCGCACTTGTCGGTGGAATCTTTCGTAAAGGTAGGTTCATCTGAGATGGAAACGATTTCGACCCAATCCTCTTGAAGTGAGTCGAAGAGTTTTTGGATATTACCTTTTGATGCCATCTCCCGCATTTGCCCCCCCAGGGTGAGTTGGGCCGCGGCTTGATCCCCCGCCTTCATGGCTGCGAAAAAAGCCTTTGTCGTGGCAACCGGGGTTGAGAGGTCCACGTTTGGCGTGGACAGAGGGACACCCTGAGAAGATGCGTCCGGTGGTCCCGGTATGACAATGTTTTCCAAGGGAGTAACGACCAGCGGAGTAGTTACTTCGGGAACGGTGACCTCAGGAGTAGTTACCTCCAGAGGACTTTCTTCATTCTGTGAGAGAGCTGATTCCTCGATACCCTTTTGCGCCTCGGAGACCAATTTGTAGGTAGTAAATCCTCCGACGACTACGACGAGCAAACCAATGATGGCAAGGCATCCACATCCTCCAAGTATCCATGGAAGCGGACTTTTTTTGGCGGGAGCAGGAGCAGGGGCGGCGAGAGGACTTTGCGGGGCAGGGGTCTGAATCGGCGGCGGACTATTTGGATTGGATGGCTCCGGGTTTCCTGAATCGTTCATAAATCTCTCTTCCCCGAAACCCTATGCTTTGCAAGCAAGGAATTCAAAGACGAAGGAGATGCGGATCCAGGCCCCCATGGTGCCCTCGATCAATGTCAGGATGAGGGATTCCCGGGTTGGGTGGAATGAGGGCCGGGAACTTCGTTCGCACCGAGGCACCTACTGGAGTGGCGTAACCATCGAATAGTCTGAGACCCGATATTGCCCGTCCGCCGACTCTACAATCGTGATCTTCTCAACGATGCTGCCTTTTTCAAAAGTCGAGTTTACCGGGAAATCATAGGATTTTTCCCCCGTAGTCAGGTCTGTATTCGTATCCACCTTGGTCAGCGACCGGTCCGTTGGTGTACCCATGCGAGCGCGGCTTTCGCGGATGTTGGCGACATATTGTTCTTTGGTCACCCCTTCACGAAAGCGTTCGTCGGCCGCATCGAAGCTTTCAGCGAATTGACCGACGTCGAGCATGACCAAAAAGCTTTCAACCGCCTTAACCCTGAGGGCCATTTTCTCATTCTCATTTTCAGGGGCGAGCGGTGGCGACACGGGCTCTTTTGTTTTTTCAGACGGGCCTTGACCATAGAGCGCGCGTACCTTTTCTACATCAGGATGAGTGATGCCGGCTTTCTCAAACTCGGTGAAATCATCCAAAGACGCTTGTCCGAACGTTCGTCCATCGCCAATGACCGTGTTTTTTTCCGCGGCGTAGAGCGTCATTGCCTGGTCAGTTTTACCGTTCAGCAGCAACGCATGCGCAAGATTCGTCTTGATCCAGGCTATGGATGAGTCCAGGTCGACGCCACGAAGAGAGCTCTTCTCCGCCGCAACGGGCTGGTTGTTTTTGAGTTGTAACCATGCCAGTCTTCCGCACATTTCCGCAGCGATGCTCATACTCTCCGGCGTCTGCTTCATCCCCGCGAGTTCGTCATAGCCCGCAGCCGCAGGCTCCATCATTTCCAATGCCTTAGCTTCGTCCCCGGACAGCAAGAATACGGAGGAGAGACGTTCCAGGAAAAGATAAGACTGCTCTCGATAAACCGGTTCGTATTCCGCGTTGTCTTTGTAGAGCCGGTTCATTTCCCGGCTGAACTCGAATGCCTTACGGAAATCCGCGTAAGCCCCTTGAAAGTCTTTATTGGCCAGTTTCGCCTCACCCGAGGCGTCCAACTGGCCGATCTGCTCGTGCATTTCGCTTGTATCAGGGAAGCTTGTCTGTCCCTTGAGCCGCGGCGCAAGCAAGGACGTAAATAGTATCAAGAGAAGTGCTGCGCTGGAGAGCCGGTTCAGAGGAATACGGTTCAAATTCATGGGCAGAAGTCCACTGGACTGCCATGCCGTGCAAATGTTTTTACAGGACGCGGATAGATTTTTGAATCTTTGGGAGAGTCACGACAATTGGTCCGAGAGAACCAACTTTTCGGGAGAATTGAAGGGAGTCCGGTTTTCGCTTCTCCGAAGTAGGGGACACTTTCCTGTGGTTTGTGAACCATCTCTCAAGAGATCTACACCGGATTTTGCGCCCTTTATAACACGCTTCATGACGCCATGGATTGCCCGGTGCGAAAAGCGGCCTCTGAGAAGTGAAAAAAGACCTCATCTCCATCCGCCGGAGGCTGCAGGGCTAAAGAGCCAAAACGCTAACAGCTGAGCGGCTCAAAAAATACCGGCGGCGGGACTCGAACCCGCACTTCGTTAGAAACGCGATTTTGAATCGCGCGCGTCTACCATTCCGCCACACCGGCCTGTTTTCGGAGAGCCCCGACAGTAGCGGCTCAGATCCGGAAATCAAGAATGGAGTTGATCCGCTACTCCAGCCACTCAATTTCGTCGAGGCGGGCCGAAACAAAGCCGAAGGCGATCTGGGACTGAAGCTCGAGGGGAATCCGGAACTCGTCGTCACTGAGCCAGAGGGTCGTCTTCTTGATTTTGTCGTAGGTATTGATCGTCAGGTCCGGATTCACCTTACCGATCCGGGCATCGACCTTGATTGCCGCATAGACAGTCCCTTTGACCTTGTGGGTCTCGCGACCGAGTACTTCGAAAGTGGCGAGATAGGGGCGGTTGAAGGGCGTCACCACCATTGAGATCTCGTCCCCCTCGTTGAGGGCCTGGCTCCGGAGGTAGAAGGCGGATGACAGCACGTCCTGCCCGAAATCGAATTTGAAGCGGTCGGTCGAAGATAGAATCTCCTCCTTCTTCTTCGACGTTGTCGTGAAGATCTGCCGGTATCGCTCAAAAATGATATCGTAGCTGTTCTCCGCATCGCGATCACGCTCATTGAGTTGAAAAGTGACGGGCCGGAGAGAGCTCTGATCGACAATCGAGCGCGCCGTAAACTGGTAGGGCCAAAGAGCCCGGGCGAAACCGGTGCTGCTGCCACTAGCCTCGCCGACCAGCTTGCTTCCCTCCGGGCTGTCGCGGACGATGGCAATCTCCACGGCACCTGCATTGACCTGATGGTTCCAATCGAGCGTGTAGCCCAGCTTGACCGATCGCTTATTCAAGTGGGTTCCGGGAGGAAGTCGGGTAACGTCCTTCATCCAGGCGGGTGGCTCGAGCGAAACCGTCCGGGGATCATCCGCAAAACCCGCTGTCACAAAAAAGAAACACACAAATTTGATCACGCCGCTCGCTTTCATGAGGTGGAATCGTCGATGGAATGGAATGGCCTTCAGAATGATAGCTAAGATACGTTGATATTCTGGAAATTCAAGATAATCATAAATAGATGGAAACAGCAAGGAAATCTATTCTCCATCCGAAATTTATCCTGTTTGTGGTTATTTCGACGGTTTTGGGCTTAGGACTTACCGGTTGTGAAAAGCAGAATGGGGAGGGGGAGCCAGCCCGCGAACCCGGCAGCGAGACGGCAATCCAATCTGATTGGCCGCTTTTCAGGGGAGATGCGGAAATGCAGGGAGTCAGCCCCGAGGCGATCACCTCCCCGCTGAATCTTGCCTGGACCTACGAGCCTCCGGTTGAGGAGGGGAAACGTCGTCCGCCCATTGAGGCGACCCCGGTGATTGGCGGAGGTAAAGTGTTTGTCGGGAGTCAGGACGGCCACTTTTATGCGATCGACCTCGAAAAAGGGGTGCTGCTCTGGTCATTTAAAGCCGAGGGGCCGATTACCGCTCCCGGGGCAGTGCTCGCCGATCGGGTCTACTTCGGAGATACCTACGGATTTGTCTATGCACTCAAGGTCGAAACCGGAGAGGAAGTCTGGCGGTTTGAAACGGAGGGTAAGATTGAGGGAGGGATCAATACCATGGTGCCTGAGTCAGGTCCTGCCCGGATCTACGTGGGCAGCCATGACTATTTCCTTTACTGCCTCAGTGCCGATAAGGGGGAGGTCCTTTGGAAACATGAGACCGGGAACTACGTGGTCTCGACTCCTTCCATGATCCAATCAGGAGGCACCACCTCCATCGCCTTTGGTGGATGTGACGGGCTGCTCCACGTCCTCGCGGCGGACGGGCAGGGGGAGAAGAGGGAGATTGAGATCGGTGCCTACATTGCCAATACCTCTGCCGTCCGGGACGGGATCTGCTATGTCGCTCACAACGGAGGCGAAGTCGTGGCTGTTGATATCGCTTCGGGTGAGACCGCCTGGAAAACGACCACCGGCATCGAATACACCGCCTCCCCGGCCGTCGATGAGAATCTCCTTTATGTCGCGGGTCCGGATAAACGACTGGTGGCCTATGACCGGGTCGAAGGGACCGAGAAGTGGGCCTTTCTTTCTCCGCGGGCCCTCGCCAGTTCCCCTCTGGTGAGCGGGGGTCTTATCTGGCAGGGAGGAATGGACGGGCGTCTTTATGCGATCAATCGGGCCGACGGAAAAGAAGTCTGGAATTTCGAAGTGGGCACCCAAATCAAAGCATCACCGGCGGCATCGCGGGGGACCCTCGTGGTTTGCGGTGAGGACGGGGTGGTGTATGGTTTTAAAAAGTAACCGGACGGGGCAGGGGCAAGAGCCCGAAATCGGAGCGCGATGCAGAGATAAACAACGTTTCACCCATCCGGCGGCAAGCGGAGCGCTTGCCCTACAATTTCACTTGTTTCAGCTTTCCAAATTTCAGCATTCCCCCCCCCAAAAAAAAATGACTCCTCCTCCCAAATCCAAGGAAACCACCGGTGTCATTGAAAAGCTGACGGTGCCGCTGGCTCCGCCGTCTGAGGATCAGACCGAAGTCGGGAACTACTTTGTCGCCAACTACCCGCCTTTTTCCTTCTGGACCCCGGAACACAAAGGGGCGGTCTACGACGTCCTCAATTCCCCCAGGCCCGTCGACACCAATCTGGGCCTCTATTTCCACATTCCGTTCTGCCGGAAACGCTGTCACTTCTGTTACTTCCGCGTTTACACCGACAAAAACGCGTCCGAGATCAACGCCTACCTCGATGCGGGGATCAAAGAATTCGAGCGCTACTCGCAGACCTCCTACCTTGCCGGGCGGAAACCGCAGTTCGTCTATTTTGGCGGAGGCACTCCCAGTTACCTCTCGATCGACCAGCTCCGCGATCTGACCAACCGGATGAAGGATCTTTTCCCCTGGGACGAGACCGAGGAGGTCGCCTTCGAGGCCGAGCCCGGGACCCTGACCGAGAAAAAGCTCGAAGCCCTTCGTGAGATCGGGGTGACTCGCCTCAGCCTCGGGATTGAGAGTTTTGACGACCATATCCTCGAGGTAAACGGGCGGGCTCACCGTTCCAAGGAAGCCTATCGCGCGATTGCCTTTGCCAAGACCCTCGGGTTTGACCAGCTCAATATCGACCTCATCGCCGGAATGATGGACGAGACCCCCGAAAACTGGGAGCGCTGCGTGCATACGGCGATCGAGCAGCAGCCTGACTGCGTCACCATTTACCAGATGGAGATTCCTTATAACACCACCATTTTCAAGGAAATGAAGGAATCCGGCCGCATCAGTGCCCCTGTTGCCGATTGGAAAACGAAGCGCGCCTGGGTCGACTGGGCCTTTAGTCAGTTCGAGGCCGCCGGTTACACTGTCAGCAGCGCCTACACCGTCGTCAAAAATCCCGAAACGACCAAGTTTGTCTATCGCGACAGCCTTTGGGAAGGAGCCGATCTGCTTTCGGCCGGCGTCGCCAGCTTCGGTCATTTCGGAGGCGTCCATTACCAGAACCAGGCCGACGTGGGGCCCTACATGACGGAGTTGGAGAAAGGGGAGTTGCCCATTTTCCGGGCCTATCCGACGAGTCACGAAGAGCGTTTCATCCGTGAATTCATTCTTCAATTGAAGCTCGGACGCACCCGCCTGGGCTATTTCCGCGAGAAATACGGAGTAGATCCGTTGGTCCGCTTTCCTGAACAGATCAGCGACCTCCAAACCCGGGGGTATCTGAGCCTGGACGGAGACGACATCGTTATCAGCCGCGACGGTCTGCTTCAGATCGACCGCCTTCTCCACGGATTCTTCCTCGAGAAACACCGCGATGCACGTTACACCTGATAGAAACGAGGCGGGTCGTCGTGAAGCCGGTCGTGCCCTTGCTGAGGCGCTTCACACCCTGTTGCCTTTTCACTTTTTCTACGAAAAATCGGGAATTCCGCTTCCTGATTTCCGCTTCCTTTCGGGAGATGAGGTGCCTTACCCCTATCGCTCACTTCTGGTGCACTCGAATGACATGACGCCGACCCTCGCGGCCTTTCATCATTCAAAGCTCTACCTCGAAGTCCACCAGCACGAGTTGAATGATCTTTTTGTAATGCGTTTGGTGACCCTTCACGCCGCCTCCTCCGACATTCCGGTCGAGTATGGGGCCATTGCGATCCAACTGGGCGGTTTTCCCGAAGCGATGAAGGCCGAAGTCATAGCCGGACTCAAACCTCTCGGTGGTCTTCTCGGGGAATATGGAGTCGAACATCGCGGCAGTCCCTGCGCCTACTTTGCCGTGCCCGCCGATCAACAGATCGCCCGGGCTTTAAATCAGCGACCCGGGGAGATTCTCTACGGGCGTTGCAATCAGCTCATCGATCGCGACGGCATGGTCTTCGCCGATATCGTCGAAATCCTTCCCCGCAGCAATGAGTCCGAGGAATGGGTGCAGAACGTAACACGGTAGGACAGCGTTCTCCTGTAAGGGCGATAACCATGTCGCCCGGTTCAACGTTCATTTCACCCCAAACCCTCATGGATTTATCACAAGCCGCGCAATCAGATTGGGAAGTCATTGTTATTGGTGCAGGTCCGGCGGGAGCGACCACTGCGGCGCTCCTGGCGAGGACGGGGCATAAGGTTCTCGTTCTGGAAAAGGAAAAATTCCCGCGCTACCACATCGGTGAGTCGATGATGCCATTTTGCTGGTTCACCCTCGAGCGGCTCGGGCTTCTCGGGGAGATGGAAAAGATCGGCTTCCAGGAAAAGCACAGCGTCCAGTTCGTTTCGGCCGACGGGGTGATCTCCAAGCCCTTCTATTTCTTCGAAAATGATGAACATCCGTCCTCAGTGACCTGGCAGGTCGAACGCAAAGAGTTCGATCAGATGCTCGTCAATCGCGCCCGTGAGGATGGGGCTGATATTCGAGAGCAGCATCGGGTCCTTGATGTCATCCGGAGCGAAAACGGGGCGGTGACCGGTGTCATCGCCGAGGATGCCTCTTCAACCCGGCATGAATTCCGGGCAAAAATCATCGTTGATGCCTCGGGCCGGGATTGCCTCGTTTCTTCAAAAAACCGCTGGCGCAAGCGCGACCCGCAACTCAACAAGGTCGCGATCTGGACCTATTTTGAGGGGGCCATGCGCGACCCCGGGCTCGACGCAGGGTCAACCACCGTCGCCTACGTCCCCGAGAAGGGCTGGTTCTGGTATATCCCCATGCGGAACAACCTTGTCAGCGTCGGGATCGTGGCCGACCGGGACTATCTCTACCGGGATTCGCGGGATCCCGGCGAGATATTCACGCGTGAGATCTCGGAGAACGCGTGGATCAAGGAACATCTCTCCGTCGGGAAAGCGGTAGGGGAATATCAGGTCACGGGAGAATACAGCTACCGGTCGAATTTCTGCGCGGCGGACGGTGTCGTCCTCGTCGGTGACGCCTTTGCCTTCCTCGATCCCGTCTTTTCGTCAGGAGTCTTCCTGGCGCTAAAATCCGGAGAGCTCGCCGCGGATGCCATTCACGGGGCCCTCGAAAGTGGCGACCTCCCGGCAGAACATTTTCAACAGTACGGCGAAGAACTCTGCGTCGCCATCGAGCGGATGCGAAAAATCGTCTACGCCTTCTATCATCCCGAGTTCAGCTTCGGGAAACTCGTGAAACGGCATCCCGATCTGCGCCCGACTCTCACCGAGCTATTGGTGGGCAATCTCTTCGTCGACAAATTTGACGAGCTTTTTGAGGCAATCTCGGAGATCTGCGAGCTTCCGGGGGAGTTGCCTTACGGCAGGCAGGTCGCCTCTCTGGCTTGAAAGTCGGACGATGGCTTGAAAGATCGCTATTCCTAAACGTTTCCCTTGTCCTTCCATCCGTGACCGGGGCATTAGAGCCTCTAGCGAGGAATTTGGCTCACCAAGCCCGGGATCACCGTCACCTGCGCCTTTCCCCAGAATTTTCTCGGGAGTTAAGATAACACTGGATTCTAAAAATTCTGAAGAATACAATTAATATTGTATTTCAACCCCTTGCTCGTCCTGCATCCCCGGCTTCCGGCCGCTGCCAAGCTTCCGCCATGCCCATGTCGGGAAATGTAAACAATCAAGGTCAGGGAAAGCGATCCGGAGAAAATTACCGATACCCTAAGTTTTTATTGACGAAATCGCCTCCTACATAGTAACAGATGGGATTTATTGAGCTTCCCCAAACCTCCGAACGATAAGGAACTTACATCATTTGAGCTCCAATTCCTCCATCCCCGGATGGAGGAATCCATTACTTTTTCCGTAGCGCCAGGCGCCTCGTAATCCTGACATTGTCCTGAAAATCATCCGGCTTTCCTAATGCAGACACTCCTCACCACCCTGCGCAACCGTGCTCGAATCCCTGTTTTAGTGGTTTCGTTAGGTTCGCTGATTGCAACTTCCGGACCGATCGCGGGGGCGGACTTTTACTGGGATGCGGATCTGGATGTGACCGGAAACAACATCGACGGTACCAATCTTGGTGGCGGAGGAACCTGGGACCTATCGGCATTCCAGTGGTGGCCCGTTCCCGCAGGGGCGCTGGTGCAATGGCCCGATACGAATGCGGACCGCGCAATATTCACCCATGCTTTTGCAGCGCTTCCCACACTGAAGTCGGTAACCCTCGGTGTTCCGATTACCGCGAATCAATTGTCCTTCCTTCGCTCGGGCTACAGTATCAGTGCAGAGACTCTTACTCTGGCAGGTGCGAATGCCGGACTACATGCGAATTTGGGCGAATCCGCCACCATCGCGAGCGTCATTGATGGTGTCGACGGGCTGTTGAAAACCGGTGGGGGATCGATCCGGTTGACCAATGCATCGAACAGCTACACCGGTAGCACCACCATTGCTAACGGAACACTCATTATCGACAGTGCTGCTGCTCTGGCTGGTACAGGGACTGTTTCGATCTTGACCAATAATAACACGCCTCTCAACACCAGCCTGATCGGGTTTGGCGGGGGCTCACTTGTGTTGGACGGCTTGGCAGCAGGTTTCACCTTTGCACGGAATGTTGATTTCGAGGGCCGCGGGCCCATCGGCGACCGTGGTTCAGCGATTTTGAGCCTCGGGAACAACACCCTCTCCGGTACCCTGCGTGCCGCAATCAGTCCTTTACCACTCTCGCCTACTGCAACCATCCGCAACACCCGCATCAACAGTGTGAACGGTATGCTGACGATGTCCGGCACCGTCAATTCCGGCGGTACGACGGGTACTACCTTCCTCTCCTTTGGCGGGATCAACTCCGCAGGTGTCGGCGATTATTCCTTTGGCGGAACCGGCACTCTCACTGGCACAGGCTCAATAGAAAAATCTGGTGCCGGCACACTCTTCCTGAACACGTTGGCTTCTAACGCAGGCTTTACCGGCACGATTCGTATTAGCGCAAGCGCCACCGGGCAGCAGAGTACAGTGAGGATCACCGACCTGCTTGTCGGCGGCAACAACGTCTTCGGGGGTAACGTTGGCACCAACGCCAGTGCACCGATCGACATGAACGGCGGAGTATTGGAAATCCTCAATGAAGGCAGCCTGAACATCGGCAAAAATGTCTACAATCGTGCCAGTTCGACCTACTACGTTGGACCGGGAGCTGGCGGATCAGGCATCAATGGCACGGTTACCTTCGGAACTTTACGCACTCCAACCAACGTTAACTCGACCTTCAACAGTCGCAACGGATATGGGATTACCTTCACAACCCAATCACTTGAAGGCACCTTGAACAACCAAAACACGTTCACGAACAACATGGGCGGGCTGTTGACGTTTACAGGAAATATTTGGCCGCAGACGAGCACGACAGCCCGCACCCTGAACATTGGCGGGAATGGGAACACCCTGATAACGGGCAACATCAATGCGACGGCCGGTGCCCATGTGCTGTCTAAAACGGGAACCGGACTCCTGACTATCAACGGGACCGCAACCTCGAACATTGGCCCCGTGCTGATTGGCGGCGGCGCCATCGCAATCCGCGATTTTCGTTCTATTGCCAACACGGCAGGGGCGGTCATCAATGTGGGATCAGGCACCACGGCCGGAACATTAATTATTGGAACGGATCAGGCGGCCACAGCGGCAGGGCTCACCACGTCCCGCATTGTGAATCTTGCATCAACCACTGGAGCCCCCAGCATTTACGCGAATCAGACAGGCGTAAACCCCGTCATTTTTAATGCCAATTTTGTTTCCTCCGGAGTGGGCGCAAAAACACTCACACTCGGCGGAACCAGCACGGTGGACAACATCATCAATGGCATCATTCCCAATGCCGGGCAAAGCTTTACGCCCAACGCGTTGTTGGCCAGTGGTGGTACGGTCATCACCTTCGCGGATACCACAGGAATGGCTCTGGGGCAATTTGTGACCGGCACGGGCATTCAGGCAGGTACTACGATTTCAGCCATCACAGGCACCAGCATTACACTCAGTCTGCCGACCACCGCAGATCGCGCTGCATCGGATGCAGTGAGTGCTTCGACTGGGGGAGGGGCTGCAGTAAGCCTTACCAAGATTGGATCGGGAACCTGGGTTCTGGCCGGGGCGAACACTTTCACGGGGGCGACCACTGTCACCAACGGCACGCTAAAAATTCGCGACACGTTCTCGGGAAGTTCCAGGAATGTGCTTTCCGATTCTTCTCTCATTATATTTGCGGCCGGAGTTCCCAACGTGGGTGCTGCCGGGGGAACGTTGACCTATGAGGGGGCTGCCGGAAGCGCGAGCCAGGAACTGCTCGGTCCATTGAGTCTGCTGGCGGGAGCTGGTACGGTCAACGTTGTCGCCGGTCTAGGTGGGACGGCCAATCTCTCATTTGCATCGATTCATCAAGTCACTCAGACTGCAGCAGCTCAGGCTTCCTCGACCACGGTTACCGTCGGCAGCACTGCTGGCTTGGTTCCTGGAATGCGGATACTAGGCGGGAGTGCCGCAGCTACGATTTCCAGCATTACCAATGGGACCCAGATCGTGGTGAGCGCAGCCCAGGTTTATGCCGCTCCGACCGTCCTGACTTTTGACCGGCCAAATGGTGGCGGTACGGTCAATTTTAACCCCGGCATCAACGCGAATGTTATTCTCGGGTCTGTTCCGGCGATCGGCTTTGTCAACGCCTACAGTTATTTTCAGGGAGCTGATTTTGCTTATGCACCAGCCACTGTAAGCGCAGCCCTTCGTGCCCCGATTTACGGTACCGATCTCGGTTTTGTAACGGCGGGAGCGGCGCTTAGTCTCACCAACCACAACTTGGTGACCGGCAACACATCAACAGGTGTCGGGACGGTGCTATCCCTTAAGATTTCCGGCAGCCAAACCGTCACTCAAACCGGCCTACTCACGATCAATACGGGCGCGGGAACCCCCGGAGGTATCCTCGTCACCGGCGGTAATGCCACCATTGCTGGAACCGGAGTAACCACCGGCGGGGCAACTGATCTGATTATTCGCGTCAATGACGGAGCTACTCTGAACCTCAATGCGCCGGTTACTGCTACGACCACGGGAGGATTGACGAAGACCGGGGGTGGAACCCTCATCATCGGCGCCACCAATGCCTACACGACCGGGGGATCCACAAACCTTCATGAGGGAACCATACAACTCACCACGGGAGGTCGACTCAGTGCCAATAGCGTTAACTTCAACATGCGTCAGGACACCGTTCTTGACCTGAACGGTATCAGCACCTCTCAAACTGCAAATACGACTTCCATCGGTGCATTCAACGGAACGGGAACCGTCACCAACAGCAGCGCCACTGCAGTGACCTTCGCCGTGGGCGGCGGCACGACGGGCGGCACCGGCACTTGGAATGGAACGATCAACGAGACCAACGGACAGATCAGTGTCGTCAAGATGGGGACCACCAATTCCCAGACATGGAATGGCATCAGCAACTACACCGGCAGCACAACCATCGGAGTTGCCGGAACAGGCACAACGGGAAGCCTCACCGTCGCCACCCTTGCCAACATCGGGGTTGATAGTAGCATAGGATGGGGTGATGCCACGAGCGACACCACCAATGCCGCCAGTCTCGTCTTCGGCGGCAGCACGGGAGGTTTGATCTACTCCGGCAATGTCTTCGACACCGGATTGGTCGTGAATACCGTTTCAGCCAGCACCAACCGGCTCTTCACCATCGCGGGAACCGGGGCCACTATCAGCAGCACGGTGACCAACAACAATGCGATCATTTGGAGTAATACCGGGGCGATTGTCTTCCAGGGGGCGGGGGTGAAGGCATTTCGCCTGGGTGGTAGTTCTACCGGTGACAACACTTTCAATCTCCAGATTACAAACAATGGAGCCGCCGCCACGACGTTGACCAAGGTCGAGGCAGGCCAGTGGAACCTCGGCAACAGTAACCAATACCTACACCGGAACCACAACCATCTCCAACGGGATTCTCGCCCTCAACGACAACGGTGCACTGCCGACGAATAGCCCCTTGGCCTTGGGTACCACAACGACCGCGGGCATTCTGCAGATGTCCGGCACACTCGCCCGTAATCTCACCACCACGCCGACTGCCGGGACGGGCACCATCACATGGGGCGGAACTACAGGCGGCGGAGGTTTTGCCGCGCATACCACCGCACTCACGGTCACCCTGAACAGCGGTTCCGGTCTCACCTGGGGCAGCGGAGGTTTCGTTGGTACTGGTGGCACCCAGGCCCTCATTTTCAATTCAGCCAGTGCACTGTCTGACGTCACTTTCACCAATGCAGTTGATCTTGGCGCGGCGGTTCGTACTATCACCGTGAATGACAACGGCAACACCGGTGCGGACTTCGCCACAGTTAGCGGCGTGCTTTCCGGAGCAGGTGGAGGGCTGTTGAAGAATGGAACCGGCATTCTCCGCGTCGGAAACGCCAACACATACACTGGAATCACCGAGGTCCAGGCAGGCACCCTTGTAGTTTCTTCCCTGGGTAGCAGCACCGGCGGAGGCTCCAGTAGCGTTGGCTTGGGCGGAGTGGCCATGGGCGACACGAATGCGATCCAACTGGGGGCGGGCGGCAATAACGCTGGTCTCCTCCAATACGTCGGCGCGGGTGAGACCAGTGATCGGAAAATTCGCTTCAACTCGACCACGGGAACCTCTTCCACGAACCAGATCCACGCCGATGGAAGTGGTGCCTTGATCCTGACAAACGTCGCCAACGACATGACTGCGGGTGCCAAAACAGTGGTCCTCCGCGGCTCAAACACCGCCGGCAACATGATCACCAGTGTCCTCGCCGACAATGGCGGCGCCCTGAGCATCACGGTGGACGGTGGCGCCACCTGGATTCTCACCGGAGTGAACACCTTCACCGGCAACCTGACCGGTAGTGGCGGGGCCCTCGGAATCGGCGATGCGGCGGCGGTCGGCGCAGGCACCCTGGTCAACTCGAACGGAAACATCTTCGCGTACGGCGCGGACCGCACTATCACCAATGCCCTGACCCTGTCCAACAACGCCACCAACGGGTGGCTGGGCGACTACAGCCTCATCTTCAACGGCGCGAACAACCTCGCGGCCGCGGCCAACAACGTCACCACCAACAATAGCATCGTTGCCGGCAAGACCCTCACTTTCCAGGGTGTCACCGCCAACGGCCTCACTGCGACCCGTGCCTGGACTATCGACGGCCCTGGCGAAACGGTCATCAACGGAAACTTCACCACCTCCACCGCCTTCGGAGTCAATATCAGCAAGAACGGAGATGGCACTCTGACTCTTGGAACCAGCGGCGCAGGCTCCAACTGGAACCAGGAAGGTAATAGTGTCGATGTGGACCGCGGAACCCTGAAGTTCACCGCGAACAACGCCATTCCCACTTTGGCCACGAGCGGCGGTCTGACAATTTCTCCTGAAGTGGCGACAACCGACACCGCCACGGTCGATTTCAATGGCACCACGCAAACGGTCAATGCCCTCACAGCCACTTCCAACGGCACCCTCATCCTCGACAATACTTCCTCCTCGGACGCGACCTTCCGCTTTGGGGCGAACAACAGCACGGTCAATTTCGGCTCAGGAGTCGGCACTTATACCGTTCAGAACACCGGCTCAGGGGCCCTCTCATTGGTCAAGCTCGGCAACACCACCACGACCTTCAATTCCGGCATCACCCTCGCCCACAAGGGGATTACGGCCAGCGAAGGGGGCGGTGTCTTCAACATTGCCTCGGCGGTCACCGCCACGACAGGCCTGCGGGCGATCGAAGCCAGCACCCTCTCGCTCAGTGGCGGCCTACCGAATGGAAATCTCGTGACAAGCATCGAAGTCGGCGGCGGTTCCGTGCTCAGCCTCCTCGATGGTGCAGGCAGCCAGTTCGCTAACCTCGCCACCCTGAACCTCGGCAACACGGGAACCGGAACCGTGACTCTCAACCTCAATGTCGGCGATCTCACGGTTGCGGGAGACGGGCTGCAAACCGATACACTCACCCTGACAGGGGCCACCTTGAATCTGGGTAATACGATCACCTTTAACCTGACCGATGCCGGACTGAACGCCAATACCACCTATACTCTCGTCAACGTCGTGGCTGGGGGCTTGATCACCGGACCTCTCGTCGCAGGCGACTGGATCCAGGGTGCCACGCCGGGTGGTTTCGACAGCTTTACCTGGTTCGTTGACGACAATGTCGTGCAACTCACGACCGGCAATCTCATCGTTGGAGATCTCTATTGGAGAGGCGTCACCGACACCACGTGGAACGGAAATGCCAACAACTGGTCGACGGACAAGGCAGGAACGATTCCGGGAGCCAGCATTCCAGGGCAGGGGACCAAAGTCATTTTCGCCTACAATGGGGTCGGCACCGGAGCCCTGACCACCACCCTGGAGCAGAACTTCAAGATCAACGCCCTCGTCTTCGAGGCGGGAACTACCACCCCCTCGTCAGTGACCATCAATCCGGGTGCCCTCACCCCAAGCGCCCGCCTCGAAATTGCGCCGACTCTCCCGGCGGACGGAATTACCGTCTCAACAGGCGGCCCTGCCGCCGTGAACATTGCCTCCAATCTAAAAATCGGAGCTAATCAGACCTGGAACATCACGGGGGCATCCACCCTTACCCTGAGCGGGGTTCTCTCCGGGGAAGCTGACGTGACCAAGTCAGGTGCCGGAAAAGTCATCGTTACCGGCGCGGCCGACCCTACCTTCAATGCGGGACAGACCACCGACTTCACCGTCTCCGCCGGAACACTGGAATTCACGAACCTGGCTGCTTTCGGTACGTTGGCGAACTCCAACCTCGCGAACTTCAACCTCACGGGTGGTGCGCTCTATTACAACAATGCCGTGTCGGGCACGATCGTGAACGCGCTTACCTTGAATGGTGGCACCCTGTCCGCAGGAAGAGCGGCGGGTGGTGCAGCCGTCTCCAGCACCTACAGCAACACGGTGAATATCAGCGGCAATTCGTTTATCAATCTGCGCGACATCAACTCGGCGGCAGTTGCCACGGTGTCAAACAACATCACTCTTTCGGGGGTGGTCAGCGGAACCGGATCTCTGACCGTGACCAGCGACGAAACCGTAGCCAACCTGGTCGGAGGCAATGCCGAGGCCGGCACTTTCACCATCAACAATGCCGCCAGTTCCTGGACGGGAGATCTCATCTTCGAGAGCGGCACGGTTGACATTACCGCTGCGGCCAGCGCGACCGTTTTGCCCGGAGATGTTACCTTTGATGGATTCGGCCGTCTTATCGTGCGGGGGGTGAATGGCCAGACGATCACACGCACCTCGGACACCCTCACCTTCACCGGAAACACGATCGGTGAATATCTCCTCGACAATTCCAGCGCGGTCCTCGCGGCCGACTTTGTTGTGAATCAGAACGGTCAGGTCAACATTGGTGCGGGTGGGACGGGTGCCTCCGCTCGTTTCACCGTGAATGACGCGGCCACCCAGCTCAACATTGGCGGTGCTGTGGTTCTCGGTGGCAACAGCAGCATCTCTGTGGACGGGGGAGACGCCGATTCCTTTGTCACTATCTCAGGGATCATCTCGGATGGTGGTTCAGGCTATACCCTTGCTATCAACGACGATGCGGGTGGCTGGGCCGTGACCAACGACATCTTACGTCTTACCGGGGCAAATACCTTCTCCGGTAACCTCTCGCTTGCAGAGGGTGTGCTCGAGTTTACGACAGTAACCAATGCGGCCGGAGCCGCTTCCAGCCTGGGGCAGGGCACCGCCCTCAGCATGGCGGGGGGCACCCTGCGTTTTGTAGGTACCACCGCACAAAGCACGGATCGCACGATCACCACGACCGGCAGCGCCACCCTCTCGGCGAATGGCGATGAGGTGGCCGACACGATCACCTACAATGGGGCAATCACACAGGCCGTTGACAATTCTTTCGTTTTGAGTGGTGCCGCGTCACGTGAAGGGTTTATCACGGGCGGCATTACGCAGTCAGGCACAACCGCCGATCTCACGGTGAATGGAGGAACCTGGACCTTGACCGGAACCACTTCGAACATCGCGGATGACGTCGCGGTTTCAGGCACGTCCACCATCCTCAACCTCGACACTGCCGGTATTCTCAACTTCGGGGCCAGCACGGGGAACCTGCTTCAAATCACCAACGGAGGCACAGTGAACCTCGGTGCCTCCGGCACAATGACCGGCTTCGCGGACACCGGGATTTACATTGCACAAAGCGCCGGTGGTGCCGAAGCCGTTCTCAATATGAACAGCTTCAACCAGACCACCTTGAGGCTTATTCTCGGCGAGCGGCTTGCGGATCGCTCCGGACGCATCGACGGCACCGGAACGCTGACCGTTGACGGTGCGACCGGTTTCGAGCTTTATCGAGGCACAATCAACGCTAATCTGGCCAGCACCGGCGCAACTCCGTTCAACAAATATGGTCCCGGAATCGTGACTCTCAAAGGGGATAACAGCGGAATCGGCACGACCACGGCCGCCATCATCAACGAGGGAACGCTTGTCCTGGACTACACCTCCAGCAACACCACGAAGCTGCGGGCCCTTTCGGCACTCGATATGCGTGGGGCCGATTTGATTCTCACCGGCAACAATTCCGCCGCTTCGAGCCAGGAGGTGGCCAGCTTCACTCTGGCCTCGGGAGGGGCCAGCACTATCACCCTGAACCCAGGCAGCGGGCAAGACCTGCTACTGACCCTTAACAACATCACTCGTGTAGTGAACTCTCAGGACGGCACCATCCGCTTCAATCTACCAACCGGTACCCAGACCGCCACAAATGGCATCACAACGGACCTTCTGAACACCGTGGGTACTGGCACCAACGCCATCCTTGGTGGCTGGGCCACAGTGAATACCGGTTCCGGTGTCTTCTTTGCCCGCAATGTTCCGAACACGACGGATGGCAACATCGGAGCCGCCGTCACCACCACCCAGGACACGGTCGCGTCCTGGCTCTCGGACGAGAACATCAGTGATTCGACCGGCTTCACCGGAACGCTGGGTAAAGAGTTCACCTTGAACAGCCTGCGCCTCAATGCCGCCTCCGGATCCGATCTCGGACTAGGCACGGCAGGTCACCTTCGACTCACCTCGGGTGGCATCCTTGTCACCAGCAACGTCGGCGGCAGCCCGTCCATCACCGGCGGCACCCTGGACGCTTCGTTATTCACACTGCCTGGGGCGGTAGCGGACCTCATAATCACCCAGGACAGTGCCTCCACCTTTGAGATCGGCTCCTCGATCCACCTCAACAACAACGTGGTGAAATCTGGCACTGGCATACTGCTCCTTTCCGGGACCAACAGATACACCGGATCGACTGAGATACAGAACGGTACACTTCAGCTTTCCGGCGGCGATGCCATCGGTGATACCTCATTGGTTACTCTCGCCGCAAACCGCAATAGCACGTTACAACTTCTGAGTGATGAAACCATCGGTCGTCTCCAAGGCGGTCGACGCGGTGATAACTCCGACTACGGGATGGTGGATCTCGGGAGCAATACCCTGACGATCAATCAGAGCGGCAACACGACTTACTCAGGGCGTTTTACCGGATCAGGAACCCTCGTTTTTAACACCGGCAGCACCGGCAACTTCAACTACAATGGCCAGTCCAGCACCAGTCTTTTCACTGGTTCCGTCATTGTCAACGGTGGTCTCTTTCAACTGAGCGGATCCGCTGCGCGTCTTGGCAGCGTGACTTCCTTCACCATCAATAGTTCGGGCAACCTCCTCCTCGACAACAATGACGACAGCGCACCAAACGACCGAATCTCCGATACAGCGACTTTCACCCTGAATTCAGCCTCCGGACCATTCAGTGGAGAGACCCGTCCGCGCGGCTTGGCGGTACGTTCAGACAATAACGGCAATGAGACGGAAACGATCGGCGACCTTACCTTCGCAAGCGGTGCTAACTACGCTGCCTTCGAATCCAGCGGAGGCACCGCTGCAATCACCGGCATACTCTCCAGCAACTGGTCCCGCCAAAACAGTGCTACCGTGAACGTGCGTGGAAGAAATCTCGGGGCCACTGCTGACGCCACCGGACGTTCTCAGTTCAAGGTGTTGGACGCCAACGACGCGGCCATGATCGCCGCGAATGTAGGCGGTGGCGGCACCATCGGTGGCACCGCCAAGAACGTTAGCATCATTCCCTGGGCCGTCGGCGAGAACCTCACTGCAGCCTTGGCGGACGGAAATATGGGCAACACCTTCCTCTCCTATGTGGACAATCGCGGCTTCGTCCCGCTTCACCTCACCAATGAGTTTTCAACCTTCGGAACCGCCGCCTCCGGAGACAACGTCCGTGAATCCCTTGTAGCTGATCTGACCCTCATCCCCGGGATCACAGTCAATTCACTCATCATCAACAACGCGGCCGTGGCCGGGCTTGATGTCACGGGATCCGGGGCTGGCCAAACCCTGACCAACACCAGTGGTGCCTTTCTGTTCACCGTCACGGGTGGGGCGGCCAGCACGGCCTACGACACCACTTTGAGCGATTTTGATGACGGCATCGCGGTAGGGGCCACCAATGAATACATCTTTTATGTGGTGAACCCGTCCTCGGCGTCTACCACGTCCACCCTCACCGCCACGATCGCCTCCGAGCTTATTTCCAGCGCGGATATCACGAAGTCCGGACGCGGCACCCTTATCCTGAATCAGGTAAACACCGCCGGAGGCGGTGCGAACAAGACCACCCTCAACGAAGGAGTCCTTGAAATCGCCGACCTCGACAATATTGGGGGCGGGACAGGCGGTCTCGTCTTCGCCGGCGGCACCTTGCGGCTCGGAGCAGGTTTCACCGATGACATCAGCACTCGCACCATCTCTTTCCTTGTCGGCGGTGCCACTCTCGACACCAATGGCAACAATCTCATCATCGCCAACAGTATTGGTGGCGGCGGAGCGGGATCCTTCACTAAAACCGGTGCGGGGAACTTGACGCTTAATGCGGCGTCGAATTACTCGGGTGCCACCACCTTTACCAATGGCACCCTAACTTTGGGAATCGGTAACGCGTTACCATCAGGAACAAACCTCACCCTTGGTGCCGCCGCCACTGCCGCCACGCTGGATCTCAACGGATTCAATCAGACCGTCGGTAACTTCACGGTCGTGACAAACAGTGCCTCGCTAACGTCCAGCCTGGTAGTTGATCCTGGCAATACATTCACCGTCAACGGCAATGTCCTCATCGGTGCCGACGCCGCCGCCTCCAACACGCTTTTCACTGCGACGGGAGGAGGTTCCTTGGTGGTTAACAGTCCCGCCGGTACCTTCCAGGTCGGTGGTGGTACCGGAGGCACCAACACCAACCAGGCTACGGCCGACTTCAGCGGACTTGCCAATTTCACCGTGAATCTGGGTCCCACCGGCATCTTCCGGGTTGGCGACAACAACACCAACGGATCCGGTAGCCCCACAACCAACTCCATCCTGACGCTCGCCGGAACTTCGAACACCATCACCGCCGGTATTCTCGGCATCGGTGATGGCCAGGGTCAGGGCGGCACCGCCACTCTGGAACTGGGCGGCGGAACCAACGTGATCAATGCCGACACCGTTTACATCGGGGCGGCCTCTTCGACCACCCGAGGTGCCGGGGCCCTCATTTTTGAAGGATCCGGCGGTTCTTTGACCCTACGAGGTAGCTCGGGCGGCACCTCCCGAGCCGATGTCGCGATGACCACTTCAGCCATCGGCACAAGCTTAAGCCAGGTCAATAGCTTCCTTACCGCCGGCCATACGGTCGATCTTCGGATCGACAGCTTCGTCATGAGTGAGCGCACCGCCAGCACTGGTTCTGTCACCTCAACCTTCACCATCGACACCGGCATGGTTGATATCACGAATCTGGTCATGTCCCGCCGTTCAGGTGCTGGAACGGGGGATTCCACCTCCACCGTGACAATTGGCGGCGGCACAGCCACGATTGGTTCTATCGGCATGGCGTCTAGCACTGGAACTGGGGCCAGCAGCGACTCGTTCGCCACTCTGAATATCTCTGCCGGCACGGTGAGCATCGGCGATACCCTCAACACAGGCACCGCCATCAACATGGCCAACGCTGCAACAGGTCGCGTTGGCACTGCCAATATCAATTTGACCGGCGGTACCGTGGATGTCACCGGGGACATTATCCGCACCGGCGGCGCGGGCACTGAAAATGCGACTGTCACATTGAACGGGGCGACTCTCGACATGAATGGGAACGACATCGGCACCGGTGCCGCAAATGTCAACTTCGTCGCTCAATCCGGCACGCTGGAAAATCTGGGAGAACTCAACGGCGGGGCTGCCCTGACCAAAACCACAGTCGGAACGCTGATCCTTGAAGGCACCAATACCTATACCGGTAACACAGTGGTCAGCGCAGGCACTTTGCAACTCGGCAGCGGCAGTACAACCGGGACAATGAATACCGCCAGCGCTATCAGCGTGGCCTCAGGCGCGACCTTTGCAGTGAATCAAAGTGATAACGTCGATCAGGGGACTGATTTCACCGCGACCGCGATTTCCGGAGACGGTGCCTTTGCCCAGACCGGTTCGGGCACCACCATCCTCGACACGGCAAATACTTACACTGGCGGCACCACCGTCAGCAATGGGGTCCTTCTCGCCAACAACACCACGGGAAGCGCTACCGGAACCGGGGCCGTGACCGTGCAAAACGGGGGGACCGTCAGTGGCTTCGGGTCAGTCTCGGGCAACACCACGATCGAGTCCGGAGGAACCGTTACCGCCGGGTCTGACGGAGGAAGCGACCGCACCCTGAGTTTCGGGGGCGATCTCACCGCCCAATCCGGCAGTATCTGGCTGGTTGATCTGGTCGAGGATTCCAACGGGGTGACTGATCACATCAATGTCACGGGCAACCTGAGCATCTCCGGATCGATTTTTACGGTGGGTAATTTTGCCAACTCCCACACGCCGAACAACAGCTATGTCATCGCGACCTATGGAGGAAACCTGACCGGTGAGTTCGACTTTGGTGGTGCCTGGCTCAACGACACTGAACGCACCCTCGATGGAGGTCAGTATCTGATCAACTACGGTGGTGGTTCGAACAGCTTCATCACCCTGACCGCTGTTCCTGAACCGGGCACTTTTGGTCTCCTCGGTCTGGCCCTGGCCGGACTGGCCTTCCTCCGCTTCCGCAAGCGCCGCCAGGAAGCGGCCGCTGCGGTCGATGGGGCAGGGGAGTGACGCGCGCCGGAGGCGCGGTGCTTCGTTCCTGGTTGTTGACTTCGCGTCGCTCCGTCTATCCGCTTCGCGTATTCGTGCTTCGTTCGGAGAACGTAGCCGCGATGAGATCCGTCGTGGGGGCACGCGGTTTCACCAGGTTGGAGTGACGGATTCAGCCGTTTATGCTCTCAATCACGGTCGCCGCCCGCCTCACGAGTCTTCGTCCTCAAGGGCTAAAGCCCTCACTCCGGCCTTTCGCACGCGATGCATCCGACCACCGGGCGATAGAAACGTCGTCCCTCCCTTTCTTATTTTCTAACGTAGGGGCACTGCGTGCCAGGTGCACCGCCATTTCGCCCCGCATAAGTTTGTGCGGACACAAGGGACCAAGCACCAACAAGGAACGCAGCACCAGCGCCCCCGGGCGCGTCAAATCCCCTTGCCCTTGTCCTTCCAACCCCGTTAATTGGAACGTCTGCGCCCCGATGACTTTTTGCCGCCCAACTCTGCTGATGGTCACTGCGGGGGGCTTTTTTGCCTGGTGTCCCGACGTCCCGGCTAAAGATAAAAAAGCGGAAGAGACTCCTGTCCCGATCAAAGCGCTTCTCGTCACCGGGGGATGCTCCCACGACTACACGACCCGCAAAGGCATCATCGTTCAGGGCATCCGCGAGCGGATCAAGCGCCCCATCGAGTGGATGGTAAAGCATCAGGGTGACGGAGAGAGCGACGTCCGGATTTCCCTCTTTGAAGAGTCCGGGTGGGCCACCGGTTACGACATCGTCGTTCACGACTATTGTTTTCCCCGCGTCAGGGAAGGGGAATATATCGAGCGCATTCTCGCCCCTCATCGGGCCGGCCTCCCCGCGGTACTTATTCATGGAACGATGATGTCCTTCCAGACACCGGACGACCGATGGTCTTCTTTCACCGGCGCGACGATCCGGGGTCATGACCGTCAGGGGCCGGTAGGCGTCGAGCCCCTCGCGCTCTCTGATCCGATTCTGAAAGGTTTCCAACCCTGGAACATTCCCCTCGAGGAACTTTACCGCGTCGACCGCCTCGCCCCCGCCGCGTCCGCCCTCATCGGAGCGCTCCCCCTTCAGCCCACCGCCCACCGCCAACCGCCCACAGGTCTCCGCCCGCCGCCAACCGAAACCCCTGTCGCCTGGACCCACCGCTACGGCCCCTCGAACACGCGGGTCTTCGCCACCACCCTCGGAAACGATCTATCCACCCTCATCACTCCCGAATATCTCGATCTCCTTGCCAGAGGATTTCTTTGGGCTCTCAACGATCTTTCGGACTCCAACACGGTGATCGTGCCTCCGGGTCTGTCCCTCAAGGGACTCAAGATCGCGATTCCACAGGCAGGACTTCCGGAGGTCGGACCTAATGACGCCCGCCTCGGAAAGGCCTCGGCGCTGGCTTCCGGATCCACGGAGGCAACCTCTCCCGGCAGGGCCATTGACGGACAATCCTCCACCTATTGGGAGTCGGATGCTCCGGGTCCCTCCTCCTGGCAGGTGGAGTTTCCGAAACTGACAACCGTAGGTGCAGTCGCGTTGGTTTGGAAGGAGGTTCGCCATCCGGAGTTTCTCATCGAAGGGGCGAGAGAGGGAAGCTCCTGGTTGACCTTAACCCGGGGCCCGGCGACGGACAGGGATTCAACCCTCTCGGTTCTATCCTTTAACCCTCTCGAGTTGACCCGTCTCCGGGTCTCGATTCCCTCCACTCCTCCGGGTTACATTCCCGGAATTCGTGAGGTTGCCGTCTACTCCTCCGTTGATGAGATACCGTCCGGACTTCCCGGAGTTGCCGACGAAAGGGAATCGGAGAGCCCGTTTCGAACGGCTGGCAAAAGTGGCTTTGCGCGAAAGGTTCGACTTGCGCCGGGATGGGCAATCAAGGCAAGCATTGCCTGGGAAGCCCCCGCCACCCCGATCCAATTGATCCCGACAGCGTCAGGTAGAACCTTTCTCCTCACGGAAACTGTTTCCGCCCCGCCGAAAAAAGGGGGCGATCCGGAGATGCACGCAACAGGCAGTGCCCCATCGGGATCAACCGCAGACCGCCAACTGCCCTCCGCCGACCGCCCCCGCCGCCAGGTTCACCTGCTCTCTCCTCCAGCGGATGGCACTTTCAGCCATTCCCTCTTTCTCGACGGTCTTGATCCCGGAACAGAGATCGCCTGGGATGGGGAATGGCTCTACACTTTCTCCGGCGGGAGGTTGGAGGCATATCGAAACCTGACCGGCGAGGGGGCTGCCAATGAACGCCGACGGGTAGGAAAGGTTTTTAGCTTACCCGAAGGAGCTTCCTTCTCCGGGATTGAGTTCTCCGACATGCATCCGGGCGATGACGGGTGGCTTTATGTCCGTTTCAGGTCTCCGCGGGCCTGGGAGGCCTACGATTCCCGGGGAGAATCCGTCCTCCTTCAGGAGCGGGGAATGGCCCGATTCCACCCGAGCGGGAAAGGATTCAGTGAGTGGCGCGATACCGAATTGAATGGGGAAGCGATGTCGATCAAGGAATCGGGAGTCGAAAAGATTGCGCAAGTGGAAGGACTGGCCGCGGCCGCCCGGGATGGCCGATTGCTTTGGACGGCAAACGCCGATGACACCGGAACAACCATCGCCTGTCTCGAGGAGGCGTCCGGTGAGCCCCCCGTTCCCATCCTCTGGGATCGTGTCGGGGACCTGGCTCTCTTTGATTACCTGAATTCAACCCGTCAATCCGTCCGAAAAGAAGTCATCCCGGAGATCCTCCGGCGTAAACGAAATCCTGCCCCGGATCTTGAGGAAAAACTCTCCACAGACCTTTCTTTCGACCTCAGGACAGGGCTGCTTTCAGCCCTCACGACAGCCAATCCGACCCGCTCCCTTGCCTTACTGGTGCCACTCTGCCAATCGACAGATCCCTCACGGCAGGTCCTTGCCTTCCGTCACCTTGGAGATCATCCATTGGCTCAGAATCACCCGATTTTTCAGCAGATTACCACCAGCATTACTCCCTCAGTAACAATTGAGATACTGGGGGCAATCCTCCGCAGTGACACGGAAATGGAAGGCCTGGATGATCTTGTCTTGAGTTTCACCTCACACCCCGACTCCACACTTGTAGAGGCGGCACGCAATTTTCTGATATCGAGGGAATCGTCGGCAGCCTGCTTCAAGGCGCTCGATGACACGAACCGGAAGAATCACTGGAAGGGAGCCTTCGATGTTCTATCGGAGCTCAAACGACCGACCGTCGTCGAGGGGGTTGCTCTAAGGCTTGAGCGGACGACTTCTTCCGAGTTCCGCCGGCTTGGGCTTGAAGCCCTCTGTCGACTTTATTACCGGGAAGCCGACCGGAAAAGCACCTGGGAGGGAACCCGCATCGCTGACCTTTTTCTCAGGGGCTCGCTGCGAGATCATCGGGTGGACCGTCCCACGCTTCTGAATTCGATGCTTCACTATGGGATTCCGCTTCGTGAGCCCGAGGTAGTCGCAAATCTTGCCAGAAACGAAATTCCTCTCGAGCCGCTCGCCGTCGAGGCTCTGCTGACCTCTGAACACCCGATTTCATCGACCACCGCTACCTGGCTTGTAGAGATTGCCAAAAGCCCGAGCAGGGATGAGGAGATGCGAACAAAGGCCGAAAAAATTCTTTCGGGAAAAGAGACACCGGATACGGCAGGTAAGAACTCCACCCGGCCCGTCGAACGGTCGAATGAGGAAGTCGGGAAAGTAGTCGAACCCGCCACGCTCGATGTCAAGGCGGGTCGTCAGCTTTTTACCCGAATCGGTTGTGGCACCTGTCACAATATTCACGGAGAAGGGCCTTCTTTCGCTCCGGATATTGCTGCCTCGGTTGGGGCTCTCACCCGAACCGAACTCATCGAGGCTCTCCGGGAACCGGCGAAAAAGATTGCCCCGGGATACGAAACCCGGCTCTTCGAGTTGAAAAGCGGTCGCCAATTGAAAGGCCTCGTTGAAGGGAGGGATTCCACCATGATCTCCCTTCGCGATCGGGCGGGGAATTCGTTCTCCATTCCCGTAAATGATATCCTCTTCGAATGGACTGTGCATGGGAGCGCCATGCCCACCGATGTGGTCAGCGACCTCACTCCGGCAGAGATTGCCTCGCTTATTCAGTTTCTGATGAGCCTCAACCCGGAGTCTTGATCGGAATCGGTCCGACGATCCTTTCGTGAGGGCGAAGAAGGTCCATAAATTTTTGCCTCACCTTTTCGCTTCAGTCCGACTCCGGACCAAGGTCAAAGGAAGTCATAAATCAGGCCTCCGCGAAGCCGCCCCTCGCCGAGAGAATGCAGTTCTCTCAAATTTAATTCTCACTGAAATTATGAAAATCTTTAATATCAATATTTTTACGATAATAAACTCTGTAACTGCCTGATTTTCAGAAATGCAAGCCAGATCGAAAGATTTCGCAAAAGTGAATTGATTTCGAAGAAAGTCATTGTGGTAACTCGCTGATCTATGCTTATCTACAAGGTTAATCAAGAAGCCGCTACAAGCGCCCCGACCCTTTAGTTTCCTGAGATCCTCTTGAGATCGAGCTCCTTTTTCCGCTAATTCCCCTACATTTTCCTAACAAAGACACGAACCGCGGTGGGGCTCCCTCCGTTTTTCGTGCGTTTATTTTCCCCTAACAGAACATGAATCGAATCACCAACCGCGGGGCATTACGCAAAAGAATACGGGGCTTTTCCCGTAAATTGGCGGAGGTCACCGTGACCGCGTTTGTTTGGATTTCCATGTTTCTCTCCGGACCGGTTTCTCCTGCCTTTGGAGATGACCTGACGTGGAACAGCGACGGGGTGAGCGGGGCGCCGACCGGGGGGACCGGCACCTGGGACACTACGGCGCTACTTTGGGACAACGGGGGGACAATGCAGGCCTGGATCAATGCCTTTCACCGGGCGATTTTCGGTGGCACGGCGGGAACGGTGAACTTGGGGACGGGAATCACGGCCGGGGGCCTTGTTTTCAATTCTACCGGTTACACCATCAGCGGGGGAACATTGACTCTGGCTGCGCCAGCGGGGGCGACCGCTCCCGGCGTTTATGTGAACGCTTTTTCCAACGCCACGATTTCATCTCTTGTCGCAGGGAGCACCGGGCTTAACAAAACCGGAAACGGTACGCTCTTCCTGACGAACAATTCCAACTCCTACACGGGTGACACCGCGGTCACCGGGGGTTCTCTGGTCATTTCGAATCAGGGGCAACTGGGCCTCTCGACCGGGACCATTGCTGTTACCGGGATTGCCCAGACAGGCAACCCGGGATACTCGGGCGGGCAGCTTGTCGTGAATGGCGTCAGCGCTCCCGTCACCATAACACGAAACATCAGTGTGGGGGGGCGGGGCCCTGGTGCCGCCAACGCGAGCGGAGCGCTGGTGAGTATCGGTGACAATATTTTCAACGGCGACATGGTGATCGGGAGCGGTGCCTCACAAGGCCGGCTTACCGCGACCCACGGGGTCTCGACGATCAATGGCGACGTCCAGTTTGGAGCGACCGGTGTGGGCGACGGCATGCTCTTCTATGGAAATGGAAACTGGGTTATCAACGGGAAGGTGACGGGTTTTGACACCGCCACCCAGGACCGGTTTGTCAAGAACGCCAACCTTTTGCAGACCACTCTCTGGCTGACCAACGCAAACAACGCGTTTCTTCAGCCCATTCGTATCGATTCCGGCACGGTTCGAGTCTCGACCAATACGGCACTCGGTCTCAGCACCAGCACCCTGGCCGTGGATCTGAACAACGGATTTCTGGAAGTTCACACCGACACTCCCGGAATCGGCAATGCCGATTTCTCGACCCGGAAGATTTTCAATCGGGACAACACCAACACGGGTGTCTTTGTCAACCGGGCCCTCGGAGGAAACGCGATCAACCAGACCGTCGTCTTCGGTGAAACCCGCATGACCGGGTCCAACACGAACGTCCGGATTACCGGGCGGAACGGCTACAACACCACCTTCACCGGAGTGGGGAACTCGGTTTTGGGAATCATGGGGGCCGGGGGCGCGAACAACGCCTTGATCGAGAACAATTCGAGCGGTCTGCTCACGCTCGCCACCTCCAGTTTATGGAATCAGACCGACACGACCGCCCGGACGCTGACGATGCAGGGAAGCGGGGATATGGTTGTAACGGGCAATATCACCGCGTCGGGTGCAGCTCACAATTTCACCAAAGCTGGCTCCGGCATCCTAACGCTTCAGGGAACCGCAAGCACCTATACCGGGGTTACCACGATTGCCGGCGGCACACTTTCCATTGCGAACGTGGGAGCTCTCGCCGGGACCTCCGAGATCAGGATAGGCAACGCCACCACCACATCGGGGGCACTCACCTACACAGGCGGTGCGGCGACCTTGAGTAAAAACATTCTCCTCAACACGCAGACGGCCAATATCTTCATCAATGCGAGCGGGACCGGGGCGCTGACCTACAACGGCACCATCCTGAACACGGTCAATGGGGCGCATACCCTGGTGCTGGGCGGAACAAGCACGGCGGACAACACGATGGCGGCAGTTATTCCGATCAATACGACGCCGGCTTCGGTAACCAGTCTGCAGAAGGTTGGGGGTGGAACCTGGGTGCTTGCTCCCTCAGCCAGCAATACCTTCACCGGCAGCATCACCATTTCGAATGGCACGCTCAAGCTGACGGACGGCGCGGCCATCGACATCCTTCCGGATGCGGGGGCGGTTATCTTCGGAACAGACATCCTCACCCAGACGGCCGGTGGTATTTTGATCTACACCGGCGGGGCCAATACGGAGACGGTCGGCGCTCTGACGAGCACGTCGGGCCACGGCACGGTCGCAGCCGCCTCAGGCACCCTGACTTTTGCTTCCCTTGGCACCCGTACGGTCGGCGGCACCATCAACGTGTCAAATACCGGAACGGTAAACGTCACCGGCACGACGGCGTTCATCAATGCCGGTATCTACTTCAACAGCGCCGACTTTGCCTACTCCGGCGCAGGAACTACTTTGCGTGCTCCTGTCTACGGGACGGATGCCGGGTTCGTGGATGCCTTGGCCGGGGCCGCGACCCTGACCGCGGGCAGCCACAACCAGATCATTGGGGACATCACGGCACAAACCGCCGTGGCCGTTAACTCCATCAAAAACAGCGGTGCCTTCAATTTGACCACGACGGGAGTGTTAACCCTCGGGGTGGCAGCCGGTTCCGGTATTATCCAAACCGGAGGAAGCGCCACCTTCGCGGGTGCGGCCATCAATACCTCCGCTGCAACTAATGATTTTTCCATCCGGGTGGATGGCGCGAATACCCTGACGATCAACAACGTTCTCGGCACCAGCACCGCCGGTCTCACCAAAAGCGGCGTCGGCACGTTGATCCTCGGTGGAGCCAACACCTACTCCGGCACTGTGAATGTGAATGAAGGCGCCCTCCAGATGGCCACCGGCGGCCTTCTCGGTGCCACCGGCATTGGCCTGGCTGTTCGCCAGGGAGCTACCTTTGACCTGAATGGCGTGAATGTCGGCACGGCCGCCTCGGGCACGAATGCCGTCAACGCCCTGAACGGTGCGGGCATCATCACCAACAGCGGTGCCCTGGCCTCCCTTCGAATCGGTCAGGGAGACGCGGGTGGAAACTACACCGGCCTCATCACCGGAAACCTCGCCCTTGTCAAAGCGGGTTCCGGCACAACCCATCTCAGCGGACTCAACACGTTTACCGGACCGGTCACCCTCGTCGGCGGAAATCTCGACGTGACCCGACTCGCCAACATCGGCGTGGCCAGTGGTATCGGCACGGGGGTTGCAACCAATGCGGCGACCAACGCCGCCAGTCTTGTTTTTAATGGTGGCGCATTGCGTTACGTCGGCACCAATGGGAGCGGCGCGGTCGAATCAACCCAGACTCCTTCCGTCAGCATCGACCGTCTCTTCACCCTGGCGGGTAATGGAGCGATCCGGTCTTTCGGCAGTTATGGCAACAACGTTCAAACCCGAAACGCCAACCATGCCGCGTTGATCTTCAACAATACCGGGGCGGTGGCTTTCAGCGGAACCGGCGCCCGCATCCTGACTTTGGGCGGCGACTCGCTCGGAGACAACGAGATCTCCCTGCAACTCATCAACAACCCCAATGCCAACGAAACACTCACCCTCGTCAAGAACGAGTCCGGCATGTGGAAGCTCAGCAACACGGCCAACAACTATTCCGGCCAGACCCAGATCGACGCTGGAGCCCTTTGGGCAGAGGGAAGTGCACTTTCCGTGAACAGTAACACCCGCCTCAGCGGCAGCGGTGTCCTCATGACGTCCGGAACCTTTACCCGGGCTTTTGGCACGCTGGCAAATCAGGTGCAGTGGAATACCAACCAGTCGGGCGGTTTTGCCGCCAGCACCGCGCGACTCGCCGTGAATCTCGGTGGTGCGGGCGGGACACTCCTTTGGGGTACCGGCGGTATCGGCAACGGCACCGGCAACCTCATCCTCAGTTCCAGCACCTCATGGGCAGACGTGGACTTCCAGAACGGCATCAATCTGAACGGAGCCACCCGGACCGTAACCGTGAATGACAACGGGAGCACCGGTTTGGATTTCGCCACGATCTCCGGAGTCATCAGCAACAGCACCGGAACCGGGGCGCTCACCAAGAATGGAGCGGGAACCCTCATCCTTGGTAATGCGAATACCTATAATGGCACCACCACAATCGCGAACGGAACGCTGGCCCTGAGTTCCATCGGAAACAGCACGGGCACCACCTCAAGTAGTGTCGGGGCAAGCGGCGGTTCCGTCGTTTTCGACGGAAACACCACCCTGAATCTGCTCTATGTGGGAACCGGAGAAACCTCGACCCGGGCCGTAAGTTTCAACACAGCGCTGAGCGCTGCCCGCATCCACCGGATCGACTCCTCCGGCAGCGGAGCTCTGGTTCTGAACAATTTCTCCAACAACAAGACGGGCAATTTCACGATGTTCATGGAGTTGCGGGGGCAGAACACTGATGGAAACCGGATCAATTCCGTCATCGCCGACGGCGGTGGTACCGCCGGCCTTGCTCTCCTGAAAGCCGACGGTGGTGTCTGGACGCTCGGTAACGCTGCCAATACCTTCACTGGCGGCGTTCGGGCGGACGGAGGACTCCTTGGTATCGCGGGGAACGGATCGCTCGGCGCGACCGGCGGTCTCGCCGTCACCACGGCGGTTACCACGTCAAGTGCGACAATTACCGTCGCCAGTACTGCAGGCCTCAAGGCGGGCATGTATGTCAATGGCAATGGCATCGGCTACGGCGACTACATTACCGGGATTACAAGCGCGACCCAGTTCACCATCAATAATGCTCGAACGATAGCGTCCGGAACACAATTTCAGTTCGGCGGTCTCAATATGTCGAATGGCGGTATCTTCGCCGATGACCCCGTCGCCGGTCTCACTCTCACCCAGCCGATATTTTTTAACAACAACAGCGTCAACGTCTTTGCCGGTTCGGGAGCCATCACTCTAGATGGAGCTTTCCAGGTGGGGCTGGGAAACAACGCCAACACGTTCAGCAATAACCTCGAGAATGGTGCGATTCTCACCATCAACAGCAATCTCACCAACTATAAGACTAACGATCAGACATTAATCTGGCGCGGCTTCGGTTCGACTGTGTGGAACGGTGCCATCACGAACGCCACCAACGGCACCAACACGACCGCCTTCAATATTGCCATCGATCCGGGTGCCACCTTCACCATGACGGGGGCGGCGAACACCTTCAGCGGCACGTTCACTCTGGGGCAGGGCACCCTTATTCTGAACAAGAAGCTCACCACGGCGGGGGCGCCGGGGCTGTTCGACTTTGTCGGCGGCGTTCTTCAAGGAGGTATCGCCCTCACCGGGGCGAATGCGATCAACAACAATATCCGCTTCAATGGAGATCCGGCCACGTTTTCGGGAACGAACGATATTGAAATCACCGGCAGTCTCACCAACAGCGGCACCACCCGGCGTTTGCAGAATAACCTGAGCGGAGGCGCCATCCTCACGATCGCGGGTCAGGTGAATCTCTCGGAACACGCCGCCACGGGCCGGACCCTCGCGATTCAAGGATCCGGAAACACCCTGATCACCGGGGTCGTCAGTAATGGCACCGGCACCGGAGCCAGTGCTCTGCTCATGGATGGCACCGGAATTCTTCAGCTGACCAATCAGGCCACCTACACCGGGGCCACCACGGTCAACAACGGCACCCTCTTGCTCAGCGGAGTGAATGGACGATTGGGCGGAAATAACACGGCGGCGGTGACGATCAACGGTCCCGGAGCCGTGACAATCGACAACAGCGCAGGAGATCCTACGTTGCCCAATCGCCTCAACGGCAAGCCGATCACGAGTTCACGGGGAACTCTGAATTTTATTGGGGACAGTGACGGATCGGCGGAGTCCATTGGCGCCCTCACGGTCAACAGTTCGCCCTTCCTTATCAACATTACCGATAACAGCTCGGGACTGAACACCAACACCCTCACCTTCGCCTCGGTGAACATCGCCAACAGCGGATCCGCGCTGGATCTCAGCAGTATTGCGAATCTCGGTTCAGTGAACAAGGTGATCTTCACCACAAACACCGGACTGGGTGCCACCAACGGTATCCTTCCGCGGGTTTACATTAACAACTTCAGTGACTTTGCCGCCTACGATGTGACCAACGGAGTCGTTGCCTTTACCTCCTACAACAACAGCAACAACCTCAATACGGCCCTGGCGGCAGACACGATGAATCTGACCGCCGGCGGCATTCTGACCGCGGATCGCACCGTCAATGCGATCAAGATCAACGGCACAGGCATCACTGTTGGCGGTGTCGAGAGAATCCTCAATGTCGGATCGCTGCTCGTCACCGGCGGAAGTAACACCCTTGCGACCACCCGCATCAACCTCAGCGGCACCAACCACTGGCAGGTTGCCTCGGGCTCCTCCCTCAACGTCACCGGTTCGCTGATCGGAGCTGCGGTTTTCGCCAAGGCGGGTCCGGGCGAGCTTGTTTTCTCGAACCGCCAGTTTTTCAGCAGCACCTTGAACATACTCGGGGGGACATTGAAACTGGACGGTGGCATGAATACCGTCTACGCCCCGGCGAACGATGCCTTCTTCAACCTGGCCCCCGGCGGAACGCTTGATCTCTATGGCAATACCCAGTTCATCAAAAACCTCAGCAGTCCGGGCGCCGCTCCCGGCGGCGGTGGATCGGTCATCAACTCGCATGCCACGAATACCGCCACTCTCGTAGCGGACGACGGAGCGACCTGGGGCGGGACAGTCAGCGGTAACGTGAATTTTGCCCGCTTTGGAGCCAGTTCGACCCACTCCAATGCCGACACCTACACCGGCTGGACTCTCATCGGAGGGGGCACCACGAACTTGCAGGACAGCGGAACTCTGTTGAACACTTCGGCCATAGACCTGAACTACGGCGGGCTTTCGCTGAACAACAATAACAACCTCCAACGCCCCAATGACAACCGTGTCAACGATTCGGCTACCATCACCCTCCGGGGCGGCTCCATCGTATTTAACGGAGCAGTGGGTGACGTCGCGACAGAAACTGTCGGGGCGCTTTCGGCACTTCAGGGTGGGAACACGGTAGGCATCACCACCAGCTACGGATCCTCTGCAATCGCCTCGGCGGAGTTGACCTTCGATGGCGGACTTACCAGGAGCATCGGCGCAACGGTAAACTTCACCTCGAATGTGCAGCTTGGAACAGGCGGAAATCATACGAAAATTTTGTTCAATGATCCCCTTTCTACTGTTCTCGGGGGAGCACTGGGAGGATGGGCCATTGCGAACTCGACCGATTTTGCCGCCTACAACAATGCCATCGGGGTGGGGGTCGTCGGCACCGGGGGCTACGTCGGGTATCAGGACGAATTCGGTAGCGGAAATATCACCAATATCGGAACCAACTCGCTGGCCAATGTCAATCTGACGACTCTCGGCGCAGGCACGACCACGACAGGATTACTCCGCCTCGCCCGTCTCGGGACGCACAATCTCGCCTTCACGAACAATTCGGACATCCTCAACCTGCAGGAGGGAGGTCTCCTCCGCGAAAACAACACCTTTTCATCTACGATTGGCACCTCTGCGGTGCGCGGGGTGCTCACCGCAGGTGGAACTGAAACCGGCGGGACCCGCGAATTGGTGATCTACAGCGCGACAGCGGGAGCGCCGACCCTATTTGTTCAGAACGTCGGCGGAGCTATAACGGCCGGTTCACCGACCGTTCTACTGGGCTCTACAGTCGGTCTTCTGCCGGGCATGAACATAGATCACGCCAGCTTCGCGGCGGGCACGACCATCCTCTCGGTCAACAGTCTTACTTCGGTGACCCTCAGCACAAATGCCACGGTAGCGGCGCAAAATACCAACCTAACGACCGCAACCCTTCGATCCGGAGCAACCAACATTGGATCTCCCGTTGTCACGGTCAATAGCACCGTGGGTGTGGCCCCGGGCATGACTCTGACGGGGACCGGTATTCCGGCGAACAGCTATGTCGTTTCAGTGGACAGTCCGACCCAGCTCACTCTGAGCCAAAACGCCACCGCGAACAACACCGGCCTCAATCTCACCGCCGGCATGGGGAACATCATCGTGAACTCCGTCATCGCCGACAATGGTTCCGGCAACTCGGTGAAACTGGTGAAATCCGGAGCCGGTGTTCTAAATCTTTTTGCGAACAACACCTATACCGGGGGGACGGTCTTCAACCAGGGCACGGTCAATCTTTTCGGGACCGGAGTCATTATTCCGGAAGGCGGCATCACTCTTTCGGGAGCGATCCTCAACACCATTGCCGCGGGTCAGATCCATGCGAACAATGCGGTGACCCTCAACGGTTCATCGACCCTGACCCTGGTCGGAAACAACACGCTTGTTGGTCTCAACTTTGACAACAATGGTGGTACCGGCAACCCGACGGTCAACTCCGGTGGCATTCTCACCCTCTCTAGTTCGACACCTGTCACGGTCACGTCCAGCAATCCGACCACCACTCCGACCATCGCCGGAACACTCGCCCTCGGGACGGGAGCCCAGACCTTCAACATCGGGGCCATCATGCATAATGGTGTCCTTCTCGTGGATTCCCTTCCGTCGTTGAACGTTTCGGCCGTCATCAATGACAACGCCGGAACCAGCATCAACAAGACGGGCAATGGACTCCTCCAACTCAGCGCGGCCAACCTTTTCACCGGTGGCATCAACGTGGCTGCAGGAGGCCTTGTCGCCGGCAACAACGCCGCCTTTGGAACGGGCACGGTAGCTTTTGCGGACGGAACGGCACTGCTCACAAATAACACCGCCCGCACCCTGACCAATGCGATGAGCTTCGCGGGGGACATCACGTTTAACAATACCGGGGCCACGCTCAACACTGCGATGAACCTTAATGGAACGCTTTCGCTGAGCACCGCTGGCGTCTCGGACTGGAATCTGCCGACCCCCTATCTGCAGGTCAACGTCGGCAACGTGCTCTCCGGCATCGGCGGAATCAACAAGACCGGTATTGGATTGCTCCAGTTCAACACCGCCGCCACCTATGCAGGAGCCACCCAGGTCAGCGGCGGAACGTTACGCTACAACATCGCGAACGCCCTGCCCACCGGTACCGCGCTAACCATCAATCCCACGGGCGTGGTTGAGTTGAACGGGTTCAGCGGCACCGTCGGTTCCCTTGCCGGCGCGGCCAATTCCTTCCTCCGTAATTCCGCGACGACGGGCAATCACACCTTCACCACAGGCGGCGACAACAGCACGACCACCTTCGCCGGCGAGATCAGCAACGGAGTCGGGTCAACGCTCAATCTCGTTAAGACCGGCACGGGGACAATGACGCTCACCGGTGCCAATACCTACAATGGACGCACCTCCATCCAGAATGGTGCGATCAGTGTCGCCGCCATCGGCAATATCGGCGCTGCGAGCGGACCGCTCGGTGCGCCTACCACGGCGGACAATGGCCGCATCGACCTCGGTGCCGGCGCTACCACCGGAACGCTCATCTATACCGGAGCGGGGGAGACGACGGACCGTGTCATTTACCTCGCTGGAACCACCGGAGGAGGGGCGCTTCAGAACAATGGCGGCCCCATCGTCCTGAGCACCCGCATCGGTGCGGCGGATGGCGCGAAAACCTTCTCATTGACTGCCGGTGCCCTGCAACTGGCCGCTGGCAGGACCGGATCGGCCATTGCCGACAATGTCGGAATTAATCTGGCCAACGTGGCTGGCGTCAGTCTCGATCTCAACGGCTTCGGGGAGTCCTTCGGATCGCTCTCCGGAGGCGGTGCCGCCGGCGGAAATCTTCTCCACACGACGGGATCGCTGACCATCGGCTACGACAACTTCAATTCCTCGTTTGCGGGGGCCATCAACGGGGCCAGCACCGGCGGACTCACCAAGGTCGGAGGAGGCATGCAGACCTTCACCGGACCACTGACCTTCACCGGAAATGTCCTCATCCAAAGCGGTAGTGCAACCAGCGGCGGCGGGCTTACCCTCGGTGGAACCGCCCAACTCGCGAACACCATCAACGTCGCCAACCGCGGCTACAACACCACCTTTGGAGTCAATGTGTCCGATGTCATCGGAACGTATACCGCATCAAACAACACCATTCTCGCCTTGGGCTCCGGCGCCACCCTGACTTCCACCTATACCAATGGCGCACCTGCCGCACTCGCCCTGACTGCGGACTCCGCCGTGGCGAACGGTCGCATCGTGAGGGATATCGACACCAGCCTTGTCCGCGTCGGTGATCTCATTTCCGGAACCGGCCTTAGTGCCAACAGCTATGTTGTTCAGATACTGGATACCAATACGGTTCTGGTGAACCAGATCATTCCTGGTGCCGCCGGGACTCAAAACCTGAATTTCGCCCCCACCGTTACTTCGGTCAATATCCTCGGCAGTGCCATCACCGGAGCCGGTGGTTTCACCAAAGAAGGCACAGGCGTTCTTATTCTCACTGGAAACAGCACCAATACCGGCGCGACGACGATCAATAACGGCACGGTTCAGGTGGGTGGAATCTGGAATGGTCAGAAATTCAGCCTGCATGATACCTTGAGCAACAGCTCCGCCTTCGTCTTTGCGGGCACGGGTACCCAGAACCTGAACTTCGCCGACAGCGCCACCAACCTGCTTAGCTTCGAACGGGTCGGATCTCTTGCGGGAGGGAGTGCCACCACCACAATCAACCTCACTTCCGGCAGCAACGTTGCCGCATTGGCCTTTGGAGGGGATAATTCGAGCACCACCTACTCGGGCAACTTCCTGCCCGGTGGCAGCACGGGAATTCTCATCAAGGAAGGGACCGGAACCTTCACCTGGAACAACCCGACGTCCAATACCTTCGATGGTGACATCATTGTGGATGGCGGCGGATTCACCACCACCGGCGCCAATGGACTGGACGTGGCCAACGATTTGTTCCTGCAGAATAATGGTACGACCTTCACTTCCAGCGTCTCGGCGAATGACACCTTCGCCATCCTGCAAGGTGGCGGCAAGGGTGCCAGCAGGATCCTGTCTAATGGTACGGCGGGAGGGCTCCAGGCAAACTATATCAATGGTACGGATGCCACTATAACAATGACCACCGCGGGCGTGCGCCTGGTTTCGAGTAGCTCGACATCTTCCGTATTCGGCGGGGTTATTGGGGGAGCGGGTGATTTCACCAAGGAAGGATCAGGCACCCTTGAACTTCGCGGAGCCAACACCTACACGGGGCAAACCTTGCAAAACGGCGGCACTCTCCGCATGGGCATTTACAGTGCCTCGGCAGGAGTAGGCGCTGTCGGGACGGGGGGCAACGGCACCTTGGCCGCAGGTAGCAGCATCCGGAGCGTCACTGGTACTTTGGATATTAACGGAACCTCCCAAACCGTTACCCGTTTCGCGGCCAGCTCTACGGCCGGGACGATCCAGCTGGTCAACGGCTCACTGACTTTATCTGATCAGAATACCCAATCCGTAGGGACGGGCATCACCGGTAATCGCAATTCCGTCATCAACTTGAACTCCCTCGCTGCGTCTACCCTGACTCTCACCGGGGGAAGCAGCACTTTTGCGGGCACGGTGAATATCGGCAACAATGCCGCTCTGACTTTGAATACAGGTGTTAACTTCGGTGACCTTTCCCGCATCAATCTGAACGGAACCGGCACTCAGTTGACTCTGGCCATCGGAGACAACATTGGTTCCGTTGCGGGCACCGGAAACATCGTTCTGACCGGTTCTTTGGGACTCTTGCAGGCAGAGAGCGGTGTCTCATCCGCTGCTGAGTTCTCCGGCGGGACGAGTGGTGCGGGCGCGCTGACCCTCTCGACCTTCGGCGGACTCACCGTATCCGGCAATTTGACACATTCAGGAGGTATTGCCTTGAGCAACGGATCGACCTTGAACCTGAACTATGGTTCGGGGAGCAACATCATCCCCACTACAGGTGCGCTTACTCTCAATGGTGGCAAAGTCCGCGTAATCAACTCAGCTTCATCGCCGGCGATTCTCACCTCGGATCCCTTCGCATCCACCACCTTGAATGCAGGTGCGTCCTCAATTGAAACAATGGTAACCAAGACGGGTGGCAGCGGTCAGGCGGGAATCCTCCTGAACACCATTACGCGAAATGCGGGAGGCACCTTGAATCTGGGGCGCAATGCAGCCTCGACAAGTTCCGGAAACAATGTTGCGGGCATCCTCGGTGGTTATGCCGTTTTCGAAGGCGGAACCTGGGCTTTGTCGAATGGAAATACCACAGCAATCTCCGGACTTGCCAATGGTATCTACAACGCAAATACCTACGTCAGTAATTCTCATGGCGATGTCACCGCCTCGGGTCCGGGTGGAACGACTCACACCCTGCGTTTCAATACCGCAGGAAGTTTCACGGTGAACACGGCAACCTTGATTGAGACAGGAGGTCTTCTCGTCACGAAAAATGTGCGGGCCAATTCCTCCTCCATCTCCGGTGCACTTAGCGCCACCGCCAACGAACTTATCCTCCACCAATATAACCCGCTCGGCGACCTCGTTCTCTTGGATGTCGCTGGCACAAACACCGCCATCACGACGGCGGGTGGCGGCAGGACCCTGATCACCAACAACATCGCCGGCACGGGAGTGACAACAGTGGGCTACGGATACCTACAACTCGGCACCTATACCGTCGGAGGCAGCATGACGGGCATGGTCGGCAGTGGCACCATTCGCAACGACGGCACGATCGGTATCAACCGGAGCAATGCGGTAGCCCTTGGCTCCATTATTTCCGGGGCAGGGAATCTCGAGCAGCGGGGCTCGGGGACCACTACGCTTTCCAGCACAAATACCTTCCTGGGTCGTGTTACTGTCTCTGGAGGCACTCTGGAGATCACCAACAATGCTGGTCTGGGCGGAACGAATTTCGGTCTTCCCAACCGCTGGGCAAACCTCACTTCGGTCAATGCGGGTGGGACCTTGAGGATCAATGTCTCTGTGGGCGGAGCCGATGCGACGGCTCAAGTGACTGCAGGCACGACGACAGAGATCCTGAATCTAGATGGGGGAACTCTCTCGCTTAACAACTCCCATTCAACCGGCCCATTTACCACCGTAGCCACCACACTTACAGCTCCCATCATTCTCTCGAAAGACAGCACCATCCATGTCGGCAATACGGGCGCGGCGGTTAGCCATCTCATCACAGGTGAGATCATCGCCCTTCCCGGTGCCGATCTCACCGTCACCGGCGTTGCGACCGGCACTCCCTCGACACTCGTGCTCGCCCCTGCCGCCACCACCGGCGCCCGGTGGGGAACCACCACGATCAATACGAACGGACGCCTTCAGATTGGCAATAACAGCCGTGGCTATGTGGGCACGGGAGCGATCGCCAACAACGGCACTCTCATCACCAACACCAACAACGGCCATCTCGTGCTGGGCAACAATCTCTCCGGAAACGGATCCTTCATCCAAGCCCGAAACACGGTGTATCTCACCGGCGACAACAGCGCCTACACCGGCACATGGACGGTGGGCAGCGTCGCCATTGCGAACGCGGGCGCGGAACTCCGCGTCGGCAATGACACCTACACCGGCTCCCTCGGCTCCGGTGCCGTCACCGTACAAGCAACGGCGGGCAGCTCCCTTCTGCGAACCCACCTCATTGCGGACAGCACCATTACCAACGATATCACGCTAAACGCCGCTACCACGCTGAACGGTCATTTCCTCCGTCAGGGCATCGGCAATGTTTCTTTGACGGGCAACCTGGCGATCGGAGCTACTGCAGGCACCGGCCGCGCCATTCTCCAGACCGAAGCCGGCGGCATCCTCAGCTTCGACGGAACCCTTGTCGGAGGCGGTGCCAGCAACCTTCTCAACATCGTCAACAACGGCATCTTCCGTTTCGGCGGCAGCGCCAGCAACAGCTACCACGGCGTCCTTTCCGGCAACAATGTCTGGATCTTTGATAATGCCGGCACCACCACCCTCCTCGGGGTAAATACGGTAAACGTCGCCAACAACTACATTCGTAAGGGCACTGTTGTCATCGGCACCGGAGGTGTCGACACGATCCAGAACGACAACGACCTTCAAGTCCTCCGGGGTGGCACTCTCCAGGTCGCGGGGAATGAGACGATCGGACTTCTCTATATGCAGCGGGGCGGCATCACCACGATCAACTCGGGCGCGACGCTGACCGTTGACGACAACGCTTCCCAGTTGATCGCCGGTTCCATTCAGGGACAGGGCAACCTGATTCTCGCCGGTGGCAACTCCATGGCGATGTATGGGACGAATACCGCCAGTGGTGCCTTGAGCGTCACCAACGGAACCCTCCAACTCAAAAACCTCGCCAACGCAATCGGATCCTTCAGCACGGTGACCCTGGGCGGTGGAACCACCGGTGGAAAAATCGATTATGTCGGAAGTGGCGAAACCTACAATGGCAATATCACTCTTGCGGGCACGAATACCACGCTGACCGGCGCGGGCAGCAACCGCATCACCGCGAATGGAAACGGAGCCCTGATTCTCAGCGGCAACATTACTTCCAACGCCACTCATACCCTGCAACTCACCGGTCAGACGGGAGGCTATTTCAACCCGATCAAAAATACGATCAGTGGTCTTCTAACCCAATCCGCCGGCACCCTGAGTCTTGCCGTCAATCCGAATGCCGCCAATGATGACCGCTACGGTGTTACCGGACGATGGGCCCTCACCAACGCTGGCAACAACTTCTCGGGCGGAATCAGCGTCGGAGTCGGCATCCTCGAAATCGGGGGAGACCTCGGCACAGGCGGCTCCGTCGCCACGAGCCAGCTGGGAGCGCTGAATGTGTCCCGCACCATTGATCTCGGAACGAACAACTTCGACGGACGCCGTTATGACATGTTCGGCAACACTGACCAGCTCGGTGCCGTAGCGGTCGGAACCCCGACAAACACCCTGATTCCCAACGGATCCATTGGCACGCTGCTCTTCAACAGCACGAATGCGGCCACGTTCATTCTCCCCGCCGGAATCACCATCACCCAATCGTTCAACAGCAGCACCAATCCGGGGGCCGGTCAGATCATCAATGACGGCCTCGGAGCGATCCAAATCCTTGGCAACCTCACCTCGGGGGCTACCGGCAACCGTGTCTGGTTCCTTGATGGCACCAATACGGGAGCCAACCTGATCTCGGGTGTGATTTCCGGGGGAGCAGTGGTTGGAGTGACCAAAGAAGGCACGGGAACCTGGCGAATCAGCAACGCCGCCAACACCTTCACTGGAGTCACCACGATCAATAACGGCACACTCGAAATCGCCGGAGGCGGTGCCATCGGCGACGGCGCGACGGTGGCCATCGCGGGCGCGGGCGGAGACGGTCTTTTCTCCGGTGTCGCCAAACTCAGCGTGATCCAATCGGAAACCATTGGTCTGCTCACCGGCAACATCCTCAGCGAGGCCGAGATCAGTGCGGGACAAACGTTGACCATCGCCGCAGCCGGGACCAATGTCATGAACGGTCTCATCACGGGGGCGGGCAATCTCACTCGCACGACTTCCGCTGCGGCAGCCCAGATTACCGCGACCGCCAAGAACACCTATGGCGGGGTCACGACCATCAGTGCTACTGGTGGTGCCACCGGCAGCACCACCATGCTGGTCTATCATCTTGCCAATGGTGGTATCGCGAGCGGCATCGGTCAATCGAGCAACGCTGCCGCCAACCTTGTCTTCGGTTCCAATACCACCGGGACCCAGGGCGGTATCCTGACATGGTCGGGATACACCAACCAAAGCACCGACCGACTCTTCACCATGGGGCTTGGAACCGCCGGTGCCCGGATCAATGCATCGGGCACAGTGGTTGGAACCACTGCCCCGACCCTGACTTTCAGCAACACCGGCGCACTGGCCTTCGCCGGTGCCGGGACCCGTACCCTGACCTTAGGTGGTGGCACGATAAGTGACAACACCTTCCGTCCTCAGATCACGAATGATGGGGTGAATGCCGTGTCCCTCAGCAAGGTGGATGCCGGCTTGTGGGTAGTCAATCCCGGCGCGGGAGGCAACACCTACAGCGGTGGCACCAGCATCACGGGAGGCACACTTGCGATCCTCGCAGGTAATGCGCTCGGAACCGGAACCATCACCATCAGCGGTGGCGCCGGAACCGGTCTCGAGATCCGCAGCGGCACCACCCTGGCCAACAATATCACCAACTCACTCGCCGACGGTGGCTTCCGTGCCACCAGCGGTACCACAAACATGACCGGGCTTCTCACCTTGAGTGCGCAGGCGCGTATCGCGTTGGACGCGGGTGCCTCGGTCAATCTCAGCAATGCGACCTCGGCTCTGACCGGGAGCGGCACCTTGTTGAAATTCGGCAACGGCACCCTTGTTCTTTCCGGAGTAAACGGCGCGGGTTGGACCGGTGCCACGATCGTCCGGGACGGCGTTCTGGAGCTAAACTACGGCACCAACAACACCAGCAAACTGGCTGACGGAGCGGCGCTGACCATCGGAGGCATCGGGGCTCTGACGACACTCGGGGTGGACAACAACGTGGGCGGCCAGACCAATATCTTTGGACAGGGCGGGGGAACCATTCATCTCTCAGGGGCGAGTGGAAACCACGTCGAAGTAGTCAGTAGCACCACGATCGACACCGGTTCCAACTCGGTCATCCGGTCAGGTGGCAATACGGCCGTGCTCCGCATGAATGCCATCACTCGCGGGGTGAACCAGGGCACGATCGATTTCGGAGCCGACGGCATCGCCGACACTGACTCTGCAAACACCAATGGAATACTTGGCACGGCCACCACCGGTGCGTTTGCCACGGTAAACAAACGGAACTGGGCATTCAATGCCACCAGCGGATCCGATGGAGCGATCAACGGTCTCGCCTCCTACTCGGTCAATACCTTTGGCACGGGTCTCAACACCGACATCACCTCCGCCGCAATCAACACCGGTGCTGCGACCTTGAGCAATACGATCCGTTTCAACGCCAATCAGGCCACTACGCTGACCCTCGGAGCGGCTTTTGGGGTGCAGGGCACTGCGGTCGGTCTCCAGGCGGGCGGTATCCTCGTCACGCCCGATGTGGGTGCCTTCACTACGATCATTGAGGGAGGACCGCTGCAAAATGCTGCCAGTACTGTCAACTTCGCCACCATCGTCCACCAGCACAATACCGCAGGAGCCCTGCAGATCGATTCTGTCATCCAGAACAACACGCTCGCGATCGCACAAGGTCTGACGAAAACCGGAGCGGGTAAACTTTTCCTCACGGGACTTAACACCTACACGGGTGTCCTCAACCTCTACGAGGGTGAGATCCAGGTGGGCGGCACCGCTGCCGCACCGACAGTCGCGACCAATGCCTACCTGGGCGCTCTGGGAGCGGCCACTCAAGGCAATGTTATCAACATGGCCATCGGATCGACGCTGCGATTCCTGACCACGAATTCATCGGTCTACAACTCGGGCACGATCACCGGTGACGGGCACATTATTTTCGACAGTGGAAACCAGGGAGTCGTTCTTTTCGACGACGACAACGTCAATTACTACGGAGAAATCACCCTTAGCGGGGGCACCATCCGGGTCGGTTCGAATAACAACGCCCTTGGAAACGTGCGGGGACGTCTTGCCATCAACAACAGCGTGAACTTCGTTTTTGTCGACGCACGTTCGATCAACAAGGTCACCGACTACAGTGAAGGCAGCGTTTTGAACGTGACCTCCCTCGTCGGCGGCACCTTCAGCGGAGTGCAGAATTTCAACAACAGCACCACTGCGGGGCTTGAGTTCAACATTGGCGCGCCGACAACCGCAGGTACCGTCGGCCTGAACATTTCCGGTGTTATCTACGGCAGCAATGGCTTTACCAAGACGGGCAATGGCATCCTGCAGCTTAGCGCGAACAACTTCGCCGACGTTTACGACGGTTTCACCGGAATCAACAAAACGCCGACCTTGCTCGGGCAGATCGATATCGCTGGAGGGGTTGTCTACCTCGCGAGCGACGGTGAAGTGCGCAACCTGGGTGCGGTCGGTGCCGGAAATGAGACGATCGTCAGAAGTGGCGCTTCGCTCGATCTCCGTAATGCCGACCTCAACTGGAGCAACGATACCGACGCGAATCGCGAGATTATCGAAATATCAGGAACCGGATTCAACGGTACCGGTGCCCTACGGAACTCCTCAGGCACCGGCCAGGTATCCCACCTCAAACTCGATTCCAATGCCACCGTCAATTCCGGCGGTTCGGCCAACGGTTCCGTTCTTGTCCTCGGCGTCTTTGACACCAATTTGCGCAACGGCAACAGCCTCATTGGTGCCTATACTCCCAACCGCCCGATCATTAACGGAGGTGGCTTCGACCTCACCGTGCAGGGCGGACGAGTCGCCTCAGACAACTTCATCATCTCCGACCCCAGCTTTTCTTCGGCGCTCAACAAGCTCATCATCCGGGAGGGGGGTACCGTCATCCGTCACGAGATTAACGCCCCTCTGGCGGAGTCGGGCATTTCATCCGCCAATATCACTAATGGTATTGAGATCGGTTATGGCGGGGTCACTGCCGCCGACCTTACCGCATCAATCGCCGGAACCGGAGTCAATGCGGGTGCCCGCCTGCGATTTGATAACTGGTTTGGCACTTCGCCGCACACCGTGAAAATCTCCATGGATGGAGTCATGGCTGCCGGTGCTGCCGGATCTCCCGGGGGAACGCGCAGCCTCGCAGGTGGACACAACTACCTGCAGGCCACCTACTTCACTATTCCGAACGGACGAACTTATCTCAATGGCGAACTCGCCCTCACCGGCACGGCGAACCGGAACATCATCATTTCCGACACCAGCGGGAACTACTCGGTGCAGGAGCAGGGCAACACGACCGTAAGCGCCGTAGGTAAGATGATCATCGGCGGTGCCATCACCGGCAGCGGTGGTTTTTCCAAGATAGGCTTTGCCGAAACCCGCCTGACTGCCAACAATACCTTCCAAGGCGACCTTAATGTCCTCCGCTTCGGCACAGCGTCCTCGCCTTGGCAGAGCAACACGGTGAAGATCAATGGCGTCGACTACCCGATGCTCGGTCTCGCCGAAGGCTGGGCCGAGTGGGGCCTCACCCTCAACGGGGCGAATGGTGCCATCTCTGACGTTGCCAACATCAATCTCCAGCGCCGCGGCATGATCACGCTGGACAACACGACCCGCCTCGCGGCGACCTCGGGCGTGGCAGGCGGCAACAACAATAACCGTATCGCCAATGACGCGGTCCTGAATCTGAACAACGGTTGGCTCCGCCTCAATGGCGGTGCTGTGACCAACACTGAAGCTTTCGGCACTGTGAATGTTTTGGGAGGAACCAATATCGTCGACCTCTACGGCACGGATGGGTCCGGTGCCGACCTCGATATCTCGATCGACACTCTCAATCGCACGGCAGGAGGCACGCTCCGTTTTGCCAATCTTGACGCCACATCAACCTTCTCCAACGCGCTTACGGCGGACGAAAACGTCAGGATTGCGGTGACCACGCTCAATGCCACTCAGATCGGGGGCGGCGGCGCTGCGAACACTTCAACCCGCAGTATCGTCCAGGGGGTCTTCGGCGGAACCATTCCGATGGGACTGGACACGGATCTCCGGATTCTTGCCTTCAACAACGGAAACTTCAGCGACCTCTGGAACCAGCAGCGCAACCTGCAGTTCCTTGCCGGAAGCCACTTCATGACCTACGAGGGGGGATTCCTCAGGCCGCTCGATGATGACGAGTATTTCACCCCGGTTGACGGGATCCTCAGTTCAGCCACTGCAGCCAACCAGAACGTCAATCTCAGTGACGTGCTCACCCAGGTGAAGGATAATACCACGATCAACTCGCTCCGTTTCGGGGTCCTCCAGGATCACGACGGTTCCGGCGGTACCCTCAATGCGGACACGACCGCGATGGGAATCATCGATCACCATGCCATCACCCTCAACGTTGACGGCACCCTCAAGATCACCTCGGGCATGATCAGCAGCGCCTATTTCACGATCGGCAATACCTCAAATGCCAGCACATTGATTCTCGGTGGAGCGCTCGATTTTGACGGCAAAGAGGCCATCATCAACCACCAAAATGGATACTACAACACCACCTCCGGAGTGATCTCGGGAGGTAGCTTTGAGATCCGATCCGCGATCACCAATGCCGACGGGTTGACCAAAACAGGATTCCAGCAATTGGTCCTCGACGGGGCGAATACCTACACCGGCGTCACCACCATCCACGATGGCACGATTTTCCTGCGCAATGGGAGAAGCGCCCTGGGTGCGGGAGGTAACGGGAACGGCGTCGTCATCACCGGGAACGGAAACTTGAACAGTGGCAATGGTGTTGTCGTTGGGACAGCGGCGGCCCGCGAGGACATCTATATCGGTGCCCTGAATGGTGACAACCAGGTTATGCGCACTGACAATGATGTCACGGTCTGGAACTCCAATGTCATTGTCGATAACGTGGATATCTCCGGCCAGACGATCTTCACCCCGCGGATCCGCACGGACAACAGCGCCACGAGCATCATCACCGGCAACATCGCCGGTGGGGACACGGCCATTAGCAATGACGTGGTCCAGATTGATTCGCGAGTGGTTCAGTTCGACACTGCGGGCAACAACGTTTTCATTCTTCGCGGTGTGATCGGCGATCGCTTCGACGGATCAGGCAATGCCATTGCCATCGCGGACCCCATTTCCATGCTTCCCACGATCGCCGGGGTGCGCACGAATGAGAACGAGGTGCTTCGCGTCACCCTTGCGGGGGGCACCACTGAAAGCAATTTCATCCTCGAGCGTCAATACAACGCTGCTGGCCGACTCAGGCTCACTCAGGGCAACCTGTTCATCAACTACGATCCCAACGCAGTTGGGAATGATGGCTCGGGATTCTGGACCAATACGGCAATGAGCCGCATTCCAGGGGCAAACTCGAACGCCAACTACGCGCTGAACGGCAACTCCACTCACCAGGGAATCGGGTTTGAAGGGGGAAGCATCTTCCTGACACGTGCCGGGCAGGTCTTCAACATGGCCGAATTCACGACCTCCGCTGCCACGGCGAAGTATATGGGTGGCATCAACGATAGCGGCACGGTGACCTTCGGAACCGGAACCGGAACCCTGACAATCGGTGGTGCTCTTCAAAACTTCCACGCACAGGATGGCGGCACCGTTGCCATCGCGTTGCGGCTCGCAGGTGCGATCGGAACAGCCCCGAACAACTTCAACTTCCATAAGCAGGGGCGCGGCACGGTGGAGTTGCAGAACTCGACCGCAGGAGCAACGTCGACCGACTCGAACTTCATTCTCGCGGGCGGCACCCTGGTATTGAATCACACTGCGGCCACCAGTGTCGCTCTGGTTGGAATCCAGAACGCCCGCTTTGACGGTGGTTCGCTCATCTCCATCGCTTCCAGTGGTGCCAACACCACGGAAAATTTTGCCACCGACAACGCGGCTAACCGGGTTCTTAACTACAGCTTCGGGGGCACGGAAATCGTCGCGCGCACGGTCAATGCTGGAACGGCACGCAACATGACGATCAACATGGGCAACGCCACCGCAAGCAACTTCACCCGCGGTCTCGGGGCGACAGGAAACCTGGTCGAGGACAGCGCGGCAGGAGGGACGGCCCAGATCACGTTGAATTTCGAAGCGGCCAACACTGCCGCCACGAAAGACGCCATCATCACCTGGCTGACCTATGGCACCCTTGCCCGGACCGCGACTGATTTTGCGATGGTCGCGAGCGCCAGTAGCAACGATATCCGCGCCTTCAGTACGATTCGCGCGGTCGGCGACCTGAATAACAACGTCGCGACCTGGACACCGGCCGGCGTAGGCGTTGGCAACATTTCGGAAAACGGAGGAGCCGGCTTCAGCGGGACCCTCGCCGGACCACTGACGCTGAACAGTCTTCGTTTTGACTCCCATGCGGAAAGCACGGTGGACCTTGGTGCCAACGTCCTCACCATCGCCGCTCCGGCTTTGGCCCAGTCGGCGGGTGCGATCCTCGTCAGCAGCAACGTCGGGGCTTTCGACAAGACAATCACCGGCGCGATAGGTGCCGGGATCACCACGACCGGGGGACGGAGCGAACTCGTGTTCCATCATTTTGGAACAGGTAACTTGAACCTGAACGTTCCCATCACCGGTACGATCAGTGTCACCGTCGCAGGTCCGAGCACCACCAATGCCGCGACCATCGGAACTACCGGAGCGGTCGTCTTCAATGGTGCCAACACTTACACCGGCCAGACCTTCATCAACGGAGCTGTCCTCAGCTTCAGCAATGCCGCTCAACTCGGCACCAACACGACGGCGGCGACGGCGACCACAGCGGCCATCGTGATGAACGGCGGAACCTTGCGCTACACCGGAGTCGGCCTCCAAAGCCTTGGAGCCAAAGGCATTCTCTTTCAGGGCAATGGTGGCACGATCGACGTGGCGGACGGCTTGGGTGAACTCTATATCGATGGCGACATCGCCTCCGACAGCCTCTACCGCGGCGACCTCATCAAGGTCGGTGCGGGCACGTTGACGCTGAACGGGGTGACGGTCAATGCGACCAATGCTAACCAACCCGGAAACGGCCTCTTCCGCGGGCTGATCGATGTCCGTCAGGGCACCCTGCGAGTCAATGGCGATGTCGGCAACGCGGCGGCATCCGCCACGGCGCAGGCCAGCTCCACCATGTTTGGGACGAGCAACAGCTACATGGATGGCACGATCTTCCGCTCCGGCACCAATCTGGCCATCCAGATGGGCAATGCCAATGACACGGGGGATTGGTTCCTCGACGAGTGGATGACCTTCAAGGGCAACAACTACGTCTCCGTCGGCACCATCAATACCCAGACGGTCAACACAAATGACACCGCCACCACTGGCGTGCTCAATCCTGTCGCCTTCAACCCGAACAACGAACGGACCGTCAACCTTGGCGGTGTCATCACCGTGGAAGGGACCACGACCTTTGACGTCGTGCCCGGACAAACCCTCCGTCTCGGATTGACGAACCAAGTCAACGTCGGCACGACGGCGAGCGGCTATCTGACCGGCTCCGGCACCATCATCAAGGATGGTCAGGGCACCATGACACTGAACACGAACAATCCTGACTTCACGGGGGCGATTACTGTTCTCCAAGGCCGCCTCACCGGCGTTGGCCAGGCTGATTTCTTCGGCACGGGATACACGGTGGCCAATGGAAGCAAGGTCATCACCCTCGGCTCCGCGGACCGTCAGGGCACGGTTGAACTCACCCTGACGAGTGACAGCATCCATGGCGGCACCATTGAGCTGAACCACAACCTGAATGTCGTTTATAACCCGGTGCAGACGAAACGACTCCTTCTGGAAACCTTCGTCAACGGCAGCCAGATCGAGCTGAATGGCAACATCACCCTTAATGACAACCTCCAACTCTACATCAATGATGCGGCGGAAGTGGGTGGCAGCCAGAACTACGTGAACCTCAACGGAAAGATTCTCGACGGCACCACAACGTCCGGCAACCTCGTCTTCACCTCGGACGATACCGGCGGTGCCAACGACAACACCAGTGGACGCGTCTTCAACTACCTGGTGCTGCGGAACGACAACAGCGGTTGGACCGGTGATGTCCGCGTCAACAGCCAGACCAGCTATGATCAGGACCAGACCGCGATTCTCCGTCTTGAGCACGCCAGCGCACTCGGGGCGGTCAATGACGTCGACATGGGCTTCAACTCCATCCTCCAGGTGGGTGGCGGAGCACGCACCATCGGTGCCTTGAGCACCAACGGTGGAGTCGGCCCGTTCATCGGGGAAAGCGCCGGCGGCACGATGGGGGCCAGCAGCAACGGCACCTCGGTCATCATCGAGAACGCCACCTCCACAGCGGGCACGCTCACCATTACCCAGTCCACCCCATCCAGCACCGAAGTGCAATGGAACGCCTATTTCCGCGACGGCTCGCTCAACAGCGAGTTCTTCGCTCCGGGCATCCATCCAACTGCGGCAGCCGCCCTCAACATCGTCAAGGCCGGAGCGGGATGGGCCACCCTCACGGTGGATAATAACCAAACCGGCACTACGACCGTCACCGGGGGTATTCTCCAGGTCGGTCGCGGGGGCGTGGGTGATACGGGTGCCTTTGGAGGAACCGGCAATCGCTTCACCTCGAACGCTGGAACCATCGTATCGGGCACCGGGGCCATTCAGGGCAATGCGGCTGCCGCCAACAGCGTTCTCATCAACGGCAATCTCCGCCCCGGTGACGAGGCGGGAGGATCGATGGGAACTCTGCTCGTGAACGGAAACCTCACCCTTGGCGCGACCTCGGTGACAACCCTGCAGGCGCAGCGTGCATCGCACACTGCGATGAATGCTCTCAGCATGCACGATTCCGCCTACGGCACCTGGAATACCGCCAATGCAGACGGATCCGACGCCCTCTACGGCCATCTCCTGGATGATCCCATCACTACCTTCCAGCACGACCAACTCCGCATTTCCGGAACCCTCACGGTGACCGCCGGAGGCAAGTTCTCCCTTTCCAACAACGGTTACAATCCGACGGAAGGTGACATCTTCAACGTGGTCGACTGGACTGGTGGCGGAGCCCTCGGAATCAATGTAGGAGGAACCGTCTACAACGGAGGAACTTTCCGTACCGGCGGTGAGACCGGGACCGACCTCGACCTCTTCCAGTTGGGCTTTGGCTATGTCTGGGATGTCAGCAAGTTCAACACGACAGGGGTGTTGATGGTTGTCAGGGGCGAGTCACGTCAGTTCTACTGGAACGGAGATCAGGATGGCAACTGGAACACTAACAATACCGGAAATACCAACTGGCTTGATGCTCCGGCGGGAACCGACCCGGCGAGCACGCCGACGATTACGGATGATGTCTTTTTCACTGCTACTTCGGCGACAAACTTCAGCACGACGCTTGGAACCGATATTGGCATCAATTCTCTCAACTTCGGTGGCGGAGCCAATGCGGGCAACTCGGTGACCGTGGCGACAGGTGCCGATACCCTGACGATCTACAGCGGTATCAACCAGGTCCTCGGCTCGGCGGCGAATACCATCAGCGGCGATGTCGAAATGGCGAAAGATCAGACCTGGACAAACAACAGTGGCAATGACCTGACTGTCAGCGCCACGGTTGGTGGCAATGCCGGCCTCACTACGGCTGGAACCGGAAAAATCATCCTTTCGGGGGCGAATGATTACACCGGAACAACCACTGTCAGCGCCGGAACCCTTCAACTGGGGTCGGGTGGAACGGGCGGTTCGCTCAACACCGGCAGCGCCATCACCGTGGCTTCGGGAGCGACCTTCGCGGTCAACCAGAGTGACACGGTGACCCAGGGCACGGACTTCAGCAACGCCCCCATCACCGGGGCGGGAAGTTTCACCCAGGCCGGATCCGGAACGACGGTGCTCAATGAAGCCAATACCTACAGCGGCGGCACCAACATCAATGCTGGTGTTCTTCAGGTTGAGGATGCCGGTGCTCTTGGGACCGCAGGAACGATTGATTTCGGCGGTGGCACCCTGAAATACACCGCGACCAACACGGAAGACTATTCCTCCCGCATTGCGAACAGCACCAGCGCCATCTCGGTTGACACCAACGGGCAGGACGTGACCTACGCCACTGCTTTGGCGGCCAGTAACACGGGCGGGTTGACCAAGACGGGCGAGGGAACCCTCGAATTGACCGGATCCAACCTCTATACCGGCAACACCTCGATCGATAACGGAACTTTCCTGGCCAATAACGCGAGCGGAAGCGCCACCGGGGGAAGCACGGCCATTTCGGTGACCGGTGATGCCGTCCTCGGGGGATCGGGAACGGTGGGTACAACTGGTGCAACCACCACGATCGGAAATGGAGCGACCCTTACCGGGGGAACCGCCGGCACCGTGGATGAGCTAAGCTTTACCGGGGATCTGGTGGCTCAATCCGGTAGTATCTGGCTGGTCGATCTGGTCGAGAACAGTAATGGAACCACCGATCACATCAATGTCAGTGGCAACCTCACCATTTCCGGAGCGATCTTCACGGCGGGTGATTTTGCCAACTCCCACACGCCGAACAACAGCTATGTCATCGCGACCTATGGAGGAAACCTGACCGGTGAGTTCGACTTTGGTGGTGCCTGGCTCAACGACACTGAACGCACCCTCGATGGAGGTCAGTATCTGATCAACTACGGTGGTGGTTCGAACAGCTTCATCACCCTGACCGCTGTTCCTGAACCGGGCACCTTTGGTCTCCTCGGTCTGGCTCTGGCCGGACTGGGCTTCCTCCGCTTCCGCAAGCGCCGCCAGAAAGCGGCCGCTGCGGTCGATGGGGCGGGGAAGTGACGCGGGCAGAGCAGGAATCGTCGATACCCGGCTTTAGGGTAGGTCAACGGGATGGCATTGCCTTCGCCTCCGTTCGTGTTCATTGGTTTGATCGTCCTCTTCGCCCGGGCGGAAATTGCGCGTCGTTGGGCAGTCCGAAATCCCTCATTTAGACCCATTGCCAAAAATCTTTGCCGAAAAAAGTCTTTTCCGGATTTGGGGATTCTCTCGCTTCGCTCGGATCTCGAATCAAGACCGGCCAAAATTGCCCGTGGCTGCCTTGTTCCCGGGGCGCCGGTCCGATCGGTCACGCAGTCCGCTGCGCTTTGCCGTCACTTACGTTCAGCCCTCCGGGCTGCCTTTCAGGCAGGCTATGTCGCAAGCTTCATTCTCCGTCACGCCTTGCCCCGGAAAATTTTGACTCGATCTTTTCGGCAAATCTTTTTGGCAAAGAGTCTAAACGATTACTCGCAGGAATCGGAGGGAATAACTTTCCCCACTAGTGGTGGCAGGAAAGGTGGGATTTTTCGCGCTTCCTTGTAGCGCCCAATCGGACCGGAACTGTCAGATCAATAAACGATCATTAGAAAACAGTGAAAATACAGTAGTGATGATTATAACAGAGAATTACAACCATTAGACTGGACATCGGTCTTGATGCTTGAATCGGAGGGGGGTAATACTTTCTAAAAGCGAAATAGTTTCATACGATTTCATTTCCGTAACTCCCTGTCGTGTGCTTATCTACAAGCTTTGTCGGGAAAACTCAGACCCCTTATTTCCCCCCTTCCTCCTCGACCGTTTCTCAAGCAGGCGCCTTCGTTTGGTTGTTTTTAAGTTCCTGCGAGTACTCACTCTCTCCACACTTCGAACCCTAATGAGAATCTCCCGTATTGATTCCAGTTACCGCAAGACGGCAGCAAGGCTAATTGCCCTTCTTTCCGTGATCGTAATTGGCATGAGTCAATTTACCCTCCGCACTAGCGCAGCGACGGCAGATTGGGGTGTTTCGCAGTCCGGATTGCCGGGCACTTATTCATGGCAACATCGGTTCAACTGGAATGCTAACGGGCTTCATCAGTCCGCGGCAGCCATCTCAAATGCGATTGGTGATGTTGCCAATCTCAATCTCTTGAACCTGCTCGGGCATCAGACGATCAATTTGAATGGAGCAGTCACACTGGGGACGCTGAATATCGGAGATACGAGCGGCCAGCAGAGTTACGTCATCGCTCCGGGCGCTGGTGGAAGCCTCATTTTTAATAACAGTGGCACCGCGGCAATCAACAAATCGGGAATCGGATCCGATGTTATTTCTTCTAATGTCACGCTGACAAATCCGGTCAATATCGATGTGATGGATGGTCGTCTCAGTTTATCGGGACTACTGAGCGGTGCGGGAGGTATCACCAAGAATGGAACGGGGACACTCATCCTGAGCGGTAGTGCTTCGAACACCTACACCGGAGTGACGACTCTGAATAACGGCATCACTCTGGCGCTTATGCAGGGGAACGGGTTGAATGCGCTCGGGACCACCGCGGTGGGCCAGCACACCATCATTAACAGCGGGGCCACATTTGCCATCGCAAACGACATGGACAATGCCGGTGTGGGAACGCAGTCCACCGGGGGATACGCAAACAACGAAATTTTTGTCATCAATGGCGACGGTTATCTTGGACAGGGCGCCTTGCGAAAAATAATGGGACGGGAGCAGGACTCTCTCGGGGGGGCGATCACCATGGGTAGCGCTGCCCGGCTTCAGGGAGACTTCAGCACCCTGAACCTCTCTGGAACCTTCAATGTGTCACACACACTTACGGCTTCCGGAGCAGCGGGCTTTGTCTCCCTAGGCGGGGTTGTCTCCGGCTCGGCGGACATTATTCACTACGGCATCTCGGGATTCCGGATGCAGAGCAATGCCAATACCTATTCAGGAACGATCACCTCGAATCTCGGCGAGATCCGTGCAGACTCAGGCGATACCACCACTGGAGTAAACCCCTACTCTAATATCTCCGCGCTAAATCTGCGCAATTCCGCGTTGCGCCTGGTGTTCCTGCAAACCGGTGGTACGGCCCCGAACGTTGCCAATAACCGCTTTTCCACCACCGCGCCCATCTCGATGCGTTCCAGTCTAATCAATCTGGAGAACTCGGGCTTCACCGCCGGGGGCAGCCTTATCACCTACGATGCGGCTCAGGCCTTCGGTGTCACCACGCTGGAAAGCGGTGGCAACAAAATTTACTTTCGCTCCGCTGCCGCAGCTTCGGGTTCCGTCACGATGACTTTCGCCAATCTGCTCAAGCCGAATCCAGGCACCACGCTGGAATTCCAGATCGACTCTCTCACCGCGGGAGAGTTGGGAACCAGCACGAAACACCGAATCATCAACTCCGCCCTCGAAGCCGGTCCAACAACCGTCCCTTTCCTTGGCGGTTGGGCATTCTACGACCGTGAATTCCTGAAATATGTGCCCGTCGCCAGCGGCGGTCATGGCTATCGTAAACTCGAGAACGCAGACCAGGCCATCGACACCGCCGAGGGCACCTGGGCCGGAGGTCAAAACATACGGATGACCTCCGCCAACCGAACGCTGAATCTCAATACCAGCATTAACTCTCTCAACATTCGCAGCACCACTGCACGCACCCTTTCCGGGAACCCGGGCACCACTCTGGTGATCGAGTCCGGAGGCATCATCACCAGCGACGCCACCCATACGATTTCGGTGCCCTTCCTAACCGCCGGCGCTGCGGGTGGATATCAACTCTACAATATCGCCTGGAACAGCAATAACATCCGATCGTCCATCGTAGATAACGGCGGGAATGCCGTCTCCTTTATCAAAACGGGCCCCAACACCACCTCTTTTTTCTCAAATAATACTTATACTGGTACTACTTACCTCGTTGAAGGCATGTTCCGGGACATTATCGGGGCACGCAATATCTCTGCTCTTGGCTCAGGAAACCTCAACATGTCCGGTGATGCGGATTCACAGGCCGCCTATGAGACGGATCGTGACTTCACCCGGGCTCTGGGAACGGGTGCCGGTGAGGTGCAACTGACCGGTGGGGGCGGTTTTGGAGGTGGGAGCGTCGGATTCTCGGCTTTGGGCGCGCCGGTGGATGTCAATTTTGGTGGGGCCGGGGCGACTGTGACCTGGGGTAGCGCCACCTTTAATCCGGGAATCTTCACCCTGAATGGAGGTAACGCCACCCATGTGGTGACGATGGTAAACGGCATCGATCTCGGAAGTGAGCAGCGCTACATCCGTCTGGATGGCAACACTTCAGGCGGTAACCGGGCAGTTCTGGGCACGATCACCGGAGATCTCAGTAATGGTGGTGTCGTTAAGCGCGGCGGAGGGGTTCTCTACTTTGACACAGCGAAGACTTACACTAACTCAACCATCCTTTCAGAAGGTGAACTCTGGCTGCGGGGTTCGGGCACTGCCGGCGCGAATGTGACCGGTAATGATATTTTCATCAATGCGGGTGCCAGACTCATTATTGACTCACCCACAAATATCGGCAGCCGGCAGCTGATCTCTCTTCAAAACAATAGCGATGACACGCCTGCAGCGATCGCCTTTGGATCCGGTTATGGCACTGGCAGTGATATCCGATTCCACAGCTACATTAGCAGCCTGAGTTCCTCGGTGCCGCAGACCGGTGCGTTTGACATTTTTATCGCCAACCAGCAGACCGGGACTGACCGCCGTAATCGCATCGCGGTTCAACTCAGCGGCAATCATAATTTCTCCACTGACTTGCTAGCGCAGATCAAATTGGTGGCCCCGGATGTACAGACCTGGTTCGGTGCTGATACCGGGAACGGCACCTACACCGGAAGCACCCTGACTGCTACCGGACGAGATAAAGCGACCGCTGGTGTAACCTGGCAGGGGCACTTTCTCGGGACCGGCGGCGGTACTCTCACCATTGCCAACAGCAATGTCCTTACCGGGGCATTCTCCTTAACTGTGGGTGCTATTGATCAGACCTTCCGAACCAATATCGGTGGTCTGGTGTATCTACCCAATTCACAGAATTACACCGGAACGGTAACGCAGACCGTCGTCACGGCACTCACGGCGGGCAATTTGATCGGCAACTCGGGCATCCTCGTAGTCGGCCGGAATGGCGCGCTCAACGCCGCCAATAACAACATCTCTCTGCGCGGGGGCGAAATCCGGCTCGGGGTGGATACCGACAACGGCTTTTTCGGCCAAACGGACACCCAGTACTCGGCGAGGAACATCTTTGTGAAAAGCGCGAACGGGGTGTTTCGCACCATCTCGCTCGGTGGCGCCTACTTCGGTACCGTGACCTTGAACGACCTCACGATGCGCATGGACGACGCGGACCGGGTCTTTTCAGTCAATCGCATCGGCACCAACTACATTAACACCGTTTTTAATGGTGCCGTCTCTCTGGAAAATGGAACGACCGCCCGCAGTGCATTCTTTGATGTGGGAGATGACAACAATTTCCACTCGGGTCTCGGCAACCTGACTTTCAAGGGGATCATCAGTCAGACGGGCGCCGGTGCGGTGAGTCTGCAAAAACGCCAGGGTGGCGTTCTTATCCTCGCAAATGACAACACCTATTCCGGTAGCACCCAGGTGCAGCAGGGACGCCTCGTCCTCGCCCATACGGGCGCAGCAGGCAACGCCGGATCCAATATTGTCATGGAACTGCAGAACGATCGTCGGGGTGATCTTGAGTTCCGGCTCGATGGGGCCGGGGCGTTCGTGTTCCAGAACAACATCGTGACCTCAGGAAATGATGGCGGGGAGACGAGGGTCATCACGGTCGGTTCACTCGACGGTTCGACCTCGGATAAAGTGGTGCAGCTCAACGGCAACTTCACGATCGGCCACGGTGGCACCCATGCGGCCAATGGTACCGGCAGCAGCGCGATCTTTTTCGACGGGTTCAACGGATACGATTTTGAAGTGCAGGGAACGACCACTCTGAACCGCAGTATCGTCTTCCGCACGCGCGGGGCTATCACCACCCTGAGCGGTGTCGTTGCCGGCGCGGCGGCGAATACGCTCGAGAAGTCCGAGCAGGGCACGCTGATTCTCTCGAACAATAACACCTACGCCGGCAATACAGCAGTCTACAACGGTTACCTCGTCGCCGGCCATGACAACGCTTTCGGTACGGCTGTCACCGATGTCGCTTTCGGTGCATCGACCACCTTTTCCCAGATCCTTGCCTCCGGAGTCAGGAACATCAGCCGTAATTTCATCAACTCGGCAACTGGCAGCACGCAGACCCTTGGTGGTCTTGATGCCGGAGCAAAGACCTTCAGCGGTAACATCACCACCACTCGAGCCATTAATCTTACCGCGGCCACTGGCGGCGACACCACCTTTGCCGGAACGATCAGCGGGGCAGGCGGCATCGCCAAGGTGGGAAATGGAACGGTGATACTCAATCAGACCGCTGGCACCGGGAACTCCTACACGGGGCCGACCATCGTAAATCAGGGAATCCTGATCGGAGAAGCAAAGGCGGCGGGCAGTCCTTTCGGCGTCAACAGTGTCTTTACCGTGACCAATGGAACACTGAGGTTGAATAACAACACAGGCGTGAGCAATATTACCGCTTCTACGGCGGCCCTGAACATCAACACCGGAAATGCGGCCCTGGTTGTTGATAGCAGCGGTGGCGATCCTACTTCCTTCCGGTTCGGCTCTCTCGTCCGCACCAACAGTGCCACACTGACAGTTAAAGGGATCACCACTGACATTGGAACTGCGGGGGATGAGATCCTCTCGTTTACCACAGGTCCGACTTTGCTCAACGGTACGATAGGAACCTGGGCAGCGGTTCAAGCCTCGGGTAGCAATGCCGCTCACTACGCTGGCTTCACTGGCGGCAACATTGTTACTGCCACCTATGGCGGCACGGGCAACCTGGACACCGCTGCCGGGGACACCCAGCTTTTTGATGCTGGAGCCACCGGCGGAACATTAACGGCCAATCGTTCCGTCTACGCATTTCGTACGAATGCGAACGTGGCTATGGGCGGGTTCACCCTCAACCTGGGCAGTGCCAACGCAGCGACGCTCGGACAGGCCGGGATGATCCTGAATGCCGGTGCTGACGTCAGCGGAGGGACCATCAATTTCGGAACCAACGCCCTCAACATTTACACCGATGATGCCGCATTCTCCACCATCAGTGCGGGGCTTACCAACTACCGTAACAATCTGGACAGCGTCCTCTCGACCGGCGATCCCGGCGTCCCCAATTCCAATGTCCTCGTCAAGTATGGCCCGGGAACTCTGGAACTCTCCGGCGCCAATACCTTCCAGGGTAATATCCAGGTAAATGGAGGAACCCTGAGCCTCACGGCGGCCAACGTCATCCCGACCTTTTCCAATCTAAATGCGGTCACCGGCTCTATCGTCACGATTCGCCCCGGGGCGACGGTGAAACTTAACGGCTTCAATCAGGAGTTTGGCAACCTCGGAGGAAGCAGCGCAGTGAGCGCAGTTCAGAATATCGGCGGGACGCTCGATCTCGGAACCGCCACTCTGACAGTGGGCCGCCAGAGCAGCAACCAGGTATTCTCCGGCCAGATTATCGGCGGAGCCGGTTCGAAGATTGTCAAGATTGGCACCGGTCGACTCACGCTCGATAACTGGGATGCTTCGATTCCAAATTCGGTCGAGACGGTTGACATCCTTCAAGGTGTCTTTACCACCCTCGCCAATGACCAGTCATGGGGCACACCATCCGGCTTTGCCAGTTCCATTCCGGTATCAACCGATGTGCTTCTTCGTGGCGGCGAGTGGGAAGTGCGGGTCTTCGGCGACAGTACGACCAACTTTCAGGTCATCGCCCTCGGCAACAACATCACCCACACGGGAGGCAACTCTATCCTAGACATTGATCGGGCCGGGGTTTCTGGTGCCTCGAACAAGATTGTCACCTTCGGCAATCTGAGCCTCGATAAGCAGCTCCTCCTCATCACCGGGAGCAACGCAAATTACCCGCGATTCGACGGACTCACCACCCTGACAAGTAACGCCCGCATTCAGACGGACGCTCCGCTTCTTCTGAACGGCACCATCGCGGGCAACTACACCCTCACCAAAACAGGCGGCAGCAATCTGGAGATTGGAGCTGACAACAGTGCCTGGAGTGGTGGCACCGTGGCGACGGATGGTATTATCCTCTTCGGAACCCGGCTGCCCGAAGATTCCTCCCGTTACATGGCTGGAAATTCCAATGTGTTCAGTTACAGCGCCTCGGCCAACCTCGGGACGGGCGACATCGTTATCAATCGCAATACCAGCATACGGATCAACGCACCGACAAACATTCTGACCGCTCAGGGTCAGCGGGTCCAGATCTTTGGCAGTCTTCTCGGCAACCTGCCCCGTATCGACATCGGAGTTGATGCCCCCATCACCAGCTATGGACTGCGTTCCACCAGCAATGGTGCCTTGAATCTCGGTTTACATGACGGCTTCTACACCAGCACGATCGATCAAGCCAAACTCGGCAACGGCAAGTGGGGACTGGGTGCCTGGGACACCACCTTCTACACCGCCGCCACCATGGGCGCAGGCGCCGATAATGTTTATCGCTTCCTGGGTTCCAATGCCGCGGCACTCGGCATTGCCAGCTCAAATGCGTTATCCGGCACCGCCAGCCTCTGGGTTGGTGCCCCCCAGCATTTCAATGGTTTTGCTCTGGCAAACACCTCAGCGAGCATCCGTCTTTACGGAGACCAGTCCTACACCGGCAACACCACTATTTTCCGAAGCGACAATACAGGGAACACCAATAACTTCATGGAGTTCATGGGGGATCTGAAAACGCCCGTGATTGATGTGTTCGGTCGTCTCACCGCGCGTGGTGATGGACGCTTTACTGATGATAGCGGAAATCAGGTCAACACGGTCAACCTCTATCAGGGATCGACCCTGCGGCTCGACTACAACATGGATGTCAATGACTCAATGCTGATCTCCCGGTTGGACAACTCGAACCTAGGACTGGAGTCCGACGAGAATAAGTGGGGCGATTCGACGGCGATGACTCTCGACGGTGCCGCCCTGAACCTTTTCAACAGCAGTGGTCGCCAGAATCACGAAAGGGTGGGGCAAATCACCGTGAAGAACGGAGCCGAGATTTTTCTCGAACGAAATGGCACCAACGGACAGATCGGGTTGAGCACTTCGGGAATCACCCGCAGTGGACAGGCGACGTTGCATGTCCGTCCGAATACGGACAATGAGCTCGGTATCGTGGACCTGCAGAGCCAGAAGTTTTTCATCGATAATGGGGGCAGTCTCCTTGATGCCCGGGGCCTTTTCCCGGTCTGGATGATTAATGCCCGACAGAATACCTTCCTGACCTACAACAACGATCTCGGCGTGCAGAACGCGGCATTCACCGCCACTGCCACGACACTCGGCACCGGCGCAGCCTTTCTGGCTGGACTCACCTCGGTCTCCGTTGCGGATTACGGTACTGCGGTTAACGATGCCACACTCCTGGGCACAGCCAATGTCTGGGCACTCCGAATCGGAACGGCCGCCGATAATGAAACCACTCTCACCGGCCACCAGATAAACATCCACAGCGGAGGTCTTATTGTTGATAACAACAACGCTGTGGGACGGGTAAATTTCGACACCACCAACCTCTATTTCGGCGACGGAACCAATCCTGTCGAAGGGATCATTTTTAACGACACCAACGGGGTCACCACCCGGGTGGGAGGAATTCTAACCGCCGCTAATCTGACCGTCCATGGCCCCGGGCAGCTCGAGCTCACCAATACGGGAAACCAGATTTCCGGGAATATCCAGATGAATGGAGGGACCCTGTTTGCCAACGGAGCCGGCACGCTGGGCAGCGCCACCATCACGATCGCCGGGGACTGGCTCGGGAACAATGACGGTCAGCAGATGGCGGAGATCCGGTTACGGACAAATAATAACGCCAACACCAACTTTGCTAATGCCATCATCGTTTCAGAGAATTTGCCCTACGCCCGTATCTTTGCGGAACGTTATACCGGCACCTCTGTTGCCGCCGCGGTAGTGACCATCCCCAGCCTCACCATCCTGGGTACGAATACACTTCAGGGTACTTCGCTCATTTTCAATAACAACACCGGCACCAACAGTGCAAACACTCACGACCTCACCGTGAATGGGACCACTAACGTCGGCGGAAGTGGTCCGCTCGGGCTCCATGTCCAGGCTCGTACCCTGACCCTTGCCGGTATCCTCACGGCCAGTGCACCGATCTTTAAGTCCGGGGACGGGGTTCTGCGCCTCGACGGTCTCAATGACGCCACCTTTTCAAGTCTGGTCACCCTCAATCGTGGAGAGATTCGTCTGACGGCAGGCAATGTCGCGGGTCTTTCTTCTCAGGCGGAGGGAACGGGATCCTACACTCTGAACTTTGGAACTCTTCGCCTCGCCGCTCAAAACATCACAACGACTAACTCCACCACCACCTTTTTAAACAGCGCCAACCAGCACCTGACCATCGCCGGTGCGGTGACGATCGGATATGACCGTAACGGCGGCACCCCTGCGACGAACTCTAACAATGTGACCATCGGGGCCGCTGGCTTGGAGTTCCGCACGGTCAACAGCCCTCAAGTCATCTTCGACGCCCTTTCCAGTTTCGGGGACGGCTTGCGCATTGCCAGCGAGATAGTGGTTCGGGATCAGCCGTTCTTCCGCATCCCCGATCACAACTTATTTATCAACAATATCATCCGGGGCGGAGGCACGATCACCCGCGGTGATTCCTACCTGATCACCTTCAATAATAACGCGGCCAATCCAAACTGGACCGGTGGTTTCACGGCCCTTCAGGGATATAACCGCGTCACTCAGAGTGCGACAAATTTCACTTTCGGCACGGGACCTGTCATCATCGGGCCGACGGCCGTTCTCTCCCTGAATTCGCTCACCAACATCGCCGGCGGTGCGGTCAGCAACTTCAGCAGCGGTGCCAGCACTCCGGTTCTGCTGGGGGTCTCGCAAGGGGCTCTCTTCACCACCGCCAACCTGGCCGCACTTTTTCCCGCTGCCAACAACACCAGTCGTCCGGGCGTAGGCGGTATCATCGGATTGGATAGCGTGACGACGGCCACTGCATTCAACCTCTCCACTTTCCAGGATGGCTACTGGAGCCTCGGGGCCAACATTGGCGGTTCCACCTACACGGGCGATGCCGGTTCACTCACCGCAGGTGCCGGTAATGTCTATCGCCTCGGTGGTGGTGGCACCAGCATCACCATCGACCCCACCACGGCGGGATCGACTCTCTTTACCGGAGTCGGTGCGCAGGTGCAGATCGGTCGCCCCGATGCGTGGCACTCCGCTGGATACAATGCGTCGATGGCAGTCTTTAACAACGATCTCAACGCCGATCACACGGGGGGTACTACGATCAGTCGGGGGCGCGACATCGGCGGCGGCTGGTATCAGGCGGGCCTGGTTGTCAACGGCGGCAACCCTACCGCCTCGACCTACCGCACCCCACTGGGTACAGGCCAGGTTGATGTCTATGGCCACCTTCGTTTTGCTTCCGCCAATGGCGGTATGGTGAACGCGGCGGGAGCCAACTATGCCAGCATCGTGCTGCATACCGGCAGTCGCCTCACTTTTGACAACCGCACCGCTTTTGTGAATGCCGCCGGTGAAGGCCGCTACGATAACCAGGCGAGCCTGACTCTCAACGGAGCCCATCTTCAGGTTCGCGGCACGAACAACATCAACACCATCGCGACCAACCGCGAAGACATCGGCGAACTGATCATCCAGCGCGGGTCTCACCTTCACCTCAATGTCGAGGGAACAGGCTACGCCGGCCTGGGCGTGGACAGCATCACGCGAGGCACCCACGGCACCCTGACGCTTTATTCCGTGTCGAGCGCGTCCGGCAGCAATACGCTCGTCAATCTCGCGATTGGAGCCAATACAGCTGCGGGTGGCGTCAACGACTCAGCGAATTTTTTCGTGACCAACGCGCTCAATGCACCGGTCATGACTAACAACATGGTGGCCCCGTGGATCGTCAGCCGTACCGAAGACCAGTTCCTGAAGTATAATGCTACCAACGGATTTCAAATCATTACCCAGGGAAGTGCCCCGGCTAACTACCGCAACCCAATTGCCGCCACTACCACTCTGGATGGAACGGTCGCGACGCTGAATGACGGAACGGAAATCCTCGATCTGGGTCTGGCCAGCGGAACACAGACTTTGGGAGCGAATCTTGACGTTCACGCTCTGCGTGTCGGCCGCAACATCAACCAAAGCTCAAACGGGAACTTCACTCAGATTCGGATCCGAAGCGGCGGTTTGATCTTTCTGGCCAATAGCCCGATCATTAATGCGAACCTCAGCTTTGGTCCGACGGGTGCAAGCGAGGCCCTGATTTTTGCCCGGCAAAGCACCGGTCAGATTAACGGTAAAATCCAAGCCAGTCAGGTGACCAAGTTCGGCTCCGCCTTTCTGAACATCAACAGTGATCAGAATCTATTCAACGGAAACTGGGTGATCAATGAGGGAGGGATTCAATTCCTGACCCCCGGGGCGGTCGGCAGCGCGACTTCCGAGGTTATTCTCAACGGCTCCACGATGTCGGACGATGCCGACCGGCGTGACGGAGGGGCTTCCTATTTCAGCACGGAACTGCGGTATAACTTCAATAGCGGCAGCCCGGATGAGTTTGTCTGGAATCATGGGAAAGTGACCGCTTATGACCACAATTTCATCTACGGAATTCTCGCTTCGGATCGCAATCAGGTCATGCCTGACATCGACCTGCGCACCACGGCGACAACGGCAGGAGGTCTGCAGAATGGTTTGATCCGCTTCCAGGTGGACGGTGCCCGTTCGACGCTGCGCACTGGCACCGTGACCCTCTTTGATCACTATATGGTTAACGTCAATGCCGGCTCGTATAATCCGGGTTCGACCGCTGGCGTGAAGTTTGGTGCGCTCAACAATGGAGGGCTCTTTGACCTAATTAAGACGGGTGACGGCGTGCTGACCCTGATCGACAATACTGCCACCTTTACAGGAAATCGTTTTACCTACGTGGACGAGGGGGCTGTCCGGCTGCTCTCGAACGGTTCCTTCGGTGCTGCCGGCAACACCGCCGTCATCAGCCAGGGCGGGGCGATGGAAATCGCGGTCGCCGGATTCGCTCCGCTGGCGACTCTCGATCAACGCCCCGGTTCGATCGAGCGTTGGGCGGTGGACGGTGCCCGCTCGGGTACGGTCAATATGTCTGCCGGTGTCCATCTTCAAATCATGCAGAATCAGACCGGGACCCAAACGATCAATCTGAACGGAGGTTCCCTCATGGGTTACCTGCCGCTCGACTGGGAGCACGTCGCCGTCATCCACACACTCGGATCAGGAGTCACGATCAATCTGACCGCCGATTCGTTCCTCGGTCAGCCCTTCCCCGCGAATGCCACTGCCATCTATGATATGGGCAAGTTGAACAGCACGACCAACTTGAATCCAACTGACCCGCTTTTGTCGGGCTCTTATCTCCAAATCGATGGAGCTATCACCGGCACAGGAGGCCTTACCAAAGTGGGGCAGGATATCATCCTACTCAATGGCGCTAACACTTACAATGGGGCGACGACAGTCAAAAACGGAATTCTCCAGATCGGGCGCAATGACAGCCTCAATGTCGCCAGCGCCCTTGTCATGAATGGCAGCAGCGGCCAGTTCGACCTGAACGGCTACAATCAGGAGGTCGCCTCGCTTTCAGGCGGAGCCGGCAGCATCAACAACGGAGCCTTCGATTTCAACACTCTGACCGTCAATCAGGATACTAATACCACCTATAGCGGAACGATCGACGGCAACGTCCGTGTCCGCAAAACAGGTTCCGGCACCCTGACCTTCACCCCCGTAACCCCGCTGGGCAGTACCACTGAGGGCAGCAGTTATCGCGGTGGAACCATCATCGAAGAAGGGAAAATCGCCATTGCCATCGACACCGCCCTTGGTTTTGTCCCGCTCAGTTCCGACGCTGACAACCTCACCCTCGCCGGCGGCACCCTGCGTGCTCTCGCCAGCTTCACCCTCGCGCAAAACAGGGGTGTCGTGTTAGGCGTCGGCGGAGGCACCGTCGAAGTCGATCCGACCTTCACCACCCAGATCGCCGGAGGCATCACCGGAGGCTCGAGCCTGAGCAAGACCGGCACCGGCAACCTCCAACTCAACAACACCGCCAACACCTACACCGGTGACACCCTCATCATTTCAGGAGTGCTGCAGGGCGGAGGCGTCAATACCCTCGCCGCGCTTTCCCGTCACATCGTCCACGGCAATATCGCCTCCTCCGGCACCCTCGATCTCAACGGGGCGAACCAGACCATCGGCTCACTCGCCACGGCGGGAGCGACCCCGTTCACCGCCACCGTGGCCCTCGGCACCAACACTCTCACCGTGGGCAATGACCGGACTCAGAACGCCGTCTACGCCGGTATCATCACCGGTAGCGGTATCTTTCGCGTCAACGGCAACGGAGCCCTCCAAACCCTCGCCGTGACCAACAACAGCGCCCAAGGCTGGAACACCGAAATCGCCAACGGCATCCTCAACGTGGCTCTCAATGGCAAGCTTGGCTCCGGCACCGTCACCCTCGGGATCGTGGGGGTCAGCGGAGCCGACGACTTCACCGGGCTCAACCTGGGTGGAGCAACCAGCCTCGCCAATAATATCACCATCACCAATGTGAACACCGTGGGCAGTGTCTCCCTCACCGCCTCCGGCGGAAGCGCATCCAGCCTTACCGGCACCATCGCCCTCGGTCGTGACACCTTCGTCGGGGCCACCAGTGGCAGCGAACTTGGACTCACCGGCAACATCAGTGGCGCCGGTCGCCTCGTCAAAGTCGACGCCGGCACCGTCCGTCTCGCCGGAACCAATTCCTTCGGTCCCGGAGTCGCGGGCACCTCCGGCAGTTCCTTTACCGGCAGCACCCTCGTCCGGGCCGGAACCGTCCTTCTTGAAAGCAACACCGCCGCCGGAACCTCCAACATCGCCCTGGGCGATGTCACCTCCACCATCGGAGCTGCCGTCGACCGCGCCACCTTTACCAGCATCCTCGGCAGCGGCACCTGGAACCCCAACGGAGACGGCCTCACCGCCGTCAGCGGCGGCCAGGACTCCGGTGCCACCACCGGTAACGGAGCCTTCATCGGAGTCAGCACGATCATTGACGGGTTCGACTATGCCTCCAGCGCTCTCGGCACCCGTATCCTCATCGCCGGAGAAGAAGCCAATCCCGAGCGCAACGGGATCTACGTGATCGCCGCGATCAACGGAGCCGTCATGAACCTTGTCCGTGCCAACGACTACGAAACCTCCAATCAGATGAAATACGGCGGGCAGGTCGCCGTGACCAACGGCACCTACGCCGGGGACACCTTCTTCATGTTTGAGGAAGACATCGTCGTGAAAAACGAAACCACTCTGGAGCCCATCCGCTTCCGCGAGGACGTCGTTAATCCCAACCTTGCCGTCCTGCAGAACACCGCCGGTTTGACGGTAGCCAACGACATCGAGATCAACGCCACCAATGGAACCGGCACCGTCACCCTCGGCGGATCCGCCAGCCTCACCACCGGCACCGGCACCTTCAGCGGCACCGTTGAACTTCAGGACCGGGTGGCGGGAGTATCGGAAACCAAGACCGTGCAAGTCACCTCCGCCATCACCAGTGGCAACGGCATCATCTTCTCCGGTGCCATCTCCGAAGCCGATCCGACTGCCGGGACCGGAGACGTTCTCTCTCTCAACAAGATCGACGCCGGCACCGTCTCCCTTACTGCGGCGAATACCTATCGGGGAACGACCACTGTGACCGACGGCAAGCTGCAACTGGGCGACGGGGGAACGACCGGATCGCTCAACACGGCCAGCGCCATCAGCGTCGAAAGCGGGGCCACCTTTGTGGTGAACCAGAGTGACACCGTCACCCAGGGAACCGAGTTCAGCGGAGCGGCCATCAGCGGTGACGGCTCCTTCCAACAGGCCGGATCGGGTACCACTATCCTGACCGCGGCGAACACCTACACTGGTGGCACCTCGGTCACCGATGGAATCCTTGAAGTGAACAACACCAGCGGGAGTGGAACCGGAACCGGAGCTGTCTCGGTCACTGGCGACGCATTCCTCACCGGACATGGCTCCGTTCAGGGAAATACCACGGTCAGCTCCGGAGCGACCCTGACCGCCGGATTTGACGGGGGCAGCGACCGGACCCTTTCCTTTGGTGGAGACCTGACAATGCAGAGCGGCAGTATCTGGCTGGTGGATCTGGTTGAGGATGCCGATGGTGTCAGTGACCGCATCAGCGTGACCGGGGCCCTCACCATTAGTGGCGCACTCTTCCGGGAAGGGACCTTTGCCAATGCCTTCACCGAGGGCAACAAATACACGATCGCCTCCTATGGCTCATTGAACGGAGAGTTTACCCTCGGAACGACGTGGGGGAACAATACGACAAGAACGATTGGCGGCGGGGATTACCTCATCAACTACGCCGACGGAGGAAACTTCATCACCCTGACGGCCGTGCCCGAACCCGGCACCTTCGGGTTGCTCGGATTGGCCCTGGCCGGACTGGCCTTCCTCCGCTTCCGCAAGCGCCGCCAGAAAGCGGCCACTACGATCGATGGGGCAGGGGAGTGACGCGCGCCGGAGGCGCGGTGCTTCGTGCTTCGTTCCCGGTTCTTCGTTCTTCGTGCTTCGTTCATTTGGCTGCCCGCGATGGGGCCATCGCGGGAGCAGGGAATGGCGTATCGGCGGCACGGTTTCGCCGATCCAGGTAGGGTCGTTCGGCCCGAGCGACCAGTTGCGTGTCCATAAACCATCGATTGTCCCGCAATCAGGCTGATCACGGCTACCCGAAGAACCGGCGCCTTGTGGCTTTGTGTGAGCTGCCCGTTGCGCCCACGGATAGACATTCGTCCCGTTGAGGTGAAAAACCGTCCTCCGCCCGCCGCACCGCCTCCGCACCGCTTTGCGAAAGGAAGCGGGTTTCTCATAGTTAATTCTCACTGAAATTATGGAAACCCTAAATATCAATGGATATGTGATAACAAAGCCCGTAAAAGCCTTATTTTCATGAAAGCAAGCCATGTCGGAAGACTTCGCAAAACTGAACAAACTCCGAAGAAAATCATTGTGGTAACTCCCTGATCCGTGCTTAGCTACGCAGTTAGTCAAGAAACCGCTACAACTCTGTCCTGAAGAGTTGTAGCAGAAACGCATGGAATTTAGCCCCAAGTGTTTCTCTTAACTCTTTCCGATACCCTGACAAAGCACCCGAAACGCTTCAATCTTTTTTGCTTTTTTACTCCTTCTTGATCCCCCCTTTGATAATTCGATGAAAAAGCAAATCTTTGCACTCGCCAAGCAGGTGATCGCAGCAGTCTTGATTCCACTACTCGCTTTGAGTGGTGCGCCGGTCTCCTTGCAGGCAGACACGCTCTACAAGGCCAACGGGGATGCGACACTGCTTGAGCAGGCGACGACAGTTGGCTTCAACACCAACGCCAACCATGCCGAGGGTTCCGCGCTAACATCAGGAGATATTCTTTCTTACACGAATCTGATCACTGCTGCCGTTACCAACCGCCTAACCACGACATCTGGTGGAACCATCACGCTGGGCGGTATCCGCGTCGGTGAGTTTTTCAATGGCAGCCTCTTGAATCCGGTCGGTGCCATCACCATAAGGAACCTTTCCAGCGGCGGCGCTCAAACGCTAAACATCGGGGCATCCGGAATCGACTTGTCTCTGGCAACGCAAAACCTAACCTTTCAGCGGGATACCGGTGGTAGTGCCAACATGACCGTAGCCGCAACCGTGAATCAGATTTGGACTATGCGAACGGGCCGCACGCTCAGCCTTGCGGACGCCCCGCTTACACTGACCGGAAATGTTACCATTCAGGGCGCAGCAGCGGCGGTTACGCTCGGTGGTAGCGGGACGGGAGCGATCTCGGGTGGTGGCAACCTGATTATTGACGGAGCACAAAGCGGGGGAGCCACGGTCGTAAACCTTTCAGGAACGAACACCGCTTGGACGGGAGCGGTGCAAGTTGGCAGCTCAAGTCACCTTCGCGCCAGTGCCCAACTGAACCTGGACCAGTCGGCGGCAAGTCAAAACAAACTCGCGGATGCACAGACTCTCACGATCAACCATTCCACCGTGAATCTTCAGGGGACTGGTGGCGGGACAGAAACGGTCGCGGGCGTCACCCTTGGCCGCGGGTTGAGTGCCATCACCCGCAGCGCGGGGACCGGCATTCTTCAAGCGAACACCATCACCCTTGGCACCGGAGCGGGTCTGAACGTTGGAAACATCGGGACGGTCGCAGGTAGCAGCCACCTCACGACTGATAACCTCAATGTTAACCTTATTCTGGGAACCCGCATGGTCGCCATCAACGGAACCACGGATACCAACTGGGTAAAAAATGCAACCGGTGCTGCCGACGGTGCGGTGATCGCGGCGAGCGGTGCGGACTACACGACAAACAACGCGCCGGACACTTGGACAACGGCCACGCAGAACATCCTGATGACCGCCTCGGGTGCCGCCGTCAGCACGGCGAGCCGCACCATCAATTCACTCAAGATCGCCCATGCGACTGCTACTAGCGCTGTCAGCGTGGACATCGGCACGGGAAACACCCTCACGATCAATGATGGATTCAATGGCGGGGGTATTATCCGCAACCAGAATGGGGCCACCACCATCGGCGGAGCAACTGTCGGGGTTGGTTCGCTGACAGCGGGCGGTGTTGATGATAGCGTCAATGACACGCTTTCTATCTGGAACTCCCAGAACACGCTGAACATTTTTAATGTAATCAAGGATAACAACACGGGTGTAGGTACCGACACGCTGCATCTCTTCTCGGGAGGGGCGGGCACGACCACAGTTCATGCGAATAACACCTTCACGGGTGGAACCACGATTGCTGCAGGCACGCTGGCTATTGGTGCAAATGCCGCAAGCTCGAACGACGCCAGCCTGGGATCTGGTGACATCGTCAACCACGGTACACTCGTTCTGAGTAAGACCACGGCGGCAAGTCTGGCTCAGCAGACCATCGCCAACAACATCACCGGCACGGGGGCCTTTACCATCAACCGCGGCACGGCGACCCTCTCGGGCGTCAATGACTACTCCGGCATCACCACTGTCTCCACCTCCACCACCCTGCGGGCGGGTTCCGCCACCGGTATCTCGGGTAATAGCCGGATGGTGCTTACCGCCGCTTCTGCCAAACTCGACCTGAATGGCTTCAACTCCTCCGTGGGCAATCTTCGTGGGGACAACAGCACGGCAGAGGTCATTCTAGGATCGAATACCCTCACCCTCACCGGTTCCGCGCTGACTAACTCAGGAGGTGCCGAAACCCTTCTCTTCGCTCCTGATGCGAACAATACTTATCAGGGGATTATTTCCGGCTTGGGAAATCTGATCAAGGATGGCACCTACAGACAAATCTTCTCCGCCGGCGGAGCTCTCTCTTACACCGGTACCACCACGGTCAACAACGGTATCCTCCAATTCAACAAGTCCTCCTCCACCACCGGGGTGACCGTAAACAATGCCGGTACGTTCCTGGCGAATGCGGCCAACGCGACCGGCGCGACCGCAGCCGTGAACCTCGCCGGAACCACCTCCACTTTCCAGGTCAACAACGGATTCAACCAGTCCTTCGGCTCTCTTACCGGCGTGACAAACTCCCGTCTTCTCCTTGCCCGGGGTGCAACGGCCACTAATGTCACCTCTACCGACAACGGCGGTGCTCCCGTGACTTTCGCCGGTGTCATCCAGGAGAACGGCACCGGTGTTAATGGCGGTTCGTTTACCAAGGCGGGTACCAATACGCTGATCCTCACCGGAGGTAACTACTACACGGGTGTCACCACCATCAACAATGGCACGCTTCAGATCGGAGCTGCCAATCCGGTTCAGGTTCTTCCGGACCGTTCGGCCCTGGTGTTTGCAGACGTCGCCACCGCCATTCTTGATCTCAATGGGAATAATGAAACGGTGGGTTCCCTCGCCGGCGGAGGGACGACAGGCGGCAACATTTCCCTTGGTGCCGGTCGTTTGAGCTTCGGGCTCGACAACTCCATTACTTCCTATGGGGGGATCATCTCCGGTGGAGGAGGCCTGACCAAGGTCGGTGCCGGAAACCAGACCCTCACCGGTAACAGCACTTCCAATGGCTCCGTCGTTGTGATGAACGGGACGCTCACCCTCGCGGCGACAGCTCCGAATACGCTCGCCAGCGGGGTTAATCTCAGCCTCGTCGGTAAAGGGGCCACTCTTGCGGTCAATGCGAGCCAGACACTCGGTATTTTTACCTCCGGAAAGAACAGTATCCTCAGCCTCGGCACCGGCGCCACGCTGAGCAGTGGCACCGCTCTCTCTACCGTCGTTTCTCCGGCCGCGACCGCCGCCGTGGGTGCCACGATTGCGACATTCGGCACTCCTCACGGTTTTTCCGAGGGCATGCTGCTCACGGGAACCAACGTTCTCCCAGGTACTTTCGTGCGCCGGGTGATCAGCGCCACCTCGATCGAATTGAGCCAGGCACCTGCTGTTGCGATCAGCACGGCCCTGACAGGCACGGTCACTAACATCATTGCGTCCCAGATCACCGGGGCAGGGGGATACACCAAGGAGGGAACCGGAGTCGTCTGGCTTTCTCCTTCGAGTTCATACACAGAGTCTACCTACACCGGAGCCACCACAATTAATGCGGGCACTCTACTCATCGGTGGTGAGGGATCGGTCAACAATATCCTGAGCCGTAGTTCTGCCCTGGTCGTCAATACCGGGGGAACGCTCGAGTTCTTTGGGCCCAATGTGAACCTTCGCAGTTACCAGGAAGTCGGATCCCTCGCCGGAACGGGAGGCACCATCAACATGCGTCCGGGTAATGTGGGGACAGCCGCACTGGTGGTGGGTCGGGATGGAACATCCACCTCATGGGCAGGGATTTTTGTCGGTGATGATGCCAACAGCGGTGTCATGAAAACCGGCTCCGGCACCCTGACTCTCACCGGCGTGCACACGGCTGACAGCGCCTTCCGTGTCGAGCAGGGCGGATTAACCATTTCCGGAACGGGGCGTCTTGATGATGCATCAATCGTGATTCTCAGTAATAGAACCGGGGCGATTCTCAACTACTCCATTGGTGCCAACACGGATTCGGTTCGTGCCATTACTGGAGGTGGTCGCGTGGTCGGTTTCCAACCCTACACCGTGGGTGGTTCAGCCTTCAGTAGTAATTTCGGCGGGAATTTCACCAATCAGACGGGTGGCGAAGTGAATATTGCAGCCACCAGTGTTCTGAATATGGCGAACAACGAGAATCCCCGTGTCTTCGGCGGTGTCCTCTCCGGCGCTGGAACTTTCCAGAAATCGGGAACTGGTGTGCTCGACCTCTGGGGAGCCAACACGATTGACAACATCCTGGTGTCTGCCGGCATCCTCCGCCTTGGCGCTTTTGGCCAAGCCACCGGACTTGGAGCACTCTCGACCAGCGGACTTGGATCTCTGAGCGATACCTCCGTGCTCACCGTTAATTCGGGCGGCACTTTCGACCTGAACGGTGCTAATGAGACCGTCGGCCGAATTGGTGCGGGAACGGGTGGTGTCATTGCTCTGATTAACGGAACTCTCACGACCGCAGCGCAGACCACCCTGAGCACGGCAACCACCTTTACCGGCAACCTGAATAGTGTTTTGAATCTTGGAGCCTCGGCTGCGGCCACTTTAAGCCTCACTGGCAACAGCACCGGCTTCGGAGGAACCATCAATGTGAATACCAATGCCGCCCTCACGCTCAACCGCAGCGGTGGTGCCCTGAATAGCACGGGCGTTCCCGCAGCCCGGATCAATCTCAACGGCACCGGCACCCAGTTGACCGTCACGCTCGCGGATACGATCGGTTCTGTCGCCGGGACAGGAAATATGGTACTCACCCAGGGGCTTACCTTGCGCGAAGCAGCCAGCGGCACCTCTTCTGCCACCGCCTTCACCGGTGTCACCAGCGGCGCGGGTGCCCTTATCCTCTCGAACTTCGGAGGCCTCACGGTAACCGGTAACCTCGCCCACACGGGCGGCACCACTCTGAGCAGCGGCTCCTCCCTTAATTTTAACTACGGAACCGGCAACAACATCATTCCCACCACTGGTGCGCTCACACTCAACGGCGGCACCATCCGGGTCATAAGTTCAGACACCTCCGCGAATATTCTTGAGAGCGCCGCCAGCACCACCCTCAACGCTGGAGCCTCCTCCATTGAGGCGATACGTGGCACCACCGGCTATCTTGGATCCGGAGTAGACGGCATCAACCTCGGTGCCATTACTCGCGCCGCCGGTGGAACGATCGATGTGGATGGCAATTCAGCGGCCACCAGCACCGCGAACGTCAATGGTATCCTCGGAGGAACCAACACCGCCTATGCCACTTTCAACCAGCGTACTTGGGCGGTTGCCAATGGCGCGGCAGCGATCACCGGCCTCGGCACTTTCAACGCGGACACCTTTGTTGTGAATCAGCACACCGATATCACGGCGGCGGGCGCCAATGCCGGGGGAACGGCGGCAACGATTCGGTTTAGCGGAGCCAATGCCTCTGACATTACCGGGGCGACCGTGCTCAGTATGGGCGGTATCCTTGTCGGTCGCACCGTGGGAGCGAATACCTCGACTATTTCCGGGGCTCTCAGTGGCACAGGAAACGAACTCATCATCCACCAGCACAACCCGCTCGGAGACCTCATCCTCTCGAATGTGGGTGGCACCAATACAGTCATCACGACTGCTGGGGGCGGAAGAACCCTCGTCACCAACAATGTCGCAGGTACGGGCGCCACCAACATCGGCTACGGATACCTCCAGCTCGGAGACTCCACCGTAGGAGGTAGTGCCGCCGGCATGGTGGGCAGTGGGCTTATCCTCAACAACGGGACTCTCGGCGTCAATCGCAGCAACGCTCAGGCTTTCGCCGCCATCATTTCGGGAACCGGCAATTTCGAACAACTCGGATCCGGCACCACGACTTTGGGTGCCGCCAATACCTTCGCGGGCCGGGTCACGGTGAAGGCAGGAACTCTGGAGATCACCAACAATGGCGGTTTGGGAACCGCTTCGACTGCAGCCACCAACCGGTGGGGCAATCTCACCTCCGTCAATACCGGGGGTATTCTCGACATCAATGTCACCGCCGGTGGCACGATTACCGAATTGATCAATCTTGATGGAGGCACCTTGAGCATCCGCAGTGCCGCGGCATCGACCCTGGCGGGTCCCGTCATCCTCTCGAACAGCAGCACGATCACCCTCGGTGCCGGAGCGGCCGTGACGCATGTTCTCAGCGGTCAGGTTCTCGCCATCACCAATGCGAACCTCACGATCAATGGAGTTGCCTCGGGCAGCACCCTTGCCTTCACCAATGCGAACAACGTCATCAATGGCAACCTCACCATCGGTGCAAACGCGAACGTGATGATCGGTAACGCCAGCGCCGGGACGCTGGGAGTCACCGGCTCGATCACCAACAATGGAACGCTCACGTTCAACAGCAACGATGCGATGCAGTTCGTCTACAATGCGATCTCCGGCGCAGGTGACATCCGCGCCTCACGCTCCAGTGTCTTTCTGGCAGGGGACCTGAGCGGGGCGACCGGCAAGCTCATCATCACTGCGAATGACCAAGCCGTACAGGTTTTCCTCGGCGACCATGACTTCGCGGGAAGCGCACCTGGCTTCTCCAGCATCGAGGTGAATGGTGCGACTGCCAATGCCAATGCCGATCGTGGTGTTCGCTTCAGCCAGGCGAATAACATTCTGACGCTAAGCTCTAACATTATCCTCGCGCCTCTGGCCAACACCAACGCCAACCGCCTCACCTACTTTATCAAGAACAACGTCGGCACTCTGGATCTCACTGGAAAGATCACCGGAGAATACGCATCGGGTTCGATCGATGATCGTTCCTACATTGAAACGAATGCGGGCAGTCACCTTCGGATTGTCACGAACGCCGCGTCCAACAACTTCCTCATGGGTCTTACTGCCGGGGTGGCAGATCCCGCCAAGGCCTTTGGCGGTCAGATCGCCATTCAAGGAGACGGCAGCCAGGGCCGTATCAGCACCAACTGGAGCTACTTCGAAATCACTGGTGATGCCAATCAGACGATCAGTGCCAACATCACCGGCGGCGGTAATGCCGATCAGGGCGGTATCTTTATCTATAACAGCTCCGGCACCCTTACCCTCAGTCCGGGCACAACGGCGACAAGCGCCGCTGACGGCAATACTCTTTTCAACAATCGTAACCAGATCAACCGCGGAACGGTAATCTTCAACGGTGGAGCGGGTGGCGGTGCATGGAGAAACGACGGCTTCATCTCGGTCGGCTCCGGGGCCACTCTTCAGATTAACGCGGCGGAGACTTCCAACATTGGGGTGATGAAAAACGCCACCCTGAATCTGAACGCGAACTACACGCAGAACGGTAACTCGGCCTTCTTTTCAGCCGGCCAGATTACCGGGGCGGGAGCACTCACTCTGAATGGCAACGTGACCAACCGTCTTAACCACGCCAACAACACCTTCGGGGGCGGGTTGACCTTCACCCGTAACCAGACCCAGTTCGTTGATGCGGGCTCATTGGGCAGCGGCACGATCACGATTGATTCAGGAGGTTCAACGGAAGCGGAAACCCAGTTGCTCCAGTATGTTGGTCTGACTCAAACCGTCGAGACGGTGAGCAACAACATCACCATCACCGGGACTTCAGGTGCCCGCCAAAAGGGGGTCGCTTCCTACGGGGTGGGTCAACTTGTGATCGCCGGCACGGTCACGAACAACACGGCGGCGAACTTCTTCAACCTCCGGGGCACGTCGACCGGAACTGACCCGCTTATGGCGCCATTCGCCACCTGGACAACCGGAATGCCAACGGTTTCCGGTCAAATTATCGGTATCGGCGGTCTCTTGAAAGAAGATGCCGGAGCCTGGGCACTGACCAATGCCACCAACAGCTTTAGTGGAAACATCGAGCACCGCAACGGTCGCCTGATTTCGAACTCCATAGGGGCACTCGGCAGTGCTACGAAGACCTACAATCTCGGCTCGGGCACGGGCACACCCACTCTTGAGTTCAATTCTGCCTTTGCGGGTGGAACTCTCGCTTCCACCTTCAATTTTGATCTCACCGGGACCACCGGAACGATCCGCATCGTCAATTTGGGATCCGGAGCTCTCACCATCGCAGACGCGACCTGGGCTGCCTCTGGAGCCGGGGCGAAAATCCTTGCGATCGGTCGATTCGACGATGTCACTGGTTACACCAACGTCATTGAAGGCGTCATCGTCAACAACTCGGGCACCAACACCACGGCCTTGACCAAAGACGGTCGAAGCACCTGGCGCTTAAACGGGATTAGCACCTTCACTGGAGCGGTGACGATCAATAATGGCATTCTCCAGCTCGGCAATGCGGCAGGAACCACCCTGGCGGATGCAGTCGATGTGAACGTGAATAACGCCTTCGGACGAGGATCATCACTGGAGCTTCTTTTCAACGATACGATTGACCATCTCGCTGGTAACGTGGGTGCTACCGTGTTGCTCAATGCCAACACCCTCACGATTGGAGCGGGAAATGGCGCGGCAACCTTCAACGGCGTTATCAGTGGATCCGGCGGAATCACTAAGACTGGCACCGGAGCCATTGGACTCGGTGGCCAGAGCCAGACTCTTCCCACCCTCGGGCAGAATACCTACACCGGGGTGACTCGCATCAACGGTGGCCGCATTGACACGGCAACTCTCAATAGCGGAGGAGTGGCCAGCGGCATCGGCCAGTCCAGCAGCGCGGCAGCCAATCTTGTCCTCGCAGGTACCGTCGCCGATAGCGGCATCCGCTTCATCGGCACTCGTGCTCAGACTACGGATCGACTCTTCACTCTCGGACCAGTTGGAGCGCTCAGCAGCCCTACCGCGATCTGGGCTGACGGTAACTTCAATATGGGCATCAACCAGGCGACGATCACCTTCAGCAATACCGGAGATATTGGTTTTACGGGAAGCGGAGCACGCACTCTTACCTTGCGCGGTAGTGCGGTGGTCAATAACGTTTTTAACCCCCGTATCGTCGATAACGGCGCTGAAGTCACCAGTCTGCAAAAGTTAGAACAAAGCATTTGGGTAGTAACGAACAACAATACCTTCACCGGTGCCGTAACGATCAATGGCGGTACGCTGGCGATCACGAACAACGGCGCCCTGGGCACTTCGGCGGGAGGAGTAACGATTACTCAACCGGCCGACAATACCCGCTCCTTTCTTGATCTCCGGGGGGTGACTATTACCGGCGAGGCGCTGACCTACTCGGGAGGTGCCAACAACAACTCTTCCGGTTTCGGAGCCTCCACAGGCACTAACCTTTGGACTGGGACCGTCGCGGTGAACCAGGCGGCCATTGTTCCGGTGTTCAGCGGGGCATCCCTTGAATTCTCCGGTGTCATTTCAGGTAGTAACACGATCAATAAGCTGGGCGCGGGCACATTGATCCTCTCTGGCAACAATACCCGCACTACCGGCTTCCTCGCTCGTGGGGGTGTCGTGGAACTGAATTATGTCACCAATAATGGCGACAAGCTCGCTGATGCGGCGGCCTTGACTTTGGGAGCGGGTGCTGGTGGCCTGGCGATTCAGGGGCAGGGAGCCTGGAACGGAGGCGCCAATGCGATGCACACGGAAGGGGCGACAATTCGTCTTGTGGGAACGACCTCACTTAACGGCGGAGTGGAGATCGTCTCCGCGACTTCAGTGGATGCGGGCAGTTCCTACATCGAAAGGCCCTCCGGCACGACCGTGCTCAGGCTGAATGTCATCACCCGAACCATTGGAGGCACTTTGGACTTCAGTGCGGCCAGCATCGCCAACACCGACACGAACAGCACCAACGGCATCCTCGGTGGTTGGGCCACGGTCGCTAAGTCGGATTGGGCCTTCAGCATTGGCACTGGCGCTGCGGACACCGCCATCACCGCCTTGGCGACTTACAACGCGGACGCGTACGCCTCTGGGAACAACACGGACATCGTGGCCTTCACTCCTACCGGCGGTGCGGCCACGACTAACTCACTCCGCTTTAACCAGGCGGGCGGCGGCACACTGACGCTCGGAGGCACCCTCAGCCTTCAGTCCGCCGGTTTGCTCATGACCCCAACCGTCGCTGCTGCCACGACCATCACCGGTGGTGCCATCCAGAATGCAGCTGCCACGGCCGGACTGGAAGCTCTGATCATCCACCAGTACAGCGCCAGCCCCTTACAAATCAACTCCGTCATCCAGAATAACACCGCAGCGAACGCCCAGGGACTTACTGTCAGTGGCACTGGGCCGGTCGTATTGACGGGTAACAATCTTCAGTCGGGTGCCATAACGATTAATACCGGCAGCACCGTCCGCGTCGGTAATGCCGCAGGTGCCTACGGCCTCGTTGCCACCACTGCGGGCACTCTCGGTGGTAACGGGACGATCTCGACGCAGGTCACCGGCACCATCTTGAATAACGGTTCCCTCATTTTCGACGGTTCCGGAACAGATGTTTCACTGAACGGTGCCATCAACGGCAATGGCACGATCGAACTCGCAGCGACCAACTCCCGAACCATTATCCTGAACAACGCCGGAAACAATTATTACGGCGATACCTTCATTAACGGCGGCATTCTCGCCTACGGTCAGGGTACCGTGAACACCGGAAACAACTCCGGCCTCAACACACCTGGCTTGGGTTCGAATATTGGCCGAACCGTTATTGGCGCGAACGGGCGACTCGAATTGAGGATAGTCCAGGGTCTCAACCCCCAGAACCTTGTTCCCGGAGTCAACCAGGTTGCAGAATACATCTCCCTCAGCGAAGGCGGTGAGATCGGTATCCCTTCTTCGGTCGTAAACGGTAACTTCATCAACCAGGCCAACGCTTCGCTGAGCCATCGGGTCGATCTGAACAACACCACGGTTGGAGGGGCGACCTTCGATGTTGCGGGCAGCAACAATCTTCAAATCGGCGGCGTCCTGAAAGGAACCAGCGGCTTCACCAAAACCGGAAACGGCATCCTGACTCTTTCTGCTACCAACTGGATTGATGGCAGCCCGACTCTGAGCGGCCAAATCATTGTCGCGGGAGGCCTCCTTTATGGTGGCAACAATGGACGTTCCTTCGGTGCGGGAGGAACCGCGAATAAAATCACTGTCCAGAGCGGAGCTGGATTCGATCTTCGTGACACCGACTTCAATTTTGGTGACGACGCAGTCTCCGATCGCAAGGTGATCGAGATCATCGGGACGGGATTCAACGGGACCGGCGCCCTGCGCAACACTTCGGGCACGGGAACCGTCACCACCGTAACCTTGACCGGCAATGCCAGTATCGGCGGCAGTAACCGGATTGATTTTTCTGCCTACGATACCAACGTCAATCCGGCTATCACTGCCACCGCTCCAGTTCTAAATGGCGGAGGATTTGACCTGACCAAAATCGGTATCAATGAGCTGGTCTTCATCGAGACAACCATCAACAACCTCGACAAGCTCATCATTTCGGAAGGTGAGGTCCGTTCCGAGACCCGCAGCCAGTATCCTTTTGCGACCAACGTGGTCAATGGTTTCCCTCTTGGTAATCCCGCGAGCACACCGCTTCCTCTGGCGGACTACCCCCACACCATCCTCAGTTCGACGAATATCGCCGGCGGGATCGATCTGGTATATGCCGGTCAGACGGCGGATCCTCTGAATACGCTCTTCCAGACTCCCATCGTCGGAGCCCGTCTCGACCTTTTCCGCCAGCACGGCGCGCACCACACTGCGAACATCACTTCCTTTGGTGCCGCTTCCGGCACCGGTGGCAGCTATCTTGAATTGAACTCTGACACTCTTCCGAAGGTGTACACCTTCTGGGATGGTAACATCAACCTGACTGGCCTGGTAGACGGTTCCAACACCTTCTTCAACATTGAAGCGGGCGGGGCAGGGCTCGGTGTGGGAAATACGGTTCTCGGCACTCTGAATCCGGACGGAGATCAGGTCGTGAATCCCACGAGCATGCTCATCGTTCAAGGTGCTATCACGGGCAATGGCGGGGTCACGAAGATCGGGTCACGCGAACTTCGTCTTACCGGAGACAACACCTTCACCGGAGATTTTGTCGTCAACCGTCAGACCAACAATGCCCAGCCTCTCGATCCGGCTCAAAACGAATCTTATGCCAACGGATGGGGCGCCAGTCTCTACGGCCAGGGAACTCTTGCGGGCACCTCCAATATCGTTCTGGAACGTCGCGGCATGCTCCGTGTCATCAACCACAACCTCTTCGATGGAACGAATGTGAATGGAGCTGGCACCACAAACCTTGGCGCCAATCTGACTGATCGTATCAATGACTCCGCCACCTTAAAACTTCGTGACGGCTGGCTCATTTTTGACAGCGGCAACAACGATGTTACCGAAACGCTCGGCATTCTCCGCCCCGAGACTGGGATGTCCTTTATTGTGGGGAATCTTCAGGACGGCTCCAACAGGGACACCAACCTCACCGTCACCTCTTTTGACCGGCAGGCCGGCAGCGTCCTAACCTTCACAAGCTGGGATTCTACGGCTACCTTCGGCACCACCAATCCAGCCGGGGACGACAGCTTCCGCATCACCACTGCCGGAACCGGTCTCACGATGACGGGTGCAGGCGGTGCCAACAGCGATGCCGTCGCCACCGGCATTCTCGGCGGTCTCGCGGTTCTCCCGATCAGCGATCCCTACCTCTGGGCCAACTCCACCGCCTCGACCCAGGAAAGGAACATGATCTCTTTCTCCAGCCGCGATTTCATGACGCTGGATGGCGGGTTCCTGCGTCCGCTTGACGACTCTGAGTATTACACCAACACCGCCAACATGGCCGGCGCTGCCGGACAGAACCTCAATCTAAGTCTCCCGCACACTTCCGTGTTGGACAATTTGTCGGTGAACAGCCTCCGCTTCGGCAACCTCAACGACAACCTCAACGACTCCTCAGGTGCCTATCTCATTCCCGGCACCCGGATGGTCGGCTGGCAGCAGTACTCCAATGCTCTTACGATCGATACGGGACGCACTCTAACGATCGCCTCAGGCATGCTCCTTTTTGCCAACATGGGTCAGGGGATTAACCAGGACATGCAGAGTTACATCAGTGGTGGAACTCTGAGTTTTGGTGCCAAGGAGGGCATCATCACCAACGTCAACGGCTATTACCGGACTTCGGATGGTCAGATGGTGAGTAACGGCGCCTATATCCGCTCCACCATTGCGGGTACTGTCGCGGCAGGGAGTGTCGCCATCACCAAAGCCGGACTGGGAGAAGTTTTCTTTGACGGGCTCAATACCTACACCGGTATCACCAAGGTCGCCGATGGACCGCTCAGCCTCCGCAACAATATGGCTCTCGGTGCCGGCGGCACCGGAAATGGCGTCATCGTCGAGGGTTCCGGCCAACTCTATCACCGCCTCGGGGTCAACATCGGTCAAAATACAGCATCCCAAGTGGATTCCACCCTCGCCAACAACGGTCTCAATCTTCAGGCGAGCCGTGAAGACATCCATGTCGGAATCCTCTCTTTTGATAACCAGATCTTCTCCCGCTCGGTCGATTCCGTGAACCGGCATTTCGGGAACATTACCTTGGACCTGGTCGACACAGCGGGAGGGACCGCGCAGGGAAGTTTTCGTTCCCAGGCTCGACTCTTGATGGATACCAACACTACCTTCATCCTCGACGGAAACATCGGTGGCGGTAACACGGCCGTCAGCCAGGACACCTATTATACCGATGCACGCGGCTGGAGCTTGGACGGCTCTGCCGGTTGGCTGATCCTGCAAGGATCGGTCGGTGATAAACTCGATGGAAGCGGAAACGCCATCTCTGTCTCGGGTGCTGTGACCAATAAGCCTTCCGGTACGATAGTATCCGCAGTAACGGGAGCAGCGACAACAGCCAGCACTACAGTGACCGTGGCGAATACCCTCGGTCTCTGGGTTAATATGGAGATTACCGGTGCCGGAATTGCGGCGGGTACGACAATTTCCCATATCAATCCATGGAATAACACTCTCATCCTGAGCCAGGCCGCCACCATTGGAGCTGGCACCACGATCTCCAGTCCCTCGCTGGTGAACGAGAATGAAGTGCTCCGCACCTGGATCGGTGGTTCAGATCAGCTGAATGTTGAATCCACCCGTCAATGGAAAGCAGTGGGACGTATTGAACTTCAACGCGGATTCCTCCGCTACACCGGGGACGCAGGAACAGATTTTTATGATGCCAATACCCTGGCCCTCATCAATGCCTCGGAGGCTGGCAATACCCAGATCGGATTCCAGATCGGCGGAGGTTTGATGAAGAACGACCCGGGCAATGCGGCGATGACCAATTTCCTCCTCACCAAAGCAGGGCAGTCGTTCGGATTAAACAACTTCACCATCACCACCAATGCCAACGATAACCAGGGCGCGGTGATGATTGGCGGCGAAAACGAAACCGGCATCGTCCGCTTTGGTCCGGGTACGGTCAACACCTCCAGCACAATCGCTCTTGGCCGTAATGTGGCGATTTACGCCAACGCGGGTGGCACCGTGGAGAACTACAGCCGATTCACCGGTGGCAGCATTTCAAAAACCGGCCGTGGAACCGTCGTTCTGTATGGCAATGCCCTAGCGAACTTTGGCGCGGTCAATATCGCGAACTCGGGATCCACTCTTGGGAACCTGCAAACGGTGGGTGGTGAGTTGGTCTTCGACTACACTCTCGCGAACAACAGCCGGACCAATAGTAACAACGCCGTGAACTTCAATGGTGGCTCCCTCCGCCTAGTTGGCAACGCAACCGCAAACAGCACCCAGGCCTTTGCCAACGCCAATGACAATGCGATCAACTTCCGCATCGGCGGAACCGAGATCGCCGTCCAGAGCATCACCGGCCGCACCACCACCTTGAACATGGGTCGTCTTGCCAGTGCCACTGACGGCGCCGTCGTGACAAGAAACGTTGGCAGCACCGTCAATTTCGTGGAGTTTGGAAATGGTGGAACCTCAGCAATTGTTCTACTGGCGAAGACTGGTATCACGAGTAACGCACTGATGCCCTGGGCGACCTATGGCACCGCGCTGCGCACCGCCTCCGACTTTGCAATGGTGGACACGACCGGGGGCAATGTGAACGCCTTCGGTCGCGCTCTCGATGAATACAACAACGATGTCTCGACCTGGGGTGCCAATCAGGACATCTCCGAGAACATCGGTAGCGGCTTCCGGAATACCCTTGGAGCCAGCCTGACCCTGAATTCACTACGGTTTGACACCAATGCCGACAGCATCGTCAATCTTGGGGCCAACACCCTCACCGTATCCAGCACCACCTTTGTCGGCAATCCGGTATTTAGTGGAGGGGGCATCCTTGTCTCAAGCAATGTCGGAGCGGCCAATAAGACCATCACTGGCGGCGTCCTGACGACCGCCAACAACGGTGAGCTTGTCATTCACAACTACGGTAACGGAACTCTCAACATCGCTTCTCAAATCGGTGCAGTGGGAGCTGCTCCTGCCCGGGTCATTATTAGCGGCGCAAGTGTCACCGGAGCAACCCAACTGAACAACTGGAATGCCAGCACCACCGGCCAGGTGATGCTCACCGGTGCCAACGAAACAGGGGCTGTAGAGACACGTTGGCTGCTCAATGGCTCGGTTCTCTCAATTGACGCCGAAAACCGCCTTGGAAAAGTTGCTCTGGCAGCCGCTACCGCCGACGCCGTCTATATGAATGGGGGAGCGCTTCGCTGGACCGGCTCTACCTATACCGCCCTCGACATCAATCGTGGATTCACCATTGGCGGCAATGGCGGTGTCATCGATGTGGTGGATGGCAATGCCAACCTCCAGATCACCGGCGACATTGTCTCCGAAAACTGGCTGAGCAATGTACAGACTGCCGCCACAGATGCTATCGTTGGCGGTGACCTCATCAAGATGGGTGCCGGCACCCTAACCCTTACAGGTGGCACGGACGCCAACCAGGGCAGTTTTACCGGGATGCTTGATGTCCGTGAGGGAACTCTTCGAGTTAATGGAAACAACACAGCCACCAGCGGCACCCAGACTATCTCCATCCTCGGACAGAACCGGACGAACATTCTTGACGGTACGGTCTTCCGTCAGAACACCAACTTCGAAGTCTATCTCGGAGCTTCCGGCGGTGGTGTTACCTGGAACATCGAAGAGAACCTTCGTTTCGAGGGCAACAACATGATCCGCTTCGGTACTCCGGGTGCTACAAACCGGACTGTGGGACTCAATGGAGTAATCGATCTGGCAGGCGATATTACGGTGGATGTGGTTCCCGGCCTCACTGCCCGTTTCAATAACGGCAATGGAGGTTACATGACCGGTTCGGGCGATCTCACCAAGATCGGTGAAGGCATCCTTGAACTACGCGAGAACAATGTGCTCTGGACCGGAGGCATCAATGTTCACCAGGGTATCCTCCGTCTCTCCAGCCAGGGCCTTCCTGGCGGATCCGGCATGCAGAACATCATGCTCGGCTCCACCACGCATCAGGGCCTCGCCCAGCTTGAACTCCATCAGGAGACCGGAGTTGTAGGCACTCGCGTGGAAATTTTCCAGAACATCGACGTCACCTACAATCCGATGCAAACCAAGCGACTCTCGGCCCGTATGGAGAGTGGTGCGGGTGGCGAAACATGGGTCCATGGTGACATCACACTGAGTGACAACCTTGCTCTCTATGTGATCCAGAGCGGTCGCTATCAGGCCGGCACCTACGGAAGCCTGATCATCAACGGCAGCATCAAGGATGACGCGATCAACAATCGTTCCGGCAACCTGGTCGTGCACGTCGACGATGAGAACAGTGGGACTGCCAACCAACAGCAGATAGGTGAAGGTTCCGGCTACATTGTCCTCCGTGGGGATAACTCCAATTGGAGTGGTGATCTCGAGATTGGCCTTAATCAGTCCTTCGATCAGGATGAAATGGCTGTCGTCCGCCTCGAGCATGCGAGCGCCCTTACGAGCAAGAACGACGTGCTCATGCGCGGTTCAGCTACCCTTCAAATTGCCGGAAACAACATTTCCATTGGCAGCCTCATCACTAATAACAACGCGCTTAACGGCACCAGCACAGCAGGCACCGCCAATGATGGCCTGGGTAACTTCGTCGGTTCGATTGGCAGTTCCGCTTTCATCGAAAACGCTTCAGGGGTCGCCTCCACCCTGACGATCAATCAGACAACGCCTTCCAACACTCAGGCACTCTGGGATGTTCACTTCCGCGACGGCCAGATTCCCAGTGGCTACCTCGATAATCAGAGCCGCGTCAGTGCCGCCCTGGGGGTAACCAAAGCCGGCAATGGTTGGGCGACGATGAGTGTTAACAACAGTTACACCGGTGCAACTACCGTAACAGGTGGCATCCTTCAGGTCGGTCGTAACGGAATCGGCACTACCGGGGCCGCCACGGCAGCAGGCCTGACCGCGAATGTCGGAACAACGATTGCGGGAACGGGGATAATTCAGGGGAATAGCACGATCAACGGCAGCCTTCGCCCTGGTGACGAAGCAGGTGGAGTGATGGGAACCCTGCTGGTAAACGGCAACCTTACGCTTGGTGCCGTCTCAGTGACCACTCTCCAGGCTCAGCGAGCCTCCTACACGGCAACGAATGCGTTGAGCATCCACGACTCGGCCTACGGAACTTGGAATGCCGCCAATGGCTTGGGGACAGACGCCGTCTACGGCCACCTCCTGAATGATCCCATCACGACCGCCCAGCACGATCAACTCCGCATTTCAGGCACACTCACGGTGACCGCCGGAGGTAAGTTCTCGCTCTCCAACAATGGTTACAATCCGACCGAGGGTGATGTCTTCAATGTTGCCGATTGGACCGGTGCAGATCTTGGACTGATCCTAGGCGGAACCTCCTACAATGGGGGGCTTTTCCGCACCGGTGCCGAGACAGGCACCGATCTCGATCTATTCGAACTAGGTAACGGGTTTGTCTGGGATGTGAGCCAGTTCAATTCTGAAGGTGTTCTGATCGTGGCACGGGCCGAGGCGCGGCAATTCTATTGGGCAGGAACCACAGATGCGGATTGGAATAAGACGGCAGGGGGCACCAATTGGCTAAATAGTCCTGCCGGCACTGATCCGGGTAGCCTGCCGACCTTCACTGACGACGTCCATTTCTCCGCGACTACCGTTGGGGGAGGAGGATCTGCCGTCACTCTGAGCGGGAATGTAGCGATAAACACCCTGAACTTTGGTGTCGGCGCAAATACAGGCACAAGCGCAAGCATTGACACTGGCGCCAACACGCTGACTATCTATAACGGGATCACCCAGTCGGCGACATCAGCCGCCAACACGATCAGCAGCAGCGGAGCCGGTGGTGTTGTCCTCGCCCAGAGCCAGACTTGGACAAATAACGATCCGACGGACGCCCTCACCGTAAGTGCCCCCGTGTCCGGCAACGCCAACCTCACTACGGCAGGAGTGGGAACAATTATCCTTTCGGGCTCGAACACCTACACCGGCTCGACCACGGTCAGTGCCGGAACCCTACAACTGGGTTCGGGCGGAACGGGTGGTTCGCTCAACACGGGCAGCGCCATCTCCGTAGCCTCCGGAGCGACCTTCGCGGTGAACCAGAGTGACACGGTGACCCAGGGCACTGACTTCAGCAACGCCCCCATCTCCGGGGCGGGAAGTTTCACCCAGGCCGGATCCGGAACGACGGTGCTCAATGAAGCCAATACCTACAGCGGCGGCACCAACATCAATGCTGGTGTTCTTCAGGTTGAGGATGCCGGTGCTCTTGGGACCGCAGGAACGATTGATTTCGGCGGTGGCACCCTGAAATACACCGCGACCAACACGGAAGACTATTCCGCCCGCATTGCGAACAGCAGCAGCGCCATCTCGGTCGATACCAACGGGCAGGACGTGACCTACGCCACTGCTTTGGCGGCCAGTAACACAGGCGGATTGACGAAGACGGGCGAGGGCACCCTCGAATTGACCGGAGCCAACCTCTACACCGGGAACACCTCGGTCAATAACGGAACCTTCCTCGCCAACAACGCGAGCGGAAGTGCCACCGGGGGAAGCACGGCCATCTCGGTGACCGGTGATGCCGTCCTCGGGGGATCGGGAACGGTCGGCACGACAGGCGCCACCACCACCATCGGAAATGGAGCGACCCTTACCGGAGGAACCGCCGGCACCGTGGATGAGCTCAGCTTTACCGGAGATCTGGTGGCCCAATCCGGTAGTATCTGGCTAGTCGATCTGGTCGAGAACAGTAATGGAACCACCGATCACATCAATGTCAGTGGCAACCTCACCATTTCCGGAGCGATCTTCACGGCGGGTGATTTTGCCAACTCCCACACGCCGAACAACAGCTATGTCATCGCGACCTATGGAGGAAACCTGACCGGTGAGTTCGACTTTGGTGGTGCCTGGCTCAACGACACTGAACGCACCCTCGATGGAGGTCAGTATCTGATCAACTACGGTGGTGGTTCGAACAGCTTCATCACCCTGACCGCTGTTCCTGAACCGGGCACTTTTGGTCTCCTCGGTCTGGCCCTGGCCGGACTGGCCTTCCTCCGCTTCCGCAAGCGCCGCCAGGAAGCGGCCGCTGCGGTCGATGGGGCAGGGGAGTGACGCGCGCCGGAGGCGCGGTGCTTCGTTCCTCGTGCCTGGTCTTCGTTCATTAGGGTCCCCCCGATGGGCCATCGCGGGAACAGGGGATGGAGCGCGGGTTTCACCCGGCAGAAGGATGCGGCAATCAGCCCGGGTCCGCCCTCTGCCCCGATCCGGCTTGAAAGCAGCTTTAAACTTCTGTCAACTGGCTACTGGATGCACTTTCTTCCCGGTGGCAATTTTCAAAATTGCGCTATCTTCCACCCATGGTGGCCTGCATCCAGAGGGTTGGATTGGTTGGAACCGCTCTGCTGGCGGCCTTCCTTTGCAGTTGTTCCATCCCATTGGATGAACCGGATCCATTTTCCGCAAGGGACGATCTCAGTGCCTACTATGGCGAGACTGTCGGAGTGACGCCGGTGCCGGTCTCAAATCCCCGATTTTCGGACAATGGCCCGGCGATCAAAGCCGAAATGTTGCGGCTGATTGGATTGGCCGAAAAACACATTCTGGTGGGCAGTTTCCTGTTAACTGATGGACTGGAGTCCAGGGAGATCCTTGATGCTCTTGCCGCCAGGGCGAGAGAAGGGGTGCGGGTCCAGGTGATCGGTGACGCTTCGTCCCGCTTTGTTCCGGAAAAGCAGGCCTTTGATTACCTGGTCGAAACGGGTGTTCCCGTGGCCGAATTTAATCCGGTCCGGGGGTGGCGACTCCTGGCTTTACCGATTCTCCTTGAGCGCGATCACCGCAAGTTCTGGGTCATAGACGGACGCTGGGTCTCGCTCGGCGGCGCCAATATCAATGAGCCGAGCCTGGTCTCTCCAGAGCAGGGTGGAAACCGGGATCTGATGGTTACCGTGGAATCACCGGTGGCCGCCGGGGAATTGACCCGTTCCTTCGTTGAGACCTGGAATGAAAGCGATGCGCCTGAAAATCTCAGCGAGGCCGATTTTGCACCCGGCAGCCCGCTTCCAAATCCCTCGTCGGAGTTCTGGTTCTTCAACCAGGAGAAGATATACCAAAAGCCCTCACAAACGGATGTGATGATGGACGGTCTTTTCGCCTCGGCGAAGAAATCCATCTGGCTGGTGGAACCTTATACCTTCGTCAATGAATCCATCCTTTCGGACATCAGGCGCATGGCAGAGCGGGGGGTCGAGGTAAATGTGGTGCTTTCCTCGCAGGCCAGGGCCCCCCGGTTTCGGTATGCGTCGTTCTACGGGATCAAGGACCTCTCCGAAGCAGGGGCGAAGGTATGGGTCTTTGATTCCGAAACGAGCCCGCTGCACTACAAATGTGCGCTTGTCGATGATGAGCTTGCCTATGTTGGATCGTCGAATCTAAACCTGCGGTCCTTTCACCTGTCGAGGGAACTAAACACCGTCTTCGATGATCCTCCCAGTGTCGCCAGAGTGAAAGGCGTGATCGAATCAGTGCTCGAAGACTGCCGTCTCGTCCCTCTCGAAGAGGCAGGGAACTATCGATCTCTCCCGTTTTTCACCTGGTGGGCCATCATGCAGATCGCGGGGTAGGGCGCGCCCGAAGGCGCGCGTTCTTCGTTCCTGGTTCCAACTCCAGAGTGAGAGACCTTGGCAAAAGTTCTTTATCTTTATCTTAATCCTAGTCTTAATCCCAGTTTGACCGAATGCGGGCCACTTCAAAAGAAGGGATCAAGATAAAGATCAAGATCAGGAAAAAGAGTTAGGGCCTGACTTTAACGAAGAACGAGGAACCGGGAACGAAGAACAGCTCCTCTTCACTCCCCCCGTTCTCTCACCACAACCCCGTCCTTCACCTTGTCCCCGGGATGAAGCACTACCCGATCATCTTCCTCCAAGCCTGCAATGACCTCGACAGCAAGATCATTGCGCTCACCGGCGTCGATGATGACTTTTTCCGCACGATCTGACGGATCAATCCGATAGACGGCCCACGAAGATTTCTCGTTCGTCCCCTCGCGGAACAGCGCTCCAGCGGGCACTTGAACCGCCTTTTCCCTCTCGTAGACAACAATGCGCCCCTCAATGCGATAGGCATCACCCAGTCCGCTCCCGCGAGGGTCGCCCCCGGGAGAAGGGAAGTCAGTTGATGACTCAATGGCCACTCCCCCGGCGGGTGGAACGGTGGTTTCAAAATCGGCGTGAATCCATACCCGCTGCTCGTTCACACCCAGCGCGGAAACCTTGGTAAAGGCGGAGGGATCCACCCGCCTGACCACCGCCGTGAGATCAGATTCTCCGCCCCAGTGTTCGATAAGAATGCGCTGTCCCGGCCGGATCCGCACCGCATCCTGCGAGAGAACATCGATTCGCACTTCCAGATCACCCGGGTCACCGAGTTCGAGAATCGATTCTCCGGCACCGACAACCGTGCTGCTCTCCCGGAGACGACGCAGAACGACTCCGGCGATGGGACTACGGATGGTGAAGCGCCGGTCTTCCGCTGCCGTTTGATCCCCCGCTGACTGCGAGTAAAGCAGGGCGGCGTGGGCCTGATCGCGCTCGAAACGAGCGACCTCGACGGAAGATTTTGCTGAGGCAAGGTTGGCTTCGGCAATGCGCAGGGCGTGCTCGGCGTCCTCCAGCATAGGTTTCGAAATACCCCCGTTCTTGAGGCGGGTTTGATCACGCTCCAGATAGCGCCGTGACTTTTCAGCCTCCGCGTTGGCCACTTCGAACTGGTTTCCGGCCCTTTCAAAAGACGCCTCGGCAGCCTTGAAACGGGCCATCGCCTCTGCCTCGGCACGGACATCCAGAAGGGTGGGCTCGACGGGTACGATTTCGGCAAGAATTTGATCCTTTTCGATAAAATCACCCGGCTCAAGTTGGATCCGCTCAAGGCGCCCGGCGAGGGGAGCGGAGATCTGATAGAGCTCGCGCACCCGGGCTTCTCCGCTTTCGTCGACAGTCACCGCAAAGGGTGCCGATTTCACCCGTCCGATCTCTACTTCGACCGGTTTAGGGCGGAAAGCGAAAAAGAGAATGGAACCGGCAATGGCGGCGACGGCGGTCCAGGTGATGAGTTTTCGTTTCATGAAACAATGTCAAATTACTCCCGCGACTTCAGCACGGCAATCATATCGAGGTGATCAACTCCACGCCGAACAATCAGGCTGGAAAACACGGCTGCCAGCACAATAACCAGCGCCGCCACGGCGTAAGTCGAGGGGTTGAGAACAAACGGGATGCGGTAAAGCTCCGTTTCGAGCGCCTTGGAAATGAAGCGGCACAGGCCGGACCCGATCAGGAATCCGACCGGAATGGAGATGGCGGTCAGCAGGGCAAGCTCGCCCAGGAGAATACGGGAGACTTCGGCACGGGTGAATCCGATCACCCTCAGCGTGGCAAGTTCCCGACTGCGCTCCGAGAGGGAAACACGGGCGCTATTGTAGACCACCCCGACCGCGATGACGCTGGCGAAGAGGATATTGATCATTCTCATCCGGAGGATGTTCTCGGCGAAATTCTCTACAAAACTCTGCATCGCGATCTTCTGCAAGTTCACCGCAGCGATGGCAGGGGCTTCCTTGAGCGCCCGGTAGGCGGCACCTTCCCGGGCAGGATCGAATTTCAGGTAAGCACCTGAAATGACGGGCCCCTCTCCGAGGAGGCGATGCAATTCGTCCCGGCGCATCCAGGCTGAGGTACCGGAAAAGTCATCGACAAGCGCATTAATGACCGTCTCCAGAACAAGACGCTCCCCGTCGAGCCCCTCAATCTGCACTGAATCACCCCGGTTGAGGTCGAGCATTTTGGCCAGTTGGGAGGAAATTACCAACCCCCTCGCGGGCAGGTCGAAGACCTTCTCGCTGGCATCGATCAGGCGATTGAGGTCGCGTCCATCGTCGAGACCGGTGATGGCAGTCTGGTGGGAGAGCGAACCATGACGAAGACGTACGGGGATGGATCGAAAGGTTTCAATCCGCACCACGCCGGGTATCGCGCCGAGACTTCCGATGGCGCTCTCGGGAACCGCTTCGTGGAAGGTGATAGTCGCATCCTGTCGCTGCTGGAGTCCGAACTGAAAATCGATCAAATAGTCGATCGCGTCCTTTCCAAAATTGCCCACGATGAGAATCGCACAGGCAAAGGCGATTCCGAGCGTGGTGAGCGCGGCTTTCATGGGACGCCGGGTGAGCTCCCGGAGAATCATGCGGGGGGCCTGGCTCAGCCAGCGATGCCAGCCGAGTCTTTCGATGAGCGAGGGGCGGTAGGTGGGGGGAGGCTCGGGGCGCATGGCCTCGGCCGGGGGAATTGACACCGCCTGCATTACACCTGCGGCGACACCGACAATACCGACAAAATAACTCAAGGCGGCACCGCTGAGATAAACACTGAACTCCGGCCGGAAGGTCGTATCCGGAAAGCGGTAGAATCCCGCATACATGCCTGTCATGCTTTTCCCCATCCAGGTTCCGATGATCCATCCACACAGAACCCCTCCCGTGATGATCGCTCCCACCATCTGCAAATAGTGGAGGCCGACATCCCGATTGCCATACCCGAACGCCTTGAGCGCGGCGATCTGCTCACGCTGGAGCGAGAGGATGCGGCGCAGGGACACGTTGAGGAGAAAGGCGGCCACCCCGAGAAAAATGGACGGGGGAATGATGCTCATCGTTTTCAACTGCTGCAGTTCGTCCGAGATGAATCGATGGGAGAGGTGTTGATCCCGGCCGGAGGCACCCAGACCTCCGTAGTTTTCCAGAAGAAGGTCGAGACGGCGAATGACCTCCTTTTCGTTTGCACCCGGCATCAGCGAAAGAGTCAGGTCGTTGAAGGCTCCCTCCATTTCAAACACCGTCTCAATCTGGTTCCGCCTCATCCAGAATACCCCGAAACGTCTATCGTCGGGAAACAGGCTGCCAGGCTGAATCGTCGTGATGTATTCGGGGGACAATCCAATGCCCACAATCGTCAGGGTGTGAAGACGACCGTTGAGGACCGCCCGAATTTTGTCGCCCGGTTCAAAGCGATTCGCTTTCATGAAGGCCTCCTCCGCGAGAATCTCACCGCTCCGCTCCGCTTCGGGAAATCTTCCCTCGAGGAGATGGACGTTATTGAGGATCGGATCCTCACGATCCGGCAGAGAAACCATTTTTCCCACGGCAGGTTCATCGAGTCCGGGCAGATCGAGAGTCACTCCCTCGACCACCCGATGCTCCATCGCCGCGACACCGGGAAGGGCGGCGATCCTTTCGGCAAGGGAGACGGGAGCGCGTTTCAGAGAGCCAAAGACATCGGCAAAGCGGTATCGATCGTAGTAGGAATCCCTTGCCTTACTCAAGGACTCCAGGGTGTTCCTCGCCCCAATAAAGACAGCGAGGCCACATCCAATCACTGCCGCGATCGCCACGGCCTGTCCCTTCATTTGGAGAAGGTCGCGGATCAGTTTTCGATGGATGGCGAGCATGGCCCGTGATGGGGAGAATCCGAATTAGCCTCTACCAGACCAGTTCACTGGCGGAACGCCGCACTTCATTAAAACGAACCGATTCGATATTGCCGTCGGAAAGGGTGATGACCCGATGAGCCATATCTGAAATCGCGGCATTGTGGGTAATGACGGCCGTCGTTGTGCCGAACTCGCGATTCACCGAATGGAGCGCCTCAAGCACTTTGACCCCGGTGTTGATATCGAGCGCTCCGGTGGGCTCATCACAGAGAAGAACATCGGGGCGCTTCGCAATGGCGCGAGCGATGGCGACCCGTTGCTGCTCGCCGCCCGACATCTGGGAGGGGAAATGATCAAAACGACCGCCCAGTCCGACCAGTTCGAGCGCCTCCTCCGGTTTCATGGGATTTCGCGAAATCTCGGTGACAAGGGCGACATTTTCACGTGCGGTGAGACTGGGAATAAGATTGTAGAACTGGAAAACAAAACCCACATGATTCCTGCGGTATTGGGTGAGTTCATTCTCACTGAAGTCGGCCATTTGTTGGCCACGATAAATGACCTCTCCGCTTGAAGGAACATCGAGCCCGCCGAGGATGTTGAGAAGAGTCGACTTTCCGCTGCCGGAACGACCGAGGAGGACGACGAGTTCTCCTTCAAGAAACTGGATATCCACCCCCCTCAAGGCCTGGACCGTGACCTCGCCCATGGGATAGATTTTTGTCACTCCCCGGGTCTCAAACACTATGGGGGGTGGGGGGGAGGTCATGGAGAGAAGTCGTAATTGGAAATCACCGGACCCCTCAATTATAGCGGAAAATACCGAAAGAGCTTGATCGAAGGCTCGCCCTCCTCCATTTTCCCGCCCGCGTCTTTCATCCGTCGTCGGTTTACGAGACAAGGTTGAAACCCCGGAGACTTCGGGCCTGTAGCTCAGCGGTTAGAGCAGGGGACTCATAATCCCTTGGTCGTGGGTTCGAACCCCACCGGGCCCACTTTCATTGCCGGTCGTGTAGAGCGAGGTGCTCCGCCACTGGCTTTAGTGCAGTGATCCTGGTTCGGCGTTCGCTCCCGGTCTGGATGCGTTAGCCGGATCTATCTATATCACTGATAATTAGAGAATCATGTTATATTTCAACACGATAAACGGGAATACATTTCCGCTCAATATCCCAGCTGATAATCCCTTTTTAACCGGCATTTAACCCTCATCTAAACGAAGGCGAGGGAAATTATTTGAAATTATATACAAATCCCATAAATTTAATAATGGGAAAATTCCTCATCTTTCTAGGTATCGTGACTGTCTGTTATCTGACCTTTAATCGTGGCTCGGGGAGCAACGTGGCGTTTCCAAAGATAATCATTTCGACCCCGACCGAAGTGAAGAACACGCCAACGGAGGATCGAATCCGCGTGCTCCTTTTCACGGGGACCGAATGGTGTCCTGCTTGTATACAACTCGAATCCAGTGTTATCTCGACCCCTGCCTGGAAGGAGTTTGCTGCCGGGGAGATCCGATTCCTGGCAGTGAACATTCCAGCAGATCAATCAAAGGCCAAATCGAAAGATCTCGCGATGCTGCGCACCTACGGGGTGCAGGCTTTCCCGACCATGCTGGTCCTCGACGCCAAGGGCGATGAGCTGAGCCGCCAGGTCGGAGCAGGGGCTCCGGTGGAAAACTACAAGGAGTGGATCCGCCGTCACGCATCGTTATACAAATCCTGATCCCGGGGACGGCTCCCGATTACAGCGAGGAAAGAACCGCAAGGGTGTCTCCGGGTGCCCATCTGCCTGCCCGCTATCGTCTCAGCGTCCTCTGTCGCTCGCCCCATTCCCGGGCAAAGTCGCGACCGCTCGCCCACTGGACGACGAGCATGATCGCAAAGCAGAGGAGAGAACCGTAGGCAGCCAGAAGCATGTCTTTATGGGCATCCCAGATGTCTCCCTGGGTCCCGAGAAAGGCCATTCCCTGTTCACCTCCATAGAGGACCGCAGCCCCCCATTCGAGCAGTTCGTAGAGGAGTGAAGTAGCCATGCTAAAGACGAGCGGCACCAGGTAGCTCCAGTATGTCCGCCGCGGAATCATGGCGTAGTAGAAGGCTTCCCGGTAAGGCCAGGTGATGAGAACCCCGTAGAGAAAGTGGACCAACCGATCAAAGTGATTGCGGGCCTCTCCCTCCACCCCTTCGCCCATTGCCCCGAAGAGAGAGGGAAACCATTCGGCATAGGGTACCTCTGAGTAGGTGTAATGAGCCCCGAGAGTGTGGAGACAGGTGAAGATAAAGGTAAGGGTGTAGGAAAGTTTCGAGAAGAGAAACCAGCGGCCGGTCACCAGGAGAAAGCCCAGCGTGAAAAAGATCAGGACATTCTCCATCCACCAGTCGGTCGGATGAAGCGGATGGATAGCCAAAAGAGTCCAGATGACCGCGTAGGACGCGCCCAGAAGGGCGAGGTAACGGCGATGGCCCGCGAGGTGATCAATTCTAGCCATAATCGGGAATGGGACTCTTTTGGATAGAATGGCGTGGCCGCCCTCTCTTGTCGAGACTCCTGCAACACCGGAAAAAGGGGGCGACGTGTACGAGGAGATCTGCAGACGGAGTAAACTTCATTGCGTCACGATCCGGAACATTGACACGACTGCCCGTCCACTCCAGCATACCCCAGCAAGCATGACCAATCCTGACGAAACCGGGCGAATCCTCGAAGCCTCCGGGCAGAAACAACTAACTCAGCGTGAGCGATTTGAGAAAGTGCGGACTCTCGTTCACCGCGATTCTGACGCGGCCAGCGCCGCGCTTGCCGCCGAGATCGCCGCTCTGATCCGGGAGCGCTCGGCCGCAGGTCGGCAGACCGTCCTCGGTCTCGCCACGGGATCGACTCCTGTGCCGCTCTACCGTGAATTGATTCGTCTGCACCGTGAGGAGGGGCTGAGTTTCACTCACGTCACCACCTTCAACCTCGACGAATACTACGGACTTCCACGCGACCACCCGGAGAGCTATTACCGTTTCATGCAGGATCAGCTCTTCGACCACGTCGACATCCCTGAGCACCAGATCAATATTCCCGATGGAACGGTTCCGTTGGAGGCGGTCTATGATCACTGCCTCGACTACGAGCGACGAATCGAGGAGGCCGGCGGATTGGATCTCCAGATACTCGGAATCGGCCGAACCGGTCACATTGGATTTAACGAACCCGGTTCGGCGAACGATTCGCCCACCCGGATGATTACGCTGGACCGTGTGACCCGGCAGGATGCCGCAGCCGACTTCATGGGGGTGGCGAATGTGCCCCGATCCGCCATCACGATGGGGGTGGGGACCATTCTCGAAGCACGGTGCCTCGTCCTGATGGCGTGGGGAAACAACAAGGCTGCGATTGTGAGGGAAGCCGCCGAGGGGCGCATGACTGATCAGATTTCCGCGAGTTTCCTGCAAAACCATCCGAACGCGACCTTCCTTGTTGATCGCGCTGCTGCTTCGAATTTGACCCGCTTTCGTTTCCCCTGGCTCGTCGGCCCGGTGGAGTGGGATGCCGCGATGAAAAAGAGGGCTGTCGTCTGGCTCTCTCAAAAGCTGGAGAAGCCCATTCTGAAACTGGTCGATGAGGATTACAATGAGAACGGGGTAGGGGAGTTGCTCGCCTCGACTTCAGAGGCCGCCTACGAGGTGAACATCGACAACTTCAACCGCGTTCAGCGCACCATCACCGGCTGGCCCGGAGGAAAGCCCGGTGCCGACGATACCAACCGGCCCGAGCGGTCCACCCCGTTTCCCAAGCGCATTCTGATTCTCAGCCCCGAACCGGCCGACGCCTATATCGGCATGGGAGGAACGATTGATCGACTGAAGGAGCAGGGGCACTATGTGAAGCTGGTCTTCCAGACTTCCGGCAATCTGCGGGTCGCCGATATCGCTGCCCTGAATTTTGCCCGCATTCTTCTCGAAATGGTGCAGACGGATCAATCGGCCGAATGGGAGAGCCAGACGGCCTACGCCGGATCCATCATTTCCTCGATCGACGCGAAGGGGGAATTCGGGGTCGATCCGGAATCGGTTCGCAAGCTCAAGGGGCTCATCCTGCGGGGCGAGGCCCGGGACGCCGCCTCGGTTTGCGGCCTGAAGTATCATGATACCCGCTTTCTCGATCTGCCTTTTTATGAGCAGGGGCGTTACCGGCGTTTTCGACTTGATCAAGCCGATGTGGAGAACATCAGCCGCGTACTCGATGAATTCGCTCCGGACAGTGTGTTTGTTACCGGTGATGCGAGCGACCCCAGTTCACCGCAGGCTCTTTCGTTCAAGGCCTTTTCCAACGCCTGGAAGATGCTGAAGAATGACAGCACCACGCCCGTTCCCAACGTCTGGCTCTACCGCGGTCGCGACCGGTCCTTCGAAGCCCATGAGATCGATATGGCGATTCCGATGAGCCCCGATCAACTCGATCAGAAGGTCGAGGCGATCCGGAAGTTCATGTCGGTCAATGACGCCGATCTCAATGCCTCGGCAAGAAATCAGGAACTGGCTGCGACGTATGACGCCCTCGGAATGGCGGAATACGAAGCTATCGAAGCGTTCCGCCGCTGGGTTCCCGAGGATGCGGCGGAAGGGTGATGCGATGGATTGAAATCAAGGTGAAGCCCGGGTCCAGGGAATCGACTCTGACGGAACAGAGTGACGGATCCTTCGTTGCCCGCCTCAAATCACCTCCTGTCGACGGAAAGGCCAACGAGGAGCTGATTCGCCTGATCGCCAAGCATTTTGGAGTGACCCGCGCCGAAGTCGTCATCAAAACAGGGTTGTCCGCCCGACTCAAGAGGGTGCAAATTCCCGGTGGAGATTGAGAAAGATTCTCAAAGCCCGAAGAGCGGCGCCGGCACGAGAAAGGCATGTTGCTCAAGCAGACTGAGTGATCCGTGCCAGCTCAGATACTGAGTCAACCAGACAATGAAGGCATAGGTTCCCACGACGGGAATCGCTCCGAGTCGCGCGGCCCATCGCGAGAGCCATATTCGCTGTGTTTCCCTCCGTTCCGCCCTCGAGACCGCCCATCCGAGAAGCAGTCGGGCGGGGAAAATGAAAAGCACAAAGGCCAGGTTGGGAAGCCAGGCGATTTCGTTCGGGGTGAGCTCGATTTTGAGCAGGTAGAGGGGCAGTGCAAAGAGCAGGGTCACCAGCAGTGCCATCCAGAAGGCAAGGGGAGCGCGACGAAAAAGTTCCCTCGTCGCACTAATTGAGAAAAACTCGCCGAATCGGCCCGTCATGGCAAAGCGTGTCTGAAGGAAGGGAAGATACAGGCAGACTCCCGCGAGGAGGAAGCTGCCCGCGAATGATCCGAGGACCGCCAGGCCCGGGTTTGTGACGTTTGCAAAAAACATCATGATCAAAAGAGGAATTGCCAGCCAGAGGGCGGCGCCGGTAAATCCGCGCGCGCCGAGTGAGAAGAAATAGAACAGCCGCATTTCCTTTACGAAAGCGGCAACACTCGCGAGAAGCGCCGAGAACCCGATGCTGCCCCCGAGAAACCGAAGCCACTGGAAGGGGGCCGGGAGAAAAAAGTGACGCCATTTCCCTCCACGAAGGCAGGCTCCGATCAAATGGATCCCAATGAGCACAGACGAGACAGCCAGAACTACCCGTAGTCGCGCGGCCTCATCACCACCCGGCTCGATGAGCTCGGCATCCCGCCAAAAGCTATGGATCAATCGAAGGGGAAGAAACCAGATCCAGCACGAAAGGGCTATCCTGCCGGCGTTGGAGAAGCGGGAAAGCCCGATAAACCCGTCCCTCACGCGTCCTGATCTAGCTACCCGTCCAGACGACTCCAACAGATAACCGAGACTGAGGAGATTCACGACGGGGATGGCAGAGATGACAGCCAGCGTGAGCATGACCGAGATCAATCCAAGCGCATTTGAGGCGGCTGACGCAACCATGCGCACCCCCCGGTGGCCCGGCCGCTCAAGCGGAGCAGGAGAGACGTTGTCGGAAGTTACCGGGTCAGGAGCGCGCATCAACGGAAGAGACGGTCACTGGCTCCAATCCGTTACGGGAGAGTAATGATTTGCCAGTTGCCCGCTTTTTCGGGGACGCTAGAGTATCCGACGTCTCCAGTATTTCGTAAATACCGTCCAAGATTACATGCACCGTACTATCCTAATCACCACCGTCGTCAGCCTTCTCGGAGCTCCGGCTTTGAAAGCGGAAACCACCGTCAACCTTGCCGCCCTTGGCATGTTCCAACCCATCCTTGAGGTAGCGGACAACTCTGAGAATCCTATCACCGAGGCAAAAATTGCGCTTGGACGGATGCTCTATTACGAAACCCGTCTCTCCAAGAACCGGACCATGTCGTGCAACTCCTGCCACGATCTGGAGAGTTTCGGTGATGACGGATTGAAGGTTTCGAAAGGGATCCATGATCAGTTGGGTGGTCGTTCCGCACCGACCGTCTACAACGCGGCCATTCACATCGCCCAATTCTGGGACGGCCGTGCCAAAGATGTCGAAGCGCAGGCCATCGGACCGGTAACCAACCCGATCGAAATGGGGATGCCCGACCCTGACTATGTCCTCAAGGTTTTGAAATCCATCCCGGGTTATGTTGATGCCTTTGCCGCCGCCTTCCCCGGCGAGAAGGATCCGATGACCTATGTCAACGTCGGCAATGCGATAGGGGCCTTTGAACGCAAACTTCTCACCCCCTCGCCGTTTGACGACTTCCTTAAAGGGAACGAAACCGCACTGAACGACGCTGAGAAACACGGACTGAATCTCTTTGTCTCCACGGGATGCACGGTCTGCCATAACGGAATGGGCGTCGGCGGTCACCTCTATCAGAAGCTTGGTCTCGTCAAAGAGTGGCCAACCAAGGATCTCGGCCGGTACGAAGCAACCAAAGTTGAAACCGACAAATATTTCTTCAAAGTTCCCAGCCTGAGGAACATCACCGAAACAGGACCTTACCTTCACGACGGCTCGGTCGAGACGCTGAACGAGATCGTGGCGAAAATGGCGGAGTTTCAGCTCGGACGCCAGCTCCCGGAGGAAGAGGTGGCCGCAATCGTCACGTTCCTTGGATCTCTGAAAGGGCGGATTGACGCGGACTACATCAAAAAGCCGGAGTTACCGGCGGATGGACCAAACACTCCCAAGGTGGAGTCGTGAGTCTGGCGGCATTCCTCCAGTCGATCAGCCGACAGTCTACTTTCTCAGGCTAACCTTGATGTTCCGGCCCCGGCATCAAGGTTAGCAAAGGGGCGGAGATGATCCGGATCCTACTTCTCATCATCCGTCATCGATGACTCATTCGCCGGCTCGCCGGGAGCGGTTTCAACGGGTTCCTCGATTTTCGTAAAGTGAATCTCGTGAACGATCCGGTCATCGGACTTCGTTACCTCAGCAAGAAATCCTTCGATCTCCATTGTCTCGCCGGGTTCCGGAATTCGGCCGAGCTTGCTGGTGAAGTAGCCACCTACCGTACTGACCGCCGGATCCTCCAGATCGAGGTCCTCGACAAAATTGGCCAGTTCGTGGAGCGGTAGCCAGCCCTCGACCATAAACTCAGTTTCGCTCAACCGGTGGAACCCTGTTTCCTCGTCATCGAATTCATCGAGAATCTCTCCGACGACCTGATCCAGCACATCATCGAGCATGACCAGCCCGATCGATCCGCCGAACTCATCGACAACAAGCGCCATGTGGGCCCGACGAGCCAGAAAGAGCTGCAGGAGTTGATCGAGGGGGAGGTTTTCCGAAACGGCTCCAAGATCGCGTTTCAGGGCAAAAAGGTTGGGGGAATCCTTCTGCATCTCACGGAGAAGGTCCTTGATGTGAATAAGCCCAAGAGTCTTGTCGAGATGGCGGTCCACCAGCGGAAAGCGGGTGTGTTTTGACTCCATCGCCACTTCGAGATTCTCCTTGAAGGTCCGGTGCACATCCAGAACAACCACATCGTTTCTCGGAGTCAGGATGTCCCGGACACTCAACTCGCTCAGACCCAGTGCATTAATTAGGATTTCCTGCTCCGTTTCGGTCACTGCGTGAGCGCGCCCGGTTTCTTCAACCAACAGCCTGAGTTCGTCCGCCGTATGGCTGATGTGGCTGTTGTTAACGGGCTCCATGCTAAACACCCGGCGCAGAATCGCATTGGAGACATAATTGATGAGCCAGACCGGTCCGGCCGTTAGAAAATAGAAAACTCTCAGGGGGCGGCTGCAGAAAATCGTGGTTCCGACGGACTTTCGAATACCGAAGACACGCGGAATCTTTTCTCCGATAATAATGTGAAAAGCGGTCAGAATCGAGATACTGAGGAGAAAGAGAATGAAATTCATCACGGGACCGCTGATTGCCGTGCCTTCAAAGAGAGGGGAAAACCATCTCGCTAGAAATGGAACTCCAAGGCTGCCGAGAACGAGACTGGATGAAGTAATGCCCAGTTGGCAGGCCGAAAGATAGGAGTCGATGTTCTGCGCCACATGAAGGGCGAGCTTTGAACCGCGGCGCTTTTCGTCGACCGCGTCCTCGAGCTGGCTGACGTGAACTTTGACGAGTCCGAATTCCGCCGCCACGAAGAGAGCGTTCAGGAGAAGCAGCACAACCAGGAAGATAGAGCCAGCCGCCGGATTTTCGGGTGCCAGATCGATGCTTGCGACGCAGGACAGAATTGGCGGGTCGTAAGCGAGAGGCAAAAAGTTAATTGTCGTCATCAAGGGTCCGCAGCGAGCCTGCGGGGCAAATAATAGAAAGATCTGTCCGGCAGATAGTTGAAAAACAAGCGTTCAGTTTACGTCGATGGCGATAATAGGCCAGTTAAAAAGCGCAGACAAATCCCGCGATTGAGGCCCCGGCAAAGCATCAGGGGGAAATCCCGGCCGGGCGGACGGCAGGGACAAATGCCCCGCCATTCACCCATCTCTCTATTTTACATTACATATATTGTAGGAAGTTATTAACCGGGCTTTCCTTCTAAGGAATTCCAGCCTCCTGCGTCCTAAGAGCAAGGCGCAACCGGATCATACGGACCTATTATTGTTCCACATGGAATGTTCCGGAAGCTCAGTTGTAAGAGGAATCCAATTATAAGCATCTTTGCTACCATTAAGCCCGCGCTTCTTCAGGAAATACGTTTGAACGAAGACGGCCTTGCCTTACTTTAACCGGCCTAAAAACTTCCCCATGACTCGAGTCCTGAAACATCTCATTTGCGGCGCTGCAGCATTTTCGCTCGGAATAATCCCCTCTCACGCCTTTCTAGGTGGCCTTAAAAAGCGGAGTGAGGAGAAAAAAGTGCTGAACTCGGATGTCCTTTCTACCCAGGAACAGTCCGCCAGGGCGCTGCTGGTCAAGGCCCAGGGTCAGGAAAGCAGCGGCAAGACACGCCAGGCTCGGGATGCCTACAAGGCGATCACCCGCAGTTATCCGCGAACCGATGCGGCGAGCGAAGCGCAATATCATTACGCCCGGATGCTTGACCTTGAAAAAGACGATAAGAAATCATTCGAAGCCTATCAGGAGTTGGTCACCAATTATCGGAATGCTCCAAATTTCAACGAGGCGATAAAGCGCCAGTATGAAATTGCCGAAAAGCTCCGCACGAGCAACAAAAAGGGATTTCTCGGTGTCGGGGCCTCGATTCAACCGTCGAAATTAATCGAAATGTTCGAACAGATCAGCAAGAGCGCTCCGTTTACAGAATACGCTCCAAAATCTCTTCTCAATATCGGTTATGTCCGGACGGAGCTGGGCGAGACCGAGCCGGCGATCACCACCTTTAAATCGGTGGTGGACCGGTATTCGGAGACTGAGTTCGCAAAAGAGGCTCAGTATCAGATTTTCAAATTGCAGGGGGTGACGGCCGAAAAATCCAACAGTCCGGTCAAAGACAGGGCTCAGGTAGAGGCAGGTCTGGATTTTGTGAACCAGAATCCTGAAGATCAGCGGGCCAACGAGATCAAATCGAACCTTCAGAGCATTGAGGAGCGTTCGATGGAAAAGCTCTACAATACGGGGGTTTTCTACGAAAAGAGCGGAAAACCCGACTCCGCACGGGTTTATTTCCGGGAAGTGGTGAAAAATCCGTCCACCGTTTGGGCCGCAAAAGCGCAGGAGAGGCTGAACGCAATGGACAATATGCCGGTGCCTGTTGAGAAAAAGGCAGGTGTTTTCGGACCAAATCCCCTGAAGAAGGAGAAAGTCGAAATGAGGACTTCGGAAGACGAGGTGGTCCCCCTCCCTGTCGCCGCACCCGCGCAATGACCGAAGACCAGTCTACGGCACTGGCCAGTATCGATGAAATCCTTGATTTTGAAGCTCTCTTAAGGCTTGTTTTTTCATAATTCCCGCCTAGTTTCGAAATCAACGTTTATGGCCCGGATTACTGATTCGGTCATTTCCCGCGGTGGCAATTCATCCTTAAATGAAGTTTTCGATCCATTACTTTCTGGCAGCCGGGCTGTTTAGTCTCTTTTTTTCCGGTTGTGCCGGCTATCAATTTGGCGACGCCAAGTCGGCGAGTCTTTCGAATATCAGGAAGCTGCATGTGCCACCGTTCAAAAACCAAACTCAGGAGCCGCGTCTCTCAAGCCTGGTTACCAACGCGGTCTTGAAAGATCTCCAGGCCGACGGGACCTTTCAGATTTCCACTCGCAGCAGCTGTGATGCGGTTCTCGTCGGAGTGATTAAACAAGTCAATAAGAGCCAGCTGCGCGCGAATCGTAACGATACCCTGCAGTCCCAGGAACTGAGTATCTACCTCACCATTGAGTATCATCTCGCGGATCCCATCACTGGAGCCCGTATTGGTGAGGTTGCCGGCGAGGAGAAAGCAGCGAACTCCAACTGGGGAGACAGCAAAACCGATAATACCGCGTTTACCAATGCGCGTCAGGGGGTTGTTGTTGGAGAAGCGATTCAGTTCCTCGATCCCGCAGTGAGCTTCCAGGTGGGCGAACGTCAGGATCTTGCGATTGCCGCCGAGGACCTCTCGGACAAGCTGGTTTCCCAGTTGGCCAATGGCTGGTAGGAATTCCGGTATCCGTGAATCGTCCCGTCCCTTTGGATCACCTTCACGCCACGAGTTCCTAGCCCACGGTGATCCCGATTGAATCCAAGCATCACAACGGGGATCGTCCAGCTCATCGGAACGCCCATCGGCAATCTTGGGGACATTACTTTTCGGGCCGTGGAATCAATCAGATCCGCACGGGTCGTTGCCTGTGAGGACACACGGCATTCGAGGAATCTCCTCAATCATCTGGGCATTTCCGACAAGGAGTTGGTAGCTCTTCATGACCATAACGAGCAGCAACGCGCGGAGTCCCTGGTGCAGCGGGCGCTCGCCGGTGAGCGGATCGTCTTTCTTTCCGACGCTGGAACTCCCACGATATCCGACCCCGGCTTTCGTCTCGTCAATGCCTGTATCGCCGCCGGAGTTCGTGTCGAGGTTATTCCCGGCCCGTCGGCGGTCGTTACCGCTTTGGCGGGATCAGGATTGCCCTCGGATGCATTCTATTTCGGGGGATTTCTCCCGGTGAAATCAGGACGAAGAGCCCGTGAGATCGGTGAGGCAATTCTTCGCAGGGAGACCTCGATTTATTTTGAATCTCCTCATCGACTCATTCGGACCCTCGCTGCGATATCAGAACTCGATCTCAACCGTGAGGTCTGTGTCGCCCGGGAACTCACCAAAAAGTTCGAAACTTATCACCGTGGTCCCGCAGGCAAACTCCTTGAGGAATTCACGGCCCGACCGCCCAAGGGTGAAATTACCCTGTTGATTCGCGGAAGCGGCAAACGTTCGATGCCCGAAAACGATTGAGACGGAGCCTCGCGGCTCCGTCTCAATCTCATCTCTATCCAAGGGCCCCAAAGGGGCAAATTCTTATTGTTCCCGGCAATCCGGGGCCATTCCTAAAAGATCGGCTTTTTCACCGGATTTAGCGGGCGGGGAAATTTTTCGACCGGAATTCACGACTGCCTGTGGACGGCGGTGGCCCGGTGTCACTACGCTCTGGTAACGACGGGCTTGGTCATACCGTTGCTGGAGTGACCATCCGGAGACAGTCGCCTTTTCAAGGACTTCCGGATTTGCGTTCTCGAAGAAGGTCTTTTTGATATGAAAGGTGTCCCTGCCACCCTGAAATCTGGTATACATGTGTCTGTTTTATTGGCCCCCCGGTAGGACAGAAACGACACGGAGAGTCATCCCACTCAGGCCGCGTTGTTACCGTCGGCCGGGGCGAGCAATGAATCGGGCTCACTGCCAATCACCCCGGTCAGGCATTAATGTTTGTGTTAATAAATTTATCATAATTACCATAATTTTTCAACTTTTAACTTCCCTGCCCATTTGCGTTGTTTTCGACGGAATCCTGCCTGACTCTTTTACCCATCCCCCTTCCCCGCGCTCAGAACGACTTCATCCACTCCATGAAAGCCCCCGTCTCACTTAGCTCCCGGCTGCGCCCGCCTGTTTCCGCAATCACTGCCTATGATTACCCGTCGGCACGACTGTGCGATGAAGCGGGAATTCAGATCATTCTGGTTGGCGACTCTCTCGGTATGGTCGTCGCTGGAAATCCGGACACCACCTCGGTCACGCTCGAGCAAATGATCTACCACACCGCTATGGTTCGTCGGGGCGTCAAAAGCGCCATCGTTGTCTCGGATCTCCCGATAAACACCTATCGAACACCAGCGGAAACGGTGATTAATGGCCAACGGCTTGTCAATGCCGGAGCCGACGCCGTAAAATTGGAAGGATTGACTGAGCAACTTCCCAATGTCGAGGCCCTGGTCTCGGCCGGAATCCAGGTCTGCGCCCACGTTGGAATGTTGCCCCAGAGGGTGGTCGAAGAAGGTGGGTATAAGAAAAAGGGCAAGACTGACGCGGAGGCACAGGATCTTATCAACGCATCCATCGCTCTGGAGAAAGCGGGTGCTTTTGCCATTGTCCTTGAGAGTGTCGTTGCCCAGGTTGCCGCCGAAATCAGCCGGTGCCTCACCATCCCGACCATTGGAATTGGATCAGGATCAGATTGTGACGGCCAAATTCGAGTTCTTCCCGATGTCACCGGCGGCTATCCCTGGTTCGTCCCCCCGTTTGCCCGGGTCTACGGGAATGTTGCGGAAGTCACACGTGAGGCGCTGAAATCCTACATTCATGAAATCGACAACTCATTGATTTAAGAGGAATAAGCCTTGTTTTATACCCGGTTTCATCCTGTCGATTCCGCCAAGCTTAACCTCCCCGGTATAGGTTCACTTTCCCCGAAGAATTCGGCGAGACGGCAAGAGGGTTCCGTCGCCCAAAGTGACCCGACTCCCGGCCTCTCCCGGCCCGTTGATGTCTCAAAAAATCACTTGCACGGCAGCAGCGCGCAGGGCACACTCCGATGTCCCTGAACGCTTTCAGATCGGGAGTTCGCGCCGCCCATCTCCCTCACCCTGTCGGGCGCGAGATCACTCTCATTCGGATTAAGGGGCAATTGTTATCCGGAGTTTACTCCTTCGGGCAACCAACGCTATCCAGAGACTTCCGGATGCGAAAACTCCCGGAGTTTCCATGTTGAATCCCCCACCTACTCACTGATTTTTTGTATAAAGACGCCTTCCGGCTCTCGAAACGTGACCTATTCACAGGCGGTCCGTTTTCCACCACTCTCTCCAGCACGCCACTCACGACTGCCTGCTCAATTGGCAAGATGCCTCACTTTGAGATCGCGCCGTCCATTCTTTACTGATCTTCTTCCGAATTTTCCACGTGATTCCGTTTGTTTAGCCTCCAATGAGTGACTCTGAAATCCCTGAAACCTCTGGCCACTCCGATTCTGAATCGATTCGAGTTTCCGGATCAGAAGATGCTTCCCCGAAAGATGTCCCCGCAAACAGCCCGAAGGTTGCATCTAATCCGGGTCCAGATGGAACGGATACGTTGACCCGCCGGGACGAAGCTCCTCGTGAAAGTCTCGACGGGCCCGCGAGAACAGAAAACAGTCCCCATTCCTCCGGAACCGAGGCGTCCGGAATTGAGGGAGAGAAGCCGCCCGGTCAGGGGAACGAGCCCGGGAGCGGCCGCAATGATGAGCGTGCAACGACCGGTCAGGGAGCGGGTGGGCAATTTAAGAAGAGCCGCAATCACCGGAAGCGCAAGCGCAAGGGTAACCGCGAGAATCCGGTTTCCGAACCCGGCAGCCCGGATTCAGGAGGCGACGCCCCTGAGGACTTTGAAGATGATGCCGACTTTGCCGACGGCGAGGAGGATTCTGAAGGAGGCGGCGACCGTCCCCACAAAACCCGCAAGCAGCGTTACCTTGAGCGCAAGGAGAAGGAACGAGCCCGCGAAGCGGCGGCCCTTGATGCTTCTCCCGCGATTGAGTCAGAGGGAATTGTGGAAATTTCCCCCAAGGGCTTTGGATTCCTGAGGGAAAAGATCCGGGGGTTTCAACAGTCTCCAAAAGATGTTTTTATCACCCCTGAGGTTGTCCGTATCTACGGATTGCGCGATGGACTGATGGTGCGCTGCGTCTCCAAGCAAGGGGTCCGCGGCCCCCAGCTCATTGAGCTGCTTACCATTAATGACAGACCGCCGGAGGAATGTGCGAAGCTTCCCTACTTCGAGGAACTGACCGCCATCAATCCGAATAAAAAACTGACTCTGGAGACGGTATCAACACGGGCGACGACCCGGGTGATTGACTTGATCGCTCCCATCGGACGAGGACAGCGCGGACTGATCGTGGCCCCTCCAAGAACGGGGAAAACGACTCTCCTGCATCACATCGCCGAAGGAATTCTCCACAATTATGACGAAGAGATCCACCTGATGGTTCTTCTCGTAGATGAGCGTCCTGAGGAGGTAACGGATTTTGAACGCTCTTTCCCGAACGTGGAAGTGTTCTCCAGTTCGAATGACAGCGAGGCGAAAGATCACACCCGTATCGCTCTCCTGGCCACCGAAAGAGCTAAACGCCTCGTGGAAGGCGGCCGCCATGTTGTGATGCTGATGGACTCCATTACCCGACTCGCGCGGGCTTTTAACAGCCAGATGCGCGGAGGTAAGCGCGGAACAGCGAGCGGAGGCTTGATCGTCGGTGCCCTGGAGGTTCCCCGTCGTATCTTTGCGGCTGCCCGGAATACGAGGGAGGCAGGTTCTCTCACCATTATCGCCACCGCTCTGATTCAGACGAACAGCAAGGCCGATGAGGCGATCTTTCAGGAGTTCAAGGGAACGGGAAACATGGAACTCGTCCTCGATCGCCAGATAGCGCAGAACTACGTTTATCCGGCTGTCGATATCAATAAGTCGGGAACCCGGCGCGAGGAGCTTCTTCTTCCTCCTCACGTATTGGAGAAAATCTATGTCATCCGGCGTGGCCTCAGCGGGTATAAGCAGGTGGATGCGATGGAATGGCTGCTGAAATGCATGCAGCGTTATCCTTCAAATGCCCAGATGCTGATGGATATCAAGACGACCGCCCTGTCCTGATACGGACATCTCTCCGACATTTTTGCCCTTCTCGCGTTAGCAGTTGCGGCCATGTGGCTTCTCTGCTAAATCATGCTTCCATGAGCGAGTTTGTTGAAGTGACGCGGAGGGGCCTCGGCGGCCGCAGCAAGGATTCCATCGGCGGAGTATTCATCGGTTTTATTCTCGTCGCCGTGGGGGTAATCCTCCTTTTCTGGAATGAAGGACGCGCCGTGAAACGCTACAAGGATCTCAAGGAGGGTTCGGGAGCGGTAATTTCCATCGATTCCGCATCCGTAGACCCGGCCATGGAAGGCCGACTTGTTCATATCACCGGGGAGACTAAAACGCCGACGCCTCTGAAGGATGATCTCTTTGGCATCACGACGTCAGCAATTCGACTGACCCGGAACGCGGAGATGTTTCAGTGGGTGGAGGTCGTCAAAACGGAGGAGAAAACCAAAGTCGGCGGTGGAGTTGAGCAGGTTAAAACCTACAGCTATCGCACGGAGTGGAAGGACCAATTGGTGGACTCCAGCACCTTCAAAGTGACAACCGACTACCGGAATCCCACCGAGATGAAATATCGCTCCAACAGTTCGACGGCGCAGGGGGTAACCGTGGCTGCCTTCAAGTTGCCGGACTTTCTGGTCACCCGGATCGGGGGTGCAAAACCATTTCTCATCGAAGATCTCTCAACCGCGTCCGAAGAGGTCAAGCGTACTGCAAAACTGAATCAGGGCGGAGTTTACTTCGGCGTTAACCCGAATTCACCCTCCGTGGGTGATCAACGGGTCACCTTTCAGGTCGTTGCCAACGGGCCTATCAGTGTGGTGGCGCAGCAGAAGGGAGACACGTTCGCCTCCTACCGGACGGCCACGGGCGGTCAGCTTGACCTGCTCGAGTCTGGCACCGTCTCCGCAGTCGACATGTTTCAGATGGCTCAAGACCGGAACAAATTCCTGACCTGGGCGATTCGGATCGGTGGCTTTATCCTGCTCGGCATGGCCTTCTCCATGATCTTGCGCCCCATCGCCGTCCTTGCCAGTATTCTCCCCTTCCTCGGCAGATTGGTTGAGACGGGCACCACCCTTGTCGCCTTTCTCATCGCGGGCATCCTCTGGACCCTGACCGTCGCGGTCGCCTGGATTTTCTACCGCCCCCTCCTCGGCATCGCCATCCTCATTGTTACCGTCGGACTCTTTATTCTGGTCATCAAGCGTTTGCGCAAGCCGGCGGCCCTCAACCCCGGAAGTCCGCCCCCGCTCACCTGACCGCTTTCCCGGAATTCATGAGTCCCCGCAATCTACTGACTCCGGACGACGGCAGGGAACCCTCGGGAGCATCTCTTCGCGAGGCCCTGCTTGAGAAAGTCAAAGGGAACAGCCGTATCTCGCGTCGTATTTCCTGGTTGCTTGATGAATGCATTCGTATTCCCGGAACCAGCATTCGATTCGGTCTGGACCCCATCCTCGGTTTGGTGCCTTACGGAGGTGAGACCGCCTCGGCCATTATCGGAACTGCTATTCTTGGTGAGGCGGGAAAGAAGGGCATACCGGTGAAGACCCTTGCGCGAATGGGAGGCAATATGCTCCTCAATGCGGGGGTCGGAACAATTCCGGTCGTGGGCGATCTCTTTTCGTTTTGGTTCAAATCGAATACCCGAAACTACCAGTTGCTCAACACCTACCTCGATAGCGAACAGGGTGAAGAACATCAAGGTGGCTGGTGGCCGCTTCTCCTCATTCTCGGAACGGTTGTCACCGTTTTTGCTCTTAACGTCCTCGCCTGGATCGTCATGGGTGGGGTTGTCTACGCTCTTTTGAATTCTCTTTTCCTGCCTTGAGCCTTCCCGGGCGAACGGATGGTCTCATGATGATTCATGGATACGATCTATGTAGAAAACTCCGATTGTGACCATCCCTGCCCCCTGGCAATCCGCAATTATCTCCCGGCCGAAAAAATCTTTGCTCAGAATTCCGGATCGTCACCCGAATCCAGGTGAGCCGCTTCCAACACGGCTCCTTTACCGGTTATCTGCGGCTGAGCCTTCGGAACATGGACACCCCGAGAAGCAGAAAAAGGACATTGGGTAACCAGACGATAATATGGGGGTAAAGCTCTTCTCGATCACCAAGTCCCTGAACCACACTCTGGAGCGCATAGTAACCAACCCCAATTCCCAAACTCATCACGAACCCGGCCCCGCTCTCCCGTCGTTGGGAGGTGATTGCCAATGGAATCCCGATGAGCGCCAAGGTGATACATGAAGTCGAGAAGGCGAATCGCTGACTCAACTCGTTGCGATAAACCTTTCTGAGCTTGGGATCCTCGTTCGGATCCTTGGACCTTTTCAGCAGCGTGCTCATGGGAAGATTTTTCGGGCGTTCCTTGCTCTTGGTTCCGCTTTCCTTGAACATCTCGATGGAAAACCCCGCCGCCGCGGACTCCATAAAAATCGGTTGGGACGATTCCATGAAGTTTCCCCCCTCCGCACCGACCATGAGATTGACGTCTGTCATTTCGAGAACCAGTTCCGGGTCCGCGGCCTCGAGATCCACCAAAACCCGCGCCTCCCGGGCCACGGCGATGGCCTGGGGGACATTATTCTCCATCCGGATGATTTGCAGCCCGCGCAGCAAACCATCCTCCTTCTTCGCATAGATGAGATGTCCCGGCAGTTCGGACATCACCCCTTCCTGCGGAAAGAGGAGGAGCGGTTCGCGTTGCACCAGATTGAAGAGAGAAGCCTTCATTCCCTCCATTTCCGTCTTTGCCGCCGGGGTGATGGAAACATTGATCCACATGCAAAGAGCCGTAAAAAAGATCGCCACCACCCCCACGGGAGCACAAATACGGGACATGCTCAGGCCCGCCATTCGCATGGAAACAAATTCGCTGTCAGCCGAGAGCCTTCCGAAGGTCAGCATGATGGCCGAGAGGAAGGAAAAAGGGATCGCGATACTGAGCGAGATGGGAATGACAAGAACAATGAATTTCAGAATGAAAAACAGACTCAAGTCAGGTCGCTTGGCCAGCTCTTTGAGAATGCTTTGAAAAACGTTACCCAGAATGAGGATAATGATGAGGACCCCTATCGCATAAGCCGAAGCAAGCAGAATCTGTTTGGCGATATAACGGTCCAGTATCTTCATGATACAATCTAGCCCCGGGGGACATAGTCCGAACCCGGCAAAGCCCGCCAATCTCTGCCAGAATCTGATTATCAGCAACCCTGAAGTCATCTCCAGGAGCTTCCCATGCTTTTCCCTCGCAACCCGGTCATCGCTGCCGGGTGAAAGCCTTGACGTCACGCCGGCATACGTTACCCTGTCCTTGTTCTGACAGGGGAGCGCCCGGCGCTGAGATTGCCCTACGGCAAGACCCTTCGAACCTGATGCAGGTAATGCTGCCGCAGGGAGTCAACACATGAAATTTCCTCCCCACCCTACTGCCGCCACGAGTTCAAACCGGAAACCCCGGTCGGAAACACGGGCGGTTTTTTGTTGGACTTGAAAGGCTCTCCCGACTTTTTCCTCTTTCTTTCCATCGCATCTCAATACCGTAATTCCCCTTCCCCCCCCCTCTCCGTTATGACCACTCCTACCGAATCCACCTCCGGCGAACCACGCGCCGTCGCTGATGTCTTCCCGAACAGTCACAAGGTCTACGTCCCCGGCGTGATTCACCCCGACATCCGTGTCCCTTTGCGGGAGATCAGTCTTTCCGAAACCAAACACCCCAATGGCCGTGTTGAGGTCAACGAACCCGTCCGCGTCTACGACACCAGCGGACCCTGGGGGGATGTCAGTTACTCCGGCGATGTCGAGAAAGGTCTCCCCGCCCTGCGCCTGCCGTGGATCCTTGGCCGCGGAGATGTCGCCCCCTACACGGGCCGCGAAGTCAAACCAGAGGACAACGGCTACCTCTCCGCCGAGCACGCCTCACGCCACAACGAGAAAAAGGCCGCCCGCAACCGCCTTCAGGAGTATCCCGGCCTCAAACGCGAACCTCTCCGGGCCTCCGCCGGGCATCCCGTCACGCAGATGTGGTATGCCAAACAGGGCATCATCACCCCCGAGATGGAATACATCGCCATCCGCGAAAATCTCGGACGCCAGGCCGCCTTCGAGGCCGCCACGGATGGCAAAGGCCCCCGTAATTTACTCAATCACCAGCACCCCGGCCAACCGTGGGGCGCGAAGATCCCCGACTTTATTACTCCCGAATTCGTCCGTGACGAGGTCGCCCGCGGCCGCGCCATCATCCCCAACAACGTGAATCACCCCGAGAGCGAGCCCATGATCATCGGGCGCAATTTCCTCGTGAAGATTAACGCCAACATCGGGAACAGTGCCGTCGCCTCGACCATCGCCGAAGAAGTCGAGAAGATGCAGTGGTCCACCCTTTGGGGAGCCGACACCGTCATGGATCTTTCTACCGGGAAAAACATCCACGCCACCCGGGAATGGATCCTGCGGAATTCCCCCGTGCCCATCGGCACCGTGCCCATCTATCAGGCCCTCGAAAAGGTCAACGGACGTGTCGAGGACCTGTGCTGGGAAGTTTTCCGCGACACCCTCGTCGAGCAGGCCGAGCAGGGAGTCGACTACTTCACGATTCACGCCGGCGTCCTCCTCCGTTTCATCCCCTGGACCGCCAAACGCATGACCGGAATCGTCTCGCGTGGAGGCTCGATTCTCGCCAAATGGTGCCTCTATCATCACAAGGAGAACTTCCTCTATACCCACTGGAGCGATATCTGCGACCTCATGGCCGAATACGACGTCGCCTTCTCCATCGGCGACGGTCTCCGCCCCGGCTCTATCGCCGATGCCAACGACGCCGCCCAGTTCGGCGAACTCGAGGTCCAGGGTGAGCTCACCAAAACCGCCTGGGACAAAGGCGTCCAGGTCATGAACGAAGGTCCCGGCCACGTCCCCATGCACCTCATCCAGGAGAACATGGAAAAACAGCTCGAATGGTGCCACGAGGCCCCCTTTTACACCCTCGGTCCTCTCACCACCGACATCGCCCCCGGCTACGACCACATCACCAGCGGAATCGGAGCCGCCATGATCGGCTGGTATGGCTGCGCGATGCTTTGTTACGTCACGCCCAAGGAGCACCTTGGATTGCCCAATCGCGAAGACGTTCGCGACGGGGTCGTCACTTACAAAATCGCTGCCCACGCCGCCGACCTCGCCAAAGGCCACCCGGCCGCGCAGGTCCGCGACAACGCGCTGAGCAAGGCCCGATTTGAGTTCCGCTGGGAGGATCAGTTCAATCTCGGTCTCGACCCGACCAAGGCGAGATCATTCCACGACGAAACGTTGCCACAGGATGGGGCGAAGACCGCCCACTTTTGCTCGATGTGTGGACCGACTTTCTGCTCGATGAAGATCACCGAGGATGTGCGGGAATATGCCGAGAAGCTGGGCTTGGAAGAAGACGAAGCGCTTAAGAAGGGCATGGCCGACAAGGCACGTGAGTTTGCGGATAAGGGGGCGGAGATTTATTCGTGAGAGGGTAGCGGTGGACTTCGATCAGAATGGAGCGCGGGCACTCCTGCCCGCTTCGCAACCCCGGTCTTAGGCAGCGGGCAAGAGTGCCCGCGCTCCTTTGGGGATTTCGTTCGCGCCGGTAGGTGCCTCTTGCGAAACGCCTGGATCACCCTCACTCACAATACGTCCACAACCGCAGCACCTTCACTACCCGCGCCTGAGGAAAGACCACATAGACAAGGCGGTGCTGGATGTTAATTCTCCTTGAGTAACCCCCCTTCAGATCCCCCACAAGCGCCCCGAACGGCGGCGGATTTGTGAAGGGATCTTCGCGCAGTAGTTCGAGCAGAACCTTGGCTCGCTCTGCGAGCGGCGTGCCCTTCAGCATCTTCGCATCATTGCGCCTGCTTCGTTTAGACCAGTCCCCAGCTCACGGGTCGATACCTTTCGCGCAGTCTTCGATCGCCTCCGCCATACCCTCCCGGATCGATTCGCGCCATTCCGGACTCGCCTCCCGCGCCGGCCATCGCATACGCTGCCTCATCGACGAAACGCTCCGACCCGCTTCCCATGAGTATCCTCGATCGGTGACAGTTCATTTGTAACGCAAGGTTCAGAGATTAGGTCCCTTCTCCAACCTGCGCCCCGAAAGCCGCAAGATCTGCGGCGCACTCTGCAGAATATCAACGTCGTTCCAGAAGATGAAGTATGGTTTGCTCTCCCTCCTCGTCATTGGTCTTGTCTCCGCGACGGTCTCCGAGGATAAGCCCGCGGCAGCCTACGAACCGACGCATTTTTTCCGCACACAAATTCTGCCCATTCTCAAGACGCGCTGTTTTGAATGCCATTCGGAGGCGGAGGGGCAGGATGATGGCGGACTTGTCCTCGACTCAAAGGCGGGCTGGATAGAGGGTGGAGACCATGGCCCGGCGGTCGTTCCAAAGAACATTGGAAAGAGCCCCCTCATCCGTGCGATCCTCAGTCACGATCCCGGAACAGTGATGCCGCCCGACGATCCCCTGCCCCCCCTTGAAATCGCCCTGCTCCAGACCTGGGTATTGCTCGGGGCTCCGGATCCGAGGGAGTAATTGGGACACAAAGTTCATTTGTCCGATAAGGGTGCTACCTGGAGCTATGACGCTTGACTCTCGTTAGAAGCTATCGCTACGATCACTTCCGTGTATTGACCCGCCTGATTACCCGCTAGGCATTCATCGCCCTATGAACGAAAAACCAGATCCAATTATCTGCGACAAGGATGGTGATTGGGTCGCATCGTTTTGCCGGATCTTCGGGGTATTATCGCTTATCGGTGGAAGTCTGATGTTTTTTTCAGGCATTGGTGGTTTCACTGATGTTTTTTTGAGTTTGGCAGCGGCAGTCATTCTCTTTGTTCTCGCGCACATTACAGACCGCTTGCACGAGATTCGGTCTCAGCTCGGCTATCTCGAGAATCAGTCCGGCGGCCACTCCGAAAGCAAGCCTGATTCGTAAATCCATCCGATCGGAACTTGATTGTGCATCGCTCACGCCAGTAGGATTCAAGTCTTGCTTTAAAGGATTAATGAGACGTACTCTGACCCTCTATTCTTTTGCAGTCTCTATCCTTTCGGGTTTCGCTTCCCTCTTCCTGGCAGGGCTTTCCGAGTCATTTCTCGACTACTGGCGATACAACACCCCGGTTGAGAAAGAACTGCATGCCTTAACCGTTCATGCGCCGAAAATTGCCAGAGCGGCACTGGTCTTTCCCGTCATTCTTCTACTTCCAACCTTGTACTCGTTGCGACAGAACTACGATCCGACAAAACTATTGATTCATGGGATCGGGATCACCGTTATCGTTCAGTGTCTAATCACAGTATTGGTTATCACTGCTGCCTTTATACCTTCGTTTCTCAGGATCACCACGTTTGCGCTTCCCTGAATCTCGGAAACGGTGAATCATTTTCGGAGACTTTATTGTTTATACTCCCCCGCCCCGCAATGATACGCCCCCTCTGTCTCTTTCTTGCCCTGCCCTCTTTGCTGTCGGCAAACCCCGTCTTCAATGTTTGGCCCGATAACAAAATGCCGGGTGAAGCCACTTCGTCTCCCGAAACTGAGGTGCCCAGAAATGACGGTTTTACCCGCATCACGAATGTCAGTCAGCCGACCCTGACTCTTTTCCCGGCGACACGCGCTGACGGAAAGCCGGCCCCCACAGTGATCATTTTCCCCGGCGGGGGCTACAATTATACGGTCGTCGACAAGGAGGGATCTGAAATCGCGATCTGGCTGAATTCGGCGGGGATCACGGCCCTGGTGCTGAAGTATCGCACGCCGAAAAATCGCGAAGGGGCGCTGCAGGACGCGCAGCGATCCATCCGACTCGCCCGCTCGCGGGCCGGGGAATGGGGTATTGATCCCAATCGGATCGGGGTGATGGGCTTTTCAGCGGGTGGTCATGTTGCTGCGCGGGTGAATACACAGTTCGACGCTCCTGCCTACACCTCTGTCGATGAGGTCGATCGGCAAAGTGCCCGGCCCGATTTCACAGTTCTGGTTTACCCGGCCTACCTTGATGACGGCAAGGGCGGGGTCGCCCCCGAATTGAATTTGAAGGCTAAAATTCCCCCCACCCTGATTGTGCATACGGAGGACGACAAGAACCACGTAACCGGCAGCCGGATTTATCATGCCTCTCTCGAGGAAACAAAAGTGGCTCACGAATTCAGACTCTATCCGACAGGCGGTCACGGCTACGGGCTGCATTGCGAAGGAGACGCCCGAATTTGGCCTGACGATGCTCTGAAGTGGCTCGGTCAGATCGGGATGAGGTGAATGGCAAAAATCCGCCCCTCCCCTGCATGCGCCGTTCGCAGGACTTGTCATGGGGCGACTCCATTGCGTAATCTCCTGCCTATGACCTCCCGCCGCCGATTCCTCACTGCCACGTCGCTCCTCGCCGGAGGGCTCGCGGCTGCCACGCCAGAACTCCGCGCTCAATTGAAGCGTGCCGATGTTGATCCGAATTTTGTGGTGAAAAACGGTCGGATCCGCCAGTCCATCATGGGGTGGTGTTTCAAGGACCATTTCAATGCTGTCGAACTTGCACGCCACTGCAAGGCAATCGGCCTGGTCGCCATGGAAGGCATTTCGCCGGAGTTCTACCCCGAGGTGAAAAAACTCGGCCTGGAGATTTCACTCGTCAGTTCACATGGCTTTGCCAAGGGCCCCTGTAACCCCGAGTTTCATGATGAGGTGGTTGCGAAGCTCAAAGAAAGCATCGCCATCGCTGCCGGTGTTGGTTGTAAAAGCGTCATTACGTTCACGGGGATGCGCTTTGACGGCATGGACGATGCGAAGGCGGCGCAAAACTGCGTCGATGTGTGGAAATCCGTGCTACCCGATGCGGAGAAGGCCGGCGTCACCCTCGTTCTTGAGCACCTCAACTCACGCGACAACACCCACCCGATGAAAGGGCACCCGGGCTACTTCGGCGACAACGTCGATTTCTGCGTCGACCTCATCAACCGGGTCGGCTCGCCGAACTTCAAACTACTCTTCGACATCTACCATGTCTCGATCATGAACGGAGACATCATCCGCCGCATCCGCCAGTATAAGGACGTCATTGGCCACTATCACACCGCGGGAAATCCGGGCCGTGCCGAGCTCGACAACACCCAGGAGATCAATTATCCCCCCATCCTTGAAGCAATCCTCGCGACCGGCTATACCGGTTACGTCGCCCAGGAATTCATTCCGACCTGGGACGATCCCATCCTCGCTCTCCGTCAAGCGGCTCAACTCTGCGATATCTGATTCTTTTCACAATCCCAACCCTCGTCACTCATGAATCTTACCCCCGCCACTTCCCGTCGCCGATTCCTCGGCCAAACCGCCGCCGCAATCGCCGCCCCGAGCATCCTGCCATCCGGTCTTTTCAGTCAGGATGCTCCAAGCAAGCGCATCACGATGGGCTTCATCGGCATGGGCAACCGCGGCATCGGGGTAATGGAGGCCTTCCTTAATCATGCCGACGTTCAGGGGGTGGCTGTTTGTGACGTCGACGATCTCCATTTCCGGGTTCAGGGCGAAAAACGGAGCCGCGACTACGGGCGCACCCCGGGTAAACAGGCCGTCGAGAAAGTCTACTCGAAGCGGGCCGAGTCCGGCTCCTGGAAAGGATGTCAGGCCTATGAGGATTTCCGCGAACTGCTCGCCCGCGACGACATTGACGCGGTCATGATCGCAACGCCGGACCACTGGCACGGCATCATCACCATGGAGGCCCTCCGAAGCGGAAAAGACGTCTATTGTGAAAAACCGGTGACCCACAAATACGCCGAAGGCCACGCCATCCACCGCGAGGTCGCGAAACGTCAGGCTATTTTCCAGGTCGGGTCGCAGCAACGCTCAGATGCACTTTTCCAGCAGGCCGTCGAAATTGTGCGCAACGGCCTTATCGGCAAGGTCACCCGGGTCGAAGTCGGGCTGCCCACGGGACATGACCAACCAGAGGGCGACGCGACCGTGAAAACCCCGCCATCGGACCTGAACTACGATCTCTGGTGTGGTCCCTCCGAGATGCTCCCCTATATGGAGGCCCGGCACCACTGGTCGTGGCGTTGGACTCTCACCTACGGAGGTGGCCAGCTCATGGACTGGATCGGGCACCACAACGACATCGCCCATTGGGGGCTCGGGATGGACAAGAGCGGCCCGATTTCAGTTGAGGCGAAAAATTGGATCTTTCCAAAAACCGACGTCTACGATTCGCCGGTCAGCTACGACGTCATCTCGAAATACGAAGGTGGTGTGGAAGTCGTGATGTCCTCACGCAACACGATGGGCACCAAGTGGATAGGTGAGAATGGATGGGTCCACGTGACGCGTGGCAAACTCGAGGCATCAAATCCGGCCTGGGCTGCCGCCGGATTCGTCGCAGGCGAGTGGAAAACCTATAAAACCCCCGGCCATCAGCGCAATTTCATCGACTGCGTCCTCTCCCGCGAGGATACCATCGCCAACGCCGAGACAGCTCACCGGTCCATCACCCCGGGCCACCTCGCCTATCTTTCTCATGAGATCGGAGCGCCCGTGCAATGGGACCCGAAGGATGAGAAAGTCGTCGGAAACGAGGGTGCCGCAAAATCGCTCATGGCCCTGCCCTATCGCGGCGACTGGAAACTTGAGAGCTGAGGAAAGCGGAAATACTAGGATTCCGCCCTGCCGGAGTCCTGCAATAGTCTTTCTTCGGAGTTGAGGTCATCGCGAAGCAGATTGAGCTCATACTCCGTCCGGCGAACTTCGGATTCTGCATCCAGTGTCTGCATGTGCCCCTTTCTCCAGATAAAGTATCCCACGATCATTCCGCAGACGGTAAAGAGGAGGGCACAGGAGAGATAATAGGCTGCGCCTGTGAACTCTCCTGCAGGAAATAGCTTCAGCAGCAGGGTGTCTGTGGCACTCAGTCCTCCGCCCGTTCCTGTTGCTGTTTCGGGCATCTCAATTCACTGTTTCGGCGACGGCGACGGGGATTACCACCAGCTCAACCCTGCGGGCCCGGCCATCTGTAAACCGCCGATCCTGTCCCGCTCCGCGAACCTTGACGACCGACTGAATAACTCCCCGCTCGAGAAGTCGCTCCCTCACCGCATCGGCGCGCCGTGCGCTCAGTACCTCGGCCTGGTCAGGGTTTCCCTCGGCCCCGGCATAACCAATCACCGTCACCTCGGCCTTGCGACCATACTTCCTGATGGCGCGGGCGCATTGATCGATCTTTTCACGCTCCTGTGGGCTGAGCGTGGCAAGCGACTCCTCGAAATACACCGTGAAGTCTTCATCGCCTGTTTTCCCCGTCGCTTCTGTTGATGAAGGGCTCTGGCCCCCGGTTTTATGCGGGGTGTGATGCGTTTTAATTTCACCGAGTTCCTCCAGAGGAATTCCTTCTCCGCCGTGAGAAGGATCAGCCAAAGTGACATGGATGGCACTCGCAAAGTCTCCGGAGTCGTGCTCCGCACTCGATTTCTGGTAGGCGGATAAGTGCCCGTTTTCAGAGGCCAACTCAAGCTCCTCACCAACCTCCCTCAGCTTTTCTTTCAGAAGTTGAATTTCGTTTTCACGGGACGTCCGCTGCATCATGATTCCACTGATCTGATTCTGAAGATTCTGAATTGTCTCGGATCTCTCTTCCAGCTTTTCGCGGATCCGGCCTACCTCGATCATGTGTTGCTGGATCTGCCCTTTCGTTTCCCCATCCATAAGGTCCTGAGGGGAACCGATAAGAAACTGCAGCGAAGCCAGTTCGCCGAGCAATCCCGCCATTTCGCGCTCCTTTTCCTCAAGAGTCCCGGATATCGCCATCGTCCTTTCATCGCTGGCACGAAGAGCCTCTTCCAATTCCGAAATCGCCAGACGGGAGATCTGCTGCTCCTCCCTCGCCTCCTCAAGTTCAGTATTGAGACGGTTCACCCGGCGTTCCAGATCGCCGGCAAGTTCGCGATTCGCGCGGAAGTCATTCTCTATCTCAGCCAATTGGGCCTCCCGCTGGTGCGCAGCCTCTTCGAGCTGGGTAATTCTGCGGGTAGTTTGCTCCAGATCACGGATCGCATCATCCTTTTCCTTCGAAACCAATTGAAGTTGCTCCTGAAGTTGTTGGAGCGATCCCTCGGACTGCTCAAGCTGCCGGGAAAGCACCTCAATTCGCGCATTTGCCGCTTCGAGAGCATTTTCGGCTGTCGCGACGCGCTGGTCGGAAGCAGCAAAATCGGCACCCCGACGGGCGAATTCGGCATCGAGTTGGCTCAGCCGTGATTCGAAATACCTCGCGTTGTTAGTCTTTTCCTCAGCCGTAGCCCGGGCCAGATTCAGTTCATTGTATCGCGCCGAAAGGGCTAACTCGAGGCTGGCGACACGAAGCTTCTGCTCCTCGGCGAAGGCCGTCTTCGCGGTGATTTCCTTCCCAAGGGCACGCGACTCCTCCACCAGTGCCTCCAGTTCCTCTTCCGCTCCAGCGAGAGTATTCTTCAACTGCCTGGTCTGATCGCGCTGCAATCTTAGTTCATTCGACAGATCGTTAACCTCCGCGCTTCGGTCTTCAATGATCGCCTCAAGCTCCTCCATCTGGGCGCGCATTCTCAGGCCCTCGGCCGCCTTTTCGTTGTAAGCGATCCGGACATCACTCAATTCGTGCCTCAGGTCGACGATCCGCGCGTTTAGCGCAGCGTTCTCCGCCTCGACGGGTTCCAAGGTTTCAAGCCTTGCCGTGATCATCTTAATTTCATCAAGCCGGTCCGTCAAAGCGCGTCGAACATCGTAAAGTTCATGTGAGGAATCGTTAAGTTCTGCCTGAAGGGAGATTCTTCGCCGCTTCAACAGATCGACCTCGGCGACTTTCTCACGAAGGTCAGTGACTTCCTCGCTTCTCAGCGTCAATTCCCTGCCGAGAGACTCCACCTCGTTCTTCCTCGCCTCAAGCTCAGTCGTAAGGTCGGCAATCCGGAGGTTGAACTGCTGCTTTTCCTCAAGATGGATCGCTTCGGTGGACTCGTTCCGGCTGGTGAGCTCTGCCATCAGAGTGCCCAACTCCTCTCTCTTGAAGGAGGCAAACTGATCGCGGTAGGCCCGCAGTTCCCGGTTTCGCTCCGACAGCATCGCCTCGAGTTGCCGAATCAGTCCAATCTGGTCAATCGTGGGACCGCTTTCCTGTTGAATCTGGTGTTCGATCGCGGCAGCAAGTTTTACCGGTGCCAGACGCGAATCGTCTGACAGCTTGGACACAGGCGCCTCGATCAGCCTGGCTTCCAGGGATTCCACAAGCTTGAGCTGCTTCTGGTAGCCCGCACGCACCTCGTGAAGCGAGTCGTGCGTGTCGATAAGGTCCTGCTCGAGGTCTCTGATTCGAGCGTGCAATTCTGCTGTGGCTTCATCGCCGGAACCGTCTTTTGGTAAATCGGCGATCGGGGAGCTTGTCGCCATGCTGGCCAGATTTCGCAAACTGGCCACTTCCGCGCGCTCTTTTTCAAGCTCGGCTTCGAGGCGCTTCAATCGCTCAAGGTGCACCGCGCCGACCGCCGAAGTCGCCGGGACCTCTTTACCGGAACCGATTAGTTGGCGGGTCAGGTCGGCGATCGCCTCATCTTTCAAGGCAAGGGTTGTTTCCCATGAATCACGATCTGCTTGCCAACGCGTCCTGAGCTTTTTGAAAAGATCCCTCTGCGAGGCCCCCAGAGCGCTCCACTGGCCGGCCAGATTCAGATTCTCCTCTACTGCGTAGGAAAGACGGCTGGTATATCTACCCCAAACGAACTTGGCCAGGACAAGCCCGATAACAAAGAAAGTGATCGCGGCCAATCCGACGGGAAGCCAATTTTTGAGAAGGAAAAAGGAAAGGTCGTGCATTGTAAAGGTGTCTTTGGGGGAAGGGCCGGGGTCTTATTCTCCGCCAAGCGCCAGCTCAGATTTAATTCTGGAGATCTCGTCGCTTGTCTTTTCATAGTCTGCGAAAGCAACCCGGTTGCCTCCTTCGACCTTTTCTAGAAATTTACGTGTATTCTTCCAAATAATCCAGCCAATGAAGAGGCCGGCGAGGAGACAGATGAGTCCCCCGGCTACGAGGGTAATGCTCCAGTCGATCAGGAAGGTCTCGACGGAAGGGGTAAGTGAAAAACTCATCGTGAACTTAGTTGGTCTGTTTACTCGTGGAATTCAGTTCGCTATTCTGATGCCGGCTTCAAGGACACTTCCACTCTCCTGGCCTTTCCCCTTTCGCTCCGGGACATCTGCGAGACATCTTCGACCTTGGAATCGAGTTCCATCGAGGATTCTTCGATTTTGAGTCTGACCAACTCCTCCATCACGGACTTGGCGCGACGCAGACTCAACTCGCGATTGGTCTCCTGATTGCCGACATTGTCCGCAAAACCGGTGATGACAAGGTCGAGCTCGGCCTCTGTCTTTTTCAATATCTCTGCAATCGAGGCGACTTTTGTCTTTTCCTCACTTTTCAGCACATCGCTGCTGGCATCAAAGTAGACCGAGAGCGGTTTAAGTGATTCGCCAAGTTGGGTTCTGGCTTCGGGAAGCAAGGCCGGCTTGGGAAAGGGCTGGTCCGCGTGGACAAAGAGATTGTTAATGTGGATCGTCGACGGGAGCATATTAACAGCCAGATTTTGAAGAATCTGTTTGTCGGATAAAGCAAGAGTCCTGCCCTCCATCACCAATTGACCGCCGTCGATGGAAATAGTCGCCGAACTGCTGCGGCTGATCACTTCGACCAGAAACTCGGGAAGACCTGAAAACCACTCGGTTCCCGGGGCTGCCGGTAGCGCGGCGATTTCATTCTTCACTGATACATTCGGGTGGGCTTTGCCAATCTTCTCCTCCAACTGCAGCAGGAGTTCCTTGCCGGGAAGTGTCCCCTTTAAGGCAATCATTCCCCCCTCGAATACCGCAGTGCATTGGACCGCTTCAATCTGACTGCCACCGCCAGTCCCGACCGAGATGTCGGCGAGAACCTCAAGCTTCCTTTCACCTTCCGGAATCGCGGGAAGGCCAGCCATGATTGCCTCCAGATCCGCCTGCTTTGCTGCATTCCCGTGGAGGCGGATCTGGGAATCACTGAATTCAGCCGTCATTTCCCCGCTCAGTTTTGAAAGCAGCAGGGGGATGAGCGATGGAAGACTACCCTGCCACGATGCTCTGGAGCAGTCCCCGGCCACTGAGATTCGGTCGGAAACAGAAACCTCAGAATCCGAGGCTTTGATAGCAACCATAATCGCAGCCTTGTCCGACTCTTCGGGTAAAATGCCCGTCAGGGTAATTCCGAAACGATTTCGGGTCAGTTTCAGCTCGGAAGACCGCAGAAATACGTCGGGCAGTTCCACTTTGATCTCACTCACCGGTGGCACGTCGGTAATGCGCCTCGCGAGGTCGAGAATGCCATTCTTGATCCCGTCGTTCGGAACCGTGCCCGTTAACTTCAGGGTGTTCTCCTCGAGGCTGATTTCGGCGGCCGTGGAATGAGTCAGCAAGGTCGATGAGAGCGATGAAAATTCCGCCATCTTCGGAAACGGGCGATGGCGGGGATCCAGGGTGATCAGGTTTTCGACGGCTCGCACTCCCGTCAGCGGGTGCAAACGGGAACCCAACATCACTTTGCCGGACTCTTCATTCTCAGAAAGGACTCCCTCGACTTTGACACGATCACTCCCTTCGCTTCGCGTGACGCGTATCCAGGGGGTCAGCGTCGGACGAATCGTCAGCCCGGTATCGACCACTTCGGGCCAATGGGCAGCAGGAATCCCTTTTTTCAAAATCCCGATTACTTCCGACTTCTCCTCAGTGCTGTCCACATAGCCGGAGACAACCGCGGTGTTGTGATCGAACTCGACCTCCACCCCTTCAAAACCGGATTCGTGAAGCAACCGGGATGCCCGCTCATGCAACTCCGCTTCAACATTTCCGCGGAGGAAATACTTGGATGAGAGCGTAAAGCCGCCTACCGCTAAAAAGAAGAAAATGGCGATGCCGACAAATCTCATTCAAGAAGATAAATTCAATGCGTGACCTTATTCAATTTTTGCGAAGTTCTCAACCCTCAACTCGCAATTTTAAAAACTCTGTCGTTCAGAAATCAGTATTTATTAATATTCTATCTATTCTAAATAAACCGACTAATTTGAAGGCAAGATCGGAAAATTGAGGGTGCCCGCCCCGGCAAGGATCCCAGAGGCTCACTCTAAACCGGAATTGGCGGAAATTCTCCGCAAAAAAGCCCGCCTCCGTTTCCGGAAGCGGGCTCTAAATTGCTAGGGCAGTTGCTTAAACTCCGGCTTATTCAGCCTTGTTCAGCTCGGCGGCGGCTTCAATTCCGCGCTCGGCCATGGCAGCCTTGCGGCTCAGCTTGACGCGTCCGCGTTCATCGACACCGATACACTTGGCGTAAACCATGTCGCCAACCTTGACCACATCAGTGACCTCGTTGACCCGGAAGTCAGCGAGTTCGGAGATGTGGACCATGCCGTCTTTGCCGGGAAGGACTTCGACGAAAGCGCCGAAGTTGGTCGTGCTGACCACCTTGCCGTAGTAGGTCGCGCCCACCTCGATCTCAGCCGTCGTGCGGCGAACGAGTTCGATGGCACGATTAAGGGCCTCCTGATGAGCCGCGTAGATGCTCACCGTGCCATCATCAGAGATGTTGATGTCGGCGCCTGTCTCGGCCTGAATGCCTTTGATATTCTTACCGCCGGGGCCAATGAGTTCACCGATCTTCTGAGGATCGATCTTGATCGTCTCGATACGGGGAGCGTGCTGGCTAAGTGCCTTCGGAGCGGAGATGATATTGTTCATCACCTCAAGAACCTGGAAACGACCCTTCGTGGCTTTGTCGACGCCTTCGAGGAGGATGTCGAGGGAAAGACCGGCGAGTTTGAGGTCGAGCTGGTAGCCTGTAACCCCTTCGCTGGTTCCGCAAAGTTTGAAGTCCATGTCACCCATGAAGTCTTCGTTACCGATGATGTCGATCATCGTGACGTAGCGGTTGAGGTTGTCGCCTTCAAACTCGGTCACAAGGCCGCAGGAGATACCTGCGACGGGGCGGATGAGCGGGACCCCTGCATCGAGAAGGGCCATAACACCCGAACAGACCGAGGCCATCGAGGTGGAGCCGTTCGACTCCATCACTTCGCTGGAGACACGGATCGCATAAGGGAAATCGGCTTCGGCAGGGATGACCGGCTCGATCGACTTCTCGGCGAGCGCGCCGTGACCGATCTCGCGGCGGTTCATGCCACCCATACGGCCGGTTTCACCGACGGAGAAGGGCGGAAAGTTGTAGTGGAGAATGAAACGCTTCGAGTCTTCACCACCAGCGTAGTTGTCGAAATACTGTCTCTCATCAGCAGGAGCCAGCGTCGTGATCGCCAGTGCCTGGGTTTCCCCGCGAGCGAAGAGAGCGGAACCATGGGTTCTCGGGAGAACTGAGATTTCACCTGAAAGAGGGCGGATCGTGTTGATGTCCCGACCGTCGCAGCGCTGTCCCTTGTCGAGAATGCTGATGCGGAATGCCTTCTTCTGAAGATAATCGAAGGCCTGGGAGATCGCGAAATCGCCGGCGTCGGGATATTTCTCAAGAATCTTCGCGGAGACTTCCTTACGGAGAGCGGAGACAGCAGCACCACGCTCAATCTTGGAAGCCTTGTAAAGAGCGTCTTCGATGCGGTCACCGGCGACTTCGTAGGCGACTTCGAGGAGTTCGTCCTGCACTTCCATCAGGGCGACGGTGCGCTTCGGCTTGCCGGCGCGGCGGGCAAGATCTTCCTGCGCGTCGAGGAGAGGCTGGATCGCCTTTTGTGCGAAGATGAGGGCATCCTTGAACTTGGCGTCGGGCACTTCTTTGGCGCCGCCTTCGATCATGATGACCTTGTCGCGGAGTCCGACGTAAACGAGGTCGAGAGTGCTCTCTTCGCGCTGATCGAAGGTCGGGTTGACAACAAATTCATCGCCAATCAGGCCGATACGCACTGCGCCGATAGGGCCGGCGAAAGGAATGTCAGAGACGCAAAGCGCGGCGGAGGCCCCGTTGATGCTGAGAATATCGGCATCATTGACACCGTCGGCACTGAGAAGCAGGGCGACGATCTGGGTGTCGTAAAGATACCCCTTGGGGAAAAGAGGGCGGAGGGGACGGTCCGTCATCCGGCAGGTGAGAATCTCTTTCTCGGTCGGACGGCCTTCACGTTTGAAGTAACCACCCGGAAACCGACCGGCGGCGGCTGCTTTTTCCTTGTATTCGACTGAGAGTGGGAACCAGTCCTGCCCTTCCTTCACCTTCGTCTGGGAGACGGCGGTCACGATGACCACGGTTTCGCCGACCTGAACGGTTACGGCACCATCGGCAAGCTTGCCCATCTTGCCGGTTTCAATCGTCATTTCCTGCGTGCCGACCTGGCACGTGATTTTTTCTATGCTCATATGTTTCTTACTGTTAAAAATTTACTGCAATCGCAGGGCCCACCGGGGGTGTGGTGTGCTGCCAGAGTCAATGTGAGCCGCTCGAGCGGAGCGGGAGCACAAGTGCGGCAGATTACCGCATGCGATCCTCTAAAACGGGAAAGCGCCGGTGTTACCCGACGCTTTCAACCAAAATTCTATCGACGCAAGCCGAGAGTCGAGAGCACTTTCTGATAGCGCTCCGGATCCGTACGGGCAAGGTAATCGAGAAGTTTCCGACGACGGGCGACCATGCGGAGCAGTCCGCGGCGCGAAGAGGCGTCTTTCTTATTGGCCGTCAGGTGCTCGGTCAAATGGCTGATACGACCAGTCAGGAGCGAGACTTGAACGTCTGCGCTTCCGGTGTCGCGGGCATGGAGTTGAAGTTCCACGGTATTGTTGCTTAATTCACTCATTTCAATATCAAACTTGGCATCACCCTGATGCCGACTTAGCGTCTATTTCTCAGGGGCGGAACGAAATCACATTTCATTGCGGATGCAATGGAAAAGATGCCATAAATGTCAGTTTTCCAGTAGAAACCCGACTCTTTTCTCTCCTTCCTTCGTAGTATCTGATAGATGGAAATCGACGATTTCACTTTTCCAGGAAGCGTTCCGGTCATGGTACTCGGGGGGGCCACGCTCTTTCCGCATGGTTACATGCCGCTTTTCATCTTCGAAAACCGCTACCGGGAGATGCTGAACTACAGCCTGGAGCGTGACCGGATGTTCTGCATCGGGCACGCCCGGCCGGGAATTGACACCGAGACCTCAGCCGATCCGGTGTATCGAATCACCACCGTGGGTATGGTTCGCGCCTGTGTCACCCATCCCGACGGAACCTCACACCTCATGCTATCCGGGATTCAACGGGCGGAGATCATCGGTTGGGAACAACATGCCCCCTTTCGTATTGCCAGTATCATTCCCCGTCCCTGCTATATCGCCGATGTGGACGCCTCGGCGGCGGCGGCTCTGGAACTGGTCGACCTCAGCGGTCGCCTCTGCGGCGCGGGACGCCCCATCTCGGATCAGTTGCGGGAGCATCTCCGCTGCGTCAAAGATCCAACCGCAATCTCCGATGTGGTGGGACAAAGTTTTCTCAACCACCCCGCAGACCGGCAGAAATTGCTCGAAATGAGCAACGTCAATGAGCGCCTCGAGTTTCTCGTCGGTCATCTTAGCCATCTTCTCGCCAGTGGCGGGGGCAAGTAGATTGATTGAAGCAGGCCGTTCAGCTGAGGATGCGGCCCGATTTTCTGAGTTCTGAAACCATCTCGTCGAGCACCGCGAGGCCGAAGGAGATCTTCTTGAAGAAGCTTTTGTTGTGATGGACCACGACGAAGCGTTCGTGCTTTGACCAATAATGGCGAAGTCGGGAGTCAATTTCCACCGCCTCGGTGAGAGATTCGTGTCGTACCGGATTGCCTCCTTCGATCCCCAGGCCACCCACGGCGGCGCTTTCAAAAAAGATCACCCCGTCGTATCGCGAGAGCTCATCCTCCAGGGTCGTTCCGAGTGAGTTAAAGAAATCCCCGTTCTGCTCGGGCCAATAGGCCGCCCCGTCGATGGTTCCCCGGTCACAAAGGAGAATACGGTCCGGATAACGGGCCGCCTGAATGTCCTCAAGATTTCTCTGCACGTGGTAAATCGCCAACTGTGCGGACCTGACCGCGTCGAGCTCGGGATATCTGGGAAAACCTCCCGTAAACATCATCGTGGCCGCTTCCGGAACGATCACCACCCCGTCGCCCATCTCGCGGCGGAACAGGTCCACTGCCGTCGTCTTACCGCCACCGGGTCCGCCGGTGAGCGCAATGCGACATCGATGATGGGCCGGATTCGAGCCTGATTGGGAGCGGGGTGTTTTCATGTTTCTGCTTAGGTTACCTTCAATTCCGGTGAATTTGCGATCAATGAATGGCGCGGCATTCAATCAGCGGCTAAAAAGCGGCCCGCCTTCATTCTCCTCTCCTTTGATCAGGACTTCGAGCACATCGGAGAGAGTATGGAGAGCATTGCCCTCAAGTTCGTTTCCGATGTAAAGGTAGGTTCGTTGACTGCCGCTTCCATGAATGGCATGTCGCAGGATGCGCTCCATGGAGTCCCGGGCTTCCGGGTCGATCTCCTTCAGATGGTGAAAGGGCTCGAATTGTTCCTGGGCCCGCTCATGACTCCGACCGGGAGACAGGAGATAGCGGGCCACCACGAAAGGATTGTCCTCCAGGGGGTGAAGGGTCATCTGTTCAAGGATGGGCGGCATCCGCGTCCACTGGTTGTAGACATGGGCAACACGGTGCTTTTTCAGGACGGCAAAATACTCGGGATGCAGCCAGTTCTGATTCCGGATCTCTACCGCATAGTTCCATCCGCGGGGAGCTTCTGAAAAGAAGCGATCCAATGCCTCAACAAAATCCCGCCCATGTTCATAGTCACCCGGGTGAAAGTGGGAGAACTCAAACACCAGCACACCGACTTGCTCCTTAATCGGTTCCAATCGACGCAGGAAGCCCATTTCGAGTAAATCGGCGCTAAGAAAATATTCATTCAGCTTTCCGGCCCGATCACCGAAACCAGGGAGATTCGGAAAGGTCCGGATGGTGATGTCGTCCGGAACCTTGAACGAAAAAACAAAGTGATCAGGCACCTGGGCAACGAGGCCTTCGATGAACTTCTTCCGAGGCAGAGCGTAATAGGTCGCATCGACACAGACCGAAGAGAAGGTCTCCGCATACTCCTCAAGGCAATGGTCGGAGAAACGCTTTTTCGAGAAGTGGGTGCCCCAGAGGTAGCGCTCCTCATCGTAGAGTAATCCGCACCATCCCTCATACCGCCACGACGAGGTTCCGAGGGCGACCTGATATCGATCAAAAAGGCGCCGGGTGATTTCGGAAATCCGGGAACGTTCAAATAGCATCTCTCCTCCCCCTACATCCGGCCGTCTGGAAATCAACCTGACCGCACCGCCTCTCGTTGTTTCGAACAATCACGCCATGATCCCCTTTACCACTTCACCGTAAACATCGGTGAGCCTGAAATCCCGGCCGGCATACCGATACGTGAGCTTCATATGATCGAGTCCGAGCAGGTGCAGCATCGTCGCATGGAGATCATGCATGTGGACCTTGTCCTTCACGGCGAAATAGCCGAACTCATCCGTTTCACCATAGGCCAGACCTCCTTTAACACCGCCTCCGGCCAACCACATCGTGAAGCCCTGGGGATTGTGATCCCGTCCGTCGGTCCCCTGGGCGATCGGGGTGCGACCGAACTCGCCACCCCACACCACGAGGGTGTCTTCGAGGAGCCCCCTCTGTTTGAGATCGGTGAGGAGACCTGCAATCGGTTTATCCACTGCGAGGGCGTTCTTTTCGTGATTCTTTTTCAGCCCACCGTGTTGATCCCAGACATTCGGGGTCGACACCTGCAGATACCGGACCCCCGCTTCAGCAAAACGGCGGGCGAGGAGACACTGGCGACCAAAATTATCCGTCGCCTCGGTCCCGATTCCATAGAGCGCTCGAATGTGCTCAGGCTCATCCTCGATCCCGATGACCGGGGGAGCCGCCGACTGCATGCGATAGGCCAGTTCCATGGAGGCGATCATGCCCTCAACCGGTGCGTGACCGGTCCTCCCGAGGTGTTCGCGGTTCATCATCTGGAGGAATTCCAGTTTCCGCTGCTGCAGAGAAGCGGGTGCGGTGGAGGCAAGATAGCGAAAATTCGCCTTGGCATCGAGTTTGCCATTCTGGCCGATCGTCGTTGCCTGATGGGCGGCCGGCAGGAAGGCGGTTCCGTAGTTCCGCGGCCCTCCATGAGACGCCGATGGGCTGATGCTGATAAATCCCGGAAGGTCCTGATTCTCGGATCCAAGCCCGTAGCTGACCCATGACCCGACCGAAGGCCGCACGAAGTTATCCGTCCCGGTGTGGAGCATACAGACCGCCTGTCCATGGGACTGGCCGGTGCTCTGCATGGATCGCACGACGCAGAGGTCATCGGCATGTTTGGCGACTTCGGGAAAAAGGTCGCTGACCCAGAGGCCGGATCCGCCATACTGATTGAAGCTCCAGGGAGACTGCATCAGTTTTGCCTGACTCGTCGCACTCGGGTCGAGGTTCTTGGCCGGAGCAAAGGGCAGCTTTTGTCCGTCACGACGCTGCAACTCGGGTTTGTAATCGAAGGTGTCCACCTGGGACGGTCCTCCGTGCATAAAGAGAAAGATGACCCGTTTTGCCCGAGGTGTGTGGTGAAAGGCGTTACCCGTCGCCGCCTGAGCCATTCCCGAGAAGGCGAGTGAGCCGAAACCGCAGGCAGCTGACTTCAGAACATCACGCCGTGACCAGTTTTCTTTTTGGGTAAAAACGTTACTCATCCTATTCCAGATAAAGAAATTCACTCGACGCAAGAAGTAGGTGAGCAAGGTGCCCATTTGCCTCTTCGAGATCCTTCGGTTCCTCGGATCCTCCGCTGAGGTCGGCGATCAGTCCGAGGGCCCGTTCCCTCTCAACCGGGTTGGGTGTTCGACCCAGGAGGGTTCGGTAGAGCCAATCAACCTCAGTTCCCGGAAGACCTCCCTGCCCTGCCGCGAGGCGTCCGATGTCCATCGCCTGGGCCTGGAGAAACTCGCTGTTGAGAAGGTAAAGCGCCTGCGTCGGGACGGTCGTCTCAATCCGCTGTCCGGAGACAAAGTCCGGATTGGCTCCGTCAAAGAGGGTCAATTCGGTGGAGGGATTATTCCGGGCAACCGGAAGATATACCGTCCGTTTTCGGTCTTTGCTGAAAGACAGAGGATTATCGAGATCGATACCGATGGCGGTCGCCGTGGCCGTTCCCGGCGTCCGGTCGAGTTGCCCGGAGAGGAAGAGAACGCTGTCGCGCATCTCCTCGGCGGTGAGACGACGACGGTTTTGCCGACCGAAGAACCGGTTCGCGGGATCGGCTTCCGCAAGCTCCTCCTCAGCCGAAGCACTGAGTCGGTAAGTGTGGCTTAGAACCAACTCGCGAATGAGGGATTTGAATGAGCCTCCTCCCTCCCGGAAGGTCGCTGCCAGGTAGTCGAGTAGTTCAGGATGGGTTGGACCGGACCCGAGTCGGCCGAAATTGTCGACAGTCTCCACGATTCCACGACCAAAAAGATGTGCCCAGATCCGGTTCACGACAACCCGGTCTAGAAGTCCATTATCACGACTCGTGAGCCAACCCGCCAGTTCGAGTCGTCCGCTTCTCTGATCAGGGATTCCGGATTCTTCGCCGGAAACAACAATCTTGGGGAATCCCCTTGGAACGAGCGGCCCCAACTGCGCGACTTCTCCCCTCACCCTCAAATTGACATCAAAAGGCTCTTTGGCGTCCCTCGGTGCCATCGCCAGTTCCTCGCCTTTCAATTCTTCGATGAGCCGGTCGAGTTCCTTTTTCAACTCACCTTCGCTCATGCGGAACAGCGGATCGGATTCCGTGCCGCCAGCTGAGGCCAGTTGGGTTTTCTCGCGGTCGATATCGCCCACCGCAATGAACTGAACCGCATCGACAATCACATAGCCCCCTTCGGTGCCTCCTGTTTCCACCGTCACCGCGCAGTTCCCGCCCTTTTCAAAACGAAACTGTCCCACCGGCTGAAAAAGTCCCGCGACCTGCGGAGTCCTGGTCTGATCGAGATAGACCACTTCGGCCCCTGCCTCTCCTGTGATCCGAATCGGGACCCTGGAGGCACGATTGGCCTGAGCTGAATAGGCGACTCTGACCTCGTAAAGACCGGTCTCGGGAACACTGCCGCGAAAGACGGCCTTACGCTCGCCCTTTCCCTTTTGATCGTCATGGATGTAGCCATCACCGAAACGGCTCGGGGAAAGCGTCGATGACTTCCATTCTCCCACCAGTTCCGCGTCAGTCTCGTCATAGATGACTCCGGCGAGAGGGAGATCCCCGAGGGCCATTTTGCCTCCCGCCTTTTTCATGTAACTCTTCTCGACGGTGAGCCTCATCGCCAGCTCAAGGCGGTCGACGCGCTTTTTCAGTTCGGGATCGACTCCGCCGGCAAGCGGAAGCGGCTGCTCGATCCAACTCGCAACGTTGACGCATCCGTTCCGGGTACCGGTGACAATTTCGGTGGAACGGAAAATGCCGGCGACCGCGTAGTAGTCCTCCTGTGAAACGGGATCGAACTTGTGGTCATGACAACGCGCGCACCCCATCGTGAGGCCGAGAAAAGCGCGCCCCAGGGTGTCGATCTGCTCATCCACGGTATCGAGCCAGAGTTTCTCCTTGTCCCGTTCCGTCAACATTTTCGGACCGAGTGAGAGAAAGGTGGAGGCAATGAGACGCTCGCGCCGCTGCTCATGATTTTCCGCCTTCATCAGATCCCCGGCGACCTGCTCGCGAATAAACTCGTAGTAGGGTTTATCACGGTTAAAGGCATCGATAACGTAGTTCCGGTAGCGCCAGGCCTGATAGAAAGTGTAATTGCGGTCCCCTCCGTTCGAATCGGCGTAGCGGGCCACATCCAGCCAGTGGCGTCCCCATTTTTCCCCGAAGGAGGGCCGGTCGAGCAGTTCATTGACGATCCTTTCGAATGCTTCGGGTGAGGGATCGGCCTCAAACGCATCCATCTCGGCCACCGTCGGCGGAAGACCGCTTAGATCATAGTGAACCCGTCTAAGGAGTGACGCCGGGTTGGCCTCGGCAGCGGGAGCGAGCTTCTCCGATTCAAGGCCGGCGAGCACAAAACGGTCGGTTGCTTTCTTCGGCCATGAGGTGTCTTTCACCTCCGGGAGCGAAGGTTTGGACACTGGCCGGAAAGCCCATTCCTTTCGCGCCGCCTCATAATTGATGGGTTCTTTCCTGACACCCGTGCCCATCGCAGCATCCCGGGGATCAGGTGCCCCGATCGCGACCCATTTCTCCAAAACCCCGATTTCCTCGGAACTCAGCTTCGACTTGGGCGGCATCTGCAGGTCCGGATCGCCATAACGCACTGAATGAATGAGCAAACTCTTCTCCGGATCGCCCGGGATGATCGCCGGTCCGCCGTCGCCACCCAGTTCCCAGGCGCTTCTCCGATCCAACCACAGTCCCCCCTTGCGCTTATCCGACTCCTCGGAATGGCACTCGTGGCAGTGTTTCACGAGGATCGGCCGAACCTGATTTTCAAAGAAGGCAAGATCCTCCGTGGCAATGAGCGGCGTAATCGCCAGATTGAAAGCAGCACCGGCGGCGATGGAGAAACGGAATGACATTACAAAGGAACAAGTCAGAGTATGTCGGAGATTGGACAGTGACGGGATAGCGCATTAGCGCCAGACAGGACTTATTGGAAGTCGCTGAGTCGCCCATCGATTCACCGTAATGCGGTTTGACCCGATGATTATACTGGGCCTGACTGCGACTCACCATTTCCCATCGAACCGAACCCCGATCACCCAGTTGTTGTCTACGAGGCCCCATGGCTCGCCGGTTTGCGTGCGGCCCGGGCGAATCTACTTCCCGGGCTTATTGTTCAAGGGGTGATGTTGGCATTGGTATTCGGTTACTATTGGCTCCCTGGAACTCGGGATTTCCTTGACCAGCTTGCGACCCTCAAGTCCCGCTGGGGATACTGTTTCTCCGCCGGTTCCGCGATCATCGCCGGGGCGATCATACCGGAAATACTTCGCATTCTCGTGTTCCAAAAGGGGCGTCCTCGTCGCGAAAACTTCAGCCACTTCCTCTTTGCCACCTGTTACTGGGGATACGGAGGGATGCAGGTCGACTTCCTCTACCGCATGCAGTCGGTCTGGTTCGGATCCGATCCGGATTTCGCGATTGTAATCAAGAAAGTGCTTGTGGACCAGTTCCTGTACTGCCCTCTGCTCGCCGCTCCGCAGGCGGTCATTCTCTACGATTGGAAACGGCTCGGGTTTTCGTTGAAAGCCCTGCCGGGACTCTTCACTGCGGAATATTACCGCCGGGCCGTTGTTCCAACCTTGTTTGCAACCTGGGGGGTTTGGATTCCGATCGTGGCCGCACTTTACTCCCTCCCCGCCCTCCTCCAGATTCCGCTCTTCTCCCTTGCCCTCTCCCTCTGGGTGATGATTTTTACGTGGATGAGTGAACAACGGGGTTACTCGCCCGAATCCTCCTGAAAGACCGAAGCCGGAAACGGGCATTTTATCTGTCCAAAGCGCCGGGCTTGCGACTTATTCGAGTAAAGCCATGAAGATCGAGCCGAATCCAGATGCCGAGGGAGACCGCACCGAAGCTTTTCTCAGGCTGCTCACTGAACACGAACGTCGCCTCGCGATCTATGTGACCGGTCTGGTCGCCTGCCCACAGGATTCCCAGGATGTTCTGCAGGAGGGCAAGATTGTGATGTGGCGCCAGTTTCATCAATTCGAACTCGGAACAAATTTCGCCGCCTGGGCACGAAAGATACTATTCTACCAGATTCTGGCCTTTCGCCGCCGCTCGAAACGTGTCCAAACTGAAGTGCTGAGCGAACGGATCCTTGAGGTGCTGAACGAGGAATCGGAGAGTGCGATCCGTGAGCAGCGCTGGGAGAAGCGGGAAAAGGCGCTTCAGGCATGTGTCACCAAACTCTCCGGGGAACACCGTGAAATCCTCGAACTGCGCTACCGGGACGAGGCTTCAATCGAAGGAATATCCCGCCGCACCGAACGAACCGAAGGCGCGGTCTATCGCCTGCTCAGCCGGCTCCGGAAAAATCTCTACGAATGTGTCGAAAAAGAACTCAGTCAGGCATGAACAAACAGGACCAGGATCATCTTCTCGAACTCGCGCACGGGTATATCGAGCGTTCCCTCAGCCCGGCGCAGTTGGCGGAACTGGAGACACTTCTTTCGGAGAATGCGGAGGCCCGGCGTATCTACGTGGATTTCCTGCACGACCATGCCTCTCTTCACTGGGAGCAAATCGGCGAGGAAGGTCAGCTGGATGAAATAGCCGACCTCTCCGATTACCGATCCTCCCGTCTCCCTTCCCTCTGGCAGGCCTTTGCCGCGGCAGCGGTCATTTCGCTCCTTGGTCTGGTTCTCCTGAATCCGAGAGAGAAATCACCCGCCTTTGCCACGATGGTCAGAACCGAGTCAGCCCGATGGGAGAGCGGAACACTTCCGACGGCAGAAGGTGCCCGGCTCGGAGCCGGTGAGGTAAATCTAGTCCGGGGTCTTGCGACGATCTCCTTCGACTCAGGCGCTGAAGTCATCCTCGAAGCCCCGGCGCGCCTCGCCCTCGTTGATGCGATGAACTGCATCCTTACCAGTGGAACCGCCGTCGCGGAGGTCGCCGAATCCGCTCAGGGATTTACGATCAAGACGCCGAGCGCCCGAGTGATCGACCATGGGACGCGCTTTGCAGTCAACGTACACCCCTCAAGCGGAGCGACCCAGACCCAGGTCTTTGAGGGGCTCGTCGAAGTCGAACTCGAGAGCCGCAGCGAACGCATCGAACTCCGCAGCGGGCAGAGAAGTCTCGTGGAGGGGAAAGAAATCGGGCAAATCAGTGAGGGGCTGGAGGAAGGGACCTGGTCACTTTCTGAAGCGACCCCTTCGAGAAACGACCTTTCGGTGAGGACTATAACGACCGGAGACCCCGGGGGCGCGGATGCCTATGTGTGGGCGGGCAAGCCGAATGATCATCTCTCGGACACGCTCCTCCTCCTGAAAAACGGCCTGGGACCGGGAGCACCTCACCGAAAAGCCTATCTGCGTTTTGAGCTGGGCGGAATCACACCCGGCAAAATCGGATCGGCGGAACTCAAACTGCGATTCGCCGCGACCGGATGGGGACTCGCCTCTCATCTGGGTGATTCAACATTCATTGTCTATGGCATCATTGATGATTCCCTTGATGAATGGAACCCCGACCACCTCGATTGGGCAAACGCTCCCGCAAACGGGGTCGAGAGCGGGACCGCGGTGGATAACACCAAAGTGATCCAGTTGGGAACCTTTCTCGTCCCTCGCGGGATCCAGGCGGGGACCTATGGAATTGACGGCGAGAAACTGAGCGCTTTCCTCAATAACGACAGGAACCGGCATGCCTCTTTGATTGTTGTCCGGGAGTCGCCGGAGATCCGCAGCGGAGGGCTCGTGCACTCCTTTGCCAGTTCGCGGCACGCGACCCTTCCCCCACCGAGCCTGGAAATTAGACTGGTTAAATAGGTGGCAGCGAGGGCACCCGGAATGAGGAATTTAACTTTTCTCAAGCTTCCATAGGATTACCTCATTGACATTTCCCATAAATCCCGTTAAGTGCGCGCTCCACCTGAACCTCAGCTCGACATGGCAGTCCCAAAAAGAAGAACGTCCAAAATGAAGAAGCGCCTGCGCCGCGCCGGCCAGAAGTGGCGCGCCGTATCGCTCAATGTGTGCTCCGAGTGCGGAAGCGCGACTCCTTCGCACATTGCATGCCCGAGCTGCGGGTTTTACAAAGGTCGTCAGGTGATAACGGTCAAGGAGCTCTAATCAAGGCCTCCCTTCAACCATTCCTTTTCCGATCCAAAGTCACCTCATTCGAGGTGACTTTGTTCTTTTCGGGGTTGCATGTTGTGGTGGCTTGTTCCTAGATAGCGTCTTATATCTCATCATGAGGATCGCTCTGGATGTTATGGGAGGCGACAAAGCTCCCCACGCAATTGTAGAAGGTGCTGTCGAGGCATTGGAGGCTTTTGGCGGCGACTTGGAAAAGCTATTTCTCGTCGGCGACGAGGAGGCCATCAAACACGAGCTGAAGCACCTCTCCTACGCCCACGGGAAAATTGAGATCGTCCATGCCTCCGAGGTCGTGACGATGCATGACTCGGCCGTCAAATCGGTCCGCCAGAAAAAGGACTCTTCAATCAGCGTGGCGGTTGATCTGGTCAAACGCGGGGACTGTGATGCGGTTGTCAGTGCCGGAAACACCGGTGCCGCCGTGGCTGCCGCCACGATCAAATGGCGCAACATTACCGGAGTGGAACGATCCGGCATCGCCTCACCGCTACCGAATGAGCACGGACCGTGCAACATCATGGATGCCGGTGCCAATGTGGACGCCAAGGCCACCCATCTCCTCGGCTATGCCATCATGGGCAGTGTTTACGCACGGCACGTCCAGGGCAAAAAGAATCCTGTTGTTGGTCTGATGTCCGTTGGAGAAGAAGATTCCAAGGGAACCGATTTTACCCGTGAGGTGTTTGAACTGCTCAAATCGACCGATTTGAATTTCCGCGGCAACGTCGAAGGACACGACCTGTTTGAGAGCAAACTGGACGTGGTCGTCTGCGACGGTTTTGTCGGCAACGTCATTTTGAAATCCTGCGAGGCGACTGCCAAGGTCATGTTCAAGTGGCTCAAACAGGATATCAAGGCCACCCCGATGCGCCAGATGGGCGCCCTGATTGCCCGCGAGGCTTTCCGGGCTACCAAGGAACGGGGCAATTACGAGACTTACGGAGGGAGCCCTCTCCTCGGCGTCAATGGTGTCTGTATTATCGGGCACGGATCCTCCTCACCCCGGGCCGTTCGAAACGCCATTCGTGTGGCGGCCGAATCTATCAAGCATCACGTCAATCCCCATATTGAAGAGGAGATGGACCGCTACTCCGATCTCATTCGCTAATCAGGATTCACGTCACCCTCGCCCTACGATTTCATTGAGATGACAGAACCCGGATCCACCGCTCCCACCTACCCTCTTCCGGTTCGCATCGCGGGAACGGGCAGTTATCTACCGGAGAAGGTCATGACAAATCATGACCTCGAGCTCACGGTCGACACCTCGGACGAATGGATTACCTCCAGAACCGGGATCAGGGAGCGCCGCATAGCCCGGGAGGACGAGTTCACGAGCCATATGGCGAGCGAGGCCGCGAAGCGGGCCCTCGAACAGGCAAAGATTGACCCGGCTGACATTGATCTGATCGTTGTTGCCACGATCACACCCGATACGCTGACTCCGGCGACGGCATGTTACGTGCAGCAACAGATTGGGGCTTTCAAATCGGTTGCCTTTGATGTTTCGGCCGCCTGCTCCGGCTTTCTTTATGCGATGGAGCTGGCCCGTCATGCGGTAGGAGCGGGGGCCTTTCGTAATGCTCTTATCATCGGCGCAGAGAAATTGAGCGCCTTTGTCGACTGGAATGACCGCAATACCTGCGTCCTCTTCGGGGACGGCGCCGGCGCTGCGGTGCTCGTTCCCTCGACCAACGGAGGCGGACGCATTCTTTCCTCCTGCCTCGGAACTGATGGAGCACAGGCTGAGTTACTCAACATTCCCGGCGGCGGCTCGGCCTGTCCTTCGACACCGGGATGCACTCCCACAAAAACCGCCACTCTCGCGATGCAGGGTCGTGAGGTTTTCAAACACGCCGTCAACGCGATGCGGAAGGCCAGCACGGACGGCATCGCCGCGGCCGGACTGACGATTCAGGACATCGATCTCATCATTCCTCACCAGGCAAATCTCCGCATCATCGACGCCATCGTCGAACGACTCGATTTTAGCCGGGAAAATGTCTTCATCAACCTGGACAAGTACGGTAACACCTCCGCAGCTGCCGTTGCTATTGCGCTGGATGAAGCGCATCGCCAGGGCAGAATCAAACCGGGCGACAAGGTCCTCCTCGTCGCCTTCGGTGCCGGACTCACCTGGGCCAGCGCGGTGATCGAATGGTAGAGTCCGGAAGCGCGAAAGGTGTTACGGTTTCCCACTTCCCGTAGCCAGATGATTCTTTTCGCAGAAACCACCTTTCAGCTGGCCTACCCCTGGGTCTTGCTCCTGCTGCTGCTAGTTCCGGTTCTTGCCATGCTGAAAAGTCGCTCCGGGAATCAGGGCGCTGTCATCTTCTCCTCCCTCCATATCCTGCGCCGACTCGGTCCGATCGCCCGGGGACGGGCCGGCGGATTCCGTCTCGCCAGCCTTTTTCTCTCCCTCACCTTCCTCATTTTCGCCCTCTCTCGCCCGCAATGGATCGATCGAACTGAAACCGTCTCCGAAAGCGGAGTCGAACTTCTCCTCGCCATCGATGTCTCAAGATCCATGCAGGTTGAGGACTTCATGATCGAGGGGAGCCGGGCAAACCGACTGCAGGCCGCAAAGAAGGTGACGCGGGATTTCATCAAGGGGCGCACGACCGACCGGATCGGGATTCTTGCGTTTGCCGGGCGCCCCTACCTCGCCAGCCCGCTTACACTATCGAAAGCCTGGCTTGAAGGCCCTCAGGGTCTCGGAAGGGTTCAGATCGGGATGGTCGAGGACGGAACCGCCATCGGATCCGCCATCGCGGCGGCGGCCAAGCGTCTCGACAAACGCGAGTCGAAAAGCAAGGTCGTGGTCCTCCTCACCGACGGGGTGAACAATGCCGGAAAACTCTCACCCATCGAAGCGGCCAAACTGGCCAAGACGCTCGGAATACGCGTTTACACGATTGCCGTGGGAACTTACGGAAACTATGTCGTCCAGACCCCGGTTGGCCCGCAGCAGCTCCAGCAGGAGTTTGACGAAGAAACACTCAAGGAAATCGCCCGCATCGCCGACGGGGAATACTTCCGTGCGCAGGACACTTCGGGATTGGAGAGGATCTTTGAACTCATCGACAAAATGGAGAAGACGGAGATCAAGCGCAGTGTCAGAATCGAAAGCGCCGAGTTGTTTCACTGGTTCGCCATGGCCGGACTGGGACTTGGATTGCTAACTCTGATCGGTGACGAAACATTCTGGAGAAGGTACCCATGAACGGCCTCACATTTGCCAGTCCCGATTGGTTCTGGGGTTTGATCCTCATCCTGCCCCTTTTGGTGCTCCGCTTCTGGTCACACTGGAGAAGTGCAGACCAGCTGCCAGGTCTGGTTTCCCCCCGGCTCTCCAAGCGTCTCATCAGCGGAAGCAGCCGCGCCCAGCGCTGGGTCGTCTTCTCTCTGCAATGCCTGGCCCTTGCCGCTACTCTGGTCGCCCTGGCACGCCCTCAACTCGGATTTATCGAGACCGACACGGAAACCGACGCGAGAAACCTGATCATCGCGATCGACACTTCACGAAGCATGCTTGCGGATGATCTCCCGCCAAATCGACTCACCAGGGCAAAACTGGCGGCAAAAGATATCGTCCTTTCTCTTCCTGACGACCGAATCGGACTCATTGCCTTTGCGGGAAAGCCCTTCGTCCAGGCGCCTCTGACGGTCGATCACGAGGCGGTGCTGGAGTCGCTCGATCAGCTCGACACGGAAATCATTCCACGGGGAGGCACCAATCTTGCCGCAGCGGCGGCGCTCGCCCTCGAAACATTTGAGGAAGCAAAGCTGGAACAGAGCGCCCTGATCGTTTTTTCGGACGGAGAGTCACTCGAAGGCGCCAGTGAAATCGAAGGGATTCGCGAGCGCGCCGCCAGGCAGGGGATGACCATCCATTCGGTGGGCGTCGGAACTCCCGAAGGCTCGATCATTCCGGAGATGGACGACAACGGAGTTCCCATCCCCGGGGTATTCGTCAAAGATGATGCCGGGCAAGTGGTCCGAACCCGCCTTGTCCCCGAGGCGCTTCAGTCGATTTCCGCAAACGGTGGATTCTACATTCACCTCGGCGGCAGTTCCTCGCTGACGCGGGTGGTCGAACAGATCCGGAACGGCATTGCCTCGACCCGCCAGGAAAGTGAAACGCGGCTTCGCCCTATCGAACGGTTCATGTGGCCGCTCAGCGCAGCGGTCCTTGCACTCATCCTTTCCCACCTTCTACCCCTGCTCTGGTTGAAACCCCGTTCGGGTCGAGCTGGCGCCTCCGCGTTGAGAACGGGTCTCTCCGCCTCAGTTCTGTTGGTGCTCTCCGGCTTCGGCCCGGTTCGGGCAAAAGACGCCATCGTGGACGGCCATGCCGCGCTGCAACAAAAGGATTACTCCGGTGCTCTTGAATCGTTTGAAAGCCGTCTCGGGGATCGCCTCACGGCGCATGACCGCAGCCGACTGCAAATGGGAATTGGAGCCGCCGCCTACCGGATGGAGGATTTTGAACGCGCCGCCGAAGCCTTTGGCCAGGCGCTCGTCGAGGGTGAAAATGAAATCAGAGAGCAGGCACACTACAATCTCGGAAACACGCTCTATCGACGTGGCGAATCGGCGCTGAAACCACTCGAGGCTCCGGCGGACCCTGATCAGGTGCAGGCGCTCTCCGCGCCCGGGTCTGCTTTTGAAACCACCCTCCGCGACTGGGAGGGATCAATTGAGCATTTTGAGACCGCGCTCAACCTGGATCCGGCGAATGAGATGGTTGCCCACAATCTGGAGATTGTGAAGAAGCGGCTCGAAGAACTGAAGAAGCAGAAGGAAGAAGAAGAGAAGAAAAAGGAACAGGAGGAGGAGAAGAAGGACGAAGAAAAAAAGGAAGAGGAGAAAGAAAAAGATAAAGAGGAGGAGAAGGACAAAGAGAAAGATAAAGACCAGGATAAGAATCAGGACGAAAAGAAAGACGATCCAAAGGACCAGAATCAGGATAAGAAGCCGGATGACGGGAAGCAGGACCCGCCTGAAAATAAGGACGACAAGAAAGACGGAAAAGATCCCGGACAACAACCGGATGGCGGCGACGAAAAGCCCGAAGATCCACCCGCAGACGAGCCTCCCGGAGATCCCGGGAAGGAAGACGGGAAAAAGCCGGAAGACGAGGGAAAAAATCCCGATGAGAACGGGAAACCCGACGACAAAGAATCACCCGGCAAAAAGCCTCCCGGAGGGCAGGATGAGAACCCGCCGAAAGAACCGGACGCTCCGCAAGAGGGCGAACTGCAGGCAAATCCCGATCAGTCCCAGCCTCAGAAACCGAACCAGGCGGGGAAAGCGTCTCCTGCTGAAGCAAAGACCAATCCTCAAACCGGATATTCCCCCACCGAAGCCCGTCAGCTACTTGACTCGCTGGCCGATGAGACTGAAGTCCGTCCTATCCTGCAACCTTCCCGAGGCGAAAAATTCAAAAACTGGTAGTCTTTCCCATGTTGCTGCGATTCGCCATTCCCGGAACCCTCCTTCTGGCCGGACTGTTCCCCCTGATTGCCCAGGATCCGGGTGCTCAATCCGTTTCGGTGAATGTTCTGAGCAATCGGGTCGCCGTTGGGGAGATCGGGCAATTTATCATCAAGCTGTCGAACGGCGATTCCGACATGCCGCAACAACTCCCGGCACCCGGGCTCATCATTGAGAAATCCGGATCCCAGTCCGCGATCAACATCAATAGTGGAGTCAGAACGATGGAAACGACCTATTTCTATCGATTCCGTGGCGATGCGCCCGGAACCTACACGATTCCCGAGTTCGATATCAACATCAGCGGAAAGCCATTTAAGACTAGGGCCATCGAGGTGACCGTTTTTGAACGGGATCAAACCGAAGTGGACCTTGATGCCACCAAACCTTTTTTTGCGAAACTCGAACTCTCCAAGGACGAAATCTTCGTGAATGAAATCGTGCCCTTCACCCTGACCGCCTATGTGCGGGGCCGGAATTCGATTAGCGATGTCACCTCTCCAAAACTCACCCATGAGAGTTTTGTTTTCCGGGGATTCCGGGAGGTCCGGACCGACGGAGCGGACGTCGGCAATACCTTTTACTCCTCGGCAGTAATCCCCTCCACTTTCTTTGCCCTCAAAGCCGGAGACCACCGTCTCGGCCCTGCGGAAATCGTCGTGCGGGTTCTCGATTCCGGCTCCGGGTTCGGCGGGCTGTCCTCCTTTTTCCAGCGCACCGTTCCGAGAGAAATGGTAACGAATACGGCCAACATCAAGGTCAAGCCGCTGCCCGCTGGAGGCCCGGCCTCGTTTACCGGTGGAGTGGGCGTGTTTGAAATAGCAGCCAAAGCCTCGACAACGACCGTGGCGGTGGGTGATCCCATCTCAATGGAATTCGAAGTCACCGGGATAGGGAATCTGAGAACCATGAGCGCTCCGGTGTTTGAGATCCCTCAAACCGGAATCTGGAAGACTTACGAGGCCAATAAGGAACTAAAGGACGAGAATGACTCCGATGGATTCAATATCGGACGGGTTCAATTTTCGCAGGTCATCATTCCCGAAGCGAAGACAAAAACGATCCCCCCCTTTCTGCTGACCTACTTTGATCCGGTGAAAGCCGAGTATGTTACTCTCCGAACCGAGCCAATCGCGCTCACTGTCACCGAAGATAGCAGCAGCGAAGCGCCCGTCCTGGTGCGCGCTCCAGATCCCGGGAATGGTAATGCCTCCGCCGGACCTCTTGTTCCCGCAGTCAAACCCACGCCGGCCTACAATGACGTCATGCACATCCATGTCGGTCCGGCAAGATGGGTCGCCACGGCCGGAGGCAGTAAACCCGGTTCCGGATTTTATGTGGTGCAGATTCTCCTCTCGATCTTGTTTTTCACCGTCACCGGTTTTGGCCTGCTCCGCTGGATTCAGGCGACAAAACTGAGACGGGCGAACGAGTTGGTCGCGGTGCCATTTGCCCGTCATCTCCGCCAGCTCCCTCCGTCCGGTTCGCCGAGGAGAGAATTTTTCCGGGCGGTTTCAAATGCTCTGAGACAATGGTCAGCCGAGCATCCGGACGCCCCCGTTGAAGTCACCCGGGTCATTGACCGGATCACGGAACGATGCGCTTCGGTGCTTTACAGTGGCATGACAGAACCGGACACACCCATATCGGCGACGGAAGCGGCCGAATTTACCGGGCTCCTGAACAAGCTCCCCCGACAAAAGGTGAAGCCGTAAGACCCAAGATGATGCGACATACAGCCTCTTTTTCTCTTTTCCTATTCAACCTTCTCGCTGCCGGCCTGTTGCTCACACCCGCACGGGCCGAATTGCTTTCCGATTCAGAAGTGAGCGCCCTCTTTGAATCGGCGAACGGAGATTTCGAGGCGAACAAGTTTGAGGATGCCGCCCTCAAATATGAACAACTGGCCCGGTCCGGCCGGATCTCTGCGGAACTCTACTTCAATCTAGGAACCGCCAAATACCGACTTGGACAGAGCGGTGAAGCAATCCTCTGGATGAAACGGGCCCTTGTCGTTGATCCTGACATGCCGGAAGCGCGGCAGAGCCTCACCTTTCTCAGGACACGAATTGGATTCTTCGAATTTGCCGAAAGCCGACTCGACCGGATCATCGGAAGCCTCCCCGCCACCTTCGGAATCTGGGCGACATCCCTTGCGGTTTGGATCAGCCTGGTTTTGATTTCCATGGCTGTTTTCTTTAAAGGACTGAAGGCAAAACGTTCCACTCTCATCACGTGTGCCATCCTTGCAGCCATGGCAGCCTTTGTCTCCTCGCGTGTCGGACACTACCGGACAACCGAGGTGGGTCTCGAAACCTTTTCCACCATCACGGGAAGCGGAGTGAGCGCACTCACCGCCCCTGCCCCTGACGCCAAGGCAGTCGTTGAACTTCCCTCGGGATCTGAAGTCAGGATTATTCGGGATACTGGCGGATGGCAGTACGCCGAAATCCCCGGGAATCTGCGCGGCTGGATCCGCAAAGAGATGCTTGAACCCATCTGGCCCGTCCCTCATTCGAAAAATAACTCCTAAAATGAAGACTCTGTACTCGTGCATCCTTGTCTCGCTTTTCTCTTCGATTCTATTCGCAGCTCCGCCGGAACGGCTCGTCATCGGCGCAGAGGCCGGCAAGGGACTGGCCATCGTGGATCCCGCCGCGGAAAACAAAGTTCTCTGGCACCATCCCATCGGTGCAGTCCACGATCTTCATCTCCTTCCCAATCTCAATCTCCTGACACAGGATGGTTGGACGAAAGTGATCGAAATCGACCTTCTCAAAAATCCGGTCTGGACCTACGACGCCGGCACCCGCAATCGGAAGGAAGGAGATGGGAAAGTGGAGATTCATGCCTTCCAGCGACTTCCTGACGGAAACACCCTGATTGTCGAGTCCGGCCCCGGGCGAATCCTCGAGGTAACTCCGGGCGGAGACATTGCCAAAGAGCTTCCGCTTGAAGTCTATGCTCCCAACCCGCATTCAGACACCCGTCTCGTGCGAAAACTGGAGAACGGCTACTACCTCGTTGCCCACGAGGCGGACCAGATCGTCAAAGAATACAACGCTGACGGTATCGCCATCTGGGAATACCCCATTCCCCTTTTCGGGAACAAGCCGCTCCCCGGGCACGGCCCGGAGGGATTCGGCGGCCGGTGTTTTTCCGCTATCAAATCAAAAAACGGAAACTATCTCATCACCACCGGGAACGGTCACAGCATACTCGAGGTCAACCGCTCCAAAGAAATCGTCTGGAAGCTTGAGCAGGGTGAGCTCGAAGGCATCACCCTCGCCTGGGTCACCACGATTGAAGAACTCGAGGACGGTAACCTCCGCTTCGGAAACTGCCACGCCGGTCCGGAGAACCCTCAGATAATCGAAATCACCAAAGACAAAGAGGTCGTCTGGACCTATAAAGACTTCACCAATTTCGGCAACAGTCTCGCCAACACCCTCGTCATCGACGGTGAACCCGCCAAGGCCCTCCGTGAGAAGCTAACCAGCCAAACTGCTACACGCTAAAACGCTATCCAAATGTCCGCCCGCCGCTGTGCTCTAGAAGCTCTTTCCACCTGGGAGGACACTTCCCGTTTCGCCTCCGATATCCTCGACGATCTTTCCCGATCCCTCCGCCTTTCCCCTCCCGACCGGGCCCTGGCCCAGGAAATTCTCTATGGCACGATAAGGAACCTCTATCTGCTCGATGAACTGATCTCGCGCTTCCGCCGGGGCAGCCTCAATCCCCTGACGCAGAATCTCCTTCGCATCGGGCTCTACCAGCTTTTTAAAACCGAGATCGCCGAGCACGCGGCTGTCAACGAAACGGTCGAACTCGCCCGCAAACACGAACGTTCCCTGATCAACGCGATCCTTCGCAACGCCCAGCGAAAGAAGCCGGAGTTACTTGAGGAAATCGAAACATGGCCGCTCGAGGATCGTTACTCCCACCCCGATTTTCTCGTCAAGCGGTGGATCAAGCAGTATGACGAGACAAGTGTGGAATCATTCTGTCGCTGGAACAACGAACCGCCGGTCGTCTTTGCACGGATCAATTCTCTCGCCCGTGACCGGGAGGCACTCGACAGGGTTAGATCCGGGAGCCAACCCTCTATGGTCGGGGATTCATTCCCGGACTTTTTCCAGGTCACCGGCGCTCCGAATCCCGACTGGCTGCGCGAAGGCCTGATCTATATTCAGGATCCGAGCACCTCGCTCGCCTGTCGTCTCCTCGACCCGAAACCCGGCGAGGAAATCCTCGACGCCTGCGCGGCACCGGGAGGGAAAACCGCCCTCCTCGCCGCCCTGATGAACAACGAAGGCAGGATAACCGCCACCGACAACTCCCCTCCCCGACTCGACCAGTTGCGCGAGAATTTGCAGCGTCTCGCCGTGACGATTGCCGAGGTGAAACAAGCTGATTGGAGCGCTCCGGAGACACCGGCAAATTTTCCAAAGTTCGACGCCATCCTTCTGGATGTACCGTGCTCGAATACGGGAGTGATGCGCCGGCGCGTCGATGTGCGATGGCGCATTCAGGAGCGGGATCTGGCGAGGCAGGCGACCAACCAGTCAGCGCTGCTAAGGGCGGCGGTAAAGCTCCTCAAACCGGGAGGCCGAATCGTCTACAGCACGTGTTCCATTGACCGGGCCGAGAATGAGGCCGTCATTGAACTTTCCGGGCTAGCCGTTGAGAAGGTCGTAACCTCTCTGCCCTGGAGAGACGGATACGACGGGGCGTTTGCGGCCCTCCTGCGCCCCTAAAAAGCGTTCCCCTTCACTTGCATAGAGGGCTAATATCGGATACAAAACAAACCATGTTCCGGTCATTCGCCAGTGCCCTCGTCTCGTTCATCGCGATTCTACTCTTCGCTTTCGCCATTCTATTCCTCTGGAACGGCAGCGAGGGGATCAATTTCGCCCGGGTAGCTTTCGAAGGGGATCGCTCGACGGTCACAATTCTTGAACAATACCGGCGCGAGCAGATGAAAATCGCGGACGCCGCAAGACTAGAGGCCGAGCGTGCCAGCAAGGGAATGACGACCGATACGCCTGAGCCTGTCGCCGCGACAGGAGGTGACGGCCCCGCCGTCGTAGTCTGGATCAGCATTCCCGGGTTCCGGGGCGATTATCTCGAAAAGGCAGAAACCCCTTTCCTCGATAAACTCGCCACCGATGGAGGGGCGACCAATAAGATGCGGCCCAACTTCCCGTGTCTCACCTTTCCCGCCCACGCCACTTTGGCCACCGGGGTGACTCCGGACAAACACGGAATCATCGCCGACCAGATCCGAACCGCCCCGGGAGAAGTCGTTACCAAACCCGGAGATGCAACCTTACTGCTCGCCGAACCAATCTGGGTCACTTCGACCCGCCAGGGCGTCAAGACCCTGGTGCACGATTGGCCTCTCTCCCAAAAGCAAAGTGGAGAACACAAGGCTGCCTACTTTCTGGACACCTATGATCCTGAAACAACGGACGAAGTCAGGCTAACCAAGGCTCTGGAACAATGGCGCGCCAGTGCTAAAGGCGGGGATGCCGCTGCCGCACCCGCTGCCGCCCCAGCCGCCCCGGGAGGCGACAAGTTGCGGCTCCTGATGCTCCGTCTCGATGATATTGGAAAACAGGGCCTCCTTCACGGACCCAGGGCCGACGAAACCTTCGCGGCGGTCACCGCGACCGACAAAGCGCTTCAAACTTTTTTTGACACCGCTCAGGCCGAATGGGCAACGCTGGCTCCGGAGAATGCCAATCTCGTGATTCTCATTACCACCGACCATGGTATTGCCGAGTTGGATAAGAACGTCAATATCGCTCAACTACTCGGCGGCGCGATGATGGCAAATGCCGACATCGTGGCACACGACGCCATCGCCAACCTTTTCTTTAAAGGTCTCCCTGAGAATGAAGGTGAGAAAAAGATATTTATCGATAAATTCGACAACGAGCTCAGCAAGCGGATTTATTTCCGAACACTGAAGAAGGAAGAGCTTCCCGCCGAATGGGCTTATCTCAATCCGGAGCGGACCGGTGATCGCGTTCTGGTGCTGAAAACCGGATATGCCTTTAGCGATCACAAGGGCACCGAGCCTGTCTTCGACCCCAGCGAAGGTCCGGGTCTCTTCGGTGGATTCGGCTATCCGGTCGAGGAATCAATCCGAATGTCTGGCCAGATCTTTCTGGCGGGCTATCCGAATTCTCCCCTCTCCGGTCCGCTCGAAGAGGTCGGACAAACAGGATTCCACGCCACCGTTTGCAAGATTCTCGGAATTGATCCCGCTGAGGGAGCCAACAAGGAAACGCTGCCCCTCAAATAGCGATCGTGGTTAGACCGGGCGGAGATCTCAAATCGGATAAGCTTCCGGAACAGGTTTACTCTCAGGCCTTTCAGGGAGGCCCTAATCAGGAAAGTTCAGGAGAACCGGGCCCTTCGACGGCAGGGTGGTAGATTCCGGAATTGCCCTGCCTCAAACGGCACCGCCTCCCGCGGATCTAAAGAACAATTTGAGAATGCTGATCAAGGCTGAATCACCGCGTAGTCGCCGACCTCAAGTTTGCTGAAGAGGTAACTTGCACCCGAGTAGGGCAGCCGGATGCAGCCGTGAGATGCCGGATACCCGGGAAGGTGCCCCTGGTGAAGACCGAAGGCTGCGAAACTGAACCTCTGGAAGAAGGGCATACTCGAGTGGTAGATGGTGGACGTGTGATGCCGGTTCTTATCACTGATGACATACTCGCCAGCCGGAGTGCGGTATCCGGACATTCCCGTTGAACAGGGAGTCGAGTAAGTGGCGACCTCGTTTTCATAAAGTGTCACCCGCTGGTCGGAGAGGTCCACGACGACTTTCCGGGGCTGTATTTTCGGCACCTTACCGAGAAGGGCAATTTGCTGCATCTTAACGTCCTTGTACCAGGCGCCAATGATCGCCGCGCTCAGATACTTCCGGGAATAGGCGTTCCCCTTCGCCCCCGCATCCATCAAAGCCTGGGCGACATCGAGATCCCGTTGCGCCGCCGCCATCATGAGCGGGCGGATCCGGGTGTCGACCTGAAGATGATATTTGAACGTGTTGCTCTCGAATTTCTCACGAAACTCGACCTTGGCAGGAGAACGTTCTTCCGACTCGGTGTTCACCCCGGCCTTAACCAGGGCGATGGCCACGTCCTTCATTTTGTGCGCGATGGCCCAGCCGATGAGGGTATGGCCGTCACTGGCCTGGACATCCTTTACCACCGCTCCGGCCTCCACCAGCGCCAGTGCGATATCAGGATTTCCCTCCCGAATCGATTTCGACAGCCATGATTCGTTTTCGTCAAAGCGGGCATTCGGGTTGGCACCGCCGTCCAGAAGCACCCGGGCGGCCAGATATCGCTCCTGAGTCAGGCAATAGTCGAGCGGGTCCTGTCCATTCGGCCCGGGTTGGCGGGGATCTCCGCCGGCCTGAAGGATCAGTCGAATCAAGTCATCCTGACCGGTCAGAAGAGCGGCCCAGAGATTGTCACCGATCTTTGCCCCCGCTGCGAGGAGGGTCCTCACCGCTCCGGTCGCCCCATCCCTCACGGCGGCATCAAAGACACGCTCATTGGTTCCCGGGATGGTCGATTCAGGATCGGCCCCCGAGTGGAGAAGCAGGCTCATGAGAGGGTCGTCACGCATCGTGTAGGACTTTGCCAGGAGCGTCTGCTTGTCCAGTTCCGCGCCCGCTGCGATCAACTGATGGGCGATCGCAAGGTTCCCGCTCGCCACGGAGAGGAGCAAGGGTGGCTCGGATTCCTTGTCAGCGAAAGAAGGATCGGCATCATGCTCAAGGAGGAGATCCACCATGTCGAGATCCTCGTTTCTCACTGCAACGCTAAGCGGAGAGAGTTTTCCGGATGAGACCACCTCGCTGGAAGCCTCGAACTCAAGGAGACGCCGCGATAACTCCTGATCTCCGCCGGCAACGGCCTCAAACAAAATCGGCTCGCCACTGACGCTCATCACTTCGGGAGTGGCTCCGGCTTTGAGCAGCGCCTCCTGCATCCCGACATCGCCGCTTGCAACCGCGAAGCTCAAGGCGGCCATCTCCCTGCCGTCACCATCTCCGGTTTTTACATTCACATCCGCCTTGCTTGCCAGGAGAAGATCGAACTTTTCCCGACTGCCCTCTTTCACGGATTCAATGAGGAGAGCCTTTCCCGAAATTCCGCGAGTGTTCGGATCAGCTCCCGCGCCGAGGAGACGTTTCATCAGATCCACTTCACCGAGATTGGCAGAGACCGCGAGAGCAGTGATCGGTTGAGCCCCCCGGTATTCAACATCGACCTTATTTTTCAGGAGGTAATCAATCATTTCAAGGTCCCCGGTCTGGACCGAATCGACCAGAAAGGGCATTCCTGCCTGAACATCAACCTCGAGGGCTGCCCCCTTTTCAATCAGGCGGTCCGCCAGCGCGAAGTCCCTCTCCTTCAGCGCGATCGAGAGAGGCGTCTCGCGCTCGGGTTCGGTCATGCGGCTGATGGTCTGATGAACCGATTTGCGCTGCATAAGAAAATCGATCGAAGGAACGCTTCCCGCCTTCACGGCCGCGAGGAGAGGAGTCCCCCCCTTCGTGTCCGAAGCCCCCAGATCAACTCCTGCCAGTTCCAATTGTTCAAGCAGGGTCACCTCACCCTTTTCGGCGGCCTTTATCACACTGGCCGGGGTTAACTCCACACCCTGCCCGGCAAGAAAGCGCTTGGCTTTCCGGGTCACCTCATGACGGAGATAATAATCGGTAAAAATAGCACCACCCAGCAATGAAAGAGTAAAGACAGCCAGAAGAAAGGTTCTGAAGAAAAAAACAGCCGGTTTCATCTCTCTATGGTCAACTTCAGGGAAAAACGCGCCGTAGGATGGGCGAAAAGTGGATTGATACGCCTCGAAAGTGGCGAATTTTCAAAACCATACCGTAGCACAATACCGGCCAGACAAAACCGGAATCGTATGGCGCACTTGCAGAAGCCGGAAAAATCGCTTTCTCGGCTCCGGAATCTCGAACCCGGGCCTCGAAGCCTTCAAACGAGGAGCCTTTACGCCTCCGGGTCGAGTTCCGGCTTAAAGTCGGCCGCGTGGTAGGAACTCCGCACAAGAGGCCCGGAAGCGACGTGCCGGAAACCCTTATCCAGAGCAATCTCCCGATAGCGATCAAACACTTCCGGCAGGATGTAATCAACCACGGGCAGGTGTTTGGGCGACGGACGAAGATACTGTCCCATCGTCAATACGGTCACCTCGTGGTCCCTCAGGTCACCCATGGCCTTGATGATCTCCTCTTCCCGCTCGCCCAGACCGAGCATAATTCCGCTCTTCGTCGCGCAACGTCGTCCCATTCGATTCGCCATCTCCCGGGCCGTTTTCAAAACCTTGAGTGAACGCCAGTACTCCGCGTTGGATCGGACAACCGGGGTCAGTCGTTCCACGGTCTCAAGGTTGTGATTAAAAATGGCCGGCCCTGCCTCCATGACAACCCAGAGAGAGTCATCCCGTCCGATAAAGTCCGGAACGAGAACCTCAATGACGGTGGCCGGGTTCAATTCGCGGACTTTGTAAATGACATTGGCAAAGTGGCATGCGCCACCATCGGGCAGGTCATCCCTCGCCACGGCCGTGATCACCACATGATTGAGTTTCATCCGCTTCACCGCTTCGGCAACGCGATCCGGCTCATCGGCCTCAAGAGCGAGGGGCCGTCTCGTATCGACCGCGCAAAAACCGCAGGCACGGGTGCAGCGGTCTCCCGCGATCATGAAGGTGGCCGTTCCCTGCCCCCAGCACTCCCATCGGTTCGGGCATTGCGCCTCCTCACAGACAGTGACCAGTTTCAGGTCATCAATGAGACCCTTCGTATCCCAAAAGACCGGATTATTGGGCAGCCTCACGCGAATCCACGGCGGCTTCTTCTCCTGATGCAACTTGGGATCAATTTTTACAGGCATGGAACGGAAAAATCGAAAATTTCAGGGGTATCGCCAAAATCCGGTCAGCGGCCTCTCCGCATTTCCGGAAACAGGTCCCGAATGGCTGACTCCCGGGCCGCACACACTCCCCGTTCGGTAATGAGACCGGTGACGAGACGGGCGGGAGTCACATCAAAGGCATAGTTCGCCACGGCGGTCCCTTTCGCAACCAGATTCACCTCCACCTCTCCCGTCGCAAGGTGACCTGCACCGGGAGAGGCGGACCCGTGTGAACCACTAATCACACTGACTTCACTCCCGCAACGTTGTTCGATCGGAATCCCGGCGCAGCCGTCCTCTGTTTCCCAGTCAAAACTGGATGAGGGTAGAGCCACATAAAAGGGAATTCCGTTGTCGTTTGCGGCGAGAGCCTTGAGATAAGTTCCGATCTTGTTCGCGACATCACCCGTGTAGGTCGTGCGATCAGTCCCGGTGATGACCAGGTCCACCAGTCCCTGCTGCATGAGATGGCCTCCGGCATTGTCGACGATGACCGTGTTGGGAACTCCGTGCTGACCGAGTTCCCAGGTGGTAAGACGCGCACCCTGATTCCGCGGGCGGGTTTCATCGACCCAGACATGAACTGGAATGCCCTCGTCGTGCGCCGCATAAATCGGGGCCGTGGCCGATCCGAAATCGACAAAGGCGAGCCAACCCGCATTGCAGTGGGTCAGGATATTAACCGGACTATTTCCTCCCTTTTGGTAAAAGAGATCACGGATGATATTGAGTCCGTGCTGACCGATCCGACGGCAAAAATCGGCGTCTTCATCCGCGATAGTCTGCGCCAATTCCCGCGCCAAAGCGACTTTGCCCTCAGCCGAGGCCACGGTCGCAATGGCCTCCCGCTGCCGCTCTACCGCCCAGGCGAGATTCACCGCCGTCGGACGGGTGGAACAGAGTTGCGCCCCCTTTTCCGCCAGAGCGACGTCGAATTCGCGCCCCTCAAGCCCGTCTTCGGCACATTCAAGGGCGGCGAGAAACATACCGAATCCAGCGGTCGCCCCGATGCAGCCGGCTCCCCTCACAATCATCTCGCGAATCGCGTGGCAGGCATCTGCGGTAGTACGAAGCACGAGCGTGTCGAGATGAAAGGGAAGCTTGCGCTGGTCAATAACGCCGATGGAATTGCCGTCAGGTTCGATCCAGACCGTGCGCCGGGGGATTCCGTTCACTAACATAAGACACTATTGCAGACCGGCTCCCGAGCGCAACAGCCCCAGATACCAGAACCAGAGGGCCGGGCCTGTAAAAATCCAGACAAAAGCGGCCAGGGCAAGGTAGGGGCCGAAAGGAAGCGGGCGACCCCACTTTTCTCCCAGAAGAAGTTTCTGGGTCAATCCCACGACCGCCCCGATGACGCAGGCGACAAAGATGGTGAAGACTGCGGCGTCCCATCCCAGAAACGCTCCGATCATGGCCATGAACTTAACATCCCCGAATCCCATCGCTTCGCGGGGAACCACGGCGGATAAAATCTTCCCGGTCACCTTCTTGACTGCATCCAGTTCGATCCGTTCGCCGTCCACTTCGAGAGCATCGCCGAGAACCCGGAATTCCCGGAACTCACGCGTTTCTCCGTCAAAATACAATTCCAGGGTCTCAAGCTCGAGACGGTCCCACTTTCTGAAGAAGACGTCTCCCCACTCGTACTCGTGTTCGCCAAGGCGAATGATGATGGGGGCATCCTCCCCGCCCGGTTGGGAGATTTCAAAATCAGCCGGTTCGTCAAACTTGTGACGGATTTTGCCGAAAACCATCTTGCCCATGAGAACAATGAGCCAGAGCACCGTAAACCCGCAGGCCGCCCCGATGAGGCCTTCCACTCCGCCACGCCACCAGAGATCGACCCCGTGCAATTGGGGGGCCACCAGACTTGCCACCAATCCGGCCACCGTACCCCCGATCGTAATCGAATCGGGGATAATGAAATGATCAATGTCGATGAAGGTGGCCGAGATCAGAAGCGCGGCGATCACCCAGAGCGATATCACGCCCGCGAGGCCATAGGGCTCTATCCCGTGCTTCCAGATGGCCAGGAAACAGATCGCGGTGAGAAGCTCGACAAGGAAGTAGCGGAAGGCAATGGGCGAGCTGCACCACTTGCATTTTCCCCGTAGCATCAGCCAGGTCAGCAACGGAACATTAAGGTGAATCGGGATCTGCGTCTTACACGAAGGACAAAAGGATCGCTTCGGCTCATTCACGCTCATCCCGTTGGGGATACGGTAGATCACCACATTGAGGAACGATCCGATGCAGGCCCCCATCGCGAAGGCGATCGCGGGAAGAAAGTAGTCAAAAATGAGCTGCGGCGACATGGAAGGTGAGACTGGGAAAGTTTCGCTTAAGAATCCCTAATCGTCTAGTTTTTATAATAATAGCCGTTAATTCATTAAATACTCCAACACCTTAAGGACGATTTTCAGGAAGGGCGCGCCGAATTCTCTGTAGGATTCTTCAATTACCCTTCCCGCGCACTTGCGCAGTGACCGAACTCTTCATAGCCTTCGCCCATGCTCCGGCCACGTAAAAAATACACGATTCATGAACTGAGGCAGCTCAAGGGCAGCCGGGTCCTCACCCACATCCATGTGAAGTCCCCCGAGGAGGCGGCTGCCGCCGAAGCAGCGGGAATCGACCTGATGAGCTGCAGCTTCGACTCACCCGAGGCTCAGGCGCGCTTTCCACTACTCGTCGCTGCCGCACCGAACAGCTTTCTCTCCGGATCGACCCCACATGGTCTCGCCACACAGGAGGAGGCGATTCGAGTCGGATTCCATGCGCTCGAACTGGGGGCCAGCTCCGTCTACTGCTCAGCCAGCCCCTTCATCATCGAAGCAATGGCGAGAGAAGGTATTCCGGTGGTGGGTCACCTCGGACTTGTCCCTCGACATGTTACCTGGACAGGGTATCGCGCCGTCGGAAAAACGGCGGAGGAAGCCCGCCGCCTCTACTCCCGTATGAAGGAATTGGAAAGCGCCGGAGCCTATGGTGCGGAGATCGAGGTCGTGCCCCACCAGCTTGCCACCTTCCTATCGTCCCAAACCACCCTCATATTGATGTCGCTGGGCTCGGGGACGGGCTGCGATACCCAGTTCCTGTTCTCGGACGATATCCTCGGGGAGTATGATGAGCGACTCCCTCGCCATGCCCGGGCCTACCGCGATTTTCAGGCGGAATACCGGCGCCTCCAGGACGAGCGGATCTCGGCGTTCAAGGAATACGTGACTGATGTGCAGGAAGGGAAATTCCCCGACTCCGCCCATCTCGTCCAAATGGACGAGAGTGAGTTCGAGGCGTTTCGAAACTCACTCTCCTGATTACCCCCGGCCTGCCACGCAGCTCTTACTCAATTTCGAGCTCAATGGCTTCGGTTTTGGTGAACCTCGTTCGAGTGTCCCCAAGGCGGCGGAGCGTGGCGTGGAAACCCTCCCACGGCTCGGTGTCGTTTCGGTAGGCCCCCGCGTAAAGAAGCACTTTGCCACTTGTCGTTCGGGCATGAATCTTGCGTGGCCCGAACGAGGGCCCTTGAACCACGATGTCCCGAATCCCCTGGGGAAACCTCCGGACCAGTTCGTTATACTTAATTGTGTTATAACCGGGTTCAAAATTTGTCTGAATCCAGTCGTTTCCGTAACGATCCTTCTCCTCCCGGGGCAGATTGATGATGACCTCGTTCTCTTTCGTCGCCTCGCGCACGATGTCCAGTTTTACCCCTGAAGCCGGGAAATCAGGACCTCTGAAAAGATCGTTGCTCTCTGAGGCGAGGGCGGGAATATGGAAGTTGATTCTCGGATCGTCATTGGTTCCATCCTTCGGGGGTTCCGCAACGAAGGTAGCGTTCATCCCCTTGCGCCCAAGGTAGAGGTGGACATCAAATCTGATTTCGTCCTCCAGGATCATCTTCCAGACGATTTCCTTTCCATCGAAACTTGGTTCCTCAGCCAAACGGAGGAACTGTCGAGCCCTTTCCCGATAGCGGGGATCCGGATGATCCGGGATTTCCTTCCGGCTCCAGTAGGAGAATACAATGGGGTTCTGGATGTAACCCTCCGGAGTCTTCAGGAAAACTTCCACTCTCGCCTGGGGGCCATAGAAGATGGCGTCGTATTCCGGCTCCGAAAGTTTGTGGATGATGGTCCTGTCCTTCGGAGGATCCGGCAGGGTGGGACGGGGAGTCGCCAGCTTGATGTTAAGCCCGGCCAGCTTGGAAACTTCCGCCTCGCGCTGTTTCGGCATCAGGGAGGTTACCTCGGCCTCCTCGGATCCACGGAGGAGTGATACCAGGGAGGGCAACTGCCGCCCCAGGGTCTTGTTGGCGATCTTCTTCGTCATGACGTCGAGGAACTCGGAGCCCTTCTCCGCAGGCTGCAGAAAGGTGCGGATCTTCCGGCGACCCAGTTTTTGTCCCAACTCAACCGCAACATCTTCGTCCACGAAATCTTCAAAGTCCGAGAAGATGTAAAGCGAGTCGACTTTCTGTTCGAGGAGGAACTCGATTGCGGCATCGGTGCTGTTCTGATCCCATTCACGTCCTACCATTAGGAACTGGTTCGGACGTGTCTTGAAGGTCTCAATCAGTCGATCGACATACCGCTGCGGTGCCTTCCGCGGAAGATCATCCCAGAGAAAAGCATATGGCGTCCGGGTCTGTGGTTTAATGTCGGGAAAAAACTGGACCACTTCCTCGGGAACGATGAGTCGCACTTCGGAATCACGCCTATCCTTCCGGAACAACATGCTCCGGGCATACACCACCGGCGAGTCCTTGAAATTCTTGTCGACTTCCCGAACCACTGCAGGAAGAAACTCGGCCATCGATCCGGAGACATCGAGGATTACCCCAAGCACCTCACCGGCTCCTTCCATGGGCTGACCGAACATCATTTTGGATTCGGTTGAGGTCGGCATCCCGAGGCTCATCGAGGGGCTGAACTCCATCCCGGTCTCGACCGCGACATCGGAGATGGCGACTTCGACACTGGAAACCGAAAAGTTGGAGGTCGCATTGACGGAGATGATGTCCGCCACCGCTGTATTAACCGCCGTGGTCGGATCGAGCGAGGGCTTATCAAGGGTGACATTCTCGATCGTTTCCTCCGGTCTCGGAGGAGAGGCCGAGGCAACAATCTGCGGGGGAACGCGCGGCGGAACCTGAGTCGCCACGAGGGTCAGGGCAAAGAAGATCGCCACGTGAATGAGCACCGTGATGGTGAGAGAATTGAATTTGTCGCGCCGGATGACTGCCTGCCGGCGGCGTTCCGCCTCCTCTTCCGCTTCGCGCAACGCGTCGATTTCATGGCTGGCAAAAGCGACCTTCGGGAGGGCGATCGGAGTCTTGTCGCCTGTGATGCGGACGATCGGAATGGCGGGTGCCGCTGCCGCGACCACAGTCACTTCCTCCTCATCAAGGTCATCAGCACTCAATGATACAGGGGCGGGAGCCAGCGTGGCTTCCAACTCCGTCTGGTAGTCCTTGGCGGGCGCGTAGTCCGGATCAATTTCCAGGGCCGACGCGACGAGACCGCGGGCCTGTTCGATCGCACCGACCGCGGCATAGGTTCGAGCGGCAGCCAGCCAGGCTCCGGCCTCATGAGGAAGCGCCTCACCCTGATTGACTGCCTCAACAGCGGAATCGTGCCGCCCCTCAGCGACGAGCGCCTGCACAAGAGCCAGGCGCGATTCCCAGTTCGAGGGGTCGGAGGCAAGCTGAGTAGTAAGTTCCTGAATGGTCATGGTAATTGGTTTGGACGGCAGAGCGTTGTAAAGTGCCCAAAAAGATTGGCTGAGACCAGCCTAAAATGTGACATAACCTTAGAAAATTCGTGTCCTTACCCAGGGGGATTGTCAATCCGGTCGCGGGAAGGGATCGGCCGAAATATACCCGAACTTCTTTCCCTTCAGTAAACTTGGCATTTCTTAAAGAATCTGCTTCATTCGCTCCATGCGTCTCCGAGGTTCCCTACTGATTTTCCCTCTCCTCTTTTTGGCCACCCTGTCTCCAGTGGCGGCCCAAAAGAAGGAAAGCAAAAGCGAGGCTCCGACCGAAGAGGAACTCCGTAAAGCTGAAGAACTCCGTAAACTTCCGAACATGGTCCTCATCATCGCCGATGATATGGCCTGGGATGATCTCTCTCCCTACGGACACGAGTCTATCATGACGCCCCACCTTCAGCGTCTCGCCGATGAGGGCATGAGATTCGACAATGCCTACGGAACCACTTCCTCCTGCAGTCCGAGCCGGGCCAGCATCATTACCGGTCGCTACCCCCACCAGACCAACGCGGAGGAGCTGCACTGGCCGCTTCCCAAGGAGCAAACCACCTTTGTCGAAAAATTGAAGGAAAAGGGCTACTGGACCGGCGCAGCGGGCAAATGGCATCTCGGTGACGAGATCAGGGATCGCTTTAATCTCGTCAGGGATGTCGACACGTCAGGATTCCAGCTGCCCGAAGGAAGCGCGGGAGAAGCCGGACAATTTGAGGAAACCCTCACCGGCGACGAGCAGAGCGGCTGTGCCGACTGGGTTCCCTTGATGCAGGAACGGGACAAAACAAAACCCTTTTTCCTCTGGCTTGGCGCCCTTGATCCTCACCGTCCCTATCATGAGAACATTCTTGAGGACGGTGCACGGCCCGACGAGGTCAAGGTCCCGCCCTATCACCCCGACACCCCTGCGGTAAGGGCCGATTTTCAGCTCTACTATGATGAAATCACGCGCCTCGACAAGCAGGTGGGTCTCGTGCTTGACGAACTGGAGGCCCAGGGAGTCTCGGAGAACACCTTCGTTGTTTTCGTGAGTGATAATGGACGGCCCTTTCCCCGCGACAAAACAACGCTCTATGACAGTGGCATCAAGACTCCCCTGATCGTCCGCTGGCCCGGAAAAATCTCGCCGGGATCGGTCTGCAAACGGCTCGTGAGCACCGTCGACCTCGCCAAAACTTTCCTCTCCGTCGCGAAAATCGAGAAGCCCGGCATCACCTTTGAAGGAGTCGATCTCTCCCCCCTGTTCTCGGAACCTGAAAAACCTCTCCGTGACTACATTTTTGCCGAGAAAAACTGGCATGATTTCGAGGATCACGCCCGGGCGGTCCGGAACGAACGCTACAAATACGTCCGGAACTATTTCGACGATCTGCCGCTCACTCCGCCGGCCGATGTTTTGAGAAGCCCCACCTATGTCGAGTTGCTCCGCCTTCGCGAAAAGGGGGAACTAAGCGCGGATCAACTTGCCTGCTTTACCGCTCCTCGAGCTCAGGAGGAATTATACGATACCAAGCTCGATCCCTTTGAACTGAAGAATCTCGCGGCGGACGAGCGCTTTGCCCCCCTGCTGCGCGCGATGCAGGCGGCGCTCACCGATTGGGAGAAAAAGACCGAGGATGCCCCTCCGAAACTGCGAACCGCCGATGAATTCGACCGCGTCACCGGCATCCCCACCTCCGCCCGATTGCGCCCCCGCCTTCCCAAAAAGGAGATGGTCGAAATGGGATTGGTATCACCCTGACAGGCGCTGAAAGCACTCCATGAGTCCCCCGCTCCGCATCGTCCTTCTCTCGCTTTTGTTTTATCCTTTGCAGGGCCTCGCCGACTACTCGTGGTCTGACTCTCCCGGCAAATATTTGGAATTGCTTTCGAACGGACGCCCTGTCGCCCGCTACGTCTACGAGGCAATTGATACGAGCTCTCCGGCGCGTCGGGAGGAGACCTACAAACCCTTCTGCCATCTCTACCAGTTCGGCAGCAAGGACGAATTCCTCACCAAGGGACCCGGAGGTGACTTCACTCATCATCGGGGAATCTTTTACGGGTTTTCGAAAGTCAGCTACACCGATCGGGACGGAAAACACCACACGAACGTCGACACCTGGCATTGCCGCAAGGCGCACCAGATTCACCGGAAGTTCTCTGCCACAGAAGCGGGGAAGGACTCGGCTCATTTTACGTCTCTGATCGACTGGATCGGTGATGCCGGTGACACCTTCGCCACCGAAGCGAGAACAATGCGATTCTCGACCTCCGGGAGCGATCTCGTCGTTGAGTTCGAATCAACCCTGACGCCCTCGGTGCCCTCAATGACCCTTGACGGTGATCCCCAACATGCCGGATTTCATTTTCGTGCCCACAACGACGTGCACGATCTCACCCAGAATGCCACCTATTACATCCGGCCCGGATCAGGGATCGGACAGCCCGGCATCGCAATCAACTGGTCACCCAAGACCGACAACGAACAGACCCGCGACCTTCCCTGGAAAGGAATGTGCTTCATGCTCGGGAGCAAAACCTACACCGTCGCCTACCTCGACCACCCGCAAAACCCCAAGCCATCCCGCTCCAGCGAGCGCCAATATGGCCGCTTCGGCACCTACTTTGCGACGGCGATCATTCCGGAAAAACCGCTGAAAGTGCGCTATCGTCTAATCGTTCGTTCCGGAGAGATGACCGTTGAGGAAATTGAGAAGTTCAGCGGAGACTTCACCGCCGGCTGAGGTCCCATCGAGATGATACCCAAAAAACAGACCAAAGCGGATTCCGCTGCGCTAACGGAACATTCCCGCAGTGAGATCACCGCGATTCTGAAAAAGGTTCGCAAGATCGAGCTGCGAACCCGCGGACTCGTTCGCGAGAGTTTTGGCGGCGAATACCGCAGCTGTTTCAAGGGGGAAGGCATCGATTTCGAGGACTTCCGCGAGTATCAGCCCGGCGACGAGGTCCGCTCCATCGACTGGAATGTGACCGCCCGCATGGGGCACCCCTTTGTGAAGAAATTCACCGAGGAACGGGAGATGACGGTCTTCCTTTGTGTCGACATCAGTGCCTCGGGTAACTACGGGAGCTTCGGTCCCAGCAAACGCGAAATGATGGCCGAGGTGGCCGCTTTGATCACCTTCAGCGCCCTGCAAAACAAGGACAAAGTCGGCCTCATCCTCTTTACCGACCGGGTCGAGCTTTTCCTGCCCCCGAGCAAAGGCACCGCTCATGCCCTGCGACTGATTCGCGAGGCCCTCCTCTTCGAGCCGACCGGTGAGCGCACCTCTCTCGTTGAACCCATTCACCTGCTCATTAATGCGGTGAGAAAACGCTCCCTCGTTTTCCTGATCTCGGATTTCCTTTTTGACGAGGACCTCAATGCCGACCTCCGCGTCGCAGGTCGCAAACACGATCTCGTCGCGATTCAGGTCAGCGACCCGGCCGAGCTCGAACTCCCCGCCGCCGGTCATGTCAGGCTCGAAGATCCCGAAACCGGACGCCAGGTCGAGGTGAACACCTCCAGTGCGAAAGTCAGGCACGCCTACAATGCCGAAGCGCTAAGGTGGCAGGAGGAAATCGACCGGCAATTCAAACGACTCGCGATCGATAAAATCTCCCTGCGCACCAACGAGGAGTATCTCCCCGCCCTGCATTCCTTCTTCAAGCGCCGTCAGCGACGGGATGTCGTCTGAAAGTCATCCATTTTTCGATTCATGTCAGGGTTCCACATTATCTCATCACTCGCCCAGGCCGCCCCGCCGGACGAGCTTTATGACATCGTGGTCCTGGAGCCGGAGAAATCAATATGGCCACTGGTCATTTTCATCTCCCTGGCCTGCCTCCTCGTTGGGGGATTGATCTGGATGGGCATCTATCTCCTGCGCTCGCGCCGACAACCAGTCCGGCGCGAAACTCCTGCGGGGGTGGCGCTGCGTCGCCTGCGCGAACTGGAACAATCGCACGGCGATCTCGACCCGAATCATTTCAGTCTCGCCGTTTCCGAGACCCTGAAAGATTTTCTCTCCGCCACCTTTGGCGATCCGGTACGCTTTGAAACGACTCAGGAGTTTCTCTCCCGCGTTTCCTGGCAAGGATCCAAACTGCCCTCTGCGGCTCAACAGTCGCTCAAGGATTTTCTCGTCGCTGCCGAGGAGGTTAAATTCGGGCACGCTCCCGATGCGAAACAGAAAACCCTGCCTCTGCTGCACCGGGCCAACGAACTGGTTTCCCTCTGCCGGACGATCAGCAGCGAGCCTTCCGGGAAGGTCCCTCGTAGATCCTGAACCCGGCGCGCTTCCGTCGCTTGCCGATCATTAAAAATCCGCTTTCATTCCCCCACTCTGCCCATGAAAAACCTGTCTCATCTCCTCCTCCCCCTGATCGGACTTTTCCTCTGCAGTTGCGGAACCTTTGAACGCCAGTGGAAGCAGTCCGTCTCTGACTATCAGGACGGAAAAGTCGCCGCCCCCGCCGGTCCCTGGGTTGGATCCTGGTCCACCAAAACCAACGGTCACACCGGCGACCTGAGAGCCATCGTTACTCCCGATGACTCCGGGAACTACAAGTTTCACTATCACGCCACCTGGGGAAAATTCTTTTCCGGAGCCTATCAGGTGAAGTTCCCCGTCACCGGAAGCGGCGGTCGATACCGGGCCGACGGAGAGAAGAGTCTCGGGGTCTTCGGCACCTTCGGGCATAAGGCGACCATCACGCGGAATTCGTTTCAGGCGACTTACTCGAACAAGAAGGGCGACCTGGGTGACTTTTCGATGAAGCGGCCGGAGTAGCGGTGCTGACTCGACCGTATTGGGTGGGTGAGGTGACCCTGTTGGGTCGAGAGGTGATCGATGAGAAAATTCGCGATGCTATTCGTCAAATTATCTTTGGCGACCGCCTCCATCTTGGGACTATTCCTTTCTTGGAAGTTCTTCGGACTCACTCACCATTTCGTCACTGACGCAATTGGAGACGCTCGCGAGATGATAGGCGATGGCCCTCAGCCAGCTTACTGGCGCAGTTTTCTCTGGTATTTAGTTTTCTACATCCCTGCAACATTTGTTCTGCTACTTTCAATTTCTATTGCTGCCATCGCCGGATTGCTATTTCAGCGTCACCCTTTATTTCGAATCAAATAGTATCAGCGTTCCAAACAGTCTGTGCCGCACCCAGTAAGTCACTCAACCATGACTCGCCCCAACTCTCTTATCCCTTGCCCAACAGACGGAAAACCGGAATAGTCCGGCCCCTTCCTCCGCATGTCACGCGATCGCAGCCTGCCCATCTTTGAACTCGAATCCGCCGTGGTCGCCGCCCTGCGGGAGGACAATTCGAGGATCGTGGTCGAGGCTCCGACAGGGTCAGGGAAATCGACACAGGTTCCCCAGTTCCTTGCTGACAGCGGAGTCTGCGGTGATCGACAAATCTACGTACTCCAGCCCCGGCGCCTCGCCGCCCGCATGCTCGCCGCACGGGTCGCACAGGAACGAGAAGGACGGCTTGGGGATGAAGTCGGCTATCAGGTGCGCTTTGAAAACGTGGTCTCCTCGAAAACCCGGATCCGCTTTGTCACGGAGGGCATCCTTATTCGAAAGCTGATCGAGCAACCCGATCTCGCCGACGTCGCAGCGGTCGTGCTTGATGAGTTCCATGAACGCCATTTTTTCGGCGATATCAGCCTCGCCCGCTGTCTTGACGTTCAGAGAGAGTTGCGACCGGACCTCAAGATCGTCGTCATGTCGGCTACCCTTGAGACACTCGCCCTGAAGCAATATCTCGGAGAAGGCTGCCGGCACCTTGTCTCGCAGGGACGCACCTTTCCCGTCGCCATCCAGTATGAGCCGCCGCGCGAGCGGCATACCGGCGAGCTGTGGGATCATGTCGTGCGGGCAATCCGGGACCACCTGAAAGTCCACGGAACCGAGGGGCACATCCTCATCTTCATGCCTGGCCGGTATGAAATTCAAAAGACGGTCAGCGCTTTGAAAAACGCCTCGTGGATCAGCGGGTTCGAGATTCACGAACTCTATGGCGAATTGTCACCCGAGAAGCAGGATGCTGCCGTCTCGCGAGGCAGTCGCCCCCGGATCGTCGTGGCCACGAATGTAGCGGAGACTTCGATCACGATTGACGGCGTCCGACTCGTCGTCGACTCCGGACTGGAGCGACGGTCCTCTTTTGATCACCGCCGCGGCATCACGACCCTTCACATTGAAAAAATCTCGCGAGCCTCCGCTGATCAACGGGCGGGACGAGCCGGCCGAACCGGACCCGGGACCGCGATCCGTCTCTGGAGTGAGCGGGAGCACGAACAGCGTGCTGTCTCCACTCCCGCCGAAGTGCAGCGGATGGACCTGGCCGAGGCCGTCCTCATTCTCAGCTCCAGCGGAGTGCGCAAGGTTCGCGAGTTCAACTGGTTTGAACGACCCGATCCCCGATCTCTTGAAGAATCGATTCGCCGTCTGCAAACGCTCGGCGCTCTCGACGGGAATGAAGCACTGACTCCGGACGGACATGACATGGGAGCGCTTCCGGTTCCTCCCCGCTTCGGGAGAATCCTCCTCGAAGCCGCCCGCCACGGATACCTGGACTACTTTGCCCTCATCACTGCATTGACCCAGTCCCGACCGCTCTTCCCGGCGCGCAAAAAACACTCCGATCACCTCATGCCGGTCGACTTCGCCCGACCGGACGACGTCTCCGACTTTCAAGCGCTCGTCCGGGCCTGGACGAAGATGCAGCAGAGCCAGTTCCGCCGCGAGGTTGGCGAGCAACTCGGAATTCACGCCGGCGCGACACGTGACGTGGAGCGGGTTTACGAGCAACTCATCCGCCTCGTCTCCCGGAAAGCCGGCAAGCCCGGGCAGATCGACGAACCCGGCGGCGAACTCCTCAGCCGCATCCTCCTCAGCGGTTTCTCAGACCGTCTCGCCCTCCGGCACAGTCCCTCCACCCTCTCGTGTGCCGTCATCGGTGGCCGACGGGGACAACTCGAAAAGGAGAGTGTCGCCGCGACCAAAGAAGCCCATCTCTTTATCGCCGGAGAAATGATCGAAGTCGAAGGCAGAGACCTCGCGGTAAAACTCGATCTATGCACCCGCGTGGATGAATCCCTTCTCCGGGAGCTTTTTCCCGACGACTTCGACGAGCGCGACGGAGCGGTTTACGATGAGAAAAACCGGAAGGTCGAAGCACGACGCGAACGCCGCTTCCGCGATCTCGTTCTCGAAACCCGTCCGACCGGTCAGATTCCCGCCGGAGAAGCCGCCTCTATCCTCGCCGCCCGGGTGCTCTCCGGCGAGCTGAACCTCAAGGCGTGGGACGACAAGGTCGACGCCTATTTTGCCCGCATCAATCTCGTCGCGGAACAATGTCCGGAGTATGAGATCTCCCCGGTCGATGAGGAGGCCAAACAACTCATGCTCGAGCAAATCTGCGCCGGTGCCATGAGCTACAAAGAGATCAAGGACAGGCCCGTCTGGAACACCGTCAGGGAATGGCTCCCCCGTCATCAATCGGGTGCGATTGATTTCCTGGCTCCCGAGTCCCTCACCCTGTCGACCGGGAAGGAAGTCAGGGTCCACTACCGCAGCAGCGAAAAACCGAAGATCTCCGTCCTCATCCAGCACCTTTTCGGACTCAAGGATTCCCCAACGATCTGTAGTGGCAAGGTCGCCGTCGTGATCGAGATCCTCGCCCCGAACCACCGTCCCGTGCAGGTCACCGAAAACCTCGCCGGATTCTGGACGGGCAGCTACCCGGCGGTGAGGGCTCAGCTGCGAGGTCGATATCCCAAACACGACTGGCCCGAGTTTGGATAGGAGGAGCACACTGCAAATTTTTTTGCGCACTGATTCAAATTTGTTAAAAATTTAACAAATTAAAAATCAATTTATTCTGACTGGCCAAACCGGGGAAAATTTATTGCCCGAAGAACTCACGTTCTTCGCTACCTTTGACCGGCGAACTCTCCGAAGTAGCGAAGAACGTGAGTTCTTCGGAGGCCGGGACCTGAACCGCCACGGCCGGATGGGCCGAACCGAAATGCAAAAGGAGCGCGGACACTTCTGTCCGCCTTTTGAGTCCCCCGGCTCTCTGCAAGCCCCGCGATGCGAGCAGGAACCGGAGCGAAGCGGAGATAGCCAGCCAAGGGCTGCCCGAAGGGCGAGCAACGCGAGGCAATGCCCGCTCTCCTTTCCCGCCTGTCAGGCCGCCAAACCGGGGTACTCGAATGAGCTACGTAAATTCTGAAAATAAGTATTTACATATTGTCAAGGTTTCTTAAGTGTTTTAGCGAGATCCATCTCTTGGGCCTGTTTTCCGACGTTCGGACGGCGGGTCGTTTTTTAACCACCCACGTAAACTTGCCTCATGAATATCTCGTATCCGACACCTCCGAGTTCTCCCCTCGCCCATCCGATCAAACACTTCTTCTTCTGGCTCTCCGGAGCCGGAGCCGACACCCTGGAGCAGTGCCCAGGGTGGGAGCAGCGGAAGTATGTAGCCTTCGGTGCCACTGTTCTCGTCCCGACGGTCTTCGCCTTCATTGCCTGCGGCTATGCGCTGTCCACGCTCACCGACAACTGGAAAGTCATCGTTCCCATTGCTTTCGCGTGGGGACTAATCATCATGACAATAGACCGGGCGCTTCTCTCGATCTATCGCTCCTACCAGAAGTTGCACCGCAAAGTCAGCCAGTTCTTTCTCCGTATTGTTGTCGCAGCGCTCATGGGCGTCACGATCTCGCACCCTCTGACCTTGCTGCTTTTTAATGACACGATCACCAGCGTTGTCGAAGAAGACAGACAGACGGAAATCGAGGCTGTCCGGGTCGCCGCCAATCAGGAAAAAGCCACCGTGGAAACCAAGGTGAGCGATCTTGAAACGCAAATTGCCGAGCAGCGGACCAACTTCGAGAAAACCTTTTCGGCGGAGTTCCTTGTGGAAGACGCCACTGCCGGCCTCGCTGATCCGCTCGCGGAACTGGACGAAGAACTGCGCGCTCAAATGACCGCGCGGATTGCTGCCGATACCGCGTCCTCCGTGACGAAAATCGAAGCCGTCGACGCCGAATTTGCCGACCTGCAGGCCAAATACGCGACCCTGCAAACCGAACTCGACACCTGGCAGAAGGATTTTGAGCGTGAAGTCAACGGTCAGCGCAGCGGCATCGTTGGCCTTGGCCCTCGCGCCAAGAGCATCCAGTCCGACCAGCTCGCCTGGCGCCGCGACGAAGCGAAGCGTATGGGTGAGATGCTCGCCTACCTGACGCAGCAGCGCAATGATCTGGCGGCACAGGTCAAGGAGATCGAAGACGGAATTCAGGGTGAGTTCATCGGACTCGCCGCTGCAAAGGCGGAACGGGTCAAGGAGGAGCGTGATCGCATCGCCGGCCTCAAGCGTCAGGTGCAGCAGTCCCAGGCCGAGCAGTTTGTCGAACAGCAGAACACGATACGCTCAACCATCACCGCCCAGATTGACACCCGCTTGGCCGAACTCGGACGCCTCCAGGGCGAACTCGCCGCCATCGGAGAGCAGGAGCAGGAGCGCATCGCCGCCATCGCCGCTGAACCCCGCCGCGACATTCTCACCCAGACTCTCGCGCTACACAGCCTCTTCGATCAGGGCACTGAAGGCGGCAAATTCGCCCTCATCGCCTATTTTGTTCTCGCCGGGCTTTTCATGCTGATCGACACGATTCCTCTGGTCGTGAAGTTCTTCTCCCAGCCCGGACCCTACGATGCTCTCGTTGACAGGGAGGAAGTCCGCTATGCCCGCGAGCGTCAGGCCTGGATGAAGAGTTACAACAAATACATGGACGATCTCTCTGACGGTCGCCTCTTGCACCTCACCCAGAACAAGCCGCTGGAAAAGGCTCTCATTGAGGGAATCGACAGCTCAAGGGCTGCGAAGGCTTTCATGGAGAACCTGATCGATCTCGAAACCGCCTTCGAAGAGCGTATTGAGACCGAAAAGGCCCGTCTCGTGGACGAGAAGAACGAGCGCACCAGGAATCGGACAAAGCGTCTCGAGCGTTTTGCAGAGACGTTCTACGACGACCTCAATCATCGTATGGAGTCATTCTTCGACCACGATGCGGCGAAGGCTGCGGCGCGGAGTGCGGCGTGAGGGATTGCCAGGACAACAAAGGTATTCTCCTTTCTTTCTTATCTGTGCCAATCCGTGGGAGCGGAGCGAATCTGTGTCAATCTGTGTTGAGTTGATTTAACACGGATGGACACAGATTGACTTGGATTACACAGATGGGGGGACTCTACAATGTCCTTCGCTAGACTATCCCTCACATCCCCAGCCCCACTTGGGGAGTCGTGAATGCTCCCTCGTTGATTCGGATCTGAGGAATGGTGCCCGGCAGCAGAAGCACTTCGATCACATCGAATCTGAAAAGGAGATCCGGAAAGTTCAGTTCCCGCAGCCAGGCGTTGGCCCCGCGGATAACGAGACGTTGTTTCTCGCGATCCACCGCCCGGGCGGGTTCACCGAACTCGCCGCGCGTCCTTGTCTTCACCTCTCCGAATACAAGCACTTCGCCGTCCCGATAGACAAGATCCACCTCCCCGCCTTCCCTGGGTTTGAAATTTCGATACAACACCTTGCGCCCTGTTCTCCAGAGTTGTTTCCCGGCAAGCCGTTCGCCGGTAGTTCCGACAAAGACATTCCATTCGCCGGATGTCATTGTTTCGCGGTCAGGTAAATCAACGACCCGATCCAATTCGGAATCGACGAAGCGAAAGTAGGCCTGGTAGAACATTCTCACGACCGTTCGAGCTCCGCCTGTGCCACCGGAGCAAAGCTGCGGCGATGGATGGGACAGGGACCATGCCGCTTAAGGGCCGCCAGATGTTGGGCCGTACCATAGCCCTTGTGCCGGTCGAAGCCATACTCGGGATATTGATCGGCGTAAGTCAGCATCAACCTGTCCCTTTCGACCTTGGCGATGATGCTGGCTGCCGCAATCGAGAGGCTGAGTGAATCCCCCTTCACGAGGGCGCGATGCTCACCCGGGAAACCGCGCACCGGCCTGCCGTCGATCAGCGCAACTTCCGGCTGGGGAATCAGCTTCTCAAAAGCCGCAGCCATCGCCCTCCATGTTGCCTGCAGAATATTGATCCTATCGATCACCTCCGGCTCAATCGAAACCGAGGACCAGCGAATCCGTTCATCACAGGTGATTTCCTCATACAATTGCTCTCGCGCCTTCTCGCTCAATTGCTTGGAGTCATTTAACACACGATGGGTATAATCTTCCGGAAGGATAACTGCCCCTGCGGTCACTGGACCGGCAAGGGGTCCTCGCCCTGCTTCGTCAATCCCGGCAACGAGGCCATAGCCCTCGTTGCGCAGTTGCTTCTCGTGGAAAAGATCCGGCATGATTGAGGAAAGAGTTTCCGCCTAGGAAGCGTTCACGCAATCGATCATCTGCCGGAAACGCCCCGAAAGTCCGCGTTTTTTTGTGCAGATGAGCCGTGGGAGATCTTTCAAATGGGGTTCATCAGATTCCTCCGGCAGCGCCTCACACGGATGGAAAGCGCCCTCTTCGATGAGGTCTGCAAAGTCAGCATTTAGTTTGCCCAGCAGGTCCGGAGTCACAGGATTCTGCAGGCGCATCACGAGACGCTTCCCGACATACCGATAGCTGTGAAAATTCCGGTAGAACCCGGTGACTTCCTCGACGGCTGCATCCAGATCATCCGTCACTTTGAAGAGATGAAAATCATCATCGGAGATCAGACCGAGACGGAAAAGATGATCCTGCACAAAACGGAACCACGTCTTCCAGTAGGTTCCGCCCCGGGCGTCGATGAGAACAATGGGCACGACCTGGGCCTTGCCCGTTTGAATCAAGGTCAGGACCTCGAACAACTCATCCATGGTGCCAAAGCCACCGGGAAACGCGGCAATCGCGTCGCTCTCTTTCATGAAAGCGAGCTTGCGGGTGAAGAAGTAGTTGAAGTTGATGAGTTTCTCATCGCCGTCGATGTGGGGATTGGCGCCCTGCTCGAAGGGAAGTTTAATATTCAGACCAAAGCTGCCATCGCGGCCCGCTCCCTCCTGCGCCGCTTCCATGATTCCCGGTCCGGCCCCGGTGATCGTCATGAAGCCCGCCTCCCGCATCTTCTTCGCAAAGGCTACCGCTGCCTTGAATTCCGGTTCGTCCGGTTTGGTTCTGGCGCTACCAAAGATGGAGATTTTCCTCTCGTCGTCGAAGGGTCCGAAAACGAGACTGGAACGCCGCATCTCCTTCTGGGCCCTGCTGTAGAGTTTCATGTCTCCGACAGGGAGACAATCACGCCCCATTTTTAATGCCGTGACAATGAGCTCCTGAACCAGTCCGCTGGTCTCCCCACAGCACCAGTCATCGACAAGGCCCTTGATTCGTTCGTCGATAAGCCGGTCACCCGTGGTCCCTCCCGTCTTCGGCAGTCCGAATATTCCGCCTCCGGTAAAGTCTCTCGGGTCCTTGCGAAGATGGGCGCGCTTGCTCATGACGATGAAAGGCTAAGGGAATAATCGCCGTTCCTCAATTCCGAAAGGTGTCACTCCGGTGACCGGGGGCTACGAATGAGGGCCAAAAAAGGCCGAATTTCCCCTTTCATGAGCTTGCTTTCCGATGCTTATTCCCCGCCCCATGTCTATCCCTCTCGACGACCTCCGCATTCAAAGCACCCGGCAGCTGATTCCACCCGTCATTCTGATGGAGGAACTCCCTGTCTCTCCGGACGCGGAGAGCACCGTCGCGAAGGCTCGCGAGGAAGTGGCCGCGATTCTTGCAGGCAAGGATGATCGCGTTATTGCCATCGTCGGCCCCTGCTCCATCCACGATCCGAAGGCCGCTCTCGAGTACGCCGACCACCTTGTGAAACTAAAAGAGGAGGTAGCGGAGGACGTCCTCGTCGTCATGCGTGTCTATTTTGAAAAGCCGAGGACAACGGTCGGCTGGAAGGGACTCATCAACGATCCGCACCTCGACGAGTCCTACGACATCAACGAAGGCCTCGCCATCGCACGAAAACTCCTCCTTCAGATCGCCGAAAAGGGAATCGCCGCCGGGACGGAGTTTCTCGATACCATCAGTCCCCAGTTTTACGCCGACCTCATCAGCTGGGGCGCGATCGGAGCCCGCACCACCGAGTGCCAGCTTCACCGCGAACTCGCCTCGGGGCTCAGCATGCCGGTCGGATTCAAGAACGGAACGAGCGGCAACTTCCAGATCGCGATTGATGCGATCCAGGCGGCTGAAAAGCCGCACCGTTTTCTCTCGGTAACCAAAGCCGGGGACAGTGCCATCATTGCCACCCGGGGGAACGAGACCTGCCACATCATTCTTCGCGGCGGCAGTGTCACAGGAACCAACTACGATCATGAGAGCATCCGTGAGGTCCGTAAGGCCCTCGAGGCAAAAGGGCTCGAACCGGCCATCATGGTCGACTGCAGCCACGCCAACAGCGAAAAGGACTATCGAAATCAACCCAAAGTCTGTGCCGAACTCGGGGCACAGATCGCCGGTGGCGATTCGTCGATCCGCGCGGTCATGATCGAGAGCCACCTCAAGGAAGGGGCTCAGAAGATCGATTCCGATCTCTCGAAACTGGAATACGGGGTCAGCGTCACCGATTCCTGTGTCGGATGGGAAACGACCGTGGAAATGGTGAACGATCTCGCGACAGCGGTGAGGAAGAGACGGGCGACGTTTCTGGCGTAATTGTCTCCGGACTCATCCAGGACGCGGTCTCCAATATTCCGGGCCTGTGCCCATGATGTATCACCGCAAGGACATCGATTCGGTCACCCGCGACCGAATAAAGAACGGCATGGGGTCCGCCAAAGGCCAGTCAAGTCCCCCGGCTAAGGCAGCGCGTCCTTCTTCATCAGCTTCACTGGATCTGAACTGCAGAAAAAGCGCTCGAGCATTTCGTCAATCACCACCAGCGGTTTTTCCCGTTCAATGAACTCCGCATTCCATTCATGCTGCCAGAGGTAGATCACTTCGTTGAAATGATAACCGAGGAACTCGACCCAGCTTCCGGCAAAGGAATCCCGGAAGACCATGGCCTTGCCTCGGGCGCCATCGTAAAAACTGGCAATGGGTCCTGTCAAGGGATCCCATTTTTTCGGAAAACGATTCGAGACCTCCATGAGGTTGAGTTTGGTGCGCGGGCTGCGGGGGGTAAAAACGAAAGCGTAGGGCTCGATGGACGTCGCCTGCTCTGAAAGCATTCTGGAGAGGTCGCCTCCGGCAAGTGGCACCGGGCTGACATCGAAGTCAGCCAACTCCAGGGGCGGCGTTAGACCGGGCAGTTGCTGACCGAGGGTCTTTACAAGGGCTTGATAGGCAACAAAACCCCCATAGGTGTTCCAGTGGGTGTCCAAGCGCAGGTAGGTTTTATTGGTATTTTTTGCTTCGAGAATTGCGGGCCTCAGGTCGAGAACCTCCACGGTGGAATGGGCTCTCATGTGCGCGACAAATTGATCGAGCTTATTGGTGGCCTGCAAACCGGAAAGCCATTCAGGCAACTCTTCCGGGTAGATTGAGTGTTTGTCAGGCGGGATGGAAAAAACGTATTTGATGCCGCGCCGGGCCAGCCAGTCACGGCGCTTTTCGAGCAACGCCTGCCAGTTCGCCAAATCCTCGTCGCTCAACAGCTTCAGCCCCTGGAAATGTTCAACCATGTAATCGCCGGAAAAAAAGAGCCAACCCTCACGGCCGATCAGGACATCGGGCATGATCAACTCATGGAACCATTCATCTTTCAATTTGCGTTCCAGGCGAATGAGCCGGTTCCGAAAACCAAAGTGATCCCGGAAATATGCCTCTACCCCGGCCGGGAAAGCACGGACACCTTCCCGGGAGGGAGTGAATTCGGGAAACCCCACGAGCGGGCGGTTTTCGTTGGGTTTTTGCGCATGATCCAGGCCGAAGAAATGATCCGCCGTCGGCAGCCAGATCAACCCAAGAAAGCAAACGATCATTACTACCGCCATGCTTTGTCGGACTCGATCGGCTGTGGGAAACTTTAACATTGTCATTTAGAATCGGTAGTAAATGAAAGGGTTGTAAGTGTCCCCGGCGAGCCAAGCCGCTGCCACCAGCATCAAAGCCACGAGCAAGACCACCTCCAGGATCAGGCTGGCCGTCAACAACCACTGCGGCGCCGACTCTTCCAGCCAGATCCGAAAGCAGGTCCAGATCGGCGTCGCAAAAACTATCCCAAGGCTGATGGCCCAGAGCAATTGATTGCTCATGAAGCGGTCCACCGGTTGGGCGGCGTCATGCGCCCCGCATCCAACCATCGCCGAAAGAAAGGCCACCGCCTGCGGAAACGTCTCCGCGCGGAACAACACCCAGCCGATTACCACCACCAACAGCGCATAAAGGTGCCGGAAGGGACGAGGCAGCCATTCCATGAACCGGCCAAAACGGGTTCTTTCCAACACAAGAAAAATCCCGTGATACAACCCCCAGACAACAAATGTCCAACTGGCACCATGCCACAAACCGCACAAGAAAAACACCGTCACCAGATTCAAATAGTTGCGCCCTTCCGAACAACGATTCCCTCCCAGTGGAATGTAGAGGTAGTCGCGAAACCAGGTGGACAGCGAAATGTGCCAGCGCCGCCAGAAGTCCTGAATAGACTGGGCGATGTAGGGAAAATTAAAATTCTCCAGAAACTTGAAACCAAACATCTTCCCCAGTCCCACCGCCATGTCCGAGTAACCGGAAAAGTCGAAGTAGATCTGAAGCGCATAGCAGAGCGCCCCAAACCAAGCCAGCGCCGGGGTCAGTTCGTTGCCCGGCAGCGCGAAGATTTGATCCGCCGGGAGTGCGACAACATTAGCGATGACCATTTTCTTGACCAGCCCGCCAACGAAGCGGCGAATGCCTTCCGCAAAATCGAGCGCTGTCACACCCCGGTTCGCCAGTTGCGGAGCAATGGCGTTCCACCGCAAAATCGGGCCCGCGATGAGTTGGGGGAAGAAAAAGATATAGAGCGCCACATCAGCCGGGCTCCTGGCGGACGGCCATTTTCGACGGTAAATGTCGATGACGTAGGACAGCGCGTGGAAGGTGAAGAATGAAATTCCGATCGGTAGAAGGATACGAGGCATGGCCGGCGGATCGAATTCGAACCTGGCCAGCAGAGCACTGAGGCTGTCTGCGACGAAATTGGTGTACTTAAAAACGGCCAGCAGGCCGATGTTCAATGCCACCGCCAGACCCACGGCAAACTTTCGGCGCGCTGGATCCTCAGTCCGGTCCACCCACCGGCCAAGATAGTAGTTTATCAACGTCGATATCAGCGCCAGGAAGATAAAGACCGGTTCACCCCAGGCATAAAAAAGCACGCTGAACCCTAGTAACCAGAGGTTTTTGAGTCGCAGTCCCGGCAGCAGAAAATAGCCCGTCAGAACGACGGGAAGAAACAGGAACAAAAAAATCGGGGAACTGAACACCATCGCGCGAAAAACTAGAGGTCAGGGTTCAGGATCTCAATACAAAATTACCTTTCGCAGCTGTGGAAGCGCTGCTTAAACCCTTCCGGAATCGCCTACCATCTTGCAAAACGGGTGGATGTGCTCGCCCGTTTCGCCCTCGTCGAGATGCGGATCTGTCTTGAGACGGGGAAGACGACCCGTCAACCGTTAGGGACTCATCAATGAACCGCGTCCCGACTTTTCCCGGGATATCAACGAAGGCTCCGCCGTCACTCATTCACCTCGAAATACAAGATCGTCGCCGTGTTCCCCTTGCTCTCAGGATTGCGCTCCTCCGCGACACGAATGGCGGCGGTGTGAAATGACTTGGTTAACCTATCGGCGAGGACGACACTGCGCGGGTAGTTGAGGCCTTTGCTGTGCTGATGATAGAGATCGACCCGTTTCCATTCCCCTCCATCAATACTGACCTCAAGCATTCCGGCGTCGGGACCCGCGAGGACAAAGGCTCCGAGCATCGTGCCGGAGAACGTATGGTAGAGGTAATCCCCTGCCCCGTCCGAACGCAATGTCTTGAACGCCGTGTAGTCTCCGCGGATATTGCCAAGCGGCAGCAGTTCTTTTGAGACCGGCCCGAATTTCCATCCGCCAAGCCAACTCAATGCCTGCGGATCCACCATCGTCGCACCCGCGTACGAGAGGGAATCAATCGGCTCAGGCAGGACGACCGTCTGCGGAGTCTCACCGGACACGGTGTCATCGATCACTTTGGTGATCAGATTCGAAGCAAATTGGTACCCTGCCGGATTCGGATGGGTGTCCTTATAGTCGTTTTCCCAAGTCATTCTCCCGGCCGTAATCTCGCGAGCGAGGGCAAGCCCCACATCGACACTCGGAATTTGGTAATGACGGGCCACCGCTTTGTGTGAGGAGACGCTGACCGCTTCCTCTCCTCGCTGTGCTCTCGCGAGGATGCCGGGATTCACAAACTGCACCGAGATAACATCCCCCGTTGGATTTGCTTCAAAATACTGCCGGATGATACCCTCCAGTCCCCGGGTCGCTGTCTGCGCGTCATGCATGGCATCCTGATCATCATTCACGGCGAACTCGACGATGAGCAGATCAACCTGTCCCTTTGAGAGCACATCACGATTCAGCCGGAAGGCCCCCGTCGTGGAGCAGGTCGAACTGAGTCCCGCATTGGTGAAGGTGAATTCAACATTCGGCCACTGTTCTCTCAGCCAGTCCGGCACCATTTTTGTATGACCCGTTTGATTCTGTGTGATCGATCCACCCAGAAAAGCAACGTGAGCCTTCTGCTCCTTCTCGAGACGGGCGATGAAGTTGGAGACGCCTCTTGCTCCCATTTCAATGACGGGAGGGACTGCGTCCTGGGAACGGGCGACGGAGAGAAGACCCGCCAGGAAAATGACGGATATCAAATGAAGAAGGAGCGATCTCATGGATTTTCCCCTACTGTATAGCGCAGTGGAAGCGATTCCATGAAATGCTTTTTCAAAATCTGCGGCATTGCGTAACCGGCTCCCGCAGTCCCTCGTCTTTTTCAGCGTTGCCCCCATGAAGAGTATCACTTCCCTCCTCCTGTTCGTTCCTCTGCTCAGCGCTGCTGACCAAGTTGCGGTCACCTATCACCGCGACATCGCTCCCATCGTCTACCAAAACTGCACGAGCTGCCATCGTGACGGAGAGAGCGCCCCCTTTCCCCTCACCAACTACGAAGAGGTTTCACGGAAAGCACGCACCATCGACCGGGTCGTCAGTGATCGCTACATGCCGCCCTGGCATGCCAATACCGAGGTCACAAAATTCCTTGATGTGCGTCGTCTCGAACCGGAACAAATCTCGCTGATCTCCCGCTGGATCGAAGCCGGAAAACCCGAGGGCGATCCGGCTGACGCCCCCGCATTACCGACCTTCACCCCCGGATGGCAATTGGGCGAACCCGATCTGGTGGTGAAAATGGCCGCTCCCTACGAAGTTCCCGCCGAAGGCCCTGATATCTACCGGAACTTTGTCCTGCCGCTCGATCTACCGGAAGACAAATGGGTAAAAGCGATCGAACTCCGCCCCTCGGCCCGCAGCGTCGTGCATCATTCACTCTACTTTCTCGATGACAGCGGAACCGCGCGGAAACTCGACGGCAAGGACGGCAAACCGGGCTTCAACGGCATGTCATTCCGTCAGAGCGGCGCCCTGGGCGGCTATGTTCCGGGAGTGAGTCCGCGCAAACTTCCGGGAGATCTCGCGAGGCCGCTTCCGAAAGGATCCGACCTTGTCCTTTCCACCCACTTTCACCCCTCAGGAAAACCGGAACTCGAGCAAACGACCGTCGGCATCTACCTGACCGATACCCCCCCGTCCCGCAAGCTGGAGGAACTGCAGATTCCACCCGGCTTCGGTCGCAGCGCCGGCATCGACATACCGGCTGGCGAAAAGAATTTTACAATCAAAGACTCCTACAAACTACCCGTCGACGTCGAAGCTTTCTCCGTGAGCGGGCATGCCCACTACCTCTGTGAGACGATGAGAATGACTGCCACTCATCCTGACGGAAGCACTCAGATACTCCTCGACATTCCCGACTGGGATCTCGACTGGCAGGACACCTACTTTTTCGCCGAACCTGTCGTCCTCCGCGCTGGCACCGTCGTTGAGGCGGTCATCAGCTATGACAACTCCACCGACAATCCGGAAAACCCGCACAACCCGCCCGTCAGGGTAAAGTGGGGCCGTGAATCGACGGATGAGATGGGCAGTATCACCCTCGTCGGCGTGGCCCTCGATGCCGCTGACGATCAGCGCCTCAATCTCTCGAACAAGGCCCAGCGCGTCAAGATTTTCGCCCAGCTAGGCAAGGAACTCAGCAGCACCGGAGTCCTCGAACGCCTTCCCTCCATCGTGAAAAATCTGGACAAAAACGGCGATGGCAGCCTGCAGGAATCCGAACTTCCCCAGCGGATGCGGACCGCCTTGCTCCTGAGACTCGACGAGGATGAAGATAAGACCCTCAATCCCTCGGAGATCGAATCCCTCAAGGACTGGCTTGAGAGTATGAAAGCCAATCGTGAGGCATGAGACCGGCATTCCTTCTTGCTTTCCTTCTTTTGGCTTCCCGGTTGCCTGCGACGGAACCGGAGAAGAAACCCGTCGCCGTCGTTTCGATTTTTATTGCGACAGACTGCCCGATCGCAAACAGTTATGCCCCCGAGATCAATAGGATCTGGAATGACTATTCAGAGAAGGGCATCGAGATTCAACTCGTTTATCCCGACCCGGAAGTGACGCAGGTCGAGGTCAGTCAACACGTCGCCGAATATTCGCTGAAGCCCGCCACCGTCATTGATCGCGACCACACGCTGGTGAAGAAGGCCGGTGTTACCACCACTCCCGAAGTGGCGGTATCTGATTCCGCAGGAAAGGTGATCTACCGGGGGCGCATCGATAATCTCTACGCGGACTACGGCGAGCGCCGCCGTGAGGTGACCGAGCGATACTTGCGCGACGCCCTGGATGCGATTCTCAACGGGACCGATCCCGCCGTGACGAAGACCGGGGCAATCGGGTGTCTCATTGAGATCCTGCCCTAAGGTGGACTGGATACGGAACACGGCAAGCGGAGCTATTCAGAGAATGCCCATTGCCGCACCTTTCCTTTACCCGCCGAAATCTCAATCATCTCGACATCGACCGGCCCCTTCTCCGCCGGAAGAAAAATTCGCAAGGTCCCCAGCGTCCCGTCGACTGGCAATTCAAGAGCAAGGTCCTGCCAGTCTTCGGCAGCCGACAGGGTATAGTCAATGACCTGACCCTCTTCAGGGAAGGTCTCCTGAGCTTCTGTTTTCCACACGAGGCTACCTTTTCCTCCGTGAGGCGATCGAACGCGCATTTTCACGGTCAGGGGCCCCGCAAACTTCGCCTGAGCCGTCCCGAGAAAGGGCCGCTTTCCCGTTGCCGTGACGCGCATCACGCCGTCAATGACGGCTACCTCACACTGTTTCGGAACCAGACCCGTCGTGGGAGATTTCTTGATTGCCGCGACGGGCTCCAGATAATCGGGATTGGGAATCGGAACCACGGCTCCCGTCTTCTTAATAAAACCGTCAATGAGCGCATCCAGTTCAGCAACCTTCTCAGGCATCTTTGAGGCAAGGTTGTTTGTCTCTCCGAGGTCCTCCCTGAGATGGTAGAGTTCGCGCAATTCAGGATATTCCCGATGCGACTCCCAGCGGCGGATTAGTTTCCAATCCCCTGCCCTGACCGAAACAGCAGGAATCTGGTGTGGAAACCAGGTGAAGACAGCCTCCCGATCGAGCTCTCCTTTTTGCTCCAGAACCGGAACCAGTGAAAGCCCGTCGAGAACTTGTTGGCCCGATGGTTCCAATCCTGCCACGTCAAGAATCGTCGGATAGAAATCCACCGAATGGACCACCACCTCACTGGTCACTCCGGCCTCGACATGTCCCGGCCATCGTATCATCAGCGGAACCCTCTGACCGCCTTCGTAAATGCGTCCTTTCCCCTCGCGCAGCGGAGCGTTGTTGGTCGGACCTTCGGCCCCCGCCCACTTCTTCCAGTCCTCCATGAACTCATATTTCGGGTGCCCCGGTTTGATTGGCGACTTTTCGAAATCCTCCGCCGTGTTGCTGTGGACGTTCCCTCCATTGTCGGAGGAAAAAATGAAGAGCGTGTTTTCCGCCAGTCCGTCCGCTTCGAGCTTGTCGAGAATCCGCCCGAGACTCTCATCGACACTTTTGATCATCGACGCCATGATGGGATTCTTCTGAAATCCCCGCGGGTCGGTCTTCTTCGCGAATTCCGCAGTGTATTCCTCCTTGTGTCCCCACGGGCCATGCAATCCATACTGCCAAAGGTTGAGGAAGAAAGGTTCGCCTTTGTGCGGGTCGATGAACTTCAAGGCCTCGTCCGTGACCCGGTCAACGATGTACTCGCCCTCGGGCCCATCGGTGATTGTACCCACTTTGCTTTTTCCCCGGGGGTTCCCCTCCGCTTGAACGGCATAGGGAGAGAAGTAGCTCGGGGGTCCGGGATCCGGCACACAGAACCAGCTCGTCTCGAAGCCATGCGCCGCGGGACGGTGTTCCGGCGCGACACCGAGGTGCCACTTCCCGAAATGTCCCGTCCGGTAACCTGCCTCCTTGAGAACCTCGGCGATCGAGACGAGCGACGGATCGAGGTAGTTCTTGCTGGTCGGATAAATGAATTGGCTCGCCGGTGAGGCTTTCTCCGGGTAGCGCGAGGCTCCTTCCGGTCCGGCGGGCTGATGCCCAGAGGCGGTCGTTATCCCATGCCGGGCTGAATACTGACCGCTGAGAATGGTCCCCCGGGTCGGAGAACAGAGTGGCACGGCATAGGCATCGGTGAAGCGCATCGCTGTTGCCGCAAGCCTCTCCATATTCGGCGTTTCATAATATTCCGAGCCATAGACTGAGCTGTCCATCCAACCCATGTCATCGACAAGAAAGAGGACGATGTTGGGTTTGGGGGAGGATTCGGCGGCTCCGCAGGAAATACTGACGATGACAGTGAGGAGGAAAAAGGAGATTTTCATGAGGCTTGATGGCGGCATCACTAACACCGCGAAGAGGCTGAAGTTCTCCCTCACGCCAGAACTTCTTTCACCACATGCCCGTGCACATCGGTGAGTCGAAAGTCACGACCATCGAATCGATAGGTGAGCTTCTTGTGATCCAGTCCGAGTTGATGCAGGATCGTGGCATGGAGATCGTGCATGTGGACTTTGTTCTCCACCGCCATATGGCCGAATTCGTCCGTTGAACCGTAGGCGAATCCGGGTTTGAAACCGCCTCCAGCCAACCAGGTGGTAAAGCCTTTTGGATTGTGATCCCGCCCGGTACCGTTCCCCTGGGCATAGGGCGTTCTTCCGAACTCGCCCCCAAACCACACGATGGTATCCTCGAGGAGCCCGCGTTGTTTGAGATCCTCGAGCAGGCCCGCGACCGGTTGATCGACGGCGAGGGCATGATCGGCGTGTTTCGGCAGGTTCGAGTGCTGATCCCAGGCCGGATTGGCTGTATTGTCGCCATAGGTTACCTGGACAAAACGCACCCCGGCTTCGCAAAGACGACGGGCGAGCAGGCACTTGCGACCAAAATCCTCGGTCGGGGCGCCCTCCCGGATACCGTAGAGATCCAATGTAGCCTTTGATTCACCGGAAAGATCGGTCACTTCGGGCGCCTGACTCTGAAGTCTCCAGGCCAATTCAAAGGAATTCACCGCCGCTTCCAGTTCGGCATCACCGGGGCGGCGGCTCAGCTGAGCCTCGTTCAGGGCCTGTAAAAAATCGAAGCGATCTCTCTGCTTTTCGGGGCTGAGAGCGGCATTACCAATGTTGCGAAATCCGGCGGAGGCGGCCGGTGCATCGGCCCGTCCGAGTGGAGTACCCTGATAAACGGGAGGGAGAAAGGCGCTGCCGTAGTTCCGCGACCCGCCGTTCCCGGACGAGGGTCCAATCGTAACAAAACCGGGCAGATTTTCACTCTCACTGCCGAGGCCATAGGTTATCCATGACCCCATCGAAGGACGGATAAAATTCGTCGCTCCACAGTGGAGAAAGAGGGTCGCCGGCCCATGGGCGATACCTTCGGTATGCATTGAGTGAATGAAACAGAGATCATCGACATGCTTCGCGATCCCCGGAAAAAGCGCCGAGACGTAACGCCCGCTTTGCCCGTGCTGAGAGAACTCCCAGAGCGGCTTCATGACCCGTTGAGCGGTGGCCGCTTTGTTACCCGAATTGGCAATCTTGCGTGCGTCGAAAAAATCAACTTTTTCTCCGTCGCGATCAATGAGCAGGGTCTTGTAATCGAAGGTATCGACGTGGCTCGGACCACCCTGCATAAAAACAAAAATGACCCGCTTCGCCCGCGCCGGAAGAATTGGGAGACGCGGTCCGAGGGGATTACCGGCGAGTCCGTCCGCGAGAGCGGAAAAGGCAAGTCCTCCGAAGCCGCAGGAGGTGGTCTGAAGAAAGTGACGGCGATTCATCTTCTATTCAAGGTATCGGAAATCAATGGAGGCAAAAAGCGCTTGGAAAAGGGTTGTCCAGGCCTCCTCCTCTTCTCCGGCGGGAGTGGAAGATAGCAGACTTGAAGCGAGTTGCCTCTCGCTTGCAAGAGGCTTGCGTCCGAGCACGCGAAGGGTCGCGAGTTCGAGGCGGTCATCCTCGCTTTTGGCTTCGGTCAGGACACGAACGGCCGCGGCCCGGGATTGCTCGTGAATGAAAGGATGATTGAGCAGGAAGAGAGCCTGCGGGGCCACGGTGCCGATATCGCGACGCCCCGTCGTCCGGCTCGGATCAGCCGTGTTGAAAGTCTCGAGAATCTCAGCGATTGAATTTCGAAGGACAGGCAGGTAGACGCTGCGTCGACCGGAGTTCTGAAGATAGTTGTAGTCGTTCGAGGCAGCGGGCCGGATCGTCGGTCCTCCTGCGGACAGATCGAGCCGACCGCTGGCAAAGAGGATGGAATCGCGCATGGACTCCGCCTCAAGGCGACGACGGGGTGCCCTTGCAAAAAAGCGGTTTTCCGGATCAGCGGTGCTCCATTGATTCTCATCACTCGGCGCCGAGACCCGATAGGCATTTGTCAGGGCGATCTCGCGGACGAGCCACTTGACTGACCAGCCGTTTTCAACAAAGCGGAGAGCGAGCCAGTCGAGCAGTTCAGGATGGGATGGAAGTTCACCTGTCGTGCCAAAATTATCCGTCGTGCGGACAAGGCCGCGCCCGAACATCCAGTGCCACACGCGATTCACAAAGACGCGGGCAGTGAGCGGATTCTCCGGTGAGGCGATCCAGTTCGCGAGCTCGAGGCGTCCGCTCTCCGCTTCGGGAATCACGGGCCGCGGAGCATCGGGAGCGAAGGTGACCTGAAGAAATCCCCGGGGAACCGGGTCACCGGTCGGACTGTGCGCGACACCCCGGGCGAGCACGGGAAGATCAGAGGGTTTGTCCGACTCATTGACTCCAAGGTGTCGGGGACGTGAAGGCCCGGACTCCTTCAGTGCGGCGATCTCCTTCTTAATCCTCGATACCTCGGCGATGGCGGCGCGCCTCCGTTTTACCGCTTCTCCGTCCCGCGGACCGGCAGGTAACTCGTCCGTCTTTTCCAGCTCCTCGACGGGAAGAAACTGAACTGCGTCGGCGACCACCACACCGGTTGTGCCCTCATTCGAGATGAGGACAAAGTTCGCTCCGTTGCTTTCAAAATTATACTGCCCCAGTGTGGCGAAACGCCCCTCGATCGATGGAGCCTGACTCTGGTCTAGGCGCAGGGGAAAATCGCCGTCAGCGCTGGAGATCATGATGGGCACCGAGGTCTCGCGGTCGGAACTTGCTGCCCAGGCGATCCTCACTTCGTAGCGCCCCCGCTTTGGAACTCTCGCGACGAAGCTGAGCGTCTTTAGTCCCTTGCCCTCGTTCTCATCATGGAGATACCCCTCGCCCACGTAGGACCGGGTGTGAACCGAGTGTTTCCAATGACCGATCTTTTCGGCCTCCGTATCGTCGACAACCAAACCGGGAAACTCATCTGCGGGAACGATCTCGGGACGGGAATCCGAAGCCCGGGCGGGATCGGCCGCGACGGCCGCTTCGCGGACTTTCTCCGCCGTCTTCAATTCGGTCTCGAGAGCGGCGAGATGCGCTTCATGAGCCACGAGCGCCTTTTCATCCTCCGGATCCAGCGGCAGAGGAAGGTCGATCCAGTTGGAAACATTGGAGTGAGAAAGGCTGACCGTACTCGCCAGTATACCGGCCATGGCGTGATAGTCCCGGGTCGGAATGGGATCGAATTTGTGATCATGGCAACGGGCACAGCCGAGAGCCTGGCCGAGAAAGGTTTTGCCCATCGTGTCGAGTTGCTCGTCGACGACATCGAGATCGAGTTGGCGTTTGTCCTGCTCCTCGAGGTTGTGATTACCCAGGGCTAGAAAACCTGTCGCGACAAGCCGGTTCTGCCGCCCGGCGAGCGGCACGCCATCCACATCCATGAGATCTCCCGCGATCTGCTCCCGCACAAACTGATCGAAGGCAAGATCGTGATTGAAAGAGCCGATCACATAGTCCCGGTAGCGCCATGCTTCGCGGAGAATGAGGCCGCGGAGCGTATAGGACTCGCCGTATCTTGCCACATCGAGCCAGTGCCTTCCCCAGCGTTCCCCGAAATGCGGTGAAGCGAGGAGACGGTCGATCTCGCGTTTCCAGGCTTCATCCGAAGGATCATCGACAAACGCGGTGATATCCTCCGGCCTCGGAGGCAGTCCGGTGAGATCGAGATGGAGGCGCCTCAGTTGCGCCTCGGGAGCAGCCGGTGGTGCAGGCTTCACGCCGGAGGCCTCCATGCGGGCCAAAAGAAAACGGTCGATTTCGCCGGAGGACCAGGAATTGTCCTTCACGTCAGGCAGATCCGGATCCTCAGGCAGGCGGTAAGCCCAGAATTTCCTGCCTTCCTCCAATGACATCCCGGTAGTGACCTTGGTCACTGAACCCTCGCGGGGATCGGGTGCCCCCATCGCGACCCACTTTTCCAGGGCCAGGACAGACTTTGCCGGAAGCCTTGTTTTCGGTGGCATTTCGAGATGGGGATCGTCGTAGCGGATGCTCTGGATAAGCAGGCTCGCTTCCAAATCTCCGGGGACAAGGGCTGGACCCGAGTCTCCACCCACAGACCATCCCTCTCGCGAATCAAGGACAAGGCCGCCCTTGATCTCCTCATCCGCAGAATGACACTCGTAACAATGCTCGACAAATATGGGCCGAATTTCGCGCTCAAAGAAGGCGATATCTTCGGTGGCGGGACACCGCCCAACAAGAAAACCTCCCGCAATAAAAAGCACCATCCCCCTCCCCGCATTCCGGCCGGAGTGAGTTCTGAAACAGTTGCTGTCAGCGATGAAAGCCATAGAAGAGTTCAGCCTCAGTCCAAAATAACACGGGGCTAGATCTGAAAAAGTATGCGGGAAGGCAATTCTCTCAAAAAGCTTTTCGTTTCACGGGTTTGCGTGCTTCCCCACCTGTCCAAAAGGCGGAGGAATACACATCATGCCGAAAAATACCCGAATAGCGATCTTTTCAGCCCTTCACCTTTTTCGCCGTCTCCAGCGCCTCATCAAGGTACGGTTTAAACTCGCGGTAACTCCAGGCCGACTTTGATAATCCCCGCATCGAATCCTGCTCGTGATCAACCTCGACTTCAATGGCGATAAAGTCCTCTTGATGCCGTCGGCTTCGAACGAGAATCCCGCCGGCCGGGTCGATCACATAGCTGTCTCCGTATCCGATGCCGGCATTCCGGGTGATTCCACTCTTTGCCTGATCCAGAACCACATTATTCCCTCGAACGAAGTAGACGCCATTCTCCACGGCACGGGCGCTGTGATCGGCGCGAACCTTCATGAAATGGTCCAAGAGCCCCTCAGCCCTGATGTAGTTGAAATGGGGAGCAAAAATCACTTTCGCCCCCTTCAAGGCGAGGATACGGGCTGGTTCAATATAACCCCCGTCCGAGCAGATAACGACGCCGAATGACAATCCCAGATGCTCCCAAACAGGAAATTCACGCCCCTGGCGGTGGAACTTCTGATAGGCAGTGCACTTCGAGTAGGTACCCTTGAGGTGACCGCGATGTGCCACCATAACGGTGTTATAGAGGTCCGATCCCCTCGTCTCGTTAAATCCGACGATGGCAAGAGCTTCGTGTCGGCTCGTGGCATCAAGGACCCGCATCGCTTTTTCCGAGTCTATGGAAAAAGCCCCTTTGCGGGCTGCTTCCTCCGTATCGGGATAGCCGGTGAGAAAACATTCGGGAAAGCTCACGAAAGTGACTCCTTCCGCGTCAGCCTTCGCGAGGCCCTCTTCGAAACGCTTCAGATTGTGCTCGAAATCTCCGTTCCAGGATTCGTATTGGCAGTGACCGATCTTCATCGCGCCAGAGTGAGGGCATTAGCCACCTCAAGGCAAGTCACGAATGCAATATCAGGCTTGCCTACTGGCTTCCTCAGTCTTTGAAAACCCTAAAACACTTTTCGCTGACCACCATAGCCATCCTCCCGTAGCAATCAGCCCCAGATTCTGCGCTACCTTCACGGGATAATTCATCGGCGCTTCTCCTCCGAAACAGCCGCAGGTGATATCGAGACCGCGAACCCAGGCAGAAATGATGGCGAGAGTAAACCCGAGAAGCAAGAGGGTTAACACCGCCGCCGCACCCTGTCGCATTCTGTCCCACATGACGGCACAACCAGCGAAGATCTCAAGCCAGGGCACGAAGAGCGCCGCCGCCGCCGACCAGGGATCTCCGATGATTCGATAATTCCGAATCGCTTCGGTAAAGGAGATGGGGTCCTTGAGTTTCCCCACCCCGCTCCAGAGAAAGAGGGATCCAAAGGCGAGCGCGGCAATGAAGGTGAAGATTTTCATTCAACTGACACCGATGACCGCTCCGCCCGATAGGCCTCGGCAAGAAGACTCACTGGATGTTTGACCTCCGCCATCGAACCAATTCCATTTTGAATTTGAAGATGACACCCTGGATTCGCCGTTGCCACGAGCGTTGCCCCTGTCCTTTGAATGCAGGCGATTTTCTCCTTCTGGAGTTTCGCCGCCTGTTCCGGTTGGGTGATATTGTAGACCCCCGCACTTCCGCAGCAGTGGGTCGCGTTTTCCAACTCAACGAGATCGAGTCCAGGGATTGCCCGGAGCACTTCCCGCGGCTGACGGGAGATACCCTGACCGTGACACAAGTGGCAGGCCTCGTGATAGGTCACTTTCTGCGAAATCGAATTCCCTTCCGGCTTCCGGAATCCGATGCTGACCAGCCATTCCGAAATATCGCGAACCTTTCCATCCCAGATCACCGCCTTGTCAGCGTAATCAGGATCGTGTTTCAGAAGGTTGGAAAAATGTTTCAGATGTGAACCGCAACCAGCAGCGTTGGTGATGATCGCGTCGAGCGAATCAAGGTCAAACTGGTCCATGATGCGCTTCGCCTGGATGACCGCCTGATCAAGATCACCGTTGTGCGCATGCAGGGATCCGCAACAACCCTGGTCACGCGGGGTGATGACCTCACACCCGTTGGCGAGCAGGACCTCCACGGTGTCCCGATTCACTTCGGAAAAGGTCAGATCCTGCACACAGCCGGTGAGCATGCCGACGCGAGACTTCCGGAAATTCGGGCTCTCAAGCTCAGCAATCAGTTCAGCGGAAAAATGACGCCTCACGGCCGGGGTTGATGGCTCCAGGTTTCTCAGATACTCCGGCAACAAGCGGAGCAGTCCGCTCTTCCTGACAAGCGCACATAGACCACTCGCCTGATAGAACCAGAGCATCCGCCCGATAGCATGAAGCATCCACGGTTTCGCAAAGATCTGGCGCAAGGTCAGCCATCGCCAGAAGCGTCGCCCCGGGGTAAAGAGCACCCCCTGATGCTCAATCTCCGCCCGGGCATGTTCAAAAAGCTGAGGGTAGTCGACACCAGCCGGACAGGCCGTGGTGCAGGCGAGGCAGCCGAGACAGTAATACATTTCCTCCCCGAATTCCCTCGTGACCTCAAGATCCCCGTCGGCGATGGCCCGCATCAGAGCAATGCGACCGCGCGGACTGTTGCGCTCCTGACGGGTCTCCAAATAGGTGGGACAGCTGGGGAGACACATCCCGCAATGCATACACTGCTGGACAACCGAATAGTCGAGGTCCCCCATGTGTTTGAGAGGTCTGGTCGTGACGGGATCGCTCATGAGTCAGCTCCGTCGAGATCGAAAATTTTGCCGGGATTAAGCAATCCCTGAGGATCAATGGCCCTCTTAACCTGCTTGAGCAGAGAGTAGCTCGCCTCGTCGAACTGGCGGGGCAGAAACGCCTTTTTCGCGAGACCGACCCCATGCTCTCCAGTGATGGTGCCGCCGAGAGCGATCGTCTTGTCGACGATCTCGGAAAGGGCTTCGTGGACGCGCTCCATCTCCTCGTGATCTGTCTCATCAGTCAGGATGGTCGGATGCACATTTCCATCACCGAAATGTCCGAAGGTGGCAATGTCGAGGCGGTGACGGATGGCCACTTCCTCCACAAAACTCACTATATCGACGAGGCGGCTTCGAGGAACCGTGACGTCTTCAAGAATGGTGGTGGGACGAATCCTCGCCAGGGCCGAAAAGGCGCTGCGGCGCGCGGTTGCAAGGCGGACTGCATGGGCCTCATCGGCAGCCTGTTCCACCGAAATGGCTCCATTCTCCCGCGCAATGACGGCCATTGCAGCAGCCTCCTCTTCGACGACGGAGGCATGGCCATCGGTCTCCATCAGAACGACGGCGGCCGCTTCTGTCGGAAGTCCGACTTTGGCATAGGCCTCCACACTCTTGCAGGTTTTTCGGTCGAGGAACTCGAGTGTGCACGGGATGATCTGTTTTTCGATGATCTTCGAAACGGTTCTGGCCGCGGCTTCCATCGTATCGAACGAAGCGAGCAGGGTGCGTCGTGCTTTCGGGCGGGGAACCAGTTTAAGGAGGACTTTGGTGATCACACCCAGAGTTCCCTCAGAGCCGATAAAAAGGTCCTTCATCGAATACCCGGCGACATCCTTGACGCACTTGGATCCGAGCCATGCCGTCTCACCCGAAGGGAGCACCACCTCGATACCCATGACGTAGTCGCGGGTCACTCCGTACTTCAGACCCCGCAGACCGCCTGAGTTGTTCGCCACATTTCCCCCAATGGTGGAAATCTTCATTGAACCCGGGTCCGGGGGATAAAAGAGACCATGGGGCAGAGCCGCGTCATCCACTGCTTTGGTGATCACTCCGCTCTCGCAAAGCATCGTGAGATTTGCGGGATCCACCTCGAGAATGCGATTGAGATGAACAAGGCAGAGAACAATCCCGCCTTTTACAGGGACACTCCCCCCAGAAAGCCCCGTTCCCGACCCGCGGGTTACCACGGGGATTTTCTCAGCCGCAGCGAAACGGATCACGCCGGCGACCACGTCAGCGGTGCGGGGAAGCACGACACAGACGGCGCTTTCCTTCAATGCAGCAGTCCCATCAAATCCGTAGGGGATAAGATCTTCGGGTCGAGAGAGAATATTCTCTGCCCCGACAATCGAAGAAAGCCGGAGATACCCAGGAGAATCAGTGGAAAAGACGTTGAGGGATTCCTTCATGCAAGAGGCACTGGTGCCCCTGAAATACCCGCATGGAGGGGATTTCACAAGGCCGTAATGAGGCGGGACGAACCATCGATGGAATTTGCCAACCCTCTGAACTCCACCGGATTCCCGGCATCCCTCCTTCGCGCCATCGTAATCGGGGCAGTTCGGGTGTAGGGTTTACCAACGTGATCATTCCTCACAGCTCCGGAACGACACGCTCAGTAGGGCTACTGAGCCTCGCAGTGCTGTCTTTCGGTCTGAACAGAACCTTCGGTTCGGAGGCTATTTCACCGGAGCATCTCGATTTCTTTGAGAAGAAAATCCGCCCTGTGCTGGTGGAACACTGCTACGAGTGCCACGACGCCGGCCAGGGAAAGATTAAAGGAGGCCTCGCCCTGACTTCAAAGAACGCGATCGCCCACGGCGGCGATAGCGGCCCCATGCTGACGACAGGCGATCCGGAAACCAGCCTGCTCATCAAGGCGGTTCGCTACAAGGACCGCGATTTCCAGATGCCGCCCCGCTCCCCACTCCCAACAGAGGCGGTTCGGGACCTTGAAAAATGGATCACGATGGGAGCACCCGATCCCCGGAATGAGGAGGTCGTCGCCAAAACGAGTTCAGGAGGGATGTCTCCTGAGGAAGGGCGGAATTTCTGGTCCTTCCAAAAGAGGTCTGAAATTTCGTTGCCGTCCCTTCCAAGCGACCCTCCGGTGACAAATCCGGTCGATGCCTTTATCCGATTCGCCCAGAGGGAAAAGGGCCTTACCCCTTCCCTCCCCGCGGAAAAAGAGGCTTGGATTCGCCGGGTCACTTTTGATCTCACCGGTCTTCCACCCACACCTGAAGAAGTGGACGTTTTCCTCAAGGACACTTCTCCCGAAGCGCGGGAGAAGACAGTTGACCGACTCCTCGACTCACCCCATTACGGAGTTCGCTGGGGCAGGCACTGGCTCGACGTGGCACGCTATGCCGATTCAAACGGGCTCGACGAGAATCTCGCCTTCGGAAACGCATGGAGATATCGTGACTACGTGTTCAAGGCCTTCAATGAGGACAAGCCCTTCGATCGTTTTCTGATTGAGCAACTCGCCGGTGATCTGCTTCCGGGCCGCAACGAGGAAACACTGGTCGCCACCGGTTTCCTTGCCCTCGGGGCCCGTGTCCTTGCGGAACCGGACAGGGCAAAGCTGGAAATGGATGTGATCGACGAGCAACTCGACACTCTCGGAAAAACATTTCTCGGTCTCACTCTCGGGTGCGCCCGCTGTCACGATCACAAATTCGATCCCATCCTGCAGTCCGACTACTACTCCCTCGCCGCCATTTTTCGCAATACCTCAAATTTTGACGAAACAAAAACGGGGGCGATCCATCACTGGTTTGAGCACAAACTCGAGGATCATGGCACCGCAGCCGAACTGAAGGATTGGGACAAAAAGATCGAAGAGGCCCGAAAAGCCGCCTCGGGCTTCAAAAGCAAAACCGAAGGAGAGATCCGCGGCAAAGCCAGAGCCAAGGCTGTGGACTATCTGGTCGCGGCGGTTGGATTTGATCCTGATACCTCTCTGGATCGAGTGGAGGAGATTGCGGCTGATTTTGACCTGCATCCCCGCATTCTTTACCACACGAGACGCCACCTCGGAGTCAATCGTGACGCCCCGGTCTTCAAAGCGTGGTGGGAGTATCAGGCTAAAGGGGATCTGGAAGGCTTGCGCGCCTTTTACGAAGACAAATTTGAAAAGGCAGTCCTGCTTTTCTCGGATCTCCAGAAAAAGGATCCCAAGATCGCCGTCCTTCCCGATGCCGATCTCGAGGTCTATCGAGCGGAGCTCTTTGATAACGCCGGGTTCCTTGCAGTGCCCGCCAAGCCCGAACATGCCTTCGACGAGATCGCTCTCGCGGAATATGACCGGCTCGAAGAGGAGGCCCGCGTTCTTGAAAGCGCGGCGCCCGATCATCCGGCTGCCATGGGTGTCGCTGATGTGCCGAAAATCGTCGATACCCTGCCGATCCACATCCGGGGCAGTCATTTGAATCTTGGCGACTCCGTTCCCCGGGCATTCCCTGCCGTCTTTTCCTCAGGGGAGGCAGCGTTTCCGGAGAAGGCGAGCGGCCGCCTCGAACTGGCCAAATGGATGGCTGATCCGGATCATCCGCTCACAGCACGGGTGATCGTCAACCGCGTCTGGCGCTGGCATTTCGGACAGGGACTCGTCGGATCCATGGAGAACTTCGGACCTCTCGGCGAAACGCCCTCCCATCCGGAGCTGCTCGACTGGCTTGCCAACTGGTTTGTTGATGAAGGCTGGAGCATCAAAAAGCTCAACCGCCTCATCCTTCTCTCGGAGACCTACGGAATGTCTTCCACCCCCGCAGGCGAAAGATATGCGGAGATCGATCCCGAAAACCGGTTTCTCTCCTTCTTCCCGATTCGCCGACTCGAAGCCGAGGAAGTGAGAGACGCAATTCTTGCCGTGTCCGGCCGGCTGGACGGGGAACAGGGAGGCAAAACCATCCCGCTGCGAAACCGTCAGATGGTCTTTAATCACACCTCGAAGGATCACACCTCCTATGATTCTCTTCGCCGAACGGCCTACCTCCCGGTCGTGAGAAACAATCTTTACGACTGGCTGCAACTTTTTGATTTCCCGGATCCGACGATGCCGACCGGTCACCGGGTCTCGACGACGATCGCTCCCCAGGCGCTCATCATGCTGAACGCCCCGCTCGCGATTGACAGCTCCGCCGCATTCGCAAGACGCCTCCTCTCCAGTGCCGGGAACGACGACGACCGGATCCATCTCGCCTGGCAGCTTGCCTTCGGTCGCTCCCCTTCCGCGGCAGAAGCAGAATCCGCGAGCAGTTTTCTCGTTTCAAGCGCTGACCTGGAGGAGCGCTGGACGCTTTTCTGCCACAGCCTGTTCGCGTCAAACCAGTTCATCTACCTCAATTGAATCCTCTCCTCCAGCGCCGCCAGTTTCTCGGAACCACCGCTCTCGGATTCGGTCAGTTGGCTTTTCATTCTCTCCTGGGCTCCGAGACGGGAGTTATGTCACCGACGTCTCACCACCCGGCCCGCGCCAAGAGGGTGATTTTCCTGTTCATGAAGGGTGGCCCGTCGCACGTTGACACCTTTGATCCCAAACCTCTTCTGGATCGCGACCACGGCAAGGAACCTCCCTTTGACCTTCCTCGAGTGACCTTCGCGAAGCAGGGCAACCTGCTGAAATCCCCCTGGAAATTCCGTCAATATGGTGAAAGCGGACTGCCCGTAAGTGATCTCTTTCCGAATGTGGCTCAATGTGTCGACGACCTCTGCATCATCCGCAGTGCCCATGGAACCAACCCGGCCCATGGCGGAGCGGCTTTAAAACTCCACACCGGGAGTGATACCTTTGTCAGGCCGAGCATGGGTTCCTGGGTTGTTTACGGGCTGGGATCGGAGAATCGCAATCTTCCCTCTTTCATCACGATCTGCCCGACCCTTGCTCATGGCGGAGTCAACAACTGGGGTTCCGCGTTTCTTCCGCAGCGATGTCAGGGTACCCCGATGGGAACAGCGAGCACGCCTTCGGTCAATGCCAAGGTGAATCACATTGCGCATCCCTCCCTCGGACAGGATGTGCAGCGCCGTCAACTCGACTTCGTTCAGCAGCTCAATCGTCGTTCACTTGAGGAGAATCCGCATGCGGAAGCCCTCACCGCACGACTCGAATCCTTCGAACTCGCCTATCGCATGCAGACGGCGATGCCGGACGCACAGGACATTTCTGGAGAGACTGAAGCGACCCGGAAACTTTACGGACTGGACAATCCGGTTACTGAAAACTTCGGCCGTCAGTGCCTTCTCGCCCGTCGCTTCTGTGAGCGCGGGGTACGCTTTATCCAGGTGACGCACAGCGACACGGAGGTGCAATGGGACCAGCACTCCGACCTCTATCAGGGGCATACCAAAAACGCCGCCGAGGTCGACAAGCCCATCGCCGGTCTGTTGAAGGATCTCAAGTCTCGCGGACTCCTCGAAGACACCCTCGTGGTCTGGGGCGGCGAGTTTGGACGAACGCCGACGGCGCAGGGAACAAACGGTCGGGATCACAATCCGCACGGATTCACCATCTGGATGGCGGGAGGCGGCGTCAAAGGTGGTTTGGCCTACGGCGCCACGGACGACTACGGCTACTATGCCGAGCGTGACAAGATGCACGTGCACGACATTCATGCGACCATCCTGCACCTCCTCGGGCTGAATCACGAGCGTCTAACCTTCCGCCACGCCGGCCGCGACTTCCGCCTGACCGATGTTCACGGCAACGTCGCCAAGTCCATTCTAGCCTGAGGTGGGAGCAAAACTGAAGTCAGCGTCGCCGATTTTCTTCTCTGCGGCATTTAGGCGCGAAAGTTGCTAAAGCGGAAGACCTTAGGCACTGATTTCCGGAGAATGAAGGTGCCAGGCTCCTTCCCTCCATGTCTATTTCCATCCCAGAGATCCCGGAGAACGCCCCGTTCTCGGAAGAACAGCGACTTTGGCTGAAGTCTTATTTGAGTGAACTCGTCAATTCCCTTCCGGGAACAGGAGCGAGCCCGCTTCAAGCGCGTGCGGCGGGTAAGCCTCGCGCACTTTTTCTTTTTGGAAGTCAGAGTGGCAATGCCCAGGCTCTTTGTGAAGGCTATCGGGAGACCATGTTGCAGGACGGATGGGCCGCCGAAGTCGTGGACATGGAGAAACATGCATCCGTGGACCTGACTGAAGAGCCTCTCATTCTCATCATCACGAGCACGTGGGGAGAGGGTGACCCGCCTGATAACGCCGTCGATTTCTGGGCCGGACTTTCTTCCACGGAGCATCCCGGGCTTGAAAACGCCCGCTACTCGGTGCTCGCCCTCGGCGACACGAACTACGCGGACTTCTGTGAAATGGGAAAACGTTTCGACGCCCGCTTCGAGGAACTCGGTGCAACACGGATCGCCCCCCGGGTCGATTGCGATGTCGACTATGAGGATCCCGCCGGGGAGTGGTTCCGTGCGGTTCTATCCCGGCTCGATGCGATCGGAAAGGAAGCATTCGTTACGACCGTGGTAGCGGACGCCGTTCCAGTGACCCTACCCGATGCGAATGAACCCTACGGAAAGAAGAAACCTTTCCCCGCGACGCTGACTCATCGGCAAAAACTTAACAAGGCCCCGTCACCACGCGATACCCGGCACATCGAACTCTCCCTTGAGGGATCAGGCCTGAGTTACGAGGTCGGGGATGCCATCGGGACGATGCCCTGCAATGACGAAGCGCTCGTGGATGAGATTCTCGGCCTTCTCCCCTTCAATACCACGGTTCCGGTAACGGTGCCCGACGGAAGCAAACTCCCCCTCCGTGAGGCACTCCTTGGGGTTTTCGACATTTGCACGATCAACAAGGCCTTGCTCCGGAAATGGGCAACTTTCAGCCACCACCCTTATCTGCATGCCGTTCTGGGCGATGAGGATGAACTCGCAAGGATCATTGCAGGGCGGGAGATCATCGATTTGATCTATGATTTCCCCGCCGATTTCAAGAGCGGGCAGGACTTCGTTGATCTGCTCCGGAGACTCCAGCCGCGACTGTATTCCATTGCCTCAAGCCCGCGGGCCCACCCGGAAGAAGTGCATCTCACCGTGGCAAAAGTGACCTACGAAAGCCACGGGCGCCTCCGGAAGGGTGTCTGTTCGACCTTCCTCTGTGAGGGACTTCCCGAGGGAGGAACGGTAAAGGTCTTCATGCAGCCGACGAAACACTTCAAGCTGCCCGAGGAACCGGGACGCGATGTCATCATGGTCGGCCCGGGAACCGGAATTGCCCCGTTCCGGGCTTTTCTGGAGGAGCGCCAGGCCACGATGGCCCCGGGCCGAAACTGGCTCTTTTTCGGAAATGCCCACGAAGCGACTGACTTTTTTTACGAAGAGGAACTCACCGCCATGAAAGAAGCAGGAGTTCTCACCCGCTTCGACGCGGCATGGTCCCGCGACCAGGACTACAAAATCTATGTTCAGGATAAGATCAGAGAGAATGCCGAAGAACTCTGGAACTGGATTGATGGCGGGGCCTACTTTTACGTTTGCGGGGACGCGACCTACATGGCACCGGATGTGGAGAATGCACTCGTCGATCTGATTCGAAAATACGGAAACCTGAGCGACGAGGGAGCCCTGACCTACCTCAAATCACTCAAGGACGGGCACCGCTATCAGCGGGATGTTTATTGACCGACTCAAGCGCCTGAATTCTTTCAACCGCAGGCGGATGACTGTAGTTGAGGAAAACGTAGAATGGATGCGGGGTCAGGTTACTGAGATTGTCACGACTGAGCTTTCGCAGGGCATCCGCCATGGCACCGGGATTGCCGGTGACCCTGGCGGCATAGGCATCGGCTTCGAATTCATGTTTCCGGCTCAACCAGTTCCCGCCAATCGAAAGCACCTCACTCAGGGGCGACATGAGAATGCCAAAGAGAACAAGACTCACATAAACAGACGTTTCGCTTACGCCGAAGGCATCGAAGAGCCCGCGATTATTCATCATGATTCCGAGGAGAAAGAACATAACCCCCGTCGTGATGGTTCCCACGATGAGTGATTTGATGATATGACGCTTCTTGAAATGACCAATCTCGTGGGCGAGCACACCGACGAGTTCCGCTTCGGTGTGTTTCTCAATGAGGGTATCGAAGAGCGCGATGCGCTTATTTTTCCCGAAGCCGGAGAAAAACGCATTCGATTTCGTGGAGCGCTTTGAGCCATCCATGACACTGACCTCCTTGAGAGGGAATTCACACTTTTCCGACATCCGGTGAATGGCCTCCTTCAAACTGCCCTCCTCGAGTGGTTCGAACTTGTTGAAGAGAGGCATGATCCAGGTCGGGGCGACATAGGCAAGGAGGAGTGAAAAGGCCGTCACTAGAATCCAGCCCCAGAACCAGGCCATCGGAACAGTCTGAAAAACCCAGAGTAACAAGGCAAGAAGCGGAATCCCGATAATCGCACCTAGAATAGCGGCCTTGGCGAGATCGGAAATCCAGACACCGGGAGTGGTCTTGTTGAATCCGAACTCCTCCTCAAGCAAAAAGGTATCGTAGAGATCGAAGGGCAGATTGAGAAGCTGAAGACCGATCACCAGAGCGCCGATATAAAGAATCCCGGTCACAATCGGTCCATATCCTAATGCCCTGACCTGATCATCGAGCCAGCCGAATCCTCCGAGACACCAGAAGAGAAAGAGGATGACGAGAGAAAAGATCCCCTCTCCTATCCCGAGAACCGCCTTGGCGCGGGTATAGGCCTGTGATCGTTCGTAGGCCTCCTGGTCGACCAGTTCGCGAAACGAATCCGGAATTTCGGGCCCCAGAGACTTCAGATTCAACAAGGTCGCGAGGAGGTCCACTTTCCATAGGACCACCAGCGCTACGACGATGACGGCAAACCAGACATTCACTTGCATCGCCTCCGGTGTACCCCAGCGAAGGTGATCCGGCAAACGCTTTTCATGTTCACCTCTGTCCGGGAAACCCGACTAAAATTCTGTTCACTTTCCCGATTCTCCCCTACATTCGCTCATGACTCAGGCACGACTGAAGGTCCTGAAAACCTACAAACTCTACATCGGGGGAAAGTTCCCCCGGACAGAGAGCGGACGCACCATGACAGCCCAGCATGCCACCACCGGGGAACACCTTGCTCACTACTGCCACGCTTCGCGTAAGGACCTGCGGGACGCGGTGGTCGCGGCAAAGTCAGCGCTTCCCGGTTGGAGCGCGACGACCTCGTATTTAAAAGGGCAGATTCTCTATCGGGCGGCCGAGATCATTGAAGGCCGTGCCGCCGGTTTCAGCGCGGAAATCGCTGATCTCACAGGTGTCTCCACGGCGAGCGCAGGGGTCGAAGTCGCGGCGGCGATTGATCGGCTCGTCTACTTTGCCGGCTGGACCGACAAATACGCGCAGGTTTTCAGCTCAGTGAATCCGGTTGCCAGCTCGCATTTCAACTTCACCTTCCCCGAGCCGACGGGAGTCGTCGGAATTTTTGCCCCCGATACCCCCTCCTTTCTCGCTCTCGTTTCACTCATTGCCCAGGTCATCCTGACCGGGAACACGAGCGTGGTAATCGCCTCTGAAACCGCTCCTCTTCCGGCCATTTCACTGGGGGAAGCTCTCGCCACCAGCGACATTCCCGGCGGCGTGGTTAACCTCCTCACCGGCAAGAGAGCTGAGCTCGCCCCCTGGCTCGCCGGGCACATGGAGGTGAATGCGATTATAAACGCATCCGGCGATCCGAAGATACATGCCATCCTTCAGACAGGGTCGGGGGACAACCTTAAGAGGGTTCACTCCCACGCCCTCGCCTCGCCCGACGACTGGTTTGGAGACGCGGCAAGAGATCCCTACCGCATCCTTCATACCGTAGAACACAAAACCGCCTGGCATCCGATCGGGGTCTGAGGAGGTGAAACAGGCGCTCCTCATCATTCTCGATTCACTGGGCATCGGTCATGCTCCCGATGCGGCGGCATTCGGTGACGACGGAGCAAACACGCTGGGGAACATCCGCAAGGCTGTTCCCGGATTCTCACTCCCCCATCTCGATCGCGCGGGGCTCACCACGGCAGAAGCATTGGCGGCGGGAAACCATCCTGACACGCAAACACCTCTCTCAACCGCATGCCTCACCGAACAGTCGGCAGGAAAGGACACCGTGACCGGTCACTGGGAGATCGCCGGAGCGCCTCTCGCTTCGCCCTTCGCGACTTTTACGCGCTTCCCCGACTCGCTGGTGAAGGAGATGGAAGACACATGTGGCGTCGTCTTTCTTGGTAACTATGCCCGGTCCGGCACGGTTATTCTCGATGAATTGGGAAGTGAGCATTTGAGGTCAGGGCGTCCGATTCTTTACACCAGTGCCGATTCGGTGATCCAGATTGCGGCGCACGAGTCGATCATCCCGCTAGTCCGGCTCTACGAAATCTGCCGTCGGTGCCGCCAAATCGCCGACCGGGAAAGGATAGGACGCGTCATCGCCCGTCCTTTCGAAGGTGAACCGGGAGCCTTTCGACGCACCGCCAACCGGCATGATTTTTCGATGCGTCCCCCTGAAACGATTCTGAATCGTCTCTCCGGTGCCGGAGTCGAGGTCATCGGTGTGGGGAAAATCGCGGACATCTTTTCGGGATCCGGAATCGCCCGATCATTTCCAACCACCGGTAATGCCGATGGATGTTCTGTAATGGATACACTCCTCGACGAAGCCTTCGAAAAACCCCGGCTGATCTTCTCCAACCTCGTCGATTTCGATTCACTGTACGGGCATCGACGGGACCCTATCGGCTACGCCGGAGCGCTCAAGGCTTTCGATGCATGGTTCGGGAGTATGTTGCCCCGCCTCGACGAGAACACCCTGCTGATGATTACCGCCGATCACGGAAACGATCCTACCTGGATCGGAACCGATCACACCCGCGAGCGGGTCCCTCTATTAATGAAAGCTCCCGGACCATCCCGCTGCCTCGGCGTTCGGGACAGTTTTGCCGACGTCGCCGCCACCCTGGGAGACTGGTTCGGGCTTTCCGATCCTGGCCCGTTCGGCACCAGCTTCCTCGGCTGACTCAGAAATAGGGCTTATTCCATCTCCCCAAGGCAATAAAGCCACTCCCGCCGCTCTTCAGACGCGTCAGCGGTCCGGAGAAAGATGAGATTATCGACAAACGCCGGAGTCGCAAAACCCTCTGCCCCCAGTTGGTTTTCAGCGAGTTTTGTGAATTTATCGGGATTGGGAAGGAACACGTGGGTTATCCCCCGCTCGTTCATCGCATAAATGCGCCCCCCGGCCAGAATGGGAGAGGCACTCACGGGACCTCCAAGTCTGACCTTCCATCTTTCCTCACCGGTAAGAGCATTCCAGCACACCGCGATTCCCCCGTCATTAAACGCGTAAAGATGCCCCTCGTGATAGAGCAATGATTGCTCATAGGACATATCTCCGTTCCTCCACAAGACCCGGGGCTCACCGTCGGCATGGATCGCGATCGTCTCCTTGTTGGGAAATCCCCCGCTCGCGAAAACGCTGTCCGAGCTCCAAACCATCGTTCCGCAGGTCGCCTTGCTGGACCCATCGACCGCCCAGAGAAGTTTACCGGATCCGGGATCAAAGCTGCAAACCCGGTCGGCACCGCTGAGGAGAAGTTGATCCATCTTGCCCACACGGGCGACGATAGGAGATGAATAGCTCGTCTTTACCCGGCGTTCCGTCCTCCAGATCTCCCCACCGTCGCTCGTCCGGAATGCAGCGAGAAAACCATCCGCGGTAAACTCGGACGATACAATGATGGAGCCACCGAAAACGGTCGGACTTGGTGCGTAACCGTACCCGTAATCACACTCATAGGGGCCCGTCTCCTTTTGCCAGACCACCTCACCCGTCAAGGTCATCGCTGAGAGCATGACTTTTCCCGCATTGTGGAAGGCGACGTAGAGATGTTGACCATCCGACGCGGGAGTCGGTGTCGCCGCACTGTTCTTACGGTGGAGCTTTTCGGGGAGTCCGCCGGAATGAAGGCGCTCTTTCCATCTTATCGACCCGTCGGCCCGGCTGTAGGCGAGAATAAACTGACCATCATCCGTTGCCGTCGTCACCATCACAAGGTCACCAACAACCACAGGGCTCGACAATCCCCTCCCCGGAATTAAGGCTTTCCAACGGACATTGTTGGTTTCACTCCATTCCAAGGGAGGCCTGGCCGAAGCTTCGGCAATACCATTCCCTGTGGGGCCGCGCCATTGGAGCCACTCAGTTGCGGCTCCCCGGTCCTGAAACCCAAAGACGCAAAATAGGCTCATCGCTATAAAAGCAGCTGCCTCAATCTTCATATTGCCGGAGGGATTCGTCGCAAGAATTTGAATAAACAACGAATCGATGGAAGTTTCAAGGGACACAGTCCCACGTGTTCCCACAATGTCAGATTTGAACGACGCACCCGATTCCGAAACCGTTTCGCTTTACCAGGAGTTCCTGGCCGAGCGGGAGGAGATCTTGAAATACAAATGGATTAAGAGCGAGGAAGCAGGACACGACATCGGCCTGGAGACCGCACTCGTCGAGTGGGCCCAGAACTTCCGCGAGAAGTGGAAGAAGTAGTCACTCTCCACTTCACGGCGACGATAAGCCGGCAAGCCCCGGCACTGCCCTCAACGTTTCTTCCTCAAAAAGGTTGGAACGTCCAGGTCTTCTCCGTCGACAATGGTGGGATCAGTTTTGGCGAAACGCCCTTTTCCGCCGACGGGTTCAAGCTGAAGCATTTCCTGCTGCTGCCGTGCCTCATCTGAGGCGTAGGCAGGTGCAATGTCCTCCCGCGGCATCGCGGGTGGCTTGCTTTGGGGGAAGGTCGGACCGTCCGATGAGGCCGAAAGCGGGTCACGGGTTTTGATTCGACCGGTATTGCCGCTGCTAACCATTCGGGTCAGGGTGATCTTCTGGGAAGATTCGGTGACGGCCTCCACCCGATCAACTTCCGCCGGTTCATGGTCACCAAGCGATGGAGGGCGATTGAAATCCGGTTCACGTCCGGCATCCATTGCCCTCGCAATAGGATTCCGAAGGTCAGAATCGGCATCGTCTTCAACGGGAGATTTGAGCGCACGCAGTTCCGGCTTTCTGAGAACCGCAGGAACCGTTTCCGGGGAGTAGGATGGAAGCGGCTGAGTCGACTCAGCGAAATTCTCATCCGACAGGGGCTCAAAGATAGGCGACACATCTTCAAACTCGGGCTCCGGCTCCGGATCCCTCATCGGTTGAGCTTGCGTTCTCGAAAGAGGCACGGGCGGCCTGGCCGGTTGAACCTCCTCCTCCTCCTCATAATCCTGGATATTGAACGCTGCCTCGTGCGAAGGAGTGGACTGGCTCAGTGACGGTGGAGCATCGGAGTGCATTCCCAAACTGATCGAAGGAGCGGCCTCCCTGCTCTCATCCACGGACGTGCGCGAGGCGGAAGCGGCCGGGCCGTTGATCGAACTGATGATCGTGACGGTCAGACTGTTACCCAGGCGTTTGTCCGTTCCAGTCCCGAAAAGAATCTGCGTATTCTTTCCAACGTGTTTGCTGATTTCATCCATCACGAGTTGCACCTCGTAAAGAGTCATCGTTTCGCCGCCAGCAACCTGAATCAAAATAGCCTTCGCCTCTTCAAGGAGCTTTCCTCTGTCGAGCAGCGGGCATTTCAGTGCCTGCTCAAGCGCCTCATGCGAGCGATTGTCGCCCTTGGCAACTCCGTAACCGAAAAGACAGCGGGAGTCATCAGTATCGAGAGCGGTGAGGAGGTCATCCATTCCGATCCTGATCAGACCGGGACGGAAGACGACATTCATCGTTGCACGAATGCTCTGGCTGATAATTTTGTCTGCGGCAGCAAAAGCCTGGGTTACCCCGTCCTTCGGGACGATCAGCTCACCCATACGATCATTGTCAAAAGTGATCACGGCATTCGCGTACCGTCCGATCTGTTCAAGGGCTCTCCTTGCCTGTTCCATGCGGCGCTCGCCTTCAAACGAGAAGGGCATGGTTGCAAACACCACCAGAAAAACTCCCTCTTCCCTGGCAATACGGCAGACTTCGGGCGCCGCACCGGAACCGGTTCCCCCTCCAAGTCCAACACACACAAAAACCATCTTATTGTTTCTGACCGCCTGGCGGATCTCATCGACTGCTTCGATCGCCGCCTGCTTGCCCAACGAAGGATCCCCACCGGTCCCCATGCCCTTAAGCAAGGTGGCACCCAGCTGAATCTTTTCGCTCGAAACTGAAGTCGAAAGGGCCCTGACATCGGTATTCAAGGTGAGCAACTCCGCTTCGTCACTACCCTCCAAAGCCATGCGGTCGAGCACGTTTGCTCCGGCCCCGCCCACGCCAATGACCTTGATTCCGAACTCCGCCCTATCGGGAAAATCAGACAGTTCTGCTTGGTTATACTCGATCATAGAAACCTCCAGTTTGTTTGAAACTCTGCATTTGTCAATCATTTAGGAGAGAAAACGCAATTCAGCGACTCCCCCCGAAGATCTTTTCGATCTTTTCACCCAATTTGCTTAATCTACCCTTCTTTGGTCTCTGCTCTTCTAGCAGTTGCGCGTATCGAATCAGCCCCACCGGAGTGGCATACTGAGGGTTCTCAAAGAGCGCGGAAGGCCCGGACATAGAACTCGAACCGGATTTTTGAACCGGAACTCCGAAGATTCCCTCAGTAACCTCAGCGATACCTTTCATCAGGCTGGAACCGCCCGTCAGGAAAATCCCCTTACCGAGGCGATCAAGATACCCCTGCTTTGCGAGTGGCTCATGCACAAGGGAGAGCAACTCGTTGACCCTCGCGTTCATGATCTGATTGAGGAGTTCCTGGCTGACTTTTTTACCTGACTCTCCCTCCACAACCAGTTCAACATCGACAAGACCCTTCAAAGAGGCGCTTCCGTGGGTCACTTTCAACTTTTCCGCGCGAGCGAGGGGAATTTTCAACACCAGCGCGATATCATTGGTGATGTGGTCACCACCAATGGATACACAACCCGAGGCGACCACGGCGCCATCGACAAAACAAATGTAATCCGTAGTCCCTCCTCCGATATCAATGAGAAGCGCACCCTCATTCTTGGCCTCCCGATTCAGAACCACCTGAGCCGCCGCCACCGGTGAAAACACAATATCCTCGACCTCCAGGGGCACCTCGCGAACACACTTGATCGCATTCTGAATCCGGGTTTTTACCCCATGGATGATGTGGTAATCCGCTTCCAGTTTCTGGCCGAGCATACCGATAGGATTCGGAATTCGATCCTGACCGTCAACATAATAGTGCTGAATAATGGAATGGATGTAGCCATTCTCCTTCGGCAAAGGAACATCACGGGCAATCTTCTTCACCTCGTCGAGGTCTTCGGAAGTGATCTCCATTTGCTCGTCCGCCACCCGGATGGTGCCGCGGTTATTCAAGCTCTGGATATGTGAACCGGTAACGGCCAGGAACACGGTGTTTACCTCCACATCACTCCTTTCCTCCGCCCGCATCAGGGCGTCGTGAAGACAGGTCTGAACCGTCTCGGGATCTACGATCTCCCCCTTGCGAACCCCGGCCGAGGGGTGCTGGCCGACGCCAAGAATCTTGATGGCCCCGTCACTCCGGACCTCTCCGACCACCATACACACCTTTGATGTGCCGATCTCAAGTCCGACATAAATGTTTGAGGAAGCCATTAAAATTCAGATACCTTGAAAGTCTATCCCCCTTTCAAAATAGAGCGCAAGTGTTTTTCGTGCTCATCCGGGCCCTTTTGCCCCTTCACGCTATCAACGGATTCCGGGTTTTCCATGCCGGATCCGCCCGATTCAGGGGATGTCGAGGAGATATCGGACTCAAGAAACGTGACCGGGATATTTTTTTCAGCCACGACGTTTACTGTGGCAAGGCTCTGACCGGAACCGGCGGTTTGCTCCATGATCAGCGCCAGATCATCAAGACCCCGGGAAAAATCGAACACGCCATAGGTCACACTCAGTTCATTCTGATAGACACATTCGATTGCCCATTCGTCACGAACCTTCAATTCCACTACGGTCATGCCGTGATCGATGAAGCGGCGATCACTTTCAATGATCAACTTCAGCCCGGCTCGAGCCGCCTGAGACTCAATCCTCGTGCCTTCGGTCGGTTCCGCCATTTTGAATAGCTCCACCACAGGGAGAGACTTCATCCCGTCGTTCAGATCAAGGCAACGAAAGAGGTAGCCTTCCTCATCCATCAGGAACCCCCGCTCCATATCCCAGGGTCGGATCCCCAGGGGAGGCGAGCAAAGCCAGGCTACCGGCATGCGCTCACGCACCACCAGATTGAGCCGATCCGGCATCTCCCGACTCACCGATACCTTCTCCACCTGTGGCAATTTCTCGATCTGCTGCCGGATGGCATTGAGATCAAGCTTCATCAGATTCATCCCGGCCGACACGTTCGCAATCTCTGCGAGGCGGGCTTCACTCAGAACTCCGTCTGTTTTCACAATCAAACTGCGGAGGGTAAACTCCTCGTTGTGGAAAAAAATCTGCTCATACGACCACTTCGCCGCAAGAGGCAGGCTCAGCGCAAGTGATGCCATCGCGAGCACGCCAATCATCACGGTCTTACGCCTGGATTTGGCCCTTGCGGGAAGCTTGGGAGGAGCAAGGTCTGCCTCAATCACAAACCAATCAGCGGAATCGTCCTCAACCCTCTTCCGGGCGAGTGAGAATCCTAACTGTTTCTTACGATTGGTGGCGCTTCCCGTTTTCTTTCGCATTAACTGAAATTAAGCGAAAGTTTAATAATTTTCAAACAGAGAGTTGCGTAATCCATGCCCACCGCTGCCGCCGCCTTCGGGAGCAAGCTGCTTTGAGTCATTCCCGGGATGGTATTCACTTCGAGGACAAAGGGAGTCGAGTCGGATTCCCGCAGGAGAACGTCGACCCGGGAATAGACTTCAACCCCGAGCGAACGATGCGCCTTCAGGGCCTCGGCCTGGACGGCCCTGGTGACCTCATCCGGGAGGTCGGCCGGACAAAAATAGTCCGTTCCACCCGATCCCGTCATCCACGGATATTTGTTTGAGATGTCATAGAATCCCGACCGCGGCTGGATGTGGATGATGGGAAGCACCTCGTCCCCGACGATACCAACGGTCAGTTCTTTGCCGGAGATGAGTTCCTCAACGAGGAGATCGTCCGAGAATTTCGACGCATCCGTGAAAGCCGCCTCCCACTGATCGGCGGAGCGGACCAGATGGACACCGACGCTGGAGCCCTCGCGAGGGGGTTTCACGACACAGGGAATCCCGATGGAGGCCGATGGCTGGTCGGTGAGGGAAGCATAGATTACCTCTGAAGCTGGAGTGATTACCCCTGCGGCAAGGAAGCATTGTTTGCTGAGAACCTTGTCGAAGGCAGTCTCCGAACTCACCCGTCGAGCTCCGGTGTAGGGAATTCCGCGCCGCTCCATCTCGGCCTGGAGCTTGCCGTCTTCACCAAAGGTGCCGTGGATCACATTAAAACCAAGATCCACATCGGCCGGCAACTCAAAGTCCGGCCCGGACACATCGACAAGGGTCACCTTCCCCACCCTGCCCTCAAGGGCTCCGACGACCCCCTTTGCCGAAGCGAGCGAGACTTCGCGTTCCGATCCAGGACCGCCTGCGAGGACGGCGACATGCAGGGTTTCGATGGATTTGTTCATGAAAATGGAATGAAAACGTTGGTGACTTTTTGCGATGGAAAAGGGTTCAGATCGTGATCCAACCGGGTTTACACCGGCTCATCCTGACCGATGATCTGGACCTCGGTCTCAAGTTCGATACTGCGTTCCTTCAACGCGACGGCCTTGATTTCAGCGATGAGATCGAGCACTTCGCGAGCGGTTGCGCCACCCTCGTTGACGATGAAATTTCCATGGACCTCGCTGACTTTGGCAGGCCCGACGCTCTTGTTTTTCAGACCCATTTGATCGACGAGCTGACCCGCCCCGATGGAATCGGGATTCTTGAAAACACAACCGGCACTGGCGGCAACCGGCTGTGAGGTCTTCCGCTTTTCCTTCGAAGCGTTCATTCGTGTCGCAATCTCCTCATCTGCCGCAGGCGTACCCTTGAAGACAGCAGAAACAGCGATGTTGTGAGCGAGTTCCGGAACGTGGCGGTAGTAATGCCGGATGTCTCCCACGGCTTTCTCGAAAATAGTTCCCTGGGCGTCGACCAAGCGCACGCTCACGACCTGATCGAATGTCTCCGCCCCCATCGCCCCCGCGTTCATCCGCAAGCTGCCGCCGACGTTGCCCGGGATTCCCTCCATCCACTCGAAATCACCGAGACCGGCCGACTGCGCGGCAGCGGCGAGAGCCTTCAGTTTCACCCCGGCTCCCGCGCTGATCGTATTGCCTTCGACGTGAATCTCGGTGAACTCGCCGCGCACAGGATTGACGACCACGCCGGGAATCCCCCCATCCCTCACAAGCAGGTTGGAACCGCGCCCGACTACCCGCAGCGGAATCCCGCTATCGGCGCAAAATCGCACAATGCGGGCGAGACCGTCAACCGTAGCGGGCTCAATCCAGAATTGAGCAGGTCCCCCGACCTTCATCGTGGTGTGCCGGCGCATCGGCTCATAAAGCTTTAAAACCCCGGCGGATTCACCCAGTGTTTCGCGGAGCCGGTCAAGCGTTCCGAGATCCCTTGCGAGGCGAGTTCCGACTTCGTGAATATTTCCCGCTCCGAGGGTGATGACCCAATCGCCCGGCTCAAGACGCTGGCCGACCGCGAGGTGGAGATCATTGAGGTTCGGATGAAAGGTGACCTTTTCGACCTCCCCGTTTTCGAGCACGGCATCAACAATCGTCTGTCCCGATACCCCCGGTATGGGCGCTTCGCTGGCGGCATAGACATCGGTGACCCAGAGTTCATCGACCCCTTCAAAGCAAGTCCCGAACTCATCCCGAAGCAGTTGGGTGCGGGTGTAGCGATGGGGCTGGAATAGCACAATGAGCCGTCCCGCGTGCTGCGAGCGCGCCGTCTGGATCGTTGCCGCGATCTCGGTGGGATGGTGTCCGTAATCGTCGACGACCGTAACCCGATCACTGAGACGCTTCAGTTCAAAGCGACGTTTCGCCCCCCGGAAGGAACCAAGAGCCTCGTCGAGACGGTCAAAGGAAACTCCGACTTCAAGAGCAAGGGCAATCACGGCGAGGGCGTTAAGAACGTTGTGTCGTCCTGGAATTCCGAGCCGGACGCGCCCGATCTCTTCACCACGCTGCCGCACGGTGAACTCAGTCCCCGCTCCGCGTGGTGAGAGATCGCTGGCGGAAATGTCGTGCTCGCGACTCCATCCGTAACTGATCGCGTTGGACCGCTCCTGACAAACCCTCCTCGCGTGAAGATCCTCGCCGCAATAGATGATCTTTCCTGCGGTCTGATCACAGAACTGCCCGAAGACGGCGCAGATCGCGTCGATCCCGTCATAAAAATCGAGATGCTCGGCCTCGACGTTGAGGAGAATGGCATGCTCGGGATGAAAATTCACGAGAGTGCCGTCGCTCTCATCCCCCTCGGCAACAAAATACTCCCCCTTCTCATCCCAGTTTGCGTTCGTTCCGAGGATGGGAATCTCGGCCCCGACGTAGTGTGAGGGCGACTTTGCACCGACTTTGAGAACGTGAGCGGCGAGGGAGGAGGTAGTCGTTTTCCCGTGGGTTCCGGCAACCACAATGCCCTTCTTCCCCAACATAATCGCCGAAAGCGCCTCGGCCCGCCGCAGAAGCGGAATACCGCGTTTCACCGCTTCGTCGTAGGAGGCGTTGCCCGGTTTGATCGCACTGGAGTAGATCACGGCATCGGCCCCGACCACGGCTTCCGCCGAATGGGGACTGGAAAACTGGAGGCCCGCCTTTTCAAGACGCTCGGTCTCGCGCGAAGTCACCTTGTCGGAGCCCGAGACCCGGTGCCCCAGCCCGAGAAGGAGTGAGGCGAGACCGCTCATACCCGAACCGGCGACGCCGATGAGATGGACACGAAGGGGTTCGTCACGTTTGGCAATACGCACTCCCCACTCTTTACAAAGATCACTCATTTGGACAGCTCACACAGGATACGGATAGTTCAGGAAGGAGTTCAGCGGTTGATAGCCTCAGCCACAACCTCACAGACACGATGCGAAGCATCAGGAACAACCAGCGTGGCGGCAGTCGCCTTCATTTTTTCAAGCCGCCCGGTATCGTTCATCAGATCAATCATTTTTCCCGCAAAATTGTCTTCATTCAGGTCCCCCTGACGCCACAACTCAGCCGCTCCGGGCAGGGAAAAAATCTCCGCATTGGCAGTCTGATGGTCGTCGGCCGCATAGGGATACGGAATCAGAACCGAGGGTATTTCATAATAAGCCAATTCCGTCAGAGTCGCGGCACCGGATCGGCAGACCGCCAGATCGGCCACGGCATAGGCGTATTGGACCTCGCCGCAAAAATCACGGAGAACCCCGGCCTCAGGATTCTTATCATACGCTGGCTTGACCAAGTCATAGTCCGCCGGACCGCTGATATGAAGGATCTGGATTCCCGAATCCGTGAATTCAGGAAGCGACGCAGCGACAAGCTCATTGATTCGGCGGGCTCCCTGACTTCCTCCCATGATCATCAGGGTTCTTTTTCCTGCTTGAAGGCCAAAGTAGGCAGCTCCCTCCTCGCGGGTTGGTTTTTTCGCCACGGCGGGCCGAAGAGGAGTGCCGACCACTTCCACCCGCTTACCCATGCCGAAGTAGGGAGCGCACTGCTGGAATCCGACCAGCACCGCAATCGAAAACCGGGCGTTGAGGCGGTTCGCTTTACCCGGGATGGCGTTGGACTCGTGAATAAAGGTGGGAAGGCCAGCGAGTCGCCCTGCGAGGAGAGGCGCCGTCGAAGTGAATCCCCCCATTCCGAGAACAGCATCCGCCTTGAACTCACGCAAAAGGCGTCGGCAGTCCCGAAGTGAACGGAGAAACCCAATCAGAAAGCCCGGCATCTTTAGCGAGAACAAACCCGGCATCGCCACTGAAGGCATCTTTTCAAATCGAAGGTGGGAATACCCCTCTGCCGCGAGTGCATCGATTTGTTTGCTGGAGATCAAAAGCAGGGCCTCTCCGCCCTGTCGGGTCCAGGACTCGGCCACGGCAATGCCGGGGAAGAGGTGCCCCCCGGTTCCCCCGCAGGCAATCACGAGGCGCTTTTCAGAAAAGTCGGACATTTAGAAATTATCGGATTTTGCGTTAATTAAGGTTAATTTCAACTAATAGAGACCCGAAGGATCAAGTTTTTGTGCCGGGCCGCCAACTCCCCCCGGAATAGGATGAGACTCGGCTTCTACTCGGAAACAACCACCCTCAGAGCCGCGGGGAGCACTTTGATGATCTGGGGTGTTTTCGCGACGACATCCCCATCGACCTGAATGTCGAGAATGGGGTTTGTGCGTATTTCCACTGTCTCAACCGTCCAATGGGTGACCGCCTGGGAGGCGTCGAGATCAGGATCATCCTCCTTCATGAGGCGATCCAGGCCGGTCATTTTCCCGGCCATCTGCACGATTCCCTCAATGCTGGCTTTCTTTAAAAGAAACACATCCAACTTCCCGTCATTCACATCGACTGAGGGAGCGAGAGTGAGCCGTCCAACTCCAACGGTCCCCGCATTGGCCACGACACAGGCAACGCCGCTTGAGCGAATGACTTCCCCGCCATCGAGAATGATCTCGTAGTCGGCCTCGGGGATCTCCTGGAGCATCTTGATTCCCGCCCAAACGTAGGCCCACTTGCCAAACTGATCTTTCAATTCGCGGGTTGCCTCCTGAACCACTCCCACTTCAATTCCACATCCAATCCGGAGTAGAAAGGGGTGCTCCCCCATCATTCCCACATCAATACGACGGGTCAGATAACGTTCCCCGCAGATCAAGTCGCAGGCTTTCTCAAGTTGAGTCGGAAGGCGCAACTCGGTCGCGACAAGGTTCCCGGTTCCGCCCCCGAGAATGAGCATCGGTGTATCGGTGCCGACAAGACCGGCCGCCACTTCCATGACGGTGCCATCGCCTCCGTAAACAGCGACCACGTTCGCGCCCGCCTTGACCGCCTTCCTGGCCAACTCCGAGCCGTCACCGGTTCCGTGAGTGATCGAGATATCCCATTTGATACCGGCATCCCGAAACGCCTGGTTTAAGATCGCCAGCAGCGGAATGCGACGCGAAGGAGCCGGATTCACGATAACGTGAACCGAAGCCGGCTTGTCCTGTTCGGTGATCTGTTCGGATTTACTTGCCATCCGCCTGGATTCTAGGCTGTTATTTCGGGATCGTCACATAGATTGTCCGGGGGAAGGGTCGCCAAAATCCGGTAGGCGGCCCGTTACGGTTTTGTCACCGCAGAGAACTTTCCATTCTTTAAAGCTCCCTGACTATTGGCCCATCCCAAGATTTGCCTCTCTGCGCCAAAACACCATGCCAACGATTCTGATCGTCGACGACGAAGAAGACATCCGTGAACTCATCGCGGTAAATCTGTTGCGCGAGGAGGACTACAAACTTCTGGAGGCCGTGAACGGGCTCGAAGCTCTGCATCTGGCGAAAACCCGCCGACCCGATGTGATCATTCTCGATCTCATGCTTCCTGAAATGGACGGACTGACTGTCTTTCGAAATTTGCGGGAGGACCCGCGCACAAAATCCACTCCGGTGATCATGCTCACGGCCCGCGGGCGCCTGGAGGAAAAGATTACCGGTCTCGAACTCGGGGCCGACGATTACCTCGCCAAACCCTTCAGCCCGAAAGAACTGATGTTGCGGGTGCGGAACCTCCTCCGACGAACCAACCCCAACCAGGGCGGTAGCGTCATCGAATCCGGACCGTTCAGCCTCGATAAGAATGCCTTGAAACTCCACCTGGAGGGCGAGGCTATTGACCTCACCGCCACTGAATTCAAGCTCCTGCTTTGCATGATCGAGTCACCCGGGATCACCCAGGAGAGAGGCGATCTTCTAAAAAAGGTCTGGGGTTACAGCGATCTCATTCAGACACGTACCCTCGATACCCATATCAAACGATTGCGGGAGAAGCTCGGTAATCACGGAAATTCTATCGAAACTGTTCGTGGTGTGGGGTATCGTTTCTTTGAGGCCTGAACGATTCAAGGTCCATCGGGAGGAAATTGTCACATTGCAGGAGATCTTCATCATCATTGCCCTTGGTGCCTCCGCCTTTTTTGCGGTGCGGTATTTCCAATTGACCCGAAGTATCGAGGACCTGGCACGTTCCCTCAGCAAAGGAGGTGTCGAAACACCCCTCGAAGTCCCAAGCGCAACCTCCGGGAGAGCCATCGGCCTTTTACGGCGGGCCGTTCTCAACTCAGTCGCTGAAGCCGCCCTCATCAGAGACTCGGAGCGCAGACAGCGGGAATTCCAGGAAGCACTCCTGAATGAAATCAAGGACGCCATCTTCATCCTGGATCGCAATCGCGAGATCCGCTTCCTGAACAAGGCTGCAACGATCCTTTTTCCCAGCGATCAACCCTACAAGGCGCGGGCATTTATCGATGTATGCAGGGATCACCGGGTTTATGACACGCTGGAACTGGCGGATGAGGTGGGAGCCAAAGTATCTGACCACATCACCCTGCGCATCACGGACAGTCAAACCGGCCGTCTGAAGGAAATCACGCTTCTTGTCGAAGCTGAACCCCTTTCGTTCGGACAAAGCAATCAGAACACCGGTGCGTGGATTCTGATGAAGGACATTTCCCGACAATTGGAAACCGAGCAGATACGACAGGATTTTGTCGCCAATGCGTCCCACGAGTTGAGAACCCCGCTCTCCATTATCAATGGTTATCTTGAGACGATGGATGATTCAGACGTCGATCTCAGTCAGGCAATCAATCGCCGGGCCATCCGAACCATGCGAAAGCACGGAGAACGGATCGCCCGAATTGTCGACGATATGCTGACCATCTCGAAACTTGAGAGCGCCAGTGATCTCCTCAATCTCGAACCCTTCGACCTTAGAGATTCGGTCGATGAAATGATTGGCCAGCTCATGCCCATCATTGAACAAAATCACGCACGGGTAAACGTCAACGCGGACCCCGCCTTTGGCTGGATCCTCGCGGGAGACCGTTTTTACTGGGATCAGATCTTCTTCAACCTCATTGAAAATGCGCTGAAACAGAATCCGGGGCCCGGACTCACCATCACTATTTCCTTCAGGGAGGATGGCGGACGTTACCTGATCTCGATCGCCGACAATGGGATTGGTATACCGGCTGCTGATATCCCCCTGGTCTTCAAGCGTTTCTACCGGGTCCAGAAACATCACGCCCAGACCCAGGTCAAAGGAACCGGGCTCGGGCTTTCAATTGTGAAACGGGCCGTTGAGGCCCATCACGGGCGAATAGAGGTCGACAGTCAACCAGGGGTAATGACCGTCTTCACCGTATCCGTTCCGCGGACCTGTCTCCGCATCCCGGACCAAATACCCGAGAAGGGATTACCCGAAAACGGGGCCAACTAGGGTTTCCGGGAGGAAAGGTTGACCCCATTCAGGCGCTCCCGGGTCAACGACGCGCATCCATCAGCCGCATGATGTAATAAAGCAGCTGCCCGATAGAGGCAATGGCAGCGACGGTATATGTCATTGCCGCCCAGAAAAGAGCGTTCTTCGCCTTATCGTGATCAAGATTCTGAAGTGATCCGGAATTATCAAGCCAGGCGAGCGCCCGCCGACTCGCATCAAATTCCACTGGAAGAGTAATCACTGAAAACAAGGTCGTTGTCGCGAAAAGCAGGACACCGACAAAGAGGACAGTCGTGTTGCCGGAACTCGCAAGGAAGAGGCCAGCCAGAAGGACCCAGTTCATGAATTTACTTGAAAGATTCACCACCGGAACCAGGGCCGATCGCAATTTCAAAGCCCCGTAGGCTTTCGCATGCTGAACCGCATGACCACACTCGTGAGCGGCGACTGCCGCTGCTGCCACGTTCGATTCATGAAAAACCACCTCACTCAAATTGACGGTCTTCTTCAGAGGATTGTAGTGATCGGTGAGCTGTCCCTGAGTCGAGATGACCTGGACATCGTTGATCCCGGAATCGCTTAGCATCTTCCGGGCGACCTGGGCTCCCGTCATCCCGATGGGCCGCTGCGAATACTCATTGAAGCGGCGCTGAAGCATCGAGCCAACCCACCGGCTCACGAGCATCGTGACCACCGTGATTATGATGTAAAAAAGATTACCTCCCTGTGCGAATTCGTTCATGGAATCGTTAGTGCTCCCGACATCACTTACGTTCAACAAAAACTTATGGATCAGTCAGGACAGACGGAAGAAGACACAAGCTCCACTTCCCCGCACAACCCCATCCCCCGCACGGCAATGGCCATCCGCCGCTGACAGGCGCGGATTCAACCCCACGGCGACTATCGAATTACAACCGGCCGTTCCCGCCATCCCCGACGAGCGCCCTCGAAATCGATCCAGCGCTGGGCTTCTTCAGCAGAACGGAAACCGGAGGCCGTTACCACGACATTCAAGCCCGTGTCCGGGGAAGCAAAAACTGAGGCCGGAATGCCGGCGCTGCCAAGCATGGAGGAAAGTTCGTTCGCATTTCCGGCACGACGGAACGCCCCGAACTGAACGCGATAGGGTGCTGCCGGAGACGCCTTTTGCAGTGTTGCAGGGGAAACGGCAGGTGACCGCGTTGAGGAATAATTGGCAGGAACACTCCCGGACGGCGGGCGGGTCGATGCGTTCAAGGGCATCAATTCAGGGGCACCCTGACCCGGCACGTTCGGCCGCGTCACCGATTGGCCGGAACTAGCCATCGGCCTGAAAAGGCGGAGGCCGCTTTTGCTCTTTGTCGAAACACCGGCACCAGCCGCGGCAACGACCGGCTGCGGGGCCGGTCTTCTTCCCGCAGGAACTCCATTCCCCTGAACCCGGGAAGCCGGGGGAGAAACCCGACCAATCACCATCATGGAACCGTGCACTACCGCCCGGGGAGATAAAAGAATGGCATTCGCAGCCGCCTCTGAAAGGTTGAGAAGTCGTCCGTCCTGACTTTTGCGATCATTGATCATGACATCGACCATTCGCCCCGTATCAAAATTCGCGACACGAACGAGCGTTCCGAAGGGCAGACTTGTATGCGCCGCGGTCAGAAGCCCTCTGTCATAGATGCCTCCGCTGGCGGTAGGTCGCCCGTGAAGATTGGGTGCATAGACCGCCAGTGGCCCGCTCTCGGATATCTGGGCCTTCGCCGGAATAACGTGACCAAGAGCCAGAAGGGACAGTATTAGGCAAAAGCAGCGCATAGCTCAACCTAATAATTTTAAACTAAAGTTCAATTTTAACAAATATTAATTTTAATATCGCTTCCCGGCCAAGGTTCAAAACGCGATTTTGCACAGTGAGACCTGCGAAGGCCCCTCGCCACACAACTCAGAAATTAATAAAAAACCCGTGGATCTCCTCGAGATCCACGGGTCTCAAAAGAACCCTCGAACTGAATCGAGGACCTAGGCTTCAGGCAAACAAGTCGAGAACCGGAACCCCTTTGTGAGCCACCGTAAACGGCCGCTTGCTCGGACTGTAGAGCACCTGATCGAGGGGAAGCCCGAGGGCGTGGGCGATGGTCGCATTGAAATCCTGGATCTTCACCGAGTTCTCGATCACGTTCTCTCCTCCTTCATCGGTCTTCCCGTAGGCAATCCCCCCCTTGATTCCTCCTCCTGCCAGTACAGAGCTGAAGGCTTTCGGGTAGTGATCGCGACCGGCATTCTGGTTGATCCGCGGAGTGCGCCCGAACTCTGTCGTCAGAACTACCACCGTATCTTCAAGTTTGCCACGCTTTTCAAGATCCGAGAGAAGCGCCGCCATTGCCTTATCGAGGACACCGCACTTTTCGGGAGCGGCGACAAAGACGTTGTTGTGCATGTCCCATCCGCCGTAGGAGACTTCCACCGCCCGCACATCATGCTCGATGAGGCGCCGCGCAAGCAGACAGCCCTGGCCGAACGCGTTATCACCGTAACGTTCGCGTGTGACTTTATCTTCTTCGCCCAGGTCAAAAGCGGCCAGATCGCGGCTTTGCATGATACGCACCGCATCATCATACATCTGTGTGTAGGCTCGAACCTGTTTCACATTATAACGCTCGTGAAACTCGGCATCGAACTCATTCGCCAAAGTCAGGCGCTGATCGAAGGTCTCCTTCTTCATTCCGCGAAGCTTCGAATTCTTCAGGCCGGCCTCGGGATCACTGATCGTCAGGGGCTCATACTGAGGTTCGAAGAATCCGCCGCCTCCATTGATCCTGCTGTCCCCGCCAATAAAAACCGACCCGGGAAGATTCGGGTTCATTCGCCCCTTGTACTTGAGCGACCAGGCGCCGATTCCGGGGTGACGGATCGTAGCCCCCTGATCGTAGCTGGTGTGCATCAGGTAGTTTCCCTGATCGTGAGCCCCTGCAGTTGACGTCAACGAACGAACGATGGCCAGCTTATCGGCCTGTGCGGCGAGCGAGGGAAGCAGGGCAGACAGCTTGATGTCGTCAACATTGGTGTCGATCGTTCTGGTGTCTCCGTTGTTTTCATGGCCCGGCTTGGTGTCAAACGTGTCGAGATGTGTCATCCCCCCGTTCATATAAAGATAGATCACATGCTTCGCCGCACCGACCCGCTCGGGAATTCCCAGATTCGGACCAAGGGCTGCGCCCGCCCGGGTCGTAAGTCCCAGAGCTCCCACCCCAAGGAAGGTCTTCGCGGTTCCTTCCATGAAGCGCCTGCGGCTCCATTCGTCTGATTTGAAGGTTGATTTCATATGATTGATTCTGGTTGATGCTGAAAGCGCGGTGTTAAAACGGAAATGCCTATTGAATAAAGATGAACTGCTGGGTATTCAGGAGGGCCCACACAATTCCGGGATAAGCGTCGTCTCCGTGCGCCTCGACTTCAGCCCGGGCAAGAGTCATTTCCCTCTCGTTGGGCTCACGGGTAAGCATGGCCTGGAAGATCATTCGGATCTTCTCGTCCGGATCTCCGGCCGCATGGATACGATTCCCGAAGACAGCAAAGCGGTTGGTGAGCGCTTCGACCATGGAACCGTTGAGAAGGTTCAGGGCCTGAGGAACCGAGGCATTGTTTGCGGCGTTCTCGATTACCTCACGATCCGACTGTCCGAACTCGCGGAGAAAATGACCACGCCTTGCAGGGGACTCCTGCTCTGAAGCACGTGCCATCTGACTGACGAGAGAGGTATAAACCTTGTAGTCCTGCTTTTGCCGTTCGACCCAGGCTTTGCGCTGCTTTTTATCCGCCAGTTCTACCGGGGGATCGCCAAATTCGGGCTTCGGAAGTTTAGTCAGAACCGCTCTTTCACCGGGCGCTTCCTTGGCCATGACCGGCTCACCATCCTGCATGCCCATTTCCATCTCAGTCATACCCATGGCAACAAGAAGATCACTTCCGTCCACCTTCTCTCCGACATTCTTGTATCCGATCTCGGCGACGACCTTTCTGGCTTCGTTGCGCAGTTTGTTCAGTTCGTCACGAAGCTGGGCAAAACGCTCCTTATCGCCAGCCTCCAGGGCTGCCGCACTGGCCTTTCTCGCCTTCTCTTCACGGGGACGGATTTTTTCATAAGCCTCGGCGATCTCATTCACCATGGCGATGTATTCCTCTTCGCTCCGTCCTTCGACGGCTTTGTAAATGCGGCGGATTTTTTCCACGGTCGCCAGCTGCTCGGCGACTTTTGGCCGATAACTGTCAGCCTCAGGAAGAGCAAGAGCGACGATGGAATCCCAGATCTGCTCCGCGCTCATGCGTCGCAGGAGAGGCCCGGCGAAGTAGTAGTGCTCACCCATCACCATTTCCTGATTGTTGGCGGCACGCTGATACGTCTTCGTGTTGTAGAGAACCTCCTGATATTTCCGCATATCAAAATTGAGGGTCTTCATCATCTCCTCAAGATAGGCGAGCAACTCCGGGTTGGAGACCGGTGTCTGTTCGGTGAGTTCATCGACCGGCTCGAACACGCCCTGCCCGAAAACCCGCTTCCAGAGCCGGTTGGCAATTACCCTGGTAAACGTCGGATTCTCCTTGGAAACCATCCAGTCGGCATAGGCTTCAATGGTGCTGTCATCAATCTTCTCGAGATCAATGTCTTTGCCGAACATCGTTCTAGCGCTGACCGACTGAAGCGGCTTGGCGTCGTCATACTGATAGTCATGCGGCAACTTCAGCGTCTTCTCCACCTCGGCCGCTTTGACATAACGCAGCGGGTTGTAGATCTCATTGATTGCATTGTTCGCATCCCTGCTTTGTTCATTAAACGCCTCGTAAGCGGCGATCGATTTTTTGGCAAGTGCCCGGAACTGCTCGTCGGTTACATTATACTGTTTCAGTTGGCGCTCATACTTCTCGCCTTCGGTGTAGCGCTTCAGCTCATCGACATTCCGGATCTGCGGGAACTTGGCATTCCCCACCATCTTTTCATGGAGCTTATTGCGCTCCTCTTTCTGCACGAGATTAAATGCCTGCCGATTCGGGGAATCGTAGCCGCGAGCGTCCATCCCGTAGGAGAAGGCCGCCATCTGGAAATAATCCATCTGGGTCCATTTATCGAAAGGATGGTTGTGGCACTGGGCGCACTCCAGCCGCGTTCCCAAAAATACCCGCACAGTGTTCGACATGTTGTCGAGCGGCATCCCACGATCCCGGATGTAGTAACCGACAGCCCCGTTCTCCCAAATCATCCCGCGGGCGGAGATCAACTCCCGCACAAACTGATCGTAGGGGACATTCTTTGTGATCGCCTCCTTGATCCAAAGCTGATAGGCGGCTTCGGCCTGTGTCGCCCCGATTCCAAGACCGGAATTGATTCGCAGAACATCCGCCCAGAAATTGTAGGCGTGGCTCATGTGCCCGTCACTCTCAAGGAGATCCGTGATGAGTTGTTCGCGCTTACGCTGATAAGTGGAGCCATGAAAATTCTCCGCCTCTTCAATCGTGGGCACCCGTCCGGCGATATCAAGGTAGGCCCTGCGAAAGAAGGTGGCGTCATCGATCGCCGCATTCGGTTTCTGCCCCTGCTTTTCTAGCATTCCCTCAACGAGGCGGTCCACCTCGGCCGCTGCCTTAACCACATCGAACTCTGCGGGCTTTTCAGAAGGTGCAGAGAACAAGGGACTTAGTGAAAGCAAAGAGGAGATTTGAATGAGGGCACGGAGCGGAATCGGTTTCATCGGGGTGATTTCATCGAAGAATACCCTGAAGCTCCTGAAAAGTTGCACTTCTTAATCAACACGATGACGCCATCCGTCTCCGGCCCGATGGAGTTTGCGTTAATCGAGGCCTACGAGGCTTCACCTTCAGACTCCTTCAGGGTCTCAATCATCTTGTCGATCTGCTCGAGATGCTTCAGGGGCAGTCGGCGGCGCTGATGTTTGTTCCAGAGGACCTCCCGGAATGACTCCATCACCTGGAGCGGAAGCATCTCGTGCTGGTTCCAAGCGGGATCGGATTTCAGAGTGGAGTAAAACACCCATCTTCCCGCGTGATGATTCGCCCGGTAGAAGATGGGCTCCCCGCTCTCGGTTCGGTCATGCCATTCGTGTTTCGTCATAGGGCGGAAAGGGCCTCCCGAAGCGTATCGATGCAACGCCGGTTCTGGGGCATCGTCCCCACAGAGATGCGAACCCACTCGGGAAGTTTGTAGGCCCTCATTGCTCGAATGATAACCCCCTTCTTCAGCATTGCCGAGAAAACAGCGTCTCCGTCCCCCACTTTCACCAGGACGAAATTGGCGAAACTCGGCACATACTCCAGGCCCATTTCGGAAAAGGACTGCTGGAGAAAGGCAAGCCCCTCATCGTTGAGGTCTCTGGTGCGCTGCTGGTGCTCATCATCACCCAACCCGGCAATGGCACCGGCCTGAGCGATCGAATTGGTATTGAAGGGCTGGCGGCACTTGTGGAGAACCTTTGCAATTTCGGGAGTGGTGAGCCCGTAGCCGATACGCAGGCCGGCAAGTCCCTGAATCTTCGAGAAAGTTCGCATGACAACCACATTCCGACCCTCCCGGATGTACTTGAGCGTGTCCGGCGCGCCGTGGACAAATTCAAAATAGGCTTCATCGAAGATCACCATGACATGGTTCGGAACACGATCCATGAAGCGATCAATCGCCTCCTGACCCACCATGGTCCCTGTCGGATTATTGGGATTGGCGATGAAAATCATCCGGGTCTTGGAATTTATCGCCGCAGCCATGGCATCGAGATCGTGAACAAACCCCGGATCAGGCACCTCAATCGTCTCCGCCCCGAAAAGCGTAGCCATCAGTTTGTAGACGACAAAGGCGTGTTCGGCGGCAATGACATTGTCTCCGGGACTGAGAAATCCGTGCCCCACCAGTTCGATGATCTCGTTGGAACCATTGCTGATCACGACGTTCTCGCGCTCAAAGGCGAACTTTTCTGCAATCGCGGTCCTGAGGCGGTATCCCCCGCCATCCGGGTAAATGTGAACCTTCTCTGCCTCGGCCTTCATCGCCTCGACCGCCTTCGGTGACGGCCCCAGCGGATTCTCGTTGGAGGCGAGCTTGATAATATCGGAAGGATCCAAACCCTGCTCGCGGGCCGTTTCTTCAATCGGCTTCCCCGGATCATAGACAACCAAATCCTCCAACCAGGGATGCGCTTCTTTAATAATCGATGACATATAATTTTTACCTGAATCGTATAATGAAAAACTCAACGCTTTGGCGCCAAATAGCCCGTATCTTATAGGGATACGCTGATCGCTGAACTGGCGGCCCGTGCCTTTTCCCGGGCTTCCTCAATCGTGGCCCCCCGGGCGATAGCCACCCCCATACGCCGCTTCCCGCTAACCTTCGGTTTCCCGAAGAGGCGGATCTGAGTATCCGGTTCACGCAGAGCTTCTTCAAGATTGCCGTACGTGATCGAATCTGAATCACCCTCAACCAGCAGCACGGCGGAGGCAGATGGCCCGTGCTGGTGAATGTTGGAGACAGGAAGCCCCAGTATGGCGCGGGCATGAAGAGCGAACTGGGAAAGGTCCTGGGAGATCAAGGTGACCATTCCAGTATCATGCGGACGGGGTGATACTTCGGAGAAAATGATGTCATCCCCTTTTACAAAAAGCTCTACCCCGAAGATCCCCCTCCCGCCGAGGCTTTCGGTCACGGCGCGGGCATATTCCTGAGCCTTCGCACGCGCCACGGGGCTCATGGGCTGTGGCTGCCAGCTCTCCCGGTAGTCTCCATCGATTTGAATATGACCAATCGGCTCACAAAACGAGGTGCCACCGGCGTGGCGGATGGTGAGTTGGGTGATCTCGTAGTCGAAATCAACGAACCCCTCTACGATTACCTTTCCCTTTCCGGCGCGCCCACCCTCCTGGGCATAACGCCAGGCGGCATCGATTTGATCCTCCGTTTTGACGGTGCTCTGCCCCTTCCCGGAAGAACTCATGATTGGCTTCACCACAAGGGGTAACCCGATCTCCGCAACGGCTGAACGATATTCCTCCTCGGTGGCCGCAAATCGATAGGGAGAAGTGGCAAGTCCCAGTTCCTCGGCGGCAAGACGTCTGATGCCCTCCCGGTTCATCGTCAGCTGGGTGGCCCGGGCCGTGGGAATCACCGTCGTGACCCCTTCACGTTCCAGTTCAGCGAGGGTATCCGTCGCAATCGCCTCCACCTCAGGGACAACGAGATGAGGCTTTTCGAGTTCGATGACCTTTCGCAGGGCGGTTCCATCGAGCATGGAAAGGACATGGGAACGGTCGGCCACCTGCATCGCGGGCGCGTTCGCATAGCTATCAACTGCAATGACTTCCACTCCGTATCGTTGCAGTTCGATCACGACTTCTTTGCCCAACTCTCCCGCCCCGCATAACATGACGCGGGTCGCTTGAGGGGTGAACGGAGTTCCAATGCTTGCCATGCAGGCAACCTTAGAGATAAAATGCATTTTCCAAAGGGAAAATTCCCTGCTCCTTCCGATCCATGTCCACCCTTTCGCAATGGCTTCTCCTCTCCCGGATCCACTGGCGAATGCTACGGGTCAAGACCGCCGTCGCCGCCGGCAGGTCCCTATTGATGACACTGACGATCACCGGATTCCTGATCGGGTATATGATTGCCGCCTACTGGCTCTTCCGTGAAGGACTGGAATATGTGGGAACGCTTCCGGCAGCGGGCGCACTTCTGAGCGACCGTCTTATCTACGTCATGTTCTTTTGCTTCATGATGATGCTGGTCTTTTCGGTGGCGGTGACCGCTTACATTTCGCTCTATCGAAACCGGGATACCCGCTGGCTGCTAACTCTGCCGCTCTCCCACCGGACCATCTTTCTTTGGAAATGTTTTGAGGCGGCTGCTTTTTCGAGTTGGGGGCTCATTTTTATCCTGACACCGCTCCTCCTCGCGTTTGCCGGGATGCGAGGCGTCACCCCCGATTTTTTCTTCAAGACAGCCCTTGTCCTCCTTCTCTTCCTGATCATCGCCAGCGCTTCAGGCTCGCTGCTCCTCATTACGGCGGTTCGATGGCTCAACCGGAGGCAAATCGCCATCGGCATGGTATTGATCGGGCTGTTTCTGGCGGGAACGGCCCTCCACTCCGGGCTCAAGGACAGAAAGATCGTTCAAGACAGCGGCCTGAGCGCCGCACTGACCTTTCAGAGAGTGCTTCATCATACAGGAGTCGCCGTCAATCGGGGCAGTCCAAGCACCTGGATCGCCGGAGCCATCGTGGACTGGAGCCGTCCTTACCGGCATTTCGGCTCCTTTCTTTACCCGTCACTGCTATTGAGCCATGCGTTAATGGCCGTTCTCCTGCTCTCTCTGGCCGGCGACCGCTGGTTCTATCAGTCCTGGAATCAGTCGCTCCAACAATCCGCCTTTTCGGCACTCAGGAAAAACAAGACTCACCCGGAGTCCAGGACACGGGCCAATCCCCACTACCCGCGGCCGTCCATCCTTGGCAGAATCATCGGCCGCCCCCTGGCCGCCATTTCAAAGAAGGATTTTCTCACTTTCATCCGTGAACCCGCCCAATGGGTCCAGTTCTCGCTCGTCTTCGGCCTCCTTGCGATCTACTCCAGCGGTCTCCGCCAAATGAATGGAGAAATGACCCAACCACGGGACTTGTATCTGGTCGCCTTTCTCAATCTGGCCGTCTGCGCCCTCGCCCTCTCCACACTGACGACCCGATTTGTATTCCCGCAGTTCAGCCTTGAGGGGCGCAGACTTTGGATTCTCGCCATGTCGCCGCTGAAATTGCCCTCGATCATCACTCAAAAATTCGTCACCAGCACCCTCTTCAGCAGTCTCATTGTCGCGATGATTCTCTTCATCGGCGGGTACAACCTGCAACTCGGGTTCAACGATTCGGCCTTCTTTGCCGTCGCCGTCGTCTTACTTTCTTTCGGCCTCAATGGCCTTGCCGTGGGGCTGGGCGTAATCTTTCCCAACCTCCGGGAGTCGAATGCCGCGAAAATCGTGAGCGGTTTCGGCGGCACCCTCTGCCTGGTCGGAAGCTTCATCTACATTCTGATTTTCATCCTGCTTCTCGCCTACCTGCGTTGGGATATTTTTAAGAATAATTCCGTCGATCCCCTCTGGTACCGGACCCCTTCAGGTGCCGCCGGCTTGATATTGCTTGGATTTCTAACTTTTATCACAACCGCAGGACCTTTATTTTTTTCAAAAAAGAAGCTAAAAAGACTGGAAATTCTAGCGAATATATAATATTAATAGGAGTTAACTAAATTTTAACATCCACTCCTATGCCCGCAGTAGCTGAAATTAAACCGTTGTTTTTCGATGATGAGGCCGGCAACGACTTCGACATCCATTTTGATCCCAAACAGTTTCAAGCGGTAACTCCCTACAGCGACGATCTCGATGATGAATACCAGCAGGCGCAGGATCAGCTCCGCCAGCTGCGGCAGCAGGAGGAGCAAATCAAACGCCAGGCGGCGGAACTTGAAGAACTGACCAAGAAGGAACAGCTCTTCAAGAGTGGTCGTGTCGATGTGTGTGAGGAACTCGCACGGGTTCTCTCGTTACTCGATCACGAGGCAACCGAAGCCCAGCGCATAGCCGAAGAGTGCGGAGCCGCGCACGAAAGACTTGAAGGTCACCTAGCTACCATCAATTCTCTCCGCCCCGAAATGTGGAGCCGGGCCGATCGCAAGGCGGAACTTTCCAGAGCTCTTGGCTATATCGAGTCCGCGGAAGATGAAATCGACAAGATCCAGCCCATGGTCAATGCACTTGGTAAAAAGGGCGGGATCTTTAATCTGAAAGGTGGCCTCATCTCGCGGGGCCCCGGAGCAGCGTCAACCTCTACGCAGGGCGATTTCCTCTACTGGTTGAAGAGCGGCTTTGCCTTCTCCCTTCCCTTCGTCGGTTTTGCCGTCATCGCTCTCATTGCGGTTCTTTTCTTCTGAACGGAGGCTTGGTGTCCATTTATTAATACCGGGGTGCTGCGCGCCTTCCCCGTAGATGTGAACTCGTGCCTGTATCCTTTCTCTTCATGAATCCATTCTCCTCAAAACCGAAGAATCGTCGCTGCCATCACCGGGCAAAAAAAGCGGATGACGCATGGAAAACGCCCCCAATAGCCGGAACCTCATCTTCAAAATCCCCAAAAAGGGGCGCAAAGCTCGATGAACAAGCATTCCAGTTAAATGCAAAAATTGGTGCCCTGGAATCCTTTATCGCAAAGAAGGCCCATGCTGAGATCAGCAGGATCCAGATGAAGCGCGAAAACATCCTCCCGCCGCCCGACAAATCAGTCAGGCGTAATTCATCCAAAAAGGAACTCTCCCACGCCGAGCGTCGGCGCTACCATGCGCAGCGCAGCCGCAATGGAATTCAGTTCCTCGTTCTATTCTGTTTAGCCTGTGCCATCGCCTGGTGGCTTATCTTTTCAGGGGTGTGACGTTTTCGCGGTTCCTCGTCCAAGCACGAAAAAGCCCAAGGGCAACCAGACCGGTGGCTCCCAGTTGATAGCCCGTAAGGCCACCGACTAATTCCGGCGTGTCGCGGTGAAACTCGTGCCAGAATCGGAAGCAGCCGTAGGAAATCAGGTAGAGATGAAACAGCTGCCCTTTTAACAGGGCCTTTCGTTGTTCTCTCCGCAATACGACAGGCAGGATGGCGACGACAAAGAAGAGATTGAACCCGATTTCTAATGGGACTGCAGGCCAGCGGTTGAGACCATCCGCTCCCATCACGGAAATCGGCGAATCGGGGCTACAAATCTTACCGGGGCAACAACCATAGCGAAGACATCCAAGTCGCCCCGCCGCAATTGCCAGCGGAACGCCGAGGGCGAACCAGTCCCCGGTCGGCTCCCGATGCCCGATCAGACGTTTGGCGATTTCGACGCCGGCATAGCCGCCAAGAAGAGCCCCTACGATTGTCTTTCCGGACGCGGCAATAATATACCACTGAGGGTGGCTGAAAACCCGTTCCCACTCGGCAATCAAAAAGAGGACTTTAGCCCCGGTGTAGGCACCGACCAAGGCTCCCACAAAAATGGAGAACGACTCCGGCGTCATCCGAAACCGGCGAGCCCAGAACGATCCGCCGATAATGAGGCAGGCAAGGGTAATCACACCATAAAGCCAACCGGACTCGATCTGCCTTTCCCAGCCCGACATCAACTCCTGCGGTAGGCGATCGCACCGCCGTTGAGATAGTAGCGACAGAAGGAATCAAGCTTCCCATCCGGCCGGATTACGTGCGTGCAACATCGATCGATCCGATCTTCATCCCAATCCTCTCCGTCCATGAAGGGTTTGATAAAGAGGCGGAAGGTGTTCCTCTCATCGAGTTCCAGTTCGTGAAGAAGCTTCCCGAGCGGCTCTGATTCACAACCACATTTGATCAGGTCCTCAAGCCGGTAGCGAACTCGGTCGCTAAGGAAACCCTGGAGAGTGCCGAAATCAACGAAGTCACTGATCGAGCGAATCTCCCCTTCCAATTTCAACAGATACCCGATCGTGGCACAGTTCGGGTCTCCACAAGGCAAGGGTGTGAAATCATCGAATGAGGCCCCTCCTTTGGACTGCTCGACAAGCCCGAGGATGATGTCAGCCGTGTTGAGTTGGCGATCACCCGGCGAGTCTCCGAATGTTCGCCCGCTCCCGAACATGGGCTGGAACGCGACACCCCTGACATGATCATATTTCAACCCGAACTCGACCGTCTCCCAGAGGTGGTTCAGATTCTCGGGTATCACCGTCATCGCAAGGGTCATTGGGATCCCGAGTTCACCGGCACGTTCGATTGCCCGTATCTTGAGGTCTCCGAGGTTAGCCCCCCGCAGCTTCTTCTCAGCCTCACGGCCCGGTCCGTCATATTGAAGATAAAACTGAAAATGCCCGTAATGGATCAGGTCCCCGAGTTCGCGGGCAAAGATTTCGTCCTTGGCCAATCGGACTCCGTTTGAGTTCACGAGCACGTAATCGATTTCAGGATTTTCCTGACACCACCGGACCAGTTCAAAAAACCGGGGATGCAGGGTAGGCTCTCCCCCCGAGAGTTGCAGAATCTCGATCTTCCCTTTCCGGTCAATGACTCCCTGGATGCGCTCTTTCAGCTCTTCAAGTGGCACGGCATCCACTTTTTCACCCGCGCCGTGGGGCGAATCCGCAAAGCAGGTCGGACAGGAGAGGTTGCACGAATCAACAATCTCAATCAGAGCCAGACAAGTGGACATCACCTCTACCGGATTTGTCAACGGAAGGGGGCGCAGGGCGTTATTCCCGAGGAATCCGATTCTCCCCCCTGCCGCCGGGTTCGCGCATCCGCAACCTGCACCGCAAGCGGATGGCTCGACCTCACGCTGGCCTTGCGAAAGCCAGTAGAAACGAGCATCCGAACTGATCTTGACCTCCTTGATTCCACAAACCTGACAATTCTTTACAAGCCAGACTTCATCCGATTTTCCCGCGGGACGTTTCACCACATCGGCTGGAACCTTCACGCGGCAATGCGGACAGAAACTCGTCGTTCCTTTGAGCCGGATATCATCGGCATGAAGAACAGGAGAACTCCTCTTCACAGCGAATCCCCCATCATCGTGATCCCGCAGCAACCGGCTGTGGCAATGGCGAAGTAGGCTACCCCGACGCCAAGGAAACTCAGTATCGCGACAAACCATTTCAGAAAAGCAGGATCCCCGGTCGCACGATAGACGTGTCTTCCCACACAGCCCGCGGACAACAATGAACCGAAGCCGATCAAAACCAGAACGAGGGTAAGCAACGACTCGACTCCGGAATTACTCCCGCTCGCGATGCCAGCGATCAGGATCGCATACCCGAGAACCGCCGGAGAAAGACAAATGAGAAAAGAACGCATGCCCGCTAGGATTACACTGAACAGGATCGAAGGGCAAGTATTGAACCTCGTGAAGGAGGGACATTCAGGATGAATTCGGCGGTCTTTTTGCCGGATAGGAATAACCGCCGGATTACCCCCCGGAACTCTTTCTTTCGTCCAGGCGCCCGGAAGCATAGGCCTCAAAGACACGGCGAATTTCGTCGCGCACCCTTCGAAAGACGACCAGTTGAACTTCCTCGCTTCCCACTGCGAGAGCAGGGTCATCAAATCCCCAATGGTGCCGGTTCACCCGTCCGGGAAAGATCGGGCAGGCCTGATCCGCATTGCCGCAGACAGTAATCACGGTGTCCAGTTCCTGATTGAGAAACTCATCGAGGTGCTTCGAGCGATGGTTGCTGATGTCGATTCCGATCTCCTCCATTACGCGGATGGCGAGCGGGTGAACGTATCCCGCCGGTTTAGAGCCCGCGCTTGCGACGAGGTAGCGGTCGTCCAGTGCCGCACGCAAGATACCCTCCGCGAGGTGGGAGCGACAGGAGTTGCCGGTGCAGAGAATGAGGATCGTTGGAGTCATCGTTTGTATCAAAGGATTAGTTCCCAAACCATCCCCGGGTTCGCCGGCATACGCGGACAAGAAAAAGCATCAGGGGAACCTCGATCAATACTCCGACCACCGTCGCCAGTGCGGCCCCTGAACTCAAACCGAAGAGCATGACAGCCGTGGCAATGGCGACCTCGAAGTGGTTCGACGCTCCTATCATCGCGGAAGGTGCCGCATCCTCATAGGAAAACTTCAGCCACTTCGCGAGGACATAGGTGATGCCGAAAATCAGAAGCGTCTGGATCGAAAGAGGGATGGCGATCCACAGAATGGTGAGCGGGTTTGCCATGATGGTCTCGCCTTTAAAGCTGAAGAGAAGCACCAGTGTGGCAAGCAGGGCGATGATAGAGACAGGGGTGAGAAGATGGAGAAATTTCCGGGTGAACCAATCGATCCCCTTCGTTTTAATGATCCATACCCTGGAGTAATATCCGGCGGCCAGCGGAAGCGCCACGTAGACCCCGACGGAAAGCAGCAGCGCCTGCCACGGCACGGGCATCTGATTGACCCCGAGGAGCCACCCGCCGAGGAGGCCATAGAGAAAAAGCATGGTCAGTGAATTGATCGCAACCATCACGAGAGTAAGCCCCTGATTGCCTTTGGCTAGATGACTCCAGACCAGCACCATCGCAGTGCAGGGAGCAATACCCAGAAGGATGGCACCGGCGATGTAGGAACGATAGAGTTCCACCTCGGTGCCGTCTTTGACGATTTCCGTTCCGGGAATGAGATCCTTGAAAATGCCACCCAGGAACAAGGTCGCGATTCCGAGCATAGTGAAGGGCTTAAGCCCCCAGTTGACGATCAACGTCAGCAGAACTGGCTTTGGGCTGCGGCCCGCCTTGACGACTTCGCTAAAGTCAATCTTCACCATGATGGGGTACATCATGAAAAAGAGGCAGATCGCGATGGGAATGGAAACAACCGGAGCGCCGTTCACGAAGATCGCCATGCCGTCGAGCGTCTTTGCAAGATCAGGCGCAAGCTTGCCTAATCCGATGCCGGCGAGGATGCAAAGGCCAACCCAGAGCGTGAGGTGGCGCTCGAAGAAGCTCATGGATTTTGAGGGATCGCTCATCATGAGGAAATTGAATCGAGAAGGATAGGGTAAATGATCTGGACTCTGCCCGAATATTCAGTCCTGGTCAAAGAGTGCTACCTCACCCTGCTTACCGACAGATGGCTCTTTCCAGATGAGTAGGCGCAACGCGTTCAGAACAACCACAATGGTGCTGCCTTCGTGAAGAACCACCGCGAGACTGAGAGGGATCACCCCGAATAACGAGGCGATCACGAGAAGGGCAATCACTCCAAGTGCGATGACAAGATTCTGTCGGATGATACGGGAGCTGGCCCGGCTCAATCCGATCGCAAAAGGGAGCTTCCCGAGATCGTCACCCATGAGGACGACGTCGGCCGTTTCCAGCGCGACAGCCGTGCCCCCGGCCCCCATCGCGACCCCCACGGTGGCTGCGGCCAGGGCGGGAGCATCGTTGACTCCGTCACCAATCATGGCAATGACACCATGCCCCTGCTCCAACTCATGAACCAGCTTGAGCTTGTTGCCCGGCATTAGCTCAGCATAGACGCTGGTGATTCCGATTTGCTCGGCAACCCGTCGGGCGACCGATGCGTTATCTCCCGTGAGCATGACGAGTCGCTTGATACCCCGGGCCCTCAATCTCTCTATCACGTCTTTCACACCGGGTCTCGGTTCATCGGCAAGAGCGATAATACCGATAAACTTCCCTGCGAGACGAACAATCACCGTAGTCTGCCCCTCGCCCTCAAGACTGGCTATTGCCCCGGCAAGGGCTTTCCCCTTTTCCGCAGCCGGATCCCCGGCGAAGGCCCGGAGTGCGCCTACGAGGACTTCACTCCCATCCACCCGCGCCTGGATGCCTTTTCCGGCAAGGTTTTCTATCTCGGTTGCACCGGGAAAATCAATCTTTCTCATCTTCGCCGCCTCAACAATGGCCTCCGCCAACGGATGGCTCGATTGCTCCTCGACGGACGCAGCAATACGGAGGACAGCTGCTTCCGTCGTGCCTTCCAATCCGACAACCGAAGTCACCGAGAAGCGCCCCGTCGTAAGTGTCCCCGTCTTGTCCAGGGCAAGGGTGTTAAGCCTTCCCAAATTCTCCAGGTGAATCCCCCCTTTGATGAGAACCCCGCGACGCGCTGCCTGGGCAATTCCGGCAAGGACCGCGGCAGGAGTTCCGATCGCCAGAGCACAGGGAGAGGCTGCCACCAGCAGAAGCATTCCCCGGTAGAACGACTCACTCCAGGACCAGTCATAGCCCAGGGGCAATATCACGATGACGAGGAGTGTGCAGATCAGCACCGCCGGGACAAAACGCAGCGCAAAGGTTTCTGTAAAACGCTGGGCCGGACTCTTCTGATGTTGTGCCTCAGCGACAAGTTGCATAACGCGGGAGAGGGTGTTGTCGCGAGCCAATCGGGTCATTCGGACATCCAGGGCGTTGTCCTGATTTATCGTTCCGGCAAAAACCTCGTCGCCGGGCTTGCGGTTCACCGGCACGCTCTCCCCGGTGATGGCACTCTGGTCGATGCTGCTTTCACCTGCAATGATTTCGCCATCAACGGGCACACGCTCACCCGGCTTGACGAGAACTATTTCGCCGATGACCAGCGACTCCACGGAAACCTCCTCAAGCCCGCCACCTCTTTTCACAAAGGCGGTGCGGGGCATCATCTTGCCAAGCGAGCCAACCGCGTTGCGAGCCCGGTCCATCGCATAGTGCTCCCCGGCATGACCCAACGAAAAAAGAAAAAGGAGGAAGGCACCCTCGGCCCACTCGCCGAGGATCGCTGCTCCGGAGGCTGCCGCGATCATCAACAAATCGATATCGAACTTCCCGCGCAGCAGCGCCGGGAGCGCCTCACGCGCGACATCGTAGCCCCCGGCCAGATACGAAAGCAAATAAAAGGCCAGAGCAATCGATGCAGGAAGGCCGAAAAATCGCTCACCGAAAAATCCGAAAATCAAAGCCAGACCCGCCACCCCCACCGTGAGGATCGCCCAGTTTTCTTGAATCCGGTGGGGCAGGAATTTTGGTGCAAATCCATGGTCATGGTCAGATTCCTCTTCAACCGATACCGACTTCGCTGAAGAGTCATGCTCAGTCATGATCGACCCTCTGCTTGACGTGCAGCTTGCAAGGCGAAGTCCCGGAGTTGGATGGCAGAAGAGCCACCGGAAGAGCGCTCGATTTCCCGGCCCCCGACAAAAACCGCGAAGGTCGGAATCGAGCGTATCCTCATGCTGCCTGCGATGCCCGGCTGCGTCTCGGTGTTTACTTTCGCGACAAGCAACTCTCCGGCGGCAAGACCGGCGAGCTTCGTAACCTCCGGTGCGACCATCCGGCATGGTCCGCACCACGGAGCCCAGAAATCCACCAGCACCGGGAGGGAGGCGCTGCGGACGAGTGCGGTGAAGGCAGCCGAGGAATCGATCTCAACCGGCAGCGCGGGATGAGGCAAAGCCGTTTTGCAGCTCCCGCACTTACCTTTCAAATGGAGCCGGGCAAAGGGAATGCGATTGGCCTGCTGACACTTCGGGCAGGCGAGGTGAATTCCTTGTTCATCGGCATCGAGGTGATCGGCACTCATACTAGAATTTTGTCAGCGCGATTTGGAAATCGGAAGAAGCGAGCCGGGCAAGAGCATCTGGACCAACCGGTTCCTGCGCTTGCCAGGGAAGCCAGGCGGTGCGGGCGGCGAATTTGCCGACCACTTCGGTGAGATAACGATGTTCGGATTGCTCGCGACGCTGCAGAAGGGGATCGCATGAGCCGCAGCCGAGCAGGCTCTGATTGATCACCCAGGCAAAGGGTTCGATGCGGGCGCGGCGCAAATCTTCCTGCAACTCAGCCGCCTCATGCACGGGAGTGGCCTCGGGCAGGGTGACGAGAAGGATGCGAGTGTAGGCGGGATCGCGGAGCCGCTCGAGCAGTCGCATGACGGACTCAGGTTGGGAACTGCGCGCTTGACGCTCAAGTTCACGCTGATAGGCCTCGCTCGCATCGAGGAGCAGGAGAGTGTGCCCCGTCGGCGCGGTGTCGAGGACAACAAAGCCATCTTTGCCTCTATCCACCTCACGGGCAAAGGCGCGGAAGACGGCGATTTCTTCGGTGCAGGGAGAGCGCAGGTCTTCCTCAAGCAGGGAGCGGCCGGCCTCGTCCATCATCGCCCCCTGAGCGCTCATCACTTCCGTCTGATAGGCTGCGGTCTCGGCAGCGGGATCGATGCGGCTTAGGGTTAGGTTCTCCATTTTCCCGTCGAGAGTCTGCGCGAGGTGGGCGGCCGGATCAGTCGTACTGAGGTGGACGGCATGTCCGCGCCTGGCGAGGATTACGGCAATGGCGGCTGCGACGGTGGTTTTTCCGACTCCGCCTTTTCCCATCGTCATGACGACGCCTTTGCCATGGCTCTCGATTGAGGCGATAAGGTCATCGAGACTTTCCATTTCGGGTGCCGACCAATCGTCGAGGGCGGGCAGATCGATCCCCGAGGCGGCGCTTCCGTCGAGGAGTAATCGCAATCCCTCGAGCCCGAGAATATTGACGGGGCGTAACGGCACCGCAAAGGTCGGAAGGCTCCTGACAAAGGCGGAAGCGCCAGCAAGCGCGGAGCTGCCGCGCTGTTGCATCGCGAGGGCGGTCACATCCTCCGGGCAGAGAGTTTCGAACAATCCGTTGATGACGAGTTGCTGGTTGCTCACCCCGAGGGCGCGGAGTTCGTGCGAGGTTCGTTCGGCTTCCCTGAGGGAGGCCCTCTGGGGTCTGCTGACGAGCACCAGAGTGGTGGCAGAAGCATCGCTGAGAGTCGCGACGGTCGCCTCATAGACGGCCCGCTGCTTTTCCAGTCCGGCGAGGGGGCCGAGGCAGGATGTCCCGCTTGTGCTCTGGTCGAGAAATTGATCCCAGGCCTTGGCAAGGCTCATGAGTCGGAGGGTGTGGCCGGTGGGGGCGGTGTCGAAGACGATGTGGTCATAGTCACGGGAAGCGGCGGCATCGCCAATGAGACCGGAAAATTCGTCAAATGCCGCGATCTCGACAGTGCAGGATCCGGAGAGTTGCTCTTCCATGCTGCGCAACGCGGACTCGGGCAGCAGTCCCCGCATCGGACCGATGAGGCGCTCGCGATAGGCGGCGGCCGCCTCGACCGGATTGATATTCAGCGCGTCAAGGCCTGGGGCGCCGGGGACGGGAGTGGGTCTATTCGTAAGCCGGGTCTCGAGCACTTCATCGAGATTCGACGCCGGGTCGGTGCTGACGAGGAGAACCCGGCGACCCGCCGCCGTCAGCTTCAGAGCGGTGGCGCAAGAGAGGGATGTCTTGCCCACACCGCCTTTTCCGGTGAAGAAAAGGAACCGGGTCGCTGAGTCGGGATCTACCGTGTAGGGCGCCAGATTCATGATGACACCTCTGCCTCGTCCTTCGCGGCGGCATACCAGGCAGGGCGCTCCTCTCGGGTAGGGTAGCGGCCCTTCGAATGAAGCTCGCCGTCCCAGAAAATAAATGGCAGGGCTTCGGCTCCGTCGCTTTCAAGGAGGGATTTCACTGCGGCATTCCGGACAAACTCCATCGGTTGTTGCCCCAGATTGAATCGTTCCACCTTGATGCCATTGGATTGAAACATTGATAGCATCGTCGCAAAGCTCACGAGGTCGGGATCGATGTCGGTGCCGCAGATGCCGGTCGAGCAGCACATGGGCGGGTCGTAGACTTGGATGGTTTTCATGGAGTTCGGGAATCAGGGTATCAGAGGCGCGGCAAATTAACTATGGGTTCAAGACCCACTGGCTCCTCCGCAGGAATCAACCACTTTACTTGGCGCTTTCACCAAGTAAAGAACTGCCTCAACGCTTATTCTGCGTCATGGTGGTCACTTTTTGTTCTTCGAAGGCGCAAGCGAGTCCACGCACTCAAGAAAATTCCGGAGACAGGGGCAGCGGAGGCGGTAGTAAACATTGAGCCCGCGTTTTTCCATTTCGAGCAGACCCGCCTCGCGCATCACAGTGAGATGCTTCGAAACTGTGGAAATATCGCTCCCCACGAGATCGCGAAGGTCACAGACACATAACTCGCCGCGCTGAAGCGCCTCGGCAATGACAAGCCGCGACGGATGGGCAAGGGCTTTGATGACGGCAACGCGGCGTTCGGTTCGGGCTGATACTCCGGTAGCCATGCGGTAATTTAGGACTCCTCTTCCCTTACCCCGTTCTTGACTTCAAACTCGCGACACCAGCCCTTGATCTCTAGGTCATTGAAGATCTTGCCCATGACCCGACGGAGTAGTCCTTTGAGATTTGCATTTTCCAACTCGGCAAGGCTCCGAACTGCCGCTTCCTTGTAGGTTTCAAGCAGGAGCATGCACTTGTCATCGGCCTCAAGTTCGTGGGCAAGGCTGCGGATCTTGTGAATCTCGACGCCAGCGAGGTCCTCATGACTCCAGAGAGAATCAAGAACCGCCCTGTCATCTCCTTTCGCCCGCTCACGAGCCACCGCCAACAGGACACTGGGGCGCATGCGCTCCAGTTCGTTATCCCCTGCGTCGGCACCGAGATCATCCATGTCGTCGCGGATCTGATAGGCGATTCCGAGATTCTCCGAATATTGCTCGAGTACCCCTGCCACTTCATCGAGTTTCCCCGCATAGGCGGCACCCAGTTTCAGTGCAACCTCAAAGGCCGGCGCCGTCTTCTGACGGAAGATTTCGAGAACCTGCTTCGAATCGAGCGGCTCAGGTTTGCGAGCCCAGACGAGTTCGGCACCCTGACCGCGACACAATTCCCGTTGACCCCGGGCGGAAATAAGCAACATCTGCGTCTTCCTCGCATCGGCCGCTTCGCTTTCGCCAATGAGCCGATACCCCTCACCGATCAACAAATCTCCCGCGTTCAGTGCCACCGCCACTCCATGCTCAGCATTCAGAGTCGGCTGGTCGTAGCGACCGTGGTCCTCATCCTCAATATCGTCGTGGATGAGCGAGGCTTTGTGAAACAGCTCGGTCGCAAAAGCAATCTTCTTGATGTCATCCGGCATCGGCTGCCCGCGATCCTCGCGCAGCGCCTCGTACGCTGCCACGGTGAGAAAAGGACGCCAGCGTTTCCCGTCACGGGCGAGCCATTCGCGGGCGATCTCCTCCTGTCGTCCCTCTATCGGCCCCATGACGGAAGCAATGCCTTCAGGAGTAAACCAGCCCTTCACCTCCTCATGCAGCGCGGTGAGGTCGAGACGGCGGGTATTGTCCTCGCTGGTGAGGTGAAGATACTCCCAGACCCAGTCGATATCGACGGTCGTGTTGATACAGTCGTCCTGTAGCAAAGGCACGGCGATGGAGGGTATTGCGGCGGCTTCCACGTAGGGAAAAGTCCGCTCAAGCACGGCGAGGCATGAAATCCCGACGATCGCCTCGATCTGGCCGGTCTGAATGAGCGACATCACGATGGCAGAACCTTCGGCCACGAGCACGGCATATCCGAGCCGCTCCGCTTCGTTCTGGAAATCCTGAATGGAACAAAGACCGCACTGCTTGCAAAGGAGGCCGAACTCGTCAAAAGGCGCCGGGCACTTGTCCTCCACCCGGAGGCATTTCGGCATCAGGAGCAAACGCCGCTCGTAGGGAATCTCAGCGAGGGTCTCGCGCCACATTTCGTTGTTGAGACAGACGGCGGTGTAGTGGAGGTAGGTCTCGTCGTTTTCGTAGCCCAGCTTCGCGAGGATCCGCCGGGCGTGCACATCCAGCTCCTCCAGCGGCATCGGAGGCACCGGATTCGACTCGGCGACGTAGTTCCGGATGGTTTGCAGAAAAAGATCCCTCTCCTGCTTGGTCTGAGGAATGTTCTTCTTCGGCGGACGGAAACGGGTTGTGGTGATTGGAACCGGCTTCGGAACCTTGATCGTTTGAATGGTATCGACTGGGGAGGACATCTTCGGTTTTCCGACTCAAGAGGGTTAGGACTCCGGGACGACAGGGTTAGGTCCCCGCTGCCGTTTGGCACTTTACTACACTGGAGCGTTGCGAAAAGTAGAATCGGCGCAAAGAAAATGACAATCCGTGATCAGGGAATTACTGCCCCGGCGGGCGGTAGCGCGAACTTGACGAATTTCCGGATGCGCGGCACTCTTTAACGATGGATCAAAATCTCTCCTCCGAGCAGTTCCGAACCATCATCGAGGCACTCGAGCGGGGAAGCAAGATTGAGGCAGTCAAGGCCTACCGCGAAGCTACCGGTCAAAGCCTGGCGGAAAGCCTGAAGGCCATCGAAGCGATTCCCTACAACCCCGCAGCTCCGGCTGAACCTGCGAGAGAAGTCCTCTCCCCTCGCGAATCGGCGCCCTCAGGGCTAACCCCGGAGAAGCGGGCCGCCGTGATAGCGGCGATCCGGCGAAAGCAAAAGATCGAGGCCATCAAGATCTACCGGGAAGCCACCGGTCTCGGCCTTGCTGAATCGAAAGAGGCGGTCGAGGCGCTGGAACAGTGGAGAAGTGCGGCCGAGGGCGGTTCAACCTTCGAAGAACGGACTCCCCTTCCCCACTGGGATCCCTTTGCAGAAAAGAAGAAAGGCTGCTTTGGAATGATCGCGCTACTGGTCGGAGGGGCGTTGACCTGGGCGATTTACGCCCTTTGAAACACTCTTCCGCCCCTGGCCCAATCTCAATCCGCCACCGCCTCACGCACCGCCGCAGCGGCATAATCGCGATTGAGCTTCGAAATGACGTCGGCGCTGATTTCTTTCGGACAAACTGCCTCGCACTCGTACTGATTGGTGCAATTTCCGAATCCCTCGGCGTCCATCTGGCGAACCATCGCAAGGACGCGGTGATCCTTCTCCGTATGTCCCTGGGGGAGAATATTGAGGTGGGCGGCTTTGGCTCCGACAAAAAGCATCGCACTGGCGTTCTTACAAGCGGCGACACAGGCCCCGCAACCAATGCAGGTGGCAGCGTCGAACGAGGTGTCGGCATCCTCCTTGCCGATGGGAATGGCGTTGGCCTCGGGGGCGGAGCCGGTTCTTACGTCAATGAACCCGCCGGCAGCGATAATGCGGTCGAAGGCGGAGCGATCCACGATGAGATCCTTGATTACCGGAAAGGCGCGGGCGCGGAAGGGCTCGATCCAGATCGTGTCGCCCTCGCGGAACTTTCGCATGTGGACCTGACAGGTCGTGATGCCGCTCTCCTTGCTGTGGGGTACCCCATTGATGGCGAGCGAACAGGCACCGCAAATGCCCTCACGACAATCGTGGTCAAAATGAATCGGATCACCACCCGACTCGATGATGCCTTCGTTGACGATGTCGAGCATTTCGAGAAACGATGCCTCGGAGGGAATATTCTTCGCCTCGTAGGTCTCGATGCGTCCGGTGGCATTCGGACTGCTCTGGCGCCACACTTTAAGAGTCAGGTTCATGACGGATCTGAAAAAATTCGAGTTTGGGTAGGGTTACGAACGGGGCTCACTTGTAGCTGCGGACACTGAGTTCAACCGCCTCGTATTCGAGCGGTTCCTTGTGAAGGACGGGAGGAACTCCGGGCCCCTTGAATTCCCATGCGGAAACATAGGCAAATTCCTCATCGCGGCGCTTTGCCTCCCCGGGGTTGGTGTAGCCGTTCTTCACGTCCTCGTCCTCGTTGGTGAACTGGTATTCCTCACGGAAATGCCCGCCACAGCTCTCTTCACGGGCAAGGGCGTCATGGCACATGATCTCGGCAAAGTCGATGAAATCAGCGACGCGCCAGGCCTTTTCGAGCTCCATGTTTGTGCTCTCGGCAGTGCCGGGAACCCTGACGTTCTTCCAGAAATCCTCGCGAATCTTCGGAATCTTCGCGAGGGCTTCTTTCAAGCCGGCTTCGGTGCGGGCCATGCCGCACTTGTCCCAAACGAGCATACCCAGTTCGCGGTGGAAGCTGTCGACCGACTTGGTCCCTTTCACTGACATCAGCTGGTTGATACGCTCCTTGACCTCGGCCTCGACCTGTTTGAACTCGGGCGCATCCGTCTTGACTGATCCGGGTTTCTGGCCGGCGAGGTAACTCGGCAAAGTCGCGGGAATGACAAAGTATCCGTCGGCAAGCCCCTGCATGAGCGCGCTCGCACCGAGGCGGTTGGCACCATGATCGGAGAAATTCGCCTCACCGAGGACGTGGAGCCCGGGCACATTCGACATCAGGTTGTAGTCAACCCAGAGACCACCCATGGTGTAATGGACGGCGGGATAGATCTTCATCGGCAGCTCGTAGGGATCTTCGCCGCTGATCTTCTCATACATCTGGAAAAGGTTCCCGTAGCGGGCCTTGATCGTGTCCTTTCCGAGCCGTTTGATAGCGTCACTGAAGTCGAGGTAAACCCCGAGTCCGGTCTTGGCAACGCCGCGGCCCTCATCACATGCTTCCTTGGCCGAGCGCGAGGAAATGTCACGAGGCGCAAGATTGCCGAACGAGGGATACTTGCGCTCAAGAAAGTAGTCGCGGGCGTCTTCGGGAATATCGGTGGCCTTGAGTTCGCCATTACGAATCTTCGCGGCGTCTTCTTTCGACTTTGGCACCCAGATGCGGCCGTCGTTGCGAAGCGACTCGGACATGAGGGTGAGTTTGCTCTGATAATCGCCGCTTACCGGGATACAGGTCGGGTGGATCTGGGTAAAACAGGGGTTCGCCATGTAGGCACCGCGCTTATTCGCCCGCAGAGCGGCGGTGACGTTGCAGCCCATCGCGTTGGTCGACAGGAAAAAGACGTTTCCGTATCCACCCGTTGCAAGAATCACGGCATCGGCGGCGTGGCTTGTAATCTCGCCTGTGACCAGGTCCCTCACGACGATCCCCTTGGCGTGACCGTCGACAACAACGAGGTCGAGCATCTCAGTGCGGGTGTACATCTTCACTCCGCCCTTCGCGATCTCCTTCTCGAGGGCCTGGTAACATCCGAGCAACAGCTGCTGACCGGTCTGGCCCCGGGCATAGAAAGTCCGGCTAACCTGAGCTCCGCCGAAAGAACGGTTCGCGAGGGCACCGCCGTATTCACGGGCAAAGGGCACCCCCTGCGCAACACACTGATCGATGATTTGGAGGCTGATTTCGGCAAGACGATGCACATTGGCCTCGCGCGAGCGGAAGTCGCCCCCCTTGATCGTGTCGTAAAAGAGACGCCAGACGGAATCACCGTCATTCTGATAGTTCTTCGCCCCGTTAATCCCGCCCTGAGCGGCGATGGAGTGGGCTCGACGGGGACTGTCCTGATAACAGAAACACTTTACCTGGTATCCGAGTTCGGACAGAGTCGCGGCGGCCGCTCCCCCGGCAAGCCCCGATCCGACGACAATGACCGAGAATTTTCGCTTGTTCGCCGGGTTGATCAATTTTGCCTTCGCCTTGTAGCGGGTCCACTTCTCAGGGAGCGGTCCTTCGGGCACCGCGGAGTTGAGAGAGCCGTTCTGGGAAGGTTTGCTGGTCGCGTTGCTGGCCATGGTCGGATGCGGTAAAATTGGAGAAAAGGGATTGAATCAGGATTTTGCCGCCTCGATGACGGGTGCGGAGGCGGCAGCAGGAGTCGCAGGTTCTTCCAAAGCGCCGACTGCGACAAGGAAGGGTATCGAGAGAAACCCGATCCAGAGAAGGACGGCGATACCGAGCCCTAGATTGCGTATCGCAACCCGGGTCTTCACCGTGCGAAGCCCGAGCGTCTGGAAGACTGAGGCGATGCCGTGGCTGAGATGGGAACACAGCAGCGAGATCGCAACAATGTAAAAAAGAACCACAAGCGGATTCTGGAACCCGGCGATGACCATGCCATATACGTCATGGCGGGCAGGATCGGAGGGATCCTTCATCGCAGCCAGATCGGGATCGAGGCGGACCGTGAAGTGGAAAATGTGAAAGATGACAAAAGCGATCACGGTGAGACCGCTCCAGATCATGATGCGGGAACTGGTCGGAGCCTGCACGGTGGCATCACAGGAATAGCGGGAATCCCGGGCGGCCCGATTTTGCTGAACGAGGGAAACCGTCGCGACAATGTGAAGGACAAATGCCCCGAGAATGCCGATCCGGGCGAACCAGATTCCCCATCCGTGAAGCATGTGGTGAAGAAATTCAGCGTAGTCATTGAGGTCCTCCCTCCCCTGAAAGATGAGGAGGTTTCCCGCCATGTGACCGAGGAGGAATCCTACCAGCATCAGGCCGGTGATGGCGACGATCAGCTTTTTCCCGATCGAAGAGTTCCAGAATCGGAGGAGAGTTTTGCCAAGCGAGTTCATTTCCGGTTTCTTAAGCAATACGACGGCTATTTGCAAGGAGATGGGTTCGGAAAGATGTAAATTTCACGCCAATTCAGCAAAATATGACTGAATCGGTAAAAACTATGCTTCCAGCAGGAGCAGTGAAAAACAATTTGTGGTTGCAATACGCGGTCGAGTCTCCATAGCATTCCGGTCGCCCCATCTCATGAACTACTTTCTCAGACTCATTTGCCTCATCGCTGTTCTCTCGTCGACCGCACTTGCCGGTGCTCAGGAGGCGGAAAAATCAATGGCTGACAGGATCGACAATGCAGTCGCTCCCATTGCAAAATTCGCCGATAAGATCGTTTTCTTCGGTTTTGAGGTGACGGACGGAGTCGTCCTGCCGGTCGTTCTTGTTATCCTCGCTTTCACCGCGATTTTCCTGACGATCTACTTCAAATTCATCAACTTGCGCGGTTTTGGCATCGCTCTGCGCACGGCACGGGGCAAATACACCCCCGAAGACGCGCCCGGAGAAATTACTCACTTCCAGGCCCTCAGTGCCGCCCTTTCCGCCACCGTGGGTCTTGGCAACATTGGCGGCGTTGCCGTCGCTGTCGGGGTCGGTGGTCCGGGAGCCACCTTCTGGATGATCATAATGGGGCTTTGCGGCATGACAACCAAGTTTGCCGAATGCACCCTCGGAGTGAAATACCGGAAATTCATGAAGAATGGAACGGTCAAAGGCGGCGGAATGTATTACCTCAGCGACGGCCTTCGCGAAATCGGCCTCGGCGGACTCGGGCGGGTCCTTGCCCTGATCTTCGCAGTCTTCGTCATCGGCGGTGCCTTTGGTGCGGGTAATATGTTCCAGGCCAATCAGGCCTTCAGCCAGATGAGCAACACCTTTCCCGTTCTCGGCGGAGCGAGCGGAAATGGAGCCGTCTATTTTGGTCTCGCCATGGCCATCCTCACCGGACTCGTTATCATTGGAGGCATCGTCTCTATCGCCCGGGTCACTTCTTTCCTCGTACCTTTCATGTGCGGAATGTATGTGATTGCTTCCCTCATCATCATTTTCGGGAACATCTCCTCTCTTCCGGCAGCCTTTGCCACGATCTTCGGCTCCGCCTTCAGCAATGAAGCGGTCACCGGAGGTCTCATCGGCGTCCTGATTCAGGGAGTTCGTCGCGCCGCCTTCTCGAATGAAGCCGGTCTCGGATCGGCACCCATCGCCCACTCAGCCGTGAAGACCAACGAACCCGCCAGCGAGGGTTTTGTCGCCCTTCTCGAACCCTTTGTCGACACCGTTGTCGTCTGCACAATGAGCGCCCTTGTCCTTGTCATTACGGGGACCTGGCAGATCAGCGCCGAGGTCAACCCGACCGGGGCGAGCCTCGTCAAAGCGCCGGGATCGTCAGAGGTAGTCCGCAAACTCGAACCCGGGCAGTTCATCCACACCCGCAAAACCGAAGGCGATCACGTTGAAGTTATCGGTCTGGTCAACGGCGCTTTTCAGGAGACCGAGAAAATTTCAGGTTGGGTCGCCACAAGTGACGCGACGAAACGCACCGGCGTCCCCGTAACCTCACTTGCTTTCGCTTCAGTGATTTCCTGGTTTCCGGTGGTGCTCAGCATCGCCGTCTTTCTCTTCGCCTTCTCGACCATGATATCCTGGTCCTACTACGGGCAGCAGGGGGTCATGTATCTCTTCAGCTTTCTTGGAGAAGACAAAATCAAGATCCCCGTGGTCATTTACAAGCTCGTCTTCTGCCTTTTGATCATCGTAGGAACCTCAGCCTCACTCGACAATATTCTGATGCTGTCGGACGCAATGGTTTTTGCGATGCTGGTTCCAAACCTGATCGGGCTTTACCTCCTTCTGCCCGTGATCAAACGCGAAACGACCCGCTACCTCGAACACGTGAGAAACATCGACAGTCAGAAATAGCAGCGATCAGTGTCTAAACAGTCGCAGAAATTGATCTCCCACCCCCATCACATTTTCCCAACGACGGACGCAGAGATCGAGAATAAAAACCACCAGAAAAAGTGACATCAGATAGGGCCACAACTCGACATAATTGGAGACGTTGGTGCCTTTCAGATCGAGAGCCTCGCCCGCGTTTTCCAGATAGGTTCCCCCGGTGATCTCACAGACCTCGCGAAGAAGCTCTTCATTGACCCGCCCCGTCGCCACTTCATTTGACGGGTTGTGTACATATCCGGCCGAGACAATCTGCGATCCTGCCCTGGCCCGCACGAGATAAACCCCGGGATCTGCAGGGCGGAACTGTGATTCATACCAGCCCGGCCCGATTTGTTCCAGGTTGAGTGTTGCCATCGCCCGCATTCCGGATCCGAGTGAGTTTGAGGGAACGTGAAAAACGTCGGCCTCAACTGTCGCTCCATTGCGGCGAGTCCCTGCATCCTCAGCGAGATCGACTGAAATCGTCAAGTCCGACCCCTTTTCCTCAAGCTGTAGATCCATGTTCAATCCTTGCGGAGCCCGTGCTGTCTCTCGCAGGATCTGCGACCAGAGTCGGCTGTAACCGTCCCAATCCGCCACCCAGAGAGCCGCCCACCGGGATTTACAGTCCGAAGTAAAAGCAGTCACTTTCCCCAGTCCGAACCTCCAGTGCGCGAGGAGAGGATCACCTGTGCCGGTTACTAGCGGAACCTGGGCAGTCGCCTTTCTATTCGTTTTCACAAAACCCAGCAAAGGCGGGGCGATACCATCCTCCCAATCTCGAATCATCGGGTGGCGCTCGGCAAGTTTTGCCTCGAAAGCCTCCTCGCTGATCATTCTGCCGGTGTGGGTCAGGGTATCCTGGGTGAAAATCCGGACGATCGAAGTGGGATCATTGGTCACATAACTTTGCCCGCCACCCGCAGCCGCGATTGACTGAAGAAGTCCGACCTGGGCACCCGAGCCAATCGAGACCGTCGAAATGGTAATTCCCTCGGCGTGGCATTGTGAGGCCAGAGCCTGATATCCGTCACCCGAACTCTGACCGTCAGTCAGGACGATCATGTGTTTGATCTTCGCCTTTACCCGGTTCAGGTCCTCGCGAGCTCTCACCATGCCCGGATAAATATTCGTACCCCCGCCCGATCCAAGCAGAGAAATCTGGCTCGCAATGCTGCTCGTTGAAGTGACCTTGGTCATCGGAACGACCTCGTGAACCTGCGAATCAAAGGCATAAATGCCGATGTAGTCTTTCGTTGAGAGCAATTCGACACTGGCAATCGCGGCGGACTTGCAAATCTCGATTTTCTGACCCGCCATCGAACCCGATCGGTCTACCACCAGAGCCAGGGCCGAGGACTGCAGTTCCTCCTGATCCGGAGCTTTCAGTTTTACGGGTAGCACTTCTTCAATCGGAGTCCGGTAATATCCGCCCACCCCGAATGAGTTCATCCCCCCAACCATGACAAATCCCCCGCCCAGCTTTTCGACATAGTCGCGGATAATCGTCATCCGGGCGTCACCGATCCGGTGGGCCGGTATATCGGAAAAAATCACACCGTCATAGCCCGCCCACTCTTGAAGTGAATCCGGCAACCCTTCGGGCGAACGAACATCCAGGCGTATCCCCTCGCGATTCATCGCATCCACCAGGTATCGCGACTCTCCCTCCTCTCCCTCGACGTAAAGGAAAAGAGGGCGCCCCCTTACATCCACGATACTCAGGGCCTCGTTGTTCTCAGGAATGGCATCGCGTCCTTCAAAACCCTCAATCACAACACGATAGTTATAGATATTACGCTTCTCGGGAACCCGTTTGAAGGTCTGCGTCTTCACCTCGCCCGCAACAAGCTCGGTTGAGACCTCTTCCACCTCGACTCCGTTCTCGAACAAGCGGATTCGCCCGGGCCCCGACAGGGTGCCTTCGATCGTCGCCTCCAATTCCAGACTGGCCCCCTCATTGAGACGGGATTGCGAACTGAGTAGACGTGTCACCCTGACATCAGGCTGAATTTCGCCGGAGACGCCAATGGCATGGATTTTTATCCCGGCCACAGAGGCCTCCCTGGCTGCCTCAAGAAGAGACCCCTGAGTCTCGACCCCATCGCCAACCAGAACAATGTGACGTGAGGTGCCTCCTGGAAACAGGCCCCTTGCCAGTTGGCAGGCGCGCTCGAAATTGGATGAAGCGCCGATCTCTTCCATCAGGATGGGTGCCTTGTCCGATTGGGGGCCCGCCGGGGAACCCGGGGGCAGCAAAAGACGTCCCTCTTCGCCGGCGGCAACATAACCGACCGAGGGAGATCCACCGAGCAGGCCTCGAATACCCGAGGCCGCCTCATACACCGCCGCCAATCCCTTCGAGCCCTGACTGCGACTGTGATCCAAAACAAAGATAACAGATTGATTCCGGGAGGTAAGCAATCTTGCCGGAGAGGCCAGCGCAAGAATCGTCAGAATAACAAGGAGCGAGCGCAGGAGGAAGAGAACACGACGACGTCCTCCGCCCATCGGATGCGCTGATCTCATTTCAAACCAGAAAAGGAGCGCAATTGCCGGAAAAAGAAGCAGCAGGGCTTTGGGAAAATACCAGTCCATTCAAATGGGTTCAGTAAACCGCGAAACGGTGAAAGAGCCAGCTCTCCAGAAGCAGCACGAGAACAAGGGAGGAAAGCAGCCAGAGTTTCAGATTTCCGGCAATGCCGCTTTCGACAGTGAAGTATTCAGCGTTACCGTTTTCATCCGGACTTCGTACCGGCAGATCAGACTCCATCGCCGAGAGAAGAAAGGAGGCTCCCCTTACTCCGGTATCAGTCTCCCAGTTTCCAACACGGTTCATCTCAATGATGTCTGAGCTCAGCGGGAGGATTCGCTTCCTAGCTTGACCGTCTTCGATCCCGGTCCAGGTGATTGAGGTTCCAGATACCGGAGCGAGTTCACCGGTGGAAAAAAGCCTCGACTCTCCGGAGAGATCCCGCTGGTTCACACACCAGAAAAGAGCATTCCCCATGAGAATGGGAAATGATGCCGTGAGCGGCAGACGGTCCGACTTACCGGGAGAAAAACCCATGATGACGATTCGTTGCCCTGCGACTTCTCCGGCAGCAAGGACCGGGTCCTTTCCGGCCGTCCATAGTGTCTCAAGAGATCCCCTTACCTCAAAGGTGGCAGTTTGGGCCAAAGCAATGCGACCGCTGCTGACGCGGAAAAGAACGGGATGCTCTTCGTTTTCGACACCTACCGATTCATAGGGAATCGGGCTCTCAAGTTTCTTTGCCTGAACCGGACCGGAAGATCCGGGAGGATTGATCACAATCACGGGTATGTCGGTAGGCCAATCCGCCGGCATCCAGCCGTCAAAGATGACCGCGTCAACCTTTTCGCGGAGCGGCCAGACATCAGGACTTCCCTTGAGAAGTTCGAACGTACCGGTCTCCTGAATCGACGAGAGAGCAACCCGTGTATAGGGATCTTCTGTCTCATCCGGCCTGATCCATGCCGCAATGAGGGGTTCGATCTCCGGCAGTGGAAGCGACACCTGATCGTCGAGGCTGAAAACATCACCCTCTGCTTCAAGCCACACCCGAACCGCCTGTCCCCTGGATCCATTGAGGCGGAAGGTGATTCCACTTCGTTCGCCAGGAGTGAGATCCAATTCACGGAATTGGGTGGGGATCCCCCCGACACTAACATTCAAACGTACCTTCGCGGACACAATTGAATCCGCGTTCAGGGCAACTTGAACATAGGCGTCATAGCGGGAGTACTCAAGCGGCACGGGACGCAGTTGAAAAGCCGTTATTCCCGCATTAGTCGCTTCGGGGAGCGCCAGATTGAGCTCGTGGATAACGGGAGACATTTCCTTTTCCGATTCAGCGACCGGAAGCAAGGTCTCTCCGTCGCCGGGAACCTCATCACCTGCCGTCGTAACCTCCCCGGTTACTGACGTATCTACCTTAACGACGGGATGATCACTCGCGTGCCAGATCGCCGAAGGCGAATCGAGTCCTGCAATCATCGTTGCGGTTTCAATCGCCGAATCAGTTCTCTCCGCCATCGGTCTCGTCTCCACCCCGTCAAGACGAGAAAGGAGCTCACGTCTTTTCAGGGTTCGGGGCTGAATTACTTCCGGGCGAACATCATAAACGATCAACGCAACACCGACTTCCTCCGGCACTTTTTTGAGCCTTTCTTTCAATATCCTCTTGGCGGCATCCATCCGGGTCTCACCGGATTGATCCCTTACATCCATCGAAGCTGACCGATCCAGCAGGATCACAACGGTTCGATACTGATCGGCATCGTCCTGCCTGACAATGAATCGTGACAGAACGAAAACCGCTATCATGAGCATCAACATCGTCAGTATAAATGAGAGGAGCTTTTTCAGACGCCTGAGCCAGGCCGATTCCTGATGCTCCTGAGCCAGAGTCTTGAAAAAGACCAGAGTTGGAACCTTGATCTTTTTTGAACGGCGACGAAAAAGATAGAGGAGCACAGGGATGAACCCGAGCAAAAGCAACCACAAGGAACCTGGATTGAGAAACTGCATTCGAAACCCGGTTTAGTTGCTCCCTGCAAGAGCAGAACCCCGAGAAAGCAAGTCGAGGAACAACTCGTCGAAGGGGAAGTCCGTCCGCCATCGCTGGTAATCGATCTGCCGCGACTGACACGACTTCTCGATGTCATCCAGAAATGCCTGAAAGGTTAACTCGTAGCGTTCGCGGTCCCGTGGTGTAAACCACATGCGCCGCTGTTCCTGCGTTTCCACATCAAGAAGCTCGATCTCACCCTCAACATCGGGTTTCTCCTCCCAGGGGTGAAATATCTGAATAAAGTGCACTTCGCCCGGCCACGCGCTCGCATGACGAATTGCCTCTCTGGCTTCATTGACATCGCGCCCGTAAAGGTCTGAGATCACAAATATAATTCCATAGCGTCTTCGTCCCGGCTGAAAGTCCTGAAAACTGCGATTCAAATCGGTCAGTCCCCCGAACTTCAACTCCCGGGCAAAGTCGAGGACCCGCTGGAGACTCCCCTGCCCCTTCATGGGTGGCAAAGGATCGGCGATCCTTTGCCCGAGCGAATACAAGCTTACCCGGTGATGCCCGACGAGGCCCATATAACCAAGAGCAACCGCAAGCTTGAGACTGGTGAGGCGCTTCTCCGGGAACGGTTCAACCATTGAACCGCTGGTATCCACGATGATGTGAACATGAAACTCCTGAATCTCCTCGTAGAGCCTGACAAAAAGCCTATCAAGGCGGGCATATAGCCTCCAGTCAATTGACCGATAGTCATCTTTCGGAGTGTAATGACGAAAATCTTTAAACTCCCGCGTAAAACCGGTTGCCGGAGTCGACTGAAGCCCCTTGCGACGCAACTGCTTACGCTTCCTCAATCTCAGGAAGAGCGCCCGGAGGCGATCAAGAAAATCGGCATCGAAGAGGTCCTCCTGAGAGGTTGTAATGTCAGTTTCAGGCATGATGGCTCAGGGTACTGGCGGCGGCCCGGGTAGAGGAGTCGATGGCGGAACCGTTAATGTTTCAGCCTCTAGGCAGACAAGGGTACGTCCCTCGAACGAGGTGATATACTGTTTCTCAGAAATCAAATCACCAACCGGAAATACGAATGGCGGGGCCCCGTCCTCTTTGCGCCGAATCAACCCCTGCCACACGGGTTCTACTCCTTTGGATAATGACTCGTGAATACCCGAGGCGCGAAGGTAGTCGACCAGCTCGGGAGGAAAACCTGTCTGACCGACTATCTGACCCGTAATTGCATTAACCACTTTCATCCCCTGCAGGCCGCGAACCAAAAGCTGGTTTCCGACGAGAGTTGCCCTTAATGTTGCCGGGTCGCCCAGATCTCGAACCGTGACTTGAGAGATTCTCCGGCTTTGAAAGTCCAGGTGGAGGAGAAACTCACCGTTAAGAAACCAGACATGGTTTCCGGTCTGGCCCAGAAAAGTTCCGTCCGCCGGAAGTTCAGTTGAAGCCACCGGAAGGCGGGTTGAGATCCTCCGAACTTTTCCCTGATGCATTAGGAGCAGATACCCCTCGGAGATGACGGCAAAACTGGCCTCGTCGCTCTTGATTCGGGACTCCGCCCAGAACACGGCCGGACTCAGCAGAGTGGCTGGACCCCGAAGGAACTCGCTCGGGTTCAGTAATCCCCCGCTCGCTTTGGATTGGAAATCATACATGCTGATCCCGGAAACATCCCGACTGCTCGCGCCTGAATCAGTCGCCACGGATTCTGTAGGAATCTTCACGGGCGAGTCATTGCCCGCATCGGAACTTTCCTCCCTCTCTTTTCTTATCTTGATCGGGAAGACTGCAGACTCTTCACCGCCAAAACGCCAGACAACCTTCCCGCTCTCGACTTCGGCAATAATCGATTCCGCCCCATAAGCAAAAACATGACCGCTGTTGACGGTCAGCCCCGAGTTTAACGAAAGCACTTCCCCTCCAGCCTTTGATGGATCACCGGATGTCGCGAGATTCCAAACCAGTTTTCCCGAGATAACATCAAAACAACAAAGACCTCCAGAACCGGGATCAAATACAACGGCCTTTTGACCATCGATGGCAAACGTGGTTTCCGCGTGGGCGCCCCTTTCGGAGCGACTGGACTTTCGAGATGATGAAAAGGGAAGCGGTGCGGTCCAAAGTGTCTCTCCATCCAAAACCGAGAATGCCTTTATCTCATTTCCCGGAATCAGGAAAAACCGATCTCCAGCGACAGCGAAGGGTGGTGGCGCCTTACCCGAAAGTATCTTTCCGGCGGGTTTAGGAGCGAACCGCCCGTACCGGGGAAACTCACGAAACGCATTCGGCATCAGCCGCTCGCCTGACTCCGCCGCTCCATAGAACTTTCGCCACAACAGCTTACCTGACTCCGCGTCAAGAACATGGATGTAACTCCTGTCATCAAAGACCACAAGCCTGTTTCCCGAACGAAGCGACTGTATCAATGTTGCCCCCTGAGGCAGCTCAAAAGCCCACTTCATCAATGGATCGTTCAGGAGAAATCCAAATGTTATCCCGGCTTCATCCCCGGCGGAAAGCCTCGGCGCAAGGAAGTCAGACGCTGAATTAACAGACAGAGCGAGCCCGTCAGGAAAAAAAACCGTCTCAATCTTTCCGGCCGAGGCACGCTCTCTGAATCGCGCGATTGCCTCCGAGGCGTCCTCTGAGCGCCCCAGTCGCGTCAGAACAAGCGCTCTGGTCCAATCCGCCCACAGCATGGAATCAGGAAGCACGTCCTCCCGCTCAAGAGAGGCAAGCAATGGAAGGATGTTTTCAAGCTCTGTCTCTCCTGAAGCCATTAAGGTGGAAATTGACCTCCAGTACGAAGCATTCAAATGATCGGCAAGCGAGCGGTTCGAAACTTCACGCAACCGCACTCCAGCCTCACCATTTTGCAACGAGCGTATCACCGATCGGAAGATGGTCTCCTGTCTTAGGGAAACTAACAAGAGAAGGCGCTTTTCCCAGCTCAGAAGATCTCCCGGTTCGAGACGGTTAATCGTGGCAGTTGCCACCTCAGCCTCCTTGATAAACCCGTACTCAATAAGCGCTTCCGAGGCCTCACGAAGCAGCGAAGTGGAATCGATTTCAGTAAGATCGATTCCACCCATCAGATCCTGGGCAAGATCGACCCTCTGATTTCGATGATAGACAAGAGCCCTTCTTAATTCGTAATCGAGTCGATTTGCCGGATCTTCCGCAGCAAGCGCCTTCAGCTGATCTTCCAACTCGGCTGCCGAACCCGGGGCATTCTCAAGGACACCGACAAGGAACCCCCTGAGTCTCAGCCGCAGCTTTTCATCGAGCCCGGGCTGAATCAGTTGCTCCCTGATCCCGCTCGCGACGCGATCTGTAAAAAGCTGCTTTTTTCCCACTTCGCAAAGGATGAGAAATTTTTCAACTTTATCCTCAGTCCATTTGCCGTCAGAAAAGCTGAATCGATTCTGCTCCGAATCAAAAAAGCGGGAGAGGCTCTCAATCTTTCGATGCGCCTCAACAGAAACGTTCAACCACTGCCGGTAGCGCTCCGCCGTATCGGTCATTTCCCGCACCACGCTGATCTGCTGATTCGATGAGGCGACATCCCCCATGGAGGCAAGGATCTCGATTAGCGCAAGATTGAGTTCAAAGTGTCCCGATTCGACCGAAAGCTTACCTGTGACAACAAGACGGGCGGCATTGAAGAACTCCTCTTGAATCAAAAAACGCGCGAGATCGAGAACGTTCGCTGCATCAGCCTCCGCCGGGTTGATCAGCCGAACCATTCTTTCAACCCCTTCCGCCGAGTTGACCGCCAAATAGACTTCGGCAAGCTCACGGGCAACATCCAGACGTGAAGGATGATTCCGGACATAACGTTCGAGATAGGGGGCTGCCGCATCGATCCGCTCGATACTCCTCAGGTAGCGCTGAAGCTCAAGGATACGATCAGAAACCTCCTCAGCCGGAAGACCCGCCACAACCACCTTAAAATCCTGCTCTGCGGCGGAATCCTTTCCCTGCGCATAGTTCACCTTAACGAGCCGGAACCTCAGATCAATCCGGTCCGGGAAAGTTTCGAGCCTCTTCTCAAGGAATTGTGAGTAAGAGGGCGAATCCGGACTGGTTTCAAACAGTTCAAGCAGTCGCGATTCAACCAATTGGGAATTCGGGAGAACCAGCATTGCATCGACGAGACACTTCACCGCGCCCGCCGAATCTTCACTGGCAACCAGTGCCTCAGCGTAATCAAGAATCACTGCCTCACTTGCCGGGTTCTTCCGATAAGCCTCTTCAAGATTGGCCAGTAGCTCTTTTCGTTCTTCATCAGAACCCAGGATACTGACACGCAAACTCATTATCTCCCGCCTTCGCCAGTGGTCCGGAGCCAGCTTCTTGAGAAGCGTCTCCAGCATTCGTCCGGCATCGGCGGAATTTCCCAGCCTGGCAAGAGCACCTGAAAGCATCAGATCCGCTTGAATCTCGGCATCCGGGGCGAGGCGCAGTGATCTCGCCTTGTTGATCGCGGCAATACTCGACTCCCAGAACTGATATCGCTGCATCAGCCCGGCCAAGTCCATCAAATCCTCAGAAGACTGACCTTCCTGCGCGAGAAGTTTATCGAACTGAACCTTCGCTAAATCCCTCACCTCCCCACTCTCAGTGAGAAGGAGAAGTTGATCGAGCCAATCGTTTCGCCTCGCCGGATTCGTCTCCAGATCAATAGCCCGCGAGAGCGCCTCCGGAGCCCGGGCATCACCCCGCTCCTCCAGAAATTTGAAGAAGACATACTGAAGCGGAGCGAACTCCGGATGAAGGGGAACGGCCGAAGCAATCAACTCATCGGCTCCGCCGCGGTCGACGCGACGCAGGAGCCTTATCATTACTGTCTTTGCCCCGGCATCGTCCGGATACTGTTCGATATGGCTCCGGTAAAGTCCGATCAGTTCATCCTCCCGCTCGGCACTGCGGTAAAGCTTGACCAGAGAATCGAGAGGAGAATCCAACAGAGGATCATAGTGTAATGCAGTTCGGAACTGAAGAGAGCTCTCGAGGAACTGTTCCTCGGTCAGTTCCTGGGAATTGCCGCGCAAGGAAATGGCCAGAGCAAGACAGAGAAATGCCAGCCGCATTCCTAACCTCCCTCTCTTAAGCTCACGTTCCATCATCCTTTTCCTTCCCGGGAAATCGATCAAACGGAAACCGTTTCTGAAAGGGAAAGGACCACCTCTGCGACGAGTTCGTCTACATTTCTGGACTCGGCCTCTCCCTGGAAGTTTAGAATAACACGGTGACGGAGAGCAGGAAGTGCCACTCGCTTGATATCTTCAATGGAGACAGCGGTGCGACGATCGAGCGCACAATGAATTCTTGCTCCGCGAATCAGAGCCTGCATCCCGCGAGGACTGGCACCATAACTTACATAGCGCTCCACGCCCCGCGTTGCCCCCTCGTCCCCGGGGTGGGTGGCGAGAACCAGCCTGGCCGCATACTCATTGACGTGGTCGGCAACCGGTACCTCTGCAACGATCTTCTGAAACTCCACCAGTTCATTCCCATTGAGAACTCTCTCCAGTTCAGGGATATCGAACGAGGAAGTTCGCTTTGAAATCTCAACGAGGGTAGCACGATCAGGAAACGGAACCCTAAGTTTGAAGAGAAACCGATCAGCCTGAGCCTCAGGAAGCGGATACGTTCCCTCCATCTCCATCGGGTTCTGCGTTGCCATGACAAAAAACGGTTTGGGTAATGGCAGGGTTTCGCCACCAGCCGTCACGCCACCTTCCTGCATCACCTCAAGCAGCGCCGCCTGCGTTTTCGGGGTGGCGCGATTCACCTCGTCGACGAGAACCAGGTTCGCAAAAACAGGTCCCTTTTCAAAGTGCATGACCCGTCTGCCCTCTTCGTTCTCATTGACGATATGAGTTCCAAGAATGTCCGCAGGCATCAGATCTGGTGTGCACTGAATCCGGCCCGGAGTAAGTCCAAGAACCCGCGAAAGAGTCTGCACCAGAAAGGTTTTCCCGAGACCCGGGACACCCTCGAGGAGAACATGTCCCCGCGAGAAAACCGCCACAAGAACATCAGTGAGCAATTCGTCATAGCCGACGATCGCCTTCTGAATTTCGTCCTTCAGTGCATAAAATCTTTCTCTGAAGCGTTCGAGATCGCCACCAAGTTCTTCGCTGTTTCTCATATAAATTTCAAATTAGATTTCCTTCCGGCCCGGCGGTCATCCCGATATCATATAGATCCGGCGCCGCTTATTCAGTTGAACTGTTCTCGAACTGCTGTCGAATCCCGGAAAAGTATCGCAGGACGTGCTGCTTTCTGGACATGGGCAGTGACTGTTCATCGAGAGCCTCTTCCTCCACCGCAATAAAGTCGGTGATTACTTCCTGGAGAGACCGGTCGGATTTTTCCGATCTTGCCTGTCCTTCCACAGACCGCAACACTGAATCTCCCGACTGATTCGCCTGAGCGACCACCTTGGCGTCTTCTGTCGCCTTGATTGACTCTGAGGCATCATCCACGAGTTCGGCAGTTCCGCTTCCAGCCTGATCCCCGCCCTGGCCCGATTGCGATGATGCCCCGGCTGCAGCGCTCATGCCAGCACCGGGGGATGCATCCCCGGGCTCTGTCCCCGGAACTGGAGCACTCAGCATTCCTCCTGATCCTTCGCCTTCGCGTGAGGTGTCGCTCATTCCGAGTCCCGATCCGGATTTGCCATCCTTTGGCTCCTCTCCGGGAACAGGCGCGGAAAAGGACTCTTGTCCCTGACCATCCTTATCACCCGCTTCATTTTTTCCATTCGATAAACCTGGCGCAGGTGATTTCTTCTCACCCGGCTTTTGATCTGACGGCGCGGCAGCAAGACTTGGGGCCGACTTGCCCCCCTCCGCAGGATTCGGCATCGCGAGGCCGGGCATTTCTCCCGGCTTCGCACTTCCGCCGGAGTCTGAGTCGAGGGGGCGAAGTCCCTGACTTGATTCACTTTTGCTTGAGCCTGCCGCTTCAGCGATTTGTTCCATCTTCTGGAGTTCACTACCGCTGATTTCCCCCCCGGCTTCTCGAAGACTTTCGGCCAGTTGTTCCAGTTCCCGGATCGTTTCCTCCCGTCCTGCCATTTCCCGAAAATGCTTCGAGAGTTCCTCAAATTCCCGGGCGGCGGTCTTTGTTTGCGCGTTCTGCATTTTCGCAGAGGCATTCCCGAATCGTTCCCCTACCGGCCTTGTCAAATCAAGATCAAGAGCAGCCTTCATGATGGCCTCAAGCGAACGGGTCAGGCGTTCCTCAGTGTCCCGTTTAATCTTCGGGTCATCAAAAACCTCCTTCAAGCGCATCGCCTCATCGGCCGCCGGCATGGCCGCCTTGTCCGCGATGAGGAGACTCAGATCGGCGGTATCAGGATGCCGGGCCATTTCCTCCAGCATTTGCGAAGAGGCCCATACATCCGCATAGCGTTCCAGATTTTTGGCCAACCGTTCCGCGGCACCGGCTTGTGCATCAAGCGTCTCAAGCATTTCCCCGGCGGTCAGTCCATCCGGATTGGCCAACTTATCCGCCGCCGATTCCACTTCGACCCCGAGGGCAATCAATGCCTTCTTTTCATCTTCCGTCATCTCACCGAACTCGCCGACTCGCTTCGCCTCGCGACGAAGTTCCTCCGCCTGCATGACGGCGGCGTCCTTCATTCCATCGGTCAATTCGAGGTCGCGGGAATCAGGAGGAATTCTCATCCACGGTGACAGCGCAAAAACCATGGCGATCAGGGGCGGTAACCACGCCCACTTGAGAGACGGAAGAGGAAACACAGGAGGAATGGACCCGACCGCCTTATCGATTAACACGGCGCTCTTTTCCAGGTGCAGCGTTTGCGCTTCCGTCCGCGAAGGCAGGTTCAGGAATTCCCATGCCGATGAAAAGCGGTCTTTCCACGCCCCTTTTCGATCAAGAAGAAGCAAGGCGGCCTCCGTTTTCGGGAGACGAAACGCCGCAAATAACCCCAGAATCACCAACCAGAGAAAAAAGACTCCGCCGATAATCATCCATTCGTCTTCACGCCAATGAGCAAAAAGGCGAAAGCCAAGAGTGAGAGAAAAAGCAATCGCTCCGACGACGAGATGGCTTCGGCGTATCCCGGAAGCGAGGCGGATCCCGATGATCCGCCGACGAACCGCCGAGGAAGCAGCAAGGTAACCGGAACGTTGTTGGTCGATATCCAAGATCAAAAAATGGTGTCGTTCGTTGCCGGACCGGGGCGCTTCGCCGGACTCAATTCAGTTCATCGAGGATCCGTTTAATGCGCCGCTCCACTTCCGGGTCGGGAGTGGCCTTAAGTTCGCGCTGAAGGACCGGACGTGCAAGGTAACCAAATGCGCCCAGTTCCCGGGTCGCCGCTTCTCTGGCAGACCAGTCTCCCGCACCAAGCTGAAGAACCAGATCAGTAATCTGAGTCGCCACCTCCGGAGTCAAAAGAGGAGAATCGATCTCAAGCCTCTCAATATCACGAAGGGGAATCTGCCAGGTGATTCCCGCAGCCTGCAGCGTAATCGTTTCCAGATTAAGCCCCCCTTTTATCACCCCGCCGTCCCAACGCTCGATCTCGAAGACTGGCTGGTCTCCGGGAAGAGATCTCTGAGAAACAGGAGAAGCCTCTACCCTGACTGCCCTCCGGATCTCGGATGCTGCAGTTTTAATGAGCCCTCCGCCGGTAAGGACCGGAAAGGGCCCCTCAGCCAGAGAGCCGACAATCTGCTGATCACCGGGTATATGAACAGTCACTCGCTGCCCGGGTCTTTGCGTGGACTCCGCGTTCAAAGATTGCCGGGTGAAAATGTGCCTAAGCGCCGAGGGTGGCAGCCGAATCTCCCCGAAGTCCGTCCCCTTAAGAAGAATGTCCTCGCCCGCAATGACTCCATAACACCGGGTGCCGTCCCGAAGTTCCACCTGGTATCCTGGAATCCCGCCACCCGCTGGTTTCATCCAGATCAGGTTCTCCTCCCCCACGGTTAGATTTCCCCAAAGTGTCGAAAACCCCAGGGTAACCCCTCCGGTTTTCAGGACCTTGATCCGATCACCTCCTGTCGTCTCAATCAAGGCGATCGAGTCGCTTCTCCAGTCGCCTGCGGACTCATTGTCCGCCATGACAATTTGCTCAATATTTCCGGGCTCAATTCTGATTTTCTCTCCTCCGGTCTGAGCGAAAGTCAGCCCGGGATCCTTGATCGTAGCGGTCAAAATCTGTCCGTCGCTTAAAAAGATCCTTGAGTCCGTTTTTGACGCCACCTTTCCCTTTGTGATCGCGGCGATCCTTTCAATTTCAATCTCGAGATCTCCATAGACCGTACTGACAGCAATAGAATCTTCTTCGATTTCTCCGGGAAGCCGCGTTTCACCTCCCAGTACCAGAATATCTCGAGGCCCTCTCAAAATCCCCAGTGATTCCATCCCTCCATGGCTCAATGCCGAATCCTGCGAGTCCTCCGGCATGGGCGCAACATTGGCGATCAATGTTCTCCAATCGCCGGGCAGCGATGAAACAATTCCATCAAGACGATATGGGCTCGACAGTTTGAGCAGGGCTCGGCGGTCAAAGGACTGGGGTATCATGACCTGAGCGACATGGTGAACGAGAATCCGTGATTCGCCGGGTTCCAGGGAAAGTTGAAAGCGATAAGTCAGCCCGTAACGATTCTGGGAGGATATGGTCGGCTTGACCGATGATCCGGCATTCGAAAAAGTGAAAATAAATGCCTTCGGGGATTCCGATGTGCCCGGCATCACGATGACTGCCGTTTCGGAGCCGGAAGGAATGACAGGTTCAGACCGGCCGCGATCACTCAGAAATGTCTTGTAGTTACCTGAAAAATTCGTTGCCAGCCCCACCGATATGTTCATCGCATCGGTCGAACCATTGTAAAAGAGCTCCGCATAACAAAGGCCTCCCGTGTTCTCGATCAACTTCACCCGCCGTTGAACCCGGAGACCTGGCAGGGATTGGAAAGGCATGCCGTGAATCACGAACTCACGACCGTCGGGCGACATCGAGGGTTGCACTCCCGTAAACTTTTCCTCATCGATCAGCAGCATTAGCCCGCTATTAACCATGGTGCTGCCAATCCGTCCGATATTGCCGTCCGCCTCGACGTTCCAGGAATTGCCGTCACGATCAGTACGGATTCCGAAAGCTGCGGGAATGAGATTCTCCCCTTCGATAGGCTTGAGCTCAGAGGATAATCCACCAGCGGCAGGGGTGGAAGGGATGTCCTGAGCCCCCCCTGAGGACACCCAGATGAATAAACCGGGCAGAAGAAAAACTCTCCAGCTCGGAAAAAGACGGAATGTCGAGGGGACTAAGCACATGATTCAGCTCGCCTTGCTCTGATAAGCGAAAACCTGGTAGGCGGGAACGATCACTTCGCCGTCCCGGCTTAATATCCTCAACTCGCTTGCGGAGAGTTCCCCGACGATTTTGTCTCCGCTCAAAAGTTCAATTTCCAGCAACTGAGACGCCCCGGGCTCATCGCTCCTCCTCATTGACCTGATTAGAGATGTTTCCACCTTAACCACCCCACCCCGGTCCGAGATGGAGAGACTCTCGTCAGCGAATCCTCCATCAATCAGCGTGTTCCCGGAGAGAAGGAAGCCTTGTTCCGGTCCGACTCCGGAAGGTAATTCGGAGAAATCAAGCCATGCTTCCGAAAACGAATCAGCCAGGAGTTTCGTTGCTCCTGCCGTCCAGACCCGGTCAACGAGCGCGGGAGCCAGCTCTATCTCTTCCCCTTCCAGGATTTTGATGGGGATTGATGCGCCGTCCAAAAAGGCGGTGACGGAAGTGCCATTCTTCAGAACAATACGATAATGCGGATGAGGTGACAGAGTGTGAGCCAGTTCAAGAATATCCGACAAAAGAATCTGTCGACTTCCCCAAGGGGTGTAGCACTGCAGAACCAGATCTGAACGACTATCCAGCGGTATCACGCTGCCGTTGGTGAGTTGAAGAAAATGAGATGCGTTCGGAGGAGGCACACCGTCGGAAGGCCCCGTTGCCAGCAAAAGCATATTTACCGAATTCGGATCAAGAACTTCTGCGGGAGACACCGTGGAACCCGTAACTCCTGCTACCGACCAGGAAATCTCCCCTTTAGTCACGCTACCGGACAAAACCCTTCCATCGCGCAGGTAGACAAGAGAGTGTTGTCGATTACCCGCGCTGCCACGAATCGCAGCAATATCTGTGATTTTCACCTCCTGCTCGCCTCCTATCGAACCCGCAACCGTAAGCGTCCCCTCACGCCCTACTGCTCCGGAAACCTGATTGGTCGGACTGACCCAAAGAAGATCTTCACCGCGCCGATGAGATCCGAAACGGTCCATCAATCCATTCAGAGCCACCAGGGACTTTAATTGAGCGGTGGCTGCCGGCTCAGTTTGAAACGCCGACTGCTCAAAATTAACCACCCCGGGAATGACGGACGGTTCAATCCCCGGCTGTATGAGCCTTCCTCTCTGGAAGAACGGAGAGATCGCTGATAAATCGTCAGATAGATCAGGGAGATTTCTCTGCATAATCCAATGGACAAGAGACCGGGATTCTCCGGGCGGAAGAAGAAGAGAGTAACCAAAGGTTAACTCTCGAGAGTTTGTTGATGCTTTTAACTCAGGTTTTTGGCCACCCTTTTCACTCCCAAGGATGAAAAATGTATCATGACGGCCTTCCGAAGGATTGAAATGAACACCGAGTGAGTAGTCCCCCGGATTCAACTGTAGCCCGGGACTACCCGGCAAAAGCGCCCCGCCGCTCCCATGCAGGCTTTGCCAGGAAAACGGGTAGGTCGTTCGCAATGAGACGGAGATCGTCTTCTCCGTCTTCGAACTATTTGAAAAAGTGTCAATCACACGGACCGCGGAACGCTCGATATCAAACCAGAGATCGCGGGAGACGACACAGTCGGGACGTTTTTCGATGAATTGAAGATCAATCCGTCCTCCGCCGGCATTAGGTTCCCGAACCAGAACCTCGGATGGCTTCAAGGGTGCTCCGTCGACGATCAGATTTAGACCGGACTGGAGATATTGAGTTTCCCCCGAGACCAGCGCCCCGTTCCCAAAGGATTGCCAGAAAAAACCGAGATTGTCCTGAACTTGAAACAATCGCTCCGGTATCTCAGATAACTTCACCGGCACGGTCGGATCCGCTTTGGTTTGATCCTGTTGCGCGAAAACTCCAGTTACGCCGGAAAAATGTGGCAAAAAGGCCAAAATTGTCCAGAAACAGCGCAAATATGGGATTGGATTGGCCACGAGACGAATAGTGTAACGATTATCAGACGGTTGAAAACCCGAAATTCCCCCCTTGTGCAGCGAAACAAGGATGGAAACCGGCTCCATCATGGTGAAATTGCATTTGAATACAGGTGAATAGATCGGACGATACTGTTCTTCAAACTGTTTACTTCGACTCATTTGAGCCACTCGCCCACCAGGATTCTCTACTGCCGATGTGCCTTTGCCCAGGTTGTTCCAGAGACAACCAAGAACGCCGTCCTCGAGGGCCTCTGCCAGTCAGGACTGACCTTCGAATGCGTTTCCGACCTTTGCGAAATGTCGGCCCGGAAAGACTCCCGTCTTAAGGAGATTGTCGAGGCCGGGGGAAACGTGAAGATTGCGGCTTGCTACCCGAGGGCGGTTAAATGGCTCTTCCACCAGGCGGAGGCTCCCCTTCCCGACGACGGCAGCATTGAGATTCTCAATATGCGGGAAACCGGGCCGGATGAGATTTGCAACGCCCTAACTCAAGAGACATGAAAAGTGAAATCTATCCCGTTCAGGTCGTCATTTACGAGGGTTCCGGTGCTTCCACCTGGGAACCGGGATGCCGCGTCTCAGTCGCTTCTGCCCTTCTTGACCAGGGTTATCCCGTCCTGCGGGTCGCCGAAAATTCCGGACCAGACTCAAGAATGAGCCTTTCCGGGCAATTTCCGGTGATTGTCCTTGGCCAGTTTGCGGACAAAACCCCCGAGGTAGTGGATCAAACCGGCAAGATCAGTATTCAGACAAGAAACACTTCCGGCCTGGGAGCTGACGATATCATCGCTCTTGTCGCACAAATCAGAGCCGAGGCTGGAACCGATCTCAATCAACCGGGAGTGGCGGGCGCCTGGAAACCCTGGTTCCCGGTAATCGATTATGACCGCTGCACCAATTGCATGCAGTGCCTCAGCTTTTGTCTCTTTGATGTCTATGGAGTCGATGCCGACAAGCGGATTCAGGTGCAGAACAACGACAACTGCAAAACCAACTGTCCGGCCTGCTCACGGGTCTGCCCTGAAGTCGCGATCATGTTTCCGAAATACAGCTCCGGACCGATCAACGGGGAAGCGGTAAGGCAGGAGGACATCGACCGCGAAAGCATGAAGGTCGACATTACTTCCCTGCTCGGTGGAAATATTTACTCCAGCCTGCGGACCCGCAGCGAGAAGGCAAAATCCCGATTTTCCAAGGAGCGTAGCCCGGACAAGGCATTGGATGAACGCAAGCGATGCCTGACGAAACTCCAACAATCAGGCATCATCCCTGCGGAGGTTCTCGCCGAACTCGACCTGGCCTCCCTTCCCTCACCCGAAGAAATTCAGAGGAAGGCCAGAGAACTGTCAGCGCTTCGCGAGCAGCAGGGTTGAGAGCATGTCAGCTACCCGCCCTCCGGCGCGGGAGTTATTCGCCCGCTTCCTTGATGAGTCGCATCCGGGTGCTTGAATCAACCGTCCCTCCTGTGGCACCGCTGACTGATTCAATTCGCATCTCGTCCACCATCCAGATGTCTCCGAATTTCTTTCCGTGAAGCACTTCGAAACGACGGATCGGACGACCTTCCCGGTTCCAGCCCACCATCTTCAACATTCCACCGCTCTCCTTGTCGATCCAAATGTCGACGGTTTCATAGGCACCTCTGCCATCGGGATTCCTGACCCGCACATTGATGCAGTCACGACCCTTTAGTTTCTCCTGTTTCACAATTCTCGCGTCCGGCCAGTATAGAAATCTCATCGACAGGTCGTCGTAGGTCACATCGGTTCCGCGGACAGCTTCCCCGTACTTCGCCGGGTCGACCGGCTTCATTTCTTTTCCACCGACACCCTCGAAAAGGGAAAAGCTGTTGTTCTTGGTGTCGAGGTAAATCACCTGCTGGGGCTCATCAAAGATGAAACGAATTGCCTCGGGCTTCAGGGAAAGAAGAAAGGGAACCTTCTTGGTGATTCCCATTTGGAGAGCTCCGGTAAAGTCACGATTGAAGAGAGTATAACTGTAACGCACGAGACGGAGCACCTCATCGGCATTCATTTCATCAATCGTTTTGCCGGCAAAGGTGGACGGTTCCGTGGCCGGAGGCGCAACGTCCTGAGAACGTCCGGTCAAGGTGAACCCGGAAAGGAGGATCAGAAGGAATGAAAGGGATTTCGTTGTCATGTCGTAAGGGGCATTCGCCTGACGATTGACGAACGGAGCTCACCATACACGCAAAAAAGAATTTAGGAAATCCAAAGGATCGAATCAGGGGGACCCATCCGAACCGGTTTTTGGAAAAGACTTGGCACGGATCACTTCTTTCAGGCATGGTGCGCTGAATGGAGAATCATCGCCTTGTTCTGCCCGAGCACATGAACCAGTACGGGTTCCTTTTTGGAGGCTATCTTCTCTCCTGGGTGGACGAAATGGCCTGGATGGCCGCCAGTCTGGATCATCCCGGATGCCAGCTCGTCACCGTCGCGATGAACGAAGTGACCTTTCGCAAGAGTGTCCGGCATGGGGCAATTCTTCGCTTTGTATCCCTGAAAACAAGGACCGGAAGAACTTCCGTCACCTACTCGGTGAAGGTATTGAGGGAGGAGGAAGTCATCTTTTCCACTGAGGTCACGCTCGTCCATGTCGATGCCGAGGGGCGCAAACAATTACTTCCCAGCCGCTGAAGGTCTGTTAGCATCACCCGCCCCGTCTATGAGCGAAGCGAAGCAGATCGCGGTCATTGGATCCCTCAATATTGACTATTTTGTCCGCGTCGACGTCTTTCCCGGCCCCGGGGAAACCGTCGCCGCAGAGAAGTTGGATACGTTTCACGGGGGCAAAGGGGCCAATCAGGCGGTCGCTGCTGCCCGGCAGGGATGCCAGGTGGTGCTCTTCGGCGCGCTTGGGGCCGATGCCGGGGGAACCGCCTATCGGAAGGCTCTCCGGAACGAGGGCATCGACACCACCCGCATCCTCAAAACGAAAGAAGCGAGTGGAACCGCTTTTATCACCGTGGACCGGAACGGCGAAAACACGATTGTCACCGCATCCGGTGCAAATGGTCGCCTAAAACAATCAGATATTACCCGGCACGCAGACATAATCCGATCCAGCCATGCGTTGATCGCTCAGTTCGAAGTCCCTATCCCGCCCCTCGTTGAAGCGGCCCGAATTGCAAACCATAGTGGTGTTCCTGTGTTGATCAATCCGTCACCCGCTCTCCCCAACTTCCCCTGGGATGAATTCCGCTCCGACTATGTGATTGTGAATGAAACGGAAGCCGGGCTGCTGCTCGGTTTTTCTGCCATGTCGGAGAGCATTTCTCTTGTCCGCGAGAGGCTTTTCGAACTGAGGGCCGCCCACCTCATCATCACGAGAGGCAGCAACAGCACTCTAGTCTTCAGAAAAGAAGGGGAGCCCCTTTCCATTCCGGCGCTACCCGTTGTTCCAGTCGATACCGTGGGCGCAGGGGATGCTTTCGCCGGTTGTTTTGCCGCCAGGATTGCCTGCGGAGAATCTCTCACTGATGCTCTGCACGCGGCCAATTGCGCAGGGGCACTTACCACCTTGGGTGCAGGCGCTCAGGACCCGATTCCGGATCGCACCAAGGTCGATCAACACATAGAATACCTCAAATCCCTAATCTGATCTGAACCCGAGATGAAATTGCTTGTCACCCTGCTTCCTCTTCTTTTCTGTCAGTCTCTGACCGCTGAATTCTGGCCCCAGTTCCGGGGTCCCAATGGCGACGGAGTGTCAACTGCGGAGAATATTCCCACGCGAATTGGCGAAAAAGAGGCGCTAAAGTGGAAAACCGACCTACCCGGCCGGGGGTGGTCGTCCCCTGTTTTCGATGGCAAATCCCTCTGGGTCACCACGGCGGAGGAGATTTTCCCGACTGAGGAGGAGCGCCTGCGCATCCTCAAAGAGGCGGGAGAGGACGAAAAGGTCTTTGCGGCTCGTCAGGTGGCAAGCCGGATCGAGTTGAGCGTCGTTCGCCTAGATTACGAAACCGGAGCGATTCAGGCGGAAGTTCCTCTGACCACCATCGAAAATCCGCAGACCATTCACGCCCAGAACAGCTTCGCTTCTCCGACTCCGGTTCTGGCGGATGGAATCCTCTTTGCCCATTTCGGAGCGTTTGGAACATTCGCGGTCGATACTGCCGCCAATTCGGTGTTGTGGCAGAAAAAGATCTCCCTGGAACATGGGGTGGGTCCCGGAAGTTCGCCCTTTGTGCATGACGGGCGCCTCATCCTCATCTGTGACGGTGTCGACCGGCAGTTTGTCACTGCCCTTGACGCGAAAACCGGAAACACCCTCTGGAGCCGTGATCGTCCCGAAATGCGCGCGCCCTCCGGCGACCAGAGAAAGTCCTATAACACACCCACTCTGATCAAGGGGGCGAAGGGACGCGATCAAATCATCTGCATGGGCGCCCAATGGCTCGTGAGTTATGCGCCTGCGACAGGAGAGGAACTCTGGAAACTCGACCACGGCAGCGGTTTCTCCGTCGTTCCCCGACCGGTTTACAGCGAAAAGCATGGCCTCCTGTATATCAGCACCGGATTTGGAAAACCCGAACTCATCGCACTCAGGATCGATGGCACCGGCGACATAACCGGATCAGACAAAATCGTGTGGAAGGAAACCAAACGAATTCCTGCGCGCCCCTCCCCGCTTCTCGTCGGAGACGAATTGTATGTTATCGCCGACGGAGGGATTGCGAGTTGCTTCGACGCCGGTTCGGGAACACTGCATTGGACCGAGCGGATCGATGGAAACTACTCTGCGTCTCCTCTCTTCGCGGACGGACACATCTTTGTCGCCAGCCATGAGGGGGTGGTGACCGTGTTCAAACCGGGAAAGACCCTCGAGATCGTCTCAAAAAACCAACTGGACGGGACTCTGATGGCATCTCCCCTGGCCTTGGATGGATCTCTCGTGATTCGTTCAGGCTCCGCCATCTATCGATTCTCAAATTAGGCACCATCGCCGGTTTTCGAGGTATTTTCGATACCTTGAATTTTCCTGAAATTATTCGTGACGAAATCCGCATTTCCCGATATGAACATTAGAGATAACCGAGATTTTTCCCGTTTTATGAAACCCCCCTTCTATTTTTCCCCTCTCTGCTCACTGATTGTTGGACTCTTCGTCCTGATCGTCTCGCCAGCCGGAGCCCGCACCTGGACCAGCACCGATGGCAAGCCACTTCAGGGAATCTTCCTTGGAATGGAAGGCGAAAACCTAAAGTTCAAGCTTGCCAATGGAAATCAGATCAGCGTTCCGAAGGACCGCTTTATCAAGGCGGATCAGGAGGCAGCCGAGCGACTCAGCAAGATCGGGGACGACAGTTTCACAAAAGCATCAGCACGGCAGATCGACACCATCCTGGCGGTGACACTGAAGAAGAATGGATTCAACTCATTCAACGAACCGCTCCCGGATGATCTATTCGTCAGGCGCGTCTACCTGGACATCATCGGGCGAATTCCAACCCGCGAAGAGTTCATTCGCTTTGCCGAGAATGCCCGCCCCGATAAGCGTGAGGCGCTCATCGACGAGCTACTCCTCTCCCCCGGCTATGCTTCGAACCTGTTCAATTATTTTGCGGATATGTTTCGTCTTCATTCGGGCGGGGGGCCCGATTTCGTAAACGGCATACGGATGGATCCCTATATCAACTGGTGGAGGGAGCAACTTGAAGCCAACCGCCCCTATCATGAAATTGTCAGCGAAATGCTCACCGCCCAGGGCAACGTAGGGCAAAATCCTGCCACTGGATTTTTACTTCGCGACACTGGCATGGAGTTCGACGCGTTTGCCAACTTCGGGCAGGTAATGCTCGGGATTGATATCTCCTGTGCCCAGTGCCACGACCACCCCTTCGATGAATGGACGCAGGGCGATTTCTATGAGATGGCCGCATTCTTCGGAAACACGCAACGCTCGCTCGGCTACCAACCTGCGAATGCAATGATGGAAGGTGGCAGTATCCAAATGCCGAATGCTCCTGAAGGCTGGAAGGCGAATTTCATGAAATGGGCAGAGGCGAACAAAGGAATTGTTCCCGGCGACCAGAATAGCAATCAATTCCGCTTTTTCGTTGAAGCTCTGGGCTGGAACATTGCAGACAATGAATCGCTTCAAACCGTCCTCCCTCACGATTTTAGGGGTGAAGGCGGAAAACCGAATGAGGTCGCCTCACCGCGTACCATCCTAGGTCCGGCTGCCAAAGTCGGCGGAAAAACCCGCCGCGAAGCCATCGCCGAGTGGCTCACTGCCCCTGATAATCCGCGGTTTGCCATTGTTATCGCGAACCGCATGTGGGGACGCGCCTTTGGAAGAGCAATCCTCAATCCGGTCAACGATTTCAGCAATGACCAGATCAATGGCGCCTCACAGCTAGAAGTTCTCAAATTCATCACCCGTGAAATGCAGCGGGTAAATTACGACTTGAGAGAATTCATGCGAATCATCTACAACACCAGGGCCTACCAGTCGATTGCCACGGCCGAGGAGCCTGATTTAACCGCCCCTTATTACTTTTCAGGACCTATCCTGCGACGCATGAGGGCAGAGCAGGCTTGGGATTCCATGATGACCCTGGCCCATGGTTCAGAAATTGATGCCAAGGCGGGCCCCGATGGATCGTTTTACAAAAAGGTCCTCAATATCGATTTCAACACCGCCACCAATGATGACGTCTGGCGCCATTATGAGATGTGGGAGAGTCTCCGCGGAGGAAGGGCGGCGATGGCGATGGTATCGGACTCGGGAGACGATTACACCCCGGTGATAATGTCGGATACTGAACTAAGAGCCTCGGAGCTCCCTCAGCCGTTCACACCTGCATCCATGCTCGATACCTTTGGACAGTCGGATCGCAGAATCACGGATGACCACAACTACGACGGATCAGTACCGCAGGTACTGGCTCTGATGAACGGAACCGTGACAGACCGTTTGACCGGTGTCTCCTCGAAGGTGGTCGCCGATCTGGAGGAACTCGATGGTCCCGATGATAAAGTTAGAGGCGTATTCTTCACGCTCCTGAACCGTTACCCGACCAAAGAAGAACTCGATCTGGGAACCGGAATGATCGAAGACTTCGGAGATGAGGGAATCAGTGATCTGGCGTGGTCTCTGATGAACAGCCCTGAATTCCTCTTTATCCAGTAACTCCCTACGTTAAAGCAAAACCCGCACTTTCTTATCGCTATGCACATCGCAGACCTCGCCGGAAAAGATCCTTTCAGCCGCCGCTATTTCATGGAAATGACAGCAAAACTGTCATTCGGACTCAGCGTCGGCGTTCCTTTCCTTCCCCGAAATTTCAGGGCACAGGATGGAGCTAAGGCCAAGAACCTTATTTACATCTACCTTGCGGGGGGGATGACTCATCTGGATACTTTCGATCCCAAAAAGAACAGCGGCGTCATGGGCAAAACCGAAGTTCTCGACACCATGGTCGACAATATGAAGTTCGGGATGCACCTGAAGGAGCTTGCCAAACAGGCTGATAAACTCGCGGTGATCAATTCGATGACGTCGACCAACGGAGCGCATGAGCAGGGCGAATACATTATGCGTACTGGCTACGAGAAGCGGGCCACAATTGTACACCCTACGATCGGCCCCTGGGCGGAAACCCTTCTCGGAAAACGGGGTGAGATTCTTCCGGATAGCGTCCTTATCGGCCAGAGCACTTCGAATGCCGGCTTCATGGATCCGTCATTGAGTCCGCTGCCTATCGCCGATCCTTCGGGGGGTGTTCCCAACACCCAACTTATCGTCGAAGGGGAACGATTCGAACGCCGGATGCAAATGGCACAGAAGCTGGGGCAGCAGTTCACTGAAAAGTTCAAGTACACCGCCCCGAAATCCTATGTGGAGTATTACAACCAGGCAAACCGGCTGCTTAAGAGTGACGCCTTGAAAGCATTCGATATCTCGGCAGAGACAAACCGTGCCGAATACGGGGAAAACCGCCTTGGTCAGGGGTGTCTGCTTGCCCGCAAACTTGTCGAGAGTGGTGTCCGGGTAGTCGAGGTCGTTTCAGGGGGCTGGGATATGCACACTAACGTCGCCGAAGGAACTGCCGATCGCCTTCCTGAATTGGATGTTGCGGTTGCCACATTGCTCAAGGATCTGCAGGAGCGGGGATTGCTTGAGTCGACGCTCGTCGCAATCGGTACAGAATTCGGAAGGACCCCGGATATCAACATGAACGCAGGACGGGACCACTATCCTGCCGCCTACTCCTGTGTTCTTGCAGGAGGCGGAATTAAAGGCGGCACGGTGTATGGTGAAACCGACGGCTCCGGCAAGAAGGTTAAGGCCAATCCAGTGAAGCCTGGAGACTTCCTCGCCACAATCGGCCACGGGCTTGGACTGAATCAGGAGGAAACAGTCTATTCTCCAACTCAGCGCCCCTTCACCTTTGCTGACAAGGGTGTACCCGTCACCGCGATTTATGGCTGATCGGAAGAGAACCGCCAAATCCCATCCCTTTTAAGAAAAGACCTCCCCCTCTGTTTGAGCGGGAGGTCTTTTTGTTTACTTTCCGATGCAAAAGCGGCTGAAGATTTCACCCAAGATCTCCTCTATATCGGTGCGCCCGATGACATCACCAACGGAGTCGAGGGCCGAACGAAGGTCCATCGCCACGAACTCCGGAGAGTGTCCTTCCTCCATGGTTTTCCGCGCTTTTTCAATGTCTTCCATGGCACGGCCAAGGCAGAACTGATGTCGGGAATTGATCGCAACCAGATTTGCAGATGAGAGTGGTGTACCCTCGACGATCCGGTCAAATATCCGGCCTCGAAGTGCTTCAACAGAAGCCTCATCGAGACACGAGACGGAAAATCCCTCAGCTCGCTTCCAGTCAGAGTGCATGGGGAGATCTGCCTTGTTAAATATTCGAATAAGTCTGGCCCGCGCCGGAACCTCAAAACACTCCACCTCGAGGGCGCTCCGGCTTGCATCAACTACCTCAAGGATCAACTCGGCACCCGCAATTTGGACACGACTGCGTTCAATCCCCTCGCGCTCGACCGCTTCATCGGCCTGCCGCAGTCCGGCCGTATCAATGAGACGAAGCGGAATTCCGCGTAAATTAATCATCTCTTCGATCGTATCGCGAGTAGTCCCGGCCGCCTGGTTTACAATCGCTCTTTCATAACCTAGAAGACGGTTCAGCAGACTCGACTTTCCGGCATTGGGGGCACCACAAATGACCGTCCTGATGCCTTCCCGTAGAATCCGCCCCTGATCGGCGGTGGCGAGCAGGGATGCGACCCGGCGACTGACTGAGTCCATCCGGTCCAGAAGTGTCATCGTGGAATCCGGATCAATATCCTCCTCGGGAAAATCGATGTAAGCCTCCAAATGAGCAATCAACCCGATCAGATCCAAGCGAATGGCTTCAATTTCCCGTCCGAGACGCCCGCTCAACTGCTCGCCAGCGGCCTTCAAAGCAAGATCCGTCCGGGCTGAAATGACGTCCATGATCGCCTCAGCTTGAGTCAGGTCCATTTTGCCGTTCAGGAAGGCTCGTTCCGTGAACTCGCCCGGAGACGCCGGTTCGGCCCCGGCCGCAAAAAGCGCACCCAGAACTCGCCGTGTCACGACAACTCCGCCGTGACAGGTAATCTCAACAACATCCTCCCCGGTGAAACTGCGTGGCCGCGGAAAAGCGGTAAGTAAGACCTCATCAATAAAGGAGCCGTCAGAGTCGAGAATCCGTCCGAACTGCTGCACTCTCGGTAGCCACTCACTTCCCTTCGCCCCGGTGAGAAAGACTTTCCCGGCAACTGACATTGCTTTTGGACCACTGATGCGGATGAGGGCTATCGCCCCGGTTCCCGGCGGAGTTGCCACAGCGGCGATGGTCGAGCGATTCATGAGTTCAATCAAAAGCCGAATGTCGGAAGTATTATGAGCCCTGCAACCGGGAAAAGTAATTGCTTCAAGGGTGAAGACGGCGCACGATCTATCCTGATTTCATGCTGATCAAGGACATCCCTGAAGATGATCGCCCGAGAGAAAAACTCTTCGGAAGGGGCCCGAGGGCACTAAGCGATGCGGAGATCCTGGCAGTCTTTTTCAGCACGGGTCGGGCCGGTGTCAGTGCGATCGACCTGGGGCGTGAAATGATATCCCGTTTCGGGAGCTTGCGTAACTTGTCCCGCGCCTCCATTGAGGAATTGACCCGGATTCCCGGGATAGGACCCGCAAAAGCCGCCCAACTTTCCGCTGTTTTCGAGTTTGGCCGCCGTCTTGCCCACGAGCCATTCAGTGACCAATCCATTACCTGCCCGGAAGAGGTTTTCTCATTGATCGGTCCGGAGATGCAGATGCTTTCCCAGGAGTCGGTGCGCGTCATCCTGCTCAATCATCGCAAACGCCTCATTCATTCGGGCGAAATCTTCGTCGGAACCGGAAACGAATCCTTTGCAAACCCCGCGGAGATTCTCCGTAAGGCAATCAGCCATGGCGCGCATGCGTTGATCCTGGTGCACAATCACCCCTCCGGCGATCCTTCTCCGAGCGCAGCGGACCACGAGGTAACCCGGCGCATAAAAACCGCTTGCTCAGCGATTGGAGTGGAGTTCACCGACCACATCATCGTTGGCTCTCGCTCACCTGATTCAAGCCCTCCCTATTTCAGCTTTCGAGAAGCTGGTCTGATTTGACCAATTTTCCAGAAATCCGACCCGGTAAAAAGTGAAACACGTCAAAACCGTTTCACTTTCGAGCATTTTTCCCTGCCTCTATGGCAGTTGATAATTGCATGACATCGCTCATAGTCACGGGTTTTGATGCCGTTGACAACTCACCTCAAGCGGACATCGGTCTCTCCCCCCAAAAGATGTCAATTCACCAGACAGCCATCGTGTCCCCGCTCGCTCAACTCGGACTTGATGTCTCGGTCGGGCCCTATGCGATCATCGAAGATGACACGGTTCTCGGCGACCATTGCGCTGTCGAAGCCGCCGCCCAAATCAGAAAGGGAACTCGACTCGGAACGGGTTGTTTTGTGGGGTCAGGTGCAATTATCGGGGCCGATCCCCAGTATCGCGGCTTCAACAAAGAGATTATCTCCGGTGTGATCGCAGGTGACAGCAATGTGTTTCGCGAATACGTCACCGTTCATCGAAGCATCCACGACGGGACGAGCACGACCCTCGGTTGCGACAATTACCTCATGGCGGGAACCCACATTGGTCACGATTCGAGCGTGGGAAACAGTAATTCCATGGCAAACAACGTTCTCCTCGGTGGGCACGTTACCCTGGGCAGCCACTGCTTCATCGGAGGCGGGGCGGCATTTCACCAATTCGTCAGGGTTGGGGATTATGTGATGTGTCAGGGCGGCGGATCTTTCAGCCAGGATCTTCCCCCTTTTGTCATTGCAGCGGGTCTTAACATGGCCGTCGGAATCAATTCCATTGGACTGCAACGGGCAGGTTTTACCCAAGCTGAGCGCGATGAGATCAAGGCGGCCTTCCGGAAGATTTACCGCAGAACTGATACTCTTCAGACAGTTTTAGACAAACTAGACACCGCCGGCCTCTCGAGTCACACTTTGTCCTTTTATCAATTTTTCCGCGAAAAGTCTAAAAAAGGCATCTGTTCCCGATCAATCGGCCGAAAATCAAAATGTTAAGGAGTCCTTATAAAATGGTCACTTCCCTAAACTTTTCATTAGTCTTTTGGACAGAAGAGAGTAAATCATAGGTGGTAAATTGGCTTCGTAGAACCATCACTTGTAACCGCACCCATACGCCTTGATCCGACAGGATTCCAGCCTCAGAATCGTATTCTCCGCCTGTTCCCGACTGGCTGGACTCGTCTCGATTTTACTTGTGGCCTCCCCCATGCTTCGCGCCCAGGAGAGTGTGCCGGAGTCGGCGGAAACTTCCTCTGGTACGGTGAACCTTGATATCCAGAGCGACTTTACCGATTACGATAAGAATTTGGGCATCGCTAGAGCTTCAGGTGATGTCGTAGTAAAGTACGGGGATGTGACGATTTATGCCGACCAGGTTGAATACCATCGTTCGACCGGTAACATTTTCGCCAGAGACAATGTGCGTATTTTTCAGGACGGCCAGGTGGTTGACGCCGAAGAAATTATTTACAATATCAACACGGGTGAATTAACCACCAGTCAATTCAAGAGTGGACTTGAGCCGGTCTTCTTCACCTCTGACAACATCGTCCGACCCGAAGAACAATCCGACGGGCCGATTACTCTCCTCGATTCCACATTCACCACCCACGACTCCCAGAACCCGAATTTCCGTGTTCAAGTGAAAAAACTTGAGGTCTATCCCGAGGATAAGATCATCATGCACGGGGCTAAGGTATTTGTGGGTAACACTCCTGTGTTGTGGTTTCCCTACATCGCCCAGCCGATTGGTGAGGAGCTTGGCTACTTTTTCACCCCGGGATGGAATACCGCCTGGGGAGGATTTGTTCTCAATCAATATGGTCTGATGATCGGTGAAAATCTTCACGCGGTCACTCATCTTGATTATCGATCAGAAAGAGGCATGGCCGGCGGGGTCGAGTTTAAGGACCGGCGCTTTAAGTCAAATGAGAATCTGGGTAAACTTAACCTCTATTTCGCTGACGACGCCAATCCCCAGCTTAAATTCAACGGGGATATCCGCAATCCTGCGCCCTCTTCCGAACGGTACAGGGCGAACCTTCAGCATCGCGTTTACTTTCCGGGGGATGATGAAGATACTTTCTACCTCGATTTTGACATCAATCGCTTAAGTGACGCTTTTGTTTACGAGGATTTCTTTCCGTCTGAATTCCGCATCGACCCGAATCCGGACAACTTGATCAATCTTAACCGTTTGTTCGAGCAGGGGGAGATATCATTGACTGGACGTTTTCAGTTAAATGAATTCTTTCAGACCGATACACGGGCTCCAGAGCTGGCAGTCGATATCATCCGCACCCCAATCGGAGATACCGGGTTCTTTTACGATGGTCTTACGTCTTACGGGATTCTCGACGAAGAGTTCCCCACCGGCTTCGGAAGCGCAAACGGATTCAACCGTTTCCACACCTATCACGAGTTCCTCCACCCAATTCAGATTGGAGGGATTCTCAATGTCGTTCCAAGGGCGGGAGCAGGATATACAAATTACGCCGGCTTTGATGTGCCGGGATTCAACACGGTTGAGCGGACCACCGCCCACGCGGGGGTGGATCTCTCGTTCAAAATGTCAAAGCGTTCTCCAAACTTTGTAAATCGTGCGCTGGGCTTAAACGGACTGCTTCACGTTGTTAAACCCTATGTGAATTTCTCCCTAGTCAGCACCAATGATGTGAATGGCACTTTCGGTCCGATCGACCGCTTTAATCCGACGACCCGCCTCCGTCCCATTGACATGCCTCTTTTCACTGCCATCGACGACATTCGCGACTGGCAGATCATTAGAACCGGTGTTTCAAACCGGTGGATAACCAGGCGTAACGGATCTTCCTACGAATGGTTGTCGATGAATAACTACTTCGACACCTACCTTGAAGATCCCGAATTCAACCGTGACTTCTCTAATTTTTTCACCGACATCGAGTGGCACCCCCTTCCCTGGCTGACCGCTTCGACCACCGCTCAGGTCCCCTTGTTTGATAACGCGCTAGATTTCTCGGAGATCAGCACTTCTCTTTCGTTTATGCCGACAGACTGGTTCCGCTTCGGTGTGCGTCACTATTTCCTCACTGACCACCCGACCTTTGCGAATTCGGATCTCTATGCTCTGACAACCTACACCCGCTTGAGCGATAACTGGGGCTTCAGCACAGCACATCGATTCGAAGCTGATGACGGCACTCTTGAATATCAGCAATACAGCGTCCATCGCGACCTTGCCAGCTGGACTGCCAGCGTCGGAGGAATTATTCGGGATAACAGGGACGGAGAGAATGAGTACGGGATCCTGCTGAGTCTGACCCTCAAGGCATTCCCGAGAGTTTCTCTTCCAGTGGATTTCCAGCCCGGATCACTGGGAGCGGAAGAGTAGCGTAGCGAATTCTCTGGTGAGATTTTCAATCCACTCGCAATCAGGATAATATCACTATCCTGCTAGACGAAAGGCGTAAGAGAGCGTCGGACTCTCACTTTCATTTTGACTTGGCGAATTGATTGAGGGAACATTCGACATGCAACCACATCGCGGCACCACTATTCTTGTCCTGGGTATTCTCGGTCTTGTGCTATGTCCCATTTGCGGGATTATCGCGTGGATCATGGGTAACGGGGACATCGCAAAAATGCAGTCAGGCATCATGGACCCGGAAGGCCTTGGACAGACAAAGGCTGGAAAAATTTGCGGAATCATTGCCACCATTCTGACGATCGTCGCGGTCATCATCTACGCGATTATGTTTGTCTTTATCATCGGCGCAGCCGCCACTCAAGGCGCCCTACAACCGAACTGATGCTTCGGGTCCGGCGGCTATCACGGAGTTCCTTTTTTGCGTTAATGACCCCGGGGTGGTTACTCGGGGCATTACTTTATTCTGCATCGGTAATTTCGCTGTACCGCCTGAACAGTTCAGCCGGGACTCAATTCGGGCTTTGCTTCTTCCACGAAGTTTTTGAATTACCCTGCCCTCTTTGCGGCGGAACGAGAACCTTCATTCACCTGCTCCATGGCGACCTGGCGAAAGCCTTTTCAAAAAACCCACTGGTTGCGTTTGCATTGACCCTGTTCGCCGGATGGTCCCTCTTATGGACCATCCTGGGCCTCAAACTTGAAACCACTCTCACGCACAGAACCGTCCTGGCAGGTCTATTATTCCTGCTGTTAGTGAACTGGGTCTATCTTCTGAATGCTCGCTAAACAGAAGCCTGCTGAGACTACCTGACGAGCACCGTAGAGCATTCAAGAAAACGCATCAGAAAACGGCGTGGGGATGGGCCTCAGCCCGGGGAATCTCCGGAGTAACCGGAGACTCTACCGGTCGAACTGTGCATCAAAGACAATATTAGAAGGCGGAAAATCTAGCTTTCGAACAAAGGCGGCAGACTCAGTTGCTCCAGCCTCACGATCCATCCCACCGTCCTCCCACTCAACGGAGAGAGGACCAGTGTAACCTATATCGTTGAGCGCGCGGATAATGGGTTCAAACTTGATCTTCCCCCTACCTACCGACTTAAAGTCCCAATAGCGCTTCCGATTATGAAAATCAACATGGCCACCAAAAACGCCGGCGTCCACCGGACGATCTGACCAGCCCACATCTTTCATGTGGACATGATTAATCCGGTCAGAGAAACGGTAAATGAACTCAACATAGTCCACCCCCTGATAGCCGAAGTGACTAGGATCGTAATTGAATCCGAAGGCCGGATGATAGTCAATCGCCTCAAGGGCGCGTTCCGCCGAAGCGATATCAAAGGCAATCTCTGTCGGATGGACCTCCAGCGCAAACTTGATTCCATTTGCCTGAAAGACATCCATAATAGGCCCGAATCTATCTGCGAAATCTTGAAATCCCGCGTCAATCTGCCCGGGCAAAACAGGCGGAAATGAATAGATGAGGTGCCAGATCGACGAGCCTGTAAATCCGTTCACCACCTTGACACCGAATTCCTTTGCCGCTATCGCCGTCTTCTTCAATTCATCTGCCGCCCTTTGACGAACCCCCTCAGGATCCCCGTCGCCCCAGATGTAATCCGGAAGGATTTGTTTGTGACGAGCATCGATGTTGTCGCAAACTGCCTGCCCCACTAGATGGCTTGAAATCGCAAAACACTGCATGTCGTGTTTTTTGAGCAAAGCCCTTTTCCCGGCACAGTAAGCGGCATCGGCTTTGTCTACCTCAAAATGATCACCCCAGCAGCCAAGCTCGACTCCGTCGTAGCCCATCGCCTTCGCTTTGAGGATAATAGTCTCACAGTCAAGGTCGGCCCATTGGCCGGTAAAAAGGGTGACAGGTCTTCCCATAGTATCAGATTATTTAGTTAAGAAAGCGGGTGTGGAACCCGGATAATATTCAGGTCTCTATCACCCAATCAAGTAGAAAAGGCGGCGGTGGAACCGGGGGCTCTTCCGTTTCACTGAGGAAAAATAAATGAATAATACCGCAAAGAATTGACAGAACGGCAGAAATCCAATCCCGGGGAAAGGTCCGGGGGTGTTTTACGCAACACCCCCGATTGCAGAAGAACGACACCGCAGCTGTATTTTATCAGAATGTTGCCGTAGCCCCGATGTGGAAGCGGCCCGATTCGTTGGCAACCACGTTCTGTGTAAAGATCGGGAAACCATAGTCGAGGCGGAATTTGAACCAATCACTGTAGTTCCAGCGGAGACCCACCCCTGCGGAGCCAATCTCAAAATCCGTAACCGGAACATTGTCATCGTTTCCGAATTTGGCTGCGTCAAAGAATCCGAGGAACCGGAGGCTGTCAGTTTCGTTTTCCCAGTCAAAAATCCGCCCAACGGAGAGCTCAGGGGTATAGAGTTCGAAGGTTCCCCATAGTCCCTGATCGCCTCTGATGACCCGTTGCTCGAAGCCGCGGACCGTATCATATCCACCGGCACCAATCTGTTCGGAGGCCTGCAAATTCTCATTCGACTCCTGACCCTGAACCTTAACCCGCATCGACCAGTCATCAAGAAGACGACGCTGGTGCTCAATACTTGCGGTCACGTAGAAGTAATCAGAGGTCGAACCGAGACGGTTTGCATTGAAGACAAGGTCGGAATTGTGACCGTTGAAGTCACCGGGAGACAAGACGCCCCGAATATCGAACTGTGTCACCCCGCGCTTGTGCTGGATCGTTTCCTTATAACCCAGACTAAACTGGAAAATTTCTGCCGGAGGCGCTCCACCCGGAACAGGAACTCCTCCGAATTCAAGATCGCTTCCGTTTGATTTCCAGTCGAATCCCAAATCCATTTCACGCTGACGATTCGAGGTGCCCTCTAGAGGGATCCCGTAGCGCGCACTCAACTGGGAGTTAACTCCCGAGGAGATGAAATTATTGTTAATCAATTCGGACTCAATGTTCACGTAAGAGGCGAGAACTGTGAACCAGTGACGCCAGGGAAGCGCCTGAGTGTATACGAGCGAGTTTGCCCAAACATGGGAGAACTCCAGATCACTTGTGAATTGATAGCTAAGGCTCCGATTCGGACCCATGAGATCGCCGAAGTTGAATCCATAGATCAACCGATGGTCGCCCAGAAACTGCACGCCCGAATCCTCGTATCCCGTGTAAAACCAATTTGCCTTGGTCTGGTAGCTCTTGAGAATGACATCGGTTGTTCCGAACTCGTAGCCCGGTGCGTAAACCATGTCGACTTTGCGGTAGGGACTACGGTTGACCCAGGAAAGGTCACGGAGCACTTCAGAAGCACGGATCACCTCTCCTTTCTTAATCCGCATCTGACTGCGGATGAATTCTTCAGTATCGGCGTCGACACCCTCTACCCGGATTCGGGCGAGTTCTGACTCGATTACGACAAGCTGGACCACGCCTGAGGTGATATCCTGCTCCGGGATGAGGACATCGACGACGGGACGATCTCCCTCCCGATAGGCAATAATAACGTCCTTGACCATCTGATCGAGCGAGGCAAGTGAGACGGGGCGACCAATGTAAGATTGAAGAACCAAGCCCACCGGACGGGGAAAATCTTCATAATCGTGCCAGATCCCCTCAACGCCCGGCCATCCATCGGGCCTGACATCTCCGGGACGTGGAAGAAGAACGACACCGAGGAGCTGGTTGACGAGATATTCATCTTCGCTGGTTCCCCCGCCGACACCACCCTTGCCTGAACCACTGTTCAAATGGAAACGGCCAAGCTGATCGACTTTCAAAGGGCCCTCTCCCCCTCCCGAATCCAGAACGGAACGGGTCTCGGAAACTTGTCTCTGAACTTGAGGCGGTAGCACATCGGTCAGAATCTCCGTTCCATACTGGTCGGTGACGGTCTGTTGCGCGTTTAGTCCACCAGTCACACAAGCGACCAACAGGGCGGCGATTCCGGCATTTAGGCGTTGGATTCTCATCAAATTCAAAAAGTTGCGAGTCTGAGGCTCAGCATTGTAACCTATTCGATTAACACACGTTAAAGGGCTTGAAAATGGTTTTTTTCAGAAATTTCTCGGTTTTGGACCTGCCGGGCTGATGTTAGGAGCATTGTGATTAAGAATGGAAGCAAAATCTAAGGTATTTTTAACTGATACCCATGCGCATCTCGCGTCGCAGGGATTTTCTGAGGATCTCTTCGACGTTGTCCAGCGCGCCGGTGAAAAGGGAGTGCAGCGCATTGTCACGATCTCGTGCGACGCCGAGGATTCGAAACTCAACCTCGAGATTGCGAGAGAATACCCCACCGTTCTGCCCACTGTCGGGATTCACCCGCTCTATATTGAAGGAATTTCCGGTGATTCATGGGTCGAGGAACTTCGAGGCCTGGCTTCTCTGCCCCAAGTGGTCGCCATTGGTGAAATCGGTTTGGATTACTTTCACCCGCCCCGGGATGGCAGCTCCGAGAAGGAGTGGAGGAGAAAGCAGCGCGACGTTTTCGAACATCTTCTCCAACTCGCACTGGACCTTCAATTGCCGGCCGTTATTCACCAGCGGCAGAGCGCAAATGATGTCGCCGATGTTCTCGCCGGGTTCCCCGGGGTAAAGGCCGTCTTACATTGCTTCTCAGGGACCTGCGAGGAAGCGGCCCGAGCTATTGAAGCGGGCCATTTTCTCTCCTTCACCGGAATTCTCACCTTTAACAATGCATCCGGCTTGAGGAAGACAGCCGCTTCAATCCCCCTTGACCGCGTGATGGTTGAAACAGATTGCCCCTTTCTGGCTCCCGCTCCCTTTCGAGGCAAACGCTGCGAACCTTACATGGTCGAGTTCACCGCAAAAGCGCTTGGAGAGCTTCACGGACTCAGTCTCGAAGAAATATCCGCCGTCACTTCGAGGACCGCTGGTGAATTCTTTGGCCGGGAGGTCCCCTCTTGACGGAAGGGAGCCCTAACTAAGTATCTTGTCTTTTCGGGGAATCGGTGATTGGTTTGAACAAGGGGAAGGTTCCCTGTCTTCTTATGTTTTCAGATCGCAGCACCGAAATCCGGGAGAAAAAGTTCCCCCTTACGAACCGGGTCGAAGTCAGACGGGGGTTGCACTCCTCATCGACGCTAACGGACGATCACACCCTCTTCCTCCTGAACCAGCAGAGGGAACGCCGTTTGAAAACCGAGAAACGCAGTTGGATCTCGAGACTCTTTCGATGGCGCTGATCAGCCCCCGAGGAGAGTGCTCAACTCGTCCTCTGAGAGGATTTTCACTCCAAGCGCGTTTGCCTTGTCGAGCTTTGATCCTGCGTTTTCCCCGGCGAGCAAATAGTGTGTGTTCTTGCTGACCGATCCCGAAACTTTGCCTCCGGCGGCATGAATCCGGGAGGCAATATCGTCGCGCGGTTCAGAGAGGGTTCCGGTAATGACAAAGGTTTTACCAGCGAGGGGTTTGCCGGCATCAGCACTGTCTTCCGAGGGATTAGGTGCATAGTTGTCCGACTGAGGATCGATCCCGAATTCGGCAAGACGTCGCAGGACGGCGACCCCGGCGGGAGACTGAAAAAAATCAAGGACACTCGCGGCAACAATGGGGCCGACCTCGGAAGCGATCTGGTAAGGGGCGAGAAAGACATTCTTCTCTTTGCTTTCGCCGGTCTTGAGGGTGCGCAGGCCGGCTAGAACCGGGGATTGGGAAAGCTCTCTGAAGTTTCGATGAAGCCGTGAGAGCTCGCGTGCCGAGGACTCTCCGACCTGCGAAATTCCCATAGCGAAGAGCCAGCGCGCCAGCGGCATTTCCTTTACCGCGCGCTCGCGTGCCTGCACGATTTTGGCCGCGTTCTTCTCCCCGAAAATCCGCGGACTATCCCCGGTTCCGAGATTCAGTGATGCCAGAGTGCTTTCGGGAATCTCGAAGAGATCGAGGGGAGAACGAATCAGACCACGCTCAACCAGCTTCTCCGCGACGGTGCTTCCGATTCCCTCAATATCGAGAGCTTTTCGACTGACGAACTGCCGCATCCGGCTCGCGACCTGCGCCGGACACTCGAAGTTCACGCAAAAATGAGTCACCACGGTTCGTGCGTCTGATTTTGTGCCTGAGACAGTCTCGCGACGCTCTATCGGGCCCGAACAGACTGGACACACGCCGCCGAGATGGGCATGCATGGAAAAGTCCGTCCTGCCCCCCTTGGTCGCGACCACCTTGATGATTTCGGGGATGATCTCGCCAGCCTTCTGAACAAGAACAGTGTCTCCGATTCCGATCCCCTTCTCCAGGATGAAGGACTCGTTGTGTAAGGTCGCGCGACGCACCGTCGTGCCTGAAACCAGGACGGGAGCGAGTTCTGCAACCGGAGTGAGTTTACCGGTGCGACCGACCTGAACCGTGATGTCGATCAGAATTGTTTCCTTTTGCTCGGGGGGATATTTGTAGGCGGCGGCCCAACGGGGGGCACGACTGGTGAATCCGAGCTGCTGCTGCGCATCGCGGTCAATCACTTTGATCACGGCTCCATCAGTACCGTAGGGCAACGTATGCCGCTCCCGGTCAAGGCGTCTCACCGCTTCAAGAACCTCCTCAAGCGTCCCGGCTCGCCAGAGCGGCTCGTTTTTCCGAATGCCAACCCGGTCAAGAAGGGCGTGAAATTCGGTGATCGTGGCGATCTCCCCTCCCTCAACCAAACCAAGGCCGTGGGCAATAAAATCAAGCGGCCGGGTCGCAACCTCGCGCGAGTCGAGCATCTTCAGGGCCCCGGCCGTGGCATTGCGCGGATTGGCAAAGGTCGGCAGGCCGGCCTCATCCCGCTCCTCGTTCATTTTGGCAAATGCCTCTCCGGGCATGAAGATCTCTCCTCTCACCTCGAGGGTCTCGGGCACTCCGGCCGAATCGGTTAGATTCAGGGGAATGGATTTTATGGTGCGAACATTCGCCGTGATGACATCACCCCGGGTGCCATCCCCGCGCGTTGCCGCATATTCCAGTCGCCCGCCCCGGTAAACCAGGGAAACCGCGACGCCGTCGATCTTCGGCTCAATCGTCACGGGGATCGAATCCGCCCCGAGCCCCTTCTGGAGCCGATGGTAGAAATCGACCAGTTCCTGCTCTTTCGGGGGTCGCTCTCCCGTCTTCGCCTCGATCCTGTCGAGTTCTTCAGTCGGGAGTTCAAAAAGGTCGTCGATGCTTAGCATCGGGATGGGATGCGTCACCTGCACGAATCCCTCGCTCGGGCGACCGCCGACACGCCGTGCGGGGCTATTTGGATCAGCAAAGAGAGGATACTCGGATTCCAGCGCCTCCAGTTGACGAAACAGAACATCGTACTCGGCATCTGAGATCTCCGGCTCTGCCTGATCGTAGTAGAGGCGGTTGTGACGCTCGATCTCAGCACTAAGACGGGCGATCTCCGCCTGGGGGTCGTCAGAGCTCATGCGAGAGAGCAGCTTTCAGTTAATCCTGATCGCGTTCGGGCGATCGATCCATTTGCTTTGCCACTTCCTCCTCCAGTCGTTCGCTCAGCCATTGTTTAATCATACTCTGGTAATTCAGATACCGATGCCTGGCGAGTCGCTTGATGCGACTGAGCATTTGCGGATCGAAGCGAAGGGTAATCGTCGTCGACTCGCGTACGGTTTGCCGCTGAACCGAGGCATTCATCAAACGAGGATCGAGGGAATGGTCCGCCCAGAATTCAGCTTCATCCTTTTCGTCCTCAAATTCAGGGATTTGGTTCCAGCGTTCGATGGTGTTCACAGGCAGACAGGGTTGGGTGGACGATTGAAGGTGTCTCAGTCGAGCGGAATCTCAGGAACTAGAGCCACTCCGCATTTTTACGCTCATAAAATGAAATCTCGTCGTTTGTCATTTCCCGACAAAGAATTACACGGCAACGCTTTCCATCAGTCCAGAAGACCGAAAACAGAAAGCGATTGTTGATCGTTTTCCCGAGATTGAAGTAGCGGGCATCAGCCCCGTTGTTATCGGATTCCGGCAGTAAGCGAATGGAGAAGGGATCCTCGAATGCCTCCTCAATTTCCCTCGGGATGATCTTTTTGAGGTCAATATGGCAGTCTATCCAATCAAAATCCATAATGTGGTGAACGGAACCGGGGCGTTTCAAGCTATGGGGGAAGACCGGGGAAATCAATCAGCGAAACGTTTCATTTTATCTGACAAAGAAGAAACAATCAAAATTACCATAAGTTTTGGCTTTATTTATTATCAAATTTTGGTTATAAAAGCATGTGCGTTCCTTTAGGATCATTTCTCCTATTCTGGGCCTCCTGACAGTCTCCTGCCAGGTAAAGCCTTATGCTCCCCCTCCGCGCCCCGCTGAGGTGACAAGCGTGGAAGTTGAAGTTCGGGATTTTGAGGGCCGACCTGAGGCTTATGCCGTTGTCAGCGGCAACCTGTCGAGTTCAGCCGCTCAACTCGTCGATGCCAAACAATCCCGTGAAGATCGCACGATCTTTCTTGAGGTCCTGGAGCAGACACCCCGGGGTGCAAATCTCCTCACTGATCTTGCCCTGTCCCCTCCGTTTCAAACAAGAATTCCGGTTGAATTGTTGGGACTCCCCCCCGGCCCTTGCGTGCTGATGACCAACGGGATCGAGACTCCGTTTGTCATCCCCAGCCTTCACGCCATGCTCGTCAGTTCTGAGGCCCCTGATCCCGCAGGAGCGCCCGCCATTTCACTGCTTGACGAATTCATCCCGATCGAGGAGTTCCAGAGCAGCAGCCCGAATTAAGAGGAAAAACTGAAAGGTTTTGAAATGACTTCGTCAGATTAGGGTAAACATTATCCTGAATTCAAATCCGTTACACCCCACTCGATGAAAACACCCATTCTCACGCTCTGTCTGATCCTTTCCCTATCCAGCCTGCACGCCCAGAAAGCGCGTGAGATTGCCTCCGGTTTTGAGAATCAAAAAATCGCAGCAATTAAGGCCTATCTTGCTGAAACCCCTGAAGCGACGGACAAGGACGAAGCGCTTTCAATCCTCGTGACCGCTCACACGAACCTCGGAGACCTTGCCCCGATTCCGGATCTGCTGAGTCAGCGATACGATTCAATGGATAAGGGAGCCGACGCCAACCTAAACGTGATCATCACGGAGATCACCCGGCCCTTCATCGAAGCTTCCATCGTCTCGGGGCAGAAGGACAAGGCCAAGGATTTTATCACCAAAGTAAAAACCGATCTTTCCGCCCATCCGCAGATCGAACAGGTGAGTCAGTTCCTCGACCAGTTGGCCGGAGAACTTTCCCTCCCCGGAGTCGGCGACGAGATGAACATAAAATTCACCGATCTCACCGGGACTGAGATTGATCTCAGCAAAATGCACGACAAGGTCATCCTTGTGGACTTTTGGGCGACCTGGTGCGGTCCCTGCGTTGCGGAAATGCCAAATGTTACCGCTGCTTACGAAGCCTACCACGCCAAGGGTTTCGAGGTCGTCGGGATCTCGCTCGACGACGATAAAGCCGCCGTTGAAGCCTTCACGAAGGAAAACAAGATGCCCTGGCCCCAGTATTTCGATGGCAAGGGATGGGAGAATGAAATTTCCCAGCGCTTTGGTATCACCAGCATTCCGGCAACTTTTCTTGTTGGAAAGGGCGGAAAAATTGTTGCCTCGAATCTCCGTGGCCCCGATCTCGAAAAGGCGATCGAAAAGGCCCTCTCCGCCGCTGAATAGTCCTTGTCTCTGTTCATTTGGCGTTCGCTTCATTTCCACTATCGCCCCGGCCATTTGGGGCGATAGTTCCGCGCTTTCATGACCCAGGAAAATCGCATTGATCAACGTTTCGCCGCCCTTAAGACTGAGGGAAAGACGGCTTTTGTCGCCTACATCTGCGCCGGAGATCCCGATATGGATCGCTCGCTCGAAATCATGTTCGCACTGGAGCGATCCGGGGCGGACGTCATTGAGCTGGGGGTTCCCTTCTCTGATCCCATGGCGGACGGTATCGTCAACCAAATGGCCGCCCACCGCGCCCTCGAATCCGGGGCCACCACCAAGGGGGTTCTTGATCTGATTCGCCGTTTCCGGGAAAAATCGGAGATCCCGGTCGTTCTCTTCACCTATCTGAATCCGATCTACAGCTACGGATTCACCCGCTTTCATGAAGACGCTGCCGCGGCCGGAGCCGATGGAATCCTCCTTCTCGATTTGCCGCCGGAGGAAGCCGCCATCAACAAGGAACTGATTGAGAGCAGCCGCCTCCGTCACATCCGACTCATCGCTCCCACGACACCGGCAGAGCGAATTCCGCAACTTGCGGCCGCAAGCGAGGGATTCATTTACTACGTTTCAAGAGAAGGAGTAACCGGCGCACAGACCTCTCTCGCCGAGGGAATCGGCGAGAATGTGGCGGCGATCAAAGCGCATACCACCGTCCCTGTGGCAGTCGGATTCGGAATCTCAACCCCCGCACAGGCCGCAGAGGTGGCAGCTTCCGCCGACGGGGTGGTCGTTGGCAGTGCAATCGTGCGCCAGATCGAAGAATATGGCGCCTCTGCCGACGTCGCGGACCGGGTCGAGAGCTTCGTCAAACCGCTTGTCGACGCCGTCAAGTCGGTCTAAGCTCCCCTTCGCCAAATCGGCAGCAAGTGATGGTCAATTTCTGGAAAATGAACGGTGCCGGGAACGACTTTGTCGTTCTCGATAATCGTGATAACTCATTGGATCTTTCGGGAGATCAAATCGCCCGCTTATGCCAGCGGCAACGCGGCATCGGTGCGGACGGACTCCTTGCCGTCGAGCCCGCTCAGAATGGAGCCGACTATCGGATGCGTTATTACAATGCCGACGGAGGTGAAGCAGAAATGTGTGGAAACGGAGCACGTTGTTTTGCCCGCTTTGTGAATCGGCTTGAGGGCGGACAACTCACCTCGACCCGTTTCGAGACGATCGCCGGCACGATTGAAGCCGAGTTCTTCGGCGATCAGGTCCGCATTCAGTTGAGCACCCCGCACAGCCTGACACTTAACGAAACCCTCGAACTGGATGGAGTTCCTCATCTGGTTCATTCGGTTAACACCGGCGTCCCGCACGCGGTAGTTTTTGTCGACGAACTTGCCTCCGTCGATGTGAAACGCTTCGGTGCCGCGACTCGCTACCACAGCCATTTCGCGCCGAAGGGCACCAATGCCAACTTTGTTCAGGTGTTGGGAGACAGTCACATTGCCATTCGCACCTATGAGCGCGGCGTCGAGGATGAAACCCTCGCCTGCGGCACCGGAATGGTTGCCTGTGCGATCATCCACCATGAACTCAACGGAGCTTCCTCACCGGTTCGCGTCCAAGTGGCCGGTGGTGATACTCTTGAGATAGGCTTTATTAAATCGGCACAAGGCACTTACGAAAAGGTAACCCTCCTCGGACCTGCCGATTTTACCTTCTCAGGAACCCTGTCCGATCTTTAGATTCAACTCCCAGGAAAGCCACATCCCATGTTTGAAGGTGCCCATACTGCCCTCGTCACTCCGTTCAATGAAAAGGGGATGATTGATCCCGATGCCTACCGGAAGTTGATCGACAAGCAATTTGCCAACGGAATCAAAGGTATTGTTCCCGTGGGAACGACGGGGGAATCCGCCACACTCTCGACGGAAGAGCATCACCTCGTTATCGAGATGGCCGTCAAGCAAACCGCCGGCAGAGGTCTCGTTATTGCCGGAACAGGATCAAACTCGACCCGCGAAGCCATCGACCTTACTCAGGCGGCTGAACTCTCCGGAGCCGATGCCGCCCTGCTTGTCACTCCTTACTACAATAAACCCTCTCAGGAGGGCCTCTTTCAGCATTACCGGGCCATCGCCCAGTCCACTGAGCTGCCCCTCATGCTCTACTCGATCCCGGGCCGCTGCCATATCCAGATCGAGGTTGAGACCATGGTCAGATTAGCCAGTGAGTTTCCCAACATCAGAGCGATCAAAGAAGCGGGTGGAGTCACCGAACGGGTTCGCCAACTTCGCGCCGCCCTGCCCCCTGAGTTCGAAATCCTCTCAGGTGACGATGTTTTGACCGTAGACTTCATGAAAGCCGGTGCCGTCGGAGTGGTTTCCGTCGCGTCCAATCTGATTCCCGGAGCAATGGCCGACCTGACCAGGGCGATGCTTGAAGGCCGTGTGGACGATGCGGAAGCAATTCATGCCCGATATGCTGATCTTTTTGCGGCCTTCCTTAAACTTGACACCAATCCTGTTCCGATCAAAGCGGCTCTGGGACTTACAGGCGAATGCCGCCCCAAACTTCGGCTACCGATGGTCGAAATGAGTGTCGAAAAAGTGGAGGAACTCCGCTCGATCATGATCAATTTAGGGTTGATCTGATATACTCTGCCCGGAGGAACCATCCCGACTTCCCGCGGGCTTCTTCGAATTAATTACACCACCGTAGCCCACTGCCATGTTAAATATTCTCATCACCGGATTCAGAGGCCGAATGGGGCAGGCCGTCGCCACCGCCGTCAGCGAGGATCAGGAGGCTCGGGTTGCTGCGGGAATAGATCTCGGAGATTCCCTCGAAGAAGCCCTAAAGAAATGCGATACGGTGATCGACTTCACCCTCCCCTCGTTCACCAACGAACTCATTGAGGCCTGTGTCGAGGCCGAGATCCCGTTGATCATGGGAACGACCGGGCACGATGCCAAACAGATCAAATTGATTGAGGACGCCTCAAAGACGATTCCTATCGTCCATGCCCCGAACTTCTCGGTTGGGGTCAACACACTCTTTTGGCTGACTCGCCGCACCGCGGAGATTCTTGGAGAAGGGTTCGATCTCGAAGTGGTGGAGATGCATCATCGCCACAAACTGGACGCTCCGAGCGGCACTGCCCGCCGCCTCGCTGAAATCCTTGCGGACGTGCGTGAACTCTCCTACGAAACTGATTGCCGCCACGGACGTCATGGTGATGTCGGCGCACGAACCGGAACCGAGATTGGCGTGCATGCCCTTCGCGGTGGTGACGTGGTCGGTGATCATACCGTCATTTATGCGGGCAATGGCGAACGGGTCGAACTGACCCATAAAGCTTCCAGCCGACTCACCTTTGCCAATGGAGCGCTTCGTGCCGCGAAGTGGATCAGAAGTGAAGGGCTGAAGACCGGTCTTTTCGACATGCAGGATGTCCTTGGGCTCAAGTAGACTTTCCCGACATGGCATTTGTCGGAATTAGCCTTGGATCGAATCTTGGTGCCCGCCTGAATCATCTTGGCAAGGCACTAGCCTGTCTTCGTGAAAGCGGAGAAATCTGTGTCTCAACGCATCTTCTCGTCTCTTCCGTCTATGAGACCGAACCGGTGGACTGCCCCCCCGGATCCGAATCTTTCTACAACGCCGTCATCGAAATAGAGACCGGACTCGCCCCACTTGATCTCCTCCGAAAGACCCAGGAAATCGAGCGGACGCTCGGTCGGCCCGCCGAACGGGAAAGGAATGCTCCGCGAACCGTCGACCTTGACCTGCTCTACTACGATGACCTTGAGTTCGTCAATGCGGGACTCGTCCTGCCTCATCCCCGCATGTGGGAGCGGGCTTTCGTTCTTCTTCCCCTGTCTGAGATTCGCCCCGATCTCATCCCGGACGGATTCGATCTCGACGCAATGGCCCACGGGGTAAAGAAGCTTACGGCTTTTCCGACGTAAGGCCTTCCCACTCGCGGTTTACCACTCCACGGTTTCCGGGAGGAAATTGGTTTCCTTCGAAGATCAACCCCTTCGGCTCGTTCGGTCCTCCTTCGATGATCACGGCATAGGAATAATGCGGCGGACCGACGCTATCGATGAGATTCCCCCTCACAAGAACATTCACGAGCGGCGGATCATCAGCCTGCTGTCCGGTCCCGAACTTAAAGGGAGAGCGCTCCTCTCCCCAGATCCATGCCGAGTCACCCTCGCCAAAACCAGAAATGATATTGTCCGAAACGATGGAGCCGCCATCACTGTTTGCCGTTTCCGGCTTTCCGGGCTCACCCGGAGTGGCCCCTGCGCCCGGCATCAGGCCAATCGCCCAGAGACAATTCCGATGAAATTGATTTCCAGTGATCAGGACATTGCGTGAACCATGCATCGCCTTCATTCCCATGAAGGAATTCGTGATGAGGTTATTCGCCACAATGACCCGGTCACAATGCAGGTCAATCCCCTGGGCGGCGTTCTCGATGTGATTGCCGAGAATGCGGGTGAACTCTGACACGGACGGTGCCGTCACGATGAGACCCGATCCCTGCTGCCAGTTGTCGGTGTATTCCGCGTCCCAGGTTTGCTGATTGGTGACGATCCCCTTCTCCGGATTCTTCTTTGCAAACTCGCCAAGACGGTACTTCGCCTTTACCTCCGGGGTGGGGCGCAGATTCTCCTCCACAATGCGATTGCCCTCGATCAGGGTGCCGCTGCTGTAACTCACACTGACCCCGGTTCCGTCAGTGCAGTGAAAGGCATAACCCCAGTCCGGACTTTGGGTGCGATCATCAATGCTCACCCGCATGTAGTTGCGTACAAGGCAGCGGCTCACCCGGGAGTCGCGGCATTCCCGCACGGTTATTGCCCCTGCCGGACCGCGATTGTCGAGGACACGGACATTCTCGATCACCAGATCGCGGCAGGAGATCGCGATGATGCCCTCCTTACTAGTTTCCTGCTTTCCTTCAGGACGTGTCAGGGTCACATCCCGAATCTCCGCCCCGTTCGCGTTTTCGATCTCAACGATGGGATGCTCGGGATTCTCCTGAATGATGCGCCCCGGTCCGAAGAGACCCGAACGTTCGCCTCGAATTCGGATCTTCTCGCGAATAACATAGTCTCCCGCCGGGAGGAAAACCATTCGGTCAGGGTTTGCGTTCAGGGCATCCTGAATGCTTGAATAATCGGCCACGGAAAGGTCGACTCCGGAGACAACTCCGACGCTAAGAGACATGGCGATGAAAAGGATGTGCTTCATTGTTGGGCCTCCCGCACAAGTGTTTTAAGATCGACGGTTTCGTTTGCCTGCGCCGAGTGCAGGATAACGTGGTGCTTCAAACGGTAAGTCTCTCCGGGCTTTACTTCGATGCGACTCAAATCCCCCTGCTTCATGGCACTCCTCCCGAAGGGATTCGACACAAAAACTCCGTAGTCCCGATTGTGCCACCAGGAAGGTGCTGAGTTGGCCGCGTCCGGCACGATCATCACTCCCACCCTTTTCCCGTCGATCAGACCAGAGTAATCGCACCATGCCGCCGGCTGGCCCCAGGTGGCTTTTGCCGTCGTCGTCCCGAAACTGTTGGTGATAAGGCCCCCGCGCTTCTCCGTGAGTGGCGTGGCGACGCGCACCCCGAGACCCATCTCCTCCTGATCTCCGAAAAAGAATCCTTCAATCACCGGAGTCAACATGGCGTCCCAGACGATGCGCATTATACCCTGGTCGGGAATGAATTCGAATCGGTTCTCCATCATCGCGATTTCTCCTCCGTCACTCCCGATCAACGAACACTTGGTGGTAAAGGTAAGACGGTCACCCTGCCATTCAGGATCCTTCAAAAAACCCTCGTGATGGATTCGCCCCTTGTTCCTCCAAAAATCCTCCCCGGCAAGATTTCCGAAGCCAAGCCAGAGTCCCGGGTGCATTTCTGCATGATCCGTCGCATCGATACCCTCGACTGGTGGAAACGTGCGGGTGATCTGTGTCCCGTCCGGAGCTCTTAGGTTCGCAAAAAAAGGTCTCAGAATCACGGGGTGATCAAACCAGAATTCGCCAATGCAAACGCCGCCTCGAGACATCACGAGATGATCAGGTTTCATCTCGTTTGTGATCGCGGCATCAATCTCATCACCCGGTGAGAACATGCCGGAGAAAAACAAAAGAATCGCCACGAGGGCGCATCGGGAAAGTGACCGCATCAGGGCATGAAAGCGCGAAATTCGACAAAGGGAAAGCGTTTCTCCCCATCCAGGAGAGCGCTTATGGAACGGGATCGCGCCCGGATCCCGGGAGAATCTAGGGATTAAGGAACGTCCGGCAACCGGGCACTGACGTGTATGGCCTTGTCCCGGTTGTGGTCAAAAGCAAAATGCAGCCACTTCCTGTCTTCACTGACAAAACCATCAGGATAATTGAATCTCCCCTCGAGATCCCCGCGCAGGATGCGTTGGTAAGGCCATGTCTTCATCCCGTCAAAGCTGATCCAGAGAGCAAGCGGACTGCGGGTTTTCGAATTGGGATTGTGAAGCAGGGCAACCCTGTCGCCTCCGAGACCATAGAGGGTTGCCTTGGAACCAGGATTGGGAATGTTGGTTTTCGCGGCAAACTCGGGCCATGTCTTCCCGCCGTCGCTTGATTCGGCATAGTAGAGCACTCCACCGAGACCATCCGCACGGATGATCATGGCAATGCGACCGTCGAGAAGTTCCACGATATTATTCTCGGACCAGCCATTGTATTTTACCTTGTCTGTGACCCGGATATTGCCATGCTCACTCCAGGTCACTCCACCGTCCCCGCTGATCAGCACTCCATTAACGGGATCGTGACGCGGCGCACCCACGTAATGCTGGAAGGGCAGTAAAAGTCGACCGTCCCGGGTGACGATGTGATTGCGAATGAAAGTGCGGTCATGGAGACGGCCGGGTGCCGGCTGCGGATCGCCCCAGGACCTGCAGGAGTCGTCGCTCACGGCAAGCCATTCTTTCCACCCTCCGAAGGTTCCGTCGTGGGTGGCGAAAAACAGGATGCATCGCCCTTCGTGCACCATCAATTCGGTTGGCACGAGCGCAATGGTATCACCTTCACGAGGGAAGCCGAAGTGGATCTCCGTGCTCGAGGTCCAGTTCTTCCCTTCATCCACGCTCCTTGAAAGAAAAACGGCATTCCGCGGATCGGGTTCCTTGTCCCCGCCCCCAAGCATCACATGAACCCACGAGCCATCAGGCATCAATCGCAAGGTCGTGTCGCAGGCAAGCTTGTCGGGACTCTTCCCTAGGAATATGGTGCTCGTGCGATCGTGCTTCGCGTCAAGGTTTCCCTTTTCGGTCCAGACCAGGTCGGCAGCGGGAGGCAAGAGAACCGAAACGGGCGGACGAACATCGTCGGCACGCCCGTAACCAAAGGCAAAGACAGTCAGCAGGGCAGGAAGCGTGGTAATCTTCATCTGGAAGAAGCATGGCAGCCACTTTCACCAAATCCACTCCGCGACCACGGCGGCTTCACAAATAAACTACTTCCCCTTCTTCTTCGCCTCCAGCATCCCCTTCACCCGCGCTTCCTCCTTCTCGAGAACCGCTCCTGTCACCGGCATCGGCTCAAAGGCGGGATCGGCGGTGATCTTCTCGGTCTCCGGAATTTTCCGCCAGCGGAGATTCCGGAACCACACCTCCTGTCCATGATCCTGCAGCCAAAGATTACCGCCGCGCCCGGTGAGGTCGCCACCGCGGATGGCGAGTAGCTCCACATACCTGGCCCATTTCGGATCGTTGTAGTCGAAGGAGATGACCCGCTCCTCGTTGAGCCAATGTTCGATCACCGTTCCCTGACAAATCACCCGTGCCGAGTTCCATTCACCCACCGGCTTCGTTGAGTCCTTCTTCGGAGCCATGCAGAAAAAGAGCGAAGCGGCGGCCTGTCTCGCGTTTTCACCGTAAGGACTGCCTGCATTGTCGAGCACCTGGTACTCAACCTGACCGGGGCGGTAGTAAAGACCCGAATTGCAACCCGCTGAAACCTTCCACTCGAAGCGCAGTTCGAAATCGTCAGGAACCGTCGCGGCGGTACAGGTCAGAGGCCCTCCCTCCTCCCTGCGATGAAAAGCATCATCCTGGATGACCCAGTTTCCGCTTTGCTCCCAGCCCTTGAATGTCTTTCCGTCATTCAGACGAACAAATCCTTCGCTCTTCTCAGCTTCAACTTCAGCTCTGGCGGCGGCCTCGACCTCGCGGGCGAGCGGACGACTGATGAGCATTTTAAGCTTCGACTTCGGACCTTTCAGCTCTTTCGCGAGGATGTCCTCCTCGGTAAATCTCGCCATCAGGATCTCGCCCTCGGTGGAGCGGTTACGATCGTAGGAAATGTAGATGGTCCCGTCGTCCGCCTGAAATCCATCGGGATAGGAAATGCCCTTGCGCTCATCCAGCATCAGACCGCCCTGCCATGTCCTGCCTTCATCCTCACTGATCCAGGCGGTGAGTTGGCTGCGGCCGTCGTGAGTCTCAATCGTGGCCCCGTGCTTAATGAGAAGAATCTTTCCCGAAGAAAGGCGCCGAACATGAAAACGCGCCACCGGATGATGGATCGCCGAGGGTGTCGGCTCGGCCCAGGTTCTCCCGCCGTCGACGGAGACAGTTTCCATAAGCCCTTTACCGGTGCGGGCCAGCATCCAAAGAGTCTCGTCCTTTCGCTCCACGATCATGTGCTCATGCCAATCGGGGTTCGGAAACGTCGCGGCTCCGCGTCGATCCCAGGTCGCGCCCTTGTCGCTTGAGACAAAGACATTGGCTCCGCGTAAGGGATCGAGTTCGGTAAAGCAGCCTTTGAAGACATCGAGGCCGCCGCGCTGATCGAGCGAAACGGGAAGCATCCATTCGCCGGATTTCAGGATGACAGGTTTGTTCAGGGTCACTCCATGCCAGATGCGCCGGGGAGCCGACCAGACCGGCTCATCGGCATCGGGATTTTCACAGAATGTCGCCCAGACGCCACCGCGTCCATCGAACATGTCCATGCTTTGATCAAAGATGAGCCAGAGACGTCCGAGCGGATCGGTCCAGAGATTGCCGACGAGGATGCTGCGCGGTCGCGGCAAATTTTTTGACTGCGCGTCGATGACGAGGCGGGGCTTCGACCAGGTCTCGCCGTCGTCGTCACTGGAATTCACAACAAAGAAGGCTTCGGGGCTGTCTCCTCCGGCCACCCAGGCAGCCCAGAGCCGTCCTTTCGGAGTTCCCGCGATGCCGATGGTCATGCCATAGTCGAGCTGGTCATAGTCATACTTCGGCAGCGGCGAAGTATTGATCACCGGCGGGATGAGGGCAAGGTCGGCGACCTTTTCGAGGACTTCGATTTCAAAGGCACGGGCCTGATCGGGAGTCATGGCCGCAAAAGGAGCCTCGGGAGCCTCCTCCGCGTGAAGAAAGGGACTCCCTGACAAAACGGCAGCAATCAACAGATGGACGGGTTTCATGGCTTTTGAACAACGAGGGTTTGGTAAGCTTGACGAAGAATGGCGAGATCGGAATCAACAGCGAGGCGGGTAAATCCGCGTTCCGCGTGGCGAGTGACTTCTGCCGGATCACGCACGAGAATGCCGGCCTCTTTGCCTGCATCCCGTGCCGCAGCGAGAATCTGGTCGAGGCAATGGTCGAAGTCGGACAACTCGAGCGAACGGGAATGTTCGAGGTCGTGGCGCAGATCGGCGGGACCGACAAACAAGGTCGTGATCCCCTCCACCGCCGCGATTGCCGACGCGGCGGCGACTCCGGATACGGTCTCGATCTGGGCCATCAAAATCGGACTTTCGTGATGACCACCGAGTCCGTAGCCCGTGGCGCGAACGGTGCGGGAAAACCCCCGTTTGCCCCTCGGTGCGTGATAAGCGGCACTCACGATAGAGGCGGCGGTTTCTTTAGACTCGACTCGCGGCACCATGATTCCATCCGCGCCCCAGTCGAGAACACGGGCGATGAGATCGGGATAAGGCGCTCCGACGCGGACGATGCCGAGAGTCGACGTACCTTTCAAGGCACGCAACTGGTCCGGTAAAGTAGCCTCGGAGGCACAACCGTGTTCGAGGTCGAGAAGGACCCAGTCGAATCCGGCAAGCCCCGCGAGTTCGGCGATCACCGGAGAGCCGATCGAGAGCCAGGTGCCGAGTTGAATAGGGTGATTGGTCTGCATAACAAGTTCAGGTTCGGTCCGCGATTTGATCCAATAGGTTAAGGGACGCATCCTCACGCAACCCGCGGAGGGCAAGGGCGAGGCGGTCTTCAGTGAAACGACGAAGGTCAGCACCGGACGCCCCCGAGCCAATCAGAAAAAAGCCCGAGTCCCGGTTGAAATACCCCGCCCCGAGTCGAATGACGGCTTTGACGATAATGTTCCGCAGGAGATGCAGCCAGAATCGCCGGAGATGATCCGAAGGAAACTCCCGCTGTGAAGCATACCCCGCAAAAGCCCGTTCGAGGAATGTCGCATCGTGGAAACAGGCGAGGAGAGACAGGTCATCCATCGGATCCCCTGAGATCGCGTCGTCAAAGTCGATGAAAGCGGCCACCCGATCACGGGGACCAAGGACATTCCAGAGGGCCAGGTCCTTGTGAACGAGACAACCCCGCCCGATCTCAAGAAGAGATGAATGTTCGTCGATCGTAGCGACGATCTCCGCTCGCTGAGCGTGATCGAGAAATCCCCCGGTAACGAGAGCGGTCAGATGATCGTCCAGCCTGAGGCGGAAGTAGCCGGAATACTCGCCGTGCCATCCGTAAAGCCCTCTGCCCTCGCGCCAGACATTTAGATTGTAAGGACCGAAACCGGCGGGACAAATCTCCTGCCACCTGGCGACATTCTCCCCGATCGCAAAGGCGACCGCATCAGCGTCAAGTGTGCCTGCCTTTTGCCACTGATTCAGATCGGGAAACGGGATGCGCTCAAGCGCCTGCCAGGCGAAGGGCACCCGGGTCCGGCTCGCGTCACAGCCGAGGACGCGCGGCACCGGCACACCGGTTTTGGCGACTTCGCCAAGGATAGCGGATTCCATCTCCAGATACCCGTCGCCCTCGGGACCGTTCTCGATTCGGAGAAACACCGGAGCGCCATCGATCTCGGCATTCCAGGTGAGATGATTCCCCTGCCCCGCGGCGGGCGAAAGGGTGAGCGTCTCCGGGTGGAAATGATCCTCGAGAGCGAAACGGATCGCTGCTTCCGAAACCTCGTCGGCGCGCGGACGCGGGCCGGTGCCGTGAAAGGCAGCGGGACGATCACATTTCCAGTAGTAAATATCGCGGCGGCTCATTCGGTGTTTCGTCTCTTCCACCACGCCGCGACGAGGCCTCCGATGATGTTTTGCATGACTCCGCTGAAGACTCCGGCGGCGGCGGCGAGCGGCATGGCCGCGAAATGTTGTTTGGCGAGGGCGGCGGCCATTCCTCCGTTCTGCATGCCGACTTCGATGCTGACGGTGCGGGCGATGGAGTCGGGGTAACGAAAGAGCTTTGTAATCGCATATCCCAGCGAAAAGCCGAAGAGATGCAGAAGGGTCGCAGCAAGAGCGAGCTTTCCAAAGTTCGCCTCGATGGCTTCGGCGCTGGCGGCGACGATGCCTCCGGTGACGAGGGTGAAGGCGAGCACCGCGACGGTCGGGCCGCAGGCACCGATACGGTCCGCTGTTTTGGGAAGGAGCCAACGAATCAGCACCCCGAGCGTTACCGGGGCAACGGTGAGTTGCAACGCGGACAGGCACATGCCCAGGACATCCACCGGAACCCGGCTTCCCGCGAGCACACTCGTCCAGAAGGGAGTGAAGAAAAAGGCGAGGATCGTGGAGCACAATGTCAGGATGACGGAGAGGGCCACGTTCGCCCGGGCGAGATAGCTGATCATGTTCGACGCCATGCCTCCCGGGCAACTCGCGACCAGAATGATGCCCACGGCAAGTCCCGTCTCGAGTTGCAGGAGCGTGGCCACGAGCCAGCCACAAAGCGGCATGATCGTGTATTGAGCCCCGAATCCCAGTGCGACCGCACCGGGCATTCGCCGGATCGCGCGAAAATCATCCAGGCTGAGAGTCAGCCCCATCCCGAGCATGGAAGCCGCAAGCGCCCAGAAGATCCACGGTTTGTCGAACCACAGCATCGTCTGCGGCCAGAAAAAGGCGACCGTCGCGAGGCTGACGAGCCAGACGGGATAGAGGTTGTTGAACCAGTCAAAAAAGCGTTTCATCGCGGAAGTGAATCAGTTCGGGTTGGCGGAGTCGATCCCGACTTTCCATACGTCGTATTCTTCCGCAGTCAGATTGGGATGCGTCGCCTGATTCGCGACCTTCCCGAGAACACTGCCCTTCGCGACGATCTTCCCCGCCTTGATGTCCGCCTCGGTGATGCGGTGATAGGAAACGATCTTTGCTCCGTGACGCTCGAAGTCGTGAACGATGTGGAGGACACCGTCCTTGTCCTGCGCCGCATCGGGATAGGAGGTGGCGCGTTCGTCGAGGAGGATCTGATAGGGCCAGGTCGCGCCGTCGTCTTCGGAGAGGTAGGCGGTCATGTGCGTCCGCTCCGAGGGCTGGTCAATGGTCGCGCCGTTTTTGATAAGGAGGATGTTTCCGGATGCCAGACGCTGAAAGAAGGTGCGCGACGAAGGCCCCGCGATTCCTTTTGCGGGAGCCATCTCCGTCCAGGTTTTGCCCTGGTCTTTCGAGAACGCTTCGCCGACTCCGTAGTTGGTTCGGCCAAGCATCCAGAGGGTGCCGTCCTTCTTCTCGACGATCATGTGCTCCTGAAAGGTCTTGTCTTTTTCGGGAATGAGCGACTGGCCGAGATAGCTGAGCGTCTTTCCCGCATCCTCCGAGACGAAGATATTGGCGTGATTGAGTTCCGGCTTGGGGTGAATGAACGCCGGATCCATCGGCGCGCCTTTCGCGTAGCGACCGCGCCAGCATTTCGGTCCCATGTGCTCGATGAGATAGAGCCATTTCCCGTCCTTCGTGACGAAAGGTTTATTCTTCGTGTAACCGTCGCAAAGGCGGACCGGTTCGCTCCACTTCGTGTTTTCTTCGTCGCCGTTCTCCGCGGTCATCGTCCAGAGCCCTCCGCGTCCGTCCCAGAAGCCGTAGACCTGGCCAAACATCAGGGTGACCTTGCCATTCGGATCGGTCCAGATGCCGGGATCATTCGTCCGCACGGGGCCATCAATGTCCACGGCGAGGACGGGCTTGCTCCAGCTTTCGCCCTTGTCACCGCTCGTCACGACAACGGTGCAGTTGTCTTCATCTTCGCCGATGTCGCCGGTTTTGAAGGTGACCCAAAGCCGTCCGCCTTGCGAAACGGTGATGCCGGGACCGCAAAGGAACATGCGATTTTCGTCGAGGTATCGCTTCGGAACCGGAGCGGTGTGGACGTGAGGCGGCAGAAGCGAATCTGTGCGCTCTTTCTCTTCACCGGGGACCGTATCCTTTAATCCAGCGTAATCCGGACCACCTGCGCCGAGGTAACCGCCGCTGGCTCCACCGGGATCGTTGGAGACCCAGAAGGCATAGAGCGCTCCCTCTTCGAGATGAAAACGGAATCGCACCGGCGTGCCTGCAAGATTAGCGAGACCGGGCAACGCGATCGGCTGTTTGGTGGAGTCGACCGCGAGTGTCCCGGAAGCGGCGAGCACCGCTCCTGCCGCGTCGAGCACCTCGACCCGGAGTTTGGCGACGGCATTCACAAAGAGATGCTGACCGGAAAACTCCACCGGCCGCGTCATCAGGGTGCCGTTGCCTTCCATCGAGGCAAAACCATCCCTCCGCAGACTCGCCAGTCCGATCGAGGCGCCGTTGTACATTCCCCGCGTGCCATCTGACTCGATCCCGGAATAAGCGCAGTAGGGAAAAACGAGTCTGTCCTCGAGCACGACCATCACCCCCGTCGTTGTGTGCAGGTAGGCCCGATCCCAGGCCCCCTCTTTGCGCTCACCGCGAATGAACCCACTCCGGTCGGGACGGTCCCAATGGAAACCGTCACGGCTGAAACCGAGTTCGAGATCGGTCAGCTTGGGAAAATTGCCCTCATCGCAGATGCGGTTGTCCGGTCCTCGATGGATCTGATGCATCCCGATCATGACGCTCTCGTAGGCAACCGCCGCGAGACTGTAGAGCTGGGGCACCTCGCCTCCGCCGGGATAGGCAGTCGCGGGTTCGGGCAGGTCGAGACGATCGGCATTGGTCCAGTAGACAGCGTCGCTCCAGTCCGCGCCGTCGAGGAAGTTTTTGCTCTCGACGTAATAACGACTCCGTCCGCGCGGGCTGTCCTGCTTGATGCTCTGGATCCAGCGCTGACTAAAAGGATTGTAAAAAATCGAGCCGTAGTCAGCGGCGGGAGTGGAGCACGGAACGGGTTTCGACCAGCTGATCCCGTCGGAGACTTGGAGGCTGTGGGTCAGGCCGGGCACCTGCTGATCCTTCGGCACATGAGACCAGCAGGTCAGGTATTTGATACGTTCCTTCGGATTGGTGGCGTGGATGTCATACCAGAGCGCGTTGTCCGTACCCGCGGTTCTGCCCTCGCCAGCACCCCACGCCGCACCCTCCGGAAGCATCTCGCCCCTGCGCGTCCAGGTTTTCAAATCGGGACTCGTCGCCATCGCGAGCGGACCGCGCCAGCCGGCCGTGTAGAACATTTTAAAAAGCGCCTCCGCCGGATCGTAGAAGACACCGCCCTGACCGAGATACACCACTTCGTTGCTTTTGATTTCCTCATCCGTTTCAGGACGGAAAACAGGATTCCCCGGATCCTTTTCGGCCTGATGAAAGACACGCTTCAGGTCAGTCGATTCGATCAAAAAATCATCAACAAAAAGCTGCCGCCCCACATCGATGGGGACGACCCTCGGCGGATGCTCGAGATACGGTACCGGCATCGGTTCGGCGGACTTCGGATCGAGATGTTGCGGCGGCCAGACTTCGGGCAGGACGATGCCATTGTAGAGCGCTTCCCCCGCATTCTCGTTCCACGGCTTCGGCGGCGCGGGACGGTGCTCCCCGATCTCCGTCCCCTCGCCCGTCACGAGAAAGACGAGCTTCTTGAAACGCAGGCGGTCCCCTGCCGCGACCTGCTTCTGATAGAGGCTGACGCGGTTGATATCGCCCGGGAAAAACTGCGTCTCGGGCACATCCACCTTTTCGAAACCGGCCGTCTTCAGAGGCTCCTCCTGACTCGCGGCCTTCGGACGGATCGTCGGCGTCAGCGCGTAGAGCAGCCCCGACTTCGTCACGGTCACCTCGGTGCGCTCGATGCTGGAGCGGAGAAAGGATTTGCCCATCACCGCTTCGGGCGCTTCCTCGAGAACATATTCCCGGTCGGTGAAAAGCTTCACCCCGGTCTTCATGATCGCGGGTTCCACCGGAGGCGCCGGAATGGGCTTGCGTGTTTTCCCCGACTGATCGGCGAACTCGCCGACCGCCTCCAGTTTGCCGAAGACGATGCGCTCCTTGCGACTCGCCGACATGTCGCCCTGGGTCGCACAAAGCCAGATCGTTCCCTCGTGTTCGCGGAAGGTCGGGTATTGAAAAGACTTCATTGATTCAAAGCGATACTTCCGCTCCCAGGTCTTACCGTCGCGGGAAATATCGACATTGAAAACGCTGCGACTCACTCCATGGATCTGCGTCGCCTCCTGCCAACCGAGGTAATAGAGATCGCCGAACTTGTCGAAGGTCGGCTTTGAATTACCGCCATTCTGAACAAAGGGCATCTCTCGTCCTGCGCTCCAGGCACGTCCGTCGGCGCTCGTCGTAAAATGATAATTACCGGAGTCATTGCGGCAGATCGCCATCCAGGTGCCGTCGGGGAGACGATTCACCGCCGATTCGCTGAGCTGCTGCGCCTGAGGTTCATTGTAATGACCGAGGATCTCGAAGGTCGCAAGATCGTCGTGAACGAGGGCGAGGGCATTCTGTTTACCGGTGAAGTTGTTGATCGCGACGTAGAGTTTGCCGTCAAATCGCTTGAACGAATCAAAGAGGAAAAACGAAGAGTCCACCGCCGCTTTGGTGAATCCCTGCGCTGCCGCGTCGGCGTGGAAATACTGCGGCTGGAAGTCGACGGTGCCCGCCGCCGTTTTCAGTTTCGCCCGATGGATCGTTGTAGCAAAAACGCCCGAAGCGAGATCAAAATCGCGATACCACATCTGCGACTGCCGTTTACCCGGATCTTCACTTGTGAAGTAACAGCGCAGAGTTTTTTCGTCTTTCTGAAGGATGCGCGGCACAAAACACGCCCCAATCGGAAGCGTCTCGTTTTCAAACACCTGCTCGCCCTTTGCGATGGGGATCACGACCTCCAACTCGAGAGGCTCGCCCTGAAGAGGGTTTAGTCTGACAACAGACAGGGTTGCATAGATCTCCGGCCAACCCGCCGACTCACCCGAACGAACATCGTTGACCTCGGCAACGACATAAGCCCGGTCGCCGACGATGGCCATTTCGGCATCGTGTGCGCCCTTTACCTGAGGGGCAGTGACGGTGATGAGGCGCTCCATCACGAGGTCGCCGGCGAGTGCGGGATCCCATTCGGCGGGGACGAGCGGCGCGGCGAAGGCCGGGGAGGTCAGGGCAACAAGGGCGGAGAGCAACGCTTTCATACGAGGGTCTGAGAGCATAGCCGGATCGCCCCTCCTGCGGGAAGGGCGGAAATCGTGAAAGATGGTGTTATGTTAACATCAATGCCTTCCAGTTCACCCGTCACCCTCCACGATCTCGCCCGCACCGCCGGGGTCTCCGTCATGACCGTCTCGCGCGCCCTCCGCGGTGAGGCGCGGGTTGCGGCCGCGACGCGTGAGCGGATCCTCGTGTTGGCGAAGTCGATGGGTTACCGACCCGATCCCGATCTCACCAGGCTGATGCAGCGGGTGCGTTCACGGAAGACGGTGAAGTTCCGCTCCGTTATTGCCGTGATCCGTGAGTGGGTGCCCGGAGATGATCTGCTCAGCACCTCCTACCAATACGTGCCGCTCGATCCCATCCGGGAACGGGCCCGTGGTCATGGCTATGAGGTCGAGGAGTTCTGGCTGGGACGCGACGGGCTGACTCCAAAGAAACTCGGCAAGGTCCTCCACGCCCGCGGAATCGAAGCGGTGATCGTGTCCCCGCAAAGCACGCGTCTGCTCTGCGCCGAGGTCGATTATGCGCCCTTCGCCGCCGTCACCTTCGGCTACGCGATGCGCGAGCCGGCCCTGCACATGTGCGCGGGGAACATGACACTCGGCATCCAAACCGCGGCGGAGGAGCTGAGCGCCCTCGGTTACCGCCGTATCGGGGTCGCGGTGACCCAGTGGATTGTAAATCGTTCCCAGTTCGGCTATAGCGGTGGCTTTTTCCACTTTCAACAGAGCCTCCCGGCCGAAAATCGCATTCCCCTCCTCCTCCTGCCCCACAACCGGATCGAGCGGGGCTTCGCGGCCTTTTCCGAATGGATGAAAGAGAACCGGCCCGACGTTCTCATTTCTTTCGACACCCATGTGCCGGAGTGGCTTGCCCGGCTTGGCCTGCGGGTGCCGGAAGACATCGGTTTTGTCGTCCACGATTGGACGCCCTCCATGACCACCTACGCCGGGATCTACCAGCGCCGCGACCACCTAGCCGCCGCCGCCGTCGATCTGATCGTCACCCAACTCTCCCAGCACGAACGCGGCGTGCCCACCGTAGCCCGCCAAATCATGATTCCTCCCCAGTGGAAACTTGGACCGAGTGTAAAATCGTAGGGAAAATGGGAAACTCTTGCAAATCATCAGTATTTATGGTATTTATTATTTTTAATAAATCCCGTTCTCTAGATGAGACCGTTTTACCGCCTTCTTCCCATCGCGTCCCTGTTCACCTTTGCCGCTATTTCGCCGGCTCAGGGTCAGCTTTTCAAAAAGCGACACGCGGCACCGGTTCCTTCGCCTCCTCCAATGCAGCAGGTGGCCTTATACCAGTCTTCGAATCCCTACATCAATCCGGGCCCTTCCTTGCTGGCTGAGCCGCTCCCTGAGACGGTGGTCTATCGCCAACCCCTTTACACCCCTCCTTCCTATTCGCTTCCTTTTGAGGGCTATCGATACCGACGGAGCGAGGATAATTCTCGAGTTTCCTTTTTTGGCCCGAGCAAACCTTCCGATGAGATGCTCGAATTACTGTCAGTCATTCGAGCCCGAGCCGAACACATCTCGAAGTTCCACCTTCCCTATGTCTTCGGCGGAGATCACCCGAGTGACGGCGGACTCGACTGCTCCGGAGTCTTGAAGTTTATGCTCGGTGATATCGGGTTTAGTGACATGCCTCGAACCAGCTATCATCAATATGACTGGCTTCGCAAAGCCCGAACCCTCCGCCACAGCAAGTCCATTCCCGAACAGATGGGTGGAAGAAAAGGCATCAAACCAGGCGACCTCATTTTCTGGGGCGGCACCTACGATTCCGGGCACAAGGTCTCCCACGTCATGATCTATCTCGGCCAGGGAGGTGACGGTACTCACTATATGTTCGGCGCCCGGGGCAAAAAGATGCAGGGCCTGAATGGCAGCGGCGTGGATATTTTCAAGCTGGAGTCAGGATACCAGAAGAGCCTCATCGGATTTGGATCGCTGCCGGGTGTCTCCTAAAAATCTTAATCCTGATCTTAATCCCAATCCTGATCTAAGCCGCCATAGCAGTCGGTCCAGAGGATCAAGATCAAGATCAAGATTAAGATTAAGATTAAGATCAAGACTTTGAGAGGGTTCCCATTGCCTCCTGTGCGGCCCAATAGCCGCACATCCCGTGGACACCCCCTCCGGGCGGAGTCGAAGCGGAGCAAATAAAAATATCCTCAGCCGGAGTTGCGTGGGGATTCAGGCTCACCACCGGACGAGTCAGGAGCTGCCGCCAGTCCGCAACTCCACCGACAATATCTCCTCCGATCAGGTTCGGATTGTAGCGCTCGTAATCCACGCAATTCATCGTGTGTCGAGCAAGAATACAGTCTCGAAATCCGGGGGCGAACCGCTCGATTTGATGCTCGATCGCCTCAGTCCTATCGACCGTGGAACCGGACGGCACGTGGCAATAGGCCCAAAAGGTATGTTTACCCCCCGGTGCTCGAGTGTCGTCGAAAAGGCTCTGCTGCGCGGTCAGGACAAAGGGTTTCTCCGCGTGGATTCCGCGGTTCGCCTCGCGCTCGGAGATGGCGATCTCATCGATGCCTCCGCCGACATGCACCGTCCCCGCACGACGGCAGGCCCGCGAGAGCCATGGAACCGGCTCGCTCAGGGCGTAATCGATTTTGAAGATCCCGGGGCCATGGCGATAATTCAACAGGCGCCGACGATAGGCAGGCGGCAGCCTTTCCCCGGCGATCCTGGCCAGAGCGGCGGGACTGGTGTCAAAGAGGTAGACCTTTGCCCGCGGCAATTCGTCCATCGTTCCAACAAAGCGTCCGGTCTCGACCCTGCCACCGAGTGATACCAAATACGCGGCAAGGGCATCGGTAATGCGCTGCGAACCCCCGCGGGCGACCGGCCAGCCACAGGCATGGCCCGCCAGCATAAGCATGAGTCCGATCGCATTCGTCGCAAGCATGCGGTCCAGCGGCAACACGGAATGGGCGGCGTTTCCCGCGAGGAGTGCCCTCGCCTTTTCATCACTGAACCAGGCTCTCGCGGACTCCAACGTCGAAGGCAGAGCCCGGAGTCCGAACTGTATCATCGCCAGGGGATGCCCGGGAAAACGCGGCGGCGCGAGGAGATCGCCAAGCGTCTCCTCAAAACACCTGAGAAGCGGAGAAAATAATCGCCGGTAGGCCCGGGCGCTTGAGACATCAAACTGCGAGGCCGTTTCCTCGATGGAGCGATGAAGCACCACTTCTGTCCCATCATCAAAGGGATGAGCGAGGGGCAATTCCGGATGAATCCATTCCAAACCGAATTCGCTGAGCGGAAGTGTCTTCAAAAACGGGGATGCCACTCCCATCGGATGAATCGCGGAGCAGACATCGTGACGAAAACCCGGAAGTGTCAGTTCCGCGGTGCGGGTGCCTCCGCCGGGTTCTCCGTGTCCTTCGATCACGAGAACGGAACAGCCCTCACGGGCAAGGGCGACTGCTGCGGCGAGACCGTTGGGACCGGACCCGATGACAACGGCGTCGTAGGATTCGCTCATGTTATCGAAACGCTAGTCCTACAAAACAAAAAGTCGCTCCCGGAAACGAGATTCCGGGAGCGACTCCTTAAATTTACCCGGCATTCAGCCGGATCGGATTAAAGCTGACCGCAATCCTCGACGACGATGGGCTTGGAGGTCTTACCGGAACGAGTGCCGTAGCCCTCGATCGTTTTCACCACATCCATTCCCTCCACCACCTTGCCGAAAACTACGTGGGCCTTGTCGAGCCACTCCGTCACGACGGTCGTGATAAAAAACTGCGAGCCGTTGGTGTTCGGTCCGGCATTCGCCATGCTGAGGATTCCCGGCTCGGTGTGTTTAAGCTGGAAATTCTCATCGTCGAAACGACGTCCGTAGATGGATTGACCTCCGGTTCCATCCCCACGGGTGATGTCGCCGCCCTGACACATGAAGTCAGGAATGACACGGTGAAAGGGACTTCCCTTGTAGCTTATCCCCTTTTCACCGGTGCACAGTGCCCGGAAGTTCTCCGCTGTCTTCGGCACCACGTCGGAACGTAGTTCGATGACGATGCGGCCCAGTTTTTCTCCGCCTGCCGCCATATCAAAAAAGACACGCGGGAGGGCTTGGTTGTTTTCACTCATATTGGATTAAATTAACGCTTAAATTATTATTCAGTAATTAGTTTCACTGACTCGATGACAACATTCTCTTCCGGCACATCCTCCATTTCCGCTTCTCTTGTCTCATCCCCGCGGCGAGCAACCAACGTCTTCGAGGTCGTGGGCAACGCGGCAATCTTATCGACCACCTCAAGGCCTTCAATCACCTTACCGAAGACCGCATAGCCCCAACCGTCGAATGAAGGGTAATCGAGGTCTGTATTATCTTTGTGATTGATAAAGAACTGGGCCGTTGCGCTATGCGGATCCGGCGTGCGGGCCATAGCGAGAGTTCCCCGTTCGTTTTTGAGACCGTTCTTCGATTCATTCTCGATCGGAGCTTTGGTCGGCTTTTGCTCGATCACACCATCTTTCTTCAATTCGAATCCGCCACCCTGAATCATGAAATTAGGCATGACCCGATGAAATACGGTGCCATTAAAAAATCCATCATTCAGGTAGCTGAGGAAGTTTTTAACCGATAGCGGGGCTTTTTCTTCGTTCAGTTCCACTTTGATGTCGCCATGACTGGTTTTGATCAGAACCTTCGGTCCAGCCTGAACCAGGGTGCAGGCACCAAAAAAGAAGGAAATTGCTAGGGTAACAGGTTTGAAGTGCATCAGGGAAGTTTGGAGGGTTTTCAAAGGAGCGGGACCGAATGGGCCCCGCTTAGCCGGAGAAGGTCCGCGATGGGTGAATTGAAGTCAACTCTTCCCGACAAGGCATCGATTCGGTCCGCTTCGGGAAATCCTTGCACCATCGCCGGGAAGCCGCCACTTTCATCCATAATGAAAAGTCCCCGAAACCGTATTTCCGTTGCCCTCCTCCTTGCCATCGCATGCATTCCCCTCGGTGCGGAAGATAGCTCAATCGCCCTTTTTAACGGGAAGGACCTCTCCGGTTGGAAAAATCCCTACGAATGGGGCAAAGCGGAGGTCGTCGGTGACGAGATTCACCTCACTGCGGACAAAAAGTTTTTCCTTGTGACCGAGGCTCAGTATGCGGACTTCGTCTTCGAGGGTGAGGTTCACCTGCCGGAGGGACAAGCCAATTCCGGATTCATGTTCCGCTGTCATGTCGAGCCGAACAAGGTCTACGGGTATCAGGCCGAGATTGACGGCTCGGATCGGCGCTGGTCGGGCGGCCTCTACGACGAAGGACGCAATAAGTGGCTGTGGCCCAGTCAGAAGGGACGCACCAATGTCGAAGCAGCTCTCGCGCACGAAACCGAGTCGCAGGCCCACTTCAAGAAGCCCGAGGTTCGCGACGCTCTGAAGCGGAACGACTGGAATCACATCCGCATCACCTGCCGGGGAAACAGTATCAAAATCGAACTGAACGGAGTCGTCACGACTGAATACACGGACGACACCGATGCGAAAGGATTCATCGGGATTCAGCATCACGGAGAGAAAGGACAAACCTACCGCTTCCGCAATCTGAAGATCAAAGAACTCACGACTCCCTGATCTCCCATGCGCCTGACTTTGCCAAAATGGTATGATCTCCACACTCACTTCCGCCAGGGAGCGAATGTGAGCAGCTACCTCTCCGACCACCGCGCCATGGGTTGCGCCGGAGCCCTCGCGATGCCGAATACGAAACCTCCGGTTTCTCATGTCAGCGGAATGAAAACGGAAAACGCCTGGACCATCGAGGCGTATCGGGGGGAGCTCCTCGCCTCGGGTGCGGACGCCTTTGATCAGTTGATCATCCCCCTCTACCTTACCCGTGAGACAACTCCTGAGATGATCGAATCAGGAGCCAGGACGGGGCTCTTGAGGGCCTGCAAATATTACCCTCCCCACGGCACCACGAACTCCGAACATGGGCTGCCCCTGAGAGAACTCGTCGGAGGAGACGTCTTCCGGGCAATGGAGGCGAATGGCATCGTTCTCTGTATTCACGGGGAGGAGCACGGCCTTTCCGGTCCCGCTTATTTCGATGCGGAACAGACCGCTGAATCCATCTTCTATTCCGAGCGTTTGCCCGCCCTCCTTAAGGCTCATCCTGATCTGCGAATCGTGTGCGAGCACATCACGACGGCGACGGCGGTGGAGTTTGTCAAAAAGGCTCCCGCTCGCGTCGGAGCGACCATCACTCCGCAGCATCTTCTTTACACGGTAGGGCACCTCATTCAGGGGCTGAAATATCACCTTTACTGCCTCCCGGTGGTAAAGTTCGAGCGGGACCGCCAAGCCCTTCGGGGCGCGGTGATGACTCCAGGCCAGTCGCAATTTTTCGCCGGAACGGACAGTGCCCCGCATACCACCAAAGCAACCGAGTGCGGATGTGCTGCCGGTTGCTACACCGGCGGATGTGCTCCCCAGCTCTATGCCATGGCGTTTGAAGATTCGGGCGCCGACCTCGGCAGCGAACCGGGACTCTCGGCCCTGGTTCGGTTCCTCTGCACCAACGGTCCTGCTTTTTACGGTTTTGAGCCGTCAAAAGAAACGTTCACCCTGGTAAAAAAACCTTCGACAACGTCCCCCCATCGAACAGTTGAAGGGTCCATCGTTCCCCTCCCCTTTGGAATGGGACTTACACTGGACTGGACGATTCAATTATGACGGAATGAGGACAGGGGTATCCGCACCTCAATGCCTGAATCCCTTAAATCCTCAATCCCTACCTGAATCGAAAGTTCGAAAGCCCGGGAATTTCCGGTTGCCGAGGTGGCGATCCTGTAGCATTATCCCGGCCCGTCCCTTCCAGGGACATCGAAAACGGGGCATTAGCTCAGTTGGTAGAGCACCTGCATGGCATGCAGGGGGTCAGCGGTTCAAATCCGCTATGCTCCATTCCGTTTTCCCCGCCGCCCTTTCGGTCTTCCAAGGGTCCTGCCAACGGATCACGACAGCTTCGAGATGAAGCCTGAGGCAAGACTGAGGACGAGGAAAAACCCGCACATGTCCGTGCAGGTGGTCAGGATGGGCCCGGACGCCAGGGCCGGGTCGACCTTCAGCTTTTTAAGCAGCAAGGGAACACATCCGCCGATGAGGACGGAAACCACCGTATTCAGAAAAAGCGCACCGCCAATGACGAGGGCGAGCCAGAGATTCCCTTTCCAGATCGCCGCCATCGAACCGAGGACGATCCCGAGAACGAGTCCGTTGAAAATCCCGAGCATCCCCTCTTTCCAGACGATGCGAAGATACTCGTGTGGCCGGATCAATCCCAGGGTCAACTCTCGAATACTCACCGCCACGGCCTGATTCCCCGAGCACCCACTCATGTCTGAAACAATGGGCAAAAAAACCGCGAGGGCGATGACTGATTCCAGAGTGCTCTCATGGGCGGCAATCACACTCGCTGCGACGAGATTGAGAATAATGTTCGGCCCCAGCCAGGCGAGACGCCGCCCGCAACGGGCCATCATCGGCATGCTGCGCAGTTCCTCGCCACCGAGAATACCGCTGGCGTGCAGGTAGTCCTCGGTCTGGTGATCCGATGTTGCCTCGCGCACCACCTGCCGGGTCACCACCCCGACGAGTTCCCCGTCTTCATCAACGACGGGGAGGCCGATGTATTCTTTCTCCTCAAAAATCCTCCGGAGAGTCTCAAAATTGTCACTGACATTTACCATGGCCGGACTGGCGATCATGATATCCACCACGGAGCGGTCCCGCGGGGTGAGGACCAGATCTCTCAATCTCAGGACACCCTTGAGCACTCCCGTTCCGCTCACCACATAGACATACTGGACATCCATGTCGCTGTAGTGTTCGGCCTTGGTTCCCAGATCCGTCAAGACGTCGCCAACGGACGCCTCCTCTGAAAATGAGGCAAAGGACTCGTTCATCAGTCCCCCGGCAGTATCCCACTCATAGGCCGAACGCTCCCGCAGATGATCCGCCTCCTCGGGGTCATCGAGTTCGGCAAGAAGTGCCTCGGTTTCCGCCTTGTGCATCTCACGGAGGAAATCGGCCCCGATGCCTTCCGGAAGTTCCTCGACGATGTCAGCGGCGATCTCCGGCGGAATTTCTTCAAGAATATCAACCGCTTGCGACTCCGGGAGAATCTCGAGAAGCTCGGCCGCCGCGGCCGGGTCGAGCAGTTCGACAATCCCCGCCTGCTCCTCCCCCGTGAGGCGGGACATCGCGAAGCGCTGCTCATCGGGCGTGAGAGAATCGAGAATTTCACTCAATCCCGCCGCATTGCTCGACTCGACACATTCGACCAGTTCCTCCCACGGACGCTCAGCCTCCCTCTCGTTCACCACATCAGCCATGAGAAAACCAACACTCTACCCCCGAAGCTCACCACCCGCACCCTCACATCGCGAAAATTCGAATTGTCGAGAGCCGACAAACGAATTTACTATCCTCAATGGCAAACGTTTTCCCGAAGACACGAGTTGAACCCCTGCTTTGCCTCGCTGTCGCTGTTTTGCATTTAGTTTCGACGGGAAGATCTGATGAACTCCAGGAATTCGGACCGTGCACCTATGTCTCTTCGGATTGGGCGGATGGAGATTCCTTTCTTGTGAAGCTACCCGAGGGGAAACAAGAGGTCTTCCGGCTCTATTTCGTCGATTGCATTGAACAGTCGGCAAATGACCTCACCGACAAGCGCCGCTTGAGAGAGCAATCACGGTATTTCGGTGTCGAGGACATCAAGATCGCCCTGGAACATGGTGCCAAAGCGGCAGAGTTCACGGCAAAAGCTCTCAGTAAGCCATTCACCGTTCACACCAATTTCGCGAGCGCGATGGGCAGATCCGCCAAACCGCGCTTTTACGCATTCATCAGAACATCTGAAGGAAAGGACCTTGGCCGGCTTCTCATCGAGAACGGTCTCGCACGAACAGTCGGAATCGGGCGCGAAACTCCCGACGGCACTCACCGCGACGACTGGTCGGACTTCCTACGGGACATCGAACTATCCAGCGCGATCAGGGGAAAAGGGATCTGGGGTCATTCGAACCCGGAAATGATTGTCTCGATGCGGAAGGAGGAACGCGAGGAAATGCGTCTCCTCGAATCCATCGATGATGCATTGACCGTCACGCCGCCGACTTCACCCATCGATCTAAACACTGCTTCCATTGATGAGCTGATGCGGAGCGGTCTGCGGGAAGCTCTCGCGGATGAAGTCGTCAAAAAACGGCCATTCTCCCACATCGAAGACCTCCTCGAAATCAGAGGCATAGGCCCTGCCACGCTTGAGAAGGTGAAACCCTATCTAACGATTAACAATCCAGAGAGCACCAAACCCGCACCTTGATCTTTGCCCCATTCACGTTTCCCTTAGGGGATCATGGATCGTGATCAAAACCTCTCCCGCTTTCTCCAATCCGACGGTCGCACCGTTATTCTTCCGATTGACCACGGCACCGCCATTCCGGTAGCCGGCCTCGAAGACCCGATAGGATTGATTGAGACACTCAACCCTGTCGTGGATGGCTACGTCGTGAATCTCGGGCTTGCCCTTGCTGCCGCCGACGCCCTCGAGGGTAAAGGCATATGCCTCCGAACCGACTGTTACAAGCCACGCTACGGAAACAATCTCGATGAAGGCAGCTACCGTCTCTACGGGGCCGAGGAAGCCCTCACCGTCGGAGCCCACGCGGTGATGAACATGCTCTACACGCATCACTCAAACGAAGTCGGCATTTTCCGCGAAGCCGCCGAACTCATCACCGAGAGCCTCGACGCGGATATCCCTGTCATTCTCGAGGCCCTACCCTTTGGAATCGGACGCCCGAACGACTACACCCTCGAAAACATCGGTTTCACCGTGCGCGCGGCGGCCGAACTGGGTTCTGATATCGTCAAGACTGCCTTCCCGACCGGTGCAAGTGCCGATGAATTCAGGGCAATTGTCGAAGCCTGCTTTGTTCCCGTCATTGTCCTCGGAGGATCCGCCATGGGAGACGATGAGGCTCTCCTGACCATGGTGAAAAAAGCGATCGATGGTGGTGCCGTTGGAATCGCGGTGGGACGTAACGTCTGGCAGCACCCCAAACCCGCCAAAATCGCCGCCGCGCTCCATGCCGTGGTTCATGATGATGCGACAGTGGCTTCGGCCCTGAAATGCCTCGCCTGAAATTCTGACATTTTGAAAGGCTGACATTCTGAGATGCCGGCCAGTTGACCTCCATGATTATTCCTAGCCTTCAATATGCGGGGCGGGTCCTTCGGACCGCTGACAAACGTCATTTGGCGAAGTTCATGTGGAACTTCGGGGTCAAAGGGATTCACTCGGTCAATCTTTACAAAAAGCGGATGAAGGAGGGCATCTATTTCCCTCCCTTTATCTATATCTCCATTCTCAACAGTTGCAATTTGCGCTGCCAGGGCTGCTGGGTCGATGTCGACAAACCGCAGGTCAAACTCGACCTCGCCGATTTGAACAAAATCGTCAACGAGGCCAAGTCTCACGGGAACTCATTTTTCGGCATATTGGGCGGTGAGCCATTCATGCACAGCGAGTTACTGGATTTCCTGGCCGAACATCCGGATTGCTTTTTTCAGGTCTTCACGAACGGTCAGATGATCACGGAGAAGAAGGCGAAACAGCTCCGCCAGCTCGGGAACGCGACGCCTTTGATCTCAATTGAGGGCACCGAACTCGTCGCCAATGAACGGCGTGGAGGGAAGGACGTCCTCAACCGCACCCTCAAAGGCCTCGACCACTGCCTTGAGAACAAGATCCTCACCGGGGTCGCGACAAGCCTCTGCCAGACGAATATCGACGACCTTCTCACCGAGTCCTGGCTTAGGAAACTGATCGACCGGGGCGTGCACTACGCCTGGTATCACACCTACCGCCCCGTTGGACCGCAGCCAAACGAGGATCTCGCCCTCACCCCCGAACAGGCGCGTCGGGTCCGGGAATTTGTCGTGAATATGCGGACAAAGCTGCCCCTCGGCATCATCGACGCCTACTACGACGGTGAAGGACGCGCCCTCTGCCCGATGGCAAACGGCATCTCCCACCACATTTCGCCAACCGGTGCCATCGAACCCTGCCCCATCATCCAGTTTGCGACCGACAACGTCCGCGACGGATCCATCTACGACACCCTCACGAAGTCCGAGTTCATGAAGGATTTTCGCGAGACCGCAGCAAAGCACACGCGCGGCTGCATCGTCCTCGAACGCCCCGACCTCGTCAAAGCGCTCGCCGAGAAACACCACGCGTCCGACACCACGATCCGGAAGACAGCGATGGCGGAACTCGAGGCGATGACACCCCGCAACAGCCAATGGATGCCCACCGGCGAGGAAATTCCCGAAAAGCACCCCGTTTACCGCTGGGCGAAACGGATTTGGTTCAATGATTTCGGGGTTTACGACGGAATGGAGAAGAAGACTGCTGAGAAGTAGTCGATTTGCCGCAGGCAGGGATCAGCGCTAGGGTGTCCCTCGTCTCATGCTTCCCTGGTTCCAGAACAATCAATTCCCCCTCTACCTCGCCCCGATGGCGGGAGTCACGGATCTGGTCTTTCGCCGGATCTGCAAGGAACTCGGAGCCGATGTCATGGTGACCGAGTTTGTCTCGGCCGAGGGAATCATGCAGGCGGATGAACGCACCCGCATTTATACCGAGTTCGATGACGAGCAGCGCCCTGTCGGGGTGCAGCTTTTCGGTGCGGACGGCCCACGTATGGCGGAAGCGGCAAAAAAGATCATCGACTGGAAGCAGCCCGACTTCATCGACATCAACTTCGGCTGCCCCGTAAAGAAAGTGGTTTCCAAGAATGGCGGCTCATCCCTGCTGAAAGACTGCCCCATCCTGGCTCAGGTTGCCGCCTCCATCGCCAAAGGCGTTGGTGATCAGGTACCGGTGACAGCCAAGATCCGCATTGGTTGGGATCAGAAACTCATCAATGCCCCGGAAGTCTGTCACATCCTCGAAGATTGCGGAATCCAGGCCATCGCGGTTCACGGCCGGACCCGGGCCCAGGGATACTCCGGCGAAGCCGATTGGAATGTGATCGATCAGTGCAGTCGTTCAGTCTCGATTCCGGTGATCGGTAACGGGGATATCACCTCGGGGGCAGAGGTCGAACTCCGGCGAAACACGACGTCTGTTAGCGGTATCATGATCGGACGGGCAGCGATGCAGTATCCGTGGATCTTCCGCGACGCCAAAGAGTATCTTCTGACCGGGAAGCACCCCGAACCCGTCTCAGGCAGGGAACGATGGGATCTTATCCTTCGACATACCCGTCTTCTCATCGAATGGGGCAAATTCCCGACCGAGCGTCATGCAATGCAAGCCTTGCGCTCCCGCTTAATGGCCTACTCCAAGGGGCTACGACACGGCAAAATACTCCGACTTCGGTTCTCAACCGTGAATTCAGTCAGTGAACTTGAGGATATCGCCGCGGACTATCTCAGCGGAGCACTGGAAGCAACCGGCACTGAAGCCGCGTTGTCCGCGTTGCAATAGGCAATCGATCGATGATCAGGACTGTCGAAGCGGTAAACTCCCTCGAGCTTTCTCGCATCTGCCTTGAGCTTTTCCAGATCGGCCAACATTCGCTCCCCGCGGGTCTTCCTTGCCTGCATTTGACGCGAGAATCGGCGATACGAACGCCAAAGCTCCGGAGCTTTAATGCAAATGACCAGAAGGAGCACAGAAAGCGATGCAGCCAGAAAAGTAAGGAAGAAGGTGGTGACGGAAGGCATTGGCGCAACTTAAAAGGAAGGATTTCCATAAATTTAATCAATTTAAACAAATTTAAAACCTTTTATTTCATTTTTTAAAATTTTATTAACTTTGTCCAAGGATTCCGATCGTCTTGGTTGAGGTTTCACTGGCCTCGAATTAGACTGCGTTTTAATCTCATCCCCGCTGATGTTTGATGTGATCCCCACGGATATAACTCTGGACTCCAATCCCGGATACTCAGCTTCCCCATTTCCCGCCATGGTTCCGGCAACGTCAGCCTTTTTGAAAATCTCCGTCCTTGCGGGAGGGATGCTACTGGCTTGCCCGGTGCTCCCGGGCCAGGACGCCCCCCCTCCTCAGGCAACGAGCAGTCCTCCCGTCTCCATTCCGGTTAAACTGGATATCTCACGCCGTAGCCTAAAGAACTTTCTCACCGACGAAGCTGCGCTTTCTCCCTACCGATCCCCCGACGGAACGATTGGTGAGTTGACCGGCCTTTTCATGATCGGCTCCGGCAGCGTTCCCTATGCGGTATTTTGGGACAGCCTTTCGTGCCGCCTTCTCGGCGTGCTCGATATTACCCGGCCGGGAGAGGCGGAATCAGTTGCCCCTTTGCCACCTTCCGGGGGTGACGAAACGGTGAAGACGGCCCCTTCCCCCTATGTTCTCAAAGCCTCAGGGCCGGCTCAGTTTTCAGGACCTACCGGCAGCCCGGCAACACCGGTCTATTTCGGCTTCCGGCTCATCGACGGGAAGCCGGAGTTTCTCTACACTTCGGGGCCTCTCGCGGTTGAAGAACGGATCTGGCTCGAGGAGGGCGGGACCTTGCTGAAACAGCGGTTCTCGGTCCGCGACGCGGCAAAGGGGTTCCGGATTCTGCTACCTGCTGAATGGAAAGAACGCGTGGCGGTTTCGGCAGGAACGTGGAAGAATGAAACTCTCACCGTGCCGGCCGAAGCGGCAGGCGAAGTGATCCTTACCTATCGCCTAACTGATCGGGAACCTGAACCTGCTGTTTCCAATTGAGATATCCCATTTCATTTCTGCGGGAAAGAATCCTTTCCCTGCTTCCGGCTTTGGTCCTCGCGTCACTTCCGTATGCCGGATACTCACAAACGGACTCGACGGCCGTCGATACCAATCCACCCGAGAGCAAGGAGCGCCCGTTTGTCACGCTGAACCCAACGGATCAGGTTCCGCAGGTCAGAGCGATCATCCCGATGGACGGGGCAAATGTGTTTTTCCTGAATCATCGCGGCCAGATTGGAGCGGCGAAGTTCAGCCCGGGCCTGAGCCAGATCGGTTGGGATCTTTACTCGGAAATCAAGTTAAACGCGCTTCCCTCCCTTGCCCTCGGTCCGAATTATTCGATCCTCACCGCCTCGGAGAATGAGTTAACGCAGGCCTTTGATTCGGACAAGAATGCTCAACTCGACTTTTTCCAGGCCCTCCTTCAGGACTGGCCCGGCCGGGGCAAAGGTGTCACGATCACCGCTGGCCCCGTCGCGGATCAGTGGGGTCGAATCATTCTGGCACTCTCGCCGGGGTCCCTGAATGAAGGTCAGCCGGCAAGGGCCCGGCTCGTCGCCTGGCACCCGGAGCACAAGAAGCTTGTCACGGTGACGGAAAGCGAATTGCTAATTGATGCTTTTGCGATCAATCGCGATGGACTCGTCGCCTCAAGACTCCACATGGCTGACTACAAGGATGGCTATTTTGTTTCCCTGACAGACCTTCCCTCTTTTGATTCGAAACAGCCGGATGCCTCTCCGGATCCGATGCCATTCACGCTTCCCTCCCTCGTGATTCCGGCGGAGCTGACCAAGAACGACCCTCCGGTGCAGCTTTGTTTTGCCCATGAGGGCGGAAAGGAGAAGCTTCTCCTCCCCTGCCCGAAATCAAAGCATCTCATTGAGATCCTGCCCGAGAAACTGGGTAACATCTGGCAGGGATCAATTCTTCTTCGAGGAAAGACGGAACGACCAGTCGAGTCGATCGTTGAAATGTCATCAGGCGTCATCCTCGGAGGCGGTTCCGAAGGGTTCGTGCCACTTAGTGGTCTCAGTGAACCTTACCGGATTATGCGGATCACTCTCGCGAAAGACGGAGTCATTCTGTTTTTCAACCGCTCGATAGACCGCTTCGAAGGTTCGAAACCGGAGAACTACTCCGTCAAAGCCATCGCTCTGAATGGCGGCGAGACGACCCTCGCCGTCGTCCCCGTTATTGAGTCGGACGGAAAAGCCGTCATCCTAAAGACGAATGCAATCTCAGCCGGAACCGTGCTGAGGGTAGTCTGCCAGAACCTGCCCTCGGAAAAAGGCGAAACACTCCTGAGTTCGGCGGCGTTTTACACCGTCCACCGACGTTAGGCCCTGCAACGCGGCACAAAAAAATGCGCCCGTTGCAAACGGACGCATTTTGACTTTAAAGGAAGTCCGGTAACCTTCCACCCTAGTCGAGCAGATCGGCAGGCACTTTGCCGCCGTTGGCAGCGAGTTGCTTCATCACTTCTTTGTGAAGCCACATGTTCATCTCTGCTGAGCCCTTGCTATCGATATCTTCCTTGCTGTAGCCTAACTCAAGCGCCAGTTCCTTGCGAGCCCCGTAGCTGCTGTCCATGCCCACGAGTTTCATCAGGTCGACAATCGAGCGCTTCCAATCGAGTTCCTCGGAGTTGGACTTCGCCATTTCCGCGAGATTTGCTTCGACATCAATCACGGTTATTGCAACAGGCACTGCAGCCGCCGGAGCTGCTCCTGGCTCAGGAGCCGGGGTGGGAGCCACCTCATCAGTCTTGGCAACATCGTCCTCTTTCGTGCCGAAAATCCGGCCCATCAATTTTGAAAACATACTCATAGGAATTCAGACTAAGACCGCGTTTCGGGAATAACAAGTTTCAATCATGACTCCTTTGCCATGTTGAGTAGTTTGCGAAGTAGTGGAATCGACCTAATCTTTCAGCAGTCATGACATCTCACGCCCGGAAATCGGCCATCCTTTTTGCTTTCTTGATCTGCATGCCCCTTATCACGGGCGGTCAAAGCGGCATGTTCAGCCGGGACGCTCACGCGGAAATCTATCGCAAAGCGAAGAAGTATAATCTTGTCCCGGTGGAGAAAGCCGTGCCGGGGGTCTTTATCGATATGCGATATAAAATCACTTCGGCATCGGGAAAGCCCCTCTATCGCAATGACATGCCATGTCTCGTGCATCGGTCCACTGCAGAAAAGCTTCAGAAAGTATCGAAAGCACTTAAGACCAGCGGCTACGCTCTCATGATCTGGGACGCATGGCGCCCTCCGGAGGCTCATCAGGCGCTCTGGGACGCGGTAAAGGACCCGAACTATGTGGTTCCGCCGAGCAAAGGGCTCTCGTGGCACTGCTACGGGATCTCGGTCGATTTGACTCTGGTAACTCTGGATGGAAAACCCGTTGAGATGCCCTCAAAGTTTGACGAGTTCTCATCGCGCGCCGCTTCGAAATACTCGGGTGGGGATCCCGAAATCGCCAAACGTGTCACCCTGCTCCAGACCGCGATGCAGGAGGCGGGATTCCGGGTTATTAAATCCGAGTGGTGGCATTTTGACGACATGAATGCCCGCGGAGGCATTCGTGATGTCACTGCCGCCGATCTTGGAATAGCGATGCCCTGATCTGAGTCCGATGCAGAGCGAAGCCGTCAGAATCGTCCGCGAGCTTCAGAGTGCGGGTCACGACGCCTATCTTGCCGGAGGCTGTGTGCGTGACCATCTTCGCGGCGTCGAGCCCAAGGACTACGACATCGCCACCAGCGCCTCACCTGACGAAATCCTGAAACGTTTTCCCCGGGGTGACACGATTGGTGCCCACTTTGGAGTGATCCTCGTGCGCCGGGGCGGATTCAGCTTTGAGATCGCCACCTTTCGAGAAGATGGCGTTTATGAGGATGGCCGACACCCTGCCTCGGTCAAATTCTCAACGAGCGAGGCGGACGCAAAGCGGCGGGATTTCACCATCAACGGGATGTTTTTTGATCCCGTGGCGGACCGGCTCATCGACCATGTGGGCGGGGCCGCAGACCTGGAAGCAGGAGTGATCCGCGCCATCGGCGTTCCCGAGAATCGGTTTCAGGAGGACTATCTCCGCCTTCTCCGCGCGATTCGCTTTGCCACAATTCTTGATTTTACCATCGAACCCGTGACTTGGAGCGCGGTGGAGTCGGTCTCGGATAAGATCAGTCTAATCAGTCCGGAGAGGATACGGGAGGAAATGGACCGCATCTGGCTGAGTGAGTCCCGTGTTCGTGGTTTTGATCTGCTTGTCTCAAGTGGACTTATGGGACAGATCCTGCCGGAGATTCTCGAACTGAAAGGCTGCGAACAACCACCGCAATGGCATCCGGAGGGTGACGTCTTTGTTCATACCCGCCTCATGCTTTCCCTGCTGCCAGCCGACGCCGGACTCGCCCTCGTTCTCTCGGTACTGCTTCACGATATCGGCAAGCCCGCAACTTTCTCCTACAACCCTGAAGAGGACAGAATTCGATTTTCCGGGCACGAAAAAACGGGTGCTGAAATGGCCGAGCTTATTCTTAAGCGCTTGCGGTATTCCAATGCGATCATCAACGCTGTTGTCTCCGGCGTTGCACATCATATGATGTTCAAGGACGTCAAAAAGATGCGCCTGTCGAAACTCCGGCGCTTCATGGCGCGGGAGCATTTTGACGACGAACTCGAACTCCATCGCGTCGACTGTCTCGGCAGCAACGGTATTCTTGAGAATTACGACTTTGTCCGGGAGAAGCAGCACGAGTTTGAGAGTGCCCCGCTCGTCCCTCCCCGCTTCATCAACGGAGGCGACCTCATCGCTCGAGGGATGTCCCCGGGTCCTGATTTCGGAGATATCCTCACCGAGGCGCAGGACCTTCAACTTGAAGGGGTCCTGACCTCGAAAGAAGAAGCGATGGCCTGGCTGGAAAGCCGAATCACATCTTCCCGATCCTGAGAGTGTGCTATGCTTCGGTCCCTTAGTGCGCCGGCATAGGTAGTTGACGATCCGGTTCTGCCTGTCTCCATTACCCTTGTGTGTATTGCTCACGATCCTATGAAGCCGACTTTCCACCACCCTCTCTTTGTTTTCGTTCTTGGCGCCGCAGTCTTCACTCTATCGACCATCCCCCGCGCAGGTAAGGCACAGGCCCCAAAAGCGGAAGACGACTTTGTCTGGCACGATGTCTCCTCCTGGGGAGTAGAGGGCCAGGGCTGGGCGGCGGAGAATCTGAAAGCCCGCTACGACAGGCTTCCGGCCAAGGCTGAGAAAATTGTCCGTCCTCCGGTCTGGGATCTCAGCCGCGACAGCGCCGGCATGGCATTTCGTTTCAATGCCGATTCCACCCAGCTGAAAATCAGCTACACCGTCGGCGACAGCAATCTCGCTCTGCCTCACATGCCGGCGACCGGAGTCAGCGGCGTCGACCTCTATGCTCTCGACGGGGAGAAATGGAAGTGGGTGGATGTGACCCGCCCGGCCAAGGTTGAAACGACCTACACCATCTCCGGAATGGACCCGGGAATGCGGACCTACATGGCCTATCTGCCGCTTTACAATTCCACCACCAAAATCTCCATCGGAGTACCGCGGGGTACGAAGTTTGAACCCATTGCCCCGAGGAAGGAAAAACCAATCGTCTTCTACGGCACCTCCATCACCCACGGGGCTTCTGCTTCGCGCCCCGGAATGTGCCATCCCGCGATTCTGGGACGCCGCCTCAACCGCCCCGTCGTCAATCTCGGATTCTCGGGAAATGGAAAGATGGAGCCCGAGATGGCCGCGCTGCTCTCCGAAATCGACGCCGCCGTTTACGTTATTGATTGTCTCCCGAACATGCTCGGGCCCGAAGTTGCAGAGCGCGCCGAACCGCTCGTTCGAAAAATTCGCGAAATTCATCCTGACACTCCCATCATCCTTGTCGAAGATCGGACCTACACCAATTCATGGATTTTTAAAACGAAACGGGATAGACATATTGAAAGCCGGGCCGCCCTCATCCGTGCCTTTGATCAACTCGTATCATCCGGTGTGAAAGGGCTTCACTATCTTGAGGGAGAACCACTCCTCGGAGACGACACCGAAGGCGCCACCGACGGATCACATCCCAATGACCTTGGCTTTATGCGTCAGGCCGACGCGATTGAACCGGTGCTCCGAAAAGCACTCGGAATAAATTGAACATAATCTTCCTCCTTGCTGTCCCAGAGGTGCACTCAGGCAACCCAATTCGAATCCATGGAAAAACTCATCATCATCGGCCTCATTATCCTCGTCATCCTGATCGCCTTTTTGATTCTGGCGAAGTTTATCGGCCTCTGGATTCGAGCCCGCGTTTCGAACGCTCCGATCGGGCTCCTCAATCTTGTTGCAATGTGGATCCGGAAGGTTCCGACCTCTCTGATCGTCGACAGCCGGATTACCGCGGCAAAAGCGGGTCTCGACTTCACGACCGACCAGTTGGAGGCCCATTATCTCGCCGGAGGCCATGTTGCTGACGTTGTTCTCGCTCTGATTGCGGCAGACAAAGCAGGCATCCCTCTCTCATTTGATCGCGCCTGTGCAATTGACCTCGCCGTTAAGGGAACCTCCAAAACGGTCCTCGAAGCGGTGAGAACCTCAATCAACCCCGCCGTGATTGACTGCCCCGGGGGCGGAGGCAAGATCGACGCGGTCGCCCGCGACGGCATCCAGCTGAGAGCCCGCGCCCGCGTTACGGTGCGAACAAACCTCGACCGCTTCGTGGGCGGTGCTACTGAAGAAACGATCATCGCCCGGGTAAATGAAGGCATCGTCACCTCGATCGGTTCATCGGCTTCGCATAAGGACGTCCTTGAAAATCCCGATCATATTTCGAAGCGAGTCCTCGAACGCGGACTGGATGCCAATACCCAGTTCGAGATTCTTTCCATTGATATTGCCGACGTCGACGTGGGTGAAAACATCGGCGCCATTCTCCAGGCGAGTCAGGCCGAGGCCGACAAGAAGGTTGCCCAGGCAAGGGCTGAGGTTCGACGCGCCGCCGCTGTCGCCACGGAGCAGGAAATGTCAGCCCGCACCCAGGAGATGCGGGCCAAACTCGTCGAGGCGGAAGCGCTCATTCCCATTGCGATGGCAGAAGCGTTCCGGAATGGAAATCTCGGGATCATGGATTACGCCCGCTACCGCAATGTTGTTGCCGACACCGAAATGCGGACCAGCATTGCGAATGAAATGAAAGAGGAAGAGGACGCTTCGGGATCCTCCAATAACGTCTAAGGGGACGACCGCGCGAAGATGGACAGCGATTTTCCATGGGTCTATGTGGCGATGATTTTCATCGCCTTTGTCAGCTGGATCCGGGCCCGTCTCCAGGAGGCCGCAGAGATGCGCCGTGTCAAAGCTCTCAAGAAGAAGGCCGCTCAGACGGAGCGTCGCTCAACTTCGCTCCCTTCCCCTGTTTCCCCCTATCTTCATCCCTCACCTCAGGTCCCGCACTCCAGGCCAGTCGTCCGGGAAAGCACAGAAGTGGATGCGCCTGTCCCGGAACTGCCAAAAACCTTTCGAGAACTGTTTGAGGTCCTCCAGGATCAGATGATTGGCCAAACGGAACCGCCCTCCGCCACTCAATCCGCTCCACCACCTCTGCCGGTATCACCTGCGCCTCGAGCCGAAGTGCCAGTCGCTGCGACCGCCGTTCCCCTGCCGGAGATAAAGCCACCCGTCTCTTCCCGTGCTCATCAGGGACGAAAAGTGGCTCGAAACACCTCCGGCGATTTGAGCCGCATGCTGAAGACCCGTGGCACCTTGAGGGAGGCTCTCATCATGAAAGAGATCCTCGATACCCCGGTCGCATTGAGGGACTGACTTTGCTCTCTCAGTTCAGGAAGTGCCGAATAACACCGGGGGCAGCCAGTTGAATCACCAGCAGCGATAGACTGCTAACAACGAGGCTGGAAAGAACAACAAACGCGGCTTCAAACGCGACAAGGGCCTTCAAGGTCACAGGGTCCGCCCCGATATGCCTCAAGTGGAGGAACTCATCCCTCCTCAGGCGATAGGAAAGCAGGAAGACGAGAGCGCCAATCAAAATCGTCGCCAGCCCGATGGCAAAAAGCAGCCAGAGCACAAAACGCTGCACACTGAAGACTGTGGCAAAGAGTTCGTCCATCTCCTCTGCCGGCGAGACCAGTTGCAGGCCACCCTGCGCGGTATACCGCCCTTTCAGAAGTGCCTGATTTTTGGCATCGGCGGGAATGAGAATGGCACCGGTCACCGGATAATCTGAGAGATCGCCGTGAAAATGGAACTGATCGGCATTATCAGGATTGATCTCGTTGTACTCCACCACCGACGCGTTGAGCCGGATGGATGATTCCTTTTCAACCGTCTTGATCCGCTGGTCATCCCCGAGACTCTCCGCCTCATCGTGCCCGTGCCCAAGGCCCTCGATGATCCAGGCCGTTTTCAGATCGACAAAAATGGCTCCGTCATCCGGCGACCCGCTGCTCTCCAGGACACCCACGACCGTCATCTTTAGCGGGTAGACTCCGGCAAGATCAAAGAGAGTCTCCGGGGTGGAAACGATCGCGTCCCCGGGACGAACTCCGTTCTTCTCCGCCACATCCGCACCCACGACACATTCTCCCAACCACAGGAGAGGGCGCCCTTCGCGGATGGTCAGTTTTCTAAAATCGAAATAGTCGAGCGAAGTTCCGACGATGCGATGCCCTCCGGCCGAAAACCTCGCGTAAAGCGGGATGACCGAAGCGAGTCCGCTCTCCGCGATGGTATCAAGCTCACGGGAGGGCAGTGTCGCAAGATCGGGTCTCGTAAAATAGAGACCGTTAAAAACCAGTTCCAGAGGACTGCCGGCCTGCCCGAGAAGCAAGGGAGTCTCCATCGCCCTGGCGCGGAGCTGGACCTCGACCCGGGAGACGATCAGGCCGATACCCGACGGCAACAGCCAGACGAGCGTAAACGCGGCCACAAGCAGCAGGGTTTTGACCCGATTTCGCTGAAGGTAGCGGAAGCCCAGAAAAACGATCCCTTTTCCGTTCATGCGTTACCTCCCGCAGTTCGCCATTGCAGGGCATCGATGACCCTCCCGAAACGCGGGAGAAGAACGGGATCATGAGTGATCATCACCACGCTCGAACCGATATGTTTCGCCTCCTCAAGGAGCAGGGCCACGATGCGGTCCTGATTCTCGGGATCGAGGTTTCCGGTCGGTTCATCCGCCAGGATGAGGCGGGGAGAGGTCACCAGGCCCCGACAGAGCGCGGCCCGCTGGCGTTCCCCCTGCGAGAGTTGGCCGGGAAATTTATCCAGATGACGGGAGATTCCAGACCTCTCCGCGAGGAACTCGCAGCGATCGCGGGTCTCCGGTGACAGGCGCAAGCTCGAGCTGATCCGGAAGGGAACGAGAATGTTTTCGCGGATGGTGAGGTAGTCGAGCAATTCGAAATTTTGCGGCACCAGCCCGATCGTCTCTAGGCGAAAGCGCTGGCGAGCCGCAACACTGAGTTCCCCCACCTTGACTCCATTCACTTGAATCTCTCCCGCAGCCGGAACGAGAATCCCTGAGATCAAATTCATCAAGGTCGTTTTCCCGCAACCACTGGGTCCGACCAGAGCAACCGTTTCTCCAGCCTCTACCCGCAGTTGATCCAGCCGCAGTTCAAAAGACTCGGAGGGATAAGAAAAGCGCACGTTCTCAACAACAATCATGGCTCCGGGTCGATAACGCGGCGGGAAATCTTTTGAATCCGCTCTTCGTTGAGGAGATCCAGTCCGCTGATTCGCCACACTTCATTCTCAGAAGAAATCGTCATTTCCGCCTCGTATTTATTGGTACGTTCGTGGGTGTGTCCCCAATGCGTTACCTCCCCGATCGTTACCCACTCGGCACGGGTCTTGAACGATCCTTCGGGGATTCCCGGACTTTCCGAAGCGCGACATTCGCGCAGGGCGATCTCGTTGACGCGGACCCTCGGTCCTCCGGTGTTTTCGAGTTCCAGGGATGACCTCATTTCGAGGTATACCTGCTCCAGCAAGTGCCCCGTCACACTCGCCTCGAGGGTATCGTAAATGGAAGACTCATCGCGGTAATCGAACGCGTGGTAGGTGTTGCGCAAAAGCGCATAAACGAGATCGTCCCGTTCCTGATCGACGGGTAGGACAAGCTCTGATCCCCGAATTTTCAGAGCAGCGAAACAAACGACGATACCCCCGACAATGAGCCATCCCGACCAGGGTGGTGATTCGGTCTTTCGACGGGTCACGATGATTCCGGCATAGATCATCATCGCCAGGGCCGGGTAAAGTAGATAGCGGAACGGGTGATGTTCGACGCGGGTGACCGGCGGAACTGGAAGGAGAGCCGGTGGCGAAATATTCTCATCCAGCTTCCATCGCGCTTTGTTCGCCGCAGGAGTCAACGCCCGTGCCGAGGGTTTGCCCCGGCTTGCGATTTCGACGATTAGCCTCTCCTGCCCTGGAGCAAACCAGAGCCATTCGAACTCCATTTCGTCGATTCCGACGGTCGTCGCGGAGAGGGTCAAACCGACGAGCGCCTCATCGAGCGGAATCGTTTCGCGCTCGTCGGTGGCATAACCTTTTTCCACATCGGGAACGACAAATCGGACACTACGCTCGGTGTAGGTCAGCGATTCTCCCGGAGTCTTTAAATTCACCCCTGACTCAAACAAAGTCAGGAGGTTATCCATCACCCTCTGCCTCTCAGCCGGTCCGATCGAATCTGTCTCCATTCTCCACGCCTCCTTGAAGGCCCCAACCCGAACGAGAGCTTCGAGTCTGAACTCAAATGGCTCAATACTGATGAACCCCCGAATCGGCTCCTCGGCCGCGAAGCCGCGGGCGGCGAAGAGGCTAGTCACGCATAATGCAGCGCAAATAAGGGGGTAACGAAACATCGACGGAACGAAAGCCCCGCCTTGCCCTGCGTCAACCGAATCCAAGCTTTGCCGCTCCGCGATCAGGATTTGTCTCATTTTCCTCTGAAAAAGCCCTGAAGACGGTTCTTGATTCACCCGCGATTGTTTGCTTTGTTCCGAGTTCACGAAAATTGACCATGCGTAACCGAACCATCCCCCTGTTTCTTGGAGCTGTTCTCCTGCCGCTGACATCCAACGGTGAGACTGTTGATTTTATGACTCAGGTCAAGCCGCTCATCGAGGGGACTTGCATCCACTGCCACGGCGCCAAGAAACAGGAGGGCGAATACCGCATGGATACGAAGGAGTTCGCCTTCGCCGGCGGTGAAACCTACGCCAAGGAAACCATCATCCCAAAAGACCACGAGGCCAGTCCGGTCTACTGGATGACGACTGAACCGGCCGACAGCGACGACGTCATGCCGCCGAAAAAGCCGCTCACCGTTGAGCAGCAGGAAATCCTCAAAGTCTGGATCGCCGAAGGCGCAGTCTGGCCCGATGGCGTCGTGCTTGAGGAAAAGCCCCGCATGGATTTCAAAGTGAACGTGCTTCCGCTCCTCAGCCGGGGTGGACCTTTCAAAGCCGAAGAGCAAACCATGCTGCGCCTCTGGGTTGAGCAGGGAGCCGTCTGGCCGGCAAAATTTAAACTTGGCGGCAGCGAAGCCGATGCGGGAGGTCTCGCCGACAATCTCGCCCTCGTGAAAACCATCCGCGAAAACATCGTCGCCACCAGCACCGAGAAGTCGGAGACGGAGATGAAGGAGTACACCTCCACCATTCCAAAGACCGGAGTGAAGTTCGACATGGTCCCGATCAAAGGCGGAGAATTCATGATGGGCAGCCCCGCCGATGAGGAAGGCCGGTTCGAGGACGAAGGTCCCCAGCACAAGGTTAAAGTCGATCCTTTCTGGATGGGCAAATACGAAGTCACCTGGAACATGTATGAGCCATTCATGATCACGGGGGTGGCCCGGAACAAGGATGGTTCGCCTGAAAACATTCCGGCCGATTCGGCTCCGGTGGATGTGGTTTCCAGCCCCACCACTCCCTACACCGAGATGAGCTTCGGCATGGGCACTGACGGCTTTCCGGCGATCTGTATGACCGAACATGCCGCCAGTAAATTCTGCCAGTGGCTGAGTGCCCAGACCGGACACTACTACCGTCTCCCCACCGAAGCGGAATGGGAATACGCCTGTCGTGCCGGGACCACCGGTCCCTTCTCCTGCCCCACCGACCAACTCGCCGATTTTGCGGTCCTTGATCCGGAGCAGGTCCGCGTCGGTTACGAAAAAGTGGGAACCAAGAAGCCAAACCCCTGGGGGCTTTACGACATGCACGGCAACGTCATGGAATGGTGCCTCGACCAGTATCTTGCCGACGGCTATGCCGGTCGCGAGGGCAAAACCACTGAAAACCCTCTCGCTATTCCGACGACCCTTTACCCGCGCGTCGCGCGGGGTGGTTCCTGGTATGACCCGGCGGAGGAGCTTCGTTCCGCCCGACGTATCTTCTCGGACGAAAACTGGAAGGTTCAGGACCCTCAACTTCCCAAGTCGATCTGGTATCACACCGACGCCCATTGGCTGGGATTCCGCATCGTGCGCCCCTTGAATGTTCCTGAGGTGGAGAAAATGAACGAGCTCTGGAACCTCGGTCGCATCGGCGGCTGAAAACTTCGATGACCCAGATTGGTCCATCACTGACCAAGCAGAGAAAGGCGAACCATCCGGTTCGCCTTTTTTTCATTCCCTCTCTTCTTGCTCTTATCCTGGCAGGGGCGACAACCGCGGGAGAGAAGCAGCTTTTCACCTTCAAAGAGCCGCACATGGGAACGGAGTTCACGATCCGTTCCTGGGCCGAAGAGGGTCAACTCAATGACCTGACCCTCTTAACCCGGAAGGCCTTTGCCCGTGTCGCGGAACTCAACCGGACGCTCTCCGATTACCTCCCCGAGTCGGAGATCAATCAACTGGCCAAAGCTCCGGCGGGAGTCCCCTTCCCCGTCAGCGAAGACCTATTTGTCCTGTTCAAATCGGCAGGAGCCCTAACCGACGAGTCCGAAGGTGCCTTTGACATCACCGCAGGACCCCTCATTCGGATGTGGCGCATGGGGCGGAAGAACGGATCGCTCCCGACGGCTGACCAAATTGCATCGGCGAAAGCACGGACCGGATTTCATCATCTGAAACTGGATGCCGAGAAACGGACCATTACAAAAAGGGTCGATGGCATGCTCTTTGATCTCGGCGGCATCGCCAAAGGGTATGCCGCCGACGCCGCCCTCACCATTCTGCGGGACGGCGGGTTTCCTCAGACTCTGGTCGCCGCGAGCGGCGACATTGTCGTTGGCGAGGCCCCTCCCGGAAAAGCGGGCTGGAGAATAGGCATCGAAACGCTCGAAATCGGACACGACTTGAAAGACCTTGAGACCGTGACCCTGGTGAATCAGGCCATCTCGACTTCGGGTGACACTCGCCGTTATCTTGAAATCGCCGGAGTGCGCTACTCCCACATTGTCTCAACCCGCACCGGGCTTGGATTGACAGAAAGAATTGGTGCCAGTGTCATCGCCCCTGACGCTACCACATCAGACAGTTACGCCACTGCCGTGGTCCTTCTGGGAGTAAAGGAAGGCTTGCAATTCATCAAGAATAAACGAGGAATCGAATGCCAGATCGTCACCCTCCACGACGGTCAAGAAGTGTTCACCCGCACCGATGGATTCCTCAAGCCACAGGGACCAGAAAACGAAAAATAAAGCTCCCTCACCCCGTCGCGACGGGCGTGAAGCGGCGGTGCAGTACCTGTACGGAAACGACGTGCAGGGTCAGATTGAGTTCTCTCCGGAGAAACTTGAGGCTTTCTGGAGTCTCCGCGACGCGAAGTCGTTTGCCCGGGAATTCGCGACGGAATTGATTCGGGGAGTGGTGGAACATTCCACCGAGATCGACACCATGATCCGGAACCAGTTGGAGAACTATTCCTTCCAACGCCTCGCTGCCGTTGACCGGAACATTCTGCGTCTGGGCGCCTACGAGATTCGCTATGCTTCTCACATCCCCCCACAGGCAGCGATCAACGAGGCCATTGAGATTGCGAAACGATTCGGCACCGAGGAGTCGGCCGGTTTTGTCAACGGTATCCTCGACAAGATTTTGAAGCGCTGATTCATGGGTTTGTTCAAATCAATCCTCTCACGTTTCCGGGGAAACGATATTGACTGGGATGATCTCGAGGAGACTCTCATTACCGGCGATCTTGGAATCCGACTCACTACCGAGATCGTCGACCGTCTCCGGAAGCGCAAAGGCACCCTCGACGCCGACTCTGTGGTCGAGGCCTGCCGCGAGGAAATCAAAGCGATTATCGGGAGCGAACCTCTCCCCCTGCCCCCGCCGGGTCAGCCCGGGAAGCCAACCGTCATTCTCGTCGCCGGGGTTAATGGTGTCGGCAAAACCACCTCCGTCGCGAAACTGGCCGCTTTCCTCAAGGCTCAGGGCCACAGTGTCGTATTGGCCGCAGCTGACACGTTCCGCGCCGCGGCCATCGAACAGCTCAAGGTCTGGGCGGAGCGGCTCGACGTGCCTATCGTGACGACCCAGTATCAGGGCGATCCCTCGGCGGTATGTTTCGAGGCCCATCAGAAGGCAATCGCTACCGGAGCCGCCTATCTGATCTGTGACACGGCAGGACGGCTTCACACCCGCCACAATTTGATGGAGGAGCTCCGGAAAATCCGACGCACCCTCGCCAAGCAGGATGAAAGCGCCCCGCACGAACGCTGGATTGTCGTTGATGCCACGACAGGTTCCAACGCCGTCTCGCAAACCCGCGAATTTCAGTCCGCCCTCGACCTGAACGGAGTCATCGTCACGAAGTTGGACGGGTCGGGCAAGGGGGGAAGCGTGGTCGCCATCAAACACGAACTCGGGGTCTCCACCCGCTTTATCGGCACCGGGGAAACGGCAGCGGATTTTAAGCCTTTTATCCCCGACGAGTTTATTGAGACGCTCTTGTGAGGGCTTGAGGTGTTAAGGTTTTTAGGGATTGAGGCAATTCAAAACCTTAACACCTCAATTCCTCAATTCCTTCCCCCCCTCAATAAATCGCCTCGGTGATCACATTTCCCCTGGGATTGTAGCAACAGACCACCACCGTCACGTTGTAGCCGCCTTTCTGGTAATGAGCAACGCCGGCACCCATTTCTGTGGTGCCTTTCCAGACCATCTGGGTGTAGTGCCCGACCCCGCGATTGAAGAGCTTTTTGCTCAGGATTCTCTCCCCAGCCGGGATCAGACTCTTTTCAGCATACCAGGCCTGGCAGGCATCGAGCACCGAATATCCCGACGCTCCCCGGGTCGAACCTCCCTCAGCCAGGTTCTCTCCGTAAGGATTCATTCCACGGGGTAAATGGCCGAACCGACCGGATCGGGCAATCGAATTGGCCCTGCTCTGAGCGTAGCGGGCGATCTCGGACGACCAGCTCAGATTCGGACTACCCACCTCCTGACGCTTCCGGTTGTGGAAAGCAAGGACCTGAGAGATCTCGGTTGAGCTGATCCCGGAATCCGGAAGAACCTCGGAAGACGTCCGTATCTCCCTTGAGGCACAACCTGTAAACAGAGGAAGAATCACCCCTAACCCGGAAAGGGTGAGACGCACCAGCCAATTGGAAAGGTTCTTCTCCATTTTTATAATTACCATAATAATAGGGTGTAAATTCACCGATTGCACGCGTTATTCAAAGAATTCCGCGCTCGGTTATTCACCCGGCAGTTCATTTTCCGGAAGAGCAATCTTTATTCGGGAGGAGGATTCCGGTAGTTTCAAGTCTATGGCAAAATACCTTCTCGCCCTCGACCAGGGAACGACGAGCTCCCGGGCGATCATCTTCGATGAGCGGGGCAACCCCGTGGCCATTGCCCAGCAGGAATTTTCCCAAATTTTCCCCTCACCCGGATTGGTGGAGCACGACGCGAAAGAAATCTGGCACACCCAGCTTCAGGTAGCACGCGAAGCGCTCCGTCTCGCGGCATTGAAACCGTCAGAGATTGCCGGTATCGGAATCACCAACCAGCGCGAAACCACGGTGATCTGGGACCGGAAAACGGGGGAACCTATTGGCAATGCGATCGTCTGGCAGGACCGAAGAACCTCCGACTTCTGCCAGAATCTCAAGAATGCCGGTCATGACGCTCGAATACAGAAGGTTACCGGGCTGGTCATTGATGCCTATTTTTCAGGTTCCAAGGTCCGGTGGATGCTTGACCATATCGAAGGCGCGAAGGATCGGGCTGAGCGCGGCGAGTTAGCCTTTGGCACGATAGACTCATGGCTGGTCTGGAATCTCACCGGCGGGCGCCTTCATCTCACCGATGCCACCAACGCCTCCCGCACAATGCTCTGTGACATTGTCACGACCACCTGGAGCGAAGAAATGCTCGAGCTACTGGGAGTGCCGGTCTCCCTCTTGCCTGAGATTCGCGACAGCAGTGAAGTTTACGGAGAGACGGAGCCCGATCTGTTCGGTGGTGCCATTCCCATCGCGGGCATCGCCGGGGATCAGCACGCGGCTCTCTTCGGCCAGGCATGCCATTCTCCCGGGATGGCCAAGAATACCTACGGAACCGGATGCTTTGCATTGATGAATACCGGCGACACTCCCATCCGATCAAAGCACCAGCTTCTCAGCACGGTCGCCTGGCGAATCGGCGGAAAAACGGAATACGCTCTCGAAGGCAGTGTTTTCATCGGGGGGGCGGTCGTGCAGTGGTTGAGGGACCAACTCGGAATCATCCGGTCCTCCAACGAAATTGAAGCCCTTGCGTCGGTTGTCCCGGACAATGGCGGAGTCTATTTTGTGCCGGCGTTCTCGGGCCTGGGAGCCCCCTACTGGGACAGCTACGCCAGAGGCACGATCAGCGGACTGACCCGGGGAACCAACAAGGCCCACCTCGCCCGGGCCGCTCTTGAGGGGATCGCGTATCAAACCCACGATGTCATAAAGGCAATGATGGAGGATTCGGGGATTTCCCTCAAAGAACTTCGTGTCGACGGAGGGGCCTCGATGAACGGTCTGCTCATGCAGATGCAGGCCGACGTGCTCGGGGTTCCTGTGGTACGAGCGAGAGTGGCAGAAACGACCGCCCTGGGTGCCGCCTACCTTGCCGGACTCGCCACCGGAGTGTGGAAAAATGTGGAGGAAATCGCCGCCCAATGGACAGAAGACAGACGTTTCGAGCCCGGCCCCGACCAAAAACGGCTTCAGGGGCAATTGGAGGCATGGAAGGAGGCCGTGCGTCGGACGAGAAGTATCGAGTCCGGAACCGGAATCTCTTCATGACCCTATCGAACGCGCACGAGCAGAACGGTTTCTTGCATTTGCTGACTTTATGCGAAACCTTGGCCGCCAAATCCCAATGCGAAGTCTCCTAAGATCAAAGATTCACCTCGCCACCGTCACTGAGGCGAATGTGGATTATGTAGGCAGCATCACCATCGACAGGGATCTCATTGATGCGGCGGGCTTCTGGATCGGGGAAAAGGTCCTCGTCGTCAGTGCCACCACCGGCGCCCGACTCGAAACCTACGTGATCGAAGGTGAGGCCGGATCCGGTGTCATCGGCATCAACGGAGCGGCCGCCCACCTCATCAATGCGGGAGAGAAGGTGATCATCATGGGATTTGAGATCACTGACAAACCGGTTAAACCCAAAGTCGTCCTCTGTGACAAAGAGAATGGGATTGCCGAAATGCTCAACGAACGGGCCGGAATGATCGTCGGTGAGTAGACGGAAAATTTAGATCAAGGGTTGGCCCGCAGATCGAGAACCACCTTTAGTCCGACCGTGACCGACTCAAGCTTCTTGAGATCGATTTTCTCCAGGGTATCCGTCGCCTGATGGTGATGTGGATAACGGAACGACGCCGTATCTGTAGCCACCAGGGCATGAACTCCAGCTTCACGAAAAGCTTCGCTTACTGACTGAATTTCTTCCGCCGTCCCCCGTGCAAAAATACGTCCGACGACAGGCACCGCACTGGCAGCGGCGAAAGCGGTTTTTGCCGAATCGATCATAAAGCGGTCATCGTTTTCCCCGATGAAAGCGATGAAATTACCGACCGGTCCGAACGACTCGCCCTCCACTCCTGCCGGAGTTTTCTGAGTGTCGGAAGCATCCGTGTAGAACCCGAGAGATCTCAGATTAATCATCGCGACAATCCTGTCCCCCTTCGCCCGACACGCAGCGACATACTCCCGGCCACCGGCTCCGCCCCCTTCCCTCTCGGGAGATTCTTCGTTCACAAGAGCAACAAAGCGTATCGTCCTCGACTGGGAATCACCGGCAAAAGCCCGCGCGAGGGAGATAAGTGCCGCCATCCCGGAGCCACTGCTGTTCGCTCCGGGACTGCCGGGAACCGTGTCGTAGTGAGCCGCCACCACGACGATCTCGTCCCGCCGGTCTTTTCCGGGAAGTTCGGCAATGAGATTCCTAACCTGAACATTATTCGCTTCGAAGACCTGCCGCTCGACGACATATCCGATATTTCCAGGCCCGAGCGTCGATTCAATCCAGACAGCGGCACTTTCCAGTTTCTCGGGCACGAGGAGGTGACGCTCGCCAATGCGCCCGGTTAAAATTTCCAGAGAGTTTGCAAGATCCGCCGTGCTGACCGGCTGCCGATTGAGTGCGGCCGCCTCAAGCCGGACCCGTTCATTGGGGTCCACCACTTCCTTGTCCTGATCGAAGTGGGTGTTGAGCACCGCAAGGATGCCGGACAGGAGCAGCCCGGCGGGCAGGGCTACAATCAGGAAACGAATCGAAAAACCTTCTCTCATGGTGTTGGCTGGGCTGGAAGCCGATGGATCGGTCTCTTTCCTGAAAGACTACGCTTCCCCCTCCCACGCAGCCGCCACCGCTTCCGCAGCCCGTCGATGGGAACCTCCACTCCCGAGTTGCGCGACGACCGCAGCGAGCTCCGAGAGAAGAGCCGAACGCGCCTCGGGTGAGGTTAGAAGCCGCTCCAACTCTGCAGCGATCCTCTCGCCGGTCGCTTTTTCCTGAAGTAGCTCCTTCACCACCTCTCGAGCCACCATCACATTCACGATCCCGAGGTAGGGCTGAGACATCACCTTCAGCGCGATTTTGGCCGTGAGCCAGGCAACTTTGTAGGTCAGGCAATAAGGCAATCCGAGGCAGGCCGCCTCCAAAGTCGCCGTTCCGGAGGCCACCACTCCGACGGTGGCCCGCTGCATGATTTCATGACTGGTTTGCGCTCCAATCGAAATGGCTCCGCTCAATCCGGCGGCCTGAGTCATCTCCTGCAGCATCTCCGTCAACGCCGGGGTCGCTCCCGCAGTCGCGAACCTCAGGTGAGGATGTCGTTTTAACAAAATCGCCGCCGCATCCAGCATGGGGGGATAAAGCTTGCTCACCTCTCTTTCCCTTGATCCGGGGAGAAGAGCCACGAGATCCTCTTCGCGCTTCAGGTCAACCTGCTTGATCGGCTCAAGTGAGTCGATGAGCGGGTGTCCGGCAAAAACGGCGCGTAAACCCGAGGATTCATAGAGTTTCTGCTCAAAGGGGAAAATGCAGATCACCAGATCGAGCAATTCCGCCATGATCTTGACCCGCCCCATTTTCCAGGCCCAGACCTGAGGACTGATGTAATAAATAAGCTTCCCCCGGTAGCCCTCCTCCCGAAGCCGCTTCGCGAGACGGAGGTTGAAGCCCGGATAGTCGATGAGGACCACCCCGTCCGGACCTTCCGCATGAATGCGAGTGACCGTTTCGTCCATCTTCCGCCGGAAATAGCCATACTTTTTCAAGACCTCCCAGAGACCAAGAACGGCAGACTCCCCGAGCCAGTTCTCCACCTCCGGAGAAACGGACGACATTCCCGGGCCTCCGAGCCCCGAGAGTGACCACTCCCCGATTTCGGGAAGCGCCCTCATGAGCGCGGAACCGTGCATGTCTCCACTGAGTTCTCCGGCGACAAGAAAAAGCGTTTTCAAAATAGAAACAGATGGCGGTTACCCGATTGAAATGTCTTCCGGCGGCTCAAGATCATATCCCCATTCCTCGAAGGAAAAGCGCCAGCGCTGGCGGATCGCCTCGGCGTGCTCAGGAGCGATCCGGTGGACATTCCGGCTGTAATCCTTCAAGGTGGAGACATAGGCGGCGATCTCTTTCAACCCGCTCTCCTTGCCTCCCAGTCCCAGTTGATCGTATATCCGACCGATCTCACCCACAGGATCGGCAGTGATTTTTTCGTAGGTCGTCTCGGCAAGCTGGTGGGCGGGGAGTTTGAGTTTCTCCCTATCTGCGAGGTAGCGGCGCATCAGCTTTTCGTAGGTTTCCAGGGTAAACCCGGGAATATCCACATTCTGAAAGGGTTGCCACGCGAAGGCATTGTAGAGGCGGGGAAACTTGCCGCAGGTGGAACTGAAGACAGGCCAGGGATTTCGCACGATATGAACAAACTTTGCGTCAGGGAACATCTTGAGAATCATCTCCATGCGCGTCGTAGAGGGAGGATTCTTAAAGAGAAGCTGCCGCCCCTCTTTAACATAGCTGACCTTGCGGATGAGAAACTCGTAATTCTTCCGAAAACGATCCACCTCACTTTCGGAAAGGCCTTCAAAAAAGAGAGCGCGATCCCGATGACCCGCCATGTCCCCGGGCAAATAATAGATGCTGTAATAACCGACCGGATTCAGATTCCCGAGCGCCATCTCCTCCTCCTGCGGTTCGTCGAGGGCGAGTTTGACGTTGTCGTATCCACGTGTCTTCGGGAGAGCCCGGTCGATGATGCGACGGGCGATGCGAACCTTCGGGCCAAGCATGTCGAGCGGCATCGCCGTTTCGGAAAACTTGAGGTAACCAAACTGCGGATCCCGGCACATCAGGTTGTGCAGGTGGGTGGTTCCGCTGCGCCAGTGACCGATGAGAAAAACAGGAGGCTTTGACAGGGTCTGCCGGTGGATCGCCCCGTTGTATTTCACTTTTTCAATGGAGGAGAGAGGGAAACGAAGAATCTGCCCTACCCAGGCAATAAAGCGCTGGTAGCGCGTCCGGGGGTCAAGCCCGGGAGTAAAAAGGGCATGTTTCAAAAAAACCCTGAGCCTCGCCCCCGCAAAGGGATGAAGTCCGGGAGCCTTTTCCCGTGCAGCAGATTCCAAGGTCCATTTTTCCCCCATAACAACGTAAAAGCGATCTTAGCCGGAGATGCCGGATTCCGCGACCTGAAATTCCCCGGCGCACTTATACCAACAGATATCGCCATTTGACTGTTCAAATGATCCAGTGTATTTAACTGCGCCATGACACCGAAGGAAGCGTATTTAGCCCTGAACCTGCTTCCTGGTATCGGGCCGATCCGGGTGCGGCGGCTCCTTGAGAGGTTCGAGAATCCACAAGCGATTCTGACAGCGAAACGTCGGGAAATACTCGACGTTCAGGGAATTGGAGAGGAAATGGCCGAATTGATCGGCGATTGGGAGAATAGAATCGACCTCATCGAGGAAAAGCGCCGTATCACCGAACACGGAATTTCCCTTCTGACACTGGAGGATGATCACTATCCGGCGGCGTTACGCACGATTCACGATCCCCCCTTTCTCCTCTATATGAAGGGAAGTCTCACCTCGGCGGACGATGCGGCCATCGGGGTGGTAGGCTCGCGCCGAACGACCCACTACGGACGGGATCAGGCAAAAAAGCTCAGCTTTCAGCTCGCCAAAGCCGGCTTTTGTATAGTCAGTGGACTTGCCCGGGGCATCGACACCGCCGCTCATGAGGCCGCCCTGGCCGCAGGAGGGCGCACCATTGCCGTTCTCGGCTCAGGCATCGGTAATTTATACCCGCCGGAAAATCAGGCTCTGGCCGACCGCATTGCCGAAAGCGGTGCGGTTCTGTCCGAGTTTCCCGTGCTCTATGTGCCGGACAAACAATCCTTTCCGCTCCGCAACCGAATTGTCGCCGGCATCTCGAGGGGCCTGCTGGTGGTCGAGGCCCCCGTCCGAAGCGGATCCCTCATCACCGCGAATCAAGCACTCGAGCAGGGGCGGTCGGTTTTTGCCGTTCCCGGCCCGATCGACCGGCCCACTTCGGAAGGCTGCCACCGTCTCATCCAGCAAGGTGCAACTCTCGTTTGCACGGTTCAGGATGTGATCGACGAGTTGGGGTTGGAGATCAACTCACTGGCATTCGATTTCTTTCCCGAAACGAGGGAAAGCTCCAGCAAGTCGGGTGAAAATCCAAAACGACAGCTCGATTTGAGTGATGCCGAAACAAAAATCCTCACGGAGTTGGCTCAGGGCGATTCCACCATCGACTCGCTTTCCGAGGCCACTGGTATCAACGCCGGGAAGGTCGGGGCGACCCTTCTCCAACTCGAGTTGAAGAGCCTCATCAAGCAGCTTCCGGGTAAAATCTTCACGAAACAAATTTGACCTTTCCCCGAAAGCGGGGCACTCCATCACTCCGAATTCTCCCTCCCCCTCCATGTCGAAGACCCTTATTATTGCGGAAAAGCCCAGTGTCGCCACCGACCTCGCGCGTGTTTTGGGCAAGGATCCGGCGATCGGAAAGTTCGAAAAAGCCGACGAGCACTACGAGAACGACCGCTACATTATCTCGTCTGCCGTGGGCCACCTCGTCCAGCAGGCACTCCCGACGACCGCCGAAGGTAAGAACCTGCCATGGAACTTTGAGTGCCTTCCCGTTCTCCCCACCGAGTTTGCCCTTGAACCCAGCGAACAAAAGGGAGGCAAATCGCGGCTTACACTCCTGAAGCGTCTCATGAAGCGCAAGGATGTTACCGAACTCATCAATGCCTGTGATGCCGGGCGCGAGGGAGAGCTCATTTTCCGTTACATTGTGCAGTATTGCGAGGTCAACAAACCGGTGCGCCGTCTCTGGATGCAATCGATGACCGATGGAGCGATCAAGGAAGCCTTTGCGCACCTCCGCAGTGACGAGGAAATGCGCCCGCTTGCCGATGCGGCCTACTGCCGATCGGAATCCGACTGGCTCGTCGGGATCAACTCGACCCGGGCGATGACGGCCTTCAACAGCAAGTTCGGCGGATTCAACAAGACCCCGGTCGGTCGGGTCCAGACCCCCACCCTCGCCCTCCTCGCCGAGCGTGAACAGGAAATCGCCGATTTTGTGAGCGAGGATTACTTCGAAGTGCACGGAAGCTTTCTTGTCTCCGCCGGGACCTATCCGGGGCGCTGGTTTGATCCCTCGTTCAAGAAGTCGGACGACAAACCACACGCCCGTGCCGAGCGGATCTGGAACCGGGCTCTTGCCGAAGCGATCGTCTCCCGCTGTCAGGGCAAGGCGGCCACAGTCGAGGAGAAGAAAAAGCCAACCAAACAGATCGCTCCCCAACTTTACGATCTCACCAGTCTGCAGCGTGAAGCGAACGGCCGCTTCGGTTTTTCCGCCCGCCGTACTCTGCAACTCGCCCAGTCCCTCTATGAGAGACACAAGGCCCTTACTTATCCGAGAACCGACTCCCGCTATTTGCCGGATGACTATGTCGGCACTTCGATCTCGACCCTGGAGAAAATTGCCGCCGCCTCGGGAAGGGCGGTCACTGACATGCCCGGGCATGCCGCCAAAGCGATTCAAAACCATTGGGTCAGTGGCAAGAACTCCCGCGTTTTTAATGGAGCCAAGGTGAGTGACCACTTTGCCATCATTCCGACCGGTCAGATACCTGCCAGCCTTGATGAGGCCGAACAGAAACTGTATGACATGGTGACGAGGCGCTTTATCGCCGCCTTTTACCCGCAGGCCGAGTTCGAGAATACCACCCGGATTTCGAGAATCGGCGACGACTCCTTTAAAACCGATGGAAAAATTCTCGTCGAAGCGGGCTGGCTGGCGGTCTATGGAAAGAACGTGGGAGTTCCCGAGACCTCTGCCATCCAGGACGAGGAGGAGGATGAGGGCAAGCGCAGCAACGGCGACCGGCAAATCGTCCCGGTAAAAGAAGGCGAGAACGCAAACGCGGAAAAAGTCGAAGCCCTCGAAAAGGTTACCCGCCCCCCGGCCCGATACAATGAAAGCACGCTTCTCTCCGCCATGGAGACGGCAGGCAAAAGGGTTGATGATGAAGATCTCCGTGATGCCATGTCCGAACGCGGATTGGGAACCCCGGCGACACGCGCCGCAACGATTGAAGGCCTCATCAACGACAAATACATCACCCGCGACGGACGCGACCTTTTCGTAACAACCCGGGGCATGCGCCTCATTGAGCAGTTACACAACATGCAGATTGGCATTCTCACGTCGCCGGAGATGACAGGCGAATGGGAATACAAACTTAAGGAGATGGAGCATGGACGTCTCGATCGTCCAAGTTTCATGCGCGAAGTCAAGGCGATGACAGGCAACGTGGTCGAGACTGCACGCGACTATGCCCGCAATGCAGTCGAACGCGAGTGGCCCGAATTCCCGGTGCCCTGCCCCGTTTGTGGAGCCCCCAGTCTGGCCCAGGATGACGGTCGCTACAAATGCCGTCAGCCCGACTGCAAATTCTCTCTTTCAAAAGTGGTCGCGAGCCGTCCCTTCTCCATTGAAGAAGCAAAAACGCTTCTAACGACAAAGCTGGTCGGCCCGCTCACCGGATTTGTAAACCGCTTCAAGATGCCCTTCGATGCCGCGATCGAATTGCAGGAGGACAAAAAGACCGGACTAAAGGCCTCGTTTCTATTCGAGAAATCACCCGAAGAAGAAGCCGAGGCAGAGGCCATCCGACCAGAGAATAAACTCTGCCCCTGCCCCGCCTGCACGGGCGGAACGATTTACGAGACTCCCGGAAGTTATATCTGCGATCATCGCGTTTCCGGTGAGGGGTGCAAGGCCCGCCTTGCCCGGGAAATGTGCAAATACGAAATCCCGCGCGAGCAGGCGATCAAGTATTTCACCGAGGGCAAAACCGATCTGATCGACAAGTGGATCAGCAAAAAGGGCCGCCCGTTTCAGGCGGCACTGACCTGCAATGTGAAAGGAAAGCGAATGCTCGGCTGGGAGTTCCCTCCACGCGAACCGGCCAAGAAGAAGGCCGCGACAGGTGAGGCACCGGCAAAGAAGGCGGCGACGAAAAAGTCCACAACGAAGAAGGCAGCGACCAAGAAGGCGACTACGAAAAAGTAGGTTCTGCGTATCGCGAAAGCTTGAGAGACAGAATCAAGCTGACTCAGCATTTCGCGTTAAATAAGTTGCGCCTGAAATCAAATTCGCCATTATCAAGGGGAGTGACTTCTAAAAAGGTGGCCGTTGAGATCTACCCGAATCACCCTATTCCCATTAAAGATATGATGAAAAAAGCAATTCTATTGGCCACCGTCAGTGCCTTAACGTTTGGCGCACAGGCAGGCGATTGGGGAAAGGCCCCTGTCGGCAAGGCCCCCATCGAAGAGTGTGTCGATCTCGGCGGTGAGATCAGTGTGGGCTGGATGTCCGAGTATTACTACAAAGGATTCCAGTTCGCCGACTCGTCTGTCTGGGCGGACGTAAACTACACTTTCGAGGGCTTGGCCGTTCCAGTCACGGTCGGTGTTTTCTATGTGAACGGGATCGATACGCACTCCATCTTCCCAAACACGGACCAGGGTGAACTTTACGTCAGCGCCGCTGTCGGGACCTTCGCCGGTTTCGAGGTGAATGTCGGCTACTCGCACCACTTCTACCCCGAGCAGGGAAGAGGTCCGTTCTCACCTTCAAGCAGCCTGGGTGAAGTCGGACTCGACGTGCGTCGCAGTCTTGGCTTTGTTGATTTCGTGGCCCAGAGCAACTATCTCTTCAACGATGCAGGTTGGTACCATGAACTCGGACTTGAGAAGTCAATCGGGCTTACCGATAACATTTCACTGGTTCTTGCCGGCGGTGCCGGATATTCAGACAAGCTGACAGCCCGGGAAAGCGGGTGGAACCACTACTATCTGCGGGCTTCACTTCCCATTCAGCTCAACTGCAGGACCGTCCTGACGCCATACATTGGATATCATATCTCACAGGGTGATCAGTTGTTCAGACCTTTCGTTATCCCCCCATTCGATGCACTTGAGGATAGCCTTCATGGAGGTGTCAGTTTGAGCGTTTCTTTCTGAGTCGTTCACGATTTCAAATTCGGGCGGTATTCACCACCGGCTCGTTTTCCGAATCGCACTCCCAAAAGGGGGGCGATTTTTTCGTTAATCGGCTAGCAGTAACTCCAAATTCGATTTGTCAGATCAATCCCCCTCCACCTGAGCCAAAAACTGCTCAAATATCGCGGGTCGACGGACATCAAAGCGGCCGCGAAAGAGGAATTTCTCAAGATACTCAAGGGCGGCCTCGTGGAGAGGCGCCCGGTCTTTCCAATAACTCAGGACTTTCTCCACTGACGGGGAAACAGGCTGGTGGTCAGGGATCATCTCAAAACAATGAGGGGGCACCTCAGCAGGGTCCTGATTCCGGAGAGGTCGGTAGAGACTACGTCGCATCCGGCATAAACACTTTCATAGTGCCGGTAGGTCCAGCGGGCGTGGCCTGTCGGGGTAAGTGACACTTTCGAATGAGCCGCTATGAAATACGGCAATCCGCATGGACGGTCTACCCCATCTTCTTTATCAGCGCTTCTCTCACCACTGCCGGAACAAAGCGATCAATGTTTCCGCCCAAATTGGCAACCTCTTTCACAATACGCGAGCTAAGGTAAATACTCTCCTGACTAGGCACCAAAAAAATCGTCTCCAGATTCTCATCCAGACTTCGGTTCATCAGAGCCATCTGAAACTCATACTCAAAATCAGAAACCGCCCGTAAACCACGGATCACCGCGTCGGCATTTTCCCTTCGGGCAAAGTCGACGAGGAGGCCATCGAACGAGGTCACCTCCAGCCCCTTCACGTCCGGAACCGCAAGCCGGATGAGTTCGACCCGCTCCTCCATTGAGAAAAGACCACTCTTGGCGGAATTTACCGCAACGGCCACGATAATACGGTCACAAAGCTTGGAGGCACGCTCAATGACATCGATATGGCCATTGTGAACCGGGTCAAAACTGCCCGGGTAGATCGCTGTTTTCATAAATTATTGGCCCAACACTTTCAAATAACCGCTATCCTGAGCGAAAATACTAAAATTTTTCAAAGACATTTTGTAATAATTCGCTATTATACCCTCCATGACATTCCATAAATGTTTGCCTTTTCTTGCACTTTCATGCATCGCCCTGCTCTTCGGATCATGTGCGGGAGAAAACAAAAGCGCGACTGGCAGTAATTCGGGAGCGGTCGTCGGAGATGCCGGATCGGTCAACACGGCGGGCTTTCTTCAGACCGATTACCAGCCTCTCACCAAGTGGCTCGATGAACGCTTCGAAGTAGACTACAAGCACATGACGCCCCAGTTGATCTTCGATCAAGTGCCTCTCAACGACATTTTTTACGAGACCAAGAATCTTCCGGCCTCTGCCCCGCCCTTCAACTTCGCCAGCAGCGGAGTCTCTCGTCGCGAGTTGCTCAAGCGCATTGCCAATCACTGGAATCTGAAAATGTCGCTTTCCGCCGATGCTTCCGGGACCCCGACGGCAGTGAAAGTGGAGGGTTGAGATCACGGGCGGCTTTTCCCTTCGTAAACCTCACGAATCACCTCTCCGAGGATTCGGAATCCGTCGGCGACGATCTCTTCGGGCTGGGTGAAGCTCACCCTCAGGCATTGCGAGGCGTGATCCCATCCGGTGCTGTCCAGTCCGTAGAAAAAGTATTCTCCGGGGACGACGATGAGATTGGCCGCTTTCAGTCGGGCATACAGTTCACGACAACTGATCGGAAGGGCATCGAACCAGAACCATAGGAAGAAGGCCCCCTCGCTTTCGTGCACTCTCCAGGGTACTTCCCCGGGGAGATGCTGCCGAGCCAGCTCAAGGGCGCGCAGAGATCGCTCCTGATAATAGGGCTTCACCACTTCCTGTGCGAGGAGAAGCACTTCTCCCGACTCAATGATCGGCCGCGCCATGGCCTGACCGATATTGTTGTTGGAAAGACCGACGATCGCGGTCATGGAACGAATCTCATCAATGACCTCCTCACGGGCCACCACAATGCCGGTTCGTGTTCCCGGAAGCCCCAGCTTGCTGAGACTGAGGGTCAGAATGATGTTTTCATCCCACACCGGAGTCGCCTCGCGAAAGATCACACCCGGAAAGGGTAATCCGTAGGCGTTGTCGATGATAAGCGGGATGCCGTTTTCAGCAGCGAGGTTCCTTAGCTTCCCGATCTCCCCATCGGTTAAAACGTTGCTGCTCGGATTGGTCGGACGCGAGACGGCGATCGCCCCGTGGGATTCATTCAAATCAAGCGCATCGAAATCGATGTGATACTTGAAGCCCCTCTCCCCGATCAATTCAATCAGGGGCCGCCGGCTGTCGAACATGTCATGCTCGGAGACCCCCTGGTCGCCATAACCGATATACTCAGGGACCAGCGGAAGCAGAATTTTGCGCACGCTTCCATCCACCATTTTTCCGGCAAAGCGGTTCAGAAGGAAAAAGAACGCGGTCTGACCTCCGTTTGTCACCGCGATATTGCGCGCAGAAAGATTCCATCCGTATTCCCGCTTCAGGAAGGCGGCGACCGCTTCACGGAAGGCAGGGCTCCCGGCCGGTTGATCATAGTCGGCCATGACGCGGTCATATTCATCCGGGGTTTCAACGAGGAGTTCCCGCATCCGTTCCCGCCAAATCGCCTGAACGGCCGGGATATGAGAGGGACTGCCTCCCCCCAACATGCGAAGTCGTCCCCGTCCCAGCGTGAGAGCCTCACCGAGATCGTCCATCAACTCGGTGATTCCCGAGTGCTCGGTCAGATTGCTCGCAAAGATGGACTTCAGGTAGGGGGCCTTGGCGTTCACTCTCTTATTTGCACTCGTGCCGCCTCTCTGGCAAGGTCTCATGCAACCTTCTACGTTTGAACAAGCTCTCCAAAGACAGTCCCTTTTCCCCACCCGTGGCCCTGACCATCGCCGGGTCAGACTCTTCCGCCGGAGCCGGAGTTCAGGCTGATCTGAAGACCTTTGCCGCCCACGGAGTCTACGGAGTTTGCGCTATCACCGCTCTGGTAGCCGAGTCTCCAGGCTCAGTAGCCCGAATTGAAGCCGTCAACTCAACCCTCTTAGAAACTCAGATAAAGAGCGTTAACTCTGCTTTTTCTCTATTTTCCGTAAAAACAGGAATGCTCGCCACAGCCGATCTCGTTGCTGTGGTCGCCTGTTTTGTGAGAGAGCATCCGGAACTTCCGCTCATCGTTGATCCCGTCCTCCGCGCCGGTGCGGGAAATTTGCTGCTCTCGAACGAAGGACTGGAGCGTTTGAAAACAGAACTCCTCCCTCTCGCCCGTATCGTCACCCCCAACCTCCCTGAAGCGGAAATTCTTCTGGGTGAACCCATCCTTACTCCCGAGGCTTTCCTCACGTCCCCTCAACGGCTCCACCAGCGCTATGGCTGCGATTTCCTCGTCAAGGGCGGTCATTTTATCGAAGGGGATCCATCAATCATCACCGATCATGCCTGGATCGCCGGCGAATCCCGGACCTTTTCCCGCCTGCGGCTTGCCGTTCCCGACCTCCATGGCACCGGATGCACCCTTTCTGCCGCGATTGCCGCGCAGATTGCTCTAGGTCACGACACCACAACTGCCATCTCCGCAGCAACCCGATATCTTGCCGCCTGCATGGAACAGCACTTCTCGTGGTCTTCAGGCGGAGTCTCAATCGAGGCATTGAACCATTTTCCGGATGGGGTAGAGTTTTCCAGATCATGATCCGGGGCCTCCTCACGCTTTTTCTTCTCGGCACTTCCATGGCGCAGGACGCTGCTCCTGTCCCGCCCAAGCCGACGGCTCCTGCCGCGGCCCAACCGCAGCGCCTGCGTGAATTGATCGACACGCTCGATCAGTCAGCCATGCAGGAAGCCTTCCGGCTGCTCACGAAGGACTACATTCACGGCAACAAACTCGATTCACTGGAGGTCAATCGGGCTGCGCTTCAGGGTATGCTCAGCCGACTCGATTTCGGGGCGATGCTTTTGACGGAAAAAACCCGTTCCGAACGGGATTCCCCTTTCGATTTCCATCATGCAGAGATCAATCGCGAAATAGCTTACCTTCGTTTCGGACGATACAGCGAGGCCGAAATAGGGAAGCTCGACACTGCCATTCGCGAGTTCAACGAAGAGAAGGAACTCACCCACCTCATCCTCGATCTCCGCTCCCCTCAGGCTCAGGCGGAGTTTTCCATCGCTGCCCAGATTCTCAGTCGCTTTCAGGCCCCGAACGAATTGCTCTTCAAAATCCGTCGCCCCGGAAATGACCGTCCCAGTCTTTTTGTCTCGAGCGCATCGCCGGCCACCTGGCGGAAAAAGCTTATTCTTCTGGTCGACAGCGAAACCGGAAACGTCGGCGAGATCATCGCGGCTGTGCTGAAACGTGAGACCGGCTGTCTCATTATCGGGGAGAGGACCCAGGGACTGGCGGTCGAGTATCGCGACGTTCCGGTCGGCGAGGACCGCATTCTCCGTTATGCCATTGCCGAAGTTGTGCTTGAGGATGATACCTCCATTTTTCAGGAAGGCGTGGAACCGGACATCGTCTCCGCGACCGTTCCGAAAACCAAATACGACATTTACAATGCCGTGGCAAAGGGCACCCCCCTCAGCGACTTCCTTTTTCAAAAACAACGCCCCCGCATGAATGAAGCGGCCCTCGTTGCAGGCACCGATCCTGAGATCGACTACTACCTTCTCCTGAGTCAAAACAAGGCAACCCCCTGGGACAGGCCCCCGCTCCAGGACAAAACGCTGCAACAGGCGGTCGACCTGCTCGATACCACCAGCTTCCTCAAGTCGGGAAAAAAAGACCGGCGGTGATGCGTGATCCGGAGGAAGAACTGAGCCAGCTTCAGTCAAGCGGGCTGCTCCGTCATCTGCGCCGAATCGAGTCCCCCCAGGGGATCAGGGTCAAGCTCAGCGGTGTCGGAGAATGCCTCAATTTTTCATCCAATGACTACCTGGGTCTTTCGACGGATGACTCGCTGAAGTCACTCTATCAAAAACACATCGGCCACTACGGAGTCGGGTCGGGAGCCTCACGTCTGGTGTGCGGAACCATGGCGGTCCATCTTGAACTTGAGGAGAAACTCGCCGCACTTAAACACACCGGAGCCGCTCTGACCTTCACCTCAGGGTTCGCCACGGCGACAGGAGTTCTTCCCGCTCTCTGTGGCAAAGACGATTTCCTCATTCTCGATAAACTTTGTCATGCCTCGCTTATCGACGGAGCCCGTCTCAGCGAGGCGACCCTCCGCGTTTTTCCTCATAATGATCTCGATCGACTGCAGTCTCACCTTGAGTGGGCTTCGGAACGTGTGGGAGCCGGAGGACGCATTCTCGTCGTTACCGAGTCCGTTTTCAGCATGGATGGAGATCTCGCTCCCCTCGACGAAATCTGCGATCTCAAGGAACGTTACAGGGCCCTTCTCCTCGTCGATGAGGCCCATGCCTTCGGGGTGCTCGGTCCCGGCGGTCGTGGACTCGGGGCGGAACCCGGGGTCGAGGGCCGCATCGACCTGCAGATGGGCACCTTCAGTAAAGCAGTCGGTTTATCGGGGGGCTACCTCTGCGCCTCCCGGTCCATCGTCGATCTCCTCATAAATCGGGCGCGCAGCTTCATTTACACCACCGCTCCCCCTCCCGCCCTTGCGGCAACGCTGAGGGATGCCCTCGATCTTGTCTGTGGTCCCCGGGGTGATGCCTTGCGGGATGATCTGCGTCGCAATCGCGAAACCTTCTCCGCAGACTCGACCAGCGCGATCCATCCCGTGATCATCGGCGACAATGAAGCGGCCCTGGCGGCCTCAGCAAGGCTTCTTACCCTTGGTTTCCTTGTTCCGGCGATCCGCTTCCCCACCGTGCCCAAAGGATCAGCCCGACTGAGGGTGACTCTCTCCGCGGCACATCATTTCGAAGAGATTTTGTCCCTGAAAAGTGCGCTCGCCCAACTGGCTTCAACCCGCTAGAATCCCCCTCAATGAAAACGCCCCTGCTGACCTTCGCCCTGATTACGATGCACGCCCTCGCCTCCGCCGGTCCTCTTGAACCGATTCCACTTTGGCCCGGGGGTGTCCCCGGGGAAGCCGGTTTGAAACTGCCCGATGAGGCCATCGAGCTAAAAGGAGACTACCAGATTCAGATTCTCTCGAATGTCAGTAGTCCGACTCTCACCGTCTATCCGGCAGCAAACCCGAACGGGGCCGCCGTCATTGTCTGCCCGGGAGGAGGCTATAACATTCTCGCTTATTCCCACGAGGGAACCGAAGTCTGTGAATGGCTGAATTCCCTCGGGATTACCGCCGGGCTTTTGAAATACCGCGTCCCCCGTCGCGAAGCTCTTGAAAAGCATGTCGCCCCCCTTCAGGATGTGCACCGCGCCATCGGCATGATGCGCACCCGCGCTGAGGAATGGAAGATCGACGCGAAGCGGGTCGGCATTCTCGGCTTCTCCGCCGGGGGACATCTCGCAGCGATGGCTCTCACTTCCGATGGAACCCGATCCTACGAAACCGACGCACAATTCGATTCCCCGGGCTGTGTTCCGGATTTTGCCGTGCTGGTTTATCCGGCCTACCTGCTTGATGATGCCAATCCTGACAAACTCTCATCCGAACTCAAGGTAAGCGAAAAAACTCCTCCCGCCTTTCTCATCGTGGCCCACGATGACTCCAAGTTTGTCGAAGGAAGTGCCCGCTTCTACATTGAAATGAAACGCAAAGAACGGCCCTGTGAGCTTCACATTTTCAGCAAAGGCGGACACGGCTTTGGATTTGCCAACACCAAGGAGGAGATCCGCCAATGGCCCGCCCTCGCGGGTGAGTGGATCAAGGCGATGGGGCTGACAAAAAGCTGAAGCTTGAATCACTGAAACCGGTCACGCGACGGCGGAGACGAGGTCGGCGAATTTGCGGTGAAGGTCTTCCGGAGTTTCCCGGTAAACTATTCTTCCGCGTTCAAAGGCAGCACTTTCAAGTTCGCGACGGCGTTCTTCGGCGAGTTTGACGAGGAAGCGGGTGTCCTCCTGCTTGATCCTCAGATTTCCACCCTTGCCGAGAGTCTGCTCCAGAACCGCGAGATCGTGATGCTCTCCCAACCAGGAGGCGAGTTCCTCCGCTCCGAGAGCCCATTCGGACATCGGAGCGGGATCGAGAAAATTGAGCAAGTTGAGATGATAGGATAGAAACTTGGCGCGCTTCCTCCACTCATGACATTCATCCGGGTCGCGGGTGGTCCGGGCTTTCTCGTAATCATCGAGTCCAAGCCGGTAGTTGGAGACGACCGCGCTGAAGACGACTTCGAGCGTTACCTGATCCCAATCCCAATGTTCGATAAGGTGGGAAGCGTCTCGAAAGTCCTTTGTCGCTGCGATGACATCTTCAGCCAGAGCGGGTTCCTTGAGAAGACGCTGATGGCGGGTTGCCAATCGGGATTGAACCTTCGCGAGGACAGTGTTCTCTGAACCCAGCTCAAAGTGGTCGACAAGTTTTCCGCAGGTTTCCTGCAGGACAACGGCATCGCGGGCATCGGAAAAACGCTTGGCGGCATCCCTGACGAGACGGTTGGCCTGCGAGATGTCATCGGAGCTGAGGACAGGACGGGCAAAGAGAAAAATCCCCCGCATCCGTTTGTTATGCTTTCTCGTTTCGTGGATCGCGAGATCAGGGTTCGCGTCAAATGAAGCAAGACGGGCGATGGCTCCTTCCGCCTCACCCAACAGTATCCTCCGGCACTCGCCGCCGATTGCAGCATCGCCTGAAAAAGCAAAATCCATCACCCTTCATCCATATTCCGAATCCCGGGCTTGTCGAGTTGAGAAAGACGGCCCCTCTTCAAAAAACCGTTTGCCCTGCGATTTCGTTGCATTTGAAACCTTAGGCAAATGCGCGAATAAAACCCACCTCAAGAGCAAGCGACTCGTTCGCGTTGGTGTTTAGATTCACCCTCAAATCTTCGACCGCATCAAGCCTCCGGCTTAGTTCATCGATGGAAAACGTTGCCGCCAGCTTCCCCGTGGCCGGGGCGAACCCGGGAAGATCGAGGTGCCTCGAACCATGTTGCTGGCGCATCGCATCGCCGAGCCACATGACGAGAAACTCGATGAGGCGATTCCGGGTCTGAAGATATTCCGCCGCGGCAAGAGCCTTGAAGTATTCCTCACGCTGCTTGAGGTAGTCGCCTTCCGTCCGGTTCTTGTAATGCGCCACTTCCGCCCTTTCGGCGGCCTCATTCTGTTTCTCAAGCGCGGCTTTTTCCGACTTGAGAATGCCTGAAAACTCGGAGAGGAGACCGAGCGCTCCCGAGAGCCCCCGACGGGCATTTAGGGCGTGTTGATTGAGAGCCTCAAGAAAGCTTCTTTCACACTCGCTCAGATCCGCCGGAACCGCCGCCCCCGTCAAGGTCACCCGGATACAACGGGAAAGGATCGTTTCGAGGAGCATCTCCGGACGAGCTGTGATGAGAAGGAGACGGCTCGCCTGAGGCGGTTCCTCGAGGGTTTTCAGGAAAGCATTTTCGGCCTCCGGTCCCATGCGGTCCGCGTCGCGGATCACCGCGAATTTTGTCACCCCTGCGGGAGCGGCCATCTGCAGGGTATGCTCCACCGTTCGGATTGCGTCGACGGTGATACGACGTGACTTTGATTCAGGGCTGATGACGCTGGTCGTGCTCGACCTGAGGTCATCCAGACTCGCGGCTCCTTTCGCTTTGTCAGCCGGATTGACCATTTCGATCATGCGGATCGCGAGTTGCTCCTTGCCGCTTCCGGGCGGCCCCATGATCAAATAGGCATGAGCAAGCCGTCCCTTGGCGTGGGCCAGTTCGAGCAATTCCACTGCTTTCTCGAATCTAAAACTCATTTGTCTACCGTTTCAGCCGCTCTCTAAAGACCTGATCGATTCTGGCTGAAACCTCGTCAATTCCGACCGAGGCGTCAATCACGGCGATACGTTCGGGTTCGCTGCGGGCAAGAGTAAGATACCCCTCCCGAACCGCCTCGAAAAAGGCAAGAGGCTGGGATTCCATACGATCCCCCACGGGCCCGCTTGAGTGCACCGCTCGGGCATGGCCGGTCGCCGCATCGAGATCGAGCAGAAGGGTAAGATCCGGGAGAGCGTCTCCGACCGCAAAGGCGTTGATGCGACGAACGGAATCCGTGTCGAGGCCGCGGGCGATTCCCTGATAGACCGTTGTTGAATCACAAAACCGGTCCGCCACCACCCATTTGCCAGCCTCGAGGGCGGGAAGAATGAGCTCACGGACCAGTTGCGCCCGGCTCGCGGCAAAGAGAAGCAGTTCGCTTTCGTCCGTCAGATTGGCCGCTTCGGGGTCGTACTGGAGGAGATGGCGGATCTTTTCGCCCACCACGGTCCCGCCCGGTTCGCGGGTGAGGACGACCTCGCGCCCCTCTCCCCGCAGCATTTCGACAAAGCGCCGGATCTGCGTCGATTTGCCGCAGCCCTCCGAGCCCTCAAAACTGATGAATTTCCCGCGTTGCATCAAAGGTGATTCCATTTAAGAATGCTTAAGCGGATTGGTCCCGCAAAATCCCCCTTTCTTCAAACACGTATCCCATGTCCAGTTCAACTGAAATCGCCTTCGGATCCCGCGATGACCGCGTCGCGCTCGAGAAAGGACTCACCTTTTCCCCGAAATTTGATGAAAACGGGCTCATCGTCGCGATCGCGCAGGACGCCGACACCAACGAGGTCCTTATGGTCGCCTACATGAACGAGGAATCCCTCCGCCAGACCCTCGAAATCGGCGAGGCCGTCTATTTCTCCCGCAGCCGTCAGCAACTCTGGCACAAGGGAGCCACCTCGGGTCATACGCAAACCGTGGAAAAGATTCTTACCGACTGTGACCAGGATGCCCTCGTCCTCAAAGTCCGCCAGCACGGTCCGGGCTGCTGCCACGCCGGATATCGATCCTGCTTTTACCGAAATATACAGAAGCCGGGCAACCCCGTAGCCTTGGGTCAGGAGATCGCTGATCAATCTTACGACCCCGACAAAGTCTACCATTAAGAGCCTTTCCCTTTCCCTTTCCCCCGCCCCCCTGTTCACAGAATCCCCAGCTAACAGCTAACAGCTAACAGCTAACAGCTAAACCGCTTCCCCATGAAATCCCTCTGGTCCGATTCCGACGCCCGCAAATATAAAGGCCCTCTCGCAAAGCGGGTTTACACCTCCCGCCTCCTCGGGGCGAATCCGGAACTTGTCCTCCATGGAGGAGGAAACACCTCCGTGAAAATTTCGGAGAAGGATTTCTTTGGTGACTCCGTCGATGTCCTCTACGTGAAAGGTTCGGGATGGGATCTCGGCACGATTGAAGCCGCCGGTTTCGCTCCGGTCCGGATGAATGCCCTGCTTAAAATGGCGAAACTCGGGACCCTCGGCGACGCCGAAATGGTCAAACAGCAGCGCGCCGCCATGCTCGATCCGGGAGCACCGAACCCGAGCATCGAGGCCATCCTCCACGCCGTGATCCCGCAGAAGTTCGTCGATCACACTCACGCCAACGCCATCGTTGCCCTGACCAATCACAACGACGGACGAAAAACGATCGAGGATCTCTACGGAGACCGCGTCGCCATCATTCCCTACGTCATGCCCGGATTCGATCTCGCGAAGGCGGTCGTTGAGGCGCTCTCGAAAGTGGATCCCTACAAACTTGAGGGACTCATCCTCATGAACCATGGCATCTTCACAATGCATGACGATGCCCGGAAAAGTTACGAGCTCATGATCGAACTCGTCACCAAAGCAGAGATCCTGCTCTCGAGCCGTCTCGGCAAATCGTTCTCCTTCCCCAAAGCGAAAGCGAAGGAAGATCTCCTTGGCCTGTCCCTCATCCGCAAGCAGGTCTCCGCGCTGCGCGGCGTTCCCGTGATCGCCTCCCTCGATCAGGCGGATGACGCCGTCGGCTTTGCGAGCCGCAAGGACGTCGCCAAACTCGCCACTCGCGGTCCCCTCACCCCCGATCACACCATCCGCACGAAACGTGTCCCGGCGGTGATCGGAGCGGACTCCGGCAAGTCCCTCGCAAAGTTCGCTGACGAGTACGAGGCTTATTTTGAGAAATACAACAAAGGTGAAACCATGCTTCCCCCCGATCCCCGCTGGGCGGTCTGGCAGGGTCATGGAGTGATCAGCTTCGGCGCGACCGAGGCCGAGGCAGGCGTCCTTCGCGACATTGTCACCCACACCTGGCACACCATTCAACAGACCGAAGCGGCCTTCGAAGGAGGCTGGAAGGCTCTCCCCGCCGGAAAACTTTTTGAGATCGAATACTGGGAACTTGAGCAGGCCAAGCTGAAAAAGAGCGGCCACGCCCCCGGCGGCGCCGTCCACACCCATCAGGGTAAGGTCGCCATTGTGACAGGGTCGGCTGCCGGGATCGGCTTCGCCTGCGCCGCTTCGCTGGCCCACTCCGGAGCCAAGGTCATCGGCATCGACCTGAGCCCCGAGATTGAAGAGCAAATGGCAAAGATCGGCGGGATCGGCATCGTCGCCAATTTGACCAACGAGGAGAAGGTCAAGGAAGCGGTCGAGGGTGTCGTGCGTCAGTTCGGAGGTCTCGACATCCTCGTGAGCAATGCGGGAATCTTCACGGCGGGAGCCTACCTGGAGAATCTCGAGCAGAGCAACTGGGACAAGTCGATCGCCGTCAACCTAACGAGCCACCAGATCCTCTTGAAGCACGCCATTCCCTTCCTCAAGAACGGCATCGATGGGGCCATCGTCCTTGTCGGATCCCGCAATGTGAATGCACCCGGGGCCGGGGCGGCCAGCTACTCCTGCGCCAAGGCGGGACTCACTCAGCTCTGCCGCGTTGCGGCGTTGGAACTCGCTCCCTTCGGTGTGCGATGCAACATCATTCATCCCGATGCCGTCTTTGATACGAAGCTCTGGACGCCGGAGAACCTGAAACGTTCCGCCGAGCGCTACGGAATGACCGTGGAGGAATACAAAACGCGAAATCTGCTCAAAACCGAGATCACCTCCCGCGATGTCGGCAACATGGTCTCGGCCATGGCCAGTCCCCTCTTCGGAAAAACGACCGGGGCTCAGGTGCCAGTGGATGGTGGGAATGATAGGGTGATTTGAGGAGCGGATTAGCTATTAGCTATTAGCTATTAGCTATTAGCTATTAGCTATTAGCTATTAGCTATTAGC